>Ga0268264_10000002_pt1 | contig 1153045 bp, 1088 predicted proteins | sample KBSSwiS32_FD_190357 | JGI IMG/M metagenome (GOLD analysis project Ga0268264, IMG submission 190357) | Switchgrass rhizosphere microbial communities from Kellogg Biological Station, Michigan, USA - KBS Switchgrass S3-2 (SPAdes) (version 2) | ecosystem: Host-associated > Plants > Roots >... | reverse complement strand
CACGATGCGCGGGCCGGTGACATACTCGCCGTACTCGGCGGTGTTGGAGATCGAGTAGTTCATGTTGGAGATGCCGCCCTCGTAGATCAGGTCGACGATCAGCTTCACCTCGTGCAGGCACTCGAAATAGGCCATCTCCGGCGCGTAGCCGGCTTCCACCAGGGTTTCGAAGCCGGCGCGGATCAGCTCCACCAGGCCGCCGCACAGCACGGTCTGCTCGCCGAACAGGTCGGTCTCGCATTCCTCGCGGAAGCTGGTCTCGATGACGCCCGAGCGGCCGCCGCCGATCGCCGAGGCGTAGGCCAGGCCGAAGTCCAGCGCATTGCCGCTGGCGTCCTGATGCACCGCGATCAGGCAGGGCACGCCGCCGCCCTTCTGGTACTCGCCGCGCACGGTGTGGCCGGGCCCCTTGGGCGCGATCATCAGCACGTCGATGGTGCTCTTGGGCTCGATCAGGCGGAAGTGGATGTTCAGCCCGTGGGCGAACAGCAACGCCGCGCCGTCGCGGATGTTGGGAGCGATCTCGTCGGCCCAGATGTCGCGCTGCAGCTCGTCGGGCGCCAGGATCATCAGGGCGTCGGCCCATTTGGCGGCGTCGGCGACGCTCATCACCTTCAGGCCGTCGGCCTCGACCTTCTTGGCGGTGGCCGAGCCGGGGCGCAGGGCGACGGCGACGTTCTTGACGCCGGAGTCGACCAGGTTCAGCGCGTGGGCGCGGCCCTGGCTGCCATAGCCTACGATGGCGATCTTCTTGTCCAGGATCCGGGCGATGTCGGCGTCGCGGTCATAGTAGACGCGCATGGGAAGTCTCCTGAACGAGCGTCGCGCCCGGCGGGAGGGCGGCGACAAGGCGGCGCTATCGACAGTCTTTTTGCGAAAAGGTCAAGACAAGCCCGTGTTTGCAGGCGCCGCGAACCGCCGTTTGCCGCCCCGTCGGGTTCGTCTTGCGGACGCCAGGCGGGTTATAGGGACCCCATGATCCCCATCACCGAGACGCTGAGCCTGGAGGACGACGAGCTGGTCGAGCGCTTCGTGCGAGCCAGCGGGCCGGGCGGCCAGCACGTCAACAAGACCTCGAGTGCGGTGGAGCTGCGCTTCGACGTGCGCAATTCGCCATCCCTGCCCGAGGACGTGAAGGCGCGCCTGGAGCGGATCGGCGGCAGCCGCGTCACCCTGGACGGCGTGCTGATCCTGTTCTCGCAGGGCACGCGCTCGCAGGAGATGAACCGCCAGGAGGTCCGCGAGCGCTTGGCCGAGATGATCCGCCAGGCGCTGCACAAGCCCAAGCCGCGCAAGAAGACCCGGCCCACCTACGCCTCCAAGCTGAAGCGGCTGGAGGGCAAGACCCGGCGCGGCGCGATCAAGGCGAAACGGGGCCGGCCGGCCGGCGACGGCTGAGCCGCAAATGATCCGGGCTGATAATTCGGTCTGGCGTTCGCGGCCCATCCAGTCGATCTTCCCCCGCAAATCGAGACTCCCTCGCGAGCCGCCCTCTTGGCGAGCGCCGGAGGACTTGCATAAGGTCACAGCCATGTCCGCCTCCCGCATTTTTCCCCTCGCCGCCGCCCTTGTCCTGCTCGCAGCCTGCGAAACCACCGGCGGACCGCCACCGCCGCCGAGGGCCGAGGCGCCGTCGGCCACGGTGTTCCGGCCGGCGGACTTCTCCTGGTCGGCGGTGCCGGGGCGCGGGCGAATCGACGGGCGGCTGACCTACAAGCGCGGCGCGCAGCGCTTCACCTGCGCCGGCGCGGCGGTGATCCTGACGCCGGAGACCCCATGGACCCGGCGGCGGATGAGCGCCCTCTACCTGTCGTCCAGCTTCGCGGCCCTGCCGGTGGCCGAGGTGCGGGCGCGCACCCCCTCCGAACCGGGCGAGGACTATTCGGCCTTCGTGCGGCGCGCCAACTGCGACGGCGGCGACGCCTTCAGCTTCTCCGGCCTGCCGGACGGCGCCTGGTACGTGATCACGGTGGCCAAGCCGGTGGGGCCGGGCGACAGCATCGCCATCATGCGCCGGGTGGAGACCAAGGGCGGCCGGACGGTGACGATGGCGCTGTAGATCCGCCCCTGGAGCTTGCCCCCCGCTTATGCGTTAATGCCGCGAGAGGGATGACCCTAGTTGAGGGTTGAACATGCGGAAGATGCTGATCTGCGGTCTGGCGGCCCTGACCTTCGCCGGGGCGGCCCTGCCTGCGGCGGAGGCCGCGGCGCAGAACCGCTACTATTATCGACACCATCGTCACCACAACGACAATGACGCGGCGCTCGCGGCCGGCATCGCCGGCCTGGCGATCGGCGCGGCGATCGCCTCCAGCGGAAACGGCCGTCGCGGCTACTACGACGACGGCTATCGCTACGATCGCCGCTATTACGACCGCGGCTACTACGGCGGCCGCCGTGGTTACTACGGGCCGCCGCGCGCCTATTACGGCGGTCCGGGCTACTACGCCTACAGCGGCGGCTACCGCCGCTGCCGGTCGACCACCGACTGGGACCCGTGGGCCGACGCCTACATCCGCCGCACCCGCTGCTGGTGAGTTGACGCACCTTTATGGGGACGCCTGACGGCGGCCCTCCTCCCCGGGCGGGAGGCGGGCCGCCGTCTACGCGTCAGTGGATCTTGGCGCGGCCGATCGCCAGGCCGTCCTCGCCGGCGGAGACGTCGATCACCGAACCGTCCTCCAGCTCGCCGGCCAGCAGCTTGCGGGCGATGGGGTCGACCAGCTCCTTCTGGATCACCCGCTTCAGCGGCCGGGCGCCGTAGACCGGGTCGTAGCCGCGCTCGCCCAGCCAGTGCAGGGCGCGGTCGTCGAGGGTGAGCGTCATCCGCCGGTCGGCCAGCATCTTCTCGACCCGCCCCAGCTGGATGCGGACGATGTTGTCCATCTCCCCGCGGCCCAGCCGCTTGAAGAGGATGATCTCGTCGATCCGGTTCAGGAACTCCGGCCGGAAGTGGCGGCGCACCTGGTCCATGACCAGCGGCCGGGCCTTGTCCACGTCCTCGCCGTCGGCCAGCGCGGCCAGGTGCTCCGAACCCAGGTTGGAGGTCATGATGATCAGGGTGTTCTTGAAGTCGATCGTCCGGCCCTGCCCGTCGGTCAGCCGCCCGTCGTCCAGCACCTGCAGCAGCACGTTGAAGACGTCGGGGTGGGCCTTCTCCACCTCGTCGAACAGCACCACCTGATAGGGCCGGCGGCGCACCGCCTCGGTCAGCGCCCCGCCCTCGTCATAGCCGACGTAGCCGGGGGGCGCGCCGATCATCCGGCTCACCGAGTGCTTCTCCATATATTCGCTCATGTCGAGGCGGGTGATCGCGGTTTCGTCGGCGAACATGAACTCGGCCAGGGCCTTGGTGAGCTCGGTCTTGCCCACGCCCGTGGGGCCCAGGAACAGGAACGAGCCGATCGGCCGGTTGGGGTCCTGCAGGCCGGCGCGGGCGCGGCGCACCGCGTCGGAGACCGAGACCAGCGCTTCTTCCTGGCCGACCACCCGCCTGCGCAGGGCGTCCTCCATGGCCAGCAGCTTCTCGCGCTCGCCCTCCAGCATCTTCTCCACCGGCACGCCGGTCCAGCGGGAGACCACGGCGGCGATCTGCTCGGCGTCCACCACCTCGGGCGAGACGGCGTCCTTGGCGGCCTCCGCCTCTTCCTCGGCCAGGCGCCGCTCAAGGGGTGGGATCTCGCCGTAGGCGATCTCCGAGGCCCGCTGCAGGTCGCCGCGCCGCTGGGCCGCGACCAGCTCGGCGCGCAGCCGCTCCAGGGCCTCGCGGGCCTGGGCGGACTGGCCGACCTTCTCCTTCTCCGCACGCCAGCGGGCGGTCAGCTCGGCCGATTCCGATTCCAGTTCGGCGAGCTCTTCCTCGAGCTTGACGAGCCGGGCCTTGGAGGCCTGGTCGGTCTCCCTGGCCAGGGCCTCGCGCTCGATCTTCAGCTGCACGACGCGCCGGTCGATCTCGTCCAGCTCCTCGGGCTTGGAATCGACGGCCATGCGCACGCGGCTGCCGGCCTCGTCCATCAGGTCGATGGCCTTGTCGGGCAAGAAGCGGTCGGTGATGTAGCGGTTGGAGAGGGTCGCGGCGGCCACGATGGCGCTGTCGGTGATCCGCACCCCGTGGTGCAGCTCGTACTTCTCCTTCAGGCCGCGCAGGATGGAGACGGTGTCCTCCACCGTCGGCTCGGCCACGAACACCGGCTGGAACCGGCGGGCCAGGGCGGCGTCCTTCTCGACGTTCTTGCGGTACTCGTCGAGGGTGGTGGCGCCCACGCAGTGCAGCTCGCCGCGGGCCAGCGCGGGCTTGAGCAGGTTGGAGGCGTCCATCGCCCCCTCGCCCTTGCCGGCGCCCACCAGGGTGTGCATCTCGTCGATGAACAGGATGATCGAGCCCTCGGCGGCGGTGACCTCGTTGAGCACCGCCTTCAGCCGCTCCTCGAACTCGCCGCGGTACTTCGCCCCGGCGATCAACGAGCCCATGTCCAGCGACAAGAGCTTCTTGTCCTTCAGGCTCTCGGGCACGTCGCCGTTGACGATGCGCAGGGCCAGGCCCTCGACGATGGCGGTCTTGCCGACGCCGGGCTCGCCGATCAGCACGGGATTGTTCTTGGTGCGCCGCGACAGCACCTGGATGGTGCGGCGGATCTCCTCGTCGCGGCCGATGACCGGGTCGAGCTTCTGGTCGCGGGCGGCCTGGGTCAGGTCGCGGGCGTAGCGCTTCAGGGCGTCATAGCCCTCCTCGGCCGAGGCTGAGTCGGCGGTGCGGCCCTTGCGCACGCTCTCGGCGGCGGCCTCCAGGCCCCGGCCCGTCGCGCCGGCGTCCTTCAGCGCGCTCGCCGCCTCGCCCCCTTCGGCGGCCAGCGCGATCAGCAGGCGCTCGGTGGTGATGAAGGCGTCGCCCGCCTTCTTGGCGTCCTCCTCGGCCTTGGCGAACACCCGCGCGGCGTCGGGGGCCATGTAGAGCTGGCCCGTGCCGCCCTCCACCTTGGGCAGCTTGCCGAGCGCGGTCTCCACCGCCTTGTCGGCCTCGTCGGGCCGGCCGCCGGCGCTCTGGATCAGGGCGCGCGCGAGCCCGTCCTTCTCCTCCAGGAGGACCTTCAGGATGTGCAGCGGCGTCAGCTGCTGATGGCGTCGCGCGAGCGCGAGGCTCTGGGCGGACTGGATGGCCTGCTTGGCGCGGTCGGAATAGATGTCGATGTTCATGGCGTCCCCTCTTCAGGCGGAATGGCGGCGGTCGCCTTGATCAAGCGCAACCTCCGGCCCACCCGATGTAGTGTGGCAATTGAGCCACACAAGGTCGCCCGGAACAGCCTTCGCGTCGCTGGGGACGCTTTTTGAATCTGTCACCGCCGACCGTTTGAGAATGACACTCACCGGTGCGGATGCGTTTGAAAGATCTCGGCAATTTGCCCGAGCCGTTTCGCGCTAGCAGGATTGATGGTTTCGCTAGTGCGGAGACAATATAAATTCTGCAAAATCAATTTCTTACGGTTTCATGGTTTCGCGGTGCCCACTCGACGCGAAACCTGCCGCGAAAATTTTGCTCACATTGAGCCTAACCCTACGCGCTTGACGACGTCACTCCCGAAATGCGCCGGATTGGCGATTGGTTCGCGCTACGAAGCGGGCGTTGAATCAAGCCCACCGGCGTGGTGCGAATTAGCTGGAGAAGCTCCAAGCCCTGAGTGACATCCCGCCGAGTCCGGCCGTCAATCAAGCGGCGAGCACGAGCATGTCGAAGCTCACAAATCGAACTCGTCGGGCAGCTCGGCGGTGGCGCGACCGAGGAGCTCGTGCGGAGCCACCCCAATTGCCTTAGCCAGCCCAATGAATTCGAGCAGACTCAGATTTCGCTCGCGAATTTCGATCTTGGCGACGAACGACTGCGTCTTCCCGATCTTCCGAGCCACATCGCGCTGCGTCAGACCCGCGCTACGGCGAGCCTCGATCAAGGCCTGGATCGCCATTTCGTGGACGGGAGACGTGACCCAGGCGGGCATTCGGCGGTGGCTCTAAATCCAAGCCTTCCGCTAATGCCCCGCTTCCCCTATGATCCCACGGTAGGATCAGGCGAGCTCATGGCGATCAGATCAACGCAGAAAAATATGCTGGCGATATTAACAGCATCCGCAATCGCTTCCGTCTCGGTAGAAGCGAAATCACAGGCACTCACATCATACATTCTAAGTGGAGAATGCCACTCTCTGACTCTGGCAAAATATGACTTCACGCAAGGCTGCGAACCTAAGCTCATCAATATTGTACACAAAGATGGCAGGACTGGCTTCTACTTTACCGTCAGAACCGGCCCCGTGATCACATTCAGCGGAAAGGCTCCTCAGTCCAAGGTGGGCACGGACAGCGCAATCCAACCGATTGACCGGCTCATCTGGAATTTCGGATCTGGCGTAGCTCCCATTGTCATGCCTGCTACGGGCGAATGCAAATTCACCAACCCTTTCAAAGGCCGCGCTTGGATCGCCTGCAGAGCGCGAACCAAGGACGGCGAATCGGTTGGCGAGTTCGAAACAAACGGCGCCCGGCCGACCGCCCAGGAGTTCCGGGATGGTGCCTAGGAAATTAGGGGCTCTCGAGCTCGCGTTTGTCTCAGCCGGAGGCCTGCTCGCTGCCGCGGGAATTGGTTGGGCCGCGCACGGCTTGATGGGAAGCGATGCAGAGCAAGCCACTCGATCCGCCGCTGCGAGCTCGCCGACACCGATCGTCCAACCGTCCACGTCAGATCCTGAGCTTCCTGAGAGAGTGCGAGTGGTGACGGAAGAAGGCGTGACACTGGAAGACACCGGCTTGGTGCGTGAATTTCTTGATCTGTCAGTGCGATGCGGCATGCGCAGAGGCACCGAATATCGAGCCAATCTGTTTGATCTTTTAAGACTGCGAAGCCTTGACAGAACCACCTTCCAGTTTGACTACGAAGTCGCTCTGAATCAGGATTCGGGATACAAATATATCACAATCAAGGAGCGGAACAGGCTTAAAGGCAAGCCCTTTCCAGGCCTGCCTGGAAAGATCATCTATACATATTACTTTGATGAGGCACGAGGTAACTTCTCTCTCATTGATAAGTCTCCCGACGGCCCAGGGGTAGATGAGCAATCACTACAATTGCAGCAAGATCCGCTGAGTTTCCTTACATTTCATTGGGAAGCGGTTTGCAATAACAAATTGATACTTGAGCGGCAGCCGCCCCGCCGCATCGCAACCCGATCGCATCCCGTCTCGCCGGTAGCCGCGCGCCCGGAGGTCGGTATGTCTCAGTGGGCGGACGACCAAGCGCCGACAGCAAGTCAGAACAATAGCACGCCACGGCAGTGATCTGGCGCCGCAGCGAAATCCGCCCGGTAAGCGCCGCCATCAGCCACATCCATTTCCGAACCAGCCACGGCGCGTACGACTTGCTTAAAGTAGTTCGTCGGAACCAGCGATCCGGTCGCCACGCCGAAGTCAAAAATGCGCCAGGAGCGGAAGTTAGTCTCCAACCGCACAGCAGACGTTGTTCGCCCTCGCCCCCGGACCGATCTCGCTCCTCAAACGCCGCAGTAACGCCGGACAGAAAGACGTCGGAATTTACAGCAAGCGGAGCTTGGGTGCGTACGCCCTCTGCGTTGCGGCTGGCTTATGACCTCGCTTAGCGATCCGGCAGGAAGCCACCGTCGCAAAACCAATCGCTTCCGCTCCACGCGCTGTACGCGGCCGATCTCCAGCCGTTGATCCGCGCCACCGCACAGCTCGCCGCGCGCCGTTCAAGCTCGTCGCGAACGCCATCCTCGGGATCGGCGTTTCGCAGGATCTCGAGCTGGTGCCGGATGTGGAGCAGTTCCTCGGCAGCCTCAGACGCGAAAAGCGCGGCAAGGCCGAGGGAGCGAAAATGGCGCTTCACCCTCGCAAAGAGCGTGTCGTCCCAAGCCCCCGACCGTGCGATTTCGAACCGCAGCGCGGACGGGCGGCATTCGACAACAATCGCGGTCAGCCAGACCTCATCACCAAGGTCGTCATAATAAGGGTGAAGCGGGACATCCTCTGCCGTCGCCGGTACCGCGTCGAGCTTCGCCTTGTTGCAGTCGGAGCAAGCGGGGATCAGGTTCAGCGGCGCGACAGCCAGGGCAGGATAATGCGCCTTGGGAAGATGATGGTCGAGCGTGGCCACGAACCGCTGCATGCACAAGGGACAGCGGCCTGACGGCGCGGATGCGAAAATCTCGTCATAGATGTCGCGACCCGGGGCGCGGCTCTTGGCCATTCGCTGCGTGTAGACCTTCTCCATCTCCCCCACAGTGATGTCGGGCGCGACCTCGTCGTGGGTAGCGATTTCATGCAACCTGTGGCGACGGGCGGCGCGGTCGAACTGCGCCGACGCCGCCACGATGGCCGGCGCGGCATTGGCCAATCGAGCGGCGAGCCCCGCGTTGCGCACACGGCTGATGCAGGCGGTAAAGGCCGACCGGGCCGATAGTGTCGGCCGCTCAAGCGACCACATCAGAGGTCCTCGTCCTCAGGATCACCCCGCGCGGCTAGCAGCCCCTGAACTATCGCTCGCGCTTCATCGCCAAGCTCGCTGTTGAAGCGGCGCAGGACCCGATTGTAGTTGGGGAGCTCAGCCACCGCATCGCGAAGCATCTTATGAAAGCCCGACTGGGTGACCTCAAGCCCGAACACCTCGCGGGTCAAAAGCCCAACGTTCTCCCCGAATGTCTGGATCTCGGGTCGATCGGCGACAGCGCGTGTGCCCGTACGCCTCACCACCCAGACGCAGCTCTTCGGAACCTCCTGCAATACCACCGGAGAATGGGTCGCGATCAACGCAACGCCATTCCGGTTGATGAGTAGGTCGGAAAGGGCTCGAACGAAGGCCGAGAGAAGTGGCGGATGGAGGTGTGCCTCCGGCTCGTCGAGGAGAACGAGTGTTTTCTCCTCCACGGTTTCGACGAGCCTTGTGATTGTCAGAAGAACGATCTTGTGCCCCGAGCTGAGGTTCTTAAACAGCCGCCGCGCTTCGGTCTTCACATCGTCGGGATCGTCATCGGGTCGCGCGAGCGCCGAGACCTCCGCATCCCGGAAGATGGGGTCGGCCTGGAGCATTTCGAGCGCTCGCTCCCAACGGGCGACCTTGCCGCTCTGCCGGCAGATCATGACGCTGCTGACAAAGTCGCCAGACAGAGCGTCCGGGGTCTTCGGCGGCTTAGGCTTGCCGTCTTTGTCCTTTCCAGTGAGCTTCAGCCCAATATAGGCATAGCGAACGCCCTGCGATTTATCTTGTCTGTTAGGAAGAGGCTCGAACGGGTCGAATGCGCTGAAGGTCACCGAGACGAGGCTAGTGAAGAGGCTGTCGTCGACCTCGTCCAGTTCGGCGGTGAAGGCACCGACCTCGCTCGCCTCCGCAGCCTGATCGACGATGGCGCGCGTCATGTCGTTGAGCAACGTGGTCTTGCCTACGCCGTTACGCCCAATCAGGACATGCACATTGGTCGGGGGATAGGATTCTGGAGCGACTGTGAAGGATAGGCTTAGCGGCTCAACGCGACGGGATCGCCGCCGGGCGGTATAGCTAAACTCGTAGCTTGTGAGCCGGGCGCCGCCTTGCGCCATGCGATGGAACTGACCGGTTACAGTCGAGCGATCAACCGACCGAAGCAAGGACGTTCCTGTGACCTTCTCCGCGAGCGCTCGCTCGAATAAATCTGGGTCGAGGGCGACGTCGCGTAGCGCGCGAAGCACCCGATCGCGAGTCGCCGCGCCCAGGGCATTCAGGGCACCGTAATAGCTGTCGTCCTGGCCTAGCGAGAAGAAGCGATCATCGAGGGTGTCGAACCGATCTGGAAGCTGCGCGCGACGCTGATCCTCTGCCATGGCGAACTGGCCAATCTTCACGCCTCCGATGCTGTGACGATCGCCATCCTCATCATAGATGACTAGCGTGTAGAGCGTGGAAAATTTGAACCAATCGTCCCAATTGTCCGTAAGAAGGTAGGCACAGTCAGCCACCGCCGATGATGGCCTCGTTCCGACGGGAAGGACGCTAAAGTAGGTCATTGAGTTGGCGAAGATACTCCGAGCCACTCTGGAGGCACGAGCTTTTCGGGGCCGCGCCACTGCGCGACCAGAGTCACGCCTTCGATCTCGCCCCAAACGTCCGCGCCGGCGTGGTCAAGAACGATTGCCTGCAGCTGGCCCTTCGCCCTAACGATCTCCCCTCCCATCGCCTCGAATACCTTCCGCACTGCGGCGATGTCCTCGTCACGCGACCGACCGAGCGGACTCACCGGGTCGACGACGTCGAACCCACGCGGGAAATACACCTGGCTGGGCTGATCGTAGACCACAATGCCCGGAACGGGGTGATTCACCTCGCCGTTGAAAAACCGCTGCAAAGCAAGCGTGACCGCAATGTGGTAGGCAAGCCAGTTCGCGCCGCTGCCGATCTCCCAGAGATAGTCCTCCCTCTCCGCATGGATGACCTTGATGGTTAGATCGTTGATTACGAGCTGGATGGGTGCGTTCGGCCACTCAGCGTCCAAGGTCGGAATAATGGTCGCCGCGTAGTTCTCGATCTGGCGCAAGGCGTTGGCCGTCTTCCGTCCAACCTGGCCCTCGGAATAGACGCCCCTGAGCTCCTCGATACTGGCCTTCAGCTCAGCGACCTCGTCCACCAAGGTGGACCCTTCCTCTGTACGGTCAAAGGAGACCAACGCCTGCTCGAGTCGGCCGATGAATCGCTCAATCCGGTCTTGTCGATAGGTGGCGGCCCGCACCTGCTCCGACCGTTGTTCGAGAAGAACTGTTTCCTGCCGGATCGCCGTCAGCCTCGTGGTCGCCGCCTCGACCTCCCCCCTAAGCCTGAGCCGTTCCTTGTCAAAGGCGTCCGACAGACTGGGTTGGGTTCGAAGCTGGACGTCGATCCCCGCGAGCGCCTCGGTCAGCGCGTCCAGCTTGTCGCGGCCGCCGTCGCCGAGAGCCACCAGCGGATCGCCTGCGTCATCTGCACGGGCGCGCATCCAGCTGGCGATATCCAGACGATCGCGCTGGATCCGAATTGCCGAACCGAAGGTCTCACTTGTGCTCAACAATCGCTGGATTTCATTCAATCGTTGGCGCTGATCGGCGAGGTTCGCGGCCGCGTCGCTCTCGGCTTGGCGCAACGCGTGGAGTTGCTGCATCGTCGGCTCAATCGAACCCAAGGTCGCGAAGGCCGCGCGCGTGTTCGCGTTGGCGGCGCGGCGCAAAAGGTCGATCACCGCGTTCCACTCGGTGGGAATGTCGGTTTCGACCGGCAGCAGTCCGAACTCGATCGCATTGCGTATCCAAGCCTGGGTTTCTGTCTGCCAAGCCCGTACAGCGGTCTTCGCGGCCTGGAGCGCCGCCTCCTTGCGACGGAGGTCACGGGAAAGACGCTCGATCTCCCAACGCGCCGCCAGCATCTCCGGCGTCAGGGCCCCGAGAACGTAAGGGAAGATCGCTTTCAGCTTCTCCCGGTGTTCGGTCGTGTCGGCGTTGAAGTACAACACCATCGGGTTCGCCACGATGTATTGCGGCTGGAAGGTGAAGGCCATCAGGTCGCGGAAGCTGACCCGCGCGACCTCAGCATCGGGGTTCAGCCCGAGTTGTGAGAGGCCGGCGAGCTTGTCCAGCATCCGCTTCACGGCATCGGCTGTAGTGTTTTTGGTGGGGGCCTGCTCCGGAACCTCAACCGTATTTCCCTCGAGAAGGAACATGTCGCCCGTCTGGCGCGCATCGCCGGGCTCCCGACGAGCCAGCAGCTTCTGGCCCTCCAGTGTTTCGATGACGACCCCGAACCAAGAGCAGGCGTCGCGGATGGTCCCAACCGGGATGCTGCACTTCCCGGAGGCCAGGCAATAGTCAATGATCGGGATGACCGCGGACTTGCCGGTCTTCGACGCGCCGCTGATCACATTGGCCATGCCGGGCTCGAACTCGACCACGCGCGGCGGATGACCCGCTTTCGACCAAAGGATCAGCTTCAAGATCTGGAAGTGCATCAGGGTTCGACCTGAAGGAGCGAGAAGACCTGGTTGGGCGGCAGCCGGGCGAACCACCGCCCCACCTTCTCGGCGCTGGCGACATGGTGCTTCAGCCGGTCCGGCGGGGCCGGCGGCCTGGTGTCGTTGGAACGGACCACGGCGGTGTCGTAGTCGATCTTGAGCAGCTTGGCCGAAATGCCTGTGGCAAGGGACTCAAGCGTCAGGCCGCGCATCGCAACGGCGCGGTCATGGATCGCGAACAGGCGCTCACGCTCCTCGCCGAGTTTCGACACGAACTTCGCCAGGCCGGAGCTTTGATTGGTCGATCTGATGACCCGCATCGTCGGCCCGTGCAGCACGAGCGGAAGGGCCAGGAAGAATGGCGTGAGCACCGGGAGCCCGCCGACATCTTCGGCTTGGTATGCTCGACCGAAGTTCCAAAGCAGGAGCGAGCCGAAAGCCGGATTCTGCACGAGGGCGACGGGCGACATCTCTTGCTCGGCCATGCCGCGCTACTCCTCGGGAAACAGGCTTTGGTACGACGGATGCCAGCCCAGGCGGCGCGCATCAGCCAAGCAGTTGAAAGCCCCAGCGACGAAGTGGGTGGGCAACGCCTGGCCATCGAGAGGCAGCGTCGTGGCTGCGCACCGACGATAGATGGCCCGGCCCCGGGCCGGTTCGTTATTGGCGGCCTGAGTATCCTCGATCTCGTCGCGGATGATCTTGTGCTGGCGCACTAGCTGGGCGTCGAGGTCATCCAAAGACTCCTCGACGATGATCCCTTCGTCGGCCCACAGCACCTTGTCCGTCGTAGTCCGCAGATAGTCGCTGACGGCGGTGACCAGCATGTCGTCGCTCGCCTCGATGACCTGCAGCTGCCGGACGAACCTCGGAGCCGTGCCAACGAGCTCTTGAATGACGGTGTCGCTCGGCTCCGGGGCTTTGGACGTCAACAGGTTCGTCAGGTTGGAACGGCGGGTGAAGGTCTGAAACTGACGCCGGAAGTTGACCGCTGACAGCACAGGCCCCTGCTTGTCCCGAATGAGCTTGTCGACGCGGTCGCGCGCCATACCCACGGCGGCGGCGGTCAAGTCATCTTGCGCGGCCGATGGAACGCCGACCCGAACAAACTCTCGGACGCTCTCGACCGGATCGATCTCAGTGGCGAGTTGGAAGCGCTGGATGATCAGGCTGCAGGTCTCGTCACCGGCCTTTAGAAACCGCGTTACCTGAGGCGCGCAGCCAGTGTCAGGCTTCTTCGGATCCACGAGCTTCTTGATCTTGGCGAGTACGGTCGCCACCGCCTCCGCCGCGGTCGCGGCGTGCAGTTGCCCCACCAGCGCACCTGTCTTGATAGGCGTCACATAGAGCCGGAAGTCCGTGGTCTTCGGATCTATGGTCTTGGCGACACAAAGATCGGCCCAGTTGGCGAACGACTTCCACAGGTCCTCGGCGCGGTCGGCCGCCGGATTGCCGGACAGGGCGCTCTTCGATTGCTCAAGGAGAAGTGTGCCATCGGAACGATGGACTGCGACGTCGTCGAGATACTCCAAGGAAACGGTATCGCCGTCCGGAGCCTTCAGGAGGTGGTGGCATAGGCGCAATTGCTGGAGCGAGTACCCAAGGTACTGCCCTGCCGCCGCCGTCTTCAAAGGCTTCTCAAGTTCGAGAAGGCTCATCGGTCGCCCCAGCCCTGTCGGCTACCCCCAGAATCATCCGGCCCGCTAGGGACTCTAGCTGTTAACCATTCAGAGTTGAACGCTACGAATCACGGGCCGTGTTGGCCGGGCCTGAAGCGCAAGGGTCGAGAATGTCGGACTACTATACGGATCGAGAATACGGGGCGCGGCCGCGGTCCTCCGGGGTGGTCGAGAGTCGCCTCTGGGCGGGGCTCGTCAGCCTCATCCATACCCGCGTCGACGACGGCTCATTCGGCTTCCGCTTCCCGGCCGCCTGCTCGGACGAGGGCCGAATGGCGTACGGTGTAGACCAACGCGCGTTTGCGAACATGCTCGAAGCTGAAGTGCCCTGGATCGAATGGCCATTGCACCGGGAGACGGTCCCCGAGACGCCGGTGGTGCTCGACCTTCTCGAGTTCTGCGCGCTCGCCGTCGGACAGCCAATCGCCGGCAGCTATCACAGCTTCTTTCAGCACACGCACCTGTCTTGGGATCGCCCAGCGGGCCTCGCTCGGTTCGTCGCCGAGGTGAACAGGCTCTTTAGCCGCAACGGCCTGGCCTTTGAGATCAACGCCGAGGGGAAGGCGCGAAGGCTATTGCCAGCGCACGTGGGCCAAACCCTGGCGACAGCCAATTTCTGCACCGGCGACGCTGAGGCGGACGCCCTGCTGGAAGACGCCCGGCGCCGCTTCCTGGCCCCAAATGTCGAGGATAGGCGAGACGCCCTGGAAAAACTTTGGGACGCCTTCGAGCGGATCAAGACCCTCGAACCGGGGGCAAACAAGCGCGTAAGCGCCGACCTGCTGCTTGATCGCGCGGCGCGGCCTGGCTCCAAGCTTCGCCAAGTGCTCGCGGACGAAGCCGAGGCCTTGACCCGCGTCGGCAACGCCCACCGGATACGGCACTCTGAGGTCGACCAAGAGTCGTTGGAGACGACCGGCCAAGTCGATTTCCTCTTCGGCCGCCTGTTCGCCTTCATCCACCTCGTGCTGGTCTCGAGCGGCCGCCTGGGATGATACGGCACATCGACCCGCCACTAAGCGGACATTCCCAGCGGCGGAGAAGAGTCAGAGCAGGCCATTCAGGGCCGAGTTCGACCCGCCCCGAAAGCGGACGTCCCGAAGGGCCAACTTGAGTCATGAGCCCCCCTGGCTGGACGAAGTCTAGCATGCGCCAGACACTCCCGTAGTAACCAGCTACGTGCAACATGCGGCAATGATATCGGGCAGCGCATCAGCTGCTCCCGCATGGGCGCGGGCCCACAGTCGACGCAGCAACGGCTCGGGAACCATGCCGTCGTACTTGGCGATCCGCAGATTCTCAACGAAGGCGGACAAATCGTCGGCCGAAGGAACGGACTTGAGGTTTCTTAGCAGGGCCTGGAGCTCCGCCGGCGAACACTCGGCGACAGTGACTCCTAGATCATGGGCCTCGCAGGCAAGGCCGGCGGCCGTTAACACCACGGCCAAGGCGCCGTTGGCGCTACTGCCGCGCCAAGTCACCACGTGGCAGTCCGGTTCGGCGGCCAGCAACGCGCGCCGCTCCAGGCCCAGATCCGCGAAGGCTTCTCGTCCCTCACTGAGGAGTTCGGTCGATGCGCGATCGAGATAGGGCGGTATGTCGACATCCAGGTAGACCTGTCGGGTTTCGGCGGTGAGCCGGTCGTCCAAGCGCTCGCCGTAAAGCCGATCAAACTTGGGAAGTCGGCCGCCAGCGTGCGGCGTCACTTCCAGTACCTTGGCATGATCGTCGACAGCGGTGATCCGCCAGCGTCGCCCAGCGAAGCCCAACAGGCTTCCTATACCCAGCAGGTTCGAGAGCGGGATTGTGCCCAAGGTGCGACCGCCGTGAACCAGGCGCCATTCCTGGTCCGTCTCAAAGAGGGCGTAGAAGTCGCGCCCCTGCACGATCCGCTCGCCCAGTGGGCCGAGCAACAACCCTCCGTCTGGGCCCTGCTCCAGCAGCGGCGGCTGCGTGGCGGCCATGCCGCGCAGGAGGTCTACATAGTCGGTCGATTGGAAGGCCGAGAGAGGGCCGCCGCCGCAGAGGGCTTGGTAGACAACGTTCGGACGCAGGGCCCCACGTTGGGCAAGCACAGCCAATGTCTGATGTAGCACCGCAGTAGCCAGCGCGGCGTCCTCCCGCGGCGTCTCGACGAAACCCGCGACGAGCAGTCGGACCGCGGCGATCGCCCGCACAAGGCTGGGCCGCAGCCGGTCGAGGGGGTCGGAATCGGCCGCGAGCGACTTCTCCCGCACATAAATTCGCAGGATCGCCGGGACGCCCTCGCGACGCCCGCTCCGTCCCAGGCGCTGGCGAAGTGAAGACAGTGATCGGGGGGCGCCGATCTGGGCGACCGAAGTCACTGAGCCGATGTCGACACCAAGTTCAAGCGTGCTGGTCGCGACCGCGGTGGTCGGAAGCGCCGCGGCCTTCAGGCGAAGCTCGAGGTCCTCGCGCAACTCCTTGGACAGGCTGCCGTGATGGGGAAAGAACTCGTTGGGTACGCCAGCCGCCTCGGCGCGCCGCCGAAGCCGGTCGGCTATAGCCTCAACGGTTCGCCGCGAGCCGCCGAAAACTAGGTTGTTGCTGCCACGGAGGCTCTGAAACAGGTGGTCGGCGATCTTATCGAGGGCCCGCGGCTCGGCGCCGGTCGTCTCCAGTTCGTCAGGAGCATCATCGCCTGGCGGGTCCACATACCCGCGGATCTGGAGTTTCAGCTCGGGCTGTCCGCCGCCCCTGACCGCCCGCACCTCGTCGGGCGCCTCGGAGCGTAGCCAACGGGCGGCGACACCGAGATCACCGAGCGTTGCCGACAGCCCGATACGCTGGGCGCGGCCGCCAATCAGGTCGTCCAAACGGCGCAAGAGGCTAGCCAGTTGCAATCCGCGGGGGCCCTGTAGAAAGGCGTGCAGTTCGTCGATGATCACGGTCTGCAGTCCGGCGAACAGCCGGGCCGCCTCGCCGGGGCGGCATACCAGCATCGCCTCCAGGGATTCCGGGGTGATTAGGATCACGCCACTTGGCCGGCGCAAGGCACGCTGTTTCGGACCCTGAGGAGCGTCACCATGCCAGCGGATTACCGGCGCCTCCAGGCGCTCGCAGAGAAGCTCCAAGCGCCGGTGTTGGTCATTGATAAGCGCCTTCAGAGGGCTGACATAAACGAGGGGCACGGAGGTGGTCAGGGCCTCGGCGACACGGCTCAGGGCAGGCAGAAAGGCCGCTTCGGTCTTGCCAGCGGCCGTGGCGGCCGCGATGAGTACATCAGCCGCGCCGGGCAAGATCGCGGCGATCGCTTCCACTTGGATGGGTCGCAGCTCCGTCCAGCCCTGATCATAGATCCAGCGCTGAATCTGGGGATGGAGCTGGTCGAAACCCATGCCCAGATCAGATGCGCAGGCTCGTCAGTTCGTCATCGTCCCCAAGGGACTCGGCGTCCTCGCCTTGGTCATTGGCCACGTCTACACCTCCCAGGAGATCCCGCCAAGTCACCCCTGGATTCTGCTCCAGAATTGTTAGGAGTTGGACAAAGGCTTTGATCGTATTGCGAGGCGTCTTGAAGTAAGCTTCGCCGATCTTCTGGTTGCAGTGGGCCATGAATGCGGCGAGCGCCTCGTCCGGGATTTGATCGGCGCCGCTCTCGCCCAGCGTGAACACGTTGCGCAGGTTTTGCAGCAGCACCATCAGCTCTTCCGGCGTGAGGCTCTGGAGGCGCAGGACCGGGCCGGACAGGTCCACGAGTCCCTTCCCGGCAAAGGCGTTCTCGGCCAACCGCGACTGCAGAGCCGGATAGCTGTAGAGGCCGCGGCGTGGGTCCATGAGGAATTCCGGCGTGCCACCGAAGGCGAACCCCAGGCCATGGACGTTACCCTGCAGGGTATCGTTCACGATCCGCAGGATTTCCTCATAGTTCGCGTTCCGGGCCTGCGCGCTTTGCAACTTGTAGAGATTGACCATCTCGTCGAAGACCACGAGCAGACCGGCGTAGCCTGCCAGTCGCACGAAGGCAGCCAGCAGCTTGGTGGCGTCATAGACATTTGAATCGTCGATGACGTTGCGCACGTCCAGGGCTTGGCGCGCCTCGGTCTTGGTCGAATACTCGCCGCGCAGCCACCGCAGCGCCGCCGACTTCAAGCCCTCGTCGCCTTCCTCGCTGCCGCGCCAATAGGCCTTCAGAACCGTCGCGAAGTCGTACCCGCCGACATGCTCCTGCAAGCTTGCGAGACGCTCGTCGATCTGGCGTTCCACGGGCTGATTGAGCGTGCTCGCGGTCTGGACGCAGTCGGTGACGAAACGCTCTACGACGCTGGCCAGGGCGCCGCCCTCCGGCCTTGTACGAGTGGCCATGTTACGCACCGCCTCCGCATAGAGTCCGCGCGCCTGGCCGCCAGTGGCGTGAATGCGTCGGTCGGGGGCGAGGTCGGCGTGGATGGTCACGCACTTACGTTCAAGCGCTATCAGCCGGACGAGGTTGAGGAAGAAGGTCTTGCCAGCGCCATACTCGCCAATGACGAAACGCAACGCCGAACCTTGGTCGGCGATCCGGTCGATGTCTTTTACCAGGGCCGCCACCTCAGCCGCCCGTCCCACTTGTATGTGCCGGAGGCCAGCACGTGGTACGACACCGGCCGACAGGGCCTGGAAGACCAGGTCACGATCCTTGGGCTTGATGGCGATGGCGTTCACGCGACAGCTCCCAAGTTCTTAAGTTTTGACTGCAGGTGCGCAGCAGCAATCACCGCCTCACCGGCCTCTAAAAGCGGCTCGTCGAACCGGTCGAACGCCCACTCGTTGATCGTCTCCAAAGCGCCATCTGGCAAAAGTCGCAATGCCCGAGCGCGCGTCTCAAAGGTCGCCCAGTCGCAGGACGCGGTCTCCGCGAAGGGCGCAACGAGCTCGCTATGTGCCGCGTCAAGCCCTGCGAACGCAGACCCGGCGCTCATGACAGGTGGATGTGCCGGAACGGCAACAACCGGCTCTTCGGCGAAGATTTCCGCCAATAGGCTGGAGACTGCGGTCGTCTCCTGACGGATTCGGCTGAGGCGGGCCGCATCGAGCGTCACGCCCAGCTCCGCCGTGTTGTCCTGAGCCGGAATCGGGACACCGCCGTGGCGTACTTCGGCGGCGACCCGCATCGGCTCGTCGACAAGCACCTCAGCGCGATGCAGGGCGGAGTAGACGTCCTCCTGCGGCAGGCCGAGCGCCTTATTGAGGCGTTCGAGAAACTTCACCTCCTCCGGCGTCACTCGGCCGTCGGCCAACACAGCCGAAAGCGCGGAGCGAGCGATCTCGGCGCGCTCCGCGACGGGGGATTTTGCGAGCTTACCGAGCACCGCTTGTTGCTTGGGAGGATTCAGTAGCAACGCCATGGCGTAGGCCGACAACCGTGTTCGCTCTGGGACAGTAAGATCCGTAGTCGCTTCGAGGTCTGCGCGAATCGCGTCGAACTCCGCGGGCGCGATCTCGCCGTCGGCGGCAGCCGCCAACGCGGCCACCTCCACCATGACGCGGGCGGGCGCGAAAGCGGCCCCGTCCGGGTCACATCCATCTTCCGATTGACGGAAGAGGACGAGGTGCGAGGCGTCCGAAAGATTGGGGCCGCCAAAGCGACGATCTGGTTCGAACCCCACGCCCATCGCGTCGAGAAGGGTGCAGGTCTGGCGCAGAACGGCGGGCTTGCCCCCGTCGTCCGCATCGAGACCCATTAATTCGAAGACCTGGGCCGTGGGCGCCGCCGCCAGACCGTCAGCGCCGACCAAGGCGTCCAGCTCCGCCCGCACAGTGCGCAATGGACCAGCATGCTCGCTCGCGTGTAGGCCCACCGGCAACAGCAGCGCAGCTTCGAGGCCGCCGCGCGCTTCTGGTTTGCGACCGACGAGGCGGCTATAGCCATCCAGCTCGTCCGTGCAGCGCTCGATCAACCGCTTTAGGGCCGGGATCGGGCGGGTTACGCTCGCGATATCCGGCAGGCCCTCGACGGAGATGACGCCATCGAAGGTGCCGCTGGCGGGCTGATAGGAAACGCGAAGCTCGGTCTTCGGGGCCGACACGTTCAAGCCTTGGGGCCACGCCTCCTGGAAATAGGTTGCCCACAAGCTGCGGAACTCGTTGAAGCACCGCGTCACCGCGGTGCGGGGATAGGTGTCAGGCAAGGCCAGGACCCACATCAGCGCATCCTCGGCGCTCAATCGCTCGCCCGACTTCAGGCGTTTTCCAAGCCAGACGCGAACAGGCAAAGGAAGCTCGAACCCATTCCGCAGGTCTGGGCGAAGCTCCGGCGCTACTTCCATTCCCGTGGCGGCGAGCTCCGCCATGTCGAGGAAGCGTCGCGCATAGCCATTGAACGATCCGTTGCTTCCGTAGATGTCCAATAGGCGGCGAACCTCTGCGACGATGGCCGGCAACTCATCCCGAGTTCCGTCGACGAACACGCGCCGTTCCAGGCCGTAGAAAAAGAGGAAGACGTAGCCGATATAGGCCGACGGATTGCGACGGCCATCTGCCAGCCACTGAATATATGCCAGCCGCGCGCGGGGGGTGATGGCGTCGTAAGCGGGCCAATAGCTCATGGTTGCGCCAAGTAGATCGGGATTCTCGTTGGCAATCCGCAAGGTCGGGTCGATCAGGCAGTTGTCGGTCCCCTGTCCGTTCGCCTTCCGCAAGGTCCCGCCGACATAAATCATCCCGCCCTCGAGGAGCAGACCGGCGACCCTTGTCGTCTCTCCAATGGGAATCCAACGGCCCCGCTCGTTGTTGGCGATGACCTCGGCTTGGCGAAGATGGTCGTGTGGGACCGAATAGGCACGGCGTTCGGCCGCCGCCGGCCTTCGGTCAACCCGCGACGCGGGCGCGGGCGCAGCTTTCTGGCCCGATCGCGCGATCAGCCAAATCAGCGCCACGACAGCGAAGAAGATGATCCACCCCACGAGCGCCCTCCCCGCGCCTGAAGCCCTCATCACAGCAACTTAATCGCGAGATGATCAAGTCTTCTCGGCTGGCGTGGCTTCACCCGTGCCTCGCAGACCTTTCCAACGTCGGCTTACAGATGGGAATAGCCCTGCCACACGCCGTACAGGTTGCTGACCCGGCGTTCAGTTCGCCTAAGCGGGAATCTCGGAAGTCACCGGTTGGAAAGGCGGCCCGGCAGGACTCGAATTTAGCTCGGTGATATCGGAACACAGGTCCGAGATACCAACATTAGCACCAACAGCGTCATTCCGCTTGGCTGGTGTGCCTTTTCACATGCCGCTTAGGTTCACATGCCGCATAGGTCCGCTCGGCACCACCCAGCGACATCGGGCACAGGATTGGGATCGGCCAGCCGCACAAGCAGACGGCATACCAATCCTTCGCCGAAGCCAGGTCCTTGGCGGGGACCTGGCGAGCACGTTCGTGATCGTCATGTGGTTCCTCTCGCCTTCAGCGCGACGACCAACCCGCTAAAACACGGCCGCTCGAGCACAGCAGGTTCGGCCGCAGGCCGTGCGAGGCGTACTCCCTCCGCTAGCATTAACCTTTGTTAGATTTTCAGCGGTGGTCGTGCGGCTCGACTCGATCGCCGACATGTAGACCATTCTTAAGTCGGAGGAGCGAGCCGCGCCCCGACCGCAGGTTGAGGCGGCGATGGAGCTGTTCGCCGGACAGGTGAGCCGCATCGACTATCGCGCCGCCGAATGCGCATCGGGTGGGAACGAGGTTCCAAGCGTGCGCGCCAGCGCGGCGTTCCAGACCGCCGTAAAGCGTCGGGAGATGGCGGCCTCGGGCATCAGCCTGTCGAAGCCATGGAACGCGCCGGGCGTGACGTAGAGTTCGGTGCCGACGCCCGCTTTCAGCAGCCGCTGCGCGAACACCACGCTCTCTTCCGCGAAAAGATCGATCGACCCGACGCCGATGAACGTCGCCGGAAGGCCCGCGAGAGTCTCGGCGCGGGCCGTTACTGCGCCGGCCGGCGGGTTCGCCGAACCGGCCGGCGTCCCGAGAAGTGCCGTCCACGCCATCCGGTTGGAGGCCCCGGTCCAGCCGAACGCACCGATGTGCGCCGGCGTCGCGCGAGAGCTGCCGGTCCGGTCGTCCAGTTCCGGATAGATCAGAAGTTGGGCAGCCAGGGCGAATTCGCCGCGGTCGCGGACCGCGATCGCGAACGCGGCGGCGTGGCCGCCGCCGGCGCTGCTGCCCATGACCCCTATGCGCGAACGGTCTACGCCCAGAGCCCCGGCGTCACCGTCGAGCCACTTCAGCGTAGCGTAAATATCTTCCCGGGCTCCGGGAAACCGCGTCTCCGGCGCGAGCCGATAGTCGACCGCCACAGCCACGCAGTCGTGAGCCAGGGCGAGCGCCTGAAGGCGCGACGTCTCCTGCGCCGCAGTTCCGCTGACGAACCCCCCGCCATGGACGTAAATCACCGCCGGAACCGGGACCCGCCGTCGCTCGGCGCCTATGACAAAGACCCGCACGGGGGCCCGCCGGTCAAGCCGGGAATCATCCGCTCCTCGACCGGAACGTTGGCCAGCGGCGGTGGCTGGGGCAACATCGCCATCAGGGCGCGGAGGCTCTGCGGCGTGGCTTCCATCGGAGCCGCGCTCCTGGATTGGACAAACGCTCGCAACTCGGGATCGAGGAGTTCGTAAGGATCGACCCTCCCAGACCTGCGCTCAGCCGAATTCGTGTCGGACATCATTCCAAAGCTCGAAAGGATCCCACCCGTGGCGACGCCACCGAAGTCCCGTCGCGTGACGTGGGGCGAGACCTCGCGTCCTCGTCCCACGCCGTGACCATCCGCCAACCTCAAAGACTCGCCTACTGACTGAACCGATAAGTCGCGGTGACGCCGAATGTACGCGGTTCCCTGCGGAGATTTGCGACATATCCCAGCCCCGTCGGTCCCGGCGTGAGCAGGAGGGCCGCGTCCACGTCGCGGTTATTGGTGATGTTGCGCATGTAGGCGGCCAGTTCGAACCCGCCGTCGCGCAGCTTGACCGAGGCGCGCGCGTTGAGGGTGCCTCCCGCAGGCGTGCTGGTCGCCGCGATGATCGCGCCGTTCAGCGGATCGGTCGGCTCATTGTAGGAGGCGAGGTCGTATCTCGAATTCCAGGCATAGTCGGCCCGAAGAAATAGCACGCCCACTCCGATGTCGGTCGTGTAGTTCGCGGCGAGCGTGAACGTCTCTCTCGGCACGGTCTCGAAGCGATCGCTCCGTCGATCTTTCAAACCGTCCATATATTCGAGATACTTGGGCCGAATGACAGCTCCGGTCGCGGAAATCTCCACGCCTTTCGCGACGGCGAAGGTCAGCTCGGCTTCACCGCCATATACTCGCGTCTTCCCCGCGTTCTGGACAAGAGTCGCCGGGGGGTTCGTCGGGGTCAGGACCGTACGCTGGATGTCATTCACGCGCGTGTAGTAACCTGCAACGTTCAGGCGCGCCCGGCGGTCCAGAAACTCGGACTTGATCCCCGCCTCATGCGAGTAAGCCACTTCGGGGCCGAACGGGATGAAGTTCGTGGTCGCAGTAGCCCGCAGGTTTTGCCCTCCGGAGCGGAACCCCTTACTGGTCTTGAGGTAGACCAGCACATCGGGCGTGATCTTGTAGTCCACGCCCAGTGTGTGGGACCAGCCTGAAAAACTGTCCCTCCGGCTGACTGAACAGTCGTTCGGGCTGGCCCCGGCGACCGTACATACGCCTAGGCTATTTCGGTTGCGAATGACGAGGCCCTTCGTCTCCTTGGAGTAACGGAGCCCCGCGGTGATCGAGAGCGCGTCGGTGATCCGCCAACTTCCCTGTCCATAGACGCCACGGCTGTCGTTATCGATGGTGCCTGCGAATATGTTGGAGTTTGGATTCAGTGCGCGAAGCGCCTGCGACTGGCTTTCGTCGGTTCCATCTTCATGGAAATAGAAAAGGCCGCTTGCGAAATCCAAACGCTCAAAGGCCCGCCCTGTGACCTGCAGCTCGCCCGAATACTGGTCCAGCCTTTGGCGAGCGCTGGCATTCAAGATTGAAAAAGGCGTGCCATCCAATTCCAGCCGGGGCGCGTTGCCCTGCACGTCGCGATAGCCCCCGATGAACTTGATCGCGCCGAAGCTCGTGTCGTAGGTTACGGTGCTTCCAACCGTGTGCGTCCTGGCCTTCGAGAGCGCCGGGTCGTTGATGTCGACGAGGTCGCGGTCCTTGATCTGATTTATGATGTCGGTGATCCGCGCCACGCCGAGCGGCGTCGCCGCTGCGGACGTCGCTGCGCCGCTTTCCAGGCCGGCCTGAAGCGCCCCGAGGTTGGGCGAGACCTGAGCGATGCGGTAGGGGCGCTGCCGGATATCCATTTCGAACATCTCGGCCGACACCTGGATCCCAAGCCGCTCGTTCGGCCGCAGCAGGAACTTCAAACGGCCGGTGTAGCTGTCGAGTTCGCCATATTTTTGGTTATCCTGAAGGTTAGAAATATATCCGTCGCGCTTGTTCACCTGGAAGGCGGCGCGGATGGCGAATTTCTCGCTCTCCACTGGCAGGTTGAGGACAACCGCGCCACGCCTCTCGTCGAACCGGCCATAGGTAGCCGAGATCATCCCGGAAAATTCGTCGAGGCTCGGATCGTTCGTTTCGATCAAGATGGCGCCGCCGGTGGTGTTCCGGCCGAACAGCGTGCCCTGCGGCCCTTTCAAGGTCTGGACGCTGCGCAGATCCAGGAGATCAGAGTTTATCCCATAGGCGCGCGCCCAATACATGCCGTCGACATAGAGCCCGACCGAGGGATCCAGTGTCGCCAACGTATCGGTCTGCACCTGGCCCCGGATCGAGAAGGTCGATCCCGAAGCGTTGTTAGTCCCCGCGCGTATCGTGAGGCTAGGCGTGAGCCGCGCGACATCCATGACGACGCGAGCCGTCTGCCGCTCTATTTGCTCACCCGTGAACGCGGTAACCGCTACCGGAACGTCCTGAAGATTCTCCTCTACCTTGCGGGCCGTGACCACGATCTCGTCCAGCCGGGCGCCTTGCTCGGCCGCCGGTTCGATCGCGGCGCCGCGCGACCTGTCCGACGCGTAATCGGCTTGTGCGTGCGCATGAGCCGAGATGGCCGCCGCGCAGACGCCAACAAGCATTCCCCGACGAATACCATCGACTCGCCCCAAGCGATGCGTTGACATAGCTTTCCTCCTCCAAGTTCGGATTTCAGGCGCGTTTCAACGGGCGAAGTTCGCCTCAGCCGCAAAGCGCCTGCGATTATTTCTATTCGAGAGTCTTGACCCGAACCTCAGGTCATTCAGGCTAGACGATTACTTTCATCAGCCCGACCAACATCTTTCGATAAACCCTCGGACTTCGTCATCGATCTCAAGATCTTCCGGCGCTCCAAAAAACTTGCCGTGCGGCAACGCCTCCCAGACGTGAAGCTCCGCCTGAACCTTCGCGCGGCGCAGGGCGCGGTGAAGCCTGACGGCGTTCGAGAGAAACAGGTCTCTGGTTCCCGATTGGATGAAGGTGGGGGGAAAGCCGCCCGAAAAGTCGCCAAACAGCGGCGAGACGTAAGGGTCGGTCAAAGGCGCGCCCGCGGCGTAGAGCAGGTTCACCGGCATGAGCGACGCCATTCGGTCAATACCGGCCAACACCTGGAAACTGTCGCCCGACTCCGTCAGGTCCGCTTCGGGGGAGAGCAGGACGAGCCCCGCGGGCATGGAGACCCCCTCGTCCTTTGCCTTCAACAGGAGAGCCAAGGCCAAGTTCCCGCCCGCGGACGATCCCCCCACAACGATGTTTTCTGCTCCCCGCTCCTCAACGAGAGCTCGATAGACGGCGAGGCAGTCCTCGAGGCCGGCAGGATAGGGGTGATCGGGCGGCATCCTGTAATCAACGGAGACGACATCCACGTCCAGGACTGAAGCCGACAATGGCAGAAGAGGAACGAGACAGTCCCCTCCAAGATAGATCAGCGCACCGCCGTGTATGTCCAAATAGACTCGCCGGGCTTTGTCGCCTTCCGTTAACGTAGATCTGATGACGCCGACTGGCACGCCAGCCAGCGCCTCTCGCGTCAACGATTGACCGCACGCTTCATTGGACAGCCCAAGCCGCCGCAAACTCTCGTTGTAGTCCCTTATCAGAGCCCGCCAGGCTTCCCGGTCGTGAAGGTCAGGATAGCTGAGGGCGGCGGGCCACTGCCCGAGCAGCGCCTGCTGAGCCTCAGCACTTATGGATTTGGGTGGCGGGAACGCAGGCCCTGAGCCCCTCTCGCCCAGCAGTTCGCTTGCCACGAACAAACCTCCCCCTTAGAATTGCATTCTAGATTCCGCATTCTGCAGAATGAGTCAACTATGATTGTGATGCCGTCTCCCGGGAACTCGCCCGGGGAGTCTGGAACCTTTCCCGCCGCAACCCTTGGGGTGGCTGTGGGCGACTACCTGCACGACGCGATCGTGACAGGAGCCTTTCCACCTGGCAGCGCCTTGAAGGAGAAGGACCTCGCGGACTCTCTGAATATCAGCAGCACCCCGATACGGGACGCTCTCGGCCGCCTGGCCCAGACCGGCCTGGTGGAGATCATCAGCAACAAGTCCAAGCGGATAAGTCCGCTGGACCGCGACGTCGTTGTCGACCTGTTGTCTATTCGATTGATTGTCGCAGACCGGGCGTATCAGCTCGGACTTCCCCGGATCAGCGCGACCGCATCCGGTCAGCTTGAATTCCAAATCGAGGCGCTCAAGATGGGATTGATGCGCAAAGACCATTCGGCCGCCCTTGATGCGGTCTTCCGCGCCGATCAATTGCTTGTAGAATCTTTCGGAAGCATCGAGGCGAAGCGCATCATCGAAAGCAGGAACAGTTACCTCAAGAGGCACATTTTACTTAAAGTCGAGGGCTGGATATCTGAAACCATACTGCAACATTACGTCGGCGCCCTGGACGCCATAAGCAGGAAAGACTTCCCGTTGGCCCGGACAAATGCGAAAGCTGTGTGGTTGAGGCTGCTGGACAACTTGGAGCAAAGCGAGGTCTAAACCCCGCCGCAAAGCCTAGCGGCGACTATCCCGTTACGGACGGCCCTATCTGCAAGGGGTTCGAGCCTCGCCCGCGGGCGCCCCCGATACGGCGATCGATAGAAATACGAGCTCATAGGCGGCTTCCGAGGTAAGCGCGCCGGACGCTACGTCCGTCAATTCGGACCTCGCCAGCGGGACGGCGACAAGTTACGCGCCGATCGCGGAGCGGGGGTAGGAACGCTTAATCTCCGCGCGTCATAGATCGAAGAAGTCGAACTGGGCCATCTCCTGATCTCCAGGACACGTCCCTCACTGATAGGACGGAGCCTCAGCCTTTCAGGCAGGTTCATCAGCGCGGCCAACACCGCTGTTGCGCCAGCGGCGGACATCTTCGTTCGGTGGCACGGGCAATTCCGTCCGTGAGACGACCGGGCGAAACGCGAGGCTGGACTGTATCTTCGCCACGCCCGGCGTGCGGGACAGACGTTCCCGCAGGAAGAACTCGTAGCGCGCGAGATCGGTCGCAACGACCCGAAGCTGATAGTCGGACTCGCCGGTCATGAGATAGCATTCCTGCACCTCAGGCCATGCCGTAACTGCCTGTTCAAACGCATCAAGGTTCGCCGCCTGTTGCCGCTCAAGGGACACTCGGACGAAGGCTACAATCTCGAGGCCGATCGCGCCGGCGTTGACGATCGCGGCATATCTGCTGATGACGCCGGCCTCCTCGAGGCGCTTCGTCCGCCGAAGGCACGGGCTGGGGGAAAGGCCGACCTTCTCGGCGAGCTCGTGGTTGGTGAGGCGGCCGTCCTTCTGGAGCTCAGCCAGGATGCGTCGATCGATGCGGTCGAGGCTGGCGTGCTGCAAGATCGTCTCCAAGATATTGAGTGGCGCAAGAACGTCCAAAATTAGCAGAAAATAGCGCTAACGCGACTGAAGAAGGCAGCATTCGCCAGAAAACGCCCTGCCGCATGCGCTATCTGTGGCCGCAGAGGAAGCCCATGCCCGAACTTCGACGCCAACTCGACAACCAGGACCCCGAACGTCGCCTGCGATCGCTGGCGCGCCTTGACGCGCGATTGCGGTGGCTCGCCACCTGGACGATCCACAATGCGAACCACCTACGCGAGAGCCGCGACGGATTGAAGGTCGGCGGCCACCAGGCGTCCTGCGCCTCGATGACGACGATCGTCACGGCGCTCTACTTTTATGCGCTGAGGGCCGAGGATCGGGTGGCGATCAAACCGCACGCGAGCCCGGTGTTCCATGCCGCCCAGTATCTGATGGGGCGTCAGAGCCGCGACCAACTTGAGGCCTTCCGCAGCTTCGGGGGCGCACAGTCCTATCCTTCGCGGACCAAAGACAAGGACGACGTCGACTTCTCGACCGGATCAGTGGGGCTTGGCGTCGCGATCACCGCGTTCGCCTCGCTGGCCCAGGATTACCTGGAGGGTCATGGCCTGCTCGACCCGGCGCGCCGGGGGCGGTTCGTCGCTACGCTCGGCGACGCCGAGCTCGATGAAGGCAACATCTACGAATGCCTGATCGAGGCCTACAAGCACGACATCCGCAATGTCTGGTGGATCGTCGACTACAACCGCCAAAGCCTCGATGCGACCACCGCCGACCGGATGTTCGACCGCTTCGACGACATCTTCGAAACCGCCGGCTGGCGCGTCGTGACGCTGAAGTGGAGCAAGGCTCAGGAGCGAGCGTTCGCGCAGCCGGGCGGCGCGAAGCTGAAGTCCTGGATCGAGGCCTGTTCCAACGCCGAATTCGCCGCCCTCACCTTCCAGGGCGGCTCAGCCTGGCGCGAGCGGCTGACGCGCGACATCGGCCATGAGGAGAGTGTCGGCGCCCTGCTGGAGCATTACTCGGACGACGCCTTGCATCAGTTCATGATCGGACTGGGCGGTCACTGCATCGAGACGCTGACCGAGGCTTTCGATCGATGTCGCGACGACACGCCGACCCTGTTCATCGCCTACACCGTCAAAGGCTTCGGATTGCCGCTACAGGGGCACAAGGACAACCATGCCGGCCTGATGACGCCGACCCAGGTTGAAGCGCTGCGAGCGTCGATGGGCATCGCCGAGGGGCAGGAATGGGAGCCGATGGCGGGACTGTCGGCCGAGGAGGCCGCAGAGCTTGGCGACTTCATCGCCGAGGCCCCCTTCGCGCGGCCCGCCCAGCGCCGCCATCTGGCCGCCCCGGTTCCAGTGCCATCGATCGACGTCTTCCCGAAACCGGAAGGCGCCGAGCAATCCACGCAGCAGGCCTTCGGCCGAATCCTGCTTGATCTCGCCAAGAGCGGGCATCCCCTCGCCGACCGCATCGTGACCACCTCGCCCGACGTGACCGTGTCGACCAACCTCGGCGGGTTTGTGAACCAGCGGGGCCTGTTCCGCCGGCGCGAGACCGCCGACGTATTCCGCGACGCCAAGATCCCCTCCCCCCAGCGATGGGCGGGGAAGACCGCTGGCCAGCACGTCGAGCTCGGTATAGCCGAGCACAACCTCTTCCTGAATCTCGCCGCTTTCGGTCTCGCGGGGCCGCTGTTCGGCGAGCGGTTGCTGCCGATCGGCACGGTCTACGACCCGTTCATCAGCCGCGGTCTCGATGCTCTGAATTATGCCTGCTACCAGGACGCCCGCTTCATGCTCGTGGCGACGCCCAGCGGGCTCACGCTGGGTCCCGAAGGCGGCGCTCACCAGTCGGTCTACACGCCACTGATCGGCATCGGTCAGCCTGGGCTCACCTACTTCGAACCCGCTTTCGTCGACGAGCTGGCGGAAATCATGCGCTGGTCCTTCGAGCACATGCAGGCGGCGGCCGGCGGCTCGGTCTACCTGCGGCTCACAACCCGCGCCCTGCGGCAGGTCGGACGACGGGACGACGGCTGGCGCGGCGAGGCCTTGAAAGGGGCTTACTGGCTGCAGGCTCCGGGCGCGGACTCGGAGGCCGCCATCGCATTCTGCGGCGCCGTCGCGCCTGAGGTCATGCGGGCGGCGGAACAGCTGTGCGACGACCTTCCCGGCCTGGGCGTCTTGAACGTGGTGTCGCCGGGCCTGCTGCATCGTGACTGGATGGCGGCGCGCCGCCAGCCGTGGCAAGGCGGAAGCCGCCGCGAAAGCCACGCCGAAGCGCTTTTGGGCCGCCTGTCGGCCGGCGGCGGTCTCGTGACGGTCGTCGACGGCGCGCCCGCGACGCTCTCTTGGCTGGGCGGTGTGAGAGGGCACAGGGTGAGTTCGCTGGGCGTCGACAGCTTCGGGCAGGTCGGCGACCTGCCCGACCTCTACCGGCATTATCGACTGGATGCGGACGCCATCGTCGAGGCCTGCGCCGACCTCTTTCTCGGCGAGGCCGCCTGATGTCCATCGACATCCTTATGCCCGCCCTCTCCCCGACCATGGAGGAAGGGGCGCTTGCCAAGTGGCACGTGAAAAAGGGCGACGCGGTGAAGTCCGGCGACGTCATCGCCGAGATCGAGACCGACAAGGCCACCATGGAAGTCGAGGCGGTCGATGAGGGCACCGTCGAGGAGATTCTGGTCCCCGAAGGCACCGAAGGGGTGAAGGTCAACAGCCCGATCGCCCGCCTCAGCGGCGGCGCCGACGCCCCCGCCGCCGCATCGCCAGTGGCGACGGCGGAGCCGCTGAAAGCCGAGCCACCGCAAAAGGCTGCGCCTGCGCCTCCACCCGCCCCGGCCGCCCCTCCATCGCTGAAGCCCGCCACCAACGGCGCGGGGGCCGCGGCGGCGCAGCCTGCGCCCCCAGGTCAGCGCGTCCTCGCCTCGCCGCTCGCGCGCCGCCTCGCGGAGTGCAAGGGGATCGACCTGGCGGCCGTCAAGGGCTCGGGCCCGCACGGCCGGATCGTCAAGGCCGACATCGATGCGGCCCAGCGGGGCGCACGCGCGCCGGCCGCTGCGCCGGCGGCGGCCCAGCGTCCGGCCCAATCGCTGGAGCAGATGGGGATCGCGCCCGGCTCGTACGATCTCGTCCCACTCGACGGCATGCGCAAGACCGTCGCCCGGCGGATGACCGACAGCTTCCGCGACGTGCCGCACTTCCCGCTGAACGTCGACCTGGAGATCGACCGGCTCCTCGACGCCCGCGCGCGCATCAACGCCGCGCTCGAGAAGCAGGGCGTGAAGGTCAGCGTCAACGACCTGGTCATCAAGGCCGCGGCCGTGGCTCTGAAGCAGGTGCCGGAGGCCAACGCTTCCTACAGCCCCGAGGGGATCGCCATGCACCACCACGCCGACGTGGCGATGGCGGTGGCGATCGAGGGCGGACTGATCACACCGATCATCCGTCAGGCGGAATTGAAGGGCTTGGCCCAGATCTCCCGTGATTCCAAAGACTTGGCGGAACGAGCTCGTACGCGCAAGCTCAAGCCCGAGGAATACCAGGGCGGCACGTTCTCGATCTCCAACCTTGGCATGTTCGGGATCAGATCCTTCGCCTCGATCATCAACGAGCCGCAGGGCGCGATCCTGTCGGTGGGAGCCGGCGAGAAGCGGCCGGTCGTGCGCGGCGACCAACTCGCCGTCGCCACGGTGATGAGCGTCACGCTCACCTGCGATCACCGCGTCGTCGACGGCGCGACCGGCGCGCGCTGGCTGCAGGCCTTCAAGATCCTGATCGAAGACCCGATCGCATTGACCATCTGAGCAACCTGGCTTCATAGATGATCAGGCGGCACCCATTCGGCGAAGTGGGGTTCTGACATCGAACGACTGCCGCAACTCGCCGCCTATACACGTGCAACACACGAGCTGCAGACCAGAGCATCCCACTATTGGGGCTGCACGATAGTGGATATAAGCCGCGCCGCCTTGAGACCGACAAGCGCCCCAAACTAGGTTCCCGACCTGCCGTCGAGTTTGACAGGGAGCGCAGGTCGACAATGGACGTACTGGACAAGCCCGCGAAGCAGTCGCCGGACCTCGTCGGGACGGCTTACGGGCGTAGCCGTCAGCATCACAATTCGACGATCACCGAAGTCATGCCCGGCACGCCTTGCGGCGAATTTCTGCGTCGGTACTGGCACCCCGTCGCGGTGTCTCAGGACGTCACTACGCGCCCCTCCAAGATCAAGCTGCTCGGCGAGGAGCTGATCCTGTTTCGCGACGGCAAGGGGAAAGCTGGATTGCTCTATCCGCGCTGCATGCACCGCGGGACATCACTGTTCTATGGGCACGTGGAAGAACGCGGCATTCGTTGCTGCTACCACGGCTGGCTCTTCGACGCCGAGGGTAACTGCCTGGAACAGCCGTGCGAACCGGACGGCGGCCTTCGCCGGGACGTCGCACGCCAGCCCTGGTATCCGGTGCAGGAGCGGTATGGCCTTGTGTTCGCGTATCTGGGACCGCCGGACAAGATGCCCGTCCTGCCTCGCTACGACATCCTCGAAGATCTGAAGGACGGGGAATTCGTGCAGGCCAGAGGCGGCGCTTCCCTCGCCTATTTTGACCCGGCCGTCGAGGCGGAGCAGGTGCCCTACAACTGGCTTCAGGCTTGGGAGAATTCGCAGGACCCCTACCACGTATGGGTACTCCACTCGACGTTCAGCGGTGCGCAGTTCGCCGGCGGGTTCGGCGTCATGCCGAAGGTCGAATTCGAGCGACATGGCCAAGGCGCGATCTACCACGCCTACCGCACCTTCGAGGACGGCCGCAGCCTGGACCGCGTCACTTACAGCCTGCTGCCGAACATCGCCTCGGTCCCGTCGATTGAACTGAAGGAAGGCTTGGCCAGCAGCATGACCTGGTGGGTTCCGACGGAGGACGCCGGCTACGTGATCTTCTCCGCGGTGAAGACCCGCAAGGAGCTGCCACCCTTCGGTCTGCCCCTAACGCCCGACGGCAAGACGTGGAGCCAGATGAGCGAGCAGGAGCACCAAGACTATCCTTCGGACTTCGAGGCGCAGTGGGGCCAGGGCGCGATCACCCTGCATTCCGAGGAACATTTCGTTCAAAGCGACAGGGGCGTTGCAACGCTGCGCCGCCTTCTGACCCAGCAGATCAAAGCGGTTCAGAATGGCGAGGATCCCCTGGGAGTGAGCTTCGACGAGAATGCCCAGCCCGTGAAGATCGTAGCCGGGAACTACTATCGATAGGTTGGCCGATCCCATCGCCTCATCCGCACGAAGGTGAGACGAAACGCACCAGGCATCAGCCCTTGGGGGCGACGTTCGTGGCCGCCAGGCCCTTCAGCGACCGGCTGATGGCCTGGCGTAGCCACTGGTGGCTCGGATTGGAATGCACAAGCCGGTGCCAGTACATCTTCAGCTCTATCGTCGGCAGCTCGAACGGAAGAAACACCGGCGCACCGTGCCAAGGTGCTCGATGTCCCCCCGGAACGGTCGGCAGCAGCGCCATGAGATCCGTCGCCGCCAAAATTTGCGGCACGCAAAGGAAGTGCGACGTCGTTAGGACGACCCGCCGGCGGATGCCGTTCGCCTTCAGATGATTTTCCAGAAGTTCCTGGCTTCGCTCAACAGGCTCGACCCTCACATGACCGCCCTCGCAGAACTCTTCCAGCGAGATCTGCTTGTTCGCCAAGGGATGCCCGGCGCGCACGAGGCACCCGAACGCGGTTCGCGAGATGACCGTCTCCATGATGTTTCCAGACTTCAGGTCCGGGAAATGCCCCAGGGCGAGATCCAGCTCGCCGGCCTCCATCGCGCGTTCGATCTCGTTGAAGCGGGAGGATAGCGAACGGAGTTTGACCCTTGGCGCCTCGCGCGCGACCGTTGTCATGATGGCGGGAAGCAAATAGGTCTCGCCGACGTCTGGCATTGCCAGTCGGAATTCATGCTCCGCGGTCGCCGGATCGAACGTGGTCCGGGTCAGCAACTTCCGGTCCACCAGGCCGATGATCGAGCGGATCGGCTCCTCCAATTCGCGCGCCCGGACGGTCGGCGACATGCCGGTCGCCGTCCGGATGAACAAGGGGTCGCCGAATTCATGACGCAGACGCTTCAGGGCCGTGCTGACCCCCGGCTGCGTCATGTCCAGCTCTGTCGCGGCAGCGCTGACGCTCCGCGCGTCATAGATCGCGAGGAACGCGGCGAGGAGATTGAAGTCTATCGTCCGCTTCATAATCGCCGCCAATTTTACTCCGACCTTTATCTCTTGTAGAGATTATCCGTTCTCCGCCGCCGAAGTCCAGTCGAAGACTGGTTGCCGGCCGCACGTCGGGGCCGCATTGGATCGGTTCGACAGTCCGCGGTCATTAGTACGGGCTCGAAAACCGATGGCCTTGGTTATCGACGGCCGGACCCGCGATAGAGGTGGAAAGCTAGGCGCCGATGAGCAAGGAGCGATCGAGATCATCGCCGCGCAGCCAGGCGCTCGCCATGCCAAGCAGCGCCTCCATGCCCGGTCCACGCGTGCCGGGCGCGGAGGTCGTGACGTTGAATCCGGCCTTGGTCTGCAGATAGGCGAGGTGCCGATATCCCTCCGGAAAGGCCATCAGCAGCTGCGGATCGAGCTCGAGCTTCGCCGTCGGATCGACCGGCGTCATGCGGTCCATCTCATAAACCGGCTGGCGCAGCGCGATGAGCCATCGGCCCTCCCGCCGCTCGAAAAGGTCGAAGAAGCGTCCGAGACAGTGGACGTCCACCAGAACTCCGTCGACCGGCGCCCGCTGGATGATCTCCATCTTGGTCTGAGCCACGGCGCGGTCGCCGCGAATCTCGACACTGGCCCCGCCCAGAACGTGCAGAACCTTCAGCCCCGCGTCCCACGCCCGTCGGCTGCGCGCGATGAACTCCGACGCGCTGGACTGCGACCAGGTCGTGATCATCACCGCGTCGTCGGCCCAAAGCCCAGCAAGCCGGTCCCACTCCCCCGCATCCCGCCACAGGACCCAGTTCTCGATCGCCTCGCGGATCGAAAGGCGATCGAGCCATCCGTCATCGACCATGGCTGGCTCCCTGGCCTGCGGGGCGTTCGCCCGCAACGCGGTTCTCGATCGCGCCAATGCCGTCGATCTCGCAGCGGACGACGTCGCCAGGCGCGAGGAAGACCGGCGGATCCATGGCCACGCCGGCCCCTTCGGGCGTGCCGGTGGCGATCAGGTCGCCCGGCTCGAGCGTGAAGGCCGTCGAGAGGTAGGCGATCTGCCGCCAGAGGTTCGCCACCATTTCCCGCGTGTTGCTGGACTGGCGAAGCTCTCCGTTGACGAAGCACCTGAGCGCCAGATCGTGGGGATCGGGGATCTCGTCCGCCGTCACGATCCACGGCCCGATCGGCCCATGGGTGTCGAACGACTTGCCCATCGTGATGGTGCCGGAGTGGAACTGCCAGTCGCGGGCCGACACGTCGTTGGCGACGAAGTAGCCGAACACGCAATCGGGCGCCGCGGCCTCGCCGACGCCCTTCGTAAGCCTGCCGATCACGACGCCTAGCTCAACCTCATAGTCCAGCTTCTGCGTCACGCCCGGGAGGATCGGATCGAACGGGCCGTTGATGCAGGTGGTCTGCTTGTTGAACCACACCTGGTGCGCGGACGGGGCCAGGCCGAGCTTTTCGGCTTCGGCGATATGCTTGCCGTAGTTCATGCCGATCGCGAGGTACTTTCCCGGCCGCTCCACCGGAGTGCATAGCTTCACGCTGCTCAGCGCGCGCCGCTCTCCGGACCTGCCGATCGCCTCGCGCACTCGATCGAGCCCCGGCCGCCCCTCCTTGATCAGGTCGGTCATGGTGGGGAACACCGAGACCGGAATGACGTCGTCACCGTCGACGACGCCGAGACTCACGTCGTCTCCGACCCTGTATCGAGCAAGCTTCACCTGTGTCCTCCGCGTGCGCGCGTCCTATTGTCCGAACCGGTAGGTGACCGTCGCGCCGTACATTGCCGGATCGCGCCGCTGGATCGCCAATATGCCCAGCGGAAGCGCCGCGATGGCGTTCGGCCTGAAATCGAGGACGTTGCGCCCCCAGGCGGCGACCTCGAGCGAGTTGTGAAGGAAGGTCACCGCGGCGCGGAGGTTGAGCTGGCCGCCAGCCTTCTGCGTGGTTTGCGCCAGGATGGCCTGGGCCGAGGCGGCCGTGACCACGCCCTGGCTCGTCACGTCGCGGGTCACGCCGGCCGCGTCGACGAAATAGTTCACGGCGTTGATCGGCGTCTCGTCCTGCCAGACGTAGCTCGCATTAAGCGCGAGCGCGCCGAACGCGACGTCGGTCTGGTAGCTTGCCGCGAGACTGGCGGTCCACCGGGGCACCTGTTCGAAGCGTTCGTCGCGGCGGTCGATCCGCTGCCCCGCCGCGTTCAGCCCGAAGAACTCCTTGTACTTCGGCTTCACGTACGCGGCGTTGCTGGTGAGCGTGAAGCCTTCGAACAGGATCGCGGTCAGCTCGGCCTCGCCACCATAGGTGCGCACCTTGCCGGCGTTGCCGACGATGGTCGTGCTGCCGGCGGTGTTGGTGGTCGGGTTGATGAAGGTCACCAGCGTCGAACGCTGGATGTCGTTGACCGTATTGGCGAAGGCGGCGACGTTCAACCGAAGGCGCCGGTCGAACTGCTCGGTCTTCAGGCCGAACTCGTGCTCGTAGGTGATCTCCGGCTTGAACGGAACGAACGCGGCCTGCGCGACGCCGCTGGCGCGGGAGTTCTGTCCGCCCGAACGGAAGCCCTTGCTGGTCTTCACATAGAGCAGCATATCGGGGTCGACCTGGTAGTTGAGACCCAGGGTGTACGAGACTCCGTCGAAGTCGTCGCTACGCTCTTGACGGCAAGGCTCCGGTGAGGACGTCAACGGCGCGCCGACGATGCTGCAGGCGAGCGGCGCAAGCGTGCTGGCCAGGACAGTGCGGTTGAAGACGGCGACGCCCTTGTCGTCGACCGAGTATCGCAAACCGGCGGTCACGCTCCATGCGTCGTCGAAATGCCAGGCCCCCTGCCCGTACAGGCCCTGGCTCTTGGCGTCGATGCGTGCGGAAGACAGGTTGGTGGTGAGTGGACGCGGCGCCGTCGTCCCGGCCGCAGGCAGCATCGCGACCATCGGAAGACTGTTCGAGGCGCCGAGCTCGGTCCCGTATTCCTTGAAGTAGAACGCGCCGAACGCAAAATCCAAGGCGTCGTCGAACGCCTTGCCGGTGAACTGCAGCTCACCGGAATACTGCTTCAGATCCTGCTGCGTCGTCGAGCTGATGAGATAGATCGGCGATCCGTCCAGATCCTGGGTGTTGAAGCCGAGAACCTTCCGGTAGCCACCAACGAACTTCACCGCCCCGAAGCCGGTGTCGAGCGTCGCCGTGCCCACGTAGGTCTGCGTCTTGGCGTAGCTGCGCGAGTCCTCGTTCAGGGACGTCGGATCGCCCTGCTGCGCGTAGGGAATGTAGTTGGCGAAGAACGCGCGGCCAGCCGCCGCCGCGACCGCCGGCGAGGCGCCCAGCTCGAGGCCCGCCTCGGTGTTCGCCACCGACGTGGGATCGACGACCGCCAGACGCCACCCCGGCGTCAGGGCGTCGAACCGGTATCGTTCGGCGGAAAGCACGACATCCAGCCTGTCCGTCGGGCGCAGCAGCAGCTTGCCCCGCACCGTCCAGTTGTCGCGCGCCTGGACCTTGCGGCCAAGGCCGCCGCGGAGCTGCGGTCCGGCCAGCACGTCGCCGGAGAGCGGTATCGGCCTTGGCAGGTCGACGCCGCCGAAGCTGTACGGGGTACTGTCGATGTATCCGTCCCGCTTGAGCAGGGAGCCGGCGAGACGCAGCGCGACCTTGTCGGCCACGACCGGCACGTTGACGACGGCCGTGCCGGTGCGCTCGTCGAACCGGCCGTACCCCGCGGAGACGAGACCGTCGAAGCGGCCCGGATCGGGGTCGTTAGTCTGGATCAGGAGCGCGCCGCCGGTCGTATTGCGCCCGAACAGGGTGCCTTGCGGACCGCGGAGCACCTGCGCGGACTGGACATCCAGCAGGTCGGCGTTGAGGCCTTGGCCGCGCGCCCAGTAAAGGCCGTCGACATAGGTCCCGACCGAAGGGTCGAGCGTCGCCACGACGTCGTTCTGGTACTGACCCCGAAGCTGGAGATTGATCGCCGTTCCGCTCGCCCGGCTCTGCGGCAGGACGAGGCCAGGCGCGATCCGGGCGAGGTCCGTGAGATTCAGCGCGTTCTGTCGCCGCAGCCCCTCGCCGGAGATCGCGGTGACGGCGACCGGCACGTCCTGCAGGTTTTCCGCCACGCGCCGGGCGGTGACGACCACCTCCCCCAGTTCCTTGCCTGCGGCCTCGGCTTGCGCGACCTGCGGATCTGTCTGCGCCGAAGCGTCCGATCCGTCGGCAAGCGCCAGACACGACACCGTCGCGCCAGCAAGCATCCGCATCCGCATCCGCATCCGAAGTTTTGAAATAATCATCGATCCGACCCTCCCCGTGGGGCGTCTTCGCCGCCATTGCGCGACGAATTTCCGGACTTCATGAGAATGTCAACTGTATGATCGAAATCGATCTCGCGCCTAATCTCTTATTCTCATGAGTTTCCGAGAGGATTTTGCCATTATTGGCGTCGCTTATAGAGAGTATAATTGCGCACGAGTGGCGCTTTCTGCCTAGGCGAATAGGCTCAACGTTAAAATGAGGCCAAACCTCAACTAGGCGGCCGTGGCGCGCGGAAGAGGTTGGCAGGCGCGCGCAGCGGTGCTGGGCCAGGGCGAACCGTGGGCAACAGGTCCAGGCCGTGAGCCTGTGAGCAGAGGAAATGTCGGACGTGCAGGACGCGGAACTTCTACGGCGAGCCCCGAACCTCAAGTTCAGCCATATGGGCCTGAGCGTCATCGACATCGCGAAGATGGAGGACTTCTATACCCGTATCCTCGGCTTCACGGTGACCGACCGCGGCCATGCGGGCGGCATGGACTTGGTCTTCCTATCCCGGGACCCGATGGATCACCACCAGATCGTGCTGGCCAGCGGGCGGCCCGACGCGCTGCCCGCCAACACGGCCAATCCGCAGTTTGGCCCCAGCATCAACCAGATTTCGTTCCAGATGGCCGAGCTGGCCGATCTTCGCGACATCGGCCAGCGCCTCCAGGCGTACGGCACGAAGAACTTCTTCCCGGCAAATCACGGCATCGCGTGGAGTATCTACACCCACGATCCGGAGGGAAATAACCTGGAGTTCTTCGTGGACACCGAATGGTATTTTCCGCAGCCGTTCCTGGTTCCACTCGAATTCAGCAGCTCCGACGCCGAGATCTATCGGCTCACGGAAGAGCTTTCCAAGGCGCAGGACGGCTATCAGCCCTATGGCGAGTGGCGTCGGAACATCGCGCCCCGCATGACGGCGTACGTCGCCCCTGCGGAGCGCGTCTGACCGCGATGCTGGTGAGGTCCGCGTTCTGGATCGGGACGCCGCACGCCGGGCGTGAGAGCGATCTGGCTGACGCCATCGACACGAAGCTCATCCCGGCGATGCGACGCTTTCCCGGCGTCCAGGCGGTCCACGCGCTCTGGCCGCAGCGGCGGGAGGACGATCCGCCGAGCATCTACTGCCAGGTCGTCGTGCTGTTCGAGTCGACCGAAGACATGCAGGCGATGCTGCAGTCCGACGAGCGGGCTGCGCTTCGGCCCCAGGTGGGAGCGGCCATGGCGCTGTTCGATGGGCGGGTCAGCCACATCGACTATCAGGCGCGCTAGGCGGGCGACGCGGCGAGCGCCCGCGCGAGCGCGGCGTTCCAGGCCATCGTGAAATGTCTCGAAATCGCGGCGTCCGGAACCAGCCGGTCGAAGCCGTGGAACGCGCCCGGCGCCACGTAGAGTTCGGTGCGCACCCCCGCGTTCAGGAGCCGCTGCGCAAAGACCACGCTCTCCTCGACGAAGAGATCGACCGCCCCGACGCCGATGAAGGTCGGCGGCAGACCGGCCAAATCGTCGACGCAGGCGGGAATGGCCCCGGCTGGCGGGCTCGCCGAGCCGGCGGCAACGCCGAGAAGCGCCGTCCACGCCATCCGGTTTGAGGCGGCGGTCCAGCCGAAGGCGCCGATGTGGTCCGGCGTCGCGCGTGAGCTGCCGGTGCGGTCGTCCAGCTCCGGATAGATCAGCACCTGGGCCGCCAATGCGACCTCGCCGCGATCGCGGACCGCGATGGCGACCGCGGCTGCGTGACCGCCGCCGGCGCTGCTGCCCATCACGGCGATGCGGGAACGGTCGACGCCAAGCTCCCCAGCATGATCGCCGAGCCACTTCAGCGCGGCGTAGATGTCCTCACGCGCGCCCGGGAACGGGGTCTCCGGGGCCAGCCGATAATCGACCGCGACCACCACGCAGTCGTGAGCGGCGGACAGCGCCTGCAGGCGCGAAACCTCCTGCGCCGCCGTACCGCTCACGAAACCTCCGCCGTGGACATAGACCACGGCCGGCGCCGGCGATGGCCGCAGCCGGGCGCCGATGACGAACACGCGGACCTCGGGCGCGTCGGCGAGACCGGGGATCACCCGCTCGTCGACGGCGACGCCAGGCAGCCGCGCCGGCTGCGGCAGCATCGCCATCAGCGCTCGGAGGCTCGCGGGCGTGGCCTCGGCCTGAAAGGCGCCGGCGGCCTGCAGGAACGGCCGAAGCTCGGCGTCGACCAGGCTGAGCGGATCAATCCTCATCGACCTTGGCCCCACCGGCGCTGCCTAGCCCGCAACCGACGTGTCATTCTGACGAAGACGGCGCGTCTGGCCCAGGGGCGGCGCCACGCAGATGACCACGACGAGCGCGGCGGAAAGGGCGATCGACAGGAACACCAGCTCATAGGCCGCCTCCGACGGGAAGCGAGCGCCGGATGCCGGATCCAGCCGTTCCGACCTGGCCAGCAGGACCGCCATGAGTTGCGCGCCGATCGCGGCGCAGACGGCGCGGACCACTGAACTGAGGCCGGTCACCTCGCTGGTGCGCTCGGCGGGAGCGCCTTCGAGCACGAGGTTCGGGATCGACGCCAACAGCATCGCGTTCGCGAAACCTGCAAGGACTGTGGCCGCGACGACCTGCAGGATCGTGTCGTGAAAGTGGTACAGCGAGGTCCAGGCCGCAGAGCCAGCCAAAGCGCCGATAAGCGTCGCCCAGCGAGCGCCGCTCCGGCCGGCGATCCAGCCGCTCAGCGGCGCTCCTACGGCGGCGGAGAGGTTGGACGGCAGTTTCATAAGGCCGGCGACGGCGCCGCTGACGGCGAAGCCGAAGCCGGCCAGCCGTGGCTGCTGCAACAGGAGGAGCGTCAGGACCGGGAGTTGAGCCAGGCCGAGCGACATGATCGCGCCGCAAGCGTTCCCAAGCCAGATCGGACGCCGGCGCAGCAGTTTCACGTCTATCAACGGATCCTTGCAGCGCCACTCGTGCGCGAACCACAGTCCCAGCGCAGCGATCGACGCGACCAGCAGTCCTCCCGTGCTCATGTTGCTCCACCCGAGTTTCCGCGAGGCGGTGATGGCGTAGAGCAACGCCGCCACCGCCGGCGCGAACAGGATCGCGCCGAGGTAGTCAAAGCGTTGGGAGCGCCGATCTTGGGCCGGCTCGGGAACGAGGGTGAGCAGAGGGATGATCGCGATGCAGGAATAGAGCGCCGTGACATGGAAGATCCAGCGCCAGTGCCCGACATCGGCCAGGTAGCCGCCCAGCACATACCCGACCAGCGCCGAGATCATGTAGGATCCGGTAAGCACGCTGATCCAGAAAGCAGAGCTGTTAGCCGGCGCGATCTGCCGGGTGATTCCAAAGCATAGCGGCAGGATGGCGCCCGAGACGCCCTGGATCGCCCGACCCAGGACGACGAGTTGCGGACTCGGCGCGAAGGCGCTGACGAGCGACCCGATCGCGGCGGCGGCCACGACCAGGACCAGGACCCGGCGCCGGCCGAACATGTCGCCCAATCGCCCGCCCACCGCGGCGGACACCGCCTGGGCCAGCAGGAACGCCGTCATCACCCAACTGGCCGACGCTATATCGCCGAAGTCCCGCACGATGGCCGGGAGCGCGGTGAGAACCATCACGTACTCAAGCGAACTTAAGATATCGACGAGCACCAGCCCGGCCATGGCCAGATGGAATCGCGATTGCGGACCGCTCGAAGCAGACTGCGCGCTCACGCCCGACGTCGCATCCGCAGACACCCCCCAACCGGCGCGGCAGCGCATTGCGCGCAGCTGTCGAGCCTAGACGCTCATGATTTCGGCGGCCAAAGACGACCAGCCCTGGATTCGCGCGCGCACCTGTTGCTGCCTATTTCCCAACGTCCTTCCGCAACCCGCAATCCGCAGAAATTGATACCGACTATCGAGGTCACAGATATCCAAGCCGCAGGTCTGTCCCGTGGCGCAGGGGCGGCAGCTCGAATCTGGGAGCGATTGCGTTCTAAACGGAATTTCCGAACGCCGGCTTAGAGTCATGAGCGGGCGATGGATGGGAATGCGTTGCATCATCCGGCGCAGTCAGGGGGGCGGACCCAAGCTGTTTATCGAGATGATATTAGGATGTGCTGAGCCGTACACCTGGTTCCCACCGTTCGCGACGATCAACAGGCGTGCAAAGTTGGGAGCAGGCCGAAGGGTTGTCCTTCCATCGCTTACGTCGCTGAGAGCTGCGCCGGCGCAAGCGACAACAGCTCGCAGATCTAAACACGCGAAACTGGAAGTTTGTCAGCTGCGCCAATTAGCAATCGCTTCGCGCTTGGCCTGCACTTTATCATCGCTCGATGCCCTCACGCACATTACGCTTGACCTCCGACGCGGCCGGCGCGCCCGCTACCGGCACGGGCAGAGTAGATATCGATCTGCAGCTGAGGAGCTTCCCGCGCGGCCCTGATCGCCTCGGCGGAGGCGTTGGTGCGATCGGCGCCTCACATCGAAGTCGAAGAGGAGCCTCGCCGCATCAGCGGCGAGGCTCAAGTTCGGCACGTACGGGGAGGAACGCGTACGTCTCGCCAGCGCGGCGCATTCCGTAAGCCTTCACAGACATCGTAGGGCGCATCTTGGCATTCGCCGACGCTGAAACATGAGGCGCTTCAGCGACCCAAAAAATATACGATCGAAGAAATTTAGTCAATGACGAGGCGCGAGGACGCCGCGCGACGCAAACGCGGGCATGGATCCGTTTGATGATCGTGGAAGCTCCCCGGGCGGCGAGGCTCGATTGCTACCGCCCCTCGTCAGTGAATCAAGGTGATCTTAGTGGCCCGAGAGAGGGCTGCGGGCCAGATTGGATCATGCGAGCGCTAGGTCTGCACATAACTACAGCTTCGTCCAACGTCGACGGCGGACTCAGAATCCAGTCAGCCCTTCGTCCAGAGGGATCGCAAGTACATTGATCGCATATGCGATCATCAGCGTCTGACCTATAACAAATACTACGTCTAAAAGCTGCGGTGGGGACAGATTTTGCGACAGCGTTTTCCAGGACGTATCGGAAATATTGTTTCTTTGGTGGATTTCATCTGCGGCTCGGATAAGGGCGGCTTCGTGTTCGGACCAACCTTGTGCGTTCGCGCCAATTTTTACGCGCTCGATTTCGTCGGCGGATAAACCCTGCGCTTGCGCGAGCCGCTTGTGCTGCGCCCACTGATATTCCGCTCGAGTGATCCATCCACACCGCAGAATCAAAAGTTCCCTGTCGCGAGCGGGCAGCGTCGAATGCTGGAAAAAATAAGCTGACCAGGATCCAAGTGCGCGCAGAAACGGAGGATTATTCGCAAATATGCGAACTATGTTGAGTGTCGACTGAGCACCCCGAGCCTCCAGCACTTGCCGCTGCTCGTCACTACAGTTACCTTCGTCGATCATTTCCAGCCGCGGTGTCGTGGCCATCTTTTCGTCCGCCCCTTGCGTTCGCATCGCCTCACTGCGCAGCCAGATAGCGTTCAGCCAAAGCGCCGAGTCCGCCAGAACCTGTTATTCGAGTGAATATGATCATGGGCCATATAATCACGCAAGCGGCACGCCGACTGTCGCGTGTATCGCACGAGTTGCCCGCCTACCGCCTACTCGGTCGGCGCATCCGGCAGCGGATTGGGCATTAATCGCCGCTGGGGCTGGAAGCGCCGGGCCGATCAATGGTGAGAGATTTTTCCCAGATTCTTACGGTAGCCTGGAAGGACACGGCCAACGGCGATCGTTTGCGACGGGTGTGCTGGCCACACGACCTCAGCCTAGCGCTAAGCGATGTGCGGCAGTTGGTTAAGCAGTTCGCCAGGGCCGACATCCAGCGCCGCTGCAATGTGCACCATCACCATTAGGCTGGGGTTGCGCACGCCTCGTTCGATGCCACCGACGTAAGTCAGATCGATCTTGGCCTGGAAGGCGAGTTGCTCCTGTGTGAGACCGCGGGCCCGTCGCAGCCGCCGCACATTTTCTCCAACGACTGCACGCCAGTTCATCGGGAGAGCAAAGCCGATATGGACTATAGTCTCTAGGGATTATAGTCCATATCGATTCCGCTAGTGTGCTTTCCCCTTCGATCTATCGGCATGAGGCCGGGAGGTATGGGATACGGCGGTGTCGCAAACGCCACATGTGTGGCTCTGTGCACAGCATGGTCCTTCGCGACCCAGACACCCCGCGCTTGACACTCAAACACAGGGATGTATCCCTTTTCAAGAAGTCGCACAGTGAGGAGGCGGCGAGCTTTTTAGAGCGAGGCCGCCTATCGCGTGGACCAAATCCTGATATGATATGCGCTTGCCCGCGAGAAGGCCGACGGGATCACAGCACTCAGCCTTGGGCGCTTAGCCGCTGCTGCGGCCGGATTGACGGCACGTGATATCGGCCAGCCTTCATGCGTGATGCATGGTCCACGGGTCGATCCAGGCCCTGTCTTCCGACCGCCTATGATGCCCATGCGAGATGCCCGGGAGGACATGATGGACAGCGGACTTACGCGGTCGGTGAGGCGTCCAGCCATCCCGAGCTCCATTGCGGACGCGCCAATATCGCGGGCCCGCCGCACCTACGCCCTGATCATGTTTTCGCTCGTGTCAATGCTGGCGGTGGTCGACAGGCACGTTCTGTCGGTACTCGTCGCGCCGATCCAACAGGAACTCAACGTCAACGACACCGCCATGGGGCTCCTGAGCGGCGTCGCGTTCGCGCTTTTCTATGCCATTGCCGCGATTCCGGTGGCTCGATACGCCGATCGCGGAAATCGGCGGAACCTGCTTGCGGTCGCACTCACGGTCTGGAGCGCAGCTACTGTCATGTGTGGCGTGGCGGCCAGCTATGCGCAGCTCTTGTTGGCGAGGATTGGCGTGGCGGCCGGGGAGTCGGCGGCCAATCCGACCATGATGTCTCTGATCGGAAGCATGTACCCTCGCGATGGCCGGGCGTCAGCCATTGGCGTCATGTTTGCTGGCAGCGCGATCGGCATGTTTCTCGGGAGCGCACTCGCAGGCCTGTTGAACGACCTTTATGGATGGCGGGTTGCATTCATGGCGATAGGCGCGCCTGGCATTCTGCTCGCGCTTGTCATCTGTCTTTCCGTGCCTGAGCCCCGGCGCGCCGTCGATGACGCAGTACGCGGGACGGAGGCGCAGGAGCCAGTCAGCTCCGTGCTCAGGTACCTTCTCAGCATCCGGACCTTCTTGCCGCTGCTCGTGGCCAAGTGCTTTTTCAACATGGCGTTCTTCAGCTTTCTGGCCTGGGTTCCCACCTTGTTGATCCGCAGCCATCAGATGACAACCGCGCAGATGGGACTGCTCTTTGGCACAGCTTTCGGGATCGGTGGACTGCTTTCAAATCTTGCTGGTGGCATGGCCAGCGACCGACTGGCACGCAGGGGTACGAGATGGTACATGTATTTTTGTTCCACTGCGTCCTGTATAGCAATTCCTAGCCTTATTGCTATACTCTGGGCGCAGTCATCAGCGTTCATCTTTGCTGGCTGTCTTTGTTTTGCTGTGACGGGCGGTCTGACTGTGGGCCCATCGCTCGCCGCCGGCCTAGCGGTTGTCAGGCCGCAGACCCATGCGTTTATGACCGCCGTCATGTATTTTTGCATGAACTTGGTGGGGGCGGGACTTGGTCCCCTGCTGATCGGAGCAGCGAGCGACGCGATCCGCCCGACTTTCGGCGATCATTCACTCAAATTCGCTCTCACAATAATTGCGGTGGAACTGAGCATAGCCGCCTGGATGTTTTTTCGTGCAAGCCGCGTGATCGAACGTGATGCAAGCGGCTCTGCGTAACCTCGACCCAATCTTAGGCGCGAGGCCGTGGCAATGCAGAAGCCTCGTTTCTGACATGGCGTCGGCGGAGATTGCCCTTCGAGATAGCCTCTCAGTTCAGACCGTCTCCTTATCGTCCGCTATGTGGCCGCCGTCGCTCCCAGCCCAACTGCGAAGCGGTGACCCACGCCCCGCTAAATGACCCGCTACCGTATTGATTCACGCAAGGGCCCTGCCAGCAGCGCCCTCCCCTCGCCCGCTGGGTTCGATGTGCGCTATGCATGCCAGTCGGTCCCGGCTTGGTACTGGCGCGGGTTGGCATGCTCAAAATCCTTCTCCGTGCGCCATCCATGATAGCTGTACTCGCCCATCAGGCCCGCAAAGAGAGGATCATCTTTGTGACGCTCCCACGCTTCCGGCGGCACGCGACCTTTGATTAACTCCTGCGTCTCAATGAACTGCCGGCAGAATGCAAAGATAAGATTCATTCGGATCCCCCGCTCATTTCGGGGAAAGGCGCCATGCCAAGTGTTGCCGTGCCAGATGACAACGTCGCCCGCCTTCGCTTCGATTGGAATTGCTTCCGGGGACTCGTGTCCACGGGACATGCCTGCTTCGAGTGGCGAAGGCTGCCGGCAGCGCCGGTGACTCCCAGGCACCATTGCAAGCGCTCCGCCATTGCGGGTGTAGTCAGTAAGGACGTAGGTCAGGTTGGCGAAGCAGGAATAGGGTGGCAGTGGCGATGGGATACCATTCGCCGCATCGGCATGAAGGTGTAGGCCGTCAGCGTTACCAGCCTTAATATGGCTGGAAACGCTGTTCAGCTTCACGCTTTCCCCCATCATATACCTGATGAGCAGCAGAGGCTTTTCGGCCATCAGCAACTTTTCGAAAATTACGTCTTCAAAAAGTAAATTCGTGAGCAAGGGCGTACCCGGGAGTCTGCCCTCAAGATTTTCGTCGTTGCTTATATCAAGCTTCCTGCCCCACCTGCGCTCAGCGACAGCAAGGATACTCGTCTGTGTCCGCCTGACGATATCGGATGACAGCGAGCTGGGCAGCACCGTGAAGCCGAACGCCTCGAGCTCCGCCACATTCCGCTCGAGCCCTGCCTCGCGGATCGCCCTGTAAGTGTTGTTCAGAAAGCGCGACGACGGCCAGTCACCGATTTCCACTTGCGTCCTCCCCAAAGCGCCCGTCATCGCACGCCCGATTGCGTGACAAATATACGATCGAAGCACTTCGTCAAAGCGAACTTGGTCCAGTCCGGCAGAATGCAAGGCGAGATCAGACCGTGCCGGGTCGCGAGCCAAATGCCCTACACTGGTCTGTTTATACTCGGTTTTTTCCCTGAGATAGGCTCGCTTCTCCGCCGCGCGACCGCCTCAAGGCGCGTCACGGCGCGACGCCATATTTTATTCGTTCGCATAGACATATTTCTTCGTGTGTTTTAATGACTGGCCTCAGGCAGGGCTGAACGAGCTGTTCCAATCAAGGGACATGGTCGCCCGCTGGTGTCGCTGCGAACGAAGTTGGGGGGCAACAGATGCTGACATGGACGCCTCAATCGTCGTCCCCCGTTCGCCGCCCTTCTGAAGCCAGCGGACCACGCCCCGACCGTGATCGATGAGCGATCCGCGCGACGACATCGCCATGCAGAGAATTATCAGGGAGGTTAAATTGCTGGGAACAAGGCTTCTGTGCGCTGCGGCGTTGACAGCATTGGCGGCGCCCGCCGCAGCCCAGGCCCCGGTCAGGTCTGCGCCAGACACGGCTTCGGTCGACGAAGTGGTGGTCACGGCCCGTCGGGTCGAGGAGCGCCTCCAGGAGATCCCCCTTGCGGTAAGCGCCGTGAGCGGCGCAGCCCTGCAACGACAGGCGGTTCAGGAGATCAAGGACCTGTCGGCCACGGTCCCGAACCTTTCAATTTCAAGCGCCAACGCTGGCGGGTCCGCGGTGGTGATCGGCATCCGCGGCCAGATTCAGCCGAACACGGGACTGCTCTACGTCGACCCGGCAGTTGGGATCTATGTGGATGGCCTGAACCTCCCGCGTAACACCGGACTGCGATCCGGTCTCGTGGATATTCAGCGGGTTGAAGTCCTTCGTGGGCCACAGGGCACGCTCTATGGGCGTAACACCACCGGCGGAGCGGTGAGTGTCATCACCCAGGATCCACGCACCGAATTCGGGGGATCATTCCAGGCGAGCTACGGCAACTACAACGCCTGGAACGTTCTCGGAGTCCTGAATCTTCCGGTGGCAGACGGGTTGAGCTTGCGGCTGGTGGGGCAACATGGCGAACACGACCCGTATGGGAAGCAGATCGCCACAGGCGTCGGCCTTTACGACGAGAAGAACACCTATCTGCGGGCCAAACTTCGCTACGATCGAGGCGAGCGCTTCCGGGCTTCGGTGACCGCTGACTATTTCCGCTACCGCTCCAGTGGTCCGATCGTACACCTGGCTGGCCTGACGCCGGCGTCAACCGACACGCGCTTCAGTGGGAGGGTGGCCAACGTTCCAGGTGCGGTCGCACCTACCCCGACAAACCCGACAGGAACCGGGACGTATGCTGTCGCCGGAGGAACTGCGACCAACATCGTGCGGCTGCACCGCGGCCTTCCCCTAACCCCGGCCGGGCTGGACGCGGCGTCTGCCATTCTGGCTTCGAATGTCCGGCGCGGTCCCAACGCCGCCCCGGTTGACTTTTATGACAGCCTCGGAACGTCCAGCTCGCTCGGCAAGAATAATTCCAACAGCAGCGGCGGCAGCGTCGTGGCCAGCCTGGAATACGATCTGGCTAAGGATCTGACCCTGCGGTCGATCTCCGGCTGGCGTCGTTACGACAGGGACGAATTCTTCGATATTGACTCCACGCCATTTCCCCTTCTCGAGAGCGGCGGCGGCACCCCCTTCGACAACTTCTATAGCCAGGAGGTGCAACTGCTCGGAAGCGGAGACAATCTGAAGTGGGTAGTCGGCGGCTACTACAGCTACGAGCGCGGGTTGGACCTTACGCCCGGCGCCGTCGCTCAGCCTCCGGGAGCCTCTCCGGTGTCGATCGCCGATGGACTCAGCCGGAGCACCAGCAAAGCTGTCTTTGGACAGGCAAGCTACTCGATCACCGAAGCGCTCACCGCCACCGTGGGCGCCCGGTACACGGAAGACACACGTAAAATTAGGAACAGGAACCGGAACAACGCCAACGCCTGCCTCCTCCCCCTATCGTTGCTCAATGATCCGGACGGCCCCATCACGACCCGGGCGGACGGGACGGTTGGCCCCTGCGGGGCGAACCTGTCGGCCAAGTTCGACGCCCCATCCTGGCTTGCTTCTCTGGATTATCAGATAAACACCGATGCACTCGTTTATGGAAAGGTCGCGCGAGGCTTCCGCGGCGGCGGTCACCAGGGTCGTGCGAACACACCCACTATCATCAGCAGCTTTCAGCCCTTCCGCCCCGAAACCGTCACGGAATACGAAGTCGGCCTGAAGTCGCAGCTGATGGGTGGGCGGACGATCTTCAACGTGGCCGCGTTCTATGACGATTACCAGGATGTGCAGCGTACTGTGACGCTGATCAATCCCGCGGGCTTCGCGTACACCATAACTTCGAACGCCGCGACGGCGCGGCTCTACGGGGTGGAGGCTGAGAGCAGCTGGCGCGTGACCGATGCGCTCTCACTGAATGGATCTCTGGGCTACCTGAACGCCAAGTACAAGACCTTCACCGACGCCGTGCTCGGCGACCGGTCCGCTGAGCAATGGCCTGCCCCGACGTGGAATTACAGCCTCTCTGCGCATTACCTGCAGCCGACGGATTTCGGCCACGTAGACGTCACGCTGCAGTGGGCAGGCCGAAGCGCGGTGAACCTGCAGCCACAGGGGCTGAGGCGAGCTCAGAACATCCAGAAGGGCTACGGCCTGCTTAACGGCACTGCCAGCGTTCGTCTCGACGCGGCCGACCTGGAACTGGCGATCTTTGGGCGAAATATCCTGGCCAAGAAGTACTACACCGGCGGCAGCAGCGTGGAGAGCCTTGGTTTCAATACGCTCATCGTCGGCGAGCCGCGCACCTTCGGTGTTCAGCTGACAAAGAAGTTCGGCGGCGAATAGCGCCGCCTCCAACTTCCTGGCTTTGATGCACCGCCGGCTACGTCACCGGCGGGAACGCCCGCCGCAGGAGGCGCCGACCATGAACGACGACGTCGGAGCAGATCTCTTCCCCGTCAGTGAGCGCGCGTGGAGACGCCACTATCTGCTCTTCGTTCTGTGCCTGGTCGGCGTCTTCAACATGCTCGATCGCCAGATCATTTCCGTCCTCCTCGAGCCCATCAAGAAGGAGTTCGGGGCCAGTGACGCGGCCATGGGCGTCGTCGTCGGCGCCATGTTTGCCGGATTCTACCTTGTTGCGGCGGTACCGGTTGGTCGCCTGGCAGACCGATATCCACGAAAGTGGGTGATCGGCATCTGCCTAGGCTTCTGGAGCATGATGACTGCGCTCGCAGGAGCCACCACAAGCCTCGCCCAACTCGGCGCCACACGGATTGGAGTTGCCGTCGCAGAGGCGGCGACGTCGCCGGCAAGCTACTCAATGCTGTCCGATGTATATCGCACACGGGTGCGGGCAACGGTCATCTCCATCCTCGCCGCAGCACAGGCCGCAGGAATCGGTCTGGGTGTTTTCCTAGGCGGCTGGCTGTCAGACGTCTTCACATGGCGCATCAGTCTGATGTTGGTTGGTGCGCCCGGCATCCTTCTGGCGGTGTGGATGCTGCTGACGGTACGCGAACCGGTGCGTGGATCCTCCGACCGAGTGACTGACACCGGTCAAGCACCATCCACGCGCGCCAGCCTGGCGATACTCTGGAGGATTCCGACCTATCGATGCCTCATGCTCACAGCGGCCTTCGCTGGTTTCGGCGGCTATGGCGTGTTGAACTGGGGACCGACGTTTCTGCGCCGCCTGCATCAGATGTCCGGCGCCGAAGTTGGAACGCTCTTCGGATCGGCGGTGGGCCTGTCTCTGATGCTCGGCAACATCGTGGGCGGGATCATCAGCGACCGCCTCGGCCGGCGAGACATGCGCGCATACATGTGGATCGCCGCGGCCGGCCCGCTGCTCTCGACACCGGCGGGCTTCGTGTTCGTCTTTGCATCCGATGGCGCGGTCGCGATCGTCGCGCTGTTTCTGTTCCTGTTCTTCCAGACAAGTTATATTCCGCCCTGCTACGCAGTCGGCCAGATGCTAGCTCCCTTGCGCGTGCGCGCCATGGCCTCGGTGGGCATCGCAATGGCTACCGGCGTGGCTGGCATGTTTCTTGCGCCTCTTGCGGTGGGGTTGATGAACGACGCCTTCAGCGGACGCTTCGGTGACGGGTCAATCCGCTATTCTCTGGGCGCCATCATCGCGTCGGCCGCATTGGCTGCAGCCGCGGCCACAATGGGAAGCCGCATGATTCTGCGCGACTACGCGGCGACGCGGCAGGCTGACTCCGTCACGCCGCAAGGACCGTCCGCCGCTGCCGTCTGAAACTCCCATTCCGGCTGACGTAACAATCGCGAAACTCGCGCAGTACCGCAATGTGGCGCCAGTCACTCAACGGACGCCAACAACCAGGTCGGCAGCGCCGCAGGAAATCGGCTCGAGGTTGTCAAGGCGCCGCTCTGACAAGTAGGCCGCAGAGCGCAGCCCAATGATCACTCCGCCCAGACACGACGTATTCGCGAAATCAAATGCCTAGCGCAGCCGATGTAGCACTTTACGCCCACTCCAGGCGAAGCCGGCGTCTACGCGAATCACCTACACTTTGAAACCAACGCGTCTTGCGAGCGTAACATCAATCTGACGAGACGCCGCACTAGTGGTCTGACGTCAGGCACGCACGTTCAGTCCGTGGCGCGGGACATCATCTTCCTTGCCGCGAGAGGCGGCACCAGTGAAGCCCATGCAGCTTGCTGAACCTTGAGGTTGTCGATCAGTTTCGCCCAGGAAGCGTCCGTGCCGCTGAACGAAATGTCGAACTCCGTAGCAGTCCGAAACTCCAGGACCTCCAGACCGTCGGGCCCCACCTCGTAGCTGTAGAGTGTATCTGCCGGGACAAGAAAACTATCACCCGCACTTAATTCCTCGCTACCGAACTTCAGAGAGCCCGAGACCACATAATACAGGCAGTCGGCACTGTGCGAATGTCTGGGTAGCGTCGCGTGTTTCTTGAACCATGCATATGTCAGACTCACACCACGGTCATCATCCTTAAACAGAAGGCGGATCACTGCACTGTCAGCCATTCCGACCTCAAGCGCCGCGATGCGACCCCTTTCATCTGCTGGCCGCATGCGACCCAGGGGCATCGTCTCGCCGCCGAGATCCGGGGCTTCGCTGGCCCTGAAAATCGCGACCTGTGCCTTAGACAACACTTTCGCATCCGCGTTCATAAGCGTTCTCCACCTCTACGCGCCCGGCAGAAGATCTATCCGACCGCAGATTCTAACTGACCAATAAATTTATACAAGCGAAGCAATCCACCCCGACAGGATCGTTCGCAGGACGTCATAGACGCGGCAATTGAGCGTCTGAACCGCCCTGCGCTGAAACGAGCAGTTCATAACGACCTGAAGCTGATGCCCAGTCTGCTGACACACGCTCCAGGGTGTCCGGCGCAGAATCCAATCCCAGGAGACTGTCGCATCTCCGCTACGACTCATGTTTCAGTAGAATTTTTACATCTGTCGGACGGGTCAACGCGTCGAAACCCTCATTTATCTTCTCAAGCGGCAGCGTCTTGCTGATAAACAGGGAGGCATCCAGAACGCCTTCCGCGATCCGATCGAGCGTTTCGGCGAATTCCTTCAGACTGTAGGCGTTGGAAAAACGAAGCTGAACCTCTTTCACCAGTCCGTTGATCGGCCAGATGCGGTCCTCGGACGCACACGCGCCGGCGACGACGATTGTCGATCCGATTGGCGCACCCGATAAAGTCGCATCCAACACCCCTGGAGCCCCGACGCACTCAAATATTACGGCCCGGCCGATCCGCTCTTCCGTAGCGTAGGCCTGCATTGCCGTCGGCGCTTTGGCGTCAATGCCGTAGTCTGCCCACGATGCATATGGCGAGAATTGCGCCGGATCGATTACGCGATCAGCGCCGAGTTTTTCAGCCACGACGCGCCGTTCTGCGGAGTAATCGACCGCAATGATAGGGCCGACACCTCTCCAACGCAGCGCGGCGATCACCGCAAGGCCGACCGGTCCACAACCGATAACCATCGCAACATCGCCCGGCTCGATGCCGGCTCTGGAGACCGCGTGCTCTCCCACCGCCATCGGCTCAGTCAGCGCGGCCAGCTCGGCCGAAAGGCCATTCTTTACCTCGAGCATAAACCCGGCCTGCAGGAGCATCTCGGCTCCAAATCCACCGCCATACGAGTCTGAGAAGCCGAGAATTTCTGCTCTCCCGTTTTCCAGCACGCACGGAAAACTCGCGATCATCCTGCCAGACTTGATATTGCCCTCGGTCCGTGGGCCATAATCCAACAGCTCACCACAGAACTCATGCCCCAGGATTTGACCATCCCCAGCGACCTGGCCACCCGCTTCCTTCTCTGAGGTGACGGAGTGAAATCGGTGCAGGTCCGACCCACAAATTCCACAGACGAGCGTCCGCACCAAGGCTTGGCCTTCGCGCGGTACCGGAGTGGATCGCTCCTCAAACCTGAATCCGTCAGGCTTCAATACTGCGGCCCGCATCGCCTTCTCCCATTCTCTCCGCAGTTGACGGAACCGCGTTCTTTCCCCGAACCAGAAGGTTGAGTACGTCCCGTTCACCACCGTCGAGCAGACCCACTGTCTGCTTCTGGAACTCAGCTAAATAGCTTTGGCGAAGATGCAGCTCGAATGCATCTTTGCTCTCAAACACGTCAAGAATACTGATTCTATCCGGCCGCGAATCGCTCTGGAAGATTTCACATCTCACAAGCCCCTCTTCCTTGACCGATCGCATCATGACAGCGTTGAGTTCTCGCAGAAACTCCTCGCGCTTTCCAGGCACAACATCAAGATGTGCGAGATGGTAGAAATTTCCATCTCCCCCGCTACCGTTCATTCAGCACCACCCGCCAGAACATCTTTATTGCGCGACACGATATCGCCACCAGAACACTTGAAGTCAGGCATGCCATTCGAGCCCGGCCTGATACTGCCTTTCGTTGGAGCCCTCGAAGTCCCGCTCGGATCGCCACCCATGCATGCTGTACTCACCCATGAGGCTTGCAAACAACGGATTGTCACGATGACGTTCCCAGACTTCTCCTGGCACGTTCCCCTTAATTGCTTCCTGCGTTTCGACGAATTGCCGGCAGAACGCGAATATGAGATTCATCCGGATTCCCGGTTCGTTTCTTGGAAATGCTCCGTGCCAGGTGCTGCCATGCCAGATGACAACATCACCGGCCTTCGCTTCGATTGGCACCGCCTCAGGCGACTCCTTGCCCCGCGACATACTCGACTCTATCTGCGAGGGTTGCCGGCATCTGCGATGACTTCCGGGCACCATGGCGAGCGCGCCACCATTCCGACTGTAGTCTGTCAGGACGTAGGTCAGATTTGCAAAGCACGAGTAGAATGGAAGAGGCGACGGAATTCCGTTGGCCGCGTCTGCATGAAGATTCAGCCCGTCAGCGTTGCCCGCCTTGAAATGGCTGGAAACGCTATTCAGTTTCACGCTATCACCCATGAGATATCTGATGAGGAGCGTGGGGCGCTCCAACATCATCAGCTCCTCGAAAATTCGATCCTCAAACAGCAGGTTTGTCAGAAGCGGCGTCCCAGGCAGTCGCCCCTCCAGATTCTCGTCCTTCTCGATGTCTATCTTGCGCCCCCAACGACGCTCCGCCACACCAACTATGGTTCCCTTTATCTCCTCCACCTGGCCCGGCGTCAGGACCTTCGGAAGAATCGTGAATCCGAACGCCTCAAGCTCTGCGACATTCGACTCAAGGCCCTTGTCGCGGATCGTTTTATACAGCCCGTTCAAAAATCTCGACGACGGCCATTCACCGATGTCCATGGCACTCCTCCCGCGCGGCAATGCGTCCGCGTTTCCAATAAAATATACGATCGAAGCAATTCGTCAAATGGCGAGTGTCGGGCGAGCACGTAGGAATGCATCCTTCGTCCCCGTAATTAACTGTATTTATGACGTTCTTTTCGACGCGGAAAAATCGGCGCCAGCTGCGCAAAGGGATTCAATCTGCGCGGCTTTGCTGACTGAGCCATATTTTTGAGCGCGACTTCGCCGCCTGCTGTCGCATCCTAAAATTGACAGACGCTGCGCCCCCATTCTGACCCACTCGAGCGTCGGACACGTCGGGTTGCCGCGCCAAGTCACGGATGTTAGGCGACCATCGGGTAGCCGCTGCGGGAAGATTGGGCATGAGTCGTTCGGACGAAAACAGGGCCCCCGGTCCGCGATCACGTGCAAAGCTGATCGGGGTCGCAGAAAAGCTTTTCGCAGAACGCGGGATTCACGGCGTCGGCATTCGCGAGATCGTCACCGAAGCAGGCTTCAAGAATGTTGCCTCCATCAGATATCATTTTGGCACTAAAGAAAACCTGATACGAGAAATAATGAGCGGGGGACTTCATATAAGCGAGGAGTGGCGTGTCGCCAAACTGAAAGAACTTGAGGGCCGTGGCGCTGATTTCGCAATGCGCGATATACTGCTCATTGTCGTTGGTCCCGTACTTCATGGAGTTGTGACGGATACGTTCATGATGTTCCTCACACAGGTCTCTCTCGCAGATCGCCGGCTGCATGACGAAGTGATATATAAAGCCACACAGGAAGGCATGAAAAGATGTTCGGACCACCTGCGCCGTTTGTCGGGTATTGACTCTGTAGATGAACTCGATACCCGGATGGCTTTACTTGGCATATACCTGACTGGATACATGAACAGCCATTACTGGCGGCGGTCGAAAGCCGGTGTTTTGTGGCGGAAGAGTGTGAACTGGCGCTCAAACGCCATGTTGGAGAACTTCCTTGTCACCGCCGAAGGCATCTTGCGCTTTGGCCATAAGCCCGCGTTCTGAACAACCCTGGTTGCATTGCAGCCAACTAGGTCAGTCGCGCACGAGGCATGACGTAGCCTCACTCTTCATAGCAAGAATTTTGGCGGTGTTACGAAGGGCGACGGACAAACGCATTCGATCCGGGCTCGCCAAGCTGCTTTTTTTGGCTTCTCCCATTGGTCGTGGTGAGACTTGGCATCAGGCCCCCGGACTGTCTAGGCGGACTCCCGCACATCCCATCGACGCCCCGGCGGTTCGCCGACCGCATCGCATATAAATCCTGTATGGATTGGCGACCGTTCGCTTGAAAGCGAGAGCTTTTGCCGCCGACCGTAGCGCTATTGACGTTCAAATCATGGGCTCATAGCGTATGTTTCGTGAATATGAGACATCGGATTGGCTATTCGACCTGCGCCTTGCTCCGGGCATTCTGCCTGAGTTGATGTGCATAGTGCGAGAAATTCCCGCTATATCGCTGAAATCGCCGACACCACCACCACCATTTTTCTGATGGCGTGCATGCACCAGAACGTCGAGACCCAGGCTGACGTCGACACGCCGCTTCGCAAGGAGACCTCCTCTGGGCGGAGCTACGCGTTGGCGATGCTGTCCGCGGTTGCAGCGGTGAGCGTGATTGACCGGCAGGTCATTACGATTCTCATGCAACCGATCAAGGCGGAGTTCGGAGCCAGCGATGCGGCCATGGGCGCGCTTGCGGGCCTGGCGTTTGCGATCTTCTATGTGATTGCAGGCTTTCCGCTAGCCAGGCTCGCTGACCGCGGCGTGCGCCGGACAATCATTGCCATCTCGCTGAGCGTCTGGAGCCTTTTCACCCTTCTCTGTGGGTTTGCCCAGTCCTACGTGCATCTTTTGCTGGCGAGGATCGGCGTCGCCGTTGGCGAATCGGGGGGCATGCCCGCCACGCATTCGATGGTAGCCGATCTGTATCCGTTGTCGCGCCGTGGCTTTGCAATCTCGATTATCGGCGCGAGCGGCTCCCTGGGATCGGCCCTCGGGGTCTATCTTGGAGGCGAGCTTTACCAGCTTTACGGCTGGCGCGGCGCCTTCATGGCCCTGGCGGTCCCGGGCCTCATTCTGGCGGCGATTTTCCGCCTGTCAGTTCGCGAACCCGCAAGAGTCCTCCCGCACAATAACAGCAAGGACACAACACCACCGCTTCGTGAGGTGGCCAGCACGCTCTGGAGGATCAAGAGCTTTCGGTCGTTCCTCGTAGGTGGATTTGGCCTTTCATTTGCGGGCGTTGGAATGCTTGTCTGGGCTCCCACATTCCTGATGCGTGTACATCATGCGACTCCTCAGGAGGCCGGACAGATGTTCGGCTTGGCTGTCGCGGTGGGGTTGTGCGGCGGACAGCTCGCTTCCGGCTACCTGGCTGACCGCCTGGGGCAACGCGATGTTCGATGGTATGCATGGCTTGGAGGCGTCGGAGCCGTGCTCGCTGCACCGTTTGGGCTTGGGTTTCTCTTCGTCCCAGACCAGATGACGGCGATGGTCGCCTTCGCGATCTACCTGCTTCTGATGTCCTGTTGGAACGTACCCTTCCTGGCAATCTGCCTGACGATGGCGCCGCCCCGGACGCGTGCGATGGTGTCTGCGCTCTACGTAATGTGCGTCAACCTTGGCGGCATCGGCCTCGGATCGGTTTTCGTCGGGGCAATGAACGACGTCCTGACGAGCAGATATGGACCAGAAGCCATCCGCCATTCTCTTACGCTTGTGATGGGAGTGTCCGTACTCGCCGGCTTGGCCTGCGCGCTGGCGAGCCGATGGCTCAGAGATGACGTACGCAGCTCTGCCCTCAGCCAGGACGCGTGAGGCCGAGAGCCGGCACTCCCCAAACTGACAGGAAGCGCCGTCCTGCCAGTCCGCACCGTCCCCAAGCGCCGCCAATAGATCCACGCAGGCGGTCGAAAGGAGCTCGCGCCCGACGCCGGGGCGTTGACGGCCAAACTCTATCATGTATCATTCACTCGATGCGTGTTATCGACGGGATACAAGATCTGCTTGGCGCAAACTATATGATATAGGCCGCACGGTGCCGCTGTCTCTCGTGCTCGCAATGGTCCATTTGAGGACGCTGAAGCACGAGGGTGTGAATTGCAGGAGGATGAAGTGACCGTTTCTGAACTTGTTGACGTGGACCTCTTTTCCACACGAAAGGTTACCGCCGCGATCGGCGCGGAAATCACTGGTCTGGACCTCACCCGCACGCAGTCATCCAAGATTCAAGCGGATCTAGTTGAAGCACTCGCGGAGCACCAAGTGCTCTTTTTCCGCAATCAGAATCTTAACGAAGATCAGCAGCTCTCTGTGGCGCGCATTTTTGGGCAGCCCGTCGTGACCGTGATCGCCAGAAAGATGGGCGCAGAGAACTACTTATCTGTGATTGAAGACAACGACAAGCATAGACCCGACCGGGATAGTTGGCACAGTGATGTGACATTTGCCGAAAATCCTCCGTCGATCGGAATTCTGAAGAGCGTTGTGGTTCCTTCTTATGGAGGAGACACAATCTGGGCCAGTCTGTACGGCGCCTACGATCTTCTTTCTGAACCGATGAAGGAATTGGTTGCAAAGCTGGAGCTTCGGCACTGGACCGGGACAGATATGCTGGACCTCATCCGCATCCGCAGAGGCGAAGGAATGGCCACCAAGGTGCGGGAAGACTTTCCGGGCGCCGTTCACCCGCTTGTCATCAGGAACCCGATTGGGGGGCGAAAGGCCTTGTACCTGAGCGAACGCTTCACGGATTGTGTGGTGGGTATGAGCCGGAAGGAAAGCGAGCACATTCTTTCCTACCTGCATAGGCTTCTGGACACTCCTGAAATCCAGGTCCGCTGGACGTGGAAGCCTAATGATATCGCTGTCTGGGATGAGCGGACGACAAATCACCGCGGTGTGGCTGATCATTTTCCGCAGCACCGCGTCATTGTACGCGCCGAGGCCGATCGGGATCCGCCTGGCGCATGGGCCGCGAACTAGCCCCGGCCTGTGTTGAGGTCGAAAATTGAGCGGAGGAAGATCATAATGGCTGAGCAAGTCCAGAATCCGGCCGACAACGAAATCGAAGGCCAAACCGGTCTGCGCCCTTTCGCCTACAGGCGACCCGAGGTCGAGCAGTCAAAGGCTGTCGTCGTTCTCGCCAGAACGGACCGGATGTTCGCGAGCGTGCAGGTGCTGCGCGAAGGCGGAGAGAACAACCTGCACTCTCATCCTCATCAGGATGGATTCTGGATGGTCCTCAGCGGACGCGCCCGCTTCTACGGCGACGGCGATGAACTGATAGCCGATCTTGGGCCACACGAAGGCGTTCTGGTGCCTCGCGGAACCAGATACTGGTTCGAGAGCGCCGCAGATGAGACGCTTGAACTCCTGCAGATCGAAGCCTTCTCCAAACCCCTGCGCAATCGGGACGAACTCATAAACGACCGGGTGAATCATTCGCCGCTGAAACCTGCAACGCTTCACGCAGTGTCGGTAGACGGGCGGACGTGAGGCTCTCGAGGCGGCCTGCTCCCTTGCAGTGAGGCAATGGGGTTCGCCGCGGACCAGGTATTATACGGCCTCCGCGCCGCAACACAGTGATAGAACGGGGGAAACGGATTGTCACCTTCACCGCGAATTCCTATGGTGACGGATGCGACGGGGACGGATGCTCAACGAGCTCTGCTCGCCTCCGCCGAGAAGTTTAAGCTGAACGTCTTCCGTGTACTCGCGAATCACCCGGATCTTCTGCGAGACTGGGAACCATTTTCAGCCCATGTGTTCTTTAATACGTCGCTATCACACCGCGACCGCGAGCTATTGACGCTGCGCTCTGGATGGCTTTGCAAGTCCAGCTACCAGTGGGCAAGGCACGTCAAATATGCACAGCATGTCGGCTTTACCATGCCAGAGATTGAGCGCGTGAAGGATGGTCCTGACGCATTGGGATGGACCCATCATGAACAAGCCGTCCTTAGAAGCGTCGACGAAGTTCGGGAGATGATGTCGATTTCAGAAGAGACGTGGAATACGTTGGCGGAAACCTACACCTCCACGCAACTTATCGACCTTGTGTTCTGCATCGGGCAGAATTTCATGATTGCGGCTGCCGCGAATACGTTTCGTATTCCCCTCGACCCTGACGTCGAAAAGTATGGGCTGGAGTGATCGGCCCCGGACCTCTCCAGGTCCGTCAAATCGCATCACTGCGCAACAACTTCGACGTTTGCATCGATGGACACATCGACACTGGCAACGGTCCCCAGCTCAACCAGGCAGCGACGGGCCATCGGCAGGTCCTTGGCTTCGAGATATTCGTAGAACGACTGATGGAGCGCATGCATCTCGTCAAGACTCTGAGGCGCCTCGACGATTCCATCGCCGAGAGTGTCCAGGGCACGCAGGAGCGCCCGCAGGAGTATGACCACGACCTGATCACTCACAGCACTTGCCAGAACTCTATAGGGTGCGAACAGGTCCGTACCCTGCTTTAGCTCATTTCGGCCCTGCTCAAGGGCCAGCTTCAGCTTTGGCTGTCCTGTCGCATGTTCATTTACAATCGATACTGCGGCAGCCCGACCTAGACGATGGACAGCTCGCCGAAGCGCCAGGGGCTCAGCACCGGCTTGCGTCGTGGCAATGAAGAGGCCCACAGCTCCCACGACGCCTTCCGGATTGAACCTCTGCCGGAATAGACCCCCGTCGTTCCCGCGTCGCACCCTGACAATGCCATAGCGTTCCAGGGTCCGGACAGCCTCGCGAAACACGCCGCCACTAACTCCCAGCCGCCCGATCATTTCCTCCTCGGACCCCAGTCGATCGTCCGCGCTCCTTATGTCATTCGCAATTGCCGCGATAAGCCGGGCGACCGCCTGCGGCTTTTTAACGGGTCGTCCATCCGCGCTGTGCATCGCAAATTTCTGACCCAACAGCGTCAGACGCTGAATTGCATCCTCCAGCTCGGTGGGAGGACTCGCATGACGTTCGGCCCATCGAATATGAGCGGCGGAAATCTGGTGTTGAATGGCCAGCATGCGGCTATCGTCGTATGAAATCAGGGCCTCTACGAGGTCCCGGCGGAGCTCGGCGGTTTCGGCTGACAGTTTCCCTACATTGTTCTCGCTCGCCCCGTTCCACACGCCAATATCAATGCTTGCTTGAAGCAACGGAGTCATTAGAAAAGCCAAAGACGGTAGGCGTGCGAGCGAGAGTATCTCGTGATTCAGCACCATATTGTGCCTGGCAAAAGAAGCGGCCGAGCGATCCGATGGGGGTTGCGCGAGCGCCCGCAATCTCAATGCCTCACCTTTCGTTGCGCGCCTCGCAACTGCTTCACAGAGGATTTTCTCGATTGTAAGTCTGGCATCCTGTATCTGGACGCCATCGACGCCGGCAAAGACGAGGTAGTTCCGCAGCATTGAGTTTCGGGTGTCGGCTGCGGAAATTCCCACGTAAACGCCGCCCGCTTGGCCCCGGCGGCATTCGATGAAGCCGTCCATCTCTGCAATCGCTATCGCTTCACGCACGATGGCCCGGCTCGCTCCGATCTGGCGCGCCACGTCCTCTTCACGTCCCAGAAAATGGCCGGCACCCCAACCTCGCTCGATAATCTGGCGCTCGAGTTCGCGAGCGATCCGCTCACCGGCTTTCAGTTCGTTCATATGCACGTCAATAGCCTGTAGTTTTCCGCAGACAGGTCGTAGCACCGAGCGGCCCCCGCCGACCGGGACAGATGTCAGACAACCGATGGTCGTCCGACCCCACCATCCCCGCGGCGGCATGTCCGACGCAAGCGTCGCGTGACAGTCCCGCTGGCAGCAGGGTCAACCGAATCCGATCAGCCCGGCGTCCATTGACATCGGCAGCGAGTTGATGGCGGCCGCAATCATCAGGGTCTGACCAGCAATAAAAATCACGTCGAACATCTGCTCTGTCGAAAGCTCACGCGCGAGTGACTGCCAGGTTGCCTCTCCAATCATGCAATTGCGTCGGATCTCGTCCACAGCGGCGATAAGCGCCGATTCGCAACCTGACCATCCAGTCGCGTCGGGCGCTAGCTTGATTCGGTCAATTTCGGTGTCCGTCAACCCGGCGCGACGCGCCAGAGGCCTGTGCAGCGCCCATTGGTACTCGGCCTTCGCGACCCACGCACACCGAAGGATGATTATTTCGCGGTGGCGCGGTTGCAGAGTTGACTTGGTGAAGACGTAAGAGGAAAGCGGCCCCAGAGCTTCAAACAATGGGACGTTATTTGCAAACATTCGGAAGAGGTTTGATGGATTATCCCCTCCCCTGTCGCGGAGAAAACTCGCCTGCTCCGGCGTACAGTGATCTGGATGAATCAGATTAGCTCGCACCGGTTCTATATCCATTTTCTCTCAATCCACCTGGGTATCGCATTGCATGATACCCCCGCTGAAATCATGCGCGCAAGACGCATAACTCCTGTCCCGATGCCTCCGCCAGACTTCGTCGATCCCAAAACATCCGTGTGATTAGGTGTGCAGGCTGGAGACGGGGGAAAAGCGGCCTGCCGGTGTCCAATCGGGGATGACGCTGGCGTAGCCACTCGCGCGCGAGATGATGCACCGGCTGACCGCCGGTCGCGGCCTCAGTCGGTACGCGTCGCCACCGAACCACGCGCCCATATCAAAGCGCCACCGGGGCTCCTCCCCGCCAAAAGCCCCAACAAAGACTCCGGGCACCCTGACACCTACCGCAGCGTACCGGAACCACGCGACGCACACCCTCCGGCCATCACCGCCCCGGGCGCCCCTCAAGCCGGCCGTTGCCCCATCATATTTGCCCCTATGTTCAGCGCAAGCCCTGGTATGTTTGAACGCCATGAACATCTAATTCGGCGGGATTCACGCGGTTTTGCCGCAATCCTCCGCCTTGCACCAACCCCGTTCACATGATATTTCGTCCTAACTACGGTATGTTTTGGCGGAAGCCGTGGGAGAAGCTTGGCGCGGGATGCTTGTCAGCTCTTCGCATAGGCACGCGGCGCAGAGTCGCCGCGGGACAGGGGGAAGACAGCGCATCCTGAACAAAGGCGGCGAGCGACGGGTACGCCTCGGGCCGAACCAGCAGCCCAAGCGTTCTGATCGGCACAAATGCAATGAGGCCGAGATCTCACGCGCGGACTGGACACCCGTTCACGGCAGAAATGTGAAGCGTCTATTGACGTCAATAATCGTTAGGTGGGGATACATGTATGCCTAAGCCCATGGTATCGTACTTTTCCCAAGGTAGCCTGCTGGCTTTTCTCGGAAGTGCCTGTCTCATAAGTCCTGCACTAGCACAGACCACCGAGGGGGCGGCTGTCGACGAAGTCATTGTGACGGGCTCGCGAATTCAATCAACTGGATACGCACGGCCGACGCCGGTGACTGTCGTGACGGCGGCCCAGCTTACGGCGGCACAACCCGCAGGGGTCGCACAGGCACTAATCGAAATGCCGCAGTTCGACAATTCGACGACCCCACGGACAGTAGCAAATGGCCCCGGCGGCCCGCCGCGCGGCAACTTCCTCAATCTGCGCAACCTCGGAGCCAACCGGTCGCTCATTCTGCAGGATGGCGTTCGCGTGCCGCCAACCACGGCGGAAGGCCAGGTCAGCGTAGACATCATTCCCGAATTATTGGTCCAGCGCGTCGACGTGGTGACGGGCGGCGTGGCCGCCGTCTATGGCTCCGACGCCGTTGCTGGCGTCGTGAATTTCATTCTGGACAAGAAATTCACTGGCGTGCGCGGCGAGATAACCGGTGGCTTAAGCGACCGCAATGACATGGGCTCATACCGGGTCGGTATCGCTGCCGGCGCCGGGTTCCTCGGCGACCGAGGGCATATCCTGTTGAGCGCCAGCCGCGATGATGCGGGTGGCATAGCATTTCTCGACCGGCCTTACCGCAAGTTCAACTACGACGCAGTAGCCCTTTATCCGGCGGGAACGCGTCTGCCCGATGGCACGGTTGCGGGCGCCTTGGGATCTGCGACCAACCCCTACTTCATCCGCCCGAACGTCGTAAGTGCGACGCAGACTGCCGGAAGCAACATCCAGGTCGGCCCGCCCGGCGCCCAAGGCATAGCGTTCACCGCCGATGATGCAGGCACGCCATTCGTCCGCAACAACGGGCAATTCGGCTTGCTCAATGCGCAGATCGGGGGCACCGGCAGCGTGTTGGGCGCCGACCGAACGCTTCAGACGCCAAGCACCACAGACCAGGTCTTTGGTCGCGCGAGCTTCGACGTGACCGACAAGATCGCAACGTTCGTTGAATTGCAGGCGCAACGGTTTGTTTTCAAGTTTGCGGCCGGCGACAACTTCGGCACGGTGCCGATCTTTGCGGAGAACCCCTACATTCCCACCTCGGTACGGGCAGCTATTGCCGCCGCGCCCGGGAACGTTCCTGCGAACGGTTGGCCTGCTGCTGCCGCGACTTGCGGACGCGGCTTCCTGCCGGCCTTCTGCCTCGGGGTTCAGGGCACCCTCCCGGAGGTGTTCGGCCGACCCTATCAGGAACAGAGCAACAAGGCGTTTCTCGCGCGCACTGGCGTCACGATCGACCTCGGCGGCGCATGGCGACTGGACGCGACCTATGTGTTCGGTCAGTCCAAGCTCCGTGCGTCCGAATGGAATGGTATCAGCAACCAGGCCCTTTATTCTTCGGTCGACGCCGTCCGTGACCCTGCCAGCGGGAACATCGTCTGCCGTGTGACCCTCACGAATCCCGGCCTCTACCCCGGATGCGTTCCGTGGAATCCCTTCGGTGTTCGACAGCCAAGCCAGCAGCTGGCTGACTGGATCCGCTCGTTCCAGGGTCGGAAAGACTCCACCTACGAAATCCTGAACGTAACGAATGACCTCGTCGCGAACCTGACAGGCGAACTGTTCAGCACCTGGGCCGGGCCGATCGGCTTCGCCGTAGGCGCCGAGTACCGGACAGGCCTGCTGAAGCAAACGACCAACGCGGATCCTGCAACCCCCTACTCCCAAGTTGGAATTCGTGGAATCCTCTCCACGGCTCCCCCTTGGATCGTGGCCAACACGGGTTCAGCGAGAGGCTCCAATGACATCTGGGAGTTCAACGGAGAACTCGAGGTGCCTCTGGCCAAAGATGCGCCGTTCGCCCGCTCCCTATCGGTCAGCGGCGCCGGTCGCTACACGCACTATTCTACCAGCGGAGGGGTCGAAAGCTGGAAGCTCGGTGCATCGTGGGAGCCAGTCGAACAGATTCGATTTCGTGTTGCCAAATCGCGAGATATCCGCGCACCCACGCTTTACGACCTCTTCGCTGGGCCGACGTCCAGTGTGATACCTTTCACGGACATTCACTGCCAGTGTCGCTCACCCACCGGATTGGCGCAGCTTGGCGGCGGAAACCCCAATCTGAAGCCAGAAATAGGCAAAACACTCACGATCGGCGCCATCGTTCAGCCGGCGCACCGATTCACGATCTCAGTCGATTACTACAAAATTACACTCAAAGATGCGCTCGCGCAGTTCTCGGTGACGCAGGTCAACCAGGATTGTGAAGACAGCAACGGCGCCAGTCCGACTTGTGCCTTCATAACCCGACCAGCCCCCTTCAGCGACCGTAGCCCCTCGAACGTTGCGACCTCCATCTTCGCGACCCGGATCAACGCTGCCGTACTTAGCACCAGCGGATTTGATATTGACGCCACCTATACTCAGTCGCTCGACGATATCGGCCTGTCAGGATCTTTGAATTTCCGGCTATTCGCAAACTACACCAGCTACCTCAAGAGCCAAGCGTCCCTTTCCTCACCGATCATTTCGAACATTGGCACAACGGACAGCTTTCATCCTAGATGGAAAGCGAGCCTGAACATTACCTACCAGAATGACCCGTGGTCAGTGGCTATGCGGGTGCGCTATATCGGCAAGTTGAACACGGGACCTGGCACAGCGGTTGTGCCCGCTATGTATGCAGACCCGCAGCTCCCGGACATCGCCTACACCGATGTCACCCTCACTCATAAATTCCGAAGAGCGGGAGGTGACTTCGAGGCCTTCTTAACCGTCAACAATGTGTTCGATCAACAACCTCCCCTGTTCATCACACCGTCGGCCCCGGGGCTCTTGTACCCGACACTACTGAATGTCTATGACGTCGCCGGCCGTTACTACTCTGGTGGACTGCGCTTCCGATTCTAGAAAATACGCATCTACATCACCTCTACGCCGACCGAAGAAAGCGGCACCCTGCTCCAGGGTGCCGCCTTCATCGAAGCACTGCATCGATGCAGCTCCGGGTGTATTGCGCTGTCACTTTGAGCAGTGTCTCGGGATGTGTGCGCAGGAGCGGAATGAAGAAGCAGTTAGACCACAGGCTAACTCCAGAGCGAGGGTCGCGCTGCAGCCAGTGCGCGAGCCGTTCTACTATGCCACTTCGTTACGTTGTAGGTCGATATTCAGGGCACCCGGTCCCCTAACATGCCTCTTAACATTTGTATCAGTTGTGGCTTTCGAATCTTAGCACTGGGCGTTCTGGGCAAATCACGGTCCGCCACAAACAGGATGCGCCTGGGTATCTTGAAGCTCGAAAGTTGCCCCTTAAGGGCTGAGCGGAGCGCGAACTCAGAAATAGAATGATCGTGCCGCAGGACTACAGCGGCGACCACGATCTCACCTGCCGTCTCATCAGGCATCCCTACAACAGCGACCTCAGCTATCGCCGGGTGTCCGCGCAGAACAACCTCTACCTCCTCTGGCGACACATTTGCACCAGATGTCTTGATCATACCGCTTAGCCGGCCGCGATAAAAAAGATTGCCTTCATCATCGATGAGCGCCTTGTCACCGGTGGCGTAGTAGCCATCGGCAAGAAACACTTTTCTACGCTCTCTCTTATAGAAGCCGTCCATAAGCCACGGTCCGCGGACCAACAGCTCGCCCTCTTGACCCGCCTCCAATTGAACACCCGTAACTGGGTCGGCGATCTTCAGTTCCATCCCTCCGAGAGCCACACCAAACGACCCAGCAAGGTGCTCAGGCAACAGCTCGGGACTCAACTGACCGCTGTGAGGGCCAAACGTCTCCGTCATCCCGAGCGAATTGCAGAATCGGTCTGGCGCGATGGAGGGATCATCGTTGAAGAACGGCCGCTGAACGGGATTCTGCGGTTTCAACTGGGTAAGCCCGCCAACATTATGCGCACAATGTGCTATCGAACGGAGCCCGGACACCTGCCCACCCACTTGGGTCGCATCCTCTCGTCTTATAGCGTCGAAGAGGGCTTCCGGCGAATGCTCGTCGACGCACACCACAGTAGCGCCAATGGTCACGGCTCCCGCGAGAACCAGAAATCCACCGATCCAGAAAAATGGCCCGGTTACGATCGAACGGTCGTCCGGGGTCAGATCCCAAGGCGTCGCCCATCGCGCGGTGACCATGAACAGGACTTTGTCAACCAAAGTCCCTTGCAGGTGAACGACCCCCTTCGGCTCCGCGGTGCTACCGGAAGTGTAAATGATCACCGCAGCGTCCGCTGGCGATACGACAGCTTCAAGCGCCGCGAGCAGTGCTTGCGACCAAATAGATGATTCAGCCCCGCGTCCCTCCAATTCCGCAGCGTGGCCCCGCGCCCACTTGGGTGCTGTGCGATCTCCAAACAGCCAGATTCCGCGCAGATGCGGACACGAGCATAATGCGAGGGGCGACGTTCCGTCTGAACCCTCGAGACCCGGAAGCGCCTGCACCATCCGCTCGAGATAGTCGTGTCGCAGATATCGATCCGCGGCGAGGAGGAACGCGATGTCCGAATGCCAGATCGCATATCGAAGCTCGCCGGAGCTGAAGAATGTACTGAGTGCGACCGCGACACCGCCGATCCGGGTGATTGCGAGAAAGCTCACGATCCAATCGGCGCCATTCGGCAGAAGGATCCCGATCCTGCTGCCCTTTCCCGCACCTTCAGCGATCAACGCCCGAGCAAGCCTGGCGGAACGGAGATCGATCTCTTCAAAAGTCGCGCTTCGCCCTTCGTGACGGATCAACTCTCGTCGACCATGAGCTTGGGCGGCCTTCGCCCACCACCGTGGGACAGTCTGCAAGTCCTCGCCTGACAACGAAGTGAAACCGGGTGGTCTCTCGGAATCTTCCACGTGATCGTCGGAAGCCATTTCTCGTCGCTCGCTCAATCAACCACTTCCTGGCAGTTGGGACGCCTCTGGGGTGCACTTGCCCCCGGGCCTGCATCTGCATACGTCATCAATTTCATTCCCGGAGTGACCAAATACTACTCATCCTGGGTCTCGGCGGCTTTTATTTCAGCCACCCTCGAAATGCCTTCATGCCCCTGCAGCGTAATGCCACCGTCTACGAGAATGGTCTGCCCAGTGGTGTAGGCGCCACCTTTTGAAGCCAGGAAAAGCACACACGCAGCTACCTCATCTGGCTCCCCGATGCGCCCGAGAGGTGCGTCTCCGACCGCAATCCGAAGTAGGTCCGGCCGCGTCCAGGTGGCCTTGGAGATCTCAGTACGGGTCACGCCCGGCGCCACCGCGTTCGCACGGATGTTGTAGCGACCAAGATCGATAGCCAACGTCTTCGCAAGATATGCCAACGCCGCCTTCGACGTCCCATAGATCATCCTTTGCGGTCTTGGGGCGACGCCTGACGACGCAGTGATGAAAACCATGCTACCGCCGCCTGCCTCTCGCATCCATGGAATTACCAGGCGTGCCAGCACCGCGTTGTTCCGGACGTTTGCCGTAAGGACGTCCGCAAATTGCAACTCATCAAACGTCTCGATAGACCCGGCGGGTGAGAGTGAGGCATTGCTCACCAGCGTGTCGATCCTGCCCCATCGATCTACTCCGGCCTGAACAAGCGGGGCGAGGGATTCCCGATCGCTGATGTCGCTCGAATGCGCAATCGCACATAGTTCCCCACGAGACGAATTGAGCGTATCTGCTACTGCCTCACAGTCAGACTGATTCCTACTGGAAACCACAACGCGCGCACCGTGATCGGTGAACAATCCGGCAATCGCACGACCGATACCTTTTGTGGCGCCCGTCACTATCGCTACCTGCCCGGTCAGATCGAAAAGAGACATCACCGCGCCTGCTCTTATCGTGGGTAGGTCCGACATGCCGATGGATCCTTCTTTTTACTTAATTTACGTCTTCGTGCTTGAAGGGACAGCCACCGTTAAGGTCTTACCTCTAGCGGCAGCTTCGGAACTTCCATTTGCGGAAATGGAGCGATTTGCCCAAGCGGGATTGGAGCACAGCTCAAAATCACGCACCCGCATACTTGGCTCGTCCGCACGACCGCGTCCGCTCCGCCACAACGGTCAATCAAACGCACTTCGTGACACAAAATTGAGGCCAGGCTCGCGGGACGGGCCGCTCTTTCCCCAACCATAGCCGATGTTGAACCCCAGTAGTGTGCGAAACCGTGGATCCATTTCTCCGAGCATCTCGGGAGTCACGTCGTAGCGATAAAGCTCCTCAGGCCGTAGATGAGGCCGCGCAAAGAAGAGCAATAGATTCACCCGTAGTCCGGCGGCGGTGCGCGGGATGGCGCCATGCCATACATTGCCACCCCAGAAAATCAGCGAACCGGCAGGAACTTCGACAGCAACTCGTTCTTTGTGACCTTCTGGAAAGATAGGATTTCGATGTAGCCGATGGCTTCCGGGGACATAGCATACAGGTCCGCCTTCAAGGGTGTAATCAGTCAGCGCGACAGTGGCGTTACACACCTGAACGTAAGACGGAAGCGGAGGAGGAATCAGATGCGAGTCGTTGTGCAGCTCTAGTTCATCGCCGCCCGGCCCTTTAATCAGACCCATTACACTGCTTAGGCAGGCGTTACGTCCAAGCAAATGGGTTACGAGCGCCATCGTCACGGGATGGACAACGATCTCCTGAAAAACGGGATCCTCAAGGAGAAGATAGTGCACGAGTTCCCACGGCGCCGTTCGATTATCATGACTGTCGCCTTCGAGCTCAGGCCTGAAGCCAAATCTACGTTCGACTACGTTCAGGACAGCCTCAAGCGCGCGATGGATCCGCTCTGGTCCCACAAATTTTTCGGGAGGAACGACCGTCAACCCCTTGATCTCAAGTTCGGCCACCTGCCTGTGAAGCTCCAGCTTTTCAACATCACGCCAAAGCGCTTCCGCGTCTTCCTTTGTGCTATATGGATAGAGCCACGGGAAGTGATCGGGGCCTTTCAGCTGCGGCTGTGCAGACAGAGGGGAATGATTTTCGCCGGCAATTGCCGGCATATCGACAGTCATTGTATCCTCCAATCGATCACCTGTGGCGCGAACACTAACAGCAACCCTGTTGCACTCATCGCACTTCCACGACTGGATTACCGGGCATTGGACTCGCCGTGGCTGAGCTCAGTGAAACGTCGCACTGGCGTCAGCAGGTTAGCCACTGTCCAGCCCCCATCTACTGCTATGGTGTGGCCCGTGATGTATGATGAGAGATCCGACAGAAGGAATGCCGCAACATTTGCCACTTCCTCGGGCGTTCCATTGCGCCCGAGCGGGATATTGCTCGCCTTCATGCGCTCTCGCCTTTCTGGCGAATCTGGAATTCGGGGAGTTGCAATACTGCCGGGCGCGACGGCGTTCACGCGTATCCGATGCTGCGCCCATTCCGCAGCCATCGATTTTGTCAGACTGATGATCGCCGCCTTTGCAGCACCGTACGGCGCGTGCTGAGGAGACGCATGCAGACCATCAACGGAAGCCCAGGCCACAATCGAACCGTCGCTATTTCTGTCAATCATACGCTGCGCGAACGCAGACGCGATGAAATAGAAATAGCGCGCGTTAGTGTTAATATCTTCCTCCCACATGGTATGCGTCATTCGGAGTATTGGTGAGAAACTTGCCTTGCCGACAATGGTAGCCATCAATTGAAGGTTCGGAATCGCCTCTTCAGCTGTCGCAAGCAGTTTATCGTGCTCCAGCGACGCGACGACATCATATTGCAGCGCCGTCGACCTACGCCCCAGCGCCTCAATCTTCATTGCTACATCTTCGGCCCGGCGCAAGTCGATGTCGACGACCGCCACGTCGCAGCCACAACGCGCGAGAAGGAGCGCGGTAGCCTCCCCCATTCCAAGCCCGCCCCCGATCACGATCGCGCCTTTGCCTTGAAGTCCAGCCATCGACTGCATCGTCAACGCTCCAAATTTCGACATTCCCGCACGAATGGCCGGGACTATTCGCGCTCGAAAATAAGGGCCCGTCACTGCTATCTGAGCGCAGACCGGCTTGAATGATTACTTTAATGCCAGCGGATTGACTGGAGAACCGAATGCTCCGGTGACGGCGAGAGCGGGCGCCGAAAGCAGGAAGGCGTATCGCCCGTCCACCTCGCATTCGGCCGCAACGCCTTCGAGATTGAATATCTCGCCAAGTGGGCAGCCCATGTCCCGAAGCGCAAGTTGATGGAACGGGAGAGGCATTTCAGAATTAAACGTCTCTTCGCTGAAGACTTCGACAGCAAGATTATCGGCAGCAATCGCCGCGACCTCCTTGTCGTGAAGCCACTCCGCACAAGCTGCCGCCACGCCAGGCTGCAACCCGTTCGTAAATCTTTCGCGGTCTCGCCGGATGGTAAAATGTCGGATATGCCCGGTGCGAATCAGGACGATATCCCCTCGCTCGACAGTTACATTTTGCTTCTCACAGACCGCGTTAAGTTCATCTACGGTGATGGAATAGCCGGGCTCGAGTTCGTCGACTTGACGATAGCGCGCGACATCGAGCAGTACTGCCCGGGACATTATTCCGGGCTCAGCGAGATTCTCTACGCCGTTCCGCGCCGCACCATCGGCGCCGAGCACATCGCACGCTTTGCATCCGTTGTAGAGCAGGCCGTCGTAATGGCAGTGAGCAAGCGCATCCCATTGCGTTGCAGACTGCAGCGGCATGTGTACGACATCATCCGAGTACCGGCTGCGTGAGCCAGGTCGCACCTGCTTGCCGATCTCTGACGCATAGAGCTTTGGGTTAAACCGACCGCCCCGCCCCGTTTGCGGGCCCTGAGCGTCAAACCTGATACCGAGATTGAAGAGTTTACCGCTCACGACCTCAGCGACACCGCGCCTCAGCGCCTCGGGTTTGATGAAGTTGAGTGTCCCGCGCTGATCTTCCTCGCCCCACCGGCCCCAGTTCCGGACCCTTGCGGCCAGGCGTTCAAACTCTTCAATCATACTGGGCGTCCTTTGGTTTTGAGGAGACCTGCCTCGGACCCGGTCGATGCTAGTAGAATTGTCGCACCCGGCACCGGATCGCGTTCAATCTGGGGCGGGCACGAATGAGCCATGACGCACCCATTCATAACTCCATAAAGAGAAGGGCTCAGCCTTTTCCCGGGCGGATGTCGACGGCCAAGAGTGGTTTCCTGTACGTCGGCAAAAGATAGATGCTAGAGTTTGGGCGTCAATAGGTGTTTTGGCTGAAAAGACGGTTGACGCCAAATCCTATAATGAAAGAGCATACCCCTTGCGATGGCCAGTGGGGCTGCGTGCGGCCGTGATGAGAGTGGTGGAGCGATAACAATGGGCATTCCGTCACTTGAGGACGTCAGACAGGCGGTCGAAGCGGAGCTTGGATTCGTTGTCAGAGATGTCCGCAGACAGTCGCGCTGGCGGCCAACCTGGTTTGTAAGCGCTGAGGGAGCCGACGGGCCCTTCGAACTAGTGGTTCGAGGCGACCGCGTTGACACATCCGTCTTTCCACTGGATCACGAGTTTAGATTTCATCGCTTGCTGTCGGAGCACGGCATTCCGGTGCCGAAGCTTTATGGATGGATCGATTCAATCCGTGCGGTTGCGATGGAGATGATTCCAGGACAGCCGACCTTCAAGGACACGCCAACAGAGGATCGCGACCAGGTCGTTGACGACTATCTCCAGGCGTTAGCTCAGATCCATGCCTTGCCCGTGCAGCCCTTTGCGGACGCCGGAATCTTCCGTGCTGACCGGCCTGAGAATTCCTCGGGCGTCGGGCGTCTGCGGGCCATTGCGCTCTTCAGAAGCCGGAAACGGCGTCCCATGCCGTTTGCCGAATTCTGCATCAGCTGGCTGCTCAGGCATCTGCCTCAGAGTCGCGGTCGAGAAGCGCCGATCCTTTGGGACACTGGTCAGTTTCATCATTCTCACGGGCACCTCAATGCGATCCTCGACCTCGAATTCGGGCACATCGGAGATCCGATGATGGACCTTGCGGTCTGGAGGATGCGCGACACTCTCATCCCGTTCGGGGATTTCAGGCAGATTTACGCGCGATATGAGGAGCTGAGCGGCCGTCCGATCGACCTTGAAACGATCCGACGTCACCATTTTGCCGGAACCACGGGGAACCTGCTGATGTTTGGGCCGGCGATTCTCGATCCTGTCTCAGACACGGACCTCATGACCAACATGCAGTGGACCAGCGAAACGAACCTGCACGCGACGGAAGCGCTGGCCGAAGCGATGGGCGCGGAGCTACCAGAGGCGGAGACTCCAGAGCCGCGGCAAACACGCGAGGATGCGACGTTCGATCACCTCATCCGCCAGATCGGCCTGGTGAGCTCGAGCGACCCTGAAGTTAAACACCAGCTGCGCCTGATGTTCCGGACCGCGCGGCACCTGCGCCGCGTAAACGAGATCGGCGATGCGGTCGTGAGTGCCGATCTGGATGACCTTTACAGGGTGACCGGCATCAAGGCTCAGTCCTGGCAGGACGGCGATACGGAACTCGAGCAGTTCGTCGCAGCGGACGCCGGGATCGGCCGCCACGACGAGGCGCTACTGTGGCTATTCCATCGTCGCAACCTGCGCAGTCATATGCAGATGGGACCGCCAGGTTCCTCCATGACACGACACTTTCCCACACAACGCTTCGACGAGTTCGACTAAGCTAGGTCATGTCGAAGCCATGAGAACGGGATCCTTCGCCCGGCACAGCGGTCCCGTTAAGCGCAGGACACGTCCACGGGTTCACAAACCAGGCCGCCTCGTCCCACCGTCACGATTGACTGAGGGGCAATGCGATACGTGACCTCAATGCCGCCAGCGGCGCGCGCGCCCAGGCCAGGGCAAGCTGACGCGATTAGCGCGCGGTGCGCGCGCCCAGTGCCATCTTGTTCCATGGCAGGGTTTGATCTGGCCCATGCGCCCCTAGGGGGCCTGAATCGCCCCGTCGACCGACCAGCGGGCGCGTCAGCTGCCGCAATGCAGGGATCGTGTTGACCTCGTCACGCTAGCGCGTCGTGTCGATCCTCGCGTCTGCCTGAATGCACCCGTTAGAAAATGTCGCCCAGCTGATCCCGGCAACGGACCGCAATTGTCTCCCCCACCTTTCAATCCCTTTGCCCTGGGTTTCCTGAACCTCGCGTGCGGCCGCCCACGGTTGTCAGACGAAAACTTCTCATCACCTCCCGTGGCTCCGTGAGACTTAGGCGCCGAACACGAACCTCAGGCATCATTTCGTGGGTCGGGCCGGACACTTGGCTAATGCCGCCCGGTTGGATGAGAGCGCGCAGGAAATTTGCTACAGGTTGGGACGCGAAGAAGCGTCGGTGTATCACGGCCAAGCCACGCTGGACCCACGCGAAAGCACTATGTCAACGATCCAGCCGCGCCACGCTTGGAGGTTAGACCACCTCCGCGATCCCGTCCGCGCAGCCCTCATTCACGCCTGAAGCCTCTTCCCGCCTAAGACAGCGTTCGGACACGCTGGCAGCCACGTCGCGGAGAGCGCCGTTAGGCGTCGTCTGCAGGATAACTCATTACTGCCACCTCAATCGCTCTCCGCGCATCCTCTGGCAGAATGAACCCGTCCCTCTCCATCAATTCCAGCGAAGCTCGAAAGCGCCGCTCGTAATGTGCGGCCCCACCAGGATAGAGCCTTCTCAGGGTCGCTCGGTCGAACGGTCGCGTGAACCCAAACACCTGGCAGAACGGGTCGTGGTCGTTGACGGTCCCGCGGCCGCCTATCGCCGCAATCGGCGCATCGACCCAAGGGCTACGTACGCCACCTCGCACAATGCCAAACTGATCGCGGATCGGCTCGGCGACTCCCCCAGGCGGATACCGGAATCGATCTCCGATAGGCGGCGCCGGGCCTCCCGCGCCCCACGTTCTCAGCCACCGAAGCGCAGCACTGCTGACGTACTCAGTCTGTGGCCCGTTGTTTATATACTCGGGACACGTGACGTCAACGCTGGCGCCGTATCCAGCAAACGACTTTGTCGGAATGACGGCGTTCAACATCGATGTATTCGACTGACTACCGTCGTCCTTTGCAGTAAACTCCGTAAACGATGAGGCGTGAGCGGCACCAGCGACCTGCCAGAGTCGGAGGTCTTCGCTATCAGCCTGCCGGTAACTGCGAAGACCGAGGTTCATCGGGAGCGCGTCACCCTCTGGCTGCACTACGATGACCTTTGCGTGTCCGTCGTCACGGATCTGCACCGGACTGTCGCTGATGAATTTCCGTCGGCCATGCGCATCAAGTCCGACACCCTCAATCGGCGCCGCTGTCCCTGCCATCCACTTGTGAACGAGGTAGCCATCGAACTCGGCCGCCGACCTCCCGAATACGTTAATGTAAGTAACAAGATAGCTTGCAGACTGCGAGGTCCCGACCGCAAAAACCCGGTTGACCGCGCGTCCACCGTTCACCATCAACCCATTCCGTATCGCGCGGGCGGTTGCCCGGAACATGTCAAACGCATATTCCTCCGCCGGAATCTGTAGAGCCCCATACCGCTCACCATCAATCGCCTGAAGATTCACGGCGCGCCCCGTCGAGCGCGGCATCAGCTGCATACCACCGTGAACACCGGTGGGCTGAACCGACACGGCAGCCCAAACGTCACCTCCGCGAGCCCCTTCCATATGCAGATCGCGCCATGCTGGCATCGCGTCGGCGCCGGTGGATACGTTCATCCATTCAAGAAAGACGTTGCCGCTGAAGCGTCGCCCGTTGGCAGGCCGGTACACGACCACGCGGGTGGTGAACGGCGACTCACCGACAGCCCGAACAGTCCACACACCATCATCCGATGGCTCGGCGGCAAGCGCGTACCCCGTCGCCGCCCCAGCGAGATTATATTCCTGTTCGACGTATCCGATTCTCGCCGCATCGAATTCAAGACCGGCTACGACAGCTCTGCCGGCAACCTCCCTCAACATGGGCGCCCCCTGGAAATTGCTGTCTGCATACGTGCGACCCGACCCGCCGGCCGCGGAACTGGAGCGCATCCACGCACTCTGAAATACTACCGGCTCGCTCCAGCGATTTCGTCAGTTTCCTTTTCGCCCCATGGCAGAAACGACGGAGCTTTCATCGTATCTCGTGCATGCTTTAGGGCAGCTCCCCACCAGACGATGTGCTCGAACATCAACGAACGCGCATCGTTCAGATAAGAATAATCGCCAAGCGATTTTCCCGCCCTAGCGACTCCGAGTACCGGCTCCATCGCGATGTTCACCTCCGGCTTTATCGGAGCCATGTGCAGTTCGATACAGACACAGCGCAGCTGCTCAATAGCGCGAGCCGCCCCCACCCCGCCGTAGCCGACGAACGCGATGGGCTTCCGGTTCCATTCATAATATGCGCTGTCAAACGCGTTCTTCAACACTGCGGTCATCGAATGGTTATACTCCGCCACAGTAACGATATATCCATCCAGCTCAGCTATTTTCTTACGCCACGCCTCCGCCTCGATCGACTTGTACGCACCACCTGTGTATAGCTGCAGCACGGGCTCATCGTAGAATGACAGATGCTGATCGCGAAGGTCGAGTACTTCGAGGCTCATGGCGTCCACCGCCCGCGCCCCATCCTGTATCCACTGCGCTGGTATGTCAGCAAACCGGTTAGGACGCGTGCTACCGATAATCAGTCCAATTCTAAGCAACACTCTCCTCCATCGCCCGTGTCTTCTGCAGCTGCAGCAAGGCAAACATGCCTTCGCAGTACTCCGCCGCGCTCTCGCGTGTCGCGTTACATCTCATCCGCCATCAAGGGCTTTTGCGCCGCCAGCCAGGATAATGCTATCCCTGTCTAAAGTTGAGTTCGCACAATATGCCATTCGGATCGTATACAAATATAAATCGCAGCTTCATCGCATCTGCGTCGGCCGCCCTTACTTCGACGCCGTCTTCAGTTAGCCTCTTTAGCGCTTCATTGTAGTTAGCGCACTCGAAGGCGACGTGATTCACGGACGGTTGACCGCCCCGAGCCTTCTCACCGCCGACAGCAAAGGGATCAAAAACTTCTGTTATGACGTGAACGATTGGCTGGCCACGATCATCTATCAACCACGCCCCTGCCGACACGTCGCTTGCGCCTGGCGGGGGCACGCTCTTGAGGCCCAGGTACCTGCCATAGAACTCAATAGTCTCTCCAAGATTGTCTGTAAAAATATTTACATGGTCGAGCTTCCGCACTCCGACCACTTCGCCATCTCGATTGCCGCCCAGATTTGCCTTCATTGACTATCTCCGGATAAATTTCACCGACAAAGCCCCATCCCTGGTCTCCAACCGCACGGCCAGCTGCAACGCGCAAACGGCACAAACCCACGAGCGCGTGGGCCGTCGTCCGGATCTTCGACAACCGAGTCAGGGAAAGACCCGGGATACCTTCCCGGGTCATGCCGATGCTACGTTCGTCAAATTCGCACTGGACACCTCAACAGATGCATCTAGTTGCCACCAAATCTCTTTGTGATTTCGACGCCGAATGTTCGTGAATCACCCACATGCCCCTGCAGATACCCGAGCGCCGTCTCGAGCGTCGAGACATTCACCAGATAATCTTTGCCAAGAACATTCTTTCCCCAAAGAGCGACTTCGACTCCCGCCTTCTGCAAGGTCACTCCCGCGCGCAGGTCGAGCAGGCCGTAGCCTTTCTGTGTGGCTGCCGCCAGGTCTATCGCCTCCGGCGCAAGTACAATCTTGCTCTGCCAGTGGTAGTCCGCGCTCACAGAGATGTCGCCCGCGTCCGTTGGGATATCCAGAACAGCACCCAACGACGTAGTCCACTTGGGCACGTTGAACTTTTCGCCTGACCGATCACCGCTGGTGTCGACAAAACGCTTATACTTGGCATCTGTTAGCCCGCCACTCGCACTCAACGTGAGCTGGGGAAAGATCTTGAGCAGCACCTCGCCCTCAAGGCCCTTGATCGTAGCAGAGGCCGCGTTTGACACCCGGGTAATGGGAACCGGCGATGTACTGGACGCGATGGTCACCGAGCGCTGGATGTTGGTGTAATCGTCGATAAACCCGGCCAGATTTAGTCTAAGCCTGCGGTCCAAGAGGCTCGACTTAACGCCTAGCTCATACTCTGTCGTGTACTCAGGGGCAAATGGAGCCAAGGCGTCCAAGCTCCCCGTGCCGCGCAGATTCATCCCTCCTGACCGGTATCCTCTCGAAGCCTTCACGTATGTAAGGATGTCGTCGGTGGCCTGATACGATACGGAGGCGAGCCAGGACGGAGCTTTGTATGTCTTCTCGAACGTGCGGGGGCACTGAGCTGGACCTGGTGGGGTATCTGTCGCCCCAGCGGCCGGTATAAGACATATAAACCCGCCACCTGGCGCAGTTATACCGCTGCTTGTTGTCAGTATCCGCACGTCCTGCGAGTATCTACCACCGATCGTAGCAGACCATCTAGGGGCAAATTTCCAATTGAATTGCCCATAAGCGGCGGCACTCTTATTTTTAACTCGCGCACGTTGCAGGTTAGGTGCGTTCGGGTTGAGAAGCGGCACGGCATAGCCGTTTGCGTTATCCGAACCATCCTCGTAGCTTCCGTAGACGCCCGCCACCCAGTCAAGAGACGCGCCGCCTCCGACCACCTGGAATTCCTGGCTGAATATATTATCTTCCGTCCATTGGATTACATTCAGCAACGTAAACGGCGTTCCGTCGAGATCGAGGAAATTCTTTTGTCGTAAGTTCTGAAACCCTGAGATGCTTCTCAATTCGACATTTTCAGACACCTTTATGGACACGTTCTGAGCGAGCGACCATCCATAGAAGTCCGAGAACTGCGGGGCGGCCGTGCCGCCTGTGTGGCGCAGGTCGCCACCGACGCCCCCGACATACCGCAACACAGATGCGTAAGCTTGACCGATCGTCGCCGGTGAAATTGCGCCTGCAGCCTCAACTGCTGCCTCCAGGACGCCCACGCAACCCGGCACGCCAACGCCTGGACATGTCTTGGCGACGTTCGCAGGGGAGGTGACCCCGGTGAGAACAACGACCGGGCCCTTGGTCCTGCTCTGCTGATATGCGCCCGTCAGCGTCGCAGTCACCATTTCCCCTTCGAATTTCAACTTCGCCCTGTAGTACTGCGCGTCTTCGTTGTTGAGCGCACGCCCGTTGAGATCGCGGCCATAGGCGCCGTGTTCGTCGCGCTGCGCCACCAATCTGAGGCCCAGTCGGTCGGTGACCGGCACGCTGAGAACTCCGGTCAGCGTCAGGCGGTTCCTGTTACCCGCGGTCACGCCGATCGAGCCGCTGATGCTATCGTCCGGATCTGCAGTAATGATGTTTATGGCGCCGCCGGTAGTGTTCTTTCCATAAAGTGTGCCTTGCGGACCCCGCAGCACCTCAACTCTCTGAAGATCGACCAGACTCATGCGCAGGCCGTACGGCCGTGGCAGACTCACTCCGTCGACGTAGATACCGACCGCCGGATCGACACTTAGAAGGATCTCCTTCTGTAGCTGTCCGCGCATTCCCACAACAACAGCCTGTGATGATCCAGCCGACGGCGCGCTCACCATGTTCGGCACTTTACTTTGGATATCGTTGAACTCTCGGATCTGCGCCTTCGCCAGGTCTGCCTGCCCCAAAGCCGTGACGGCGACTGGCACACTTTGCAGATTTTCTTCAGTCCGCCGAGCAGTTACCACGACCTCCTCAATCGTGCCCTCGCTTCGCGCATCCGGCGTCTGCGCAAGCGCCGCCTGTGCTGCCAACGTCGAGATCGCGACCGCCGAAAGAAGCAACGAGCGCCTTGAAGCCATCATGAGCTTTCCCCCTTGCTGTTTTTTGTTCCGCCAAGACAGCACGCATGGACGGATACGTTCCAGGCGATTGGCCGGCGGCAGGGTCTTTTTAACGCCAGCCGAAGCGCGTGTCTATACGACTGAATAATTTTTATGCGATCGGATTTCACATCTGCTCCCCCGGGGCTTGTCGTCGCCAGCGATAGGGCTGCGGGGGCCGTGACGGGCTCACTTAGCGATCCACGGGAGCACCTGACTGCAGCTGCTTTAGGGAATCAGCCGCTTGGCAACCCTTTCCAGCCGCCGCCTTCCCGTCTGCGCAACGTAGCTCGACTTTTGCTCAGGCTCGCGGGACGCCAATATGCCCCGCCATCCCAACACGTTGCCGATTGATTCAATTAGTTAAAGGCAAGATTCCTGCGATAAGGCTACTTTTGGCATGACCTCCCCCCACCCTTCACGCCCACCGTGGGTTCCTTATTCGGCCAAAGCGGTGTCGCTTAATACTCCCCACCAATTTGCTGCGCAGGATTCCGCTCCGCAGGACATTTCAGTCTGGTGGACACTCTATGAGAGGCTCATTTCACTCTGACAGGCGGCTTCATGTTTGACGCTAGTGTACGAGCTCCGCCCGAATGTGCTTCGCACTGCTCCAGTAGATGATCGCGCCTGGAATTCCGAGGAGAGTGAATGTCGCCAGCGACCACTTTACACCTTCAGCGGCGCTAAGATGAAGGCCATTTGCAATCAAGTCGCTGACGAGTCCGACTGCCAACGGCCCACACCCAAGTCCCACCAAATTCGTACAAAACAAGAGCGTCGCAGTCGCAGTGGCCCTGACTTCCGGACGCATTATGCCTTGGATGGTCGCGTATATGGGTCCGCTCCACAGGTGCATCAGCACACTGGGGATCACCAGCAATGCCAGGCTTGCCATCAGGGAACTCTGCAGAAACGCGGCAATGTAAAATCCAGGCGCCAGGAGCATGCCAAAGGCGGGGATGCGGACATAGAACCGAATATCCCTCTTCACAAAGCGATCGACCAACGCGCCGCCTAGAAGCGTACCGATTACGCTCGATCCACCGGCAGTAAGCCCTAGCGCCAAGCCGAGAAAGCCGGTGCTCTCCAGCCCAAGCCTTGCGGCAGTCGCCGCCAGTTCCGATGCGTGATTGCGGAGGAAGAAAGAGGCCAGGAACGCGGTCATACCGAAGGCGACGAACACCTTTAGGGAACCGCCGACGATCAGGCGCCAGAGCGTTCGGCTGCGCCGCATCTCCTGTAAGGCTTCACGGAACGGTTGCGCGCGCTCCTTCTGCTGGAGCATCTCGGCCCGCATTCGGCGGCGCGGCTCGTGCAGCGTAGCCGCCGCAATTATGCCCATGATCAGACCCGGCAATCCCACGATGACAAAGGCCGCCCGCCATCCCCAAGCGTCCGCAACGATGCCACCGATGATCATACCAAGCAGACCGCCAACGGGAGCCCCCACCGAGTAGATCGCCATCGCTGAAGCCCGCTGGTCTTTCGGCGTTATGTCGCCGATTAGGGAAACCGCCGGGGGAAGACACCCGGCCTCACCGACCCCCACACCAACCCGCGCCAGAACAAGGTGCCAGAAATTCTGGGCAGCCCCTGAAGCCGCGGTGAAGAAACTCCAAATGCCTACTGCCGTGGCGATGATAAGCGGGCGGTCGCCTCGCTCGGCCAAGCGTGCGACAGGAAATCCGACGACAGTATAGAACAACGCAAATGCAAGTCCAGTCATAACGCCGAGCTGCCAATCGGCCAATTGCAAATCGTTTTTGATGTGTTCGGCCAATATCGATACGATTTGCCTGTCCAGGAAGTTCAGGATGTATATCACCAGTAGCACAGCAATCATATATCGCCGATATCGCTTACTGACGGCGTGCACGTTATCTGCTGTACCTGACTCGGCGATGGTTGCTGCGCGCATGTTCCCGTTCTTCTCTTTTACGCTCACGGCTACACGAATATTTCGGTAGTCATGTGCGACTTTCTTTCACAAAATCAAAGAAGTTCGTTGCGCGCACCTAGTCAAGCGTTGAACCCCCTCAGAATGCCGCCCGCAATTCTATGCCGTAAGACCGCGGCTGATCTGTCGGAATTATCCCGCTGTTTGAACCGTAGACCAGATACTTCTTGTTGGTTAGGTTCTTGCCGTAAACAGCGATCGTCAGATCAACCCCAGATACGAGGCCAACAAAATTGATATGCGCGCGCGCGTTCAACACACCGTACGCCTTCTGCGAGGCGAGCGCGTTGTTGAAGGTTTCAAAGAATTCCTTTGACCTGTATGAATAGTCCGCGCGAATCATAAATTCGGTCGCATTAGTCAGCACAGCTTCGTACGAAGCCGACAGCGAGTAGGTGACGTCTGCAGTACTCGGAAATTTGCGATTAGATAAATCCGCTCCATTGGTTCGGTCGAGAAACACCTTATAGTCGTCATCGATCAGGCCCAACGAGGCGGCGAGCATCAATCCTGAAGCCGGCCGGACGTTGGCTTCCACCTCCACCCCCTTTACGGAGCCCTTTGCAGCGTTGAACACACTAGTGTAAGGGCTGCCAGAGGGGTCGAGCAGACGGACTGATCGCTGCAGATTGGTAACCTGGGCGCTGAACAATGCAACATTGGTAGTCACGCGCCGTTCGAACAACTCAAGCTTCGCGCCGACCTCGAAACTTCCGAGTACTTCCGGGACGAACGGGTCGATCGTAGTGGGGGAATCGTCCAGACCACCAGAACGCTGGCCTTTGTCGTACTTCGCGTACAGGTTGGCATGGTCGCCAAGCTCATACCGCGCACCGACCGCATAGGACCAATAATTGAACCCGGCGTTGGCGGACTGGAAGCATACCCCGACCGGCGTCGCAGCGGGTAATGCCAGCAACGAGCACCTTCCGTTTAATACGCCTCGTATCCGAAGATCTCTGTCATCCTGCGTATAACGGGCGCCAAGGGTCACAAAGAACTTGTCGAAGTGACTGGTCTCTATCTGCAGATATCCGGCGGCAGACCTGTTCGTGACGAAACTCTGGCTTGTGCGACCCGTGACCAGGGGAATCGTTGTGTCAGGCAATTGGCTGCCGTCAAGGCCTGTTTCATAGTAGTAATAGCCGCCGCCTGTAAATTCAACTGAATTGATCCAGGAGACTATATTTCTGAAGACGGTGCCGCTTAGCTGTGCTTCTCCGCTCCACTGGCTTTGGTTTTGAAAGGCGAGATTGTCAATGGAGGTGGCGATTCCGCCATCGACGTCAGCGCGGATTTCGGTTTTCAGAAGGCGCCGGCCGACAATCGTCTTGAATGTCAAATCTGGATTGATCTCGAATTCGCCCCGGAACGTGTAGCCGTCGATATTGACCCGTGAGTAGACATTCAGCATTCCAGCACGTGTTTGATAATAGCCGAGTGTCTTGTCCGTGCCGGTATCACTGTTCGTATTGGCGGCCCGGATCAAGGGGCCCGTCTCGTCGATGTTGGTGAAATCGTAGGTCAGGTCGAACGTTACGCGTCTGTCCGGACGCCAGCGCACGGAGACGCGGCCGGCGTCCCTGTGTCGATCTCCATAGGTGTCGATGCCGGTGATAATGCTGCGCCCAATGCCGTTGCCGCGATTGCCGAGGAAGGAACCGCGGATTCCGAGCTGATCGGTGACGACAGGCACGTTGACGACGCCTCCGAAATCTGTGCGGCCGAAGCTCCCATAGCTGACGTTGGCGGATCCACTCAGTTCCGTGAGAGTTGGTCGGTTCGGCGTCAACAGGATGGCGCCGCCGGTGTTGTTTCTGCCGAACAGCGTGCCTTGGGGGCCGCGCAGTACCTGGACGCTGCCCATGTCGACCAATGAGGAGGCCAGTGCCCCTGCAGATCGCGCGACATAAACCTCGTCGAAATAGATGCCGACGGCGGGATCGCTGTTGAATGCGCCTTGGCCGGTGTTTTCCTGCCCACGGATATTGACAACGGCCGTCGCAGCGTTGCGATTGCCGAGGCCAATCTTAAGGTTGGGCACGGCCTGAGCGATATCGGCGATATCGCGCACCGACCGCTCCACAAGTTCCGATCCACTTAACGCCGTCACCGCGACTGGGACCTCCTGCAGGGCTTCGGCTCGCCGGCGCGCCGTCACGACGACCTCTTGGATGTCCGCCTCGGGAGCGCCTGGCGACTGCATCGCCGGATTGCCAGTCGCTTGTCGGGCGTACGCCCCCGTCCAGACGAGGCTGGCGCAACCGACGCCGGCGACGAAGAGCAACTTTTTCATATTCCCCCCATTTCGATCGAATGGTTTTGAGTTCTGGTTATGCTTTTCGGGACAGCTTCAGATGATGGCCGGCCAGCATTCAGGACGACCTTCTCAGGGCTCGCGGTCGGCCCATTCCGCCGGCCGCTCCCGATCGGCCTCTGCGCGCACAATGATGCGGTACTGTCGAAAGTTTTTGGTGACGCGGCGATGGTTGATTGCTCGCTCACCCCAGGCGGCAATGTCGTTGGGTCGCACGCCGCAGCGCACCCGGAGTTCGGCTCTGTCAGCTGGCCGATACCGGTAATTCAGCGGATCGTCGTCTTCCCTGGGGGTCTTTCCGACGACGCCGGCGGAAAATCGTCGGCTCAGACGCAGCGCCTTGCGTCCGTTGAGGCGCTTGCCGCTCATGAGCGGATGAACGCAGCACGACTTCTCGGACTGAGTCGGATCCACTCTCGGTATTTCCTCCTTGAAGGCGGCAGCAACCTTCCGGAGTATGGACAGATCCAACCTCATGAGCTCCGGGAGATCCATTTCGTACCCCATCGACCCTAGCGGCCCAAACAGGAAGGCATTCACAGGCACCCGTACACACCGAGTCCGTCAGCGAAAAACATACATACTAGCTTTTACGCGACTTTCTAGCGACATTATTGCCGCCGCTCACGTGTGCAAGTTCATATGTGATGGTGTTTGAGCGCAAAGGGATGTCCCGCCATCGCGGGCGAGGCCAGAGGCGAGCCGGCCCTCAGTCTGGCAGTCAAGGTAATGACGGAGTAGATGTTCGCTTTATTCGAGCCAGTGCCATTGCGTCAGCTGGCGGCACAGGGCATGAGCGCCCGCCCTGATCGTGGGCCCCGCAATCGGCCCCACTTCTTCCCTCTGATTCTGACAACGAGCTGGGGCAGGCGTAGACAAACTATCTGATCGGGCACCGACGCTACCTGGCTTTACGGACTGACCTCAGACGCGTGGGACATGGTCGCAGGAAATACCTCACAGCCGCACGAGTTTGACGGCACCGCTTTTCCAAGCGTCCAAAGCCGATTTCTACGGCCGCGGCAGCGGCGATCTCATTGGCAAGACTCACCGACGCTTGCCCGACAGCGAAGCCCCAAGTCGTGCGTGGTCAGATCATAGCTGGACGAGGTCGCGGACCGCGGACCAATCGGCCTGGCAACTGTCCGGTGGAAGCACCATTGCGATAGGTCACTCGGCCGCCAACTATAGTAGCGATATACCCGTCTGCTCGCTGAATGATCCGTCGCCCCCCCGCTGGTAAGTCATAGACAACTTGCGGTCGGTGAAGACGTAGATTTCGGTAGTCTATGACGTTGATATCGGCGCGAAACCCTGTCTCAAGTCTACCGCGGTCGCGCAGCCCAACCGCCTCCGCGTTCGCTGAAGTGAGTCTGCGCACCATGTCAGCCAGACTGAACAGCGGTCCACGCGTTCGGTCCCGCGTCCAATGTGCGAGCATCGTCGTGGGATAGCTCGCATCGCAGATCAGTCCATAGTGAGCGCCGCCGTCGGCGAGACCCAGGAGCGCACAATCACTTTTCATCATTTCGGCGGGCGCGGAGAGACTTCCATCTGCGTAGTTCTGGATCGCCTCCAGCAGAACAGCCTGTCCGCCATCCTGAAGCAGGATTTCGTATGCCAGTTCAGCAGGCGCATGCCCTGATTGCTCGGCGATAGCGGCCACGCTTTCCCTCGGGGAAGGCTCATGATCGATTTCGGTCTTGAGTTCGAAAATGTAGCGGTAACGCTGCTGGTCACCACCGATCGCCTCACGAAGGATAGCTCTGCGGACGTCTGGCGACAAAAGGGCGATAACCTTCTCGGCCAAGGGCAGCTGCGCAATCAGCGCATGGGCGGGACAATCGTCAAACGGCGTTCTCGATAGCTGGTGACCTAACAGTACACCAGTCGGCCGCCCCATTACCTGTGGACGTATCGCGAGTCCCTGTGACCAGGCATCTTCCGCCAGCCTGAGCGCGCATCGCCAGCCTTCCGGATCACGGTGTTTTTGGAAGAGGCTGAAGGTGGTGGGTACGCCCGTCGCCTTGCAGAGACGGCGAAGCATCTCGAATTCCCGTTCTGCCACAAGCGCATCGCCCATATTCGCATTCACCTGGAAGACCCCTCCTCCATCGGCCACCGCGCCGAGCAGGCAGAGCAGTTCCTGTTCATCAGCCGCCACTGATGGGATCGTGTCGCCCCCCAGGCCCCGATGCTGCAGAGCACGCGAAGTACCCAGACCGATGGCCCCGGCGGCCATAGCCTCGCGCATCAATGCTGTCATGTGGCCGACTTCTTCGCGCGAAGCGGGCCTATGAGCGAGTGCGCCGGCCCCCATCGCGTACAGCCTTATCGCAGCATGAGGAGCCATCGCGGCGATGTCCATGTCGTGTGGCCGTGCCGCAACTGCATCAAGGTATTCTGGAAAGGATTCCCACGCCCAGGATAATCCCTCTGCCATCACGATTTCGGGGATGTCTTCCACGCCCGCCATCAGGTCAACCAGCCGGTCCTGATCTTCACGTCGGCATGGTGCGAAACCCACACCGCAGTTCCCAGTGACCACGGTCGTTACACCATGATGTGAAGAGGGCGTTAGCTGACCGGCCCACGTCGCCTGGCCGTCATAGTGAGTGTGGATGTCCACAAAGCCGGGCATTACCAACAACCCTGTCGCATCGATCTCTTCGACGCCTTCGCCCAGATGCATTCCGACTGCCGCGACCCGGCTTGCCGTGATAGCCACGTCTCCGAAGAAGCCATTACGACCTGCGCCGTCTAAGATCGTTCCGCCACGGATTACCAAGTCAAACCTCTCCGACATCGGTCAACTTCCCATCTTCGGGCGAGCCCTCGAACTCGGGAGTGTGGCAGCCCATGGCCAGTTCGCGCGGACCTCGGGGGACCGCGGTCCGTTAGCCTGATCCATTGATTGCTTCATGGCGCCACTCCCAGACCACCGCTGCTCCAGCGCACGACATCTGGGGCTTACCGATCCTTATCATAGTGGTGTTTGTGTCTCAATCGGTGACGGTTGGCGGTCAACCACGGTGCCATGTCCGGGTTTCATTGTGGTATTAGAGCCGGCCGCGATGGTCAGCCCTCCTGATCATACGCGACCAATCTCGATGATTTTCCGAGAACCGCGGCGCGGCTCAGGCTGGAGGTGTGATGTCCCGGCTCTGCTCGCAGACGCTGAGAAATGCACTGACCGCATCGTCCGGCCTGCGCCCCATCGGCGTGACGATACGCAGTATGCGTCCCATAACAAACGGCCCTGTCGGGACGATTGACAACTCCCCGCGACGCGCTTCGTCAACCACGGCTGCCGCAGAGAGACAACCCAGACCGGCGCCGTCTCTGACCAATGCTTTCAGAAGCTCGTTTCCGCCAACCGTCATCGCGACTCTGGCGGGTTGCGGCCAGTCACGCGTCACGGAATCGAACGACTCTCGCGTGCCTGAACCGACCTCCCGTAGGATCCAATCCGCTTTCATAAGGTCCTTCACCGTAGCGCCCCGCGCCACCGGATGACCTTGCGCGGCGATTACCACCAAGGCGTCGTTCCGCCAGGGTCTTACCTCAAGGTCTGAATTCCGGATGGCGCCTTCGACAAGCGCGACATCGACTTCCCGTGCGGCGACGGCCTTCGCTATGGTCTCGGTGTTGCGGATGACCACTGAAATGCCGAGTTCAGGTTGCAAGCGGCGTAGAGCGATCAGGACGTCCGAGAGGATGTAGTTCCCGATTGTGACCGACGCTCCGATCGTGAGCTGACGCTTCACGCCGTGTCGGCGCACAAGATCATCGGCTTCCATCACGAGATGCTCCGCATCGACGAGGAAGCCGTGACCCAGGGCATTCAACCGCAATCGCCGCCCGTCCCGGTCGAACAGTCGTCGACCCAGCACGCCTTCAAGGTCACGTATCGCTTCACTGAGCGTGGCTTGAGACACATTCAGGCGACGACTAGCCGCGGCCAAGCTCGGATGCCTCGCGGCAGCGACGAACAGTCGCAGCTGACGCAGGCTGACACCCCACGTGTTCATTCGGAAAACCCGCTCAAATTCGAAGGGATTATATGGCTTTTCCGAACTCTGAAAATGCCCACGCTAGCGGCACGGGGTGAGGAATGAAAACCGACGGATTCTTGATAGCGATGATCGCAGCGCTCGTGGCGGCGTTCGCAGCACCGTGGCTGGGCGTGGCAGGGGGACCCCTGCATCTCCCGCACGTCACAACCGTCGGCATCGCGATCGTGTTCTTCTTCCACGGGGCGGGCCTGTCGCCAAAGGCGCTCAAGGCCGGTGCAGCGAACTGGCGGCTGCATCTGGTTGTTCATGCGACCACGTACGGACTCTTTCCGATGCTTGGATTCGCAATCTTTTTTTCGGCACGGAGCTGGTTGCCCGAAGAGCTGCGGCTTGGGATATTCTACCTTTGCGCCCTGTCGTCGACGATCTCATCGTCAGTAGCCATGACCGCTCTCGGCCGCGGCAATGTCGCCGGCGCGGCATTTGACGCGACAGTCTCGGGCCTGCTGGGAATGGTGCTTACTCCACTTCTGGTCGGCCTGGTCGCCAGTTCAGTAACGCACCCGCTGCCCCTTGGCCCCGCGATAGTCGACATTATGCAAAAGCTGCTGCTACCGTTTGCCATCGGTCAAATGGCCCGGCCGCTGTTCCACGCATTTATCTCCCGCCACAAGCTCTGGGTGACGCGGGCTGATCGCGTGGTGATTATTCTGATTGTCTATGGCGCGTTCTGCGACGCGACTGCTGCAAGGATCTGGAGTCGATATGAGCCCAGGTTGATTGCGGAGATTGCATTTGTCGCCGCCGCGCTGCTCGCCACAGCGTTGACCGTGACCATTTTCAGCAGCCGGGCCATGGGTTTATCGCGTTCCGACGAAGTCGCCGCCGTATTCTGTGGTTCCAAGAAGAGCCTCGCTAACGGGGGGCCGATGGCATCAGTGCTGTTCGGTGCGAGTCCGACGCTGGGCGTAATCTTGTTGCCCTTGATGCTGTATCACCAGCTACAGCTTGTCGTTTGCTCAGTGCTCGCTCGTTGGTACGCGAACGGTTCCGAAGAGCACGTGAATGCGCGATGCGACGGCGTATGACACGCCAGCAGACAATAGCGATTGCATTTCACGGAGGGCGCGGGGTGGCGGCTTTACGTGAGACGCGCTTGCCGACTGCGTCGGCGGAAGTCGGCGATGGGCAGCCGATGGCAGGGGGCGAATAGCGCGACCCAATGGCTATCCCGACGATCCGCGGACGGCGCGCAGTTTGCGCGATGGCTCGCTGGACTCTCCCGATCTGAGCTGACATTAATTCTGCGACCGGACGCGAATTAGCTGCGTCCCGGCCGCGAGAATTCGGCTCGGCGACTGACTCAGGTCAGCTGGCGCAGCAGCCGAACCTTCCACAAGACACTCGACGATCCGACGCGCGCTCGACGATCCGGGCGGCGCCTCGAGCGTCGCGCGGGCCGCAATTGGAGGCCAGGAGATGCCATCGAAAGAAACATGGCTGGATGCGAGGGCGTTCGCACGGATCGCCGACATCAGCGAACAAGCCGCCAGACGGGGCCTGCGCCGCGCGGCGGCCGGCGATTGTTGGCGAGGCCATACGCTGGACGTGCGCCCGGGATGCGGAGTACGCTCGAGCTGGGAAGTGGCTTTGAGCAGCCTTCCCACGAGCCTCCAGGCCACACCGCTCTCGTTCGACCAAGTCGCGCTCGTTCTGCCGGGTGCGGCGGCGTCGCCTGCGGCAGCCCAAGCTCGCTGGCGCGTGATCACGACGATTGTCGCCCTGCCCCGCCGCACCGCGGACCGCCGCGACGCCCTCGTCGAGGCCATCCGGCACAGTGGCAAGAGCAGGCGAACCCTTCTCCGCTGGATTGCCCGCTATGAAGCCCACGGCCTCAGGGGCCTCGCACACGCTCGTCCCTCTGATGCAGGCAAAGCGCGCGTGCTGGTCTCGCGCCGTTTCGACCGGGCGTTCCGCCTTGCAGGCTATGAAGGGGACTTGCTCGTCAAGATCGCCGCGGCCATGCGAGCCAACCTCAAGGGGCTTTGGGCGTCGCGCGCCGAGCATGCCGGCGCCGGAGAGATCGAGCGGCTGGCGGGGTTTCTGCTGTCGGAGCTTTGCGAAACCTACGGCGTCAAGGTCCCAGCGAGCGACATGCGTCTCTCCCGACGCATCGTGGAACGGTTCGCTCACTTCCGAGTCGTCAATCAGCGCCGCAATGACCGCAAGGCGTTCGACGACGCCAAGCCACGCATCCGGCGTGACTGGACGGCGCTTGAGCCGATGGAGCGCGTCGTCGCCGACGTGAAGCACCTCGACGTCATGGTCGAGCGCGAGGACGGCACAGCGGCCTGGCCGAAGATCGTCGCCTTCATGGACGCCGGCACCGGGCGTGTCTTCGTGCAGCCGGTGCTGCTCGAGCGCGGCGAAGGCGTGCGCCAGGAACACGTCATCCAGGCGTTCCTGGCGATGGTCTGCGATCCGCGCTGGGGTTTTCCGCGTGGGCTCTACCTCGACAACGGCTCCGAGTTTGGCGCGCTGACGAAGATCGACGCCTCCCTGCAGCTCCTCAACGACCCAGGCGCGCGCACGCTGATCTTCGCCCGGCCGTACAACGCCGCGGCCAAGCCGATCGAGAGCCTGTTCGCACGCCTCGACCGCTACGTGTTCTCGATGCTGCCTGGCTATGCCGGGCCGCAGCGGATGTCCAAGAAGGTCCAGACGCTTGGTCGCCCGCCGAAGCCGTTCCCCGGTGGATGGGCGAGGTTCGAAGAGACCCTTGCCGGCATGATCGAGGCGCACAATCAGCGCCCCGTCGGCGGCCAGTGGGCCGGCCGCTCGCCAAACGACTGGTATGCGGACAAGGCGGGTCGCGGGTGGTCGGCCGCACGGGTCGACGGCTTGGCGCTGGACGCTGCGTTCTGCGACCGCGACAGCCGGCGCGTCGATCGCGGCGTCGTGCGGATTGCCGGCGAGCGCTACACACACCCCGAACTTCAGGCGCTACCCTCGCGAACGGTGGTCGATCTGGCGCTGCCGTGGCGACGGGGTGCGCTGCCGCTTGGCCGGACCCGGTCGGGGACATGGGTCTACCTCGAGCGCGAAGTCCCCTACCCGGCGCGCTGGATCGAGGGCGCACGCGAGTCGTCACGACGTCAGCAACATCAAGTCCGCTACGTCGCCCAGCTCGCCCGCGAGGCGCCAGCGCTGGATCCGGTGGCGATCAAGATCCGCGCCGCACGGGGCGCAGAGGTCTCACATCCCTCTCCCCGGCGCGTCGACAACCTCGACCTTGGTACGGAGCTGCAGGCCATGGCCGTGGCGCGCAGATCCAGGACCGATGCGCCGCCCACGCCGTCGGCGGCCGAGCTGCGGCACGCCCGCGAGATGGCCTTAACCGAACGCCTTGAAAGGAAGCTGAAGGGTGCAACCTGAAACCTTCGTCCCGACCTCAGTCGCCCGCCGACTGATCGCCCGCATGCGGGTCACCCACGAACGACGGCGGATCTCGATCTTCTCCGGGCCGCCAGGCCTCGGGAAGACGACCGCGATCGACGCGTTTCACAGCTCCAGCCTTGACGGGGTCGTGGTCGTGAAGGTCGCCAACCGGCCGGCGAAAGAGGTCATCGTGCTCCAGCATATTCTGGAAGCCTTCCGGCGAATGTCCGGCGACGCCAGGCGTGCGGTGCCCAGCTCGATCTGGGAGCTGCGCAAATATCTTCGGCAGGAAATCGAGGCCTGGGCCGCACGCGGCTCGGAGGACGGCGCCGCAGCCGCGCCGCATCTGACGTTCGTGTTCGACGAGGCGCAGAACCTCTCGCGCAGCGCGATCGAGGTGCTTCGCTATTGGAACGACGCGGACCGCTGCTACGCCCCCTTCCCTGTCGGGCTGATCTTCGTCGGCAACAATGAGTTCGCCTTGCAGTCCGGCGGCAGCGGCGAGTCAGCGATCTCGGCCGCGGTCGCCGACCGCGCGCTCTACGTCCAGACCGTGGAGTATGCGGACCTCACCGACGAGGACATCGACATGTTCCTCAAGGCTCAGGGCCTCGCCGATGGGTCCGGGCGGGCGGCGATTGTCCGCTACCTGCGAACCTCGCGTGCGCCCCGCAGCCTGCGTCGCGTGATCGATCTCCTCGAGGACGTGGCGGATCTCGCCGGCGGCCAGCCAATGACCTCCTCGGTCGTCCACCAGGCGCTCGCGACCGCCTGACCGCGGCCGAACTTCAAAAGCAAACAGGGCAAGAACCATGACCTTCTTCACACTTCAGCTGCGCCGATTTCCGGACGGCATGACCCCCGAGCAATGGGAAACCTCCAGCACACGTTCAGAGCTTCTGCGTGATCTCGACCATCCTATGCGCCGGGTAGGGCCCTATCAGGTAGGAGACTGGGCCAAGGCGCGCGGACTGGACATCTTTTACATCGACAATTGCTGGCTCAGAGTACCCGTCAAGGAAGCCGATCTCGACGCTTTCAGCGTGGAGATCCTGAAGGAAACGCCCCCTCCTCATCACGTCGTCGGAAGTTCCGAGGCGATGGCGGGGATTGTCGCTCTGGAGGTCGAGGAATTCTGATGCGACGCGCGCGTGTGGACACGCCTAGCGGGAGCGTCTTGACGTTGAGGACGACAGGTCGTCGCCTGGGTGCGTGCAGCGAGCTGTTTGAGAACTGCAGAAGCCTCTTGCACTTCGCAACAATTTAGATATATCTAAACAACGAGCGCCGCGACGCGGCGCCCATCCCCTGAAATCGAAAATCTGACGCCGCCCCTTGACGAGGGCCGCGTCGTGACGTGCGCAAGGAGGCGCAAATCTCATGCTGACCGACAGGTTTACAGATGCGCTCGGTTTCGCCGAGCGCCTACACCGAGACCAGACCCGCAAGGGCAACGACATCCCCTACGTTTCCCACCTGCTAGCCGTCGCCGCGACGGTACTGGAATGGGGCGGCGACGAGGACACGGCGATTGCCGCGCTCCTACATGACGCGGTTGAGGACCAGGGCGGCCTGGAAACCGCCCAGAGGATCCGCGAGCGCTTTGGGGATCGGGTCGCCAACCTCGTGCTGGCCTGCAGCGACAGCGTCAGCGCCGATCGCGCCGACATGGGGCCCTGGGAGCCGCGCAAGCGAGCCTATATCGCCAAGCTCGCCGGCGCGGATCAGTCAGCGGCGTTGATCGCGGCGGCCGACAAGCTCCACAATCTCACCTCGCTCATCCGAGACCTGAGGGCCAATGGTCGCGAAACCCTCACGCGGTTCAGCGTCCCGGATCGCCTTCTCTGGTACTTTACGTCGGTGATCGAGGCTCTGGCGCCGCACGAAGACGTGGCGCCCGTCGGCGAACTGCGGGCGCGCGCCGACGAGTTCGCGGCATTGCTCGCCGCTTAGCCGCGCGACCTTTCGTGCAAAAAGAACCGAGCGCAGCGCTATTTGCGCTTCGCCTGGGCAATCAAGGCCCGAAGCTGGGTGCGGATCTTCGGTCCGGTAAGCTCGGCCTCGATATCCGGATAGCCTTCAGCCTTGAGATGATTGCGGAGGTCCTCCATCGAGGCGCAGGCGCCAGAAACGGCGAGCTGATGCCCGTTCGACCGTACCGCGCCTGCTGGCCATGTCCGTGGCCTCACATGGCCCCCCCCCCGCCCGACTGCAGTAGGCCAAGGACTTTCCCTTACGGCAAGCGCGTCGTCCGCGGCATCCGTCGCGAACGCCTCGCACCTGCACGGCTCCCTCGACCCTGCTAGGGTCTGGCATCGATTCGGGAGACAAACGATGAGCGAAAACAAGCTTCACCTCATCGAGATGACGGCTGAGATCGTGGCGGCTTACGTGGAGAAGCATGAGCTGGCCGCGGTGGATTTGCCGGCGCTGATCACCCAGGTCCATGCGACCCTGACGGGGATCGACACGCATGGCGGAGCTACATCAGAGATGCCGAAGCCCCAGCCGGCTGTGCCTATCCGCAAGGCTGTCCAGCCGGACTATGTGGTCGACCTGTTTACCGGCAAGCGCTTCAAGAGCCTGAAGCGCCACCTGCGCACCAAGCACAACATGTCGCCGGAGGAATACCGCGACTTCTGGAACCTGCCGAAGGACTCTCCCATGGTCGCGCCCAACTACGCCAAGTCGCGCTCGGCGCTCGCCAAAGCCTCCGGCCTGGGCCAGAGCGGGCAGCGCAATAGCGCCGCCGGCTAGACCGCGACCCTGGCGATCTCGGCTTCTGGCGTGGCCGAGACCTGCGCCCGGCCAGTCTGGTCGAATTCCTCCGCCACGATCGCTGGCTGATGCCGAGCCGCGATATCCGACACGACCTCGCTGCGCCGCTGCCGGACGATGTCGAGGCGTAGGTAGACGGCGTCGGCGAAGTGCGCCTCGGCCGCCCCCCAGAGCGCTCTGGCGGCCCACAGATCGTTGCTGGAGCCGCAGCAGACCACGACAGGGCCATCCAGTCCGAAGCGCGTGAAGAGGAAATTGCCAGCCAGATGCGGCAGAGCCGCCAGCTCAGCTCGATGGAAGCGATAGACCTCACCCGAGGCCCCTGCGACGTCAATGAATGCACGCACGACCGACTCCGACACCCCCCTGCACTTTGGGGGAGCATAGCCGTACGAGCTTGGCCACGCCATCTGGCGGTCGCAAAAGCGAAGGCGGCGTCGAGTGCAAGCCCCAGGCCGCCATAGCGCCGATCAGGAATGTTACCCGGGGGTCAGGCGGTCTCGGCCGAGCTCGCGGGCGGCGCTTCGGTCTTGGCCTTCCGCGGACGTCCAGCGGCCTTGCGCGGCGCTTTCGGCTTGGCGGCTTTAGCTGCAGTCGCCGCTCGCGGCGACGTCTTCTCAGCCGTACGCCCGCCGACCTGGCGGCCGAGGCCGAGCGCCTTGGCCATGTTGGAGCGCGATTCGCTATAGGCAGGCGAAACCATCGGGTAGTCCTTCGCCAGCCCCCACTTCTCGCGGTACTGCTCGGGCGTCAGACCCTTGACCGCCAAGTGGCGCCGCAGGGTCTTATAGGGCTTGTTGTCTTCGAAGCTGATCAGCGCCTCGCGCGTGACCGACTTGCGGATCTGCGCCGGTGTGAGCTTGCGCTCCTCAAGCGTTTCCGCGGGCGTTTCGGACGCCGGTGCGCCAACAGCGGCAAGGCTGCTCGCAATCTGACCGATGACGTTCGAGATCTCCGACGCCGTGATATGGCTGTTGCTGAAATAGGCAGCCGCAACGTCTGCGACGAGCCGCTGGAGATTGACTTCGTCTGCCACGAGAATTTCCTTTGGTTTGGGGGGAAGGAATACGGCGTCAGAATCAGACGTCGCAGGCAGCGTCAATCCCCAATCTGCAATTCGGATCCATGTGTTCTTCTTAACAAAATCCTCCATTCAATACCTCGGGAGAAAGGTCATGGCGGATCGCTAACGAGCGACAAACAGCGCGCACCCACGACTCCGGGCATCGGTGTTTTGCCGTATTTCGTTGCAGAAGAAGCTTGCCGGCGGCCCTTGGGTCGTCATCGGGCATTCAGTGCAATTGCCGCAGATCTCGCCGGGCGGCAGCGGGATGAGTGCTTGCAGAACCACCTGAGGCGCGCCCTGCAGGTTCATCTGCTCCGCGAGTACCTGGAGCTGGGCGCCAGGGGCAGCGATGTCCGCCAGGATGATGCTAGCCGTGCCATGCGCTCGCGCCCACGCGACGTCACAGAGCATGTTGGCGAAGGCGAAGTGCGGATCGATGCCGACCTTCACCACCTTGCGCCGAAAGCGGCGCTCGCCTTCGTTGATCCGCTCGGTCACCAAGGCCGTTTTCATCAGGTGCGGGAACATGCGGTCCTTCAAGACCGCCGCCGTTAGGCGAACCCCCTTGTCGAGCACTTCCTGTATCAACGCCTGCGGGTCCGGGAATAGGCAAGTCCCCTCGATGAAGCGCATCAGGCTAAGGCTCATGCACTTGTATTGGTCCATGGTGACCGTGAAGCGGGTGCGCGCCTCCTCGGCGGTGCGGCGCTCACTCGCGCTCATCTTGGGCCCGTCATTCCAGTGGAGGATCGCATCTTCGAGCTGGCCGTAGTGGCCAAGGATAACCCGGCGTGGCCAACGGTCGGCGAAGCGGTGCGCATCGTTGTAGTTGGGCATCGTCTCCACCACGCAGACCTGGACCCCGTAGGCCTCCATGAGCTCGTCGCAGCGGGCGAACGGGTCAGGAGCGTTAACCTCCTCCACGTGGATTACGGCCTGGCGTCCGTCGGCTAGTCGCTCCTTGATCACGACGACGTTGTAGGCGCCCATTTGGTCGACGCCCATGTAGGTCCCGGCCGCCCGCGTCTTCCACTCCAGGCCACGCCGCATGCCTTCCGCGGCGCACCCGTTCAAATGTTCCAGGGTAACGGGGATCTGCGAGGGGTCCTGGTATGGCTTGCCAAGCTTGCGGTTGTAGAAGTTCTTCCGGTCGTCCGCGTTGAGCCACGCCTCGATGATCTCGCGCGGGCTGATCGTCGGTGAGAGCATTTGGTGGAAATGGAAGCTAACGTGCCGACGCAGCTCGGCCTCGGGGTTCTCCGGCCGCCACTCGCCAGCTTGCGGATCATCGATCCAGTGGCCCTCACGACAGCGATAGCGATAGTCGCCAGGCGCGCCGGTGAGGCGGTCCGGGTAGCTCTCGTCGTAGCCGACGCAGTCGGGGAAATACTCGTCCAGCGGCTCCTCGCGGCCGCAGGTGGGGCAGCGCGTATGGAAACGTCGCCGGCTGCCCATCAAGTACCAATAGTGGATATCGGCCTCCGGCCAGTTCGCCGTCGAGCCCATGAGGGTCAGCTTCAGCATCGAGGCCGAGAGCCGCTCCTTGGTCTTTTCCATGTCGGCGATCAGCATCTCCTGAACCTCGTCGAAGCAGACCGCGTCCATCGGGTTGGATTCTGTCGTTGTCGTCCCCGACGTCCACAGGAAATGGATGATGCTTTGACCGATCTGACGCAGCGTGACGGCGCCCTCACCCCGCCGGCGACCGGTGTGCGGATCGGTGATCATGCCCCGGTGGGCCTCGTCGATGCTCCGCGCGATGGGCATGAAGCGATAGGTCGACTTTACGCGCGCCAGGGCCTGCTGCGGCACGAACATGCCGATCGCCAGCGGGTCGAACTTCAGCGCCAGGAAAATGACGTAGAGCATCTCCATCACCGTGAAGCCCACCTGAGCGCACTTCATGATGGTGATTTGCGACTGGTTAGCCGCTTCGAGCGTGCTCGGCAGCGCCGCGTAGATCGCCCGCATCGCCGGGCGATCGGCCAGGTCGAAGCGCTTGTTGTCGATGCGCAGCGCCTTCAGCGTCTTGCCGGTGGCCGGGTCGATTTGGTCTTTCGAGATGCGCTCACACCAGTCGACGAACTCAAGGTCGGCCGGAAGGGGACCTTGTTCGATGTCCCCGTCGAAGCGAGCCGACGCCTCCTCGAAGGCTTCCAGGTACCGAAGGGCAAATTGCTTATCGCTGAGGCGTGACGCCATCTCTTATTTCGCCTCTGAGGTGGTGGCGGGCAGGCCCGCGAACTCGTGGAAAATGGCGCTGACGTCGGCGCGAAACGCTCGCGCTCGATCGGGATCATCGGGCTGCTCGGCGAGAACCCGCTCGATCATCCGCTCCATGAGCGCCGACTTGCTCAGCCCCCCTAGGAACATGTCCTGCAGCCGACCGAGCGCGTCGACGGTGGCACGGCGTTCGCGGTGAAGCTTTACGAGGAGATCGCCATCCGTGAGTTCGCCGTCCGCGTTGCGGCAGTCGCGGATCGCACGGTCGAGGTCGGGAAGCGCGTATTCATACAGAAGCTGGAGTTCGCGGAAGCCGACGACGGCCATCGCCCCGCCCGACAAAATCTGAGCGGGTGAAACGTTGATCGTCGCCACCGCACGCGAGGCCTGCGGCACGCGAGGCTCGGCAACGTCGGCCTTCCCTACCGATGCACTCCTGGCCGGGTCCCGCGACCGTAGACCGGGGATCGTGGCCCTCACGTCGCTGATCAATCTGTCAAGCTTCTTTTCGCCCGCGGCGCCGAGGTGCTTGCCGATGTATGGCGCGAATTCCGGGTCCTCGCGCAGAAGGTCGTAGTTGCGGCTTCCGTGCGTACGCAGATGGGCATCGATCCGGCGACGTAAAGCGTGCCGCACCGCGGAGGGCATGTGCGCCCCCTTCTTCGGAGCAGCAGGCGGGGTCTCTTGAGCGCTCATGGTCGTTCGGCGATCCGTCGTTCCGATCGCGGCGGGAGGCGCCCACCGCAGCCGTCAGCTTGGTGTCACGACGTCGGCGAGCCCCGTACTTCACAGGACATAGCTAACTAGCTAGACGTCTAGCTAGTTAGCTATGCACGGGCTTGAAGCGATGGAACGCAAGTTCGGCACCCAGGACCAACGCCGCGCGCTTGCGCACAACAAGCTCATCGAAGCGACCATCGGGCTGATCGCCGAGGACGGCCTTCAAGGGTTTTCGTTGAGCGATGTGGGGCGGCGCGCTGGTGTCAGTCGGGCCCTGCCCGGGCATCACTTCAAAAGCCGCGCAGAGCTTGTTCGACAGGCCGTCCAACGCGTTTTTGACCCCGGGCCTGAGCGGATCGAAGTCGGGCTGCAGCCCATGCTCGACACGATCAGCGCTCGGCTAACTGAGGCTGCGGAGCGAAGCTGGACGAGCCGCGCGTTGGCGCGGCTGTTGGCTTCCCCCTTGCCGACGGACCTGGCCGCTCTACACGAGCAGTACCGGGCGAACTGGCGCTCCCTGCTCGTCCGCCACCTCAAGGTGGCGCTCAACCTTGAGCAGGTAAGGACCGACCTCGACCCTGATGCTGTCGCGCCGGTGCTGCTGGGCCTGATCCATGGGGAGATCATCCGCCTCGGCGCCGAAGAAGGCACGCCAGAGGTTTTTCTGGCCCTGCTGGCGCACGCCATGGCGCGTGCCGAGCCGACGAGCGCAAAGCGAGGCGCTCGAGCAACTGGGCCCAAGCCAGCTAAAGACGACGGAAAGGAAAATCCGTTCGGATTCTGAAAACTGCGGAGCCCGCAGATCGACGGACTTCGGGCACGGGACAATTCGATGTCCCTCCAGGATGTCATCGGGCCAGGTCAAACGTCCCCGAACTGTCCCTTCAAACGTCGCCAAACCGTCCCGTGAAAAGTCCCCCCGGACCCCCCAAACAAGAGGGAAGAGGGACATTCTCTAGGGGCAAGGGACAGATTCTATGAGCCGCCCTATCGCTGTTCGCGATGGTGAGTGAATGCGAAACCTCGAGCGAAACTTTTGCTCGCTCTGAGCCTAACCGACTCTCCCGTTCGTAAAGTTGAGCTATGACCTCGGTATGCGACACGAGCGAACATTGAAAACGACCTGAGAACCAGACATTCACGGCGAGCGACCAAGACCGCGTCTGGTGATTCAGTAGGCGAGCTGGCCAACCCCTGAAGAGCCTGCTGCGCAGGGCGGAGGCCGGGTTCTGTCGATCCCGCAGCGTCGGGGCGCAGCCGCAGGACACCCCGAAGTGTTGTCGGAGCCTTGAGCTCGATGGACTGAATGGGACCTGATCAGCCGACACCATCAGGGCCAGCGGCCATCAGCGCCGCGCTAACCGGCCGGACAGATGACCGCACCCAGACAGATCGTCATTGCGGACCAACCTCACACTTGCAGCGCAGGGACCGTCCACAGATGACAGCACACTGAGCAGGCCTCGCGGGGCGCGCGCGCCGGTCCATACACGCTTAAGCTGGAGCACGGCGCACGAGGCAGCCGGTCAGTACCGACCACCCGGTGGCTAGAACTGCTTGCGGACGCCGACGCCAGCAACGCGGGGCTCGCCGGTGAAGAAATTGAGGTAGCTAAAGCTGGCGGATAGATCGTTGTAGCCGGTGAAGTATTTCTTATTGAGGGCGTTGCGAGCAAAGATGCTGACCTCAGCGTCCCAGCTGTCCACATGCAGTGACGCCTGCAGGTTGAGCAGGCCGTAGGACGGCAGCTGCTGGTACTGCTTTAGCGGGCCGTCCGTAAACGGTTGCGCGCCTTGCCAGGACCAGTTGGCGCTGAACGTCGCTTTTCCCCATTGCACCGGCGCCTCGTAGGTGGCGTTCAAGGTATACTGAAAGTGGGGCAGGTTGGCGTTGGTGGGCGCAGGAAAGGCGAGGCTGGAAAGATCGTTGAAGGCGGTCGGCGCTCCGGTGGCCGGGTTGAAGGCGACGGGGATCAGGAAGCTGTCGTACTTGCCCTTCACATAGGCGCCGGCGGCGACAAGCGTCAGGCCGTCTACCGGCACGACGGTGACGGTTCCCTCCACGCCATGGACTTTCGCCTTGGCCGCGTTGCCGATGACGCTGGCGGTGCCGATGGCGCCATTGACCAGGGTGGCCACGATCTGATTGCGCTGGATGTCGGTGTATTTCGTGTAGTAGGCGTCGGCGTTGACACGCAGACGTCCGTCCAGCCAGGTCGACTTGAAGCCAAGCTCGTATTCGGTCGTCTTCTCAGGCGTGAACGGCGTCAGGCCGGCCAGGTTGGTCGTCCTCAGGTTGAAGCCTCCGCCCTTATAGCCGGTGGCGGCCTTGGCGTAGAGCATCACATCGTCCACCGGCCGCCAGTCGACGCTGGCCAGCCAGTTGGTCGAGTTGAAGGTCTTCGAGCGCTGCGCCGAGCAGACGCTGTAGTCGCGCGAGAAGAACCTGCGGGTTCCGGCGGCGCTGATCACCGTCAGGTAGGGCTGGACGCCGGGGGCGAGGATGGTCGGATCCAGTGAGCAGTTCTCGCCCGGGTTCAGCAGGGCCGCCGCCGCGGTTGCGGCCAGAGCCGGGTTGGCGACGGCGTCGATCACCCCGTTTGCGAATGGCGATCCCGTGCCCGAACCGGTGTGGACGATGATGCCTTTCTTGTCGTGGGTGTAGCGGAACCCGCCGGTAATCCGGATCGTGGGCGCCAGGTGATAGATCGCCTGGGCGTACACCGAACGGCTCTTGTTGGTTATGTCGCCGTCGTTGACCACCGGAACGGCGGCTGGCGACAGGGCCGGCGCCTGCAGGGAACGTCCTCCGTCCTTGCCTTTCTCGCTCTGGTAGAAGGCGCCGAGGGTATAGTCCAGGAATTCGCTGTCTTGCTTCTGAATCTGGAATTCCTGGGTGAAGCTGTGGCTGTTGGTGGTCAGGAAGCCCCCGATGGCCGTAATCTTGTCGATCGTTTGCCCATTGGGCAGGGTCAGGGTCGAGACCACGGGACCTGGGATCCAGAACGGCGAATAGAGGTTGCCGGAGTCGCGAAAAGTCTTCCGGTAACCAGTAATGGACCGGAAGGCGACCCCCATCTTCTCGACCTTGATCTGCAGGTTCCCACCACTGCCCTTGTATTTGTCGTAGGTGTTGGTGAGTGCGTTCGCAGTGTCGTAGAAGCCCGGGTCGTTCGGGCCGCCGAGCAGGAAGGTCGAGATCAAGTTTTGGGCCGCAGTCAGGTTCGCCGGCGTCTGCGCCAAGCCCTGCTCGGCCACCACTTCGCTGAACAGCGTGCTGGCTAGCCCCAGACCGTACGTGCCGGCGATCAGGGCGCCGTTGGCGTCATAGCGCGGCAATGGGCCGCCGAGGGCGGTAGGGAGGGGTAGGCCGCTGCACTGGTTTGGTCCGGTGCAACCGGCGAGATAGATGAGCTTTGCGTTTTGAGGCCGACCATTGGCGACGCTGTAGTCGTAGGCGCCGAACACCTCGACGTCTTCCATCGGCCGCCAGATCACCGAGCCGCGGACGGAATCGGTGTCCTCGCTGTTGGTGCCCTTGCCACGGCGATCGCGCCCGAAGGGAGCGCGGCTCACCCGCTGCACCGCCAGTCGGGTGAGCAGCCGGTCCTCAATGATCGGAAGGTTGAGCGCGGCGGTCAGGCGGCGTCCTTCGTAATCGGTGAGTTGGACGTCCACGTAGCCGCCCACGTCGGTGGAGGGCCGCGTCGTGGTGAGCAAGAGCGCGCCACCGGTGGTGTTCTTGCCGAACAGGGTGCCTTGTGGCCCCTCGAGCACCTGGATCGAGTCCAGGTCGAACTGAGCAGGCCTCAGACCCACGCCCCGGGGGATCAGCACTTCGTCGAGATAGACCCCCACAGCCGGATCCACCGTGAGCAGGTTGTCGCCGGCCACCTGGCCGCGAATCGACAGGGCCACGGTCGCCGCGCCGCCGACGCCGGAGTTCACGGTCATGCCTGGCACCAGGCGCTGGAGGTCGGCCACGTTTTGTATGTTGTTGCGCCGCATGGATTCGGCGTTCACCGCTGAAACGGCGATCGGCACCGTCTGCGCCGATTCCGCGGTCCGGCGGGCGGTCACCACCACCTCCTCGATTGCGGTCACCGGTCGTTCCTGCGCGAGCGCAGCTCCCGACGCCGTGATCGCGGTCGCCGAAGCGACGGCCAGCAGCATTCCACGATCGGATCTCAGCATGCTGATCTCCCCCTTTTGCTTCCTCACCGACGGCTACGTCTTTATTAGCGCAGCCCTATTTATTATATATTCTTAACAACACGCGAAATCTTAGGTACAGAAGAACCGACAACACTTATATACTCGAGCAGTCGCAGCTCGTCCGGTCTTGGCCACTCGTGCGATAATGGTCGGCAGATCGATAAGCAGAACGCCTTGAGGTCGACATGCCACAGCGTCTACGCTCAGGGGCGTCGATGGTGTTCAGCGCCTCCTCAAGGCTGCTCATCCAGGCACACCATGGTGTTGATGTTTCCATCGGCTGTGCCCGAGATGATCGGCGCTCCCTGTTGGGAATACAGTTATCCGCAATGTGCAGGTCCGGCGCAGATCAGCTAAGGTGTAGCGGTCGCAGATATATGCAGAACGTACATCTTTGGGCGGCCGCGAGCCGACAAGGCGGGCAAGCGGAGCCTGGCTGGCGGCGTATCGGGTAAGCGGCGAGCGCCTCAAACAGGACCGCGCGCGCGCCAACCGCACCGCCATTGTCGCCCCCGCCCCGCGCAATGGCCACTCGGCGCGCCCTCGCGCCAAATCGGAATGTGAAGCCGTCACGACCGACATTGGAGATCTCTCAAGCGCGGTAGCCGAGGCGGTTTCCGCGTCTCACCAGACCAGCGGAAGCGCCTCGATGGCCACCACATGGCCGGAGTGGAAGGTCGGCCGCCTGTCCGGATCGAGGCGAAAGGGCGGAATCCGCGCCAGCAGTTCTTCGTAGAGGATTCGCAGCTCCAGCCGCGCGAGGTGCGAGCCCACGCAACGGTGCGGGCCAGCGCCGAACGTCACGTGCGGGGAGACGCGATTCAGGTCCAGCTCGAGGGGGTCTTCGAAGGCGGCCGGGTCGAGGTTCGCCGACGTCAAGGCGAGAAGCACGACGTCGCCCCGCTTCAGGGGCGCGCCGTTGTAGGTCACGTCGCGCGACACCTGACGGCCCGGCATCGCGATGGCATAGCGCCGAAGCAACTCCTCCACGGCTTTCGGGATCAGGCCAGGGTCGGCCCGCAGCTGGTCTTGGACGGCGGGGTTCATGGCGAGCGCACGCACGCCGAACGACATGCCGTTCACCACTGTATCGAGGCCGGCGATGAAAAGCATGAGGCAGAACGCCTGCACTTCCTCGAAGTCGGGCTTTCGGCCGCCGACGTCGGCGTCGATGATTCGGCTGATAAGATCCTGACGCCGTTCCGCCATGCGCTCCCGGACCAAGGGCGCCGTCATGTCACCCACGAGGTTCAGCACCTCGGCGCGGGCTTGTTCGCCATAGGCGCCCGTGGCCGCCACGACCCACCGCCGAAACTCCACGAACCGCTCCAGCGGCAGACCCATCATCCGCATGAAGAACTTGACCGGAAGCGGCTCCGAAACGGCGCTCACGAAATCGCACCCGCGGTCCTGCGCGACAGCGTCAAGCAATTCGGCCGCAAAGGTTCGGATCTCGGTCTCCATGCCATTGATGGCCTTGGGCGAGAATGCGTGCACCAACACGTGCCGATAAGCGGTGTGCTGAGGCGGGTCGTAGCTGATCGGGATGCGTCGCGGGAGGCGCTCACTGCTCAACGATTGCGGCGCATTGGAGAACAGGTCGAAGTCGCGCGCGATTTCGAACGCCGCCTCGTGGCCGGCCGCAACCCAGTGGCCGCCGTTCCGAGGCGTGTAGAACAGCGGCGGGGCGTCCCTGAGAAGGCTGCCGAATCCATCGTGCAAATCGGGCTGCAGCCGCGCATCCCCCAAGTAGTCGAAATCCACCACCAGCTCGGGGGGGATATGCGCCGGCGCCTCGGCGCTCACGTCGATCTGTTCCACCACATTCAACGCGCACCCTCCCGCAAACAGAGCAATAGCAATCATTGATGATTGCAAATACGTTTGTCAATCGCGCGTCCCGACTGATGGAAGGGTCGGTGCGGGAGGCCGGCCATAATATGAAGACGCCACGCTCCAGGCGGAGCGAGCGCCCGCAAGCTTGGCTCCGCGCCTAGGTTTCGCGCCCCGCCCTTTGGCGGCTCTGAAACAACTGCGTGAGCATCTCGAGTTGAATGCGCCGCACGCGGGGGCGGTCGAGCCGAGGCTCCAGTCGCCCTCGAGGCCGGTTGGCGCCCTCGATCATCGCCAGGGTGGTTCGGACAACGGACAGCATCTCTTCCGGCGTGATTTCGATATCGGCGAAAATGCGCGCCTGGATCGCGCCATTGCTACGTACGGTCCTCTCCAACAATTGGCCGAGATGTGCGGAAAGCTCCGACTCCGGATCGAGCGTACGGGCCAGGTTCACCGCCGCCGTGAAGCGGTTGTCCAAACTCCCCCCTTCGTAATAGGCGTAGAAATGCTCGACGCGCTCCTGCAGTGGCCGGCTAGCCAGTTCGTCGACGTCCTCGACGATATCCGGCCAGATCGCGCTCTCGACCACCGCGAACAGCAGTTCGTCGCGGCTCTGGAAATGGTGCTGAAGCGAACCGCGGGAAACGCCGGCCCGATCAGCGATCCGGGTGGTCGTCGAGGCCAGGACGCCGAATTCGGCGATGTGATTGATGGCGGCTTCGATCAGAGCCTGGCGGCTCGCCGCGCCGACGTCGGTCGTCCATCGCCGCTTGGGGACGGCCCCGCTCGCGCGCCGCCCCCCGCCCTTCTTCCACCCGGTTTCAGCCACTTCTATCGGCCTCCGCATCCCCGAATGGGTCGATAAGCCATTCGTCGCTTGATGAGGCAAGCAGCGCCAAGCGAGTTGACTCCGAAATAGCAAGCATCAATGATTGATTATTGCCCACCCCGGGACCCTGGTCCTCGGCGTAGAGGCGCATCAGGGGAAGGGCGCATGCTGAGCGGCAAGAGGATACTGCTGACCGGCCTGACGGGTCAGGTGGCGGGCGCGTTCGCCGACCAGCTCGCGCCGCATAACGAGGTCTGGGGCCTGGCCCGGTTCACCCAGCCGGGTTCGCGGGAAAAGGCGATCGACGCCGGGGTGACCCCGGTGGCCGGCGACTACGCCAAGGGTGAATTCGACGGGATTCCGACCGACCTCGACGTCGTGATCCATGTGGCGGCGTCGGTGCGCCCGGGGAAAGCCGAGGTGGGCATGGCGGCGAACCCCGAGGGGACGGGCCGGCTGATGCACCACTTCCGCAAGTCGCGGTTCATCTACGCTTCCGCCACGGGCGTCTACGCCGCCAACCCGGACCCGATGCACCGGTATCTGGAGACCGACGACCTGGGGGGACAGACCCTGTTCGCCCCCAACTACGGCGCCACCAAGATCGCCGCCGAGGGCGTGGTGCGAACCCTCTCCATTCTGCACGACATCCCGGCGGTGATCGCCCGCGTGAACGTCTCCTACGGCGGGCCTTATGACGACGGCGGCCTGCCGGGCAGCCTGCTGGAGAAGGTGCTGACGCGCACGCCCATCGCCTTGCCGAAGGACTATCCGTTCATGTGCTCGCCAATTCACGACGAGGACATGTCCCGCCACCTGGAACAGCTCTATGAGGCCGCCTCCACGCCGGCGCTGGTGGTGAACTGGGGCGGCGATGTCGCGGTCGACATGCGCGAGATGGCCGAACACCTGGGGCGGCTGGTTGGAATCGAGCCGGTGTTCGAGCTCGCGCCCGGCGATTTCGCGTTGCCGGCCTGCATCGTGGACACGGCGCGATCCAAGGCGATCGGCATGGAGTGGCGGATACCCTGGCGCGAAGGCTTCCGACGCATGGTCCAGGCGCGCCACCCCGAGATCGAGCTTAGACGGGACGCTGTGACCGCCGAGACGAACAGCTGAATTCGAGATTTGCCCGCCGCTCCGCCCGCCGAGAAGTGGATTGATCCGGGCCCCCGACCGCGCTTCAGATCCCGTCGTAGTATTCTATGTGCGGCTCCTCGGTGAGGACGCCCTCGATCTTCTCACGCATCGCAAGCGCATGCTCGGAATAACGGTGCGCCATCAGTGCGTCATTGTCTTTGTACAGCTCAAGGATCAGATAGGTCTGGTCATCCGCGCGACTTTTCACAACCTGATATAACAAATTGCCAGGCTCGTTCGATCGAACGGAAGCCGTCGCCCAACGAAAGGCTTCTTCGAGATCAGCGTTCCGCCCGCGCTTGGGCTTCAGCATAACCACCAATGCCAGCATTGCATCCTCCGCGACCTGCGCGCCTGGAACGCTATCCATGTCAATTCACTTGTCAAATAATGGCGTCAATCTTCTCCATATATGCGATCGGAATGAGTTATTTTGTGCCATTTATGTGGATTGCGCTCTTGTGACACCTCTATACGCATAAATGGCGTAGAGACCTATATTGCCAATGGTCGATGGTATGAGAATGTCTCGCGAAAATGGCTACGCAGAGATAACAAAACGATTGGGCGGATACAGCCATGACAGCATCGCAGCAACATCGCCGCGAAGACCTCGCAGGGCGCGCCGTTCTCATTACCGGCGCGGGTGATGGCTTGGGCCGCGCCTATGCGTTGGACATCGCCCGGCACGGCGCATCGGTCTTGGTCAACGACGTCGACAAGGATTCCGCCAATCGCGTCGCTGAGGAGATCCGTGCGGCCGGAGGCGTCGCGCAGGCCGATGTGCGGCCGATCGGAACCGCCGAAGCCGGAGAGGGAGCCGTCGCCGCCTGCGTCCAGGCGTTTGGTGGGATCGACGGCCTGATCACCAACGCCGGCATCTTCAGCCAGGCCCTCCCCTGGGATCTGCCGCCCGAACGCGTCGAGGCGATCGTGCGGGTCAATCTGCTCGGCGTCATCCACAACGGCGTCGCCGCGCTCAAACGGATGCGCGCGGCCGGCCGCGGCGTGGTGGTCAATATCGTCTCCGCCTCGATGTTCGGCCTGCCTGCGATGAGCGTCTACGGCGCCACGAAGGGGGGCGTCCTGAGCCTCACCTACGCGTGGGCCAAGGCGGTGGAAGGGACCGGCGTCCGCATCCATGGCCTCTCGCCGTTCGCGGTGACCGCGATGAACCTTCAATCGACGCCTGACTTCCTGTCGGTTTCAAAGCCCGAGGATGTCGCGCCGTTGGCCACCTATCTGCTCAGCGATCATGCCGCACACCTCAACGGTCAGGTCGTTCGCTTGACGGCTGACAAGCTGCACATCCTGGAGCCGGCCAAGTTTGGCCCGCCGCTGGGCGAACGTAAGGCCTGGGACCTGGAATCGATTTCTGCGGCGTTGGCCGCCTGACATCCGCAGCGGCGGGCCGGCGTCGTTCGCTCAATTGATCAGATCGACGCCTGCAACAATTCCGGGTGACGCGCCTCAATCATCTGCCGGATCCCGTCGCGCCATCTTACGCGCCACTCCATACCGATCGAGCGTCCGAATGTCGGATCGCTGATCCGATTGGGGATAGCCCCATCGTCCGTGCGTTCGATCACCGGCGTCGCTCCGATGAGATCGGCCATGTAGCGAACCATCTCCTCGATGCCGACCGCCTGGTCGCCGGCCCAGTTGACGACGGTGGCGGGAACCGAGGCGGCGCGGACGAAGACGTCGAGATGCTGAAGCATGTCCCGCTCGTTGATCGGCGACATCGTGGTGGTGCGGCTCTCGGCGAGCCGGATCGGCCGGCCTGCGATCAACGAATCGAGCAGGATGCCGGGCAGGCCGCCGTCGTCGTAGACGCTGCCGTAGGAGACGTTGAGACGCGCGATCAGCGAGGGGAGGCCGTACAGCCGACACAGGAACCGGACGATGGATTCTCCGGCCAGCTTGCTCGGCGCGTAGTTGGGCGAATGAGGCGAGGCTCCGCCTACGTTGTCGGTTTCTCGATAGCGATGAAGCGGTTCGGGATGATCAGCGTAAAGGGAGCTGTTCGAGGCGTAGATGAAGGCCTTGGCGCGCTGGAACCTGTGCATCAGGAAGCCGGTGGCCTCAGCGTTCTGCCGGAGGGCCGTCTCGGCCGATCCAGGCCTGGTGTCGGCGGCGAGGTGAATGACGTAGTCGATGTCGCCGGGATCCCCGTCGAACCGGTTCTCCGCGAAGTCGGCCCGGATAGTCTTCACGCCGGCGGCCTCGGCGCGCTCCCGCGTTCCCGGTTGGCTGAAGCGCGCCAAACCCCAGACCTCGTTCTCCTTGCCCAGCGCGTCGGCGAACGTCCCGCCAACCTGGCCTGTAAGGCCCGTCAGAACGATCCTGTGTCCTCGCAGCATCGATTCATCTCCTCTTCCTCGTTCCACTACAGACGACGCCTATCTGCTCGCCGCCTGGACGCTTGCACCGAAACCCGGCGGCCCGCCGCGCGGCTCTTTGAACGTGACGCCATGTCAGGTATGTCCGTACGGACGAGGGATTCCCGTCCGGCGCCGCCGGAAGCGTGGGTTTGGCCGGCGGGCGAGGATCAAGAGCGAATGCCGAAGATGATTGAAGCCAGGACATCGGTTCGCGCCGCGATCGGTCGGAAAGGGTCGCAAACGCGCCAGGCCCTGATGGACGCCACCCGACAGTTGATGGAAGCCCGGCCCGTACGCGACCTCAGGGTGGGCGACATCGCCAGGGTCGCCGGGACATCGCCAGCGAGCTTCTACCGGTACTTCGAGGATGTGATCGAGGCCGCCCTGGCGGTGGCCGAGTCGGTCGAGCAGATGACGCCGGAGATGGAGATCCTGCTCCAGGAACCCTGGCCGCGGGAAGAGGTATACGTCCGCTCCTGCCAATTGATCGAGATATGGACCCGGCTGTGGGAGCGGCATCGCGCGGTCCTCCATTTCAGGAATCTGGCGGCGGACGAAGGCGACAGGCGCTTCGCCGACGCACGCACCGCTGCGACGACCCGCGTACGCACGCTTCTGGAAGCCAAACTTACCGAGTTGCACGACGAACCGGTCGATATCGCGGCGCTCGCGCGGGTCGTCATCGGCATCTGGGAGCGCGCGAGCGCAAGCACGGTCAGCCCGCTGCGGCGGCGGCTGTCCCGGGCCCGCCTGCTCGATGGCGCGGCGTACATCGTGGCCCTGACTTTCTGCGGCTCGCTGCCGCCCGGGACGGTCCGCAATTCCGTGGCGCCGGCCGGGGCGGTCGCCCGGTCGCCGGCCAGACAACGACCTGAGCATCCCCAGGCTCAATCCGCCAAAGCCGCGCGAAAGCGGGCGACGTCGTCGTAGAGGCGCCGCAGGCCGCCCTCCAGGCCCACCGTACACGGCCCGGTGATGGATCGGCGCAGGGTCGCGTCCGTCATGCTGCTGCTGGGCGATCCCTCGACGGGCCGGAGCGCGAACCTCGGTTCCCTTCCCGCCAGGTCGCCGAGGAATCGGCACGCGTCCTGGCAGGAGATGTCCTCGTCGCCGCCCCAGTTCGTCACAAACGCCTTTACGCCCGCCGCCTCGAGCAACGGCGCGATATGGAGCTTCATGTCGTCGTTGTGGATCGGCGAGTGCATGTACGGATCGTGGGGCACGACGATCTCCTCGCCGTCCAGGATCGCCTCCGTGTGTCGCCAGAAATACGATCCCCGCACGCCCACGACCGAGTTCAGGCGGGCGATGGTGATCGGAAGGTTGAAGGCCTCGGCGCAGAACCGGGCGACGAACTCCAGTCCCATCTTGGTCGCCGGGCTGGTCTGGGCCGCGGCCGTGAAGGCCCGCCCGATGGCATCGCCTTCCGCATAGCGATGCATCGGATCGGGTTGCGGCGAATAGATTCCCTGGGATGAAACGACCAGCGCGGCCTTGGCGTTGCGACAGTGCTGCAGCAGCAGGCCCGGCCCCTGGACGTTGACCTGCATCGCCGCCGGCAACTGCGCAATGTTCGCCCGCATCCAGCCGAAGTGCAGAAGGTAGGTGAAGTTGTCGGGAACGTGGGAGAAGTCCGCGATCCCGAAATCGGCGGCGACCGGAACGATCCCGCCGGCTTCGACCTGAGCCCGCTGGGCCGGGTCAGCGAAGCGCGCCATGCCCCAGACCTCGTTGTCGGCGGCCAGGAACCGGGCGATCGGCAACACGGACTTGCCTGTGACCCCCGTGATCAAGATCCGTTCACCGGAGAGCATCACCTGACCCCCGTCGTCATCGCCAACGGGACCCGGGAGGGGTACGGGCGGCCCCGTTGGAGCCCGGGCGCCTCAGACTCGACAATATTTGACATTTCCTCATCTTCCGGCTGCGCGCGATCCACCCCACTTGCAATCCGCGCTCGCCTCACGAAGCCCATTCTCCCCTAATCGTCGTCAGCTTCGGGCCAGCCGTGGCCCGCGGAGGCGGCTTGCCCCGTTTCCATTATATGACATTATATCACTTATCGAGCCGGCGAAAGAGGGTCGCGCAAAGTCCGGCCGACGCGGCCGCACGGCCTGCAGGCGCAACGAGGGAGGAGCTTGGATGCTGAAGAACCAGAGGATGCTGATCACCGGCCTGACAGGCCTGATTGGCGGCGGCATCACCGACCGCCTCGCCGCCCACAACGAAATCTGGGGCTTGGCCCGCTACAGCAACCCCGGGTCGCGCGAGCGCCTGGAAGCCCTGGGCGTCAGGACGGTCAAGGGAGACATCGCCCAGGGCGAATTCCACGGGCTTCCCGAAGAGCCGCTCGACGTCGTGCTGCACATCGCAGCCGACACCCGGCCCGGCGTCGCGGAAACCGCCATGACCCAGAACCCCGAGGCGACCGCGTTGCTCATGCATCGGTTTCGCGACTGCAAGGCGTTCTTGTTCGTGTCGAACAGTAGCCTGTACCTCGACAATCCCGATCCGCTCCACGCCTACAGGGAGACGGATCACGTCGGCGGTTGGTCGCCGCATTCGCCCAACTACGCGCCGAGCAAGCTGGCCTCGGAAGCGGTGGTTCGCTCGCTCGCACGCATCTACAGCGTCCCCAGCACCATCGCCCGCATGAACGTGGCCTACGGCGGCGTCTACGACGATGGCGGTCTGCCCGGAAAGCACCTGGAATCGTTGTTGGCCAACCGGCCGATCCGCCTTCCGGCGAGCCGGCCTCACATGATGTCGCCCATTCACGAGGATGACATCGTCGCCCACCTCGACGCCCTGGTCAGGGCCGCGTCTGTTCCCGCCACGATCGTGAACTGGGGCGGCGAGGAGGGAGCGTCGACCGAGGAATGGGTGCGGTACATGGCCGACCTGATCGGCGTCGAACCGATCTTCGAGCGTAGCGACGCCGGCGTGCCGCCCAGCCGCATCCTGGACCCCGCCCGCGGGCGGGCGATCGGCCTGGAGTGGACCGTGGGCTGGAAGGAAGGGCTGCGCCGAATGATCAACGCCCGCCACCCGGAACTCGAGCTGAAACCCTAGGACGCCCGCGCTCCAGGCAAACGCCCCGTCGCCAACGATAGCTGACATTTTGTCTGGTTATGGCTTCTATATTTTCGATAACTATTTGTTTTATATGTATTTATTGGCTTTTCCAGAGATAAGAGTTGATATATTATTATCGATGGACTTCAATGCAAAAGGCTCGCGAACAGGCTTCGCCCGCGGGCGTGACACAAACGCAAGGGAGCGAAAACATGTGGCGGGAAGAGGAAATCCTCTCGTTCCGAAGCCGGTTCCAGCGCGACGGCTATCTTATGGCGCCCAACGCCCTGAACGCGGACCGGGTGGCGGAGCTGAACCGCACGGTCGATCGAATTGTCGCGGCTCGGCCATCTAGCGCCGGTCACAACATCACCAATATCATCAATCTGGATCAGGATTTCCTGGCGCTCATCGAGGAGCCCAGCATGCTTTCGCTGATGGTGAACCTGCTTGGTTACAACATTCAGCTTTCCAGCTCGAAGCTGACCGTGCGCGCCCAGGCCAGCGAAAGCTCGGTCGTGAAGGCGGTGGGCAATCCGAACGACAAGAGCAAGGCGACCGGCTTCACGAGCCTGGATTGGCATCGCGATGGCCCCTCCCCTCAATATCATCGCATCAGCGACTTCTCCGCGAAGGTCGGCATCATTCTCAGCGACCTGTCGCAGCCTGGCCGCGGAAACATGAAGGTCGTGCCCGGCAGCCACAGGCAGGCGGGATTCCGGCCGGACGAGCTCGACTGCAGCGTCTCTCCCGACGGAGCGATCGATATCTGCGGCGCCCCCGGCGACATCTATTTCTTCACGCAGAACATCTGGCACGCGGCGCCGACCAACGCATCCGAAGTGGAGCGCCGGATAATCTATCTCGGCTATTGCGCGCTCTGGACCCGGCCGCTGGATTATCTGGAGGTCGATCCCGAGTTGCTGGTCGGCGCCTCGCAGGTAAGGCGTCAACTGCTGGGGCAGACCCTCACGGCGGGAATCGATTCCTATCTGCCGAGCGAGGATGTCATGCCGCTCAAGAAGATGTACTGGGTCGGCGAACCGGCGAGGGGCACCTACGACGTCGCCGTCTGACGGCCCCGAAGACGCCCGCGACCGCCGGCGGCCGCGGCCTTGCGCAAGCTAGCGGCCGCCCGAGCGATAGCGTCCCGAGGTCGTCGATTTCGGCCAACGGTAGAATGCGCGCGCACTCCCGCCCAGGATCCATTGCTGTTCGGCGGTCGACAAGAACCCTGGCGCGCGAAGATAGGTCACATCCTCGGCCCATGAATATTCGCCGTCGCCGATCGGATTCGAACTGCCCCAGATGAGCCGTTCAGGGCCGAATGCGGAAATTAGCCGGCGAAAATGCGGCTGCAGGTCCATGAAGGGCCAGGACTGACGCGACAACCATGGCGCGAAGCAGAGCTGCACGTGAACGTTCGGGCTGTCCGCCGCGGCTTCGACGACCGGCCGGAACGGAAACGCCGCATCGACCAGGCTTCCCGACGGCAAAGGCAGCATGCCGCAATGGTTGAGCAGGATGCTCAGGCGGGGAAACGTGCGCGTGATCCGGTCAAGCACGTGCAAGGCGCCGGTGATCGCGAAGGTGACCGGGACGTCGCTGTCCTGAGCGAGCCCCAGGATGGGGTCGTATTCGCCGCCCGCCAGAGCCTCGATCCCCGCCCCGTGCTGGCGAGGCGAGATCCGGATCGACACCTTGTGCGGATCGCTGGCGGCTTCCAGCACGAGGCTTCGCCAGTCCGGATCGTTGCGGTCGATCTTGACGTTATACTTGAAGCGGCCCGGGTAGATGCGCGTTGCTTCCTGCGAGAAGGTGTAAACCCAGCGCAAGGCGCCGTTCGGCAACACCCGGTGAGGCCGTGAGACGCCGTTCGGCGCAAAGCCCGACCACTCGTCAAGCACCACCGCGTCGAGGCCGACGGCGTCCATCGTATTCACCGCGCCTTCGAGGCCCCCCTCGTTCAGGTGCACAAGCGTGTCGATAATTTCCATCTACGGCCTCCTAAGGCGATCGGCGACAGTCCGCCGCGAGACTTCGCCGGCTGTTTCTGCAGTCATGGACGGCAAGCCTATTTTGCCCAGATGCGCTCTTTCGGAGTTTGAAGCCGGCTACGCCATCAGGCTCACGCGATTGATCAAGGGCGTTCAGTTCAAGATATGAGGCTCTGGAACACAGCGGCTAAGGCGTGGCGATCGCATGTCTATGCAGAAGCCACATCATTTCGCCGCCGGCCCTGACCCGGAACGACGGCGTCGATTTCAGGCGCTCCGCGGTTTGCTGCGTCCGTCCCATCTGCCTGTCGCACGACCCAGGGAGACGCCCTTAAAACATGATAATTCGTTCGCTATGCGCGCCTTTTGCCCTTGCAATTGGATGATATCTGACATTATGTCATTATTCAGGTAGACATGAACCCGGCCGCGACAAGCAGGCCGGCGATAGCGATCCAGAGGTGGCGGCGATGGATTTGGGGGTGAACGGCAAATCCTACGTGATCTTGGGCGGATCGCGGGGGATGGGATACGAGACCGCAAGAGTCCTCGCCGCTGAGGGCGCAAACCTGACTCTCATGAGCCGGACTGAGGCCGAACTGACAGCGGCCGGACGGCGGCTCGCGGACGAATTCGGCGTGGAGGTGCTGACCCTTCCCGCCGACGCCATGACGCCCGGAGCCGTCGAGAAGGTCGTGGCCGCGTCGCTGGAACGGTTCGGTCCACCGCGCGGCATGCTCGCAGCCAGCGGCCTGACCTATCACAACGGAACAATCCTGGAGGTGTCCGACGCCGACTGGGAATACAACTTTCAAGACGTGCTGATGGGGACCGTCCGCGCGGTCCGTGCGGTCTTGCCGGCGATGCTTGAAGCCGGCGGCGGCCAGATCGTCACCATCGGTGCCTATTCGGCGCGCGCGGCGAAGTCCTTTCTGTTCCCCTATGCTTCGTTGAAGACGGCGATCACCAACCTCACCAAGAACCTCGCCAAGACGTATGGGGTTCAAGGCATCCGCGCCAATTGCGTGTGCCCCGGTTGCTTCGCCACGGTGCGGGTGAACGCCAGGCTGGACCAGTTGGTCGTGGAGCGTGGCGTCGATCGGGCGGCCGCGGGCCGCTACCTGATCGCAGAGGAATTCAAGATGCCGGTGGCCATGGGCCGACCGGGCCAGCCGAACGAGGCGGGGGAGTTGATCGCTTTCCTGCTCTCGGAGCGCGCGGGCTACCTGACGGGGGCAATCATCAACATCGACGGCGGCACGGATTTCTAGGGGCGAGGAGGAAGACTTTGGACGACAGCGACGACCTGGACGCCCGGCAGATGCGACCCTCGCGCAGAGCCGTCGCGACAGGGATCGGCGGAGGCGCATTGGCGCCCGGCGGCCTCGTCGAGGCGCGCGAGCGTCACGCGGCGCGAACCCCACCCGTTTGGCCCGGCGACGTTCTGGCGACGCCCGAACAGGAATCGATCGAATGGCGGGCGGTCGAGATCTGGAATCTGCTCGGGGTCCAGGCCGCCCGGCGCGCCCTTGAACCGCTGTTCCTGAACACCCCGTCGGGGAGGCGTCCCGCCGGCCAGGCCACCTGGCGAAGCGCGCGTGACCAAATCATGTTCGGCTTCATCCAGCGGGCGGTGGCGGAGAGCGATCCGCAGACGCCGCTCCTGCTCGCCGATTGCGTGCCGGCCCACAACTGGTTCGGCTTCAACGTGCCGTGCAGCTTCGGCACCGGAAACAACCCCGACAACGTCTACCGCCGGATCGGCGTCCACGCCGAGGCTCGCTACGAAATTCGTGGCCGCCAGTTCGCGCCCGGCCCCGGCGACATGACGCTCGAAGTCAATCCCGACGGCGGCGGGGCCGGTCCGAAGCAGGTGGAGTGGGATCGCCTGGGGTCCGTGGTGTTCAGCTTCGCCGATCTGCGCGCGGACCGCGACGGGTCCTTCCTGATCACGGTCGACGGCGATCCGGCGAACGGGCGCCCAAACCACCTCAGGCTGCGTCCGGGGGCTGCGCGCATGTCGCTGCGGGACACGCTGTCGGACTGGGCCAGCGAGAATCCGGTCTATTTCGAAGTGAAGCGGGTGGATGCGTACGCGCCGCGGCCGAAATCGACCGCCGAGATCGCGGACCAGGTCGTCGCGGAGCTTCCCGGGTTCGTGTCCTTCTGGAACGGCTTCACGGAGACGGTGTTCTTCGGCCGGCGACCCAACACGGCGCAACCGCCCAAGCGCGGCGTCGAAGTCACGGGCCTCGGAACCAAGCTCACCACGCGTGGAAATTACGACCTGGCCGAAGACGAGGCGTTGGTGATCCATGCCGATCGGATGGGCGCCAGCTACATGTGTCTCGCCCTACAGAACTGTTGGTTGCAGACGGAGGAATTCCGCAGCCGAAACGGCAGCCTCAACAACACCCAGGCCGTCCCGAACGCCGACGGGTCCTACACCTACGTGGTCAGCGCGCAGGATCCCGGCGTTCACAACTGGGGCGATACGAGCGGCCACCTGCAAGGTACGATGCAGATCCGATGGCAAGGCTTTCCCGCAGGCGCAAGGGCCTTGAGCGACGAGAACGTGAGAATCACCAAGGTCAAGCTCGCAGAACTTCCATCCGTATTGCCGCAGGACACGCGGACGATCTCGCCGACCGAGCGGGCGCGCCAATTGGCGAGCCGCACAGCCGCATTCGACCGTCGATACCCGAAAAACATCGCCCCGGCCGCCCAGTGAAAGGCCCTCTGAAAGTGGGCGACGTCCCGGATTCGGCGCGAGAATCAACAAGTAAATCCCTGAGCCGCCGCCCACGACGACAGTCTATCTCTGTAATTTTAGGCCATGATGGAAAACCCCTGGCCATTTGTTTCGACCTTGAGGTCTTCTGACGAAGCAGATGTGGAACGACGTGATGGCGCTTACGACAGTCTTAGCTGCAATGAGATCGCTCGAATGTCCCCAACCTTCATGTCCCTTTGCATAAATCGGCGGTGGACGCGCCTTGGCCGACGTCGCGCACAGGCTCTTACCTGATCCGCAACAGGCGTAGATCAACGACAACTCCGGGGAGGAGGCGATGGTGGACCAACTCAAGGACGAGGCGACGGCGCTCGCCGGAGGCTATGCCCCCACAGGGGGCTCCCTGTACTTCGATCCGCGGACCTTGATCGACCGCGCCAGGGCCGAGTCGGGTCTTGACCAGTTCGGATCGGATCCCTTCGAGGACGGACTCAAGGTCTGCTGCGCCTCCCTGGAACAGGAGGCCGGCCTGAACGAGCAAGGGCGCGCCAGCGCCGCGAGTGCGATCGTGGCGTCCCTGGCCGAGCGCCTGCGCGTCGACGATTGCCTGCGCCGAAACCCGCAGATCCTGGACGTCGAACTAAAGCCCCAGGTGTTCGTCATCGGCCTGCCGCGCACCGGCACGACCGCCCTCTCGCAATTCATGTCCGAGGACCCGGACGCCCGCTCGGTCCGACGCTGGGAGCTGAACAGCCTGACGCCGCCGCCGGACGCCAACGGCCCGGAGGATCCGCGCGTCGCAGCCACCCGCATCGCCTTCGCCGCGCGCGATGCGGCCGAGCCGAGGCTGCGCACGATGCTGCCTCTGGAAGCCGAGGACCCGTCGGAGCACGGCCAACTCCTTGGCCTGACATTTCGCAGCCTGCACTACCCGACCCTCTATAACGTCCCGAGCTATCGCGACTGGCTGCTGACGGCCGACATGAAACCAGCCTTCGCCTACATGGCGAAGGTATTGAAGTTGCTTCAATGGAAGACGCCCGGCCGCTACTGGAACCTGAAGAACCCACCTGACGTGTTCCTGCTGGACGCCGTCGACGCCGCCTTCGGCGGCGCTACGTTCGTCTGGTCCCACCGTGACCCCGCCCTCTCGATCCCCTCCGTGTGCAGCCTGGCCGCGCTGAAGCGCGCCGCCACGGTGGACCGCATCGATCGGCACGCCTTGATGGCCTATGTGCTGGACTTCCAGGCCGAGGGCGTGCGCCGAGGATTGGCGGCGCGTGCGCGGATGGGCGAGCATCGGTTCGTTGACGTGACCCAGGCTGAGCTCGGTCGCGACACGCTCGGGGTCATCCGCCGACTCTACGAGAGGCTAGGCCTTCCCTTCACCGCGACCTACGAATCCCACCTCAGGCGACGGATGGAACGCCGCCCGCGTGGTCAGCACGGCCGCCACGAATACGACCGCGACGAGTTCGGCTTCAGCCCCGACGAGATTCGTGGTTGCTTTGGCGACTATCTCGCACGCTTCGATGTCGTCGGAGCGTAACCCCCGCCTTCGACGAGGATGGGGACGCCCCGGCCCCCGCGGTGCTCCGAACCTGGCGCCCGTGTCATGCTGAAGCGACCGGCCACGCCGTGGGCCACCAATCGCTGGTACGCGCTCGGCGTGATCACGGCGATCCACGCCATCCACAACGTCGATCGCAACGTCATAGGCGTCGTCATCGAGCCGCTGAAGGCGGAGTTCGGGCTGAGCGACGCCGCCCTGGGCCTGTTGTCCGGGCTGGCGCATTCCGGGGCCTTTGCTGTTTTCGTCCTACCGCTGAGCTGGCTGGCCGACAGGGTGAACCGGGCGAAGATGCTCTCGATCGTGCTCGGCCTGTGGAGCGCGATAACGGCGCTGACCGCACTGACCGCCAACTATGCGACACTCTTTCTCGCGCGTGCCGGCGTCGGTGCGGCCGAGGCCGGGGGCCCGCCGGCGATGGTCTCCATTCTGGCCGACATGTTCCCGGCCAAGGAAAGGCCCACCGCCATGGGCGTCCTGGCCATGGGCATCGCGCTCGGCACCGGCCTGATCTATGCGCTGGGCGGCAAGATCGCCGAGGATTTTGGCTGGCGGGCGGTGTTCCTCGTCGCAGGGCTTCCCGGGATTCTGCTGGCCATCCTGACCTGGCTCACCATCCGCGAGCCCGCGCGCGAGATCGAAGCGACCGCCGGCCGGCCATCGTTCCTCGAAAGTGCGCGCGCGATCTTCACAAATCCCACCGTCATGGTGATCGTCATCGGCTGCACGTTCTCGGCCGCCTCGCAAATGGCGGTCGTGACCTGGATGACCTCATTCCTCATCCGCTTCCATCATTTGCCGCTGACCGAGGCCGCGCTCGTTGTCTCGGTGTCGATTCTGGTCGGCAAGGGCTTGGGGACAGCCGCCTCGGGGCCGCTTACGTCGCTGTTTTCGGGTGACCGGCCCCGCTCCTACTGGCGCTACCCATCGACGATGTTGTTCCTTTCAGTCCCCCTCGGCTGGTTCCTGGTCACCACGCCGAGCGCCCTCCTGTCCATGGCTTGCATCCTGCTGCTCGGTTTCACGCTTGGTTCCTGGAGCGGCCAGGCGATGTCGATCATCCTGGCTGGCACGCCGTCTTCCATGCGAGGGGCCGGGGTCGGCGCCTACCAATTCGCTGCAAACCTGATCGGCGTCGGCCTGGGCCCTACCCTCACCGGTGCGCTGAGCGACGCATTCGGCAAGGATGGGCTGGCGCCGGCGATCGGGTGCGCCCTGTCCTTCAATCTTATCGCCGCAGCCGGCTTCATCCTCGCTTGTACACTCATGCCGCGTTCAAATGAGGCGCTCCAGCCGGCAATTGCACGTTGAGCGACGACTTCCAGGGATAGCCAGTGCGCGTCGCCGCCCCAGTTTCGGTCGGCTGGCTTCATCCTGGACCTTCGCCGCCGAAGGGCGGAGGGCCAGGCGCGAAGCCGCCCCCTCCCCTGCCCGCACCGCGCAATGTGGAGACAAGTTCTCGTTGGACTGACGGCGCCCTTCACGGCTTCCAGACGGTTTGAGCCAACCGTTGACTGTCCAGGCATGCACGTATGCTACAATGTCAAAGTGTAGCCGCCGTCAGGCGTCAGCGTCGTCCCGGTGATGTAGCTCGCTTCGTCCGAACACAGGAACAGGATGGATTGGGCGATTTCCTCGGGCTTTCCGAGGCGTCTCAGGTGAACGCTTTCGAGGTGGGCCTCATACCTCGGGCCGATCGCTGAGCGGAGGCGATCATGCATGGGCGTGTCGATGTAGCCGGGGCAAATGATGTTGACCCTGATGCCCTGCGGCGCGAGTTCGGCCGAGACGCTGGTGGTCAGTCCGATCAGCGCGTGCTTGGCCGTGGCGTAGGCGGCGGCGAATGGCACACCGAAGAAGGAAAGAACCGAGCCGACGTTGACGATCGCCCCGCCGCGGCCGCCGGCGAGCATCGCGCGCGCCTCATGCTGGAGACAGAGGTAGGTCCCCTTCACATTGGTATCCATGGCCTGGTCCCAGACTTCCTCCTTCAGGTCGACGATTCCGGCCAGTTCGCCTTCCCAGCCGGCATTGTTCACCGCGTAGTCCAGGTGGCCAAAGGTCTCCAGGGCGTGTGCGACCAAAGCTGCGATATCTCCGGCGCGCGAAATATCCGTAACCTTGATGCTCGCCGCGCCGCCGGCCGCCTCGATCTCCTTCGCGAGGCTCGCCAGTTCATCGGCGCGCCGGGCCGCGATCACGACCTTTGCGCCGCGGCTTGCGAAGGCCTTGGCCGTGGCGCGGCCGATCCCGCTGCTGGCGCCCGTGATCAGAGCGACCTTCTGGCTCATGTCCGTCATCGTCTTCCCCGCTGAACCTATTCCGGCGCTTGGGCCTGAAGCAGCCGGTCGCCGCCGCGCGTGCGTCGCAGCCCGCGGATATCGAATCCGCCGTCGGTCTTGATGACCGCGCCGGTGATCATCTTCCCGTCCCTGCGCGAGGCCAGCAGCACATAGGCCCCAGCGTGGTCTTCCGGATTCGAGTGCAGGGCGAGTGGCGTCAGGTCTTCGATCCACTTGTTCAGTTCGACCTCGCTCGCGGCCAGCGGCTTTACGCCGAATACGGCAGGGGTGTGGAGACTCGTCCGCGTCACGCCGGGCGCGATGCCGTTCACGCGGATCGCGGGCGCAAGCTCGTGCGCCAGCTGCCGCATGACGCCGTGGGCCGCGTGCTTGCTCGCCACATAGAGGACGCCGCCGCCGTCCGGATAGATCGACGACCCCGACAGCGTCATGACGATGCAGCCGCGGGTCTTCAGGAGTTCCGGCAGCGCGGCCTTCGCGCCCAGCAGGACCGCCTTCACATTGACTCCGAAGAGGAGCTCATAGCCCTCGACCAGCTGGGTGGTGGTGAGGTCGGCGAATTCCGCAAAGCCGTCGAAGATCCCGGCGTTGGGGACGAATATGTCGAGCTTGCCGAAGGCGCGGACAGTCTCGCCGACGGCCTTCTCGTTGCCTTCCATGGTGGTCAGATCCGCCTCGATGGTCGTGATGTCGGCGCCGAACGTCTTCTTGAGATCCGCAAGCCCCTCCGCCTTGAGGTCGACGACGCCGACTTTGCAGCCCTCCTCGATATACCGCTCGACGACGCCGCGCCCGAGGCCGCCCGCCCCGCCGGTGACAAGCGCCACCTGTCCTTCCAGCGCGCCCGACTTATGTTCCTGATTCATGACTTTGACCTCGGTATGACTTTATAGAATTGCATTCTACAGGGAGAGTCGTGCGCTCCACCGAGCGCGGACCTCATTTCGGTAATCTTCCTTGAATCTGTTTTGGAGTGGATACTCATCCATCCATTCAAAGGGCTTGCAGGCGTTGATGAGGACCTTCCCCATGGAGAAGTCGCCGTCGGCGCGAAGGCGGGGCGAAAGTCGCGGATCGATGATCGTCGTCAGAGAATTCAAGATCTCGATCGACTCGATGGGCCGCACCCGCGTGCAGATCGCCCATAGGACATGTTCCAGGTCCGTGATGTCGATGTCGTCGTCCACGACGACGAAGTAGCGTTGCATTCCACCCGTATTGCGGGGGTTGGTCGCCGCTGTGGTGAGGGCCCGTTGCGCCTGTCCCGCCGCGGTCTGCTTCATCGCGATGACGATCATCAACTGCCGGCCGTAGGCCCATACCCCGGTGACGTTCTCGACCCCCGACCTGTCGAGGTGCTCCCACGCCACCGACGCGCCATACAGGGGCGCCGCCTGATCGCCGGGGGTGATGGTGGGCAGCATCGGCGGGCAGCCGAGGATGATCGGCTCGTCCCGGTACATGATCCGCTTCACCCGTACGAAGGGCTCCTGGCCGGAGTGGGTGTAGTAGCCGGTCCACTCTCCGAACGGGCCCTCCAGCACCGTCTCGACCTCGGGCGACGCCATTTCCCCCTCGATGACGATCTCCGCATGGGCCGGCACCGCGAGCTGGCTGCCGGGGGGATAGAGCACCTCCACCGGCTTGCCGCGCAGGGCCCCCGCAAGGTCGTATTCGCAGACGCCTTCCGGGGCGGTCATAGCCGCAGCCGTGGTGAGGATCGGATCGCAGCCGACCACCACCGCGATCGGGCAGGTCTGGCCGCGCGCCCAGTATTTCGAGGCGATCGCCCGGCCGTGATTTTTCAGCATCCAGAGGGACAGGCGATCCCTGCCCTGGACGCACCCGCGGTAGGTTCCGACGTTCACCCACCCTGAGTCCGGGTCGCGGGTGACCACCAGGCACGCTGTCCCAATGTACCGCCCCCCATCCTCCTCGTGCCATTTCGGCGTCGGGAAGAGGGTGAGGTCGACGTCGTCGCCTTCCATGATGTTCTGGGTGATGGGACCCTCGCCGACATCGACGAACGGGACCGGATCCAGGCGCCGGCTGCGCTCCTTCCAGGTGCGTACGATCTCGATCCCGGGCGTGCCGGGTTCGAGGCCCAGGGCCACCGCACAGGCGGCCACCGTTCCCATGTAGTTGGTGAGGACTCGGAACCCCTTGGGCGATCCCGGAATCTCGTCGAACAGCAGGGCCGGACCCGTGCGTTGGGCGCTGAGCTCGCTCAGGCAGCCGATCTCCATATCCCAGTGCGCGCCCGAGACGGTCTGCACGGCGCCGTCGCCCAGGGTCGCGCGCAGCTCGTCGATATAGGCGCGGAGATCTCGAAATACTGCCATCTACCCGGTTCCCATTGAAACGTGCAGGCGCGTCAAAAGAACAGCCCGATATTCGTGGGCAGTGTCGTGTGCACGAGAAGGACACGGCGGGCGGCCAGCCTGAGCTCTCCGTCCACCTTTCGAAGAACGTCTCGACGCTCTCCTGTGAAAAGGTCGAATTCCGTCGCGTCGCCCTGCGCCCGGTAGCAGGAAAAGTTGCTCTTCACGTCGACCTCAGAAGGTGAGGCCCGTGGCTGGACACGGACATTCGTGACCATGCGGGTTGTGCGGGATGGGGGATCTTCGGCGTAGGCGCGCTCGGTGTACAACCGCTCCACGCGCATGGCCAAAGTCGGGAAGCGCTCGTTCATGTGAAAGCCGCTTTCACTGAACTCCAGGTCCCGAACGCCGAACCCACGGGTGACGCGCACCGGCATCTCATACGTCATGTCTTCAGTCATGAGCTGAAGCCAATCCCGGAATCGGCGATCGTCGAGATATTCGGCTTCCAGGTAAAGGAACCGCGCGCACTGGAGCTCGAGTTCGGTCGATACGGTTGGCGTCATATTCTGCTCGTCCTCGAAGGCATGTCCCGTCGGCTTCCCGGTGGCGGGCCGCTGTTCGTCAAGGTGTGGTCATGTCGCGCAGCCACCGGCGATAGAAGGCGCGCTGTGGGGCTTCGCCCAGCACGGTGGTGGTGGCGTGCCCTGGCCACTTCCAGTCGGCGTCGATCTGGTATTCGCTCATGCCCTCGAGTCCGAGCTGATAGTTGATGTTCATGCGGCGCTTGCGCGCAAACGCGGACCTGCCCGCGATCGGCATGCCTTCCCAGACCACGCTGTCGTCCTGCTCGAAGATGCCCGCCGGACCCAGCATCGCGAGAGAGGCGAAGTAGGCGTCCTTGTTGAACTGATCCGATGCGGTCTTCAGTCCGAGGATCCAGTTCCAGTTGATGAAGGAATCGGGGCCATCGGGCTGCCACATGCGCAGGACGGTGAAGATCACTGGCGGCGCGCCTGGGTAGGGTGAGGCCGGCACCCGGGCGATCCCGAGATTGGGGAAGATGGTGCCGGCCGTCAGCGCATAGGTCTCGATGAACTCCCGCTGCTCAGGCTTGATCCGATCAAGTTCGAAAGTCGCTGCGACGTCGGCCGGAAACCCCGTCTTGTGCCACATGGGCTCCGGCAGGAAGCCGGTGCTAAGGATCATTCCGTGGCCCTCGTCGAAATACAGATGACGGGATGTCCCAGCGCCCCCGGCCTGTTCGATGTCTGGAAAGACGCCGATATCCTCGCCCGAGCGATGCAGCGACGGGACGTGGTAGGCGTCGCCGATATTGTTCTCCGCTGCGGACTTCCAGTTGGCCGCAACCTTCCATTTCTGCGGCTCGCCGATGACTTTGAAACCCGCTCCGTTTAGGTCGAAGAGCGCATCGAGATACCAGCGCATTCCCCCGAGATACTCGTCGAGGGGCGCCGCCTCGGGATTGAGCGAGGCGAAGATCAATCCATGGATGGTTTCGACATGCGGCGCGGCCTGGAGTCCCCACGCCTGGGCGTCGAAGTTCTGGTAGGCGCGCCGCCGAAGCGGGGCCCCCACCCATTCGCCGGAATTCTTATAGACCCACGCATGATACGGGCAGCGGAAGTGGGACGTGTTTCCGCGCTCGGCGCGGCAGATCGTGACGGCCCTGTGGGCGCAGTTGTTCAGCAGTAACCGAATGATCCCGTCTTCGTCGCGAACCAGGATGAACTGGTCCTCGCCGATGGGGCGCAGCACATAGTCGCCCTTTTCGGGAATTTCGGACTCGTGGCCGACGAAGACCCAGCCGCGCGTGAAGATGCGCTCCAACTCGATGGCGTGGATGTCGGCGTCGCCGAAGATGCGCACCGGAAGTTCGCCCCGGTCGAGCCCCGGCCCAATGGACTGGAGGAAATCATCGACCGGTTCGATCGCCTGTGTCGTCGGCCGCGGATCTTTCAGTTTCGATCCCATCCTACTTGGCCTTTTCGTTCGTCATTGAGTACATGAAAAATATATTATATATTTGACGACTGTCAACTCGGCGCCACCCGGGCGATCGGGCAATCGCTTGCTGATTTCGGCAGGTGAAATCGTCCCGGTGGCGGCGGGACGATTGCTGCCGCCCTAGTATTCGAGCTTCACCTCGGCGCCGATGATCCGCCCCTTCTCGAGCGGGGCGAAGGTCGCGCCGGGCGGCGCGGGCTGCGGCGTAACACCGGCGAACTGCGTCTGGTTGAGCAGGTTCTTGCCGTACACCGAAAGCGACCAGGGGCCACCATCCGGGGTCAGCGCGACGTTCGCGTTGAGCACGGTGATCTTGTTCAGCGCGCCGGTGTTGGCGTCGTTGTAGAACGACTTGTCACGATACGAGTAGTCGGCGCTAAACGACAGGTTTCCGAAGTCGGCCAGCTTATGGTCGTAGTTGAAGCCGATGCTGCCGGTCCAGGGCGACAGGCGCGGAAGCTTCAGACCCAGATCCCGTTGGTTGATCGACCGGTCGCCGGTAAGGTCGAATTTGATCTTTTTGTATTCGCCGTTGGTGTAGCCGACCGAGGCGAAGACCACGAGGTTCGGAGTCACCAGGAACTGGATATCCGATTCCACCCCCCACACGGTCGCGTCGGCGGTATTCCGGACTAGGGTGACGGTGTTGAACTGCGGATCGGGGAGGATGATGCTCCGCTGCAGATCCTTGATCTTGTTGTAGAAGACCGCGTTGTTGAAGCGCAGGCGGCGGTCCAGAAACTGGGACTTGTTGCCGATCTCGAACGAGCTTTGCACCTCGTCCTCGAACGGACCCGGCGGGATGGTCAACGAGCCGCTGCGCACGTTGTAGCCGCCGCCGCGGAAGCCCCGGGTCCAGAAGCCGTAGATCAAGGTCCCGTCGATCGGCCGCCATTCGAACCCCACCTTCGGGGTCCAGCCTTGCCAGCTGTTCTGGTCGACGAAGTCGAAGTTGCAGCGCCTGGCCATGATATCACAGGACCCCGCGGGAATGACGTCCACCGCCTGCCCGAGCGCGGCGGCGCCGGTCAAGGTATTGATTGGTTGCGTCGCAACGCGGACCTTCTTCTTCTCGTAGGAATAACGCAGGCCCGTGTTGACCGTGAAGGTGTCGCTCACCTTGAAGTCGACCGCCGAGAACCAGGCGTAGGCGTCGGAATCCTGGATGCCGCCGGAATAGACGAAGAGCGATCCGGCCACGCCCCGGCGATTATCCTGATAGTTGATCTGCTGCGCGAAATAATAGACACCGGTCGTCACGTTGAGCCGGTCGAAGAAGGTGCCAGCGTACCGCAGTTCGTTGCTGTACTGCGCCTGATCCACATAGGTGAAGGCCTCGCTCACGTCGGCAGGACCAGCGTCGCCGTCGAACCTCGCGCCCTGCTTGAAGTGGCGGTAACCGGCGATGTTCGTGATCTTGCCGTCGCCGAAACCCACGTCCAGGTCGCCCTGGCCGACCACCTGGGTCCACCGGGAGTGGTTATATGCGGGCCCGTTCTGCGAAAATCCGAAGCTGTGCCGGCTGAAGAACAGGTGATTCTGGCCGGCCGCGCCATCGCCGTCCTGCTTTCCGTACTCCGCCCTGAGAATCAGGTTGAGCGTGTCCGTCGGCTGGAACTCGATGGCCGGCCGGATCAGATAGGTCTTCTGCTTGCCGAATTCCTTGTTGTTGAAGCTGTTCCGGAAATAGCCCTCGTCCTTGTTGAGGTAGGCGGCGAGCTTGACCCTGACCATGTCGTTGATCGGGCCCGAGACCCCGCCGCTCGCGGTCCAACTCGGCCCGGTTTCCACACCGAACTTGGCATTTGCCGTGAAGGTCTTGCTGGGACGCTTGGTGCTGATGAGAACCGCGCCGCCGGTGACGTTCTTGCCAAACAGCAGCCCTTGCGGACCGCGCAGGACCTCAATCTGCTCGAGGTCGAACGTGTCCATCAATGCGCCAGCGTTGATGCCGAGGTACATCCCGTCCACGAACACGCCGACCGATGGCTCCAGCGTCGGGATGGAGGCGTTCACGCCGAGGCCGCGGATCGAGAAGTTCGCGGTGCCCTTGAAGGTCCCGCCGGCGTCCATGCTCACGTTCGGCAGGCCGTAGCCGAGGCCGGCGAGGTCGCGAACGTGCTTGGCCTCGAGCTGTTCCGCGCCGAGCGCCGTGACGGCCAGCGGAACGTCCTGGACGCTCTCCGCCGCGCTTCTCTTACGCGCGGTGACGACTACCTCCTCCATCAGCGCCGCCGCGCCTCCCTCCGCGTGGGCGGCGACAGGGACCATCGGAATCGCCGCTGCTAAGGCTGTGGCGGATACTGCCGACCTGAATAGATTCATCTCTGTTTTTCCCCGGGCGGGTGCGCCTGAATCTGCCTGGCCGAGAGTTGCGGACAGCTAAGTCGCGCCAAGCTCTGGATAGGCGGCTTGGTCACGGCGTGCTGAACTCGCGAACGTCTGTGGCTCCGGCGATCAACATGTCAGCTGGGCTTACGCTGTCACCGCCATCCGGGCAGGTGGTCAGGGCGACCTGTCGCAAATCTGCGACAGGTTCGACATTCAACCGATTGTGTGTATATGATACATATATGCTCAGACGATGCGCTGTCAGTGCAGCGCACTCCGGCCCTCTTGAGCTGTGGCCCAGTGGACGCACGTGAACGGTCGTCACCACGCCGAGGCAGTCTACGCTATCGTCAGCGACAGCTCGGCCGCTGCGCGTTCGGCGATCGCGGCCTCGTGGATCCGGTCGGTGACGCAGTATGGCCTGAATCCCGAAGAGTTCCGGGAGCCGGAGCGGCTCGAGCAGCACCATCTCGACGCGGCTCGCGAACGCCTGGCGCAGCTTAGGCTCGCGGCGGAGCCCACGCTCGACCGCCTGTTCAGGGCAGTCGGCCATGGCGGGGCCTGCGTCCTCATCGCCGACACCAACGGCGTGCCGATCGAGCAGCGCAGCGCTGCGGCCGACGACGACGGCTTCTATCGCGCCGGCCTGTGGAACGGCGCGGTCTGGCACGAGGCTCAACAGGGCACCAACGGCATCGGCACGGCGCTGGCCGAGGGCCGGGTGCTCACCGTCCATCGCAATCAGCACTTCTTCACGCGCAATATCGGGCTGAGCTGCACCGCCGCCCCGCTCTACGACCACGAGGGCCTGCTAGTCGGCGTGTTGGACGTTTCGTCCTGCCGGGACGATCTGGATGCGTCCGCCGCGACGGTATTCGCCATGACCATCGCGGAAGCGGCGCGCCGGATCGAGCTTGCCCAGTTCCGCCAAGCCTACTTGGGTGCGCGTTTCGTGCTGAGCCCCGACGCCGACCAGGAACCCGGCGTCGTGCTGGCGGTCGATCGCGACGACCTGGTGATCGGAGCGACGCGCGCGGCGCGACGGCTCTATGGCATCTCTTCGGACCGGATCCGCGCGGGGCTGCCGGCCAGCCTGATCCTCAATGAGCAGGACGAGGCTGCGGAAGACCTCGCGGCCGCCGAACGGAGCGTCGTCCATCGCGCGTTGGCCCGCGCCGGCGGCAACGTCTCGCATGCCGCCCGCAGCCTGGGCATGAGCCGGGCGACGCTGCACCGAAAGCTCCGACGCCTGCGGATACGTACGCCCGATTGAACTTCAACCTGTCGCAGATCTGCGACAGGCCGCCGGGTCATCCGCCGACCCCGCGGTGACAGGCCGGCTCCGACCGTCATCCTGACCGCGAGCGCCGCAGACGCTCGCGAGACGCAGGAGGAAGCCATGACCAAGCCGCACATCGGCCGCACGAGCAAACCACCCTTCAAGGCCCGCTACGGCAACTTCATCGGCGGCGCCTGGGTCGAACCCAGGTCGGGACGATATTTCGAGAATACGTCGCCGGTTAACGGCCAGCCGCTCTGCGAGGTCGCTAGGTCAGAGGCCGGCGATGTCGAGGACGCGCTGGACGCCGCCCACGCCGCTAAGGACGCCTGGGGCCGCACGAGCCCCGCCGAGCGGGCGACGATCCTGAACGCTATTGCGCAGCGCATGCAAGACAACCTCGACCTGCTCGCGACCGCCGAGACATGGGACAATGGCAAGCCGATCCGGGAGACCACAGCGGCGGACCTGCCGCTGGCCGTCGACCATTTCCGTTACTTCGCCGGCTGCATCCGGGCCCAGGAAGGCGGCATCTCCCAGATCGACGACGACACCGTCGCCTACCACTTCCACGAGCCGCTGGGTGTCGTGGGACAGATCATCCCCTGGAACTTCCCGCTGCTCATGGCCTGCTGGAAGCTCGCGCCAGCGCTCGCGGCCGGAAACTGCGTGGTCATCAAGCCCGCCGAGCAGACGCCGGCCTCCATCCTTTTGTGGGCGGAGTTGATCGGCGATCTCCTGCCGCCTGGCGTGCTCAACATCGTCAATGGCTTTGGCTTGGAGGCGGGCAAGCCCCTGGCCTCGAGCCCGCGGATCGCCAAGATCGCCTTCACCGGCGAGACGACGACGGGGCGGCTGATCATGCAGTACGCCAGCCAGAACCTCATTCCGGTGACCCTGGAGCTCGGCGGCAAGTCGCCGAACATCTTCTTCCAGGACGTCATGGCCGAGGACGACGACTTCCTCGACAAGGCGATCGAAGGCTTCGTGATGTTCGCCCTCAACCAGGGCGAGGTCTGCACCTGCCCGAGCCGCGCCCTGATCCATGAATCCATCTACGATCGCTTCATGGAGCGCGCGCTCAAGCGCGTGAGCGAGATCGTGCAAGGCGACCCGCTGAATCCCGGGACCATGATCGGCGCGCAGGCCTCCGGCGAGCAGCTTGAGAAGATTCTGAGTTATATCGACATCGGGCGTCAGGAGGGCGCGGAGGTGCTGGCCGGCGGGGCGCGCAACGAACTGCCGGGCGACCTGGTGGGAGGCTACTACATGCAGCCCACGGTCTTCCGGGGCCACAACCGCATGCGGATCTTCCAGGAAGAAATCTTCGGCCCCGTGGTTTCGGTGACGACCTTCAGGGACGATGAGGAGGCGCTCGCGATCGCCAACGACTCCCTCTACGGCCTGGGCGCCGGCGTCTGGAGCCGCGATGCGAACCGCTGCTATCGCTTCGGCCGGGCCATCCAGGCCGGGCGCGTCTGGACCAACTGCTACCACGCCTATCCGGCCCACGCGGCCTTTGGCGGCTACAAGCAGTCGGGCATCGGCCGCGAGAACCATGGCATGATGCTGAACCACTACCAGCAGACCAAAAACATGCTGGTCAGCTACAGCCCCAAGAAGCTCGGCTTCTTCTGATCCCGTTCACCCAGCTCGGGAGGCCCCCCTCGCCTCCCGAGCGCTTTTTCCCATGCCCATGACTTCCATCGCACCGCCGCGTGTCACCGCAACCGCTCAGGCCGTCGACCTGATTGTTCACCTGCGCGATCAGTACGGGCCGATCCTGTTTCACCAGTCGGGCGGATGCTGCGACGGCTCCTCCCCGATGTGCTTCCCGCAAGACGAGTTCATTGTCGGCGACCGCGATGTCCTGTTGGGCGAGGTGGAAGGGGCGCCGGTATACATCAGCGCGCCCCAGTTCGCCGCGTGGCGCCACACCCAACTCATCCTGGACGTTGTTGCTGGCCGCGGCGGCATGTTCTCCCTCGAGAACGGGACCGAGATGCGGTTCCTGACCCGTTCCCGTGCGTTTTCGCCTGACGAGTTGGAAAGACTGGACCGCCCTCCGAATCCGGATCGCCAGGGCTCGGGCGAAGACTAGTTGGCAGCCGGCTGTCTGCGCCTGTTCTCCCGCACCCACACAGCTTGTCGAAGCATATAAAATCGAGGACCCGTTCACTGTGGCGACGCTGGAGATCGCCATGGCCAGCCGGCGGACGACGCCCGTGTCAGGAAGCAATGGGCTACGACGCCACAATCGTCAGCGGCGTGATCACGCGACGGGACAGCGCCTCGACCGGAGCGCTTCCCGGCCGCCTCCAGTGCGGGAACGAGTTTGCGCAGCCGTAGGTGTTGTGTTCGGTGGAGCAGGCGGCGGCCAAAATCCGCTCGCCTTCGGTCCCACGCTGTTGCCGGCCCTGCCCAGGAACGGACATTCTCGTTTGTCCAAAAAGCGTATGTTGCCGACGGCGACTTGATCCCCTCCAAGAAGACAGCTTGGATGTCGTGAACTGCGAGCTTCGCCTGTGTTTCCGCCCGCCCCTGCTTCTCGATCTTGCCCACCCCCATCGGCAGCGCACGCATAATCCAAACGATGCTCGGCTCTTTGGCCTAGGGTGGAAGAGCCGCCCCGGCTCCAGCTCAGGCCGAATCCTCGTCGGGGGCTTACGGTCAACGCCTGCCCCGCCGAGCCACGAGCCACCTTCGTTGACATGACTCCGACTCTGCACCACGGTCTAAAATTCAAGAAGACCGGGCGGAAGCGATCGGAGCAGGGTGCGGGGCTATGGGCATCTCCAAGCTGTCGTTGGTCGTCGCTGTCGCGTCCTTCCTGATAGCGGGCGCCGCGCGTTCGTCGACGCCCGAGGGCGCCGGCGCGCCCGTCGGTCTTCCGGTCCCTGGTTGAAGGCGGCGCCATGCACATTCCTCTGACGATTTTGGCAGGAGTCCTGGCCATGGCGCTCGCCGCGTGCGCGCCCAAGGCCGAGCGTTCTCAAGCCGCGACGGATTGGCCGGTCTACGGCGGCGCCAATGAGGGCCATTACAGCCCGCTCTCGCAGATCAACGAGGCGTCGGTCGGGCGTCTGGGCCTGGCCTGGGCCTACGACGTCGACACCGCCCCCAATGCGGCTTCAGCCCCGATTGAAGCGGACGGCGTGCTCTATTTTTCCGCGGGCCAGAACACCATTCACGCCCTCGATGCGAGGACCGGCAAGCTCCTGTGGAAGCACGACACCGAAGCCTGGAAGGTCGCCGGCCACAAGATGCGGTCGAGTTGGGGGATGCGCGGCATCGCCTATTCCGCGGGCAAGGTCTTCACGGGGACGGTCGATGGCCGACTGGTGGCGCTGGACGCCAAGACCGGCGCCCAGGTGTGGAGCGTGCAGACGCTCGATCCCAAGGAGGGCAGCTACATCACCGGCGCCCCCTGGATCGCCGGCGACAAGGTTGTGATCGGCTTCGGCGGCGCCGACTTCGCACCGGTGCGCGGCTATGTGACCGCCTACGACATCGCGGCCGGCAAGCAGGTCTGGCGCTTCTACACCGTTCCCGGCGACCCTGGGAAAGGTCCGGATGGGGCGGCCTCGGATACGGTCATGCCCATGGCCGCCAAGACCTGGACCGGCGATTGGTGGAAATGGGGCGGCGGCGGCACCGTCTGGAACGCCATGGCGTACGATCCCGAGACGGACACGTTCTTCGTCGGCACCGGCAACGGCGCGCCGTGGAACCAGAAGATCCGCAGTCCGGGCGGCGGCGACAATCTCTTCCTGTGCTCGCTGATCGCGCTCGACGCCAAGACCGGCAAGTATCGCTGGCACTACCAGATCAATCCCGGCGAAAGCTGGGACTACAACGCCGCGATGGACATGGAGTTCGCCGAGCTTGAGGTGAACGGAAAGCTACGCTCCGTCATCATGACCGCGCCGAAGAACGGATTCTTCTACGTTCTCGATCGCAGGACCGGCGAGCTGCTCTCCGCCGAGAAATTCATGCGCGCGAACTGGGCGGACAGGATCGACCTGAAGACCGGGCGCCCGGTCGAGACCGCCGAGGCGCGGTTCCCTGACGGGAAAGCCGTGACCATCTACCCCTCGCCCGTGGGCGCGCATTCGGCCGAGCCCATGGCTTACAGCCCGGCCTCGAAGCTGGTCTACATCCCGGCCTACGACCAGGCGAAGATCTATCTCGACGTTCCCGACCTGAAGGCGTGGCGGTTCGAGCCGGGCCAGATCATCAACAACGGCATCGGGGTTCCGCCGCCGGGCATGACCGTGCCGCCCGGCACCAGTTCGCTGATGGCCTGGGATCCGGCGGCGCAGCGCAAGGTCTGGTCCGTCCCCACCCTCGGCCCACGCGCGAGCGGCGTGCTCGCGACCGGCGGGGGTCTGGTCTTTCAGGGGCAGGCCGATGGCCTGATCCGCGTCTATGGCGCCACGACCGGAAAGGTCTTGTGGAGCTTCGATGCGCAGAACGGGATCCTCGCCCAGCCGATCGCCTACAGCGTCGGGGGAAAGCAGTACGTCACCGTCATGGCGAGCTGGCGCGGCTCGAGCTCGACCGGACGCAAGCCCGAGTGGGACTATTACACCCAGAAGCGGCGCGTTCTCACCTTCGCGCTGGATGCGAAGGTCGCCCTGCCGGTCAACGCCGCAATGCCCCCTCCCTTCGCCGACGACAAGGCCTTCGAGGTCGAGCCCGCGCGCGCCGACGCCGGCAAGCTCTTGTTCGCGACCCACTGCGCCATCTGTCACGGCGCGGCGGCCATCTCGGGCGGAGGAGCGCCCGACCTTCGCCGGTCGGGGGTCCCGCTCGACGCCGAGGGCTTCAAGCAACTGCTGCACGAAGGCTTTCTCCGGCAGAACGGAATGCCGCAGTTCGAAGACCTCGCGGACGCGCAGATCGGCGACATTCAGCACTACGTCCGCCAGCAGGCTCGCCTCGCCTTGGCGTCGGGGGCGCGCGGCGAGCAGGACCAGAAGAAGGCGGCGGACGCGCAGCGGCTGCATGCCGAGCAGTGATCGCGCCTAGGGGGCGGGAAATTCCCTCAAGCGAACCTTCGCAAGGTCAGCGAAGTCAATTGCAGACCGCTTGTTGGTCCATGTGTAGTCGAGGCTCGCGACCAGTTCGGAGCCGTTGGCCGGCGGGTAGGCGTACCGCCTGCCCAGCGCGACCTTCAGATGCGGCGCCCGCTGGAGAGGCGTGTCCTTGGTGATATTGGCCGCGACGACGGTCGAGCCGGGCAGCACCGCGCCGGTCACCGGGGACGGGAACGAGGCGAGATAGCCAAACGGAAGGCGTAGAGCGCAGCGCCTCGACACGCGTGTAGCGGCCGTCGAGAATTGACAGAGCGCCGGTCAGCCACAATCGGTCGGTCGCCGCGTTCACAGCGATCCTGCGAACCTTCCGCGCGCCTCGGTCGGGGCGCGGCCTGCGCCGCGTGCAGGATTTCCTCGACGGGCTGGGGGACCTCGCCGGGGCGGAGCGATCAGCGCTCAAACCGTGCACGAGGCTTTCGAGTATGGCTAGCCGAACAAAAAGGGGGCCGAACAAAAAGGGGGCCGAACAAAAAGGGGGCCGAACAAAAAGGGGAAGGCTGCGCCTTCCCCTTTTTTCAACCTCTTAACGAGCATCGCTCGATGTGACGTATGTCACGTTGCGCTCTCGCGAACGCTAGGTAGGTCAAATTTTGACGGGCACAGCAGAGCAATAGAAGTTAATTACTCCCTTGGCCCGGGTGTGAATAATCCGGTGGAGTCAACTCCATCCAAATCTCCTCACAGTCGAGCTACTGGAGCTCGCGGCTATGAGCTTACGCCGCTGGTTCTAATGGTCAGCATCACGATTTCTGGAGCAGGCCCTCACACGGCGCGAGAAATCAGCGTTCCGGGGCGAACACCGCCGAGCGGGGGCTCGCTCATGGGCGAGCCCACCAACACCGCCGCCCGGCTTATTGCGGCCACTGTTGGACGAGGAACATAGGGCTGGTCGAGCGGTCGTATAGTGGAGGTGACGCCTTCATCAGCGGCGCCCTCGCACCGACATAATCTTTCTGCCCCCTTGGGCCCTCCAGCCTTGTTTTCCGGCCGCGCTGGGCCATGTGAAGGGTGCATTGGCACTCGCATGCGCCAAGTGCCAATCCAGCCGCACCATCGCGAGCCTACTTCACCGGAGATTCCGAATATGGCCTTTCGTCCTCTAGGTGACCGCGTCGTCATCAAACGTATCGACGAGGAAGCCAAGACCAAGGGCGGGATCATCATTCCCGACACCGCCAAGGAGAAACCCCAGGAAGGCGAGATCGTCGCGGTCGGCCCCGGAGCTCGCGACGAGCAAGGCAAGATCCAACCGCTCGACGTGAAGGTCGGTGATCGCATCTTGTTCGGCAAGTGGTCCGGCAGCGAGGTGAAGATCGACGGCGATGACCTGCTGATCATGAAGGAGTCCGACGTCCTGGGGATTCTCGATCCCGTCGTCGCCCAGGCCAAAGCCGCCTAGGCGGCTTCATAGACCGTTTCACATCCCAATTTTCACATACCGATTTTTCGAAAGAGCAGGCAAATGGCCGCCAAGACCGTTCACTTCTCCTCCGACGCGCGTGATCGCATGCTGCGCGGCGTCAATGTCCTCGCCAACGCGGTGAAGGTGACCCTGGGTCCTAAGGGCCGCAACGTGGTGATCGAGAAATCCTGGGGCGCCCCGCGCTCCACCAAGGACGGCGTGACGGTCGCCAAGGAAATCGAGCTCGAAGACAAGTTCGAGAACCTCGGCGCCCAGATGATCAAGGAGGTGGCCTCCAAGACCAGCGACAAGGCCGGCGACGGCACCACCACCGCGACCGTGCTGGCCCAGGCCATCGTCGTCGAGGGGCTGAAGTCGGTGGCCGCCGGCATGAACCCGATGGACCTGAAGCGCGGCGTGGAGAAGGCCGTGATCGCGGTGGTTGAGAGCATCAAGTCCTCCTCCCGCAAGGTCACCACCAACGCCGAGATCGCCCAGGTGGGCGCCATCTCCGCCAACGGCGACAAGGAAGTCGGCGACATGATCGCCAAGGCCATGGAGCGGGTCGGCAACGAAGGGGTCATCACCGTCGAGGAAGCGAAGACCCTGGAGACGGAGCTGGAGGTGGTCGAGGGCATGCAGTTCGACCGCGGCTATCTGTCCCCCTACTTCATCACCAACGCCGAGAAGATGGAGGTCGAGCTCGAAGAGCCGCTGATCCTGCTGTCCGAGAAGAAGCTCGCCTCGCTGCAGACCCTGCTGCCCCTGCTGGAAGCCGTGGTCCAGGCGGGCCGCCCGCTGCTGATCATCGCCGAGGACATCGAAGGCGAAGCCCTGGCCACCCTGGTGGTCAACAAGCTGCGCGGCGGCCTCAAGGTCGCGGCGGTCAAGGCGCCGGGCTTCGGCGATCGCCGCAAGGCCATGCTGGAGGATCTCGCCATTCTGACCGGAGGCCAGCTGATCAGCGAAGACCTCGGCATCAAGCTCGAGAACGTCACCCTCGACATGCTGGGCAAAGCCAAGAAGGTCACCATCACCAAGGACGCCACCACGGTCGTCGACGGCGCCGGCGACAAGGCCGCCATCGAGGCGCGGATCGCCCAGATCAAGGTGCAGATCGAAGACACCACCTCGGACTACGACAAGGAAAAGCTGCAGGAGCGCCTGGCCAAGTTGGCCGGCGGCGTGGCCATCATCAAGGTGGGCGGCTCGACTGAGGTCGAAGTGAAAGAACGCAAGGACCGCGTCGACGACGCCCTCAACGCGACCCGCGCGGCGGTCGAAGAAGGCATCGTCCCCGGCGGCGGCGTCGCCCTGCTGAAGGCCGGCAAGGCCCTGGACGGACTGAAGGGACTCAACCCGGACCAGGACGCCGGCATCGCCATCATCCGGCGCGCCCTGCAGGCCCCGATCCGTCAGATCGCCGAGAACGCCGGCGTGGAAGGCTCGATCGTGGTCTCCAGGGTGCTGGAAAACGCCTCCGCCACCTTCGGCTTCAACGCCCAGACTGAGACCTATGAGGACCTGGTGCAGTCGGGCGTCATCGACCCCACCAAGGTGGTCCGCACCGCCCTGCAGGACGCCGCCTCCGTCGCCGGCCTGCTGATCACCACCGAGGCCGCGGTGGCCGAAGCGCCGAAGGGCGCCGACAGCCCGCAGGCGCCGGGCGGTGGCGGCATGGGAGGCATGGGTTTCTAGGACATTGTCAGACTAACGGCGGGCGCCATCAGAGCGTCATCAGAGTCTGGAGGGATGCGGTGATAGGCAAACACATCCTCCAGCTCTGCCAGGTGGCGGCGCCGCTTTCGCCATGGCTCCGCTCGCCAGCGCGTGCTGACGCAAGATAAGCCGAGGGAGTGAAGAAGGACCGCGCCATGGACGACAAGCAGCTCATCGACCTGACGGCGGAGATCGTCTCGGCCTTCGTCGAGAACAACAAGGTCGCCGCCGACGACCTCCCTGGGCTGATCCAGTCGGTGCATTCGGCGCTCGTCGGCGTTGGGGGGCCGACAGCCGCCGCGCCGGGTCCCGAGGAAAGGAAGCTCACCCCGGCGCAGATCCGCAAGAGCATCACGCCCGACGCCCTGATCTCCTTCATCGATGGGGGGCGTTACAAGATGCTCAAGCGACACCTGACGACCCAAGGGGTGACCGTGGCCGAGTACAAGGCGCGCTTCGGACTCCCGGCCGACTACCCGACCACAGCGCCCAACTACAGCGCCGCGCGGTCCGAATGGGCAAAGGCCTCCGGTCTCGGTCAGGGCATCGGGAGGCGGCTCGCAAGAGCTACAGCCGTCGCCCGGCGATCCTGACCACTATCTCGTCCAAACGCCACCGTCCCGTCGGCGGCGAGCGGCGGCCCGCCCCCCCACAGGCGGTCAAACAGCATCCTTCCACGGTCTGCCGCGCAGCCGCTTAGCTGGGACCCCGCCTGCGCGGCCTGGTCGACCAGGATCTTGTGTCTGCCGGTGTTCGCCACACCCGGTGGACGGCGGCTGATATGATGCGCTTGCGCTATCTCGATAGACGCCCGTCTAATCCCGCCGTCGACAGGGCCCTGCCGTGAGACGCGGTGGCCCACACAGGCGCCCGGGACGACACCACGAGGACAAGATAAGGTACCTTGGATGCACGACCTGTCGCTTCACCAGGTTACCGCTCGGGATGCACATCCGAGGGAAATCATAAGCACGGCCAATGCGCTTGGCTGCCAGCATGTCTGCCTGTTTACGCAAGGATTCGGGGACACATTTCCTTTCCATGTCGTGCAAGATCACGAGGTAAGTGAACTGAAACGGTTGATGGACGGGCTGGGGATCTCGACCCTCGCGACGACGTCCTTTCCGATGACCCCCACTCTGACTGCAAACGCCTATGCGGCCAGTCTGGACCGTAGCGAGCAGCTCGGCTCAAAGGTTGCGAACGTAAGGTTTCTGGATAACGACCAGTCGCGGATCGCGGATAACTTTGCGCGGTTGGCTGAATTGGCCGGCAGTCACGGTATCGAGCTAAGCATCGAGTTCACGGGATTCCGCCAGACGCGCGCGCTGGGCCAGGCGCTTGACGTGATCCGGCACGCCGGGCGCGGCAAGATCTCCCTTGACCCGTTGCACGTCATGCGCACCGGAACGTCGATCGCCGAGCTGCGCGGACTGGATCCACGCCTGATCGGCTATGTTCAGTTCTGCGACGGGCCCCTTGAGGCGACAGCCGAATCTTACGCCCGCGAAGGAGGCGCCGATCGCCTGCCCCCCGGCGAAGGGGAATTCCCTCTGGTGGAGCTACTCGCCCTCGTGCCCCAGGGAATGCCGATCTCCCTCGAGGTTCCGCAGGAACCGGCCATGCTTCTCGGTGTCAGTGTCCTTGAGCGCTGCCGCAGGGCTGTGGACGGGATGCGCAGGGTTATCGAACTCTCGGACCTCAACAGCGACTCAGAAAGCGCGCCTGTTTGACGACGCAGCAGTCGAACGATCTGAGCTTACGATTGAACCACACGCCCGCGACGTCTGGGCCACATGGAAGCCCTTCGGATCGGTCAGGGACCCCGCCAGTACACGCTCAATCGTTGTATCCGCCCGGCGCCGTTGAGGTGAAAGAAGTTGGCGGTGCGCCGAGGCGTTCCATCGGACAGTCGGGACTGAAACTCGACGGCCACCGCACTCTCTCCGACGACTCTCGGACCAGCGGTCGGGATCGGGGCGGTGGTGTCGAATATCCCCTGCTGCATCGTTCGAATGGCTGCAACGCCCTCGAACTCCCGACCGTCAGGGAGGACGACGCTTGCGTCCTCGGCGTATAGAGCGATCAAACCCTCGATGTCTCGACTGCGGATGCATTCGAAGTATCGGTCAGCCAGATCAGATTGAGTCATTCTCAGGCGGCTCCTGGATGGAAAGGTCGCCCCAGTTCGTCGCTCGTTCGATGCGAAGGGCGATAACCGGATGGTCGGCGATCTGCATGGCCTCGAGTTGAGGGTAGCGGGAACGGAGCGACCGCTGTGCCTCATCATGCTCGGTCCCGTGGCTCAGAATTTCCGCGCGCCCGTACAGCATGACCCATCCGAGCCGGGACCAATCCTCGTCGTAGCGATCGACCACCACCGCAACCGCCGGGTTCTCGGCGATATTCCGTAAGCGCTTGAGCCCCGAGCCGGACTTGCGTTTAGGCTTCTCGTCAATCGTTACGTAAAGCGTATCGCCACGCACCGCGAAGCAGACCGGCACGACATGCGGCGTTGCGCCCCGGTCGGCCGTAGCAAGATGGGCGATTCTGCGATCAGCCAGGAATTGGCGTACGTAATCCGACAGCACGCGCACGGATCAACGACCGCCCGGGTCCTGCGCGGCGATCTTCCTTAACGCGCGCTCGAACGCCGCCGGCGGGTGGCCGCCGGTAATGATGTATTCGTCGTCGATGATGACGGTCGGAACGGCGCCGATCCCCTCTTCGCGCCAGCGCGCCTCGGCCGCGCGCACCTCGTCGGCGTAACGTCCGGTGGCCAGGACCTCGGCGGCCGCGTCGCGGTCCAGACCGGCCCCAGCGGCGAGAGTAGCCAGCACCGCGGGGTCGCTGGGGTCGAGGCCGCGGGAGAAGTAGGCTTCGAACAGGGCCTGCTTGAGCGCGGCCTGGCGGCCCTCTCCCTCCCCGGCCGCCCAGTGCAGCAGGCGGTGGGCGTCGAAGGTGTTGTAGATGCGGCTCTGGTCGCTCATCGCCATGCTAAAGCCGAGCGCCTCGGCGCTGGCGCGGATCGCCTCGCGGTTGGCGGCGGAGCGCTCGGGGGCGGCGCCGTACTTCTGGGCCACGTGCTCAAGGATGTTCTGGCCTTCGGGCGGCATGTCCGGATTGAGCTCGAAGGGCTGGAAGCGGATCTGCGCCTCCAGGAGGCCGTCTACGCGGCGCAGCGCCTCCTTGAGGCTCAGGAGGCCGATCACGCACCAGGGACAGGAGACGTCAGAGATGAAGTCGATGGTGGTCGGCCGGGTCATCTGAGCGCGCCTCCAACGTCCCCAGGCGGGGATTGGAGCATGCGGCGGCGTGGCGGGCCACGGCGGATTTTCGCGCGGCGCGTCAAAATTCAGCCGTCATCGGCGGGCGTGTTGCGCCGCCATGACCAGCCTGTACACGCTCACGCTGTTGCGCCACGGGGCGCGCGCCGAATGGTCGCGCCTGATGCCGTTCCCGTCGGAGGCCGACGCGATCGCCGCCGCCCGGCGCATCGCCGAAGCGCAGGTGCGACGAAGCGCGGAGTCGGTCTCGCTGATGGTCGGGCGGGCCTGGGACGAGGGCCAGGTCGCCTGGCTGGGCGGCTGGGACTGCGACGTCGAGGGCGGCCTCTGCTGGGACGCCGCGGAGTCTGCGGCCGAGCATTAATCGGGCGCCGCGCGCTCAGGGACCCGCCACATCTCCCACCGCCGCGAGCAGCCGGGCGGCGTTCGACCCTGTGCGCCATTCGTGTAGATTTGCGGTCGGATCGTCGGGGATCTTTCGGACGGCGGCCGGGTCGGGGGTGTCGTATGAGCGATCGGATCGATGTCGCGATCATCGGCGGCGGCGCGGCCGGAATCGCTGCGGCCCGGCAGCTTGCCCAGGGGCGCCGGTCGGTTCTGCTCATCGAGGCGTCGCCCCAACTCGGGGGGCGCGCGCGGACCGTCACCCTGGGGGGGGCGCCGCTGGATCTTGGCTGCGGATGGTTGCATTCGGCGGAGCGCAATCCGCTGGTGGCCCTGGCCGAGGCGACCGGCAAGGTCCTCGATCGCCGGGAAGGCGCGTGGCGGCGACAGTTCCACGACCTCGGCTTCAAGTCGACGGATCAGCGTGAGGCCTGGAGGGCCTATGAAGCGTTCGGGGACCAGATCCGCCGCGCCCCGCCCCCCAGCGACAGGGCCGGCGATGCGGTGGCGCGCGACGACCGCTGGCGACCCTTCCTGGACGCCGTCAGCAGTTTCATAAACGGGGCGGAGCTGGACGCGCTCTCGGTCGCCGACTTCGTGGCCTACGACGACGCCGCCAGTGAGAACAACTGGCGCCTGCCGGACGGATATGGGGCCTTCATCGCCGGCCTGGCCGCCGGCCTGCCCCAGGCGCTCGAAACCATCGTCTCATCCGTCTCGCACCAGGACGGCGTGGTCCTGGAGACGGATCGCGGAACAATCCACGCCCAGGCCGCCATCGTGACGGTGTCCAGCGCGGTGCTGGCGCAGGGCGCCATCCGGTTCACGCCGGCGGTCGACGACCATCTGCACGCCGCCAGCCGCCTGCCGCTCGGCCTGGCGGACAAGGTCTATCTCTCGCTCCCGACGCCAGAGGCGGTCCCACCGGAATCGCATGTGCTCGGACGGTTCGATCGCGCCAGAACCGGCAGCTACTACCTGCGCCCCTTCGGCCGACCGATCATCGAGGGGTTCCTGGGCGGCGCGCTCGCCCGTGACCTGGAGACGGCCGGGGACGCGGCGACTCTGGCCTTCGTCACCGAGGAGCTGCGAGACCTGTTCGGCGCGGACTTCACGCGGGGGCTTGAGCCGATCGTCATCACCCGCTGGGCGCGGGAACGCACGATCGGCGGCTCCTACAGCCATGCCCTGCCAGGGCATGCGGAGGCGCGTGCGCGGCTGGCAGGTCCTGTGAGCCAGCGGCTCTGCTTCGCCGGCGAGGCCTGCTCGCGTGAGGACTACTCGACCGCCCACGGCGCCTGGGAGAGCGGGCTGGCGGCGGCGGATTTCATCGAACGCGGCCTGGCGCGCTAGAGGCGGGAGCTTTCATTGACGTTCTTCGAAAGCCTGCTAGCCCTCCTGGCGGTCGCCATCCTCCTGCTCCAGGTGTCGCGACGGCTGGCCATCCCCTACCCGACGATGCTGGCGGCGGCCGGCGTGGTGCTGGCCCTGGTTCCCGGCGCGCCGCAGATCCGGCTGGACCCGCACACCGCGCTGGCGCTGTTCATCGCCCCGGTGCTGGTGGCCGCCGCCTTCGACTTCCCGCTGGCCGCGGTGCGGCGGCTGTGGCGGCCGCTGTTCGCCCTCGCCGTCGTCGCCGTCGCGGCCAGCGCGGGCGCCGTGGCGTGGCTCGGCGTGACCTTTGCGGGGCTTCCGCTCTACGCCGCCCTGGCGCTGGGGGCGATCGTGGCGCCGCCGGACGCCGCGGCGGCCACGGCCGTCCTCAGCCGCGTGCGAATGCCGCGCCGCTCCGTCACCGTGCTCAAGGGCGAGAGCCTGCTCAACGACGCCTCGGCCCTGCTGCTGTTCACGGCCGCCACCTCGTTCCACCATCAGGGCGGGGTCGATACGGAGACCGCGGTCCGGCTCGGGGTCGCAGCGCCGGCCGGCGTGCTACTGGGGATCGTGCTCGCCAAGCTGCTTCGCCGCGTCATCCCGTTCGTCACCGGGACGCTGGGCGGCAACATCTTCGAATTCGTCAGCTGCTTCGCCGTGTGGATCCTGGCCGAACGGCTCGGCGTGTCGGCCGTGCTCTGCGTGGTGGCTTTCGGCATGACCATCGCACGCTCCGCAAGCCTGGAGACACCGCCGCGCACGCGAATCCACAGCTTCGCCGTCTGGGACTCGGCCGTGTTCCTGCTGAACGTGCTCGCCTTCCTGCTGATGGGGTTTCAGGCCCGCGCGATCCTCGCCGACATGGAGCCGCACAGGTTCCGCGACGCGGCGGGATTCGCGCTGGCAGTCGTCGTCTGCCTGACCGTGACACGGATGGCCTGGGTGCTGATCTACAATCGACTCGCGCGTTTCGTCCGGGCCTTCCGGGGCGACCTGCCGCCGGCCACCCTGCAGCAGGGCATCCTGATCGGCTGGAGCGGCATGCGCGGCCTGGTGACCCTGGCCACCGCCTTCGCGCTTCCCGCCGACTTCCCGCAGCGCGACCTCATCGTGCTGACGGCCTTCGCCGTGGTCCTGGCCACGCTGGTCCTGCAGGGCCTGACCCTCGCGCCGCTGGTGCGTTGGCTGAAGCTCGACGGCGAAGACGGAATGGCCGCCGAACTCGCCGCCGCGCGCGCGGACCTCGCCTCCGCCGCGCTCGGGACCCTTGAGGGCCAGAGCGGCGCGGTGGCCGACCACTGGCGCTACGCCTTCGAGACGTCGCGTTCCGCTGCGACGCCGGAGGGCGATCCTGGGCCGCTGCAGATCAAACGCCGCCTTGGCCTCACCGCGCTGCGCCGGCAGCGGAAACGGCTCGAAGAGCTACGCCGCGAGCAGCGGGTCGATGCGGACTCCTTCCTGATTCTTCAGGAGGAACTGGACTTCCTGGAGGTCACCCTCACCAGCGAGGGCGAGCGCCACATCGAAGAGAGTTGAGCCAGCGCGGCGCCCAAAGGGGCCTTTCTGTAATAGCGTCCGCCCATCGCGTCATGTGGCGACCCAGCTCGGTCTGGAAGGCCTACCATGTCCGCGTCGTTTCAGACGTACGGGATGACTTCCTTGCCCCACAGCTCGAGCGTCTTGCGGCGCTGCTCGCGGTCGTTCGCGGGGCCGACACCCATGAGCGTGATGTGGGTCATGCCAATGGCCTGCTCCCATTGCTTGATCTGGCGGATCACCTGTTCGGGGTCGCCGGCGATCATCCGGCCATCGGTGATTTCCTCGAGCGAGATGGTCTCGCCTCGGGCGGCCCTGGCGTAGAAGGCGTCCTCGTCGTCGACGTTCTCGGCCGCGCCATGGCCACGGTAGCCCAGGTGCTCCTTCAGCACGGCGGGGATGAAATTGTCCTCGATGTCCTTGCGCGAGGTCGACAGATAGGCGTTGCGGTAGAGCACGACGGAGCCGGGCTGGCGGCCGGCGTCTCTGGCGATCGCACGGTAGCGCTCGAGATAGACACCCATCACGTCGCGGGTGCTCATGTTCTCGGTGAGCAGTCCGTCGGCCCAACGGGCTGCGCGGTTCAGCGCCGGCCCGGAGGTCCCGCCGATCCAGATCGGCGGCGGCGAGGCGGGCCGGGGGACCAGCGGCAGCCTGGGCATCTGGAAGCACCTGCCCTGGAACTCGAACTCGCCTGTCTCGAACGCGTGGTGCAGCAATTGGACCGCCTCGTCCATGCGGGCGCCCCGGGTCTTCATGTCGATCCCGTAGCCGTCGAACTCGTATTTCCGGTAGCCGGCGCCCACGCCCAGGACGATGCGTCCGCCGGAGAGTTCGGCGATCTCGGCCACCTGCTCGGCGATGCTGGCGGGGTGATAGAGCGGCAGGACGACGACGCCGGTCACCAGCTTCAGCCTCGAGGTGTGCGCCGCCAGCCAAGCCATCCGGGTCAGCGGCGCAGGGGACGGAAAGTCCGGCGTGAAGGAATGCTGGCCCATGGTGGTGAAGTCGAACCCCAGGTCCTCCAGGAGCCTGGCTTCGTCGGCCATTTCGCTCCAGGCGCGCGGGGCGCCGCGCGCCTGGCCCCCGCTGAGCGTGGTTCCGAGTTTCACCATTGGAAATCCACCTCCCGGTGTGCGGGCTCAGAAGCGGCCGCCGTCGATGTTGATGAGCTGGCCGGAGGTGAAGCTCGACTCGTCGGAGGCCAGGTGGATGGCGGCCCCGAGGCATTCGCGCGTGTAGCCCAGCCGGCCCAGCGCGATGCGGTCGATCACCCCGGTCTCGCGCGCGCGGCGCTCCAGCGTCTGCGCGTTGTCGCCGGTGATGATCGAGCCCGGGTTGAAGGCGTTGGCGCGGACGCCGCCCTTCCCCCACTCCTTGGCCATGTAGCGCGTCAGCAGCCAGAGCGCGCCCTTGGCCATGCCGTAGGCGTCGTAGCCCGGCGTCGGGTTCAGGCCCGTGGAGGAAATGACGGTGACGATGCTGCCGCCTCCCGCCGCCATCATCCGTGGCGCAAGCTGCTGCAACAGGCGCAGCGGACCCCAGACGATCGCCTGCTGCTGCTCGCGCCAGGCCGCATCCGGCGTGGTGAGCAGGTCCCCGGCGTTGGTCACCGCCGGCTGGCTGCTCAGCAGCACGACATCGACTCCGCCGAACGCGCCCCAGGCGGCCTCGGCCAGGCCGTCGATGTCCTCGTTCCGGGTGAAGTCCGCCCCCACCGTCGCGGCGCGCACGCCGAGGCTGCGAACCTCCTCGGCCAGCGGCTCGAGCTTGGCGGCGGTCCGGGTGGTGAGAATGAGGTCGGCCCCTTCCGAAGCGAAGGCCCGGGCGAGGTCCGAACCCATGTGCCCCCCTGCGCCCGTCATGAGCGCCCGCTTGCCGGCCAGCCGTCCCATCGCCTCCCCCATCGCATCTTCCGGCCATCGGGGGCCCGGCGTGGAGCTTGTCGCGCCGGACCAACGAACAGGATACTATATTGCTCCGCGATGGGCGCAAGCTTACCGGATGCGAATCCACACCCCGTTCCGCCCGAGCCACTTGGCCCGCCGGATATGGTACAATTCGGCGCCGATATCCTTGACGAGAGAAACAGTGTTCTATTACTCACTTGGAAAACCGAGCCTCGCGAGGCGGCGGCCCGACCTCTCGGTGAGACGCGACGAACCCAGCGGAGCTTGGGCCTCGTCGACCGAGCGCTCATCCTGTCGTCGGCGGCGTCGAACGAAGATTGGACTGGAGGAGCCCCTTGGTCACCGATGAAGCCCTGGCGTCGGTGTTCGCGGGAACGCCCATCGATCACGACTCCGCGGCCCACTATCGCGGGCGGTTGGAGCGGCGCCTGCTGATCAACCGCTGCGAGGATTGCGGCGCATGGCGCCACCCGCCCCGGCCCGTCTGCCCTGGTTGCTGGAGCGCGAACGTCCGGCCGACCGAGGTTTCCGGCGCCGGGACGATCCACCTGGCGATCTTCCTGCACCAGGGCCCGCCCGCGGAGGGCGTCGACTATGCGACGCCGTATCCGGTGGTCACCGTCGAACTCGACGAGAGTCCGGGGCTGCGGTTCACCAGCACCGTGGTGGGCGCACCGGACGAGGCCATCCGGATCGGGCGCCGGGTCCGCCTCGACTGGACCCAGCGCGGCGGGGCGCCGCTGCCCGTGTTCCGCCTCGCCGACGAGGCCGGGTGATGATCAGCGCGCGCAACCCGATGAAGGACAAGGTGGCGATCGCGGGCGCGGCGACCACCGGCTTCACGCCGCACAACACCACGCGGTCGCAGGCGTCGCTCGCGGCGGAAGCCTGCATCCAGGTGATCCGCGACTGCGGCCTGACCGCAGCCGACATCAACGGGATCTGCGGCTCGGCCGTGCCGGCGGCGGTGATGCAGGCGACCCTGGGCGTGCCGGAGATGACCTGGTTCGCCAATCCTTCGATCCCCTTCGGCAGCCAGGTGGCCGCGGCGGCGGCGGCGGTCCACGCCGGGCTGGCGGACGTGGTGCTGGCCTACCACACGCCCTATCGCCTGCCCTGGAACACCGCCAGCGCGTTGAAGGACCCCTTCCGGCGCGGTGGCATGGCGACGCCCGGAGCCGGCGCGGGGCCGGAGACTGTGGCCGGCGTGGCGGGCTACACCGCCTGGGCCGCGCGATACCTGCACGAGTACGGCGCGAAGAAGGAGCACTTCGGCTACGTCGCCATCAACGACCGCTCCAACGCCGCCCGCAATCCGGCGGCGGCCATGAAGACGCCACTGACCATGGACGACTACCTGGGCGCGCGGATGATCCGCTGGCCGCTGTGCCTGCTGGACATGGACGTCCCCGTGGACGGCGCCGACGCCTTCATCATCACCACGGCTGAGCGCGCACGGGACATGCCCCTGCCGCCAGTGCTGATCCAGGCCGCCGTGCTGGGTATGATCGACCGCAACGAGGAGGACCAGACGCCCGGCTTGCATCGCCACGGCCAGCACGTGGTGGTCGAGGCCCTGAAGGCCAAGAGCGACTTCTGGACCGACGGCATGGACGTCTTTTTCCCGTACGACGGCTTCTCGTTCATCACCCTGTCCTGGATGGAGAACGTCGGCCTGTGCGGGCCTGGCGAGGCGGGCGGCTTCATCGAGGCCAACTGGGACAAGGCTGCGAACCGGATCCTCATCGACGGCCGGGTCCCGGTGAACCCCCACGGCGGGGCGTTGTCGGAGGGCGGCAGCCAGGGGTCGGGGCATGTGCGCGAGGCGGTCCACCAGCTCCAGGGCCTGGCGGGGCCACGCCAGGTCGCCGGCGCGCGCACGGCGCTGCTGACCCCCGGCGGCTTCTTCTTCAACGCCCAGGGGCTGACGCTTCGCAAGGGATAGGCCCATGACCGCAATCTGCGAGGGACTGAACGTCATCGAGATGGGCGCGGGCAGCATCGCCGGCTCCCTGGCGGGCATGGTGCTGGCCGACGCCGGCGCGCGGGTGATCAAGATCGAGCCGCCGGAAGGCGACCGGCTACGCGTCGCCGAGCCGAGCGGATTCATGGTGTGGAACCGCGGCAAGGAGAGCCTGGTCGCCGACCTCCGGACCTCGCAGGGACAACAGACCGTGCGCGACCTCGCCGCCCGGGCCGATGTGGTCATCGAGGGGTTCTCGCCCGGTGTGACGACGCGCTGGGGCGTCGGCGCCGAGGCCTTGCGCGCGGCGAACCCGTCGCTGGTGCACTGCGCCATCACGGGGTTCGGTCCTGCCGGACCCTACGCCCGACTGAAGGGCTATGATTCCATCGTCGCGGCGAAGCTGGGCGTGTGGGCGCGCGGCGCCTTCGCCTTCCGCGACGGACCGCTGATGTATCCGGTGCCCTGGGGCAGTTTCGGCTGCGCCATGCAGGCGATCGCCGGGATCATGGGCGCGCTGATCACGCGGGAGACGACCGGCAGAGGACAGGCGCTGAACGCCACCCTCGCCTCGGGTTTCGATCCCACGGACTACATGATCTTCACCTCCGTCCAGCTGGGCGCCAAGCGCGGCGCGCCGGCCGGCGACCGTTCGGCCATGCCGATCAGCCGCTACGGGGTGCTGGCCGCCACCCGCGACGGGCGCCTGATCCAGACCGCCACGGTGCTGCCGCACCAGGGCAAGGCGCTGTGCGAGGTGGCGGGCGTCGGCCGCATCCTGGAAGAGCCGCGGTTCGGCCGGCTGCCGGCCTTCGACACGCTGGAGGACGCCCAGGCCTGGGAGAACCACGTGCTCGAGGCCTTCCTGAAGGAGGACCTCGCCTATTGGCTGCCGAAGCTGCAGGCGAACAAGGACGTGTCCTTCGAGGTGGCCGCCACCAGCGAGGAAGGAACGCGGCACCCCCAGATCTTGCACAATGGCGACGTGGTCACCATCGATGACGACGGAGCCGGCCCGGTGCGGCAGGTCGGCCCCATCGGCCATTTCTCCCGCACGCCGATACGGCCCGAGCGCCCGGCGCCGCGGGTTGGAATGAACGCGGGCGCCAGCTTCGAAGCGCCCCCTTCCCGTGTCGCCGGCGGCGCGCCGGCGCCGGCCCATCCCTTCGCGGGGGTGACGATCGTCGAGTTCGGCTACTTCTACGCCATGCCCTACGGCGTCGCGATGCTGGCGGCGCTTGGCGCGCGGGTGATCAAGATCGAGGACGCCAAGGGCGACCCCCACAGGGTCACCTTCGGCCCCGAGATCGGCACGAACAAGACGACCGCCGGCAAGGAAAGCCTGTCGATCGACCTGTCCAGGCCCGAGGGGCGCGCCATCGCCCAGAAGCTGGTGGCGCAGGCCGACGTCTTCATCACCGGCTTCCGGACCGGCGTCCCGGAAAAGCTGGGCCTGGGGTACGAGGAGCTCCGGCGGCTCAACCCGGGCCTCCTCTACGTCCACGCGTCGGGCTATGGGACGGAAGGACCCTACGCGCACAGGGCCCTGTACGCCCAGGCCGCCCAGGCCGTGGCGGGAAGCTTCGGCCGCCAGGTCGGCTACTGGTGCGATCCACAACGGCTCGCGGGATGGAGCCTTACCGAGCTTCAGGCGCTGGTCTTCCCGCGCCTGCACCAGGTGATCGACGGAGACTCCAACGCCGCGCTCTGCGCAATGGCGGCGACGGCGCTCGGCCTCTACGAGCAGCGGCGCTCGGGACGGGGCCAGCGGCTCGACACCTCGATGATCGCCGGCAACGCCTGGGCCTATGCGGACGACTTCTGCACCTACGAAGGCAAGCCCGCACGACCGCTGTGCGACGAGGATTATTACGGGCTGCACGCCCTGGAACGCCTCTATCCGGCGGCGGACGGCACGTGGCTCTGCATCGCCCTATGCACCCAGCGCGAGTTCGAAGACCTGGCGTCCGCGATGGGGGCGCCGACGCTGGCGGCCGACCCCCGCTTCGCCACCACCGACGCGCGGCGGGAGAACGACGGGGCCCTGATCGCGGCGCTTTCCGAGGCGTTCCTGCGCAGGCCGGCCCTCGAATGGGAACAGCGGCTCAGCGCAGCCGACGTCGGCGGCGCGGCGGTCAGCCCGCAGGGGCTTGGCGCCTTCACCAGCTTCGACCCCGGCCTGCGCGAAGCGGGCCTCACCACCACCGTGCAACACCCCCTGTTCGGCGAGATGGTGCGCTGGGCGCCGCCGGTCTCGTTCTCGGAACAGTCGGGCCGGGTCGCGCCCCCCTGCGTGCGCGGGCAGCACAACCGCGCCCTGCTGGCGGAAATCGGGTACGCGGAAGCCGAGATCGACCGGCTGGAGAACGACGGCGTGATCTGTCCGCCGAGCGGGCGCTGAGCTATCTCCAGGCGCGCCTTGACCATCGGCCTGCCCCAACCATTGCAGAGGACGTGATCCGAATGAGACTGATCCTGGGCCCCGCCGCGTGACCGGATTCGAGAACAATCCGGTAGTGAAACATACCGGCGCGGCCTTCCCCATCCTCCAGGCGCCGATGGCCTGGATCGCGCGCTCATCGCTGGTGGGCGCGGTGTCGGCGGCCGGCGGCTTCGGCCTCCTGGAGACCAGCGCGCGAGACCTGGAGGCCTCGAGGCGTGAGTACGACACGATCAAGGCCGCCACCGACCGGCCATTCGGGATCAACCTGGCGATCAAGTTCCTGCGCGGGGACGAGGCGCGCGAGAACTTGGTGCTGGACTGGGCGACGGACGGGCGGGTGGGTTTCGTCACCACTTCGGCCGGCGATCCCGGCCGCTACGTCAAGCGCCTGAAGGACGCGGGCCTCATCGTCTACCACGCCGTGCCGACCCTGGAGGGAGCGCTGAAGGCGGAGGACTGCGGGGTCGACGGCCTGGTGGTGGAGGGCGGCGAGAGCGCCGGCATCCGGGGGCCGGAGCCGGTGCACAGCTTCGTGCTGTTGCAGGCGGTGCGCGAGCGCGTGCGCGTGCCCATCGTGGCTGCCGGGGGCGTGGTGGACGGTCGCGGCATGGCGGCGGCGTTCGCGCTGGGCGCCGACGGCGTGGCCATGGGCACCCGCTTCGTGGCCTCGGCCGAGAGCCGGGTGCATGACAACTATAAGGCCGCCATCGTGGACGCTTCGCCCAGCGGCACGGTGCAGTTGCCGCTGCTGCCCGGCGCCATGGGACGCGTGCTGAAGACCGAGATGGCGCGGCGGCTGTTGGCCGGCGAAGACCCCCCGGAACGGTCGCGGAACGGCGTCGCCGACCTCTACATCGGCGGTCGAACCGACATCGCCTTGGGATCGGCGGGAGAGACCGCGGGCCTGATCCATGCGGTGAAGCCGGTGGCGCAGATCATCGACGAGACGGTGACCGGCTTCTGGCGCGAGATCGACCGGCTGGCGGCCATGCGCGCGCGGGCTGGGGCGTAAGGGCGCCGCCCGGCCAACGAGGGAGACGCATCATCGAGCCTTCGCTTTCAGGTCGGGTCGCGATCGTCACCGGGGCCGGTCGAGGCATAGGACGCGCGCACGCGCTGCTGCTGGCCGAGCGGGGCGCGGCGGTCGTGGTCAACGATCTCGGCGTCGCGGCGGATGGCTCCGGACATAATCCAGGGCCGGCGGCCGAGGTCGCGGCGGAGATCGAGCGCGCCGGTGGTCGTTGCCTGATCGACACCACCGACATCGGATCGATCGCCGGCGGCCGGGCGCTGGTGGCCCGGGCGATCGAGGCGTTCGGCCGCATCGACGTGCTGATCAACAACGCCGGGATCGCGTCCGGGGGCGGCGAAATCCTCGACCCGCTGGAAGCCGGGATCGACCGGCTGATGGACATCCATTTCAAGGGCGCGATCGGGACCATGTCGGCGGCGTTCGCGGACATGGCGCCGCGCCGCTGGGGTCGCATCGTCAACACCGTCTCGGAGGTCGCTCTGGATCCGCGGTTCGCGAGCGCGGGCCTCGCCTATGGGGCGGCGAAGGCGGCGCTGTGGTCGGCCACCCTCTCCGCCGCGAAGGCGGGCCAGGCGCACGGGATCACCGTGAACGCCATCTCGCCGGGCGCGCGCACGCGCATGAACGCGGCCCTGCTGGACGCCGGCTTTCGCGGCCGGGCTGCGCCTCTGGACCTGGACCCCGCCCACGTGGCGCGCGTCGTGGCCTGGCTGGCGTCCGAGGGCGCGGGCGACGTCACCGGCCGGATCCTCCACGCCGCCGCCGGCCAGGTGCGCGAATATGTGACCCGCCGCAGCGCCCAGACCGATCTGGCCGTCCGGATCCAGGCCGACCTGCAGGGAGAGGCCGACGGCTGAGGATCAGTCAGCCGGAGCGCCGGCTTCGCTCGAGCGCTCCCAGCGCTCTGCGACGTCGAAGGCCTGCAGGACCATGGCGGCGTAGTCCTCATAGAGGCCGCGCATGGCCGGATCGGTGACGACCAGCGGACGGTCCTGCCGCACCGCCTCGAGGACCATGCGCGCCACCTCCTGCGGCGTGCGCTGGGCGTACTTGGCGCCCACGGGCGCGCGGAAGCCGGGCGGAGGCTTGATGCGCTCGTCCGACGGCCCGCCGAAACGCTCCGGCCGCCGGCGCGGCGCGTTGAGGATGTCGGTGATCACACCGCCGGGGCAGACCGTGGTGCAGCCGACGCCGTGCTCGGCCAGCTCGGACCGCAGGTTCATCATCAGGCCGATGATGCCCGACTTGGTCGCCGCGTAGGGGACATGGTTGGGCGCCCAGGTCGGGACCAGGCCGGCCATGGAGGCAGTGGCGACGATGTGCCCCTCCCCGGCCGCGATCATGCCCGACGCCACGGCGCGCACCCCGCGCGAAACGCCCAGCAGGTTCACGCCATAGATCCAGTCGAGATCCGCGGCGGTCATGTCGGCGAACCGCTGGAAGGCGGTCACCCCCGCGTTGGCGCAGAATACGGCGACGGGACCCAGGCGCACGGCTGCGCGGTCGAAAGCTTCGGCCATGCCGGAGTCATCGGAGACATCGCAGGCCATCCCGACCGCCTCGACGCCGAGTCCGCGAATCTCGGCGGCGACCGCGTCCGCCGCTGCGCCTTCGATGTCGAGGACGGCCACCTTCATGCCCTGGCCTGCGAACTCCAGCGCCATGGCGCGGCCAATGCCGCTTCCCGCGCCGGTGACCAGGCAGACCCTGCCCTCGAACGCCTTCATGGCCGTCCTTCCTCTCGTGTGCCCGTTCGTCTCACGGCCGCCGCGTGCGGCGATAGGCCGGCAGCCCCAGGAGCACCGCGATGAGCGCCAGCATCGCGGCGGGAACGACGACAACGCCCAGCGAATACTGGAGCATGACGTCGCTCCTGAAGCCGTAGTCCGTGATGAAGGCGACGGCGGTCGGCGCCAGCCCCATGCCGATCAGGTTGGCGCATACCAGGTTGATCGCCACCAGCTGGCCCCGGTGCTCGTTGGGCGACACGTCCTGGATCGCGGCCATGGCGCTGCTGGTGATGGCGAAGGTGCTGAACGAGGCGAGGCCGTAGGCGACCAGGCTGACGGCGTAGGTCTTCGACAGCGACAGCGTCAGGAACGCCGCCATCGTGATCAAGAGCAGGACGATCACCATCCTGAAGCGCCCGTCATCGGGAAACCGGCGCGCAAAGGCGTCGCTGAGGAATCCTCCGGTCAGCGCCGCCGCGACGCCCGCCACGATCACGACGGATCCGATGACGACGCCCACTTCGGCGGGCGGCATGGCGAAGGTGCGCATGAAGATGACCGGCGACCAGCTGGTGTTGGCGAACCCGCACATGCTGACCAGGGTGTAGACGGCGAACAGGCAGGCGAAGGTCCGCGCGTGGGTCCGCAGGTAGGCGCCAAGGCCGGCGTCGCCTGCGCTCGACCGGGCAAGCTCGCGCCGCGCGGGCTCGCGGACGGACAGGACGAGCAGCGCAGCCAGGAACCCCGGCGCCCCCACCAGCACGAACACGGCCTGCCAGGGCGCCAGCGACCCGATGAACGGAAGCGTGGAGACGCCGGCCGCGGTGACCAGGCCAAGCGTGAGGCCGCCCAGCATCTTCGCCAGGCCGCTGCCCAGGGGCGTGCCGGCCTGCATGACGCCCATCACGCGCCCCCTGCGCTCACGCGCGAAATAGTCGCTGATCAGCGAGGCGGCCGCGGGCGCAAGGCAGGCTTCGCCGATCCCCACACCCATGCGCGCGGCGAACAACTGCCAGAAGGTGGTGGAGAGGCCGCAGAGGATGGTCATGAGGCTCCAGGTCGCCACGCCGGCGGCGATGATCAGGCGACGGTTCGCCCGATCGACCAGTCGCCCCAGGGGCAGGCCGGCGACGGCGAAGGTGATGGCGAAGGCCAGGCCCTGCAGGAGGCTGAACTGCGTATCCGTAAGGTTCAGATCCTTGCGGATCATCGGCGTCAGGAGGGTGATCACCGACCGATCCAGGTAGGAGAACATCGAGGCGACCAGCAGGACGCCCACGACGTACCAGCCGGAGCGCGCCGGCGGAAAAGGCGCCTCTCGGGACGTCTCCTTCAGCGCGGTCGACATCATCCCCTCCCCCGGTTCTGCGACCAGGCCGCGCCTGGCGCCTATCCCTCGTCCGGCGCCGCCGTCCTCAGGCCGCGCAGGTGAACGCCGCCATCCACGAAGAGGGTGTTCCCGGTCACGAAGCGGCTGTCCTCGGAGGCGAAGAACAGGGCGGCGCCCCCGATGTCCTCCTCCGGGTCGCCCATCCGCCCGAGGGGCGCGTTCGATCCGGCGCTGGCGGCATGGACAGGATCGATGGCGGCCCGGCGCTGGAACGAGGTCGTCTTGGCCACCGGGCAGATGACGTTGACCAGGATGTTGTGCCGCCCCCACTCGTTCGCTGCGGTGCGGCTCAGGCCCCGGATGGCTTCCTTGGCGGCGCTGTAGTCGACCAGGTAGCCGTCCCCCTGGACGCCCACGAGCGAGCCGAAATTGATGATCCGGCCGCCGCCCTGATCACGCATGTGTGGGAAAGCCGCCATCATGGCCCACATGGTTCCGTAAACGCCGGTATTGATGGATTTCTCCCACATGGCGTCGGTGCGCTCCTCCATGCGCCCCCAGGGCGTGAAGCCCTGCGCGTTGTTCACCAGGACGTCGAGGCGTCCGAACGCCCCGACCGTCTGGCCGACGGCCTCCTGGACCTCCGCCTTGTAGCCGACGTTCGCCCGGACGAACTGCGCCTGGGCGCCGCGCGCGCGGACAAGCTCCACCGTCTCCTGGCCCGGCGCATCGCGCAGGTCGGACACCATGATCCGTGCGCCTTCCCGCGCGAACCTCAGCGCGACGCCGCGGCCGATGCCGGCGCCGGCGCCGGTGACCAGAACAACCTTGCCTTCGAGCCGTCCCATACCTTCGCCCAGTCCATCGCTGCGCTAGAACTTGAAGGTCGCGCTCACCCCATAGGTGCGCGGATCGCCCGGCAGGTAGGAGGTCGTGCCGAGGGCCGTGTCCTCGAGCGCCAGCAGCCGTTGGAAGTACTTGGTCTTGGTGAGGTTGCGCCCGTAGACCGCCAGTTCGAGGCGGTCGTCCTGCAGACGCAGGGCGATCTGGCCGTTCAGGATGCCGTAGGGCGGGATGCGGTTCGTCCGCTGCTTCAGCAGCCCCGGCAATCCGGGGCCGACCAGCGGGCCGACGCCATAGGAGGCGCTGCGGTGGGCGTAGTCCGCATGCAGGTTGAGGTCTCCGACGCCGACAGGAAGCGTGTAGTCCGCCGACAGGGTGTAGCTGACCTTGGGCGTGTAGATGAAAGGCGTGGCGCTGACGTCCAGGGCCGGGTTTGTCGCCGTGGGGATGGTGAACCGCTTGTACTTCGGGTCGAGGAGCGTGAGCGCTCCGCCCAGCTGCAGACCGGTGACGGGCGCCACCGTCACCTCCGCTTCCAGGCCCTTGATCTCGGCCGTGGCGGCGTTCTGGTTGCCGGAGGTCAGCGTATTGCTTCCGGGGACCACCACGGGGATGTTGCGCTGCACGTTCTTGTAGTCGGTGTAGAAGGCGGCGGTGTTAAAGCGGACGCGTCGGTCGAACAGGTCGAGCTTGGCCCCGGCCTCATAGTCGGTGACCTGTTCCGGCTCGAAGCCCACGGCCGGGCCGCCGGTGATCGCGCGGATGTTGAAGCCGCCGGAACGGTTCGCGCGGCTGGTCTTCACGTACAGGAACACGCCGTCCGCGGCCTGCCAGTCAAACCCGGCGGTGTAGGACAGGTAGCTGTAGGTCTTGCGGTTGGTGGCGCTGCAGAAGGAGCCGGGATCCAGGGTGTCGGCCGCCATCGAGCAGCGGAAATTGCCGCTGTTGCCGGGAGTCTCCGTGCGGTTGAAGCGGGTGATGAACCGCTTGTCCTTGGTCTCGCGCAGGCCGCCGGTGAAGCGAAGAGCGTCAGTAATGTTGAAAGTAAACTGGCCATAGACGGCGTAGCTCTTGTTCTTGACGTAGGCGTCATTGTAGTTGAGCGCCGCACTGAGGGGAAACAGCGAATAGCTCTTCGCGGTGTCGAACCCATCTTCGGCAAAATAGAAGGCGCCGATGATCCAGTTAAGTCGTTGATAGAAGGCATTTCCGTCGAGCTGAACTTCCTGAGTGAACTGATTCTGATCGATGAAATTGCCATCGAGCTTCACCTGGCCACCGGTGAAGACATAAGGGGCTCCGTCATTGTCGGATAGCGACGCCGTCTTCACCCAGCGCCAGGCGCTGATCGACTTGAATGAGATATTCTCGGACAGATCCACCTCGGCGGTCGCGCTGACGCCCTTCGTCTTGGCGTTGCCATAGATGTCCTGAACGTTGCTATAGACGTCGTAGAAGTTGTCCTTGCCGACCACGTCGATGGCGTATCGCGCCAGGGTGTCTCCGGCCGGCCCCTTGAAGGGACAGGCGGCATTGGCGGCGGGACCGGAGCAGAGCGCGACCAGGGCGCCGTTCTGCGGCGTCGCCGTGTAGGATTTCAGGCCGATCAGTTCGCCGCCGGTGCGGCGGTCGGTGTAGTCGCCGGCGACGATCAACCGCCAGGGCATACCCTCCGGCGCCACCAGGAGCGACCCGCGAAAGAACTCCGTGTTGTCGCCGCCCAGCTTATCGTTGGTCACGAGATTCCGCCCATAGCCGTCGTGCTCGGTGTGCTGGAACACGCCGCGGACGGCGATCTCATCGCCCTTGATCGGCACGTTCACGACGCCGGTCAGCTCGCGCGCGTCGTAGGCGCCGTATCTCCCACGCACCATGCCCTCGAATTTGCCGGTCGGGCGCTTGGTCACGATGTTGATCGCGCCGCCGGTGGTGTTGCGGCCGAACAGAGTGCCCTGCGGGCCGCGCAGGACTTCCACCCGCTCGACATCCACGAAGTTGAACAGGCCGCCGGAGGAGCGGGCGATGTAGACACCGTCCAGGTAAGTGCCGACGGCCTGGTCGATGGCGATCAGCCCGTCCGGAGAGCTCTGTCCGCGCAGTGCGAAGCTCGCCGACCCCGGTTGCGCCGTCGCTGGCTGAATCACCAGCCCTGGCGCGACGTTCTGCAACTGGTCGACCGTGTTGACCTGCGCCCGGATCAGGGCTTCCCCGGTCCTGGCGGTCACCGCGACGGGCGTGGTCTGCAGGTTCTCTTGCGTGCGGCGGGCGGTGACGACCACCTCCTCAATCGCATTGCCCCGTTCGTCCGGCGCACGGGTTTGCGCGTGAGCCGCCCCGCCCATGGCGAGGGCGAACATCGACGCCGACACAAGGCGCCTCGATGACGTCTTCATTCCCGCTCTCTCCCCAATTTTCTCTGGACGTCTCTACGCGTCCGCTTGCCCCTGGCCCGTTCGCACCGACCCCTATAATGGGACACTCTATTGTAGAACGGCGCTGGCGTCTCGCAAATTTTCGGGATTGAGTCTACTCGACACGGCCGGTCATGCGGCCGATCACACTCGGGAGACAGGGGAGTTTGGGCCATGGACGCGGATCAGGCTACCGAAAGACGCGTAGCTATCGTCACCGGCGGCGGAACAGGCCTCGGAGCCATGACCGCGCGGACCCTCGCGCGACAGGGGGTCAGGGTGGTGGTGACCGGTCGCCGGGCTGAGAAGCTGGAAGAGGTCTGCGCAAGGATCCAGGCCGACGGCGGCGAGGCGCTCGCCAGTGTCGGCGACGTCGCCTCCGCCGCCGACGTCGAGAGGACCGTCGGCGAGACGCTGGGCGCCTTCGGCCGGATCGACATCCTCGTCAACAACGCCGGCCAGCACGCCCGCTTCCGGCGGATGCACGAGTTCAGCATCGAAGAGATCGACGAGTGCCTGGCGATCAACCTGCGGGGCCCGTTCCTCACCACGCGGGCCGTGTTGCCCAGCATGCTGAAGGCCGGTCGCGGTGCGATCGTGAACGTGGCCTCGATGGCCGGATCGGTCGGGTTGCGCTACGCGGCGCCCTACTGCGCCGCCAAGGGCGGCCTGATCCAGCTGACCCGCGCCACGGCGATCGAATACGCCCAGCAGGGCGTTACGGTGACCTGCATCACCCCCGGCGGGATGCAGCCCGCGGAGAGCCAGGGCCACCTCGACGAGGCGCAGTGGGCGCTGATCCGGGAATCCTTGAAGCAGGGCTCGCCGCTCGGCCGTCCGGCGCACACCCAGGAGGTCGCCGACCTGATCGTCTTTCTTGTGAGCTCCTCGGCCGTCCCCATGGCGGGCGCCATCATCCCCGTGGACGGCGGCTACACCGCACAGTAGCGCTGCGGGCGCGCTGGACGCTCGTTGCCGCCCATGGGTACACTATTCCCCGTCGCAGACGCGAAGGGCGGGGCCATGACCCAGGACATAACCACGCGATTGCTGGCGGCGGCGTCGGTGGTCGAGATCCAGCAGTTGGCGGTGCGCTACGCCCACGCGCTGGATGCGCGCGACCTCGAGGGCTTGAGCGACCTGTGGGTCTCCGACGTCTGGATGGGCAAGGCGCACGGCGAGGGACCCGCCGCCGTCCGCAGCTACTTCGAGCCGGTTCTGCGGAAGTTCTATCGCTCCATACACATGATCGTCGGCCACAGGGTCGACCTGGTCGACGCGGAGCACGCCACGGGGCAGGTCTATTGCCGCGCCGAGCATGAGTCCGGCGACGCCTGGGTGGTGCAGGCGATCGCCTACGAGGATGACTACCGGCTCCAGGACGGCCGCTGGCTGTTCGCCCGGCGCAAGCATCACCACTGGTATTCGACGCCGATCGACCGGGCGCCGACCCCGCCGTCCTTCGAGGACTGGGCGGCGCTCGGCGGGCCCCTCCCCGACCTGCCGCACCATTGGCCGACCTGGACGGCGTATTGGGACAAGGGTCCCGACGCCCGCCGCGCGACGACCCGGGCTCCGGGGGCTCCCGCCGGGCCTTGCGCCACACCCAGCCTCCGGTCGGAAGAAAAGGATGAAATCTTCAAGGTGGCGGCGCTCTACGGGATCCTGATCGACGATCGCGACTGGCCAGGCCTCGACCGCGTGTTCACCGAGGACGCTGTCTTCGTCATCGCGCCGCGGCGCGACCGCCCCGAGGTGCGGGTCGAGGGGCTCGCGGCCATCCGCGACTTCATGCACGGGTCCACCCATCCGGTGGCGCACCACGTCACCAATATCGCGGTCGAGGGCGGACCGGATGACGCCACCTTGCGCTCCAAGATCGTCGGCACCCTGCCGAAGGCGCGGGCGGGCTCGGCGGACTATCGTGACAAGCTGCGGCGTACGCCGGAAGGCTGGCGGATCGCCGAGCGGATCGTGACGATCCGCGTCCCCGAAGGGACGACGCCGGCAGGATCGGCGGACTAATTGCGGGCGTCGCCTCCGCGTCAGTCGGCGAGCAGTGGGGCGAGTTCGGTCACCAGCAGGCGGATGTGCCGATCGATGGCCTCGTCCGGCAGTCCCGAGTAATCCGCCCAGGTGTAGATGTCGGTCACCGGCAGTCCGGCGGTCCTTTCACGGATGGCCTTGGCGACCTGCTCTGGCGTCCCCAGCAGGAACCGGTTGCGCAGCGCGCCGGTGTCGAAGTGCTGCGGCGCCTTCAGTTCCCGGCGCGTGCCTTCGAACATATATCGGTTGTAGGACTCCCATCGGTAAGTGACGAAGGGTTCGATCTCGGCCCAGGTCCGCTCGGGATCGTCGGTCAGAAAGACCTCCACGCCGCCGGCCATGCGTGCGGCCTCAGGCACGTGTCCTCCCGCCACGAGGCCGGCGCGATACGGCTCCAGCAGCGCCGGGTCGAGGGACTGGAGGCCGAGGCCCAGCTCGCCCGCCAGCCCGGCGCCCTGCGGCCCGCCGAAGCCGCCCCACAAGGGCATTGGCCGCTGGATCGGCGGCGGCGTCACCGTCCGCTCCGCGCCAGGCTGTTCGCCCCAGAGCGCGCGCATGGCCTCGATGCGCGCCCGGAACTCCCCGTAGCGCCGCTTGAAGTCGCCCCCGAACGCCCGGTACTCGGGCCTGCGGTAGCCGACGCCGAAGCCGGGTTCGACGCGGCCATCGCTGATCACGTCGACGAGCGCGATCTGCTCGGCCTGTTCGATGGCGCTGTGGAGCGGGAGCAGCGCGACCGCCGAGCCGATCCGGATCGACCTGGTCCGCGCCGCGATGGCGGAGGCCATGGTCCAGACCTGTGGCAGGTAACCATCATCGAAGAAGTGGTGCTCGGTCAGCCAGACCTTGGCGCAGCCGAGCCGATCGGCCTCCTCGATCCGTTCCAGCCAGCGGCCATAGTGCGAGGTCCAGGGCGTTTGGCTCTTGGGCGGGTTGCGCATGTCGACATAGAGTCCGAGCTTCAAGACTATCCCCCTTTGAGCCGCAGGTATCGGCGCGCACGCGCCGCTGGGCGGCGTTGCCAGCAATGGGATACTGTGTAGGAGTCTGGCCGCCGGCGCCACTCTGGCGCATCTCTTCCGGCCTGCTCACAGAGGAATCAGGCGGCCCATGACGGAAGCGAATGTCGACCATGCCGGGACGCGGGAACGCGACCGCAGGCTGGTGGCCCGCATGATCGGCCTTCTGAATCTGGATCGGCTGGACGCCGACCATTTCCGGGTGCCAGGCCTTCAAAGCGAGCCGCGGCGAACGTTTGGCGGACACTTGGTCGGCCAGGCGCTGGCCGCCGCGACCGCCACCGTCGATCCGGTGCGTCAGGCGCATTCGCTTCACGCCTATTTCGTCCGCGCGGGCGTCACGACCTCGGCGACGGATTTCTCCGTCGCGCGGGACGCGGATGGATCGAACCTCAGCTTCCGGCGGGTGTTGGTGACTCAGGAGGGCCGCGTGCTGCTGAGCCTGTCCGCGTCGTTCCAGGAACCCTGCGCCGGTGATGCGCATCAGGAGCCGATGCCGCCGGCCCCGCCGCCCGAGACACTGCCGGACGACCATGTCCAGGCGAGCCGGATCGCGGGAATATCGCCGGAGGCGCCGGCCCTGGCAGGCCGCGCGTCCCCCTTCCAGTTCCGTTCGCTCCAACCGGAGGTGCGCCTCGGCTCGCAGCCCGCTCCGGCGCTCCAGCAGTTCTGGTTCCGCGCCGCCGCGCCGATCGAAGGCGACCAAGCTTTCCAGCGAATCGTTCTGGCCTACGCCTCGGACATGATGCTGCTGGGCACCGGCCTGATACCGCACGGTTTGCGCTGGTTCGACGGCCAGGCCCGAATCTCCAGCATCGACCACGCGCTCTGGATCCACGGCGACGTGCGGATGGACGATTGGCTGTTCTACGCCCAGGAGAGCCCGTGGAGCGGCCAGGGACGCAATCTCAACCGCGGGCACATCTTCGACCGCAGCGGACGGATGGTGGCGACCGTCACGCAAGAAGGGATCATGCGTCGGCGCACACCTCGCGCGCGCTGACTGAGGCCGCCTGCTGCGCCCTCGTTCAAACCGCGATCCGCGGGCCTCCGACCCTTTCGCCCGGCGTGAAGGTGAACGGCGCGTGCTCGTAGCCGAACACCACGCCGGAGACCGGAGAGGGCTTCAGGCCGGCCTCGTCGATCCGGTAGTCGGGCAGGCGCTGGAGGATGTGCTCGAACAGGATCCTGAACTCGAGCCGCGCCACGTTGGAGCCCAGGCAACGGTGAACGCCCAGGCCAAAGGACATGTGGCGCTTGTTCGATCGATCGAAGTCGACCTCCTCGGCGCGTTCGAACTCAGTCTCGTCCATGTTGCCGGACGCCCAGCACATCAGCACGCGCTCGCCCCTTTGCAGCTTCTGGCCGGCGAGCTCGGTGTCGGCCATCACCGTGCGCGCGAGGGCCTGCTGGGGCGCGAAGATCCTCAGGAACTCCTCGATCGCGTGGGGCATCAGCTCGAGGTTCGCCGCCAGGTCCTTGCGGCGCTCCGGATTGCGGCCAAGCCAGACGAAGCTCGATCCCATGCAAGCTTGCGTGGTGTCGACGCCGCCGGCGATCAGCAGCCAGATGTAGCCCTCGATCTCCCAGTCCTCGAGCCGGCGTCCCTCGACGTCGGCCTGGATCAGGTGGGCGATCGCCCCGCCCTCCACCGGTTTCGTCCGTTGACGTACGACCTCGGCGGCGATCCGCTCCCGCAGCTCGGTCGGCGTAAGACCCTTGGTGCGCGCCTCGACGCTGCTCGACCCGGCGATCTGGGATTGCATCCAGAAGGCGTAGTCCGACCAGTCCTCGAGCGGCAGGCCGGCGGCCTTCATGGTGTAGATGCTGGTCAGCGGCGTGCCCAGGTCGCGCGAGAAGTCCCCCTCGCCCTTTTCGATGATATCGTCGATCAACTGATTGGACAGCGCCACCACCCAGGGTTCGAGCGCCACCACCGCGTCCGGCGCGAACAGCTGGTCTATCGCTCGGCGGTAGGGTCGGTGGAACGGCGGATCGAGGTCGATGGGCAAGGTCATCAGGCGCGGCGTCTCGCCGTTCGGCCCGGGCTCGATCTCCGCCAGGGGACCGGTCGACTTGTCGCCCAGCGGGCCAAGGGTCACCGGCATATCCGGGTTCGCGCTCGGCGTGATGGTGATGCCGTAGCGCGAGGCGAAGGTCGCATCGTCGCGGGCGATCCGCATGATGTCCTCGTAGCGCGTGACCACCCAGAACCCGCCGAGCTCCTCGCTCCGCGCCACCGGACATTCGGCGCGCATGTGCTTGTAGATGTCCTTGAAGTTCCGGCCGTACTCCGGCGCCAGGTGGTTGAAGCGCTTCGCAAACGCCGCAACGTCCAACGGCTTCCCGCCATCGCTCATGGGTTTCCTCCATCTGTCTGGTCGACGCCGCCCCGCGCCAGGCCCGGCCGCTGTTCAGCCGCGACGCTAGTCCAGGAATAGTACCCTGTACAGGCGCGGGGTGCTCGCGATGGGTTTCCCGCGCCTTCCCCGAGACGGAGCGTCACCCGCGATCGGCCGCCGCCGCCATTTGCGCACAGCCCCTTGCCATCGTGCCCGGAAAAACAGTATCCCATTAGAAACAGGCATGGAGGCCCGACCGTGTACAAGCTCTTCAGCGTCGACGATCACATCATGGAGCCGCCGGGCGTCTGGACCGACCGGGTCGCGAAGAAGTACCTGGATCGTGTTCCGCACGTGGTGAAGCACCCTGACACCGGCGCCGAGGAATGGGTGTGGGAGGGGGGGAACCGGATTTCCGCCGGCATGTACGCCGTGGCCGGCAAGAAGCCCGAGGAATGGAACTTCGACCCGATCTGCTACACCGACATGATCCGCGGCTGCTACGACCCCAAGCAACGCGCGAAGGACTTCCTCTCCAACGGCATCTGCGCGAGCGCGGCTTTTCCTACTCTCCCCGGCTTCGGCGGCCAGGCGTTCGCCAATATCGAGGACAAGGAACTCGCGGGCGTCTGCGTCGAGGCCTACAACGACTTCATCATCGACGAATGGTGCAAGGGCGGGCCCGAGGGCCTGTTCGTGCCGATGGTGCTCGGCAAGATCTGGGATCCGGTCGCGACCGCGAAGGAGATCGAGCGCTGCGTCAAGAAGGGCGCCCATGCGCTCTGCTGGATCGAGAACCCCGTCAGCCTGGGCATGCCCAGCTATTGGACCAACCACTGGGATCCGGTCTGGGCCGCGGTCCAGGACGCCGACATCCCGGTCTGCATGCACATCGGCACCGGCAGCGTCGGCGCCGGCAACCCTTCGCCCGAGGCGCCGGACACTCTTTACATCGCGCTCAGCTACATCAACGCCATGTCGGCCTCGATGAACCTGGCCATGAGCCCGGTCTGCCGGACCTTTGACAAGCTCAAGCTCGTCTTCGCCGAGGGCGGCCTCGGCTGGGTGCCCGCGGCCCTGGAGCGCGCCGACTTCCAGTGGGTGAAGCACGGCGCCTGGACCAAGCTGACCGGCACGCTGCCGTCGGAAATCGTCAAGCGGAACATGTACTTCTGCATGATCCAGGAGCCTTGGGCCTTCCGGACCAAGGAAGTCCGCGACGCGATCGGCGAGGATCACATCTTCTGGGAATGCGACTTCCCGCACGCCGACACGCCCTGGCCCCATACGCAGGACGCGGCCAAGGAGATGTTCGACGGCGTTCCGACCGCGGTCGTGGAAAAGGCGGCCTACAGGAACGCCGAGCGCGTCTTCCGCTGGAAGGTCGCCGATCCGAACGCCCTGGACCTGCAGGCGGCCTGACCTCGCGGAACGGCCGCGCCACCGTGGCCCGGCCAGGCGGAACGGTGGGGTCATGAAACTCGAACCCGGCATGTGCGCGCTGGTCACCGGCGGGGCGAACGGGATCGGGCTTGGCATGGCCCAGGTGTTTCGGGCCGCGGGCCTCAGGAGCGCCATCGCCGACCTGGACGAGGCTGCGCTCGATGCGGCGGGAGAGCAGCTGGGGAATGACGTCTTAAGGATCCGCCTCGACGTCAGCTCGGCCGAGAGCTGGCCAGGCGCGCTGGCCGAGGTCGAAGCAAGCCTCGGGCCCATCCGGCTGCTCTGTCTCAACGCCGGGATCGGCGGGCCTGGACGGCGCGTCGAGGAGATCCCGGTCGAGGCGTTCGCCCGGGTGCTGGGCGTAAACCTGTTCGGCCTGATCAACGGGCTTCAGGCCTGGCTTCCGGCCGCCAAGGCCGCCGGCGACCCGCGCCATGTGGTGCTGACCGCCTCGATGTCGGCGCTTCGCCCCACGCCTTGTGCGGGCGCGTACAATGTCTCGAAATTCGCCGCGATGGGGCTGGCCGAAACCCTGCGTGCGGAACTCGCGGGCGGCCCGATTGGCGTCTCGATCCTCTGTCCCGGCATGACCGACACCGCATTCATGCGCAACGCGGTCCGTCGCGGCGACGCCCAGGCGGGCTCCGCGGTCGAGTCCGTGCTTTCCAAGGGCATGTCGCCGCTGGCCGTGGGCCGCCGGGTGCTGGACGCCGTCGAAGCATCCGAGTTCTACGTCTTCACGCACGGCGACTGGCGCGAGGACGTCGCGCGGCGGCAGGCCGACCTGCTCTCCGCCTTTGGCGCCAACGCCGATCCGGACTACCGGGAAGATGTCGCCGGGCTCCTGGCCGCCGCCGGCGCGAGACTGGGGCAGGTCTGAATTGGCGGTCTTGCTCAATGCAGACCTGGAGTTTCGCCCGCCCGGCCGATCTCCGGCAAGATTTCGGAGCGCCTGACCGCCGCGAAGCCGAACAGGCCGCCGGCGACGATGAAGATGGCGAATACGGTGATCAGCGCCCAGCCCAGGCCGCCTGGGCCGCCGTAGGCGTCGGACAGCACGCCGACGAGCAGCGCGCCGAAGCCCGTCCCGAGGTTGGCGCCCATCTGCAGGATGGCCAGGCACTTTCCGCGCAGGTGCTCCGGCGCCATCGAGGTGGCGATGCCGTAGCCCGGACCGAGCCACATCGCGCCGACGACGCCGCCGAACGTCGCCATGACGAGCGCCACGGTCAGCCCGGGCGCGACGACGATCGCCATGTCGGCCAGGCCGATGACCACGGCGATGACGGCCAGCCACCACTGGGCGAGCACCGCCCGCCGGCGGGCCAGCGTGTCGGCGACGAGCCCTCCCAACAGGGCGCCCACGACGCCGCTGGCCGCACCGATCAGGCCGAACGTCGCGCCTGCCGCCGTCAGGGACATCTGATGCTGACGCATGAAGAAGGCGATCAGGAAGGCGGTCTTGCCGCCCGAGGCCATGGCGATCAGCATCAGGCCCAGGTAGTGCGCCGTCATGGCGGGCTTGCCGAGGATGTACGACAGCGCCCCGCCGAGTTCGCGCACTCGCGCCCAGACGGACGTCCCGGCGGCAGGCGGCGGCGTCGTCCGCTGCGGTTCCGGCAGAGTGAGCAGCATCAGGGCGCTCAGGACGAGGCCGGGAACCGCCGCCGCCAGGAAGGCCGCGCGCCAGCCCCATTCCGCGGCGATGTAGCCGCCGCCGGCGCTGGCCAGGAGCGCTCCGAGCGGCGCGCTCAGGAAAAACACCCCGCTCACCGTCGAGCGGCGGCTCTCCGGAAAGATATTGGAGAGCATCGACAGCGAGGCGGGAACCCCGCCGGCCTCAGCGGCGCCGACGGTGATCCGCGATGCAAGCAGTGCGGCGAAATTGGGAGCCAGGCCCGCGCCGGCCGTGGCGAGACTCCACAGGGTCATGATCTGCGCAAGGAAGGTCCTGCGGTTCACCCGATCGATCAGCGGCCCGGTGATCAGGCCGGCCAGGCCGTTGGCGATCCCGAACAGGAAGCCGGTCATCAGACCGATCTGGCCGTCGGTCAGATCGAACTCGGCCTTCACCGGCTGGACTACGACATTGGCGATCTGCCGGTCGGCCATGCTGCAGGTGTAGACGAGCATCAGCAGGATCGCGGCGTACCACCGCCAGAACGGTCGCGCGTATTTCGCGGCGCTGTCGGTGTCGGTCATGCTCTCCCCCGGTGATGGCTTTGCCGTGCGGCGTTCATCGCCGTCCTCGACGACCCTGTCTCAGGCGCCCCAGATCTCCAGCCGCTCCGCGCCGCCGACACCCGGCGTGCACGGACCCGACTGGATTGCGCCCGGCGTCCGCGAGAAACGCGGCGCCGGCGCGGACTGCATCATGCCCTCGTGCATCACATAGGTTTCGCGGGCGCGGACATGCGGATGGGCCTGCGCCTCGGCGAGGTCGAGGACCGGCGCCACACAGGCGTCGGAGCCGTCGAAGTGGGCGGTCCATTCGTCGCGGGCGCGCTCCTTGAATTTTGCGGTGAGCAGTGCGGCTTCCTCCGGCGTCCTCGCCAATGCAGCCGGCAGTCCGAGGCTTTCGAGAAGCGCCGCGTGGAACTGGGGTTCAAGCGGGCCCACGGAGAAGTACTTGCCGTCAGCGCACTCATAGCAGCGGTAGTGCGCCTCGACCCCACCCAGCGGAAGGTTCTCGCGATGGGCGAACCTGGGATCCGCCTTCAGCAGTCCGCAATAGGGGACCATCAGGGAGGCGACGCCGTCGACGATCGCCGCATCGATCACCTGGCCCTTGCCGGAACGTTCACGCTCGTAGAGGGCGGCCGCGACGCCCATGGTCAGGTAAAGCGACCCTCCCCCGAAGTCGCCGACGAGGTTCATGGGCGGCGTGGGGACGGCGCCGGGCGTTCCCATCCCGGCCAGGGCTCCGGTGATCGCGATGTAGTTGATGTCGTGACCGGCCGTCATGGCCAGGGGCCCGGTCTGACCCCACCCGGTCATTCGGCCGTATATCAGCCGCGGATTTTCCTTGAGCGCCAGCTCGGGACCAAAGCCCAATCGCTCCATGACTCCGGGCCGGTAGCCCTCAATCAGCACGTCGGCCTTGCGGATGGCCGCCCAACATCGCTCGATATCCGCCGGATCCTTGAGGTTGAACTCGATCGACGTGCGCCCCCTGGACAGCGTGGACGTCGGAGATCGAGCGAGACCGCGAGTGCGCTCGATACGGACGACGTCGGCGCCCATGTCGGCCAGCAGCGTGGCGGCATGCTGCGGCGGTCCGAGGCCGGCGAACTCCAGGACCCGCACGCCGACCAGCGGACCGCTCGCTCGATCGCCCATTCGCTCTAGCCCTCCGCCGGCGCCGAGGCGTCCCCGAGCGCGAACGGGACCCCAATCATCCCCGGTCCGAATTCGACGTCGCCCGTCACACAGCCTCCCATCTTGCCTCGCCCGGCGCGCCGCATGCCCGCCGCCAGCTCCTTCCTGGAGCGCTCATAAGTACACTCTTAGGCGTGACCTGCAACGCCGACCACCTTTCCCGCGCGCCAGGTTCGCCTAGCGGGCACACCCGCTGTGAACCGCCCAAAAGGCCTCGTGCGCTCCGCTGTCCCTGTCTACGCGCCAAAAAAGCCAAGAGTCATGCACCCTGCGCGCCGGCGCTCGAAAGTCCCGCCCGGCCGCGGTTACGGCTTTTCAGCTTTGCCGTCGGACATGGAATGGTATACTGTGGAACCGGCGCGCGATGACGGCTCAACTAGCGCACTCAATACGAACGAATACGTCCACTGAGATGGACGAACAGGGGAAACAGATGCGGAAGAACATCCTGCTGATCGGCGCCGCCGCGGCCGCGCTGGCCGCGAACATCAGTGCGACGCCGGCCGCTGCGCAATCGCCGAATGACGGCGCTTCGGCGGGTTCGATCGCCGAGGTGGTCGTCACCGCCCGCCGGCGCGCAGAGAACGTCCAGGATGTGCCGCTGGCGGTCCAGGCGTTCAACCAGGACATGCTCGTGCAGAAGGGCGTCGGCGAGATCCGCGACCTCAAGTATGCGGTGCCGGGCCTGACCGTGTCTCCGGGGACGTTCCGCGACTCCACACCGTCGATGGCCATCCGTGGCTTCAGCGGCCAAGGCCTTCAGATCGACCAGGACCCGTCGATCCCCTTCATCTTGAACGAAGTCCCGATCAACACGCCCCAGGGCCAGAACGCGGCCTTCTTCGACCTCCAGAGCGTGCAGGTCCTGAAAGGCCCGCAGGGCACTCTGCAGGGCCGCAACACCGTGGGCGGCGCCGTCCTGCTCACGTCGCGTCGTCCGGTTCTCGAGACCTTCGGCGGACATCTTAGCGCCAGCGTCGGCAACTATGACGCACGCACCGTGGAAGCAGTTCTGAACGCCCCGCTTGGCGACCGGATCGCGGTGAGGCTCGCCGGCCGCCGGGAACTCCGCGACGGGATCTGGACCAACATCCACGACGGACGCGACTACGACGACAAGAACAACTGGGCGGGCCGCGCCTCGGTTCTGGTGAAGCTAAGCGACGCCGTGGAGAACCTCACCGTCTTCGACGGCGTGCGCGCCCATACGCACGGATCGACCATCGTCTTCCAGGCCAAGGGCTTCGACTTCAACGATCCCTCGACCTATCCGACGGGCGGCCAGGTGATCGGCTGCTCGCCGCCCAGCACGCTGCCGAACTGCGGCGGCGCGCACAACATCCCGATCATGCTGACGCCGGGCCTGGCGACCTATCTGTCGAACGACGCGGCCTATCAGCGAAGCCTCGGCTGGGGACGGTTCGACTCCTTTGCAACGGCGGCCAACTCACGGTTCGGACGGGCGCCCTTCGAAAAGATCCTCAACCTTGGAGTCAGCAACGCCACAACCGTCGAGCTCAGCGACACCGTGAGCGCCAAGAACATCATCGGATTCCGGAAGATGAACTCGAACCTGTACGAGGACATCGACGGCACCTCACGCGGCATGTCTACGACTGCGGCCCTTGGCAACGCACCGATCGCCTTCCTCGATTCACAGAACGTCGTCCGCTTCCAACAGGTCACCGAGGAATTCCAGCTCCAGGGCAACAGCTTCGGCGGCAACCTGAACTGGATTGGGGGCGTCTTCTACAGCCGGTATTTCGGCAGCGAGAATTCTGATGCGGCGCAGTTCGGCCAGCGATTCTTCAACGTCTACGACGTGGTGGCCAAGAGCCTCGGCGTCTACGGGCAGTTCGACTACAAGTTCACCGAACAGTTCACGCTCACCGCAGGTCTTCGCTACACCTGGGACAAGCGTCACGCCTTCTATTACAACCAGCGGGCCGTTGGCCTCTTCGACCGGTCGGTCGGCCTTTTCGGCGAGTACGGAAACCACCGGCTGCTGCCGGCGATCACCAATCCCAGCGTGCAGTGCAACTTCAACCGCACGGCCACCTCGGCGCACGCCGCCTTCGCCGGCGTCGACCCGACCACCTGCGCCGTCAGGAAGAGCTTCAAGAGCGACGCGCCCAGCTACAACCTGACCCTCCAGTATCGCCCGATGGACGACGTGATGGTCTATGTCGCCCACCGCCGCGGCTACCGCGCGGGCTCGCTTGCGGCGCGCGCCACGTCTGACGAGGGCGTCTTCAACCGGGACGAAACGGTCCGCGACGCGGAGGTCGGCCTGAAGTCCCAGTTCGACGTGGGCGGCATGCCGGTGCGCTTCAACGCAGCGGCCTATCATTCCTGGTACAGCAACATCGCGGTGTCGATCTCGCGGATCGACCCGGCGACCGGCCTGCCGGTCAACCAGGCCGAAAACTCCGGTCGGGCGATCCTCTACGGCTGGGAGGGCACGCTCGACGTCAAGCCCGTCGAGGCGCTGCAACTCACCGCCACCTACGGCTACGTGTTCGGCAAATTCAAGTCGTTCCCGGGCCAGACCGTCGCCGACGCGGCCGGCCGGCCCGTCATCGTCTATACCTTCGACGACCTGAAGTTCGGCACGCCGCGGAACACCTTCACCCTGGGCGCGACCTATAGCCTGCCCCTGGCGGCTGAGGCCGGCGACGTCAGCGTCAGCGTGAACTACGCCTACATCAGCAAGCGGGCCTCGCCTGGCAACACCGTGGCCAAGGGATTTTCCGTCGAGCCCTCCTACGGGATCGTCAATGCGCGCCTCGACTGGAAGAACGTGGCCGGCAAGGGGGTCGACCTCAGTGTCTGGGGGAACAACCTCGCCGACAAGCACTACCTCGACGGCGTGTTCGCGTTCGAGGACGCGGCGGGCTTCCGCTCCGGGTTCCCAGCCGATCCGCGCACCTACGGGGTGACGCTCACCTGGAACTTTGGCGACGACTGACGGGCTCTCCCTCCTCTGGAGAGGTCCAACTTGGGCCGCCATGCCGGGCATGGCGGCTTCTTCTTTGCATATCGGGCGTCATCCCGGGTTGCCCGCTCCGCCATAAGAGTATCCTATTCTAAGCTGTGAGATCATGCATCCAAGGGAGGAAAGCGTGAGCGAAAGCCCAAGCTTCGACGTCGCCGAATACATCACCCGCTTCCGGGTGCACGCTCCCGAATTCGCGGCCCATCACAACGAGATCATCGCCCACATCCCGCAGAAGTGCCCGGTGTTCCACGCCCACATGGAGGCGTTCTCGCCCGCGCCCATCGATATCGCCGTGATCGGCGGCTATGACGCGATCATGGCCACGGGTCGGTTCGCCGACGTGATGTCGTCCCTGCCCGAGCCGGGCCAAGTGGAGGCGGCGAAGGCGCGGATCGCTCCGATGAACCTGCCCACCTTCGCCGATCCGCCGCTCGCCTTCGAGTACCGGCGCGTGGTGGAGGGATTCGTCTCGCCGAAGGCGGCGAACGAGCTGGAGCCTCGAGTGCGCGCCTTGGTCTCCAAGCTGGTGGACCGTTTCATCGAGACGGGCTCGGCCGACATCGTGCGGGACCTCGCGCAGCCGCTCACCGCCATGCTGACCATGTGGGTCTCCGGACTGCCCGAAGAGAAGTGGAGGCGCTACTCGGATTGCATTCACCGGCTGCTTTGGCGGGATGGCGACATGGCCACGCTGTCCCGCGAGATCGCGGAAGTCCAGGCCGAGCTGCGGGCGGACATTTCCCGGCTGCGCGCCGATCCCGACACCCAGGGGGTGATCGGCGCCAGCCGCGAAGCGAAGATCGAAGGCCGCCCCATCGAGGAATGGGAGGTCGAGGGGATGTTGTGGCTGCTGCTTCTCGGCGGCGTCGACACCACCCAGGCGCTCACCGGCAGCGCCATGGTGTTCCTGAGCCGCAATCCGGGCCACAAGCAGCAGATCCTCGACGATCCGGCCATCATTCCCGACGCCATCGAGGAGTTCCTGCGGTTCAACGCCCCGGTGCTGGCGACGCCGCGCACCGTGGCCCAGGACATCGAGGTGGAAGGCGTGCAGTTGAAGAAGGGCGAGCGCGCTCTGCTCTGCTGGGCCGCGGCCAACCGCGACCCCAAGGTGTTCGAGCGGCCGAACGAAGTGATCTTCGACCGCCCGGAGAACCGGCACCTGACCTTCAGCGTCGGTCCGCACCGCTGCCTCGGCTCGCACACGGCGCGGATGGAGATCCGTGTGATGCTGCAAGAGATCTTCCGCCGGCTTCCCGACTTCCGGATCGTCGAGGACAAGCTGGTGTTCGCGCCGGATGTGGCGGTGATCTACGGCTACAAGACGGTGCCGGTGACCTTCACGCCGGGACGGCGGGAGCTGCCGCCGGATCCCGGCCTGGAAGCCCTGCTGGCCCAGGGGCGCTGAGGCGTCGCCCGGGGGCCGGCCCCGGGCGCGCCGTCCGCCGACCTAGAAGTTGTGGCGCACACCCACGCCGTAGATGCGCGGGTCGCCCGGAAAGCCCGGCAGGTAGCCCAGCGAGTTGTACTGGTCGGTGGTGCCGACCAGGTACTTCTTGTTCGTCAGGTTGGCGCCCCAGGCGCTGAGCTCCAGGCCGTTGTTCATCTCGTAGCTGATCCGGGCGTTCAGCAGGCCATAGGCCTTCTGGATATTGCTGGCGACGCGCGGCGGGACATTGGCGAAGGCGGTGTCGTCGCGCCAGTCGTAGCCCGCATGCAGCGATAGGGTGTCGTCGCCCATCTTGACCCTGTAGTCGGCGGCGAACGTCGCCATCCACTTCGGCGTGCCGACCACCGCCGACAGGAGGGTCACGTCGGCCGCCGACACGGTCGGCAGCAGCTTCGTGAACTTGGCGTCGGTATAGGCGCCGGAGGAGGCCAGGGTCAGCGCCCCGACCCGCCACGTGGCTTCCCATTCGACCCCGTTCACCCGCTGCTCGCCGGCGTTGATGACGGTGGAGGTGGTGAGCGCGGGAGGCGGCGCCGGGATGACCGCGCTGAGCTGGATGTTCTTGTAGCTGGTGTGATAGGCGGCGAGGTTCAGCCGCACGGTGCGGTCGAACAGCTCCGACTTCAGGCCGATCTCGGTCGTGTCCGCATGTTCCGGTTCGAACGGCGCCAAGGCGCCGGAGGACGTGCCGCGGATGTTGAAGCCGCCGGCGCGATAGCCGCGGCTGAACTTCACATAGGTCAGCAGATCCTGGATCGGGCGGTAGTCCAGTCCGACGGTGAACGGGACGTAGTGGAACTTGGCGCTCGGCACCTTGCTGCGGCAGTTCTCCGCCCGGATGCTGCCCGTGGTGGTGCAGCTCAGGATGTCGGCCACCTCGCTGAAGTTCACGACGATCGGCGCACTCGGCACGACGCCGCGGCTGTACAACGTCAGGGCGCGGCGGTCCTCGACATAGCGCGCCCCGGCGGTGAGCTTGAGCTGCTCGGTGATGTCGAAGCCGAGCTGGGCGAACCCGCTGGCCGATTTGTTGACCGCCCGGCCGTGGGTGATGCTCTGCGCCGCCGGGCAGCCGTCGAGCACGCCCGGGCCGGCCGGGCAGCCGGCGCCGCCGAAGTCCGTCAGCCGCGGCAGGAACGACGATCGCGACAGGTCGACGCCGGACTCGCGGAAGTAGTAGGCCCCCGCGATCCAGTCGAGCCGCCCCTCCAGGCTCTCGCCGTAGTACTGCAGCTCCTGGCTGAACTGCTTCTGGTCGGCGTAGCCGATGAACTGGTTGATCCCGACGGCCGGCGTGCCGTCGAGGTCGTTGTTGCGGTTGTCGCGCACCAGGCTCCGGTAGGCGCTGATCGACTTGAAGGTCCCGGGACCGGCGTTCCACACCGCCGTGCCGCTCACGCCCCAGGTGCTGGCGGTGAACGGGCCGCGCGTGATGGCCGCCGGCCGCTTGTCGAAGGCGTCGATCCTCGGGACGACGCCGGTGAGCGCGGCCTCCCGCTCGAAGCTGCCCGCGGGCCGCACCGCGAGCAGCGTCACCCACTGCCCTTCGTTGCGGGTGTCGGAATAGTCGCCGCCGACGATGAACTGCAGATCCTTGGTCGCGTCGAACTTCAGAGTGGCGCGCAGGAAGTTCGACTCCTCGGCGTTCAGGTCGGCGCCCGTTACAGAGCTCTTGGCGTAGCCGTTGCGGTCGCTGTGCCGCCCAGCGAAACGCAGCGCCAGGCGTTCGCTGATCGGCACGTTGGCCACCCCTTCGACATACCAGAGCCCGTAGTTGCCGACTCCCGCGCCGATCAGGCCCTCACGCGTCTGGTTCGGTAGGTTGGAGACGATGCTGAGCGCCCCGCCGATGGTGTTGCGGCCGAACAGGGTGCCTTGCGGGCCGCGCAGGGCTTCGACCCGCGCCACGTCCAGCATGCCCAGGTTGCCCCCGGTCGCCCGGCCCAGGTAGACGCCGTCCAGATAGGTCCCCACCGTTGGGTCGATGCTGATAAGGTTATCCCGCGTCCCTAGGCCGCGCATGGTGATCGAGGCGCTGGTGTTGTCGCCGGGGAACGGCTGGATCGTCAGGCTCGGCACCACGCGCTGGAGGTCGCCGACCGATCCGATGCTCTGGGTCTCCAGCGCCTGGCCGCCGATCGCCGTCACCGCGACCGGAATGTCCTGCAGCCGTTCCTCGCGCCGAGTGGCGGTCACGACCACCTCCTCCAGCACCCCTTCCGATTGCGCCAGCGCCATGCCGGGCGCCGTCAGCACCGAAGACGCTAAAAGTATGGGCGCCGCAGCCCAAGCGATATCCTTACGCATGATCCCTCCCGGTTGTTTTCTGATGCGTGAATTGTTCTCGAGAACTGGCGCGCCCGCCGCAGGCGCCATTCCGGCGCCGGTTGGCCTCGGAGCGCATCGGTGGGCGTCCCACTAAGCGTTTCCGCCCTGAACGACCGCCGCCGCGTCGCGGTCGGTCGAGCGGCTGGCGATCAGGAAGCAGACGGCCGTTGCGATCATGCAGACTGGCAGCACCAGCAGCGTGTAGCGCATGGCCTGGTCTCCGTAGCTCTGCTTGGCGACGTCATTGAGCGCGCCCAGCAGCATCGGCCCGAGGCCCGCGCCGATCACCGACGAGGCGAAGCCCGTGACGGCCGTCACCGTGCCGCGCGCGCGGGCGTGCACGACGTCGAGATTGGTCGCCGGCGACAGGGCGGAAACAGGCGCTACGACGAAGGCGTAGAGAAACAGCATCACCAGCACGACGCGCAGGTCGGGCGAGAAGAGCAGCGTGAAGAAGACCGGCACGCCGCACAGGATCATGCCGGACAGCAGGATCGGCCGCCAACGTGCGCCCCGCCTGGCCGTCACCCGGTCGCTCAGGTAGCCGCCGATCAGGATGCCGGCGACGGCCGGAATGACATGAAGGCCATACCAGATGCTCATCTGGTCCACGGGCATGTGCCGCACCCGGATGAGGTAGGTCGGGATCCAGCTGAGGAATATGTAGAACGACAGGCCGACGAAGACCTGGCCCACGAGCAAGGCGCGGAAGGAGCGGATCGAGAACAGGTAGGCGAGGCTGTCTTTCCAGGTCCCGACGGCTTCGGGCCGATCGCCGCCCTCGTGCAATCCGCGTACGGGTTCGCGGACGGTCAGAAAGATGATGAGCGCGAGCAAGAGCCCAGGCAGACTGAGCGCCCAGAACGCCACCCGCCAGCTATAGAGCGCGGCCAGCTGTCCCACGACGATGGCGCCCAGTCCGGTGCCGAACGCCGACCCCACCTGAATGACGGCCAGGGCGCGTCCGCGCGACTTCGGGGGGTAAAGGTCGCCCACCATGGACATGGTCGACGGCAATGCGCTCGCCTCGCCCGCGGCGACGCCCATGCGTGCCAGCAAGAGGACGGCGTAGTTGGCGGCCACGCCGCAGGCCGCGGTCATCAGGCTCCACACCGCCAAAGCGCCCGCGACGATGCTGCGGCGGGTTCCCTTGTCCGCGAGCCGCGCCATGGGCAGGGCCACCGTCGCGTAGACAAGCGTGAACGAAATCCCGGTCAGGGCCCCCATCGCGGTGTCGCTGACCTTCAGGTCGTTCTGGATCGGGACCAGGAGGATCGACAGTATGCCCCGGTCCGCCACGCTCAGCATCATGGCCAGCGCCAGCAGGAAGATGGACCAGCTCGCTGAGCCCGACCCGGATTTCTCCGCGCCGGACGCGGCGACGCCGACGACCGAACTGATCGATTCCGCCATCCTCGGCGTTCCCATTCCCTGTTCGCCGCGGCGTTGCGCCCGAGGCGTTCGCGGCGTCATGCCCCGGCGATCACGCCGCCGGTACCGCTGCGAGACTATAGTATCCTATTCCCCAATGACAATGGGGTTCGGGGCCGGACTTCGCCGCCGAGATCGAGGGACGCGCTCGAAACTGGCGATCATGGACCGGATCGCTTCGGCGGACGCCGCCGGACTGTTCGCCATCGCCATATGGTTCGCGGCGACCTTGCGAACCTCGCAGGGACCGATCTCGCGCAGACGGGTGATGAACAGATCCTGCCGTTCCGGCTCGATCGAGCGGTCCCGCAGGAGCTTCACGAAACCCACCTTCGTGCTCGCCAGCCCATCAAGCGACACCGGCTCGAAGAACGGCCCCAGGGCTTCGGAGCTCTGGGCCGCGCTGACGAACGCCCTGTCCGAACTCAGGGTCTCGACCTCGCCGACGGGAGACCGCGGCAGGGTCACCACGCCCGCTTCGCGGTTCGAGCGCATATAGGCCTGCTGCTGTTCCGACAGGCCCTCGAGGAACGGCCGCCCGTTGGGCGGCACGACCGCCGAGAAATAGATGACGCCCGCGACACGCTGCGGGAAGAGCCGCGCCATGGCGGCCAGGACGCCGCCGCCCATCGAATGTCCGACGAGCACCGCACGGTCCATTCCCGCGGCGTCCATGTCGCCAACGACCGCCTCGGCCCATCCGGAGAAGTTCGCCTCGGCGTGGCCCGCGGGATCGTTGCGGCCGGGCAAATCGACCGCGAGCGAGCGGCCCGACAGCAAGGGCGTCAGCCGTGACCAGATGGCGCCGGTGCAGCGCCCGCCGTGAATGAACACCGTCGGGACCATGGGTCGCCTAGATCACCTTGGATGCGGCGAGGGCCTGCACCTGGTCGGGCGAGCGGCCGATCTCGCCCAGCACCTCGACGTTGTGCTGGCCGAGTTTCGGCGCCGGGCGCCATACGTCGAACGGCTGTCCCGAGACCGGCGCCGGCCAGCCGACGTAGGAGAACGGCCCGGCGTCGGGGTGCACACCCTCGAAGACGATCTCCCGCGAGGTGAGCTGGGGATCGTCCCGCAGGTCCTCGAAACGGTGCGCCGGCCCCATGGCGATGTCGTGATCGAGGGCAGTCTGCACCCACTCGGCCTGGGTCCGGGTGTGGAAGATCTTCTGCAATTCATGGCGGAGCGCATCCTCGCCGCCGGCGAAATCGACCGGCGCCGTCTCGTTCTTCGCTTCGACCAGATCCTCCCGACCCACGGCGCGGCAGAAGTTGTCCCAGAACTTGTGCTCGATGCCGCAGAACAGGATGAAGCGCCCATCCTTGGTCTGGTAGTTCTGATACTTGGCGCTGCCGCTCCCACCCTCCCTCGACATGCCGCGGCGATCGGTCAGGCGGTGGGCGTTCCAGGCGTTGGTCGCCGGGAACCAACTCGTCGCCAGCACCGCGTCCGAGCCCGCCCCGTCGATGTAGACGCCCTTGCCGGTCCGGGCGCGATACTGCAGCGCGGCGATAGCCGACATCGCCGTGTAGCTGGCGCCCACCGTCGTGCCGTCGGCGATTCCGTCGCCTGCCGAGCGCACGAAGCCGTCCTCGTCCATCTTCAGCGGCGTGCCGCCGGCCAGCGCCCCCATCATCTGGCCGTGGGTGGGGATCTGGGCGTAGGGCCCGTGGGCGCCGTAGCCGGTGCACTGGGCATAGATGATGTCCGGCTTGACCTTGATCTGGTCCTGGTAGCCGATCCCCAGTTTGGCGCAGGCGTCCCCCGCGAAGCCGTCGACGAAGATGTCGGCCGTCTTCAGAAGATCGAAGAAGATCCTCCGTCCTTCCTCCGAGCGCAGGTTGACGGTGATGCTGCGCTTGTTGCGGTTGGCGTGCAGGTGGGCCGGGCTGTGATGCGGCGTGATCTGGCCCAGGAAGTCGCGCAGGTAATCGCCGACGCCGGGGGCTTCCACCTTGATCACGTCAGCGCCGAGGTCGCCCAGGATGCGCCCGGTCTGGTCGCCGTTGAACAGCACGGCGCATTCCAGGACACGGACGCCCTTCAGCAGTTCGATCATCGGCCTTCCTTCTCTGTCATTGGCTGGCGCCGAGGTAGATCATGTGCGAGGCGATCGACCCGGCGGTCGCCCCGCCGTCGAGGGCGATCACAGCGCCGGTGATGAGGGCCGCGTCGTCGGCGCACAGCAGCGCCAGCGCCCGGCCATAGGCCTCCGCCGACGGCGAGCGGGCGTCCTGCGCCGCGCGGCTTTCGGGGCTCCGGGTCCAGGCCGCGCCGTGCACAGTCCTGGCCATCTCGTCGGCCACGAAGGTGTTCATCTCGGACTTCACGCCGCCCATCAGGATGGCGATGGCGCGGACGCCGGACCCGGCGTTCTCCACGGCGATGGTGTTGGTCAGATGGACAAGGCCGGCCTTCGAGGCGTTGTAGGCGGCCATGTTGGCGACCGCGATCCGGGCGTTGATCGAGGCGATGTTGAGGATGACGCCACAGTTGCGCTGCTGCATCGGCGGCAGGACGAGGCGCGACAGGGTGAAAGCGGCGCGCAGGTTGGTGGCGAGCACGCCGTCCCAGTCGGCCTCCCTCATCGCCTCGAGCCGCTGAACCGGCCGCTCGCCGCTGGTCGCGGCGTTGTTGACGAGAATGTCGACGCCACCCTCGGCCGCCAGGATTTCGGCGACCACCGCCTCGCACTGGGCCACGTCGTCGATATCGCAACGCTTGAAGGTGAAGCTTCCGCCCGCGGCCGAGATCTCTTCGGCCAGCGCGGCGCCCTGGTCGGCGCGCCGGGCGATCCCAACCACCTTGGCCCCACGCTCCGCGAAGGCCTTGGCCACGCCCCGGCCGAGACCGGAGCTGACGCCGGTGACCAGCGCCACCTTGTCCTTGAGATAGGGGTCCATCGCCGCGGCCTAAAAGGAGGTGTTGAAGCCGCCATTGACGTAGAGCGTCTGTCCGGTGACCCAGCCGGCGCCGTCGCTGCACAGGTAGCGCATGGCGGCATAGAAGTCCGAGCTCTCTCCGGCGCGCTTCACCGACTGCTGGGCGATCAGCATCTGGAAGACCTCAGGCGACACCTGGCTCTTGGTGGCTTCGTTGTAGGTGGCGCCCGGCCCGACGCCGTTCACCGTGACGCCAAAGCCGCCAAGTTCATGCGCCAGGGTGAAGGTCATGTGGTTGAGCGCCAGCTTCGAGGTCCCGTAGGGGCCTCCGCGCATCAGGGCTCCCATCGACGTGATGTTGATGATCCGGCCCCAGTTGTTCTTCTGCATGTGCGGCGCCGCGGCCTGGGTGCAGAGCAGCGGGCCCTTCAGGTTCACCGCCATCACCTTGTCCCAGTATTCCGGCTTCACCTGCATCATCGGCGAGCTTTCAAGGTCGCCCCAGATGGCGGCGTTGTTCACCAGGATGTCGAGGCGTCCGAAGGTCTCCGCGGCCTGGTCGGCCATAGCCCTGGTGCTGGCCAGGTCCGACACGTCGACGCTGACCGCCAGCGCCTTGGCGCCGGTTTTACGGATCTCCGCCGCGGTCTCCTCGGCCAGATCTCCGAGCACGTCGGCGATCACCACGCTGGCCCCCTCGGCCGCGAACGAACGCGCATAGTCCCTTCCAAGACCGCGCGCAGCGCCGGTCACGATTGCGACCTTTCCTTCGAACGACATGGCTTCCTCACCCTTCGTGATCGACGCGTCAGACGCGCGTCTGCAGTTAAGCGGCCCCTCTTCAGTATCCTATTTGGAAATGGCGGCGACGCAAGGCTCGATCGCGCGATTTCTCGTGAAGATCGAACGGTTCCCGTCAGGCCCGTGCGCCGGGCGGCGCGGCCTCAGTCGCCCCGGAAGTCGCCCTTGCGCTTCTGCACGAAGGCGCTGGTCGCCTCCTTGAAGTCGTTCATGCCCATCGAGTAGATCTCGTAGCCGAGCGACATCTCGAAAGCCGCGCCGGTCATGTTCCGCATGGCGACGTTCAGGGCCATCTTCGTGTAGTTCACCGCGTGCGGCGGCAGGTCCCGCAGCTTCTCAGCCATGGCCTGGACGTGGGCGTCGAGCTGGTCGTCGGGGATGCAGCCGTTGATCAGGCCCATCTCGGCGGCCTTCTCCGCGAACACCGGCTCACCGGTCATCAAATATTCCTTGGCCCGGTGCATGCCGATCAGCAGCGGCCAGATCAGCACCCCGCCGTCGCCGGCGACCATTCCCGACTTGACGTGGCTGTCGCAGAACCTCGCGCCGGGGGCGGCGAAAACCATGTCGCAGGCGAGCGCGACATTGACCCCCATGCCGTAGGCCACGCCCCGGACCTTGGCGATGATCGGCTTCTCGCAATCGAGGATGCCGTAGACGTGCTTCTTGGCGAACCGCGAGGTGCTGTTCACCGGCTTGAAGGTCGGCGCGGCGTTCGCCGCATCCTCCGCCCGCTTGGCCAGGCCGGCGACGTCGGCGCCGGAGCAGAAGTCGCCGCCCTCGCCGGTGATGATGATCACCCGCACCTCCGGGTCCAGCCAGACGTCCTCCCAGATCCGGGTCAGCTCCTCGCTCTGGGTGGGGGTCACCGCGTTCTTCCGCCCCGGATTGGAAAGCGTGATGGTCATGACCCCGTCGGTTTTCGACAGGCCGAGACCGGTGTAGCGCGAGTAGTCGTAGCTTCCGGCGACCTTGTTCTCAGCCATCACATTCTCCCTATGCAGTCTGGTTTCTTCGTATGTTAGCTGCGGGTCCTGGCGCGGCGGATCAGCTCGCTGAAGGGCGCGGTCTTGTCGTCGCCGGGCTCGCGAGGAAGGCCCATGAGCCGTTCGCTGACGATGTTGCGCTGCATCTCGTTGGATCCGCCCGCGATGGAGACGCCGCGCACCCTAAGCCAGTTCCTGGCCACTTCGCCGCCCTCGTTCTCACCCGACCAGACGACGCCATCGGCGCCCGCGACCGCCAGGGCCAGCTCGGCGTTCGCCGGAGAGTCGATCCCCATGCCGAGCTTGAGCAGCGAGCCCCACTGGCCCTGCAGCTTGCCGGTGCGCATGCCGACGTTGATACGGCTCGCCAGTTGCTCCCCGACGACGAGCTCGATGTAGTCCTCGGCGATCTGGGCTGCGAGCGCCGGGTCGCCCATGGCCCCATGCCGTCGCGCAAGGTCGAGAATGTCGAGCCGCCAACTGTTTGACCCGCTGGAAGACCCGCTGCCGCCGCCCAGGCCCAGACCATAGCCCACGCCGGCGGTGGCGTTGCGTTCGTGGAACAGCAGGCGCTGGGCGACGGTCCATCCCTCCCCTTCCCCGCCGAGCACGTAGTCCCCGGGGACCTCCACCTCGTCGAGATACTCGATGAAGAAGTGCGCCTCGCCGCCCTGGGCCGGGATGATGGGATTGATCGTGACGCCCTTGGCCTTGAGCGGCAGGGCGAACATGCCGAGGCCCTGATGCTTGGGCGCGTCCCAGTTCACGCGCGCCAGGCAGATGCCGTAGTCCGCCGTCCCAGCGCCCGAGCTCCACATCTTCGAGCCGTTGATGAAGTACGAGCCCCCCCGGCGCTCTGCGCGGGTGAGCGCGCCGGCCATGTCCGAGCCGCCGCTGGGTTCGGACAGCAGCTGGATCCACTGCTCCTCGCCGCGCAGCATCCGCGGAATGTGCCGGGTCTTCACCGCCTCGGAGCCGTGGTCCAGCACGGTGGGCAGCATCATGCCGATGGAGACCATGTAGTTGCCGGGCGTCTCGTAGGCGCGGGTCTCGTCCGCCCAGACGCGCTGGTGCTCAAGCGTCAGCCCCATGCCGCCGTAGGCCTTGGGGACCGCCACGCCGGCGAAGCCCGCATCGAAAATCTTCGCCTGCAGCGCCTTGCCGCGCTCCTGGGCCTCGTGCCGCGAAAGCGCCGTCTCGGGCCGCGGATGCAGATTCTGCGTGATCCACGCCCGTGCGCGGGCGCCGAAATCCTCCAGCGATTCCATTTGGCCGTCGGCTAGTTTCGGAACGGTCATTGGACAATCATCCCGTGAACTTCGGCGCGACGGTGTTCCGGCGTGCCGAAGATGGCCCGGTTCAGAGCGATGCGGCGTTCGTAGAGGTGCAGGTCATGGTCCCAGGTGACCCCGAGGCCGCCGGTCAGCTGCACCAGGTCGCTGACGATGGCGGTCGACTTCGACGCCACATAGGCCTTGGCCACGCGCGCCAGCCTGCCGGCGTCCGGCGCGCCGGCGTCGAAGGCCTCCAGGCCCGCGTCGGCGGTCGCCATGCATGAATGAATCCGTAGCAGCATGTCCGCCAGCCGATGCTTCAGGGCCTGGTAGGAGGCGATCGCCCGGCCGAACGCGAAGCGGTCGCGCATGTAGTCGACGGTGAACTCGAAGGCGCGCTCCACGGCGCCGTTGGTTTCGGCGCATTGCAGCAGCAGCGCCAGCTGTAGCTGCCGCTCCACCTGGGCGGCGGCGGGCGCGGCGGTCACCAGCGCCGAGGCCGGCAGTCGCACGCCCTCGAACCGCACCTCGGCGAAGCGGCGTACGAAGTCGACGCTGCGGCCGGGGATCACGGTCACGCCCGGCGCACCCACCGGCGCCAGCACTTGCAGGACGCCCTGGTCGGACTGCGCGGTCACCAGCAGGCTCTCGGCCTGTGCGCCCGCCTCAACATAGGCCTTGACGCCGTCGAGCACGACCTCGCCGCCTTCGATCCGGGCCCGGGTCTCGAACGCTTCGGGGCCCCACCGGCCGCCGGACTCGCCGAACGCCCAGGCGACGATCGCCTCGCCCGCGACGACCCGCTGGATCAGCGGCTCGTGGGCGGCAGGGGCAGCCGCCCGCGCCAGGGCGTCCAGGACAACGGCCGTGGGGATGAACGGCCCGGCCCCGATCAGCCGGCCCATCTCTTCGGCGACGATGGCGAGGTCCTGGGCCCGGCCGCCGGAGGCAGAGAACCCGCCGGCGGACTCCGGCGCGGCGAGCGCGGCCCAGCCGAGCTCGCACTGCTGCCGCCAAGTGTCCCAGGAGAACCCGTCGGCGGTGTCGAAGGCCTGGCGCACCTTGGAGAGCGGCGCCTCCTTCTCCAGGAATCGGCGGGCCATCTCCCGCACCATCTCCTGCTCGTCGGTTAGGTCGAACCGCATGGCGTCCTCAGGTCGGAAGTTCGCTGAAGGGCACGTCCTTGTCGGCGCGGATGTCGCCCGGCAGGCCCAGCGCCCGTTCGGCGAGCTGGTTGCGCAGCACCTCGTCGGCGCCGCCGGCGATCCGCGACGACGCGGACGTCATGTACTCGAGGAAGCGGTCGGACTTCGGATCGGCGTCCGCCGCCTCCACCAGCCCGCCGACCTCGTCGAGGTCCATGAGGAAGGCCTGCACCATCTGCACCCGGTGGGTGGCGGTCAGCTTGATCACCGGCAGGTTGGTGGGCGGCGGCCCGCCGCGAGCGATCTCTTCCCGCATCCGCATCGTGAAGTTCTTGATGCCCTGGGCCTGGGCGTGGAACTGCGCGATCTTCCCGCGGACCGCCGCGCTGTCCAGCGCGGTCCCGCCTTCCCGCGGCGCCTCGCGGGCCAGCCGGATCAGGTTGCGCGCCGAGGTCGTCGACGTGCGTCGGCCGCCCTCGGCGATGCCGCGCGTGGTGGTCCGCTCCTGCGCCAGCACCGACATGGCCACCGCCCAGCCCTGGCCCACGGCGTCCAGCCGGTCCTCGTCCTTCACCACTGCGTCGGTGAAGAAGGTCTCGGTGAACCCGCTCTGGCCGTTGATCTGGCGGATCGGCCGCACCTCGACGCCGGGCTGGCGCATGTCGACGATGAAGAACGACAGGCCCTGGTGCTTCGGCAGGCTCGGATCGGTGCGGGCCAGCAGGATACCCCAGTCCGCCATGTGGCCGCCGCTCGTCCAGACCTTCTGGCCGTTGACGATCCACTCGGCCCCGCGGCGCTCCGCCTTGGTGCGGACCGCGGCCAGGTCCGAGCCGGCGCCGGGCTCGGAGAACAACTGGCACCAGTCGATGTCGCCGGAATAAGTCAGGCTCTCCCACTTGCGCCGCTGTTCGGGGGAGCCGTGCTTGGTGATCGCGGCCATGGCCTGGGCGAACCCGCGGCCGCCGAACGGCATGGACATGCCGGCCCGCCCCTCCTCCTGGGCGAAGATCGCCTGCTGGCGGCGCGTGCCGCCGACGCCGCCGAACTCGACCGGATGGGAGATCGCCGAATAGCCGGCGGCGTGCTTGAGGCGCGTCCACTGCTGGGCCCGTCGCGCGCCTTCCGGCGTCTCGGGCGGGGCCGGCGGTTCGGTCACCTTCGGAGCCGCCTCGGCGATCCACGCCCGGGCCCTGGCGCGGTAGGCGGCGTCGTCTGGCGTGTCCTTGTCCTCGTCGAGGCGCACGGCGGGACGTTCCGGCTCCGGCCGCTCCTCGCCGCCGGTCCCCAGCGCCGCGATCAGCCGGTCGGACCAGAACTCCGCGGAGCCGATGTTCAGCGCCAGGGTGCGCGCGCGCCGGTAGTGGAAGTGGCAATTGGCCTCCCAGGTGAAGCCGATGCCGCCGTGATACTGCACGCTCTGGCGCGCCATGGCCTCGTAGACCTCGGTAGCGCCGATCCGGGCCGTGGCGGCGGCCGCGCGGGCGTCGTCCTTGCCGTCGGCCAGGGCGCCGGCCGCATAGAGGGCGTTGCAGGCGGCCAGCTCCAGCCGGGCGAAGATGTCCGCCAGCGTATGCTTCACCGCCTGATAGGAGCCGAGCGGGCGGCCGAAGATGTAGCGCTGAAGGGTGAAGTCGCGCGTCATGGCGAGCGCCGCCTCCGCCCCGCCCACCTGTTCGAAGGCGGCGTAGACCGCGGCGCGATCCAGGATCTGCTCCAGCGCCTCGGCGCCGTCGGCCGCGTCCATGGGCTCGGCCGACGCGCCGTTGAACTCGATCTGGGCGAAGGTCCGCAGTTCGTCGATGCCGCGCAGCGCCGTCAGCTTCACGCCGAGCTGATCCAGCTCGACGAGGGCCAGGCCAGGCCGGCCGTCGACTTTCGCCACGACGACACAGATCTGGGCGACTTGCGCATCCGGCACGGGCGTCTTCGCCCCTTGCAGACGCCCGCCCGAGAGGGTCGTGCGGACCAGCGCGGCGCTCGGCGGCGTGCGGCCCTCGGTCCAGGCCAGCGTGCCGACGACTTCACCGGCCGCCAGCTTCGGCAGCCACTTGGCCTTCTGCGCCCCCGTCCCGGCGATCAGCAACGCCTCGGTCGCCAGGCAGACGGAGGAGAAGAACGGGACCGGCGCCGTCGTCCGGCCGATCTCCTGGGCGACGATGGCCACTTCGACCGGTCCGAGTCCGACGCCGCCATACTCTTCCGGAATCGCGGCGCCGAGCACGCCCAACTCGGCCAGCGCGCTCCAGAGTTCCGGAGCCCAGGACGCTCGGGCGTCGATCGTCTTGCGCAGAACATCGGGCGAGGCGCGTTCCGACAGCAACGCGCGGACCTGATCCTGTAGAAGCCTCTGTTCTTCGTTGAAACTGAACGGCATTCGTCCTCGCTATAGCCGGCCCCGCCCGGTCATCTGTGTCTAACGTCCTAATGCGCTAGCGAAGTTGACCATTTGCACCGGTCCTGCGGCAAAGTCGAGCCGACACGCTTCAGGGTTCCCGGCCGATACGCGCCGGCCCGTCCGCCACCGGCATGACGAAGTTCAGCGCCAGGCGACCGCCGTCCACGTACAACACCTGGCCGGTGATGAAGCTCGCCTCCTCGCTGGCCAGGAACGCGATGGGCGCGGCCATCTCGTCGGGCTCGGCCCAGCGGCCAAGCGGCGTCCTGGACAGCATCTCCCGCGAGAACGCCGGATTGTCCTTGATCGGGCCCAGCAGCATCCGCGTCGCGGTCGGGCCAGGGCCGATGGCGTTGACCCGGATGCCGTGCGGCGCGAGGGATATCGCCATGCCTTTGGTCAGGTTGGCGACGGCGGCCTTCGTCGGGCCGTAGGCGCCGGAATCGGCGACGCCCAGGACGGACTGGACCGAGGCGATATTGACGATCGCGCCGCGGAGCCCCTTCGGGACCATGTAGCGGGCGACAGCCTGGCCTGGGACGACGGCGGTCATCAGGTTGGCCGTATAGCCGTTGCGCCAAGTCTCTTCGCCGACATTCAGGAAGTCGTTGGGCCGGTCGCCGATCATCGGCTGCAGGGGTTCGCCCCGACCGCCGCCGCCCGCGCAGCAGACCAGGACGTCGATGCGTCCGAACGCCTTGTCCGCCGCCGCCACCATGGCGTCGGCCACCGACCGATCGGCGGCGCTGCCCAGCACGGTCTCGATCTGTGTCCCGGCATGGGCGAGCCCCGCGGCCACGCGGTCCAGCGCCTCGGCGTCGAGATCGTTGAGCACCAGGCCCGCGGCCCCCTCGTTCGCGAAACGTTGCGCGCAGGCCTCCCCCATGCCGTTGCCCGCGCCGGTGATAATGACGACCTTGCCTGCGTGACGCATGCTCATGGTTCCCTCCCTAGCGACGCGTTCCGCGCGCGAACGCCGCGGCCGTGATCAGCAGGCGCTCGACCGTTGCACCGATCGGGTTTTCGCTGTCGGGCAGGTCGGCCTTGCGCCCGCGGGCGTAGGTCCCCTCCAGGATGACGCCCAGCTTGAAGAGCGAGAGCGCCTGGTAATAGGCGAGCGCCGACAGGTCGCGGCCCGTCCCGGCCGCATAGCGCGCCGCCATCTCGGCGCGGGTGGGATATCCGGGCAGGCTGGCGCTTCGGGCGATCGGCCCCTCCTCCCCCGGCTCGACCCAGCGGGCCAGCAGGTGGCCGAAGTCCAGCAGCGGATCGCCGATCGTGCCGGTGTCCCAGTCGATGATCGCGGCCAGGCGCATCGGGCGATCATGCGCGACCATCACGTTGAAGGGGCTGTAGTCGCCGTGCAGGATCGCGGCCGGGCTCATCTGCGGCCGGTTGGCCTCCAGCCAGCGGCGCAGATAGCGCTCCTCCGGCAACTCCCGCACGCGATAGCCTTCGAGCTGCGCGGCCCAGCGCGCAACCTGGCGCTCCAGGAAGCCCTCGGGCTTGCCGAGGCTCTCCAACCCCGCCGCCCGCCAATCCACCTTGGAAAGTTCAACCAGGCCGTCGACGTAGGCCATGCCAAGTTCGTGCGCCGCCGCATCGTCCGAGACGACCGCATCAGGAACGCCGGCGCCGGGACAGAAACCGTCGACGAGATCCATCACCAGGAATGTCGCGCCGACGACCGACGGATCGTCACAGTAGAGCCGGGGCGTCGGATGCGGCACAGGCGTCCCTTCCAGGGCCTTGAGGATCCGCCACTCGCGCTCGGTGTTGGCGGCTGAGGGATGGTTCCTGATCGCCGGCGGGCGACGCAGCACCCAACTATGTGGCCCCCTGCGCACGACGAACAGCGCGTTGCCCATGCCGACGCCGACGCCCATCCGGTGGGCGCCGAGCGGTTCGCCGCCACCCGGCAGCCGGTCGCCGATCCAGGCGTCCAGCGCGGCGACATCGAGCGCGACGTCGCTCATCATGGGCTGGCGTCCTCCCCTTGGTCTTGCTGTCGAGAATAGGATACTCTTCTATCGCGGAGCAAGCCGCAAGATGGGGTCGACCTCCCTCTCGACGCCACGGCCGGATCGGGTTCAGTTGGGCGGCCGAAGAGATGGATCGCGGCGACCGGGAGGCGACCGATGGCCGACGACGTTCTGCGCTGCGATATCGACCAGGGCGTCGCCGTGGTCACCTTGAACCGGCCCGAACGGCTCAACGCCATCTCGCTGGACCTCGGGCGCGCCTATGACGCCTGCATGGCGGACCTGGCGTTCAACCGCGACGTCAGGGCGATCGTGATCACCGGCGCGGGCCGTGCGTTCTGCGGCGGCGCCGACGCCGGCACCCTCGACCGGCTCGCCACCGAAGACGGTTTCGGACTGCAGTCCCTGGGCAACGAGTCGCTGGAGCGGCTTACGGATGCGCCCGAGCACCTTCGCCGCCGCTACTTCGCCGCCGCGGCGGTTCCGCAACCGGTGATCGCGGCCATCAATGGGCTCTGCGTCGGCGCCGGCCTATGCCTGGCGGTGTCCTGCGACGTGCGCTTCGCCAGCGCCGAGGCCTACTTCTGCGCCATCTTCGCGCGGCGCGGCCTTGTGGCGGAATCTGCCCTGGCCTGGACCTTGCCGCGCCTGATCGGCCGGGCGGCCGCCAGCGACATGCTGCTGAGCGGACGGCGCCTCGATGCGACCACGGCGCTGCGGATCGGCCTGGCGAGCGAGGTCCTGGCTCCGGACGCCTTGCTGCCGCACGCGATCGGCTACGCCCGCGACATCGCCGAGAACGTCTCGCCGCGGTCCGCGCGCATCATCAAGCAGCAGCTGTTGGCGGGCGATACCCAGTCCCTGCCGGAAGCCCTGGCGGAATCCGTCGAAGCCACCCGGGCGTCCCTCGCCACGCCCGACTTCAAGGAAGGCCTCGCCGCGATGCGCGAGAAGCGGACGCCGAACTTCCCCGCCGGCTGAACAAGCGCCGTCAGACGTCCGGCAGGATCGTCCCATTGGCCCGCATCCGCGAGACGTCGGCCTCGCCATAGCCAAGCTCCTGGAGGATCTCGACCGTGTGCGCGCCCAGGGCCGGAGGCGCGCCGGTGAGCTGGCGAACCTCGCCGTGCTCGTCGACCATGGTCCAGGGGCTGGCCACCTGCCATTGGCCGTCGTCCACCTGCATCAGCCGCCCGGTCGCCAGGACCTGGACGTCTTCCGCCAGGGTCGCCGGCGTGTTCACCGGCTCCCAGCGCACCCCGGCGCCATCGAAGCGCTCGGCGAGGTCGGCGTAGTCGAAGCCGGCGATGAGCGCATCGACGATGTCGACCAGGGCGGCGTTGTCGTCCTTGCCCGTCCCCGGGCCTGCGAACCGCGGGTCGTCGGCGAGCTCCGGCCGGCCGAGAGCCGGCGCCAACTGGCTCAGGCTGGTGTGCAGCTGCACCCAGCGGCCATCGCGGGTCTTGAAGTAGTTGGAGAGCGGCATAACTGCGCCGTGCCGGCCCTTGCTGGTCGCGGTGCGGCCCCGGTTCATCTGGTTGGCGATGTCGGTGGAGAAGGCGAACATCCCGGCGGCCAGGAGCGAGGTGTCGACGAAGCGCCCGCGGCCGCTGCGCTGGGCCTCGAGGGTCGCGGCCAGGATGCCGGCGCAGGCCACCACGCCAGTGATGCGGTCACCGACCGACTGGCGGATCGGCAGCGGGTCCTGGCCCTGCACCGTCAGCAGCCCGGTGCCGCCGCCGCGCGCCCAAAAGCCCAGGTTGTCCGTCGCGCCGCGGTTTTTGTCCGGCCCCGTCCGCCCGAAGCTGGAGACCGCGCCATAGACCATGCGGGGGTTGAGCGGGTGCAGCGTCTCCCAGGTGAGGTCCAGCTTCTCGAGCTGATCCGACAGCATGTTGGTGATGAAGATGTCGGCGGTCGCGACGAGCTTGAGGATGATCTCGCGCGTGTCGGCCGTGGAGGTGTCGAGGGCGATGGAGCGCTTGTTGCGGTTGGCGAGGTCGTAGTTGATCGACCCCAGGGCGCTGCCCGGGCCGCCGCGCATGGGATCGCCGCGGTGCGGTTCGATCTTGATCACCTGGGCGCCCCAGTCGGCCAGGAACACCGCGGCCGTGGGCGCGGCGATCATGGTGGCGAGTTCGACGATCTTCAGGTCTTCAAGCATCCCGTTCCCCGCTGGGCCCAGCCCCCGCCTCGCTAGCGCGGCCAGAGCGTGCGCTCGCGCCAGGCCCGGCGTGCAAGATAGGTCAGCATGGTCGGATCGCCCACCGCGCCGGCGTCCGCCGCCGCATCGGCAAGCGGGGCCACCCCGTCGCCGAGCAGGCGCTTGCGGTCCTCGCGGTCAAGCTCTTCCACCTGGCGGCCGAAGCGCTCGCGCAGCTCCAGGCTGGTGAGCGCGGTCATCGCCGCCTGGGCGGCGATGCGCCCACGATGCTGGGGGACGGCGTTCAGCACGAAGTTGCGCAGTTCCCCGCGAGCCTCCGCGTAGAGCGGGCTGGTGGCGCTGGCGGCCTGGGGCGCAGCATCGCGCGCCACCTCCAGACCGGCGTCCGCAACCAGCAGGTCCGCCAGCTGGGCCAGATAGGTCTGAAACGCGAAGCGATAGGGAATGACGCCCAGGGCGCCGCCCTTGGCCTTGCCCAGGGCGACGGTCACGGCGCACCGCAGGACGGCCATCCGGAAATAATAGTCCACCGAGGCGGGCTCGATGCGGAGACCGGAAACGCGCTCGTAATCCGCCGACGCCGCCTGGAAGAGGCCAAACTGTTCGCGGCTCCGGTACTTGAGCCAGCCGAGGTCGTCCATGGGATCGCCGATATGGGAGAACTCCCAGTCGATCAGGCCGGTGATGCGCTCGTCCGTCGCCATGAAGTTGCCGGGCCCGGTGTCGCCTTGCACCAGGACCGTCCGCTGCACGTCCGGCGGCGCGCCAGCTTTCAGCCTCGTGAAGGCGTAGCGAACGAGCGGCTCGTCCCAGCAGGAGTCGCGCGCCAGCGCCTCCCAGCGCGCCAGGTCGACGGTCGCGTGTTCCGCAGCCGTCCCAGGCGTTTCGAAACCCGGCAACTCGAGATCGCGCGCAGGGATCGCATGCATTCGCCCGAGGGCCTGCATGAACTTCTCCGCCACGCGTGCCTGGACGGCGGCGTCAGCCTGGCGAAAATCCGAGTCTCCCTCCAGGCGCTCCATGAGCAGCGCCGAGCCATCGGGCGTCAGGCCATAGGCCTTGGGGACGGGAACGTCGCGGCCCTCCAGGGCCCTGTAGACGCGGTATTCGCGCTCCAGCGAGAACGAGGTCCCGGAGTGCGAGCCGCCGCCCTCGAGGCGCAGGACCAGCGGCATGGCGCTTCCGTCGGGCCGCAGGGCGTCGACGAGGATCGTGAGGCGCGAGCCCCCGCCGGACAGGCGTCTCGCGTAGGTCGGACGCGCGCCCGCCGCCGCCTCGACCCAGGCGACGAGTTCCGGCGACAGGCCCGCGAGATCGCCCTCAGCCATCGAAGACCCCCGTGCGGCGCCGCAGGGACTCCATACGCACGTCCTTCAGTCCCATCTGCTCGCGCCGGCGCATCGTCGACCAGGCGTGCAGCGGCCAGGCGTCCTGGTCGTCGCCCCACGCCGGAACGCCGTTGATCGTGTAACGCACCAGGCTCGTCCAGCAGACGCCATGGGCGCCGGCGATCGGCATGCCCATACGGCTGATCGCCTCACCTTCGGCGATGAATTTGCGGCCGAGCTCGTCCTTGCCCTCGACGATGATGTTGCGGATGAAGCCGTGGTCGGGATCGCGGATCCGCTCCAGGCGGCCGCCCTCGACGAGGGGCGAACGGACGCCGTCCTGCAGCAGGAAACCGCCCGGGCCGCAGCCGAAGAAGGCCAGATCGGTGGACGCGGCGCCGGTGACGTACTCGCCGCCACCCCAGCCGTCCTTCCAGGGCTCCGGGCGAATGTGGTTCCAGGACCGGTCGCGCATCGCCAGGCAATCGACCTGCATTCGCTCGCCATGCAACATCAGCTCGCCGGTGATCCGGCCGAACTGGTCCAGGTGCCGCGGCGTCGGCGGATCGCCGCGCAGCACCACCCAGGGTTCCATGAACGCCGTCCAGTCGAGCTCGAAGGCGATGGTGTCGCGGTCCTTGAAGCTCATGTGATAGCGGCGCAGCGGCTCCAGCGTCGTCCAGCGGAAACCGGTCGGGAAACGGCAGTCCCGCAGGTCCTTGTCCTGCGGCATCGGCGCGTTCGAGTAGTTCAGGTAATACGGCGTCTCCATGTGGAACCACGCCGTCTCGTCGAACAGGTGCACGCCGCCGCCGCTGACGCCGATGTTCGGCCGCACGAAGTGATACACCCAGCAGCCGATCTTGCGCTCTGGGACAAAGAACCATAGCCACACCGTCTCGTGCTCGAAGCGATGGTCGCTCAGCGGCGCGTGGAAATTGTCGTCCTCCGGCGAGAGCCGGAATTCACCTTTCGGCGCGACAGCTTCACTCATCCGATCTTCTCCCGGGCGTAGACGACGTCATAGTCGCCGCGTCAGCGACGCGACGTCGACAGCGCGTTCAGGCGGCGTGCCGGCGGGCGTGCCGATGTAGAGGAACCCCACGATGGCGTCGCTTTCGTCGAAGCCGAGGCCGGCCTTGACGCCGGCGTCGTAGGCGGGCGCGCCCGTACGCCAGGCCACGCCAAGGCCCATGGCGTACGCCGCCAGCATCATGTTCTGGCAGGCCGCCCCGGCCGAGAGGATCTGTTCGATGTCGGGCACCTTGGGATTTGGGCGAAGCGCCGCGCCGACCGCGACGATCGTCGGCGCCCTCAAGGCCTTGGCGCGCTCGCTGTCCAGCATGGAGGCCGCCGCGTCGGGTTCGCGGTTTCCGAGGGCGACGGCGAGGAGCTCACCCAGACGGTTGCGCGCCTCGCCTTCGATGACCAGGAAGCGGAACGGCTGCATGCGGCCATGGTCGGGCGCGCGCGACCCCGTCTGAAGGATCACCCCGAGCTGGTCCGGCGTCGGGCCGGGCGCGGTCACCTTCGGGCATGACGCCCGCCCCAAAAGTGCTTCGATCGCATCCATCCGGTCGCTTCCGATCCGCCCGGTCGACCGCTTGATCACGTGTCGAGCTTGTAAATTCGGATGGCGTTGCCCGCGAGGATCTTCGCCCGGGCGGCCGCCGGAACCCCGGAGAACTGCTCCTGAACCACGCGCCGCGAGTTGGGCCAGTCGCCCTCGGCGTGGGGAAAATCGTTGGCCCACAGGATGTTGTCGGCGCCGATGCGGTCGATACTGTCGAGCGCCGCCCGGTCGACCTGGAAGCTGACGGCCATCTGGCGACGGAAGTAGTCGCTGGGCAGGTGCTTGATCTGCACGCCGCTGTAGTGGCGATGGCGCATGTAGCGGTCGTCCATCTGTTCCAGCCAGTAGGCGAGCCAGCCGGCGCCGGCCTCGGCGAAGACGAACTGCAGTTCGGGAAAGCGATCCAGGATCCCCAGGCCGATCAGCTGGGCGCAGGTTCCGGCCGGCGGGGGGCAACTTACCGCCATGCGGCCGATGACGCCGCCGCCGGGCACCGGCCGGCCGTCCAGCACCAGCGGGTGCGCCATCGGCCCCGCGCCGAAGTTGATGTGCACGCTCACGGGCAAGCCGGTCTCGCTCACCGCCGCCCAGAACCGGTCGTCCTCGTCCGTCGGGTGATCCTTCCCTGACGGCCAGTTACTCGGGAAGACGCCGCGCAGATGCTTCAACTCGGCGATCCGGCCCAGTTCCGCGATGGCGTCGTCGACGCCGGTCTCGGGAACGATGCCGATGCCGATGAACCGGTCAGGCGCCGCGGCGCAGAAGTCGCTGACGAAACGGTTGTAGGCGGAGATTATCTCGCGCTGCGCCTCCCGGTTCGAGATCTGCGTGTAGAGCTTGGGACCGAACACGCCGGGGTACAGGACCTCGGCGTCGACGCCGTCCTGGTCCATCTCCTCGAGCCGCTGCCGGGCGTCGCCGGTCCCGCGTGGGTTGTCCTCGTAGGTCCAGCCGGACGGCTTGAACTGATCGAACCGCAGCCCGCCGCACATGTTGAGGCCCAGCGGAATGAGGTTGGCGCCGCCTTCCACCTTCCAGGCCTTGCCGCCGCCCGGCCCCGGATTGTCCACCAACTGCGGGCCGTACGGCCGATACTTGTCGGGGATGTAGTCCTGCCAAAGCTGGGGGTTAATCTCCAGATGTGTGTCCGCAGAGATCAACCTGTAATCCCGCACCGCGCGCCTCCGCCCATATGCTCTTGGTCGCCGAGCCATCGGCCATGGTCCTGGAGGACGGGTCACCAGCTGGTCGCCGCAAAAACAGTATCCCGTTTGTTTTGGCGATCAAGCGGCGAATCGACGGGCGTCGCAAATCCGTTTGCGGGAAACCGGCCGCCTAACGGAAGACCGACAAACCCTCTTCGGTCCAGCGGGCGACGTCGGCCATATGCTCGCTCATGCGCCGGCGCGCGAGCGGGCCGTCGCCGGCGATGATCGCCTCGCACACGCGCGCGTCGTTCGCCTTCACGGCAAGGCTGACGTCGTCGGGAAGCGCCTCATGGCGACCGCTGTTCAGGTCAAGGACCACCCGGTTGAAGATCGCCAGCGCGCGGTTTCCGCAGAGATCGCCGATCAGGGCGTGCAGCGCCCGCGCGGTGACGATCACATCGGCGGCGCTCGACGCCTGGTGCCCGGACAGCGCGGCGGCGAGCGCGGCGCGGCGCGGCTTGTTCATGCGTTCCGCGGCCAGTTGCGCGGCGCTGACGGCGATGACGTTGCGGATTTCCGGGAAGTGGCTGCGGTTCATTCCGCTCGCCCGCAGGAACTCGATGGCGCAGTCGATCGTGTAGGATGGATTGGGCTCGGCGACCATCAAGCCGCCCAGGTGACCCCGGCGCGTGCGCACGAAACCATGCACCTCGAGGATGCGGATCGCTTCGCGGAACACCGCGCGGCTCACGCCATATTTGACGAGCAGATCCGGCTCGGAGCCCAGCCGATCCCCGGGCGCCATCCCGCGAAGGTCGATCTCGTGAGCGATGGTCATGGCCACGATCTGGCCGAGCTTGGGATGAATTCCGCTGGTCGCCGGGGCGGTCAGGGAGCGCGCGTCCGTCAGCTCGCGCTTCGCCCGCGACTTGAAATATCGGCGCAGGATCGCATGCCGGTTTTCCAGATCGGCCCGCATCGCGCTTTCCGCCTCGGCGGAATCGTGCCCGACGATGGCGTCGATGATGCGCCGCTTGGCGCTATTGGGACCCGTTATGTTGCGCGGCGCGAAGCTGTCGCTGATCTCGTGGGCGATGGCCTCGACCGTGTAGCGGTTCAGGGCGCCCACGAAGATCGTCAGCGCCGGATTGGCCGCGATCTCGCCGATCATGTTGCGGATCGCCAGATGCTGGGGAACCACGACCTCCAGCTTGGGCGCCATGGCGTCGAGTTCGTTGACTAGGTCTCGCAGCTTCACCAGTTCCTCGTCGCCGGCGCGTTCGGCGGCGAGGCGTGCGCCCAGGGGTTCAAGGATCTTGCGCGCCTCGAAGAGCTCGTCGACGCCTGCGTTCAGCAGTTCGAGGTAGATCGCCAGGGCCCGCTCGGCGGCCTGGTAGGGTTTTTCGGTCACGATCAGGCCGCCGCCGACCCCGCGGACCATCCTCACCTGGCCGTGGATCTCCAGCTGCCGGATCGCTTCGCGCAAACTTGAGCGGCTGACCTTGAACCGCTGCATGAGCTCTTGCTCGGATCCCAGCGACTGGCCCACGGTCCAGCCGCCGCGCAGGACCTCCGCCTCGATCTGCTTGGCGATGACGGTGCCGAGTTTGTCGGACGTCTCCCCACCGGATGCGTCCCTGGGTTTTGCCGACGCAAGGACCGGAGTGCGCGTGACTTTGGCGGACCGCGTGCTCATCCAATAGTCCTATCCGTCAGGGCGCCGTCAGACGGCTGTCGCCGCTCTATCGGACCACGCCCCGGGCGCGCAATAGCTGGATTTCCTCCTGAGAGTACCCGATCCAGGCCAACACCGCGTCGGTGTGTCGCCCGAGCTCCGGCGCAAGCCGATGCGGCGGAACCGTGGCGTTGGAGATCCTCACCAGCTGATCGATCTCTTTCACCAAACCCTTCTGGGGATGCCGCGCCAATCCCACCCGGCCGCAGGCCTGATGGAGCGGATCGTTCAGGAGGTCATGCGTGGCGCTGGCGCCCGCTGGCGCGACGACGGCGACGCCCGAACCCTTGAACGCCGCAAGCCATGCGCTCGCGGGCCGCTTCGCCAGGGCGGCGCGAAGCCGGTCGGTCAGCACCTCGCGGTTCTTGTGGCGCAGCTCGAACGTCGCGAACGGCGCATCGGCCAGGATCTCGACGCCCAGGACGCGCTCGAGCGCCTGAATCTCGGCGTCGGTGCGCGCCACGACGCAGAGCCAGCCGTCGGCGGTCTCATAGAGACTTTCCAGTGCGTCGACCCCGGTCTGCAGGACGTCGAGGCGCCCGGCGCCGACGGCGACGCCGTCCCGGCTGCGCACCACGTGGGCCATCATGCCGAGCGACGCATTGAGCTGGGGGTTCTCGCAGACGAAAGCCTTGCCGTCGGTCCGCCGCGCCAGCAACGAGATGATCATCGCGATGGCGCCCAGCAGGCCGTTGCCGGGGTCCTCGTTGCCGATCGAGGGCATCGGCTCGTTGAACTGGCCGGCGACCTCATAGGACGCCCCCACGTAGCCGGAGAGCATCGGCGCGAAGCTCTGGCGCATCATGTGCGGGCCGCCCGATCCCCAGCCGGGCGCATAGAGATAGATGACGTCGGGGTTCGCCGCCCTCACCTGCTCGTGCCCAAGGCCGAGGCGCTCCGCCGCGCCGGGGCGCATGTTGTGGTGCACGATGTCGGCCCAGCCGATGAGCGCCTTGACCGCTTTGCCCAGAGCCTCGTCCTTGAGGTTCGCGGCGAGGGATCGCTTGCCGGCCTGGGCGGAGAAGAATGGCCGCTCGATGCCGCGCAGCTGGTCGCCCGCCACCGGCTCGACCTTGATGACGTCGGCCCCCAGGTCGGCGAGCAGGCGGGAGGAATAGGGTCCGGCGTAGTAGGCGCCGAGGTCGACGATATTCACGCCGTCCAGCAGCGGCCGCGTGTCCGGACCCTTCGACGCATCGGCGGGCGAGCGCCACCTGGACGCGGTCTGCGGCTGGCCCAGCTCGGCCAGGACCGCCTCGGTGTCCCGGCCCGGCGTCGGCTGAGGCTGCGGTGCGGCCGGCGGGGCGCCGTCGAAGCGCACGCCCGGGGCCACCTGTTCGACGAGCCCCAGCACAGGATCGTCGACGCTGACGACCATGCCGTTGTGGCGGGTCTGCGCCTCGTCGAAGACCCCGGCGGGCCGCAGGTGCTCGATGGCGCAGACGTCAGCCTGCATCAGCCGCTTGACCCAGTAGTCGCGGGGCTGGGCGGCGAAGATGGCGTGGATCTCGCGCTCCAGGACGTCCGATTCCTCCTGGGTCAGCGGCGTGCCGACATCGATCCCGTTCGGGCTCGGCCGAATCTGCTTGTCGAGGCCCAGGACCTCCATCAGCCGCCCGAACCCGCCGAGCGCTGCGGTGTGCACGCCGATGTACTCGCCGTCGGCGCAGAGGAACGAGCGCGCGACCAGTCGATTGACGCTGCGCCCGCCCATGGTCGGCCGGGACGACGGCGCCGCGGCCTGCGCCTCGAGCGAGGCGTCGGTCTCGCCCCACAGCATCGAATGGAACGCGAGGGCGCCGTCGAACAGCGAGGTCTCCACCCGCCGGCCGACGCCGTCGTCGAAACGGCGGTGCAGCGACGCCAGGACGCCGATGACCGCAAGCTGCGCCGCCCCGGTGCTGGCGAACGGCAGGCCCTGGAAAATGGGCGGCCCGCGGTGGCCCGCCTGCTGCGCCATGGTCCCGATGAGCGCGTGGACCAAGGGCTCGTAGGCCGGAAGATCCTTGTGCGGCCCGTCCTGGCCGAACCCCGAAATCGAGCAATAGACGAGCTGCGGATTGAGCGCGTGAAGCTGCGGGTAGCCCAGCCTCAGGGTCTCGGCGCGTCCGGGCGACCAGCTCTCGACGAATACGTCGGCGCGTCTCGCAAGGTCCAGCAAGGTCCGCCGATCCGCAGCGCTCTCGACGTCCAGGATCACGCTGCGCTTGCCGCGGTTGAAGACCGACGCTGCCGCCGGATCGCTTCGGCGCATCGGGTCGCCGCCCGGAGGCTCGACCCAGATCACATCGGCGCCGTAGTCGGCGAGAAGGCCCGTCGCCTGTGGCCCCGCCCCGCCAAGCGAGCAATCCAGCACGCGCAATCCAGCGAGCGGCTTCGACATAACGACTTTACTCCAGGCGTTCTCGTGCTGCGGATCGGCCGCGGGCGACCTTGGGAGCCCCCAGATCGATAGCAATAGGATACTTAAATCGGCAGACCACGCAACCGCCTGGCTTCGCCCGGTCTTTCGCCCTTCGGCGGCCATCCTGAGCGTCAGGGTTTCGGGAGGCCCGCCCGTTCCCTCAGTTTCCCCATAGTGTACTCTTTGGCAATCCCTGCGCCAGCCGCCGTGGCGGCGCAGGGGTCTGCAAGAGGTGGGCGATGTCGGAGCTATTCGATCTGTCGGGCCAGGTGTCTGTGGTCACGGGATCCACCAAGGGAATTGGCCTGGGGATCGCCCGGCGCCTGGCCGAGCAAGGCGCGCACGTGGTGATCAGCAGCCGCCGCCAGGCCGACTGCGACGCCTGCGCCACCGAGATCAACAGCCGCTTCGGCGACGACCGGGCCCTTGCGCTGGCGGCAGACCTGGCCGACCGGGAAAGCCTCGATCGGCTGATCGCGGCGACCATCGCCTGGCGGGGACGCCTTGACGTCCTCGTGCTCAACGCCGCCAAGACCGACGTGCTGGGATCGGCCGCCGTCACTGCGGCCGACGACTTCTCGGCGATGCTGACCGTCAATGTCGTCAACAACTCCCACCTTGCGCACGCGGCGCTGCCGCACCTCAAGGCGCGGGGCGGGGCGGTGATCTTCATCTCCTCGGTGTCTGGAACCGGGCCGTCGGCGAATGTGGCGGCGTACGGCGTCTGCAAGCGCGCCCAGCTCCAGGTGGTCGACAACCTCGCGATCGAGTGGGCGCCGCACCGCATCCGCGTCAACGCCATCGCTCCGGGCTACACCGTATCGGAAGCGACCCGCCCCCTGTGGTCGAACCCGCAGGTGCGGGAAGGCCTTGACGCCGCCGTCCCGCTGGGGCGCCTCGGCGAACCGGACGATGTGGCGGCCTGCGCCGTGTTCCTGGCCGGTCCCGGAGGCGCCTACGTCACCGGCCAGACCATCGTCGTCGACGGCGGCCTGACCCTGCGCGGCGCCGGACAGCGCCAAGCCGCGCGGCCGGACTTCAAGGCGATCATGACCCCCGACGCCGGCGCCTGATCAGGTTGATCAGCTCCGGACCTCCCGCGCGACGCCGTAGGTGTCCATATAGGCGCCGAAGTGGCGCTCGATGTCGGCTTCGGTGAGGCCGCAATCGGCGAGCGAGTAGGCGTGCGCCCCGTGCCGGCCCTGCGCATTGCCGGCAAGCCAGCCCCGCATGCGATCGGCGGCTGCGCCCGAGAGCTCCAGGCCAAGGCGCTGGTAGACCGTCTCGATCGTCCGGATCGGCGCATCGAGAAGCCCCTGGTAGTGTACGTCGACGAAGCGCGCCTCCATGCCGGGCTTGCCCCTGAACGCCGCCATGGCGCGCAGCCCCGCCTCCCAGTTCGCCAGCTGCCCGCGCGCCGCCGCGGCGACGTCCGCCTTCGCCGGGTCGTCGGAATGGAGGCGGCGAAGCGCCCCGAACAGCCTGGCGAGCGAGGGAATGATGCGGCCGAGGTCGCGGTGGGTCTGGATGAAGACCGCGTCCGGATAGGCGCCGACGATCTCCTGCAGATGGAACATGTGCGACGGCGCCTTCAGAACCCAGCGTTCCGCCGGAATCCGATGCTGCAGGTGTTGCAGCACCTCCTTGTGGACCTGGAAGACGGCGGCGTAGTCGGCGGACGCATTGAACACCCCATAGGTCGGCGCGTGCCACATGGCGCCGTAGGGCGTGTAGGTCATGGCGTGCTCGCAGATGAAGATGCACTCCTCGGCGACCTGCGCGCCGAAAGGGTGCATGGCCATCAGCTCCGGCCGCGTCAGGCCGCTTTCGTCGTAGAGCGCCTGGACCTCGGCGATGCGCGGATCGGCCTCGTACGTCGCGCGCTCGGGCGGCGGCGAGGGCGCGTGGATCTCCCATGTCAGCGCCGAGCGGTTCGCCGGATCCTGCGCCAGCAGCTGGAGGAGCGTGGTCGTGCCGCTGCGCGGCAGGCCCGGAATGACGATGGGGCGGCGGATCACCTCCTGGGCGATCCCGGGCATCCGCTTGCGGTCCTCGATCATCCTGAGCCGGCTCGCCAGGACGAAGCTCAGCCGCGCAACGCACGCCCGTTCGCCGAAGGCGCTGAGGTTGGCCTCGGCGTTCACCGAACGGACCAGGACATCGAGCGGCGTGCGGATATCGAACCAGCCCCAGTCGGAAAGACCAGTGTGTCGCTCCGCCTCGCGCATCAGGTCGTCGGCGCCGGGGATCGGCATGCGCCCCTCCAATCCGCATCGCCGACAAAATCCCGGCTATGAATAGTACTCTCTATTGTTCAGACTTGGCCATCGGTTCTGGCGGCCCGTCGCGGCCGGGAGGAGGAAACATGCTCGGCAAGCCATCGCCGCACATCACCGAAGACACCGAGGCGGCCTGGCGCGTCTACATGGACACGCTCGAGGAAGTCCGCCGCGACGTCCTGAGCCTGGAGCTCAACCGGAACCCCATGATCCGCGCCCAGGCGCTCTATTTCCTGCAGATGCACCAGCAGACGGCGTTCGCGAAATACCTCGCGCCGCGCCAGGCCTATCCGAACCTGAACATCCACCTCGAGTTCATGCCGTTCGAGCTGACCACCGGCCAGTCGAACCCCGACTTCCTCTATCGCTGGACCTACCTGGACGGGGCGCGGACCTATCGCATGTGGGGGCGCCTGGGCACGACGCGATGGACCGACATCCAGGTCAGCAACGGGCACTGGGGCGACACCACCATGGAGCCGCTCGGCAACTATACGCTGGAGGATTTCAAGGCCGATGCCGACGGCGCCTACGAGATTGTCTTCTCCGCCGGTCCGCAGCCCGGAAACTGGATCAGGCTCGACCGGGACGCAGGCAACAACACCGTCCTGATCCGCGAGACCTGGTGCGACTGGGAAGGCGAACGCGGCGTCGAGATGCACATCCAGGCGGTGGGCCTGAACGGAGATGAGCCCACCGTCTATGACGAGGCGGAGTTCAACCGCCGCCTGCGCGCAGCGGCCCGGTTCATGCGCTACTCCGCCGACTTCTCCATCCGCACGACCCGCCGGATTCTGGACAGCGCCCCGGTGAACACCTTTCCGCCGGCTCCCGAGCCGGACCCGAACCGGCCCCGGGTCGGCGGCTCGAACCCGCAGGGGAACTTCCAGTTCATGGCCTATGACATCAAGCCGGACGAGGCCCTGATCATCGAGACCGCCCCGCCCAAGGCCAGGTACTGGGGTATTTCGCTGGGCGACGTCTGGTTCGCCTCGATCGACTACACCTACCACCACAGTTCGCTGAACGACGCCCAGGCGGTGGTGGATTCCGACGGGAAGATCCGCTTCGTCCTGGCGCACGAGGATCCGGGCGTGGCGAACTGGCTCGACGTGGTCGGGTCGGGCTTCGGCGTCATCCTGTTCAGGCGCTACCTGGTCGAGGCGCCCACGGTCCCCGAAACGAAACTGGTCAAGCTGGCCGAACTGCGCGGCGCCCTGCCGCCGGACACTGCGGCGATGGCGCCCGCCGAACGCCGGGCCGTCGTCGAACGCCGCAAGCGGGCGTCCCTCGCCCGCTACGGATTCTAGGCGAAGCCCCCTAGGCGCAGGCCTGCGGCTTCGGGGCTAGTCCGCCAGGTCACGGCCGATGTTTTCGAACTCGTGCTCCATGGGCGGATAGCCGCGGTGCTCAACCACCCGCCCCTGCTCGGCGATGTGGATGGTGTCCATCCGGCGCCGCGCGAAGCGCCACCCCTCCCCGGTGCGGACCAGTTCGTCCTGGTAGAGGCCGAGGATGTCGCGGACCACCTCGCCCGTCAGCCGGTTCCAGGCGCGGATCCACGAGCGGGCGAAGGCGCGCTCGCCGCGGATCTCCATCGGGCCGGGCTGGATCATCTGGAAGATCAGGTCGCTGGCGCCGTAGTTGCGCTCGAAGGCCCGCTGGATCTTCGCCCGGCCGCGAAGCTCGACGCCGTTGGCGACCAGCACCCCCTCCTCTGCATAGGTGGCGGCGCCGGCCTTGGCGTCCTTGCGGCTGGCCGCATCGGTATAGGCGTTGATCAGATTGCGGATCGCGCGTTCATCGCTGCCCGCGCCCATGCCGGCCTCCCGTCTGCGCCGGCGAGTCTGCATGGTCGGACGGCAGTGTCGAGGCTGCGCTTCAGGCGGGTTCCGGCTCCGGGGGGCGCGGCGGGTGGGTGCGTCGGCGCGTCAGCGACGTCAAGCCGCCCCGGAGGCCTCTGCGCACCAGGATGAAGAACAGCGGGATGTAGAAGATGGCGAGGACGGTCGCCGTCAGCATCCCGCCGATGACCGCGGTGCCGATGGCGATGCGGCTGTTGGCGCCCGCTCCGGTCGAGATCGCCAGGGGCAGCACCCCGAACACGAAAGCCAGGCTGGTCATCAGGATGGGACGCAGGCGGATCCGCGCGGCCTCGATCGCGGCCTCGACGACCGGTTTCCCGCGACGCTCCGCCTGCTCGGCGAACTCGACGATCAGGATCGCGTTCTTGGCCGCCAGCCCCATGGTCGTGAGCAGGCCGATCTGCAGATAGACGTCGTTGATCAGGCCCCGGAGTGTCACCGCCACGACGGCGCCGACTAGGCCCAGCGGCACCACCAGCAGGACGGCCAGCGGGATCGACCAGCTTTCGTAAAGCGCCGCCAGGCACAGGAACACCACCAGCAGCGACAGGGCGTAGAGGATCGGCGCCTGACCCGAGGACAGCCGCTCCTGGAAGGAAAGGCCTGACCAGGCGATGCTCGTACCGGGGATCTGGCTCGCCAGGTGCTGGATCTCCGCCATGGCCTGGCCGGAGCTGTGGCCGACGGCCGCCGCACCCTGGAATTCATAGGAGGGGATGCCGTTGAACCGCGAGAGCGTCGTCGGCGCCTGTGACCACGAAGCCGTGGCGAAGGAGGAGAACGGCGCCATCTGCCCGCTGGACCCGCGCACATACCATCCGTCGAGATCGGACGGCTGGGCGCGATACGGCGCGTCGCCCTGGACATAGACCCGCTTGACCCGGCCGCGGTCGACGAAGTCGTTTACGTAGAGCCCGCCCCAGGCGGTGGAGAGGGTCGCGTTGACGTCGCCCTGGCTCAGGCCCAGGGCCGCGAGCTTGCGGGCGTCGAGACCGACATTGAGCGTGGCGATGTCCGGCAGCTCGGTGAGGCGCACCGAGGTGAGCGCCGGGTCCTGGCGCGCGGCGGCCAGCAACCGGTCGCGCGCGGCGTTGAAGTTGGCCCGGCGCATGCCGCTGGCGTTCTGCAACTCCAGCGTGAAGCCGTTCGACTGGCCAAGGCCGCGGATGGCCGCCGGCGCCAGGGCGACCACCCGGGCGTCGCGGAAATTCTGGAAGGCGGCCGACGCGCGGGCGATGATGCCGTCGGCGGTGTTGGCCTTGCCCTTGCGCCGGGCCCAGTCGACGAAGTTGAGGAAGCCCTGGCCGGTGTTCTGGCCGCTGACCCCGCCGCTCCCGCCGCCGGCCACCGTAAACATGGTGCGGACGTTGTGGCCCTCGTAGTCGTGGAAATAGGTTTCGATCTGGTGCTGGACCTCGATGGTCCGGGCCAGGGTCGCGCCGGCGGGCAGCTGGACCTGCAAGGTGGCCGCGCCCTGGTCCTCGGTGGGCAGGAATCCCGTGGGAAGCCGCAGGAACAGGGCGGCGAGCGCGATCACCACGACGCCGTAGATCACCAGCGCGCTGCCCTTGCGATCGAGGATGGAGCGGACCGTCCCTCGATAGCTCTCGGCCAGGCGCGTGAAGCCGCTGTTGAACCCGCTCGCGGCGGCGTGCAGGGCGCTCGCCGCCGCCGGGAACCGGCGGCCGAAGCCGTCGTCGTGGATCTCGGCCGCCGCCGCCTGTCGCTTGAGCAGGTGGGCGGTGAGCGCGGGGCTGAGACTGAGCGCGACGAAGACCGACAGGGCCATGGCCGAGACGATGGTGAGCGAGAACTGCCGGTAGATGACGCCCGTCGATCCGCCGAAGAACGCCATGGGCAGGAACACCGCCGACAGCACGACCGCGATGGCCACCAGGGCCATGGAGATTTCCTTCATCGAGGCGATGGTGGCCTCGCGGGGCGTCATCTCCGGATTCTCCGCCATCAGCCGCTCGACGTTTTCGACCACGACGATGGCGTCGTCGACCAGCAGGCCGATGGCCAGGACCAGGCCGAACAGGGTCATGGTGTTGATCGAGAAGCCGGCGAGATAGAGCACGCCGAACGTGCCGAGCAGGACGACCGGCACGGCGATCGCCGGCACCAGGGTCGCCCGCCAGCTCTGCAGGAACACGAACATCACGATGACCACCAGCACGATGGCCTCGGCCAGGGTCTTCACCACCTCCATGATCGACAACCTGATGAAATCGGTCGTGTCGTTGGCGTAGTCGACCTTCAGGCCGGGCGGGAATGTCTTCGACAGCGCCGCGACCTTGGCCTTGACGAGGTCCGCGGTCTTCAGCGCGTCGGCGCCGGGCGCCAGCAGGACCGCCAGGCCGGCCCCCGGGTGCTGGTTGACCCGGCTGCTGGCGTTGTAGTTCTCCGAGCCCAACTCGATCCGCGCGACGTCCGACAGCATCACCGCCGCGCCGTCCGGCTGGCTCTTGAGGACGATCCTGGCGAACTGCGCGGGGGTCTGCAGTCGCGACTGGGCGGTGACGGTCGCGTCGAGCATCTGGGTGGCGGGCTGCGGCTGCGCGCCCAGTTCGCCGGCGGCGACCTCGGTGTTCTGGTTCTGGATCGCCGCGACCACGTCGCCCGGGACCAGCTGATAGCTGGCGAGGCGCTCGGGATTGAGCCAGATCCGCATGGCGTACTGCGCGCCGAAGACATTGGTGTCCCCGACCCCGTTCAGCCGCGAAATCGGGTCCTGCAGATTGGACACCAGATAGTCGGAGACATCCCGGTTGGTCATTCGGTCGGTCTGGTCATAGACGCCGATGACCAGCAGGTTGTCGGGATTGGACTTGCGGACCACCAGACCCTGCTGCTGCACCTCGGCGGGCAGCCGCGACACGATCTGCTCCACCTGGTTCTGCACCTGCACCTGGGCGATGTCCGGATTGACGCCTTTTGCGAAGGTGGCGGTGATTGTCGCCTGGCCGCGGGAGGTGGACGAGGAGCTGAAATAGAGCAGGCCGTCGATGCCGGTCAGCGACTGCTCGATCACCTGGGTGACGCTGTCCTGGATCGCCTGAGCCGAGGCGCCGGGATAGGTCGCTCGGATGGAGACCTGGGGCGGCGCGATATCCGGATACTGCGCGACGGGAAGCCCCAGGATGCAGCCCGCGCCCGCCAGCATGATGATGATGGCGATCACCCAGGCGAAGATCGGCCGGTCGACGAAGATCCGCGAGAACATGACGGGTCAGCCGCCTCCCGCGCCAGAGGCTCGGCTGTTCCCGACGCCGGCGGCGGATGGCGGCGCGATGCGTTGCGGCGTGTTGGCCGCCACCGGCCGCAGCGGCTTGTTCGGCTGAACATTGGCCAGGCCCTGGGTCACAACCTTGTCGCCGGGATCCAGGCCCTGGGTGACCACCCAGAACGCGCCCTGGGTGCGATCGGCCGTAATCCTGCGCTGGATGGCCTTGTCCCTGGGTCCGACGACATAGACGCTCGCCTGGCCCTTGGGGTCGCGCGACACCGCCACCTGTGGGACCAGGAAGGCCGCCGTATCGACGCCCTGGACGAAGCTGGCGCGGACAAACATGCCCGGCAGCAGCACGCCCTGGGGATTGGCGATCCGCACCCGCAGGGTCACGGTGCCTGTGGTTGGATCGACCACAGCCTCGGAGAATTCAACCGTCCCGACCTGGTCGTAGAGGCTGCCGTCCTCCAGGGTCAGGCGGACCGCCGCGCTGCCCGGAGCCAGACCGCCGGACGTCAGCGACCGCCGCAACGCCAGCAACTCCCCGCTGGACTGCTGGATGTCCACGAACATCGGATCGAGCCCCTCGATGGTGGTGAGCGGATTGGCCTGGCTGGTCGTCACCAGCGCGCCCACCGTCGAGAGCGACCGCCCGATCCGTCCGCTGATCGGCGCCGGCACGGTCGTGAACTTCAGGTTGATCCGCGCCGTATCCAACGCCGCTCGGCTCTGGGCCACCACCCCCCTCGCCTGCCCGGCGGCGGCGGCGGCGTTGTCGTAGTCCTGCCGGCTGACGAACTGCATCTTGAGCAGCGGCTGGTATCGGTCGGCCAGGGCCTGGAGGGCTGTCAGATTGGCCTCGGCGCTCTGCAGATTGGCCTGAGCCTGGTTGACCGCGGCCCGGTAGAGGCTGGAGTCGATCTGGTAGAGGGGTTGGCCGCGGGTGACGAGCGCGCCCTCGGTGAACACGCGCTTTTCGATGACGCCCGACACCTGCGGGCGAACCTCGGAGCTCTCATAGGCCCCGACCCGTCCCGAGAGTTCGCTGGTCAGGGCGACGCGCGTGGGCTCGACCACCACGTAGCCGACGGCCGCCGACGCGCTCGCGCCGCCCGCGCCGCCTGCCGGAGCAGACTTGGCGGCGCAGGCGCCGAGCAGGCCCAAGGCGGCGATGCTCGCCCATGACGCGACCGCCGACCTGGGCGTGCGTCGCGCCGAACTGGCGGCGATCCCCCGCCCATGGGACCAGCGCCAGGCGGCCGTCAACGCCACCAGCCGCGGCCCCACCTGCCCCAATCCCAGCGATCCCAGTTCCAGGCGTTCTGGCAGCTCATCGCTTTTTCGCCGGCAGCTGCCGCAGGCTCGCCAGACGCTTTGGCGTGTTCGCGGCCATGGCGGCGCCCATGTGCCCCAACCCGATAAGACCCATCTTCATGACGACACCTGATCCTCGGGCGAATTTGCGATGTGACGCGCGGCGGCCTTCTCAAGCCGGGCCGCCGCCTTCGTCGGCGCCACGAGATTGGGAGGCGATCCTGTCAGGCGACACGCCCCGCCCTTACATCCTTGTCAGGCGGCGAGCGGGGTCGCGACGCGGCGGACTCATTGGAGACTGTCGCCACGCCACCGGCGACAATCGCATCGAGCGGCGCTTGGAACCTTGGGAGATTGGCGGCCGCAGACCGCGCGCCGCGACGGCTAGGGCTCCTCGGAGAGCCGATAGCCCGCCCCCCGGACGGTGTGCAGGAGCGGCTTGTCGAAGCCCCCCTCCAGGGACTTCCGCAGCCGGCTGATGTGGGTGTCGATGATGCTGGTGTGGGGATCGAAGCGGTAGTCCCAGACGCGCTCGAGGAGCATCACCCGGGTGACCACCCGGTTCTGATTGCGCAGCAGGAACTCCAGCAGCTTGAACTCCCGCGGCAGCAGGTCGATCGGCCGGCCGTCCCGCACCACCTTCCGCGTCAGGAGGTTCATGACCAGGTCGCCGCAGCGGAGCTCGATCTCCACAGGCTTCTCGGTGCGCCGGCGGATCAGGTTTTCGAGTCGGGCGTGCAGTTCGGAAAACCCGAAAGGCTTGGTCAGGTAGTCGTCCCCGCCCGCTCTGAGGCCTTTCACGCGCTCGTCGAGGTGGCTCATGGCCGAAAGGATCAGGATCGGCGTGTGCACGGCCGCGGCGCGCAGCGCCTTGACCACCGACAGGCCGTCGAGGCCCGGGATCATGCGGTCCATGATGATGGCGTCGAATTCGGAGGACGTCGCCACGTAGAGCGCGTCGCGGCCGTCGTTCACGTGCTCGACCGTGAAGCCCTCCTCGCGCAGTCCCTTGGCGATGTAGTCGGCGGTGGAGACGTCGTCCTCGACCACCAGCACGGACCTGGACATCCCTGACCTCCTAGGCGGTCTGCTAAGCAAGTCCTAGCAGGGAAACAGCCCAGCGGCCGCGCCCAGGCGCGCCCGAGGACGCACCTACCGCTCCTCATGATCGCCGCACCTGACACACCCCTGGCCGGTTTCCTTACAAGCGTGTGGGGGGCACGGGGCTCAGGCTCCGGCCGCCAGGCTCAGCACCGCCCGAAGGCCGGGCCGGTTGTCCTCCAGCCGAAGCTCGCCGCCGTGCAGCTTCGCCGCCGCCGTGACGATGGAGAGGCCGAGGCCCGAGCCCGGCCCTGCGCGGGACTGGTCCAGGCGCACGAAACGGTCCTTGACGCGCCCGCGGTCCGCTTCGGGGATGCCGGGCCCGTCGTCCGCTACGACGACCTGCGCCAATCCTTCGCCGTTCAGCACCTCCAGGGTGACGGCGGCGCCCGAACCCGCGTGCCGCGCAGCATTGAACAACAGGTTGCCGATCGCCTGACGCAGCAGTTGCTCGTGGCCGTCGATGACGAGCGGATCCATCGGACGGATCTCCAGGCGCTGACCGGCGTCCTCCAGCACCGGGGCGAACAGGCTCGCCAGGTCGAGCACGACCTCGTCCAGACGCAGCGGCTGCATCATCTCCCGCGAGAGGCCGGTTTCGGCTCGGGCGATGTCGATCAGGGCGGCGAAGACCGAGAGCACCCCCTCCAGTTCCTCGCTTACACGTTCAAGCGCCGCGCGACAGTCCGCCGGGCTCGTGTCCGGATCGAGGGCGCTTTCGACCGCGCCACGCATCCGCGTCAGCGGCGTCCTCAGGTCGTGGGCGAGGCTGTCGGTGACGGTGCGCATCCCGGTGAGGAGTTCATCGATGCGGTCGAGCATCCTGTTCAGCGACACACCGATGCGGTCGAACGAGTCGCCGCGCTCGGAGACCTCGGCCCGCGCCCGGAGGTCGCCGGCCGCGATCTGCTCGGCGACGCCCGCCACCCCGTCGGCCCGCCGGATCACCAGGGCGTTGAGCAGCAGGCCGACCCCCAGGCTCGCGGCCACGACGATGCCGAGCGCGATCAGCAGGCCGCCGGCGATGCGGGCCTCGAAGTCGCGCTTCCCAGCGTCGTCGCGGCCGACGACCAGGAGAATTCCGTCGGGCAGCCGCGCCGCGGTCGCATTGAGTTCGAGGGGCCCGGCCTTGGTCCGCGAGCGGACCAGGGTCCACCCATCGTGCGGCGTCGGAACCGGAAGGCTGAGCAGATCACCGCCGATGCGCCGCCCGCCGGTGTCGAAGAGACCATAGTGCGCCTCTGGCGCGGCCAGCCGCGAGCGACGCTCCATCCGCCGCGCCAATCCCGGCACGCCTTCCCGGGCGAAAGCCTCCCCGAGGATATGGCGCTCCGACAGGGCGTCGTCCCTCTCGCGCTCGAGAAACACGTTCTCGGCCGACAGGTTGACCACATAGAAGGCCCCGGCCACGGCGCCCAGGACCGTGATCATCGCGAAGGCCGTGAAGGCCAGCGGCCGCAGGCGCAACGCCGGCTTCGCCGAGCGGATAGTCATGCGCGTGAACCCGTGGTCGCCGACGCCATGGGCGTCCCTTCCTGTCCGGCATGCTCAGGCCGGCGTCCTGCGGCCGCCCGGCAGGCAGCTTACACCAATGTAAGCCCCCCGAGAGGGGGTTGGGGCGGCGGCGAGTGACGATGGCCTTCAAGGCTCGGAGTTGAGCCGCTCGGAGGCCGACGTGGGTAGGAGGATCTGGGTCGGAGGCGCCGTCGCGGTGCTGCTGACGGCGGGCGCTTGCCTCTTCACGCCGCGGTTTGGCGGTTTCGCCCTGATCCTGCTCGCCCTCGCAGCCGTGGCGGTCGTCGCTTATCGCCTGCTCTGACCGGACCGCCTGAGCGGCATGAGAACACCCGCGTCCCGCGGCGCGCAGGCCACGAGGGACCTGGAGACGCCCGGTGTCAGGGCGGCGGGCGCAACGACGACTATTCCCACGGCCCTTGCTCTCCCAGTCCCCTCGCTCGCACCAAAGATTCAACGTCGCCGGCTTGCATCAGGCTGCATGCCGAAGTTCAATCCCTTATAATGATATTCATGGATATCGGAGGAATGCGCCATGAGCACGCGGCGACTGGACGGCCGCGCGGCGGTGGTCACCGGAGCGGCCCAGGGATTGGGGCTGGCCATCGCCGAGCGGCTGACGCAAGAGGGCGCGCGGGTTCTGCTGGCGGACATCGATCCGCGGGTCGCCGAGGCGGCGGAACGGCTCCGTCAGCCGCACGCCCTCGCCGACATGTCGAAGAGCGCCGGCATCGAGGCCCTGTTCGAGGCGTCTGATCGCAGCCTCGGCGATCTGGACATTCTGGTGAACAACGCCGGCGTCATCGGCCAGCCCGCGACGCTGACCGACCTGGCCGAAGCGGAGTTCGACCGGGTCATGGGGGTGAATGTGAAATCCGCGCTCCTGGCCACCCAGGCTGCGGCGCGGCGGATGATCCCGCGACGCGCCGGCGCCGTGGTGAACATGGCCTCAGTCATGGCGGTCCTGTCCAGCGGGGACCAGATTCCCTACACGGTGTCGAAGGCCGCGGTGAAACAGCTGACCGCGGCGACGGCGCTTTCGCTGGCGCCCTATGGGATCCGCGTGAACGCGGTGGGCCCCGGAACCATCGCCACGCCAATGGCCACGGCCGTGACCGGCGCGCAGGGCGAGGCGTTGGGACGGGTGCTGTCGCGGACGCCCCTTGGCCGCCTCGGCCGCCCGGAGGAGATCGCCGCGGTGGTCGCCTTCCTGGCCAGCGACGAGGCCTCCTACATCACCGGCCAGACCATCTACGCGGACGGCGGGCGGCTGGTCCTGGCCTATTTCGCCGAGCCCCCGGCCGAAGCGCCGGCCTAGGCGCCCGCCGGCGGTCGCCTCCGGTAGGTGGCGCTCCCGGCGCGCTTGCGGGGCCAGAGGAAAGGTTCGTCGCGGGTGTGGCCGATGCGCTCGAGGATGCCGCCCGCCATGCCGCGCGCATGCACCTCCATGCTGCGTCGCGCCCTTTCGGCGTCTCCGGCGAGGATGGCCTCGGCGATGTCGTGGTGGTCGTGGCGCACGAGCCGCCCTGGCGGGATGACGTCTGTGCTCGACCAGTAGAGGTCGGCCACCACATAGGACAGCACCTGCAGGACCAGCCCGAGGGCGGGATTGCCGGCGGCCCGGGCGACCGCGTCGTGGAAGTCTATCGCATGGACCGGCGTTACCGGTTCGTCGCTCCGCGGCTCCGCTGCGAAGGCGCTCAACTGCGCGGCGACCATCGTCCGGTCCGGGTTCGCCGCGGCGGCTGCGGCGAGCAGGGGTTCCGTCGCCGCCCAGGCGTCCATCAGTTCGCCGTAGGTGACGCCGGCGAGGCAGAGGAACGCCGCTACCAGCGCCGCCAGGTGCTCGGCGTTGGCCTCCTCGATCAGGGCGCCCGCGGCCGGTCCCGGACGCACGGTCACCAGCCCTGAGAGCTCTAGCATGCGCAGCGCTTCGCGCAGCGGCGTCGCCCCGACCCCATAGCGGCGCATCAACTCGGCCTGCGGCGGCAACCGGTCGCCCGGCCGAAGGCCGTCTGCGGCGACGCCCCGGACGATGTCGAACAGGAGCCCCTGCGCCTTCTTCACAGCCGTCGTCATTCCAGCCCCGCCTGCGCGACAGCGACGCGCCTCCCGAATTTTGCTTGAGATCGAGCCTATGATATTCATCATGATGATCAATAAGAATTTATGCCATGAGGCTTTTCCTTGCGTCATCGCAGGCTGGGATCGAGCGACCTCGTCGTGTCGGAAATTTCCCTTGGCGCCTGGCTGAGCTACGGCGAGGGCGAGGTTCGCGCGCGGCATGTCGCATGCGTCCGCCGCGCGCTGGAGCTGGGGGTCAATCTATTCGATACGGCCAACGTCTATGGCTGGGGCGAATCGGAACGGTTGCTCGCCGAAGCGCTGGTGGGCGTCCCACGCGACCGGTACCTGCTCGCCACCAAGCTATGGGGGCCGATGAACGACGTCGACAAGGGCCTCTCGCGCGACCAGGTGTTCAAGCAGATCGACGGCTCGCTCCAGCGGCTCGGGACCGACTACGTCGATCTCTACCAGTGCCATCGCTTCGATGAGGAGACACCGCTGGAGGAGACATTGCAGGCGCTGAGCGACGTGGTCCGGCAGGGCAAGGTCCGCTGGCTCGGCTTCAGCGAATGGCCGTCGGAGCGCGTGTGCGAGGCGGCCGCCATGGCTGGCGTCGAACGGTTCGTCTCCAGCCAGCCGCAGTATTCGTTGCTCTGGCGCGAGCCGGAACGGGAGATCTTCCCGCTCGGCCGCGTGCTCGGCCTCGGCCAACTGGTCTGGGCGCCGCTCGCGCAGGGGGTGCTCGCCGGGCGCTATCCGCCGGGCGCCGGATTCCCGTCGGGCTGGCGCGGCGAGAGTCCGGCGATGAGCGTTCACCTGCGCCGCTGGTTCAGCCCCCCGGTCCTCGCCGCAGCCCAGGCCCTCGGTCCGCTGGCGGCGGAGGCTGGGCTGACGGCGGCCCAGTTCGCGGTGGCCTGGGTGCTGGCCAACCCGGACGTCACCTCGGCGATCGTCGGCGCTTCACGGCCGGAGCAGCTGGCCGACACCGTGGCGGCGAGCGGAGCGCGCGTCGATCCTTCGCTCTTCCGCCGAGCTGAAACGCTGCTTGCGGACGCCCTCGCCGAAAGCAGGGCGTCGGAAGACGGGAGCCAAGATGCCTGACCCGACCGCTCAGCTCGCCGACCTGACCAGCCGTGCTGAGATCACCGAGGTGGTCCTGCGCTATGTCCGCGCCATCGACCGCTGCGACGAGGCGCTGCTTCGCAGCTGCTTCCACGGCGACGCGCGCCATCGCCACGGAAGCTTCGAGGGTTCGTCTTCCGACTTCTGCGCCTTCGCCATCTCCATCTGCCGGCAGGTGGAGGCGACCCACCACCAGCTGGGGCCGGTGTCCATCGAGCTCGCCGGCGAGGTCGCGTTCACGGAAACCTACTTCACCTCGCACCATCGGTTCGGGGCGGCGGCGCCGGCCGGTGGTCGGCCGCACGAGGATCGTTTCGTGGGCGGCCGCTATGTGGACCGCTTCGAGCGCCGCGACGGCGTCTGGAAGATCGCCGAGCGCCGCGGCGTCAACGAATGGTTGCGCTACGAACCCTCGAGCGACGGCGGCTTCTGGGAGGGGCCTGCCGAACAGCGCGGCCGGCGGGATCGCAGGGACCCCGTCTATCGGCGGTGACGGCTCCCTCCGCCTGCGCGGACCCGGCGCTGTCAGGCCGCCACGCCGTGGGGCGCCGGGAGGCCCAGATCGCGCGCCACGGCCTCCAGCCTGGCGACCTTGGCCTCGGACGCGACGGCGGGATCGTTGGGCCAGACGTCCGGACCCCAGAGGACGATGTTCTCGAAGCCTTCGCGCACGAAGCCGTCGACCGTCTCGGCATAGGGCATGTACGGCCGCACGAAATATCCGAAGGCGCGCCGATCGGTCCCTTGGGCCCTGCGGGCGGCTTCGATCGTCTCGCGCATCGCCAGGGCCGACTCCAGGGTGATCTGCGCAGAATTGATCCAGGCGTCCGCCACCCGCGCGACCCGCCGTAACGCCGGACCGGAGTTGCCGCCGCAGACCAGCGGAACCTCCACCGCATGCGGCGAGATCTGCAGCTCATCGAACCGGAAGTGCTCGCCCTGGTGGCTGAAGTAGCCACCCGCCCAGGCCTTCTTCAGGATGTCGATGGCCTCGTCGAGGCGCGCGCCGCGTTCCGCGAACGGCACCCCCAGGGCGTTGAACTCCTCCTTCAGCCAGCCGGCGCCGGTTCCCAGCAGGAAGCGGCCCCCGGAGACGTCGTGCGCCGTCGCCGTGGCGCGGGCCAGCAGCAGCGGATGCATCATCGGCACGATGCAGATGGCCGTGCCGAGCTTGAGCCGCTGCGTGGCGCCGGCCACCGCGCCCAGCAAGAACCAGGGATCGTGGATCTTCACGTCCGAGCCGAGGATCGCCTTGTCGCGGGCGTCGTTCTGGTCGGCCGGCGTGTCCGCACGCGACGGGTGATGGCCCACATATGTCTTGGGGATCACGTAGTGCTCGCCGAACCACAGGCTGTCGAAGCCCAGCCGCTCGGCGTGGCGGGCGAGATCGATCAGGTCCCGCGGCTCGTAGTCGTAGGTGGTGATCCCGAAAGACGGCTTGCGCGTCACGCCAGGCTCCTGAGGTCTCAGACGGGTTTCCATTGCGGCAAGGTCGGACCGTCGCCCAGCCGCTCGAACCAGACCTGCATCGGCTGGCCGGCGGCCAGATCCGGCTCGCCATCCAGCCGCCCCATCAGACGCACCTCCGGAGCGTCGTCCAGTTCGACGACCACCAGGGTGTAGGGGGCGGCGTAGTCCGGGTGGATCTGGTGCATCACCGTCGTCCAGGTGTGCAGGGTTCCCGTTCCCCGGGCGTCCTTCCAGGCCGTGTTCCAGCCGCCGCAATGTGGGCAGTGGTCGGTCGGCGGATGCAGGGCGTGGGCGCAGTCCAGGCACGCACGATAGACCAGCCGCCCCTCGGCGGCCGCTTCGAAGAACCCGGCGGTGTCGCGGTCGCGGTCGTAGGGGAGGATGGAATGGGCGCCCATCATGCGGCCCTCCGGAAGACGACGCTGGAGCCGACCGGCAACGGCCCGCCAGTGCACAGGCAAAGCTCCGCGTCCTCGATCTGCATGTCGGCCTCGCCGCGCAACTGGCGCACCGCCTGGACGATGTGGTTCATCCCGTGGACGTAGCCCTCGGAGAGGTGGCCGCCGCCAGTGTTGATCGGCAGCCGGCCGTCCTTCTTGAGGGCGCCCGAGGCGGCGAACGGGCCGCCCTCCCCTTTGCCGCAGAAGCCATAGGCCTCGAGCTGCAGGATCACGCTGATGGTGAAACAGTCGTAGATCTGGGCGATGTCCATCTCATGCGGCCCCACCCCGGCGCGGCGCCAGAGCTCGGCCCCGGCCTGGCGACCGCCCAACTCGGTGATGTCGTCGCGGGTGACGACCGGGAACATCATGCCCGCGCGGTGGTCGCGCGGCGCGCCCCCCGCCACCGCGCGGATCAGCACCGGCGGCTTCCTGAGGTCCTTGGCCCGTTCGGCGCTGGTGATGACCACGGCGCAGGCGCCGTCCGACTCCAGGCAGTAGTCGAAGAGCCGCAGGGGCGACGAGATCATCCGAGAGGCGAGATAGTCCTCGAGCGTCAGGGCGCGGTCCGCCATCTGGGCGTGCGGGGTCTGGTTGGCGTGCTCGCGGCAGGCGATGGCGACGGCGGCGAGCTGCTCGGGCGTGGTGCCGTAGTCCAGCATGTGCCGGCGCGCCATCAGGGCGAAGGTCTGGCCGGCGGTCTGCAGCCCGTACGGGACGAAGAACTCGTCATAGCCGCCGAAGCCGCCGACGACCTGGGCGCCCATGCGCTGCTCGCCCGACCCCAGGCGCGTCTCGGACCGGCCGTTCAGCGAGCGGAAGGCGAGCACGGCCTTCGCCTGGCCCGACAGAATGGCGCCCATGGCCAGGCCCATCATCATGCAGGGCGCGACCCCGCCGGGGCCGGTGTCGGCCCAGTAGTGGAGGTTCTTGGCGCCGAGCGCGGCGGCCAGGCTGTAGGGCCGCACGGTGTCCTGCTCGCAGCGGACGACGCCGTCGATGTCGTCCACCGTCAGGCCGGCGTCGGCGATCGCCTTCAGCGAAGCCTCGGTGGCGAGCGACAGCACGCTGCGCCCGGAATCGCGGCTGAACGCGGTCTGGCCGATCCCCACCACGGCGCATTTGTCACGGCCCGCGAAGGCGAGGTCGTCATCGATCATGGAAGGGCCTCCTCATGCGGCAGGGCGCCGGCGCCGAGCACCTCGGCGGTGTGTTCGCCGAGGTTCGGCGCCGCCGTGCGGGCTGCTTCGCCGAACGACGAGAACCGGTAGATCGCGCCGGGATAGGTCACCGGGCCGATCCCCTCGTGCTCGACCTCGACGAAGAAGCCGCGGGCCTTGAGGTGCTCGTCGTCGAACAGGTCCTCCGGCGCGTTGAGCACACCGATCGGCAGGCCTGCGGCCTGGCCGTCGCGGTAGGCATCGTGTGAGTCCTGCACCAGGAAGAAGCACTCCACCAGTTCCTGCACCTGCTGGAAGTTGGCCTGGCGGTAGGCCACGTCGGAGAAGGCCGGCTCGGCGAGCTGAAGGGCCATGCCCTTGGAGTCCATCCAGTTGACCAGGGCCGTCCAGGACTTGGGCTCCGCGACGATCAGGGTGAAATAGACATAGCGATCGTCGGCGCAGCGGAAGAGCGCCGGCTGGGTGGGCGAAGGCTGGGCGTGGCGGCAGGTCTGCCGTTGAACGTTCACCCGCGGGTAGAACCAGTAGGGGTTCGCCAACTCCACATTCACGGCGCAGGCCTCATGCATGGAGACGTCCAGCAGCTGGCCGCGCCCGGACTTCTGTCGCTCGAGCAAGGCCAGCATGACGCCGATCTGCGCGAAGCTGCTGGCGGTGTGATGGGCCTGGTCGCCGCCCGGCCGGATCGGCGGGATGGCGTGGTCGTCGTAGCCGCAGCTGTTGAGCGGGCCGCCGGCCGCCAGCGCCACGAGGTCGGACGACTTGTAGTCCGCCCAGGGACCGGTCAGGCCGAACGGCGTCACCGACAGCACGATGAGGCGCGGATGGGCCTCCGTCAGGCCAGCGAGATCGAGGCCCAGCGCCTGCAGCGCCGCGGGTTGCAGCGTGGAGATGAGGATGTCGGCCTCGCCCAGCAGGCCCTGCAGCGCGGCCATGCCCTCGGCGGCGGCGAGATCGGCGGTCACGCTCTTCTTGTTCGAATTGTAGAACCAGAAGTTCAGGCTTGCGTCATGGTCCGCGCGCCCCTTGGCATACGGGCCGACGGCGCGGGTCGGGGACCCCTGCGGCGGCTCCAGCTTGACCACCTCGGCGCCCAGCCGGGCGAGCAGCAGGCCCGCGAACTCGCCGCCGATGTCGTGGGCCACCTCCACGACCTTGAGGCCGGCCAGGGGATGCTTGGGCTGGGCCATGGTCAGATCGCCCCTTCGGCGGCCAGCGCTTCGTACTCGTCCTCCGAGACCCCCAGCAGGCCCTGGAAGACGTGGGCGTTGTCCTCGCCCAGCAGCGGCGCGGAGCGCCAGGTGTCCTGCACCGTGCGCGAAAACTGGACCGGCGTGCCCTCGAACCGCGCCTCTCCGATCACCGGATGGTCGAGTTCGAAGAACAGGCCACGGCCGGCGATCTGGGGGTCGTGGTCATTGGTGTCCTCGGCCGTCTGCACCGCGCCGGCGGCGACGCCCGCCGCCTGCAAGGCGTGCATCAGGACATAGCGGTCCTTGTCCCGCGTCCAGGCGCCCATGCGGGCGTCGAGCTCGTCCTGGTGGGCGAAGCGCGCAGCCTGGGTCGAAAACTGCGGGGCGCCCGCCCAGTCCGGGTCGCCCATGGCGGACACCAGGCCCCGCCATTCGACGTCATTGAACACGGCGATGGCGATCCAGCGGTCCTCGCCCGCGCAGGGATAGACCCCGTGCGGCGCCGCGTCCGGATGCTCCAGCCGGTTGCCGGTCGGATAGCGGCCGTCGCGCGTCGAGCGGCCGTTCACCGTCACGTCCAGCAGGATCGGGCCCAGGAGATTGATCCCCGCCTCCACCGCGGAGACATCGATCTCGGCGCCCTCGCCGGTGTCGTTGCGATGGTAGATCGCCGTCAGCAGGGCCGAGGCGTTGAAGAAGGCCGCTTCGTTGTCCATGTACGACAGCCCCCATCCGGAGGGCTCCTCGCCCGGCAGGCCGCTGATGTAGGAGAGCCCGCATACGGCCTGCACGATCGGCCCGTAGCTGCGGTGTTCGGCGTGCGGGCCGGTATGACCGAAGCCGCTCATGCGCCCGTAGATGACCTGCGGCGACAGCTCGCGGAGCCGCTCGTAGGTCAGGCCCCAGCGCTCCATCACCCCGGGGGCGAAGTTCTCCGTGACCACACTCGAGGAGGCGATCAGCCGGTCGGCCAGGGCACGGCCCTTCTCGCTGCGCATGTTGATGGTCACGCCCAGCTTGTTGCGGTTGTAGTTGTTGAACAGGCCGCCCTTGTTCGGGTCCGGATTGGCGTCCTCTTCCCCGTAGGTGCGCGCCTCGCCCTTGTAGATCGGCAGGCGCCGGGGCATGTCCAGCCGGTTGCGGTCCTCGATACGGATCACTTCGGCGCCGAAGTCGGCCAGCAGCCGGGTGGCGCAGGCGCCCACCCCCATCCAGCAGAAGTCGGCGACCCGGATCCCCGCCAGCGGGCCCTGGCGCGCGCCCGGTGCGCGGCCGCGACCGGCCGGCGTGGGTCGATGCGATCGGGCTGCGGTGGTCTGCATCGCTGAATTCAGCGCCCGAAGACGCTCTCCCTGGGTTCGGACGGGTTGTCGACGCGGCCTGGGGCTTCCTACGTCGCGCGGTCCGTTATAATGATCATTATGAACTCCGCATCCCCCCTGTCAACGCCATCGACGCCGGCGCGCGGAGCTTGCATTGTGTCGACGGCGCTGCGAGCAAGCGCCTTTCCCGAGTTTGCCGTTCGGTCACGTGGGCCGCCCCGGGGAAGGATGATCGCATGAGCCCGCGCCAGAAGGCGGCCAAGCCCGTCGCAGAGGCGACAGCCCCGCAGGCGAAGCGGCCAGTCTCGTTCGAGCTCGTCCGCCGAACCTTGAAGACGTCCGAGGTGGTGGCGCTGGAGATCGTGCGCGACATCGTCGCCCAGCAGATGCTGCCGGGCGACCGGCTGCCGCTGGAAGCCGAGATGCTCGTCCAGTACCGGGTCAGCCGTTCCTCGTTGCGCGAAGCGCTGCGGCTGCTCGAGGTCCAGGGCCTGATCGCCATCCGGCCGGGTCCGGGGGCGGGAACGGTGGTGGGCCGCGTGTTGCCGGGCAACCTGTCGCGCACGCTCACCTTGCACCTGCACATGTTGGGCGCGAGCTACGACGAACTGCTGGAGGCGTGGACCGAGACCGAGCCCCTGCTCGCCCGCCTGGCGGCGCTCAACCCCGATCGGGAAAAGGTCAGGGCGGCCCTTAGCCCCTTCCTGGACGAGAGCCATGCCTGGGCGGTGCGGGAGGGCCTGCAGTTCCACGACATCGTCTCGGAGCTGGCCGACAACCGGGTGCTCGAGCTGGCGCTTCGCTCGATCGGGTTCATCGTCACCGAACAGGTGCTGACCAGCGCCGAGCGCGGGCACCTGGAGGAACAGATCGTCCACGATCACCGCGGACTCGCCGAGGCGATCATCGCCGGCGACGCGGAGCTCGCGGCCAACCGGATGCGCGAGCACATCCGCCATGCGGTGGAGGACTTCAAGGCGTATTGGCCGCTCAAGATCGGCGAGAAGGTCCAGTGGCGCTGAGCCGTCAGGCCCGCGCCGGCTCTGCGTCGCCCGGCGCCGTCATCTGGGGCGCCCCCGGCAATTCCCGCATGAGGTGCTGTCCGGAGCGGAAGAAGCACAGGGCCGCCACCACGCTCATGCCGACGCTCGCCAGGATGGCGTAGCGCAGCGACTCCGCCCCGAGCGTCGGCTGCAGGGCGTCGCTGATCATTCCGGTCATCAGCGGCCCCAGGCTCAGGCCCAGGATATTGGTGATCAACACCAGCATGGCCGAGGTGAAGGCCCGCATCCGCGACGAGACCAGCATCTGGGCGGTCGCGACGATCGGCGCGAACCACACGTTCAGCAGGACCGCCTGGACGGCGCCGAACGCCATGGACGCGCCCGTATCGTCCAGCAGATAGACGCCCAGCGAGACCGGGATCAGCAGGGCCGAAGCCAGGGCCGGAAGCCACATGTACCAGCGACGGTCGCCGCGCCCGAGCCGGTCGGCCATCCAGCCCCCGACGAACTGGCCCAAGCCCCCGCCCAGGCCTATGGCGAGCGCCAGGAACAGGGCCACCTGGCCGATCGGCAGGTGATGCACGCGGCCATAGAACGGCGCATTCCAATTGTGGGCGGCGAAGACCACGAAGGCGTGGGCGGCCCCGCCCGCGGCCAGGAACCGGAAGGCCCGCAGGTCCCAAAGGGTGGAGAGCGCCTCCCGAAGCGGGACCTTCGCCCGCGCGTCGGTCTGCGCGTCGAAGCGGCCCCGCTCAGGCTCCTTCATCGTCAACACCAGCGGCGCGAGCGCGACGCCGACGACGCCGAACACCAGGAAGGCCTCTCGCCAGCTTAACGCCTGGGTCAGCCAGCCGCCGGCGGCGAAGCCCAGCATGGTCCCGAACGGATTGGACAGACCCCAGAGCGCCAGCGCCGTCGCCCGCTGCCGCACCGGGAAGTAGTCGGCGATCAGGGAATGGCTGGCCGGGACGCACCCCGCTTCGCCGAACGCCACGCCCATGCGCAACGCCACCAGGGTTCCGAAGCCGTTGGCCAGGCCGCAGGCGGCGGTGGCCGCGCTCCAGATCGCCAGCGCCGCGGCGATCAGGCGCTTGCGGTTCCAGACATCGGCCAGCCGGGCGATCGGTAGCGCCATCGTCGTGTAGAGCAGCGCGAACGAAAGGCCAGTCAGGGCGCCCAGCTGGGTGTCGGAGAGCCCGAGGTCAGCCTTCAGCGGCTCCTGCAGGATCGCGATGATCGAGCGGTCGATGTAGTTGAACAGGGCTACCACGAACAGCATGGCCAAGCCGTAGCGGCTGGCGGCGATCGATACGTCCGTCCTGGCGCCTGCAGGCATCTTCCGAACACTCCGACGGCCCGGGGGGCCGTTCGAGACGCGGCGGGCGGAAGGATCCCGCCCCGCCGCTACGCTATTGGAACTTCCGCGTGAGGGTCACGCCGACCTGCCGTGGCGGGTTGATCGAGCCGCGATCCACTTCCCGGGCGCCGGCGTTGAACTCCGCCTGCGTCAGGAAATAGAAGAAGTAGTTGGACGCCGCCGTGAAGCTCCACCTGTTGGTGATGTTGCGGGCCCAGAGCTGCGCCGACCAGAGATCGTCCGCCGACTCCCAGACCAGCGACGCGTTGAGCACGCCGTCCTTGCCTGTCTTCCCCTCGACGAACGGCTGATTGGCCAGGGCGCTGACCGGGAAGTTGCTGGACCACTTGGCGTCCACCTTGGCGGTGAGCTCGGAATCGTTGGCGAGCGTCCAGGCGTACTGGACCGAGACCGTGACGTCGTGCTCCGGCACGAACGGCGCCTTGTTGCCGCTGCAGTCCACGCCGGCGGCGCAGCCGATGAACTCCTTGAAGAAGGCGTCGGTGTAGGCGTAGTTGACCCCGAGCGTCAGGCCGTCGACCGGGATGACGGAAGCCTCGACCTCGATCCCCTTCACCCGCAGCTTGCCGGCGTTGGTGTCGTTGAGCACGCCGTTCACCAGGGAGCGGACCTGCAGGTCCTTGGTGTCGGCCTGGTAGGCGGCCACGTTGAGCGTCAGCCGGCGGTCGAAGAACCGGGTCTTGGCGCCCAGTTCGTAGCTGATGCTGTCTTCCGGCTCCAGGGGGGTCACCGCGGCCGCGGCGTTGGTGCTGGTCAGCGACCAGCCGCCGCCCTTGAAGCCGGTGGCGACGCTTCCGTAGAACATCAGATCGTTGTTGGGCTTGAAGTCGAGGATCGCCCGCGGGGTGAACGCCTTCCAGGTCTTTTCGAACTTCACGTCGAATGGATTGCCGTAGAACAACGTGAAGGCGTCGTGGCGCGTGTAGCCCGCCTTGTCCTCGATCGTGTAGCGCGCGCCGACCGTCAGGTTCAGCTGGTCAGTGATGGCGTACTTGCCTTCCGCGAACACCGCATAGGACTTGACGTGGTTGGCGCCGCTGACGTTTGCGTCGAACCGGGGACCGAAGTTGGCGGGTCCATAGACCGCCGGCGCCACGGGACAGCCGATGAAGCCCCGCGCCAGCGCCGCGCCGCACTGCATGGCGCCCAGGCGGCTGCCCGGCACCGTGCCGTTGAAGCCGAAGCTGATCCGCTTGTAGATGTTCTCGAAGCTGTAGTAGGCGCCCGCCACATAGGTGAAGCGGCGATCCGACGGCGACGTGAAACGGATCTCCTGGCTGAACTGGAACTCCTTGCTCTCGTTCAGGCTCTTGTCGTTCATCGGCAGGGCCGACGAGTCGCCGTCGTCGACGTAATAGGAGTCCAGGTTCCGGTAGCTGGTGATCCAGGTCAGGTCGCCGAAGCCTGTGTCGTATTCGGCCCGCGCCTGCAGCACATAGATGTCGCGCTTGTAGCGGCCGTCCTGGTCGTGGGAGACGTCCCACGGATTGCTGGCGATCGCCTGATGGGCGGCCACCAGCGCGCCCTGTCCGACCGCCTGGTATCCGCTCGGCAGCTGGTCCTCGTGGAAGTAATAACCCATCAGCAGCACATCGAGATTCTCGTTCGGCCGCCAGCGCACCGACGGCCGCAGAGCGAAGCTCTTCTGGTCATTCAGGTACGAGCCCGTGATCAGGTTGTGGGCGTAGCCGCCGATGTTCTTGACGCTGTAGGCGAGGCGCGCGGCCATGGTGTCGGACAGTGCGGTGTTGAGGTAGCCGCGGGTCTCGAAGCCGGGGTTCTTGGCCTTGGAGTACTTCGACAGCGACGCGGTGATCTCCCCGTCGGTCTCGCCGAGCTCCGGCTTGCGGCTGGTGATCTGCAGGGCGCCGCCGACCACGTTGCGGCCAAAGGTGGTGCCCTGGGGCCCGCGCAGGATCGCCAGCTGCTCGATATCGAAGAAGTCGGCGCTGAACGAGGCCGTCGAGCCGAAATAGATGTCGTCCATGAAGATGGCGACCGGCAGCGACAGGTGCGGCGAGTCGTTCGTTTGGGCCTGGCCGCGGATCAGCACATTGGCCGTGCTCTGGCCTTTGGTGCTGACGAAGGTCGCGCCCGGAACGATGGATGGGATGTCCACGAAGTTCTGGACCCGTTGGCGCTCCACCTGCTCGCCGCTGAGCGCGGTGATGGCCAGCGGCACGTCCTTGAGCGCCTCGGCCCGCCGGGTCGCGGTGACGATGACTTCGGTCACTTCGGAGGGATCCTGCGGCGCGGAGCCCGCCTCGGCCAACGCTGGCGAAGCCGCCAGGCCCACGCCCGCCGACAGCGCGGCGGCCGCCGCTCGCCGCAAGAGCCCCGTCTTCCGATGCTCGGTGAAGACCCACATCTTCCTGCCCCTTCTTCACGACCGCGCCGGATGCGGTCGACCTGTCGTTGGGGGAAGGTGCGCCTGGATGGCGTCGCCTGACGGCGCGCGCATCCGCATCCCCGCAAGCGTGCGGGCGACCCTTGGCGCCTCTTCCCTTTGGTCCTGTCTACGCGAACCTAATAGGATGATCATGATGATGATCATCCGAATGTCAAGCGCCGGATCGTGCACGATCTGCCCGGCGCCGGGCGTTGTGTCGATGCCTCAGCCGAGGTCGATCTTGAGGAGCTGCTTGCCGAGGTTACGGCCTTCGAACAGCCGCATCAGGGTGGCCGGCGCGTTCTCGAGGCCTCGCTGCACATCGGCCCGCGGCGTGATCCGGCCGGCGCGCACCCAGTCGGCGAGGCGGGCGTCGGCCTCCGGATAGTCGCGCTCGTGCTGCGGCGCCAGGAAGCCTTGGAGGGTCGCCCCCGTGAACACCACATTGAAGTAGTTGCGCGGGCCCTCCGGCATCTGCGGGCTGCGCGGGTCGAAGTTGTAGCGGGAGATGGCGCCGCAGATCACCACCCGGGCCCGCTGCGCCAGGCGCGCCAGGGCGTCGTTGAGGATCTCGCCCCCCACATTGTCGAAGAAGATGTCGATCCCGGCCGGTGCGAGTTCCCGCAGCCGCGCGCGCACCTTCTCGTGCTTGTAGTCGATGGCCCCGTCGAACCCGAGTTCCTCCACCAGCCAGGCGCACTTCTCCGCCCCGCCGGCGATTCCGATCACACGGCAGCCGGCGATCTTGCCGATCTGGCCGACCAGCGAGCCGGTGGCGCCGGCGGCGCCCGAGATGACCAGGGTGTCCCCCGCCACCGGCCTTCCCACCTTCACCAGCGCCAGGTAGGCCGTGCGCCCCGTGCCGCCCAGCACGCTCAGCACCGCATCGAGCGGGACGCCGGCGGGCGCCTTGTAGAGGGCCTGAGCCGGCACGGTGGCGTATTGCCGCCAGCCCAGGTGGCCGTAGACGGGGTCTCCCGGCCCGAAATCCGGATGGCGGGATCGCACCACCATCCCGGCGCCCGCCCCCGGCACCACCCCGCCGATCTCCACGGGCGCCATGTAGCCGGCGGCGTTCTCCATCCAGCTCTTCTGGGCGGGATCGAAGCCCAGGTAGGCGGTCTTGACCAGCACCTCGCCGGGACCTGGCTCGGCGACCGGGGCCTGCGCGAACCGGAAGTCGCCGGCCTCAAGCGGCCGGCCGACCGGACGGTTGGCGACAAGCCATTGATGCTGGACTGCGGGCGTCATGGTGTCTTCCTCGCCGTGACTCACGAGGCGCCCGCATCCTGGGCGTAGGCCCAGGCGGCCTCCGCCAGGGGGCGCACACGGGCGGCCTGGTCCGCCGCGCCGTCGGCCGCGGCGTTGCCCTGCAGCGCGCGCCCGACGATGCCCTGGACGATCGCCGCCACCCGGAACAGGTTGTAGGCCTTGTAGAAGCCCAGGTTCGTCAGGGCCGGCCGGCCCACGCGCTCGCAGTAGCGGGCGACGTAGGTTTCCAGGTCGGGGATGCCCAGCCTGGCCAGGTCTTCGCCCAGCAGGCTGCCGCGCGAATCGCCATCGTCGGGGCGGTACCATTCCATGGCGTGGTAGGTCAGGTCGCCGAGCGGGTCGCCGGTGGTCGAGAGCTCCCAGTCCAGCACCGCCACGACCCTGGGCTCCGTCGGATGGACCAGCAGGTTGTGGAACGAATAGTCACCGTGGATCAGCCGCGCCTCCCCAGCCGGCGGCGCGGCCCGCGGCAGCCAGTCCATGAGCCGGTCCATCTGCGGGATGTCCTGGGTGCGCGAGCTTTCGTACTGCTGGCCCCAGCGGGCGATCTGGCGCTCGAAATAGTTGCCCGGCCGGCCGAAGTCGCCCAGGCCCGCGGCCACATGGTCCAGGCTGTGCAACTGCGCCAGCGTGGCGTTGGCGGAATCATAGACCGCCGCGCGCTCGGCCGGCGTCAGGTCGGGCATGGCGCTGATGAGGAACACGCGCCCCGGCACGTGGCGCATCACATAGAACATGGAGCCGAGGACGCTATCGTCCTCGCAGAGCGCCAGCGGCTCGGGGACCGGCAAGCCGCGCTCGAACAGGGCGCGCATGACCCGGAATTCACGGTCGACCGCGTGCGCCGACTTGAGCAGCACGCCCGGCGGCTTGCGCCTCAGGACGTATTTCCGAGCGGGCGTGGTCAGCAGGTAGGTCGGGTTGGACTGGCCGCCCTCGAACTGGCGGACCTCGAGCGGTCCCTCGTAACCGGCGACCCTGTCGCCCAGGTACTGCGCCAGGCGGGCCTCGTCGATGCGGTGGGCCGCCTTCACCGCAACCGTCTGTCCCAGGTATTTCCGCTCGGGCTGGTTCATGGTCGACACCTTCAGGGAACGCAGCCGTCGAGGCGGATGATGGCGCCCGTGGTGAAGCTCGACCGGTCGCTGGCCAGGTAGAGGGCGGTGGTGGCGATCTCCTCGGGGCGGCCGATCCGCTTCAGGGCCGCCCGCGAATTGCGATCCGCCTCCTCGCGCCAGGATCTGGCGATGTCGGTCCAGAAGGGCCCGCACATGATGGCGTTGACCCGCACCTTGGGCCCGAACTCCATGGCGTGGTCCTGGGTCATGATGTTGAGCGCGGCCTTGGCTCCGGCGTAGACAGGATAGGTCGAGCTGGGCGCCACCGCGGCCGTGCTGCTGACGTTGATGATCGCGCCCGAACCCGCCTGAACCATGCGGTCGCCGATCAGGGCGGACAGGCGGAACGGGCCCTTGAAATTGACCCCCACGGTCTTGTCGAAGAGGTCTTCCGTCACCTCGGACGAGCGCGGCGCAGTCGGCGCGATGCCGGCGTTGTTCACCAGCACGTCCACCTTGCCGAACGCATCGTAGGCGGCCTCCACCAGGGCGGGGATGTCGTCCCATCGCCCTAGGTGGCAGGCCACCGGCAGGGCGCGGCGCCCCATGCGCCGGACCTCCTCGGCCACGGCTTCGCAAGGCTCCAGCTTGCGGCTGGCGACAATGACGTCGGCGCCGCTGGCGGCGAACGCCTTGACCATCTCGTAGCCCAGGCCGCGGCTGCCGCCTGTCACCAGGACGACCTTGCCGGTCATGTCGAAGTAGTCGGCCAACGTCCCCTCCCCTGGTTCCGCGCCGGCGGGCGCCGTGAATAGGACGGCCGGGTCAGGCCCGGCCGCCAGTCAGAGGGATCTCAGTCGAGGTGGTAGATGCGCGCGGCGTTGCCGTAGACGATCTTGCCGATGTCCTCGCGGGGGATGTCCTTGAACACCTCCTCCATGTAGTCGGACGGCGCCTGGGCCGAGGTGGCGGGGCCCGGGCTCATGCTGGTCGGGTGCGGGAAGTCGGTCTCGTAGAGGATGTTGTCGGCGCCCAGAATGTCGACGGCCGGCTTCAGCGTCTCCTTCTCGAACCAGAAGCAGCCGTAGATCTGCCGCTTGAAGTACTCCGACGGCAGCAGCTTCATGTGCGGGTTCTCCTTGTGGGCCCCGCAGTTCAGCCACTGGTAGTCCAGACCCGCCAGCAGGTAGGGCAACCAGCCCACGCCGCTTTCCACGGATACGAAGTTCAGCGTCGGGAAGCGTTCGCAGATCCCCCCGCAGGTGAGCTGCGAGATGATCTTGCCGTTGTCCATCGAGAACAGCGCGCCCATGGAAGCGAAGGCCGCATGCCGGCCGACGCTCTCGTGCATCATCTCGAAGTACCACATGTCGCCGGTGCCGATGTGGAAGTTGACCGGCAGCCCCATGTCCTGGGCGGCCGCCCACAGCGGGTTCCATTGCGGGTCGGTGAGCTTCGGCAGGCCGAAGTGCTCGGGCTCGCCGCACATGACGAGGCCCTTGTGGCCCATCTTGGCGGCGCGCTCCATCTCCTTGACGGTGAGGCCCACATCCCAGAACGGAAGCGCCATCTGCGGGACCAGACGCTTGCGGTCGACGCTGGACCAGTCGGTCAGCCAGTCGTTGTAGGCCTGGACGCACAGCAGCATGAGCTGGGAGTCGCCCAGCGCCAGGTAGCGTCCGGCGCCGAACCCCGCCACGTTCGGATAGAGGATCTGGGCCCAGATGCCGTACTCATCCATCTTCTTCAGGCGCGGCGCGGCGGCGTAGAGGGCCGGATCGACCTGTTCGAGGCGCTGCGGGCGCTTGGGCGGATACTCGTGCCAGCCGGCCATCGCCGCGCCGGCCGCGGCGCCAGTGCGGTCGCCGCCGAAGAACCAGGCGTCCTCGTTCATGCTGGGGTCCCACTTCACGTGCGGGACCTTGTCGCCGTATTTCGCCACCGAGATACGGGACGTCCACAGATCGTAGGGCTCGATCACGTGGGTGTCGGTATCGATAACTTTGAATTCCTTGACGATAGCGTTCACTTCGATTCCTCCGTCCACCGCCGTCCAGGGTCGCCGCCCGGCGCCCTTGTTGATTTAGGACAGATCATGATGATGATTATCATCATAGTCAATACGCGATTCAGGCAAGGATGATGCGGGCCAGGATGTTGTGCTGGATCTCCTGCGAGCCGCCGTAGATCGTGGCGGCGCGGCTGTTGAGATACTTGGCCGTGGGCGTGGGCGCGTAGTCCGGTCCCACCGGCGGCTCAGTGGCCGACATCCCCAGCACCGACCGCTGGTCGGCAATCCCACAGGGCCCCAGCGCGCCCATCCCCAGTTCGGTGATCTCCTGCAACAGGGTGCTGACCGCGACCTTCAGGCGCGAGGCGACGGAATCGCCCACCTCGCGTCCGGCGGACAGCGCTGCGGCCACCCCGCGCTCGACGACGTCCAGCGCCTGCAGCTCGATGTCGAGTTCCGCCCAGCGCCGTCGGAACGCCGCGTCCTCGTCCCACCAGCCTTCCGCCTCGGCGATGGTGCGGGCGCCCTGCAGCTGGGCCGTGAGCCGGCTCGCCGCCGCGCCGGCCCCGCGCTCGAACTCCAGAAGGTGCTTGGCCACCGTCCAGCCCTGGTTCTCCTCGCCCATGCGATTGCGGACCGGGATGCGGACGTCGTCGAGGAACACCTGGTTCACCTCGTGCTCGCCCGAGATGCTGATGATCGGGCGCACGGTGATCCCCGGCGCATCCATCGGGGTGAGCAGGAAGGTGATGCCCGCCTGCGGCCGGCCCTCGGTCGCGGTGCGGACCAAGAGGAACATCCAGTTCGCGTGGTGGGCGTGCGTCGTCCAGATCTTGGACCCGGCGACCACATAGTCGTCGCCGTCTCGCACCGCGCGCGTCTGCAAGGAGGCCAGGTCCGAACCCGACTGCGGCTCGGAGTAACCCTGGCACCAGTAGTGCTCCCCCGACAGCATGGGGGGCAGGAAGAAAGCCTTCTGCTCCGGCGTGCCGTAGCGCATCAGCACGGGGCCGCACATCTGCAGCCCCATCGCCGGCAGGGTCGGGGCGCCAGCGCGGGCGCACTCGTCGGCGAAGATGAACCGCTGCATGGGCGTCCAGCCCGGCCCGCCATGCTCTTTCGGCCAGGCGGGGGCCGCCCAGCCCTTTTCATGGAGGATCCGGTGCCAGAGCCGGCAGAGCTCGCCCTCGGCGAACACGCCGGCTTGCCGGGCGTTCCACGCCCGCAGCTGCGGCGTCAAAGCCGTGTCCAGGAATGCGCGCACCTCGTCGCGGAAGGCGACGAGGCCGGGATCGAGGTCTCCAGCCATGTGCGTGTCCCTCGGGCTCAGGCGGCGGCCTGGCGCGGCGCGGCGCGTTCGGCGTACTTGCCCAGCTCCAGCCGGGCGACGGTGCGGGCGTGCACCTCGTCCGGCCCGTCGGTGATCCGGTGGATGCGGTTGGAGGCGTAGAGCTCGGCCAGGCCGAAGTCGGCCGTGACGCCGGCGCCGCCGTGCGCCTGGATGGCGTCGTCGATCACCTTGCAGGCGATGCGCGGCGCCGCGACCTTGATCATCGCGATCTCGCCGCGGGCGCTCTTGTTGCCGGCCACGTCCATCATGTAGGCGGCCTTCAGGCAGAGCAGGCGGCACATCTCGATGTCGATGCGCGCCTCGGCGATGCGCTGTTCCCACACCGAGTGCTCGGCGATGGCCTTGCCGAAGGCGGTGCGCGTCAGGAGGCGCCGGCACATCTTCTCCAGGGCCACCTCGCAGGCGCCGATGATGCGCATGCAGTGGTGAATGCGGCCAGGACCCAGGCGGCCCTGCGCGATCTCGAACCCGCGGCCCTCGCCCAGGAGTATGTTGCCCGCCGGCACGCGGACGTTCTCCAACAGGATCTGGGCATGGCCGCCGTGGCTCTCATGCTCGTAGCCGAACACCGGCAGCATCCGTTCGATGGTCACGCCCGGCGTGTTGGCGGGCACCAGGATCATCGACTGCTGGCTGTAGATGTGAGCGGCGGGGTCGGTCTTGCCCATCAGGATATGGATCTCGCAGCGCGGATGGCCGGCGCCCGACGAGAACCACTTGCGGCCGTTGATCACATAGTGGTCGCCGTCGCGCTCGATGCGGGTTTCGATGTTGGAGGCGTCGGACGAGGCCACCGCCGGCTCGGTCATCAGAAAGGCCGAGCGGATCTCGCCGTTCATCAGCGGCCGCAGCCAGCGCTCCTTCTGCGCCAGGGAGCCGTAGCGCATCAGCACTTCCATGTTGCCGGTGTCGGGGGCCGAGCAGTTGAACACCTCCGAGGCCCAGCTCACCTTCCCGAGAACCTCGGCGACAGCCGCGAACTGCAGGTTGGTGAGCTGCAGGCCTTCGAACTCGAAGGTGTCGTCCACATGGGTCTGGCCGCTGTGCGGCGGCATGAACATGTTCCAGAGGCCCTCGGCCTTGGCCTTCGCCTTCAGCTCGTCGACGATCGGCACGGCCTTCCAGCGGTCGCCGTCGTGCTCCTGGCGCAGATAGGTCTCGCGGTTCGGATGGATGTGCTCGTCCATGAACCCCTGGACGCGGCCGATCAGGCGCTTGGTTTCGTCGGAATGCTCGAAGATCACGGCGGACCCTCCCCAGGGTGCTGAAGTCTGTTGTTGCGGATCAGGCTTCCAGAACGACCACGGAGAAGCCCTTCGCGATGGGCGCTGGCCCCATGGCGCTCCTTCTCCGAACATCTCGCCTTTCGGATATTGATCATAATGATCATGATAGTTTATGGTCAAGGACGCAAGACCAAGAAATTGGCAGGATCACGCGGGCCGGGGCTGTCGATCGCGGTCCCATTTCCGGAGACGGCCCATGAGCGACATCCTCTTGATCGATGATCCCGCACCCTTCGTACGCCGGCTGACGCTGAACCGCCCGGAGAAGCGGAACGCGCTTTCGAATGCGCTTCGGGCCGCGCTGTACGCCGCCCTCGAAGCCGCCGACGCCGACCCCGAGGTGCGGGTGACCATCCTGCGCGGCGCGGGAACCTGCTTCTCCGCCGGTTATGACCTGGGGGGTGGGGCGCGGCCGCCCTACCCCTATGAAACCGCGGCCGGCGCGGGCCAGTGGGCCCGTCACGTGGTCGAGGGCTGTTTCAAGGTCTGGGACCTGGCCAAGCCGGTGCTCGCCCAGGTGCACGGCTGGTGCCTGGCCGGCGGCTCCGAGCTCGCGACCGCCTGTGACCTGGTCTACGTCGCCGAGGACGCCCAGATCGGCTATCCGCCGGTGCGCATGATGAGCCCGCCGGACAACCAGTTCCACGCCTGGCTCTGCGGCCTGCGTCCGGCCATGGAGATGATGCTGACCGGCGACGCTATCGACGGGCTGGAGGCGGTGCGCGTGGGCTTCGCCAACCGCGCTTTCCCGTCCGACCGCCTCGAAGACCAGGTGCTGGCCATGGCCGAACGGATCGCCAAGATCCCCACCGACGTGCAGCAGATGAACAAGCGGTCCGTGCATCGGGCCATGGAGATCATGGGCCTCCGCGCGGCGATCCGGGCCGGCACGGAGATCCAGGCGCTCGCCCTCACCACGCCGTCCAGCCGCGAAACCTTCGCGCGGTTCAGCGAAGGGGTCTCCCAGGCGCTCGATGCGCGTGACGGCGCCTTCGGCGACTATCGCACCCGCGGTTGAACGGCCCTATCTCGACGCTGACCGGGGGCTCCCGGCAGGCTCGCCCAGCGGCGGGGTGACCGACGCCGGCAGGCGACCTGGCCGGAAGAGCTTGAACAGTTCGCCGTCGATCAGGGCATGCTGGCGCTCGACCGGCCAGTCGGCGGAATCGAACAGCACCTGGACCGCCATGCCGATGAGAAGGGTGAGGATCCGCCGCGCCTCGTCAGCGAGGTCGACGCCCGGCGTCATCGCGCCCTTGGCGTCCAGGTCCTGCATGATACGCAGGATATTGCCGCGCGTGCGCAGGATGCAGGCCCGCTGGGCGGTGGCGATCTCCTCGTCCGCCACTGCGCGGGCCCAGAAGGCCAGCCAGATCTTCCATTCGATGAGCTGCTCTTCGCCCACGGGCATGAGCTGGGTCAGATAGGCTTTCAGGTCGCCGTCGGCTGCGGCCAGGGCCGTTTCGCACCGCTCGGACGCCCGGTCGATGCTGGCGTTGTAGGTAAGGAACAGCAGTTCGCGCTTGTTGTGGAAATAGTGCGAGACGATCGCCGTGCTGCACTCGGCCGCCTCCGCCACGTCACGCACGGTGACGGCGTCCAGCCCCGCCCCGGCGATGAGCCGGGAGGCCACGGCGATGACCTGGCGACGGCGCTCCTGATGATCCACAAAAACCGGCATTGACACCCTTATAAAACGCTTGTCATATAACGACGATCACATGATGATCATCATAATAAACTTTGGTTGGAGGAACCCGGAATGAAGGATCGCCACCGCCGCCCCTAGTGGCTTGAAAATGACCCGTGGGCAAGTCTCCGCTCACGCTGGTCGAGTTTTCCACGCGCCTGCCCAAGTAGTCCACATCGAAAGACCGCTCTCGCGACAGCTTGAGCGAACGCGATCCTACGCCTCGAGCGTGGATTCGCGAGGCTAGACTGGACGATGCCGATGACGACGATTGAAACGGTGCGAGACACGCCAGCCGACTGGACGCCGCCCATGGCCGCCGAGGCGTCTCTTCCCGCAAGAAGCTTTGGCCATCTGCTCGACGGCGAGCACACCCAGACCAGGACGGTCTGGCTGAAGGTGAGGTGATCCCTGTGTCCCAGACTGTTGACCAACCATTCCCCATCGCGACCTGCGAACACCTGTCCGTCGACGTCCTGGTTCGCCGGCTGCAGGACCGCGTTGAGATCCTCGAGACCCTGTACGCCTACTGTCGCCACGCCGATCAGCTCAACGGCGACGCCATGGCCGACCTGTTCGTCGAGGACTGCATCACCAACTTCGTGCCTGGCGGCGAGGAAAAGATCCTGCGCGGCCGGGAGGCGCTGCGAGGGTTCCTCAACGGCGCGCTGGGCGTCACCGTCAGCGGCAGCCACCACATCACCAATGCGGAGCTGATCTTCGAGACGCCCGATCGGGTGGCGCTGCATTGCTACATGTACTCCTGGCAGCGGTTCCAAGGCTTCCCGGCGACGCCGGACTGCCACCGCTGGGGACGCTACGAGAACCGTTTCGCCCGCACCGCCCAGGGCTGGCGGATGGACCGCCTGAAGCTGGTGTCGGCCGGCGAGTACGGCGGCGCGCGCATCGGCGAACAACTCGGCCGCCCGTTCCCGCCCAGCTTCGAATGACGCCGCCCTGAAGGGCGCCGCGCAATCCCGACAAGAACAGACGTCGACGTCCTCGGGGGAGGAAACCCAGATGAAGCACATATTCCGTATCGCCCGGCGATCCGCCCGCAGCCTGCTGCTGGTCTGCGCGGCGCCGGCCGCGCTGAGTTGGACTGGCGCCGCACGGGCCGACGAGGCGCAACCCGCCGCGCTCGAGGAGGTGATCGTCACGGCCCGCAAGCGTGATGAGAACATCCAGAACATCCCGGTGGCGGTGACCGCCGTCTCGGCCAAGAAGCTGGACGACTACGGCCTGCGAGACATGGAATCGATCGCGCGGGCGACGCCCCAGTTGAACATCGTCCGTGGCAACAGCGGCTCGGGCGCCACCATCAGCCTGCGCGGGATCGGCTCCACCTTCACCAGCATCGGCATCGAGCAGTCGGTCGCGGTGAACCTGGACGGCGTCTATTACGGCCAGGGCCGGATCATCAACGAAGGCTTCTTCGACATGAAGCAGGTGGAGATCCTGCGCGGACCTCAGGCCCTGTTCTTCGGCAAGAACGCCTCGGCGGGGGTGATCTCCTTCCGATCGGCCGATCCGAGCGACCACTTCGAAGCCCTGGGTCGGGTCGGCTACGAGTTCAAGTCCAAGACCGCCAGTGCGGAAGGCGTGGTGTCCGGCCCGGTCACCGACACGCTCGGCCTGCGCCTGGCGGTGCGCTACTCCGACATGTCCGACGGCTACATGGAGAACATCGCCCCGGCCACGACGCTCACCACGCTCAACATCGCCAACGGGGTGTCCACGGTCCACGCCGTGCCGGCGCCGGTCCGCGACGTTCCCGGCGAACGCGACGTCTCCGCGCGGCTGACCGCCCTCTATCGGCCTTCGGACCAGTTCAGCCTGACGGCCAAGGGCTCGATCACCCGCTATCGCGTCGAGGACGCCACCTGGAACTATGAGCTCATCGACTGTCCGCTCGGCCACGCCCAGGTGAACCCGACCGAGACCTGCGGCGCCGACCGGCGGATGCAGCAGAACGACGTGCCGGCGGACATCGCCGCCACTAATCCGCTGCTCGGCCGCCACGGCGGGCGGCTATACCAGGACTATGACGCCTACGCCTTCAGCGCGAATGCGGCCTACACCGCCGACAAGGTGGACATCACCTCGGTCACGGGCCTGCACCGCTTCGTCAACTACTTCCTGGGCGACTACGACTTCACCGGCGCGGCCAACGGCGGCACCTGGGGCTCGGAGCGGTCGAAGTACAAGGCCTTCTCCGAGGAAATCCGGGCGCAGACCAAGCTCGACGGGCCGCTGAACTTCATGGCGGGCGTCTACTACCAGAACACCCGCCTCGACTTCGACCAGCAGATCATCTTCCCGGGCGCCCTGGAGAACTCGGCGGCGACCGATCCGACCAAGCGCTACATCACCGTAGCCAAGCTCTCCTACACCGACGGGACCACCTTCGCCGGCTTCGCCCAAGCGCAGTGGAGGTTCACGCCGCAATTGGAGCTGGATGTCGGCGCGCGCTACACGCACGAGACCAAGGACTCGCAGTTCGTCCAGCCCTATGTGATCGCGGCCTACCAGCCGGTGTTCCGCCAGAACCATCCGCTCGCGGCCAACCAGAGCTTCAACAACCTCTCGCCCGAGGTCACCCTGACCTGGAAGCCGACGGACGACGTGACCGCCTTCGTGGGCTACAAGAAGGGCTTCAAGTCGGGCGGCTTCTCCGGCAGCGCCCTGGACAGCGCCGTGGGAAACACCACCGTCGGCGACCTCGCCTTTTCGCCGGAAAAGGCCAAGGGCGTCGAAGGCGGGGTGCGGGCGATCCTGTTCGACCGGCGCCTGCGCCTGTCGCTCGACGCCTACCGCTACACCTACGACGACCTGCAGATCGACTTCTTCGACGCCGCCAAGATCCAGTACATCACCAAGAACGCGGGCGCGGCGCGGGCGCAGGGGGTCGAGTTCGAGGCCGAGTGGGCGCCGCCGGCGCTCACCGGCCTCGTCCTGCACGGCAGCCTCGCCTACAACCGGTCGCGTTACACCAGCTTCGCCGACGCCCCCTGTTGGGGCGGCCAGACGCCGGCCCAGGGCTGCACCATCGTCACCGCCCGGCCTATCCAGGACCTGAGCGGCCACGCCACCGCGCTTGCGCCCAAGTGGACCGGCGCGCTCGAGGCCAACTACGAGCATGACGTGGCGGAGAGCCTGGTGTTCGGCGCCAGCGTGAACCTCCGCTACGCCAGCGGATACTTCGCGAACGCCTTCGGCAATCCAAATGCGAAGCAGGGGTCCTACTCGACGCTGGATGCGGCGCTGCGGCTGACGACCAAGGACCAGCGCTGGCAGGTCGCCGTCATCGGCAAGAACCTCACCGACAAGTACGTGGCCTACTACATCGGCGACGCGCCCAGTTCCGGCAGCGGGACCGGCACGGCCGCGGCCGTGCGCTCTGACCTGGCGGCCGCCCCCAACCTGCCCCGCACTATCGCCGTGCAACTGACCTGGAAGTACTAAGCCGCGAGTCCGCTCGCGGCGCGCGCCAAGCGGAGAATGTCATGACCAGCGTGCTCACCTCGGCCAAGCCCATTTCGACGCGCAGGCCGGACACCATGCGCGACCTCGAGCGGCGCATGGTCGCCCACCTGGCGGCCGGCGGAACGACCGACCTGGCCAATGCGCCGATGAGCGTCTCGCCGCGCGAGTACACCGACCCCGCCCGGCTCGAGGCCGAACGGCGGGAACTGTTCGGCAAACTGCCGCTGCTGGCGGGCCTCTCTCAGGACCTCGCCCAGCCCGGCGACATGATGGTGTTCGACGCCGCCGGCCCGGCGATCCTCATCGTGCGCGGCCAGGACGGCAAGGCGCGAGCATTCCTCAACATGTGCGCCCACCGCGCCGCGCGCCTGGTGAACGAATGCCAGCGGCGCAAGCTGGTGGTGTGCCCCTTCCATGCCTGGAGCTTCGACCTCGAGGGCCGGCTGGTCGCCGTGCCCGGCGAGGACGCGTTCGAGGGCGTCGACCGCGCGACCCGCAGCCTGGTCCGTGTCCCGGTCGGCGAATGGGGCGGCATGATCTTCGTGAAGGCCCACGCCGGCGAGGAGGAGATCGACGTCGAGGCCTGGCTGGGCGACATGGGCCCGCAACTGCTGGCGCTCGACCTGGCCGGCGCCCGGCCCATCAAGCAGGACCGCCTCGACACCGAGGCCAACTGGAAATACTGCCTCGACACCTATGGCGAGGCCTATCACTTCAAGGCCTTGCATACGACGACCTTCGGCGTGCGAACCCGCAGCAACGTCGCCCTCTACGACAGCTTCGGCCCCCATTACCGCGTGGGCTTCACCGCCTTCGCCTACGAGGAGCTGGTCGGCAGGGACGAAGGGGAATGGCCCGACACGCCCTACGGCGGCAGCCACTTCATCTTCCCGAACTCCATCGTCTACGGCGCCCCGATGGCAGGCGGCGGCGGCATGATCGGCATGTACCGGCTCTATCCGGGCGACGAACCCGGCCGAAGCCACACGCTCCTGTCCGTGCACCGCGCCGCCGACGCCCCGCAGGCGACCCCGGACGCCGATTTCGCAGCCGCCCACGACTATATCGTCCAGGTGGTCTCGACCGAGGACTACAGCGTCTCCAAGGAAGGCCAGCGCAACCTGGAGAACGCCCCGCCCGGCTTCCAGGTGGTGTTCGGACGCAACGAGGCCGCGCTACAGGACGTCCATCGCAACATCGCCGCCGCCATCGGCGTCCCAGTGGAGTAGCGGCCATGTCCGTCTACCTGCACGTGACCCTGGAGATCCACGCCGCCGGGCTCGGCCGGTTCCTGGCGGTGATGGAGGAGACCGCGGTCCCCGTCCTGGAGCGCGAAGGCTGGCGCCTGGCCGGGGCCTTCGTCCAGCGAACCGGCCGGCTCGGAAACGTCATCGACCTCTGGGAGCTGGACGACTTCCAGCACTATGACCGGGCGCTGAAGGTCCTGGGCGCGCATCCGGCCTTCCCCGCCTTCAAGTCGGTGCTGGAGGAGACGGTGATCAGCGAGACCGTCATCTTCGCCGACGCGGCCTCGTACATGCATCCAAGGCGCGAGCCCGAGGTCGCCACGACAGGCGACCACAAGCCGACGCCTCAGCTCGCCTAGATCGAAATCCATCGGCGCGGCAACTTCAGGCCGAGGGGCCGCACCTCGCCGGGCCTCAATGCGTGCAGCTTCACCATCCGAGGCGAAAGCTCGGCGATCGCATGGACCGGCTCCAGACCGGCCACCGGGCTTGCGGCGACACGCCCGATCTGCATGGCGTTGTCGATCGCGGTCCATTCCGCCTTCGCGCGGTCCAGATGGCCGACGGCGAAGAAATGCCTGAGGGGCGCGGCCTCGCCCGGCAGCTCCACCATGACCCCGATCATCCAGCCGCCCGCCATGGCGGGTGGCTAGCACGCCGCAACAGCGACATCGACCCCGGCGCCGATTTCCCTATGGCGCCGCGCGCCACGCCGCCCCAACATGGAGGGGGCTTGCTGAGGGCTTCGGCCGCGTCTCCGCGCTCGGGCCCCCTCGATGGGCCGGACGTGCGATCTGACGGTACCGCTGGGAGGTTTTGATGGATTTTTCCGACAGTCCCGAAGAGGCGGCGTATCGCGCCAAGGTGCGGGCCTGGCTGGACGCCAATGCCCCCAAGGAGGGGTTCAGCCACACGGAAGGGCTGACCATCGCCGACGAGATCGCCAGGGCCCGGGCCTGGCAGACCAAGAAGGCCGCCGCCGGCTACGCCCAGATCACCTGGTCCAAGGCATGGGGCGGGCCCGGCGGAACCCCGATGCAGCAGGTGATCTACAATCAGGAGGAGGCCAGGTACGACCTCGCTTCGCCCTATTTCACCCTGGCGCTCGGCATGTGCATCCCCACCGTGATCGCCGTCGCCGACGAGGCCACCAAGCAGCGGTTCGTGGGCCCGGGCCTGCGGGGTGAGGACATCTGGTGCCAGCTGTTCTCCGAGCCCACCAGCGGTTCCGACGCTGCGGCCGCCCGGACCATGGCGGTCCGCAACGGCGACGAATGGACGGTCAACGGCCAGAAGGTCTGGACCTCCGGGGCGCACCTCAGCGACTACGGCCTGTTGCTGACCCGCACCAATGTCGACGTCCCCAAGCACAAGGGGATGACGATGTTCTGGATCGACATGAAGTCGCCGGGCGTCGAGGTCCGCCCGATCCACCAGATGTCCGACACCCTCGGATTCGGCTTCAACGAGGTGTTCTTCACCGACCTCCGCATCCCCGACAGCCAGCGGCTGGGCGAGGTCGGCGAGGGCTGGAAGGTGGCGATCGTCACCCTGATGAACGAGCGCCTCTCCATCGGCGGCGGCGCCGGCCCGGACTACTCCGACTTCATGCGGCTGGCCCGGGACGTGACGGTGGAGGGCGCCAGCGCCCTGCACAATCGAGCCTTCCGCGAGAAGATCGCCGATTGGTACGTGCAGACCGAGGGCCTGCGCCATACCGCCATGCGGACAATCACCGCCCTCTCCCGCGGCCAGACCCCCGGTCCGGAAAACTCCATCGGCAAGATCGTCGGCGCCAATCAGGCCCAGGACATGGCCCGGGAAGCGACGGACATGCTGGATCAGTTCGGGATCATCAGCGACCCTGACCTGGCCCCGTTCGAAGCGATGTTCCAGACCCAGCTCCTGCGCTCGCCCGGCGGCAGGCTCGCCGGCGGCACCGACGAGATCCTGAAGAACATTCTCGCAGAGCGGGTCCTGGGCCTGCCCGGCGAAATCCGTCTCGATAAGGACGTCGCGTTCAAGGACATACCGAGCGCGCGATAGGCGGCCGTCCGGCCGCTCAGATCGGCCTGGCGTCCACCAGGTCGACGTTCACCTCCGGCGGCAGGCTGAGGACGTTCAACAGGATCTGCGACAGGGCCCCGGGGCTCACCGGGACTCCCGTGGGCCCGCCGCTGGCCTGGATGGCCTCCACGAACTCCGCCCTCAGGTCGGCGTCCCAGCCGCCGCCGCCGGTCCCGCCGGCCATCGAGCCGATCCGCAGCACCGTGATGCGGATGGGCTCGCCCTTCAGCTCGACGCGCAGGCCCAGCGACAGGGTCTCCAGGCCAGCCTTGGTCGCCCCATAGACCGCCAGGAACTTGCGCGGCGTGCGGGCCGCCACCGACGAGACGTTGACGATGTCGCCGCCGCCGGCCGCGCGCAGGTGCGGCAGCGCCGCACGGACGCACCAGATCGCGCCCAGCAGGTTGGTGGTCACGTGTCGCTCGATCAGCTCGGCCGGGCTCACGTCCACCTTCAGCGGATGGTAGAGCGCGGCGTTGTTCACCAGGGCGTCCAGGCCGCCCAAGCCCTCGGCGGCCTGGTTGATCGCCGCCTCCACGGAGGCCAGGCTGGTCACATCCACCGGAACGGCCAGCGCCCGCTCGCCGAGGGCGGCGGCGGCGTCACGCAGGTCGTCGGACGGACGGGCCAGCAGCGCCACCTTCGCGCCCGCCTCGATCAGGTCCTGCGCCATCCGCCGGCCCAGGCCCCGGGACGCGCCGGTGATCGCGACGCGCCTGTCATTCAGCGAGGCCACGGGGCTCAGGCGTCCGACAGCAGGTCGCCGAACCGGGCGCGATAGGCCGGGAACTGGCGCGGCAGGTCCAGCTCGGCGATCCCGAAGTCCTCCATGTTGTAGATGTGCTTGCCGTGGCCGGTGGAATGCTGCGCGCCGATATGGTCCCTCAGCCGCTGTTCGTAGACGGCGGTCCACGGCAGGTCGAAGGCGTCATAGATGCGTCGGACCGTGCCGATCGGGTCGCCCACCGTGTCCCGGTAGGCGACGTCCACAAAATGCTTGTCGACCTTGGGGTCCGCGCGGCTCTCAGTCCCCCGCTCCAGCGCCGCGCCGAAGTGGCCCCGCACCGAGCGGGCGAGCGCCTTGGGCTCCAGGATTTCCGCCACGTCGGGGAAGCGCACCTGGCGCAGGGCGCGGATCATGTTGGCCAGGGAGGCCACCATCTTGGCCGGCTCGCGGTGGGTCTGGATGATGCAGGCGTCGGGATAGGCCGCCAGCAGGTCGTCGATCATCAGCAGGTGCGGCGGCGACTTGAGCGTCCAGCGTCCGCGCGGCCCCTTCCACTGCAGCTGCTGCAGGACGCGCCGATGGGTGTTGAAGACGCCCTCCGGCCGCTCGTGGGTCAGCCAGTCGATGTACTTCGGCACGGCGAAGGAGGCCCAGAAGTTGGAGCTGGCGAAGTGGTATTGGGTGATCGAGTTGCACTCCTGCGGCCCCCGGGCGTCGAAGTGGTGCATGGTGGCGAGCTCAGGCGCGGCGGCCAGCATCGCCGCGTAGCCCGCCTCGGCTCGGGCGATGCGCGGGTCGGTGTCCCAGGTCGCCATCTCGGGGGCCGGCCAGGGCGACTGCACTTCCCAGTCGATCGGCGCGCGGCACACCGGATCCAGCGCCAGCAGCTCGAACAGCCAGGTGGTGCCGGTCCGCGGCAGGCCGGTGACAATGAGCGGCCGCTCGATGGGCCCAAGCAGGATCTGCGGATTGTTGCGGGCGTCGTCCTCCAGATGGAGGCGGGTCTCCAGCAACGCGACCGCCTGGGCCGCGACGGCCTCACGCAGGCGATCGGCGCAGGCCATGTCCTCCACCGCCTCGACCAGCTTGCCGAGGCCGGTGAGGAACGTCTTGTCGGCGCCCCACTCGGAAAGCCCGGTGTTGCGCTCGGCGGCCACGCAGAGTTCGGCGGCGTCGAGCCGCGTGCGGGGCGCATCCTGGACCGTCATGTCGTCATTCACTCCCTAGATGTCGGCGCAGGTAGCCGGTCGCCTCGCGCCACGACGCGGCGCTGGCTTCGGCGTTGTGCATGTGCGGCGCGTCCGCGCTGAAGGCATGGCCGGCGCCTGGATAGAGCCGGCTTTCATAGCGGCCGCCCCACTGGTCGAAGCGGCGGCGGATCTCGTCCAGGACCGCGGGCGGCAGCACCGCGTCCTGGTCGCCGCTGATCATCAGGACGGGACTGCGGATCGCCCAGATCAGGTCGATCGCGTGAATCGGACGCTTGGGCGTCAGCGCCTCGAAGGTCGGCTGGCTGGGGAAGAACAGCACGGTCGCCGCAATGCCCCGGTCGAGGCTCGCGCCCAGCATCGTCAGGGTCGCACCGGTGCAGTAGCCCCAGAGCGCTACGCGCGTCGCGTCCACGTTCGCCTGCGTCCGCGCCCAGTCGACGCCCGCAAGCACGTCGAAGGCCGCGGCCCGGAAATCCAGCTCGCCGATCGCCGCCATCACCTCGGTGAAGTCGGTGTAGTCGTCCGGCCGCGAGGGCCCGCGGCCGCGATAGTAGTCCGGCGTGATCGTCACATAGCCAAGCGCGGCGAGCTCGCTGGCTGTGCGCTGGCCGAACCGGTTCGGGCCCATGGCCTCGGCGCCGAACGCCACCGCCGGAAAGGGCCCCGGCCCCTCCGGTTCGGCGACGAAGGCGCTCGTCTCAGCGCCGTCGAAGGTCTTGAGGGTGATCGTCCGCGTCGCCACGCGGTGGGGCGGCTGGCTCATGGAACGCCTCGGACCACCGCGCCCGCATCCACGAGGTCCTGGCGCTCATCCGGGCCGAAACCATAGTCCGCCAGGACCGCGTCGCTGTGCTCGCCGATAGCCGGGCCGATGGTGTCCAGCCGGATGGTCGCGTCGTCGAACCACCAGAAGGCGCCCACGTGCTCGAAACGGCCATAGCGGGTGTTCTCGTAGACCGTCGCGATACGGGTCTTCAGGCTCTCCGGATCGGAGAGGAACGTCTCGCGCTGGTTCGTCCGCACCGGCGCGCTGGGCACGCCCGCCTCGGCGAGCTTGCCGAGCGCTGTCCCGCGCGGCAGTCCCGCCAGGAACGCGCCGATCCGCTCGCGGCTCTCGCCGCCCGCCACCGCATGAAGGCTCGCCGCCTCGGCCTTGCGCAGGGCGGCGATGGCGATCCAGCCGTCCGCGCATTCATAGATGCCGTGCTCCGGAGAGGCGCCGGTCTGTTCGTTGTTCAGCGTCTGGAAGGGGGTCAGGCGGCCTTCGGCCTCGATCGTCTCGCCGACCGTCAGCAGTCCCGCGCCCAGCAGCGAGGCGGCTGTCGCCTGCCCCTCACCCGTGCGGTTGCGATGGTAGAGCGCCAGCAGGGTGGCCATCACCGACCCCATCGCCGCCAGGTGGTCCATGAACCCGAAGCGGTGCCAGTGCGGGGGATTGCCCACGCCCGCCCCGGCCTTCTCCCAGCCGGTCATCGCCTGGGACATCTGGTCCATGCCGGGCCAGTCCTTGCGGGCGCCTTCCGGCCCGTAGGTGCTGACGTGCGAATAGACGAGGTCGGGCTTGATGGCCCGCAGGCGCTCGAAGCTGAGACCCAGCTTGTGGGCCGCGGGCATGCGCATGTTGTGGTGGACGATGTCGGCCTGGCTCACCATCCGGCGCACCACGTCCTGGGCGGCCGGATGCTTCATCTCCAGGGCCAGGTCGCGTTTGTTGCGCTGGCAGCCCATGAAGGCGCCTTCGGCCTGCGGGCGCATCTGCTCGCCCTTGGGGGCCTCGACCTTGACCACGTCGGCGCCGAGGTCGGCCATCAGCATCGGCGCCAGCGGCCCGGCCAGGTGCGAGCCGAAGTCGATCACCTTCAGGCCCGCCATCGGCGCGCTCAGGGTTGCGCCTGTCGCCTCGGCCGCCAGCGGCGCGCCCTGCCAGGCGATCGAATCCTCCAGCGGCCCGGCGGCGTTCCGCACCTGCATCGGCGGATCGATCCGCAGCGGGTGGCCGGGTTGCAGGGTGCGGCCGAACTTCGGATCGGCGACCTCGACCACATAGTCGTTCACCACGCATTCCGGGTCGCGATAGAGCAGGCCCATGTCCAGCGCCGGCTGGGCCGGAATGTCGTTGGTCCAGTATTCCTGCAGCCAGGTGGCGCTGGGGTGCGTCAGCATCACCGCGACGTTGGCCGCATAGTTGGGGAACATGAACGTCGGCGGCGAGCGCGCCGCCAGTTCAGCCTTCTGCGCCTCGGATATCGCCGCCAGCTCGCGCTTCATCAGCGGCGTCTCGTCCGGGCAGCGCATGATGTGGATCCAGACGCCGTCGCCACACTCGAACAGGCCCGGCGGCCGGCCCTTGGGCATGCCTGTCGCCAGCCCTTGCGACGGGCGCTCGACGCGGTACCAGTGCATCGCCATCGGCACCAGGGCGCCTTGTGCGAGGCTCGTGCGCGCCACGCCGCCGCGGCCGGTCGTCTGCCGCGCGACCAGCCGCGCCATCACGGCGTCGGCCGCCAGGTAGGCGGCGCACCAGTCGGCCAGCGGAAAGCGCAGGTGGATCGGTCCGTCGCGGTGGCGCCCCTGCTGCTCGTCCATCAGGCCCAGGTGCGCCAGCACCAGCGTGCCGCGCGGCGGGACCTCCTCGAGCGCATGTCCGACGGGATAGCCGGTGATGGTGACGATGATCAGCCGTGGGTGGCGGGCCGCCAGGGTCTGGTCCTCCAGGCCGAGCCGCCGCGCCTGCTTCGGCGTCAGGTCGAGCAAAAGCACATCGGCCCCGGCGATCAGTTCGTCGAGCCGGCCGCGATCCGCCTGCAGGTCCAGCGCGACCCGCCGCTTGCTGCGGTTCCACACCGAAAATCCGGCGCTGTCCTGGTCCTCGTCGCCGCCGGGCGGTTCGACCTTGATGACCTCGGCGCCGGCCTCGGCGAGCAGCAGGGACGCCACCGGGCCCGCGATCCCGCTTGTCAGCTCGAGCACCCTCAGGCCGGCCAGAATCCCCGCCATCCAAACGTCCTCCGCAACTCTTGGACAGGCCTTCCGGGGCGCCGTCTCGTTTCGATTTCACCCTTACCACGGGGTCGAGCGCGCGGCGTGGAACGCCGGCGCCTAACCCAGCGGTCCGACCAGCTCCTCCGTCACCGCCCATAGCCGCTCGGCGGCGTCGGGGTCGCGGGCGTGCGCCGCCCAGCCCTCCCAGGGCGGCGTCTGCGTCCCGACCGGCTCGGCCTCGGCGCAATTCTCCAGGTAGAGCCCGCCGACCGCTTCCAGCTCCGGCGCGGTCGCCGCCCAGACGCTGGTCGCCGCGCCCTGGGCCGCGGTCTTCAGGTTCGGGGCCGGCGCGCCGTCCGCCGTCAGCAGGCCGTTGACGATCATCCGCTCGGTGGAGATGTGACGCTGCAGGCGCGTCAGGATCGACCCCGGCATGACCGAGTTGGCGACGACGCCGTCGCCGGCGAACCGGCGGGTGAACGCCATCGCATGCAGGATGTTGGCGGTCTTCGACTGGCCATAGGCCTCGAACGGATCGAAGGCGCGTCCCCGGTAGTGGATGTCGTCGAACACCACGGGCGAGCGCTTGTGCGCCGCGGAGGAGACCACGACGACCCGGGACAGCGCCGCCCGGCGCAGTCGCGGCAGCAGCAGGCTGATCAGCAGCGCATGGCCCAGGTGGTTGGTGGCGAACCGCTGCTCCAGCCCCTCCGGCGTCCAGATATCCGGCGTCATGGAGATGCCGGCATTGGCGATCAGGGCGTCCAGCGCGGGCGCCGTGGCTGCGATCCAGTCCGCGCAGGCGCGCACCGATCCGGTCTGCGTCAGGTCCAGTTCGCCGACGAGCACCTGCGGATTTCCCGTCTCGGCCGAGATCGCCGCCGCCGCGGCCCGGCCCGCGACGGGGTCGCGCACCGCCAGCAGCACTCGCGCGCCGGCGCCCGCAAGCGCCAGCGACGTCTCGTAGCCGATCCCCGAGGCGCCGCCGGTGATCGCGACGGTGCGCCCCGTCAAATCGCGCCCGGCCAGCACCTCCCGCGCGGTCGAGCTCGCCGAGAATTCAGACCGGATCCGGTTCGGCATGGACCGCCCGCGCCTAGGTCGTCACCTTGTCCGCCGGCAGCGACCGTTCGATCATCCCGTAGCTGGTCTCGCCGTCCCAGGTGTACCGCGCCCCGCCCTGATGGAACGGCAGGGCCACGTACTGTTCGGCGCCCTTCTGCAGCCAGTCGCCGAACATCGGATTGCCCTTCTTGATGTAGGTGGAGTCGTGGGTCCGGCCCTCGATCCGCACCCGGCCGGCGTCGGTCTCCAGCAGCAGATCCACAGGGCCGTCGTGGGGAACGAACTGCGTCATCCACGGCCCCTCGATCACCCGGGCGTAGGTCTTGCGGCCGTTCTCGAACAGGAAGGCCTCGTTGTAGGCCGGCGTGCCGTCCAGGCGCGGCGGGAACCCCAACACCCCGAACGCCTTGCCGCTGGGAAACAGGGCGGACATCCAGATGTGGCCGGGGAATTCGCCGGTGTCGCGCGCGCCGTTACGGCGCACGCGCAGGCCCGTGCCGTCGAAGTCGATGGGGTCCTCGCCGGCGATGGCGAACCGGCCCTTGCAGCGGAACAGCTGCTCGTGCCGATGCCCGCCCACCGCGCCCACCGCCTTGGCGGTGGCGATATCGCGCGACTGCTCGCCCGGGCTCCACGGAGGGACGGCCATCGTCGCGTCCACGTCGATCTTCACCCGGCGGCGCGGCCCGGTGCGTTCGCCCTGGACCTGGCGCTGGACGGTGGTCTCATAGGCCTCGCCGTCGAAGCTCATCTTCCAGCGCCGCAGCGGCTCGATCAGCTCGAAGGTCAGCGGACCGGCGTTCAGCGTCACCGTCTTGCCGCCGACGACCTTGGGCGGCGACGGCAGGAAGCCGCCCGCCCCGATCAGCACGCGCCCGTCCGGGAAGGCGATATTGGCCTCGACGCCGCGATTGTCCCATTCGGCCGCCACCGCCTCGATGGTGAAGCGCGGCAGGCCGAACCGGCCGGCGTTGTCCGAGATCCACATGGAAACGCTGTCGCGCATCTCCGGGTTTTCGGGTCGCCCGGGGAGCAGGAAATCCGCGTTGGGGTCGTAGCCTCCGTAGAGATCGAAACCGGACGTCACGTCCAGACGGTCCGCAGCTGACGGCGCCATGCATTCCTCCCTGATCACGTCAATTCATGTCGGCCCCGCGGGCCGGGCCCGGTCGGCGCCGGCAGCGCCTTGACACGAGCCGCCTCTAGAGTTCAGGTTTTAGACCGATCCGTCAACTCTAATTGCGGCCGTCTCAGGCCGGCCAGGATTGACAGCAGCCAGGCTTGGCCGAACTGAGGCCCGATCGATGGGAAAGGCGCTGGGACGCACGATGACGTCGGCTGACGAGATGAAGGTCGCCTCGGCCGGGGAGCTCAAGCGCCACCCGCCGACCGAGCGTGGCCAGGCCCGCCGGGCGCGGATCGTCAACACGGCCATCCGGCTGATGTGGCGCGACGGTTTCTCGGCGGTGGGGATCGACACCATCCTGAAGGAAGCCGGCGCGCAGAAGGGCAGCTTCTATCACTTCTTCGCGTCCAAGTCGGACCTGCTGCTGGCCTGTCTCGACCACCTCTGGGGCGTCCAGCGCCAGCAGCTGGAAGCCATCCGGGCGGCCGCGCCGAGCGGCCGCGCAGCCCTGGACACCCACATGGAATGGTTCTGCGAGGCCCAGCGCAGCGGCCTTTCCCGGTACGGCTACGTGCCCGGGCTGTTCCACATGTCGGTGGGCGTCGCCGCCGTGCACCAGGACGACCGTCTGGCGCGGAAGTTCCAGGCCTTTTCCAACGACCACGAGCAGATGCTGACGGCCACCCTCCAGCAGATCGCCCAGGAGGATGGGCTGACGGCCCCACCCGAGATGATCGCCAACCTGATCAGCGGCTACATCAACGGAGTGATCCTGAAGGCGCGTGTCTCCAACGACATCACGCCGGTCCTGGCGATTCCCGCGGTGGTGAACGAACTGCTCGACCGTTTCGGGCCGCCCGCCTCCTGATGGGTCCGCGGAAGCGCCCGATCAGCCCGTCTCCGTGTTCTCTTCCTTGTCCCGTTGCCGATGGATCGCCTCGCTGAACGCCCCTGCGAGGATGCCGGCCGGGGCTGCGATGAGGCCGACGCCCATGAAGGCTGTGACCGCCGCCAGCACGCGGCCCAGCGGGCTCTCCGGATAGACATCGCCGTAGCCGATCGTGGTGAGCGTCACCACGGACCACCAGAGCGCCCGGGGAATGCTGCCGAACTTCTCGGGCTGCAGTGGCCCCTCGACGAAATAGAGCAGCGTCGCCGAAACGAGCATGACGAACAGCGCCGCAAACAGCGTCAGCAGGAGTTCGTAACGACGCGAGCGGATCGCTTCGCTCATCAGCGACCAGGCCCGTGAGAACCGGCCGAGCTTCGCCAGGCGCAGAATCCGGACCAGGCGAAGTAGCCGCAACGTATAGCTCGGCGCCAGTCCCGAGAGCAGCAGCACCGGCACGATCGCCAACGCATCGATGATCGCCGGCGGCGAAACGACCCATCGCCACCTGGCCCGCCATCCGCGGCCCAGTCGTTCGTTGTCGGCCGCCGTCCAGAACCGCGCGGCGTATTCCAGGGCGAAGCCGCTGGCGAAGGCGAGTTCGAGATTGCGGAACAGGGCTTCGCGGCCGTGTTCGACCAGGGCTTCCGTCTCCAACAGGGCGGTGACGACGGACGCCACGATCATCAGCACGATGAAGACGTTCAGCTTTGACAGCCCGCGGGAGCGGGCGGCGGGATCGAGGGCGCGATAGAGCCGCAGCCTGAGCGATGGCCGCGGCTGGGCGGCAGGATCTGGCGCGCCGCCGGGCGATGCCGCCATGATCTCCCCCTTCGCACCGCCGAAGCCCAACCTGCACAGTTGACCGCCAGCCGTGCGGACTTGGCAATCGCCATTCGACCGTGCGGCGTCCGACATATCGGGACGACCCTGCCCAGCGGGCGGTCGCCGGAAGGAAAGTTTGTGGCGGGCGGACGGGATCGGCTTCGAAACCTCATCCGGTGGGGCTAGAATCGACAGCGTTGGCGGCGGCATGAACGGGCTGCTGGCCGGGTCGCGCCGCCGCCGCGCCCGCCTCGATGCTCAGTTCCCCGCGCGCGGCCACTCCGACCGCGCCTCAGCCGAAGGAGCCCACCATGCCCACGATCACCACCAAGGACGGCGTGCAGATCTTCTACAAGGACTGGGGTTCGGGCCAGCCCATCGTGTTCAGCCACGGCTGGCCGCTGACCTCCGACGACTGGGACGCGCAGATGATGTTCTTCGCCGACAACGGCTTCCGCGTCATCGCCCATGACCGCCGGGGCCACGGCCGTTCGACCCAGACCTGGGGCGGCAACGACATGGACACCTACGCCGATGACCTGCTGGCGGTGGTGCTGGCGCTCGACCTGAGAGACGCCATTCATGTCGGCCATTCCACCGGCGGCGGCGAGGTCGCCCGCTTCCTGGGGCGCCACGGAACCGGCCGGGCCGCCAAGGCCGCCCTGATCGGCGCGGTGCCGCCGCTGATGCTCAAGACCGAAGCCAACCCCGAGGGCTTGCCCATCGAGGTGTTCGACGGCTTCCGCACCGCCCTGCTCGCCGACCGCTCCCAGCTGTACAAGGACGTGCCGGCCGGGCCGTTCTACAGCTTCAACCGGCCCGGCGCGAAGGTCAGCCAGGGGATCATCGACAAGTGGTGGCTGCAGGGCATGATGGGGAGCGTCAAGGCCGGCTACGACTGCATCAAGGCCTTCTCCGAGACCGACTTCACCGAGGATCTGAAGAAGATCGACATTCCGGTGTTCGTGATGCACGGCGACGACGACCAGATCGTGCCCTACAAGGACGCGGCCCTGAAGAGCATCGAGTTGCTGCCGAAGGGGACGCTGAAAATCTATCCTGGCCTGCCGCACGGCATGTGCACCACGCATCCCGAGGTGATCAACCCCGACCTGCTGGCGTTCATCCGCGGCGAACCCGCGTAGAGCGGGATGCGAAAAGTGGATACCGGTTTTTCGCGTCAATCCCGCTCTAAACTCTTAGAATCGATCACGTTTATGATTTTGGATTAATTCAATCCAAAATCATCGTGATCTAGCCGCGCCGCGCCCGCGCGCCAAAGGAGCCGACCGAATGCTGCGCATCCTCGCCCTGGTGACGGGCCTGCTCGTCGCCTTGCCCGCGGCCGCCCAGGTCGCTCCGTTTCCGGCCAGCTTCGTCACCCGCGACATTCCAGTGAGCGGCGCGACGATCCACGTCCGGGTCGGCGGCAAGGGGCCGGCGGTGGTGCTGCTGCACGGCTATGGCGAGACGGGCGACATGTGGGCGCCGCTGGCCGCCCGGCTGGCGGCGACCCATACCGTCGTCGTCCCCGACCTGAGGGGCCTTGGCCTCTCCTCCCGCCCGGCCGGCGGCTATGACAAGAAGACGCAGGCCGGGGACGTGGAGGGCGTGCTGGCCGTCCTCAAGATCGACCGCGCCGACCTCGTCACCCATGATATCGGCAACATGGTCGGCTACGCCTACGCCGCCCTGCACCCGGACCGGGTGACCCGGTTCGTGATCATGGACGCCCCTGTGCCCGGCGTGGGGCCCTGGGAGGAGATTCTCAAGAATCCCCTCCTGTGGCACTTCCGGTTCGGCGGGCCGGACATGGAGCGGCTGGTGGCGGGACGCGAGCGCATCTACCTCGACCGCTTCTGGAACGAGTTCTCGGCCGATCCGGCGCATTTCACCGAGGCTTCGCGGGAGCACTATGCGGCGCTCTACGCCCTGCCTGGCGCCATGCACTCGGGCTTCGCCCAGTTCGCCGCCTTCGACCAGGACGCCCTCGACAACAAGCAGCTGCTGGCGCGCGGCAAGCTGCCCATGCCTGTGCTGGCGGTGGGCGGCGAGAAGTCGTTCGGCCCGCAGATGGCCGCGGTCATGCGGTTCGCCGCCAGCGACGTGCACGAGGCGGTGATCCCGAACGCCGGCCACTGGCTGATGGAGGAGCAGCCCGAGGCCACCACCACGGCGGTCGTCAAGTTCCTTGACGGCGCGAAGTGACGCCCCTTCACCGGCCGTAAACGGGAATCGGCGCAGGTTCCGAGCCGAACCCCTGGCAGTCGGCTCATGCAGCGCGCCCTCATCGCCCGCCTTGTCCTCACGGCCGCTCTGTTGGGCTGGCCGGCGACCCTGCCTGCCGCGGAAGCGCCGTCGCCGGCGCCTTCCGGCCGGCCGGCCGCGCGTGAGCTCCGCTTCGACCAGTTGCCGAAGCCGGCGCAGGAGGCGCTCGTCGCCGTCCACCGTCGCGAGGCCACCACCCCCTACGCCTGCTTCGGCCTGAGCCAGAAGGCCTATCCGGCCGCGGTCGGCCTGCTGTTCGAGACCGACTACAACGGCGACGGCGAGCCAGACTACATCTTCCGCTCGCCCTGTCGGAGCCCGCAGCCGGCCGGCCCATCGGCCCCGCGCGACAGCATCCTGCTCAGCGGTCCCTACGGCTATGCGGTCGGCGAGAAATTCGCCGCGGCGCTCGGCTCCATCATGGGCCGGCCCGCGCTGCTGGCGCCCGCGCCCTGCAAGGATGACGACCCGGCCGACGAGCAGCCCGGCTGCTACCTCGGCCGCCTGCTGGATCCGGCGACCGCACGCTGGGGCGCGATCCAGAAGATCTCGCTGCGCCCGGATGGCGGAGGCTACGTGCTTTCGCCCTATCCGCCGCTGGCCGCCAGGGCGCCCGCGCCGACGCCGCAACCGGTCTCCGCGCCGGTCGAACCTCCGACGGCCGTAAAGCCGCCGGCGGCCGGAATCGCCGCGATCCAACCGCCCCACGAGGCGAGCGCACCGGTGAAGCCCGGCCCGGCGCTGGCCGCAAAGCCCTCGCCCGCAACCGCGGCGATCGAACCGATCCGCAAGGCGCCCGCCCCGGCGAAGCCCAGCCCGGCGCTGGCCGCCGTGACGCCCGCGCCGGCGCCGAAACCGGTCTCCGCGCCGGTCGGGCTTCCGCCGGCCGCAAAGCCGCCCCCCTCGGCGACGGCGGCGATCGACCTGCCGCACAAGGCCGCCACCCCTGTAAAGCCCGCCCCGGCGGAGGCCGCAAAGCCCGCGAAGGTGGCGTCGGCCGACATCCTGGACCGCCTCGACGCCGAGCTGGCGGCCCTCAAGACCGCCGCCGCTAGCCGGCCAAGCGTCCCGGCGCCCCCGAAGGCCAAGCCGGTGACGCTCCCCGATCTCCACCGGCGCGCCGCCGAGCTCGGGGTGGAAGGCGGACACTGAGGGCGGCGCGGACTCCGGTCGGGTCCGCATTCGCCTGTGACGTCAGCCGCCCAGCAGCGCCGCGGCCTGCATCATCCGCTCGCCATGGCGGCTCTCCTCGCGCCCGTTCTGGCGGAACAGCTCGGCCGCCTGCGGATTGGCGCAGTTCTCGGCCCAGGTCCGGTAGAGGCCGTCGCCCGCGAACTCGGACTGGGCCAGGCCCGCCAGCGTGGCCGCCGTCACCGGTCGCGGCTTCATCGGCGCGGTCAGGTAGGGGTTCTCGTCGGCCGACGGCACGGGGTAGTCTGTCCCGGTGATCGCGCCGATGGCGCGGCTGACGCGGTGGGCGTGGGCCATCTCCTCGCGGCCGTTGGCCAGCAGCAGCGCCTTCACCTCGGCGTTGGGCGCGTCCTGCGCCATCGCGCCGTAGAGCGCCTGGCCGGCCGCTTCCGCCAGGACCATGAGCTGCAGCTCGAGGAGGGTCGGGTTGGTGGCCGCGTTCACGAGCGCGAACGCCTCGTTCAACGTCGCCGGCGCGCCTTCAGGCAGAGCCTGCATGGTGAACTCCTCTCCACCGTAATCCCTGATCCCCCGTATCGTAGGCGGGCCCCGTTCGGATGTCGACGCGGGCGGAACGGCCGACCGGGTTCCTAGATCGCCAGCCCGGGCGTGACCTCGACCTGCCGCTCCGCCACCTCCTCCGGCGTCAGCACCAGCATCTTGCGCGCCTTCAGGTCCAGGCCCACCGCCACGCTGGTCGCCACGCCCCAGGGCTCCGGCGCGTCCGGGTTCAGCATCCAGTGGACGGTGCGGCGGTAGCGGGCGGTGACCTCGGCCACGCCGGCGCGGATCTCGATCCGGTCGCCCAGGCGCGGGGTGCGCAGATGGACGATCCGGTACTCCAGCACCGCCCCGCCCTCGCGGCGCTCCCCGCTCGCGGCGCGTGGCGGATCGCGCCGCAGAAGCCTGGGCATGCCGTCCCCGATCCGGCCTATGAAGCCCTCCGGCCGCAGGCGGCCGAAGTGGTCGCAGTCCCGCTCCAGCAGGGCGGTCAGGGCGATGCGCTCGAGGTCGAGCGCCTGGGCCCGCTCCCGGCTCGCCGTGGTCTGGAAGGGCTCCAGCGTCAGGGTGCGGGCCGCGGCATGGGCCGGGATCTCCGCCCGCCAGGCCTCGGCGCGCTGGCGGAATTCCGCCGGCCAGGGGATCGGCCGGTCCTCCTCGGCGCCCACGTGCTCGACCAGGACCTGCAGCGTCGCCGCCGGCTCCCCGGTCAGGTGGTGCGAGACCAGGAGCAGCCGCGCCTCGGTCTCACCGACTTCGATCACCCCGCCGGTGGCGTAGAGCGAGGCACCGGCGTGGGCCTCCTTCAGGAAGCGGATGTATTGCTCCTTGACGCGCAGGGTGGTGTGGGTGTGGCGGGAGAAGGCGTGCGGCAGGCCGAGCTCGGCCACCAGGCTGGCCAGCGCCTCCATGGACTTCGCCACGTGGAAGCGGACGTTCATGTGGGCGTTGACGTCGCATTCCCAAGTGTTGACGCCCCCGCTCCAGACCTCCCGCGCACCGCCCGTCATCCGCCGCCTCTCCTTCGACCCGCGAACCGGCCGGAAGGGCGGCGCCAAGCGCGAGCCTCATGCCACGGATGCTTTATGGGCGTCATCCCCCGCGCGGGCGACTGACCTGGGACGAGCAGTTTCCTGGCGCAACATCCGTCGCGGCGGCATAAACCGTCAGCCTCAGACCGCGCAAATTTGGAGACGCCGATGCTTCCCCCGGGAACTCTGCAGGACAAGGTTATCCTCATCACGGGCGCCGGGACTGGGATCGGCGAAGCGGCCGCCCTCGGGTTCGCGCGCGCCGGCGCGTCCCTGGCGCTGGCCGGGCGACGCCTCGAGCTGGTCGAGAAGGTGGCCGCGGCGATCCGGACCGACGGCGGACAGGCGGTGGCCATCCAGGCGGACGTGGCGGAGGAGGAAAGCGTCAAGGCGATGATCGACAAGGTGGTCAACGCCTTCGGCCGCCTGGACGGCGCCTTCAACAACGCCGGCGTCGAGCAGACGCCAGGGCGGATCACCGAGATGGACGTCGCGGACCTCGACTACACCTGGGCGGTGAAGGGCCGGGGCACGTTCCTCTGCATGAAACACGAGATTCCGCTGATGATCCGGACGGGCGGCGGGGCCATCGTCAACCACGGCTCGGTCGTCAGCGAGCGAGCCTGGCCGCAGTATCCCGCCCCCGCGGCGACGCAGGGCGCCATTCCCGGCCTCACCAAGGCCGCCGCCGCCGGTCATGGGCCCGAGAACATCCGCGTGAACATGATCTACACCGGCTGCGTGCTCACCAAGGAGCGGGCCGCCGGGGCGGAAGGCGAGCAGCGCCGCGCCGCCATGGCCGCCCGCACCGCCCTTGGCCGGGCCGGCGCCTCGGAGGATGTCGCGGCCATGGCGGGATGGCTGCTGTCGGACTACGCCGCCTTCGTCAGCGGCGCCTGCATTCCTGTCGACGGCGGCCATCTGGCCCGCCAGTGAACGCCGTCGAGATCTCCGCTCGAACCTAGAAGATCACCCCGGCGACCTTCAGGTCGATGATCTCGTCCTCGGAAAGCCCGATCTCCGCCAGCACCTCGTCGTTGTTCGCGCCCAGCTCCGGGGCCGGCCGGACCCGGAGCGGTTCGCGGTCGAACTGCACCGGCGTGGCGACCATCTTCAGCGTCCGCCCGTCGCCATAGTCGACGTCCTGGATGAACCCGTTGGCGACCGCGTCCGGGTCGGAGGAGAGCTCGCCGACCTTCTGCACCACGTCCCACTGCCCGTCCTGGGTCAGCATGATCTTCTTCCATTCCGCCAGCGGCTTGCCGGCGAAGATCTCATCGAGGGTCGCGATACAGGCCTCCAGATTGGCCACCCGGTCCGCGTCCGTGGCGAAGCGCGGATCGTCGATGAGCTCCGGCCGCCCCAAGGCCGCGCACAAGCCCGGCCAATAGCGCTGGGCCTGCAGCATGCAGAGCGCCAGATAGCGTCCGTCGGAGGTCTTGTAGTTGTTGACTAGCGGGTTGGGCATCATCGTGCGGCCGGCCTTGGGCATATCCTGCCAGCCCACCAGCGAGGTCCCGGTGATCCCCGGCTGCATGGCCCACATGCCGCTGGCCAGCAGGCAGCCATCGACCACCGAGGCCTTGCCGGTCATCGCCCGCTGGGCGATCGCTGCGCAGATGCCGCCGGCGAAGATCGCGCCGGTCATGCCATCGCCGAACGCCCCGCCCGGCATCGGCAAGGGATAGGGCTGCTCGTTCGGCGTCACCGACGCAGCCACGCCGCTGCGCGCCCAGAAGGAGATCGAGTCGTAGCCCCCCTTCTCCGCGTCGGGCCCGCGCGATCCCTGGCCGGTGCCGACGGCGTAGATGATCTTCGGGTGGCGGCCCATGATGTCCGGGATGTCGATCTTCAGCTTGCGCCGGGCGCCCGGCAGCAGGCTGGTCAGAAAGACGTCGGCGTCCTCGAGCAGCCTGTGCAGCAGCTCGGTCGCGCCCGCGACGTTGAGGTCGAGCGTGACGCTGCGCTTCCCGCGGTTGTAGATCTCGTACATGTAGCTGGAGCTGAATCCGCCGGTCCCCGGCGTGATGCCGCCGGCGTTCAGCTGCCGGATCGGGTCGCCCGCCGGCGGCTCGATCTTGATCACGTTCGCGCCCATGTCGGACAGGACCGCCCCGGCCGACGGGACCATCGCCCACATCGACACCTCGACGACCTTGATCCCCTCAAGCGGCCTGCTCATGCTTCTCTCCCCGATGGCGCCGACGCGCGCCTCGCCTTACCCAACCTGCGCCCACAGGGAAAGCCACGCCGCCCCTCGGGCGTAACGATCCATCAGTTTTGCAGCCCATGGCGGCCGGGTCGAGCGGGCTGGGAGCGGCGGGCTTAGCCCGCGGCCCCGGCCGCCCGCACCCAGTCGGCCCAGGTCTCGATCCGCCGCCAGAACAGCTCCCGCGTGCCGGCGAAGTTGTGCATGTGGCTCATCCGCGGGCAGACGTAGAAGTCGACGGAATTGGCTGACAGGTAGGCGCGCGCCTCGCCGCGGGGATCGGCGATCACGTCCCGCTCGCCCATGGCCACCAGCACGGGGACGCGGACGGCCGCGGCTTCCGGCGCGATGGCGCCGGGGGTCAGGCAGGACTGGGCCACCGCGCCCGGCCGGGTCAGCGACGCCCAGGGGAACGGCGGCGGCGCGTCGGTCCTGTCCGGCGGCGGGCCGCCGGCGAACCGCTCCAGGTCCGCTTCCGCCAGCTTCGGATCCACGTCATCGTAGTGGAAGCCCCAGGTCATCGGATGGGCTCCGCTCTGCGCCTTCACCGCCTCCCGCGGCGTCCCTTCGGCCAGCGCCTGCCGGTTCAGCACCACCAGCGGCTGATCCAGCAGCGTGTCGCGCGGCAGCCAGGGGGCGACGATCGGCGTGGTCCCCGGCCGCACCGGCGGATGGGTGTGGACGGCGCTGTAACCCAGCACGCCGATGCCGTCGTAGCCGTGATAGCGCCCCTGCTGGATCACCGTCATGCAACCGCCCATGGACTGGCCGATGCCGATCTTCAGAGGGTTCGTCACCTTCGGAAACCCGTCCGCCAGGGTTCCGGCCGCCAGCCGCGCCAGCACCTCGGCCTCCGCCGCATGGGCGCCGGCGGCCAAGGTCGTGTAGTCGAGCTTCGGCCCGTCGTGCAGGCTGGACCCGCCCACGCCCAGGTGGTCCACCGAAACGAAGATCCAGCCGCGCTCGGCGTGCCAGTCGGCCTGGGCCCCCTTCGCCGGCCCCGGCAGGTCCGCCGTAAAATAGCCGCGCGAATAGCCGCCGCCCGGCTTGGCGAAACAGACCACCGGCGTCCCGGGCAGTTTCGCCGAGTCCGGCAGGCGGACGCTCAGCGCCACATGCGCCGGCTCGCCGATGCCGGCGGCCTCGGTGACGTCGATGTTCAGGTCGAGCTTGCGGGTCATCGTATCCTCCCTCGGTGCGCGGATGGAAACGCCTGCAGCGCAGTAAGTCAACGATTGGTTACATAACTGGACGCTGGCCCGCGAATGCAGGGTGTCCGACCGCGCTCCTGACGGGATAGGGGACCGGCATTGGACCGGCGGCGAACCGCGTGCGACGCTACAGGGGTGTCAACCGACCTGCTCATCGCCACGTCTCCGGCGTCGCCGCGCCTCTGGCGCCATTTTTCACCGTCGACGGGATCGCGCGAATGAAGCGCCCTGCCGTCCTCGTGCTCTGCGCCCTGGTGCTGGCGTTTCTCGCCGCGGAGATCGGCTTACGCCTCTCCGGCGTGGTGAATCTGCCGATCTACCGGGCTGACCGCGACTACGGCTACATCCCCATCGCCGACCAGCACGGCGCATGGAGGAACAAGAATCGCTGGATGCACAACGGCCTAAGCATGCAGACGGCCGAGCCTTTCCGGGACGGCGGCGTGTTGCTGATCGGCGACAGCATCGTCAATGGCGGCAATCAGACGGACCAGCCACAACGCCTGGGACCTCAATTGTCCGCGCAGATCGACCAAACCGTCTGGCCTATTTCCGCAGGCAGTTGGGGCTTGCTGAACGAGCTCGCCTGGCTCCACGACAATCCCGACGTGGTTCGACGGGTCGACGGCTTCGTGTTCATACTGAACGGGGGAGACTTCGGGGACCCGAGCATCTGGCGCTCGAACGATCCCAACTACCCGGCCCACAAGCCCATATCCGACGTCTACTTCGTGCTCGACCGGCAGATCCTGGCGAAATTCCGCAAGCTATCGCCGACACCGGTCACGGACCGCGACTGGCGCCGGGAGTTCTCCGCGTTCCGGCGCACGACCAACAAGCCGATCCTCGTCGTATTGTATTCAGGCCGCCCGGATTTTCACGACGACATCGAGAAGTACGCTCCCGATTTCTCGGAAGACGCGTTGATCGTGAAGGCCGATCCGAGGTGGAAACGCGCCTCTTTCCGCGACCAGGGCCATGTGGACGCGGCGGGAACGGCGCTGTTGTCGGAGATTGTCGCCGACCGGCTGGAACACGCACCCTAGGACGCCCGCCGGCGGCAACCTTCCCCGCATTCAGCTGTTCCGTCCCCGACCGGGCGCCTGCGTCGGCGCCGCAACCACTGGAGCATCCATGCACGCCGTTCGCACCTTGGGGATCACCGCCGCGGTCCTGTCCTTCGGCCTGGGCCCCGCGATCGCCGAAGCCAGGACCCATCACCGGCCCCCGCCGCGCCACTACTCGCATGCCTGCCGCGGCTCGGCGAACACCGGCACGCTGGTGGGCGCGGTCGGCGGCGGGCTGCTGGGCCACGCGGTCAGCAGCCACGGCGCCGGCGGAACCCTCGTCGGCGCCGGCGCCGGCGCTGTCGCCGGCCACCAGATCGCCAAGTCCAACTGCCGCAAGAAGTATCGTTAGAGCCTCCTTCCTCCCCGTCCTCTTCCGACAGGGGAGGAAGATCGGCTGATCACCACGTATCCAGGAACGTCCGCTTCAGGGCCGGGTCGCGGCGATCGGGCGTGAACGTGCTGAGCCCGGCGGCCACCCAGCGCCGGGTGTCGGCCGGGTCGATCACGTCATCGAAGTCGTAGACCGTGGCGTACCGCAGCGCCTTGCCCTTCTCGTACATGCGCGCCACCAGGGCGTCGTAGCGGGCCTTGCGCTCGGTGGGGTCATCGATGGCGTCCAGCTCCTTGCGGTGGGCCAGCTTCACCGCGCCCTCCAGCCCCATGCTGCCGAACTCGCCGGTGGGCCAGACCACGGTGAAGGCCGGGATGCGGTAGCTGCCGCCGGCCATGGCGATCATCCCCAGGCCATAGGCCTTGCGCAGGATGACCGTGAACATCGGCACATTGAGGTTCGAGCCCGCCACAAGCATCCGCGCCGAGTGCCGCACCAGCGCGGTCTTCTCCGCCTCGGGCCCCACCATGACCCCTGGGGTGTCGCACAAGGACAGGATCGGCAGGCCGAACGCATCGCACAGCTTCATGAACCGGGTCGCCTTGTCCGCGCCGTCGGCGTCGATGGCCCCGCCGATGTGCAGCGGGTTGTTGGCGACGATCCCCAGCGGCTTGCCGTTCACCCGGGCCAGCGTCGTCACGATGCTGCGCCCGAACTGTTTGCGCAGCTCCAGCACGCTGCCGGTGTCGGCCAGCACCTCGATCGCCCGGCGCACGTCGTAGGCCCGCCGCCGGTCCTCGGGCACCACGCTCCGCAACAGCGCCTGGTCGGCGTGCTCGCCGGGCGGCAGGTCGCCCTGGAAGTAGGAAAGGTACCGCCGGGCCGTCGCCACGGCGTCCGCCTCCGTCTCCGCCAGCACGTCGACGACGCCGCTGGCCGCATGCATGGCCGCCGGCCCTACGTCGCGGGCCGCCACCTGGCCCAGGCCCGCGCCCTCGATCATCACCGGCCCGCCCATGCCGATGCTGGCCTCGGGCGTGGCGATGATCACGTCGCAGGCCCCCAGGAAGGCCGCGTTGCCGGCGAAGCAGTGGCCGGAGACCACCCCCACCAGCGGGACCTTGCCGCTCAGCCGCCCGAACTGGTTGAACGAGCGGCCGTCGCCGCGGACCTCGGTGTCGCCGGGCCGCCCGCCGCCGCCTTCGGCGAAGAACACCACCGGCAGCCGCCACTGCTCGGCCAGCTCGAACATCCGGCCGTCCTTGCGGTGGCCCTCGTGCCCCTGGGTGCCGGCCAGCACCGTGTAGTCGTAGGACAGCACCACGCAACGGGCCTTCGCCGCCCCGAACTGCTGCGCATTGACCGTGGCGATCCCGGCGATCAGTCCGTCGGCAGGGGTGTTGGCGATCAGATCCTCGAGGGAGCGGTTGCGCCGTTGCGGCGCGATCACCAGCGACCCGTACTCCGCGAAGCTGTCGGGGTCGCAGAGGTCGGCCAGGTTCTCCCGCGCCATCCGCCGGCCGGCCTTGTGGCGACGCGCTGTCGCTTCCGGTCGCGCGGCGTCCAGGGTCCGGGCCCGCCGCGCCCACAGCTCGGCCAGGTCCGGCCGCACGGCGTCGGCGTCGACGCCTGCGGCCTCCCCGTCGCCCGCGTGCTCGACGTCGGCTTCCTCGAGGAACAGCAGCGGGTCGCCCTCGAACACCGCCTGGCCGACCTGCACGGCGATGTGGCGGACGTAGCCGGAGACTTCGGCGTGGACGACGTGCTCCATCTTCATGGCGTCCAGGATCGCCACCTGAACGCCCGCCCGCACCGCGTCGCCCTCCGCCACGTCGATGGAGACGATAGAGCCCTGCAAGGGCGCGCGGACGGCCACGCCCGGATGGTCCTCGTCGATCGCCTCCCGCCGCGTCGGCTCAGAGGCGGCCTCGCCCAGGACGGCCGGCTTTCGCCCCGCCGCGGCGGCCGCCAGCTCGCCCATGTGGTCGTCGATGAAGCGCGTGTGGACGGCGCCCGCCGCCACCTCCGGCCGCTCGGCCAGCGCCTGCAGGAACGAGAGGTTCGTGGCCACTGGCGCGATGCGGAATTCGCCGAGCGTCCGCCGCAGCTTGCCCATCGCCGCCGCGAAGCCGGGCTGCGCGGAATGCACGATGACCTTGGCCAGCAGGGAGTCGAACGCCGGGTTGGTGCGACATCCCGCGAAGCCATGGGTGTCCACCCGCACACCCGGGCCGCTAGGGGGCTCGAACACGGCCAGCACCCCGCCAGTCGGTTTCACCGTTCCGTCCGCCAGCGTCGTTTCGGTGTTCACCCGCGCCTGGACGGCGAAGCCGAGCGGCGCTGGAACATCGGCCTGGCCAAGCCCGAGATCCTTCAGCGTCGCCCCGCCGGCGACGGCGAGCTGGATCGCCACCAGGTCCAGACCAGTGACCGCTTCAGTGACCGTGTGCTCCACCTGGATCCGCGCATTGGCCTCCATGAAGTAGAAGCCGCCGCCGCCCACCAGGAACTCGAAGGTCCCCAGCCCGCGGTAGCGCTCCTGCGACGCCAGCCGCACCGCCGTCTCCAGCATCGCCGCGCGCAAGCCCGGGTCGAGGGCCGGGGCTGGCGCGATCTCCAGGATCTTCTGGTTGCGCCGCTGCAGGCTGCATTCGCGCTCCCAGGCGTGGATCGCCGCGCCGGTCCCGTCGCCGATGACCTGCACCTCCACGTGCCGGGCTTCGGGCAGGAACTGTTCCACATAGACCCCGTCCGCGCCGAACGCCGCCCTGGCCTCCGAGGCGCAACGGGCGTGCAGCTCGGCGACCTCTTCGGGCAGCCCCGTGATGCGGATGCCCCGCCCGCCGCCGCCGCTCACCGCCTTCAGCACGACCGCCGCGCCCTCGCCCAGGGCGCGGAGGAACGCCTCGGCCTCCGCGGCGCTCACCGGCCCGTCCGAGCCGGCCAGCACCGGCGCGCCGGCCTCCGCCGCCAGCGCGCGGGCCCGGGCCTTGTCCCCGAACGCCGCCAGGGTCTCGCTGCGCGGCCCCACGAAGGTCAGGCCCGCCGCCTCACAGGCTTGAGCGAACGTCGCGTTCTCGCTCTGGAAGCCGTAGCCGGGATGGATCGCGTCGCAGCCTTCCGCCTTCGCCACGTCCACCAGCTGGGCGATGTCCAGGTAGGCGGCCGCCCCGCGCCCCTTCAGCACCCACCTTCGATCCGCCCGCATGAAGTGCAGGGCGTTCTCATCGTCCTCGCTGGCCACCGCCACCGTCTCGATCCCCGCATCGGCGGCGGAGCGCGCGATGCGGATCGCAATCTCGCCGCGGTTGGCGATCAGCAGCCGGCGGATGGGGCGGCTCATCCGGCCACGACAGGAGCGGGCGCGGTCGCGCGCCGGCGGCCGCCCGGTATCAGGAGGGCGCAGATCAGCGCCGCGACGCTGCAGGCCGCCACCGCGATGAAGGTCGCCAGGTAGGCCTGCTCGTCCGGATACTTGACCCCCTCGGCGTTGATCACCTGGGAGCTCGCCAGCGTCAGGGCGAGCATCTGCGATCCCACCGCCATCGCGATGGACCGCAGCACCGAGGTCATCCCGGTGGCCTCGCTGGTGCGGTCCTCCGGCGCGGCCTCGATGATCAGGCTGGGCGCGCAGCCGAAGATGATGGTGCCGGCCGGGGCGATCAGCAGCACCGCCACCCCGACCAGCAGCCAGATGGAGTCGTGCCGGGCGATCAGGATCAACCAGGCCAGCAGGTTCGCCATGGTGGCCAGGATGATGATCGGCCGGAAGGTCAGCTTCTGCGCGAGGTAGCCGGAGCTGATCGCGGCGACGCCGGCGGTGAGGTTGGTGGGCGCCTTGACCAGTCCGGCGAGCGTGGCGCTGATCCCCAGGCCGACGCCGGTCCACAGCGGCTGCTGGAGCAGCGGCAGCAGCACCTGCGGATAGATCAGTGGTCCCATGGTGAACACGCAGATCAGCAGGTTGACGATGGCGATCTGACGAACCGCCAGCAGCCGAAGGTCGATCATCGGGTTGGGATGGCGCAGCTCGTAGGTCGCCCAGGCCGCCAGGGTGACGAGCCCGCCGACGATCAATGACCACGTGAGCGCTGAGTCCCAGCCCTCCGCCTTGCCGCTGTTGAGGCCGAGCAGCAGGGCGGTGATCGGGAACACTATGCCGACGCCGCCGATGAAGTCCGCTCGCCCCCGGGCGCCCGTCCGCGGCCGGTCCTTCGCCAGGGTCCGCCAGACTAGCCCCAGGGCGACGATCGCTACGCCGGCGCTGAGCAGGAACATGTCCTGCCAGTCGGCCCGGTCGACGATGACGCCGGCCAGGACGATTCCGGTCCCGGTGCTGAACGAATAGGTGCCGCCGAGGACGCCGACGCCGATATTGAGCTGCCGCTTGTCGGCCGCCATCTCCCGCAGGATTCCGAACGCCAGCGGCAGGATCGCCATCGAGGCGCCCTGCAGCGCACGGCCGAAGATGATGACGTTGAGGTCGCTCGCGAACGCGCTGGTCAGCGAGCCGGTCGCCGCCAGCACCAGCATGACCATCAGCATCCGCCGCCGACCATAGAGGTCCCCCAGCCGGCTGCAGATCGCCACCGTGCCCGCAGCGGTGAGCGAATAGGCGGTGATCAGCCAGGTCACGCGCACGGGGTCGCCGTAGAGCCCGTAGAGGTGGGCCAGCGCGACACTGATCATGCTGGTCTCAAGCGCGCAGGTCAGTTCGGCGATCACCAGGACAGCCAGAATCATCCAGAACCGGCTTTGGCCCGGGCGGCGTAGGGTGCTGTCAGCCGGCATAGGCGCATTGAAGCCGCAATCGCCTGCGGCTCAAACTCCGATGTGGACGAGGTCCGATCACTCGGCAGGCGCCGGGGCAAGCTGTCGGGACGCGACGGCAACCCCGCGGCGCGGGATCATCAGGGCGCAGATCAGGCTCGCCAGGCAGCAGACCGCCACCATGACGAAGGTGATCACATAGGCGCGCTCGTCGGGGTACTTGGCGCCTTCGCTGTTGACGACCGATGAGGTGGCGAGGGTGAAGGCGATGAGCTGTGAGCCGATCGCCATCGCGAGTGCGCGCAGCACCGAGGTCAGGCCCGTGGCCTCGCTGGTGCGCTCGGGCGGCGCGGCTTCGATGATCAGGCCCGGCGCGCAGGCGAACAGGACCGTTCCCGCCGGCGCGATCAGCAGCACGCACATGGCGACGATGAACACCAGGGAGTCGTGCACGAAGATGATCGCCACGAAGGCGACGAGGTTGGCGATCGTGGCGATGATGATCGCCGGCCGCATCGAGTGGCGACGCGCCAGCAGGCCCGAGACGAAGCCCGCGACGCCGCCCGTCAGGTTGGTCGGCAGCTTGATGACGCCGGCGATCGTCGCGGTGACCCCCAGCCCGATCCCGGTCCACAGCGGTTGCTGCAGCAGCGGCATCACCACCTGCGGGTAGATCATCGGCGCCATCGCCGTGAAGAAGATGGTGGCGTTGACGACAGCGATCGTCGGATTCTTCAGCAGGCGCACGTCGATCAGCGGACTGGCCTGGCGCAGCTCATAGGCTGTCCAGGCGGCCAGCCCTGCGACGCCTCCGACCAGCAGTCCCCAGACCACCGGAGAGTCCCACCCCAGCGACTTGCCGAACGTCAGGCCCAGCAGCAGGGCGCTGATCGGGAAGACGAAGAGCACGCCCAAGAGGTCGAGCCGCTCGGTCGCCCGCCGGACCTCACCCTTCGGAATGAACCGCAGCGCGAGGATCAGCGCCAGCACCGCCGCCGCCGCGCTGACCGTGAAGATGTGCTGCCAGCGCGCGCTGTCGACGATGACCCCGCCGAGGATGATCCCGGTCCCGGTGCTGAGCGAGTAGGTGCCGCCCAGAACGCCCACGCCCATGTTGAGCTCGCGGTTGTCCCGGGCGTTCTCCCGCAGGATCCCGAACGCCAGCGGCAGGATCGCCAGCGAAACCCCCTGCAGCGCCCGGCCGAGGATGATCACGTTCAGGTCGCTCGCCAGCGCGCTGATCGCCGAACCCACGGCGGCGACCACCAGCATCAGGATCAGCATCCGGCGGCGGCCGTAGAGGTCGCCCAGGCGGCTGCAGAGCGCCGCGCTGGCCGCCGAGGTCAGCGAGTAGGCGGTGATCAGCCAGCTCACGTGCGTCGGATCGCCGTAGATCCCATAGAGCTTGGCCAGGGCGACATAGATCATGTTGCCCTCGAGCGCGGTGGCGAACTCGGCCGCCACCAGCACGGCGAGCAGCACCCAGAAGTTCACGCTCGATTGGCCGGAGGGCGCGGCGAAGGCGGCGGCAGGCGCAGGCATGGCGCGCATAGAAGCCGCAATCGGCCGCTCCGCGCAAACAGTCTCGTGCGGCGCCTGACGGCGCCCGCCCGCCTCTCTTGGCTACCCTGGCGGATCCGGGCGGGGTCGCGTCGCAGCCCTGGACTATCCGTTCCCGGCCCGAGCGGCATTGTCGACCGCCAGCTCCGCTCCTCGGGCGACGTCCATGTGGTCAGCGCCGCCGCCGACTGGTGACGGTCGGCCCGCCTTACGACCCCAGGTACGCCTCCAGGCTCACCCCCACGAGGCGCACCGAACCGCCGTCGCCGAAGCTGAGCAGGGCGTCGCCGCCGACCTCGCCGTAGCTCACGCCAAGCTGGCCGGAGATGTCGAGCACGTCGTAGCCCACCTGGAAGTCGCGGATCACGTCTGCGCCCGAACCCGCGCCGAGCACGAACAGGTCCGCGCCGAAGCCGCCGACGAAGAGGTCGTCGCCGCCGCCCCCGCTCAGGGTGTCGTCGCCAATCCCGCCGACCAGGCTGTCGGAACCGTCGCCGCCGGCCAGCGAATCGTTTCCTGCGCCGGCGTTGAGAGTGTCGTTCGCCGCCCCGCCGCCCAAGGTGTCGTCGCCCGCGCCGGCGTCGAGACTGTCGTTGTCCGCCCCGCCGGAAAGGCTGTCGTCACCCGCCCCGCCGGCCAGGGTGTCGTGTCCTGCGCCGCCGACGATCGTGTCCGCGCCCGCGCCGCCGTCCAGGAGGTTGGAGCCGCCGTTCCCAGTCAGCACGTTGTCGCCGGCGCCGCCGTATCCGGCGATGTTCCCCTGGCCGGTCAGGGTCAGGTTCTCGATCGTCAGCCCCAGCCGATAGCCGCCCAGGTCCGTGCGCACCGTGTCGACGCCGCCGCCCGCGGCTTCCTCGATCTTGTCGCCGACATTGTCGACCCCATAGGTGTCGGCGCCGACCCCGCCCTTCATCAGGTCCGCGCCGGCGCCGCCATCCAGGGTGTCGTCGCCGCCCAGGCCCACGATCGTGTCGTTCCCGGCGCGGCCCAGCAGGTGGTCGCCCTCCGGTCCGCCCTGGATCGAGTCGTTCCCCGCGCTCTGGTTGGCGATGGTGTAGATGGTGGTCGTGCCGCTCACCTCGTTGGCGCTGATGAACAGCGCCTGGCCGGTGGGGCTGTCGGCGGCGGAGACGAACTTCACCACCTCGGGGGCGAAGTCCTGGCTGGTCGCCGGCTCGTAGCCCACGAAGCTCGCATTGGCCGGGTCGGTGACGTCGTAGATCATCACCCCGCCCACGCGCTCCAGGGTGACGAACGCATAGAGCCGCCCGCCGACCGCGCCGACGGTCACGCCCTCGGGCTCCGGGCCCTTGTTGTCGGAACGGTTGTCCGGGCCCGCCCCGTTTTCGGTGTTGTGCAGCGCCGGATTGATCTGGGCGATGATCCGTTCGAACTCGCCGCCGGTCTCACGCACCTTGGTGATCGAGCCGTCGGCGTTCTGCCGGAAGATCGACACGCCGCGGCCGCCGAAGGTGGTGATCTGGTCGATGTCGCCGTCGCCGTCCGTGTCGCCGGCGCTGGTGATCACGTTCAGCCGGGCGAGCGCTGCGGGCTTGCCGTCCGGATAGGCCGTCGTATCGAGCTTGACGCTGCCGGAGCTCAGCCGCGCCTCATCGACGAGACCCGTCCCCACCCGGGCGTCGCCCTCGTTGGCGGTGATGAAGTAGGTGGCCCCGCCCACGGTGAACGAGGCGATCGCGTCGGGCTGCTGCAGGCTGATGACGTCGAAATTGCCGAGCGAGATCCCGTTCTGGTCGTTCGGGTCGAACTGGTTGCCGTCCAGCAGCCGGTCGATCCCGCCCAGCGGCTGGATGGCCAGCGGCCGGTCCGCGGCGGCGTTGGTGAGGTCGATCACCGCCACCGCGTTCACTTCCTGCAGCGTCACATAGGCCCGCGTCCCGTCAGGCGAGACGGTGATGTATTCGGGCTCGATGTCGTTGGCGGCGGCCTGGCCGGGATAGAGCGCCAGGCCCTGCGCCTTCAGCGCCGCCTCGGAGCCGTTCAGCGAGGCGAAGGAGATGGTGTTGCTCACCGTCGCATTGGCCGCCCCGTGGGACAGGTCGATGATGCTGACCGAGCCCTGCGGATTGTTCGCCGACGAGATCGCCTCGCCCTCGTTGGCGACCAGCAGCTTCTTGCCGTCGGGCGAGAAGGTCACCTGGTCGGGCAGCACGCCCGCCTGCAGCACCTTTTGCAGCGTTCCGGTGGCCGCGTCATAGAGGGCCACATAGCCGGCCAGGCTGGGGTCGCTGTTGCCGTACGCCACGGCCACCACGCCGTGCTTCACCGCCACCGAGTTGACGCCGCCGTAGCCGGGCAGCGTCGTCAGGTCGAAGCCGCCGGCGGCGGTCGCCGCGCCGCTGGCGTCCAGATGAGCGATGTCGATCCGCCCCGCCGCCAGGTTGGTGACGTAGAGGTTGTCCGAGGCCGCGTCGAAGTCGACGGATTCCGCACGGCCGGCGGCCACGGCCCCGGTTCCGGTGAACGCCCCCAGGCGCACGAGCTGCACCGCGTCCGTCGCGGTCGGGACCGCCGCGGCCCCCTGCAGCGACGGCGCAGCGTCATACACGTGGACGCCGCCCACCAGAATCTCAGCCATCTTCGAATCTCCCTCGGATCCCGATCATCGCGGCGCAAAACCGGACCGCGAGGCGCCCGCGCACCCCGCGGCACACCCCCGGCGGCCGCTGAAGCTTGGTTAATGGCCTTCCTTGACAGACCCGTGACGGCCGGCGGCGCGCTTGTGGCGGCCGCCTCTCGCCCTCTAGACTTTCCCGCAAACGATCAGGGAGAGGCGCGGATGGGACTGCTCGACGGCAAGGTGGTGCTGGTGACCGGCGGCGGACGCGGGATCGGACGCGAGTGCGCGATCCTCTCGGCCCAGCAGGGGGCCAAGGTGGTGGTCAACGACCTGGGCGGCGGCATCCACGGCGAGGGCTCGGACCTCTCGCCCGCCGAGGAGGTGGCCGACGCCATCCGCGCCGCCGGCGGCGAGGCGGTCGCCAACACCGACAGCGTCGCCGACCTCGCCTCGGTCAATCGCATGGTGCAGCAGGCGATGGACGTCTTCGGCGGCCTGCACGTGGTGAACAATCCGGCCGGCTTCCTGCGCGACCGCATGATCCACAACATGACCGAGGAGGAATGGGACGACATCGTCGCCGTCCACCTGCGCGGCCACTTCAACGTGGTGCGCGCCTCCATCAACCACTTCCGCAGCCAGAACGAGGGCAATTACGTGATGTGGTCCTCAACCTCCGGCCTGATCGGCAACGTCGGCCAGACCAACTATGGCGCGGCGAAGATGGGCGTCGCGGGGCTGGCCCGGATCGTCGCCCTGGAGGGCGAGCGGGTGAACATCCGCGCCAACACCATCGCGCCCTCGGCCATGACCCGGCTGACCGATTCCGTGCCCAACCGCGCGCCCGAGGCCATCGCCCAGCGCGAGGCCATGCGGCTGATCAACACCCCCGACCGCCCGGCCCAGCTCGCCGTGGCGCTGTCATCGCCCGCCAGCGTGCCGATCTCCGGCCAGGTGTTCGGCTCGGGCGGCTACAATCTCTCGATCTATCAGCACCCGCGGCCCATCGAGACCTACGCCCGCGACGGCGGCTGGACGGCGCAGAGCATCCTCGCCGACTTCTTCCCGCGCGTGGAAAAGCACTTCGAGCCGCTGGTGAAGCCCGAGCCGCAGACGCCGATCATGGTGTGAAGGCGCCAACCTTCTCCCGCGACGGGAGAAGGGGCGCGAGCGTTGGCCCTTACAGCCCTTCCATCATCTCCACGGCCATCGGCTCGGCGAAGGTGGCTTCCATCTTCGGCGAAGCGTCCTTGAAATGCGGCGCGCCCACGTGCGCCTTGAAGGCGTCCTTTGAGGTGTAGATCTCCAGGATCTTGTACTGCCCCGGCGCATTGCGGACCTTGAAGACCTCGAAATTCTTGCAGTCCGGCTCGTTGCTGGCGACGGACTTGGCGAGCGCGCCCACAACCTTTTCGAATTCCTCGGTCTGGCCTTCCTTGACCTTCACAGAAGCGATGACGCCGTACATGGATTTCTCTCCCCGGATTGGATGACGCGCCGGCGGCGCTGACGGATTGCGATTAGAGCGTGGACTTGGCGTTGATGATCGGCTCGCGTTCGGCCGCCACGCCGCCGCCCAGCGTCTGGTAGATGTGCGCGCGCTTCAGGTAGAAGTGCGGCATGTACTCGTAGGTCTGGCCGTAGCCGCCGTGCACCTGCATCGAGGCCGCCGCCGCTTTGATGGCGGCCTCGCCGGCGACCATCTTGGCCGCAGCGGTGTACATCTCCGCCTCGTCCGAGCTGTCGCGCACGCAGACCGCGGCGTACTGCAGGATCGCCGCGGAGGCCTCGGCGTCCACCGCCATCTGCGCACAGGGGTGCGAGATCGCCTGGAACGAGCCGATCGCCTTGCCGAACTGCGTGCGCACCTTGGCGTACTCCGCCGAGAGGTCGCGGGTCGCTTCGGCGCCGCCGGTCAGCATCGCCGCGGTCAACAGCCGGGCGCGGTGCTGGAAGGCCGCGCTCTCGTCCCGGGCCTTCACCTTCGAGGCGTCCAGCCGCTCGGCGCTCAGCACCTGGATGGAGTCGTCCAGCGCCCGGAGCGGCGCAGTGTTGCCGAACGCCTCGCGCTCGGCCAGCAGGCCGGCCTTGGGCGTCCAGAGCACGAACAGGTCCGCGCCGTCGGCGTCCAGCAGCCGGAACGGGCCGCCGATGGCGTTGGGGTCCTCACCTGCGGGGATCGCGAAGCCGGCGCGCTTGGCGCCGGTGGTCAGGGCCTCGACCAGGGCGTTGTCCTTCGCGCCGGCCGCCAGGTGCGCGGCCAGCACGGTCGCCAGCGCCGCGGGCGGGACGAGATAGCGGCCGAACTCGCGCAGCACCAGCGCCTCTTCGACGATGGACAGGCCAAGGCCGCCCGCCTCTTCCGGCAGGCCGAGGCCGAACCAGCCCATGTCGGCCAGGCCGCGCCATTCACGCCCGGTCGGGGCCGTGGCGTTCTGCTTGGGCATGCGGTCGGCCGGCATCTCGCGCGCCAGGTAGTCCGACGCGGACTCGATGATCTCGAGCTGATCGCTCGTGGGATGCAGATCCATCTGGACGACCTTCTCTAGGACTGGCGCGGCAGGCCCAGCACGCGCTGGGCGACGATGTTGTGCTGGATCTCGTCGGTGCCGCCGCCGACCTTGCGGGCGAAGCTCCGCAGATAGTCCTTGGTGTCGTCGGTCATCACCACCACGTCGGCGCCGACCAGTTCGAGCGAGATGCTCTGCGCCTCGCCCTTCAGCCGCGAGACCAGGATCTTCAGCATCGACCCGTCCGGCCCCGGCTGCGGGCGGCGCACGTTCCGGGCGACGGCCATGTAGGTCATGGCGCGCAGCGCCGCGGCCTCAGCGCGCAGCTTGGTCAGCCGCCGGCCGATCTCGCTGTTGCCGAAGCTCTCCTTGCCGTTGACGCTGCGGGTCCGCGCGCGGTCGATCAGGTCGTCGATGTACTTGGCCAGCATCACCTGGGTGAGGGTGAAGGCCGTGCCGCGCTCGAAGGACAGCGTCGACATCGCCACCTTCCAGCCCTGGTTGATCTCGCCGACCACGTTCTCGATGGGGATGCGCACGTCGTCGTAGAACACTTGGTTGAAGTGGTGCTCGCGGGTGACGAACGGCACCGGGCGGATGGTGATGCCCGGATAGTTCATGTGGCAGATCACCCAGGAGATGCCGCCGTGCTTCTGGCTGCCCGGTTCGGTCCGCACCAGCAGTTCCTGGTAGTCGGCCAGGTGGGCGTAGCTGGTCCAGATCTTCGAGCCGTTGACCACCAGTTCGTCGCCGTCGATCTCGGCGCGCGTCGACAGGCCGGCCAGGTCCGAGCCTGCGCCCGGCTCGGAGAAGCCCTGGCACCACACCGCCTCGCCCTTGAGGATCTTCGGCAGGTGGAAGGACTTCTGGTGCTCGCTGGCGTTGGCGATCAGCGTCGGGCCGCCGTGATTGACGCCGACGAAGCCGCAGCCGACCTCGGGCGCGTCCGCCTTGGCGTACTCCTCGAACCAGATCAGCTGCTCGACCGTCGACAGGCCGCGGCCGCCGTATTCCTTCGGCCAGGCGATGCCCGCCCAGCCGCCCTCGTACTGCTTGCGCTGCCAGGCCATGTCGAAGTCGCGCATCTCCACGCCCTCGTGGGGCTGCGACTCCTTCGGCACGTTCTCGTGCAGCCAGGTGCGGACTTCTTCGCGGAACTCCCGCTCGGACGGGGACAGGTCAAGGTTCATGGCGTTTCCCGGTGTTCGTCATTTCTGCCTACGCCGAGCACGGCGGCCTGTGCAACGCTTACGTCGCGTCCGGTTATGCGTTGCTCGGGCCAGCCATGGCCGGCCCGTCCCGAAATGCTATAGCGGGTCCAGCAGACCGATAAGATCTCGACGGGAGAAGACCCATGCGCCTGAGCCTGACCATCGCCGCCATCGCCGCAGGCCTCGTCGCCGGCGCCGCCCAGGCCCAGACCGCCCCGCAGGTGCAAGGCGCCGTCAAGGCGCTCACCGGCGACGAGCTGGTGGTGACCGGCGCCGCGGGCGACGTGACCGTCACCCTCACGCCCGAGACCCGCATCTTCACGATGCGCCCCATCAGCCAGGCGGACCTCAAGGACGGCGTCTATGTGGGCACGACCAACAAGGATGCTCCCGAGGGCGGCCACGCCACCGAGGTGCACGTGGCCGACGGCGGTCCCGCCTTCCAGGCCGAATGGGGCGCGCCCGGCCTGATGATGACCAACGGCAAGGTCAAGTCGGTGAAGCAGACCGCCAAGGGCCAGGAGTTCGACGTCGACTATTCCACCGGCGTGCGCCACGTGGTGGCCGCCCCCGGCACGCCGATCACCCGCGTGGTTCCGGCCGATCGCGCCCTGCTGAAGCCCGGCGTCCCGGTGCAGGCCAGCGTCAAGGAGGCGGACGGCAAGAAGGTCGCCGTCTACGTCAGCATCCGCCAAGCGCCGGCGCAGTAGCGGCGCGGCGAGGGAGGGCTGGCCCATGGCGGCGGCGCTGAAGGTCGGGGTGAATATCGTCTTCGTGAAGCCGGAGGCGGTGGTCCGCATCGCCCAGGCGGCCGAGCAGATCGGTTACGAGAGCGTCTGGTCGGGCGAGCACGTGGCGCTGCCCAAGCACGAGGGCTGGTGGAAGGACTATCCGGCGGTGAAGGCCGCCGGCGACGCCGGCCACGAGAAGATGGTGCCGTTCAAGCCCGACACCGTCTTCCTCGACCCCCTGGTGGTGCTGGCGTCCATCGCCGGCGCCACGACGAAGATCCGGCTGGGCGTCGGCGTCTACCTGCTGGCGCTGCGCAACCCGGTGCTGGCCGGACGCACCATCGCCTCGCTGGACGTGCTTTCCAATGGCCGCCTCGACCTGGGCGTGGGCCTGGGCTGGACGCCGCACGAGTATGCGTTCACCGAGAACGACTGGGCGGTGCGGGCCCGGCGCATGGACGAGAGCCTCCGCTGCCTGCGCGCGCTCTTCGAGCAGGACTCGCCCGAATTCCACGGCGAGTTCTTCGACTTCCCCACCATCGGCTTCCAGCCCAAGCCGATCCAGGCGCCGCTGCCGATCCACATCGGCGGCTCCAGCCAGGCCGCCGTCCGGCGCGCGGCGGCCCTGGGGACGGGCTGGTACGGCGCGGGCCAGTTCATCCCGGCGCTCAAGGCCGAGCGCGCCCGGCTGGGCAGGGCGGACGAGCCTTTCGAATATTCCTCCTTCTCCATGGCCGGCCCCATGGCCCGCGAGGAGCTGGAGGCCATGGCCGCCCAGGGCGTCGAGCGCGCCGTCGCCATCCCCTGGAAGAGCCGCCACCCGGTGGGGCTGGAGGGGATCGACATGCTGGAGACCTACGCCAAGCAGATCGGGCTGCTGTAGGCCGTCGACGCCTTTGCTTTCGGTGGTAAACGCATTTTCAGGCGGTGAGCAGCACCTCGACTCCTAGTATAAACTCATTTTGAATCAATATCTTGGCGACACACCGCCCGTTTACCGAGGTATTGACCGGTAAACGTGTGGCAGCCCCAATGGTCGTGTCCAGCCCAGGGCGTGGACGCATCGCGAAAGCCTAGCGCGGTCAGGCCGCCAACGCAAGAACAAATAGAGAACCGTCAGGCGCTCGTGGCGGCATCCGCCGGCGGCCGCCTGGCGCCCCATTCGAGCAGGGCGTCCAGGGCGGGGCACATCTCCTCGCCCCAGGGCGTAAGGGCGTACTCCACCTTGGGCGGCACCACCGGATAGACGGTGCGGCGCACGATCCCGTCGCGCTCCAGCTCCCGCAGCTGCTGGATCAGCATCTTCTGGGAAACGCCGGGAATGGCGCGCTCCAGCTCGGAGAAGCGCAGTGTTCCGCCCGCGAACAGCTGGAAGACGATCACCATCTTCCACCGCCCCTCGAGCATGCGGAACACCGCCTCGACGCCGCTGGCGGCCATGTCCGGCGTGACGCCGCTGAGCTTACCCGTAGGTGAGTACCCTACATTTTTATCAGTACTTGCCATAATGGGGGCACAAGAACATATCCGCGGGCGCTGGGCAAACGATGCGGGAGACGACGATGACCGACGCAATGGACCTGACCGGCCGTCGCGCCCTGGTGACGGGCGCGACCATGGGGATCGGCCAAGCCACGGCCGAGCGCCTGCGCGCGGCGGGGGCGACGGTCCTCGGCGCAGCGCGCACGCCGCCGGCCGCCGATTCGGACGTCTTCGTCGCCGCCGACCTTGCCACGGCGGAGGGATGCGCCCGGGCGGCCGAGGCGGTGCAGACGAGGCTTGGCGGCTTGGACATCCTCGTCCACGTGGTGGGGGGGTCGACGGCGCCCGCCGGCGGGTACGCGGTCCTGGACGACGACGAGTGGACGCGCGCCCTGGACCTGAACCTCATGGCCGCCGTGCGCCTGGACCGCGCGCTGTTGCCGGCCATGGTCGAACGCGGCTCGGGCGTGGTCATCCACGTGACCTCGATCCAACGGCTGCTGCCGCTGCCGGAGGCGACGCTGGCGTACGCCGCCGCCAAGGCGGCGCTGTCCGCCTACAGCAAGGGCCTGTCGAAGCTCGTCGGCCCGCGCGGCGTGCGGGTGATGCGCGTCTCGCCGGGCTGGGTCGAGACGGAGGCTGCGGTCGGCCTGGTCCGGCGGCTCGCGGAGGAGTCGGGCGTAACCTACGAGAACGCCCGCCAGGGGCTGATGGACTCGCTGGGGGGCATTCCGATTGGCCGGCCCGCCAAGCCTGACGAGGTGGCGAACCTCATCGCCTTCCTGGCCTCGCCGCTGGCTGATGCGATCACCGGCGCGGAATATGTGATCGACGGCGGCACGACCCCGACGGCTTAGGTCGGATCGACAGTCACGATCCCAAACGCAACGCGTCATGATCGCATCGTTCACTTCACGGGCTTCGCCCCCCCTCGCCGCCGCCATGATCTGGCTGCGTTGAGTATCGATCAGAACCTAGTCCAACCCGGTCTTGCCCTGCGCCCAATAGGCCTTGGTCATCACCCGCGACGATACGATGCCGACGGCTTTCAGGGCCCGGCCTACGCGCTGGATCGACGATGCTTTGCCTGTAAGGACGAACTGCGCGACGCTTGCGGCAAGGCGCACCACCTCGGCTTCGGCCGCGGCGAGATGGGCGTCGTCGGCGATGCGCTCGATCAACGTCGCTTGGCCAAGGCCGATCGCCTCCAGCACCCGCCGCGACGCCGTCAGATCCGAGGCCTCGAACACATGGATCGCGCCGTCAGCCTGCGGACTATCTCGGAGCGCCGCCGCCAAGCCGAACGAGGTTTCATCGCCGAACAGGACCACCGGCGATTCAAGGCCACACAGATCGAGCGAACGGCGGGGACCGAAGAACTGGCAGGTGTCACCTTCGCGCAGGCCGCTTGCCCAGCGGCTCCCGGGACCGTCGCCATGCGCGAAGGTGAGGATTCGCGTCCTGCCCCTGTCGGCGTCCCAAGACATCGGCGTGTAGGTCCGTGCGCTCAGGGTCGAGCCCATCGAGATCTGGACCTTTTGACCCGCCGTCCAGGCGACGTTCCTCAGCGCTTCGCCTTCCAGGTCGACCAGCCGAAAATGCGGCGAAAGCGTCTCGACCGCGGCGACGCGCGCAGAACGCATCAGCCATCGCAGCAGCGTCCGCGAGACTCGCCCCGGCGGGGCGGGCGGCGGCGCGGATTTTTGCGGCCCTGCGTCGGAGCCCACACGCATCACTTCGTCCTGACGGTGAGTTCGTTACCGCGTCCCGGATCGAACGACAGCGGCAGCGAGAGATAACCGTTCTGAGGATCGCGGACGTAGTCGATGTAGCCGCCGGCTTGCGCGAACGCATTCTCGCCGATGATGATCGCACCGGGCTTCAGGTGGGGCTCAAGCAGCTTCAGGACCGGAAGATAGAGGGTGAAGGCGCCGTCGAGCATCACCATGTCGATGTCGCCGCCGACGCCGGGTTTCAGGGTTTCCCGCGCATCGCCGAGCCGAAACTCGACGAGGTCGGCCAGCCCGGCGGCCGTGAGGTTCGCCTTCGCCCGCTTGGCCTTGCTGGGTTCAAGCTCGGTGCCGATCAGGACGCCGCCGCCCATGTCACGCAACGCCGCCGCCATATAGATCGTCGAAATCCCCATGGATGAGCCGAACTCGACGATGCGTTTGGCCTTGCAACTCCGGGCGCACATGTAGAGAAAGCGGCCGAACTCCGGCGAAACAGCGAGGAAATTATCGGCATAGCCGCGATGCAGCCCGATGAGATCCTTATTCTCAGCTTCGATAACCTGGCTCATCGCCTGCTCGACAGTGGTCGCTTCGCTCTCGAATGTTTGTATCAACGGCGCATCAGCCGCATCCGCTTCTTGATGAAGGCGGTGGAGAACTTCCGCGGCGAGGCCGCTGCTGACTAAATCCATGTTTCGGGCTCCTTGAATGCGCCCGCCCGCACGGCCAGGTGTCAGCGCCCAGCCAGGATACGAAGTCACCCGCCCGACCGCATTCCGCAAACACGACAATATCTTGCGATATCTGGTCAGCCCCGGCGGGTAGGTTTAGTCGGAACGCGGATCACGCCGCGATGCGGCGTTCCGCCAGATATCGGGCGGGCGGCTTGCCCAGGGCCTTGCGGAACATGGTGACGAAGGCGCTGGCGCCTTCATAGCCGAGATCGAGCGCGACGGCCTGGACCGACGCTCCTTGATCGAGACGCTGCAGCGCAATGAGGATGTGGAGCTGCTGGCGCCAGCGGCCGAAGCTCATGCCGGTTTCGCGTTGCAAGGCGCGGGTCAAGGTCCGCGGGGCGACGGCCATGCGCCGGCCCCACTCGTCGATCGTCGCGCGGTCGGAGGGATCGGCCATCATCGCGGCGGCGATCTTCCGCAGTTTCGCATCGACCGGCATGGGGAAGTTCAGCTTCTCGACGGGCGCCGCGGACAGTTGGTCGAGCAACACCGTGGCGACGCGGCCATCGGCGCCGTCGACGTCGTACAGGACCGGCATCTGGGTGACGTGCAACAGCAAGCGTTCCAGCAGCGGTGAGATCGACAGCGTGCTGCATTGCCGGGGCAGCGCCGGCGCCGCATCCGGCTCGACGAACAGGACATAGACCTCGACATTTCCGGCGAAGGTCACGCTGTGGGGAACATTGTCGGGAATCCACACCGCACAGCGCGGCGGCACGATCCAGACGCCTTGGTCGGCCTCGCACCTGACGACGCCCCGCAAGGTCAGAATAAGCTCGGCTTTCCGATGCTGGTGCATGGCCAGCTCCGTGCCCTTCGTGACCATTTCGCCACCGACGGCGACGACGGCGCGGGGCACGTCCTCGGGAGCGAAATCGACATCATCGGCGAAGTCGAGGTCGTTTTCCTCGGCGCGATAGAACGGCATGGCGGGTGACAGTCGATCCGAATGCGGTTGACCAGATCAGACAATATCACTCCGGGATTGCGACCTTCAACACAGGAGACCGCTTAACCAGCGGCGACTCCACCGCTCACGCATTCACGATGAATATTGAGCGCCGATCGGTCCCAGCCAGCAAGCTGGCGCGCAGGCTCACATCGCCCGCGCCAGCGCCACCAGGCCGTCGTCGCGCCCCAGCGCCCAGCGGCCGAGTTCGCGGGCCCAGTAGGTCTCGCCGCCGTGGGCCAGCCGCCAGGCGTGCAGCGCCCCGGTCAGCTTGTGCAGGTGGTGCTCCTGGGTCATGCCGATGGCGCCGTGGACGGCGTGGGCGATGGCCGCGACCTGCTGCGCGGCCTGGCCCGCGCGCGCCTTGGCGGCGGCCGCGCGCAGAGGCGAGACCTCCAGCGGCGCACCGACGAAGGCGGCCTGGGCGGCCATCCGCGCGGCCATCACCTCCTGCGCCATCACCGCGATCTGGTGCTGGATCGCCTGGAACTTGCTGATCTCGCGGCCGAACTGCTTGCGGGTGGAGGCGTAGTCGATCGTCGTGGCCTGCAGCGCCTCCATGGCGCCCGCCATCAGGCCGGCGGTGATTGTCGCGGCCAGCGCCTTGCCGGCCCCGGCCGCCTCGATGTCCGTCACACCTGACGCATCGGGGGTCTTCAGCCGCGCGACCATGGTCTCCACCACGCCCGCCACCTGTGATCTGGCGCCGGCGGCCAGCACCAGCGGGAAGAAATCCTCCAGCATCAGGCCGGCGCCGCCGTCCTCCTCGCTGCGCAGCAGGTCGAGGAAGCCGCTGTCCTCCAGCGTCGGCCAGGGGTCACCTGCCGGCAGGCTGTCCAGCAGGCGGGTGAACTGTTCGAGGATCAGGTCGTCGCTCATCTCAGGCCCAGCCCCCTTGCAATGATGCCGCGCAGGATCTCGCGGGTGCCGCCGCGCAGCGAGAAGGACGGGCTCATGGTCGCCGAATAGGTCAGCGTCGCCAGCAGCCCGCCGGGAACCGGCCCCTCGACGGAAGCCAGGTGGTCGGTGACCAGCTGCGGGATCGACTGTTCGTAGGTGGTGCCCAGCTCCTTGACGATGGAGGCCTCCACCACCGGGCTCTGGCCCCTGGCCAGTCGTCCGGTCACCGCCAGCGACAGGTTGCGCAGCGCCGAGACCTGGGCCAGCAGCCGGCCGGCCAGGTCCGTCTCGGCGTCGGTCGGCTTGCCGCGCGAGCGGACGAAGTCCAGCCACTCGTCCACCAGCACCATGCAGGAGTAGATCCGCTCGGGTCCGCTGCGCTCGAAGGCGAGCTCGGCGTTCACCTGCGCCCAGCCCTGGCCCTCCTGCCCGATCAGGGCGTCCTCAGGCAGGTCGACGTCCTCGAAGTGGACTTCGGAGAAGTGGGCGTCGCCGGAGAGGTCGACGATAGGCCGCGCCGTGATCCCCGGCGTCGTCTTCAGCGGCAACAGCAGCTGCGAGAGACCCGCGTTGCGATCCTCGGGGCGCCCGGAGGTGCGCACCAGGGCGATCATGTAGTCGGCCTTGTGGCCGTAGGTGGTCCAGATCTTCGAGCCGTTCAGCCGCCAGCCGCCTGCGGTCTTCTCCGCCCGCGAGCGCACGCTGGCCAGGTCCGAGCCGCTGTCGGGCTCGCTCATGCCGATGCAGAAGGCCGCCTCGCCGCGGCAGACTTCGGCGACGATCCTGCGGCGCTGCTCTTCGGTCCCGTAGCGCAAGAGCAGCGGGGCGCTCTGGCGCTCGCCGATCCAGTGCATGGCCACCGGCGCGCCGGCGGACAGCAGTTCCTCCACCAGGACGAAGCGGGCGAAATGGCTGCGGCCGGCGCCGCCGTATTCCTTGGGCAGGGTCAAGCCCACCCAGCCCTTGGCCGCCAGCGCCTTGGTGAAATCGCGGTCGAAGCCCATCCAGGAGCGCGCCCGCGTCTCGGCCGGCATTCCCGCGAGCTGCTCGGCCAGGAACGCCCGCACGGGCTCCCTCAGCGCCTCGTCCTCGGCGGGGATCGCCGTCAGATCCATTGTTTCCAGCAAAGAGCGTCCTCCAGTCGCCTGCGATCTCGCGCGCAGGATGGGCGCGGTCAAGCGGCTTGGCGCCGGTTTGATCCGCCGCCGCTACGCCACGATCCCGCCCAGGGTGGCGGGAACCCGAGGACGCGGCCCATTTCCGTGAAGGGTTCTCGCTCTCGCGGGAACGAGCGGCGTTCAGAGCACGCTACTGAACGACTACGTGCCAGACGCCGCCCATGCCGTCGCCGGTCGCCTTGCCCGCCGTGTCCTTCGCGAAGGTGTAGACCGGCTTGCCCTTGAAAGCCCATTGCGCCGAGCCGTCGTCACGCTTGACGACGCTCCAGTCGCCCACGGCCGCGTCGTCGGCCTTGGCGGCCACCGGCGGCCAGGCCGCGGCGCACTTGTCGTTGCAGTTGGACTTGCCCGCCGCGTCCTTGTCGAAGACGTAGACCGGCATGTCCCCGGCGGCGGTGCGGGCCACGGACTTGCCGTCCGCGTCCACCATCTTGATTCCTGCCGGCGCGGGCCCCGCAAGGGCCGGGGCCGCCAGCAGCGCCGCGGCCGCGGCGATCACCATCGTCAGTCTGGTCATGAGCTTCCTCCTCCACGTCCCGCCGCTATTCCCGGCGCGATCGCGGCGGCCCCCGAGGGGAGGCCGCCGCGTAGACTACAGCCGCTAAGCGCGCTTCGCCTGTTCGGCGACCTCGTGCGCCCACATGTCCTCGATGTCGCTCTGGGCTGGTTTCGGCAGCTCGACGGAGGCGCCGCGGGTCGGCAGCAGCACCACCGCATCGCCGGGGCTGACGATGGTGCCCCACTGGTTCTCCACCCAGACGTCCAGGTGGACCTCGTTGCGGCCGCCCTCCTGCTTCTTGTCGCGGACCTTGCCTTTGATCCAGTAGGTGTCGCCCGTGTAGACGAACTTGCGGTGCTGGCAGGACAGCTTCCACAGCCAACCCTCATCGCCCATCCAGTTGGTGCAGATGTTGGTCAGGAACGTCTCGCGCATGGCGCCGTAGTCGTAGCTGATCGGGATGCCGAGCTGATTGGCCCAGTCCTGCTCCCAGTGCAGCCGCTGCACGGTGTCGGGCACGTTCAGCTTGTTGGGGGTGTACATCCCCGGGACCTTCTTGCGGGTCTTGTAGGAGACCTTGAAGGCGCCGGGCGGGGTAAGCTGCATGCCCCAGCCCACGTGCCAGACCACCAGGTCGCTGGTCCGCATCGGGCCGCGCACGATGGTCGGGATTTCGTCGCCCACCTTCACGTCCTCGAAATAGAGCGTGTCGGCGCCGCGGATCGTCTCGGCCTCATAGGCCGCGTCGATCTTTTCCAGCTCCTCCGGCGAGTACGGCTTGGGCAGCTCGTACTCCTTCTTCTTGGCGGCCGAGGCGTGCCGTTCGGCGCGGATCCAGGTGCCGCGGCGGATCGCCGTCAGTTCGCCCTTCTGGTTGCGGTTGATGTAGCCCTGGACCTCGGAGACGGTGCGGCCGGAGAACTTGGAGTTGTCGTTGACCTTCACCCCGATCAGCCCGCCCATCACCCGCAGGCGGTCGCCCGCCACCAGCGGCTTCCACCATTCGAACTCCATCACCGCCTGGTAGGAGCCCAGCCCGATCAACGGGTCGCCCTTCAGGAGCAGCTTCTCCTCCGGCGTCGGTCCGCCGTCGGACTCGCCCATGGTGTAGTGGAAATTCGGCGGTCCGATCAGCTCGCCCCAGCGCGTCTGCTTGCCGTACTCCTCGTCGCACCACAGCGGGTTGTCGTCGCCGTAGCCGAAGGCGAAATGGCGCGTGCCGTCCCAGGTGACCACGAAATTGTGCGGCGGGTTGGGCCGTCTGGTGCGGATGCCGATCCGCTGGCGCAGACGCGCGATGCCCTCGTCGGTCAGGATTCCGTAGCCGCTCTTGGGCTTGTCGTCGGTCGCAGCATCTGAACTCATCGTCATTTCCTCAATATTGTCAGACAAATGTGGGGTCGGCGCCCGAAGACGCCGCGGGAAAAATAATCCCGGCTGATGTTAGGGGATCGGCCCTGCTCTTTCCAAGGCCAGATCGACAACGCTGGATATCAGTCGCTCACCGACTTGCCTTCGGCGAGGTTGGCCCCGGCCCGGTCCAGCGTCGCCCGCTGCGGGCGCACCTTGTCCGGCGTCCAGTCCGGCAGCAGGCCGCGCTCGGCGCAGAAGGCCTGGGCGAAGATGGTGCGGCCGTTGTAGGCCGCCGCCTCCGGCTCGGTCACCAGCCAGTTGACCACCGCCGCCGAGACCTCCGGCGGCGCCCCGTCGGCCACGAAGCCGAACTTGGCCATGTCCTGGGCGATCCGCTCGGTCCAGGTATAGCCGGGGTCGACGTTGAAGCTGAGGATCCCCTGCCCCTCGGTCTCCACCGCCAGGATGCCCGCCAGCTTGTGCACGGCCGCCTTGGTCGCGCCGTAGGTGACGCCCCAGCCGCCGTCGCCCGCCGCCTTGGCCGGGCTGGCGACGGCGCTGACGCTGGTGAAGTTGATGATGATCCCGCTGCGGCGCGCGATCATCCCCGGCAGCACCAGCTTGGAGAGCAGCAGCGGGGTGAAGAAGTTTCCCTGCATGACGTTGCCGATGGCCCACATCGGCGTGTCGAGGATCCTGTCCATGTGGCCAGGCCCGGTGTGGCGGGCGCAATTGACCAGGACGTCGACCCGCCCCCAGCGCTCCAGCACCGTGGTCGCCGCGGCGGCCACCGAGGCCGGGTCGGTGATGTCGGCGGCCAGCGCCAGCACGCGCCCGCCCAGCCGCTCGATCTCCGCCGCCGTCTCGCCCAGGCTGCCCGGCAGGGGCGAGGTGTCCGACGCCTTGATGCTGGGGGAGTGCTCGCGCTGCTCGCCCGCGGCCACCGTCCGCGCCGTGATCGCCACATCGAGGCCGGCCTTGGCCAGCCAGATCGCCAGCACCTTGCCGATGCCGCGGCTGGCCCCGGTGACAAAGGCGATCTTCCGCTCGCTCATGACGCTGACCTCCCTGACGGGCCCGTGGTCAAATCCGGGCTCCTTCCCAGCGTCTTCGCACTCCTTCGCAAGCCGCCGCAATCTCGAAAATCCCCGCGCCCTGCGCCCGTAGCCCCACGCACGAATTCACGGGCAGCCTGCATGTGTCTGCGCTGCAATTCTTTGGCGCATCGCGCAAATCTTGCCTATCAATGCGCCGCGGGGCGCCGGCAGGTGCGACGACGCTCGGGGAGACCCTGATTGGCCAGGAAGACCTATCCCGAACTCCGGCCGTCCGGCGCGCGCCTGGCCGCGGACCGGCTGCGCGAGCGGATCATGGAGCTCGAGGAGGGCGCCTACCTGGGCTCCGAGGACGAACTCTCCAAGTTCCTCGGCGTCGGCCGCCACACCCTGCGCCAGACCGCCCGGCTGCTGGAGCATGAGCGCCTGCTGAAGGTGAAGCGCGGCGTGCGCGGCGGCTACTACGTCATCCGTCCCGACATCGACGCCGTGGCCGATGCGGCGGCGACCTACCTGCGCAGCCGATCTTCCTCGATCCAGGACCTGTTCGCCGCTGCGGCCGTCCTGGACGTCGAGCTGGTGCGGCTGGCGGCGCTCTCGGAGAACGAGGACGCCCGCGCCGCGCTTGCGGACCTGGAACGCCGGCTGCGCCGCGAGCCGGTCACCGACCGCAACCTGCTGGCGGAGCTCGAGCACGAGTTCAAGGACTGCGTGTTCGCCCTGGCCGGCAACGCCTTCATCGAACTGATGCTGCGCATCCATCTGCGCTTCGCCTACCCGCCGCCGCGCCTGATGCTGACGGACGACCCGGAGCGGATCGCCGCCCACCAGGAACGCCGGGCCAGGCTCGCCGCCGCCATCCTGGACCGGGATCCGGACCTGGCCATGCTCATCGCCCGCCGCACGGACGAAATCCTCCGCAGCCGGGTGTCCGAGGAGCTGGCGGATGGGGCGCGCCACGCGGTCGAGGCCGCCGCGCCGGCGCCGCGCGCGGCGACGTCCGCGCGGTCGCGGGGATAGGGCCTATTCGACCGCCTCCGCCGCCAGTCGCTGCGGATCGGCCTGCATCGACGCGGCCCACTGCTGGATCAGTTCGTTCCCGCGCCGGGCGTGGATGGCGGCGAACTCGTCGTCGCGGTCCAGCACCGCGGTCGCCAGCGCCAGGCGGTTCTTGCGGAACAGGTCGACGCGCTCGGCCGAATCGAGGATCGGCCGGCGGAACTCCTTGAGGCAGATCTCCAGGTGGACGCGCAGCACCAGTTCCAGGAACGGGTTGCGCGCCAATTCGTAGAGCCGGTCGCGCAGGGCGATGTCGCATTCCATCAGCCGCACGGCCGACATCCCCTCGTCCTCGAAGGTCGCCGCCGTGGCCGCCATCGGCCCGCGGTCGAGCTCGGGGTGCGCCAGCGCCGCCAGCCGCGCCAGCTCGATCTTCAAGCCGCCCGCCGCCGTCAGCAGCTCCATGAAGGTCGGCGCGTGGATGCGCAGATAGGTGGCCGCCGCCCCGGTGACGGCGCGGCTGTCCGGCCGATGACCATAATAGCCGCCGCCCACGCCCCGCTTCACCCCCAGCAGGTGCTCATGCTCCAGCAACCGCGCGGCCTGGCGCAAGGTCGCACGGCCCACCTCCAGCAGGGAGGCCAACTCGTCTTCGGAGCCCAGGAAGGCGCCCTCGGGCCTGGCCAGGATGATCTCGCGCAGCTTGCGCACTGCGACCCTCGCCGCATTGGGCGGCGGGACGGAATCCTTCGGCCTACGCATTCACGCTCCCGACCAACTCTGACGGCGCCGCAACCTAGACCGGCGGGTGGCCGATGTGGAGGGCCAAGGTTCCCCCGCAGGTTGCGAGGCCGGCGGTCGCGAACCTCCGGCCGCGGCCGGAGCACGAGCCCCGGCCGATGGGAAGGCGGGTCGAGGCGGCCCGAGGGACCGCGATCGGGCGTCGCCCTATTTCGCGGGGGCGAGCTTCGCCATCATCGCCGACGTGCGCGCGTTGAGCGGCTCCGCCGCCGCCTTGGCCGAGGCCGACACGGTCTTGGAGAGCTTCTCGAGCTCGCTCTTGTAGGTCTCCAACGCGCCCTTGGCGGCGGAGACCTGCAGGCCCAGAGCCTCCTGCAGGGTCTTGCTGCCCGCCACGCTCTTGGCGGTCTCGACACTGCTCTCGAACGAGGTCTTCGAGAAGGCGATCGCCTGCTCGCGCACGGCGCAGGCGCCGCGGCTGGCCGCCGCATAGGCGTCGATCAGCGCCATGATGTTGCTCTTGGAGAAGCTGCGGCCCTGCGCCAGCACGTCCAGGGCCTTGTCGATCGGATCGATCTTGGCGGGCGCGGGCAGCGCCTTCACCTTGGCCGGCTTCGCAGGCGCCGGGGCTTCGGTCACAGCCGGAAGGGTCTCGATATCGCTCACGTCACTCTCCTGGTTCGACTGAACAGCCATGAGAGAGGCGTGTCATGCTGCGATGCAACCGTCAAGATATTGCAACGCAATATGCCGCCTTATCGGGATAGACCGACCGACCGCCGGGCGGGGGCCTCGCGCTTGGCGTCTTCCAGGCGTTCCTTTGAAAACCGCCGGTTGGATTCGGCGTATTTAACCGCGCAGATCCAGGCGCCAGGGAAGAAACGACTTGATGTCCACAAAGCCCGCCAGGCCCATTCCTGACATGGACGCCTCCCTCGACCGGCTGCGAGCAACGCAGCTTCGCCGCATGCGCGCCCTGGCCACGGGCCTGCTCATCCTCATGGCTCTGACCTTTATCGCCACCAGCCTGCTGCTGGATCGCGCGCCCTGGCTCGCCTACGTGCGCGCCATCTCCGAGGCCGCGGTGGTGGGCGCCTGCGCTGACTGGTTCGCGGTCACCGCCCTGTTCCGCCACCCCCTGGGCCTGCCGATCCCGCACACCGGCGTCGTGCCGCGCAACAAGCAGCGGATCGGCGAGGAACTGGGCGCCTTCATCGCCGACAACTTCCTCACCGTCGAAGTGCTCGACGCCAAGCTCACCCAGTTCGAGGTCGGCCGCTGGGGCGCGCTCTGGCTGCGGCGACCTGGCGCCGCCGAGGGCCTGGCCCGCCGCGTGACCGCCCTGGCGCCCGAGCTGCTGGGCATGATCCCCTTCGAGTCCCGCCGCGACTTCTTCGCCGCCGCCGCCGCCAGCGTCGTGCGCACCATTCCCGCCGCGCCGCTCGCCGCCAACCTCGTGCGCACCGTGTGGAGCGAGGGGCGCGCGCAGGGTCTGCTGGACCGCGGCCTCGACTTCGTCGCCCGCCAGCTGAAGGCGCACGAGGACCTGATCCGCAGCCAGGTGAAGGGGCGCACCTTCCGCTGGCTGCCCGGCTGGGTGGACCGGCGCATCGCCGACAAGGTGGTCCAGGCGCTCGCCGAGATCGTCGAGGAGATGCGCGCGCCCGACCATCCCTGGCGCGCCGAGCTGAAGGCGGCCATCGACGCCTATATCCTGCGGCTGGAAACCGACCCGGAGCTTCGCCGCCGCGGCGAAGCCCTGAAGCGGGTGGTGCTGGAGGATCCGCGCCTGCCGGACCAGCTCGCGCAGATCTGGACCTCGGCCGCCACGCGCCTGCGCGCCTCCGACGTGGAGAGCCTGAACCAGGCCCTCGCCAGCGCCCTGGTGAGCTTCGCCGAATGGCTGGACGGCGACGATGCGGCCCGCGAGACCCTGAACGCCTGGGCGCGCCTGGCCGTGCGCCGGATCATCGCGCCGCGCCGCCATGAGATCGGCCGCTTCGTCGCCGGCGTCGTCGCCGGGTGGGACACGCGCAGCATCGTGGAGAAGCTGGAGCTGCAGGTCGGCAAGGACCTGCAGTACATCCGCATCAACGGCACTGTGGTGGGCGGCCTGGTGGGCCTGGTCCTCTACGCCGCCAGCCGCGCGTTCGGCTGGTCGTGAGCGCGGCTTACGCCCGCCGCTTCACCAGCCCCAGCACGAACAGCAGCAGGATCGCGCCGGCCGTCGAGATGAGGAGGCTGCCGATCCAGCCGCCGAACCCGATGTGCAGCGCATTGGCGATGAACGCCCCGAGCAGCGAGCCGACCAGGCCGACCACGAGGTTGGTGATCAGTCCGTGATTCCGCTTCATGACCTTCTCGGCGATCCAGCCGGCAAGAATGCCGATGATGATCGCACCGATGATCCCAACGCCGCTCATAGCCCACCTCCCGAGATCCACGGGCTCCGTTGGCCCGCCTGGCGAGTCGAACAGTTCGCAACGGCAGAGGTTCCCGCGCCCCGGGTTGCGCAACGGAGGGCTTGCCCGCGCCGGCCGTTTCCGGGACAAGCGGGCGGGGCGCCAACGCCGAGAACCCGATTGCCCGCCGACATCTCTTCCGCCACCGCCGTCCTGGGCCGCCGCCGGCGGCTGGTATGGGTCCGCTTCCTGCGCCGCACCCTGCCGATGGTCGCCGTAGTGGTGCTGGCCGCGGTGGTCGGCCAGGTCGTATGGCGCGCCGTGCGGATGGTGATGATCCCCCAGGCCGCCGCCCCAGCCGCCGCCGTGCGGATGCTCAATCCTTCGTTCACCGGCGAATCGCGCGACGGCAGCCGCTACCAGGTGGCCGCCAAGTCCGGCGTCCGCGACGGCGCCGACGACAGTCGCATCGTCCTGGAAGCGCCCACGGTAAGCGTCACCCATGGCGACAACTCCGGCACGCGCACCACCGCCCAGCGGGGCGTCTTCCGGCAGGACGCCATGACCCTGGCCCTGGAGGGCGACGTGAAGGTGGCCGAGGAGTCCGGCTACAACTTCACCTTCAAGAACGCCGTCTTCGACACCCGCACCGGCCAGGTGACCGGCAAGGGCGTGGGCGCCAAGGGTCCAGACGCCCAGATCAGCTCCGACCAGTACACCGTCTACGACAAGGGCGAGCGGATGGTGTTCAAGGGCCGCGTCCGCGGCCGCCTCAACGACCGCTGATCGCGGCGCATGCGACGCTTTGAAACTGGCGAGGTCGGCCCGGTGGCGCTACATCAACGCCGGGCGGGCCAGAGTCGGTCGAGTTCATGGACTGCGCCGTCGTGGATCATCCCGAGCGTCACATCGCCGAAGCGGCCCGGACCCTCGCCCCTCAGCGCTGGGGGGCGGGCGATGTTGTCTGACGCGGCGGTGAGCCGTCCGGAGCGGCCGTTGCTGGGCCAGGTGCTGGCCAACGCCGGCGTCCTGCTGGGCGGCCGGACCGCCAACGCCCTCATCAGCCTGGCCTACATGGCCGTCGCCGCCCGCATGCTCGGCGTGCAGATGGTCGGCGTGCTGATCCTGGTCAATTCCTTCGCCCTGCTGATCGGCGAGGTGGTCAAGTTCAACTCCTGGCAGACGGTGCTGCACTATGGCGCGGCCCCCCTGTCCGAGGGCCGCCGGGCGCAGTTCCAGCAGGTGATCCGCTTCACCCTGTTCCTCGACCTGGCCAGCGGCCTGGTCGGCGTCGTCGTCGCGACCACAGCCGCGCTCTTCGCCGGCCATTGGCTGGGCTGGGGGCCGGAGCACGCGCACGCCGCGGCCCTCTACTGCCTGACCGCCGGCATGCTGACGCCGGCCACCGCCACCGGGATCCTGCGCCTTTTCAACCGCTTCGACATCCTGGCCGCCCAGGCGCCGATCGGCTCGGCGGTGCGCCTGGCGGGGAGCGCGGCGGCCCTGGTCCTGGGAGTCTCGCTGAACGTCTTCCTGTTCGTCTGGGCGCTCGGGACCATCGTCGCCTTCGCCTATGTGACGGCGGCGTGCGTCCTCGAGCTGCGACGCCGCGGCCTCATGCAGGGCTTCACCGTCCGCGGACCGCTGGTCGCCGGGCTTCCGGGCGCCTGGCGCTTCGCCTGGGCGACCAATTTCAGCTCCGGCCTGGACACCGCCTTCACCCACGTCATCACCCTGGTGGTGGGCGCGGTGGTGGGCCCCGCCCCGGCCGCCCTCTGGCGAATCGGCCGCCAGGTGGCCGACGCCCTGGCCAAGCCCGCCAAGCTGCTGATCCCCGCCCTCTATCCCGAGCTCGCGCGCCTGCGCACCTCGCACGGCGAGCATGCCATGCGCCGCCTGGCCCTGCAGGTGGGCCTGCTGGGCGGGGGGGTCGGCACGCTCCTGCTGCTGATCTCGGCCACGGCAGGCCGGCCCCTGCTCTCCCTGGTGCTGGGACGGGCCTTCGAGGGCGCCGCCGGCGTCATGACCTGGCAAGTGGCCGCCGCGGTGATCGGGATCTGGGCCCTGCCGCTGGAGCCGATGCTGGTCTCCCTCGGCCGGCCGGGCGACGCCCTGAAGGTGCGGCTGGTGGTCTCCGCCGTCCTGCTGGCGGCCCTGGTCCCGCTGATCAAGGCGTTCGGCCTCGCCGGCGCCGGCGCCGCCCTGGTTTGCGCCATGGCCGGCCTCGCGGTCGGCATGTTCCTCATGTTGCAGCGGAACGCCGCCGGCGCGCCCGCCGCTTACGAAATCGCTTGCGCCGAGGACCCGGCGCGCGCGAAGCGGAATCCGTGATGATCTTGCCTACCGCCGCCCATCGGCCTGTCCGCTACGCCGACTTTGCGACCCTGGTCGAAGCCCTGGACTACGCGGCCACGGGCGAGACCGGCGTCGGCCTGCACTCCCTGCGGGGCGAACTGGTCGAAGGCCTGACCTACCGCCAGTTGCGCGAGGAGGCGCAAGGGATCGCCCGCCGCCTGCTGGCTGCGGGCCTCGTCCCCGGCGACCGGGTAGGCCTGGTGGCGGAGACCGACGGCGACTTCGTACGCGCCTTCTTCGCCTGCCAGTACGCGGGTCTGGTCCCCGCGCCCCTGCCGCTGCCCGCCCCGCTCGGCGGGCGCGAGGCCTATGTGGCCCAGGTCGGCCGCATGCTGGAGGCCGCCGACGCCGCGGCCCTGCTGGGGCCCGCGGCGATCATCGCCTGGACGCCCGAGCCGCCGACCCCCTCGGTGCGGTTCGTGGGGACCCTGGCCGACCTGCCGGAGCCCGGCGACGCGGCCCTGCCGGCGATCGGCCCGGACGACGCCTGCTACCTGCAGTTCTCCTCCGGCAGCACCCGCTTCCCCACCGGCGTCCTGGTCACCCACCGCGCCCTGATGGCCAACGCCGTGGCCATCGTCCGCCACGGCCTGAAGGTCCGCCCCGAGGACCGGGCGATCTCCTGGCTGCCGCTCTACCACGACATGGGCCTGGTGGGTTTCCTGCTGAGCCCGCTCACCTGCCAGATGACCGTCGACCTCCTGCCCACCGGCGCCTTCGTGCGCCGCCCGCTGCTCTGGCTCGACCTCATCGGCCGCAACGGCTCGACGATCTCCTACAGCCCGACCTTCGGCTACGAGCTCTGCGCGCGGCGGGCCGACACCAGCGGCGTGGACCAGTTCGACCTCTCCCGCTGGCGGATCGCCGGCGTCGGCGGCGACATGATCCGCACCGGCCCGCTGGCCGAGTTCGCCCGCGCCTTCGCCCCGGCCGGTTATTCCGCCAGCGCCTATGTGGCCAGCTACGGCATGGCCGAGGCGACCCTGGCGCTGACCATGGCCCCGCTCGGCCGCGGCCTGGAGGCCGAGATCCTCGACATCACCCGCCTGGAGCGCGACGGCCTGGCGGTGACCGCCGGGGCTGACGCCCGCGCCCGCGCCTTCGCCCGTTGCGGCCCCGCGCTGCCGGAGCACGAGCTCGAGATCCGCAACGAGGACGGCCTCTCCCTCCCCGAGCGCGCCGTCGGCCACGTCTTCGCCCGCGGCCCCAGCCTGATGCGCGGCTACTTCCGCCAGCCGGAGGAGACCGCCCGGGTGCTCACGCCGGACGGCTGGCTGGACACCGGCGACATCGGCTACCTCGACGGCGGCGAGATCGTCCTCACCGGCCGGCGCAAGGACCTGATGATCGTCAACGGCCGCAACATCTGGCCGCAGGACCTGGAATGGACCTGCGAGGCCGAGCTGGCCGGCGTGCGCAGCGGCGACGTGGCGGCCTTCTCCGTGCCCGGCCCGACCGAGGAACAGGTGGTGGTCCTGGTGCAGGCCCGGCTCAGCGATCCCGCCCAGCGCGACGCCCTGCGTGCAGAAACTGCGCGGGTGTTGCGTCTGCGCCACGGTGTCGAGGCGGAGGTGCGCCTGGTGGGGCCGCACGCCCTGCCGCAGACCTCCTCCGGCAAGCTCAGCCGCTCCCGCGCCCGCGCCGCCTTTCTCGGCGGCGCCTATGAGCTGGAGCGCTCGGGGGCGTGAGCCCGCCGCTCGCCGCGGTCACCGGCGCCACGGGCTTCCTCGGCCAACACCTCGTCCGGGCGCTCGGCGCCGCCGGCTGGCGCGTGCGCCTGCTGGCCCGGCGCGATCCCACCAGCCCGTTCTGGGAGGGCCAGGAGCCACAGGTGGTGCCGGGCGACCTCTCCGACCCCGCCGCCCTGGCGCGCCTCTGCGACGGCGCGGAGCGCATCTTCCACACCGCCGGCCTGATCGGCGGCTCTCCCGCCCAGATGCGCCTGGTGAACGTCGAGGGGGCCCGCCGCCTCGCCCAGGCCGCCCAACGCGCCGCCCCGGACGCGCAGACCGTGCTGGTCTCCAGCCTCGCCGCCCGCGAGCCACAGCTCTCGCCCTACGCCGCCAGCAAGCGGGCCGGCGAGGACGCCATGCGCGAAGTGCTGGGCGAGCGACTCACCGTCGCCCGCCCACCGGTGATCTATGGCCCCGGCGATCGCGAGACCCTGCGCGTATTCCAGGCCGCCGCGACCAGCCCGGTGCTGCCCCTGTTGCACCGGGACGCGCGGGTGGCGCTCGTCCACGTTGAGGACGCGGCGCGCCAGATCGTCGCGCTCGCCTCCGGCGCGCGTGGCCGAATCATCACGCTTTGCGATGCGCGCCCAGAGGGTTACGCATGGCGCGAACTCATGCAGACAGCCGCTTCTGCGCTCAACCGAAGCCCAGGCTTTGTGCGGATTCCGGCGGCTGCCCTCTATGCGCTCGCCTCAGCCCAGGGTATCGGCAATGGCTGGCGTCACGGAAAGGTCACGATTACATTCGGTAAGGTCAGGGAACTGACCCATCTCGATTGGGGGGTCCGGCCAGATGAGCGAACGCCCCGGGCGCCGGAGCCCATTTACGATCTGTTGGCAGGATTTAAACAAACAGTCTGTTGGTATCGTAAACGCGGCTGGCTCTGAGCCGGGGTCGCCTCCAGCGGAGCATCGCGTGCATAGGGTTAACAGGGGAATTGAGTACGTTGGAGTCCGTCACCGATCTTACGGTCCACCAGATCGGGCGTACGGCGTCCGCGGTGATGCAACGCAATGTGGAGGTTACGGCCGAGTCCGACATCGGTCGTGACCTGGGCGTGGATTCGTTGACCTTGATGAATATCGTTATGGAACTCGAGGACGTGTTCGAGCTGTCGATCCCGATCGATCGGCTGGCCGACGTCGAGACGGTGGGCGATTTGGCGGCTCTGATCAACGAGCTGAGAGCCAGGGGGTGAAAATGGGGCTTCTCGACAAGCACAAGAGCTACAGCCAGGCCTACGGAGCGATTCGCGACATGGGCGCGGATCCGTTCAACGTCCGGTTCGAGACGGTGCTCTCGCCTACCGAGGGCGTGGTCAACGGCCGGCCGACGATCCTCCTGGGCACCAACAACTACCTGGGCCTGACGTTCGACGAGAGCTGCATCGAGGCCTCGGTGAACGCGGCGCGGAGCCTCGGCACCGGCACCACCGGCTCGCGGATCGCCAATGGCAGCTTCGGCGGCCACGTGGAGCTGGAGCAGGCCATCGCCCGCTTCTACGGCCGGCGCACAGCCATGACCTTCACGACCGGCTACCAGGCGAACCTGGGCATCCTGTCGACCCTGGTGGGGCGCGGCGACCATCTGCTGCTCGACGCCGACAGTCACGCGAGCCTCTATGACGGAGCGCGGCTCGGCCACGCCGAGATCATCCGCTTCCGGCACAATGACCCGGACGACCTGCGCAAGCGCCTGCAGCGCCTGAAGGGCGCGCCCGGCAACCGGCTGATCGTCACCGAGGGCATCTTCTCGATGGTGGGCGACACCGCCCCGCTGAAGGAGATCGTCGAGGTCAAGCGCGAGATGGACGCCTACCTGATGGTCGACGAGGCCCACTCCCTGGGCGTGCTCGGCGACAAGGGCCGCGGCCTCGCCGAGGCCGAGGGCGTCGAGGCCGACGTGGACGTGATCACCGGCACCTTCTCCAAGAGCCTGGGCGCCATCGGTGGTTTCCTCGTGTCCGACATGGACGACTTCGAGGTCATGCGGGTGGTCTGCCGCCCCTACATGTTCACCGCCTCGCTGCCGCCCAGCGTGGTGGCCTCCACCCTGCAGGCGCTGAAGCGCGTGGAGGAGGAGCCGGGACTGAGGGGCCGCCTCAACGCCAACGCCCAGCGGCTCTACAACGGCCTGACCAAGCTGGGCTTCGAACTCGGGCCGCGCTGCAGCCCGATCATCGCCGTGGCCATTCCCGACCAGCCGCGCGCCATCGCCGTCTGGAAGGCCCTGCTCGACCAGGGGGTCTACCTGAACCTGGCCCTGCCGCCGGCCACGCCGGACGCCCGGCCGCTCCTGCGCTCCTCGATCAGCGTCGCCCACACGGACGACCAGATCGACCAGGTGCTGCGCGCCTTCAAGTCCGTCGGCGAGACCTTCGGCCTGCTGGGCGAAGCCTCCCGGCAGCGCGCCTCGGCCTAAGACCCAAGCTTCGTCCTTCTCCCACGTCGGGAGAAGGACGCTAGGCCGTTCCCCTGCGCGCCCGCCACAGGCGCCACAGCACCCCCGGAGCCGCCAGGATCGGGTGCCGCTCGCGCCAGGCGGTGAGCGGCACGGCGATCCCCGTGTGCCGCTCGATCTTGTACGCCGCATAGCGGGCTGCGCCCTCGAAGGTGAAGGTCGCCTTCATCAGCCGCGCGGCGTTCAGCGGCCGCCCCAGCGCCCGCCGGAGCCCCCAAGCCCGCTGAAGCCGGCGCCGCTCCGCCGCCGTCATCCGTGGCGCCAACTCGCCATGGGCGGACCTCTCGAAAGCCAGCCCGCCCGCCCGCCACGCCAGCGGCAGCAGGGCGGCGTAGCGGCCTGGATCGAACGCCAGGATCGCCTGGCTGCGTCCCTGCGATTCCACGCGCAGCTCCGCGGCGTAGGTCTGGCGGAACAGCGCCGACCAGAACGCCTCCGCCGGGCCCCGCGCGGGCCCCAGGGCGGCGGCGAATCGCGCGGCGGTGCGGGCGGCCTCGGCGACCGCCTCGCGCACGGCGGCGGCGCTGGCCGGCCCGTCGCTCCAGGCGAGCGCGGCCGGCTGCACGAACCGCGTCCAGATGGTGGTGTCGACGCCCGTCCCCCGCGCCGCGCGGTCGAACTGCGCCAGCGTCATGGCCGCCACCTTCGCCCGCACCCGCCCGTCGGGCAGGTCGATCTCCCGGTAGCTCACGTCCGGCCACAGGATCCGGCTGGCGGCGCCGCGCAGGCCGTTCGGCGGGGCGCGCGTCAGCACATAGAAGTCCAGCAGACCGTCCCGCTCGCCGGTGCGCAACGCCGAGCCATAGAACACGATGGCCAGGGGATCGTCGAACCAGGCCGCCAGGTCCCGCGCCACGGCGGTGGCGACCGGCGGCGACCCCGAAAGTTCGCCCTCCACGAACCGGGCGAGGTCCGGGCTCATCTCGAGAGCCAGGAGACCACCGATCCGCGCGGCGCACCGAACGCCTGGACGACCTGAGCTGCGTGGACCAGCAGGGAAAGCGCCGTCCAGATCGCCACCAGCAACAGGCCCACGTCCGGCCGCCCGACCAGGGACGCGCCGGTGAGCAGGATCAGGTTCGGGTTCCGCCGGGCGGTGATCAGCCGGAAGAAGCTGTCGAACCGGCGCCAGGAATGCACATGGATCTTGAAGGCGCGCAGGAAGACGCCCTCCAGCGCCCGCTGGACCGCGTAGCCGCCCAGGATCACCCACAGGACCAGGTGGTTGGGATCCTCCAGCGGGTGCGGCCCGGCCTGCACGCCCACCCACCACGCCCACCACCAGAAGGGCGGATGGACCAGGTCGATGCCGTGGTCGAACACATTGCCCAAGGCCGAGGAGTTCAGCGTCACCCGCGCCAGCTTGCCGTCGACGGTGTCCAGGAAGGTCATCACCCAGGCGGCCGCCAGGCCCCAGCCGAAGTGGCCCTTCCAGAACAGCCAGAAGGCCACGATCACCAGGATCAGGCTGGCGAACGTCACCTGGTTGGGCGTGATCCCCGCCGCCGCGCACCAGCGGGTGACGATCCGCGCCGGCGTCGGCCAGACGTATTTGGTGACGAGGTCGGTGACCCCCTTGTAGGAGCCCTGGAACAGCCGCGCCTCCACCTGACGCACGTTCTGCGGCGTCAGGGGCTCCAGAACCGGCGGCTCGCGCTTGCGCAGCGCGCTGTTGTACGCCCCCTGCAGCGCCTCGGCGGTCAGCCGCTCCGTCGCCATCCCACCCGGCAGCTCGCCCGCCTCCAGCGCCCTGGCCGCCGCCTCGGCCTGCGCTGCAGGGACGTGGACCGCCACCGGCCGTCCGGCCGCGTCCACCAGCGCCGCGCCGGGGCGCTTGGCGAGCTCGCCGATCAGGGATTCGTCATAGATCCAGCCGGCGTGGACCAGCACGACGCCGCCCTCGCCGGTCTCCGGCAGCCCGACTCGCCGGAAGGTGCGCGCCAGCCGCTCGTGCGAGGTGGCCGACCACACCTTCACGTCGCACGATCCGACCGTCCGCGCCGACGGGGCCGCCGCCGTTTCGCCCAATGCGCTGGTCAACATCGCTCGTCCCTGTAGAACCGCTTCCGTCTCATACAGCGCTCCGGCGCGAATCGGCCACAGCCCGCAGAGCCCCGTGCCCTTCCGACTCGCCCATCTCTCCGACCCCCATCTGCCGCCCGAGGGCGCGCCTGTCGCCCTGCGTGATCTGGCCAGCAAGCGCACTCTGAGCCGCATCGCCTGGCGCCGGAAGCGCCGGGAACACGACCCGGCGGTGCTGGCCGCCCTGACGGCCGACGTCAAGGCGCAGGGCCCCGATCACCTGGCGATCACCGGCGACCTCACCAACTTCTCCACCGCCGAGGAATTCGCCAACGCCCGCGCCTGGCTGGCTGGCCTCGGCGCGCCGGCGGACGTCACCGTCAGCCTGGGCAACCACGACGCCCTGGTGGCCCGCGGCGCCGACGCGCGGTTCGCCACGCTCGCCCCGTGGTTGGGCGACGCCGGCGACGCCGTCTTCCCGCAGGTCCGCCGCCGCGGCCCCGTGGCGCTGGTCAACCTCTCCTCGGCGGTCGCCTCCGGCCTCTTCGTCGCCACCGGCCGCCTCGGCGCGGCGCAGCTTCACCGGCTGGACGGCGTCCTGGCCGAGCTCGCCGCCACCGGCCTTTGCCGCATTGTCATGCTGCACCACCCGCCCGCGCCGGGCGTGGTCTCGCGCCGCAAATCCCTCCTGGACGCCGAGGCGCTTCGCGCCCTGCTCGCCCGCCACGGGGCCGAGCTTGTTCTGCACGGCCATGGCCACGAGGCCGCCTTCAACGCCGTCCCGGGCCCGGGCGGCCCGATCCCCGTGCTGGGCTGCCCTTCCGCCTCGGCGGCGCCCGGCGGCCGTCACCCGGCCGCCCGCTGGCATATGGTGGAAGTGGATCCCGCCGCCCCGCGCGGAGACGTTCGCGTCATCGTCCGCGGCCTCGATGGGCCGGACGGCGGGTTCCGGGAGCTCGGGCGCTACGCCCTCTCGGCCGTCACAGGTATCGCAGCTTGATGCGGATGGCGCTCTCCCCCGCCCCGGCCTGGAACCGCACCGCCTTGAACGACGGCAGGCCGACCTTGGTGGACGGGTCGTTGGAGAAGCCGAACCCCTCGGCGGGCAGGCCCGTCAGCGTCCGGTTCAGGTCATGATCGCCGTTGGAGTCATGGTAGACCGCCACCGCATAGAATCCCGGGGACGGCAGGAAGAAGCAGGCGGTCGTCGTCGGAGTCTTCGCCGGCGCGCGGATCCGCAGGAGCTTGCCCTTGGGGGCCAGGAACCGCCGCTTGTCGTCCGGATAGAGGGTGATCGCCACCTCGCCCACGGCGGCGCGCAGCCCGCTCACCTGCACGGTCAGCCGATGCGGCGACGGGCGGCCTTCGCAGGCCGGCGCCGCTTCCGCGGTGGCGGCGAGCGCAGGGGCGCCCCACATGACGCTCATGGCGGCGAGCACCGCCAGCGCCGTTCTCCTTGTGGGTGTCACGGGGATGGACGAGCCTCTCTCAATGTATCAAACGCTGCGGGCGCCAGCCGCGGGACGATTTCATGACCAACGCCACCGCCCTCAGCTTCGGCTTTCCGGACACCAAGGTGGGCGAGACCGCCGCCTGGCTGGCCCTCGTCCGCCAAAAGCAACCGACATTTGGGTCTCTTGTCCTGGTATGCAAGGAGGAGGCCAAGGCCTTCTCCGACATCAGCGCCGCCGCCTTCGCCGACCTGCAAGTCGCGGTGACGGCCATCGAAACGCTGCTCCGCAAGGCCGTCGGCTACCAGAAGATCAACTATCTGATGTTGATGATGGTTGACCCCGACGTTCATTTCCACGTCATCCCCCGCTACGACGGCGAGCGCAGTTACGAGGGCCGGGCCTTCCCGGATGCAGGCTGGCCAGGCCCGCCGGCGCTGGCGCAGGCGGTGGACCTGGGCCCCGAGGGCGCCGCGACGCTGGCCCAGGCGCTTGGGCGGGATTGGCTGAAAGCTTGACCCGGGCCCGCCGCATCACCGGCGAGGTGCGCACGTCGCGCCTGGCGCTGATCGACCGCTACGTGCTGCGGTTGACCGCCTGGCCGATGCTGGCCTGCCTGAGCGTGACGGTGATCTCGCTGCTGCTCGAGCGCGCCCTGCGCCTGCTGGACCTGCTCTCGCAGAGCGCCGACCGCTTCGGGCCGGTGTTGCAGCTCACCACCAACCTGGTGCCCCACTACCTGGGCCTCGCCCTGCCGGTGGCCTTCTTCCTGGCTCTCTTCATCGTCATCACCAAGCTCGACGACGGCTCGGAGGTGGAGGCCTTCCTGGCCAGCGGCGTCTCCCTGAGCCGCATCGCCGCCCCCTATGTGGCGCTGGGGTTGGTGCTCATGAGCGTGAGCCTGGTGGTGTTCGGCTACATGCAGCCGTACAGCCGCTACGCCTATCGCGCGGTCCTGCACGCAGCGGTGAACGCCGGCTGGAACGGGCGGCTGCACGGCGGGGCCTTCATCACCGACGGCGACACCATCATGACCGCCGACATGGCCAGCCTCGAGGGCCGCCGGCTGCAGCACCTGTTCATCCGCCGACCCACCGGCGGCGGCGGCGAGGAGGTGATCACCGCCGCCTCCGCCAAGCTGGTGGCCCAGCCCGACGGCAAGCACGTGACCCTGATGCTGCAGAACGGCTCACGCATCGGCGAGAGCAAGAACGGGACCTTCGACACCATCCGCTTCGACAGCTTCGTCATGCAGACCGACCTCGCCGGCGCCGCGGCCCTGATGCGCGCCCGCGGCGGCGACGAGCGGGAGCTGACCCTCAACGAACTGCTCCGCCAGGCCACCCAGCCGCATCCGATGATCCCGCGCCAGAAGCTGCTGGCCGAATTCTACGCCCGCATCGCCCGCTCGGCGGTGCTGCCGTTCCTGCCGCTGATCGCCCTGCCGCTGGGCCTGGCCGCCAAGCGCGGCCGGCGCGGGGCCGGCCTGCTGCTGGCCGGCGTCCTGCTGCTCGCCTTCCAGCACGGCCTGCAGTTCGGCGAGAGCCTGGCCGACGCGGGCAAGGCGCCGCCGCTGCTCGCGGTGGGCACGCCGTTCCTGCTGTTCACCAGCTTCTGCACCTGGATGTTCGCCGGCAGCCGCCGCCGGCCCGGCGAGACGCCCATCGGCCTCTTCGTGCAGCGCCTGGGCGACGGGATCGAGCGGATGCTCACGCTCATCCGCAGCGTCAGGCTCGCCCGGACATGAGGCTTGCCGGCTACATCCTGGGCCTGGTCAGCGTCCGCATCGTTGCGGCGATCCTGATTCTGCTGGGTGTCCTGCAGATCATCGACCTCATCGAGGTGACCAACCAGATCATCTCCCGCGGCCTCGGCTTCGGCGGGATGGCGCACTACATCCTGCTGCGCCTGCCGCGCCTGATCGACCAGGCCGCGCCGCTCGGCGTTCTGGCCGGCGTCATCTTCGCCTTCATGAAGCTGGCCGGCGAAAGCGCTATCGTCGCCATGCGCGCCGCCGGTGTCTCCTCCTATCGCCTGACCGCCATGGTGCTGCCCGCCGCCCTCGCCGTGGCGCTCCTCGACTACGCCGCCGTGGAGCTGGTCGCCCCGCGCACCGACCCGGCCCTCCAGGAATGGTGGCGCGCGACGGCGGCGCCGACCGACAAGGTCGAGCCCGTGCAGCGCGCCTTCCGCGTCGGCGACGACGTGGTCATGGCCACCACGACGGACCTGTCCGGCCGCACCCTCAAGGAGGTGCGGATCTACCGCCGCGACGACCAGGGCCGGCTGCTGGAGCGGATCTCCGCCGCCGAAGCGACCTGGGAGCGTAGGGGCTGGCGGCTCACCAAGCCCACCTTCGTCCGCTTCGGCCCGGACGGCGTGCGGCCGGCCACGGCGCAGTCCATGGTCTGGGGCGCGGGATTCGAGCCGGTGGACGTGCAGGCGCTGTTCTCGCCCGACCAGATGCTTTCCGGCGCCTCGGCCAGCCGCGCCCTCGCGGGCGGCGGGGCCGAGCGGCCGCCCAGCTACTACGCCACCCGGGTTCAGCGCGCCTTCGCCCACCCCTTGGGCGCGGTGGTCATGCTGCTGCTCGCCGCCCCCATCGCGCTGGCCAACTTCCGCTCCGGCCAGGGCGGCATGTTCGTGGCCGCCAGCGTCGGGTCGGGCCTGACGTTCCTGGTCGTCGACGGCATGCTCTCCGCCATGGGGGAAAGTGGGGCCGTGACGCCGCTGTTCGCCGCCTGGGCTGCGCCGGTGATGTTCGCGGCGCTGGGCGTCACCGCGCTCCTGAAGCTGGAGGGTTGATGCCGGGGCCCGTCGTCGTCACCCCGGTCCGCACCCGGGCCGAGCTCGAGCGTTTCGTCCGCGTGCCCATGCGCCTCAACGCTCGCGACCCGGCCTGGATCGCGCCGCTGGTCAGCGAGCGGATGGACGCCTTCACGCCCAAGACCAACCCCTTCTTCGACCACGCCGACGTGGAGATGTGGCTGGCGGTCCGCGACGGGGTCGACGTGGGCCGCATCAGCGCCCAGCTCGATCACCTGGCTCCGCAGGAGCCTGACAGCCTCTCCGGCGCCTTCGGCCTGATCGCCGGGGAGGACGATGGGGACGTGTTCGCCGCGCTCTTCGCCGCCGCCGAGACCTGGCTGAAGGCCCGCGGCGTCACCGTCGTCCTCGGCCCGTTCAACCTCTCCATCAACGAGGAGGTGGGCCTGCTGATCGACGGCTTCGCCACCCCGCCGATGGTGATGATGGGCCATGACCCCGCCTACGCCGGCGCCCGGGTCGAGGCGCAGGGCTACGCCAAGGCCAAGGACGTCTACGCCTATATCGCCGACCTCGACGACGACATCCCCATGGCCGTGCTGGACCGCGCCAAGCGCGACCCGGTGAAGGGCGCCGTCCTGCGCCCCCTCGACATGTCGCGCTACGATTCCGAAGTGGCGATGCTGACCGAGATCCTCAACGACGCCTGGTCGCACAATTGGGGCTTCACCCCCACCACGGAGGAAGAGACCCGCGCGCTGGCCAAGTCCATGCGCCCGGTGCTCGAGCCCAGGCTGGTCTGGTTCGCCGAGCTGGACGGCCGCCCCGCCGGCTGCCTGGTGGCGCTTCCCAACGTCAACGAGGCCATCGCCGGGCTCGACGGCAAGCTGCTGCCCTTCGGCTGGGCCAAGCTGCTCTGGCGGCTCAAGGTCGAGCGGGTGAAGACCCTGCGCCTGCCGCTGATGGGCGTACGCAAGGAGTTCGTGCGCTCGCTGCGCGGCGCCAAGCTTCCCTTCCAGATGATCGCCGCCGCCACCGCCGAGGCCCGCATCCTCGGCTACAAGCGCTGCGAATTCTCCTGGATCCTGGAGGACAACACCCCCATGCGACGGATCTGCGAGGCCCGCGGCGCCGAGCTCTACAAGACCTACCGGATCTACCGGAAGGACCTCGTTTGAGCGGCTTCACGGCCCTGGTGCTCGCCGGGTCGCGGGGCGGGGAGGATCCAGCCGCCGCCTACGCCGGCGTCACCCACAAGGGCCTGATCGTCCTGGCCGGCCAGACCTTGCTCGCCCGCGTGCTGCAGGCGCTCGACGCGGCTGGCGCGAGCCGCATCGCGATCGCCGCCGACGATCCGCAGGTCGTGGCCGCCCTGGGCGAGATTCGTACGCGCGCGACGCTCGAACGCCTGGCCCCGGCCGCCGGCCCCAGCCTGACCGTAGGCCAAGCCGCCGAGACGCTCGGAACGCCGCTCCTGGTCACCACGGTGGACCACGCCCTGCTGCAGGCCGAGTGGGTGAGCCGGTTCCTGGCCGACGTCCCGCCCGACGCCGACGTCGCCGTCCTGGTGGCGCCCGAGGCGGTCGTCAAGGCCGCCGCGCCCGGGACACAGCGCACCTACCTGAAGTTCCGCGACGGCCGCTACAGCGGCTGCAACCTCTTCCTGCTGCGTAACGAACGCGCCCTGGGCGCCGTCGAGCTCTGGCGCCGCGTCGAGCGCCACCGCAAGCAGCCCTGGAAGATCGCCCTGCTGCTCGGCCCCGGCATGCTCGCCCGCTACGCCCTCGGCCTGCTCAGCCTCGACGCCGCCGTCGCCAGCCTCGGCCGCAAGGCCCACGCCCGCGCCGCGGCCGTGCGCACGCCCTATGGCCTGGCCGCCGTCGACGTGGACAAGCCGGCGGACCTGGACCTGGTCAGAGACTTGGTGGAAGGGGCTCGGCCAGCCCCGTGACGGGCGTCAGCCCGTCATCGCCCGCGCCGCCCACCGCTCGGTGAGCGCGAGGTTCTTCGGCAGGTCCGCGGGGAAATCCATCTCCGCCCACCCCAGGCCCTTGATCGAGCACACCCGCACGCGGCCGGTCTCCCGGGCGATCTGGTCCATCACGCTCAGGTACCAGCGCTTGAGGCCCTCGGGGCCATGCATGGCCGTCTCGACGTTCTGCACGAACAGCGACGCCCCAGCCGCGGAGAACCGCGTGAAGCCGATGGACTCTCCGTCGTAGAGCTCCAGCGTCTTGCCCACCGCGCGCAGCGTGTCGCCGTCGGTGCGCACCTTCATGTCGTCGTCGTCGTAGTCCGACTTGCGATCGATGGTCAGCGTGATGTCGGCCGCCGGCGCCGCTAGCAGCCGCTCGGCCACCGCCGGCTCGAACAGGGTGTCGCCGTTCAGCAGCATCACCTCGCCCTTGAGCTCCTCGCGCGCCATCCAGCAGGTCGCGAGGTTGTCGGTCACGCTGTAGAACGGATTGAACAGGGTGCGCACGCGCATCCCGGGCAGGTCGAGGCCGGCGATCTCCTCGTCGACCAGGTGCGCGTTGAAGCCGGTGACCACCACCGCCTCGCGCACGCCCACGCTGGCGAGGTTCGCCAGTTGCCAGTGCAGCACGCTGCGCCCGGACAGATCGATCAGGCACTTGGGCCGGTCGTCGGTCAGCGGCGACAGCCGCTTGCCCTGCCCCGCGCTCAAGATCACCACCTTGGTCAAATCGACCCCTCCACGACTGGAAACCGTGTCGTTTACCAGCCCGCACGCGCCAACGCACGCCCTGGGCCCCCGACAGATGCGCGTCACATGGTCATTGACCCGTCACGATGCGAGGGGACGCCAGCGGGGTTAACAGCGGTCTAACGGCGCGGCTTTGCGCCTTCCGTCGGCCCCGGACCAATCCGCGCACGGCCCATCGGCGCCTTCGCTCGGGCAAAGGTCGCCCATGGTTTGTCCAGCACCCCTGCGGCGCTCAGAGGCCCGCCGCCGCCTCGGCCCCGCGGGTCAGGTTCTCGATCAGCCGCGCGGTCGGCGCCTTGGACTTCACCTTCTCGGCCATGGAGAGGTCCTGGCGCACGTGCAGGCTCACCGCCCGCGGATCGATGGACAGATGCGTGGCCCCCAGGTCGCGCCACCGCCGCGCGGTCTCGCGGATCTCCGCGTCGCTCCGGCCCTCGATCGGCAACAGGCCCTGGATCCCCAGGCTGGCCGGATCGCGCCCGGCCTCCCGCGCGCCCTCGTAGACGAGCGCCAGGTGCTGCTCGGTGGGCGAACCCGGGCCCGGCGCCCGCTGCGCCAGGTAGCCGTCCGCCAGCCGCCCCACGCGCCGCAGTGCGGCGGGCGCGTCGCCGGCCCCCATCCACACCGGGATCGGCCGCTGGATCGGCAGCGGCGCGATGCCGGCCCCACGCACCACGTCGAACTCGCCCTCGAAATCCACCACCCGTTCGGTCCACAGCCGGCGCATCAGGGACACCTGCTCCTCGAGCCGCCGCCCGCGGGCATGGAAGTTCATGCCCAGGGCCTCGAACTCCACCGGGTTCCAGCCGACGCCGACGCCGAGTCGGAGCCGCCCGCGGCAGAGCACGTCCAGCCCCGCCGCCTGCTTGGCGACCAGCACCGTCTGCCGCTGCGGCAGGATGATCACGCCGGTGACCAGCTCCAGGTCGCAGATCGCCGCCAGATAGCCGAACAGCACCAGCGGCTCATGGAACTCGTGCTCCACGCCGTAGGCGCCCTTCCAGTCGGGCCGACGCGCGGTGTCCGCCCCGATCACATGGTCGGTGGCCCACAGGTGCCGGCAGCCGGCGTCGACCGCAGCCTGGGTGAAGGCGCGGATGTCGTCCACGTCCGACCCGATCTCGTTCTGCGGGAACATCACGCCGATCTGCATGAGCTTCCTTGCGCCCCCTTGCGCGGAAGGATCCCTACTCCGCGGGAATGAGCCGCGCGCCCGTCCTCGGGGCCACGTCCCCGTAGAGCGTCGTGCGCTGCTTCAACGGCCGGCCGGCGGACGCCGCGGCGGCCTGCAGGTCGGCCACCGTCAGCTCCTGCCCGTGCGCCGCCCCCGCCGCGCGGCTGATGGATTCGTTCATCAGCACGCCGCCCAGGTCGTTGACGCCGGCCGCCAGGCAGGCCGCCGCCCCTTCGATTCCCAGCTTCACCCAGGAGGCCTGGATGGAGTCGATCGCGCCATGGAGCGCGATGCGGCCCACCGCATGCATCATCACCGCCTCGCGCCAGGTCGGGCCCTTGCGGGCCTGGCCGCGCAGGTAGACCGGCGACTGCATGTGCACGAACGGCAGCGGCACGAACTCGGTGATGCCGCCGGTGCGCATCTGCAGCTCGCGCAAGCGCAGCAGGTGGCGCGCCTGGTGCTCGGGCCGCTCCAGGTGGCCGTACATGATGGTGGACGTGGTGGGCAGACCCACCTCGTGCGCCGTCCCCACCACCTCCAGCCACTCGGCGGTGTTGACCTTGTCCGGGCAGATCAGGTCGCGGACCTCGTCGTCGAGGATCTCCGCCGCCGTGCCGGGCAGCGAGCCCAGCCCCTCGTCCTTCAGCCGGCGCAGATAGTCGGCCAGCGGCACGCCCAGCGTGGCGGCCCCCTGGCTCACCTCCAGCGGCGAGAAGGCGTGCACGTGCATGGCCGGAACCGCGTTCTTCACGGCCCGCAGGATCTCGACGTAGGTGTCGCCGGTGTAGCGCGGGTGGATGCCGCCCTGCAGGCAGACCTCGGTCGCCCCCTTGGCCCAGGCCTCGCGGGTGCGCTCGGCGATCTCCTCCAGCGGCAAGTCGTAGGGCTTGTCGCGGGTGCCGGCCTTGGTGGAGGTCTTGGAGAAGGCGCAGAAGCTGCAGCTGAAGGTGCAGATGTTGGTGTAGTTGATGTTGCGGTTGATGACGAAGGTGACCGTGTCGCCCCGCGTCGCCTGGCGCAGTTCGTCGGCCACCGCCACCACCGCCTCGGCCGCGGCGCCTCTGGCCTGGAACAGCCGCACGATCTCGCCTTCGGACAGCGTCGCGCCGCCCACGGCCTTGGCGAGGATCCCGTCCAGCCCGGGCTGGGCCCGGATCGCCGGGATCGCGCCCAGCGGCCGGTCCGGCGTGCCGGGCGCCCGGTCGGGGACGCCGGGGCTCCAGACGCTGTCGCGCGCCAGGCCGTCGGTGTCGGCCAGCCGGCGCATCGCCTTGGCCACGGCGGGCTCCATCCAGCGCGCCGCGTGCTGCACATAGGCGGGATAGGCTGTCAGCCGTTCCACCAGCGGCCGGCCGGCCGCCTCGCAGGCCGCCGCCAGGGTGGCGATCTCCGGCCAGGGCGCCTCGGGGTTCACATGGTCGATGGTCACCGGCGAGATGCCGCCCCAGTCGTCCAGCCCGGCCTCGATCAGCGCCGCGGTGCGGCCCGGGTTGAGGTTCGGCGGCGCCTGCACGCTGACCTCGACCGGCAGCACGATGCGCGCCCAGGCGATGGCCTGCAGCAGGTCCTCCTCGCTGGGCTCGGGCGCGTTGGCCATCTGGGTGTCCGCCTTGGCGCGGAAGTTCTGGACGATCACCTCCTGCAGGTGCCCATGCCGGCGATGCAGGTCGCGCAGGGCGAAGAGGGCGTCCAGCCGCTCCTCCGCCGTCTCGCCGATGCCGATCAGGATCCCGCTGGTGAAGGGGATGGCCGCCTCGCCGGCCGCGTCCATGGTCGCCAGCCGCACCGCCGGGACCTTGTCCGGCGAGCCGTAATGCGCGCCGCCCTTGGCGCCGAGCCGATCCGAGGCGCTCTCCAGCATCAGCCCCATGGAGCCAGAGACCTTGCGCAGCCGCGCATAGTCCTCGGCGGTCATGACGCCGGCGTTGATGTGCGGGATCAGGCCCGTCTCGGCCAGCACCCGGCCGGCCACGTGCTCCAGGTAGTCGATGGTGGTGGCGAATCCCAGCTTGGCGAGCTGCTCGCGCGCCGCGGCGTAGCGCAGCTCCGGCTTGTCGCCGAGGGTGAACAGCGCCTCCTTGCAGCCGGCCCTGGCCCCTTCATGGGCGATCTGCAGCACCTCGTCGGGGGTCAGGTAGGCGGCCTTCAGCCGCCGTGGCGCCTTGGCGAAGGTGCAGTAGCGGCAGGTGTCACGGCAGAGCTGGGTAAGCGGGATGAACACCTTGCGCGAATAGGTCATCCGCGCCGGCCCGCGCGCGTCGCGGATCGTCTGGCTCTCCTCCAGCAGGTCCGCCAGGGGCGCGGCCAACAGGCGTCGCCGCAGGGTCTCGTCGTTGGTCATGGTCCCTGTCTCCGGCAAGAGGTCTAAGGCCCGCAGCAGCGCCGCCGTACGGCTCCCCGGCGCCGCGGAGGCCACCTGGTCGAGATCCGCCGGCTGGTCCACGTCGAAGCGCAGGCCCCGCGCCTCCACGATCTTCACATCCAATCCCAGGCCGCGCGCCGCCGCGCAATGCCGCTGGAAGCTGTCCGGCCCGAAGCCGAACGGAAAGTCCACGCCGGCGCAGAGCGCGATCGCCCCGGTGCCGCCGTCCGCCGCCGGCGCGATGGCCACGCGGCCCTCGCCGGCCAGGGCCAGCAGGGCGTCCAGCTCCTCAGCGGCGATCAGCGGCAGGTCGCCGGGCAGGAACACCACGATCCGGCCGGCCCCGGCCCGGGCCCGTTCGGCCCGCGCCGCGGCGAAGGCGGCGTTCAGCGGCGTCGTGGGCTCGCCCGCCACCACCGCTCCGGCCTCGCGCGCCAGCGTCGCCAGCGCCGGCGTCGGCGTCGTCACGCGGACCTCGCCCACGGCCGGCCAGGCGGCGATCACCTGCAGCATGTCGCCCAGCATCGCCTCCACCAGCCGCTCGCGCTCGGCGGGTGAGAGCCTGGCTTCGCAGCGGGACTTGGCCGCGCGGCCGCCGCGCACGGCGATCACCACGTCGGCGGTCCGGCGGTCCTGGGGCGGCGGGAAACGCGACACGTTCATTCCACTCCGATCACGGCCCAGCCCCGCGCTCGCGCCCGGGACCGATGTCTCTCCCTGGATTTTCGCGCGGGCGGGCCGGCGGCGCCACCCTTGTCTCACAAACCCTGTCGCGCAACCGGGATCGTCAGTCCAGCAACGCTTTCAGCAGCGGTTCGTAAACCTCGTTCCCCGCCGGCTTCGCAGAGGGCCAGTTGTCGGTGCGCACGATGAGGTTGCAGCCGTCGTCGATCCATTTCGAGCGCCACCGCTCCAGGATCCGGTCCATGGGCCCAATCAGCCAGCATTCGTCGATGTAGGCTTCGGGGACGGCGGCCTCGGCCTCCTTGATCCGGCCCGCCTGATAGAGCTCCTGGATCCGGTCCACCGCCTCGCCGTAGCCGCGCCACTGCATGTGGGTGGCCAGCCCGCCCACCCCGATCCAGCCGCCGACGTATCGGGCGGTATACTCCCGGAACTGGTCGAAAGACCCCTTGATGTCGTCGGTGACCAGCACGTCGACATGGGCCCAGAGCGGGAAGTCCTCGAGCTTCGGCGGGTTCTTCCGCTTGGCGAAGCCCTTCTCAATCATCGGGCCGTAGACCTTCATCATCCCCGGCGACCAGCTGCCGTTGGGCAGGATGCCGTCGGCGATCTCGGCGGCCAGCGTGACCATCAGTTCGGTGCCGCCCCCGAACATGATCGGGATGTCCGGGTAGGTCTCCAGGATCGGCTTGCTCGGCGGGTGCTCCGGCGCCTCGCCCGGCCGGTGGTAGGGCACGGTGATCGCCTTGCCGTCGCGCTCCAGGAACTCGCCGTCGAAGGCCTGGCGCATGAGCGCCACGAAGTCGCGCATCCGCCAGTAGGGCGGCGTCCACGGCACGCCGTGCCAGCCCTCGGACTGGCGCGGATTGGAGCTGCCGATCCCGGCGACCACCGCACGCTCCGGCGCCATGTGCTTCAGGGTCTGGTAGGCCATGGCCAGGGCCGCGGGCGTGCGCCCGTTCGTCTGGGCGATCCGGGTGCCGATCCCGATCCGCTTGGTCACCCCCAGCACATAGCCCAGCGGCGAGATGGCGTCCGAGCCGTTGGCCTCGGCGGTGAACACCATGTCGTAGCCGAGGCGGTCCACCAGCTGCACCCGCTCCAGCGGCATGTGGAAGCGCTTGCGCTGCCAGTCGATCTCGATGGCGATCTTCATGGCCATGTCCCTAAGCCGGCTTTCGCGCCGGGATCGGCAGCCCGGGCGTCAGCACCGGCACGCAATGCACCGAGGTCCAGGAGACGAAGAACAGGGTTTTCCAGTCCGGCCCGCCGAAGCACAGGTTGTTGGTCTGGGTGTGCCCGTGGACGACGGTCCCCAGGTGCTTGCCGCTCGAGTCCAGGATCCACAGCCCCCCCGACCCGCCGCAGTAGACGTTGCCGGCCACGTCCACCTTCATGCCGTCCGGCTTGCCCTCCCGGCTGTCGTTCCGCAGCCGCGCGAAGTTCCGCACCGAGCCCGTATCGATCGAGCCGTCGGCGCGCACGTCATAGGCCCGGATCACCGGCCCCACCGCCTCGTCGGTCCCATAGCTGTCGTTGACGTAGAGGATCTTCTCGTCCGGCGAGAAGGCCAGACCGTTGGGCACCCGGTAGTCCTTGCCGATCAGCGTCACGGACTTGCCGTCGGCGGTGACGTGATAGACGCCGGCGTAGCCGATCTCCCCCGCCTCCCCGGACCCGAAATCCCACCAGGGGTTGGTGAAGAACATGTCGCCGTCCGAACGCACCACCACGTCGTTCGGCCGGTTGAACCGCTTGCCGTCCACCCGGTCCGCCAGGGTCCGCCGCGTCCCGTCGCGCTCGCGCACGCTGAGCCGCCGGCCGGAATGTTCAGCCGAGACGATGCGGCCCTGCAGGTCCAGGGTCGCCCCGTTGGTGTGGCCGGTGGGGGCGTGGCCGAACTCGATCCCGCGCTCGGGCGTCCAGCGCATGCGCCGGTTGTTGCCGATGTCGCTGAAATAGAAGCACCTGTCCTCGGCGCTGTAGAAGGTGCCCTCCAGCGAGCGGGCGTAGTTTTCGCTGGGGCCACCCCCCAGGTCCGCGACGAAGCCGCCGCTGCCCAGGTTGGCGATCACCGCATCGGGCGAGATGATCGCGTCCAGCGCCGGGTCCAGCCGCTCGATGCGTTGCGTCAGCTCCGGCGTCTTCAACATCGCCGGCGACGCTACGCCCGACGCAGTCGGATGGCCCTTGGCCCTGGTCTGGACGCGGCCGATCCCCACCGGGGTGGTGATATAGAGCGTCTTGCCGTCCGCCCCGCCGAATGCGCAGTTCGTGGTCCGCGAGGCCGTCAGCGGCAGCACGCCCAGCGGCTTGCCGTCCGCCGCGATGACCCACAGGCCGCCGGGGCCGCCGGCGTAGACATTGCCGGCCGCGTCCACGGTCAGCCCGTGCGGCGCGCCCTCGCCGTCCCCTTCCAGCGTGGCGAACACGCGCCCGGCGCCGCCCCCGACCGGATAGGCCATCAGCCGCGTCTTGCGGGTGTCGCTGACGTAGAGGGTCGCCCCGTCAGGCGAGAGGCCGAGGCCGCCGGGGTGCTCCACGTCGGCGTCCACCCGATCGAGCGCCCCGCCGGACAGCCGATAGACCGCCGAGCGGTCCGTCCAGCCCGGCCCCGGCGGCGGCATCACCGCCTTCAGGTCGGTGAAGTAGATCGCGCCGTCCGCGGCGACGACCACGTCGTCGAGCCGGTTGAACGGCGTGCCCTCATAGGCGTCGGCCAGCACCGTCACCGAACCGTCCTTCTCCTGCCGCGTGAGCCGCCGCGTCTCCCATTCGCAGTTCACGAACCGGCCCTCGGCGTCACGCGCCGAGCCGATCGCCCCGCCGGTGTTCTCGTGCAGCACCTTCACGTCGCCGCCGCCGGCCCAGACCAGCCGGCGGTGGTGCGCCACGTCGGTGAAGGTCACCGCGCCCAACTCGGGCGCCCAGACCGGCCCGTCGCAGCCGCGGCCCCAGCCGGCGGTGTCGCCGCCGCCGATGTCGTAGCCGCCGGGCATGCCCTCGGGCTTGGCGTCGGCCTCGAAGATCTCGCCGAACCGCGCGTCGAACGACGTAAGCGCCATGGTGTCTCCTCCGGTGTGTCGCGGCCGTCCGGCTCGCCTGCTCTGAGGTTTCGCTGCGCGCCGGCGGGACCCTCACCCGCTGGCGAGAAGGATTAAACTAGTTTTATATATCCCGCGCAACCGGCCCTGGAGGCCGGATTTCAGCCGCCATCGAAGGAGGACGCCATGAGCGACTACGGGGAGATCGTCTCCACCCTTGTCCGGATCCAGCATTCGGTCGACCACCAGGACCGCGAGGCGTTCAAGGACTGCTGGACCGAGGACATGCAGCTGCACCTGACCATGTTCGACGGAACCACGAGCGCGATCATGAGCCGGGAGGAGCTGCTCACCCGCTTCACCGCCGCCTGGAGCGGCCAGCCCAGCGCCATGCGCCACCTGGTGGCCAGCGTCGAGGTGCGGTTCACCGGCCCCGGGAGCGCCAAGGCCGACTTCTACTGCAGCTACGTCAACGTCGGGCCTGAGCCCGCCCTGGCCGGCATGGGCGAATACCACGACGACCTGGTGAAGGGCGCCGACGGCAAGTGGCGCGTCAAGCTCCGCCACCACGCCTTCCTGACGCCGCTGGCGATCCGGGGACACTGACAACTCAAGCTCTTCGCCGCCCAAGGAGGCAGGGTGACGGTGAGCCGGCCCCAGCTTTCACTGGGACGAGCGGTGACAGAATTGCCTTATCCCCTCGGCCGCAGCACCAGCGGCCGCCAGCCGCCGGCGGGATCGGCCAGACCCATGGTCACCTGGTCCAGGTCGTCGATCGCATAGTCCGGCATCCGCCGCAGCAGTTCGCGCAGCGCCACCTCGATCTCCAGTCGGGCCAACGGCGCGCCGGGGCAGAAATGCGCGCCCAGGCCGAAGCCAAGGTGGCGGCCACGCCACGCGCTGGGGTCCACCAGGTGCGGGTTCTCGAACGCCGCCGGGTCGTGGTTGGCCGAGCCCAGCATGGCCAGGATCCGCTCGCCCGGCTTCAGGGTCTGGCCGCTCAGCGTCGTCTCGGTCGTCACCGTCCGCGCCACGGCGGCGGCCGGTGTCACCCAGCGCACCAGGTCCTGGACGAAGTTGGGCGTCAGCGCCGGCTCGGCGATCAGCCGCGCGCGCATGTCCCGGTGGCGCGCCAGATAGACCATGCCGTTAGCCAGGGTCTCGGCCGCCGTCACCAGCCCGCCGAACAGCATGCCGGTCACCAGCACGCTGAGCAGCTCGTCCGGCCCCAGCATGCGGTTCTCGTCTTTCAGGTTGGCGTAAAGCGAGATGATGTCCTCGGTGGGGTTCGCCCGCCGGTCGGCCACCTCGTCCAGCATCCGCTGCTTGATCTTCTCCAGCGCGGGCGTCAGCTCGGCGGCCCGCGGGGAACCTTCGCGCGTCCCCATGATCTCATGGACGGTGAGCCCGATCGGCTCGGCGTCCTCTCGTGGCAGGCCCAAAAACGTGAACATGGAGTGCGCCGGCACGGGAATGGCGATCTCCCGGGTGGCGTCAACCTCTTCGCGCCCCTGCAGCCCGTCGAAGATCTCGGCCACAAGCCCCGCCACGATCGGCCTACGCCCTTCGATCAGCTTCGGCGACAGCGGCGGCAGCAGCACCGAGCGGAGGCGCGCATGCTCTTCGCCGTCGTATTCGCCGGGCACGTTACGCTGCCAGATGAACGGCGGGATCGACTGGCCGCCCGTGCCGTCCGGATTCTTGGCCGAGGAAAAGGTCCTGTCGTCGCGCAGCACCGCGGCCACCTCTTCGTAGCCGCCCACCACCCAGAAGCCGCCGTACTTGTCCGACCAGAAGATCGGCCCCAGCGCACGCAGCTCGTCCCAGACCTGGAACCGCTCGCCGGTCTGCACCGCGCGGTGGTCGAAGCGCCGCACGGGACAGCCCGTTCGTTCCGTCGTCGTGGCGCTCATGCCTCAGGTCTCCTGCCGGTCGCCGCGGCGGGGCGATTTGATTGTCCACGGCCATTTCTAAGGAAACCCAGCCGCCGCCGCACGGCAAGATATTAGTATCGTGATTTCCGGTTGACCGCCTCCCGGCGCCTTCCTAGGGTCCCGTGGTCGGCCGTCGCCCAGGCGCGGCCGAAGCATTCCAGAACGAGGCGTCAGGCGCCGTTGCGGCGCTTCGGACGGCCCATCCGCCATCAGGAAGGATCCGCCATGCTCAAGGACTTCAAGCCGTTCGTCCCCGACGGCCTCCTGGCCGACAAGGTCGTGATGATCACCGGCGCTAGCCAGGGGATCGGCCTGGTCGCCGCCTACGGCTTCGCCAGGGCCGGCGCCAAGGTGGTGATGACCGCCCGCCGGGGCGACATCGTCGAGGACCACGCCGGCAAGATCAACGCCGCCGGCGGGACCGCGCTGGGCCTGGCCATGGACGTGACCAATGAGGAGAGCGTGAAGTCCGGCGTCGACAAGCTGATGGCCCGGTTCGGCCGCCTCGACGGCGGCTTCAACAACGCCGGCCGCGATCCGCAGGAGCACGGCGCCCTGCACGAGATCTCCTTCGAAGAGTGGAAGGCGGTGCACGCCGTGAAGGTCGACGGCACCTACCTGTGCATGAAGTACGAGGTGCCCGCCATGCTTGCCGGCGGCGGCGGGGCGATCGTCAACAACGGCTCGGTGGTCTCCGAGCGCACGCCTTCGCGCGTTCCCGCTCCCAGCTCGTCGCAGTCGGCGATCACCGGCATGACCCGCTCGGCGGCCTCCGCCTACGCCAGCCAGGGCATCCGGGTGAACATGCTGGCCACCGGCCTGATCCTCACCCCCGAGCGCGTCCAGGGCTACTACAAGGGCCAGGACGAGCGGATGAAGGCCTTCGCGCCCATGGGCCGGCCGGGAACTGCAGAAGATGTGGCGCAGGTCGCCGCATGGCTGCTATCGGACTACGCCGCATATCTGACCGGGACGATCATCCCGGTCGACGGCGGGCATCTGGCGGGGACCTACCAACCCGGCTGAGGCCCGCCGACGCGGCGGGTTTCATCAGGGAGACGACATGAGCGAGGACAGGATCGCGAGCTTCAGCGTGCTGGGCGGCACCGGAAACCTGGGCTTCGCCCTGGTGGGGCGGCTGGCCAAGGCCGGCTACGAGGTGTGGATCGGCTCGCGCGACCCGGCCAAGGCCGAGGCCTCGGCCGCGCAGGTCGCGGCCCACGGCTATCCCGGCGTGGTCAAGGGCGCGGGCCTCGCCGACGCCGCGGCGCATTGCGAGGTCTGCGTCCTGGCGGTGCCCTACGCCGCCCACGCCGGCACGCTGGCCCAGGTGAAGGACGCCGTGCAGGGCAAGATCGTGGTCGACACCACCGTGCCGCTGATGCCGCCGAAGGTGGGCACGGTGCAGCTCCCGGCCGCCGGCAGCGCCGCCGTGGAAACCGCCCAGGCCCTGGGCCCCGGCGTGCGGATCGTCTCGGCCCTGCAGAACATCGGCGCCGAGAAGCTGGGCTCGGGCGGGGACATCGATTCCGACGTCCTGGTCTGCGGCGACGACGCCGCCTCCGTCGAGGCAGTCCGCGCGCTGCTGGGCGAGCTCGGCCTGAGGAGCTGGCATGCCGGCCCGCTCGCCAACTCCGCCGCCGCCGAGGCGCTGACCTCGGTGCTGATCCAGCTCAACCGGCGCTACAAGCTGGGCCAGGCGGGCATCCGCATCACCGGGCAGGCGGAGGGCAAGTGAAGGGACTGACGGTCGCCGCCGTCGAGGGGCTGCCGCTCTTCGGACCCGGCGACGACCTGGCCGTCATCGTCGGCGACGCCATCGCCGCCCAAGGCGGGCTGCAGGACGGCGACGTCGTCGTCTTCGCCCAGAAGATCGTCTCCAAGGCCGAGGGGCGCACCGTGCCCCTCGCCCAGGTGACGCCTTCCGCGCGCTCGCGCGAGGTGGCCGCCGCCTGCGAGAAGCCAGCCGAACTGGTCGAGCTGGCCCTGGCCGAGGCGCAGGCGCTGATGCGCACCGCCCCCAACCTGATCATCGTGCGCCACCGCCTGGGCCATGTCCTGGCGAATGCGGGCATCGACGCCTCCAACGTCCAGAGCGGCGAGGCCGGCGAGACCGTCCTGCTCTGGCCCACGGATCCGGACGCCAGCGCGCAGGCGCTGCGCCAGGCCCTGCAAGCCCGCTTCGGGGTGAAGCTCGCCGTCGTCATCAGCGACAGCCTGGGCCGCGCCTGGCGCATGGGCACCATGGGCACGGCCATCGGCTCGGCGGGCATTCGCCCGATTCGCGACCGCCGGGGCGAGACCGACCTGTTCGGCCGCGTCCTGCAGGCCACCGTCATCGGCGTCGTCGACGAGATCGCCGCCGCCGCCTCCCTGGTGATCGGCGAGGCCACCGAAGGCACGCCGGTCGCGGTCGTCCGCGGCGCCGTCTACGACGTGGACGAGGCCGCCGGCGTCGGCGAGATCCTGCGCCCCATCGAAATGGACCTCTTCAAGTGAGCCGCGGCCACGTCGTCGCCCTCTGCGGCGGCGTCGGCGGCGCCAAGCTCGCCTTCGGCCTCGCGCGCCTCCTGCCCCCCGAAGACCTGACCATCGTCGTCAACACCGGCGACGACTTCGAGCACCTGGGCCTGCACGTGGCGCCCGACATCGACACCGTGGTCTACACCCTCTCGAACCTCTCCGACCGCGAGCGCGGCTGGGGCCTGGCCGGCGAGACCTGGAACTTCATGGCCGCGATGCGCCGGCTGGGCGCCGAGGCCTGGTTCAATCTCGGCGACCACGACTTGGCCATGCACGTGGAGCGCACGCGCCGCCTGGCCGCCGGCCAGCCGCTCTCCGCCGTCACCACGCACCTGGCGAGGGCGCTCGGGCTCACCGCCAACATCGCGCCGATGTCCGACGACCCGGTCCGCACCTTCGTGGCCACCCCCGACGGCGAGCTTCCGTTCCAGCGCTATTTCGTCGGCGAGCAGTGCAAGCCGGTCGCCCTCGGGATTCGCTTCGAGGGCGCCGAGGCCGCGCGCCCGAGCGAGGCCTTCCGCGCCGCCCTGGCCCGCCCCGACCTCGCCGCCGTCATCGTCTGCCCATCCAACCCCTACCTCAGCATCGACCCGATCCTGGCCGTCCCCGGCGTCCGCGCCGCGCTCGAAGCCTCACCCGCCCCGTTCGTCGCCGTCTCCCCCATCATCGGCGGCGAGGCGCTGAAGGGCCCCGCGGCCAAGCTGATGCGCGAGCTGGGCGTCACCCCCGGCGTCCTCGCGGTGGCCGACCACTACAGGGGATTGCTCGCCGGCCTGGTCATCGACCACGCCGACGCCGCCGACGCCGAAGCGCTGAAGGCCCGCGGCGTCACCCCGCTGGTCACCAACGCCATCATGACCACCGACGCGGATCGGACGAGGTTGGCGCGGGAGACGCTGGATCTCGCGGCGAGGCTGGGAGCCTAACCCGCCTCCTGCTGCGTGCGGATGAAGTCCCGGCGGATCCAGATCGTCGAGATCAGGGCGCAAGCGCTGGAGGCCAGCGCGCCCAGCATCATCAGCGCCAGGGAGTAGCGCACCGCGTTCGCCCCGAACCGCGGCTCGAAGACGTCGTTCAGCGCCCCGATCAGCAGCGGCGCCAGCCCCACGCCCGTGCCGGTGACCAGCATGGTCATCGCCACCGACGCCAGGGCCCGCATGCGCACCGGCGCCAGGGTCTGGGCCATGGCCATGCAGGGCGGATTGTGGAACGAGATCGACAGCTGGAACAGGAACAGCAGGACGAACCCCACTTGTGGGCTGGGCGCGAACACGGCCCCTACGCCCAGGGGCGCGCAGACCAGGCACCCCGTCGCGGCCACCCACATGTAGACGCGCAGGTCGCCCCGGCTCACCCGGTCGCCGATCAGGCCGCTCAGGAAGCCGCCCAGGAACAGGCCGACGGCCGCGATCGAGCCGAACCAGAAGCCGGCCACGGCCGGGCTGAGCTCATGCACCCGGATGAACATGGTCGGGCCCCAGCCCAGCATGCCGTAGCCCGGGATCGAGCCGAACAGGCCCGTGAGCGCCACGAACCGGTAGCTGCGCATGCTCCACAGCCGCTTCACCGCCGTCCAGAACGACGGCTTGTCCGCTGCGACCGCGACGGCTTCCGACATGCCGCGGGGCGGCTCCTTGACGGTGAGCATGATCAGGGTCGCCAGCAGCACGCCGGGGACGCCGACGATGAAGAAGGCGGTGCGCCAGCTGAAGGTCTGCGACAGCCAGCCGCCCAGGAACACCCCCGTGCCGATGCCGACCGCCTGGATCGCGATGAACAGCGCGATCATCGTCGCCCGGTTCTTCAGCGAATAGAGGTCCGAGATCATCGAGTGGCTGGCCGGCCCCGCCCCCGCCTCGCCCACGGCGACGCCGATGCGGGTGAGGGCCAGCTGGGTGAAGCTCTGGGCGACGCCGCCCAGCGCCGTCATGCCGCTCCAGACGCCGAGGCATACGGCGATCAAGGTGCGTCGCACGCCCACGTCGGCGACGCGCGCCAAGGGCAGCGAAGCGGCCAGGTAAAAGCCGGCGAACACCAGTCCCGTCAGCGCCCCCATGGCCGTATCGCTGACCTGGAACTCACGTTTGATCGGCTCGATCAGGATGGTGATGATCTGGCGGTCGACGAAGTTGAACAGGCCCACCAGGCAGAGCACCGCCAGCACATAATGCCGGCGCCCGGCGCTCCAGCGCACCGCGGGGTCCGGCGGGACGGCCGGCTTCGAAATCGCCGGATTGGCGTCCATGGATGTCTCCTCCCCGATTTGGCGGGTGTTGTAGCCTGGCCTTCGGCCGCGCCGTGTGGCCCGGGCGCAATATTCAGCGTCCGGGCCGCCGCTTGCGCCTGCGTCAGATGTCCGAGAAAGTATGACCCTAGTATAGCAGGAGAAGCGCGATCCCCAGCGCGGCGGACGAAATGACCACGGCGGCGCGGGCCCCACCCGCGTCCCGGGATCCGGGGCGCCCGCCCGACAAGCTCGCCGAGCAGATCAGCCGCCAGATCGAGCGCGACATCATCGCCCTGGGCTGCCCCGTGGGCCATGCGCTGGGCAGCGAGGCGGAGCTCGCCGCCCGGTACGGCGTCAGCCGCTGGATCATGCGCGAAGCCTTCGCCATCACCGAGCGCGACGGCTTGACCGAGATGCGCCGCGGCCGCAACGGCGGCCTGGCCGTCGCCGCGCCCGCCGACCGCGCGGTGGCCGCCGCCATCTGCAATTTCCTGCTGCTCACCCGCGTCGACGTCGACGAGATGACCAAGGTCCGCAAGGTGGTGGACCGGGTGGTCTATGTGCTGGCCGCCAGCCGCCTGGACGACACCCACGTGGCCGCGGCCCGCGCCCTGTTGCAGAACCCCATGGGCGACACCCCCATGGCCCAGGCCGCCGCCATCTACGACCAGATCCTGCGCTTCGCCGACAACCCCTTCGTGGGCGTGTTCGGCGTCACCCTCTCCAAGCTCACCCAGTGCCTGATCGCCCTGCGCGAGCTGCCCGGCCTGGAGACCCGCGCCCCCACCGCCATCACGCGGCGCCTGCTCGCCATCCGCCGCCACCAGCTCGAATGCATCCTGGGCGCCGACCCCAGCGGCGCGGTGGAGCAGGCCGCCGCCGCCGCCGAGGCCTGGACCGAGATGTTCGCGCAAGGCTCCGAGCCCGCGCCGGCCTCCCCCGCCGCCCGCGCCCGCCGCGACGCGCTGATCGCCCAGAGGATCGCCGCCGTCCTACACCCGGGGAGCGCGCCCAAGCGCTCAGCGGTCACCGCCCTGCGCCTGGCGCTCGACATCCTGCGCGGCGGCCTGCGCCCCGGCGACGCCATCGCCCCCGAGCCGGAGCTGATGGTCGCCTACGGCGTCGGCCGCCATGTCCTGCGCGAGGCGATCCGCACCCTGGAGCATGACGGCTTCGTCCAGACCGAGGTGGGCCGCCACGGTGGCCTCAAGGTCGGGGCGCACGGCGCGGCGCCGGTGGTGCGCCGGGTGGTCGACTACCTGTCGCTGCTGCAGGTCTCCGCCCGCGACGTGGACGCCCTGTCCGGCGAGATCCTGGTGCTCGCCGCCGAGCTCGCCGCCCGGCGGGTGCAGGCGCAGGGTCCGCTGGTGCTGACCGCCCTGCCCGCCGCCGTCGCGCGCCTGAGGACCGCCGCGGGCCCCGACCTGCAGCCCGCCCGCAACGCCTTCCGCGCCGCCCTCGCGGCCGCGGCCGGCAACTCGGTTATCAAGCTGTTCGTGGACGTAGTGGCGGGCCTCTCCCGGGAAGAGCGCCATCCCCCCGGCCTGGACCAGCCCGCCCTCGCCGCCGCCCTGGACCGGCTTCAGGTCGCGCTGCGCGCCGGCGATGCGTCGCTGGCCCGCCGCGCCATGGCGCAGATCGTCAGCCCCTGAACCGGGTCTTGGCCCGAAGCGAGGCCGTCAGAGCACCTGCTCGGCCATTTGCGTCACCGCCCGCCGCGCCCCTTCGGCGTCGTCGAAGAACGGCAGCATCACGCACAGCCGCTCGACCCCGGCGTCCTCGAACCGCTTCAGCTGGTCGCGGCCCGTCCCGCCGTGGACGATGGCCGTCACGGGCGCGTCGTCCATCGACCGGCCGGCCTGCTGCGCCAGCTCCCGGATCCTGGCCTTGCCGGCACGGATGCGCTCCGGCCCGGCGGCCACGGCCTCCGGCGTCACGAAGGCGGGCATCCAGCCGTCGCAATAATCCGCCGCCCGCTGGAGGGCGCTGTCCTGGGCGGCGCCGATCAGGATCGGCGGGCCCGGCCGCTGCGCCGGCTGGGGGAAGCAGCGCACCGGCGGGACCTGGAAAAACTCGCCCTGGTGCTCCACCCGCTCGCCGGTCCAGAGCCGCCGCCACAGGCCGACGATCTCGCGCACCTGGCCCCAGCGCCGCTCGAACCGGCCGCCCAGCGCCTCGGTTTCGGCGCGGCTCCAGCCGGTTCCGATCCCCACGATCAACCGCCCGCCACTGTAATGATCGAGGCAGGCCAGCTGCTTGGCGAGCCGCACCGGATTGTGTTGCGGCACCAGGCAGACGCCGAACCCGAACTTCAGGCGCGTCGTCGCCGCCGACACCCGCGACAGCGCCACCACCGGCTCCTGGAAGTACGGCACCCCCTCGGTGTGGATGCTATGGGACACCCCCTCGTCCGTGGGCGTGATGCTGTGCTCGCCGAACAGGATCGATTCAAAGCCCGCCTGCTCGGCGTGCCGCGCGACGATCGCCGCATCCACGTCCGGGGTCGGATAGGGCGGCGCCTTGGGGCGGCTCAGACCGATGTGCATGGCGAATCCTCTCGAAGTTTCTGCAGCTTGTCGCCGGGGCGCGGGGAGCGTCCCTCCCCTTCGGGGCGGAAGACGCTGGCTACTGCGCCTGCGCTAGCACCGGGCGGCGTCGCGCGGCCTCAACGGCCCGACCCACGTCCAGCAGGCCGCAACCGACCGCGGCGTCCTTGCCGATGGAGCGGCCGCCCTTCAGCACCACCTCGGCCGCCTCCTGGGCGGAGAGGTCGGGCCGGGCCTCCATCACCAGCGCCAGCGCGCCGGCCACATAGGCCGTGGCGAAGGAGGTGCCGGAGACCTGGCTGCAGAACTTGTCGTCGCAGTTGACGTAGAGCCGCTCGCCCGGCGCGGCCAGGTAGCGGGCCCGGGTCGTCCCGGCCCGGTTCGACCACAGCGCCAGCTTGCCGTCCGCCCGCGCCGCCCCCACCGCCAGCACCGAGCGCGAGAACCGCGGGTCGGCCGCATAGCGCGCCGGCCAGGCGGGATCCGTGTCCATCTCGTTGCCGGCTGCGGCCACGATCACCGCCCCCGCCGCCGTCGCCCGCTCCAGCGCCGCCTCGAAGGTCGGGCTGAGCCGATGATGGCCTTCCACCGCCAGCACGATGATCCGCGCACCCTTGGAGACCGCATAGTCCATGCCCCGCGCCAGGTCCCGGGTGCGGAAGGTGCATTCGGTGTTGCAGGAGCCGTCCAGGTCGGCGCGGATGGAGAGCAGCGTCGCCCCATAGGCCACGCCCACCAGGCCGCCGCCGTCCAGGGCGGCCGACACTGCGCCGGCCACCTCGCCCCCGTGGTCGGCGAGCCGGTTGTCGGTGACGCGCACGTCGATCAGGTCGGTGGAATGGTGCGAAGCGTTGTGCGCCACCTCGGGCTGCGCCCACACCAGGCCGGTGTCGATCACCGCCACGGTCACCCCCCGGCCGGTGAAGCCCGCCCTGAACGCGGGCTCGGGATTGACCAGCCGCACGCCCCAGCTGCGCCTGTATTCGTCGCTGGAGGCGCGGGGGATCAGCACCCGTCGCGGCTCCATCCCCCTGGCCTTCTGCGGACGCGACCAGGACGCATAGGTGGGAGGATCGGGAAGGCCCGAGGCGCAACCGGCGAGGCCGAGGCTCGCCGCGGCCAGCAGGCTCAGGGCGCGGTGGAAGGACATCTGAAGGCCCTCGCCTAATGTACGGCTTAGCCTGACGCCGCAGAGCCCCGCCCGCAAGCGGGAAGACCGCCCCGCAGACTCGCCGCCGCCCGATATGCTAAGGTTGTTCTCCGACCGCGCCTGCAGCCGGAAATGGCCCTTCGTGCGCGGCGGGGAGGAATGCGATGAACCTCGTCGTTCGCGTCCTGGCGACCATCCTCTGCGGGCCGATGCTGCTGATCGGCGTGGTCTGGATTCTCCAGGGGATCAACCTCCTGCCCGGCAGCTTCATGACCGGCGATCCCAAGTGGGCGGTGTTCGGCGCCGGCCTGGTGGTGCTGGGCGCCGCGCTCACCTGGTGGCTCAACCGCCGGCCGAGGGCGGCGGGGTAGGCCTCCCTCCCCTTCATGGGCAGGGCGATCGCATTTGGCTTGCGGTAGGCTTTCTGTTCCCTTCTCCGCTTGCGGGAGAAGGATCGCGTTCTCCGATGACCTCGCGCGCCAGGACACCATGCAGTCATCATGGGTTGATGAACCGGGGGGCGGCGGACCACACGCCCCGGGCAAGGCCGCGTTGGACCCGACAGCGCCGGCGGGAGAAACAGCCATGGTCGAGACCAAAGTCGCAGGCCTCATCGGCTTCGGCGCCCTGGGGACGGTGGCGGGGGCCGCGTTGAAGCGTGAAGGCTATCGGGTGATGGCTTACGACCCCAGCCCCGCCGCCCAGGTCGAGATGAAAAGCCTGGGCGTGGACGTCGCCGCCGGACCTGCCGAGGTGGGGCGGGCCTGCGACGTGGTCGCCGTCTTCGTGCTCGACGCCGATCAAGCCCGCGCCGTCCTGCTGGGGCCTGACGGCGTGTTCGGCGCGATGTCGAAGGGCGTCGTCCTGCTTCAGTCCACCGTGGGACCGGAAGCGGCCCGCGACATCGCCGGCCGATGCCCGGTCGGGATCACCTTCTTCGACGCGCCTGTGACTGTCCGCCGCTCGACGCCGCCGACCTTTTTCTGCCTGATCGCGGGCGCACAGGCGCCCGATCCGGCCATCCGCAAGCTGCTCGACAGCTACTGCCACGACATGGCCTTCGTGGGTCCGGTGGGCGCAGGGCAGGCCGCCAAGCTGGTGAACAACGTCATGTCCATCGTCAACACCGCCGTGGCGACCGAAGCCCTGCAGCTGGCCGACGCCTTCGGGATCGACCGCGAGACGATGATCCGCCTGGCCTCGAACGGCAGCGGCTCCAGCCACGCGCTCTCCACTTGGGACATTCGCAAGACGCTGTTTGAAGGCGTCCCCGCGGACGACTCCCGCATCACCTCGAAGAAGGATCTGAGCGCGGCGTTGCAGTCGGCGGGCGCAGCCGGCGTGCAGATGCCGATGACCACGCGGGCCCTCGATCTGCTGGTGAAGTGAAGCGGCGCTTTCGCGGGCAGGGCTATCGCATATGGCCTTCAATTTGCGCCGTGGCTGGCGATGATGGAGAGCCGCATTCCTTCTCCCCTTGCGGGAGAAGGTGTCAGCGAAGCTGACGGATGAGGGGTCGCGCGGCGATTTCCGATTGGCGGCAGGGACTTGCCGGAAAGGACTTTCGACCCCTCATCCGACCCTGCTCCGCAGGGCCACCTTCTCCCGCAAGGGGAGAAGGGTCCGAGACGACGCCGCCACGCCCAAGCGCCCGTTCATATGCGATCACCCCGCCTTCATGGGGAGGGTGGACGCCGCGAAGCGGCGGACGGGTGGGGAAACCGTGCCCGCCTCATGCCCCACCCTTCGCCGGCTGGCGCCGGCTCGCCCCTCCCCATGAAGGGGAGGGAAGGCGAAGCGCCTATTCCTCCCACCACGGATAGAACGGCGGCATCTGCGAGGCCTTGGACTTGAACTGGGCCGGGCGCTTCTCGAGGAAGGCGCGGACGCCTTCCTTGCCGTCGCCGATGCTGGTGTAGAACATCGACAGGGAGTCCACCCGGTGCGCCTCCAGCGGCGATGGCTGGGCGGAATTGCGCTGGAACATCTGGCGGGCCAGCGCCGTCCCCACGGGCGAACGGCCGTCGGTCAGCTTGTGGGCCAGGGCGTGGGCCGCCGGCAAGAGCTCGTCCGGCGCATGGACGCTGCGGATCAGGCCCGCACGCTTGCCCTCATCGGCGTCGAAGATCTCGGCGGAATAGACCCACTCCAGCGCCTGCTGCATCCCCACGATCCGGGGCAGGAACCAAGTGGAGCAGGCTTCCGGGGTGATGCCCAGCCGGCCGAACACGAAACCGATCCGCGCCTTCTCGGACGCCAGCCGGAAATCCGCGGCCAGGGGCATGGTGGCCCCGATCCCCACCGCCGCGCCGTTGATGGCGGCGATCACCGGCTTGGGGCAGTCATAGATCGCCAGCGTCACCCGCCCGCCGGTGTCGCGCACGCCCCTGATCATCACCGGGTCGTCCAGCCGGTCGGCCATGTCGGCGTTGGTGGGCGTCTGGGTCTCGTCGAGGCCGAAGACGTTGCCCTCGACGCTCAGGTCCATGCCGGCGCAGAACGCGCGCCCGGCGCCGGTCAGGATCACCGCCGCGGCCGCATCGTCGGCGCCGGCCTGGGCGAACACCGCGACCAGCTCATTGGCCATTTCCACGGTGAAGGCGTTCATCTGGTCGGGCCGGTTCAGGGTGACGACGCCGATCCCATCCTCCACCGCATAGGTCAGGGTCGAATAGGTCATGGCGGCGGTCTCCCTCGGCGCGGCGGCCCCTGGCGCTTAGAACCCTTCCGAGGCCCTGACAATCCGCCAGCGAGCGGGCACTGTCGGCGGCACGAAACCCACGCGAGGAAGCGCCCATGCCCCAGGCCCAGGATGTCCTGCTGCACATCGAAGACAAGGTGGCCGTCGTCACCCTCAACCGGCCGGAGCGCCGCAACGGCCTTGGGGGCGACATGCTGGCGGGCCTCTACGACATCCTCACGGACCTGGCTGCGCGGATCGAGGTCGCGGCGGTGGTGCTGCGCGGGGCGGGAAACGACTTCTGCGTCGGCGCGGACATCAAGGCCATCCCCGAAGGAGGGGTGGGCAAGCAGGACCACCGCCGGCTCACGCGGCTCTACCATACCGCCACCCTGCTGCATGAGATGCGCAAGCCCACCATCGCGGCCATCGACGGCGGCTGCGCCGGGGCCGGGCTGGGCTGGGCGGCGGCCTGCGACGTCCGCTTCGCCAGCGACCGGGCGGTGTTCGCCACGGCCTTCCTGAAGGTGGGCGTCGCCGGCGACATGGGCACGATCTGGTCGCTCGCCCGGGTGGTCGGCCCCGCCCGCGCCCGCGAGCTGATGTTCTTCCCGGAAAAGTTCGGCGCCGAGGAGGCCCTGCGCATCGGCCTCGTCACCCGCGTCTTCCCGCGAGAGACCCTGCACGCCGAGACCCTGCGCCTCGCCCACGAACTCGCCGGCCGCTCAGCTGCGGCCGTGGAAGCCATCAAGGACAACTTCCTGTCCGCCGAGCGCCTGGGCATGGCCGACTACGTCGACCTGGAAGGCGCCCGGCACGGCCACATCGTGGCCAGCCCCGACGCGACCGAGGGCTTCCGCGCATTCCTCGCCAAGGGCGCCGGCTGAGCCTGTCCAGCGTCTAAATGGACGGCGGGTTCAGCCCGTCCTTCAATGGCCGTCGTCCTGTCTCTTGAAAACCACGGTCGTATCGCGCCGCGCGATCATCCAGACGCCGTTCCGGCGAACATGCTCATCGCTGTATTCCACCACCATCGCGGGACCCGCGAGCGGCGCCGGAATCCGTGTCGTCCCGCTCGTTTCATAGACAGTCGTCTGGGACCAGGCCCGGGCATGGTCGGCGTCGACGACCTCCACGTGCACGGCCCCGTTCACGTGGCGCAGCACCCGTTCGACGGGTTGGGTCTCCATGAACGCACGAATCTCGGCCCGGCTGTTCATGGGGATCTCGCCGGGACGCAGCCAGACCCCGTCTTCTGCGAAGAGGGCTGTGAAGTCATCGAGGTTCCAGGCGTTCACCGCCCGGCAATACCGCGTGACCAAATCGGCGCAGGCCAACTTGATCTCGATCTCCAGCAAGCTGTCCATTTCCGTGCCCGTGGCTCCTCCGACGCGCCCGTCATCATAGCTGAACGTCTCATTCGGCGGGAATTCGCTCGGCCGCGCGCATCGCGTCGTCGACGCCGCCAACCCAAAGCCGACTCGTCTTGGCGCAGGCGCCGATCGCCCAACCCGAGTTCGCCCTAATCGGAGACGTTCAGCACGATCCGACCCGCCACCTCGCCGCCGGCCGCGGCCTGCATGGCTTCGGCGAAGCGCTCGAACGGGAAGCGCTGAGCCACCTTGGGGCGGAGCAGGCCTTTCGCGTACAGCGCCATCACCGCGAGGTTGTTCTGCTGGGACACCTCGGGCTCGAAGATCCCGAACTGGCGGATGTCGACGCCCCGCAGGTCGCCGCCCTTGAGCAGGGCCAGGTTCGTCGGCAGGCGGGGAATCTCGCCCGCCGCGAACCCGATCACCAGGTGGCGGCCCTTCCAGCCCAGCGAACGGAAGGCGGGCTCGGTGGCCGGTCCGCCCACGGGGTCGACCACCACGTCCACCCCCTTGTTGTTGGTCAACGCCTTCAGCCGGTCGCGATAGTCGGCGGCCCGGTTGTCCACCGCCGCGTCCGCCCCGGCCTCCAGGACCAGCGCCCGCTTGGCCTCGCTGGAGGCGGCCCCGATCACCCGCGCGCCCAGCGCCTTGGCCACCTGGATGGCCGCCACGCCGACGGCCCCGCCGGCTCCCAGCACCAGCACCGTCTCGCCCGCCTGCAGGCCCCCGCGCTGGACCAGGGCGTAGTAGGCGGTGGCGTAGCTGACCCGGAAGACCGCCGCTTCGTCGAAGCTCATGGCGTCGGGGATCAGCAGCGGCCCCGCCGCCGGGACGATCGTCATCTCGCCCATGGATCCGCCCATGCCGGAGGTCGCGACCCGGTCCCCGGGCTTCAGGCGCGTGACGCCCTCGCCCACCGCGTCCACCACCCCGGAGAACTCGGTGCCGGGGATGTAGGGCAGCGGCGGTTTCACCTGGTAGCGCCCGCCGGCCATCAGCACGTCGACGAAGCTGATCCCCGCCCGGCGGATGGCGATGCGGGCCTCGCCCGGGCCGGGCTCCGGGGTCGGCAGCGTTTCGATGGAGAAGCTCTCGGGGGCTCCGAATTCCCGGGCGAGGACGGCGCGCATCAGTTGCCTCCGCTGGCGACGATTTCGTGGCTGGTCACCCAGCGGGAGTCGTCACTGGCGAGGAACGCCACCACATCGGCGATGTCCTCGGGTTTGCCGATCCGGCCGAGCGGTACGGAGGCTACGGAGCGGGCCTTGCGGTCATCCGACATGTGGCCGATCAGGTCGGTGTCGACGATGCCGGGGACCACCGAGTTCACCGTGATCTTGCGCGGCGCGAGCTCGGCCGCCCAGCCGCGGGTGAAGGCCTCCACGGCGCTCTTCGATCCGGCGTAGATGGCCAGGCCCGGCATCCGCACCCGGGTGGTGGTCGAGGAGATGTTTATGATCCGGCCCCCGTCGCGCATCATCTGCGCCGCCCGCCGGGTGACCAGGAAGGTCCCTCGCGTGTTCAGGGCGAAGATCGCGTCGAACTCCTCCAGGCTGGTGTCGGCCAGGGTGCCCGGCCCGCCGGCGGTGCCGCGGCCGGCGTTGTTCACCAGGATGTCCAGCTGGCCGAAGCTGGCCTTCAGCACATCGAACATGGCGTCGACCTGCGCCGGGTCGGTGATGTCAGAGCCGACGGTGATCGCCTCGCCGCCGGCCGCCTTGATCTCCGCGGCCAGTTCGCCGGCCTGCGCGGCGGCGCGGGAATAGTTGATCGCCACCCTCGCCCCATCGGCGGCCAGCCGCTTGGCGATTCCGCGGCCGATGCCGCGGCCGGCGCCGGTCACCAGCGCCGTCTTCCCCGCAAGCTTGCCCATCACGACTCCGCCGTCTCGCGGCCCTCCGCTTCCTGCTTCAGGCGGTCGAAGCGGTCGCGGACGACCTCGAACTCCGGCATGCCGAAGCCGTAGCGGCGCAGCCAGTTGGCCCCGTCCAGCACCAGGGTGTGGCCGGAGAGGTAGGCGGCGTAGGGCGAGCACATGTAGGTGGCCGCCCAGCCCAGCTCGTGGGCGTCGCCGACCCGTCCGGCGGGGATGGTCTCGCCGCCGCGTTGCTCGCCGCCCTTCATGCTCATGATCTGCTTCGAGCGGTCCTTGGCCGGGAAGAGACCCGGGGCCAGGCAGTTCACCCGGATGTTGTCCGGGGCCCATTCGACGGCCAGCGTCTGAGTCAGGTTGGTGACGCCCGCCTTGGCCGCCGCCGAGTGGGACGCCACGGGGCCACCGGTCCAGGCGTAGGTGGCGCCGATGTTGAGGATCGCGCCGCCCTCCTTGCGGTCGATCAGGCGGCGGGCGAACTCGCTGGAGCAGTAGAAGGTGCCGTTCAGCACGATGTTGATCACCGTGTTCCAGGCGTTGGCGCTCATCCGTTCGGCCGGGACGCCGAAGTTGCCGGCGGCGTTGTTGATCAGGATGGAGATGCTCTGGCCAAGGGCCTCCTCCACCTCGTTGAAGGATTTGACGATGGACTCGGGGCTGCGAACGTCCACCTCCGTGCCGACCGCCCTGGCGCCCAGGGCCTCGATGGCTGCAACGCCGGCCGCACGGTGATCGGGATCGCGGCTGGCGATGGCGACGTCCGCGCCGGCCCGGGCGAATTCGATCGCCATCGCCTTGCCCAGCCCCGTGCCGCCTCCGGTCACATAGACGGTCCGTCCCTTGAAGGTGTCCGCCGGCAACATGCGGGTCCCCAGCGCAGGTGCTGCTTCCAAGGCCATTCCTTCGTCCTTCCCGTTCCGGCCCTGCTCCCTTGGCGGGGCCTGGCTCGCGGCATCGCTAAGGCTTCGGCCGGAGGCGGTCAATTCACGGCGTCGGCCGCCGGACGATCAGGGCGCCGCTGGGGAACGGACGACCGCGCCGGAGCGCTGAACCAGCACCATGCGCCGGCGCGCCAGGTCCGGTCGGCCGGCTCGCACCGCTTCCACGAGATCGGCGACCCGGTCGGACACCATGGCCCGGACCACCACATGGTCGGCCCAGGCCTGCTCGCCCAGGCCGTAGAGGTCCGCCAGGATATCGACGGTCACCCCGATCGCGCCGCCGCCGCTCAGCCGCCGCACCAGCTCGAAATAGGTGAAGGCCAGGTCCTTCAGGCTCGCGGGCTTCAGCGAGTCCAGCGCGGGCGGCGTCGCCGTGACGCGATCGGCCGCGCCGGCGTCCCGGGCCGCCTTCTCCGCGGCGACCAGCCCCAGGACGGCGCTCACCTCCTCCACGTGGCGCTGGCGGATGTTCGCCGCGCGAAGATAGGCGCCGGTCGAACGCACGACAGGCCGGGCGTCGGGGATCAGCGTGCGAAGGCCGCCGCCCTTGCCGCGCACCATGTGCGCCACCGACAGCCGCTCCAGGATGCGGATCGCCTCGCGCACGACCCCACGGCTGACCCCGTAGGCGGCCATCAGCTCCACCTCCGAACCCAGGTGCGCTCCGGGTCCCAGCTTCTCCCCCACCATCCGCCCGCGGATCTGCCGGGCGACCTCCTGGGCGAGCTTCGGCGTTCCGCCGGGGCCGATGATCTGCATCACCTCGGCCAGCTCCCCCTGGGTGGAAGGGACCCCTGTCGGCGGCAGGGCGGCCATCTCCTCGAAAGCCCGGAACACCTGGGCGCTGGCGGTCAGCGCGCGCCCGGTCGAGGCGGCCAGGACGGCGTGGAGCTGCTCCAGGCGCAAGGCGGCGATCTGCTCGCCCTTGGCCAGCAGCGCCTGGACCTCGACGCCCGCCCGCAGCATCCGCTCCACCATCAGCCCGGAGAGCGTCGTCAGCAGCAGGGAGACCAGGGGGTTGCGCGAGGTCGCCGCGATCTGGTGCAGGATCGTCGAGCTGCGGGCGAGCTTCGCCTTGGCGCCGGCCGCCCGATGGAAGGCCGCCTCCAGGGCTTGGAAGGCGGTCAGGTCCGTCGGACCCAGGCGCTGGATCGCCAGGGTGAGCGCCAGTTCCTCCAGCTCCCGGCGCAGCGCCAGCAGTTCGGAGAGGTCGCCGACCACGAAGTCGAGATAGCTGTGCAGTCCCCAGGCGGTGGTCGCCTCCGATGGGGCGGTGACCACCAGGCCGCCGGTCTTGCCCCGGCGCATCTCGGCCAGGCCGCTCCAGGCCACCAGGGTCAGGGCTTCGCGCAGCACCGACCGGCTCACCCCGTAGCGGGCGACCAGCTCCATCTCGGTGCCCAGGCTCTCGCCGACCTGGCAAACGCCGTCGCCGATGTCGCGCTCGATGTCGGCGGCGACCCGTTGGGCCAGCTTCGGTTCAGGGGGGTCCGTCGCGGGGCGCGGCGGGTCGAGCTTGACAGCCATCGGCGTGCCTGACGGTAAGAGGGGACGGTCGCGGATGCGGCCGTCCTGCGGGCGCCCCCCGGGCCCGCGTCAGCGTCCGCGATACCGGGGCTCGCGGCCTTCGGCGCGCGCCGCCCGGTTCTCCTTGTAGTCCTCGGACGAATAGAGCGCCGTCTGGGCGATCAGCTCCTGGCCGAGGCCGTTCTTGATCGCGCCCATATGCATCTGGTCGACCATCGCCTTGCCCATGGCCAGCGCGATAGGCGGCTTCTTGGCGAAGGTGCGGGCGATCTGGAAGGCGCGCTCATCCAGCTCCTCCGGCTCGACCACGAAGTCCACCGCGCCCCAGGAGAGCGCCGTGGCCGCGTCGATCCGCTCGCCGCTCAGCACCATGTACTTGGTGCGCGAGGGGCCGATCAGGGCGGTCATCATCTGGCTGCCGCCGGTGTCCGGCAAGATGCCGTAGTTGATCTCCGGCAGCGACATCTTCAGGTCCGTGGACGAGACCCGCACGTCGCAGGCCAGCGCCAGCTCGCAGCCGCCGCCGATCACCGCGCCCTTGAGGGCGGCGACGAACGGCTTGGGGCTGTCCAGCAGCTTCATCCGCCCGGCCTGATGGCGGCGGAAGAAGGTGAAGTTGCTCTCGTCCCGCGCCCGGTGGCCCAGCACCGTCACGTCGCGGCCGGAACAGAACGAGTTGCCGGCGGCCAGGATGAGCACGGAAATCGCCGCCTCGTCCGCCAGCGCGTCATCGATGGCCGCCCTGAAGAGCTCACCCATCTCGTCGTTCATGGCGTTATGCCGTTCCGGACGGTTGAGGGTGATGATCCGAACGCCCTCGCGGGTCTCGGTAAGCACGCCAGCCATGCGCTGCGCTCCCTAAAATCCAGCTGGCGCCGCGGTCCGGTCGCCCGTGTTCTATGCGGGTCAGCTTTAGGGGGCGGAGGCGAGCACGGTCAATTGCGCTCGGCCTGGCTGTAGGCCGCAACGACGCGGGCGCCCACAGGAAGAGCTGCGAGTGCGCGGCTTCGCCGGCCGCGCCCTACGCCGTTTGACGTATTCAATCTCCTCGCGCGGAACCTATCGTCCCTACGTGTAACAGGAAAGGTCGCGAGCAAATCGCGGCGCAACTTCACTTGCCGAGGGGATAGACCATGAGAAGTTCACGCTTCGATGCTGCCTTGCGCGTCCAAAATCATAGTAACATCGCCAGGCTGCTCGGTTCAGCGGTGTTTTTATTCGCCCTTGCGCCGATCAGCGCCGCAAATGCCGCCGGCACGATGAAGATCGGCGACGAGGGATCGATCAGCGTCGGGCTCGGCCTGCGCGGCAGCTACACCAGCGACGAGCACGGCGCGCCGGACGGCGGGCGGTCGTCGGACTTCAACCTGGACAGCGCGCGCCTCTACGTGAACGCCTCGCTCAACAAGACCATCGCGGCGACCTTCAACACCGAGCGGGATGGCGACGGCGACATCAAGCTGCTGGACGGCTATGCGCGGCTGGAGTTCAGCGACGAGTTCAACGTCTGGGCCGGGCGCATGCTGCCGCCTTCCGACCGCTCGAACCTCGACGGCCCGTATTACCTGAGCTCGTGGAGCTATCCGGGGCTGGTCTCGCAGTATCCCGCCAAGTTCGCCGGCCGCGACGACGGGGTGACGGTCTGGGGCAAGCTGCTCGACAAGCGGCTGACCTATGCCGTCGGTGTGTTCAACGGCCACAACCGGATCGGCGGCGCGTCGAACCAGGGCGACCACCCGCTGTTCGCCGGGCGGGTCGCCTACAACTTCCTCGATGTGGAGGACAACCCCGCCTATTACACGAGCAGCACCTACTACGGGGCCGCCGACGTCTTCACCGTCGGCCTGGCGGTGATGTCCCAGTCGGACGCCGTGGGCACGGCCGCCGTGCGCGGCGACTACCTCGCCTGGAACGTCGACGTGCTGTTCGAGAAGAAGGTGATGGACGGCGGCGCGGTCACCCTGGAGGGGGCCTACTACGACTACGACACCGACGACACGGTCGACGTCGCCCCGAGCTTCGCTGGCGCCGGGGCGACCGACAACGTGGGCGGGATCACCCAGGGCCACGCCTGGCTGGCCTCGGCCGGCTTCCTCTTCCCCCAGGAGGTAGGGATCGGCAAGTTCCAGCCCGTCCTGCGCTACCAGCAGTTCAAGGCGACGATCCCCAGCCTGACCACCAAGCAGTACGACGCGACGCTGAACTACATCATCAAGGGGCATAGCGCCCGGCTGTCGGCGGCCTATTCGCGCGTCGATCTTCCGGGAAGCTCGAACGACGACCGGCTGACCGCGGGCATCCAGCTGCAGTTCTGAGGGTAGGGCCGCGCCGCCCTCCGTGGGGCGGCGCCGGCTCGGGGCGGGATCGTCGCGGCCGCTCAGCTGTAGGCCGCGACGATCCGGGTCGCGACCGCGGCGGCGGCGGCGCGGTTCTCCACGCCCAGCTTGGTGAACACCTGCTCCAGGTGCTTGTTCACCGTTCGGGCGCTGATGTTGAGGATCTCGCTGATGTCGCGGTTCGACTTGCCGCGGGAGATCCAAAGCAGCACGTCGGCCTCGCGCAGGGTGATCTTGAGGGCCTCGCGCAGGATGCCGGTCTCGCGGCCCTCCAGGGGCTCGGTCAGGCGGAAGAAATGCTCGTCGCCGGCCCGGCCCAGATAGTTCAGCTGCAGGCCGGCGCCGGCCAGCCGCAGGCCGGGCGCCGCGGCGCCGGGGCCCGGCGGCGCCGTCGTCAGGGTCTGGAGCGCTTCGGTGAGCTCGGCCAGGGCGGCCACGCCGACGCCCAGGCCGCTCAACAGCCGGTCAGCCTGGGGCGTGCGCCACAGGACCCTGCCGCGGGCGTCGGTCGCCAGCAGCGAACGGCCGGTGATATCCAGCGCCGAGCGCGCGCTGATCGCCAGCTGCGCATTGGCCAGGTGGACCCGGATGCGGGCGATCAGCTCGTCCAGCACCACCGGCTTGGTGATGTAGTCGACGCCGCCGGCGCGGAAGCCTTCCACCACATGCTCGCTGTCGCTGAGGCCGGTCATGAACATCACCGGGATCTGGTCGAGTCCGGGCCTCGCCTTCAGCCGCCGGCACGCCTCGAACCCCGACATGCCCGGCATCACCGCGTCCATCAGGATGAGATCCGGCCCGGCGGCGGCGGCCGTCTGCAAGCCCGCCTCGCCGCTCGCCGCGTCCAGCACCGAATAGCCGGCATCCCCCAGCGCCTTGGCGAACAGGTCGCAGGCGCTGGGATCGTCGTCGATCACCAAGATCAGGCCGCCGCTCAAGAAACCTCCTCCGCCTGGGCCGCGGCGCCCGCCCACTCCAGGTCCAGCAACGTCTCAAGGCGCTCGAGCAGGTCGTCTACCTCGTAGGGTTTGATCAGGAAATCGTCGTGCGGGTCGTCCTCCCGACGGCTGCGGGAGAAGTCGTGGCCGTTGGCCGAGACCATCAGGATCGCCAGGTCGTCCCGCCCGGCCCGCAGCCGGCGGGCCGCCTCCCAGCCGTTCATTCCGGGCATGGAGATGTCCATGATCACCAGATCCGGCGGACGCTCCGACGCCGCCGCCAAGGCAGCCGCCCCGTCCGAGGCGAAGTCGAGATCGAAGCCCAGCGGCGCCAGGATCTCGCGCAGCAAATTGAGGTGGGTGGGATCGTCGTCGGTGACCAGCACCCGACGGCGCCGCCCCGAATAACCCCCGATCCGAAGGTCGCTCGGCCGCTCAGCCGGCAGGGTCCGGGCCTCGGAGAGCAGAAGCTTCACCCGGAACATGGAGCCGACGCCCGGCTGGCTCTCGACCGTCAGCTCGCCCCCCAGGACGGTGGCCAGCAGCTTGGTGATGGTCAGCCCCAGGCCGATGCCCGGCGTGCTGGCGGTCTGCGGGTTCTGCAGGCGCTGAAAGGGTTCGAAGATCCGCGTCAGGTCCTCGGCGGCGATGCCCACGCCGCTGTCCGCCACCTCGAACTCGGCCACCTCGCCGCGCCACCGGATCCTGAGCGAGGCCTCGCCGGCATGAGTGTATTTGATGGCGTTGGAGAGCAGGTTGATCAGGATCTGCCGCAGCCGCTTCTCGTCGGTGTAAATCCAGGTCGGCATGTTGGCCGGCCATTCGTGGCGGAAAGCGATGCCCTTGGCGGCCGCCTGCAGCCGGAACATGTCGACGATCTGCTCGAGCAGATCCTCCAGGTTCACCAGTTCGCGCTCGACGTAGAGGGTGCCGTTCTCGATGCGCGAGATGTCGAGCAGGCCGTTCACCAGGTCGGCCAGATGGGTGGCGCTGCGCCGGATGATGCGCACGGCGTCGCGCGCGTCCACCGCGGGATTGCGCTCGATGAGCTGCGCGTAGCCGGAGATGGCGTTCAGCGGCGCGCGGATCTCGTGGCTGACGCCGACGATGTAGCGGCTCTTGGCGAGGTTGGCGGTCTCGGCGGCCTCCTTGGCGCGCTGCAGCTCGGCGTCGGTGCGCCCGTGCGCCTCGATCTCCTCCATCAGCATGGCGGTCTGGCGCTCGGTCTCGTCCTCGGCCGAGCGCTGGCTCTCGCCCGCCAGCACGATGAACCAGCCCGCGAAGGCGGCCAGCGCCAGGAGCGCGGCGAAGACCAGCAGCAACGTCCGCCGCAGGGCCGCGTCGCTGAGTCCGGGGACCCCCGACTGTTGGGCGTAGATCAGCCCCAGGACGGCGCCGATCACCACCGCGGAGAGCGTCATCACCCCCAGGAACCGGGCGACCAGCGGATAGGCCACCTGCGGCAGGCGGGCCGGCAGGATGCGGCGCAGCAGCTGCGCGGTCTGGTCGACCAGGCGCGCGCTATCCTTGCAGGCGTCGTGGCAGCGGGCCTCCAGCGTGCAGCACAGCGAGCAGATGCGGCCCTGGTAGACGGGGCAGACCGCCATGTCCGCCGCCTCGAAGGCGTTCTCGCACACCACGCAGACGAGGTCGCGCCCCTGCAGGGCGTCGACCGGGCGGGCCAGGTAATAGCGGCCGCGGGTGGCCCAGGCGATGGCCGGCGCAGCGGCGAAGGCGACGGCCAGGCCGATGAAGGGCGAGAACGGCGCGGCGCCCGCGCCCAGCAGGCCGAAGAACGATGCGGTCGAGACGGCGACGGACAGGCCCATCGCGCCCACGCCCACCGGGTTGATGTCGTGCAAATAGGCGCGCTTGAATTCGATCCCCTTGGGGCTCAGGCCCAGCGGCTTGTTGATCATCAGGTCGGCGGTCACCGCGCCGATCCAGGCGACGGCGAAGTTGGAGTAGAGCGCCAGGATGCGTTCGGCGACCTCCAGGATCCCGGCCTCCATCAGCTGCAACGCCACCAGCACGTTGAACACCAGCCAGACCACCCGGCCGGGGTGGCGGTGGGTCAGGCGGGAGAAGAAGTTGGAGGCGGCGATCGAGCCCGCATAGGCGTTGGTGACGTTGATCTTCACCTGGCACACCGCCACGAACAGGCCGGTGACGATCAGGGCCGCGGCCGGCGAGCGCGCCAGGTCGCCGAACACCAGGTTGTAGATCATGGCCGGGGCCTGGGCGTCGGTCCGGCTCATTCCGATCCGCACGGCCATCAGCGCCAGCACCGCCCCGATCAGGATCTTGACCCCGCCAAGCAGGATCCAGCCCGGCCCCGCCCCCAGGACCGCCGCCCACCATCCGACGCGGTTTGCGTCCGTCCGCGACTTCAGGAAGCGCAGGTAGTCCACCTGCTCGCCGATCTGCGGCAGCAGCGACAGGATCACCGCCGCCGCCGCGGCCGCGAGCGTGATGTCGAAGCCCTTGTGGTCGCCGCCCGCCAGATCGGCCGAGAGGTCCGCGCCTTGCGACGCCTTCAGGGCGATGAAGGCCAGGGGCGCCAACTGCAGCACCAGCCAGATCGGCTGGGTCCAGGACTGCAGCCAGCTGATCCGGCGCACCCCGTAGGCGGCGATCGGAATCACCACCAGGGCGCTGATGATGTGGCCGAGCGCCAGCGGGATGCCGAAGCAGAGCTTCAGGGCCGCCGAGAGGATCGCCGCCTCGATCGCGAACAGGATGAAGGTGAAGGAGGCGTAGATCGCCGAGGTGATCGTCGAGCCCAGGTAGCCGAACCCCGACCCGCGGGTCAGCAGGTCCATGTCCACGCCGTAGCGTGCGGCGTAGTAGCAGATCGGCACGCCGGTCAGCACGATCACCACGGCGACGGCGGCCAGCGCCCAGGCGGTGTTGATGAAGCCGTAGTTGAGGGCCACGGTCGCGCCGATCGCCTCGCAGGCCAGGAAGGCGATCGAGCCCATGGCGGTGTTCGCCACCCGCCACATCGGCCAGCGCCGCGCCCTCTCGGCGGTGAAGCGCAGGGCGTAGTCTTCCAGGGTCTGGTCGGCGACCCACTGATTGTACTGGCGGCGCGTTCGCACCACCCGCTGTCGGCGCGGGTGCGCGGTCAGGCTCGGCGCGGTCTCGGCCATCGGCCCCTCCGCGTCACGGGCCCTGAGCCGGGGCGGCGTCGGAGGCGATGGGCCGAATCTCCCCTGGAACCATGGCGTTTCTTATCGGATGGGGTCATGCACGCTGACGAGTTTGGAGCCGTCAGGAAAGGTCGCCTCGATCTGGATGTCGCGGATCATCTCCGGCACGCCTTCCATCACCTGGTCACGGCTCAGGACATGGGCGCCGGCTTCCATAAGCTCGGCCACGCTGCGCCCATCGCGGGCGCCTTCGAGCACGAAGTCGGCGATCAGGGCGACGGCTTCCGGATAATTCAACCGCACACGCCGTTCGAGCCGGCGGCGGGCGACCATCGCGGCCAGGGCGACGAACAGCTTGTCCTTTTCCCGTGGAGCCAGGTTCACCAACGCCTCCCAACTGGACCCAAGCTCCCAGAATCGCGCCGCCGCGCCCAAGGGGCCGTTTGACGTATTGACCGTCCCGCGGCCGGCGTGCGCGGGCGCCTACGTCAAACGCCCCATTCCGGATCGGCCGAAGCCTGCGAAATCTGCAGGGCTCCTTTGTTTCCAAGGCGCCTCCTATCGGCGCGCCGACATTCCCCCGGCGCCCGTGGACGAGGGTCGCGGTCCGCACCTCCCTGGGCGGATCGCGACCCGGATCCTCCCCTCCCGCCTACGTCAAACGCCCCATACCCGCGCTGCAGCCGCAGCCGCAGATTTGCCGGGAGACCTCGAGCCATGAGCCGAAGGTCCGCAGCAACATCCGAGGGACAACGCGGTGATGATCAAGGGATTGAACGGGCGGTCTATGGCCGTACTGCTGTCGGTGAGCCTCGCCCTGGCGGCGTGCTCCAAGCCCGCTGAAAAGGCCGCCGACGCCGGGGGCGCCGCCGCCCCGAGCGGCGATGCGGTCAAGGTCGGCGTGCTGCACTCGCTGTCGGGCACGATGGCGATCAGCGAGGTGACGGTGAAGAACTCCACCATGATGGCCATCGACGAGATCAACGCCGCCGGGGGCGTGATGGGCAAGAAGATCGCGGCGGTCGTCGAGGACGGCGGGTCCGACCCGGCGGTGTTCGCCCAGAAGGCCACCAAGCTCCTCGAGAGCGACAAGGTCGCCACCGTGTTCGGCGGCTGGACCTCGGCCAGCCGCAAGGCGATGCTGCCGGTGTTCGAGAAGGCCGGGAACCTGCTCTGGTACCCGGTGCAGTTCGAGGGCAACGAGTGCTCGCCGAACATCATGTACTCGGGCGCCCAGCCGAACCAGCAGATGCTGCCGGCGCTGGCCTGGGCGAAGGAGAAGGGCTTCAAGACCTACTTCCTGGTCGGCTCCGACTATGTCTTCCCGCGCACCGCCAACCTGATCGCCCGCAAGCATATCGAAGCCGACGGCATGAAGGTGGTGGGCGAGGAGTATCAGGCCCTGGGCGGCACGGACTTTTCCGGCGTGATCGCCAAGATCAAGGCGGCGAAGCCCGAGTTCATCCTGAACACCCTGAACGGCGACTCCAACGTGGCCTTCTTCAAGCAGATGTCCGCCGCGGGAATGACCCCGGACAAGGTTCCGATCATGTCGCTGTCGATCGCCGAAGAAGAGGCGCAATCCATGGGTCCGTCGCTGGTGAAGGACTCCTACGCGTCCTGGAACTACTTCGAGACCCTGGATAGCCCGGAGAACGCCAAGTTCATCACGGCGTATCGCGCCAAGTTCGGGGCCGACAAGGTCACGAGCGACCCGATGGTCCACGGCTATGTCGACGTCTACGTCTGGAAGGCCGCCGTCGAGAAGGCCAAGTCCTTCGACCCGGCCGCCGTTCGCGCCGCGGCGGTGACACTGGATGCGATCCCGACCCCGCTGGGCGCGGTGAAGTTCATCGCCAACAACAGTCTGGTGCAGACCGGCTACATCGGCCAGCTCGATGCGAACGGCAAGTTCAAGGTGATCTGGAACTCGCCGGCGCCGATCGATCCCGAGCCGTACGATCCGGTCACCTTCCCCGACAAGACCTGCACCATCAGCTGACCCGTAAACCTTCAGTAGAGTTGGAAGTCTGACGATGGACCCGACGTTTCTTCTGGGACAGGTCTTCAACGGCCTGAGCGTCGGGTCCATCTACATCCTGGCCGCGCTGGGCCTGGCCCTCAGCTTCGGCCTGATGCGGGTCATCAACATGGCCCACGGCGAGATCGTGATGCTGGGCGGCTACCTCGCCTACCTCACCATCCTGGTGGTCCCCGGCCCGCTCGGCATCATCGCCGCCATGTTCGTGGCCTTCGCCGGCGGCGGCCTGCTCGGCGCCATCCTCGAGACCACGGTGGTCAGCCGCCTGGCCGACCGCCCCCTCGACACCCTCCTGGCCACCTGGGGCGTCAGCCTGATCGTGCAGCAGGGCGCCCGCGACATCTTCGGGGCGACCGGGGTCTCGGTCACCGCGCCCGCATGGCTCGACGGGGCGATCGACATCGGCCCCGTCGCCCTGCCGATCACCCGCCTGTTCATCATGGCGGTGGCGGCCCTGGCGCTGCTGGCCCTGGCGACGCTCCTGAAGACCAGCCGCATCGGCCTCCTGGTCCGCGCGGCGAACCAGGACCGGCCCACGGCCTCGGCCATGGGGGTCAGCGTACGCGGGGTCGACCTCTTCGTCTTCGCCCTGGGCTCGGCGGTGGCCGGCGTCGCCGGCGTGGTGCTGGCCCTCCTGGGCCCCGTCACCCCCACCGTCGGCCAGAGCTACATCGTCACCGCCTTCCTGGTGGTGATCCTGGGCGGCCTGGGCAGCATCGCCGGCACCACCATCGCCGCCATCCTCATCGGCCTGGTCTCGGCCATGGCCCAGGTGTTCACCGACGTGAGCTTCGCCCAGGTCATCACCCTGATCTTCGTCATCATCTTCCTGCAGTTCCGGCCCCAGGGCGTGATCGCGGTCCGCTCGCGCGCCCTGGACGAGTGAGGCGCGCGTCATGACCCTTCCTCCCCTCAAGGCGGGCTTCGGGCTGCTGGCCCTCGCGGCCTTCGCCGCCGCGCCCTTCTTCCTGTCGTCCTACGACCTGTCGCTCACCGGCCGGTTCCTCGCCCTGTCGCTGACCGCCATGGGGCTGGTGCTGCTCTGGGGCGAAGGCGGGATCCTCAGCCTCGGCCAGGGGGTCTTCTTCGGCCTCGGCGGCTACGCCCTGGCCATGCACCTCAAGCTCGTGGGGCTGGAGAGCGGCGAGGTGATGCCGGACTTCATGGTCTGGTCGAACGTCAAGGAACTGCCCTGGTGGTGGGCGATCTTCAAGAGCCCGCTGGTCGCCGTGGCCGGAGTCATCCTGGTTCCGGCCATCCTGGCGGCGGCCTTTGGCTGGCTGGTGTTCCGCCGGCGGATCGGCGGGGTCTATTTCGCCCTGATCACCCAGGCCCTGGCGCTGGCCTTCGCCACCCTGCTGATCAGCCAGCAGGCCTTCACCGGCGGCTTCAACGGCCTGACCAACTACAAGACCCTGTTCGGCTTCAACATGAATTCCGAGGGTTTCGCCCACGGCCTCTACTGGGCGACGCTGGCCGTGGTGGCCCTGGCGTTCCTGGGCGGCTGGGCGCTGCTCAGGTCCCGGTTCGGCAAGCTCCTGCGCGCCACCCGCGACAACACCAACCGCGTCCGCTTCCTGGGCTACGACCCGACGCCCATCAAGATCATCGCCTTCAGCGTGGCCGGGGTGTTCGCGGGCCTGTCCGGCGCCCTGTTCGCCCTGCACGCCGGGGTGATCTCGCCGGCCCTGGTGGGCGTGGTGCCGTCCATCGAGATGGTGGTCTGGGCCGCGGTGGGCGGGCGCGCCAGCCTGGGCGGCGCCATCGCCGGCGCCCTGCTGGTCAACTTCGCCAAGGACAAGATCTCCAGTGTGCTGCCGGAGTTCTGGCTCTATGCGCTGGGCCTGATCTTCATTCTGGTGGTCACCGTCCTGCCCAAGGGCGTGGCCGGCATGATCCCCGAGTTCCGGCTCAAGGCGCCGGCCCTGCCCGACCGCACCCCCAAGGTGGCCGCATGAGCGAAGTCCTGGAACTGCTCCCCGACGCGCCGGCGATCACGCCGGCCGGACCGCCGCTTTTGCGCATCGAGCACGTCACCGTCGACTTCGACGGCTTCAAGGCGCTGAACGACCTCGACCTGACCATCCAGGCCGGCACGCTCACCGTCGTCATCGGCCCCAACGGCGCCGGCAAGTCGACCATGTGCGACGCGGTGATCGGCCGGGTGCGCCCGACCGAGGGGCGCATCCTGTTCCGCGGTGAGGACATCTCCAAGCTGGCCGAGGACCGCATCGTCGGCCGCGGCGTCTGCCGCAAGTTCCAGACGCCGGGCGTGCTGGTGGGCCTATCGGTCTTCGACAACCTGCTGATCGCCGCCACCAAGGACCGCCGCTGGTGGCGCAACCTGGGATTCCAGCCGCCCAAGGCGGTGCGCGAGCGGGCCGAGCAGGTGATGGAGACTGTGGGCCTCACCGAGCGTCGCGACGCCCTGGCCGGCCTGCTGTCCCACGGGGAGAAGCAGTGGCTGGAGATCGGCATGGTGGTCGCCACCGACGCCGAGCTGCTGCTGCTGGACGAGCCCACCGCCGGCATGGGGGCCGCGGAATCCACCCGCACCGCCGAGATCGTCCGCGCCCTGATCGGCGCCCATTCGGTGCTGGTGATCGACCACGACATCGACTTCGTCGAGCAGCTCGGCGGCCACGTGGCCGTGCTGCACCAGGGCCACCTGTTCAAGGAGGGCTCGCTGGCCGAGGTGCGCAACGATCCCGACGTGGCCTCCATCTACCTGGGACGGCCCAAGGCATGACCGAACTCCTCAACCTGCGTGCGATCGACACGGCCTACGGCAAGAGCCCGGTGCTGTTCGACGTCGCCCTGGACATGAAGGCCGGCGGCGCCGGGGCGATCCTCGGCCGCAACGGCGTCGGCAAGACCACCCTGCTCAAGACCATCGTCGGCCAGATGAAGCTGACCAAGGGGCAGATCTTCCTCAACCAGAACGACGTCAGCGGCTTCAGCGCCTATCAGCGCGCCCGGGCCGGCATCGGTTTCGTGCCCCAGGGCCGCCACGTCTTCCCGCACCTGACCGTGGAGGAGAACCTCTCGGTTGGCCTCTCGGCCCTGGCCGGGCGCAAGGACAAGGCCCCGAAGAAGGTCCCCGACTACATCTTCGACCTGTTCCCCAAATTGAGGGACATCGCTCAGCGCAAGGCGGGGGTGCTGAGCGGCGGCGAGCAACAGCAGCTGGCGATCGGTCGCGCCCTGGCGGGACGCCCCCACCTGCTGCTGCTCGACGAGCCCACCGAGGGCATCCAGCCCAATATCGTCCAGCAGATCGAGGCGGCGCTGGCCCGCATCCGCGCGGATCTGGGCGTGGCGATCCTGATCGTCGAGCAGAACCTGGACTTCGCCTGGTCCTTCGCCGACCACTACTTCGTCATGCAGCGCGGCCGGATCGTGAAGCATGGGGCGACGGCCGACGCCACCACCGCCGAAGTGGCGCACCTGATCCACGTTTAGGGGCTGGCCTCGCACTTCCACCCGCGTAACCTCGCCCCAATGCGGGAGGACAAGGATGGCGCAGACGGAACGGCGGGTGGCGCTGATCAACCGGGCCGGCGATTACGTGGGGCCAAAGCTCGCCGAGGCGCTGGCGCGCACGGGACATGACCTGGTGCTGCAGGGGGCGGATGCGCCCCTGGTCGACCGCCTGGTCGCCCTCGGCGCGGCGGTGGAGACCGTGACCGACTTCGACGTCGCCGCCGAAAACGGCCTGCAGCTGGCCGACGCCGCCGGCTGCGAGCGCTTCGTGGCCAGGGCGCTCGCCCGGTTCGGGCGGCTGGACGCCGCCGCCCTCTTCCCCTCCGCCGCCGTGGGCTTCACCCGCGGGCCGCTGCTGGAGGCGAAGCTGGAGGACCTGCAGGGGATGTACGGCCACTTCGACTCCACCTTTCACCTGCTGCGGGCGGTGATCCCGCCGATGCAGGCCCAGAAATCCGGCCAGATCGTCGTCTTCACCAGCGGCGCCGGCAAGCGGCCGGAGGCGGGCTGGTCGCTGTACGGCGCGATCCGCGCCGGCCAGAGCTTCCTGGTGCAGGCCGCGGCCCTGGAGCACGCCGCCGACGGAATCTGCATCAATGCGGTGGGCTCGAAGAACGTGGTCGGGCCGGGCTTCCCCCTGGCGCCGGCCGGGGCGATCACCGACGAGCACATCGACCATGGCCCCTGGTCCGCGCCGCTGGTGGCCGAGACGCCGCTGGGCCGCCTGGGCTCCAACGACGAGCTCGCCGCCTTCTGTTCGGTGCTGCTGGACGGCCGCAGCCGCTTCCAGACCGGCCAGTTCTTCGCCTATTCGGGCGGCTGGGACGTGATGTGACGGACCTGCGCCCTCAGGCCGTCGGAATGTTGAGCGTCTCGATGTACTCGCCGAAATCGCGCCGGAGGGTCTTGGCGTCGAGGCCGAACTGCTCGGGCGAATAGATGCGCTTGCCGCGGGCGGCTTGCCGGCGGCCCGCCATGAACGCCGTCATCCGGCCGCGCGCCTCCTCGGTCAGGGTCAGGTCGAAGTACTCGTAGATCGCCTCGACGGTCTCCAGCGGCTCGCGGACGAAGTCGTCGTGCTGGCAGTCGAAGAACTGCCCCGCGCAGGCGCCGCTCTCGCGGTAGGCCAGCGCCCGCCGCACGGCCTGGCCCCAGGCGCCGACCTCCTCGGCGCCGACGGCCTTGGGATCGTCCCGGCCCGAGCCGCGCCGCAGCACGGCGACCAGGGCGGCGTTGGCGGGCAGCGCCGCGGCCGGGTCGCGATGGACCATCACCACCCGCGCGTCCGGATAGGTCTCCATCAGGCGATCCAGCCAGAAGAGATGCTGCGGGGACTGGAGGCTCCACCACCTGCCGGGCGCAAAAGCCTGCAGGTGCTGCAGGACGTGCTTGTGGAGCACATAGGCCGGCAGGGCGTCGGAGACCGTCAGCAGCCAGCGGATGTACGACGGAAGGTTCGCCGCCGCGCGGAAGTTCAGCGTCTGGAAGGCCATGGCGGTGATGGCGCCGCACTCTTCCGGCAACTGGGCGCCGACCGGATGCAGATCGCGGAAGTCCGGATCCAGCCGCTGCGCCGCCGCCTCGGCCGCCGCGATGCGCGGGTCGGTCGCGAAGGTCTCCGCCCGCGGCGGCGGGGAAGGATCGGCCAGCTCCCAGTTCAGCGGGCTGCGCGCGGCCGGGTCCTGGGCCAGCAGGGCATGCAGGACGCCGGCGCCCGAGCGCGGCAGGCCGGTAAGGATCAGCGGGCGCACGATCTTCTGCTTGCCGACCTCGGGATAACGCTTGCGGTCGGCGTAGAGCTTCAGCCGCTTGGCCCCGGCGCCGACGATGCGGCCGGCGAGCGCCGTTTCTCCCGCCGCCGACAGCCCCGCCTCGCGGCGGCCGCTGTCGCAGAGAATGTCCAGCGCCTCGCGGAACGGCGGATGGCCCCAGTCGTCGGCGCCGGCGGCGTCCTCGGCCTGGGCCATCAACGTCTGCGGATCGAGCGCGCGGCTCGTCAGCGTCATCAGGCCTCTCCTGGCGCGCCCGCGGCGGCCCCGCGTCGACGGCGCGGGGCCCGGGCCTCGGGTTTTCGGTGCGGACCGCGCCCCGCTCGCGGGGCCGCGCTCACCCGAATTTGTAGGCGCAGAGCTTGTTGCCGTCGAGGTCGCGGAAGTAGGCGAAATAGGCGTTCGGCGCCCGCTCGCCCGGATCGCCCTCGTTCGTTCCACCCAGCGCCAAAGCTTTGGCGTGGAAGGCGTCAACCTGCTCGCGGCTCTCCAGGCCGAAGCCCTGCATGGAGCCGTTGCCGACACAGGCCGCCTCGCCGTCGTAGGGCTTCAGGACGCCGAACATCGAGCCCGGCTTGCCGTAGAGCCGGCCGCCCGTCGGGTGGTCGAAGGCCCGCTTCATTCCGACCAGGCCGAGAAGCTCGTCGTAGAACGCCTTGGCCTCGTCGATATTGTTGGATCCCACGGTGGAATAACCGAGCATCGGCGTCTCTTCCCTTTGATATTCGTGATTGCGGGCCGGCGTGCGGGCGCCGCAGCGCGATCTTATCGCGCCCGGGCCGCCCGGGGGAAGCGCCCTTCCCCGCCCTTCGCAGGGCGGGAAGAATTACGCCCTCGCCGTCTCCGCGGCGTCCGCCTTGGCCTCCAGCCTTCCCCAGGGCACGCGGCGCCAGGCGCGTTCATGCAGGTAGTAGAGGAAGATCTTCGTCAGCACCTCCACCAGCGCGATGGAAGCCGCATGGCCGACGTTGCGGGTGACCAGCAGACTGAGCAGGAAGGTGTCGAGACTGCCCACCGCCCGCCAGCTCACCGCCTTGATCAGCGAGCGCAGATGGGCGTCGGGCGCCCAGGGCAGCAGCCGCCAGGCCCGCTCGTGCAGATAGAACAGGAAGATCTTGGTGAAGGTCTCCAGCGAGGCGATCGCCCCGGCCGCCACCGGCTCGCCGGTGATCAGCCAGCTCCAGGCGAAGGTGTCGAGGGTGCCGACGATGCGCCAGGTCACCGCCTTGGCCAGCGCCCGGCCATGCGAATCCACCCGGCCCAGCACCGCCGCGCGCAATGGCGCCATCGTCGATTTCCCGTCCCTGGCCCTCGTGCGGGCCCGCGCTTTTTGCGCGCCCGCGCCGCCCCGTCTATAGGCCTTGGAAAATCGAGGCCCGCCATGACCGACACGCAAGAGACCTTCCCGGAGATCCGCGACTCCGTCCGCAAGCTCTGCGCCGGCTTCCCGGGCGAGTACTGGCGGGCGCTGGACCGGGAGCGCGCCTATCCCACCGCGTTCGTCCGCGCGCTCACCGAGGCCGGCTTCCTGTCGGTGCTGATCCCGGAGGAGTACGGCGGCTCGGGCCTCGGCCTCGGCGCGGCCACGGCGGTGCTGGAGGAGATCCACCGCTCGGGCTGCAACGGCGGCGCCTGCCATGCCCAGATGTACACCATGGGCACCATCCTCAAGCACGGCAGCCCGGCCCAGAAGCAGGCCTACCTGCCGGCGGTCGCCTCGGGCGAACTGCGCCTGCAGGCCTTCGGCGTCACCGAGCCGGGCGCCGGCACCGACACCACCCGCATCACCACCTTCGCCCGCAAGGAGGGCGACAAATACGTGGTCAACGGCCAGAAGATCTGGATCAGCCGGGCCGAGCACTCCGACCTGATGGTGCTGCTCTGCCGCACCACGCCGCGCGACCAGGCGGCCAAGCCCTCGGACGGCATGAGCGTGCTGCTGGTCGACCTGCGCCAGGCGGTGGGGAACGGGCTGACCATCCGGCCGGTGCGCACCATGCTCAACCACGCCACCACGGAGCTGTTCTTCGACAACCTGGAGGTCCCGGCCGAGAACCTGGTGGGCCAGGAGGGCAAGGGCTTCCGCTACATCCTGGACGGCATGAACGCCGAGCGGATCCTGATCGCCTCGGAGTGCATCGGCGACGGGCGCTTCTTCATCGACCGCGCCAGCGCCTACGCCAAGGACCGCAACGTCTTCGGCCGGGCGATCGGCGAGAACCAGGGCGTGCAGTTCCCCATCGCGCGGGCCTATGTCCAGCTGTCGGCCGCGTCCTTGATGGTCGACCGCGCGGCCGGCCTGTTCGACGCCGGCCTGCCCTGCGGCTCGGAGGCCAACATGGCCAAGATGCTGGCCTCGGAAGCTTCCTGGTACGCCGCCGACATGGCCGTCCAGACCCACGGCGGCTTCGGCTTCGCCGAGGAGTACGACATCGAGCGCAAGTTCCGCGAGACCCGCCTCTACCAGGTGGCGCCCATCTCCACCAATCTGATCCTCAGCCACGTGGCCACCCACGTGCTGGGGATGCCTAAGTCGTTCTGAGCCGTCGTCAGCCCGGCCGCAGGGCGTCGGTGACGCGCAGGCTGCGCGGCAGGATGGTCTCGAAGGCGGCGAAGGTGCCCCGGCGGGCGATGGGGTGGCTGAACTCCATGCGCGCGAAGCCGCGGGGGCGGTTGTGGTAGGCCGCCGAGATAACCCGTCCGTTCTCCTCGTAGGTGATCTCCATGTCGCCGTTCACCCGGGTGTAGCTGCGGTTCTCCACCCCCGGCCGGTCGGCCACCTGGCGCTCCACGAAGGCGTCGAAGGCCGCCTGGGAGAGCGGCGGGCCCACGGACATCACCAGCACCGCCTGGCCGTCCATGCTGCTGAAGCGCTTCTCGCCGGGCCCGCCGGGAACGGTCTTGGGCAGCAAGGCGGCCGGGTAGCCCGCCGTCCAGCCGTGCGACGGCTCGCCCATGGCCGCCCATCCGGCCGCCCGCTTGGCCTTGTCGGCGTCGCGGCGCAGCATCGCCAACTCGTCCTTCAGCACCAGCCCGTTGGCCGGGCGGGAGCGCGCGGCCTGCCATTCCGCCAGCGCCTGGCGTTGCAGCCAGCCCACCGGGCCGTCCTCGATATTGCTGAACCCGGGCGCCGAGCCGCTCCACATCAGCACGTCGGAGAGCTCCACGGCGCCCACCGCGCCGGGCGGGGCCAGCTCGCCCAGGCCGGGGATCGGCCCGTCCAGGATGGTGAAGCGCATGGCGCTTTCGCCCAGCTTGCGGCCCTCGTCGTCGCTGAGGATCAGTCGGCCGGCGCCCAGCGCCGGGCCCGCGAGGTCGGCCGAAAGCGCCATCTTGCCGACGGCCAGGCTGCCCGAGAGCGCGCACTTGGATTCGACGCAGGTGCCCTCGATGGTGTCGGAGCCGGCGCCCGGCGGCAGGGCGGCGAACCAGCCCTGCACGTCGCTGTGGAAGTCGGATTCCCCCGGCGTGATCACGGCGTCGATGACGAAGCGCGGATGAGCGCCGCCGATCGGCGCCACGGCCTCGGCCAGCACCCGCAGGGGCCGGCCGGCGCTTGGGTCCGTGGCCGCCTGCAGCGCCGGCGTCGCGCAGAGCAGCGCCCCCGCCGTCAGGACCGAACCCCAGAAGCGTTTCACCGAGGACTCCCCCTTACGCACTTGTCAGATCAGAAATATCACGAAGCCGGCCGGGAACGAAGCGGTGGAGCCGCCGGCTCAGTTCAGCTTCTTCGGCGGCCCAGGCTCCGGCGGCGCGGGTGGCAGGGGGGCCACGGGCACGCCGTCCTCGAGGAGCGACTTCACCTCCTCCGACGTGGCCTGGCCGTAGATGCCGCGTTCCTCGGCCTTGCCCTCGTGGATCGCCCGGGCCTCGCTGGCGAAGGTGTCGCCGACGTCGTCGAAGTTCTCCTCCACGTGCCGGCGCACCCGGCCCATGGCCTCCATCATCATCTGGCGCATGGAGGGCTCGGCGACCCCGCGCTTGCGGGTCCCGGCCACGGCGGGGGCCATGATCTGCTTCCTCACCTGCGGCGAGCCGCAGGCGGGGCAGCTCACGAGGCCCTTGTCGGACTGGTCGTCGTAATCCTGGGAGGAGGCGAACCAGCCTTCGAACTCATGCGCCTGGTCGCAGACGAGGGCGTAGCGGATCATGGGGCGGCGAACGGTTGGGCGTTCTTGAGGTTGGGGATGGCGGCGCGCGCGGTGTCCACCTGAGCCAGGTCGAGGTCGGCCAGCAGCACGCCGGGCTCGTCGTGGTCGAGCTTGCCGATCACCTCGCCCCAGGGCGCCACCACGGTGGACCGGCCCCAGGTGCCGCGGCCGTCCTCGTGGACGCCGCCCTGCGCCGGGGCGATCACGAAGGCGCCGGTCTCGATGGCCCGGGCGCGCAGCAGCACCTCCCAGTGCGCCTCGCCGGTGGGTCGGGTGAAGGCGGCGGGGATGGTCATCACCTGGGCGCCGGCCAGCGCCAAGGCGCGGTAGAGGGCGGGAAAGCGGATATCGTAGCAGACCGTGAGCCCGAGTTTCACCTCGCCCGCCTGGGCGGCCACCGCCCGCTCGCCCGGTTCGTAGGTCTCGGACTCGCGGGCGCGCTCGCCGTTCGGCAGGTCCACGTCGAACATGTGCAGCTTGTCGTAGGTGGCGGTGATCACGCCCTGCGGCGAGATCAGGGCCGAACGGTTGGCCGCCTTGCCGTCCTCGCGCCGGACCAGGGCCGAGCCCAGCAAGATCCAGACGCCGAGCTCGCGCGCCGCCTGGCGCAGCCCCGCCACCGCCGGGTCGTCCTCCAGGGTGCGCAGCAGGGGCAGCAGCACGGACTTGCGGCGCTGCAGCAGGTTGGTCCCCTCGGGGGTGGCGATCAGGCGCGCGCCGCCGGCCGCGGCCTCGCGCACCAGCGGCAGGACATGGTCCAGCGCCTGGCTCTGCGTCGCCGGGGTGCGGGTCTGGATCAGACCGACGCGCAGGCTCATGGAGTCAGGCCTCCGCCGTCAGCAGCGGATCGAGCCGGCCGTCGCGCTCCAGGGCCATCATCTCGTCGCAGCCGCCGATGTGCTGCTCGCCGATGAAGATCTGCGGGAAGGTCATGCGCCCCGACCGCTGGATCATCTCCTGGCGCTTCTCCGGATCGAAGCCGGCCTCGATCTCCGTGTAGGGCGCGCCCTTCTTGTCCAGCAGCGCCAGGGCGCGGATGCAGTAGGGGCAGTAGGGCTTGGTGTAGATGGTGATCGGGGGCATGGCCTTCAGAACGCAGTGACGGTCGCGGAAGCTTCATATGGCGCGGCCTGCCAGTTCTTTAACCCTGGCGACCACTGCGACATCGACGCGCGCCGCGCCGGCGGCCTTAAGGGCCCGGGCGCAGCCTTCCAATGTGGCGCCGGTGGTCAGGACGTCGTCGACCAGCAGGACCCGGCGGCCGGCCACCTGGCCTGCGCGGGCGGCCGGCACGGCGAAGGCCGCGGCCACGTTGCGCCGCCGCCCGCCGCCCGACTTACCGCCCTGGCTGTCGGTGGCGCGCACGCGGACCAGGGCGTCGGGGCGGTAGCGCACCCCCGCCAGCCTCGCCAGCGGCCGGGCGATCTCGGCGGCCTGGTTGTACTTTCGGCGCAGCAGGCGGCTGCGGTGCAGCGGCACGGGCGCGATCACCTCGGCCTCGGCCAGCAGCGCGTGGGCGGCGCGTGAGAGCCAGAGCGCCAGCAGCTTGGCCACGTCGGTGCGGTCGGCGTGCTTCAGCATCAGGATCGGGTCCCGCGAGGCCTCGTCGTACAGGCACGCCGCCCGCGCCCGGTCGAAGGCCCTGGGCCGCGCCGCGCAGGCGGCGCAGCGCACGCCCTCGCCCGGGTCGAACTCGAACGGGACGCCGCAGCCGTCGCAGACCGGCCCGTCGATGAAGGCGATCTTTCCCCACGCCTCGGCCGGCAGGCCGCCCGGCCCGTGCGCCGCCGTTCCGTCCAGCGCCCGCGGCGGAAAGATCAGGTCCAGCGCCCCGCGGATCGCCGCTTTTGTCCGTGGCCCCGGTTCCCAGGAGCCTCGTCGATTGCCATCTTGCAGGCTCAATGTCCGCCCCGCCCCGCCTTTTCGACCGCGCCCTGCACCGCAAGCGCCTGGACCGCGCCGCCGCCGGCTATGCGGCCGCCGACTTCCTCAAGCGCCGTGTCGCCGCCGACCTCGTGGAGCGCCTGGAGCCGATCATGCGCGACTTCCCGCGCGCGGTCGACCTTTCGGCGCGCACCGGGGCTTTCGCACGCGCCGTCGCCGAAAGCGACCTTTCCGCCCGCATCGGGTTTCTCGTGGAGGCCGACCTCTCGCCGGCGATGCTGGCCGGGCGGCCGGGCGCCCGGGTGGTGCTGGACGAGGAGCGGTTGCCGTTCGCGGCCGGCGCGCTCGACCTGGTGGTCTCGGGGCTGGGCCTGCACTGGACCAACGACGTGGTGGGGGCGCTGATCCAGATCCGCCTGGCGCTCAAACCGGACGGCCTGTTCGTCGGCGCCTTCCTGGGCGGCGAGACGCTGACGGAGCTTCGCCAATCGCTGATCGCCGCCGAGGCCGAGCTCACCGGCGGGGCCGGCCAACGGGTCTCGCCCTTCGCCGACCCCTACGACGCCGCCGGCCTGCTGCAGCGAGCGGGCTTCGCCCTGCCGGTGGCCGACGTGGACCGGGTGAGCGTGCGCTACGCCCATCCCCTGCAGCTGATGGCCGACCTGCGCCGGATGGGCGAGACCAGCGTGCTGGCCGAACGCCATCCCCGGGCCCTGACCCGCACCGTCCTGGCCCGCGCCTTCGAGGTCTACGCCGACCGTTTCGCCGACCCGGACGGGCGGCTGCCGGCGACCTTCGAGATCATCACCCTGACCGGCTGGGCGCCGCACGAAAGCCAGCAGCAGCCCCTGCGCCCCGGTTCGGCGAAGATGCGCCTGGCCGACGCCCTGGGCGCCGTGGAGCATCCGCTGCCGCGCGAGGGGTGAGCTCCGTCGGCTGCCATTAACCCGCGCTCAGCCCTTCGCCGTCATCCTGCGCCCCGAACCTTCGAGGAGCGGGCGTGGACCTGACGGCGCGATTGACGGAGTTCGGCAAGGCCGGTGTCGAGACCCTCGCGCTCGCCGCCTGGTTCTTCGCCCTGGCCTGGGTGGTCAAGCGCGGGCGGGCCATCGCCGACGGCCGCGCCGCGGCCGGCGAGACGCGGATCAACCTGATCGTCGCCGTCGTGGACATGCTGGCCGTGGCGCCGCTGGTGGGCTGGATCACCGGGGCGCTCGCGGGCCAGATGCAGGCCCGCGGCCTGATCCTTCCCAGCGAAGCCCTCTGGCGCGCCGCGGGACCCGTCGTCACCGGCCTGGTGGCGGTGTTCATGGCCGACCTGGCCGGCTATTGGCGCCATCGCCTGCAGCACTCCGCGTGGCTCTGGCCGGCGCACGCCATGCACCACAGCGACACCCGGCTGACCTGGTTCAGCCTGGGCCGGCTGCATCCCATCGACCGGCTGGGGACCATCCTCGACATCCTGGTGATGGCCGCCCTGGGCTTTCCCGTCTGGGCGATCTCGGTGGCCGTGCTGGTCCGCCACTACTATGGCCACGTCGTCCACGCCGACCTGCCCTGGACCTTCGGCAAGGCCAACCTGCTGTTCAACCCGCCCGCCGCCCACCGCTGGCACCACGCCCGTGACGTGGAGGGCGCCAACTTCGCCACCGTCTTCTCGGTGTTCGACCGCGCCTTCGGCACCTGGCGCACGCCGGGGCCCTGCGACGTGGCCCTGGGCGTACGCGAGGACATGGGCAAGGGCGCCTTGGGCCAATACCTGCACCCCTTCCGCGTCTGGGGCGGCGCCATCGCCGCTCAGATCAGGTCGCGCAGCCAGGCCACCAGGGGCGCGTCGGCCGGCGGCATCGGATAGTCAGTCAGCTTCATCGGCCTGACCCAGGCGAGCGCCGCATGCTCGCGCTGCGTCACCGTCCCGCTCCAGCGCCGGCAGAGGTAGAGCGGCATCAGCAGGTGGAAGCTCTCGTAGGCGTGGCTGGCGAACACGAAGGGCGCCAGGCAGGCCTCGGTGACGCCGATCCCCAACTCCTCCTCCAGTTCGCGGATCAGGCAGGCCTCGGGCGTCTCGCCCGGCTCCACCTTGCCCCCTGGGAACTCCCACAGGCCGGCCAGCGCCTTGCCCGGCGGCCGCTGGCAGATCAGCACCCGCCCGTCCGTGTCGATGAGCGCGGCGGCGGCGACCAGCAGCAGGGGCTTGGGCTCGGACATGGGCGCTGGATGACCGCCCGCCGCCGCAAATGCAACCGCTCGCGCAGAGCGGGGACATGCTCGACGAACGTCGTGCGTGTCCCCTGCACGGGCGAAAGCAGGGACACGCACGGCCTTACGGGCCGAGCATGTCCCCACGCCAACGGGGCATTTCGGCCACAGTCCTGCGGCTAAACCGCCACCGTGACTTGACTTTCCGCCCGAAACCGCCGATGTCCCGGCTGCGCTCCGAATTGGGCGCTATTGGCGCTCCAGCCGCGTGAGGGCCTCCTGAATGGAGGCTTTGCCTGTCGAGCGCCTTGAAAAATTCATAGATCGCCCGGCCACGCGGGGCGCTTCCCCAAATAAGACGCGACCCGCGCGGGGCTCCGATGAGCGGCCGCGCCAGTTCGCATATCTGAAAGATAAACGAGCTTGACTCAATTCACCGAACTCGGCCTCGACAAGGCGCTCCTCAAGGCGCTCGCCGAAAAGGGCTATACCCAGCCCACGCCGATCCAGGTCCAGGCCATCCCCGGCGTGCTGGAAGGCCGCGACCTCCTGGGCGTCGCCCAGACCGGCACCGGCAAGACCGCCGCCTTCGCCCTGCCGATCCTCCACCGGCTGGCCGCCGACCGTAAGCCGGCCCCGCGCCGCGGCTGCCGCTGCCTGATCCTCGCCCCCACCCGCGAGCTCGCCACCCAGATCGGCGAGAGCTTCAAGACCTACGGCCGCCACCTGGGCATGACCACCACGGTGATCTTCGGCGGCGTGAAGTACGGCGCCCAGATCAAGGCGCTGGCCGCCGGCATCGACGTGCTGGTGGCCACCCCCGGCCGCCTGCTCGACCACCTGCACGAGAAGATGGCGGTGCTCAGCCAGACCGAGATCTTCGTGCTGGACGAGGCCGACCAGATGCTCGACCTCGGCTTCCTGGTGCCGATCCGCAAGATCGTGGCCCACCTGCCCAAGCAGCGGCAGAACCTGTTCTTCTCCGCCACCATGCCGAGCGAGATCGGCAAGCTGGCCGGCGAGCTCCTGAAGGATCCGCTGAAGGTCTCGGTCGCCACCAGCGGCACCACGGCCGAGCGCGTCAATCAGCAGGTCCTCTATGTGGAGACCTCCCGCAAGCGCGCCCTGCTGGCCGAACTGTTCGACCAGCCCAGCTTCACCCGCGTGCTGGTCTTCACCCGCACCAAGCGCGGCGCCGACCGGGTCGCCAAGAGCCTGGAGCAGGTGGGCGTCGAAGCCGCCTCGATCCACGGCGACAAGAGCCAGGGCCAGCGTGAACGGGCGCTCGCCTCCTTCAAGGCCGGCGAGGTCCGCGCCCTGGTGGCCACCGACATCGCCGCGCGCGGGATCGACATCAACAGCGTCACCCACGTGATCCAGTACGAACTGCCGAACGTGCCGGAGGCCTATGTCCACCGCATCGGCCGCACCGCGCGGGCCGGCGCCGACGGCAGCGCCGTGGCCTTCTGCGCCGACGACGAACGCAACCTGCTGCGCGACATCCAGAAGGTGACGCGCCAGACCATCCCGTCCTTCGACCGCCGCAACGACCGCGCCCTGGGGGCGGCCACCGCGGCCATGCCGGAGCCCGTGGGCGTGCGTCCCGAGCGTCAGCCGAACCAGGGCCGCAACAACCAGCCGAAGTCGGGAAACCGCAGTGGCGGCCGCGGCCGTTCGGGCGGCGGCGGCGGTGGTGGCGGCGGCGGCCAATCCCAGGCCAAGCCCGCGGCCCAGCGCGGCGCCGGGTTCAAGGGGCCGCGCCGCGATGGCGCCGCGCCCCCGGCGCGCACCGGCGTCTGGTCCAACCGCTAAACACTTCCCAATCGCGCTCATTCCCGCGAAAGCGGGAACCCGGGCTTTTTCCGTCCGCGTTGTGGATTGAACGAGAACGCCTGGGCGAGCGGGAGGGGCAGCGTGGACATACCCGGCGGAAAGGCCGCGCCCGACCAAAGCTGGCGTGACCTGCTCGCCGAGGGGCGGCTGCCGCGCTTTGCGCTGATCTGCCTGGGCGTGTGGCTCAACGCCGCCGACGCCCTGGTCACCGCCACCATCATGCCCAGCGTCGGCGCCGACCTGGGCGGCTATGCCTATTTCGGCTGGGCGACGGCGGGCTATTTCACCGGCGCCATCCTGGCCGGCGCCACGGCGGGGCGGCTCTCGGAAATCTTCAGCCTGCGCCGCGCCACGATCGCCGCCGGCCTCATCTACGCCGCAGGCTGCGTGCTCAGCGCCACCGGCCCGGACATCGGCCTCTTCCTCGCCGGCCGCCTGATCCAGGGGCTCGGCGCGGGCTGGGTGTCCGGCTTCAGCTATGTCGCCATCGGACTCCTGTTTCCGGAACGCCATCTCTCGCGGGCCTTCGCGGCCATCGCCGGGATCTGGGGCCTGGCCACCCTGGTCGGCCCGCTGGTCGGCGGCCTCTTCGCTTCGGCGGGCCTCTGGCGCGGCGTCTTCTGGCTGTTCGCCGTGCAAGCCGTGGGTTTCAGCCTTGCCGCCGCCTGGCTCCTGCCGCGGGGCGCCAAGGGCGACGACTCGACCGGCGTGCCGGCGGCCCAGGTGGCGCTGATCGCCGCGGGCGTCGCGGCGATCTCGCTCAGCGGCCTCGGCGGCGGGGCGCTGCTGGTCCTGGGCGCGGCCGGCCTCGCGCTGCTCTGGATGGCGATCCGGGTGGACGCACGATCCGACACCCGCCTCTTCCCGCGCCAGGCCGGCGCGCTCGGAACGCCGCTGGGGGCCGGCTACGCGGCCCTCTTCACCATGTTCGCCGCCGGCATGGGCCTGTCCACCTACGGCCCGGCGGTCATGCAGATCCTGCGCGGCCTCTCGCCCCTCGAGGCCGGCTATGTGATCGGCGCAGAGGCGGGGGGATGGACGCTGGCGGCCCTCCTCGTCACCCGGGCCGGCGCTCTATGGCAGGCGCGCTGGATCCGGATCGGCTCGTCCCTGCTGGTCGCCGCCCTCGTCGGCCTGGCCCTCACGCTCCCAGCCGCCCCGCTGCCGACGGTGATCACCGCCGCGGCGCTCGCGGGCTCCGCCTACGGCGTGTCCTGGAGTTTCCTGAGCCAGTCGGTCCTGGCCCACGCCCCGGACCCGGAACGCGCCCTGGCCTCCTCCTCCCTCGGCGCGGTGCAGCAGACCGGCGCGGCGGTGGGCGCGGCGCTCTCAGGCGCGGTCGCCAACCTCTCCGGCGCCACCGGCGATGCGCTGACCGCAGAGGCCGCCCGCGCCGTCGGCCTGTGGGTGTTCGTCGCCGCCCTGCCGCTCGCCCTGCTCGGCGTCTGGTTCGCCTGGAAGGTCGCGCGGACCGAAACCGTGGGCGCGGGGTAGCCGCCAGACCGGCTCACCCCGTCGGGGTGAGCCCCTTCGCTCCCCGGTCGGGACCCGATCTGGCCTTACTGATCGCCCGGGTCCTTGGAGCCGGCGAAGGCGGCGTCGTCGACGGTCACGTGCAGGCTCGGCGGGCGCTTGGACAGATCGAGCAGGAAGACCTCCTCGCCGCCCACGTTCTGGATCGTGCTCATCGCGCGGGTCAGCTTGGCGCTGAACGGCGGCAGGCGCTCATAATCGCTGGTGATCCGCACGGCGTTGCGGCCGGTCCGGGTCACGGTGATCTGCACGCCCTCGTGCGAAGACCCGCGGGCGTCCGAGATCACGTCCCCCGCGTAGCTCCCCTGGGCGACGTCCCCCAGGTCGGGTTTGCGCTTGCTCGGCGCCGCCAAGGCCGATGAGGCCAGCAAGGCGCCGATCGCGATGGCCAGTCCAAGGGTTTGGCGACGGTTCATGTCTCGCTCGCTCTTGCAGGGCGGTGGCGTTCCGCCGCAAAATCTTACAGGTTAGGCGAGCGTCGATCGTAGGAGTGATCGCACCGCTTGCAAGCAAAACGTCAGCGCGCGGACCGTTGCGTCAGGCTCCCGACGCCGGCGGCGGTCAGCTGCGATAGTCCCCGTTGATCTCCACGTAGCGCTTGGTGAGGTCGCAGGTCCACATGGCCGCCGAGGCGCGGCCGACGCCCACGTCCACCGAGACCTCCAGCTCCTGGCGCTTCATGTAGGCGCTCATCTTCGCCTCGTCGTAGGTGGGCGAAACCAGGCCGTCGTGGGCGGCGACCAGGTCTCCGAAGCGCACGCTCATCCGATCGCGGTCCACCGGCTCGTCGGCGCGGCCCACGGCCATGACGATGCGGCCCCAGTTGGCGTCCTCGCCGGCGAAGGCGGTCTTGACCAGCGGGCTCTCGGCGATGGTGCGGGCGATCTTGCGGGCCGAGGCCGGGCTCTCGGCGCCGCTGACGGTGATCTTGACGAACTTGCTGGCCCCCTCCCCGTCGCGGACCAGCTGCAGCGCGAGGTCGAGCAGGACCGCCTCCAGCTTCTCGCGGAAGTCGGCCAGCCGGCGGTCGCCCGCCCGGCTGATCCGCGGCGCGCCGGACGCGCCGGTGGCGAACAGCAGCAGGGTGTCGTTGGTGGAGCGGTCGCCGTCCACCGTCACGCAGTTGAAGGTCGAGCGGGTGTAGAGGCTGACCAGGTTCTGCAGGGCGGCCGGGGCGATCGCCGCGTCCGTGGCCACGAAGGCCAGCATGGTGGCCATGTCCGGGGCGATCATCCCGGAGCCCTTGGCGATCCCGGCGATCCGCACCTTCACGCCGTCGATGTCCGCCTCCGCCGTCGCCCCCTTGGGGAAGGTGTCGGTGGTCATGATCGCCCGGGCGGCGGCCTCCCAGCCGTCCTCGGTGAGCCGGCCCTCCAGTTCGGGCAGCCGATGGGTGATCTTGGCGTCGTCCAAGAGGACGCCGATGACGCCGGTGGAGGCGCACATCACGTCGCGCTGGCGGCAGTCGAAGCGCTTGGCGACGCCGGCCGCCACCCGCCGCACCGCATCGGCGCCGGGCTTGCCGGTGAAGGAGTTGGCGCAGCCGGCGTTGACCACCAGGGCGCGCACGCCCTCGCCCTTGGAGGCGGCCAGCTGGCGCTTGCACCAGTCCACGGGCGCGGAGCCCACGCCGTGGCGGGTGAAGACGCCCGCGGCGGTGGTCCCCTCGGCGAACCGCAGGATCAGCACGTCCGGCCGCTCGTGCTTGTAGAAGCCGGCCCGGGCGCTGGCCATCTCGACGCCGGCGATGGGCGCGATCTTCGGGAACGCGACGGCGAGCGGCGAGACCAGCGGGCCGGCGGGGGCGGCCGGCGCGGCGGTGAGACTGCGGTTGTGCCGCTCCGCTCGGCGCAGGGCGGCGCGCTTGAGGGCGGCAGCCAGCGGGTCGAGGGCGCGCTCGATGGTCTGGCTGACGGCCTCCACCGGCTTAACGGCGGCCTCCAGGGCCTTGGCGGCGCGCGGGTGCGTGGAGGCCTTGGCTGGAGCCCTGCGGGCCTTGGGAGCTTGCGGCTTGCGGGTCATGGGCGAAGTCCGTTGGACGGCGGCTTTTCAGCCGGCGCCGCGGGCGCGGGCGCCGCCGAGGCGGACGGGGCGGCGGCGGGCGGGGCGCTGGCGGGTTCCTGCGGCTGGCCGGGGGTGGGCGGCGGCGCCTTGAGCAGGTATTCCGGCTTGGCGCGGCTGCGCAGTTTTTCCAAGAGGTCGCGGATCTGGTCGTAGGTCAGGAAGCGCACGATCTGCGGCCGGGCGGCCTCCAGGGTGATCGGCTCCTCCGGCCGGCGGTCCTCGACCTTCACCAGGGCCCAGCCGCCCTCCACCTGGAAGGGGCCGACGACCTCGCCGACCTTGGCGGTCTTCAGGGCCGTGTCGTAGGCCTCCGGCATGACGTCGGTGGTGAAGTAGCCGAGGTCGCCGCCGTTGAAGCGGGTGGCCGCGTCCACCGAGCGCTCCATGGCCAGGGCCTCGAAGGAGGCCCCGCTGGCCAGTAGCTTCTGCACCGCCTCGGCCTCGGCCGCGGTCGTCGAGACGATCTGCCGGGCGCGGATCTGCTCGGACTGTTTGGCCAGCTTGAGCTGCTCCTGATAGAGGCCGCGCACGGCGTTCTCGCTGACCGCGTCGGAGACCACGCTCTCCACCAGCATGTCGCCCAGAATCCGCTCACGCGCCGCGGCCAGCCGGCGCTGGGCGGCGGGGTCCTTGTCGAGCTTGCGCTTCACCGCCTCGGCGGCCAGCAGCTTCTGGTCGACCACCTCCTCCATCACCTTGCGGAACAGGTCCGACGAGGCGTCCAGCGGCTCGCCCTCGCCGATCAGGCCCTGGGCCACCGCCTCGCGCTTGACGTCGGAGGCCCAGACCGTCTTGCCGCTCACCTTGGCCACCGCGGTGTCGCCGGCCACGGGCGGCTTTTCGGCGCCGCCGCGCTCGCCGCAGGCGGCCAGCGCCAGGGCGCAGGCGATGATCGCCCCCGCGAGGCGCCAGGTCGTGCGGGGCGTGGCGGCCATGGGATCGGTCCTTGCGAGGCGCGTCGAAGCAGAGCCCGTCCCTAGCCATTTACGCCCGGCGATGCAAAGGTTCCGCCCACGCTCCAGCGGCCCTCGACGGCGCCGCGGAGGCTCCCAGGGAGGATGAGGTCCAATGCGTGAGGCGGTCGTTGTTTCCTATGCCCGGACGGGGCTGGCCAAGTCGATGCGCGGCGGCTTCAACATCACCCCGCCGATGACCATGGCCGCCCATGCGCTCAGCCACGCCGTCGAGCGCGCCGGGGTCGAGAAGGAGGCGGTGGAAGACGTCTACCTCGGCAACATCGCCCACGGCGGCGGAAACCTCGGCCGGCTGGCCTCGCTGCTGGCGGGCCTGCCGATCACCACCTCGGGCGTGACCATCAACCGGTTCTGCTCGTCGGGGACCCAGTCCATCGCCATGGCCGCCAACGCCATCCGCAACGACTTCGTCGACGTGCTGGCCGCCGGCGGCGTCGAATCCCTGTCGCTGCGCGGACCCAAGGAGGACGCCGGCGCCGCCGATCCGCGCCTGGAGGAGATCGCCCCGGCCATCTACATGGCGATGATCGACACCGCCGACATCGTCGCCGGCCGCTACAACGTCAGCCGGGAATACCAGGACCAGTATTCCTACGAGTCCCAGATGCGCACCGCCGCGGCCCAGCAGGCCGGCAAGTTCAACGGCGAGATCGTGCCGATGAATACGCGCATGAAGACGGTCGACAAGGAGACCAAGGAAGAGCGGATCGTCGACTACGTGGTCGTGCGCGACGAGTGCAACCGGCCCGACACCACGCTCGAAGGGCTCTCCAAACTGCCGCCCGTACGCGGCGCGGGCAACTTCATCACCGCCGGCAACGCCTCGCAGCTCTCGGACGGCGCCGGCGCCGTGGTGATGATGGAGGCCAAGGAGGCGGCCAAGCGCAACATCAAGCCCCTCGGCGCCTTCCGCGGCTGGGCGACGGCCGGCTGCGAGGCGGACGAGATGGGGATCGGCCCGGTGTTCGCCGTCCCGCGCCTGCTCGAGCGGCACGGGCTGAAGGTGGGCGACATCGACCTTTGGGAGCTGAACGAGGCCTTCGCCTCGCAGGCCCTCTACTGCCGCGATCGGCTCGGCATCGACCCGGAGAAGTTCAACGTCAACGGCGGCGCCATCTCCATCGGCCACCCGTTCGGCATGAGCGGCTCGCGGATGGTGGGCCACGCGCTGCAGGAGGGCCAGCGCCGGGGATCGCGCTACGCCGTGGTCACCATGTGCATCGGCGGCGGCATGGGCGGCGCAGGCCTGCTGGAGGTCTATTGAGGCCCACGCGTCTCATCGCTCATCTCGGCGAAGGTCGGGATGAGCGAAATTGGCGGACCGGCGCCCCTCCGCGCGACCCCTGGGCGCGTTGACACCGAAGGGGCCGCTCATTAAGTCTCGCGCGCGCTGAACACGCGGGATTCCGGGCGGGCGAAGGAGAGTTTCCGGCGCCCCGTGCGCGGCGCCCGCCGGCGTCATCTCGCGGCTTCATCCAGGCGCCCCTTCATGATCTTCCAACGCCTCTTCGGCTCCTCCAACGACCGCAAGGTCAAGGCCTTCCTGGCGCGCGCCAATAAGATCACCGCGCTGGAGCCGCAGATGCAGGCGCTCACCGACGAGCAGCTGCGCGCCAGAACCGCGGAGTTCCGCGAGCGGCTGGCCAAGGGCGCCACCCTGGACGACCTGCTGGAGGAGGCCTTCGCCGCGGTGCGCGAGGCCGCCCGGCGCACCCTGGGCCAGCGCCACTACGACGTACAGCTGGTGGGGGGCATGGTGCTGCACCACGGCGGCATCGCCGAGATGCGCACCGGCGAGGGCAAGACCCTGGTGGCCACCGCGCCGGTCTACCTGAACGCGCTCGCCGGCAAGGGCGTGCACCTGATCACCGTCAACGACTACCTGGCCCAGCGCGACGCCGACTGGATGGGACAGGTCTACCGGTTCCTGGGGCTCAGCGTCGGCGTCATCGTCCACGGCCTGAGCCAGGGCCAGCGCAAGGCCGCCTACGGCAGCGACGTCACCTACGGCACGAACAACGAGTTCGGCTTCGACTACCTGCGCGACAACCTGGTCTACGACATCGATGAGATGGTCCAGCGCGGCCACAACTTCGCGATCGTCGACGAGGTGGACTCCATCCTGATCGACGAGGCTCGGACCCCGCTGATCATCTCCGGCCCCACCGAGGACCGCAGCGAGTTCTACAAGACCATCGACGTGCTGGTGAGGGAGCTGATCAAGGAGCCGTCGAACTTCGACCACGACGAGAAGCAGCGGCAGGTGCTCCTCACCGAGGAGGGCTCGGAGCGGATGGAAGAGATCCTGGAGGAGGCCGGCCACCTGGCCGACGGCACCACCGGCCTCTATGACGCGGCCAACGTCTCGGTGGTGCACCACGTGAACCAGGCGCTGCGGGCCAACATCCTCTACACCCGCGACAAGGACTACATCCTGCGCGCCGGCGAGGTGATGCTGATCGATGAATTCACCGGCCGCATGATGCAGGGCCGGCGGCTGTCGGAAGGCCTGCACCAAGCCATCGAGGCCAAGGAGGGCGTGGTCGTCCAGCCCGAGAACCAGACCCTGGCCTCGGTGACCATCCAGAACTACTTCCGCCTCTACGGCAAGCTGTCCGGCATGACCGGCACGGCCGCCACCGAGGCCCAGGAATTCCTCGACATCTACAAGATGGACGTGGCCGAGATCCCCACCAACCGGCCGGTGACCCGGATCGATGACGACGACGAGGTCTATCGCACCGCCGCCGAGAAGAACCAGTCGATCCTCAAGCAGATCGAGGACTGCTACGTCCGCGGCCAGCCGATCCTGGTGGGCACGGTCTCCATCGAGAAGTCCGAGCAGCTCTCGGAGTTGCTCAAGGCGCACAAGTTCGACCTGAACGGCAAGACCCAGACGGGCATCCCGCACAACGTGCTGAACGCCCGCTACCACGAGCAGGAGGCGCTGATCGTCGCCGACGCCGGCGTCCCGGGCGCGGTGACCATCGCCACCAACATGGCCGGCCGCGGCACCGACATCCAGCTCGGCGGCAACGTCGACATGAAGGTGTTGAAGTGGCGCGAGGAGCAGAGCGGCCTGGGGATCGAGGTCACCCCCGAGATGGCCAAGCACCGCCATGACGAGATCGAGGCCGAGATCGCCGACCTGAAGACCCAGGCGCTGGCGTCCGGCGGCCTCTTCGTCCTGGGCACCGAGCGCCACGAGAGCCGGCGCATCGACAACCAGCTGCGCGGCCGCACGGGCCGCCAGGGCGACCCGGGCCACTCGAAGTTCTTCCTCTCCTGCGAGGACGACCTGCTGCGGATCTTCGCCGGCGAGCGGCTGGACGCCATCATGCGCACCTTCGGCGTCGCCGAGGGCGAGGCGATCACCCACAAGTGGCTGAATTCGGCCATCGCCACCGCCCAGAAGCGGGTGGAGCAGCGCAACTACGAGATCCGCAAGAACCTCCTGAAGTACGACGACGTGGTCAACGACCAGCGCAAGGCCGTCTTCGAACAGCGCCAGGAGTTCATGGAGGCCTCGGACCTGTCCGACGCCATCGAGGAGATGCGCGCCGACACCGTCGAGGACCTGGTCACCCGCCACCTGCCGCCCAAGGCCTACGCCGAGCAGTGGGACGTGGAGGGCCTGGACGCCCAGGTGCGCGAATACCTGGGCCTGGAGCTTCCCATCCGCGACTGGGCGGCCGAGGACGGCATCGCCAACGAGGAGATCCAGCAGCGGATCCTGGCCGCGGCGGCCGAGCGGGCGAAGGAGCGCGAGGCCGCCACCGGCGCCGAGCACATGCGCACCATCGAGAAGAGCTTCCTGCTCCAGATGGTGGACCTGCAGTGGCGCGAGCACCTGATGCACCTGGACCACCTGCGCAACGTCATCGGCCTGCGCGGCTACGCCCAGCGCGATCCGCTGAACGAGTACAAGACCGAGGCCTTCTCGCTGTTCGAGAAGCTGCTGGTCGACGTGCGCCAGAACACCACCCGCTGGCTGATGACGGTGGAGTTCCAGTTCGCCGACCCGGAGCCCGCGCCCATGCCGCTGGGCGGCCTGACCGAGGTCCACCTCGATCCGCTCACCGGCGAGAACGCGGTGGTGATGGGCGTGCTGCCGGACGGCCTCGCCGTGGAGCAGCGCCAGGCCCTTCCGGTCAGCGCCCTGCCCGACGGCTGGGAGACCACCGGCCGCAACGCCGCCTGCCCCTGCGGCTCGGGCCGCAAGTTCAAGCATTGCCACGGGCAGCTGGTCTGAGGCCGCGCGCCGGATCGGCTCCGGCGCGACGAGATCACCGCAGGGGCGGCCAGCCGCGGCCGTAGACGGAGCCGGCGGCCACCCGCATGAGCTGCTCGTCGCGCAGGAAGCGGCGCCAGTGGTAGCCCACATAGTCCTCGTCGCTGACCTTGCGATCGGATGCGGCGGCGTAGAGCGCCTGGCGGCCCTCGATGACCGAGGCCGGCTTGCGGCCCAGCATCCGGCCGATGTCCTCCAGCTCCATCTGGTCGAACCAGGCCCCGTTGCGATCGGCCTCCTTGAGGTACTTCACCGACCGGGCGACACCCTTCATCACATTGGAGGCCATCTTGTCCTGGGAGCCTTTGACCGCGACCTGCAGTCTGGCCAGCATGTCTTCGTACATCTGGCCGTATTCCTTCGGCGGCGCCTGCTCGATGTCCTCCTGCGGCGGCCCGGCCGGCAGCCCCATCACCGCCATCAACGATTCCAGCCGCATCCGCCGGTGCAGGATCGTGAATACGAAGGTGCTGCCGTCGGCCGAGCGGTCGAAGTCGGCGTCCGTCGGCGTCGCGGCCGCGGCCGGGCGGGGCTTCTGCACGCCCATGTTGGTCAGGCCGAACCCGCCCCAGGGGCCGCTCCCGAAGCAGGCCAGCCGCGCGAAGGCGTTGACGCGGTAATAGAGGATGCGCGCGTCATCCAGCCTGTGTCCCGAGAGCGCCTCATACTCGCGCAGCCGGTCGGGCAGATGGGTGAAGGTGTGCTGGGTGGTGCGCCAGGAGACCCAGGCGATATCGTCCATCGGATCGCCGAAGTGGGCCAGCTCCCAGTCGACGACGCCGGTGACCTTGCCGTTCTCGAACATCAGGTTGCCCGGGCCGGTGTCGCCCTGCAGCAGCACGGTCGGACCTTCGTAATCCGGCAGCTTCCGCTCCAGGAAATCGAGGGTGATCCGCAGCATCGGCTCGACCTCGCCCTCGGAAGCCGCCTGCGTCTTCATGTGCTCCAGGTTCAGGCGCTGATGCTCCCGCGCGCTCAGCACCGGCCCGAAGCTGGGGAGATCCAGCTTGCGCGGATCCAGCCGATGCCAGGTCGCCAGGTGACGGATGAAGTCCTGGGCGACGCTGAGCTGTTCCTCCGCCGTCGCGGGCGGATGCATCCACACCCGCCCCTTGAGGCGCTCCACCAGCAGCGCCTGGCTCGGGCCGTGGACGCCCCAGACCTTTGGAACGGGGAGGCCGGCCGCGGCCAGGGCCCGGAACACCTCGGCTTCCTTCTCCACGAAGACGGTGGACTGGTCGAACCCGGCGCCGATCCGTTTCAGCTGCAGAAAGAGCTCGAGCTTTCCCCCGCCCCGCTCGACATCGACGAAGAAGCCGTCGCGCCCGCCGGCCGCCACATGCCGGCTGCCGGTGAAGCGCCCCTCGGTCACGTCCTCGATCCAGGCGATGATTTCGGCGGGAATTTCAGCCATTTTGCTTTCTTGTCGTTACGGGCGCGGTTCGCGAAGGACCGTTTGGTATTACGGCGCGACCGGAACCGAAAGTCCAACCTCGCCGGCGCCCTGGGCGAAGGCGCAGCGCGGGCCTAGGATCATCTCCCGGCGCGTCGGGCGCCGCTGGGGAAAACCATGGACGACGCGGCGCCGCGCCGAGCGCGCACGATGGCCGAGATGCAGCAGCTCAAGGGTCGGATGGCCCCGCGGGAGGATCTGGCCGCGGGGATGCGCGCCTATGTCCCGCGGCCGACGGACGTCATCATCGCCCCGTTCGGCAAGTGCGGCACCACCTGGCTGCAGCAGACCTTCCACACCCTGCGCACCCGCGGCGACATGGATTTCGACGACATCTCGCGGGTAGTGCCCTGGATCGAGACGGCCGGAGCCCTCGGCCTCGACCTGGAGGCGCCGCAGCGCGCCGAGCCGCGCGGCTACAAGAGCCACCTGTCGTACGACCGCATCCCCAAGGGCGCGCGCTATGTGGTCTCCCTGCGCGACCCCAAGGACGCCCTGGTCTCCATGCACCGGTTCATGGAGGGCTGGTTCCTGGAGCCGGGCGCCGTCTCGGTGGAGGCGTTCGCCCAGACCTTGCTGAAGGCCGCGGCGGGCGACGGCGGCGACTACTGGAGCCATCTGGTCAGCTGGTGGGAACAGCGCGACAACCCGGACGTCCTCTTGGTCTCCTACGAGCACATGAGCGCCGAGCCGGCCGCCCACATCTGCCGCCTGGCGGCCTTCTGTGGCCTGCCGCTGGACGACGACCTGCTGGCCCTGACCCTGGAGCGCTCCTCGCTGGGCTACATGCTGCAGCACAAGGACCGGTTCGATGACCTGATGATGCGGCAAGTCTCCGAACGGGCCTGCAACCTGCCCTCCGGCAGCGACGCGGCCAAGGTGCGCACCGGCCGCGTCGGCGGTCACCGCGACGACCTTCCCGCCGAGGTGGGCGCGCGGTTCGACGCCAAGTGGACCGAGATGGTCACGCCCCGCCTGGGCTTCCCCGACTACGCCGCCCTGGAGGCGGAGCTGCGCCGGCGCAACGCCTGACATCGCTCGGCTCCTCCGCCGTACACTTGGGTTTCGCGTTCCCCCACCCCTGGACATCACTTCGGCTGGAGCGCGGCGCGCGCGGCTACGACCTCAGAAACGCCAGCAGCAGCCGGTTCACCGCCTCCGGCTGCTCCTGTTGCACCCAGTGCCCGGCGCCGGGGATCATGTGGACGCCGGTGAGGCGGGCGAGCGCGCGTTCCTGCATCCGCTTGAGCGCGCCCGGCGACTGCTGCACGCACCAGTCGGCGTCGCCGGCCATGAACAGCGCGGGGACCTCGACGGCGCGGCCGGAGAACACCTCCAGCTCCTCGATCATCACCCGGCCGGTGACGCAGCGGTACCACTGCAGCCCGCCCTGGAAGCCGGTGCGGGCGTATTCGCTCACATAGACCGCCAGCTCCGCGTCGGTGAGCCAGGGCGCATCGCCCGCCGGAGCCTCGGGCGCGACCGTCTCGGCCATGGTCCGGTGGAGGTCCATGACGTAGTAGGTCGGCATCTTCGCCAGCTCTTCGGCGGTCCAGCCCTGCAACGGGAAAGGCTTGTTCCCCGCCCAGTCGGCGCTTTTCTGATGGTAGTAGGCGCGCAGGAAGGCGGTGAGGCCCTGCGGCGCCTGCAGCATGTCGGCGTTGGCGGCGCGGGTGGAATAGTAGGTGTGATAGTGCTTGCGCGGCCGGGGCAGCGCGGCGAGGTTCGCGCGGATGTCACGCCCTGGCGCGGCGGCCTTGGCCGACAGCGTCGGCGGGCCGGCGAAGGGCACGGCCAGTAGCGCCAGGCGCCGGAAGACGTCGGGCCGCAGCAGGGCCGCCCAGGCGGCCGGCAGGGCGCCGAAGTCGTGCCCCACCACCGCGGCGACGGAGGTCCGCTCTAGCGCCGCCACCAGGCCCATGACGTCGCGCACCAGGTTCAGCGGCCGGAAGGCCGCCAGGTCGCCGTCGTAGGAGGCGTCCCAGCCGGTGGTGCGCCCATAGCCCCGCTGGTCCGGGGCCACGGCGTGGTAGCCCGCCGCCGCCAGCGCCGGCAGCACCTTGCGCCAGGAATAGGCCAGCTCCGGGAAACCGTGCAGCAGCACCACCAGCGGCCGCTCGGGACCTTCGAAGCCGGCCTCCAGGATGTGCATCCGCAGGCCGTTGACGCCGTCCACGAACCGCGCGCGCACGCCCGCCGGCAGCACGGCGGCGTCCAACGGGGCCAGGTCGTCCATGCGCGCCTCCTCGGATTCGGCGCCGCAGTCTAGACCGGCGCCGGGCGGCGGGGCAGGCCGCTCAGCGCCTGACGTCCCACTCCAGCGGCAGGGCGCTCAGGCAGACGAAGCCGCCCTCGTAGCGCAGCTGCGCGCCCGGCTTGACGTGGAACTCCCCCATGCGCTCCAGCAGCATGCGGATCCCGATCCGCATCTCGCGCCGCGCCAGGTGCGAGCCCGCGCAGCGGTGCACGCCGGCGCCGAAGCCGAAGTGGCGGTTGGGCTCGCGCTCCACCTGGAACTCCTCGGGGTGCGACACGTCCCTGGGGTCGTTGCTGGCGCCGTAGAGGATCGTCTGCACCCAGTCCCCGGCCTTCATCGTCGCGCCGCTTAAGGCGATGTCCTTGACCACCAGCCGGCCGGTGGGGATCCAGCTGTGAAAACGGATCGACTCCTCGATCGCGTCGGGGATCAGCTCGGGACTGGCGCGCAGCCGGGCCTGCAGCTGCGGATGCTCGGCCAGGTAACGCATGGTGTGCCCCAGGCCGGCGGCCACGGTGTCGAGCCCCGCCATGTAGAGCAGCATGTACATGCCATCGAGCATCTCCGGCGCGATGGGTTCGCCGTCCACCTGCGAATGCACCAGCGTCGACATGATGTCGTCGGCGGGCGCCTTGCGCTTTTCGTCGGCCAGCGCGCGCATGTAGCCGGCCACGCCCGCGTGCGCCTGGATCCGTTCCTCCAGGGTCTTGCCCTGGAAGATCTGATGCTCCCATTTGATGAACTGCTCGCGGTCCTCCATGGGCATGCCCATCATCCGCATGAAGACGATCACCGGGAAAGGCCGGGCGTACGCGGACTGGAACTCGCACTCGCCCGTGTCGGCGAAGCGGTCGATCAGGTCCGTCGACAGTCCCGTCAGGCTCTGCTCGACCCGGTCGATGTTCTTGGGCGAGAACACCGGGGCCAGCAGCGCCCGGTACTTGCCGTGGTCCGGCGGGTCCAGGAACAGCGGAATGAGCCTTCCACTGGCGCCGCCGGCGCCCTGGTTGGGGTCGCGGGCGCGGTCGTTGGAGAAGTGCTCCGGGTCCTGCATGATCGCGCGGATCTCGTCGGCGCCGGAGGCGATCCAGCAGCCGCCGGGACGCATGCCTTCCGTCCGCGACGACCAGAAGATCGGCGGCAGGTCCTTGAGCTGGCTCCAGACCTTGAACGGGTCCTGCAGGAAGGCTTCGGTGTTGCCGCCGGCCACGTCGACGTCGAACACCAGTTCGGGCGCCACGTGCGCCGGGGCCTTGGCCGCGGCCGATGCCATGCTCATGAGAGCTCCTCCTCGTGCGACGGCGTTCGCATGCAGTCTGCACGCAAACGCTGGGCCGACGGGTGGTCCGCGTCAAGGCGACGAGGGGCGGGTCCGGACCCGCCGGTGATCGGCCGCGCGGCTAGAACGGGATGCGAAAAAGCGGATACCGGCTTTTCGCGTCAATCCCGCTCTAAAATCTTAGAATCGATCACGTTTATGATTTTGGATTGGTTCAATCCAAAATCATCGTGATCTAGCCGATGCTGCGGGCCAGCCGCTCGGCCTCGGCGAAGCCCTTCAGCACCAGGCCGGAGAAGAACTCGCCGGTCTCCTTGGGCAACAGGCCGGCCTGCGCCTGGGCGACCTTGTATTCCAGGATGCAGCCGCCCTTGAACATGGCCAGCATCAGGTAATAGTCGAACTGCGTCACGTCGCGGCCCGTGCCGGCGGCGTAGTAGCGGGCCAGTTCCTGCCGGGTGGGGAAGTTCATCACGTTATAGAGCGTCCTTCCCGGGATCCGCTGCGGCTCGCGCTCGTCGCGCAGGCCGTTGCACAGCCAGGCGAGGTCCAGCAGCGGATCGCCGATGGTGGAGAGCTCCCAGTCGATCAGCGCCGTCAGCCGGGCCGGCGGGCCGTCCGCGAACAGGGCGTTGGGCGTGCCCACGTCGCCGTGGATGATCCCGGCCTTGAAGCCGTCAGGCAGGTTCGCCCGCAGCCAATCGCGGGCGTAGGCGTAGCCGGGCAGCTCGCGGCCGGGGTAGTTGTAGAGCTTGCCGTAGCTGTTGAGCTGGGATTCCCAGCGGTCCACCTGCCGCTCGAGGAAATTGTCCGGCTTGCCGAAGTCGGCCAGGCCCACCGCCTTGTAGTCCACGTTGGCCAGGGCCACGAGGCCGTCCACCATGGCGTAGGCGATCCCGTACTCCATGGGCGCCTTGTCGAAGGGTGCGCGGTGGTAGATGTGGCCGTCCCGCAGTTCGGCGGCCCAGCCGGGCACCCGGTCCATCACATAGAACGGCGCGCCGATCACGGACGGATCGGAGCAGCTGCCATGGCAGTGCGGGTGCGGCGCCGCCGTGCCGGTCAGCGCCGACAGGACGCGGGCTTCGCGCAGCACGGTCTTTTCGCTGTTCGGCGGCGGCGTCGCGGGCGGGCGGCGCAGGATCAGTTCGCCGGCCCCGCGGCGCAGCGAGAGGATCACGTTGCTGGTCCCGCCGTGGACCATGGCTGTCTGCAGCGGTCCGGAACCCAGCGACGGGATGTTCTCATCCAGCCACGCCGTCAGCTTCTGCGGGTCCACCAGTCCGGCGAGGTTCGCGTCGTCGCTCATGTGGTTCCGTTCCCTATGCCTAGATTTGGCCGCCCGACGCCTGCCGGCCGCTGCATCTAGCGTGAACGGCGGGCCCGCGCGAAGTCAAAGCAAACCTGTCCGGCGTGCGAAGAAGCGGCGTTCGTAGCGCCGGCGCCACGGATTCCTCAATTTGGAGTTGCGAGTTCGAGATATTACTTATCAGCGCGACGTTTCACGGCCGCCAGGAATTGATATGCACGAGGAGGACTGAGGCCGCGCGACGCAGAGGTGCTTGATTTCTATGTAAATTTATATTGTACGCCGATGACGCGTTATCTGACCGCTCCTCAGTTCCAGAAAGTCACCAATGCCCCGCGTCCTGACTGAAGCCGACGTCGCCGGGTTCCGCGAACGCCTCTGCGAAGCTGCTGAACTCCTGTTCGCCGAAAAGGGCCCCGCGGCGGTGACCATGCGCCAGCTCGCCGCCGCCCTGGGCGTCAGCCCGATGACCCCCTACCGCTATTTCAAGGACAAGGACGACATCCTCGCCGCCGTCCGCGCCAACGGCTTCGAGCGTTTCGCCGAAGCCCTGGAGGCCGCCTTCGCCAGCACGCAGGATGCGGTGGCCCGCTCGCGCGCCGTGGGCGCGGCCTACCATCGCTTCGCCTTCGAGCACCCGCAGACCTACAAGCTGATGTTCGACCTGAACCAGCCGAACCAGGCGGACTATCCGGATCTGGTCGCCGCCGCCGGCCGGGCGCGGGCCACCATGACCCAGCATGTGAAGGGGTTGTTCGAAGCCGGGGTGCTGTCGGGCGACATGGAGCGGATCGGGATGATGTTCTGGTCCTCCGCCCACGGAGCGGTGGTGCTGGAGCTCTCCGGCAAGCTGCCGCCGGGCGCCTCCGAGATGCTGGTGCACGACTTCGCCGTCACCTTGCTGCGAGGCCTCGGCGCCAAAGCTTGACCGCCGCTACGGCAAGGCGCGCAACTTGGCCCGGAACGCAGGGACAGGACGAATGAGCAAGATCAAGCCCTTCGAGGTGCGCTGGAAGAAGAAGGACGTCCACGCGGTGCTGGCCCGGGTGGCGGACTACCCCTGGCCGCCGATCCCGCAGGTGACCGACGGCTGGGACCTGGGCTGCGACGCCGGCTATCTGAAGGCGCTCTGCGCGCACTGGTGCGAAGGCTACGACTGGCGCGCAGCGGTCGAGGAGCTGAACCGCTTTCCGCAGTTCACCGCCAAGGTCGAGACCTTCGACCTGCACTTCCTGCACGTGGTCGGCGAGGCCGAGGGCCGCCGCCCGCTGCTGATCACCCACGGCTGGCCGGGCTCGCACTACGAGTTCTGGGGCGTGATCGAGAAGCTTGCCTGGCCGTCCAGGTTCGGCGGCAAGGCCGAGGACGCCTTCGACCTGGTGATTCCCTCCCTGCCCGGCTTCGGCTTCTCGTCCAAGCCGCCGCGGCCGATGGGCCAGCGGACCACGGCGCGGCTCTTCAACACCCTGATGACCGAGGTGCTGGGCTATCGCCACTACCGGGCCCAGGGCGGCGACTGGGGCGCGGTCGTGACCTCCTGGCTGGGGTTCGACCACGGCGCCCATGTCTCGGACATCCACCTCAACATGCTCGTCTTCCGCCCGCCCGGCGGCGCGCAGACGCCGGAGGAGACGGCCTGGGTGAAGCAGCAGCAGGAGGCGCGCGAGCAGATGGGCGCCTATGGCCACCTGCAGGTCTCCAAGCCCCAGTCGGCCGCCTGGCTGGGCGCGGGCAATCCGGTGGGCCAGGCGGCCTGGATCGCCGAGCGGTTCCACGACTGGTCGGACCTGCGCCAGAAGCCCTTCGACGAGGTCCACCCGAAGGACAAGCTGCTCACCAACATCATGATCTATGTGATGACCGAGAGCTTCGCGACCGGCGCCTGGTACTACCGGGGCCGGGCGGAGGAAGGCGGGATGCCGCTGGCCGAGGGCGAGCGCTGCGAGACACCCACCGCCTACGCCAACTTCCCCGGCGAAGCGCTCTACGGCGCCCCGCCGCGCTCCTGGGCCGAGCGCGCCTACAATCTCACGCGCTGGAGCGAGATGCCGCGGGGCGGCCACTTCGCGGCCATGGAGGAGCCGGGCCTGTTCGCCGCCGACGTGCAGGCCTGGGGGCGCGAGAGCGAGGGCTGAGCCCCATGGCCGCCCGCTACGACTTCGCCTCCGACAACACCGCCCCCGCCGCGCCCGAGGCGATGGCGGCCCTGGCGGCGGCCAATGCGGGCTTCGCGTCCGCCTACGGGACGGATCCGGTCACCGCCCACGCGGCCGACCTGGTGCGCGCCTGGCTGGATGCGGACGTGGAGGTGCGGTTCGTCGCCTCCGGCACCGCCGCCAACGCGCTCAGCCTGGCGAGCCTCTGCCGGCCGTTCGAAGCGGCGCTGGCGCACCATCACGCCCATGTCTGCACCGACGAGACCGGCGCGCCGGGCTTCTTCGGCCACGGCCTGGGCCTGGTCGGCCTGCCGGGGGCCTCTGGCCGGATCGACCCCGCGGCCCTGATCGAGGCCCTGGCCGCGCCCGACGTCTCCCACCGCCAGTCGCCGGCGGCGCTGTCGCTGACCAACGCCACCGAGTACGGCACGGTCTATTCCGCGACGGCCCTGGAGGCGCTCGTCGCGCCGGCGAAGGCGCGGGGCCTGGGCGTCCACCTGGACGGCGCGCGGCTGGCCAACGCCGCGGCGGCCGGCTTCGACGTGACGGCGGCCGCGCGCCTCGGCGTCGACCTGCTGGTGATCGGCGGGACCAAGGCCGGCATGCCGCCCACCGAGGCCATCGCCATCTTCGACCGGGCGCTGGCCCGCCGCTTCGACGCGTGCCTCAAGCAGGCCGGCCAGCTGCCTTCCAAGGGCCGGTTCTACGCCGCCCCTTTCGTGGGCATGCTGGAGGACGGCGCGATCGTGCGCCACGCCGCCCACGCCAACGCCATGGCCCGGCGGCTGGCTGCTCTCATGCCCTTCCCCGTCCCCCATCCGGTGGAGGCCAACGGGCTGTTCGTGGAGATGGACGAGCCGGCGCTGGCGCGCCTGCACGCCGCGGGCTGGTTCGTCTACCGCTTCCTCGACGGGACGGTGCGCTTCATGTGCTCCTGGGCGACGACGCCGCAGGCCGTGGATGACCTGGGCGCGGCGCTGAAGGCGATCGCCTGAAATCCTCGCGCCCCGTTATGGGCAGGGAAATGCGTCCTACGCCGCGGCCGTCGTGCGGTCTGGCCCTCGTTGCTCGCGCTATACCGAGATGTCGATGATCATCGGGCCAGCGGGCTTGCCGTCCTGACTCGCTTGATGAGCTTTGCCCTCCAGATTTTTTTGCAGGGCGTCTTTGATCATCCGGGCAACTTCTTCCTCAATGGACGTCTCGACCTTGACGCGGTCGTTTTCGGGCATGCCCGCGAGGGTCTTCTCGTCCATGCCGCGCTGGGCGAGCACGCGTTGACGCGCCAACTCTTCCAGCTTGTCCTTCTTCTGTTCTTGCGCCCAGGCGTAGATGCCCTTTTTCCGGATCTCAGCTAGCTGCGCCTGCTGTTCGGCCTTCTTGGATTCGACCTTGGCCTTGGCCTGGGCGAGGGGATCGCTCTCGCCCACCGTCTTTGTCGAGTCGGCCTTTAAGAGGGTCGAGATGCTGTTGGAGACCGTCTTGCCAGCCGAAACTTGGCTGAAACCCGAGATGTCCATGCAAAAGCCTCCACCGACTTATTGCGTTAAGCAAGAATCGGGCCAGCTTCGAAGGGTTCAGACAACGGCCTCGCACAAGGTCAGGCCCGGCGCGGTCAGCCCTTGCCGACCCGGCCGATGGCGTAGAACCGGTCGGCCCGGCGCTTGCGGATCTCCGCCGGGCTGAGCGTCTCCAGCCTGGCGAGTTCTTCCTCCACCGCCTCGCCGACGGTGCGGATGCAGGCCTGCGGGTCGGAGTGGGCGCCGCCCGCAGGTTCGGGAATGATCCGGTCGACGATCTTCATCGCCACGAGGTCCTGGGCGGTGATCTTCATCGCCTTGGCCGCCTCTTCCGCCGTGCGCGCGCCGCGCCACAGGATGGAGTTGGCGCCCTCCGGCGGGATCACCGAATAGATGGCGTGCTCCAGCATCAGCACCCGCGAGCCGCAGGCGATGCCCAGCGCCCCGCCGGAGCCGCCCTCCCCGGTCACCACCGCGATCATCGGCGTGCCCAGCGTCAGGCTGCGCTCGGTGGCGCGCGCGATGGCCTCGGCGACGCCGCGCTCCTCGCTGGCGACGCCCGGATAGGCTGCGGAGGTGTCCACGAAACTGAGCACCGGCAGGTTGAACCGCTCGGCCAGGTCCATCAGCCGGATCGCCTTGCGGTAGCCCTCGGGGCGGGCGTAGCCGAAGTTGTGCTTCACCCGGCCCACGGTGTCGCGGCCCTTCTCGTGGCCCATCACCACCACCGGCCGGTCGCCGAAGCGGCCGAGCCCGCCCATGATCGCCTGGTCGTCGGCGAACTTGCGGTCGCCGCGCAGCTCCACGAACTCGGCGATCAGCCCGGCGCAATAGTCGACGAAGTGCGGCCGGTCGGGATGGCGCGCCACCAGCGTCTTCTGCCAGGCGTCGAGCCGGCCATAGGCGGTGCGGCGCATCTCCTGGGCGCGGGCGCGCAGGGCCTCGATCTCGGCGTCGAAGGCGCCGGGACCGGCCGTGTCGGACAGTTTGGACAGTTCCTCGATCTTGGCTTCGAGGTCGGCGATCGGCCGCTCGAAATCGAGGTAGTGGACGGCCATTCGCAGGTTTTCTCTCGCCGTTCGCGGAAGCGGCGGAAATTAGGCGGGATGCGGCGCCGTCACAAGGCCGCTCACGCCTGGGGGTGCAACCGGCCGCAGGCCCGGGCGTTTGACGCACCGAGGCCGAGCTAGGCCGGCGTTTTTCGGACGGGACTGAACGACGCCTGGGCCGACCTTGCTGTGACCTGCGTACGGCGAGCGCCTGAAGGCGCCGCTGCGGCTTAAGACAACGGAGTCATCCGATGAAGACCCCCCTGACGCTAGGCCTGGCCGGCGCGCTGGCCGTCACGGTCGCCGCCCCCGCCCTCGCCCAGTACGACCCCGGCTATCAGTACGGACCGCCCGCCGCCCAGAGCGGCACGCCCTACCGGGCCACCGATCAGTACCAGCGCGACCTGCAGCGCTACGACAACGACCGCCAGGATTATCAGAACCGGCGCGTGGACTACACCGAAGCGCGCCGGGACTTCGACCGGCGCCTGGCCGATTACGAGCGCGCCCGCGCCGACTATGACGCCCGCTACGGCTATGGCTCCTATTCGCGGGTCTACGGTCCCGCACCGATCTGGGACAGCACGCGGTGGGCCGACGCCTACGGCCGCGACAGCGCCTACACCGAGCCCACCATCGACCCGTGCCGTTCCCGCGCGCGCGGCAACACGGTGGCCGGCGGCGTGATCGGCGCCCTGGCTGGCGCGGCGCTGGGCTCCAACGTCGCGGCGCACAACGCCCGCACGGAGGGTGCGGTGCTGGGCGCCGTGGTCGGCGGCGCGATCGGCGCCAGCGTCGGTAACGCCTCCGCCAAGTGCGACGCCGGCGGCTACTACTACAGCTACAACGAGACGATCCCGTACCGCGAAAGCAGCTGGGACCGCCGCGGCCGAAGCGGCGCGTACGACTACCGCTACTACAGCCGCCTGCGCTGCCGCTTGGCGGCGGCCCCCGTCGACTGGGGCGACCGCACCGACTACCGCTACGTCCGCGTCTGCCCCGACGGCAGCGGCCGCTACCGGATCACGGGTTAAACGCACCCCTCTCCCCCCGGAATCGGGGGGAGAGGACGGGTGAGGGGGCCTCTCCGCCGCAATGCGCTTCAGGCAAGGCTGCAGCGGCGTCTCACCCTCAGCGTTTGCGCCCCAGCGGGTGCTTGGTCTGCACCACCTCGCGCAGCCGCTCGCCGGCCACGTGGGTGTAGATCTGCGTCGTGCCGATGTCGGCGTGGCCGAGCAGGGTCTGCACCACCCGAAGGTCCGCCCCGCCCTCCAGCAGATGGGTGGCGAAGGCGTGCCGCAGGACGTGCGGGCTGACCCGGGCGCGCTCGACGCCGGCGTCGAGCGCGGCTTCGTCGAGCAGTTGCGCGAACCGCCGCGGGGTCAGGCGGCGGTCCTTGCCGCGTGAGGGAAACAGCCAGGGATTGGCCTTGTCGCCCTGCGGCAGGAAGCCGGGGCGGACCGCCAGATAGGCCTTGATGGCGGTCCGGGCCGCGCCGTTCAGCGGGGCCAGGCGCTCCTTGCCCCCCTTGCCCTTCACGATCAGATAGGCCGGGTCGCGCGCCACGGCGCTGAGCGACAGGGCGCAAAGCTCGGAGACCCGCAAGCCCGAGGCGTAGATCAGCTCCACCATGCAGCCCAGGCGCAGGCCCTGGGCGCCGTCGCGCCCGCTGGCGGCGGCGATCAGCCGGTCCACCTCGTCGCGGCTCAGCACCTTGGGCAAGGTGAGGCCCTTCCGCGGCGCGTCCACCCGCCGCGACGGATCGTCGGGTCGCCAGCCCTCCGCCAGCACGAAGCGGTAGAATTGCCGCAGCGCCGCGCGCCGCCGAGCCGCCGTCGCCGGCGCCAGACCGCGGGCGCCGAGCTGGGCGAAATAGGCCTCCACCGCCTCGGCGCCCGCTTCCGCCAGGCCGCCGCCGTCGCCGCGAGCGCGTAGGAAGGCCTCGGCGTCGGCCAGGTCCTTGGCGTAGGCCACGAGCGTGTTGCGCGCGGCGGCGCGCTCCACCGCCATCATCTCCAGGAAGGCCTCGGCCCAGCCGGCGCCCAGGGCGCTCATTTCAGCGCCAGCAGGCCTTCGAGCGCGAAGGCGCGGGCGTCGGCCTCGAGCCCCACGGCGCCGAGCGCGCGGACGATGCGGGTCCGGTCGCCGGGGGCCGGGCCGGCCGCGCCGGCGTCGGCGCAGATCCACAGCGCCAGCAGCGCCGTCTCGCCCAGCCGCCGGGCCTCGGCCGCCAGGTCCAGCGTCAGGTCGCGGGCGGCCGAGCCCTTGCCCTCGGCCACGGGGAAGGCCGCCAGTTCGGCGCGCGGGCCCTCGCCCAGGGGCGCCCCGAGCGCCGCCAGGTAGAGCGCCGCCGTCTGCGGCCGCGCCCGCGCCTTGGGATCGCCGAGGCCGCCGCGCTCTACGAGGCGGTCGAGGGTGGGGCCGTCGGGCTTGCCGGCCGCCACCGCCAGGGCCGCGTCCAGGATCGCCAGGTCCGTGGCGCTCACGGCCGCCGCCGCCGGGTCCTGCGCCAGCCCGGCGCGGATCTGCTGCGCCCGGGCGAGATCGCCGGCGCCCAGGGCGATCAGCGCCGCCCGCGCCTCGCCGGGGCCCGGCTCCACCACCCAGGTCGGCGGCCCCGGGTCGGCGTCGCTGAAGGCGGCGGCCACCGCGGGCGCGGGCTTGGCCGCGGCGAGGTCGAGGCCGAGGTCGCGCGACAGGGCGTAGTCCAGCCCGTTGCGCAGCGACGCCGCGCCCGGCTTCGCGGCCCCGCCCAGCTTCGCGCCCATCAGCCGGGCGTAGGTCGCGTCGGCCGCCTTCGCCTGGGCGAGGTCGAAGGTGAGCTGGGCGGCGGAGGCCTGCCCTGCGCGGGCCTGGCAATAGGCCCGCAGCCGCAGCCAGTAGATATCGTCGCGCCCCGACCCGAGCGCGCCGGCGATGGAGCAGGCGCGGTCGTCGTCCCGGGTGAGCAGCGCGGCCTCGGCGGCGGCCTTGGAGAGCTCCGAATCACGCTCCAGGCCGGGGGTGCGCGACAGGATCGTGGCGCCGGCCTTGAGATCGCCCTGGGCGATCAGCGCCGCCACCCGCGTTCCCGCCAGGGCCCCGTCGCGGCCGGCGCCGGCCGGCCCGTTCGCGCCCGCCGCCAGCACCCGCCGCGCCAGGGCCGCAGCCGCCGGCGACAGGGGCTTGGCGGCCAGCAACGGGAACACCGCGCGGGCGACTCCGGCGGAAGTCCCCCGCCAGAGTTCCGGCGGCAGGCCGGTGTCGCGGCCGGCGGCGGAGAACAGGTCCGGCGCGGCCAGGGGCGCCACCTCCACCGGCTGGGCGGCGGCTGGCGCCGCGAGCGTAATCGCGCCGAACCAGGCGGCCGCAAGCTTGAGCTGGGTCATGGCGACACCATAGCCCATTGCGTGAAGTTGGCGCGAGCCCGGCGGCTCGTGTATGCGTGGGTCGCCCATGGACCGCTACGCACCGCTGAGAACCCGCACCATCGCCCTGGTGGGCCTGATGGGCGTGGGCAAGTCGAGCGTCGGGCGCCGCCTGGCGGCCGCTCTCGACATGCCCTTCCGCGACGCCGACCTGGAGGTGGAGGCCGCCGCCGGGCGTTCGATCACCGACATCTTCGCCGACCTGGGCGAGCCGGCCTTCCGCGAGGGGGAGCGGCGGGTGATCTCGCGCCTGCTGGACGAGCCGCCCCATGTCCTGGCCACCGGCGGCGGCGGCTTCATCAATGACGAGACCCGCCGGCTGCTCAAGGCCAGGACCGTCTCGGTGTGGCTGAAGACCGACCTGGACGTGCTGGCCCGCAGGCTGGCGCGCAAGGACAACCGCCCGCTGCTGCAGGGCAAGGACACCCTGGCCGTGCTGGCGGAGCTCGCGGCCAAGCGCGACCCGATCTACGCCCTGGCCGACATCACCGTGGAGACCGGCGACTCGGCCCACCACGTGACCGTCGACCAGATCATCCAGGCCCTGACCGCCTACCTGGAAAGCCAGCCGCAATGACGACCGCCGTGGCTGTGGGCCTGGGCGCCCGGGCCTATGAGGTGCTGATCGCCCCCGGGCTGCTGGACGCGGCGGGGGCCAGGATCGCGCCGTTCCTGAAGCGTCGGCGCGTGGCGGTGGTGAGCGACGAGACCGTCTGGGCCCTGCACGGGGCGCGGCTCACCGCGTCGCTGGCGGCGGCCGGGATCGAGTCCTTCCCCATCGTCGTGCCACCCGGCGAACAGACCAAGAGCTTCGAGGGTCTGGCCGGGCTCAGCGACGGGCTGCTGGCGCTGGCCCTCGACCGCGGCGACCTGCTCGTGGCCTTCGGCGGCGGCGTGGTGGGCGACCTCACCGGCTTCGCCGCGGCGATCTACAAGCGCGGCGTCGACTTCGTCCAGATCCCCACCACCCTCTTGGCCCAGGTGGATTCCTCCGTGGGGGGCAAGACCGCCATCGACACGCCGCGCGGCAAGAACCTGATCGGCGCCTTCCACCAGCCGCGGCTGGTGCTGGCCGACCTGGACGTGCTGGGAACCCTGTCCGAGCGGGAGATGCGCGCCGGCTACGCCGAGGTGGTCAAGTACGGCCTGTTGGGCGACTTTTCCTTCTTCGAGTGGCTGGAGGCGAACGGCCCCGGCGTGCTGGCCCGCGAGCCGCAGGCCCTGGCCCACGCCGTGGCGCGCTCGGTGGAGATGAAGGCCGAGATCGTCGCCGAGGACGAAACGGAGCAGGGCCGCCGCGCCCTCCTGAACCTCGGCCACACCTTCGGCCACGCCCTGGAGGCGGAGACCGGCTACGGCGCGGCCCTGCTGCACGGCGAGGCCGTGGCGGCGGGCCAGGCCCTGGCCTTCCGCTTCTCGGCGGAGCTGGGCCTCTGCCGGCGCCAGGACGCGGCGCGGGCCGCAGCCGCCATCGCCGCGGCCGGCCTGCCCATCGCCCTGGACCAGGTCCCCGGCGGGCCGTTCCCCGCCGACCGACTGGTCGGGCACATGGCGCAGGACAAGAAGGCCGAGGGCGGCCGGCTGACCTTCGTGCTCGCCCGGGGCCTCGGCGAGGCCTTCGTGGCCAAGGACGTCGACGCCGGCGCCGTACGGGATTTTCTGATCAAGGAGGGAGCTTCGGCATGACCGCGATCATGGCGCTGGCGCCGATCGTGTTCGCCCTGCTCGCCGTCTCGGCCTTGTTCTCCGCCGCGGAGACCGCGCTGACGGGGGCCAGCCGCTCGCGCATGCACCAACTCGAGCGCGAGGGCGACCGCTCGGCGCGGCGGGTGAATCGGCTGCTGTCCGACCAGGAGACGATGATCGGGGCGGTGCTGCTGGGCAACAACCTGATCAACATCCTGGCTTCGGCGCTGACCACCCAGGTGATCACCCGCGCCATCCCCGGGGCCTGGGGCGTCGCCGCCGCCACCGGCATCATGACCGTGCTAGTGCTGGTGTTCGCCGAGGTGCTGCCCAAGACCCTCGCCATCGTGCGCTCGGACGAGGTGGCCCGCTGGCTGTCGGCGCCCACGCTGCTGGTGGTGCGCCTGTTCGGGCCGATCATCTACACCATCCAGTGGATCGTGCGCCGGACGCTGCGGCTGTTCGGGGTCAAGCTGGACATGGCCGTGGACGTGCTGGCCGCGCACGAGGAGATTCGCGGGGCGGTGGAGTACCACCATTCCGAAGGCCTGGTGGAGAGCCGCGACCGCCAGATGCTGGGCGGCGTGCTGGACCTCTCGGAGATGGACGTCACCCAGGTGATGGTGCACCGCACGGCCATGGCGGTCGTCGACGTCGACCAGCCGCCGCGCGAACTGATGCGGGCGATGCTGGCCACCGGCCATACCCGCGTGCCGCTCTGGCGCGACGAGCCCGAGAACATCATTGGCGTGCTGCACGCCAAGGACCTGCTGCAGGCGATCGACGAGGCGGATGGCAGGGTCGACGCCCTCGACGTCGCCGGCCTCGCCCGCGACCCCTGGTTCATCCCCGAGACCACCAACCTGAAGGACCAGCTCACGGCCTTCCTGCGCCGGCAGAACCATTTCGCCCTCGTGGTGGACGAGTACGGCGCGCTGGAGGGCCTGATCACCCTGGAGGACATCCTCGAAGAGATCGTCGGCGAGATCGAGGACGAGCACGACGTGGCCGTGCGCGGCGTGAAGCCCCAGCCCGACGGCTCGGTGATCGTCGACGGCGGCGTGGCGATCCGCGACCTGAACCGGGCGATGAACTGGGACCTGCCCGACGATGAGGCGGTGACCGTGGCTGGCCTGGTGATCCACGAGGCCCAGGCCATCCCCGAGACCCGCCAGACCTTCGCCTTCCACCGGCGTCGCTTCGAGGTGCTGCAGCGCAAGGGCAATCAGCTGACCTTGCTGAAGATCTCCGCGCCGACGCCGGAGCCGGAGGGCTTCCTGGACTAGATTGCGGCGGGGGGAACTCTCGGCGGCCGACCGGCGTTCTATAACGCCGTCGCTGCGCTGGATTGGGGGGAAGCCGACCCGTGGGCATCGCCGATCTGGACAATTTGCATAGGGTTCGGGCGCTGGAATCGCGGACTGCAGAGATCGAGGCGGCGCTGGCCGAAGAGCGCCGCCGCACCGACGCCCTGAACCGCATCGCCGCCGCGATCGCCGCGGGCGGCGACCTGGCGGGCGTCGTCCAGGCCGTGGTGGACGGCGGCGTGGAGCTCACCGCCGCGGCCTTCGGGGCCTTCTTCTACAACGTCGACGACCCGCGGGGCGAAAGCTACACGCTCTACACCCTGTCGGGCGCGCCGCGTTCGGCGTTCGAGCGCTTCCCGATGCCGCGCAACACCTTGGTGTTCGAGCCCACCTTCACCGGCGAAGGGATCGTGCGCTCCGAGGACATCACCCGCGATCCGCGCTACGGCCATAACACGCCCTACCACGGCATGCCCGAGGGTCACCTGCCGGTGCGCAGTTACCTGGCCGCGCCGGTGAAGGGCCGCGACGGCGAGGTGCTGGGCGGGCTGTTCTTCGGCCACCCCGACGCCGCCGCCTTCCCGGAACGGCTGGAGACCCTGATGGAGGGCCTGGCCGGCCAGGCCGCCGTCGCCATCGAAAACATGCGGCTGAACGAGGCCGCGCGGCTGGAGGTGGCCGAACGGCGCCGCGCCGAGCTGGCCCTGGCCGACACCGAGGCGCGGTTCCGTCTGATCGCCGACACCATCCCCACCCTGTGCTGGATGGCCCGGGCCGACGGCCACATCGTCTGGTACAATCGCCGCTGGTACGAATACACCGGCACGACGTCGGACCAGGTGACCGGCTGGGGCTGGCGGGCGGTCCACGCGCCGGCCACGCTGCCCGAGGTGGAGGCGCGCTGGAACGCGTCGCTGGCTACCGGCGAGCCCTTCGAGATGGTGTTCCCGCTGCGCGGCGCCGACGGCGTCTTCCGGCCGTTCCTCACGCGCATCGAGCCCACGCTCGACCCCCAGACCGGCGAGATCGTCCGCTGGTTCGGGGTCAATGTGAACGTGGCCGCCGAGACCTCCGCGCGCGAGCGGCTGCAGTTCGCGCTCTCGGCCGGCCGGATGGGCTCCTGGGAGCTCGAGGTGCCCTCGCGCGCCTACGTCGCCTCCGACCAGTGCAAGATGAACTATGGGCGCATGCCCGAGGAGACCTTCACCTTCGACGACCTCGTCGCCTCGATCCACCCCGAAGACCGCGAGCGCATGCGCAGCGCCATGGACGTCGCGATCCGCACCGGCGCGGAGTACGACATTGAATACCGCGCCATCCATCCGTCGGGGGAGGTCCGCTGGGTGCATGTGCGCGGTCGCGCCGCCGACACCGCCGATTCGGGCGGCGTTCGGCGGATGGCCGGCGTCTCCATGGACATCACCGAGCGCAAGCGCGCCGAGGAGCGCCAGCGCCTGCTGCTCAACGAGCTGAACCACCGGGTCAAGAACACGCTGGCCACCGTCCAGTCGATCGCCGGCCAGACCCTGCGCACCGCCGCCACCGCCGACCAGTTCCGCGATTCGTTCGAGGCCCGGCTGGTGGCCCTGTCGCAGACCCACAACCTGCTCACCGATCAGAACTGGGAGGGCGCCAGCCTGCACGCCCTGCTGGTCATGGAACTCAGCCCGCACGCCGGCCGCAGCCGTGACGGCGCGCGCTTCAGCCTGGACAGCGACCGCGACGTGCGCCTGACGCCCAAGGCCGCGGTGGCCCTGGGGATGGCGTTGCACGAACTGACAACCAATGCGGTGAAGTACGGCGCCCTGTCGGTTCCCGACGGCCGCGTCGCCCTGCGCTCGCGGGTCGAAGGCGGGATGCTGGTCATCGAGTGGCGCGAGCTCGGCGGGCCGCCGGTGGCCCCGCCGTCGCGCCGCGGTTTCGGCGGCCGGCTGCTCGAAGAGGGCCTGGCCAGAGAACTCGACGGCGAGGTTCGACTTGACTATGACCCCGGCGGCCTGTCTTGCCGTATGGAGCTGCCGTTGAACGCCCTGGAGCCGGACGAATGAGCGACTCCGAAAGTCTCGTTGGCCTGCGCGTGCTGGTCGTCGAGGACGAGATGATGGTCTCGATGCTGATCGAGGACATGCTTGGCGACCTCGGCTGCACCGTCGTGGGTCCCGCCTCGCGCCTCGACGAGGCGATCGCGCTCGCCAACTCCGCCGAGCTCGACTGCGCGGTCCTCGACGTCAACCTCGGCGGCCAGCCGATCTTCCCGCTCGCCGACATCCTGCGGGCCAAGGGCGCGCCCTTCGCCTTCGCCACCGGCTACGGCGACGCCGGCCTGCGCGAGGTGGACCGCGGCTCTCCCGTCCTGCAGAAGCCCTTCCGCGAAGGCGACCTGGCCCAGGTGTTGGGCCTCCTCCGGGCGATGTCGCGCTAAGCGGACCACAATCAACAACCGCTCATTCCCGCCTGCGCGCTATCGGATTCACACATCTCCCGGCGGAGGGCAGTCGCCGGAAACGCCCCCCTCTCCACGAGGAATCGGGGGGAGAGGACGGGTGAGGGGGCCGCTCCGCCGCAAAGCGCTGCAGACCGGGCCGCAGGTGGCGTCTTCGGCGCGCCCCTCACCCATCCTCCCCGCAAGCGGGGCGAGGGGCGCGCGCGGCGTCGTGAGATGTGTGAGTGCCGTAGCGCCTGCGCGGGGATGAGCAGCGTATTCGGGAGAATTCTTGGGGCGGGCCTCACCCCTCCCCGGGCGCCAGCGCCGTCACCGAAAGCGCATGCACCGGGCCGGCCATTTCGGCGCTCAGCGCCCGATAGACCATCCGCTGGCGGGCGACCCGGGGCGCGCCGCGAAAGCTCTCCGACTCGATGGTGACGTTGAAATGGCTCTCGCCGCCGGGCGTGGCGCCCGAATGGCCGGCATGGCGTGCGGAATCGTCCTCGATTTCGAGCCGGGTCGGCGCGAACTCGGCGGTGAGCTTGTCACGGATAGCGTCGAATATGGCGCCCATCGTCGGCATCTTCAATTCTGGAAAAGGGACTCTCGGGACCGCATACTTGGGCCATGGCCAACGCGTTTCAATATAAGCCCAAGTTCCTGGATATCCGGGTGCGGCCGCCCAAGCCCGAAGAGGAGGCCGCCGCCGAGGACGTGAACGCGCTGAAGCCCGGCGAGCGGGCCTGCGACAATCCCGGCTGCCGCATGGCCGCCACCGCGCGGGCCCCCAAGTCCCGGGAGATGCTCAACGAGCACTACTGGTTCTGCCAGCCGCACGCAGCCGAGTACAACCGCAACTGGAACTTCTTCGCCGGCATGAGCGAGGGCGAGATCCGCGCCCGCCAGGAGGAGGAGCTGTTCACCGGCGGGCGGCCCACCTGGGACTTCAAGGCCTCATCCAACTCCCGCGAGAGCGGCGCCTTCAACGCCCGCGCCGGCCGCGGGCGGCCAGGCTTCCGCGACCCGTTCAACATGTTCGGCTACAACGCCGGCAAGCCCATGGCCGAGCCCGCCGGCCGCCAGTTGGGCAAGCTCGAGCGCAATGCGCTGGCCGACCTCGACCTTGACGAGAACGCCGAGAGCGCGCAGATCCGCGCCCGCTACACCGAGCTGGTCAAGCGCTGCCACCCCGACGCCAACGGCGGCGACCGCTCGTCGGAAGACAAGCTGCAGCGCGTGATCCGCGCCTATCAGGCCTTGCGAAAGGCCGGAATGGTCTGACAGGCTTGCGAATGCGCCGTCTGGGCCGCCCGCCCGCCCGCCAACACCCTTGCGTCACGCCCAATACCCTGTAATCGCTCCGCGCCATGACCGCCTTCGACACCACCGAGGACAAGCTCGTCACCCTCACGCCCGACCGGAAGGTCTCGGTGCGCGACACCTTCGGCGTGGACTTCGACATGGAGGTGCCCGCCTTCGGCGAGCGCGACCCCCACGTGCCGGACCTGGACGAGGCCTACAAGTTCGACCCCGAGACCACCAAGGCGATCTGCGCCGGCTTCGCCTTCGACCGCCGGGTGATGGTCCAGGGCTACCACGGCACCGGCAAGTCGACCCACATCGAGCAGGTGGCCGCCCGGCTCAACTGGCCGTTGGTGCGGGTGAACCTGGACAGCCACGTGTCGCGGATCGACCTCGTGGGCAAGGACGCCATCGTCCTGAAGGACGGCAAGCAGGTCACCGAGTTCCGCGAGGGCATGCTGCCCTGGGCGATCCAGCGGCCCATCGCGCTGGTCTTCGACGAATACGACGCCGGCCGCCCGGACGTGATGTTCGTGATCCAGCGGGTGCTGGAGGCGCAGGGCAAGCTGACCCTGCTCGACCAGAACCGGGTGATCCGGCCGAACCCCTGGTTCCGACTGTTCTCGACCACCAACACCATCGGCCTGGGCGACACCACCGGCCTCTACCACGGCACTCAGCAGATCAACCAGGGCCAGATGGACCGCTGGTCGATCGTCACCACGCTCAACTACCTGGCCCACGACGTGGAGGCCGAGATCGTGCTGGCCAAGGCGCCCGGCTACAGCTCCACCGAGGGCAAGCGGACCATCGCGGCCATGGTCCGCGTGGCCGACATGACCCGCAACGCCTTCATGAACGGCGACATCTCCACCGTCATGAGCCCTCGCACGGTGATCACCTGGGCCCAGAACGCCGAGATCTTCAACGGCGACATCGGCCTGGCCTTCCGCATGACCTTCCTGAACAAGTGCGACGAGCTGGAGCGCGGCACCGTCGCCGAGTTCTTCCAGCGCGCCTTCGGGACCGACCTGCCGGAAAGCACGGCGCGGGTGCGGGTCGCCTAGACCTTTCCGGTTCAGATGGAATCATCTGAACCGGACAAAAAGGGTCTATCTTCCAAAGGTTAGAGCGTGACGGGCGCTTCAACCGGCATCCACTTGAAGCTGTCACGCTCTAGACCCGGTCGATGAACCGCACGATCCGGTCCACGCCCCTGGCCCGGGCGCGCGCCAGATCGGCCACGGATCTTTTCTCGACGTCGTAGATCGCCTGCCAGCAGGTCCGTGCGCCCCGCGCGAATTGCAGGGCGAGGCCGCGCACGAGCTGGCGTCGCGCCGGATTGCCGACGATCCATTCGATGAACCAGCCCGGCGAGCCGTGCGTCGTCATCACCGCGAACCGGCGCACCTGTGTCAGGTGGTGCGTGCGGAACACGCCGCCCTCCATGGAGAAGGCGACGCCCGGCTGCCAGATCCGGTCGAGCCAGCCCTTGAGCATGGCCGGCAGCCCGTACCACCAGGTGGGATAGACGAAGATCAGCCCCTCGCAGTCCCGCAGCGCGGCCACATGCGCCGCGACCCCGGCCTCCGCGCTGCGGGCTTGCCGGTGCGCCCGCCAGGACTCCGCATCGAGCACCGGGTCGAAGCCCTCGCCGTAGAGGTCGATGACCCGGACAGCGTGCCGGGCTTTCAGTCGCTCGACGAGTTCGGCCAGGATCGTGGCCTGGAAGCTCGTCGGGTCCGGATGGCTAAAGACGACAAGGATCTGCATGGCGCCGCCACTCTTTCATTGCCGACCGGCGTCCTCAAACTCCGGAAGCAGCGCCGCGCCGTGCTGCAACCCCCACGACGGCGCCTGGGAGGAGGATGGGCGGCGACGTCACCCACGCGCGGACGTTTTCAAGGCGCGCCCGGGGCGGATTTCCGCCGCTGGCCGCTAGCCCGCACGCCGATGTCGGCGATGAACATCGCCAAGCAGACGGCGTCGACCTCTGAAACAGGGGGCGGCGAGGCGTTGGTACAGCCCAGGTGCGGGAAGAACCCTCGCGCGTCGTCGATTCAAGCCCTGAAGGTCAGAACGCTCCAATTCTTTGGTGGCCTTGCAACATTTATCAACGTCATCCGTTGCACCCGCACGCCAATAGGAAGAGATACCATGCCTAATAAAACATTCTTCGCATCGCTCCTTGCCTCGAGCGCCATGGCTTTGGCGATCACGACCCCGGCCCATGCCGGCAAGGCCGATCGCGCTCGCGAAGCCATCGCCGCCGCAGAAGCCAAGATCCACACGGCCGAATCCATCGGCACGAGCACCGAAGCGCCGCGCGAGACGGCCGACGCACGGGCAGCCCTGGCGGTCGCCAAGGTAAATCTGGCGACGGGTCACAAGACGACTTCAATCGCGGAGGCTATCCGGGCTTCGACCCTCGCCGACACCGCCATCGCCGAACTGCAGCGGCGTAGGGACGAGTCCGTCGTCGCTGCGCAGGAGGCGCAGAGGGAAGATGTCGCCGCGGCCCAGAACCAGGCGGCCACCGCGCAGCAGCAGGCCGTCACCGCGCAGCAACAGGCTGCGGAAGCCAACTCACGCGCCAACGCCGCCCAGCAATCTGCGGTGATGTCGGCGGCTGACGCGGCGGCCGCGCGCAACGCGGCGGCGCTGGCTGCGCAGACCGCCCAGCCGGCGCAAGTCGAGACCACCGTCACGACCCAGCAGCCGGGCAGTTCGCATCGTACCACGCGAACCCACGTGACCCGGCGCACGACAGCTCCTGTGGCCGCCCCTACGGGCACGGTCACCACGACGACCAAGGTGACCACACCGCCCTGATCGGAGCGGTTGATCAGCGCGGCCGTACTTGTACGGCCGCGCCGGCCGCTGGGTGGAATGGCTTGGCGCAAAAAATCCTCGCCGATCCGTCCGGTGGTGATATTCTCGTTTCGTTCCAAAGGCGGCCGTAAGGGCGGTCTGGCGGTGTTTGTTCGCCACCCTGAAAGCGTGCTCACCACCTTAAGGGACGCGGAGTCGTACCCCTCATAAGTAGCTGATTGTATATATCTTATCGCCTTCCAAGGCGTATGCCGACCGGACGCTGAGGGGCTGACCGGCCCGCCGCCTGTCACCACGTCCCGCGACGCCGTCCGGCCTCCGGGGCGGCAAGAAGACGCCCGCCCCGGAGGCCGGAGCGGGCGCGCACTTTCGGAAGAAGGAAGGCTATCCGCCGGTGATCTTGCGGCCGGCGAAGACGCCGAGCGCCAGGAACAGCAGGAAGCCAACCACGAAGACGAAGAACAGCAGCTTGGCGATGCCGGCGGCCGCACCGGCGACGCCGGTGAAGCCCAGGCCGCCCGCGATAAGGGCGACCACGGCGAAGATCAGGGCCCATCTCAACATGTCGAACTCCAGGTCATGCAACGCGAGGTGTGGTGCCTGGGGAACGCAGCCTCCGGCGTCCCGTTCCGCCGCCGGCGCGCCGGCCGATTTCCGCCTTCGCCTGGCCGGCGCCTTGCTTTATTGACGGAGCCACATGGTCAAGACCCCGGAAAGCCCCCTGGAGCCGTTCAAGCGCGCCCTGGCCAACGCCGCCCGCTCGCTGGCGGAGTCGGCGGACCTGGAGGTGGTCTATTCCGGCGAGGGGCCCTTGCTGGCCGGCCAGCGGGTGGTGCTGCCGCACCCGCCGCGCGACCTGACCCCCATGGACGCCGCGCGCATCCGCGGCCTGGCCGACCAGATGGCGTTGCGGGTCGCCCACCACGATCCGCTGGCCCACGCCCGCGGCCGGCCGCGCTCGGCGCAGGGCGCGCCGGTCTATGACGCCATCGAACAGGCGCGCATCGAGGCCATCGGCGCCAACGCCCTGGGCGGCGTGCGTCAGAACCTTACGGCGGTGCTCGAGCACGCCTACGCGAAGCGCGCCTTCAACCAGGCCGAGGCCCTGGCCAATCCGCCGCTGGCCGAGGTGGTGGGCCTGCTGGCGCGCGAGCGGCTGACCGGCGAGCCGCCGCCGCCCATGGCCCGGCCGATCGTCGACCTGTTCCGCAAGGAGATCGAGGCCAAGGCCGGCGCCGACCTCGACCGCCTGGGCGAGGCGTTGGCCAACCAGAAGGCCTACGCCCGCATCGCCCGGGCGATCCTGCGCGACCTGGCCATGGGCGACGAGCTTTCCGATCCCTCCGACGACGACCAGGACGAGGAGGATTCCAGCCAGGACGGCGAGCCCCAGGACTCCGAGGACCAGGACGGCGAGGGCGAAGGCCAGTCGCCGCAGCAGACGGTCATGGACGACGAGGACGCCACCCGCCAGGAGAGCGAGGACTCCGACAGCCAGTCCATGCAGGCTGATGAGGACGCCGAGGCCGAGGATTCCGACCAGCCGCCGGAACTGGGCGACGGCGACCAGCCGGCCCGCCCGGACATGAAGGGCGAGAGCAAGGCGATCACCTACCGGGTCTTCACCACCGCCCACGACGAGGTCGTCGCCGCCGAGGAGCTGTGCGAGCCGGAGGAGCTGGGCCGCCTGCGCGCCTACCTCGACCAGCAACTGGCCAGCCTGTCGAACGTGGTCTCGCGCCTGGCCAATCGGCTGCAGCGCAAGCTGCTGGCGCAGCAGAACCGCGCCTGGAGCTTCGATCTGGAGGAGGGCATCCTCGACGCCGCCCGCCTGACCCGGGTGATCATCGACCCCAGCACCCCGCTCTCCTTCAAGGAGGAGCAGGACACCGAGTTCCGCGACACGGTGGTGACGATCCTGATCGACAATTCCGGCTCCATGCGCGGCCGCCCGATCATGGTGGCCGCGGTCTGCGCCGACATCCTGGCCCGCACCCTGGAGCGGTGCGGGGTGAAGACCGAGATCCTCGGCTTCACCACCCGGGCCTGGAAAGGCGGCTCGTCCCGCGAGGACTGGCTGAAGGCCGGCAAGCCCGCGCAGCCCGGCCGGCTGAACGACCTGCGCCACATCATCTACAAGTCCGCCGACGCGCCCTGGCGCCGAGCGCGGCGCAACCTCGGCCTGATGATGCGCGAGGGCCTCTTGAAGGAGAACATCGACGGCGAGGCCCTGATGTGGGCGCACCAGCGGCTGATCGGCCGGCCCGAGCAGCGCCGCATCCTGATGGTGATCTCCGACGGCGCGCCGGTGGACGATTCGACCCTGTCGGTGAACTCCGGCCACTATCTGGAGCGCCACCTGCGCGAGGTGATCGGCGAGATCGAGACCAAGAGCCCGGTGCAGCTCATCGCCATCGGCATCGGCCACGACGTGACCCGCTACTACCGCCGGGCCGTGACCATCGTCGACGTGGAGCAGCTGGCCGGCGCCATCGTCGAACAGCTCGCCGAGCTGTTCGAGGAAGAGCCGCGTCGGGTGACCCGCGCGGCCGCCGCCCTGCTGCAGCCGCCGCCCAACACCCAGGGGCCGCAAGGCGGCGTGCGGCGGTCGACCTTCAAGGAAGTCCGCAGGGCGGTGGCGTGATCCGCGCCGGGCGAGCGTCCGGCCTGATCGCCATCGCCGCGCTGGCCGCCTGCGCCCCGGGGCCGGCGCCGCTGCCCCAGGCGCCGCTCCCCGCCGGCCCCGGGATCGTCATCAAAGCCGAGGCCGTCCCGCTGGACCCCTCCGACCCGGCCCGGGAGCGCCTGGGCGACTTCGCCTACGCCGGCGGACTGCAGCTCACCTCCGACCAGACCTCGCGCCTGCACGGCCTGTCCGACCTGAAGGTCGCGCCCGACGGGCGGCTGTGGAGCGTGAGCGACGACGGAGGCGACCTCCTGGAAGCGCGCCTGGCGCTGGACGCCGCGGGCCGGCTCGTGGGCGTGACGGACGCGCGGCTGAGCGTCCTGACCGACGAGGGCGGCAAGCCCCTGCAGGGCAAGTTCGAGAGCGACGCCGAAGGTCTGGCGGTGATGCCGGACGGCGACCGGCTGGTGAGCTTCGAGCGCCACCACCGCATCTGGCTCTACCCGGCGGCAGGCGGCCCGCCCCACGCGGTCCCCGCGCCCGACGAGGCCTTTCCGGAGAACGAGGGCATGGAGGCCCTGGCCGCCCTGCCTGCCGCCGGGCCGGACGCCTATGTGGTGGGCGCGGAGTCCACGGGCCACACCTGGACCTGCCGCCTCTCCGGGGGGTGTGCGGCAGGCTATACGGTGGAAGTTCCGCCCGGCGCCGGCCTGGTGGCCGCCGCGCCCCTGCCCGATGGCCGGATCGCCTGGCTGATCCGCGCCTGGAGCCCGCTCACCGGCGTGCGCGTCACCCTGACCGTCCGCGACCCGGCCGGTGCGGAGATCGACAGGATGGTTATCGCCCCGCCGCTCTCGGCGGACAATTTCGAGGGCCTGGCCGCCCTGCCCGCCGCCGATGGCCGCATCCGCTTCTACCTGATCTCGGACGACAATTTCGCGCCCAACCAGCGGACCTTGCTGTTCGCCTTCGACTGGACGCCCAAACCCCAAAAGGGAGATCCGCCGTGAGCCGCACCGACGTCACCATCCCGTCCCCGGACGGCGACATCCGCGCCTTCGTCTTCAAGCCCGACCAGGGCCAGGGCCCCTGGCCCACCGTGCTGTTCATCATGGACGGCCTGGCGATCCGCCCCGCCCTCTACGAGATGGGCGAGCGGCTGGCGTCCCACGGCTATTACGTGCTGCTGCCGGACATGTTCTGGCGCGTCGGCCCCTATGAGCCGATGGACGTCAAGGCGGTGTTCTCCGACGAGGCCAAGCGCAAGGAGCTGTTCGGCAAGTTCCTGCCCTCCACCAATCCGACGAAGTCGATGGCCGACGTGGGAGCCTGCCTCGATTGGCTGGGCCAGCAGCCGCAGGCCAAGGCCGACAAGATCGGGATGATCGGCTACTGCATGGGCGGCGCCATCTGCCTACGGGCCGCAGCCGCCTACCCCGACCGGATCGCCGCGGTGGGCGCCTTCCACGCGGGCAACGTCGCCACCGACGCGCCCGAGAGCCCTCACCTGCTGGCGCCGAAGATCAAGGCCAAGGTGCTGGTGGCGGGCGCCGACAAGGACGCCGGCTTCGATGACGCCGCCTGCGCGCGGCTGGACAAGGCGATGAAAGACGCCGGCGTCGACGCCGAGGTGACCATCTGGCGCGGCGCCCTGCACGGCTACGCCCCGAAGGACACGCCGGTCTACAACGAGGCCGCCGCCGAACGTCACTGGCGCGAGATGCTGGCGCTGTTCGACGGGACCCTGAGGTAGCGTCACCTCAATTCTTCCAGAAGGTCGCCCAGTCCGCAGCGGCGCGAAAAATGCTGGGCCACCGCCAGCGAGCGTCGCGCCTATTGCATCAATCATGACGGCAAGGTTGGCTGGCCCCCTCTGCAAACCAGATAGGTTCGACCGGCGATGACCTTGATCGGTGAACTCGTGCTCGATTTGGCGGACTCGGACCAAAAGGTGGTCGCTCGGCTATTCGCTCCCGAGCAGGCTGCCGGTCGAAACGAGTGGACATGTCGGTTCGAGATCGGCGAACCGTTCGACTAAAGCATGGGGATTCATGGCGAAACCAGCATGCAGGCTCTGGCCCTTGCACTAAGCGCCCTTTCCGTGACTCTGTATTGCTCAGAGGAATACAGGTCGGGCACGCTGGGCATATTCGGCGAGTTTGGTGGATATCTCTCGATTCCCGCGCCGCAAGTAGCGCTCGACGAGGCCCCGTATCCCTTTTAGCAGCGAAGCTTGGGACGTTACTCCGCGCCCCCGGAGGACACGCTTAACGCCTATGCCGTTTCAACAGACCATAGCGATCCTGCTTGCACCATCGTCACCCTCTTCGTGCGCCAATGACCCATAAGCAAAAAAGGCCGCCCGACGGGCGGCCTTTTCGGAACCGATGGAGTGGCGCCTCAGGCGGCGGGCTGCGCCGTGAGTTTGGCCTTCACCTGGCGCTTGATCTTGCGGGCGCGGGGCGACAGCTGCTCGTCGCGGGACTTCAGCAGGAAGGCGTCGAGGCCGCCGCGGAAGTCGACGGTGCGCAGCGCCGCGTTCGAGATGCGCAGGCGGTAGCTCTGGCCCAGGGATTCGGAGGCCAGGGTGGAGGGCGACAGCGCCGGCAGGAAGCGGCGCTTGGTCTTGACGTTCGAGTGGCTCACGTTGTGACCGACCATCGGGCCAATCCCAGTGAGTTCGCAGCGGCGCGACATGGCGAAACCTTCGCATGGAAACAGGTGCGTCGGACAGCGGGCCCGCGCGGGAGCGGGCGATATAGAGGAAGCAGCCGCCTCGCGTCAAGCCGCAGACCAGCCGATCCCGTGGGCGTCGGACGATCCAATTGTGGTCCGGACGCTTTGAGATACAATACCTTGTGGTGAACAAAGGTCGAATGGAGCCGAGTCACTGATTCGGTCCCGGTTTGTTGCGCCCGCGTTCCAGGGCCTGCGCATCGCCAGGATCGAGCCTCCCGCCCCGTCTCTTTTTTCAGCGCCCCGGCGAAAACCCGGCTACGAGCTTGGGCCATGACCACCGTCGCCGCCCCCGCCTTCGACGCCGCCTATCCGGCCCCGCGCACCGCCTGGACGGCCGTGGGCGTGCTCCTGGTCCTCTACGCCCTGTCCATGATCGACCGGCAGATCATCTCGCTGATGGTCGGCGACCTGCGCCATGACCTGGGGATCTCGGACTTCCAGATCAGCCTGTTGCAGGGCTTCTCGTTCGCCCTGCTCTACTGCATCCTGGGCCTGCCGTTCGGCATGGCCGTGGACCGGCTCCCCCGACGCAACGTCATCTGTTTCGGGGTGCTGGTCTGGGCGACCGCCGCCACCTGCTGCGGCCTGGCGCAGAACTTCCCGCAGCTGCTAGCGGCGCGCACCCTGGTGGGCGCGGGCGAAGCGGCCCTGGCGCCGGCCGCCTATTCGATCCTCAGCGACATGTTCCCCAAGCGGCGGCTGACCATGGCGCTGTCGATCTACACCATCGGCGCCACCATCGGCTCGCAGGCGTCGCTGGCGCTGGGCGGCTTCCTGCTGCATGTGGCGCGGGAAGGCATCGACGTACCGATGCTGGGCGAGATCCCCGCCTGGCGCTTCGCATTCCTCGCGACCGGCGCGCCCGGGATCCTGCTGGCGTTCCTGATCTTCCTGATCCCCGAGCCGCGGCGCGGCCTCGCCGGCGCGCCGCCAGCGGCGGCCAGCAACTGGGGCGACGTCTTCCGCTTCATCGGGGCGCGCAGGGGCTTCTTCGCCTGCCACCTGATCGGCTTCAGCGCCATCATGGCCATGGCCTATGCGCAGATGAGCTGGACGCCGGCCTTCCTGATCCGCCGGTTCGGCTGGGCGGTGGACCAGGTCGGCGTCACTCTGGGCGCGTTCGGCCTCGTCGTGGGACTCTTCACCTTTCTCACCACCGGCGGCTTCATCGACTGGCTGATGAAGAAGGGCGTCCTCGACGCCCACTTCCGCTACTATTTGTGGGGCTCGATCGCGACTCTGAGCGCCGGCGCGCTCTGCTTCCTGTCGCCATCCGCCGCGCTGTTCTTCGTCGGCCTGGCGATCATCGCGATTCCCTGCAACATGGCCGCCATCGCCGCTTCGGCGATCCAGCTGGTCACGCCCGCGGAACTGCGCGGCCGCGTCTCCGCCCTCTACCTGATGGTGGTGGCGCTGTTCGCCATGACGGTCGGTCCCTCGATGGTCGGCCTGCTCACCGACGAGGTGTTCAAGGACCCGCAGAAGATCCACCTGTCACTGTCTTTGACCTATGCCGTGCTGTCGCCGATCGCCATCGCCGCCTTCGCCCTGGGCCTCGGTCCCATGCGCCGTGCGGTGGCGCGGGTTGACGAGCGCGCGCCGGCGGCCTGAGGCCGCGGCCTGTATCAGGTCCCATTACAAACGGGCCTTAGAAGCGCCGCTTGCCGGGGCGAGGCTGCCGGCGTGCCCAGAGTCTCCCCCATGAAGTGCGTCCTCCTGGCCCTCGGCCTCCTCGCCCTGCCGGCTTCGGCCGCGCAGGCCGAGGAGGCCATCCGGACCGGCCCCGACTCCATCCCGGCGGCCGCGGCCGCCATCGAAGCCCTGCCGTCCGATACGCCGGCGCCCCCAACCCGGCTGGAGGCGACGGACGACGAGCCGACGCCCGAGTCCGGGCGCTGCGACGCCCCGCCGGACCGCAAGCCGCACGGCATGGTCTGGGGCGCGGTGGGGACCGGCGGCTATCGGGAGGCCGGCGCCGTGGTCACCCAGCCGATCGGCCGCTGCGCCAGCGTGACGGTGATGATCAACCGGACCGACGGCGGCGGCTACGACCGGCGCGGACGGCGCTAGGCGCCCTCGACGACGGCGTCAGCGTAAACTCGGGGGCTGACGGTCACCGCCGCTGAGATTCCTGACGGATCGATCCTTCATCCTCGGAATCGCCCCCTTCCCCGACATAGCGCGCCACCACGGTGAGGAAGGCGTCCGGGTCGAAGGGTTTGGAGACGAAGTCGTTCATGCCGGCGGCCAGGCATTGGTCGCGATCGCTGGTCATCGCGTTGGCCGTCATCGCAACGATCGGAACCGAGCCCGCCTCGCCGTTCAGCGCGCGGATCCGTCGACTGGCTTCCAGCCCGTCCATGACCGGCATGTGAACATCCATCAGGATCAGATCGAACCGGGTCCGCGCGGCGGCGTCGACGGCCTCCGCGCCATTGGTCGCGGCGTCGACGCTGTATCCGGCGGCTTCGAGCAGCGTGCGAGCCAGCAAGGCGTTGATCGTGTTGTCCTCCACCAGCAACACCCGCACCTGCCCGCCTGAACTCGCATCAGGCGACGCGAGGGGCGTGGCCTCCGCCTCGGGTTCATTTTCTCCCATCAGACCGGCCAGGCAGTCGACAAGCGCCTGGCGACGGACCGGCTTGGTCAGAAAGGCGTCGAAGCCGGCGCTGGCGGCGCGGTCGGTGCTCAACGGCACGCCGATCGAAGAGGCGAGCACCAGCCTCGGCTGATGCATTCCGGCCTCGGCGCGAATCTGTTCGGCGACCGTGTCGCCGGCCATCTCCGGCATCATGTGGTCCATCAGGACGAGATCGAACGGCAGGCCTTTGACCTGAGCTCGCGCAAGGGCCTTCAGGCACGCCGCCCCGCTGGCGGCTTCGGAGATGGCGGCGCCGACGTCTTCCAACTGCCGGCGGAAGATGGTGCGATTGATCGCAAGGTCGTCGACGACCAGGATGCGCACGCCGTCCAGGCGGTCCCGACGACGGAGCGGAATCCGGCCCTCGTCCCCCGCTTCCAGCGCGATCTCGACCCAGAAGGTGCTTCCGCCGCCCCGCCGGTCGTCGACGCCGATCGTCCCGCCCATCAACTCGACGAGTTGCCGGCAGATCGAAAGCCCCAGCCCGGTGCCGCCGAACCGGCGGGTGATCGAGCCGTCGGCCTGCTGGAACTTCTGGAACAGCTTGCCCTTGGCCTCGGCGCTGAGGCCGATGCCCGTGTCGCTGACTTCGATGCGCAGGCCCATGCGGCCCCCGTCCAGGGGGCTTGACGACACCTCCACCGAGACGAAGCCTCGCTCGGTGAATTTCAGCGAGTTGGACAGGAGGTTCAAAAGGACCTGCCGCACCCGGGTCGGGTCGCCGCGCAAGGGTCGTCTCGCGCTGTCGTCCAGGTGACAGACGACCTCCAGTCCCTGGTCGAACGCACGCGGCGCCAGCAGTTCGACCACGTCCTCGACCACCTTTTCCAGGCTGAAGTCGATGCTTTCGAGTTCGACCCTGCCCGCTTCCAGCTTCGAGATGTCGAGAATGTTGTTGATGATCCCCAGCAGGCAGTCGGCCGACGTCTTGATCGCCTCGGCGTAGGTCCGCTGCTCGGGCCGCAGGTCTCCGCGCAGGAGCAGGGCGTTCATGCCGATCACGCCGTTCATCGGCGTGCGGATCTCGTGGCTCATGTTGGCCAGGAACTCGGACTTCGCCCGGTTTGCGCTCTCCGCCGCGGCCAGGGCGAGTTCCAGTTCCCGCCCCTTTTCCGCCAGCAGGGCCTCGGCGCGCTCGCGTTCGACGATGCGCGCGGCCAACGCCTCATTGGCGATGCGCAGCTGTTGCGGCGACGGGATCGCGAGCGCCTTGGGCATGAGCAGCCAGACGGTGATAGCCGTAAACACCGACGTGATGGCGGTCACGGCCTTGACCAGGCCTTCCACGCCGTAGTCTGCGTGCCACAGCGTCCAGATCGACATGATGTGGGTCGTCCCGCAGGCGACGATGAACAGCGCGAAGCAGCCAATCACCCAACTGAACGCAATATCGCCGCGACGCTTGATGAGCCAGACAAGGGCGACCGGGATAGTGAAATAGGCCGTCGCTATCAATATGTCTGAAATAACGTGCAGTCTTACGAGCCCAGGTTGCCAGAGAAGGCAGAACCCATGCGGCGGCAAGCCCTTCTGTGTCATCATCTCATAGAGATATTGCAGCATTATTCTAGTTCCATCACCGCCGAACAGCCCTATTTTGCTTTTATCGATTCCGTCATATATTTACAATAACAGTCGATTCGAGATATATATCGCCACGATGATTGTATATTTACAATCTATAACCGACAATTGTCACTTGATTCGTGATGAATATTTTCTCGTTCTCTATTAAGAGAACATTATCAAAGAGCGTCGGGGCCTGCGGCGAATAGTCCTGGGTCGACCCGGGCGCGCCGCCGGCCCCCAACCCCATCGAGCAGCAGACCCGCTTCGAGGTCTTCCGCCGGCACTACAACGACGAGCGCCCGCGCGAGGCTCTGGACCAGCGCACGCCGGCCGAGCTGTGGACGCCATCCCCCGGCCCATGCCGCCGCGCCTGGCCGAGCCATGGTATGACGCCGATCATCAGGTGCGCCGCGTGCGCGCTTCCGGCGAGATCAAGTGGAAGAACCAGCTCGTCTTCATCAGCGAGCCCCTCATCGGCGAGCCGGTGGGCCGCCTCGAGCGCGAGGACGGCTCCCATCTCGTCCGCTTCTTCGGCCTCGATCTGGGCGTCATCAACCGCCAGGGACGCTTCCTGCGCTTCGCTCCGCTCCGCCATAGGCTCCGCGAAGCGCAGGAACCCGAACCGCAGCAGAATCTGTCAGGCGTCAGCCTGGTCTGATCTGTCAGCCATCATCCCGGTTGAACAGGCCACTTCCCCGCCCTTCGCCGGCTTTCAGCCGGCTCTTCCCGCCCCATTAAGGGGCGGGCGAGCCTTAGTGCTTGAAGCGCAGGGTCATTCCATAGGTGCGCGGCTGGCCGAGGAAGGCGTTGAGCTGGCCGGTCTGGGCGAAGGCGTCGAACACCACCTGATAGTACTTCTCGTTGGTGAGGTTCTGGGCCCAGGCCTCCACCGTCCAGCCGCCCTCGGTCTGGCCGATGCCGACGCGGGCGTTGAACAGGGCGAGCTCCTTCTGGATCTTGCCGGGCGCCAGGTCCGAGCCGGTGTTGTAGGCCGAGGTGTATTTCATCGAGAGGTTGGAGCGGAACACGAGGTCGTCCGAGATCGGGTGTTCCAGCGAGCCGGACATCGAGGCCGACCACAGGGGCGCAAACGAGATGCGGGAGCCGGGCAGGCGCGGCGAGATGCCCGCGCCCGGGGTGAACTTGCCGTACTCGGTCTGGGCGTAGGTGACGCCGCCCTGGAAGCTGAGGCCGTCCACCGGCGTGTACCAGACGATGTCGGCGTCGACGCCCCGCGAGACCACCTTCGGGATCGAGTCGACGACGAAGCTGATGCCAGTGAAGGTGTTGAGCTGGAAGCCCTCGTACTTCTGGTGGAAGGCGCTGAGGTTGGCCAGCAGGCTGCGGTCGAACAGGGTCGACTTCACGCCGGCCTCGTAGCTGTCGACGAATTCGCCCGGGAAGCTGGTGTCGGGATTGGCCCGGCCGATCCCGAACCGGGCCCGGTCGAGGTTGAAGCCGCCGGCCTTGTAGCCGCGGGCGTAGGAGACGTAGCTGAGCAGCAGCGGATTGAAGCGATAGGCCGCCTTCACCGTGCCGCTCCACTCCTTCTCCTTGCGCGACTGCTCGGTCGTCAGGTTGTTGAAGGCGAAGTCGTTGAAGGGCGCGCAGATGGTGCCGATGTAGGTCGTGGCGGCCGCTGCGCCCAGGGCCGCGACGATCTGGGCCTGGCGGGCGGCCGTGGCGGCGCAGACGGCCCCCTGGCTAGAGTTGAAGTAGTGGGACGTGAGGTCCTTGTCCTCGACCGTGTATCGCAGGCCCACGGTGAGCTCGAAGCCGCCCATCGTATAGCTGTTGTTGGTGAAGGCGGCGAAGGTCTTCGACTGCTGGCGGAAGGTGTCGAGCTGGCCGGTGCCCGGTACGATCAGGCCGAAGGGCCGGCCGGCGAGCTGGGAGACCAGCGCCGGGTTCGTGCCGCCCGAAAGCGCCAGGCCGAGGTACGGCTCCAAGTTGCGGCCCAGAAGGAAAGACTGGTTGAAGTCCAGCTTCTCGTTCGCATAGAAGCCCCCGACGAGCCAGTTGAGCGGCCCGCTCGAACCCGCCAGCCGCAGCTCCTGGCTGAACTGCCTGAACTTCGAGAAGAACGTGCCGTCGTCGGGGCGGGCGGCGAGGTCCGCCGCGGAGAAGTCGGCGTCGATGCCGTTGAGCGAGCTCCAGCTGCGCAAGGCGGTGATCGAGGTCAGGGTGGCGCCGCCCAGCCCGCCCGTGTCCCAATTCGCTTCCAGCGAGACGCCCTTGTCGGTGATCTTCTGCGGCGTCGGCTGGTCGGAATAGGCGACCCGCTCGAAGGGGTTCGAATCTGCAGCCTTGCCGCCGGCCAGGGCGGCCAGGATCGCCTGGGTGGGGTTGTTGTTGATCCCCACCGAGACGCAGCAGTCCTCGTCGCGCTTGGTGTAGTCGCCGATCAGGCGGAAATCGAGCTCGGCGGTGGGCGAGTACAAGAGCTGCGCGCGGCCGGTGTAGAAGTTCTGAGTCTGGCTTTCCCGCGAGCGGTTGGCCCCCCGGGTGATCACGTCATAGAAGCCCTCGCGCCGACGCACGCCCACATAGAGGCGCCCCGCCAGCGTGTCGCCCAGCGGGCCCGAGATCGACTGGGACGCGCCGAACGCGCCGTAGTTGCCGACGGTGGCCTCGGACTGGGCGTGCAAGGTGTCGGTGGGCTGGGCGGTGAGGATGTTGATGACCCCCGCCGAGGTGTTCTTGCCGAACAGGGTGCCTTGCGGGCCCTTCAGCACCTCGATCCGCTCCATCTCGCCCAGGTCGCCGAAGCCCACCCCGTTGCGCGGGCGATAGACCCCGTCGACCACCACGCCGACGGAGGATTCCAGGCCCGGGTTGTCGCCGACCGTGCCGACGCCGCGGATCCGCGCGGTGGTGACGTTCTCGCCGGTGGTCGAGGTGACCAGCAGGCCCGGCGTCAGGATCGTCAGGTCCTTGATGTCCCGCACGCCGGTGTCCTGCAGCAGCTGGCCGCTGACCGCGGTGACCACGATCGGCACGTCCTGCAGGCTCTGGCTGCGCTTTTGGGCGGTGACGATGATCTCGTCGACGGTCTGGGCCCGCGCGGGGCCGCTGATCGCAAGGGCCGACAGGCCCGCCATCGACGCCGACGCCAACAGGCGAGCGATTTTCATGCGCGGTTCCAAAGGCTGTTTCCTCCCAGGTGATGGTCTAACGCCAACACACTGAGTCTTTACACACTTCCTTCTCACCGGAAGATCGACAAGGTGACGCGGCGATTCCACGCCGATGCCGGAGAAGTGTGACCGTAAAGTTACAGGTCCTCGCCCGGGCCGCGGCGGGCCTGGGCCCAGGCCAGGATCGCCGCGCCCAGCAACGTCGACAGGATCGACCCGGCCACGACGCCCAGGCGCGCATCGGCCTCCAGGCCCGGGTCGCCCTTGAACGCCAGGGCGCCGATGAACAGGCTCATGGTGAAGCCGACGCCGCAGAGCACCGAGACGCCGTAGAGCTCCAGCCACCTGGCGCCGGTCGGGCGGCGCGCCAGCTTCAGGCCGATGGCCAGGGCGGCGGCGCCGAACACGCCCGCCTGCTTGCCCACGAAAAGCCCCAGCGCGATCCCCAGCGGGACGGGGCCGAGCGCCGCGCCGAGACCCTGCTGCGCGAGGGAGAAGCCCGCCGCCACGAAGGCGAACGCCGGCAGGATCAGATAGGCGACATAGGGGTGCAGCCCGTGCATGAACTCGTGCAGCACGCCCGGCGCGCCGGCGCGGCGTGGCTCCACCGGCACGGTCAGCGCCGCCGCCACCCCGGCCAGCGAGGTGTTGATCCCGGACTTCAGGGTGAAGGCCCAGAGCAGGGCGAAGGCGACGGCGTAGAAGAAATAGGGCGCCCGCTTCCAGCGCGACATGGCCGCCATCGCCGCCAGCGCGACCAGCGCGCCGGTCAGCATCCAGGGCCGGATCTGCTCGGTGTAGAGGATCCCGATCAGGGCGACGGCGACCAGGTCGTCGGCGATAGCCAGGGTGAGCAGGAAGATCCGCAGCGACGGCGGCAGCCTGGGCCCCGCGATCGACAGCGCCGCCAGGGCGAAGGCGATGTCGGTGGCGGTGGGCACAGGCCACCCCAGGGGCCGGCCGGCGACGCTTGCGTTGATGGCGAGGTAGAGCAGGGCCGGGACCAGGACGCCGCCCAGGGCGGCGAGCACCGGCAAGGCGAGCCGGCGGGGGTTGGAGAGCTCGCCGCGCAGGATCTCGTACTTGATCTCCAGACCGACGATGAAGAAGAAGATCGCCATCAGGCCGTTCTTGACCCACTTGGCGAGGCTCATGGTCTCAGCGAAGCCGCCGAGCTGGACCGTCACCGGGTGGTTCACCAGCGCGAAGTAGCTTTCCGAATAGGGCGTATTGGCCCAGGCGATGGCGACCGCCGCGGCCGCGGCCAGCAACAGGCCGGAGCCGCTCTCCGTTTTCAGGAAGTCGAGGGTCGTACGGGTGGACATGGCGCCTGCCTAGCATGCGGGGCGGCGCCGGAAATCCCGATTCGGCGGCCCCCCGCCCGGCCCTTTGCGCTAAGAGGAACCATGCCCACGAGCCCGCTCTATCGCCCCGACCCGCGCGTCCCCGACCTAGGGCCGGACTTCGCCGATCCGGTGGCGCCGGCGGACTTTCCGGTGACGATCCTGCGCTTCCGCAACGACCGCGCGGCGGCCAGCGTGGGCCTGGAGACGCTCACCGACGCGGAATGGATCGCCCACTTCGGCCGGTTCGAGCCGCTGCCGGACAACATCAGCCTGCCGCTGGCCATGCGCTACCACGGCCATCAGTTCCGCAGTTACAACCCCGACCTCGGGGACGGGCGGGGCTTCACCTTCGCCCAGCTTCGCGAGGCTGGGACGAGCCGGCTGCTGGAGCTGGGCACCAAGGGCACCGGCCAGACGCCCTGGTCGCGCCAGGGCGACGGGCGCCTGACCCTGAAGGGCGGCGTCCGCGAGGTGCTGGCCACCGCGCTGCTGGAGGCGCTGGGCGTGCCGACCTCGCGGTCCTTCTCGCTGATCGAGACCGGCGAGGCGCTGATGCGCGGCGACGAGCCCAGCCCGACGCGCAGCGCCGCCCTGGTGCGGCTGTCGCACAGCCACATCCGCTTCGGGACGTTCCAGCGCCAGGCCTTCCTGGAGCGGGCCGACAACATCGGCCGGCTGATCGATCACGTGATCGGGCTCTATTATCCTGAGCTGGAGGGCGCCAACGACCGCGGCGCGGCCCTGCTGGGCGCCGTGACGGACCGCACGGCCCGGCTGGCGGGGCGCTGGATGGCGGCCGGGTTCGTGCACGGGGTGCTCAACACCGACAACATGAACATCACCGGCGAGAGCTTCGACTACGGCCCCTACCGCTTTCTGCCGCACAGCGATCCCAACTTTACGGCGGCCTATTTCGACCACCAGGGCCTATACCGGTTCGGCCGCCAGCCGGAGACGGTGTTCTGGAACCTGCAGCAGCTGGCGAGCTGCCTGACGCTGGTGTCCGAGACCGACCCGCTGATCGAGGCGCTGAACGGCTTCGGGCCGGCCTACGGCCGGGAACTGACCGACGCCGTGCGCCGACGCCTTGGCGTGGCCAGCGCAGGCGAGGCGGCCGATGTGGCGCTGGCGGGCGCGGCGTTCCGGGCGCTGGCCGCCGGCGGGCCGGCGCTGCGCTGGGAGCCCTTCTTCTTCGACTGGTTCGGGGGCGAGCCGGACCGCGCCCTGGCGGGGCCGCGGGGCGGCCTCTACGCGGCCGAGGAGATCGCAGACTTCCGGCGCCTGATCGCCGGGCACGCGCCTGAACGGCCGGAGCGCCTGGCGCATCCCTATTTCGCGGGAGCCGAGCCGCAGGAGCTGATCTACGAGGAGATCGAGGCGATCTGGGCGGCGATCACGGAGGCCGACGACTGGACCCTGTTCCACGCCAAGCTGGAAGCGATCGAGATCGCGCGGGTCGCCTACGGCCTGGACGGGGCCTGAGCCGGCGGCCGCGCGGCGGCCTGGGCCAGCACGATTCCGCCCAGCGTCACCGCCGCGCCCAGCGCTTGCAGCGGGACGATGGGCTCGGCGAACAACAGCCAGCCCAGCCAGGCGGCCACCACCGGTTGCAGCAGCATCACCACTGAGGCGGTGGCGGTCGGCAGCCGCCCGAGCGCCCAGGCGATCGAACCCTGGCCGGCCACATGCATCAGTCCCAGGCCGACGCAGGCGGCCCAGCCGGCGGGTCCGGCGGGCAGGACGGCCTCGCCCAGCAGCAGCGCGGCGACCAGCAGCAGGGGCGCGCTGGCCAGGCTCGACCAGAGCATCAGGCGGCTGGCGTCCTCGGTCCGGCGGCCCTGGCCGATGCACACGAGGTAGAGGCCGTACCAGAGCGCCGTTGAGATCGAGAGAGCGTCCCCCAGCGGCTGGTTCAGCAGGTTCCCGCCGCCCTTGGCGATCGCCATCAGCGCCACGCCGGCCACGGCGGCGCCGACCGCGACCAGGAACAGCGCGCGGGGGCGCTCCTTCAGGACGATCCAGGCGAAGGCGATCGCCACCAGCGGCGCGCCGTTGGAAAGCACAGTGGCGTTGGCGACCGAGGTGTAGCGGATACCGTAGTGCCAGAAGCCCAGGTCGAGGGCGAAGAACGCGCCGGCCAGCAGGCCGATGCGCGACGGCCGCCCGACCCCGCTCGCGGCCCGACGGCCGACCAGCACCAGCAGGGGCGCGGCGATGGCCAGGCGCCAGAACCCCGCGGCCGCCGGCCCGGTCTCGGTCAGCCGCACCAGGATCGGCGAGATCCCGATGACGCAGGCGCCGAACGCCAGCACGCCCAGCGCGCGCAGGCGATCGCGGTTCTCAGCCAAGGCCGAGCTCCAGCCGCAAGGCCTCCGGCATGACGCCGCGGGCGCGGATCTCCCGCAGGGTCTCGGCGCGGTCGCGCTTGGCGAAGCGCCGACCCTCCGCGTCGCTGAGCAGCCGGTGATGGCGGTAGATGGGCGTCGGCAGGCCGAGCAGGGCCTGCAGCAGCCGCTGCACGTGCGTCGCCTCGAAGAGGTCCTCGCCACGGATCACATGGGTGACCCCCTGGAGGGCGTCGTCGACGGTCACGGCCAGATGGTAGGCGACGCCCACGTCCTTCCTCGCCAGCACCACGTCCCCGCCCAGCTCCGGTCGCGCGGCGATGTGGCCGGCCTCACCGGCGGGGCCTTCGCCCTCTTCGTCGAAGCCGAGACCGCCGAAGCCGCCCAAAGCCCGGGCGGCGGCGTCCAGCGACAGGCGCCAGGCGTAGCCCTCGCCGCGGGCGGCCCGGCGCGCCTCCTCAGGCGGGGACAGGGGACCGCCGCGCCACGCCTCCATGGCGCCGTGGGGGGCGCTCTCGATGGCCGCGGCGATCTCGCGTCGGGTGCGGAAGCAGCGATAGAGCAGGCCGCGTTCGCGCAGGGACCGCAGCGCGGCCCGATAGTCGGCCATGTGCTCGGACTGGCGGCGCACCGGCTCCTCCCAGGAAAGGCCCAGCCAGGCGAGGTCCTCACGCAGGGCGGCGTCGTACTCCGGGCGGCAGCGGGTCCGGTCGATGTCCTCGATGCGCAGCAGGAAGCGGCCGCCGGAGTCGCGGGCGGTCTCCCAGGCGGTGAGCGCGGAGAAGGCGTGGCCCCGGTGCAGGTAGCCGGTGGGCGAGGGGGCGAAGCGGGTGACGAAGCGGGCCACCCGGCCGGTTTAGGCGCTCAGGGCTTGTCCGGCGAGGGGGAACGCGGCGTGCGCGCGTAGACGCTGAGGTGGTCGAAGACGCCGCGCAGGAAGGCCTCCTCGCCGCCCAGAGCCTCCTTCAGCCGCTGGAACTGGGCGAAGCCTGCCATCTCGGCCAGGCCGTGGCCGGCGCACCAGGCGGCCACGGCCGCCAGTTCCAGCCCGATCCAGTCGTTCGGGTCGGCGCCCGCTTCCAGAAGGGTGTGACGCACCCGGCAGAAGGCGCTGTCGGTCTCGCCCATGCGGTCGGGCAGGGCTTCGTTCTCGCGGAAGGAATCGTACATCACCCGGTAGAGCGCCGGATTCTCGCGCGCGAAGGTCACATAGGCGACGCCCAGCTCGGACATCCGCGCCCGCGCCGAAACGGCGCGCTCCTTGGCCTTGGCGAGGCTCTCGTTCAACAGGTCCCAGCCCTGCCGGGCCACCGCGGCCATCAGCTCGGCCTTGTCCTTGAAGTGGTGATAGGGCGCGGCGGGGCTGACGCCGGCTTCCCGCGCCACGGCGCGCAGCGAAAGCGCGGTGGGACCCTCCCGTTCCAGCAGCCTGCGGGCGGCGTCCACGAGGGCGCGGCTCAGGTCGCCATGATGATAAGGGCGCGGCTGGGCCGCTTGCGTTTCCTCCATGGCGGGCATCCTAGGCCTCTATCCGAACGTCGTAAAGATTATCTTGACAGCGCTCAGATGGGTGCTATCTTGACGTTGTTCAAATGATAAAGCCTCCGCTCCCTCGGGGGTTCCAACTCAAGGTGTGTGTCATGTCTCTCGCAACGCTTCCCAACTTCGAACGGCTTTTCGACCGGGCGGCTCCCGCCTTCCTGCTGGGTCTCGGCTTGGTGGTCGCCGCGGCGGTGGCCCTGATCGGGGCCTGATCTTCTCAAGCGCCGTATTCGAGTGAGGGGGCCTTCGGGCCCCCTTTTTCGCATGTGCGTTTCGCAGCTGCGAAAAAATCTTTCGGCCCATCTTGACGATGTTCAGATCATACCTATCTGAACACTGTCAAAATCACCTTCCCCTCGGGAAGGATCCTGAAAGGAGCTCAAGCTCATGTCCGTTCAAACCCTCCGCAGCGCGGCCCGCGCGCTGGACAACGTCTCGGCCGTCGCCATCGTCGCCCTGGGCCTCGTCATCGCCGCCGCCGTCGCCTTCGCCGGCGCCTGATTTCGCATCGCGTTCGAGAGTCATGGAGCTGTCGCCGACTCTGCTCTATGATCAAGCTTGTCCCGGGCCCTGCCCGGCGAATTTGGCGTAAGCGTTCGCGGACGAGGAGCAGGTCTTCAGTTCAGCGCAGTCGTACATAGGCGCTCGGCGCTGTCTGGGGACCGGCCATGCAGGTGCTTAGCCACCCGCCCTCAGGCTGGCCCGCCTTGGTGCTGAACGCCGACTATCGGCCGCTCAGCTACTATCCCCTGTCGCTATGGCCGTGGCAGGAGGTGATCAAGGCGGTGTTCCTCGACCGCGTGGACGTGGTCTCCACCTACGACCAGGTGGTCCACTCCCCGTCGTTCGAGATGAAGCTGCCGAGCGTCGTGTCGCTCAAGCATTACGTCGCCCAGGACCGGCCGCCGGCCTTCACGCGCTTCAACCTGTTCCTGCGCGACGCCTTCACCTGCCAGTATTGCCGGGCCTCGGAAGACCTGACCTTCGACCATGTGGTGCCGCGCTCACGCGGCGGGCGCACCACCTGGGAGAACATCGTCACCGCCTGCGCCCGCTGCAATCTGCAGAAGGGCGGGCGCACGCCGCGCGAGGCGGGGATGCACCCGCACGCCAAGCCCCGCCGGCCCAGCGCCCACGAGTTGCAGGACCGCGGCCGCCGCTTCCCGCCCCACCACCTGCACCAGAGCTGGCTCGACTACCTGTACTGGGACATCGAGCTGGAGGCGTAGGCGTCATCCATGGACTGGCCTCGCTTCGTTCGGAGCCGCTCTGCCCCATAAAGGGAGGGACCACGCGAAAACGGCCCCGGATCGCTCCGGGGCCATCGTCTCATGCGATGGTCGCGCCGGCTATTGGGCGGCTTCCTTCGGGCGGTAGCCGAGGAAGGCCTTGGTCTCGAGGAACTCGCCGAAGGCGTAGTCGCCCCATTCGCGCCCGTTGCCGCTCATCTTGTAGCCGCCGAAGGGGGCGTTGAAGTCGGCCGCGCCGTTCAGCGACACCTGGCCGGCGCGCAGCTTGGCGCCCACCTTCTTCACCTGGTCGAGGTCGGCGCCGTTCACATAGGCGGCCAGGCCGTACTCGGTGTCGTTGCCGATCTCGATCGCCTGGTCGACGTTGTCGTAGGCCAGGATCGACAGCACCGGGCCGAAGATCTCCTCCTTGGCGATGGTCATGTCGGGGGTGACGTTGGCGAACACCGTCGGTTTGACGAAGTGGCCGGCCTCCAGGCCCTCCGGCTTGCCGACGCCGCCGATCACCAGGGTCGCGCCCTCGTCGACGCCGGCCTGGATCAGCTTCTGGATCTTGTCGAACTGCGTCTTGGAGACCACCGGGCCCAGGGCGGCGTTGCCGTTGGGATCGCCCACGGTCACCTGGGCGGCGGCGTCGCGGGCGGCGGTGATCGCCTCCTCCATCCGCCTGGAGGGGACCAGCATCCGGGTGGGGGCGTTACAGGACTGGCCGGAGTTGTTCATCATCGCAGCGACGCCGCGCGACACGCCCTTGGGCAGCGCCTCGTCGTCGAGGATGATGTTCGGGCTCTTGCCGCCCAGTTCCTGGTGCACGCGCTTGACGGTGGGGGCGGCGTTCTTGGCCACCTCGATGCCGGCGCGGGTGGAGCCGGTGAACGAGATCATGTCCACGTCCGGATGGCTGGAAAGCGCCACGCCGACGCCGGGGCCGTCGCCCTGCACCATGTTGAACACGCCCGCCGGCACGCCGGCCGCCTGCATGATCTCGGCGAAGATCTGGCCGGAGAAGGGCGCCACTTCCGACGGCTTCAGCACCATGGTGCAGCCGGTGGCGATGGCCGGGGCCACCTTGCAGGCGATCTGGTTCAGCGGCCAGTTCCAAGGGGTGATGAAGCCGCAGACGCCGATCGGCTCCTTGACGATGAAGGTGCGGCCGCGGTCGTCCTCGAACTTGTAGTCCTTGAGCGCGGCGGCGGCGGCGCTGATGTGGCCGAGCCCGGCCGGGACCTGGGCCTTGGCGGCGAGGTTGGCGGGGGCCCCCATTTCCTCGGTTACGGCCTGGGCCAGGTCGCCGAAGCGCTTCTTATATTCCTCGGCGATCCGGTTCAGGAGCTCGATGCGCTCCTCGCGGCTGGTCTGGGAAAAGGTCTTGAAGGCCTTGCGGGCGGCCTTCACGGCCTTGTCCACGTCGGCGGCGGAACCGAGCGCGATCCGGCCGGCGGTCTTCTCGGTGGCCGGGTTCTCCACGTCCAGGGTCTTCAGCTCGACCGGGTCGACCCATTGGCCGTCGATGTAGAACTTCAGGTACTCGCGCATGCCGTCCCTCCTGGACCGATAGATGCCGCCAGTGCGACGCCGCGCCCGGCCATAGCCCCTATTTTAGGGGCTGGCGACGGCGGCGTAACCCCCCGGCCTGCAGGAACCGGCCGTTTCGCGCCCTGTTGCGATGAACGGCGGCCCCCGGTAAAGCCGGGGCGTAAACGTGGAGCCCCAAATGGTCGGCATCGGGATCATCGTCGTCTTCCTCATCGTGATCGGCGCGCTGAACGTCTATGAATTCGGCCGGCTCGACTGAGCTGACGCAGGGCCCCTCCCGTGGCTGAGGCCGTCCGCGGCGCAGCCCTGGTCACCGGCGGCGTCCGCCGGATCGGCCGTGCGCTGGTGAACGCCTGCGCCGAGGCCGGTTTCGACGTGGCCGTCCATTGCCGCAGCGTCGACGACGACGCCCACGCCGCCGCCGCCGACGTCCGCGCCAAGGGCCGGCGCGCCACCCTGCTCCCCTGCGACCTGCGCCAGGAGGCCGCCGTCGTGGCCCTGGTGCGCGACGCCGAGACCGAGCTCGGCCCCGTCACCCTGCTGGTCAACTGCGCCAGCGTCTTCGAGGAGGACGCCTTCGCCTCCTTCAATCGGGCGTCGTGGGATGCGCATATGGAGACCAACCTGCGCGCGCCCCTGGTGCTGGCCCAGCATTTCGCGCGCCGCCTGCCCGCCGACCGCGAGGGCCAGATCGTCAACATCCTCGACCAGCGGGTCTGGAACCCGGGTCCCGACTTCTTCAGCTACACGCTCAGCAAGGCGGCCCTGTGGGAGGCCACGCGGATGGCCGCCCAGGCGCTCGCCCCGCGCATCCGGGTGAACGCCATCGGCCCCGGCCCCACCCTGCCTTCCATCCACCAGACGGACGCCGACTTCGCCCGCGAAGCCGACGCGACGCCGCTGCGCCGCGCCGTCTCGCCGGTGGAGATCGCCCAGGCGTTGACCTACCTGATTGACGCGCGTTCGGTGACCGCCCAGATGATCGCCGTGGACGGCGGCCAGCACCTGCCCGCCCGCCCGCAAGCCCCGGAGCGCCCGTGAACCCGCAGCCCTCGCCCGAACCCGGCGACGCGCACCCCCCCGCCTCCGCGGCGGCCGGCCGGATCGTGATGACCAAGGTCTTCGTCACCGGCCTGAAGGTCCAGGCCGAGATCGGCGTCTACCGGCGTGAGCGCGGCCGCGCCCAGCCGCTGGTGGTGGACGTGGAGCTGGACGTGCCCACCGCCGGCGCCAGGCGGCTGCGCGACACCGTCAACTACGAGACCGTGGTCACCGCCGCCCGCCAGGTGGCGGCCGAGGGCCACATCGCCCTGGTGGAGGCGTTCGCCGAGCGCCTCGCCCGCAAGTGCCTGGCGGACGACCGGGTCACCCGCGTGCGCGTGCGGGTGGAAAAGCCCCTGGCCCTGGCCCCCGACGCCGCCGGCGCGGGGGTGGAGGTCACCCTCGTCCGCGGCTGAGCGCCCGGACGGTACATGTACGCGAATTAAGCTGGCGCCGGGCGCAAGGGTCCCCACATTTGTGTGGAGTTTCCTGGAGACCGCCCGTGTCCAACACCGAAATCGTCCCCGCCTCCGGCGCGACCACGGAAGACCGCATGATGCCGGCGGCGGCCTATGGGCTCTATTTCGTCGGCCTGTTCACCGCCCTGCCGATCCTGCTGGGCGCGATCCTGGCCTATGTGGTCCGCGGCTCGGCGGGACCGGCCATGCGCACCCACTACACCTTCCTGATCCGCACCTTCTGGGGCGCGGTCGCCTGGTCGATCCTGGGCGGCCTCTTGATCTTCATCGGCATCCCGCTGTCGGTGGTGCTGGTGGGGGTGCCGATCATCATGCTGGGCTGGGCGATCCTGGGGATCGTCTACCTCTGGATCCTGCTGCGGCTGGTGGTGGGGGCGATCTACCTGCTGCGCGGCGACGCGCACCCCAGGCCCCGCGCCTGGATCGCCTAGAGCACGATGAGATCAGGCGGAATCGCCTGATCTCTGAATCGTGTTCTAAATTCAAGAGTTTGGGCGCGTTCTAAGCGCAAAACCGGAATCCACTTTTGCGGAGCGCGCTCTAGGCCGAGACCAGCTCGCGGCGGACCATCCGGGCGTAGTCGTCCATCAGGCTGAGCGAGATATTGCCCGGCTTGAAGGCATACTCGCCGATCTCGGCCACCGGCGTGACCTCGGCGGCGGTGCCGACCACGAAGCATTCCGAGAACCCGGAGAGCTCCTCGGGCCTGATATGCCGCTCCACCACCTCGAACCCCTTGGCCTTGGCGAGCCTGATCACCGACTGCCGGGTGATCCCGTTCAGGAAGCAGTCCGGCGTCGGCGTATGCAGCACCCCGTCCTTCACGAAGAACACGTTCGAGCCCGTCGATTCGGCGATGTAGCCGCGGTAGTCGAGCATCATCGCATCGGTGTAGCCGGCCTTCTCGGCGGCGTGCTTGGAGATGGTGCAGATCATGTAGAGGCCGGTGGCCTTGGCGTGGACCGGCTCGGTCTCCGGCGAGGGGCGCTTGTACTTGGCCCAGGTCATCCGGATGCCGCGGGCCTTGACCTCGGGGTCGAAATAGCTGGGCCACTCCCAGACCGCGATCGCCACGTGGATCCTGGTGTCCTGGGCGGAGACCCCGATCATCTCCGAGCCGCGCCAGGCGATCGGCCGGACGTAGCAGTCATCCAGCCCGTTCTTGGCGCAGGTGTCCTTGCAGGCCTGATCGATCTGAGCCACCGTAAACGGGATCTCGAAGTCGAGGATTTCGGCGGACTTGAACAGCCGCTCGGTGTGGGCGGTCAGTTCGTAGATCTCCCCGCCATACATCCGTTCGCCCTCGAAAACCGCGGAGGCGTAGTGGAGGCCATGGGTCAATACGTGCACCTTCGCCTCGCGCCAGGGCGTGAACTGGCCGTCCAGCCAGATCCAACCATCGCGATCGTCGAAGGGAACGAGAGACATCGGGGGAAATCCTCCTTTCAAGGATCGCTCCATAAGGACCGCCGTTCGCGCGGCGTCAAACAAAATGGGGAAAGCCGATGATGGCCGCGGCGGACCCCCGGCTCATCCTGCGCGAGGACGAACTGGACGCAGGTCTGGAGCTCCTGCTGCTGGCGGAGGCCTCGCTCTGGGCCGCCGTGGACGCAGGCCTGGCCACCGGCGACGAGGGTCTGGGCCGCTCCCACTGGCGCGCCGCCTACCTGCTGCGCCGCCGGCCGGGCGTGGGGGTGCAGGAGCTGGCGCACCTGACCAGCCTGTCGAAACAGGCGGCCAGCCGGGCCATCGTCGACCTGGCGGCCAAGGGCCTGGCGGAGAAGGCGGCGGGCGAGCTGGACGGGCGGCGGCGCACGGCGCGGCTGACCGTGGCCGGCGAGGCGTTCGAATCACGGATCAGCGAGCGGCTGCGCGCGCACATCGCCCGGGCCTATCGCGCCGCGGGCCTCGACGGGGTGGCCGGCGCCCGCCGCATCCTCTCCGCCCTGGCCGGCGCGCGGGCGAAGAGCTCGGCGGAGCGCGGCCTCTGATGGCGCACGGCGACGTGGGCGCGCGCGAGCGTCACCTGTTGATCGTCGACGACGACGACCGCATCCGCGAACTGCTCAAGGAGTACCTGGCCGTGGCCGGGTTCCGCGTCACCGCCGCGGCCGGCGCCGCGCCGGCGCGGCGGCTGATGGAGACGCTCGACTTCGACCTGGCGGTGTTCGACGTGATGATGCCGGGCGAGGACGGCTTCTCCCTGGTCCGCTGGCTGCGCGAGACCGGCGGCCCCGGCAGCCGCACGCCGGTGCTGATGCTCACCGCCCGGGGCGAGGCCGAGGATCGGATCGAAGGGCTGCGGCGCGGCGCCGACGACTACCTCTCCAAGCCCTTCGAGCCGGAGGAGCTGGTCCTGCGCATCGAGGCCATCCTGCGCCGGACCCAGGGGCCCCGCCCGCTCAACGGCGCCCTGGTCTCGCTGGGCCGCTGCAGCTTCGATCCCGAGCGCGGCGAGCTGGTGGTGGACGGCGAGCCGGCCCGGATCACGGAGGCGGAGGTGAGCCTGCTGCGCCGGCTGGCGCGCACGCCGCACGAGCCGGTGGACCGCCTGGAGCTGATCCACGACACCGTCGATCCCTCCGGCCGGGCGGTGGACGTGCAGGTGACCCGGCTTCGGCGTAAGATCGAGGCCGACCCCAAGGCGCCGCGCTACCTGCAGACGGTGCGCGGCGTCGGCTACCTGCTGGCGCCGGACTGATGAACTTCCGACTGTGGATGCGGCTCGCCGGGCGGTGGGTGAAGCGCCAGATGCCGTCGACGCTGTTCGGCCGCTCGCTGCTGATCATCATCCTGCCGGTGATCGCGATGCAGATCGCGGTGACCTACATCTTCTTCGACGCCCACTGGCAGACGGTCACCAGCCGCCTGTCGGAGGGACTGGCCGGCGACGTGGCCTGGGCGGTGGAGAGCTATAAGGACGACCCCAGCCCGCAGTCGCTGGCCCGGCTGCAGGGCCGCGCCGAGGAGTCCATGAGCCTTTCCATCGCCCTGCAGCCCGGCCGCGAACTGCCGGAGCGGCGGCGCTACTCGCGCTTCGCCCCCATCGACTGGGCGCTCAAGAAGGCGCTCACCGACCGGCTCGACGATCCCTTCTGGTTCGACACCACCCGCTACCCCGCCTATGTCGACATCCGGGTCAAGGCGCCCGGCGGCGTCCTGCGGGTGCTGGCGCCGCGCGACCGCGCCTTCGCGACCCAGGGCCACATCTTCGTCCTGTGGATGACGGTGGCCACCCTGCTGCTCACCGGGGTGTCGATCCTGTTCATCCGCAACCAGGTGCGGGCCATCGAGCGGCTGGCCGACGCCGCCGACGCCTTCGGCCGCGGCGTCGATGCGCCCACCTTCAAGCCGCACGGCGCACGCGAGGTCCGCCAGGCCGCCGTCGCCTTCCTGGCCATGCGCAGCCGCATCCAGCGCCATATCGACCAGCGCACCGCCCTCCTGGCCTCGGTCAGCCATGACCTGCGCACGCCGCTCACCCGCCTGAAGCTCGCGCTGGCCCTGGCCGAGCCCGGCAAGCGCACCGCCGGCATGAAGCAGGACCTGGCGGAGATGGAGCACATGATCGACGAGTACCTCGCCTTCGCCCGCGGCGAGGGGGGTGAGGCCGCCGAGACTACGCCGTTGCGCAGCCTGATCGAGGAGGTCTGCGAGGGCGCCCGCCGGGCCGGCGCCCATGTGATGGTCGACGTGGACCCGGAACTCACCGCCAGCATCCGGCCCAATGCGCTGAAACGCGCCCTCTCCAACCTGGTGATGAACGGCGCCGTGCATGGGGACAGCGTCGCCGTCGCCGCCCGCGCCCGTCCCTCCGGCGGCGTGGAGATCACCGTCGACGACGACGGCCCGGGCATCCCCGAGGCGCAGTACGAGGAGGCGTTCAAGGCCTTCAACCGCCTGGACGAGTCGCGCAACCAGAACGCCAAGGGCGTGGGCCTGGGCCTGGCCATCGCCCGCGACGTCGCCCGCGGTCACGGCGGCGACATCACCCTGGCGCGCTCCGGCCTCGGCGGCCTGCGGGCGGTGATCCGCCTGCCGGGATAGAGCGTAACAGCCGAAAGTGTGTGCGGTTTCGGCGCCCGTCACGCTCTGCCTTCAAAGGGACGCCGGACCGGCGGCGGGGCGAAGCCGCCGCCGTCCGTCCTCAGTTGTAGCTGGTTCCGGGCTTCACGGCGTCGAGCGAGCTCGCGCCCCCGTGGGCCGACAGGTACGCCCGCCCGCCATCGACGATGATCGCCGAGCCGGTGACGTGCGAGCCCGCTTCCGACGCCAGGTAGATCACTGCGCCGGCGATGTCCTTCGGCTCGCCCACGCGCCCCAGCGGCAGGCCCGCGCCGATCTTGTCCAGGCCATCGTCGCCGAGCGTCTTGGCCGAGGAGTAGCTGCGGATCAGGCCGGGCGCGACGCAGTTCACGCGGATCTTCTCTCCCGCCATCTCGTCGGCCAGGCAGACGGCCAGGTGCGCCACGCCCGCCTTGGCGACGGCGTAGGCCAGCACCATCGGCGAGGCGGTGTGTCCGGCCTCGGAGCCGATCAGGATGATGCTGCCGCCGCCCCGCTTGCCGATGTCGCCGCGCAGGGCCTGACAGAGGCGGAAGTTGTGGTGGATATTGCGGGTCAGGATCCGGTCGAACAGCTCCGGCGGCGTGTCCTTCGAGGGGCCGATGAACGGCAGCACCGCGGCGTTGCAGACCAGGATGTCCACGCCGCCCCAGACTTCCGGGGCCGACTTGGCCAGCCGCGCGATCGATCCCAGGTCGTCGATGTCGCAGGCGAGGCCCTTGGCGATCGTCTCGCCCCGGCCGTACTGGCCATTGAGCTCGGCGGCGACCTGGTCGCAGAGCGCCTGATCGCGGCTCGAGACGATGACCTTGGCGCCCTGGGCGGCCATCTCCTGGGCGATGCCCAGCCCTATCCCCTTGGTGGCTCCGGTGATTACGGCCACCTTGCCGGTCAGATCGAACAGCGACACTTGATCTTGTCTCCTATCCCCGAGTGATGACGCCGGCGGCGCGCGCCGGCCGCGGGCTCGGCCCACGTTCGCCGCGGACTTTGCAACGGGGCCGAATGACGTACAACCTGCATGTGGATGGTCGCGGCGGATCTGACGCCGCCCGCGATCCGACCCTACGCCCCCAGCTCCTTCGAGCGCCGCACCGCTGCGGCCACCGCCTCGCGCATCAGCGTGGCCAGGCCGCCGTCGCCGGTGAGCACCTTCAGCGCCGCCTCGGTGGTGCCGCCGGGCGAGGTCACCTGCCGGCGCAGCTCCGCCGGGTCCTCGCCGCTCTGGGTGAGCAGGGCCGCCGCCCCGCCGATGGTGCTGCGGGCGAGCGCACGGGACGCCTCCGCCGTCAGTCCCGCGTCCAGCGCGGCCCCCTCCAGCGCCTCGATGAAGGCGTAGAGGTAGGCCGGTCCCGAGCCGGAGACGGCGGTGGCGGCATGCATCAGCCGCTCGTCAAGGAAATCGACCACCTGCGCCACCGGCCCGAACAGGGCGTGCGCCCGCTCGCGCGCCTCCGGCTCCTCGGCGTAGACGCTGGCCGCGCCCTGGCGGATCGCCACGGCGGTGGTGGGCATCACCCGGGCGACGCAGCGGCCGCCGAACTCGTGGGCCAGGTCCTTGGCGGACACGCCGGCGGCGATGGAGACCACGATGGCGCCCGAGGCGAGCCAGGGCGCGGTCTCCGCCGCCGCCTCGCGCCAGATCTGCGGCTTGACGCAGACCAGCACCGTGCGGGCCTCGGCCAAGGCGGAATCGGGGGGATTGAGCCGCGCGCCCGCACGCTCGGCGGCCTCCGCCGCCGGCCCCGGGAACGGGTCACGGATCATCAGATCCGAGGCCGCGAAGGCGCCGGCCGCGCGCCAGCCCTCGATCAGCGCGCCGCCCATCCGGCCCGCGCCCAGCATCAGGATGGGCTTCATGCTCGTCCGCTCCGCAATTGCGGAGGGACCTTAGAAAGCTTTGGGGCGCGAGTCAGCCGCGACGCGGCCGCTCAGGCCTGGCCGACCGTCTCGAACATGCAGGCCGCGATCGCCTCCTGCGGCGACTTGGAGCCGCGCACCAGGAAGTCGAAGGCCGGATAGAAGCGGTCGGCGCCTTCCATGGCCACGTCGATCATCGCCGCGGCCTGGGCCAGGCTGGGCTGCTCGCCGGCGGACAAGGCCATGCCGTGGCGGAAGATGATCTCGCCGGCTTCCCACAGCTCGAAGTGGCCCAGCCACACCCGGGTGTTGATCGCCGCGATCAGCTCGAAGGCGGCGGGGCGCTGCTCGGGGGTGATGTCGAGATCGAGCGACAGGCACAGCTGCAGGCAGTCGCCCTCCGGTCGCCAGGCGAACCACAGCTCGTAGTCCTTCCAGTCGCCCGCCAGGTTGAACGCCAGGTCGCCGTCGTCAGTGCGGTCGAACTCCAGGTTCTCGGCGGCGAGCACATGCTCGACCACGTCGAGGGGATCGTTGGCCAGGAGGACGGAGTCGTCAGACTGGGGGCTATCCATTAGTCCGGCGGTCCTTTCGCTTGCGGCGGCGGCCGAGGGAGGCGGCTGACGAATCGCGCGCACATCCAAGCCTAGTCCGGAAAGATGTCAGGCGTTCACCGGCTTCTTGCGCCGGGCGAGCCACGTTCACGTGTTGGGGGCTTTCGCGTCCGACGCGGGCGCGGGGGACTTCAGGGCCTGGACCTCGGTGCGGAGGGCCGCGATCTCGGCCTTCATCGCCTCGAACTCGTCGCGCCGGATCAGGTCGAACTCGGCGGCGATCCGGTCGGCCTGGGCGCGGAAGGCGGTCTTGGCCTCGTCGCCGGCCGCCTGCGCCAGGCCCATGGCCGCGGTGGTCAGCTTGGCCATCTCGTCGAGAAAGGGATTCTGGGTCTGCATCGATCGCTCTGAGCCGTGGGGCCATTCCCACCCTTCCTATATGGGGCTTCCGGGGGTGAAAGCGAACTGCTTCTCGTCTAAACCCCCAGCAAAGCCAGGAGCGACGCAAGCCGTGCCCTTCCCCAACTTCGACCCTGTTCTGCTTCAAATCGGGCCGATCGCGATCCGCTGGTACGCCCTCGCCTACGTCGCGGGCATTCTCTTAGGGTGGCGTTATGCCGCGGCCCTGGTGGCGAACCCCAAGCTGTGGGCGCGCCGCGGGCCGATCGCCACCCCCGACCAGATCGGCGACCTGATCCTCTGGATCACGCTCGGCGTCATCGTCGGCGGCCGCCTTGGCCACGTCTTCTTCTATACGCCCGAGCTGATCTGGAAGGATCCGCTGGAGATCCTGATGGTCTGGCACGGCGGGATGAGCTTCCACGGCGGCCTGATCGGCGTGCTGGTGGCGGTGACCCTGTTCGCCCGCGGGGCCGGGATCGACTTCCTGCGGCTGCTGGACGTGGTGGCCGCCGTCCAGCCCATCGGCCAGTTCTTCGGCCGCATCGCCAACTTCATCAACGGCGAGCTCTGGGGCCGGCCCACCGACGCGCCCTGGGGGATCGTCTTCCCCGGCGCAGGCCCCCAGCCCCGCCACCCGAGCCAGCTCTATGAGGCCGCGCTCGAGGGCCTTGTGCTGTTCCTGATCCTGCGCTGGGCGACGCACGGGCCCAAGCTCCTGAACCGGCGCGGGGTGGTCGCCGGGATGTTCGCGGTGGGCTACGGCCTGGCCCGCATCTCGCTGGAGACGGTGCGCGAACCCGACGCCTACCTGCCCAACTTCCCCTTCGGCCTGACCATGGGAATGATGTTGAGCGGGCCGATGGTCCTGATCGGGCTGTTCTTCATCTGGCGCGGGATGCGCGAGCCGCTGCCGCCGGGAGACGCCGTGCCGGCGACGGCGTCGGCGTCCCCGCCCAAGGCTGCGCGGGCCGATGAGCCTGCGTGAGCGGCTGGCGGCGCAGATCCGGTCGAGCGGACCCCTCACCGTCGCCCAGTACATGAGCGCCTGCCTGCACGACCCGCAGTTCGGCTACTACGCCACCCGCCCGGCCCTCGGCGCCGGGGGCGACTTCATCACCGCGCCCCTGGTCAGCCAGATGTTCGGCGAGATCCTGGGCCTGTGGGCCGCCGAATGCTGGGACCGGCTTGGCCGCCCCGCGAAGATCCGCCTCGTGGAGACCGGCCCCGGGGACGGGACGCTGATGAGCGACATGCTGCGCGCCGCCCGGATCGTCCCGGCGTTCCTGGCCGCCGCCGAAGTCTGGCTGGTGGAGGTCTCCGCGCCCTTGCGGGCGCTCCAGCGCCAGCGGCTGGGCGAGGCCGCCCGGTGGGCGCCGTCGCTGGACGAGGTTCCGGCCGGCGCGCCGGTGATCCTGTTCGGCAATGAGCTCCTGGACTGCCTGCCGACCCGCCAATGGGTGCGCACCAGGGCCGGTTGGGCCGAGCGGATGGTGGGCCTGGCCCCCGACGGCGGCCTCGCCTTCGGCCTGGGCGGATCCCTGGCCTCGCCGGACGCCCCGGACGCGCCGCCGGGCGCCGTGCTGGAGGTCTCGCCGGCCCAGGCGGCGTTCGGCCTGCGGCTCGGGGACCTCGTGGCCCGCGAGAGCGGCGCGGCCCTGCTGATCGACTACGGCCGGTCCGAGCCGGGCGTCGGCGACACCCTGCAGGCGCTGCATCGGCACCGGAAGGTCGACCCCCTCGCCGCCCCCGGCGAGGCGGACCTCACCGTCCACGCGGACTTCCCCGCCGTGCTCGCGGCGGCGAGGCGGGGCGGCGCCCGGACCGGACCGTTGCGGACGCAGCGGGACTTCCTGCGCGACCTGGGGATCGAGGCCCGCGCCGAGGCCCTGGCCCGCACCCGCCCCGACCAGGCCGCGATCCTCGCCCGTCAGCTGGACCGGCTGATCGGCCTGGACCAGATGGGCGAGCTCTTCAAGGCCGCCTGCATCCATTCCCCCGGCTGGACCCCGCCCGGATTCGAGGCCCCATGAGTCCCCTGCCCGTCCTCACCTCGCCGCTGCTGGACCTGCCCGGCGTGCGCCACGCCTTCTTCACCCGCCAGGGCGGGGTGTCCGAGGGGATCTACGAGAGTCTGAACGTCGGCGTCGGCTCGCGGGACGACGCCGGGGCCGTATCGGAGAACCGTCGTCGGGCGGCGGCGCACTTCGGCCTGCCGGTCGAACGGTTGGTCACCAACTACCAGGTTCACTCGGCCGTCGTCAGCCTGGTCGTGAGCCTGGACGACGTCGGCCTTCCGCGAGCAGAGGCGGATGGCCTGGTCACCGACCTGCCGGGCGTGATCTGCGGCGCCCTGGCGGCGGATTGCGCCCCGGTGCTGATGTTCGAGCCGGAGAAGCGCGTCATCGCGGCCGTGCACGCCGGTTGGAAAGGCGCGCTGGCCGGCGTCACCGACAGGGCGCTTGCGGCGATGGTCCAGGACTTCCACGCCGACATTTCCAAGGTCATCGCCATCGTCGGCCCCTGCATCGGCCCGGCCTCCTATGAGGTGGGGCTGGAGTTCGAGGCCGCCTTCACCGCCGAAGACCCTGGCCACGCGCGGTTCTTCATCGCGGGCGCCGCGCCGGAGAAGCGGATGTTCGACCTGCCGGCCTTCGTGCTCGGCCGCCTGGCTGCGGCGGGCGTCGCCCGGGCCGAATGGATCGGACGCGACACCTGCGCCGAGCCGGCGCTGTTCTATTCCAACCGCCGGGCCTTCAGGCAGGGCGAGGGCGACTACGGGCGACTGCTGTCGGCCATCGTCCTGGCCTGAACGCCACAGCGTGACGAATCCCGGCCGGCGTCGCCCGGCGAGGGTTGCTCCGTCCACGGCGCCTGCTACAAGCCCGCGCGATACCGCCAATTTCGCCGTGGGGGCCCGATGAAGCTGCTGGCCGGCAACGCCAACCGTACCCTCGCCCAGGCGGTCGCCTCGCACCTCGACGTGCCCCTGACCAAGGCCCAGGTGAAGCGTTTCGCCGACAACGAGGTCTTCGTCACCATCGACGAGAACGTCCGCGGCGAGGACGTCTTCGTCATCCAGTCCACCAGCTATCCGGCCAACGACAACCTGATGGAGTTGTTGATCTGCATCGACGCGCTGAAGCGGGCGTCGGCGCGGCGGATCACCGCGGTGATGCCCTATTTCGGCTACGCGCGGCAGGACCGGAAGACCGGCGGGCGCACGCCGATCTCGGCCAAGCTGGTGGCCAACCTGATCACCCGGGCCGGCGCCGACCGTGTGTTGACGATGGATCTGCACTCCGGCCAGATCCAGGGCTTCTTCGACATCCCCACCGACAACCTGGGGGCCACGCCCCTGGTGGCGGCCGACATCAAGGCGCACTACCCCAAGCCGAACGAGCTGCTGATCGTCTCGCCCGACGTCGGCGGCGTGGTGCGGGCGCTGGCGGTGGCCAGCCGCCTCAACGCCGACCTCGCCATCGTCGACAAGCGCCGCTCCGGACCCGGCAAGAGCGAGGTGGCCAACATCATCGGCGACGTCTCCGGCCGCCGGCTGGTGCTGTTCGACGACATCGTCGATTCCGCCGGCACCCTGTGCAACGCCGCCCAGTCGCTGATGGACGCCGGCGCCAGCGAGGTCTCGGCCTACGTCACCCACGGGGTGCTGTCGGGCGCGGCCACCGATCGGGTGAGCAAATCGGTGCTGAAGGAGCTGGTCATCACCGACTCCATCGAGGCGTCGGACCTCGTCGCGGCCTGCGCGAAGATCCGCAGCGTCGGCTGCGCGCCGCTGATCGGAGAGGCCATCCGCCGCATCGCCAATGAAGAGTCGGTTTCCAAGCTTTTCGACTGAGACCGCCGGCGTTTTCCGTCAGAAGGCCGGCGCACGGGGCGCAAATCGGGTCTATCGTGGCCTGGTTCGGGCGGCGGCCCAGGACTAAGCTTGGTCAGCGCGGGTTAAGATTGGCGGACACAATCTCGCCCGCCGCTCCGGTTAGGTCCGCCGCGGTTTTGACGGGATCTCATCCGATGACGACCGCTTTCCGACTCCGTTCGGCCCTATCCCTGGGCGCCGTGGCCCTGGCGGCCCTGGTCGTCGGCTGCGCCGAGGCGCCGGAGCCGACCCGCCCGCCGCCCGTCGCCAAGATCCCGCCGGTCACCCTTTCGCCGCGCCTGGCCGAGCAGGCGGCGGCCTACCGCACCTACATGACCCGCGCCGCCGCGATCTCGCCGCCCTTCGCCGACGGCCCCAGCATCGCCCAGTCGCTCACCGCCGGCGCGTCCTACGAACCCAAGCAGCTGGTGCGCGGGGCCATCGCCTACGGCGCCATCGTCGCCCTGCAGGACCCGGCCTTCGTGGCTGGGGTGCGGGCCTTCGCCGCCGACCCGGGCCAGCGCCAGACCGTGACCTATTCGATCCTCAGCGACCCCGCCTACGCCGTCGGCTTCCCGGGCTCGGCGAGCGCCGCCGGCGCCATCATCACCGCCCTGGGCGACCAGGGCCGGCAGGTCTACGATCAGGGCAAGCGGGTCAAGCAGGCCGCCTACGACATCCAGGCCTCCAGCTGGTCCAAGGCCGACGTCCCGAACCGCGACGTGCGTCTGCAGCAGGCCAAGACCGTGTCGGCCGCGCCGCTGCTCGGGGACGCCGCGGAGACCGCCCGCCTGCAGCAGGCCGCCATGGGCGGCGTGCAGCCCGCCCCCCTGGTCATCCCGGCGCCGGCGAGCCCGCCGTACACGCCGCTGGTGATCCGCTCGCTGGCCGTGGCGGCCCTGGCCGCGCTCGGCCAGGCGGGCGACGCCAACGTGGACCAGGTGACGGCCCTGATGGTCGAACCCAACGCCAGTTCCTGCCTGAACCTCTCGAAGCTCAACCTCTACCAGTGCCTCGCCGTCTCCAAGCCGCACTACGAGGACGTCTTCTGCCTGGGCGAGCATGTGATGCTCGACACCGGCCGCTGCGTGATGAAGAGCTCGGGGGCGGTGATGCCGATCGAGATCAAGCCGAGGGTCCTGGACGTCAGCTACCGCGACAAGGCCAAGGTCAAACCCAAGGCGAAGGCGAAGAAAAAGGGCTGATCGCCGTGCGTCTGGGCCGTTGCAACGGCGGGCGCTTGCGTGTAACTACCCGCACCCTTTCGACCCGTCCTCGGGTCGGACACCGTCGCCGCGCGGATCGCGCGGCGGTTTCGTTTTGAGGCGAGGCGATGGCCGAGATCGTATTGAACGTTCAAGTGCGCACAGAGACCGGCACGGGCGGCGCCCGCGCGGCTCGCCGGTCGGGCCTGGTCCCGGGCGTGCTCTACGGCGGCAAGCAGGGGCCGGTGTCCATCGCCGTGCGCGCCAACGAGTTCCGCAAGGCGCTCTACACTGGCAAGCTCCTGGGCCACCTGGTGACCCTGAAGAACGGCGCCGAGACCCAGCCGGTGATCGCCAAGGACATCCAGCTGCACCCGGTCACCGACGAGCCGGTGCATTTCGACCTCTACCGGGTCGACGCCCACCAGATGATCAAGATCGCGGTTCCGGTGCACTTCAAGAACCACGAGGAGTCGCCCGGCCTGAAGCGCGGCGGCGCGCTCAACATCGTGCGCCACGACGTCGAGCTGATGGCCCCGGCCGACCAGATCCCGGAAGAGCTGGTGGTCGACCTCACCGGGCTCGAGATCGGCGACACCATCCGCATCTCCGACATCACCCTCCCGGCCGGCATCGAATCGGCCATCGACCGCGACGTGGTCGTCGCCACCGTGGCCGGCTCCTCGGCCCAGGCGTCCGAGGACGCGGCGGCCGACGGCGAGACCGCGGCGACGGACGCGGACGAGGCCTAGGCGTTCTCCGCGGGGGATCACATGCTGATCCTCGCAGGTCTGGGCAATCCCGGCCCGCGCTACGCGGCGAACCGGCACAACATCGGCGCCATGGCGGTGGACGCCATTGCGCGCCGCTGGGGCTTCGGCCCCGAGCGCTCGCGTTTCCAGGGCCTGGCTCGGGCCGGCGAGATCCCGACCCCGGCCGGCGCGGTGAAGGCGCTGATCCTCAAGCCGCAGACCTTCTACAATGAGAGCGGGCGGGCGGCCGGCGAGGCGCTGAAGTTCTTCAAGCTGCCGCCATCGCAGCTGGTGGTGTTCTACGACGAGATCGACCTGGCCCCCGGGCGTTTCCGGATGAAGACCGGCGGCGGAGCAGCGGGCAATAACGGCGTGCGCTCGATCACCGCCCACATCGGCCCCGACTTCCGCCGCGCTCGACTGGGCACCGGCCATCCCGGCCACAAGGACCGGGTGCAGGGCCATGTGCTGTCGGACTTCCACAAGGTGGACGCCGCCTGGGTGCAGGCCCTGCTCGACGCCTGCGCCGAGGCCGCCCCCCTGCTGGCCGCCGGCGAGGACGAAAAATACCAGACCGAGGTGATGCGCCTGGCGCCCGCCGAAAAGGCCGATCCCCGGCAAATCCGCAACGGCGACTGACAAGCCGCGCCGGCTTCGCTAAACGGCCCATAACCCAAAGTTCGAGAATCCCATGGCCCTCAAAGTCGCCATCGTCGGCCTGCCGAACGTCGGCAAGTCGACCCTGTTCAACGCGCTCACCCAGACCGCCCAGGCGCAGGCGGCGAACTATCCGTTCTGCACCATCGAGCCCAATGTGGGCGACGTCGCGGTGCCTGAGCCGCGCCTGGACGCCCTGGCCGTGATCATCCCCTCCAAGGAGATCATCCCGGCGCGGATCAACTTCGTCGACGTGGCCGGCCTGGTGCGCGGCGCCTCCAAGGGCGAGGGCCTGGGCAACCAGTTCCTGGCCAACATCCGCGACTGCGACGCGGTGGCCTTCGTCACCCGCTGCTTCATCGACGACGACGTGACCCACGTGGAGGGCAAGGTCGATCCCCTGGCGGACCTGGAGACCATCGAGACCGAGCTGATGCTGGCCGACCTGGAGAGCCTGGAGAAGCGGGTGGTCAACCTGGAGAAGCGGGCCAAGACCGGCGACAAGGACAGCATCCAGACCCTGCGCCTCGTGCAGCTGGCCCTGACCGAGCTGAACGCTGGGCGCCCCGCCCGCAAGGCCAAGGTGGCCGCGGAGGACGAGAAGGCCTGGCGCATGCTGCAGCTCCTCACCTCGAAGCCCGCGCTCTATGTGTCCAACGTCGACGAGGCCTCGGCGGCGGACGGCAACGACATGTCGCGCCTGGTGGCCGAGCGCGCCAGCCGCGACGGCGCCGACAGCGTGGTGATCTCCGCGCAGATCGAGAGCGAGGTGGCCATGCTCGACGCCGAGGAACGGGGCGAGTTCCTGGAGACGCTGGGCCTCACCGAGCCGGGGCTCAACAAGCTGATCCGCGAGGCCTACCACCTGCTGGGGCTGCAGACCTATTTCACCGTGGGTCCGAAGGAGGCGCGCGCCTGGACCATCCACAAGGGCGACACCGCCCCGCAGGCGGCCGGGGTCATCCACACCGATTTCGAGAAGGGCTTCATCCGCGCCGAGACCATCGCCTACGACGACTACGTCCGCCTGAAGGGCGAGGCGGGCGCGCGCGAGGCGGGCAAGTTTCGGCAGGAAGGCAAGGAATATGTGGTTCAGGACGGAGACGTCATGAACTTCCGCTTTAACGTCTGACAGACCACAGGGAGGCCACCATGGGCGAGATGATCAAGATCAAGGGAGCCGATGGCTTCGAGTTCGGCGCCTACCACGCCACGCCGGCGGGCGAGCGCCAGGGCGGCGTGATCGTGATCCAGGAGGTCTTCGGGATCGACCAGCACGTCCGCCGCGACGTGGACCGCTGGGCGTCCCTGGGCTACGAGGCCATTGCGCCTTCGATGTACGATCGCAGCGCCCCGGGGTTCGAGGCGGCGCACGATCCGGAAGGAATCCAGGCGGGCCTCGCCCACATGCGCGCCACCCCCATGGAACAGGCCCTGGCGGACGTCGCCGCCGTGCGCGACCACCTGAGCCCCCGCGGCAAGGTGTTCGTGGTCGGCTACTGCTACGGCGGTTCCGTCACCTGGCTGGCCGCCTGCGAGCTGGACGGGATCGCCGCCGCCTCAAGCTATTACGGCAGCATGGTCAAGGCCAACGCCGACAAGCGCCCGCGTTGCCCGACCATCATCCACCTGGGCCGCCAGGACGCCGGCATCCCCTGCGACGAGGTCAAGGCGGCGGTGCAGGCGGCCAATCCCGGCGTGCCGGTCTACATCTATGACGACGCCGGCCACGGCTTCAACAACGAGGACCCGGCGCGCTGGAGCGAGGCCAGCTCGGCCCTCGCCCGCCAGCGCACCCTCGACCTGTTCGCCAAGGCGTGAGCCATTGGGCGAGACGATCCGGCTGAAAAGCGCGGCCGACGGCTTCGAGTTCGAGGCCTATCGGGCCCCGGTCCGCGACGCGCGGCGGGGTGGGCTGGTGGTCTGCCACGCGATCTGGGGCGTCACCCCGCACCTGCGCGCCCTGGCCGACGACTTCGCCGAGGACGGCTACGAGACCGTGGTCCCCAGCTTGTTCGATCGCTACGGGCGGGGCTTCGCCGAGCGCGACACCGACCCGGCGCTGTACGCCCGGCAGAACGACTATGCGATGCGCGCCGAATGGGGGGCCGGCGTGCTGGACGCGGTGCAGGCGGCTATCGACGCGCTGCGGCCGCCGGTCTTCGCCCTCGGCTTCTGCTTCGGCGGGACCACGGCCTGGCTGGCGGCCTCGCGTTGCGCCGGCCTCTCGGCCGTCGCCTGCTACTACGGCGGCCAGATCATAGACTATCTGGCCGAGGCGCCGAAGGTCCCGACGCTGCTGCACTTCGGGCGCACCGACGAGCTGATCCCCCCGGCGACTGTGGCCGCGATCCGCGACGCTCATCCCGAACTGCCGGTCCACGAATATGACGCCGGCCACGCGTTCGTCGCCCCCAATGGCTTCCAGGCCGACGCCGCGCGCCTGGCGCGCCTGCGCACCCTCCAGCTGTTCACCAGATCCGGCGGCGGCCGGGGGGACATGTAGGCGGCCTACGGCTCCACGATCAGCGAGCGCACTTCGGGCAGGCGCTCCAGGCAGCGGACCAGCACCGCCTGGGCGATCAGGATGCCGACGCCGGCGGCGTAGGCGGAAAAGATATTGGCGGGATATCGCCCGGTCTCAGCGATGGCGCCCATCTGCTGGTGGATCAGGAACGCGGCGCCCAGCAGGAAGGCCACGCCCACCAGCACCGAGCCCGGCGACTGGCCGAAGCCGGCCCGGAAGCTCATCCAGACATAGCGCGCGAGCCAGCGGCGGATCACCGGGATCGCCAGCGGCAGAACGGTCGCCGCCAGCAGGAAGCCCACCGGCCAGACCAGGGTCCAGCGGGCCACCACCTCAGCGCCGCCCGGCAGCGACTTGAACGCCTGGATGACAGCCGCGGCGTAGATCAGGACGGCCGCGGCGACCGTCATGTCCTCCATCCGCTTGAAATTCACCCAGGCGCGTTTGAAGACCATGCGAGGATTCTATAAGGCGGTTTGGGCGCTGCGAAGGGCGCATGTCGCCGTCAAGGCCGAGCTTGGCTATGCTGGGCCGGTGAGACCGCTCGCCTTCGCCCTCATCCTCGCCGCCGTCGGCCCCACCGCCGCCCGGGCGGGCGAATCCGCCTGCCGGCTGGAGCGCGGCGTGCTGGTGGCGCCGGCCCAGGTGATGGGGGTCGCGGGCGACTTCATCATCGACACCGGCCAGGCGCAGACGCAGCTCGCCGAGACCCAGGCGCAGGAGGCCGGTTTCGTCGAGACGCAGCTCACCGGCGAGGTCGAGCTGGCCGGGATCCGGCGCAGCCCCCTGGCCGTGGCGGTGGCCGACCTCGATGCGCGCACCGTGTTCCTGTCGACCCCCATCGCCGGCGTGATCGGGCTCGACGTGCTGCGCGATCAGGTGGTGGACGTGAGCTTCGGACCCTGCCGGCTGGCGATCCACGCGCCGGCCGCAGCCCCGGGCTTCCGCGCCGGGCGCGCGTTCGACATGGGTTGGGAGGGCGGCCTGCCGGTGGTGCAGGCCACCGTCAGCGACGGCGTCATGACCTGGCCCGGGGCCTTCACGCCGTCCACCGGCCTGGACCTCAGCCTGCGCCTCGACGACCGGCTGGCCGGGGCGCCGGGCGCGACCAGGCCGCAGGAGCTCTATCCCGGCGGCGTCTGGCGCGCCTCCCTGGAGGCCCTGTCCTTCGCCGGCGACATCTACCGCAACGTCGACACGGGCCTGGTGAAGGCCCTGCCGGACGGCGCGCAGCCGGCCGGGATGATCGGCGGTCCGGTGCTGTCCCGCTACCGGCTGCGGTTCGATTTTCCGGGGGGCCGGCTCCTGATCGGCAGGCTGGACGGCCCCTCCGCCGTGGCGGCGAAGGGGCGAAGGCTCAGTGGGCCACGTTGCGCCAGAGCGTCCGATAGCTCGCCCAGAGCAGGCCGGCGAACACCAGGAGGTAAATCATGGCGCCCAGGCCGAACTGCTTGCGCTCCTCCATCTTCGGCTCGGCGGCCCAGGTGAGGAAGGCGACCACGTCCTTGGCCTGTTGATCGACCGTGGACGGCTTGCCGTCGTCGAAGGTGACCTTGCCCGGCGCCAGCGGCGGCGGCATGGCGATCAGGCCGCCCACCGGGACCTTGTCATGCGGCCCCTTCCAGAACGAGCTGAGGTCGCCGGCGTAGTAGGGATTGTAGTGCTTGGTCGGGTCCACCGTCAGGCCCGCGGGCGGGGCCGCCGGATAGCCGCTGAGCAGGGAATAGACGTAGCGGGGCCCCTCCTCCCGCGCCTTGACGATCACCGACAGGTCGGGCGGCAGGGCGCCGCCGTTGGACGCCCGCGCCGCGGCCTCGTTGGGGAACGGGGCCGGGAACTTGTCGGCCGAGGTCCCCGGACGCTGCACCACATCGCCGGTCTCGCTGTCGATGTCGGGGATCTGGTAGTCCTTGGCGATGGACTTCACGTAGGGGTTGTCGTTCGGGTTCTTGTACTTCGGGTCGTAGAACGGCCCGCCCTTCTGGCCGAGGTTGCGGAAGTACAGGAGGTTCATGGCGTGGCAGGCCGAGCAGACCTCCCGGTAGACCTTGTAGCCCCGCTGGAGCTGTTCCTGGTCGAACTTGCCGAACGGACCTTCGTAGCCCCAGGAGGCCTCCTTGGGCTCCGCGTGGGTGGTTTCGGCCAGGGCCGGACCGGCGAGACAGGCAAGACCCAGCGCCGCGAGAGCGATACCTTTGCGCAGCATCGTGGGCTCAACCCCTCTTTTCAGGCGAAGCCGCGGCGCCCGCGGGCGCTTTGGCGGGATGCGACAGGACCGGGGCGGAGATCGATTCCGGGACCGGTAGGGGAGTCTCGGTGAGGCCCAGGATCGGCATGACCAGCAGGAAGTAGCCGAAGTAGTAGAGGGTCGCGATCCGGGAGAGCCAGACGAAGGAGTTGATGTCCGAGTCCAGCAGCTGGAACCCGGAGATGCCCGGGATCACGTGCTCGTCCGGCGGGTGGGCGCCGCAGAAGCCCAGCACGATGCAGGCCACCAGGAAGATGAAGAAGTAGAGCCTGGCCGTCGGCCGGTAGCGCATGGACCGCACCTTGGAGGTGTCGAGCCACGGCAGGATGAACAGCATGGCGATGGCGCCGAACATCAGCAGGACGCCCATCAGCTTGTCCGGCACCGCCCGCAGGATCGCGTAGAACGGCAGGAAGTACCATTCGGGCACGATGTGCGATGGCGTCACCAGGGGGTTGGCCGGGGTGTAGTTGTCCGCGTGACCCAGCGCGTCGGGGAAATAGAACACGAAGGTCGCGAACATCAGCAGGAAGACCGAGATCGCGAAGCCGTCCTTCACCGTGTAGTACGGATGGAAGGGAACGGTGTCCTCCTTGGACTTCACGTTCACGCCGATCGGGTTGTTGTTGCCCGGGACGTGCAGCGCCCAGATATGCAGCCCCACGACGCCGGCGATCATGAACGGCAGCAGGTAGTGCAGCGAGAAGAAGCGGTTGAGGGTCGCGTTGTCGACCGCGAACCCGCCCCACAGCCAGGTGGTGATGGCGTGGCCGACCACCGGCAGGGCGCCGAACAGGTTGGTGATCACCACCGCGCCGTGGAAGCTCATCTGACCCCAGGGCAGCACATAGCCCATGAAGGCCGTGGCCATCATCAGGAGGTAGATCACGCAGCCCAGGATCCACAGCACCTCCCGCGGCGCCTTGTAGGAGCCGTAGTAGAGGCCGCGGAACATGTGGATGTAGACCGCGATGAAGAACATCGAGGCCCCGTTGGCGTGGATGTAGCGGATCAGCCAGCCGTAGTTGACGTCGCGCATGATCCGCTCGACGGAATTGAACGCGAGATCGGCGTTCGGCACGTAGTGCATCGCAAGAATGACCCCGGTGACGATCTGGATCCCCAGGCAGACCGCCAGGATGCCGCCGAAGGTCCACCAGTAGTTCAGGTTCTTCGGGGTCGGGAAATCCATCAGGTCGACGCCGAAGCGCACGATCGGAAGGCGCGTGTCGAGCCAGCGCTCGAAGCCGGTTTTGGGCTCGTAGGTGGAGTGTCCGCTCATCGTCAGCCGACCTTGACCTTGCTGTCGGAAAGGAAGGCGTACGTCGGCACTTCCAGGTTCTTCGGCGCGGGACCCTTCCGGATCCGGCCGGAGGTGTCATAGACCGAGCCGTGGCAGGGGCAGAACCAGCCGCCGTACTCGCCGCCGCCGAAAGTCGGCACGCAGCCCAGGTGGGTGCAGGTGCCGATCAGGATCAGCCATTCGGCCTTGCCGGGCTTGTGGCGCTCCTCGTCGGTCTGCGGGTCGCGCATGGCCGCGTGGTCGTCCTTGATCGCCGCGGCGATCTCCTGCGGCGTGCGGTGCCGCACGAACAGCGGCTTGCCGCGGAATTTCACCGTGACCTGCTGGCCGGCGACCACCTTGCCGAGGTCGAACTCGATCGAGGCCAGGGCCAGGGTGTCGCTGGCCGGGTTCATCTGGTCGATGAACGGCCAGGCCAGCGCGCCGACCAGGCCTGCCGCCGCCACCCCCGCGGCGATGTGGATGAAGTCACGCCGGTTCGGGTCGTCGCCCGTGGCGTGTGGATCGGGATTTGCGCCCACGACGGTGTCGGCCACCTTTAAGCTACCCTTCGCTTGCGGCCTCGGCGTCGCCTCGGCCCTCCGGACGCCTCTGGAGAGGACGCCCACCCTTGCGGCCGGCCAGACCCCCTGGCGCAGACCCGCTTCGGAACTTTACGCTGCAGCCGACGTCCTTTGCCGGGAATCCCCTGCGATGTCACGCAGACGGCCCCCTTCGATTCGTCGTATGCCCCGGCTTATCCCGTGGCTGGATCGCTTAGAATGCGCGTGGCCCTTTTTCAACCGGACATTCCGCAGAATCTCGGCGCGGCGCTTCGTCTTGGCGCGTGCCTGGGCGTGCCGGTGGACATTATCGAGCCTTGTGGCTTTCCGCTCTCCGACGCCGCCGTCCGCCGCAGCGCCATGGACTACGCCGCCCTCGCCGAGGTGAGCCGCCACGCCGGCTGGGGGGATTTCCAGGCGGCGGCGCGCGGCCAGGGCCGGCGGCTGGTGCTGTTCACCACCCGCGGCGCGAGCGCCTTCCAGGACTTCGCCTTTGCGCCGGACGACGTGCTGCTGTTCGGCCGCGAGAGCGCCGGCGTCCCGGACGAGGTGCACGCCGTCGCCGACGCCCGCCTGTTCATTCCCCTGGCGGCCGGAGCCCGGTCGCTGAACGTGGTCACCGCCGTGGCGATCACACTGGGCGAAGCGTTGCGCCAGACCGGCGGATTCCCTAAGGCGGCGCCATCATGAGCTCTCGCCCCGCCGACCTGGAAGACAAGAACAGCCGCGCCCGCGCCTGGTTCGACACCCTCAGAGACCGCCTGGTCGCCGAATTCGAACGGCTGGAAGACGAGGCGCCGGCCGACCTCTATTCCGGCGAGCCCGGCCGCTTCGAGCTGAAGCCCTGGGTGCGCGCGGCCGGGGGCGGCGGCGTCATGGGCTTCCTGCGCGGCCGCTTCTTCGAGAAGTGCGGCATCCACATCTCCCTGGTCCACGGGACCTTCACGCCGGAGATGGCCCGCACCATGCCGGGCGCCGAGGAAGACCCCAGCTTCACCGCCACGGGGATCAGCCTGATCGCCCACATGCGCAATCCGCGGGCGCCGGCGGCGCACATGAACACCCGCTTCCTGGCCACCAGCCGCGGCTGGTTCGGCGGCGGCGCGGACCTGACGCCCACCCTCGACGCGCAGCGCAGCCAGGAGGCCGACGACGCGCGCCTGTTCCATGCGGCGCTGCAAGGCGCCTGCGACCGACACGACCCGGCCTGGTACGCCGACTACAAGGCCCGCTGCGACGAGTACTTCTTCCTGCCCCACCGGGGCGAGCCGCGCGGCGTCGGCGGCATCTTCTACGACCACCACGACAGCGGCGACTGGGAGCGCGACTTCGCCTTCACCCGCGACGTGGGCGAGGCGTTCCTCGACGCCTATCCGAAGATCCTGCGCCACCGGATGGACGAGCCCTGGACCGAGGCCGACCGGGCCGAGCAGCTCGTCCGCCGCGGCCGCTACGTGGAATTCAACCTGCTCTACGACCGCGGCACGATGTTCGGCCTGAAGACCGGCGGCAACATCGAATCGATCCTGTCCTCGATGCCCCCGCTGACCGCCTGGCCGTGATCAGGTCACGGCCGCCAGGAACCGCCTGATCCATCCCCCGACGCGCAGGCGGTCGTCCGGCCCCTCGAAGCTGGCCATGGCGCGCTGCACCTGCGCCGGCGGATAGATCTCGCCGCGCCGGCCTTCCATCAGCGCCTCGGCGAAGCCGCGTTCGAACTCCGGGTGGAGCTGCAGGGAGATCGCCGGCTGGTCGTCGTAGGCCAGCATGCCCAGGGGCGCGAAGGCGTTCGCGGCGACCACCTGGGCCCCTGGTGGCAGGTCGACCACCTGGTCCTGGTGCGATGCGGCGACGCGGATGCGGTCCGCGCCGTCCATCCAGGGCTCGCGGCGCGTGACCTGGTACTCCTGCAGGCCGATCCCCCAGCCTTTCGGGGACTTGACCACCCGGCCGCCGAACGCCTCGGCCATCACCTGGTGGCCGAAGCAGATCCCCACCAGCGCCGCCCGGCCCTTGGCGGCGAGGAGGAACGCCTTCAGCTCGGCGATCCAGGGCAGCGGGTCGTAGACGCCCGCCGCGGCGCCGGTGACCAGATAGGCGTCGCAGGCCTCCGGCCGGTCGGGCAGCCGGCCGTCGAACACCTGGAAGGTCGCGTAGTCGTAGGCGTCCTCGCCCAGCAGCGCACGGAACATGGCCGGATAGTCGCCGAACTGCGGCTGCAGGCCGCGCGGCGGGCGGCCGGTCTCCAGGATGCCGAGCTTCACCTAGTGTCCCGATTCCGAAGTTCGCAAATGCATGTGGCAGGCTCCGACGAACTTCGGAATCGATAAGGACACTAGCAAACCTATGTTTCTAGTGTGCTTCTTGGATCTGAAGTTCGCACCGCGCCCGTCCCAAAATACAGCGAACTTCAGATCCAGCACACTAGGTTTCTCCCGCTAGGTCCCGGACCGCCGCCTGCAGGCGCTCGAGCGCCGCGCCGCGGTCGTCGGGGAAGTCCGCCTCGATCCACCACGCCTCCACCTTCCGGAGCGCCTGGCCGACCAGCGGACCGCGGGGCGCGCCGGCGGCGACCGCATCCTCGCCGGTCACCGGCAAGACGGGGGCGCTCCAGCTGGTCGCCTGGGCGATCAGCGCGCGCCAGGCCGGCGCGGACGCGGTGTCCGGGTCGGCCGCCCAGGCCAGCATCGCCCGGTCGGCGAAGGCGCCCGCGCCCAGGGCGTAGACCGCCCGGCGCACCTCGCGCGGGCTCATCGTCCCGGCGATCGATGGCCTGGCGCCCGGGATCGCCGCCAGCCGGTCGCGCTGGGCGTTGGACAGCCGCAGGCGCGCCGCGGCCTGCAACACGGCGGCCTCGTCGTCGGGCAGCAGGGCCGCCAGCCGCAGGACCGGGTCGCAGGTGAACAGCAGCTCGGTCTCGATCGCCACCAGAGCCTCGAAGCGCGCCAGACCCTCCACGCCCGGCAGGACTTCGGCCAGCACGCCGGTCCGCGCCATCAGCGCCACGGCCGCCCGCGGGTCGTCCGCCGCCAGCAGCTTCAACAGCTCCTTGGAGATCCGCTCGGCGGCCAGCGTCGCCACCCCGTCCTTCAGGGCCGCGCAGGCGGCGAGCGCCGTCTCGTCCGGCGCGCCCCGCCCGTACCAGGCCAGGAACCGGAAGAACCGCAGGATGCGCAGGTAGTCCTCGCGGATGCGGGTCTGGGCGTTCCCGACGAAGACGATCCGTCCCGCCCGCGCGTCCTTGAGGCCGCGGCCTACGGGGTCGAACACGGCGCCGGCGCGGTCGGCGTAGAGGGCGTTCAGGGTGAAATCCCGCCGCGCGGCGTCCTCGGCCCAGTCGGTGGTGAAGGCCACCACGGCGCGCCGGCCGTCGGTCTCCACGTCCCGGCGCAGGGTGGTGATCTCGTGCGGCCGGCCGCCGGAGACCGCGGTGACGGTCCCGTGCTCGAGGCCGGTGGGAATGGTCCTGATCCGCGCAGCCTTGAGGGCGGCGATCACCGCCTCGGGGGTCAGGGTGGTGGCGACATCGAGGTCGTCCACCGGCCGGCCGAGCACGGCGTTGCGCACGCAGCCGCCCACGAAGCGCGCGCAGTCCGGCCCGCCCGCCACCTCCAGCGCATCGAGCACCGCCGCCGTCTCGGGCGCCGAAAGCCAGTCGGGATGGTCGAGGCGCCCGCTCACTTGCGCGGCTCCGGCTCGAAGTGTCCCGGCGACACCCGCCCGTCGGCGGTCACCTCACCGGGCACATAGGCTTCGCCGCGGTTGTCGGGATGGAAGAGGACGCTCAGCATCATCGAGGCGCCGAACAGGACGGCGCCGGCCGCGAACAGCCAGGGCCAGGGCGTGGCGCCCATCTCCCGGCCCGTGCGCCGGGCCCAGGCGCGCCAGAGGAACCAGGCCACGAACGGCAGCGCCATGAGCCAGCCGCGCTCGAGGAGGATCCTAAGCAACCGCCGCCCCGTAGAGCCGCTCGTAGAGGGACCGCAGCAGGTAGGCCGTGACGCCCCAGATGTAGCGGTCCTCGTGCGTCGCCGCATAGAAGCGCCGGGTCACCCCGTCCGCCGACTGCATCTCACGCTCTTCGTAGTTTGCGGGGTCCATCAGGAAGCCGAAGGGCGTCTCGAAGATGTCGGCCACCTCGTCTGGGTTGGCCGTCAGGGTGAAGCCGGGCCGCACGAATCCCACCACCGGCGTGATCAGGTAGTTGGTGCCGGTCCGATAGGGCGTCATCAGGCCCACGAGGTCCACATAGGCCGGGTCGAGGCCCACCTCTTCCTCGGCCTCGCGCAGCGCCGTCTGCCAGGCCGCTTCGCCGGGATCGCGCCGTCCGCCGGGCAAGGCCACCTGGCCGGTGTGACTGCGCAGGTTGTCCGAGCGGCGGGTGAGGATCACCGTCAGTCCGCCCTCGCGCTCCACCAGCCCCACCAGCACCGCCGCCGGCGTCAGCGGCGCGGCCGGGTCCACCTGTATCCAGGGGTTCATGTCGTAGTCCGAGTTCACCACCGCGGACGACGACGGCGATGGCTCGCAGTCGTCCAGGGGATCCAGGCGCTGGGCGATCCATTCCCGGAGCTCGGCCGTCGAGGCGGCGGTCACGGCGGCGCGCTCTCCGCGGAGCCCACCGGGAACCACGCGCCGTTGGAGGTCACCCCCAGGACAGGGCCGTCGGGGGTCGCACGCTCCTGCGCCAGCTCCGCCAGTTCGTAGAACACCGGCCGGGCGATCAGCGCCTCCAGGCCGCCGCGGACGTGGACGTAGGGCCGGGGCTCGCCGGTGACCGGGTCGATCTCCACACGGATGGCGTGCTCGGGCCCGGCCTCCACGCGGTCGCCGACATTGGTGAGGAAGGCCAGCGCCTCGCCTTCGCGGTCGACGCGCACGGCGATGAACGGGGCGTCCTCCACGGTGATCCGCATCTTCTCCACCGGCGTCACCAGGTGGAAGCCGTCCGGGTCCTTGCGCAGGATGGTGGAGAACAGCCGCACCAGGGATTCCCGTCCGATCGGCGCGCCCTCGTGGATCCAGGAGCCGTCCTTGCGGATGACGATGTCGATCTCGCCGGAATGCGCCGGGTTCCACAGATGCACCGGCGGCAGGCCGCGTCCGGGCGCCTGAGCGCGGTCCGCCGCCGCGATCACACCGTTGAGCGACGCCTTGGCCCCTGAGTCCGTCATGGCGGAAAGGTAGGGCCCGCCGGGGACAGCCTCAAGCTCGCGATCAAGCCGGCGCGCAGACCGGGCCTTCCAGCCCGTCGGCGCCGCCGGGCGACAGCGCCCGCAGCAGCACCCGGCGCTGATCCACCGGCGCCGGCATCACCACCGCCCTGGCCGGCGCAGCGGCGAAGCCGGCGCGGGAGAAGAACGCCTCGTCGCCCACCAGCAGCACCGCGTCGAAGCCCGCCTGGCGGGCCGCCTCGCAGGCCCGCTCCACCAGGCCCGCGCCCGCGCCGTGCTTGCGCTCGCACGCCTCCACCGCCAGCGGACCCAGGAAGATCAACGGCCGCTCGCCGACCCGGACCAGGTACTGGCGCACCACGCCCACCAGCCGGCCCTCGCTCCAAGCGCAGAACGACAGGTCGCGCCGGAACGGGGCGAACTCGCGGACCCGCTCGGACGACTTGACGAACCGCCCCGGGCCGAAGGCGCGGTCGATCAGCGCCTCCGCCGGGGCGTCGTCCTGGAGACGCTCGGGTTCGTAATGCAGCTCGGGCTGCCTGAGGGTTTGGGCGGTCATGGGGGGACCCGGTTTCGAGGGCGACGGGCCCGCGGAGCCCAGCGGAAATGCGCCGGGCGGCGGACGGTTCAGATCGGCGAGCGCAGGAAGCGCTCCAGGGGTCGCGATCGTCGCATGGGCCGGCCTCGAAACAGGAGGGGTGCGCAATTAGGGCCTCGTCCGCTCCGGGTCAACAGCCGGCGCCTGGATTTGCAACCGTTGCAATGCAGCGCACGGCGATGCGCAGGCCGGCGCGGGCCGCTGCAACTTCCCGGCGCGGGCGCCCTGCCGCACCTTCCGCGCATCGAACACGCGTTCGGTAGATCCGCCGCCCCGCGGATTTGAGTTCTGAACCTCCGCCCTGCCCCCGGGGCGGAGGCTTCTTTTTGCGCCCGCCGCCGCCCTCGCGTTGCGGCGCGGGCCGGCGCAGGCCAAGTTGCCGCCCCCATGCCCGAGTCCATCCCCTCCCCGCCCTCCGCGGGCGCCCTTCTGCGCCGCCGCGGCTACATGCTGTTCTGGATCTCCCGGGTGGCCTCCACCGTCGGGGTGCAGATCCAGAGCGTCGGCCTGGGCTGGGTGGTCTATACGGTGGCGCGCCAGGCCCTGGGCGTGAAGGAATCGGCGCTCTACGTGGGCCTGATCGGCCTGGCCGCCTTCATTCCGGTGCTGCTGCTCACCCTGCCGGCGGGGGAGATCGCCGACCGGCACGACCGCCGCAAGATCCTGTTGATCTGCTACGCGGGCGAGATCGCCACCGCGGCGTTCCTCGCCTGCGCGGTCTTCTTCGACTTCGCGACGCTGACGCTGCTGCTGGCGGTCTCGGCCCTGTTCGGATCCTGCCGCGCCTTCATGGCCCCGGCCTCCACGGCGCTCGGGCCGATGTTGGTGACCCGCGAGCTGCTGCCGCGCGCCATCGCCTGGAACTCCCTGGCTTTCCAGGGCGGCGCGATCATCGGCCCGGCGATCGGCGGCGTGATCCTGGCGGTGTCGCCCACCGCCGCGTTCGCCACCTCCGCCGCCCTCTACCTCACGGCCGCGATCGTCGTGACGTTGATCGGCGACAACACCCGGCCGACGGTCAACGCCGGCTCGCGGTGGGACCTGATGAAGGAGGGCCTGGCCTACGTCTGGACCAACAAGATCGTCTTCGGCGCCATATCGCTCGACCTTTTCGCCGTGCTGCTGGGCGGGGCGACGGCGCTGCTGCCGGTGTTCGCCCGCGACGTGCTGCACGCCGGCCCTGAGGGCTTCGGCATCCTGCGGGCCGGCCCTGCCGCCGGCGCCGCGACCGTGGCGGTGCTGCTGGCGGTCTATCCCATCCGCCGGCACGCCGGCGTGATCATGTTCGCCGGCGTCGCGGTGTTCGGGGCGGCGACCATCGTGTTCGGCCTGTCCAAGTGGCTGCCGCTGTCGGTGGGCGCCCTGGCGGTGCTGGGGGCCGCCGACATGCTCTCGGTCTATGTCCGCCAGACGCTGATGCAGATCGTCACCCCCGACCAGATGCGCGGGCGGGTCGCCTCGGTCTCCTTCCTGTTCATCGGCGCCTCCAACGAGCTCGGCGAATTCGAGAGCGGCGTCGCCGCCCGCTTCCTCGGCCCCGTCGGCGCCGCATTGTTCGGCGGCGTCGGCGCCCTCATTGTCACCGGCGTCTGGGCCAGGCTGTTTCCCGCCTTGCGCCGTGCGGATCGCCTCGATAACTGACGGCGGCATTTTTTTGGGAATTTGCGGAGACGAGACGCGATGGGCGTTCTTTCGGGCAAGGTTGTCCTGGTCACCGGCGGCGGCAACGGCATCGGCCGGGAATGCGCCCTGATGGCGGCCAGAGAAGGCGCCAAGGTGCTGGTCAACGACCTGGGCGGCGGCATCAAGGGCGACGACGAAGGCTCGGCGGATTCCGCCGAACAGGTCGCCCGCGAGATTCGCGCCGGCGGCGGCCAGGCCGCCTCCAACTCCGAAAGCATCACCAGCCTCGCCGCCGTGCAGGGTATGGTCGAGCAGGCGCTGAGCGAGCTCGGCGGCTTGCACGCGGTGATGAACCCCGCCGGCATCATTCGCGACACCATGCTCCACAAGATGTCCGAACTCGACTGGGACAAGGTGATCGAGGTGCACCTGCGCGGCGCCTTCAACGTCACCCGCGCCTCCATCGAGCATTTCCGGGAGCAGAACGACGGCGCCTACGTCTTCTTCACCTCCACCTCCGGCCTGTTCGGCAGCATCGGCCAGGCCAACTACGGCGCGGCGAAGATGGGGGTCGCGGGCCTGTCGCGGATCGTCGCGCTGGAGGGCGCGCGCAACAATATCCGCGCCAACTGCGTCTCGCCGATCGCCTGGACGCGGATGGTCGCGTCGGTCCCGGTCCGCGACGAGGCCATGGCCCAGCGCCGTCAGGAGATGGCCGAGACCGTCCGCGCCGACCAGCCCGCCCGATTGGCGGTGGCCCTGGCCTCGCCGCAATCGAAGGCCAGCGGCCAGATCTTCGGCTGCTCCGGCGAGACCCTCGGCATCTTCTCCCAGCCGCGGCTGAAAGAGGTGCTGACCAGCGACAAGGGCTGGACCGTCGACAGCATCCTCGCCGAAGCCCTGCCGGCCCTCTCCAGGCACGCCCACCTCGTCGAGCGCAGCCCGTCGATCGGCGTCATCGGCCTTTCGGACGACTGAAACACCGGAATTGGGGTTCGCCTACCCTGCCCCCAGCTTCCGCAGCGCCTCGCCGGTGAGGCGGCGGACGATCCACTCGTCCATCGCCGCCGCCCCCAGGCTGTCGTAGAAGGCGATCGAGGGGGCGTTCCAGTCCAGCACCGCCCATTCCAGCCGCCCCAGGCCCTCGTCCAGACAATGGCGAGCCAACGACCGCAGCAGCGCCTTGCCGGCGCCGCGGCCGCGCGCCTCGGGGACCACGAACAGGTCCTCCAGGTAGATCCCGTGCCGGCCGGCGAAGGTGGAATAGCTATAGTACCAGAGCGCGAACCCCACCGGCCGCCCGTCCGCCTCGGCGATCTCGGCGAACACCCGCGGCGCCGGCCCGAACAGGTCGCGCGCCAGGTCGGCCTCGGTCGCGACGACCTCCTCAAGCAGCTTCTCGTACTCGGCCAGGGCGCGGACGAAGCCGTAGACCAGGCCGGCGTCGGCCGGCGCCGCCGGCCGGATGGTCACGGTCATGGGGTCAATCGAACCGGCTGAAGTCCGGCGCCCGCTTCTCGCTGAAGGCGGCGATCGCCTCGGTCACCTCGGGCTTGGTGAGCTGGTCGTGAAAGTGGACGCCTTCCTCCTGCATCCGCGCCACGATCGCCGCCTGGTCCACCATCAGCGCCTTGGTCAGCCGCACCGCGGCCGGGGCGCGGGCGGCCAGGGCCTCGGCGGCGGCCCGCGCGCGGGCCCGCAGTTCGCCGCCCGGCACGCAGGCGTTGGCGATCCCCCAGGCGACCGCAGTCGGCCCGTCCACCACCTCGCCCAGCGCCAGCACCGCGAAGGCCCGCGCATGGCCGATCCGCGCCGGCAGGGTCAGGCTGGCCGCCGCTTCCGGCACCAGGCCCAGGTTGACGAAGGGCGCCGAGAGCTTGGCGTCCTCGGCCACGAACACCAGGTCGCAGTGCAGCAGCATGGTCAGGCCCACGCCCACCGCATGACCCTGCACCGCCGCCACGATCGGCTTCTTCGCCCGGCCCAGCGCCTCCAGCAGGCGGTTGCCGCGCACGCCGGCGGTCACGGCCGCGTCTCCGGCGTTCACCGCGGCGAACTCGCCCAGGTCGTTGCCGGCGGTGAACATCGTCCCCTCGGCCTGCAGCAGGATGCAGCGCACCGCCCTGTCCTCTCCCGCCGCGTCGATGGCGTCGCCGAGCGCGGTGTACATCACATGGGTCAGGGCGTTCTTCCGCTCGGGCCGGTTCAGGGTGATGGTCAGGACGCCGCCCGACGTCTCGGTGCGCACCAGTTCGCTCATGGGATCGTCCTTTCGGGGATTCAGGCCGCCGCCCGATACCAGTTCACGCCGGCGGAGTCGCGCTCGCGCACCGCCTGGCCGCGGCCGATCAGGCAGTTGAGGTGGGCCAGGCTCTCGCCGGTGGCCAGGCCGAGGACATCGGCGTCGATGGCCCGGCGGAACAGCACGCCGAACACGTCCACCGCCCGCCTGGGCTGGGAGATCGTTTCCAGGAGCCGTTCCAGCGCCCGCTCGTGGCCGTCGATCAGGTGGTCGAGGCGCGCATGCAGCCCGAAGAACGGCTCGTTGTGCGCCGGCAGCACCAGCACCTCGTCGCCGACCCGGGTCTTCAGCCGGGCCAGCGACGAGAGCCATTCCCGCAACGGGTCGCCGTCCGGCTCGGTGGGAAACACCGAGACGTTGGACGAGATGCGCGGCAGCACCTGGTCGCCGGTGATGAACACCTGCAGATCCGGGCAGTGCAGGCAGACGTGCTCGGGCGAATGGCCGGATCCCACGACCACGCGCCAGCCGTGGTCGCCGATGGTGAACTCGTCGCCGTCGTTCACCCGGTGGAAGCTGTCGGGCAGGGCGTGCAGCGCCCGGCCGAAGCCGCCGAAGCGGGCGCGGTAGGTCTCGATGTCGTCCTCGGTCCAGCCCGCCTCGCGGTAGAAGCGCAGCCCGTCCTCCGGCGCCTCGCGCCCGGTGTCGGCGGCCAGGCTGCGGCACATCAGGAACTCCAACCGGCTGGTCCACAGGCGTGCGTCGAACTTGCGCGTCAGCCACCCCGCCATGCCCATGTGGTCGGGATGCAGGTGGGTGACGAACACCCGCGTCACCCGCAGGTTCTTCAGCGGACCGGCGAAGGCCCGTCGCCAGGAATCCATGGTCGGCTGGCCGCCCAGGCCGGTGTCGACGATCGCCCAGCCCCCGGCCTCGGCGATGGCCCAGACGTTGATGGCGCCCAGCGGCCCCTGCAGCGGCATGCGCAGCCACTTCACCCCGGCGGCGATATCCACGGCCTGGCCGATTTCCGGCGGCGCCTCGAACGGGTAGATCAAGGTCGGCCGCGGCGTGGATTCGTAGGTTGTCTCGAATCCGTCGCGCATGGTCAGGCCTCCAGTTACTTGGGCGTCCATTGTCGGCCGCTCAGGCCCCGGGATCAACGCCGGCCGGCGTCCGCGCCGTTCAGGATTCCGACAGCCGCAGGCCTTTAGGCCTCGCCGATGGCGCCCGTCCCCGGCCCGCGCCGGCCCAGCTTGACCCCAAACTCGCGCTGGCGCTTATGTGCCGCCAGGAAACGATCAGGAGCATTCCCACCATGAGGCCATTTCGACTCGGGCTTGTCGCAGCCATGCTGGCGGCGGCGCTCGTTCCGGCGACCGTGCTATCCGCTTCCAAGAAGGACGCCGCCGTCAGCGAGGCCTCGCGCAAGCAGGGCATGGCCGAGGCGCCCGCCGTGGTCCAGCAGATGGGCCTGAGCTGCCAGGTCGCCGACGCCCGCTTCGTCGGCAAGGATGCGAAGTCCAAGACCACCTACTACGAGGTCGATTGCGCCCAGGGGCCCGGCTACGTCCTCTCCGCCGCACCCGCCGGCGGAACGTCCACGGCCTTCAGCTGCATCGAGGCGAATACGCCCATCGACGGCAAGGCGCCGTCCCTGCCGTGCATCCTGCCCGGCAACGTCGACACCAAGGCCGATCTCGTCCCCATGCTGACCAAGGCCGGCGTCCAGTGCACGCCCACCGGCGCGCGCGGCATCGGCCAGAGCAAGACCAACACCTTCATCGAGGTCTCCTGCCAGGAGGGCACGGGCTACATCATCGTCGCCAGCGCGCCGCTCGATCCGGCCAAGCCTCTCGAGGCGCAGAACTGCCTCAACTACGACGACGGCCAGTCCAACGTCAGCTGCACCCTGACCGACAAGGCCAAGCGCCTGGCCATCGTCGACAAGTACGTGGCGGCGGCGAACAACGGCTGCGCCATCAAGGAACGACGGTACGTCGGGGCGACCAAGGAAGGCTCCGACTTCTACGAGACGTCCTGCAACGACGGCAAAGGCTACATCTACAAGGTCAGCAAGGGCGCCGTGGAGCAGACCTGGGACTGCGCCAAGGCCCAGGGCATCCTCGGCGGCTGCACCCTGACCGACGCGCGGGTCGCCGCCAACGAACAGGCCAGCCTCTACACTAGGCTCGCCAAGGCGGTGGGCTCCACCTGCGACGTGGAGAAGTACGCCGTGTTCCCCGCCCCTCAGGGCAAGGACGTCGTGGAGCTGGTCTGCAAGGACGGCAGCGGCGGCGTGGGCATCTTCGAGGCCGGCGGCAAGGGCGTCGTCTACGACTGCGGCCACGCCCTGGTGGCCGGCTACAAGTGCGGCCTCAACAAGCAGGAGACCGGCTACGCGGCCCTGACCGCCGACCTGCGCAAGTTCGACCAAAAGACCTGCACGGTCTCGGACTCCCGCCTGGCCAGCAAGACCACGAAAGGCACCATCCTCCTGGAAGTGGCCTGCTCCGACGGCCTGAAGGGCTATATGATCGAGTACAAGGACAACCCGGTCTCCGCCCTCGGCGCCACCAACTGCGCCTTCGCCGGCGGCTGCAAGCTGAAGGGCAACACCGGCTGACCTGACGCCGATCGCCGGAATGAGGCCCGCGGGTGCGCCTCGCGGGCCTTTTTCGTTGGAGGCTACGGAATCACCGCCTCGATCAGCTTCGGCCCGCGCCAGCTCATGGCGGTGGCGAAGGCGGCGTCGAAGGCCTCTGCGGTCTCGCAGCGCTGCGCCTCCACGCCCATCCCCCTGGCCAGCGACACGAAGTCGATCCGCGGATCGCCCAGCTCCAGCAGCGTGCGCGCCGCGGGTCCCGCCTGGCCGGCGCCGGTGCGCTCCAGCTCGATGTTGAGGATCCGGTAGGCCTGGTTGGCGAACACCACCACGGTGACGTCCAGGTTCTCCCGCGCCAGGGTCCAGAGCGCCTGGATGGTGTACATCCCCGCCCCGTCGCCGGTCAGCGCCACCACCTTGCGCTCGGGCGCCGCCACCGCCGCGCCCAGCGCCACCGGGATCCCCTGGCCGATCGCCCCGCCGGTCAGCCCCATCCACTCGTGCGGCGCAGCCGTCCCGGTGGCCGCCGCCACGCCGCCGCTGGAGGTGACGGCGTCGTCGCTGATCAACGCCCCTTCCGGCAGGTGGCGGGCGACGGAGGCGCCGACCGTGGCCGGCGTCAGGGCGCCGGTCGGCGCGGCGTCCGGCCGCTTCAACGCCTTCACCGGTCCCGTGTGCGGCGCGGCCATGGCGTGGGCCAGGCCGGCCAGGGCCGCCACCGCGTCCTCCGCGCGCCCGGCCAGGGTCAGCATGGCGCAGCCTTCGGGCGCCAGCACGCTCGGCCGGTTGGGATAGGCGAAGAAGGCCACCGGCGCGGTGGTCCCCACCAGCACCATCAGGTCGACGCCCTCCAGGTCGGCCAGGGCCAGTTCGCCGAAGTACGGCATGCGGCCCGGCGAAAAGAAGCCCGCGCCGCGCGGCATGCGCGCCAGGAAGGTGTCGCTCAGCACCCGCACGCCGACGCCCGCCAGGCGCGAGGCCTCGGCCAGGCCCTCCGGCCGGCAGGCGTGGCCGCCGATCAGCACCACGGGCTTGCGCGCCGTGCGGATCGCCCGCCCCGCGGCCTCGATGGCCTCCTCGGGCGGCGGGCGCCGTTCGCGCCACGCCGCGGTGACCGGACCCCTGGAGGTGGGCGACCATGCGGCGTCCGCCGGCAGGATCAGGCTCACCGGTCCGGCCGGCGGCCCGTAGCTGGCGGCGACCGCCTCGGCCGCCATGGCCGCCACCGCGTCCGCCGTCTCGGCCGATTTCACCCAGAGCGAGTTCGGCCGCGCAATCGCGGCGATGTCGGAGTTGAGCGGCGCGTCGTACTGGCGGTGGTAGGTGGCGTGATCGCCGATGACGTTGACGATCGGGCTGAACGCCCTGCGCGCATTGTGCAGGTTCGCCAGCCCGTTGCCGTAGCCGGGGCCTAGGTGCAGCAGGGTGCAGGCCGGCTGTTCCGCGATCCGCGCGTAGCCGTCTGCCGCCCCGGTCGCCACGCCCTCGAACAGGCACAGCACCGAGCGCATCTTCGGCTGGCTGTCGAGCGCCGCCACGAAGTGCATCTCGCTGGTGCCGGGGTTGGCGAAGCAGGTGTCGACGCCGTTGGCCAGCAGGGTTTCGATCAGGACGTCGGCGCCGTTCATGTCAGAACACCATCACTTCGGGGTCGGGGGGATCGGCGTAGAGGCGCCCGGCGTCCGCCGCGCGCCGGCGCCGGGCCAGGGATTGCGAGATGTAGCCCTTGTCGGTGATCTCGCCGGCGCCGGGGTCGGGGCCGTCGGGCAGCACCAGGGCGCGGGCGATCCGGCTCCCCTGCCCCTTGGCCTCGGCGTTGAGCCGCGCCAGCCCGGCGCGCACGGCCTCGGCCACCTCGTCCCGCGGCATCGTCGGGTTGGGATAGAAGAGGAGGCCCGCAAAGCTCTCGTTCTCGCCGCAGACCACCCCGTCGGTGACCGCCCCGCCGATGGCCGAGATCGCCGCGATCCTGAGCTCCCCCACGTTCACGAAGGTGCCGCTGGCCAGTTTGAAGTTCTCCGACAGCCGCCCGTCGAAGGCCAGGCCCAGGGCGACGTTTTGCGGGTCGATCAGCCGCGCGGCGTCGCCCATGCGGTAGTAGCCCTGCTCGTCGAAGGCCGAGGCGGTAAGGTCCGGGCGGCCCAGGTAGCCGGGCGTCACCTGCGGCCCCTTGACCCGCACCTCCAGCTTGCCGCCCTCCGGGACCAGCCGCACCGAGGTGCCGGGAATCGGCAGGCCCACCAGGCCCATGCGGTCGTTGGTCCAGAACACCTGGCTGGCGCGCGGCCCGGTTTCGGTGGAGCCGAAGCCGGACGAGAAGCTGATCTTCTCGCCCACGGTGCGGATCGCCACCGCCTGGATGCGGTCCGCCACCGCCTGGCCCAGGGCCGAGCCGCCGTACTGCAGGTGCCGCACACGGGCGAAGAAGCTGCGCGCCAGCGCCGCGTCCTGTTCCAGCGCCTCGGCGAACAGCGCCCAGCCGGCCGGCACCATGTTCTGCACGGTGGGCGAGACCATCCGCAGGTTCTCCAGCGTCACGCCGAACCGCGCGGCGGTGGGCTGGCCCGCGTCGATGTGCAGCGTGCCGCCGCGGTGGGCGGTCATGTGCAGGATCGAATTGGCGCCCATGCTGTGGCTCCAGGGCGAGGAGTCCAGCATCACCGGCGGGTCGGGATCGGCGAAGCAGCCGGCGATCTGCGCCGAGTTCAGGCAGATCCCCTTGTGCAGGAAGATCACCGCCTTCGGGTGGCCGGTGGAGCCGGAGGTGAGCAGGTACTGGGCGTGGTCGTCGGGCCTGGCGATCGCGGCCGCCGGCGGGCCCAGCCTCGCCAGGGCGTCCAGCGCCACGTCGCCGGGCCGGGCGTTCGCCGCGGCGATCACCGGCAGGCCCGCCACGCAGGGCGCGCCCAGGCCGTCGGCGAACAGCGCCGCGTCGTCGGTGAAGACGGCGGCGGGCTGCAGGATCTCCGCCGCATGGGCCAGCCGCGACAGGATCGCGCCGGCCAGCCCGTACTGCGGCGAGACCGGCGCTGTCGGGATCGCCTGGCTCGCGGCCGCGTACCGGATCAGCGCATGGTCGATCCCGTTGCGCGCCAGGATCATCAGCGGCGCCCCGCCTGCGAGCCCCATGGCCCGCAGCCCGCCGGCCAGGGCGGCGACCCGCTCCCACGCCTCGCGGTAGCCAATCGTCCGCCAGCCGGCCCCCGAACGCTCGGCCAGCCAGACCCGGTCCGGCGCGGCCTGCGCCCAATGCTCCAGCGGCGCGGTGAGGGTGAGGAACCGCGGGTCCGCCGGCGTCAGGTTGGTCAGCCGGATCTCGCCGCCCGGTCCGTGCTCCACCTCCAGGTCCACGGGCGCGTAGCGGCCGTCACGGAAGGGGGCGGCGTCCAGTCGAAGCTCTGCATCCATGCGCCCGTTATTCCGCGCCGCCGCCGCGATGGGAAGCCCGCAGGCGCGCGTCAGCCCCCCAGGGTCTCCGCGAACCGCACTGGCTCGCCCAGGTGCGGCGCGGTCACCTCGCCGTCGCGCATGACCACCTGGCCGCGGACCACGGTCGCCATCGGCCAGCCCTGCGCCTCGAAACCGTCGAACGGCGTCCAGCCGGCGCGGGTGGCCATCATCGCGTGGGTGATGGTGCGCCGGGCCTTCAGGTCGACGATGGTCAGGTCGGCGTCATAGCCCACCGCCAGCCGGCCCTTGTCGGCCATGCCGAACACCCGCTGCGCCCCGTGGCTGGTGAGGTCCACGAACCGCTCCAGGGTCAGCCGCCCGTTGGCTACGTGGGTCAGCATCACCGGAACCAGCGTCTGCACGCCGGGCATCCCCGAGGGTGAGGCCGGATACGGCCTGGCCTTCTCCTCGCGGGTATGCGGCGCATGGTCGGAGCCCAGCACGTCGGCGACGCCGGAGGCGACCCCCGCCCACAGTCCCGCCTGGTGCGCCGCGCCGCGGATCGGCGGGTTCATCTGGGCGAAGCCCTTCAGGCGTTCATAGGCTTCCGGCGCGGTCAGGGTCAGGTGCTGCGGCGTCACCTCGACGGTGGCCACGTCCTTGTGCTCGGCCAGGAACGCGATCTCCTCGGCGGTGGTCACGTGCAGCACATGGATGCGCTTGCCGAGCGCGGTGGCCAGCCGCACCAGCCGGTGGGTGGACTGCAGGGCCGAGGCCGCGTCGCGCACCTCCTCGTGGCTGGTCCAGTCGCCGGTGCGGGCCAGCGGCCGCCGCTCGGCCAGCCGGTATTCGTCCTCGGAATGGAAGGTCGCGCGGCGGTGCGTGTGCCGCAGCACCTGCTCCACCCCCGCGTCGTCCTGCACCAGCAGCGTGCCGGTGGAGGCGCCCATGAACACCTTGACCCCGCAGCAGCCGGGCAGCCGCTCCAGCTCGCCCAGGAAGGCCGCGTTCTCGTGGGTGCCGCCCACGTAGAAGGCATGGTCCGTGTGCATCCGTCCCCTGGCCCGCGCCAGCTTGTCGGCGAGCGCCTCGGGGTCCGTCGTCGTGGGCTCGGTGTTCGGCATCTCGAACACAGCCACCACGCCCCCCAGCACCGCCCCGCGCGAGCCGCTCTCCAGGTCTTCCTTCCACTCCAGGCCCGGCTCGCGGAAATGCACCTGGGTGTCGATCACGCCGGGCAGCACCGTCAGGCCCGCCGCGTCGAACACCTCGCCGGCCGAGGCCTGGCCCAGGTCGCCGACGGCGACGATCTTGCCGCCGCGCACGCCCACGTCCCCCCGGCCGCGCCCGGCGTGGTTCACCACCTCGCCGCCCCTCACGATCAGGTCGAAGGTCTCAGGCATCGGCGGGCTCCACGGCCGCGGTGGTCCGGGCGACCAGGTCCCGGGCCGCCTCCACCACCGAGGAAACGCTCAGGTCCATCATGTGGCACATCGCCTGGGCGAAGCCGGGGTCGGCGGCGCGGATGTCCTCGAACTCCCGCGGACCCCGGATGACCCGCGTCGCCTCCCCCCAGGGGGCGTAGAGCCGCTCGTCCGACGGCCCGAACAGCCCCAGGGTCGGCGCGCCGGCGGCGGCGGCCACGTGCATCAGGCCGGAATCGTTGCCGATGAACAGCCGCGCCCGCTTCAGGCAGGCGTAGGCGGTCAGGAGGTCCGCCCGGCCCACCAGGTCGATCAGCTTCTCCTTCAGCACCAGGTGGCGCAGGGAATCGATCACGTGTCGGTCCTGCGGCGCGCCCAGCACCATCAGCCGGCCGCCCGCCAGCGGCCCGCCAGCGCCCAGCAGCTGGATGGCGGTCTGGGCGAACCGCTCCAGCGGCCAGGTCTTGCCGACCCAGTTGGCGGCCGGCGCCAGCGCCAGGATCGGTCCCTTGCCGGCGGTGATCTCCACCGCCCGGGCCTCGGTCTCCTCGGACGTGTAGAGGTAGGGCGCGGCCACGTCGTCGCTCATCTTCAGGACGCGGGAAGCCTCGATCACCTTGTGCACCGGCGGTCCCGCGCCCTTGCGGAACACCGCCCGCCGCTTGCGCCGCAGGAACCTGGAGATCGCCGAGCCGCGCAGGTCGACCACCAGGCCCCACTCCTCGCGCCGCACCTTGTTCCACAGGGCGAACCAGTGGCCGCCGCGCTCGGACTTCTCCATCACGATCACCTCGTCGAGGCGCGGAACGTCCTCGAACAGGGGCGCGGCCGCCGGCCCGGCCACCACGGTGAACCGCGCGTTGGGGATCTCATGCAGCAGCTTGCGGATCAGGCCGGACGACAGGACGGCGTCGCCGATGCGCGTGGCGGTGATGAACAGAATCGGAAATGATCCGGGTCGCATCCGGACTCTATAGGCGGACCGGCGCTGGCGCTCCACCCGCAGCCGCCCTAATTGCAGGCGATGCCCTCGTCATTGACGTACGCCGTACTCGACAGCCGCGCCCTGGTCCGCCTTGGCGGGGCCGACTGGCGCAGCTTCCTGCAGGGCCTGATCACCCAGGATGTCGAGACCCTGAGGCCCGGCGAGGCCCGCTTCGGCGCCCTGCTCACCCCCCAGGGCCGGCTGCTCCACGACCTCTTCGTGGTCGGCCGCGAGGACGGCGCCTGGCTCGACGTGGCCGCCGCCGACCGCGACGCCATCCTCCAGCGCCTGACCCTCTACCGCCTGCGGGCCAAGGTGGAGATCGCCGCCGATCCGGCGCCCGCAGCCGTGCTGTTCGGCGGGGCCGCCGGGGCTGCGCCCGGCTGGGTCCGCGACCCCCGCCTTCCCGGCCTCGGCTGGCGCGGCTACGCCGCCGCGGCGCCCGCCGGCGCGACGGTCGGAACGGAAGCCGACTACGACGCCTGGCGCCTGGCCCTGGGCGTGCCCGGCCCCGCCGACTGGGGCGCGGAGGCCACCTATCCCATCGAGGCCGACTTCGACCTGCTGGGCGGCATCGACTTCAAGAAAGGCTGCTTCGTCGGCCAGGAGACCACTTCGCGCATGAAGCGCCGCGGCCAGATCAAGAGCCGCATGCTGCCGATCCGCTTCGACGGCCCGCCGCCGGCGCCGGGCGCCGAGGTGCTGGCGGGGACCCTGCGCGCCGGCCAGGTCCTTTCCGGCCGCGACGGGATCGCCATGGCCCTGCTCCGTCTCGACCGCATCGAAGGCGCCGACCTGCAGGTGGACGGCCGCCCGGTGCGGGCCGAACGGCCGGCGTGGATGGAAGGCTGACGCCCCGCTTGCCCGCCCGGGCTTCCCCCACGAAACTCCCGCCCATGACCGTCCCCCCGATTCGCTGCGCGTGGCGCGGCATGGCCGGAGACCCGCTCTACGAGGCCTACCACGACCGCGAGTGGGGCGTGCCGGAGCGCGATCCCCGCGCGCTGTGGGAGAAGCTGGTGCTCGACGGCTTCCAGGCCGGCCTCGCCTGGATCACCATCCTTCGCAAGCGTGAGTCATTTCGTCGCGCCTTCGCGGACTTCGACCCCGAGAAGGTCGCCCGTTTCGGCGAGGCCGACCGCGCCCGGCTGATGGCCGATCCCGGGATCGTGCGCTCCAACGCCAAGATCGACGCGGCCATCGAGGGGGCCCGCATCTACCTGGCCATGCGCGAGGCCGGGGAGGATTTCTCGGCCTTCTGCTGGGGCTTCACCGACGGCAAGCCGATCCAGAACGCCTGGGACGACGTCTCCGGCGTCCCCGCCCAGACGCCGCTCGCCGTCGAGGTGGCCAAGGCCCTGAAGGCGCGGGGCTTCAAGTTCGTCGGCCCGGTGATCGTCTACGCCTGGATGCAGGCGGTGGGCATGGTCAACGACCACCAGGTGGCCTGCTTCCGTCACGAGCCGATCCGCCGTATGGCCGCCTGATGCCCAAGCCCCTCGGCCCGCACATGCTGCTGGAGAAGGCCTGCCCGACGCCGGTCTGCGGCGTCGACGAGGCCGGCCGCGGCCCGTGGGCCGGGCCGGTCAGCGCCGGCGCGGTGATCCTCGACGTCCGCCGCGCCCCCAAGGGCCTGGACGATTCCAAGAAGCTGACGGCGAAGGTCCGCGAGGGCCTGGAGCTGGAGATCAAGGCCCGCGCCGTCGCCTGGGGCGTCGGCTTCGCCTCGGTGGAGGAGATCGCCAGCCTCAACATCCTGCACGCCACCGGCCTGGCCATGCGCCGGGCGGTGGAGGCCATGGCCGTGAGCCCCGCCTTCGCCCTGGTGGACGGCAACTACGCCTTCGCCCTGCCCTGCCCGGTCAAGACCGTGGTGGGCGGCGACGGCCTGTCCAAGTCCATCGCCGCCGCCTCCATCCTGGCCAAGGTCGCCCGCGACCGGCTGATGGTGGAGATGGACGCCCGCTACCCCGGCTACGGCTTCGCCAGCCACAAGGGCTACAACGCCCCGATCCACCAGCAAGCCCTGCGCACCCTCGGCCCCTGCGAGATCCACCGCATGTCCTGGGCGCCGGTGAAGCTCGCGATCATGGGGCGCGCCGTCGGGTCGGACGACGCCGGGCTTAACCCCCCGTTCACCACGTTTGCTCACGGCCCCTAAACCATGACCGGCCCAGGATTCCCGCCAGTTCACCGCGGGGAGCCGACATGGGTTTCAAGGCCGACACCATCATCCAGGGCGACTGCCTCGAGGCGCTTAAGAGCCTGCCCGACCGGTCCGTGGATCTGGTCTTCGCCGACCCGCCCTACAACCTCCAGCTCGGCGGGGACCTCCTGCGCCCCGACAACTCCAAGGTGGACGCGGTCGACGACGACTGGGACCAGTTCGAGAGCTTCGCGGCCTATGACGCCTTCACGCGGGCCTGGATGGCCGAGTGCCGCCGGGTGCTGAAGGACGACGGCGCGATGTGGGTGATCGGCAGCTACCACAACGTCTTCCGCGTCGGCGTGGCGCTGCAGGACCTCGGCTTCTGGATCCTCAACGACGTGATCTGGCGCAAGTCCAACCCGATGCCGAACTTCAAGGGCACCCGCTTCACCAACGCCCACGAGACCCTGATCTGGGCGACCAAGAGCCGCGGCGGCAAGCGCTACACCTTCAACTACGACGCCATGAAGATGGCCAATGACGACCTGCAGATGCGCTCGGACTGGACGATCCCGCTGTGCACCGGCGACGAGCGGCTGAAGGACGAGGCCGGCGTCAAGGCTCACCCGACCCAGAAGCCGGAAGCCCTGCTGCACCGGGTGATCATGGCCTCCACCAAGCCGGGCGACATCATCCTGGATCCCTTCTTCGGCGCCGGCACCACCGGGGCCGTGGCCAAGCGGCTGGGCCGCCGCTACATCGGCATCGAGCGCGAGACGGCCTATGTCCAGCTGGCCACCCTGCGCATCTCCCGGGTCCAGCCGGCCACGGCGGCGGAGCTGGAAGTCACCGGCTCCAAGCGCGCCGAGCCGCGCATCCCCTTCGGCCAGATCGTCGAGGCGGGCCTGCTGCGCGCCGGCGACACCCTCTACTGCGCCAAGGGCCGCAACGCCGCCCGGGTCCGGGCCGACGGCAGCCTCGTCACCGGGTCGCTGTCGGGCTCGATCCACAAGGTCGGCGCGATGGTGCAGTCGGCGCCGGCCTGCAACGGCTGGACCTACTGGCACTTCAAGAGCGACAAGGGGCTCGCCCCCATCGACCTGCTGCGGGCCAAGGTGAGGTCGCAGATCGCGGCCTAGTCCATCGGTCGGAGCTCGGACAGCATGGTCGGGACGAGCTCCGAGACCGTAGGATGAATGTGCATGGCGCCACGGATCACCGTCCAGGGCGCCTTCGCGTACATCACGTCGAGAATCGAGTGGATCACCTCGTCGCCGCCGGCGCCGAGGATCGCCGCTCCGAGGATGGCGCCGGTCTCGGCCTCGACGGCGATCTTCATGAATCCTTGGGTCTCGCCCTTTTCGACCGCGCGTCCGACGCGCGTCATCGGCAGCTTGCCGACGAGCGCCTTGCGCCCGCTCTTGCGGATCTCTTCCTCCGTCATTCCGGCCCGACCGAGCGGCGGATCGACGTACAGTGCGTAGGCCGTGATCCGATCGCTCACACGGCGCGGATCGTTCTCGAGCAGGTTCGCGATGACGATCTCGGCGTCGTTGTACGCCGTGTGCGTGAAGGCGCCCTTGCCGTTGCAGTCGCCGAGCGCCCAGACGCCCGGAACGCTCGTGCGGAGCTGGTCGTCGACCACGACGTAACCGCGCGCGTCGACGGCGACGCCTGCTGCGTCGAGTCCGAGATCGTCGGTGTTGGGACGGCGGCCGACGGCGAGCAGCACGTGCGAGCCGGGCACCTGAGGCGCGCCGGACTCGCAGTCGACGTCGGCGATGATCTCGTCGCCCCGCTTGGCGAAGCCGATGCACTTGGCGTTCAGGCGCACCTCGACGCCCTCGCTCTCGACCATCTCCCGGATCGCGGTCGACACGTCTTCGTCCTCGCGGGCGATGAGCCGCGGCCCCATTTCGATGATCGTGACCTCAGCGCCGAAGCGCCGGAACATCTGCGCGAACTCGAGACCGATGTAGCTGCCGCCGACGACGATCAGATGCTTCGGCAGGAAATCCACCGACATCATCGAGCTGTTGGTGAGGACGTCGATCTCGCGAACGCCCGGCATCTCCGGCACGGACGCCCGGCCGCCGACGTTCAGGAAGATCTTGTCGGCCTGCAGGTGTTCTTCGCCGACGCGCAGGTCGTGTGCGGATTCGAACCGGGCGTGTCCCCGGTAGACGGTGCAGTTCTCCATCGTCTGCAGCCAGTCTTCGAGACCGGTGCGCGATTGCCCGGAGACCGCGTCCTTCCGCGCCTTCACACGCTTCATGTCGACGCGGAACGGGCCGACGTCGACGCCGTACTCGGCTGCGCGGGCCGCCATGCGCGCCGCGTATGCGCTCGCCACCATCGTCTTCGTCGGAATGCAACCGGTGTTGACGCAGGTTCCGCCCATGAGGTTCCGCTCGACGACCGCGACCTTCATGCCCGCGCCGGCGAGACGGGAGGCCACGTAAGGGCCGGCCTGACCGGCGCCGACGACGATCGCGTCGTAGCGGGTCACTTCGGCAGTTCCACCCCCGACTGCTCCGCCACCATGTACGCGGCGTACCAGTCGGGCCAGTCCTCGTCCCTGTGACCGAGGCCCGCCTCGTACGCGCCATGCGCGTGCTCCGCGCGCCGAAACGCGGCCGCCAGGTCGTTCGCTGACGCGAAGGTCGTCGCCGTGGAATCGATGCGACCCGGCAGGCGCGTCGTGATCTCCTGGAACAGCCAGCCGTTGCCGTCCGGATCGCGGAACGAAGCAAAGGAGCGGTAGCTGCCGTGCTCGGGATCCGGGCCGCTCACGCGAACGCGCCCGAACAGATAGGGCTCATCCGGACCGGCATAGACGCCGGCGCTGTGGAACACCTCACTGACCGCGACGCCGCGATCGAGCAGCTCTTTGCGGGCGGCTTCGATGTCGGAGACGACGAGGTACAGGCCCTGGGCCGAGCCGGGCGTCGCCGCGGTGGCGTCCGTGCCGAAGATGACCGAGCACCCGGAGCCGGGCGGCGTGAACTGGAACAAGCGGAAGCCTTTTCCGTCATCGAACTCGGCGTCGAGCCTCCACCCGAGTCGCGCGTAGAACGCCTTCGCGCGGTCGACATCCGATACGGGGATGACGACGATCTCGAACTTCATGTCGTTGGCGCCCTTCGTCGCGCTCATCCCGGCCTCCTGGGTTGTGGGCGAGGTTGGTTGGCCTCGACCCGGTGCGTCGAAAGCGTCCCGCCGAATGCCCCGCCACGTCAAGAGAACGCTGCTCGATGAACCCAGTATCGTCGCGGTACGATGTCCCGATGATCGCGGCGGCCGATCCCTTGGCGGACCTTGGGCCTGCGTGAGCTTCTTAGCTCTGCGCAGGAGCTAGGCCCGACGGACCTCCTCGCCTAGTCTGGGCGAGGGGAGGCGTAAGCATGGCGTCGGTCAAGGCGAAGCTCAATCCGCGCATCGCCGCCCTGACCCTGGTCACCTTCGCGTTCGGCTCCGCCGCCTTCATCTTCGCCGGCATCCTGGAGACCATGGCGGCCGACCTTGGCGTCTCCACCGCCGTGGCCGGCCAGCTGCAGACCGCCTATGTGCTGACCGGCGCGCTGCTGGGGCCGGTGCTGGCCTGGCGGTTGGGCCACCTGGACCGGCGCCTGCTGGTGATGGTGGGCCTGGCGGGCGCGCTCGTCCTGCACCTGGCCTGCGCCGGCGCCTCCAGCTTCGCCGTGCTCCTGCCGCTGCGCGCCCTCGCCGGGCTGACCGGCGCGCTGGCCATTCCGGGCGCGACGGTCTCCGCCGCCGCGCTGGCGCCGCCCGAGCGGCGCGGCTCGGCCATGGCCATGGTCTCGGCGGGCATGACCCTGGCCTTCGTGTTCGGCGTGCCGATGGGCAGCGTCGTCGGCGCGACCTTCGGCTGGCGCGCCACCTTCCTGTTCGCCGCCCTGCTGTCGGGCCTGGCCTTGATCGGCGTGGCCCTGTTCATGCCGAAGGTCCAGGCGCCGGTCAGGCCTCCCGGCGGGCGTCTGCGCCTGCGGACGATCTGGCCCATCTACATGACCACCTACCTGCTGTTCGCCGCCAACATGACCATCAACCTCTACATCGCGCCGCTGGTCCGGGTCGGGGCCGGCGTCACCGGCGCAGGCGTGGGCGCCTTCCAGCTGCTGATCGGCATCGGCTCCATCGTCGGCCTTTGGCTCGGCGCCCGGTCGGCCGACCGGGGCGCGGGCAAGGCCTGGCTGATCCAGGGATTCGCCATCCAGGCCGTCGCCATGATGCTGCACCTGTCGGCCATCCACCATCTGGCCCCTGACGGCTGGCCGAGCAGGGCGCTGGTGGGGACCGCGATCTTCGTGGCGGCCACGGCGCTGTTCTCCATGACGCCGGTGACCCAGTCGCGGCTGGTCACCGCCACCCATGCCGCGCCCGTGGCCATGTCGATGAATTCCTCGGTGGTGGCCCTGGGCCAGGCGTCGGGCGCATCCGCCGGCGGCGTGGCCCTGGCCGCCTTCGGGGTCCCGGCGATCCCGGCCGTGGCCCTGGCCATCTCGCTCTTCGCCATGACCGCGGTGGCCTTGGCCTTTCAGCGCGAGGTTCCGGACGCTGCTGACGATTAGTTTCGGCGCCTTGTCGAAATCCGCCCGCGTCGCCCGTCCTTGGGAGGCCGGGCGCGCTCGCCCGCCGACCTGGAGGACCTCCGACGTGATCACGCTCTACGGCTTCGGCCAGACCCGCTCGGCGCGGGTGCGCTTTGTGCTCGGCGAACTCGGGCTGACCTACGAGAACATCGACGGCCAGCACGTCTTCGGCTCGCCCGAGGTCACGGCCATCAACCCCCTTGGCAAGGTCCCCGCGGCGCGGATTGACGGGCGACCGCTCTTCGAGTCCGCCGCCATCTGCAACTGGCTGGCCGACGCCCATCCGCAGGCCGGCCTGATCCCGGCCTCCGGGACCTGGAGCCGGGCGCTCCACGACCAGTGGACGGCCTTCACCCTGGCCGAGCTCGAGGCCCACATCTGGTCCTCGGCGCGCAACACCTTCGTCTATCCGGAGCCGCAGCGGGTCCCAGAGATCTTCGAGCAGAACGAGCGCGAGGCGCGCCGCGGCCTGAAGGTGTTCGACGACCACCTGGCCAACCACCCCTGGCTGGTCGACGACAAGTTCTCGGTGGCCGACATCTTCGCCGGCTACTCGATCTGCTGGGCCCAGGCTGTCGGCCTGACGGGCGAGACGCCGAACGTCGAGCGCTATATCGGCGACCTGAAGGCCCGGCCCCACTGTCCCTACGACCCGGCCGCCGCCGCCGAATAGGCTCAGAGCAGCCGCCCCAGCCCCTCCCGCGCCGCCTTCAGGAACACGCTGGGCAGCACGCCCAGCTGCGCGCGCGGGGTCCAGACCGCGCCCTCCATGGTCCCTTCCGCCCGGTAGAGCTGCAGGGTCAGGGTGAAGTGGGTGAAGCCGTGCTCCACCTCGCCGGCCGATCGCCAGGCGGCGCGGGCGGGCGCGGCGGCCAGGGCCTCGGCCTCGCGCCACCGGGCGGCGCGCCAGTCGCTGGTGGGCAGGGCCAGCATGCCGCCCAAGAGGCCCCGGGGCGGGCGGCGCACCAGGGCCACCTCCTCGCCGCGGGTGAGCACATAGGCCACCCCGTGCCGGTGCGGCCGCTCGGCCTTGAGGGCCCGGCGCGGGAAGGTCTGGGGCTCGCCGGTGGCCAGGCCCGCGCAGAATTCCGCCACCGGGCAGCGGTCGCAGAGCGGCGCCTTGGGCCGGCACACGGTGGCGCCCAGGTCCATCAGCGCCTGCGCCCAGTCGCCGGGCCGTTGGTCGCGCACCAGGGCCGCGGCCAGCCGCTTCAGCTCCGGCTTGGCGTCAGGCAGGGCCGCCTCCACGGCGAACAGCCGCGCCATGACGCGCTCGACGTTGCCGTCCACCACATTGGCGGCCTTGTCGAAGGCGATCGCCGCCACCGCCGCGGCGGTGTAGGCGCCCAGCCCCGGCAGCGCCCGCAGCCCCTCTTCGCTGTCCGGGAACACCCCGCCGTGCGCCCCCGCCACGGCCCGCGCGCAAGCCAGGAGGTTGCGCGCCCGGGCGTAGTAGCCGAGCCCCGCCCAGGCCGCCATCACCTCGCCGTCCGCCTCGGCGGCCAGGTCGCCTACCGTCGGCCAGCGCCGCGTGAAGGCCAGGAAATAGGGCGTCGCGTGCGGCACGGTGGTCTGCTGCAGCATCACCTCCGACAGCCACACCCGGTAGGGATCGGCCCGCACGCCCACCGCCCCGTCCGCCGGCCCGACTCGCCAGGGCAGGTCGCGGGCGTGGGCGTCGTACCAGACCAGCAGGCGGGCGCGGAGGGCTTCGGGGGTCACGCGGTCTCCATACCCCGCCCGCGGCGATCGCGCCTAGTTCGCAGACCCGGGCGAGGCGGCTATGATCCCCCCATGCGCCGCCCCCTGCCCACGCCCGCGGAAGCCGTCGAGATCCTGGCGCGCAAGCGCACGCGCCCCTTGCGCCGCCCGCCGCCGCCCGCCGGCCGCTCGCTGAACGCCTTCATCAAGGCGCTGGACGCCCGCTTCGGCCAGGGCCCGGGCGCGTTGCAGGCCCGCTGGCGCGAGATCGTCGGCCCCGACATCGCCCGCCGCACCGAGCCGGTGAAGCTGACCAAGCCCCGCACCGGCGGCGGCGCCTCGCTGGAGATCCGCGTGGCCGGCGCCGCCGCCGCCATCGTCCAGCACCAGTCCACGGAGATCCTCGCCCGGGTGAACCTGTTCCTGGGGGCCGGGGCGGTGGACAAGCTGCGGATCGTCCAGGGTCCCCTGCGGGCGCTGACCGAGACGCCGGCCAAGCCCGCGCGCCGCCGCCCCGCCCCGCTGGACGCCGCGGAGGAGGCCGAGCTCGCCCGCGGCCTGGCCGACGCCCCGGACACGCCGCTCAAGAAGGCGCTGACCGAGCTCGGCCGGGGGGTTCTGCGACAACGCCACTGAGTTGACTTGGGCGCGCCCACGCCGTTTCTCACCGGGCGGCCGCCGATGGGGCGGTGCGCAGGGAATCGCGCTTTACTCGCCCATTGACCTTACGAAGGCCCTGACATGCCGAAATTCGACCGCCGCCTCCTCGTCCTCGCCGCCGTCGCGGGCCTGGCGCTCGCCGGCTGCTCCAAGGCCGACAGCAAGGGCGCCCTCGCCGCGGGCGACATGTCGCTGGGCGATCCCAAGGCCAAGGTGAAGGTGGTGGAGTACGCCTCCGCCAGCTGCCCGCACTGCGCGCGCTTCAACAACGACGTCTTCCCCGAGTTCAAGAAGAAGTACATCGACACCGGCAAGGTGCATTACACCCTGAAGGAGTTCCTGACCCCGCCGAACAATGTCGCGGCGGCCGGCTTCCTGATGGCCCGCTGCACCGGCAAGGACAAGTATTTCACCGCCCTGGACGCGGTCTACCGCCAGCAGCAGGAGATGTTCCAGACCGAAGACTTCCGCGGCGTGCTGCTGCGCATAGCCCAGTCCATGGGCTTGACCGAAAAGCAGTTCGACGCCTGCATCACCGACGAGGCGGCCATCAAGGCCCTGAACGACCGCGTGGAGAAGGCTGGCCGCGACGGCAAGATCACCGCCACCCCCACCTTCGACGTGAACGGCAAGCGGGTTAAGGAGGGCGAGGCCACCCTGGCCGAGCTCGACGCCGCCATCGCCGCGGCCTCGAAGTAGCGGGAAGGTCCAGGCTGGCCGGTGCGCTTCCAGCGCCTCAAGATCTCGGGCTTCAAGTCCTTCGTCGATCCCACGGAGTTTCGGATCGAGCCCGGGATCACGGGCGTCGTCGGGCCCAACGGCTGCGGCAAATCGAACATCCTGGAAGCCCTGCGCTGGGTGATGGGCGCCAGCTCCGCCAAGGCCATGCGCGCCGGCGGCATGGACGAGGTGATCTTCGCCGGCGCGTCCGGGCGGCCCTCGCGCAACCACGCGGAGGTGTCGCTGACCATCGACAATTCCGATCGGCAGGCGCCGGCGGCCTTCAACGCCGACCCGGTGCTGGAGGTGGTCCGCCGCATCGACAAGGGCGCGGGCTCCACCTACCGCATCAACGGCCGCGAGGTGCGCGCCAGGGACGTCCAGCTGCTGTTCGCCGACGCCTCCACCGGCTCCAACTCGCCGGCCCTGGTGCGCCAGGGCCAGATCTCCGAGCTGATCTCCGCCAAGCCGCAGAACCGGCGGCTGATCCTGGAAGAGGCCGCCGGCGTCTCCGGCCTGCATTCGCGCCGCCACGAGGCGGAGCTGCGCCTGCGCGCCGCCGAGGCCAACCTGACCCGCCTCGAGGACGTGGCCGGCGAGCTCGACGCCAACCTCGCCCGGCTGAAGCGCGAGGCCCGGCAGGCGGAGCGCTACAAGAAGCTCTCCGCCGAGATCCGCACACTGCAGGGCGCCGTGCTCTACGCGCGCTGGGCCGACGCCAAGGCCACCGCCGAGCGGCTGGCCGCCGAGGCCGAGGGGACCGCCCGCGCGGTGGAGGACTCCGCCCGCGCTGCTGCGGCGGCGTCGGTCCGCGCCGCGGCGGCCGAGGAGGCGATCCGGCCGCTGCGCGAGGCCGAGACCGTCGCGGCCGCCATCCTGCACAAGCTCGCCATCGAGAAGGACCGCCTGGACCGCGAGGGCGCGGCGCTGGCCGCCGAGGTGGAGCGGCTCACCGCCGAGCGTGGCCGCATCGACGTCGACCGCGCCCGCGAGGCCCAGATCGTCGAGGACGCCGAACACGCGCTGGCCGGCCTGGCCGAGGAGCTCGCCGCCCTGGAGACCGCCGTCGCCGGCGCGCCGACCCGCATCCCTGAGCTGGAGGCGGCGGCCCGGGCCGCCGAGGAGGCCAGGGCCGAGGCCGACGCCGACGTGGAGGCGCTGGCCTCGGAAGCTGCGGCCGAGGAGGCCCGCCGCCGCGCCGCCGCCACCCGCGTGGAGGAGGCCGAGACCCGGGTCGCCCGCACCCGCCGCGCCCTGGAGCAGGCGAGGCGTGAGCGCGAGCAGCTCGGGCCGGCCGAGAATCCCCAGACCGCCCAGGCCCGCGCCGACCTGCAGGCCGCCGAAGCGGCCCTGGCCGCCGCCCGCGGCGTTCTCGACGCGGCCGAGGAGGCCCGCGGCGAGGCCGTGCTGGCCGAGGCCGCCGCCCGCGACACCGCCCGCAAGTTGGAGGACCAGCTCGGCCGCCTGACCGCCGAGGCCCGCGCCCTGGCCCAGCTGGTGGCCCAGCAGCGGCGCGGCGGGTTCGCCCCGGCGCTGGACCAGGTCGCCCCCGACAAGGGTTACGAGCAGGCCCTGGCCGCGGCCTTGGGCGACGACCTGGACGCCGCCCTGGACGCCAAGGCCCCGTCCTACTGGGGCGGCCGCGACGCCTCGGCCCCGGTGTGGCCGGCGGGGGCGACGCCGCTCGCCCCCTTGATCAAGGCCCCGGCCGCCCTGGCCGCGCGCCTGGCCTTCACGGCGCTGGTCTCGCGCCAGGACGGCCCGCGCCTGCAAAAGGACCTGCCGCCCGGCGCGCGCCTGGTCTCGCGGGAAGGCGACCTCTGGCGCTGGGACGGCTTCACCGCCCGGTCCGAAGCCCCGAAGCCCGCCGCCGTGCGGCTGGAGCAGCGCGCCCGCCTCGCCGAGGTGGAGGGCGACATCGAGCGGCTGCAGCCCCGCGCCAAGGCGGACCGGGAAGCGCAGGCCGCCACGGTCGCCCGGCTGCGCGCCGCCGAGGAGGCCCTGAAGGCCGCCCGCCGCGAGCCGCCCGCCGCCGAGCAGCGCGTCGCCGCCGCCCGCGCCGCGGTCGAGCGCCTCGACCGCGAGGCGACCCGCCGCGAGGCCCACGCCCAGTCCCTCGACGACGTGATCCGCCGGTTCGAGGCCGAGCTGGAGGACGCCGAGAGCCTGTTGCGGGTGGCGACCGCCGACGCCGGCGGCCCGGCCGACGCCGGCGACCTCGCCGTCCGCCTGGCCGCGGTCCGCGCCGCCGCCGGTCCGGCCCGGGAAGCCGCCGCCGCCGCGCGCTCGGCGCTGCAGGTGGAGATCCGCGAGCGCGACGGCCGGGCCCGTCGGCTGGAACAGCTCACCCGCGAGCGCGACGACTGGACCCGCCGGGCCGCCGCCGCCGCCCGCCGCCTCGAGCACCTGGCCGAAGCCCGCGTGAAAGCCGAGGCCGAGCTCGACAAGGTCCACGCCGCCCCAGCCGCCCTGGAGGACCGCCGCGCCAGGCTGCTGGACGAGCTTGCCGCCGCCGAAGCCCGGCGCGCCCAGTCGGGCGACGCCCTGGCCGCCGCCGAGGGCGAGCGCGCCGAGGCCGACCGCGGCCTTCGCGCCGCCGACGCCGCCGCGGCCGAGGCCCGCGAGCGCCGGGCCAGCGTCGCCGCCCACCTGGAGGCCGCCGCCGAGCGGCTGGCCGAGATCACCACCCAGCTGCGCGAGACCGCCCGGCTGGAGCCGGAGGAGCTGCAGAAGCGCCTGTCCGACGAGGCGGTGGCCATCCCCACCGAGGTCGGCGGCGTCGAATCGCACCTCTACAACCTGGAGCGCCAGCGCGACGCCATCGGCCCGGTGAACCTGCGCGCCGAGGAGGAGGCCGCCGAGCTCTCCGGCCGGCTGCAGACCCTGCAGACCGAGCGGGCCGACCTCACCGGCGCCATCGCGCGCCTGCGCGAGGGAATCGACGAGCTGAACCACGAGGGCCGCGAACGGCTGGTCGCCGCCTTCGCGGTCATCAACGAGCACTTCAAGACCCTCTTCGACACCCTCTTCCAGGGCGGCCAGGCCGAGCTTCGCCTGGTGGAGTCGGAGGATCCCCTGGAGGCGGGGCTGGAGATCTTCGCCTGCCCGCCCGGCAAGCGGCTCACCACCATGAGCCTGATGAGCGGCGGCGAGCAGGCCCTGACCGCTGCGGCCCTGATCTTCGCCGTCTTCCTCGCCAACCCTGCGCCGGTCTGCGTGCTGGACGAGGTGGACGCCCCGCTCGACGACGCCAACGTCGACCGGTTCTGCAACCTGCTGGACGAGATGCGCAACCGCACCGAGACCCGGTTCATCGCCATCACCCACAATCCGGTGACCATGGCGCGCATGGACCGGCTGTTCGGGGTGACCATGGCCGAGCGCGGCGTCTCCCAGCTGGTGTCGGTCGATCTGCGCCAGGCCGAGGCGATGGCCGCGCAGTAGGGCGCGGCGCAGGCCATTCAAGGCCAGTCTGTCGCATTTCCAGAATTCACATTAAAAAGCAATGACTTATGAGGTGTCGACCCAGCCTTGACGCACTGCACCCACGCCTATAGGTTCCGCGCGACCTTAAAGCCCCCGCTGCGGCGGCGTTGTCGCGGTCGATGAGGCCAGTCGACACGATGCCGAAGCAGCACGAACCGCGCGACGAGGGCCAGGCAAGCCTGGACGCGCGGTTGGATGCGTTCGAAGCCGAGCGCGCCCGCAAGTCGAGCCCAGAGGCTCATCTTGCCATGGGCCAGGGTTACCGCTTCCTCGGCGAAGTGGTGGGGGGCGTACTCGGCGGCGCGGGCTTCGGCTGGCTGCTGGATCGCTTCGCGAATACGACGCCCTGGGGCCTGATCGGCGGTCTGCTGATCGGAACCGGGCTATCGATCTTCGTCGCGGTCAAGGGCGCGGCGAAGGCGAGCAAGGCGGCGTTGGAGACGGCCGGGCCCCTGCCCAGCGTCCCCGACGATGACGAGAACGATTGAGGCCCGACCATATGGCTGAGCAGCCCGCCATCGACCCGATGCACCAGTTCCTGATCCACAAGATCGTGGAGCTGCCGCACCTCAAGCTGGGCGGCCTCGATATCGACATGTCGATCACCAACTCGGTCCTGACGATGATCTTCGGCGCGATCCTGCTGGTGGTCTTCCTGCTGCTCACCGCCCAGCGCCAGCTGGTGCCCAACCGCGCCCAGGCCCTGGCCGAGGCCCTCTACGGCATCGTCGACAGCGTGCTGATCACCCCGATCATCGGCCCCAAGGGCCGGCCGTACATCCCCTTCGTCTTCACCCTCTTCATGCTGATCCTGATGCTCAACCTGATGAGCGTGGTGTTCGCGGTCGGCAACATCGCCGGCCAGAGCTGGACCTTCACCGTCACCGCGCAGCTCGCGGTCACCGCGACGCTGGCGGTGGTGACCTTCTTCAGCGTCTTCATCCTCGGCTTCATCAAGCACGGCCCCAAGTTCCTCGGGATCTTCTTCCCCAGCGGCATGGGCGTCATCGGCGCCTCGCTGATGGCGCCGATCGAGATGATCTCCTACTTCGTCCGCCCGGTGACCCTGGCCATGCGGTTGTTCGGCAACATGCTGGGCGGCCACGTGGTCATGAGCCTGTTCGGCTCCTTCGTGGTGGCCCTGGGCATCGTCGGCCTCTCCGGCGGCCTCGCCAGCCTGGGCTTCCTGGGCGCCGGCCTGTCGCTGGCGATGATCGTCGCCCTCACCGGGCTGGAGCTCGTCGTCGCCGTGCTGCAAGCCTTCGTGTTCGCCGCCCTGGCGACCGTCTACCTCAACGAGGTCGTGAACTTCGGTCACGGCCACTAACCCAACCAAGCTCTCAATAGGGGACTACTCAAATGGAAGTTGAAGCCGCCAAGTTGATCGGCTCCGGCCTTGCCGCGATCGGTATGGCCGGCGCCGGTATCGGCCTGGGCGTCCTGTTCGGCAACTATCTGCAAGCCGCCATCCGCAACCCGGCCGCCGCCGCCAGCCAGCAGACCATGCTGTTCCTCGGCATGGCGCTCACCGAAACCATGGGCCTGTTCGCCTTCGTGGTCTCGCTCCTGCTGCGCTTCGGCTGACCTAGCCGGAGGACTTCACGCCCATGGCGACCGAAACGCACGAGTCCACGGCGGCGGCCGGCCACGAAGGCGGCTCCGGCGGACTGCCGCAGTTCGACTTCCAATGGTGGCCGGGCCAGATCGCATGGATGCTGATCATCTTTGTTGTGATCCTGGCGTTCATGCGGCTGGTCGCGGTGCCGCGCCTGGGCGGCACGATCGCCGACCGCGAGGACCGCATCGCGGGCGACATCGCCCAGGCCCGCAACCTCAAGGCCGAGGCCGACGCCCAGGCCCAGGCCGCGGCCGAGGAACGGGCCAAGGCCCGCGCCGAAGCCCAGCGCCTGGCGCAGGAGGCGCGCGGCAAGGCCCGCGCGGAAACCGCTGAACGCCTCGCCGCCGAGGAGGCCAAGCTGGCCGAATCCACCGGCAAGGCCGAAGCGGCGATCACCGAGGCGCGGGACCGGGCCATGGCCAATGTGGGCGACATCGCCGCCCAGACGGCCCTGGCTATCATCGAGAAGCTGACCGGCCTCCCCGCGAGCGCCGACGAAGTCGCCGCCGCGCGGGCCGCCAGGGGATGAGCATGGAACTGTTCGCAGACGCCCACTTCTGGGTCGGCGTCGCCTTCGTCATCTTCCTCGGCCTGATGGTGGCGGTCGGCGTCCACAAGCTGGCCTGGAAGGCCTTGGGCGAGGCCGGCCGCAAGGTGCAGGCCCAGCTTGACGAGGCCGAGGCGCTGCGCCAGGAGGCCCAGACGCTGCTCAGCGAGATCACCCAACAGCGCGCCGAGGCCGAGCGGCAGGCGGCCGCCATGCTGGACGCCGCCCGGCAGGAGGCTAAGCGCCTGCAGGCCGAGGCCCAGGTCAAGCTCGCCGAGCAGATCGAGCGCCGCGGCCAGCTCGCCGAACGCCGCATCGCCGTCGCCGAGGCCCAGGCCACGACCGACGTCAAGGCCGCCGCCGCCGAGCTCGCCGCCCAGATGGCCGAGCAGGTGCTCACCCATCGCCTGGCCGGCGCCGCCAGCGATCCGCTGATCGACCAGGCTCTGGAACAACTCGGCAGCCGGGCTTTCTCGGGCGCGCAGTAGCCCACTCAAACGATCGTCATCACCCGGTCAAGCCGGGCGATGACGGCGTTGGGAGGTGCGGTTAGCCCCGCCGCGCCCGATAGCGCCGCCGCACGCCGTGGCGGCTGCGCACGAAGAACCGCCAGCGATAGGGCAGCACCAGGCGCTCGACCCGCAGCGCCTGCTGCCAGGCCACCGCCACCACCTCCGGCTCGCGGCGCAGCAGGCGGCGGATCGGGAACACCATCTTCGGGTGCGCCCGCTGGAAGCGGACGAAGTGCCGGCGCGCCTTGAACGAATTGCGCAGCACCAGCATCAGGCCGATCACGATCACCGGCAGGCCGCCGGGGCCCGGCAGCGGCGAGATCAGGATCCCGGCCAGCACCAGCAGCACGCCCAGCAGCACCAGCACCGGGCGCAACAAGCGTCCGGCGACGTCTCTGGCGAGGTCGTCGGTGGCGTAGCGGCGCGCGCGCATGACATCTGCGAAGGACACGGGGAGACTCGACCTGCTGAAACGTGTCCGCGCTTCTGAGGGGGAGGTCAGGCCGCAACCACGCGCTCTAGATATGTGAGCGCATCGGCGGAACGTAAAGACAACGGCGAGTTAAATTTCGACGAAGCGGCTCAATTCGCCTGACTGCGGCGTCTAGGCCACAGTCGTGGTGCCTTTTCGCCACGTCAAACGGGGTTTCCGCGCCGCCAGGGTCTCGTCCAGGCGGCGCAGCGGGGCGAGGTAGGGCGCGCCCTTGAACCGCGCCGTATCGCCCGCCTTGGCGGCCGCGGCCAGCGCTCGCAGCGCCCCGCAGAAACGGTCCAACTCCTGCTTCGACTCCGTCTCGGTGGGCTCGATCAGCATCGCCCCATGCACCACCAGCGGAAAGTACATGGTCATCGGGTGGAAGCCCTCGTCGATCATCGCCTTGGCGAAGTCGAGGGTGGTGATCCCGGTCCCCTCCAGCCACGCGTCGTCGAACAGCGCCTCGTGCATGCAGGGCCCGTCGGGGAAGGCCGGGGTCATTACGTCGGACAGCCGCGCCTTGACGTAGTTGGCGTTCAGCACCGCGTCCTCGGCCACCTGCTTCAGCCCGTCGGCGCCGTGGCTCAGCATGTAGGCGTAGGCGCGCACGAACATCCCCATCTGGCCGTGGAAGGCGCTCATGCGGCCGAAGGCCTGCCCGGCCTGGCCCTCCGGCGCCTCCACCAGCCGCAGGCTCTCGCCGTCGTGGACGACCCACGGCGCCGGCGCGAAGGGCGCGAGCGCCTGCGACAGCACCACCGGCCCCGCCCCCGGCCCGCCGCCGCCATGCGGCGTGGAGAAGGTCTTGTGCAGGTTGATGTGCATGGCGTCGACGCCCAGGTCGCCCGGCCGCACCCGGCCGACGATGGCGTTGAAGTTGGCCCCGTCGCAGTAGAAATAGGCCCCCGCCGCGTGGGTCAGCCGCGCGATCTCCAGGATGTCGCGCTCGAACAGGCCGCAGGTGTTGGGGTTGGTGACCATGATCGCGGCCACGTCCGGCCCCAGCTTGGCCTCCAGGTCGGCAAGGTCCACGCGGCCGTCGTCGGTCTGGCCGATCTCGGTCACCTCATAGCCCACGAAGGCCGCGGTCGCCGGGTTGGTGCCGTGCGCGGACGTCGGCGTCAGCACGCGGCGCCGCGCCGCATCGCCCCTGGCCTCGTGCGCCGCGCGGATGGCCAGCAGGCCGCAGAGCTCCCCGTGCGCGCCGGCCTTGGGCGGCAACGCCACCGCCGGCATGCCGGTCAGGGTCTTCAGCCAGTGCGCCAGCTTATCCATCAGCTGCAGGGCGCCCTGCACGCTCGCCTGCGGCTGCAGGGGATGCAGGTCGGCGAAGCCCGCCATCCGCGCCGCCTTCTCGTTCAGGCGCGGGTTGTGCTTCATGGTGCACGAGCCCAGCGGATAGAGCGCCAGGTCGATGGCGTGGTTCTTCTGGGACAGCCGCACGTAGTGACGCACCGCCTCCGGCTCCGACAGGCCCGCGAGCCCGATCGGCGCGTCGCGCGTCAGCCCCGCCAGGTCAGAGGCGTCGAACTGCGGCTCGGCCAGGTCGACGCCGGTCCGCTCGGGGGCGCCGACCTCGAACAGCAGCCCCTCGTCCTGCAGCAGGCCCCGCCCGCCGGTCAGCGACGTGGGCGCGCCGGCCGCGCCGATCTCCGCATAGGGCTGGGTGGGCCGGCCCACGGACTGCAGGGTCATGCGCCGATCCTTTTCTTCAGGGCGCCCGCGAGCGCCGCGATGTCGTCCGTCGTGGTGGTCTCCGTGGCCGCCAGCAGCAGCACGTCGTCGAAGCCGGCGCCGGGCGCCAGCCTCTGGAACGGCACCCCGGCGACGATCCCGTCCGCCAGCAGGGCGTCGGTGATGGCGGCCGCATCGCCCGGCAGGCGCACCGCGATCTCGTTGAAGAACCGCGGCGTCAGGATCTCGACGCCGGCCTCGGTCAGCGCCGTCGCCAGCTCGCGGGCGCGCGAATGGTTCAAGGCCGCCAGCTTGCGCAACCCCGCCTCCCCCAGCAGCGACATGTGGATCGAGAACGCCAGGGCGCAGAGCCCGGAGTTGGTGCAGATGTTGGAGGTCGCCTTTTCGCGGCGGATGTGCTGCTCGCGGGTCGACAGCGTCAGCACGAAGCCGCGCCGTCCGTCGGCGTCCACCGTCTCGCCGCACAGCCTTCCTGGCATCTGCCGCACATGCTTCTCGCGCACGGCGAACAGGCCCACGTAGGGGCCGCCGAAGTTCAGGCCGTTGCCGATCGACTGGCCCTCGGCCACGACGATGTCCGCCCCCATCTCGCCGGGCGAGCGGATCAGGCCGAAGGACACCGCCTCGGTGGTCGCCACCACCAGCAGCGCCCCGGCCGCCTGGGCCGCCGCGGCGATCGGCGCCAGGTCGGTGACCACGCCGAATACGTTGGGGTTCTGCACCACCACGCAGGCGGTGGCCTCGTCGATGGCCGCGATCACGGCGGCCTCGGCGTCGATGGCGGCCGGCAGCCGGGCGATCTCCATCCCCTCGGCGTGGGCGATGGTCTGGGTCGTCGCGGCATAGTGCGGGTGCAGCCCGCCGGACAGCACCGCCCGTTTCCGCCGGGTGACCCGCTGGGCCATCATCACCGCCTCGGCGCAGGCGGTGGAGCCGTCGTACATCGAGGCGTTGGCCACCTGCATGCCGGTCAGGGCCGCCACCTGGGTCTGGAACTCGAACAGCACCTGCAGCGTGCCCTGGGCGATCTCCGGCTGGTAGGGCGTGTAGCTGGTCAGGAACTCCGAGCGCTGGATCAGGTGGTCGACCGACGCCGGCACATGGTGTCGATAGGCCCCCGCCCCACAGAAGAACGGCCCCGCCCCGGCCGGCCGGTTGAGGCCGGCGAGCCTGGCCAGCTCCCGCTCCACCTCCATCTCGCCCGCATGCAGCGGCAGGTCGACAGTCCCGCTGCGCCGCGCCGCCGCCGGCACGTCGGCGAACAGGGCGTCGACGGAATCCACGCCGATGACGCCCAGCATCTCGGCGCGATCCTGGTCGGTGAGCGGCAGGTAGCGCATGGTCAGAGCGTCCCCAGGAAGGTTTCGTAGGCGGCGCGGTCCATCAGCGCCTCGTACTCGGCCGGGTCGGCCACCTTCAGCTTGGCGAACCAGCCAGCCGCCTCGGGCGCGGCGTTGACGGTGTCGGGCGCGTCTGAAAGCTCGCCGTTCGCCGCCGTCACTTGGCCGGAGATCGGGGCGTAGACGTCGGACGCCGCCTTGACGCTCTCCACCACGGCCAGGTTGTCACCGGCCTTCACCGTCCGGCCGACCTCGGGGACCTCCACGAACACCACGTCGCCCAGCTGCTCGGCGGCATAGGCGGTGATGCCGACGGTGGCGGTGTCGCCATCCAGCTCGACCCACTCGTGATCCTTGGTGAAACGCATGCGGGCTCCTTCAGGCCTTGCGGACATAGCGGTGCGGGAAGAACGGCAGCGGGACGACTTCGGCCCCCTGCGGCTTGCCCCGGACGATGGCGGAGAGCCTGGTTCCCGGCGCCGACAGCGCCGGCGGGACGTAGGCCAGCGCGATCGGATGGCCGAGGCTGGGACTGAAGCCGCCGGAGGTGACGCGGCCCACGACGGCGCCGTTCGGACCGGCGATCTCCGCCCCCTCCCGCGCCGGCGCGCCCTCGACCTTCAGGCCGACGCGCAGCCGCGAAGACCCCTCGGAAAGCTCGCGCTCGATCCGCGCCGCGCCGGGGATGTCGCCCGCGCGGCGCCGGCGCTTGGAGATGGCGAAGCCGAGGTTCGCCTCCACCGGCGAGATCGTCTCGTCGAGGTCGTGGCCATAGAGCGGCAGGCCCGCCTCCAGCCGGAGCGAGTCGCGCGCCCCCAGGCCGATCGGCTTGACCCGCGCGTCGGCCAGCAGCAGCGCCCAGAAGGCGTCGGCCAGCGACTTGGGGACCAGGATCTCGAACCCGTCCTCGCCGGTGTAGCCCGACCGGGAGATGACCAGCGCCTGGCTCCCCTCGCCCAGCCGGCCGAACTGCATGAAGCCGAGCTCGGCCGCCGCCGGGGCGATCTCGGTCAGCACCGCCAGCGCCTGCGGCCCCTGGATCGCGATCAGGGCGTTGTGATCGGCGGGAACCAGCGCCGCCCCTCGGCCCGCCGCCGCGGAGATCCGGCGGAAGTCCCCCTCCTTGGTCCCGGCGTTGACGACGATGTAGAGCGCCCCCTGCTCGGCGTCGGCGACCGGGCGGCCGATCATCAGGTCGTCGACGATCCCGCCCGCGTCGTTCAGCAGCAGGCTGTAGCGCAGCTGGCCGCGCTTCAGCCCGGCGATGTCGCCGCACACCAGCGGCTCGATCAGCGCCGCGATCGCCGCATGGTCGGCCTCCGGATCGCCGCTCGGCTCGGCCAGCGCCAGGAACGCCGGCCCCATGTGCGAGACGTCGAAGATCCCGGCGTGCTCGCGGGTCCACAGGTGCTCCTTGAGCACCCCGTCGCGGTACTGCACCGGCATGGAATAGCCGCCGAACTCCACCATCCGCGCGCCCGCGGCGACGTGGGCCTCGGTGAGCGGGGTGGTCTTCAGGTCGGTGGGCGGAATGGACAAGGAATTAAAGACTCCGGCTGATGAATCGAAGCGCGCGCGGGTTCGCCGCCCGTTCGCGCCTGCCCCCGCTGTCCTTGTGCCTGAGAGATTTCAGGTCCCGCTCGGCTGGGACCTTTTGCTCCTTCGGCGAGCCGCCCCCGAACTAGGTCAGGTCGGCTGCTTTCCAGCGTTCATCAGCCCGTCGCGGTCCTTTTGCCTGAGCGTTTCCGGGGCGGTTGCGCCTTCGGCTCCGGGCCCGAAGCCCGGTCTCTCCCGCGAGAGTCGCCCGACCCTGTGGGATCGCCGGGGCCAAGTCAACGCGCAAAGGCGCAGCGACGGGCGCCGTCCTCCGAACGGCCCGTTTCGCAGGCGACGTGGCGGCGGCGGGACGTCCGACCTGGGAAGGACGTCAGACCTGGGAAGGCTGGGGCGGCGGGGAAAGGCCGCGGCCGACAACGAACGCCTCCACGGGCGCGCCGCCGATCAGGTGCTGCTGGATGATCTGCTCCAGCACCGCCGGCGTGCAGCCCCGGTACCAGATCGCTTCAGGATAGACGACGGCCATCGGCCCGCCGCGGCAGACCTGCAGGCAGTTCACCTTGCTGCGGAACACGCCGCCCTGGCCCGCCAGGCCGAGCTCGAGGAGCCGCCGCTTGAGGAATTCCCACGCCGCCAGTCCCGTCTCCCGGTCGCAGCACTTGGGCTTGGTCTGGTCGGCGCAGAGCAGGATGTGACGCCGCATCGCCGGCAGGCCCAGCCGATCGAGGATCTCGGTCAGCTCCTGGCTGGCGGGCTCCGCCGCCGTCGGCGCGGCAGGCCCCCAGTCCGGCTCAGAGGAGCGCATAGCTGTCGTAGGCCTTCACCTCCTCAGGCGTGAACCGGGGGGCGTTGCCCAACCGATAGAGCCGGGCGCAGTTCTCCTCGGCCAGCTTGCCGCGGAACGGTTCCGGAAAGCCCGCCGTCACCCGCTCGAACAGCTGGCGCGTGTTCGGCCATGACGAGTTGCTGTCCATGAAGGCGAACGAGCCCCAGAGCAGGTGCGCCTCGCCCATGTACGCGCGGTTCAACAGGCCGGTGCGATCCTCCTGGGTCACGTACCAGACGAAGCGGCGCAGATAGTCGGACGGATGCAGGTCCGGGTCGCCCAGGCTCATCTTCCGCACCGCGGACATCCGCATATAGGTCTCGCTGAGCGTCTCGTAGACCGGGGGCGCCCAACCGCAACTCGGCGAGACCGCGACGAGGCGGAGCCCCGGATAGCGGTCGAAAATGTTGGCATAGGTGATCGTGACCAGGTCGTTATAGAATTCGGGGTGCACGCCGCCGGCGATCGAAGGACCGGGCTCGCGCCCGCCGTCCAGCGGCCGATAGACGCTGATCGGGGCGCTGAGGGATGCGGCGGCCTCCCAGAAGCTGTCGCACTCCTTCATGGCCGGCGGACAGTCGGGGCCGCCGGGCCAGGCGTCCAGCATCGCCGACGCCAGGCCCAGTTCCTCGACAGCGCGCACCAGTTCGGCCGTGGCGTCTTCGGCGCCCGTGGTCGGAACCTTGGCCACGCCGATGAACCGCTGGCTGTCCTGCGCGCAGAATTCGGCCAGCCAGTCGTTGTAGGCGCGGTAGCAGGCGACGATGAATTCCGAATTCTCAGTCGCGTTGATCAGGTCCCAGACGGCGCCCGTTGAATAGAGCACCTCCCCGACCAGCTCATCGCGATCCTGCAGCCAGCGGCGGCCTTCGGCGCCGGCGAGCCATGCCGCCGACTCCAGGGAAAGCTTGCGGCTGCGGCCATGCGCGTCGGCGAATGCGCCCAGGTAAGGCGGCGTCTCGGCGAGCTTGTTGGCGGCCGTCCAGACCACCCCCTCGTCGGTCTCGGCCAACCGGGGGCAGATGTCGGCGAACTTCGCGGGCAGCCGCTTGGACCAGAGATCCGGCGGTTCGATCACGCCGCTGGCGGCCGAGATCATGCGATGAGTGGTCATCGGGAATGTCCTGTCGATAGAGGCGGCGCCGTCATCCGGCGTGGGCGAGGTTGCGGCGCGGTCAGGCCGCGAGCGCCTTGCCGGCGGGCAGCTCATAGGGAACCTGGTAGAGGTCGGCGACGGTGCGCCACATCAGCCGCTCCCATTCGTCCGGAGGCACGCCGCCAGCCTTCAGCTGGGCGTGCGCCAACTCCACGTCGATCGGCCAGTTGGACACCGAGTGCGGGAAGTCGCACATCCACATCATGCGATCGACGCCGATGGCGTAGCGGTTGTTCACGCCGACCTGGTCGATCAGGAAGGTCGTGTAGATGTTGCGCTGGAAGTATTCCGACGGCGGCAGGTCGAGCTTCACGCCCAGGTCCCGGCACATCCGCTTGTAGTTGGCGTCGAACCGTTCGAGGTAAAATGGCACCCAGCCCGACTGGGTCTCGGCGCCGACGAATTTCAGTTTCGGGAACCGGTCGAAGACGCCGGCGAGGATCAGCCGCTGGCAGACCATCGGGAACGCGCCCTCGGCGGTGACCTTCTTGATGAGCGCGACATTGCCCTTGGAGACAAGCGCGATGGCGTTCACCGGCACGCGGATCGACAGGTGCAGGGAGATCGGCTTGCCGATCTCCTCGGCGAGCGCCCAGAAGCGGTCGTCCTCGGGCGCCGGGTGGCTCAGCGAGCCGTTCGGATAGCTCTCCAGCGCCACGCCCTTCATGTCGAGGTCGACGAGGCAGCGCTTCAGCTCGGAGATGGCGTCGTCGACGCCGGTGGTCGGAATGATGCCGATCGGGAACAGCCGGCTCGGGTCATGGGAGCAGAACTCCGCCATCCAGTCGTTGTAGGCGCGGAAGCAGTGGTAGATGAGCTCCTTGTCCTTGGCCGCCTTCACAGCCGCCCAGACGCCGGGGTTGTTGTAGAAGAACTCGCCGTCGAGGTTGTCCTCGATCTGTTCCTTCACCCGCTCTTTCGGATCATACGAGCCGGGCAGGATGTCGGAGTAGCGCACCCCGGCCTGGATCCCGTCCTTCAGCTCGCCGAAGCGGGCCTTGTAGCTGGCGCGGTCGAACCGCTTGGTGGCGCGGTGGTGCACGGCGGCGGAGCCGAACGGCACGGGCGTGGGGACGTCGGCCATCCGCCAGGCCTCGCCGCCGTTGTCGAGCTCGATGATGTGCGGCGCCACGTCCTTGAACTTGGCCGGCACGCGCTCGACGAACATCTTCGCCGGCTCGTTGACGTGCGAATCCGCGGAAATCGCCTTGTAGACCGTCATCGCTTCCTCCCTCGCCGGCCGGTCCGATCCAGTTGACCGGCTCGTGCTTCTGGTGGGCTCAGGATGCGCCCAATTGAAAATTGGTCAACGTCTAATTTTCAAAATCGCCGTCGCGCACGTCAACTATTTGGGACCGCACAGACCTCCACGTGGCCGTCGACGATCCGTACGGGATAGGTGTCGATCGGCTCGAAGGCGGGCGGGCCGAACGGCAGGCCGGTCTTCAAGCTGAAGCGCGCGCCGTGGTACGGGCAGACGATCGTGCACTTGCGCATGAGCCCGCCCGCCAGTTGCTCGTGGTCGTGCGTGCAGCGGTTCTGGACGACGAACACCTGTCCGTCGGACTTGCAGAGCAGCAGGGTCTTGCCGCCCACGGACACCAGCCGCTGGGCGTTCTCCGCCAGCTCATCCGCCCTGGCGATGCGTTCGAACACCGGCTCCATCAGGCGCGCCCCGCAACGATTGGGCGGCCGGGCGGGCGAAGGCCGGCCGCGCTCGGCGCTAGGCCGAGGGGGGCCGCGTGGGCTTGCGCGGCGCCGGGACGTCCGGCGGCGGGCGGTGATCCGGCAGACCTCGGAGCTGGATCTCGTCCAGGCGCGCCTCGATCTCCCCGCGGACCGGAGGTCGCGTGGCGCCGGTCATGGCCGTCAACAAGCCCACGACCTTGCGGCGCAGGGCCTCCTCGATATCGATCCGGCCGCGGCACCATTCGAAGGTGATCCCGTTCCCGAGCAGGGCCAGGTCGGCGATCAGCACGTCGGGCTTGACCCAATTGTGCAGGAGACCGTTCGCCGCGAGGTTTTCGATCCAGGACTTGTGCGCGTGAACCGTGCTGCGCTGGATGGCGGCCCAGATATCCGCATCCGGGTCCGGCGAGAAATAGATCATCATCAGCGCGCCCATGTAGTTCGGCAGGCGTGCGCCCCGCCGTCCCGCGATGATGGTGCGCTCGATCATCCGCTCCAGCGTTCCCTGCGGACTGCCGTACCGGATCTCGTCCTCGCGCTGCTCGAAGTACTCGTTGATCGCGGTCGCGATCATCCGCTCCTTGGTCTGGAAGATGTTGTAGATCGTCTGCTTGGCGACATTGGCGCGCTGGCCGAGTTCGCTGATGCTGAATTCGCTCAGGCCCTGTTCCGCGATGAGCTCGCGCGTCAGCTCCAGGATTCGGGCGCGGCGGGCCAGGATCGCGGGGCTGGCGTAGCTGGCCCGCTTGCGGGCGGCGTTCGTCAAGACAGGTAGCCCCTTGAATCTGACGGACGACAAGGCGCGCCCATGGGGAGAAGGAATGGCGCAGTCCCTTGTGGATACGCAATCCGAAAAGGCCGGCTGCGTCGAGCATCGCGCTCCTCCAGAAGGCCCGCGCCCGGGCTCGCCCGACCGCGGCGTTGCGAACGATCAAGTCCGGCGAAGCGTCAGCCGGTGAGCCCTATAAAACTGGACGCGTGACCATAATTACATGACGCGGCGTCGGGCGCAACAGGCCGCGGGCCTTGCACCGCCTGCAAAAACTTGACAAGCGGGGCCTTGTATGTTCCCTTTTTGTTCATGGCGAACCCCGACGGGACCCTCGAGCGATCCGACCTCATCCTCGATGAGCTGGCCAGGCTCGGCCTGACGCTCGCCCGCGACCTGCACGCCCGCGCCGCCGAGACCAAGGACCCCGACCAGGCCGCCCGCCTGGCCATGGCCTTCCACCATATCTCCCGGTCCGTGCGCCAGTCCCTGGCCCTGCAGGCCAAGCTCCAGCGCGATCGCCGCCACCAGGCCAGCGAGGCCGGGGACCAGGCCGAACGGCGCCGCGCCGCCCCGGCCCAGGCCCGCAAGGCCCAGGTCCGCGCCGCCGTCCAGCGCCGCGTCTGGACCGAGCGCCCCGACTGGAACCTGTTCGCCACCCGCCAGCGGCTCGACCTCATCCTCGACGCCGAAGCCGAGGACGACGGCTTCCTGGAGATCCCGCTCGAAGCCCACATCGCCCGCATCGCCAAGGCCCTCGGGCTGAAGCCCCCGCCCCTCGCCGAGGCGGCGGCCAACGTCGCCGAGAACCTCCCCGCCCCCCGGCGAAGCTCCGCCTGACCGCCGTCACCTCCCCCCTCCCGCCGCTTCGCGGGGGAGGTAACGCCGGTCCGTTCGGGTCTTCCTGGGGTTCGGGTTCCAAAAAAGAACCCGGGCGCCCGTGGCTACATCCGCTCCGGTGCGGCGATCCCCAGGAGGTCCAGCGCCAGTTCCAGCTGCTTCAGCACCGCCTGCGCCAGCGCCAGGCGCGAGGCCTTCGCCTGCGCGCTCGGCGCCGCCAGGATCGGGCAGGCCGCGTAGAACTTGGAGAACGTCTGCGCCAGCCGGTAGGCGTGTTCGGCCACGGCGTTGGGCGCCTTCTTGTCGTAGGCGTCGGCCACGGCCTGGTCGAAGGCGTCCAGCGCCAGCACGAGGTCGCGCTCGGCCGGCTCGGCCACGGCGATGGGGCCGGCCTGCGCGCCCTCCGCCGCCGCCTTGCGCAGCAGCGACTTCACCCGCACCGCCTGATAGAGCAGGTAGGGTCCGGTCTTGCCCTCGAAGCTGGAGAACCGGTCGAGGTCGAAGACGTAGGAGGTGCCGCGGAAGTTCTGCAGGTCGGCGAACTTCAGGGCGGCGATCGCCACCATGTGGGCCGTGGCGTCGAAGGCCTCGGCGTCCAGTTCGGTCCCCAGCCCGGCCTCCACCAGCCGCTCGCGGGCCTTGGTGCGGGTCATCTCGATCAGGTCGTTCAGCTTCAGCACCCCGCCCTCGCGGGTCTTGAAGGGCTTGCCGTCGGTCCCGTTCATGGTGCCGAAGCCGGCGTGCTCCAGGCTGCCGTCTTCGGCATAACCGGCCATGTAGGCGGCCCGGAACACCACCTCGAAATGGTCGGCCTGCCGCTGGTCCACGCAATAGAGCACATGGTCGGGGGCCAGCGCGCGCTTGCGGTCCAGCACCGTCGCCAGGTCGGTGGTGCCGTACATGGCCGAGCCTTCCGACGAGACCACCAGCAGGGGCGGCAGCTTCTTCTTGTCGCCCTCGCGCGCCACCCGGACGATCCGCGCGCCCTGGTCGTCCTCCAGCAGGCCCTTGGCGGCGAGCTCGGCCACCATCGGCTCGATCAGGTCGTCCACGTCGCTCTCGCCCTTCCAGAGGTCGAAGTCGACGCCCAGCGCATGGAAGTCGCGGGCCAGCGCCACCTGGGTCACGTCGTGAAACCGCCGCCACAGCAGGTAGCCGCCGGCCTTGCGCGCCTGCAGTTCCGCGGTGAGCTTGCGCGCGCGGTCGCGATAGGCCGGATCCGTCTTCCCCTTCTCCGCGGCCAGCGGATAGAGCCGGTCGAGGTCCGCCAGGGTGACCCGTTCGAACAGTGGCGGGATCGGGCCGGCCGCATCGCCGTTCGCATTGAGCTCGGCCATCAGCGCGGCGATCTCGGGATCCTCGTCGGTCACCGCCCCGATCAGGAGGCCCATCTGGTAGCCCCAGTCGCCGAAGTGGGCGTCGCCGGTCACCTGATCGCCGCGGAACCGGTAGATCCGCTTCAGCGACTCCCCGATGATCGAGGAGCGCAGGTGCCCCACGTGCATGGGCTTGGCGACGTTCGGGCCGCCGTAGTCGATGATGATCCGCCGCGGCTGGGACACGGCCTCCGCCCCCGCCCGCGGATCGGCGGCGATCTCGTTGGCGCGCGCCGACAGCGCCGCGTCGCTGACCCGCAGGTTGATGAACCCCGGCCCGGCCACCTCCACCGAGGCCAGCCGCGGATCGCCCGCCAGACGCTCGGCCACCTCGCCCGCCACCTCGCGCGGGTTGCGGCCCGCCCGCTTGGCGGCCGGCAGGGCGCCGTTGCCCTGGAAGTCCGCCAGGTCCGGCCGGTCGGAGGCGGTCACCCGGCCCAGCTCGGCGGGCAGCCCTGCGGCGGCGAAGGCGGCGGCCACCGCTTCGCCCAGGGCCCGTTTCAGGTCGCTCATGGCTTGGCGGCGGGCCCCGTCGCGGCCACCGCCGTGCCGGCGTTGACCCGGAACCGCTTGCCGTCGCGGTTGAACTCGGCCATCTGCGGCGTCACGTCGAAGCCCACCAGCACCTCGAAATTGGCCCCGGAGGTGGTCATGGTCCCCCGCGGGATGATGATCTCGGAGATCTTGTCGGTCAGGTAGACGCGGTCCTGGCCGTCGGGGAATTTCACCGGCAGGTCGAAGTTCTGCTTGGCGATGACGGCGGCGTTGCGCTGGGTCACCGCGACCCAGTAGCGGTAGGTCTTGGCCTGGCCCTCGGCGGTGGGCCCTTTGCCCAGCTCGAAGAGCACTTCCATCTTCATCTTGATGGGTTCGTCGCCCTTGTACTCGCACATGGCCGAGATGCCCTGGATCTCGCCGGTGTAGCCCACGGCGGCCGAGGCCTCCTTGCCGTCCTTGAACTCCTGGTAGCGGGCGGCGTCATAGAGGATCTTCACGAACGGGCAGGGCCCGGCGTTGCGCATCTGCGGCAGCGGCGCCTGGACGTCGCCCCACTCCTTGTCCTTCTCCTTGCGCTTGGCGTCCTCGTCCTCCGCCTGGGTGTCGGGCCGGTCGCGGCGCGTCTGGGCCTGGGCGACGGCGGGCAGCGCCGCATTGGCGGCGACGACGGCGGCGAGGAGGATAAGCGGGAGGCGGCGCATGGGTTCGCGTCCAAAACAAGCGGCGCGGGCGGTCCGCGCTCTGGCGGCCTAAGTAAAGCCAATCGGACGGCGCCGCAACGCAACTGGCGGCGCGGCGCATGGACGCCTAGTTTGCACAGACCATGACCGCCCCCGTTCCCCGTCGACGTCCGCTTCAGGTCCGCCTGGCCAGCCCGCGCGGCTTCTGCGCCGGCGTCGACCGCGCCATCCAGATCGTCGAGCGGGCCATCGCCAAGTACGGCCCTCCGGTCTATGTGCGCCACGAGATCGTCCACAACCGCCATGTGGTCGACCGCCTGAAGGCCCTGGGCGCCGTCTTCGTGGAGGAACTGGACCAGTGCCCCGACGACCGGCCGGTGGTGTTCTCGGCCCACGGGGTGCCCAAGGCGGTGCCCGCCGAGGCCAGGGGCCGCAAGATGCTCTACCTCGACGCCACCTGCCCCCTGGTCTCCAAGGTGCATGTGGAGGCCCAGCGCCACCATGAGGCCGGCCGCGAGATCGTGCTGATCGGCCACGCCGGCCACCCGGAGGTGGTGGGCACCATGGGCCAGCTCCCGGAGGGCGCGGTCCACCTGATCGAGACCGTCGGGGACGCGGCCGCCTACGCGCCGCGCGATCCCGCCAACATCGCCTTCGTCACCCAGACCACGCTCTCGGTGGACGACACCGCCGCCATTGTCGAGGAACTGCGCCGCCGCTTCCCGGAGATCGCCGCGCCGCACAAGGAAGACATCTGCTACGCCACCACCAACCGCCAGGAATCGGTCAAGGGCGTCGCCGCCGGGGCCGACGTGCTGCTGGTGCTGGGGTCGGCCAACTCCTCCAACTCCGTGCGCCTGGTGGAGGTGGGCCGCCGGGCCGGGGCCGCCGCCGCCTATCTGATCGAGGACGCCGCCGCCCTGGACCTCGCCTGGCTGGAGGGGGCGAAGACGGTGGCGATCACGGCCGGGGCCTCGGCGCCCGAGGTGCTGGTCCGCGGGGTGATCGACCGCCTGGCCGAGGTGTTCGACATCGAGGTGACGGAGGGTGACGCCGCGCGCGAGACGGTGAGCTTCAAGCTGCCGCGGGCGCTGGCCGGATAGAGGGCGGCGTGCGCGCCCGGCGCCGCCATTTTGGGCGAACCCGTCAACATCCCGTCCATGGACCCGAAGGCGCCTCGCGGCGGCCAGGAGACGCTTTCAACTGGGCGCCATCTCCTGCCATCGACCCCCGAGGCCCCATGAACCGCGCTCAGCTCACCGAGAAGATCCTCGACATCAAGCGGGAGAGGGACTGGAGTTGGAAGCATGTGGTCGAGGCGATCGGCGGAATGTCCCCGGTGCTCGTGGTCGGCGCCCTGTTGGGGCAGATGAAGCTGACCCGGCCGCAGTGCGAGCGAGCCGCCGCGCTGTTCGGCCTGAGCGAAGTCGAGAAGCGGCTGCTCAACGAGGTCCCGATGCGCGGCGCGCCGATGCCGCCCACCGATCCGCTGATCTACCGTCTCTACGAGCTGGTGATGATCAACGGCCCGGCCTGGAAGGCGCTGATCGAGGAGGAGTTCGGCGACGGCATCATGTCGGCCATCGACTTCGAGATGGAGATGGAGCGGCTGCCCGACCCGAAGGGCGACCGGGTCAAGATCACCATGTCCGGCAAGTTCCTGCCCTACCGCTACTACGGCGCGACCGGGAACGAACAGGCGCTGGGGTACAAGGAGGAGGCGTAAGGGCGGCCGCCTCAGGCTGCGGCGGGCTTGCCCCCAAGCCGCGCGTCCAGGCGGGCGCGCCAGTCCTGCAGCGAGCCCACATGTGCGAACTCGCCGATCAGCCGCTCCACCACCTCGGCCGCCGGGGGCACGTCGGTGATCAGCCCGACGCTGTGCCCTCCGCTCCAGATGTCGCGCCAGGGCCGCACGCCCTCAGGCATCTGCGCCCCCCGCAACGTCGCGCGCTTGGGCGGCATGGCGGCCGGGTCGAGGCCGACGCTCTCCACGGACTGCCGGATCCAGTGCGCCGGGATGCCGTTCATGGCGTCGGAGACGAAGATGTCCTCCATCGCCACCTCGGTGATCATCTGCTTGTGGGCGTCGACGGCGCCCGATTCGCGGGTGGCGATGAAGCGGGTGCCCATGCAGGCGAGGTCCGCGCCCAGGGCGAGCGCGCCGGCGATCCCCGCCCCGTTGGCGATCCCGCCGCCGGCCACGATCAGGCCGTCGAACATCGCCCGCACCTTGGGGATGAAGGCGAACGGCGTCAGGAAGCCGGTGTGCCCGCCCGCGCCCGCGCAGGTCAGCATCAGCCCGTCGACGCCCGAGGCGATCGCCTTCTCGGCATGCCGCACGTTGATGGCGTCGTGGATCACCATGCCGCCCCAGCCGTGAGCGCGCCGCACGATCTCGCTGGGATCGCCCACGCTGGAGAAGATGATCGGGACCCGCGCCTTCTCGCACAGCGCCAGCTTCTGGGCGCCCAGTTCCGTGTCCTTGACGATGGCGGCGGGGAAGTTGATCGCGTGCGGCCCGAACGGCCGGCCTTCGCCCTGCGCCTTCCGCTTGGCCTCGTCCAGGCTCACGAGGTAGGCCTCGAACTCCTCGATCGTGCGCACATTGCCGCCCTGCCATCCACCGACGATGCCGGCGCCGCAGCAGGCCAGCGTCAGCGGCAGGCTGGAGGCGAACGACATCGGCGCGCACAGCAGCGGCAGGCGCAGATCGCGGAACATGCGCTGCAGGCTCTCGGACATGAAGGGCTCCTCGTGGTCAGCCCTCGTTCTTCACGATGCGCCGGCGGCGATCAAGGCCCGGCCGCCGTCAGCGGGATCAGGCGGCCGACCGCCCCACCGCCTGGGCGTAGGCCCTGATCAGCCCCTCATAGGCGTCCATGGCCGGAATCGCCTCGAAGCTGTGGACCGCTGGCGTCGTCGCCCAAGGCAGCTTCTCGCGCGTGTAGGTCTCGACGAATGGCGTGAACCAGCTCGGGTCGTCGAGCATCGTCGGGCGCAGGTTGACGAACCAGTTCATCCCCTCGGGCCGCGTGAACATCCAGCTCATGCAGCGGGGGCAACCATAGTGCCGCGCCGCGCCATGCAGGCCGCCGATCGCCGGCTCACCCGCCGTCACCACGAACCCCTCGCTCGGAATGGCGGCGCTCAGCGAAAATGCGCTGGCGCTCATGCGCTGGCAGCCCGTGCAGTGGCAGGCCATGGTCAGCAGCGGCGGCGCGCTGATCCTCAGCCGCACCTGTCCGCAGCGGCATCCGCCTTCCATGGGCAGGTCTGGGTCGTGCATCGCCTTCGCCTCCGTCAATGTCGTAGTCAAAGTGGCTGAAATCGCACGAGGCTCCGCAGGCCGCGCCGATCTTGACTTCGCATACAAGTTAACTTCTATGCGAAGTCAGAACGCCGGGTCACCGGCGCCCGGAGGTATGCGATGGACGCTGACAAGATCGACACGGAGGCCCTGGGCGCGCGCTACAAGGCCGAACGGGACAAGCGCCTGCGGGCGGACGGGGCGGCGCAGTACATCACCCCGACGGGCCGGTTCGCGCACTACCTGGACGATCCCTACGCCGATTCCGAGCCGCCGCGTCCGCCCGTGCGCGAGGACGTGGAGGTGCTGCTGATCGGCGCCGGCTTCGGCGGCATGCAGACCGCCGCGCACCTGCTGAGGCAGGGCATCGAGGACTTCCGGATCATCGACCGGGCCGGCGACTTCGGCGGGGTCTGGTACTGGAACCGCTATCCGGGCGTCGCCTGCGACACCGAATCCTACATCTACATGCCGATGCTGGAAGAAATGGGCGTCATGCCCACCGAGAAGTACGCCAAGGGGCCGGAAATCTTCCGCTACGCCCGCGACTTCGCGAAACACTTCGATCTCTATCGTCGGGCCCTGCTGCGCACCGAGGTCGCCGAGCTGCGCTGGGACGAGGAGGCCGTCCGCTGGATCGTCACCACCCGGCAGGGCGACGTGATCCGGGCGCGTTTCGTCAGCCTGGCCACCGGTCCCCTGCAGCGGCCCAAGCTGCCCGGCATTCCGGGTATTGAGGATTTCAAGGGTCACAGCTTCCACACCAGTCGTTGGGACTACGGTTACACCGGGGGCGATTCCTCCGGCGGCCTGACCGGGCTGCAGGACAAGCGGGTCGGCATCATCGGCACCGGGCCGACGACGGTGCAGGCGGTCCCCCACCTCGGCCGCTGGGCGAAGCATCTCTACGTGTTCCAGCGCACCCCCGCCCCGGTGCCGGTGCGCAACAACAAGCCCACCGACCCCGAATGGGCGAAGACCTTGCAGCCCGGCTGGCAGCAGCGGCGGCTGGAAAACTTCAACATCCTGGTCAGTGGCGGCAAACAGGACGAAGACCTGGTCCAGGACGGCTGGACAGACATCAAGGTCGGCGTCGGGATCGATCTCGACGGCCTCGACGCCGCGGCCGCGGAACAGCGGCAGATGGCCGATTTCCTGATGATGGAGGGCCTGCGCGCCCGAATCGACGCCATCATCGATGACAAGGCCACGGCCGAAGCGTTGAAGCCCTGGTACAATATCGGCTGCAAGCGGCCGTGCTTCCACGACGAATACCTGCCGACGTTCAACCGCCCGAACGTGACTCTGGTGGACACCCAGGGCCGGGGCGTCGAGCGCATCACCGAGCATGGCGTCGTGGTCGACGGGCGTGAATATGAGATCGACTGCCTGATCTACGCGACGGGGTTCGATTTCAACGCGGTGAACATGGCTGGTCGCAACGGCTTCGAGATCTATGGCCGCGGCGGAGTCAGCCTGACCGACAAGTGGAAGGATGGGATCGCCACCTTGCATGGGTTCACCACCCGAGGGTTCCCGAACCTGGTCCTGCAGGCCGGGCCGCAGGGGGCGGTCACCTCCAACCTCACCCACAGCCTGGGCGAAGGCGCCCAGCATTTCGCGTTCCTGGTCCGCCACAGCCGTGATCGCCAGGCGCGCGCGTTCGAGCCTTCGCCGGAGGCCGAGGGCGCGTGGGTGCAGCGCGTGCGTTCCCGCGCCTATCGGACCAAGCACGACCTGGAGTGCACGCCGGGCTACTTCAACAATGACGGCATGCCGATGGAGGGAACGGGCGTCAACGCCTTCTACCCCGGCGCCTCGTACCGGTTCTTCGCGATGATGCAGCGCTGGCGCGAGGAGGGCCTGCCCGGAATGGACGTCTCGCAGGGCTGAGCGTCAGTGGCCGGCGCCCGCGCCGGAGAGCCGCACGCCCGTCACCTGCTCGCCGCCGCTCGCGAACATGACGTCCTCGATCACGCCCACTAACTCTCCGTCCGGCCGATAGGCCGGCGCGCCGATGAGCAGCATGGCCGACGCCTCCAACTGGGCGGCGTCGAGATCGTAGGGACTGGCCATGGCGCGACCGCGCGGCTGCGCCTCGTCGCCCCAGCGCCGCCGGCGCGAGGGCATGTCGGGCGGCGGGAGCGGCCCGTCCTCGCCCTCGACCACGGCCCGGATCCTGGCGAGCAGCGCGTCGGCGCCCGCCTCCAGATCCTCCAGCCGTCGCTGCAGCTCGGAATCGGCGACCAGCACCCGCGCGGCGACCCGCGTGGCGGTGACGGCGTCCATGCGCCCGCCCAGCGCCGCCGCCCGGTCCGCCCAGTCGCGGGCGTGCGCGGCCAGCGTCGCGAGCAAGGCCGTGGCGGAGCGCGACTCGGGCGGGATCCCCGCTTCCCGCAGGATCCGGTTCGCTTGATGGATGAATTCAGCCATGCCTGCCTCCCCAATCACTGGTTCGCTGCGGAGGTCAGGGCCTCAGGTCGGCGCGATGACACGTAAAGATGGGGCGCCAGCCCTCCATGGACATCAACGCCCGCCGGCCCACCACGCTCCATCCGCGACGCGATTTCGTCGGCCGTGGCCCGCCCCGAAAACGCAGGCCGGCCGGACGTCAGGGCGCGGTGATCTGGAAGGTGACCTGCAGCCCGGCCCGGCTGGGCTGGAGACGCATATGCACCGGCTCCTCCAGCGTCGGCGAGATGGTGTCGAGCCGCACTGGCCGCATCGTGCGAAGCGCCTCCAGGTGCGCCGCGAAGGGCTCGCTGTCCGTGGCCAGCGGGAACACCTCCAGGACGTGCCGGCCGATCACCTGCTCCGCGGACAGCCCCCAGGTGTCCAGCGCGACCGGGCTCGCCGCCACGAACTCGAGCTTGCGGTTGAGGAAGTAGAACCGGCCCGGCCCGTCGTCGGTCAGCCGCAGGACGTCGCCATAGAGCTCACGCTCGCGCGCCGCCCAGGCCGGATTGGCCTCATAGAGCCCGGCCAGCTCCTCCGGCGTGAAATGGAAAGCCAGGGCGCGGATGTAGTTCAGTCGCGTGCCGTTGATCACTCGCCGCAGCTTGCGCACCGCCCCCCGTGTCACGTGCCAGCCGAGGATGTCGCCGAACTGGCGCTCGAAGTCCTCGGCCAGGTGCTCCATGCGGATCCACCGCTCCACCTCGGCCTCGCCATAGTGCAGCGCGTAGTCGTCGGCCTTCCCCACCTGGCCGTTCTGATGCAGGAACTCCCCGCGGCGCAACATGGCGCGGGTGACGCTGTGGTACGGGGGCCGCGAGGCCTCGTAGTGCACCCGGCTCAGCATCCAGTAGGGCAACCGCCGAAACCCGCAGATCACCGGTCGGTCGGAGACGTGAAGCTGCGGTTCGCGCTGTTTTCGCTCGCGCACGGTGTCGTGCCAGCCGACGCGATCCGGCGCATCAAATACGACCTCACGTTGTCCGCGAAAGGCGAAGCGGAGCGCCTGCTCCACCGCATGGCCGGCGCACTTTGGGAAGTGCAGCCAGACAAATCGCTTTCCGACAATCATCTACGCCCACCCAACCGGAATGAAACAGCCGGGGCGGTTTCCCACCTGCCGGGGCGCCCATGACAATCGTACACGCCTAGATTTCGGGTCGATTTCAGATCGAAGGCGACTAATTTCCGTGACGCAACCTTCGATACGCGGGCCCGCGAGGAGATATCCGACCGCCCCAATTCGGCGGCGTCTCACCGATGAAATGGGCTGCGATGGCGCGGTATTCAGGCGTGCGCGGCGGCCGCGATGAGGAGGTCCCAGATGACTGCAGAACCCGCAACGCCTTCGGTCCGCGTCTCGGGGATCGTCAAGGCTTCGCCCGAGGCGGTCTGGGAGGCCTTCATGGAGCCGGCCGCCCTGGTCGAGTGGCTTCCGCCGGCGCAGATGACCGGGGTGATCCACAGGTTCGACGCCCGCGTCGGGGGCGGCTACGAGATGTCGCTGTTCTACCCGCCGGACGAGCGCAACTTCGTCGGCAAGACCGCCGACCGGGAGGACCGGGTCATCGTGCGGTTCGTCGAGCTGGAGCCGCCGCGCCGCATCGTCCAGGCCGCTGCGTTCCAGACCACCGACCCGGCGCTGTTCGGTGAGATGCGGATCGTGATCACGCTCGAGGCGGTCGCCGGCGGGACGGAGGTCGCCATGACCCACGCCAACCTGCCGCCGGGCGTGCGCCCGGAGGATGACGAGGCCGGATCGCGCCTGTCGCTGCTGCAACTCATCCGCCACTTCGAATGAGGCGCCTGACAAAACCGTAAGGCGGAATCCACCGCTGCAAGGGGTATGAGGCGCACTGGGGCGAGCGAAAGGCCCGACGATGAAACCGCCCAGCGCCCTGGCCGCCTGCGCATGCGCAGTCCTCCTCGCGACGTCTTCCGCTGCAGACGCCGCGCCGCCGTCCCGCCTGGCGCAACTGCCGCTGGTGGAGGTGGCCGCCGGCGGCGCGGGCGACACGCTTGTGGTCCTCTATTCCGGCGACGGGGGCTGGGCGGGCATCGACGCCGGCCTCGCCAACGGGTTCGCCAAGGCGGGCGTTCCCGTCGTCGGCTACAACTCGCTGCGTTACTTCTGGACGGCGCGGACGCCGGCCGAGGCCGCCGCGGACCTGACCGCCGTCCTCGACCACTACATGACCGCCTGGCGCAAGCCCAAGGTCATCCTCGCCGGCTATTCGTTCGGGGCCGACGCCCTGCCGGCGATCGTCGCCCAGCTGTCGCCGCAGATGCGGTCCCACGTGCGCCTGCTGGCGCTGGTAGGCGTTGGCCGCAGCGGCGAGCTCAAGTTCCAGCCCGGCTCCTGGCTCAACATGGCCTCGTCCGCCGGCTATCCGATCGCGCCCGTCCTCGGCGGCCTGGGCGCCCTGCCCCGCGTCTGCGTGTTCGGCGACCGCGACCCGCACGACGCCTGCCACACCTTCGCCCGCGACCAGATCCAGCCGATCAAGCTCACCGGAAGCCATCACTTCGACGGCGACTATGCGCCGGTGAGCGCGGCCATCCTCAGATCCGCGGGTCTCTAGAAACGCCCCTCAGCGCGTTCGGGGAAGCTCCAGCGCTTCCAGCCGGTCGCGCTCGTCGTGCGGCGTGCGCGCGCCGACCGACGCCGCGGCGTCCTGCTGCACGGTGGGCGAGGAGGCGTTCGGCCGGGGCAGGCTGAAGATGCCGCGGTCGGCCGGCGTGAAGGCGAGGCTCTCCACCTGTCGGGCCTTGGCGCCTCCGGACCCGCCGCCCTCGACGGTGTGGCGGAAGGCGACCAGCACCGGCCCCACACGCCGATAGTCCGAGAGCTCCACCGTCACCGGCCGCGGCCCCGTGCGGTCCACGATGCGGCTGAGGAGATGCGTGCGGCGGTCGAACCAGAGCTCACGCGGGCTGCCGCCCCAGGGCTGGATGTTGACCACTTCGAAGGCGTGCTCGCCGATCTGCCGGACGCCCACATAGGCGCCGCGCGCGTCGTACCGGCCGGGATAGAAATAGAAGTTTCCGCCAAAGAAGGCGGCGGTGCGGACCTGGGCCAGGGTGGCCGGATCGGCCGCGCCGGTGGCCCAGCCCGAGGGCAGGATCCGCCATTCGCCGGCGCCGTTGAAGCCCTGGACCCGGCGGCCGGCGGGATCGTGCGTCTCCACCCGCAGGCCGTAGCGGACCGGATCGAGCCAGGTTTCGTAGCGGACGCCGCCCTGGCTGCCGATTTCATGCCAGCCGCGCAGCATGTTCCAGCCGGCGCCGCCGGTGGCCGCCCGCGCCTGGTTCAGCACCCGCCGGGCCGCCGGGGAATAGCCCTGCGCGTCAGCCACGCCCGAGGCGCAGGCCAGGGCCAGGCCAAGCGCCAGGGCGAACGTGCGCAGGAGCGGAATCATGGCCGGGACCCAGCCCCGGAAGGTTGTCCAGAATGCGGCGCATGGACCTAGAGGCTGACGACGGCCGGCGGCCCTAGGCGGCCTGGGGCGTCCGGGAGGTGAAGGTCGCCCGGGTTATCGAAACGCTCAGGCCGGTCGCGGCGCTGACGACGTCCATGCGGGCTTCAAGCTGCTTGACCAGCGCGGTGACGATCACCGTTCCCAGCCCGCCCTCCGGGCCAGGGGCGCTGAGCGCGTCTTTTCCGACGCCGTTGTCAGAGACGACAAGCTTCCAGTCGGCGCAGTCGCTTTCGTAGGTGACGAGCACGACCGCCCCGGCTCTGTCCGCGGGGAAGGCGTATTTGAGCGCATTGATCACCAGTTCGGTGACGATGAGGCCGATACTGACGACCTGAGCCGAGCCGAGCTTTCCATTATCGGCGAGCACGTTCAGCGCGATGGGGCGATCTTCGCCGATCATCGAGGACGACAAGCCGCCGCACAGTTTCGACAAGTAGCCGCCCACCTCGATCTGATCGATGCCGTCCGACGCATGAAGGTGCGATTGCACGGCGGCGACCGACATCACGCGCTGGTGGGCGTCGCGCAGGTGGCGGCGCGTCTCGTCCGAGCTGACGCCCCGGGCCTTCAGCAGCAGGATGCTGGCGATGATCTGCAGGCTGTTGGCGACGCGATGTTCCATTTCCTGGAGCAGGACCTGTTTCTGACGAAGCAGGTCCTCGGTCCTTTCGAGGAGGTCCTCCTTCTCCCGCTCGATCGCGCGCCGGTCGGTGACATCGGTGAAGGCCAGCAGGATCGTGCTGACCGGGCTGGTCTCGTAGATGACCTTTCGGGCGTTCAGCAGCATGATCCGGCGACCCAGGCCCGGAAAATCATGGTCGACCTCAAAGGCGTCCATCGCCGTGCGTTCGGGGATGATCGTCTCCAGGAGGACCCGCAGAGCCGGGATGTCCCACTGGCCGTCGCCCAAGGCGTAGAGCATGCAGCCCTGCGTCTGTTCGGGGTCGACCTTGAATATTTCGTAGAACGAGCGGCTCGCGGCCAGCACCCGCAACTGTGCGTCCAGCACCAGGAACGGCTCGTGGATGGTGTTCACGATCGCCTGCGCCAGCGTCTGCGCGTCTTCGATGTCCTTGAGCGGGTTGGTCATCGGTTGGAAAAACGCGATCCGATTCTGAACGCAACGAACCCTGCGCCCGGCAAGACCGGCGCCGTCATCAACCTAGGCCGATCGCCGGGGAATGTCCTCATTCGTCCGCCTAACTCAGATCGAAGCTCGGCCCCTCGAGGCGTGGGCGTCCTGCCATGCCGCCTGGCCGGCGACAAAGCGCCAGCATTTGGCCAAATAGAGGAAACGAGCGCTCTGCCCGGGTGATTTACACCCACCGGCGCACACTTCCATCTCCGCGGCCTTGGCGAGGCACTCAAGCTCCGTCCGCATCTCCGGGATGGCGTTCATTGAGGTCGCACAACCTCCCAAACCCCGCGTGGCCGCAACGGTGGTGGGGGATCCTTGTTAGCACGGTTCGATCAACCGCATCAGGTCGGCGACCCTGATCGTCGCCGGCCCCTTCACCCAACAAACCATGCCGAACCTGCAGGGGGCCATGCGATAGTGAGCAGGCGCCGCACGACACGCGGCGATCCGCTCCCCGTCATTCGGTCCGGTGTCGCACCGAGAGCCCGTAAGATTACATCATGACCAAGCCCGAAGTGACGCCGCCCCCGAAACCTGCGGACAAGCCGAAACCGGTCCAGTTCGGGCCGACGCCCAGCGTCCCCGGCTCGCGCCTGAAGAAAAGCCGTTAGTCCCACAGGTGATCGTCCGCCGCGCGGCGGGTCTCCGGTCAGGATGAAGGACGCTCAGAATGCGTAGGAGGCGGACCAACCGGCGCTCCATCTACGAAGTCGCCCTGCCGCAGGTTCACGGGATAGGCCTGCATGGATTGGCCGAGCTGCCGCACCGCCATCGTTCAGGGGCTTCGCGCTGGTGGCGCAGCCAATCCAGCATCGTCAAGTTGGCGTACGGGTTGCTGATTGCGGCGGCCGGCCTCGGCATGGTCGCCACAGCCGTAATGATCGTGGGCTCGGCGCTGATCCACTGAACCTTGCCGGGTCGCCGCGAGCGCCGGCGCCCTGCCCGACGCCCGCACCTTGGCCATGGCGGCGGCCCGTCCTATGTGGCCGTTGCGCCTCGCAAACCCAGGAGCCTGCCCATGCCTCTCTCCCTCTACGACGCCGCGATCCCCGGCTACCTGCGGATGCTGCGCAACCTTTCGGCCATGCTCGACAAGGCCGAGGCCCACGCGACCGCGACCGGCGCCGACCTTTCGACCTACGTTCAGGCGCGGCTCGCGCCCGACATGGCGCCCTTCAACCGCCAGATCCACATGGCCAGCGACGCGGCCAAGGGCGGCGCAGCGCGGCTCGCCGGGATCGCCCCGCCCAGCTTTCCCGATGTGGAGGAGACCTTCCCCGACCTGAAGGCCCGCATCGCCAAGACCATCGCGTTCGTGGAAAGCATCAAGCGCGAGCAGGTGGAAGGCGACGAGAACCGCACCATCGAGCTGCCGCTGCCCGACCGGACCGTGCCGCTCACCGCCCGCGACTTCCTGTTCAACTTCTCCCTGCCCAACTTCCTGTTCCACGTCGTCACCGCCTACGGCCTGCTGCGGGCGCAGGGCGTGCCGCTGGGCAAGATGGACTATCTGATGGGGGCGATCTGACGCGGCGGGGCGGCGGCCCGCGCAAGCTCGCTTGACGCCGCCGCCGGCCTCCCCCATCCCAGCCGCGCATGGCCGTCTACACCGACATCTCCGACCAGGAGCTCGCCGACCTCCTCGCCGATTACGAACTCGGCGAGGCGCTCTCGTTCAAGGGGGTGGCCGAGGGCGTGGAGAACTCCAACTTCCTGCTGGAGACCGATACGGGCCGCTACTTCCTGACCGTCTACGAGCGGCGGGTGCGCGAGGAGGACCTGCCGTTCTTCCTGGGGCTGATGCGCTGGCTGGCCGAGCACGGCTACCCTTGCGCCCGCCCCATCGCCGCCCGCGACGGCCATGAGCTGACCCGCGTGCGCGGCAAGCCCTGCGCCATCGTCGAGTTCCTGCCCGGCCTGTCCGTACGCCGCCCCGGCGTCGCCCATTGCCGCCAGGCCGGCGGGGGCCTGGCGCGCCTGCACCTGGCCGCCGAGGGCTTCCCGGGCCTGCGCGCCAACGACCTGGGGGCCGCCGCCTGGGCGCCGCTGTTCGCGCGCCTGCACGGGGCGGCGGAAGACCTTAAGCCGGGCCTGGCCGCAGTGATCGCCGCCGACCTGGCCGGGCTGACCGGCCGCTGGCCCCAAGGCCTGCCCGCCGGCGTGATCCACGCCGACTACTTCCCCGACAACGTCTTTTTCCACGGCCCGGAGTTCGCCGGCGCGATCGACTTCTACTTCGCCTGCAACGACGCCCTCGCCTACGACATCGCCATCGCCCTCAACGCCTGGTGCTTCGAGCCGGACGGCAGCTTCAACATCACCTCGGCCCGCGCCCTGGTGGCGGGTTACGAGGCCGTCCGGCCGCTGACCTCCGCCGAGCGGGCCGCCCTGCCGGTGCTGGCCCACGGGGCGGCGATGCGCTTCTTCCTGACCCGGCTCGCCGACTGGGGCGCGACGCCGGCCGGCGCCCTGGTGCGGCCCAAGGACCCGCTGGAGTACGAGCGCAAGCTCGCCGTGCATCGCTCGGCCCCGGACCTGGTGCTGTTCGGAGACCAGGCGTGACGCCGGGCGTGACGATCTACACCGACGGCGCCTGCAGCGGGAATCCGGGCCCTGGCGGCTGGGGCGCGATCCTGATCTTCGGCGAGCGCCAGAAGGAGCTCTGCGGCGGCGAGCCGGCCACCACCAACAACCGCATGGAGCTGATGGCCGCCATCCAGGCGCTGGAGGCGCTGACCAAGCCCTGCAAGATCCAGCTGTTCACCGACAGCCGCTACGTCATGGACGGCATCTGCGAGTGGATCGCCGGCTGGAAGGCGCGCGGCTGGAAGACCGCCGCCAAGCAGCCGGTGAAGAACGAGGACCTCTGGCGCCGCCTCGACACGGCCCGTCTGCGCCACGAGGTGGACTGGCGCTGGGTGAAGGGCCACAATGGCCACGAGCTGAACGAGCGCGCGGACGCCCTGGCTCGTAAGGGTTTGAACGAATCCCGCCGCGCGAAAGCTTGACCGCCCAAGGGTGAACCCCCAGATCCTTCAGCATTGAAGGATAGGCCAGTTCGCATGCCCGCCGCCCCCCAGGACCGCCCCGACATGCGGGTGTTCAGCACGATCACCGCGATCGACCACCTGATGCGGCTGTCGATCAGTCGCCGCCTGCCGCCCGCCATGCCCTACGCCCACTTCGAGCTGCTGCGCCTGTTCGCCCGCGAGGGCGACGGCCAGACGCCCGCGGAGCTGGCCCGGGCGATGATGATGACCAAGGGCGCCATCACCAACATCCTGCAAAGGATGGAGGCCGAGGGGCATATCACCGTGCTGGCGGACGTTTCCGACGGACGCAAGAAGCGGGTGCGCATCACCCGCGGCGGCCTGGAGCTCTACGGCCGCATCAGCAAGTCCCTGCGGAGCAACACCCAGCTGCTGCGCAGCGCCTTCACCGAGGCCGAGTTCCGCGGGGCGATGCCGTTCCTCACTGCCCTGCGCGTCTTCCTCGAGGACATCACCTCGCCGGACGCACCGTCAGCCGAGCCCCGCTGATCGCGGTCACCTCCACCGCCTCGCCGGCGCCCAGCGCCGCATCCTGCTCGAGCTCGGCGGGCCATTCCTTGCCGTCCACGAACACCCGTCCCTCGCCGCCGTCGAAGGCGCTGACCGCCTTGCCGTGATGGCCGATCAGCCGGCCCACCGGATCGTTGATGTCGCGGCCCTCCGGCAGGGTGCGCTGGGCGATCAGCCGCCGGCTGACCAGGGTGGCGACGATGGTGATGACCGCGAACGCCAGGATCGCCACCGGCGCCGGCAGGTCGACGAACAGGGTCAGCACGCCCACCGCCCCGGCCGACGCCGACGGCCAGAGCATCCAGCCCGACCCGGTGGCCACCTCGGCCGCCAGCAGCGCCGCGGCCACCCCCGCCCAGATCCAGAAACCGTGGCTCCCGTAGAGGTCGACCAGGGCCTGCATGACCTCAGCCTCCCGTAGGCACGATCGGCGGACGTGGCGACCGCGGCGGTTGCGGCGGCGGCCGTGACCCTCCATCCTGGGCGGTGCGGACCAACTCGCCGATGCCGGCGATGGACCCGACCAGGGAGGCCATCTCGGCCGGCACGATCACCGTCCGCTGCTGGGGGCTTTCGGCCAGCTTGCCGAACGCTTCGACATACTTCTGGGCCACGAAGTAGTTGATGGCGTTGACGTCGCCCTTGGAGATGGCTTCGGAGACCAGACGGGTGGCCTCGGCCTCGGCGGCGGCCGCACGCTCGCGGGCTTCGGCGTCGCGGAAGGCGGCCTCGCGGCGGCCCTCGGCCTGCAGGATCGCCGACTGCTTCTGGCCCTCGGCGACGGTGATGGCCGCCTGCTTCTCGCCGTCGGCCTCGGTGATCACCGCGCGCCGCTCGCGCTCGGCCTTCATCTGCCGGGCCATGGCGTTGGTGATGTCGGGCGGGGGCTGCAGGTCCTTGATCTCGATGCGCGCCACCTTGACGCCCCAGGGGCTGGTGGCCTGGTCGATGACGTCCAGCAACCGGGTGTTGATCTGGTCGCGCTGGCTCAGCACCTCGTCCAGCTCCATGTTGCCCACCACGGTGCGCAGGTTGGTCATGGTCAGCTGGGTGATCGCGAAGTCCAGGTTGGTGACCCGGTAGGCCGCGGCCGAGGCGTCCATCACCTGGATGAAGACGATGGCGTCCACCTGGACGCTGACGTTGTCCTTGGTGATCACGTCCTGGCGCGGCACGTCCAGCACCTGCTCCATCATGTTGATGCGCCGGCCGACGCCCTCCACGAAGGGCGTCAGGAAACTGATGCCGGGCTTCAGCGTGCGGGTGTAGCGACCGAACCGCTCCACCGTGTACTCGCGCCCCTGCGGCACGATCTTGATGGCGCCCAGGACGATCACCGCCATGAGCACCAGGAAGACGATCGAAATCACCAGGCCCATCACCACCCCTCCGTGCATGTCCGGCGAAGCTTAGCGTGTGCGGGCGTCCTCCGCCATGGCGTCGGAGTCCGCGCCCGGCGCGGGCGCCGGCGCCGGGCGCGCCGCCGGCCGCAGCCGCCCGGCCAGGACCCGGCCGCGGGCCGCCGCCGCGGCCTCCGCCTGTCGCGCCCGGGGGGTACAGGCCGCGAACGCCGCCTGGCGCTCGGCGTAGCCGGCGTTGAAGGCGTCCTTCAGCTCGCGCTCCAGGTCCGGGCCCGGCGCCTCCACCTCCAGGAGGCGCAGCATCCGCCCGCGCCAGAACTGGTCCTGCGGCCCCGCGCAGGCCTGGCGCAGGGCGTGGCTCTCGCCCAGCACCATGGCCAGGTCGGCCAGGGTCTGGCGATGGTCGCCCCGCCCCTGCGCGGCGGCAGGGCCAGCGGCCAGGGCGACGACCAGCAGGATGGGGAGCAGCACGGGGATCAGGGGGCGCATGCCTCCTTATCGCCATGCTGACAGGGCCTGTCACCCATCGCCCGCCGCGCCTCGCTTCCGCGCGGCGGCTCTGTTAGCGAGTGCCCATGCGTTTCGCCGCCCCCGTCCTCCTGGCCCTGACCCTGCTGACGACCGCCGCCCAGGCCGCGCCCGCCAAGCCAGCCGCCAAGGGCGCCGCGGCGAAGGCGCCGGCCGCGAAGGCCGCGCCCGCCAAGCCCGCCGCCTTTGACGCGCGCGACCCGGCGAGCCTGATCGCGCTCCTGACCACCATGGGCGCCAAGGCCGAGGTGGTCGACAAGACCGACGGCGACGTGAAGCTGGCCGTGACCACGCCGACGTTCAGCTTCGGGGCCCAGTTCGTGGACTGCTCCAAGAGCGGCGTCGGCTGCCAGGGCCTGGCCTTCTCCACCTCGTCGGAGAAGCAGCACGCCAACCTCGCCCAGCTGAACGCCTTCAATCAGACCTCGATCACCTGCCGGGTGTTCCAGGACCAGACCGCCAAGCCGCACGTGGTCTATTCCACCATCCTCACCGACCAGGACACCCGCGAGGAAATGCGCATCCACCTGGGCGTCTGGCAGGGGTGCCTGGCCACCTTCGGCGCCTTCCTCTCCGACCCCAACGGCTACCTGGCGGCGGCGCCGTAGGGGCAGACCGGCTGCCTGCGGGCTTTGCGCGGCGGCGGTCCACCCCTCACGAGCCGCGCCGACGCCGATTTTCTATCGCGGTTTCAAGGCCTTGCTGGACCGACGCCGTAGCGCTCGCGGCGGCGGGGGTATACCGGCCGGACTATACCGGTAGACCCCCCGTCCGCGCCGCTAGTCCCAGTCGCCGGCCGCCTGGCTCTTGGCGACGAGCTCGGGGTTGCGGCGGCCGTGGTGGCTGTCCGGGCCGTGCTCGCGGATGGTCTCCATGACGTGGGGCGGCGGGATCGGCGCGCGCTCGGCGAAGACGCGCGGCGCCAGGCGCGCGGCCTGCCAGCGCAGGGTCTGGACCTGCAGCCGCGCCAGGCCCAGCGTGGCCGGCGTGGCGTCGCGGGCGATCTTCCAGGCGAGGTCCAGCTTGAGCTGGGCGGCCTGCTCGCGGGCCAGCTCCAGCATGTAGGCGAAGCCCCGGTTGCGGCGCGCCCAGGCCGCGACGGTGACGTGCGAGGGCATGTCGGGATCGCGGCAGATGTCGGCCAGGACCTCGCCGTGGGCGATGCGCCGGCAGACCGCCTCGGCCACGGCGTCGCTGTAGACGCCCGGCCGGTCAAGCGGGGCGCGCCCCCGCTCGGCCAGCCGCGCGAGCCGCTCGCGCAGCCGCCGCCCGTGGGCGCCCTCGATGCGCTCGGCGGCGGCGGTCCGCGCCGCGGCCAGGGCCTCGGCGAACGCCGCCCGGCGCGCGGCCCACTTCAGCACCGTGGCCTTGGTGGGCATAGTGGGATCGCGGCAGACGGAATTGAGCGACTCGCCCGAGGCCAGCCGCAGGCAGATCTCCGCGGCGATCTCCTCCCCATAGCGGCTGTCGCTCGGCCCCGGCTGGGCGGGCGAAGCCTCCGGTCCGAAATCCGGCGTCATAGCGGGCGTCCTTGGGCCACGCCCGACAGGTGCGCCGGGCGGAGGAAGGATAGCGCGGAGGGGGTGGGAGAACAAGAACAAAAAGGGAACATTTAGTCGAGCGCGGTGTTGCTCGCGTCCTCCGTGCAGGCCGCAATGCGCCAGGAGCAGATCTCAGCACGCTTCCGACAACCTGCCGTTCAGCGCAGGCGAACAGCCGGTCGAGCGCTTCACGATCCGCCGTCGCACCTAGTCCAAGAATCGCTAAGCGTTCGGTCTCGTGCCGGAGGGGCTCCGCTCCGGGACCAGCGCGAACGCCGCGCGCTCAGAGCACGCCCGCCACTGCCCTCCGCATGAACGCCCCGAGGCCCGACCAGAGCAGCAAGACCAGGGTGTTGAATATCAATTACGGTGACAGTGCACTTATCAGGCACCAAGTCGCCGTGCCCGATGGCCGACAAATGCACTGTCACTGCAATTCCCAAGCGTTGCCTTAGGGCGGAGAGTCCCGACATGATCGCGTAATGCTCCAAGACGCGCGCACTCGGCTACGGCAAGTCCTCGGGTTGATCGGTGCCGTCGTCGCGGCGGTCCTGGGCATGGGAGGCCCTGAAGGCACAGCATCAGCCCTCAAGGCGACGATCAACTACGCGCTCATCGGGACCGAATGGGAGGCCGCAGTCTGGTTGACTAAAGAAGGCTTGCTGCCCCTCAGGCCGTTTTTCATCTTGGGTGCTGTTATCCTTCTGGTGTGGGCGTTTTGGCCAAGACGGCAAAGATCCAAGCCAGCAATGGCGGCTTGGACAGATCACACGTCATCGCAAACCTCGGCGAACTCCCCAGCGTACGTACGCCTGCACATGATGCTTGGGCCTGACACCGCCCTTTCACCTGAGAACCGCCTTTCGAGCGCGTATGCGGAATTCCACCGATTAATGGATCAAGCCGAGATGGGCGACGCAGAGGCGGCGAAACTGGCGGCGGTGGTGGCACCCTGGCTCAGGGATGCCGCTCGATTCTACTGGGCATCCTCCCTGCCATATCATCGCATCGAACACGGGATGCTGGCTCGCCTTGCTCACATTCAGAATCCGCTCCGCTCAAAGGAGCCGGTCCCTCCCTCCGACCCTGACGAGATCGAGCGCGGACGATGGGATCTCCAGTTTAACCCGGGGGACCCTAACAAACGCAAGCACATCACCTTCCTCCCTACAGGTCAGATCGGCGAAGGCCGAAATCAAAATGAAGCCACGTGGACACTCGATGGCAGAGTGCTGACGATCCTACGGGCGGATGGGTCGCTCCAGAACAAGTTCGTCCATGTCCCCGACGTCCAGGGCTTTGTCTGTGTGAATGACCCCAACGCGCTAGGAATCCGGGATCAAACGATCCGGCGCCTGTAGCACTCGCTCGGCAGAGTGCGCGGCCCTCCGCGGGCTGTTTGCCTCTTGGGGACGGCTTGCGGGAACATGATACCTGTCCCTACTCACACCTCACGCAATTTCGAGCTTGATTTATGCGGATAGGCGTCATGTCCCCGAAGACCCGTCGCGGCCGATCCTCGCCTTAAATCCCATGGCGTCCAGTTTGCCTGCGGCCTTGCGCAACTCAAGGCCCGCCGATGGCGGCCGCTCCGCGGCGGCCCGCACGCGGGCCGGCCTTGACTTGCGCAAGGTCGCAGGCTCGCATCGACCATGAAGTTTAAGGATGGAAAGGGGTCGGGCGACGCGCCGTTTCGACCGTCGCCCGTAGAATCCGCGCCGGAAGAGGCGGGGCGGCTCGTGTAGGTCCGGCGGATGCGGCGTTCATGGTTCTTCGGGACGAGCCCGAAGATGACGTCCTTGGTGGTTCAGCGGCCAACGTGGGGCGCGCTCGGGCGTTTCGGGGCATAAGCGGGCGTTGGCGTCGCTCGGGGCCTGGACATTGGCGTTCAGGCGGTGGCCCCCTGGCGCCATGGAGAGCCGCGTGAGCCGACCGCCCCTGCAACACACCCGCATCGCCGTTCCCGAGAGCCGCGAGCTCAACCTGTTCGCCTCGATGCTGGAGAAGCTGGGCGCACAGGTGTTGCGCTGCCCGCTGGTGGCGGTGCGGGACGTGGACGACACGGGGGCGCTGGACGCCTGGATCGGCCGGCTGTGCCAGGGCCAGCACGACGCCGTCGTGTTCTATACCGGCGAAGGCGTCACCCGCATCTGGGCCGCGGCCGATCGGCTCGGCAAGACGGTCCGCGCGTTCGACGCCCTGAAGGCGGCGCACAAGATCGCCAGGGGCCCGAAGCCGGTCGCCGCGCTTCGCAAGCTGGGGCTCGGCGTCGACCTGGTGGCGGACAATCCGACCACCGAGGGCGTGCTGGCGCTGCTGTCCGGCCTCGCCCTGCAAGACCTGCGGGTCGGCGTGCAGCTCTACCCGCAGGCCGATGACGCGGCGCTTCGGGCCGTGCTGGAAGGGGCCGGCGCCGTCCTCGATCCCGTCCTGCCCTACCAATATGTCGCGGACGAAGCCGACGAGCGGGTCGGCTTCGTGATCGAGGAGATGGCGGCCGGGCGCGTCGACCTGATCGCCTTCACGTCGAGCCCGCAGGTGCGGCGGCTGACCGAGGTGGCCCAGCGGCTGGGCTTGACGGCGCAGCTCGCGCGGGCGTTCGAGACGACCAGGATCGCGGCGGTCGGACCCTTGGCCGCGGACGCCGTCACCCAGGCCGGCGGGCGCACCGCCATCCAACCCCCGAACAACTTCCATCTGAAACCCCTGGTCGCCGAGATCGTGCGCGCCCTCTCGTGAGCCGGGAGCCCTGCGACAGGATCGGTGATGGCCAGGGCCTCAGGCCAGGGCTTGCGGGGACATGGCGCCTATCCCTGCCCGCGCCTCTCGCGGTTGCGAGCTTGGCGTATGCGGACAGATATCATGTCTCCCCAAGAAGATTTCACAGGTACTTCGCGATCTCCGGATAGAGTGATCCGAAGAAATCCCGGTTGTACGAGAACCAGCGATGGGCCTTGGCGCGGGCGAGGTTCTTCTCGAATTCCTGGTAATGCTCGTCGCCCTTGCTCGCCGAGAGCCGATAGTGGCTGTAAGCCAGCGCCAAGCTGTGCCACGGCCCGCCCCTATCATCGCCCGCGATGACGACGGCGTCGTTCATGTGCCGGATGGCGTCGTCGAAATTGCCCAGGCCGATCTCTGCGTACGCCAGATTGGCGAGCGCATTGTAACGGTCTTCATGGTTCCGAGGCGACTTCTTCAGGATGTAATCGAAGATCCGTCGGGCCGGCTCAAACTGCTGGGCCTCGAGGAATGTCCGCCCAACCTTCACGGCGGAGCGCACGTCGCCAAGCGACAGCAGACGATCGACAACCGAGATACTCTGGTTTTCGTCCGCGGTCTGAGGATTGAGGTCGGCGGCTTCCTGCCGGGCCTCCACCCGCTGCAGGCGCTGCATGGCGGTCAGGAACGACTCGTCCGACCGGTATTCCATCGGCGAGTAAAGGAACTGGTGCCGCCACCAGAGGGTGGCGAAAAATAGCAGCGCGATGAGCGTGGGGAAACTGACGATAAACCAAACAAGCGGCTGTGCGATCGCTTCCTCGCTGGCCACGTTGACCAGCGTCACCGTCGCGATCGCCTCGACGAGCAGCACGAAGAGCGCGATCACGCTCAGCGGATTGCGCACGACGGCCGACGTCGCCGACAGGTGCGCGCGCGATGCTTCCTGAGTCACGCTTCCCCTCGCCCTTGGGTTGTCAGGCCAAGCTACCACCAATCGCCCGATGCGACCCCCCTACAATTGGCGCGGGCGCCGTTGCTCAAGGGGCTGTCCGCGCACCGCGTTTGACTGGCGCGGCATGCTGGGCGCCCTCGTTTTCACCTGAGCGGTCACACCGCCGAGCCAGATCCAGGGACAGGATAAGTATTCTCGCGACGATGACTTCAACTGCGGGAGCGATCGGGGAATAATTACCCTGTCCCCGAAGTCCTACAGACCCCATGCCGCCTGTTATCGTGAGGCGTTACTGGTTGCGGCCGCTTGATCTTCGCCCGGGAGCTCGTCCTACTTGACGGGTACGGCCCGCGCGCCGGTCCAGGTCCAGGCGGCGATCTTCCATCCCGAGCCTTCCTTGGCGAGGACGAAGGTCATCTGGGCGGTCTCGCGCAAGGTCGCGCCCTTCTGCTTGAACGTGTAGGTCGAAGGGACGATGACGTAGGCGCGCTCGCCGGAGACGACCTCGCGCGTCGGCGCGCCGATCGCCACCTGGGCCTCGGTCTTGCCTTCGGCGGCTTCCGACTTGCCGAGATCGGAAAGCCAGCTGTCGAACGCGTTCGGGCCACCCCAATAGTGCGGGCTGACCTCGTCGACGATCGTCGGGGAGGCGACGTGGAGCGCCTTGGCTGCGTTCACGTCGCCCTTGTTGAAGGCCTCGCCGAACTGGCGAACCGTCGCCTCGACCGCGGCGTCGCCGGCATGAGCCGCCGAAGCGAAGACCATGAGGGATGCGGCGGTCATCGAGATGAACAACTTCATGCTCAGACGCTCCAGTTTCTTGAACCCACCTTAGCAGCGGAGCGCCAAAAGGGCACGCTGCTCCGCTTCGACCTTGACGCATACTGACTCTATTCGAAGGAAAAGGTCTAGCCGGCGAGCTTTTCCTTCCGCAGCCGGAGGGTGGCGACCAGCCCCGCGGGCTGCCAGTCATAGGAGATCTCCCCGCCGAACTGATCGGAAATGCTGCGGGCGATAAGCTTGCTCCCAAAGCCGCCCATCACAGGCGCGGCGCAGACCTGCGGCCCTCCCGTCTCGGCCCAGACGATGGAAACGTCGGCCTCGCCCGAACTGCTGGAGATGTCGAGCGTGCCGGCCTCGGACGACAAGGCGCCGTGCTTGAGTGAGTTGGTGGCCAGTTCGTGGATCACCAGCGCGAGCGTCTGCGCCGACCTTTCACCCACGCCCATCCGTGGCACCGCCACGCGAATACGACCCGCGAACGCTTCCGTGTCGTCGTAGGGGGCGAGCAGGACGGAGAACACGTCCCCGAGCAGGGCCGCCTTTCCCTCGTGCCCCGGCAGGGGTCGAACCAGGTCGTGAGCCCGCCCGAGGGCCGTGAGACGTCCGATGAGGTCGTTGGACATGTCGGCGATGGTGGCGGCCGAACGGGAAGTGATGTGGGTCAGGCCGGTGGCGACGGCCAGCATGTTCTTCACCCGATGGCTCATTTCGCCGGCGAGCAGCTCATGGCCTTCTTCAGCCTGTTTTCGACCGGTGACATCCAGGAAGATGCCGAACATGGTGCGGTCGACGATGCCGGCGTCGGCGCCCTGTCCGCGCGCTGAAATCCACCGGACCTCGTGGCCCAGGACGATTCTGAAGTCGATTTCGTAGCGACCGGCCACGGAGCGCGTGGCGAGAAACGCCGCCCTCACACGGTCCCGGTCGGCCGGGTGGATGTGGGCGGAAAGGGTCTCGAACTCGACCTCGCCGGCCCAAGGCAGCCCCCACAACTCGAAAGACCGCTCATCCATCGTGAGGCGGTTGCTGTCCACGTTCCAGGACCAGAGCGCCACGCTAGCAGCCTCGACCGCGAGCCTCAGATGCTCCGGACTCCACTGTTGCGGCTTGGCTTGACCGGACAGGTCGGGCTCCTCGATCGGCGAAGACGCCGACAAGGAGGCACTAAGCGCCGGCGCCGCCGACCGCGCAAGGCGCAGACGGCGCGGCGCCGGACCCGAGAGGCCATCCCTCAGTTGTTGCCGCCGCCTACCGCACAGGCGGCCTTGCCCTGGACCGCGTCGAAGCAGGCTTGCTCGGCCGAGGTTTGTCACCGATGAAACAAGGCCGAAAACTGCATCTGAGCAAGTGAAATATTAACCAAGTCTAGATGTGGAAGGCCCTGCTCGAAGCTGAGATTTCTGGCGCCGCCTGGGAGTCAGCCTCGATCGCGAGGGGGCCCCGCCCTTTCCCGCCATCGCCTTGGGCACAAGGCGATTGACTGGCGCCGGCGCGCGTGGCTCGTTCGGTCCGTCACTGCGCGCTGGGGACCGGGCCGCCCCTGTATAGCGAGCGGTGATCGGCGCGGCCGGCGCCCGCCCCGCCCTTCTGAGAGTCGATGATGGCGTCTGTGATCTTGAGCGTGATCGGCAGCGACCGGCCCGGCCTGACGCAGGCGCTGGCGGGCGCGGTGCTGTCGGCCGGCGGCAACTGGCTCGAGAGCCATCTCAGCCGGCTCGGCGGGCTTTACGTCGGATCGGTGCGGGTCGAGCTTGCGGCGAACGGCGTCGCGGGCCTGGCCTCAGCCGTGCGCGCAGTGGACGCCCAGGGCCTGGAGGTGCGCATCGCCCCCGCCGTCGAAGGCCCCGGCGCGGTCGGCGAGGCGCTGCATTTCGGCCTGGTCGGCCAGGACCGGCCCGGGATCGTGCGCCAGGTGACCGCGATCCTGAGCGGCCTCGACGTGAACATCGAGACGTTCGACACGAAGATCAGCGCCGAGCCCCACTCCGGCGCCCCGCTGTTCCACATGGAGGCGCGCCTGCGGCTCCCGCCGGGTCTGAAGGCGGGCGGCGTCCAGGCGGCGCTGGAGGAGATCTCGGCCGAGATCATGGTCGACTTCTCGCTGACGCCTGCGCCGGAGCGGTGAGAGCGTCGATCTGCGGCTTGGGTTGGCCTGGCCCGACTTTGTCCTAGAACAGCACCCGGGGGTTCATGATCCGCTTGGGGTCGAGGGCCTGGCGGATGGCGCGCAGGGCGGCCAGCTCCACGGGGCTCTTGTAGCGGGCCGCCTCGGCGGTCTTCATCGAGCCCAGGCCGTGCTCGGCCGAGATCGAGCCGCCCAGCGCCATGGCGATGTCGTGGACCATGCGCGAGCCCTCGTCGCGGCGCGCGGCGTGGGCCGCGTCGTCGCCGCCCTCCGCCACCAGCACGTCGTAGTGGATGTTGCCGTCGCCCACATGGCCGAAGGCGGCGATGCGGGCCTCCGGCGCGAAGCGGTTCATCGCCGCCGTCGCCTGGTTCAGGAAGTCCGCGACCTTGGAGACCGGCACGGAGATGTCGTGCTTCCAGGTGGCCCCCTCCGGCTTCTGGGCCGGCGACTGGTTCTCGCGGATCGACCAGAAGGCCCGCGCCTGGGCCTCGGTCTGGGCGATGGCCGCATCGAGGACGAGCCCCGCCTCCAGCCCCTCGGTGAGGAACCGCTCGAGGCTGGCTTCCGCCGCCCCCGGCTCGCCCGAGGCGAACTCCACCAGGACGTACCAGGGATATGCCTCAGCCAACGGCTCCCGCGTGCCGGCGATGTTGCGCAGGGTGAACTCGATCCCCAGCCGGCCCATCAGCTCGAAGGCCTCCACCGCCCCGCCGGCGGCGTCCTTGGCGCGGGCCAGCAGCCGGATCGCCACCTCGGGACTGTCGAGGCCGACGATCGCCACCGCCCGCGAGGCCAAGACCGGGAACAGCTTCAGGCTGGCCGCCGTCACCACCCCCAGCGTCCCCTCCGCCCCGATCAGCAGCTGTTTGAGGTCATAGCCGGTGTTGTCCTTGCGCAGGCGCTTGAGCCCATTCCAGACCTCGCCGTTGGGCAGCACCGCCTCCAGCCCGAGGACCAGGTTGCGGGTGGTCCCGTAGCGCAGCACCTGCGTGCCGCCGGCGTTGGTGGAGACGATCCCGCCCACCGTGGCCGTGCCTTCGGAGGCCAGGCCAATGGGGAACCGCCGGCCCACCGCCGCCGCCGCCTCATGCACCGCCGCCAGCGTCGCGCCGGCCTCGGCCACGATGACGTCGTCGAAGGGTTCGACCTCCCGTATGGCCCGCAGCCGCTCAGTGGAGAGCAGCACCTCGCCCTGCGGGATCTGCCCGCCTACCAGGCCGGTGTTGCCGCCCTGGGGGGTGATCGCCACGCCGGCCTCGAAGCAGATCCCCACCACCGCGGCCACCTCCGCGGTGGTCTTCGGCAACGCCAGGAACGGCGTAGAGCCAGTCCAGCGGTCGCGCCATTCCAGGAGCTTGGGCGCCAGCCGGTCCGGATCCTGGCTCCAGCCGCCCTCGCCGAGCACGGCCTTCAGGCGGGAGAGCACGTCGGCGGGGACGGGGATGGTCATGCCCCGATCCTACGCTTCCAGCCGGCGGCTCGCCAGACGGACCCTTCAGCCCACATAGCCGGCGGCGCGGCGCAGGCGGTCGTTGATGGCCTCGCCCAGGCCCTCGTCCGGGATCGGGGCTGCGGCGATGCGGACCGGGTTCACGGCATCGGCGGCCCGCAGGTAGGTGAAGAGGTTGGCGGCGGCTTCCCTGAGGTCGCCGGCCGGGCTCAGGTTCCAGATCCAGTCGGATTGCGGGAACGGCCCGAAGGCCAGGTACGCCTCCCCCGGCTGCGGCGAGGCCGCCTCCAGGCGCAGCGGCGCGCGGGGCGCATAGTGGCGCGTCAGCCGCCCGGGCGAGCGGCGGGCGTCGGCCTGCGCCTCGGCCAGCGGGCCGATCACCGCCTCGATCTGGCCGCGCGTCACCGCACCGGGCCGCAGCAGGCGGGGGACGTCCAGCAGCGCCACGACCGTGGACTCCAGCCCGACCGTACAGGGCCCGCCATCCACCGCCGCGGCGGCGGCCTCGCCCGTCTCGGCCAAGGCGTCGGCGAAGGCGGTGGGGCTGGGCCGTCCAGAGCGGTTGGCCGAGGGCGCCGCCACCGGCCCCCCGAAGGCTTCCAGCACCGCCCGGGCCAGCGGATGGGCAGGGCTGCGGACCGCCACCGTGTCCAGCCCGGCGCGCGCCAGGTCGCAGACCGCCGCTCCCTCCCGCGCCGGAAGGACCAGGGTCAGCGGCCCGGGCCAGAACCGCGCCGCCAGCGTCCGCGCCCGCTCGTCGAACACGGCGAGCGCCTCGGCCAAAGCCAAGTCCGCCACATGGGCGATCAGCGGATTGAACTGCGGCCGGCCCTTGGCCGCGAAGATCGCCGCCACCGCGGCCGGGTTCCCCGCGTCCCCCGCCAGGCCGTAGACCGTCTCGGTGGGCAGGATGACCAGTTCGCCGGCCCGCAGCGCCGCCACCGCCGCGCTCAGCGCCGCGTCGCCCTCAGGTCCACGCTGACGGTCACCTTGGCGGGGATCTGATCGGTGCTCGTCCACTCGCCCTGCCCCACGCCGAAGGCGGTCCGGTCAAGGCTGGTTACACCGCGGACGCGGGCCTTGTCGCCGTCGATCTGCAGCCGGAACGGCAGGCTCACCGGCCGCGTCACCCCGCGCAGGGTGAGTTGGCCGCGGGCCACGAACCGGCCCTCGCCGGTCTTCTCGAACTTCGTGGCGGTGAAGGTCGCCTTCGGATGGGCGGCGGAATCGAACCAGTCGGCGCTCGGCAGGGCCGCGTCGCGCTGGGGATCGCCGGTGCCGACGGAGCTCATGTCGATGTTGACGCTCACCTTCGAGCGGTCGAGCGCCTCGGGGCTGAACAGCACGTCCGCCGTCCAGCGGTCGAACTGCCCGCGCACCGGCGCGTCGCTCCAGATGGTCTCGAAGCCCAGGGCGGAACCCTTGCCCACCGCCCAGCGCACCGGCTCGGCGGGCGCCGCGGGCTCGGCCGCCTTGGCCTGCGGCGCAGCGGCGGCCGGCGCGGGCGCCGTCACCGCGGCCTGCGGCGCCGGGGCCGCCGCGACGGGCGCGGCTGTCTCCGGAGCCGCATGGTCCTCGTGATCCTCGTCGGCGCCGCCGTGGTCATGGTCCTCGCCCTTGGCCGGCGGGGCCATGCCGGGCGACGGCGGCCGGAGCGTCCAGCCTGCGGCGACCACCGCGAAGAACACCGCCACGATCGCCGCCAGCCGCGGCTCCAGCCACCGCCCGGACCTGGCGCCGGGCGCCATGCGCGCCAGCACCGGGTCGTCGCGGCTGAACAGCTGGTGCTTGAACGCGCCCGCCACGTGCAGCGCCAGCAGTCCATAGACGCCCCAGGACAGCCACTCATGCCCCGTGTGGCCGACCTTGCTCCAGACCTCGCGCGACGCGCCGGCGACGCCGGGAACGTCCGGCCAGGGGATCTTGCCGTAGAGCAGCGTCGGGATCCGCAGGCGGCTGGCGGACACCATGATCCAACCGGTCAGCGGCATGCCGATCATGATCACGTAGAAGCCCACGTGGGTGAGCCTGGCCAGCGCGCGCTCCCAGCCGGACATCGTCGCCGGCATCGGCGGCGGCGGGTTCGCCAGCCGCCACCCCAGCCGCAGCAGGCTGAGCGCCAGGATGGTGATTCCCACCGACTTGTGCAGCTGGGTCAGGGCGAACTTCTGCGGGCTGAACGGCCCGTCCATCCGCCAGGCCAGCATCACCTGGAAGACGATCGCCGCGGCGATCAGCCAGTGCAGCACGATGGCGACCGCGCTGTAGCGGCGGCCTCGAACGGACGTTTCGGTGGCGGCCATGCGCCCTTCCGCGTCCTATTTCTTCTCGAACTCGACCTCGATCAGGAGGTCGATGTCGTCGCCGGCGAAGGCCGCGTTGAACCCGAAGTCCTTGCCCTTGATCTGACCCACGCCCGAGAAGCCCATCTTGGGTCCGTTTCCCGGCAGCGGCAGCCCCGGCCCGTAGCCGTTGAAGCTGACGTCGAGGGTGACGGGCTTGGTGACGCCCTTGAAGGTGAGGTCTCCGGTGACCGTTCCCCTGCCGTTTTCCGCCGTCGCCGCCGTCGTGACGAAGGTCATCGTGGGGTATTTCTCGACGTCGAAATACTTCTTGGCGATCTCGGCGTCGAAGCCCTCGACGTTGGTGCTGATCGACTTCGGGTCGATGTTGATCGTCACCTTCGTGCTCGCCCAGGTGGCGGGGTCGTAGCTGAACCCGCCGTCCAGCCCGTTGAGGCGCGCGGTGAACCGGGAGAACCCGCCCAGGTGGGGAATCTTGACGATCAGGCTCGAGTGGCGCTTGTCGAGAACATAGTCGCCCTTCGGAACCTTCATGGGGTCCTGGGTGATGGGACTGGCCGCGGCGGCGCCCGCAAGGATCAGGCTCATCGCCAGGGCGCTCAACAGGGTGCGCTGCAAATCATCCTCCCGATTCGACGGTGCGGCTCCGAAATGGTGAAGCCGCGGCGGGGCTGAAACGCGGCGCAGGCTTCACGAAGCGGTGACGATACTGCATCCCTGCCCTTCCTTGCGACTAAATGGCCGCCCTGGCCAAGGAATCTCTCGATGACCTACCGCGCCCCCGTCCGTGACATCGCCTTCGCCCTGAAGGCGGCCGGCCATCCCGCCCTGGCCGCCAGCGCCTTCCCGGGACTGGACGACGACACCGTCGAGGCGGTGCTGGAGGCGGCCGGCGAGTTCGCGCAGAGCGAACTGGCCCCGCTCAATCGCATCGGCGACCTGCAGGGCGCGCACTACGCCAACGGCGCCGTGACGGCGGCGCCGGGCTTCGCCGAGGCGTTCAAGGCCTACGCCGCCGGCGGCTGGCCGGGCCTGTCCGCCGACCCCGGGCACGGCGGCCAGGGCCTCTCCAAGGCGCTGGATGTGGCGGTGATGGAGATGGTCAGCGCCGCCAACATGGCCTTCGGCCTCTGTCCGATGCTGACCCAGGGCGCCGTCGAGGCCCTGACGGCCGAAGGCACCGAGCGCCAGAAGCGGCTGGTGCTGCCCAAGCTGGTCTCCGGCGAATGGACCGGCACCATGAACCTCACCGAGTCCCAGGCCGGCTCCGACCTCGCCGCGGTCGCCACCCGCGCCGAGCCCGACGGCCAGGGCGGCTACCGGATCAGCGGCCAGAAGATCTTCATCACCTGGGGCGACCACGAGATGACGGAGAACATCTGTCACCTGGTCCTGGCGCGGCTGCCCGACGCCCCGCCCGGGGTGAAGGGCATCTCCCTGTTCCTCGCGGCCAAGCGGCTGATCGACGCCGAGGGCCGCGCCGGCGCCCCCAACGATCTCCGCCCCGCCTCCATCGAGCACAAGCTCGGCATCCACGGCTCGCCCACCTGCGTCATGCTGTTCGAAGGGGCGCAGGCCGAGCTGGTCGGGACCGCGGGCGAGGGCCTGGCCCACATGTTCGTCATGATGAACGCCGCCCGCCTGCAGGTGGGCGTGCAGGGTGTCGCCATCGCCGAGCGCGCCTTCCAGCAGGCGCTGACCTACGCCCAGGAACGCCGCCAGGGCCGCGCCGCCTGGGCGGCCGAACCGCCGGGCGTCATCTACGACCACCCCGACGTGCGCCGCACCCTGATGCTGATGAAGGCCAGGATCGAGGCCGGCCGGGGGATCTGCCTGGCCACCGCCATCCTGGCCGACCGCGCCCGCCTGGCGCCCACGGACGAGGCGCGCGAGGCCGCCCGCGCCCGGCAGGAGCTGCTCACCCCCATCGCCAAGGGCTGGTCCACCGACATGGGCGTCGAGGTCGCCTCCCTCGGCGTCCAGGTCCATGGCGGCATGGGCTTCATCGAGGAGACCGGTGCGGCCCAGCACTACCGCGACGCCCGCATCGCCCCGATCTACGAGGGCACCAACGGCATCCAGGCCATCGACCTGGTGGGCCGCAAGCTCAGCAAGGCCGACGGGGAGGTGATGCGCGCCTTCGCCGCCGAGATCGCCACCACCGCCGAGGCGCTCAGCGAATCCCCCGACCTGCAGCCGGTGGGCCGCCGCCTCGCCCAGGGGGTGGAAGCGCTGGACCGCGCCACCGACTGGCTGCTCGCCCACCGTGGGACGGAGAGCCTGGCCGCGGCCACCCCCTACCTGAAGCTCGCCGGCGACGTGGCCGGCGGCTGGATACTCGGCCGCCAGGCGCTGGCCGCGGCCGGCGGCGCCGATCCTTGGCTCCGGTCCAAGGCGGCGCTAGCCCGCCTCTACGCGAGCCAGATCCTCGCCCAGGCCCCGGGCCTGGCCGAAGGCCTGATGGAAGGCGCCGCGGACCTGGAGGCCACCTCGGCGGCGGCGCTGGCGGGCTGAACCGCTACCCCGCCGGCTTGTCGGACTTGCCGCGGCCGGCGGCGTCCCAGGCCAGGAACTCGTCCTTGTCCACCTGGCCATCGTGGTTCTTGTCGGCCTTGGCGAACTGGGCGTCGTCGAACTTGAAGGCGGTCCATTCGGCCTTGCTGATCTTCTGGTCGCGGTTGGTGTCGGCGGGGTGCAGGAACATCCCCTCCGCCGCCGAGGCCGACCCGCAGGCCAGGACGGCGGCAAGAAAGCTGAGCGAAGCCAGGCGCATATGAACCCTCCTGAGGTTGCCGCGGCCTGATCGCAGCCGCGCATGGCCGAAATGCGCCGCCGTCCGCACTTGTCCGTATCGGCGCCGGCCCTCATGTCGAAGCGGCTCCCACCCACCCCTGTTCCATGACGCGAAGGAAACCCGATGGCGGACGAGGACGAAGTCGGCGGCTTTCCGCTGATCGGCAGCTGGCGCCAGCCCGGCGTCGCCGACCCCGGCGGCGGGCCGGAATACGGCGCGATGATCGAGGCCCTGCGCGACTTCCTCGACAAGGTTGCGGCGGCCAAGCCCGACGCCCCCACCCTCGCCGCCCTGACCGGCGATCTGGCGTCCTGGTCGCAAAGGCTCGCCGCCTTCGCCGTGCCCGAGCAGCAGCAGGTGTTCGCCCACCGCCACGACCTGCCCGGTCGCGGCCAGACCATGGCGCCGGCGCTGATCATCACCGACGGCGACGAGACCTCCGTCCGCGGAACGGTCACCTTCGGCCGCTACTTCCTGGGCGGCGGCGGCGCAGTCCACGGCGGGGCGATCCCGCTGCTGTTCGACGAGATCTTGGGTCGGTTGGCGAATTCGGGCGGCCGATCGCGCTCGCGCACCGCCTACCTGCACATCGATTTCCGCTCCATCACCCCTATTGGCGCGGAGCTGACCGTCCACGCCTGGTTCGTCAGCGAAGCGGGCCGCAAGCGGCTGATCCGCTGCGAGCTGCGCCATGGCGAGACACTCTGCGCCGAGGCCGAGGGGCTGTTCGTCGCCCTCAAACCCGGCCAGCCCTGAGGGCCTGTACACAACCTACAGGCACAGTCCTTGCTCGCCGATGGTCTCGGTATGGTTGTACAGTGTCTGGAGTAGCAGGTTGTCCAGTTTCGAGCCGGAAAACGACAATAGGCGGCAGTTCGAGCGCCGCCGCGAGCCGCGCCGGCGGGCCTTGCTCAAAGGCAAGATCGTCTATGTCGACAACACCTTCAGCGCCGACTGCACGAGCCGGGACCTGTCCCCCACCGGCGCCCGCATCCTGGCGGCCCCCGAGGCGATCCGCGGCGATCCCTTCTTGATCATCGTGAAGGCGGTGGTGGTCCACCGCTCGCGCGTCGCCTGGCGCCTCGATGCGCAGACCGGCCTGCAATTCGTGCAGTCCAGCGAACTCGGCGGCGACGTGCCGCTGCACCTCAAGCACATTCAGCGCCTGTGGGCCGAACTGGCGCCCCGCTGACGCGGGGTCGTCCGCCCTCCAGTCGTCCTTGACACGTCCAAAGCGGCGGGCTGGCATCGCTCCCCGACCGGGAGGCGGATCATGCACGTCATAATGATGATCGAGGGCCAGGAGGGTGTGACCTGGGACCAGTGGGTCGCCTTGGCCGAGGGGGCCGAGGCCGCCCGCCTGCACGGCCTGTTCCGCTCCGACCACTACACCATGATCCATGGGCTGGAGGGCGGCTCTCTCGACGCCTGGACGACGCTCGCGGGCCTGGCGCCCCTCACCCGCACCCTGCGGCTGGGCACGCTGGTCTCGCCGCTCACCTTCCGCCACCCCAGCCTGATCGCCCGCATCGTCGCCAGCGTGGACCACATGTCCGGCGGCCGGGCCGAGCTGGGCCTGGGGACCGGCTGGTACGGGCTGGAGCACGAGCGCAACGGCTTCGCCTTCCCGCCCCTGGGCGAGCGCATGCGCCTGCTGGCCGAGCAGGTGGAGATCATCATCCGAAGCTGGCGCGAGGGCGCCTTCGACCATGCGGGCCCGGCCTTCACCCTGAAGGGCCAGCAGTTCCTGCCTGCGCCGGTGCAAAAGCCCAATCCGCCGCTGATCATGGGCGGCCGCGCCGGCCCGAAGTCGGCGGCGATCGCGGCGAAATACGCCGACGAATACAACACCATCGCCGGCGCGCCGGAGGACGCCGCCCGCTATCGGGCCGCCCTGGACGCCGCGTGCGCGAGCGCCGGGCGCGACCCGGCCACCCTGCGCCGCTCGGCCATGGCCTTCGCCCTGCTGGGCGAGACCGATCGCGACGCCGAAGCCCGCGCCGAGCGCCTGCTGGCCCGGCTCGCGCCGAAAGCGCCCCTGGCCGGCGCCATCGAGCGGATGCGGTCCGGCGGCCTCGTCGCCTCCGCCGCCAACGTCGCCGCACGCCTGCGCGCGCACGAGGCCGAGGGCCTTGCGCGCCTCTACGTCCAGAACTTCGACTTCGCCGACCCGAGCTCCGTCGCCCTGCTCGGCGACCTGGCGCGCGAGCTCGCCTGACCCTGGCGCAGGCCTGTCCGGCTCAGGCCTTCGCCACGGCCTTGTCGTAGCGGGCGCGGATCGGCTCGAACAACGGCGGGCTGCGTCCGGGCCGCTGCCAGCTGGCGCCGTCGACGACGATGGTGGCGCCGGTGAGGTAGGCCGCGAACGGCGAGCACATGTAGGCCACGCACCAGGCGATCTCGTGCGGCGACCCCAGCCGCCCCGCCGGCGTGGTGGCGGCCAGCTCGCCTTCCGGCGCCGGCCCCGCCTCGGCCCCCGCGACATAGCCGGCGGCGATCCCGTTGACGCGGATGTCGTAGGGCGCCCACTCCACGGCGAGCGAGGCGGTCAGGTTCATGATTGCGGACTTGGCGGCGGTGATGTCGGCCGCCCCTGCGCCGCCGGTGATGCTGTAGGGTGTGCCGCTGTTGACGATGGCCGCGCCCTTGCCGTCGGCGATCCGCCGCAAGCCCAGCTCGCGCGTGCAGGTGAAGGTGACGTCGAGCACCGCCTGGGTGGTGTCGCGCCAGCGGTCGATGGCCATCAGCTCGACCGGCGCGTCGGCGCGGTCGGGCACGTTGTTGACCAGGATGGTGATCGGGCCCAGCTCGCGCTCGATGTCGTCGAAGGCGCGCTTCACCGCCTCGGCGTCCGCAAGGCGGACGGAGACGGTCTTGGCGGCGCCGCCGGCTTCGGCGACGGCCGCGGCCGCGGCGGCGCAGGCCTCGGCGCTGGCGTCGGCGAGCACGACCTTGGCGCCGCCGCGGGCCAGCTCGGCGGCGATCGCGCGGCCGATGACGTCGCCGGGCTGGGTGATCAGCGCCACCTGGCCGGCGAAGAGGTCGGGGGCCAGCATGGGCGTGCCGGCGGGGAGCGAAGGGGCGAGCGACATGTCAACGGCTCCCGGCTTGGGCCGCGCCGGCGCGGCGGTCATAGGATTCACGGATGTTCTCGAACGGCATGGAGTGCCAGCGGCGCAGCCAGTTGGCGCCGTCCAGCACGATCACCTGGCCGGTGATGAAGTTGGCGTAGTTGGAGCACAGGAAGGTCGACAGCCACCCCAGCTCCCGGGCCGAGCCCACCCGGCCGGCGGGGATGGTCACCAGCCGCTTGGCGATCTGTTCGTCGAGGTTGGCCGCGCTGCCGCCCGCCTCGACGCTGTGGCTCGACCGGTCGCGCTCGGGGAAATAGCCGGGCGCCAGCGTGTTGATGCGGATGTTGTCGGGCGCCCACTCCACCGCCAGCGACCAGGTGAGGTTGTTGACCCCGGCCTTCGCCGCCGCCGAGTGCGATGTGGAGGGACCGCCGGTGGCCGCATAGGGCGCGCCGATGTTGAGCACCGCCCCGCCGGCCTGGGCCTTCAGCCGCCGAAGGCCGAACTCGCGCGTACAGTAGAAGGTCCCGTTCAGCACGATGTCGGTGACCGTGCGCCAGGCGTTCGGGCTCATCCGGTCCGCGGGGACCTCGAAATTGCCGGCGGCGTTGTTGACCAGGACCGAGATCGGCCCCAACTCCGCCTCGATCGCATCGAAACAGGCGGCCACCGAGCCGGCGTCGCGCACGTCCATGCTGGCGCCTGCCGCGATCCCGCCGATCGCCTTGATGGCGTCGACCCCGGCCTGCCAGTTCTCCGGCTTGCGGCTGACGATGGCCATCTTCGCGCCCAGCCGCGCGAACTCCAGCGCGATCGCCTTGCCCAGGCCCGTGCCGCCGCCGGTCACCATCACCACCTGGCCCTGGTAGCTGTTCTCCGGGAGCATGCGTGCGCCCAGCGGCGGCGGCGGTGACAGGGGCATCGGCGTTTCCATCGGCTTATTGGCGCAGGCCCGCGAGCGGGCTCCGCGCATGACGGCGGAGGCTATCGCAGATGGTCCGCATTAGGCCAGCGCCCCCAGGCCCAAGGTTCCGCCCTGCGCCCGTCGATGGGTGGCTACTCCAGGGCGCTGATTTCCGCCAAAGCGAGAACCCAGGCTTTTTCAGCGGTTTAAGCCTTTTGGGGCGAGGGCGTGTCGCAACGTTGCCGACAAAAAACACCTAGGTTTCCCAGCGCTCGAAGGCCGCCTGCGGCGCCGCCGGTTGACGCCGAGGGCGTTCGGGCGGACCTTTCGCGCCCGTGCTTCAGACAGGACAAGGTCGGCTCCGCCATGGCCTCGGTCATCTCCCGCTTCGAGGACGCCGCCGTCGGGCCCGTCCCCTCCCGCGCCGCCGTCGCCGCCGCCGGCGAGGTCGAGACGCGCGGCGTGATCGCCGGCGAGGGCCGTCCGCTGCTGCTATGGGTTCACCGGCTGCAGCCGGGCGCGACCCTGACCTGGGACGGACCTGCGCAGGACCACCTGGTCTACGTCTGGGAGGGCGCCGTGGTCTTCGAGCGCCAGCAGCTGGGCGTCGACGAGGCGTTCGTTGTGGAGCATGGGGGCCGGGGCGTCGCGCAGTGCGCGGATCGGCCGGCGACGGTGCTGCACTTCCACCGGCGCGAGGACCATCCCCAGCCGGCGAGCCGCGCGGGCGGGCACACCCATGTGCTGGCCGGCGCCCGCGTCATGCGCGGCGTGGAGCCGAAGACCTCGATCGGACGGTCGCTGTTCGCCGACGCCGCCTGCCCCACCTGCGAAGTCTGGCTGCACGGCAACCAGTTGCCGCCGGACCTGAAGGTGGATCGGCACTACCACACCGAGGACGAGATCATCGTGGTCACCGACGGGCAGATCCGCCTGGGCCGGCTGGGCTACGGCCGCGGCTCGGTGCTCGCGATCGACGCGGAGACCCGCTACGGCTTCGCCAGCGGCGATGAGGGCCTGTCGTTCATCAACTTCCGGCCCGCGACCCCGGTCTATGTCATCGGCGACGACTCGCGCCCGCCGCAGGACGAGCGGACGCTGCTGCTGAGGGGACTGGCGCGGTCGCGGCCGGCCTGAGCCGCCGCCCTCAGTCGCCGCGTCGCGTCGGCTGGCCCCGGCGGCGCGCCTACGCAAGGGAACCATTGGCAGGATCGCCGCCTTCCATCATCGGGCGGGTGTACGCCGCCTCGCTCCTCGACCCCCGGCCAGGCGTCCCCACCAATGTCGCAAACTCCCAATCTCGCCCGCGGCGCTCAGCGCCATGAGGCGGAAGTCATTGAACTTGAGGTCGCTCAGGAGCGCTTCTTCGAGCGCGAACTCCTGTATCGCGACCTCCTGAACGCCCTTCCCGCCGCGATCTACACCACCGACGCCGAGGGCCGGATCAACTTCTACAACGAAGCGGCCGTCGAGTTCGCGGGGCGTCGTCCTGCCCTGGGCGAGCTGTGGTGCGTCACGTGGCGGCTCTACGATATTCACGGCGATCCCTTGCCGCATGATCAGTGCCCGATGGCGGTGGCCTTGAAGGAGCGCCGCCCCATACGCGGCGTGGAGGCGATCGCCGAGCGGCCTGACGGCTCGCGCGTGACGCTCGTGCCCTATCCCACGCCGCTATACGACGACGCGGGCGAACTCGCCGGGGCGGTGAACATGCTCGTGGACATCACGGACCGGAAGGCCGCGGAGGAGCAGCAGCGGCTGCTGACGCACGAGGTGAACCACCGCGCCAACAACCTGCTGTCGGTGGTCCAGTCGATCGCCCGCCTCACGAAGGGCGCCGACGTCGACGAGTACAAGGAAAGCATCGCCGGACGGTTCGAGGCCCTGGCGCGGACGCACACCCTGCTGGCGAAAAGCCGTTGGATGGAGGCGGACCTGCAACCGCTCGTGAGTGAAGAGTTGGCGCCCTACATGGGCGACGAGACGCGAGCCTGGATCGGCGGCCGGCCGCTGCCCCTGAAACCCATCGCCGCCCAGTCCCTGGCCATGATCATCCACGAGCTCGCGACCAACGCGGCGAAATACGGCGCGCTCTCGAGCCACGAGGGTCGTGTTCACATCGAATGGAGACGCAACCCGCAAGGCGAACTCATCATCCGGTGGAGGGAGGAAGGCGGCCCGACGGCCGCTGCGCCCGGCCACTGCGGCGTCGGCTCGACGGTGATCGCCCGCGCCGCCGCCCAGCTCGACGGGAGCGTGCGTTACGATTGGCGTCCGGGCGGCCTGGAATTCGAGTTCCGGGGCCCCGTCGAGAACATCGCCATGCGACTCGACGCCTAGAGCCGCGGAACCCAGCCGCCGCGTCGTTCCCCCGTGCGGTCGCGGATATGGGGCGAGAGCCCGGCCGCGAACACGCCGCCAAGCACGCCGCGGCAGAATTCGGCCGCCTGCCGGCGCTTGCGGGTCCAGCCGTTGACGAACCCTGGCCCGGCGTCGTCCCAGGCGGCGGGCAGATAGTCGCCGTGCTCCTGGTCCTCGCTGTCGGCCACTTCGTACCACTCGGTGCGCCCGCGGGCGGCGGAGGGCGTGGCGAACGCGGGGCCGAAGCGGCCGAGGGCGCGGCCGTCGCCGCCGCCCGTGGCCCGATAGTCCGCCCACAGGAAGCCCTCGATGCGGTCGCCGATCACGAACCCCTTCGACAGGATCTCGTCGCGGCCCGAGGACAGCACCACCACCCGTGGCAGGGCCGCCACCCCGGCGGCGAACGACGCCTGGTCGAGGACGCCCTCGTCCACCGCCGCCGCGGTGAGCACCGCCGTCCCGAACCGCCAGGGCGCGGCCGCCGGCCGGCGCGCGGCGCCCTGCGTCACCGTCTCCAGCACCACCCGCGCCCCCAGGCTGTGGCTGACGAAGGAGACCTCGGCGGCCGGAAACGCCCGGGAGATCAGGAAGTCGGCGAAGCGCGCGCCCACGGTCCGGGCATGGCGGAAGGCGGTGAAATAGCTCCAGGCGATGAAGCCGTCGCCCGGCCAGAGCACCGGCACCACGAGGTCCGCGCCGCTCATCTTGAGGCCCATGGCGCCCAGGGCCTGGTATTCCTGCGCCGCCGGCCCGCCGCCCTTCACCCCATGATCCACCGAGACGTTGAACCCATGGACCAGGAAGCAGACCCGCTTGCCGCGGAACACCTCGGCCACCCGGTCCCAGGCAACCCAGTCCGCGCCCTTCAGTTTCACCGGCGACCAGTCGGCGAGGCCGGCGTCCACCCCCGCCTGCCGGTAGACGCCGGCCGCCGTGACCCCCTGGCTCAGGCCCTTGGGATCACGGAAGGCCAAATAATATAGCTCGCCCATGTTCTAGCCGCGCGGGTTGAGCTGGCGAAGCGCGCCCAGGGCCTCGCTCAGCCGGCTGGAGAGGTCCTTGGCGATCGGGGCCAGCGGCACGGCGGCCACGCCGATGAGCAGGGGGCGGATCCAGGTCTCCGGCTGCGCCCACCTTAGATCCCTCGTCGTCGCGGCGTAGGCCAGCGACAGCCCCACCGCGAGCATGCCGGCCAGGAACTGGGCATAGGCCTGGTAGATCTGATCGGCGGAATCGAACGCCGCCTGGACGTGCGCATCGAGTGAGGCGGCCCAGCGGGCGGCGAGCGCCTGGGCGTCTTCGGCGTCCGCCACGTCCTCGCCGCGCTTCTCGCCGGTCAGGGCGCGCGCCAGCGCATCGGAACGGTCCGATGGGAGCCCCCAGACCATGCGGATGATGCGCGAGGCTTCGGTGACTTCCAGGAACGGCAGGCCCAGGCGCACGCCCTGGCGCAGCGTTTCCGGCGCCTCCCCGTGACCGCGGCCGGCGCGGTACTGGCGTCGGACCAGCCGATGGACGTCTTCGCCATAGGCGGCTTTCAGGGCGGGCTCGAACAGGATCGCCAGCTTCCGGACCTTCTTGAAGCCCGCGAACGGCAGGCCGACGACAGGGCGGCCGGGGAGGAACTTCACCTCGCCCACGAACAGCGTCTTGCCGAACGCGTCGACCATCCCGAACGCCGCGACGCCCAATGCGCCCACGGCGGCGATATAGACCGGCAGGTCCTGGAGCTCGGGCACGGTGTCCCCCGGGGTTCAGCCTTGACGGCCCATTAACGGTGTTCGTTCTTTGTTCCAAAATACGTCATGGCCGCCCAGCTTGCAACCGCCGCGGCCCGCTAGGTCGCCATCCCGGTTCCGTTCGGCGGCCGCCCGTCGATCCTGTGCGACAGCACCGACAGCGCCTCGCGCGCCCGCTTCCGGAAGCTCCTGGGCGCCACCTTCTCGATGAACATCTGCGGATGCACCAACGACGTGGGGTGGGACAGGCGCGCGACGGCGATCCGCTCCGCCTCCCGGCGCACCGCCTCGGGCACGCCGCCCCGGAAATAGCCGATGGTGTTCTGCAGGTACCAGGGCTCGATGTCGGCGCGGTCCCAGAAGGCCGTGCGGATGAAGTCGAACGGCTGATAGCCGCGGGCGGCGAACAGGTCGGCCCAATAGCTGGGCCAGGCCTCGTTGACGTGATGCTCGCCGCCCTGCCCGGGGATGGCCGCGCCGGCGATCACCACGTCGGCGCAGGACGTCAGGAAATCCACCAGCGGTCCGGCGCGGTCGGCGTCGATGTGCTCGAGGAACTCGAACGTCGTCACGAGGTCGAAGCGCCGATGCGGCAGGGGAACCTCGAACGGCGCCCGCGCCGCGCCGAAGTCGAACGCCGTCAGCTTGTCCTTCGGGAGCAGGAAGCCGTTCGCCACCCAGTCGCCGTCCACCCCATAGGCGTCGACCCCGCAGTCGCGGAAGGCGCCGCACCAGGTCCCGACGCCGCAGCCCACGTCCAGCACCTTCGTGGGCCCGAGCAATCTTACGATGTATGGAACGATGGCGGCGGCGGATCGGGCCGAGCCTTGGGACTGCCACTCATAGAAGCCCGTGCTGTAGACGTTCTTCACCGGCGCCTCCATGAAACGCAACGCCGGTCCCGCGCCCACTCCGCGCGCTTTGGCGTACCGGTGATCTTCCGAAACCACCTCAGGTCGGCAAGCCGCAGCGTTCGCCCTGGGGTCGCTTTTCCGCAAACGCTTCGATGTTGCTCAGGGCCGGCGCCGAAAGGCCCCTGCGGGGTCGTTCACGCGGCGCCTCGGCGCGGGGCCGAGGCGCCGGATGCGCATGAGCCGGCCTAGTGTGCTTATCGATTCCGAAGTCCGTCGGAGCCCGCCATATGCGCTTGCGAACTTCGGAATCGGGACACTAGAGCTGGGCCAGCAGGTAGTCGGCGGAGGAGACCCGGAATTCGCCGCCTTCCTCCACGTTCAGGCTCGTCACCACGCCGTCCTTCACGATCATGGAATAGCGCTGCGAGCGCGGCCCCATGCCGAACTTGGAGCCGTCCAGCTCCAGGCCCACGGCCTTGGTGAAGTCGCCGTTGCCGTCGGCCAGCATCAGCACGTCATCGCCCACCGCCTGGTCCTCGCCCCAGGCCCGCATCACGAAGCCGTCGTTCACCGAGATGCAGGCGATGGTGTCGACGCCCTTTGCCTTCAGAGTCGGCGCCTGCTGCTTGAAGCCCGGCAGGTGCTTGGCCGAGCAGGTGGGGGTGAAGGCGCCCGGCACCGCGAACAGGGCCACGGTCTTGCCCTTGAAGATCTGATCGCTGGGCGTGGGCTTGGGACCCTCGGCGGTCGCGACCGTGAGCGTCATGCTGGGCAGTTTGTCACCGACTTTGATCGTCATGGGCGTTTCTCCTGGGGATGCGGCGCGACAGCCGGATGCGGACGCCCGTTTCGGCGACCGCTGCGCGACCAATAGGGCTTCAGCGGCACATAGCTATGCAACGGCGGGCGTCAACCGTCCCGGCGCCGATGCAGACTTGAATCCGCCGCGTTCCGGTTCAAATCTCGGACTGTGACGGAAGACGGATTTCTTTCAGGCCGGCTCCTGATCGCCATGCCCGGCATCGGCGATCCGCGCTTTGAGCGCGCCGTGGTGCTGGTCTGCGCCCACGATCCGGAGCACGCCATGGGCCTGGCGGTGAACCGGCCGGTGGGCGGGCTCACCGTGCCGGACCTGCTCAAGCGCCTGGAAATCAAGGCGAACATCGAGGTGCCCGACGACCTGGTGCTGATGGGCGGGCCGGTGGAGCGCGAGCGCGGCTTCGTGCTGCACACCGACGACTACCATGCCGAGCACAGCCTGGGCGTCGGCGGCGGGGTGGCGCTCACCGCCACGCGTGAAGTGCTGGAGGCCATGGCCGGTCACAACGCACCCCCGCGGCTGGCCCGCCTGGCGCTCGGTTACGCCGGATGGGGCGCCGGCCAGCTGGAGAACGAGATCAAGCACAATGTCTGGCTGGTGTGCGACCCCGACGAGGCCCTGGTGTTCGACAACGACCATGAACACAAATGGGCCCGCGCGCTCGCCAAGCTCGGCGTCGACCCGGACCGGCTTTCGGCGGTGGCAGGCCAGGCTTGAAGCCAGCGGCGCTAGCCGCGCGCCTTCACCGGCGCCGCGCCGTCCACATAGCTTTCGTTGAGGTAGACCTCGGCCTCCTGCGGCGACAGCGCCGGGGCATAGCCGAAGCCCTGGCCGTAGTCGCAGCCCAGGGACAGGAGCTGGCGGGCCATGCCGGCGTTCTCCACCCCCTCGGCCACCACCTCCAGCGACAGGTCCTGGCCCAGCTTCACCACCGAGGAGACGATCTTCGCCGAGCCCTCGTTGGTGGCCATGGTGCGCACGAAGTAGCGGTCGATCTTCAGCGTGTCGAAAGGCAGCCGCGTCAGGTACGACAGCGACGAGAAACCGGTGCCGAAGTCGTCCAGCGCCAGGGCCGCCCCCGCGGCGCGCAGCTCGCGCAGCACCACGCAGGCCCGGTCGGGGTCGCGCATCACGTCGCCCTCGGTGACCTCCAGCTTCAGCGCCCCCGGCGGCAGGCCGGTCGCCTTGCGGATGGCCAGCACGTCGGACACCAAGTCCGGCCGGTCGATCTCGCCGGTGGAGAGGTTGACCGCCACGGTCATCTCGCCCGCCGCCCGGTGGTTGTTGCGCCAGACGGCGAGCTGGGCGGCGGCGGCGTGCATCATCATCGCCCCCAGCTCGCTCATCAGACCCATCTCTTCGCAGGCCGGCAGGAACTGGTCGGGGGTGAGCAGGCCGCGCCGCGGGTGGCGCCAGCGCACCAGGGCCTCGAAGCCCGAGAGCGCCCCGGTCGCGAGCCGGACGATCGGCTGGTAGTAGGGGACGAGCTCGCCGCGGCCGAGGGCGCCGCGCAGGTCGCTCTCCAGGGCGAGCCGCGACAGGCCGTCGGACTCCAGGCCCCGGCCATAGGCGGCGGCGGCGCGGCCGCCGCCGTTCTTGGCCGACTCCACGGCCAGCTCCGCCCGGCGCAGCAGCTCGGCCGCCTCGGGCGCTTCGTCGCCGCCCGTCGCCTGTACGGCGCCGACGGAAAGGGTGGGATGGATGTCGAAGCCGGCGATCCGCAACGGCTGCTCCAGGGCCGCGCGCAGCACCTCGGCGGCGGGCCTGGCGGCCTGGGCGGCCAGCACCGCGAATTCGTCCTCGCCGATCCGCGCCATCAGGGCGTCGGGCGGGAAGGCCGCGGCCAGGCGCGAGCCCAGAGCGGCGAGCACCAGGTCGGCGCGCTCGTGGCCCAGCGCCTCGTTCAGCCGGCGCAGGCGGTCGAGGTCGGCCACCACCAACTCGTGCCCGCCGGGCTGCTGCAGCCGTTCGCGGGCGCGCAGGATGAAGCTGCGCCGGTCCAGGAGGCCGGTCAGGCGGTCAAGGTCCGAAGCGGCGAACTTGGTCTCCAGGGCCACGACGCCGGCGGCGCGCACGCCCTCCTCCAGCCACACGCCGCGCCAGATGCAGATCCCGGCGCCGCGCATGCGCAAGCGCACCGCAATGTCGGAGCCCGGTTCCTGGACGCGAAGGATGTCCTCGGCCAGCGCCCGGTCCTGCGGCAGCGCCAGGGCGCGCAGGGCGGTGGAGGAGCACTCGGGGGCGAGCGGCCCCAGGCCCAGGGCGCGCGAAGCGCCGTTCAGCCGCAGCCGATCGCGCTCGGGCTCCCAGAACCACAGCGCGACGTCGGCGGCTCCCAGCGCCTCCAGCGTCGCCGTGGCGTCCCAGCTCCAACGATCGTTCGCCATGACCTCAGCGTTCGGCGGCCCAGACCCTTTTATCGGAGATAAAACGGTCGACGTTTAACGTTCAGAGCGGGATTGACGCGAAAAACCGGTATCCGCTTTTTCGCATCCCGCTCTAGCGCCGGTCAGACCGACACACCTTCGTCGGGTCCCTCGTCGCACACCGGCGACAGAAGCCCGAACAGGACATGATCGCTCCAAACGCCGTTAATTTTCAGATAAGCCTTGGCCTCGCCTTCCTCGGCGAAGCCGGCCAGCCGCAACAGCCGGCGGGAGGGCCCGTTCTGCGGAATGCAGGCGGCCTCCAGGCGGTGCAGGCCCAGGGTGTGGAACGCGAACGCCGACACCGCCTTCACCGCCGCCAGCGTGTGGCCGTTGCGGGTGAAGGGCTTGCCGCACCAGTAGCCCACCGAGCCCATCTGGGCGACGCCGCGGCGGACGTTGGACAGCGTGATGCCGCCGGTCAGGGCCTCGTCCCCCTCGCGGAACACGAAGAACGGATAGGCCAGGCCGGATTCCCGGTCGCGGGCGTAGGCGGTCAGTCTGCGTCGGAAGGCCGCACGGCTGAGGTCGTCCGCCGGCCAGGTGGGCTCCCACGGCTGCAGGAACTCGCGGGAAACTTCCCGCAGGTCGCGCCACTCCTCGTAGTCGGCGGCGCGCGGCGGGCGCAGACGCACGCCCGCGCCCTCCAGCCGCGGGCCACTCTCCGGACTGATCCAGTCGAGAAGCGCCATATTTGGAGCGTCGCGCGATTTTCCGCGCCGTCAAGCCTCAGTTCGCGCATCAGGCGACTGGCGGGCTCAGTCGAAGAGCGCCCGCCGGAACGCCTCGCCGGCCCCCAGCGCCGGGCGCGGGCCGAGAATCGCCGCCGCGCAGGCCTGCTGGGCGAGGATCGCCTGGCCCAGGCGCACCAGGTCCTCGGGGGTCACCGCGTCGATGGCGGCCGACAGGTCGGCGGGCGCGAGGACACGGCCGAACAGCAGCACCTGGCCGGCCGCCTGCTCCGCCCGCGCCAGCGCCGATTCTCGGCTCATGAAGAGGGACGCCTTGAGCTGGGCCTTGGCGCGGGCCAGCTCGGCGGCCTCGACGCCGCGGGTCATGCCGGCGATCTCGCCCGCCGCCACACGGGCCAGCTCCACCGCGTCGCGGGCGGCGCAGCCGGCGAACACGCCCAGCAACCCGGTGTCTGAATAGGTCTCCGCATAGGCGTCGATGGCGTAGGCCAGGCCGCGCCGCTCGCGGGCCTCCTGGAACAGGCGCGAGGCCATGCCGCCGCCCAGGATCTCGGCGAACAGGCGAAGCGCGAAATAGTCCGGGTGGGTCGCGCCGACCGCGGGCAGGAGAATCGCCAGGTTCGCCTGCTCCAGCCGCTTGCCCATGGGCCGCAGGCCGCCCACGAAGCGCGCGGGCGCGGGCGCCGGCGGCGCGCCGCCGGCCGGCGCATGGCCGAAATCGCGGTCCGCCAGGGCCAGCAGCTCGGCCACGTCCACTGCGCCCGCCGCACTCACCACCAGGGCGTCCGGGGAGTAGAGGCTGCGCCGCCAGGCCTCCAGCCCGTCGGGCGTCGCCGCGGCGATCGAGGCGGAGACGCCCAGGATCGGCCGCCCCAGCGCATGCCCGTCGAAGGCGGCGCTCTGCGCCAGCTCGAACACCAGGTCGTCGGGGGTGTCGGCCGCCTCGGCGATCTCCTGGTTCACCACCTGCTTTTCGCGGGCCAGGTCGTCCAGGTCGAGGGTGGGCCGCAGCAGCAGGTCCGAGGCGACCGCCAGGCCCAGGTCCAGCCCGCCCTTCAGCGCCCGGACCTGGTAGCTGGTCCGCTCATAGCCGGTGGCGGCGTTGATGGAGCCACCGGCGGCCTCGATCTCCTCGACGATCTCGCGGGCCGAGCGCACGCCCGCGCCCTTGAACACCATGTGCTCCAGAAGGTGCGACCAGCCCGAACGCTCCGCGTCCTCGTAGCGGGCGCCCCGTCCGGCCACCACCGACAGCGCCAGGGTCTCGAGCCCCGGCATCGGGTCGCAGACCACCCGCACGCCGTTGGCGAGGGTATGGACCTGGGGCGGGGGGAGGTCAGGCTTGGGCAAAGGCGCGCACATAGGCCTTGATGGCGTCGGCGTCGGCCGGCAGGCGGTCGAACCGCTCCGGCCGCTCGGCCAGGGCGCTGACGCTGGCCGGCAGCTCGGGCGCCTCGCCGGTCGCCTCCAGCACCGCCTCCGGAAACTTGGCCGGGTGGGCGGTGGACAGGCAGATCACCGGCGCCCCCAGGTCGCCCACCTGGCGCATGGCCGCGACGCCCACGGCGGTGTGCGGGTCGATCAGCTCGCCGGTCTCGTTGAGCGTGGACATCATGGTCCGGGTGGTCTCGGCCTCGCTCACCGAAACGCCGGTGAACAGCTCGCGCATGGCGCCGAAGGCCTGCGGCGGCAGGTCGATCACCCCGGTCTCGGCGAAGGCCTTGAAGGCCCGGGCAGTCTCCACCCCGTCCCGACGGACGCACTCGAAATAGAGCCGCTCGAAGTTCGACGCGCTCTGGATGTCCATGGCCGGCGACTGGGTGGGGGCGACGCCGCCGCGGACGTAGCGGCCCTCCTGGAAGGCGCGGGCGAGGATGTCGTTGGCGTTGGTGGCCACCACGATCCGCTTCACCGGCAGGCCCATGCGGCTGGCCGCATAGCCCGCGAAGGCGTCGCCGAAATTGCCGGACGGCACGCTGAACGCCACCGGCCGGTGCGGCGCGCCCAGGGCGACGCCGGTGGTGAAGTAGTAGACGATCTGGGCGGCGATCCGCGCGAAGTTGATGGAGTTCACCCCGGACAGGTCCACCGCCTGGCGCAGGGCCTGGTCCTGGAAGGCCTCCTTCACGATCGCCTGGCAGTCGTCGAAGGTGCCGGCCACCGCCACGCAGGCGACGTTCTTCTCCGTGGCCGCGGTCATGAAGCGCCGCTGCACCTCGGAGATGCGTCCCTCCGGAAACAGCGCCACCACCTGCACGTTCGCCCGGCCGCGGAACGCTTCCACCGCCGCCCCGCCGGTGTCGCCCGAGGTGGCGCAGAGGATCGTCTGGCGCCGCCGCTGGCCGCCGAGGATATGGTCGTAGAGCCGGGCCAGCAGCTGCATGGCCACGTCCTTGAAGGCAAGGCTCGGCCCGTGGAACAGCTCGCCGATGAAGGCGTTCGGGGCCACCTGCATCAGCGGCACGACGGCCGCGTGGCTGAAGGCGCCGTAGGCCTCGGCGCACATCTCGGCCAGCGCCTGGTCGGGAATGTCGCCGCCGGTGAAACGGCTGATGATGTCGCTCGCCACCTCCGCGTACGGCCGGCCCGCGTAGCCCGCGATGGTGTCGGCGCCGAGCGACGGCCAGGCTTCGGGCACATAGAGGCCGCCGTCGGGGGCGAGCCCCGCCAGCACCGCATCGACGAACCCGACCGCCGGGGCGTCGCCCCGGGTTGAGACGTACCGCATCAAGACTTCCACATGCGCCAGAGCATGGCCGCATAGACGGCCAACAGGGCGCCCGCAAGGCCGAACCAGGTGATGGCGTACTCCAGGTGCCGGTTCGGAATCTCCGGCGGCAGGGCCTCGGGGACCAGCGCCTTCCAGCCAGGGTTGGTGGAGGTCTCGGCCAGCAGCATCAACGGCGCGGGCGCCGGCGCGCCCAGGACCTTGGCCATGGCGGGGATGTCGCGGGAGTACCAGTGGTTCGCCTGCGTCTCGTTGGGCGGCGTGAAGGCGTTCGGCGGATCGGGGGCCCGCAGCACGCCCACCACGCGCAGCGGCGTGCGGTCGGCGCCGTCGGCCGGTGGCCGCGCCGAGATGGTGTCGCCCACGAAGCCGCGGTCCACCAGCAGGGTGCGATAGCGAAGGCCGGCGACCGGGCAGGCCGAGATCAGCCGCGAGCCCGCCTGCCCGTCGCGGATCGCGTGCAGCTCCAGGAACGGCGCCCCGCCGAGGCCGGGACAGCCCACGGCCACGCGGGTGAAGTTCAGATCGCCGCCCTGCGCCAGCCGGTCGAGCGCCCCTTCGGCCGGCCGCGCCGGCGCGTTGTCGAGCGCGGCGATCCGCGCCAGCAGGTCCTGTTTCCAGTGCAGCCGCCGCACCTGCCAGACGCCCAGGCCGCACAGGATCGCCAGCCCGATCAGGACGGCGATCGTCAGGCCGACGGGAACCCGTCGGATGTCAGCCATCGCGGCCGCCTTCGGAGGCCTTGTTCATGAACTGGGCGGCGAGCAGCGCGCCCTTGAACGGCCGCAGCAGGGCCAGGCACAGCACCACCGTCAGCGGCAGCCAGATGACCATGTGAAGCCAGATGGGGGGGCGGAACTTGATCTCGACGATCAGCGCCGCGAACGCCACCAGGAAGCCGGCGATCAGGATCACGAAGACCGCCGGCCCGTCGCCGGAATCGGCCTTCGCCAGATCGAACCCGCAGGCCTCGCATCGGGGCGAGACCTTGAGGAACCCCTCGAACAGCTGCCCCTCTCCGCAGTTGGGGCAGCGCCCGGCCAGGCCCGCCAGCAGCGGATTGTGGCCGGCCACCTAGTGTCCCGATTCCGAAGTTCGAAAGCGCATATGGCGGGCTCCGACGAACTTCGGAATCGATAAGGACACTAGCAAGTCCATGTTTCTAGCGTGCTTTTTGGATCTGAAGTTCGCATCGAGCGCGATCCAATATGCGGGCGAACTTCAGATCCAGCACACTAGCCTCCGCCGTGGGCGCCGAAGATCACGTAGATGAAGGCGAACAGGAACAGCCAGACCACGTCGACGAAGTGCCAGTACCAGGCCGCCGCCTCGAAGCCGAAGTGCTGCTTGGGGGTGAAGCCGCCCCCCATGAGCCGGATCAGGCAGACGGTCAGGAAGATGGTGCCGATCAGCACGTGGAAGCCGTGGAAGCCGGTCGCCATGAAGAAGGACGAACCATAGAGCCCGGAGTTCTCCGCGCCCTCGCCGCCGAAGAAGTACTTGTGGTGGATGATGTGGCTGTACTCGTAGGCCTGGATCGAGGTGAACAGCACGCCCAGGATGATCGTCAGCAGCAGCCCGATCTTGGTGGCGCGCCGGTCGCCCTGCTGCAGCGCGTGGTGCGCCCAGGTGACGGTGGTGCCCGAGAGCAGCAGGGTCAAGGTGTTGACCAGCGGCAGGTTCCAGGCCGGCACGGTCTCGACGCCCTTCGGCGGCCAGGCGGCCCAGGCGGCGCGCACCTCCTCGATGGAGGACAGGGTGCGGTGGTGGTGGAACAGGGCCATCTCGAAGAAGACCCAGAACCAGGCCACGAAGAACATCACTTCCGAGGCGATGAACAGGATCATGCCGTAGCGCAGGCCGATGGAGACCACCGGGGTATGGTCGCCCTGGTTGCCCTCCTTCACCACGTCGCTCCACCAGCCGATCATGGTGTAGATCACGCCGGCGAGGCCCGCGAAGAACAGCCACGAGGTGTGGGCCGGCAGGCCGAACAGACCCTTCATCCAGGTGACGCCGCCCAGCGCCATCACCGTGGCCGCGATCGAGCCGACCAGCGGATAGGGGCTGGGGTTGACCAGGTGGTAGTCGTGCTTGACGTCGCCGTGGGCCATTTCGGTCCTTACCCCTCTTTCGTCATGCGGCCGCCGCGCTGTCGGCGCAGCGGCCGGTCTCGTGCCGTGACGCTATAGCCCTGCGCGCGGCGATCCGCCAAGGGCGGAAACAGGCTTGGCCTGCGTCGCCTCGGCGCGCTTTCCGGTCCCGGCGGCGTCCTGCGCCGGATAGAAGGTGTAGGACAGGGTCACCTGCGGCTCGCCGCGGGTCTCGAAGTCCTCGGCGTACTTCGGATCGACGAAGTAGAGCACCGGGAACTCCACCGTCTTGCCGGGACCGATGGTCTGGTCCGAGAAGCAGAAGCACTGCAGCTTCTGGAAATAGGCGCCGGCCTGTTCGGGCACCACGTTGTAGACCGCGTGCCCGGTCATCGGCGTGGCGGCGTTGTTGGTGACCTGGAAGAAGGCCAGGCCGGTCGCGCCGATCTGCAGGGTCTGGGAGGTCTGCAGCGCCTTGAAGGTCCAGGGCAGGTCGCGGACGTTGGCGTCGAACCGGATCACCACCGTCTTGGCCAGCACCTTGTCCGGCGCGGCGTCGGCGCGGCGCACGACGCCGTCGAAGCCGGTGACCTGGCAGAAGGCGCGATAGAGCGGCACGGCGGCGAAGGCCGCCCCCACCATGGCGGCGAAGACGCTCGCGCAGACCAGGGCGAGCCGCGCGTTGCGCCGCTTCGCGCGCGCGGCGTCAGATGGGTCGGTCGAAGACATTGGCGCCCAGGCGAACGAGGGTGACGACGAAGATCAGGATCACGAAGGCCACCAGGCCGAGCGCGATGGCGATGTTGCGCCCGCGCCGGGCGCGGGCCGCCGCGTCGCTCTCATGGGCGGGGTCGCTCATGCCGGCGCCCCGAGCGGCGGCCAGCCGGCGAGGTGCTCGACCAGCAGGGTGGCGAAGAGGAGGGTGAGGTAGAGGATCGAGAAGGCGAACAGGTTGCGGGCCGCCGCGGCCTGGGCCTTGACGTCATAGAGCCCGTCGTTGCGCTCGCCGGGCGCATCGCCCGCCCGGCTGCGGAACACCCGCCAGGCCAGCAGCAGGAACACCGCCCCGCCCAGCGCCGAGACCGCCAGATAGGCGGCCCCGCCCAGGCCGGTGAAGGCCGGCGCGACGCACAGGGGCGCCAGCAGCAGGCTGTAGATCAGGATCTGCCGGCGCGTGGACCTGGGTCCGGCCACCAGCGGCATCATCGGCACCCCGGCCTTGGCGTAGTCGTCGCTGGTGTAGAGCGAGAGCGCCCAGAAGTGCGGCGGCGTCCACACGAAGATGATGGCGCACAGCAGCCAGGCGTTCAGGGGCGTCGAGCCCGAGGCGGCCGCCCAGCCGATCACCGGCGGCAAGGCCCCCGCCAGCCCGCCGATGACGATGTTCTGCGCCGTCGTGCGCTTCAGCCACATGGTGTAGACCACGGCGTAGAACAGGATGGTGAAGGCCAAGAGGCCCGCCGCCAGCCAGTTCAGCGCCATCCCCATCAGCATAACCGAGAACAGCGAGAGCACCACGCCGAGCGCCAGGGCGTCGGCGCCCTGCACCCGTCCCGCCGGCACCGGGCGGCCGCGGGTGCGGCGCATCTTGGCGTCGATGTCGGCGTCGTACCACATGTTGAGCGCGCCGGAGGCGCCGGCGCCCACGGCGATGCAGAGCACGGCCACCGCGCCCAGAACCGGGTCCACGGGCCGGCCGGCGCAGACCAGGCCGGTGAGGGCGGTGAACACCACCAGCGACATCACGCGCGGCTTCAGGAGCTGCACGAAGTCCTGCCACCGGGCAGGCGCGGCGCTGGTGACGGCGGGCGACATGGCCATGAAGTCTACTCTCATTCTACCTCCCCCGCGAAGCGGCGGGAGGGGGACCGCTCGCTGGAGGGCGAGCGGTGGAGGGGGCGAGCTTCAAGCTCGGTGGATGGACAAGGCTGATCTTCGCGCAGCGCCTGAGGCTTGCCCCCTCCACCATCCGCTCTCCGGCGGATGGTCCCCCTCCCGCCATCGCTGCCGCGATGGGGGAGATAGGAACTAGTGAACGTCGGGCTTGATCACCGGCAGTTCGTTGAACTGGTGGAACGGCGGCGGCGAGGACAGGGTCCACTCCAGCGTCGTGGCGCCTTCGCCCCAGGGGTTGGCCTCGGCCTTGCGGCGGAACACCATGGCGTCCAGCAAGACCAGCAGGAACACGCCGACGCCCACCAGGGTCACCACGTAACCGAACGAGGAGACCTTGTTCCAGTAGGCGTAGGCGTCCGGGTAGTCCACGTAGCGGCGCGGCATCCCCTGCAGGCCCAGGAAGTGCTGCGGGAAGAAGATCAGGTTCACGCCGACGAAGGTGATCCAGAAGTGCGCGGCGCCGAGGCCCTCGCGGTACTTCACGCCCCACATCTTCTCGAACCAGTAGTAGAAGCCGGCGAAGATCGCGAACACCGCGCCCAGGCTGAGCACATAGTGGAAGTGGGCGACCACGTAGTAGGTGTCGTGCACGCTGTAGTCGATGCCGGCGTTGGCCAGCACCACGCCGGTGACGCCGCCCACGGTGAACAGGAAGATGAAGCCGATCGCCCACAGCATGGGCGTCTTGAAGTCGATCGACCCGCCCCACATGGTGGCGATCCAGGAGAAGATCTTGATGCCCGTGGGCACGGCGATGACCATGGTCGCGGCCACGAAATAGGCGCGCAGATTGATGTTCATCCCCACCGTGAACATGTGGTGGGCCCAGACGACGAAGCCGATGAAGCCGATCGCCACCATGGCGTAGGCCATGGCCAGGTAGCCGAACACCGGCTTCTTCGAGAAGGTCGAGACGATGTGGCTGACCATGCCGAAGCCCGGCAGGATCAGGATGTAGACCTCGGGGTGACCGAAGAACCAGAACAGGTGCTGGAACATCACCGGGTCGCCGCCGCCGGCCGCGTCGAAGAAGTGGGTGTGGAAGTTGCGGTCGGTGAGCAGCATGGTGATCGCGCCCGCCAGCACCGGCAGCGCCAGCAGCAGCAGGAACACGGTCACCAGGATCGACCACACGAACAGCGGCATGCGGTGCAGGGTCATGCCCGGGGCGCGCATGTTGAAGATGGTGGTGATGAAGTTGATGGCGCCGAGGATCGAGCTGGCGCCGGCCAGATGGAGCGCCAGGATCGCGCAGTCCATGGCGGGGCCGGTGTGCCCGGATGTGGAGAGCGGCGGATAGATCGTCCAGCCGCCGCCGAACCCCCTGCCCGGCCCGCCGTCCACGAACATCGAGGTCAGCAGCATGATCCAGGAGGCCACCAGCAGCCAGAAGGAGATGTTGTTCATCCGCGGGAAGGCCATGTCCGGGGCCCCGATCATCAGGGGCACGAACCAGTTGCCGAAGCCGCCGATCATCGCCGGCATGACCATGAAGAAGATCATGATCAGGGCGTGGGCCGTGACCACGGCGTTGTAGCCGTGCTTGCTCTGTTCCACGAGGCCGAGGAGATGGATAGGCGAATCGGGCCGGAAGATCTGGATGCCCGGCTCGGCCAGCTCCCAGCGGATCAGGCCTGACAGCGCCCCGCCCACCAGGCCCGCCATGATGGCGAACAGGATGTAGAGGGTGCCGATGTCCTTGTGGTTGGTCGAGAAGAACCAGCGGGTGAAGAAGCCCGGCGTGTGGGCGTAGCTGTCGTTGTCGTCGTGGGCGGCGGCGTGGGCCATCGTACGCTATCCTACGGTCATTTCGCGGCCGGCGCCGCAGCGGGCGCAGGCGGGGTCGTCGTCTTCGCGGCGGGGGCGGCCGGCGCGACCGGCGCAGGCGGCGAGCCCGACGCGGCGGGATTGATCGTCGCGGCGGCCGGCGTCGCAGCCGCGGCCGCCGACGGCGCGGCGGGGGCTGCGGCTTCCGTCGTAGCGGCCGCCGCCGTGACGGCCGGCGCCGCGCCGCCGCCCTTGGACTTCACCCAGGCGTCGAACTCGGGCTGGGTGACCACGTGCACCTCGATGGGCATGAAGGCGTGGTCGACGCCGCAGAGCTCGCGGCACTGGCCGTAGAAGACTCCGGTGCGGTCGGCCTTGAACCAGGTCTCGTTGACCCGGCCGGGCACGGCGTCGGTGATGACGCCGAAGGACGGCACGGCGAAGGCGTGGATCACATCGGCCCCGGTGACCAGCACCCGGACCGTCTTGTTCACCGGCACCACCAGCGGCTCGGTGGCCGCCAGGCGGTAGGGCACGCCCTTCGCCTTGGCCTTGTCCTCCGGCAGGATGTTGGAGATGTACTCGCCGATCTTCTGGTCGGGGTACTCAAAGCCCCAGTACCACTGGTAGCCGGTCGCCTTCACCGTCACGTCCGGCCGCGGCATGTCGTGATAGGCGAACAGCAGCCGGAACGAGAAGATGGCGATGACCATCAGGATCAGCACCGGGAACACCGTCCAGATCACCTCGATGACGGTGTTGTGGCTCCAGCGGGCGGGGATCGGGTTGGACCGCTTGTTGTAGCGGATCACCACCCAGACGATCAGGCCCAGCACCAGCAGGGTGATGCCCGTGATGATCGGCATCAGGATGACGTTGTGGAACCAGATCGCGTCTTCCCGCAGCGGCGTCACGCCGGGCTGCAGGTCGATCCCGCCGGGCGTGGGTTGCCCCACCAGATCCTGCGCCCAGGCGGCCGCGCCCCAGAAGGCCGTCAGGCCGGCGGCCCCGGCCGCCCAAGCCCGCATCCCGTGAAACCTCGACTTCATGTCCCCTCGGTCTGGTTGGCCGGCCGCGTCTCGCAAAACAACGAACGCCCCCGCCGACTGAATGCCTGACGACAGCGCAATGCCGCACCGGTCGCCCTCCGCGGGCGTGCATACGCGCTCAAACTTAGCTTGCCAAGGCGGTTGCGGCCCCTCGCCGGAGCGATATGACGCGCAGACCGCCCCCGTGGCGGCGCCGGCCCGCCTGCGCCCGATCATGGGCCCGATCATGGGATGACGCCCGCGCGCGGAGTCCCTATCTCTAGGGGCGTTTCCCGAAGCCCAAGGCCCGCCATGAACGCCCATACGCCCGCCCCCTCGATCCTCGACTCCGCCGGCGTGGAGCCGCAGCGCGCCCGCGAGATCCTGTCGGAGGCCCTGGCCGGCGCCGACGACGGCGAGCTGTTCGTGGAGCGGGCGGAGAGCGAATCGTTCCTGTTCGACGACGGGCGGCTGAAATCGGCCGCCTACGACGCCACGGAGGGCTTCGGGCTGCGGGTGGTGGCCGGGGAGACCGCCGGCTACGCCCACGCCAGCGAAATTTCCGAGGCGGCGATCGCCCGGGCCGGGGCGAGCGCGGCGCTGGCCAAGCGCGGCTATTCCGGCGTGGCGGCCGAGGGGCCGCGGGCCACCAACGCCAAGCTCTACGGCGAGGAGAACCCGCTGGAATCGCCGGGCTTCTCCGACAAGGTGGCGCTGCTGCAGGAGATCGACGCCTGGGCCCGCGCCCGCGACCCGCGCGTGGTGCAGGTGATGGCCAGCCTGGCCGGCGAGCGGCGCACAGTGGAGATCCTGCGCGCCGACGGGCGGCTGATCCGCGACGTGCGGCCGCTCTCGCGCATCAACGTCCAGGTGACGGTCGAGCGCGATGGCCGCCGGGAGAACGGCTACACCGGCTCCGGCGGCCGCGCCGGTTTCGAGACCTGGATCACCCAGGAGAACTGGCAGGGCGCCGTGGACGAGGCCCTGCGGCAGGCGCTGGTCAACCTGGAGGCCGTCCCCTGCCCCGCCGGCGAGATGGACGTGGTGCTGGGTCCCGGCTGGAACGGCGTCTTGCTGCACGAGGCGGTGGGCCACGGCCTGGAGGGCGACTTCAACCGCAAGGGCACGTCGGCCTTCTCCGGCCGGCTCGGCGAGCGGGTGGCCGCGCCGGGGGTGACGGTGTTCGACGACGGCACCGTGCTGGGCCGCCGCGGCTCGCTCACCGTCGACGACGAGGGCACGCCCACCGAGCGGACGATCCTGATCGAGGACGGCATCCTGGTGGGCTACATGCACGACCGGATGAGCGCCCGGCTGATGGGCCTGGCCCCCACCGGCAACGCCCGGCGCCAGTCCTACGCCCACATGCCGATGCCGCGGATGACCAACACCGCGATGATGGGCGGCGAGTCGTCGCTGGACGAGATGATCGCCTCCACCAAGCGCGGCCTCTACTGCGCCAACTTCGGCGGCGGCCAGGTGGACATCACCAACGGCAAGTTCGTCTTCCAGTGCACAGAGGCCTATCTGATCGAGGACGGCAAGGTGACCACGCCGGTGAAGGGCGCGACCCTGATCGGCGACGGCCCCTCGGCCTTGACCCGGGTGACCATGATCGGCGACGACTTCGCCTTCGACCCCGGCATCGGCGTCTGCGGCAAGGGCGGCCAGAGCGTGCCGGTGGGCGTCGGCCAGCCGTCCCTGAAGATCACCGGCCTGACGGTCGGCGGGACGAGTATCTAAGGGTCCGTCAGGTCCGATCCGCCCGGATCGCCGCGGGGTTCACCGCCTGGCGCTCACCGTCGAGCGTCGGGGCGATGGGCTCCGGCTGAGGCGCCGGCGCGTGGTCGTCGGACCCGTGCGCCCACCCCTTGATGAAGAAGCTGAGCGCGATGAAGGCGACGCCGAAGCCGATCCCCCACAGCCCCAGCATGTTGAACACCTTCAGCGAGGATTGCAGCGCCACGCTGGCGTCGAGCACCTGACCGCCCACGGTCTCGGTCTTGGCCAAGCCCGCGATGATGCCGCCGACATACTGGGCGATGGAGGAGGACAGAAACCACACCGCCATCATGAACGAGACCACCGAGGCTACCGACAGCTTGGTGATCTGCGACAGGCCCACCGGCGACAGGCAAAGTTCGCCCGTCGTGTGCAGCAGGTAGAGCAGGCCGAGCAGGATGAGCGGCACGCGGAAGCTGCCGTCCGCCAGGCCCGCGCCCCAGACCACGACCAGGAAGCCCAGGCCCACCTGGATCAACGCCAGGCCGAATTTCATGGTGGCGTCGATGTCGCGCCCGCGCTGGGCGAGCCAGGCCCACAGGGCTGCAAAGATCGGGGCGAAGATCAGGATGAAGCCGGCGTTGAAGGACTGCGTCTGGGCGGCGGAAATCCCCATCAGGTCGACGTTGCGGGCGGCGAACAGGTTGAGCGAGGTGCCCGCCTGCTCAAACAGGGTGAAGAAGATCACCGAGCCGAAGATCAGCACCAGGGCCAGCATCATCCGCTCGCGCTCGATGCGGTCGCACTTGGCGATCAGGAACCAGACGATGAAGGCCACCGCCAGCAGCGTGGAGGCGATGAGGCCCACGCCCACCAGATCGTTGCGCTGAACGAGCAGCCACACCGGCGCGACACCCAGGACGCCGCCGATGTAGATCAGCCATTCGCGGTTGATCGGCCCGAGAAACGGCGCCTTGAGGCGCTCGGGATCCGGCGGCTCGCCGTGGCCCTCCAGCTGCCGCTTATTGAGGACGAAGACGACCCAGCCCAGCGCCATCCCGACCCCGGCCAGGCCGAAGCCGGCCCACCAGCCCACGGTCTGGCCCAGCAGGCCGCAAAGCACCGAGGCCCAGAACGCCCCGAGATTGATCCCGTAGTAGTAGAGGGTGAAGCCGCTGTCCCTGCGCGGATCGCCCTGCGGATAGAGCTGGCCGACGATGGTGGAGATGTTGGGCTTGAGGAAGCCCACGCCCATGATGATCAGCGAGACGGCCAGGTAGAAGGCGTTGGCGCCCTTCTGGTCCACCACCTTGGTCATGGTGTAGCCGCCCGCCGGCAGCACCGCCGGCAGGGAGGCGCCCGCCGGCAGGCCCTTGATCTCCAGGCCGCCGCCTTGCGCCGGCCCGAACGCATAGGGCCGGCCATCGACCACAAGACGGACCTGGCGGCCCTCCATCCGACCCTCGGCCTGCACGGCGTAGTTCTGCCCGGCGTAGACCAGGGTCTGCTGCGCGGGACGGCCCTCATAGGCCATGGTGAAGTGCCCCGCGACGAGCAGCAGGGCGCCGAACGCCACCGCCTTGCGGGTGCCCAGGTAGCGGTCGGCGAGGATCCCGCCGAGCAGGGGCAAGAGGTAGACCAGGGATGTGTAGGACCCGTACTGCGCGCCCGCCACGTCATCGTCGAACAAGAGATGCTGGGTCAGGTAGAAGATCAGGATGCCGCGCATCCCGTAGTAGGAGAACCGTTCCCACATCTCGGCGAAGAACAGCACCATCAGCCCGCGGGGATGGTTCTTCATCATCTGGAGCAGGACCGGGATGCCGGTCGCCAGGGTGATGACGATCCCCAGGATGACGACGATGTTCATGCGCGGCCGTACCGAGACGTGGGCGGGACCGGGCAGATGACCATGGGCGCCCGGCGCGCACAAGCTTCAGGGGAGCCGCCGGCCCGCTCGCACGTTAGCAGGCTCAAGGAGGAGCCTTCGCCATGACCAGCCCCGAAGTCCCGCGCATCACCGTCCGGCCGGCCGCCAACCGCTGGCGGGCCCGGTTCGAAGGCCATGTGATCGCCGACAGCGACGACGCCCTGATCCTGGAAGAGGCCGGCCACAAGCCGGTGGTCTACTTCCCGCGCGAGGACGTGAACATAGAGTACATGTCGCGCACCGACCGGCGCACCCACTGCCCGTACAAGGGCTATGCGGCCTACTACACCCTGCTGATGGACGGCCATTTCGCCGAGCATGCGGTCTGGAGCTATGAGGAGCCGCTGCCGCAGGTGGAGCTGATCCGCGGCCGGCTGGCCTTTTATCCTGAGCAGGTGGAGATCTACGAAGTCTCGGAGAGCCAAGTGAACCCCAAGGCCCACCCGACGCCGGTGAACGAGGCGATCCTGCACACCGACGCCGGCGACGGCCACTCCCAGGCCGAGCACTGGCGGCCGAAGCCGGACGACTGGCGCCCGCCGGGGGTTTGAAGGCGCGAGAGGGTCAGTAGGCGAACTGCTCGAACACCCTGGAGGCGTCGCCGCCCCAGGGGCCGCGATAGAGTTCCAGCAGCCGCTCGGCCTGGGTGACGCCCGACTCGGCGATGGCGTCCAGTTCGGCGAGATAGCCGGTCTCGTCGACGAGGCCGCCGCTCAGCCGGTTGCGGGCCTTCAGGCCCGCCCGCGCGATGGCCAGCATGTCCTTGGCGACGTCCTGAACCGATCGACCCGCAACCTCGGCCTTCAGGCCGCGCCGCGCCACGTCCGCACGCACGGCGTTGTGGTCCTCCGCCGTCCACGCCTTGCAGAGGTCCCAGGCCGCCGCCAGCGCCGCGTCGTCGTAAAGCACGCCGGTCCAGAGCGCCGGCAGGGCGCAGAGCAGGCTCCAGGGACCGGAGTCGGCGCCGCGCATCTCCAGGTACTGCTTCAGCCGCACCTCGGGGAAGATGGTGGTGGCGTGGTCGGCCCAGTCCTTCATCGTCGGCCGGTCGCCCGGCCGATCGTCGAAGCCGCGCTCCATGAACTGGCGGAACGAGCGGCCGGAGACGTCCACGTAGCGGCCGTCGCGCTTGAGGAAGTACATGGGCACGTCGAGGGCGTAGCGGGCGTAGGCCTCGAACCCGAAGCCGTCGGCGAACACGAAGTCCAGCATGCCCGTGCGGTCGGGGTCGACGTCGGTCCAGACATTGGCGCGGGCGGACAGGAAGCCCGAGGGCTTGCCCTCGACGAAGGGGGAATTGGCGAACAGGGCCGTGGCGATCGGCTGCAGGGCCAGGCTGGTGCGGAACTTCGCCACCATGTCGGCCTCGGAGGCGAAGTCGAGGTTCGCCTGCACCGTGCAGGTGCGGAACATCATGTCGAGCCCGAGCCCGCCGACCTTGGGCATGTAGGCGCGCATGATCTTGTAGCGGCCCTTGGGCATCACCGGGACCTGGTCGCGGCGCCAGATGGGGGTGAAGCCCAGGCCCAGCATGCCGAGGTTCAGTTCGTCGGCGACGGTCTTGACCTCCTGCAGGTGGGCGCCGGTCTCCTCGCAGATGTCGTGCATGGTCTCCAGCGGCGCGCCGGAGAGCTCGAACTGGCCGCCTGGCTCCAGGCTGACGCTGGCCTTGCCGCGCGACAGGGCGATCAGCACCGGGCCGGCGTCGGAGTCCTCGTAGACGCCCGCCCAGCCGAACCGCATCAGGCCTTCGAGCAGGGCCTTGATCCCGGCCTCGCCTTCGTAGGGGATGGGGTCGTGCGACCCCAGGCGGAAGGGGAACTTCTCGTGCTCGGCGCCTACGCGCCATTCGGCCCTGGGCTTGGCGCCAGCCTCGAGCCAGCGGGCCAGGTCCCCGAACACGAGCGGTCGATCGTCGCTTGCGACTTCGGACATGGCAGACCTCCCCGACCCCCGAAACACGCCGCCGCCGCGGGCGAGGTCCCGGACGGCCGTGCTCTCTACGCCGTTCCTGCAAGTGGGCGCAATTGCGCGAACCTCAAGGGCGCCAGTCGCCCAAGGCCGCCTGCCACAGGGTGAGCGCGCTGATCGCGGCGGTGTCGGCGCGCAGGATTCGCGGTCCCAGGCTGGCCGCCACCGCGAACGGTTGGGCCCGCAGCCGCGCCCGCTCCTCCGGCGAAAAGCCGCCCTCCGGCCCGATCAGGATCGCCCACGGCCCGCCCTCCAGGCCCGCCAGCGCCTGCAACGCCGGCGGTGCGTCGCCGGCCTCGTCGCAGAACAGCAGGCGCCGGCCGGCGTCCCAGCCTTCGAGCAGCGCGTCCAGCCGGACGGGCGGCATGAGCTCCGGAACGTCGAGCCGGCCGGTCTGCTCGGCCGCCTCCACGGCGATGGCGCGCAGCCGGGGCAGGCGCACGGTCTCGGCGTTGGTCCGGGCGGTGGTCACCGGGCGCACGCGCCGGGCCCCCAGCTCCGCCGCCTTCTCCACGATCACCTCCAGGCGCGTGCGCTTCACCAGGGCGATGACCAGGTCGAGGTCCGGCCCCGGGGCCTGCGGCCGCTCCAGGCCGCCGACCTGCAGCTGCATCGCCCGCTTGCCCACCGCGGTGATCGCCGCGCGCCATTCCCCGTCGCGGCCGTTGAACAGCAGCACCTCGTCGCCGACGCCGCGGCGCATCACCGCGGCGAGATAGCGGCTCTGGTCGGGACCCAAGGCGATGACGGCGCCGGCGGCGAGGTCGAAGGGGATGAAGAGGCGGATCATGCGGCCCTCATAGCGCATGGGCCGGCCTTCATCCCTCCCCTTCATGGGGAGGGTGGACCGCGCGCAGCGCGGGACGGATGGGGCGACCTTCGCCGCCTTGTTCCCCACCCCTCGCCGGCCGGAGTTTACCCTCGGGCCGACCTTCGGTCGGACCCGGGGGCCGGTTTGTCCCTCCCCATGAAGGGGAGGGAAAGATCTTAACTGGTTTCGCCGGCCGCACGCCTCGGTCTAGTCTCGGCCCATGACCAAGACCGACAACGACGACGCCTATCAGGAAGAGCTCGAACGCCACCAGCTGGCCCTCGTGCGCTGGCAGCTGCACGCCATCGAGGCCGGCGAGAAGGTGCTGGTGATCTTCGAAGGCCGCGACGCGGCCGGCAAGGACGGCGCGATCCGGGTGATCACCGAGCACCTGTCGGTGCGCAACACCCGCGTGGTCGCCCTGCCCAAGCCCTCGGACATCGAACGGACGCAGTGGTATTTCCAGCGCTACGTCCCGCAGCTTCCGGCCGGCGGCCAGCTGACCATCTTCAACCGCTCCTGGTACAACCGCGGCGGGGTGGAGCCGGTGATGGGGTTCTGCACCCCGGCCCAGCACGAGGCGTTCCTGCGCGACGTGCCTGTGTTCGAGTCGATGCTGAACGGCAGCGATCTGAAGGTCGTGAAGATCTGGCTCGACGTCTCCAAGAAGGAACAGGCCAAGCGGCTGGCGGAGCGCAAGGACGACCCGCTGAAGGTGCTGAAATCGAGCCCCCTCGACGCCGCCGCGCAGGACAAGTGGGGCGACTACACCGCCGCGCGCGACGAGATGCTGCGGCGGACGCACTCGATGCCGTCGCCCTGGGTCTGCGTGCGCGGCGACCACAAGAAGGCGGCGCGGCTCGCCATCATCCGCCACCTCGTCGACACCCTGGCTCCGGCCGACATCGCCAAGACGCTGCCGCCGGCCGATCCGGACGTGCTGTTTCCGTTCGAGCTCTCGGCCCTGACCGATGGCCGGCTGGAACGCTGAGGGGTGCTGAGCGCGGCCCAGGCCCGCCGCATCGCGCTGGCCGCCCAGGGTTTCGCCGAACCGAGGCCGGCGGCGGCGCCATCGCGCGCGCAGCTGCTGCGAACGATCCGGCGCCTGGGCGTGGTGCAGATCGATTCCGTCAACGTGGTCTCGCGCACCCACTACCTACCGCTGTTCTCCCGGCTCGGGGCCTATCCGCGCGAGACGCTCGAGGCGATGGCCTGGGGCCGGCCGCGGTCGCTGTTCGAGTACTGGGCGCACGAGGCCTCGCTGCTGCCGCTGGAGACGCAAGCCCTGCTGCGCTGGCGCATGGACGACGCGCGGGAGGGCGTCGGGACCTGGAAGGGCGTCGCGCGCTTCCTGCGCGAGCGGCGCGCCCTGCTGGACGCGGCGCTCGCCGAGATCGCCCGGCGCGGGCCGCTCGCCGCCTCGGACCTGGAGGTGGGACTGAAGGGGCCCGGCGGCTGGTGGGGCTGGAGCGAGGCCAAGCGGGCGGTGGAGAGCCTGTTCTGGGCCGGCGAGCTCACCACCGCCACCCGGCGCGGAACCTTCGAGCGGGTCTATGGCCTGCCGGCCAAGGTGCTGCCCAGGGCGGTGCGCGAGGCGCCGACCCCTGCCCGCGAGGACGCCCAGCGCGAGCTGGTCCGCATCGCCGCCCGCGCCCTGGGGGTCGCCACCGAGCGGGACCTGCGCGACTATTTCCGCATGGGAGTGGCGGAGACCCGCGCTCGGGTGGCTGAGTTGGCGGCGACCGGCGAGCTGGAGCCGGTGGAGGTCAAGGGCTGGGGCCAGCCGGCCTACCTCGACCCCGCCGCCCGCAGGCCGCGCAAGGTGCGGGCCCGCGCCCTGCTCTCCCCCTTCGATAACCTGATCTGGTTCCGCGAGCGGACCGAGCGGCTGTTCGGCGTGCGGGTGCGGCTGGAGATCTACACGCCGGCCCACAAGCGCGCGCACGGCTACTATGTGCTGCCCTTCCTGCAGGACGAGGCGATCAGCGCCCGCGTCGACCTGAAGGCCGATCGCAAGGCTGGCGTGCTGGTGGCCCAGGCGGCCCACGCCGAGCCCTGGGCCAACACCGAGACCGCGCCGGCGCTGGCGGCGGAGCTGCGGCTGATGGCGGGGTGGCTGGGGCTGCGGTCCGTGCGGGTGGAGCCGCGGGGAGACCTGGCGGCGGCGTTGGCGGCGGCGGTGGGCTGAGCCGCCTGACCGGCGGGCGCGCCAGGTCCGGACCTTGCCCTAGGCGGCCGCCAGCAGCTCCGCCAGCCGGTCGTAGCTTTCCGCCGCGCCGCGATCGAGACCGGACTGCAGCATGCCGTCGCGATAGGTGTTGTCGGGGAAGCTCATGGTGCGGGTGAGCAGGGTGCGGCCCCATTCCTCGGTGAGCAGCCAGACGACCTCGATGGGCGGATAGGCGTCGAAGCCCTGAGTCATCGCCAGGCGGGCGGGCGGCTCGACCTGCCGGTATTCGCCGAAGAACCGGTGGACGGAGCCGTCGGGCGAGCTCTGGCGGACGCTCCATTCGCCGCCGGGCCGGACGTCCATCTTCTCGACCACGCTCGTGCCTGCGCACCACCAGCGGGCGAAAGCGTCCGGTTCGGTCAGCGCCCGCCAGACGTGCTCCGGCGGCGCGTCGAAGGCGCGGGCGAGCACGATCACCTTGTCGCCGACCTCCAGGTCCACCTTGCCGCCGCCGCCGACCAGGTCGCCCAGCCGCTCCAGGCTCTGGCCCCAGCCCGCCTTCATGCCGCCCAGGGCGCCGAGGACGAGCTCGCCGGCCGCCTTCTCGACCAGGGTGTGCAGGGTCAGCCAGGTCGACCCGTCGCGTTCCTCGAAGGTCACGGTGTTGCGGTTGACGATGCCCCAGCCGCCGTCCGGCGCCTCGAAGGCCTTGGACAGGAAGACCAGACGGGTCGGACGGATGAGCTCCACGAACTCGCCGCCCATGACGTGGTCGAAGCCCGGGCCGGCCATGCGCAGCGAGATCTCGCCGCCGGGACGGGGGTCGAACTTGAGGATGGCGTTCTCGCAGCCCAGCGGGCCCCACCACTTCGCGAAATGCTCCGCCTGGGTGAAGCAATCGAACACCAGGGCCGCGGGGGCGTCGAAGGTGCGGGTCAGGGTCACCTGATGGCCGGCGCCCAGGGTCGTCGCTTGGTCGGCCATGTCAGACCTCCTTCTTCTGCAATTCAGCCAGATAGTCGTCGAGGCGGTCGAAGCTCTGCTCCCAGAGCCGCCGGTAGTCGTCGAGCCATTCGGTCACCGCCTTCAGCGCCGCCGCCTCCAGCCGGGCCGGCCGCCACTGCGCCTCCCGGCTGCGGCTGATCAGCCCGGCCCGTTCCAGCACCTTCAGATGCTTGGTCACCGCCGGCCCGGACATGGCGAACGGCCTGGCCAGTTCGGTCACCGAGGTCTCCCCGTGCGACAGCCTGGCCAGGATCGCCCGGCGGGTGGGATCGGCCAGGGCGGCGAAGGTGGCGGAGAGCGGATCGGCGAGTTGCGGCATGGGTAACCACGTAGTTAGATAACCGAATGGTTAGATGTGACTGGCGGCGATGTCAAGCCTAGCCACGTCCTGCTGGACTGCCCGGAAGCAGCGGCCGCGCTCAGCTAAGCTTTCGGCGTCATGACCAGCCAGGGGGTGGCGAGCGCGCGCCACTCCCAGACCGCCAGGAGCTGGTCGAGGTGGCCGGCGCCGCGCAGCCAGGGCGGCAGCGGCTGGCCCCTCGGCCCCTGGTCCAGCCGCAGGATGTCGTGGGTCGGCTGGAACCGCTCCAGCAGCCGGTCCAGCACGCCGGGGCGATAGATGTCGTGGGTCTCGACGATGATGCTCATGGCGGCGATCGCCGGCGCCAGGTCGGGGCGCAGGAGATCGTCCTCGGCGCCTTCGACATCCATCATCAGCAGCGCGCGGCGGCCGGCGAACTCCGCCAGCCCCTGGGGCGTGAAGGTCTCGCGCACCACCACCCGCTCGGCGACCCCGTTGCGCTGGGCGAGCTCGGCGCAGGCGGCCCGCGCCCTGGCGTTGATGTCGTAGGCGTAGACGGTGGCGGCGGGCATGCGCCGGGCCAGGCCGACCGCATAGTAGCCCTCGGCGCAGCCCACATCGACGACGCAGTCCAGGCCCATGGCGATGAAGGCCTCCAGGTGCGGGTGCAGCTCGGACTCATAGGTCCCGATCAGGCGCGGGGCGATGGCGCCCTCGGTGGCCTCGCGCCGATATTCCATGCCCGCGAACGGCCCCTGGTAGATGGTCAGCCCGTGATGGCGGACCTGGGCGTCGACCACCATCGAGGCGCGCCACAGAGCCAGCACCCGCAGCGCCTGGTTGAGCTGCACCGGGTCGGCGAGCGGGGGGTCGCGCGCCAGCCGCTCGCGCAGCCATTTCACCACGTCATCCATGTAGGACATGGCGCCAGCTTAGCCGTGTCGCGCCCGCCGATGAAGGGTCGCTAGACCATCCCCTCCGCCACCGCGTGCAGCCGCGCGTAGGCGCCGCCCTTGGTGACCAGCTCGGCGTGGCGGCCTTCCTCCACCACCCGGCCGTTCTCGAACACCAGGATGCGGTCGGCGTGGCGGATGGTGGAGAGACGGTGGGCGATGACGATGGTGGTCCGCCCGCTCATCAGCTCCTCCATGGCCGCCTGCACGTGGCGCTCGGTCTCCACGTCCAGCGACGAGGTGGCCTCGTCCAGCACCAGGATCGGGGCGTCGGCCAGGAAGGCGCGGGCGATCGCCACCCGCTGGCGCTCGCCGCCGGAGAGCTTGACGCCGCGCTCGCCCACCAGGGTGTCGTAGCCCTTGGGCAGGGCGGCGATGAAGTCGTGCGCCCGGGCCCGCCGGGCCGCCAGCATCACCTCCTCGCGGGTCGCGTCCGGCCGCGCGTAACCAATGTTCTCGGCGATGGTGCGGTGGAACAGGGCCGGGTCCTGCGGCACCACGGCGATGGCCTGCCGCAAGCTCGCCTGCGCCACCTTGGCCACGTCCTGGCCGTCGACCAGGATGCGGCCGCCCTGCAGGTCGTAGAGGCGCTGGATCAGCTTCACGAAGGTGGACTTGCCGGCGCCGGTGGGACCCACCAGCGCCACCCGCTCGCCCGGCGCCACCACCAGGGTGAAGTCGCGGTAGAGCGGCTCGGCCGCGGCGCCGTAGCCGAAGGTCACCCGATCGAAGACGATCTCGCCCAGCTCGCCGCGGAAGGCCGGGGCGGCGGGGGCGTCCGGGGCCTGGGGCGGCGTGCGCGCGAAGCCCGCCACGTCCTCCACGTCGTTCAGCCCCTTCTGCAGCATGCGGATGTTCTCGCCGATGTTGCGCAGGTAGCCGCTCATCATCATGAACGAGGTGATGGCGAAGGCGACGTCGCCGGCGGTGGCTTCCCCGCGCATCCACAGCCGCAGCAAGAGGCCCGTGAGCCCCGCCTGCAGCACCACCAGCAGCAGGTTGTGCCAGAGCCACAGGTCGATGTAGCGCGTCCAGGCGTCCAGCGCCGCCTGGCGCCACTGCTTGGTCACCGTGGCGATGCGCGCCTCCTCGCGGGCCTCGGCGCCGAAGCTCTTCACCGTCGGGTTGGAGGAGATGGCGTCGGCCAGCGCCCCGCCGATCCGCGAATCCAGCGCCACCTGCCGGGTGTTGGCGGGCTTGGCGTAGCGCTCGGTGAGCAGGATGTTGGAGGCGATGTAGAGCCCCACCACCGCCAGCGAGAACAGGCCGACGCTGGGCCAGCGCAGGATCATCGAGACCGACAGCCCCACCAGCACCAGCACCGCCGGCCCCAGCCACAGCACCGCCGCGTCCGAGACCTGGTCGTAGCCGTGCATGGCCCGGGTCAGCCGCCGGACGGTGGCGCCGCCGAAGGTGTTGGCGTGCCACTCGGCCGAGAAGGCCTGCACCCGCTGGAAGCCTTCGTTGGTCATCTCCTCCATGTTGCTGGCCGCCAGCGGGTTCCAGAACCGGAAGGCGACGTTGCGGATCAGCGAATAGGCCAGGTAGACGCCCACGAAGACCGCCCACGCCTTCCAGGCGGCGGAGGCCTGCGAGGGGCCGCCGGCCAGGGAATCCACCAGGGCGCCGGCGGCCCAGGGCATGGCCAGGTCGAAGCCGATGGCCACCAGGGTCAGCCCCACCGAGGCGCTGAGCAGCACCCTGCGGCGCAGCCAGAAGCCCATGATGAAGCCCATCACCTGGCGGTTGGAGAGCCGCTGCTCGCGCGGCTCTTCGAGGTCCTCGTACTGTTCGCTCATCCCTTGCGTTCCCGTGACTTCAGGTGGGCGCGCAAGGCCTTGCTGCGGCTGGCCCAGACCTTGCGGCCGGCGGCGCGCGCCCGGGGGTCCTCCTTGCGCTCCACATGCGCCAGCTCGCGCTGGAGCTTGCGAAAGCCGGCCAGCCGGTCCTCGTCCAGCGCGCCCGCGGCCACGGCGGCCTGCACCGCGCAGCCGGGCTCGGCCTGGTGGCGGCAGTCCGAGAAGCGGCAGGCCTGCGCCAGGGCCTCGATGTCGGCGAAGGTCGCGGCGACCCCGGCGTCGGCGTCCCACATCCCCAGCTCGCGCATGCCGGGCGTGTCCAGCAGGAGGCCGCCCGAGGGCAGCAGCACCAGCTCCCGGTGGCTGGTGGTGTGGCGGCCGCGCGCGTCGTGCTCGCGGACCGCCTGCACGGCCATGCGGCTTTCGCCGGCCAGGGCGTTGACCAGGGTCGACTTGCCCACGCCGGAGGAGCCCAGCAGCACCGCCGTGCGCCCGGCCGGCAGGTGGCCCGCCAGCGCCGCCAGGCCCTCGCCGGTGAGCGCCGAGACCGCCAGCACCGGGACGCCCCGGGCGACGGCCTCCACCTGGCCGCGCGCCTCCGCCACGTGGTCGCAGAGGTCGGCCTTGGTGAGCACGACCACCGGCGTGGCGCCGCTCTCGTAGGTCAGCGCCAGGTAGCGCTCGATGCGGCGCAGGTTGAGGTCGGCGTTGAGCGAGGCGGCCAGGAAGGCGATGTCGACATTGGCCGCCACCACCTGGGTCCCGACCCCGCCCGCGGCCTTGCGGGTGAAGGCGCTTGCGCGGGGCAGCAGGCGGTTGATGGTCGCCGTCCCTTCGCCGGGGCGGGCGGTCGCTGCGACCCAGTCGCCGGTCACGGGATGCTCGCCGGCCTGCGCCTCATGGACGAAGCGGCCGGAAAGCTCGGCTGTGAGCTCGCCCAGCGGGGTCGCCAGGCGATAGAGGCCGCGTTGCTGCACGACGACGCGACCCGGGGTCAGGCCCTGGGCGGCGTCGGGGATGAAATCTTGCTGGAGGCGGTCGCTCCAGCCGTAGCTCGTAAGCACGGGGGTGATCCTTCGGACGGATGGCCTGGAAAGGCGCCGGCCGAAGGGCTCGTCAGGGCGAGCTCAGTCGGCCGCGCGGCGCGGGAGGAAACGTTCGGCAGCGGGCATCAAACATTCCTCCTTTCCGTCGCAGGTGAGGACGCCGGAAGCTAGGCGCGAGGGACGGCGGCGTCAACCGTCGGATGCGAACGTTCCCGCCCGTCCGCGGATCGGCTAGAAGGCGGCGATGTCCACGCCCCTGCCCGATGCTGCGCCGGCCAACTGGGTCGACCGATCGGCGCCGGCGGCCTTGCGGCCGTGGCTGCGGCTGGGCCGGCTCGATCGGCCGACGGGGATCTGGCTCCTGATGCTGCCGGGCTGGCAGGGGGCGGCGCTGGCGGCCGCCGCCGCCGGGGGGCCGCCGGACCTGCTGCTGCTGGCGAAGGTGTTCGCCGGCGCGGCGCTGATGCGGGCGGCGGGCTGCGCCTATAACGACATCGTCGACCGCGACATCGACGCCAAGGTGGCGCGCACGGCCGGCCGGCCGATCCCCTCGGGCCAGATCAGCGTCAGGCAGGCCTGGGCGTTCCTGGCCGGATGCAGCCTGGCGGCGCTGGCGATCCTGCTGACGATGCCGCCGCTGGCGATCGGGCTAGGGGTGGGCTCGCTGGCGCTGGTGGCGGCCTATCCGTTCATGAAGCGGATCACCTGGTGGCCGCAGGCCTGGCTGGGCCTGACCTTCAACTGGGGCGCGCTGCTGGGCTTCGCGGCCTCGGGCCAGCTGCAGGCGCCGGCGCTGCTGCTCTACGCCAGCGGCCTGTTCTGGACCCTGGGCTACGACACCATCTACGCCATCCAGGACCTGGAGGACGACGCCCTGGCCGGGGTGAAGTCCTCCGCGCGGCGGCTGGGCGCGGCCGCGCCGCGGGCGGTGGCGGGGTTCTACGCGATCAGCTTCGCCCTGCTGCTGGCCGCCGGCTGGGGCGCAGGCCTGTCGCCGCTGTTCTTCGGCGTCGCCGCCGCGGCGGCCCTGCACCTCGGCTGGCAGGCGGCGCGGGTGCGGGTGGACGATCCCGCCCAGGCGCTGGCGCTGTTCAAGGCCAATGGCTGGACGGGCCTGCTGGTCTTCGCCGCCATCGTCGCCGGGGCCGCATGATCCTCGACCGCCGCGCCTTCATCCTGGAAAACACCCGCCTGCAGGCGCCGCCGCATACGCCGGAGCTGACCCTGCACCTGGCCGACGAGGTCACGCCGATCTGGCGGATGACCGAGGAGGCGCTCTCCGAGATCGGCCTACAGCCGCCGTTCTGGGCCTTCGCCTGGGCCGGCGGCCAGGCGCTGGCGCGCTATGTGCTCGACCGGCCGGAGCTGGTGCGGGGGCTGCGGGTGCTCGACTTCGCGTCCGGCTCCGGGATCGTCGGGATCGCGGCGGCGAAGGCGGGCGCGGCCCAGGTGCTGTGCGCCGACATCGACGGCTTCTGCGGCGACGCCGCCAGGCTGAACGCGGCGGCCAACGGCGTGACAGTCGAGGTCACCGACGTCGACCTGCTGGACGCCGCCGCGCCGGCGGCGGACGTCATCCTGGCGGCGGACATCTGCTACGAGAAGCCGCTGGCGGAGCGGGTGATGGCCTGGCTCGCCGAGGCCAGGGCGGCGGGCGCGGTGGTGCTGATGGGCGATCCCGGCCGCAGCTACTTCCCACGCACGGGCCTGGTGAAACTCGCCGAATACCAGGTGGCGACCACGCGCGAGCTGGAGGACTTCGAGGTCAAGAAGACGGCGGTCTGGACTCTGCCCGGCTAGCGCGCTACGAACCGGAACAAACAACGAACAAGGAGGCCGCCATGCGCGAGGACGGACGGATCGACTATGTGGAGTTCGCCGGCGGCGACCTCACGGCGGCGAAGGCCTTCTACCGGGCCGCGTTCGGCTGGGCGTTCACCGACTACGGCCCGACCTACGCGGCGTTCGGCGCGGCGGAGACGGGACTGGACGGCGGCTTCCAGGCCGATGCGCACGAGGCGCCGGCGGCGGCGCTGGTGGTCCTCTACGCCCGCGACCTGGAGGCCATGGCCGCCAGGGTGCAGGCGGCCGGCGGGGCGATCGTGCGGCCGATCTTCAATTTCCCGGGCGGGCGGCGGTTCCACTTCCGCGACCCGGCCGGGAACGAACTGGCGGCGTGGTCGGAAGCTTAGGGATTTGACGGCAACCTGCCGTTGAACCGGCGAGGAGGCCGGGGCGGTCGTCGACATGAAAGATGGCGAACCCTGGCAGCATATCGGGGGCATGCTCACCTGCAAGATTAGCCCGACAGCGCCCTGGACTTCCTGTCCCTGAAGCCCGGCCCCTGAGCGCCGTCGCCGAACCGTCACGCGCAGCCGCTATCGTCCTTCCCCGGACAATCGGAAGGCGCGCATGGTCGCGGACGGCAAGAGCTGCGGAAGCTGCGGCATGTGCTGCAAGCTGCTGGGGGTGGACGCGGTGCAGAAGCCGCCCGGAACCTGGTGCCAGCACTACATGCGCGGCCAGGGCTGCGGGATCTACCACGAGCGCCCGAAGGCCTGCGCCAGCTTCGAATGCCTGTGGCTGGACTCCGACAAGCTGGACGACGCCTGGCGGCCCGACCGGGCGAAGTTCGTGATGTACACCGAGCGCGAGGGCCTGCGGCTGAACGTGATCGTCGATCCGGCCAGCCCCACCGCCTGGCGGCGCGAGCCCTACTATTCGCGCATCAAGGCCATGTCGCAGCGGACGGCCGAGGGCTGCGAGCTGGTGGTCTGCGTCGGCGAGCGCCGCATCGTGGTCTTCCCGCACGAGGACGTGGACCTGGGTCTGGTCGATCCGGAGCACAAGATCGTCTCCGGCTTCGCCCTGCGCGACGGCGAGCGTGTGCCCTACGCCATGGTGCTGAGCGACGCGCCGGCCGCCTGAAGCGCTTCCGCCCGGCGGCGGCGCGGGGCAGACTGGCGGGCCGGACGAGGAGCCGCCATGACCGAAGACGAGATGCGCGCCATCGTGACAGCCTTCCCCGGCGTCGAGGAAGGCTCCAGCTACGGGCGGCCGTCCTTCAAGGTGAAGGGCAAGTTCCTCACCCGCCTGCGGAAGGAGGACGCCAGCCTGGTGATCGTCGGCGTCAGCTTCGACGAGCGCGAGATGCTGATGGAGGCCGAGCCCGGCACCTTCCACATCACCGCCCACTACAAGGACTATCCCAGCGTGCTGGCGCGCATGGCCACCCTGCACCCCGGCTCGTTCCGCAACTTCATTGAGCGGCGCTGGCGCACGCTCGCCCCCAAGGCGCTGGTCAAGGCCTATGACGCGGAGCGCAAGGCTAGAGCGTGACAGCTTCAAGTGGATACCGGTTGAAGCGCCCGTCACGCTCCAACTCCTGGAAGATAGGCGCCTCGTGACGGACTGTTCACCCTAATCGGCGATGACGGATCCCGCGCAACAGGGCGGCGGGATGACCGAGGCGGTCGCGAGCGGACGGATCGAGCGGGCGGCGGGCTGGAAGGTCCGGCCGGTGCTGGTCGCCGTGGCGGCCCTGGGGGCGCTGGCGGTCGGAGCCGAGCGGCTCTGGCTCGCGCTGGCCCAACCCCTGTGGTTCGACGAGACCTGGACCGGCGCCATCGCCGCCGCGCCCGGCTGGCGCGCCTTCGCCCGCGAGGTCTGGCTCGACTGCAACGCGCCGCTCTATTACCTGGTGATGCGCCTGTGGACGGCGGTGTTCGGGGTCTCCAACCTGGCCCTGAAGGCGCCGGGGCTGATCGCCGTGGTGGTCGCCGCCGCCCTGCCGCTGCTGGTCCGCATCCGCGGGCTCTCATTCGAGGCGCGGCTGACCTGGGCGGCGCTGCTGTTCGCCTGGTGGGGCGTCGACAACTTCCTGGACGCCCGCTGCTACGGGCTGCTGTTCGCGCTCGGCGTCCTGCAGGCCCTGGCCTTCGCCCGCCTGATCGCCGAGCCCAGCCGCGGGGCCGCCTTCGCCTGGTGCGCGGCCGCCTCTCTGGCGATCCTGACCCAGTACTACGCCATCTTCCCGACCGCCGTGCAGGGGTTGATCTATCTGGCGCTCCATCGCCAGCGGGCGCTGCGCGCCTGGCCGGCGGCGCTGGCTTTCGCGCCGGCCTTCGGCTGGATCGCCGTCCATGCGCCCCGGCTGGCGCAATACGCCGGCGGCGACGTGGCCTGGCATCCGCGCCTTACGCCGGCGGAGGCCCTGGACCTGGCCGCCTTCACGGTCGGCCCGCCCAGCGCCGGCGCGCTGGCTCTGCTGGGGCTGGTGCTCGTCACGGCGGTCCTGGCCTCGCGCCGGGCGCCGGGGGGCGAACGCGACGAACCGGCCGGGGGCGCCACCCCGCTGGCCTGGACCGCCGCGTCCGGGGCGATCGCGCTCGTCCTCGTGCTGGCCTCGGGAATGCTGCGGCCCACCCTGACGGCGCGCTACCTGATCCCCGAGGCGCCCGCCATGCTGCTGGGCGTGGTCCTGCTGGCCCGGACCGCGCGGCGGGCGCACCTGGGCTATCTCGGCCTCGCGATCCTCTACGTCGGCCTGGCGGTGCGCCCGCCCGCCGCCGTCGCCGCCGCCGCCCGCGACCTCAGCCCCTACGGCCTGGAGGTCGCCTCGCAGCGGCTGCTGGCCCGGGGCGTCACCGACGTGACCTTCATCTGGGACCATCCGGCCGCGCGGATCATCGACCCCGGCTCGTTGAGGCGGGTCGGCGGCTTCTTCTTCGGCCGCGCCGGCGCGCAGGTGCGGGTGACGCCGCTCTATGTCAGCGCCGCGCGCGACCCCAACGCCCAGGCGCTCGCCGCCGCGACCGGCGAACACCCGGGGATCCTCTGGATCTTCGACCGCGCCGGCCGCACGGCGGCCCATCGCTATCCCCCGGCCATCGACCGGCTGGACCCGCGGTGGTCGTGCGAGACCCTGGGCGAGGGCGTGGTCGGCGTCGTCGCCTGCGCGCGCCGGTAGAGTCTTTGGTCTCTTCAACGGGACCAAAGACTCTCAATCAAAAGTTTCGAGCGTGATGGCCGCCGGAACCGGCTTCCACTTCCGGCTATCACGCTCGAGTTGGCGGCTTGTTCAGACTCCCGCGCTAGGCTTGCGCACATGACCCTCGTGGACGCCCTTCCCGCAGCGCTGAACGCCGAGCCGCTGCACCGGCCGGCGATGGCGGCGCGCTCGCGCGCCGGCAAGACGCTCTCCATCATCGTGCCGATGCACAACGAGGCGCCGGGGCTGGCCGAGCTGTTCCGCCGCCTCGACCTCGTCACCGCGCGCCTGGGCGTGGCGGTGGAGATCGTCTGCATCGACGATGGCAGCCGCGACGCCACCCTTTCCCTGCTGCGCGAGCGGGCCGGCCGCGACCCCCGCGTCAAGGTGGTGGCCTTGGCCCGCAACTTCGGCAAGGAGGCCGCGCTCACCGCCGGCGTCGACGCCGCGTCCGGCGACATGGCCGTGCCCCTCGACGCCGACCTGCAGGACCCGCCCGAGCTGATCGCCGAGTTCCTGACCCTCTGGGAGCAGGGCTTCGACGTGGTCTATGGCGTGCGCGCCGACCGCAGCAGCGACAGCTTCCTCAAGCGGCTCACCGCCGGCCTGTTCTACCGGGTGTTCAACGGCGTCTCGGACCACCCGATCCCGGCCAGCACCGGCGACTTCCGGCTGATGGACCGCCAGGTGGTGGAGGCGATCCGCCGCCTGCCCGAGCGCAACCGCTTCATGAAGGGGCTGTTCGCCTGGGTGGGCTTCCGCCAGGTGGGCGTGCCCTATGTGCGTCCGGCCCGGGAGGCCGGGATCACGTCCTGGGGCTATCTGAAGCTGTTCCGCTTCGCCTTCGACGGCATCACCGCGTTCTCGACCGCGCCGTTGCGGATGTGGACCGGCCTGGGCCTGGCCACCGCCGCCGTGGCGCTGATCGCGGCCGCGGGCCTGGTGGTCCGGGTGCTGATCGTCGGCCGCGAACTTCCCGGCTACGCCTCGCTGATGGTGGTGATGCTGTTCGGCTTCGCCGTGCAGATGGTCGCCTTCGGGGTGCTGGGCGAATATGTCGGCCGCCTCTACGAGGAGGTGAAGGGCCGCCCCGTCTACCTGGTGCGCGAGCGCCTGGGCTTCGACGCCTGATGGACCGCGCCGTCTATGACCAGATGCGCAAGGTGGAGCAGGACCACTGGTGGTTCGCCGCCCGCCGCGAGATCCTCGCCCGGCAGATCGAGGCCCTGGACCTGCCGGCCGGGGCGCGGATCCTGGAGGTGGGCTGCGGCACCGGCGGCAACCTGGCCATGCTGGGCCGCTACGGCCAGGTGACCGGGCTGGAGCCCGACGCCGACAGCCGCGCCTACGCCGCCGAAAGGACCGGCGCCTCGGTGATCGACGGCGCCCTGCCGCAGGGGCTGCCGGAGCCCGGCTACGACCTGGTGGCCGCGCTGGACGTGATCGAGCACGTGGACGCCGACGCCGAGGCGGTGGCGGCGATGGGGGCGTTGCTGAAGCCCGGCGGCGCCCTGGTGACCACGGTGCCGGCCCATGGCTGGCTGTGGAGCCGGCACGACGAATTGCACCACCACAAGCGCCGCTATGGGCTGAACGCCTACCGCCGGCTCTTCCAGGCGGCCGGGCTGACGGTGCGCAAGGCCAGCTACTTCAACAGCCTGCTGTTTCCCGCCATCGCCTTCGCCCGGGCTTTGAAGGCCCTGCCGGGGGTCAAGGCGCCGGACGACGACACCCTGCCGCCGCCGGCGCTGAACGGCCTCCTGCGCCGCATCTTCGCCGCCGAGGCGCCGCTGCTCCGGCGGGCCAACCTGCCGCTCGGCGTCTCGATCCTGCTGGTCGCCGAACGGCCGGCCTAAGCCGCCTCGCGCACCGAGGCGTGGCGAGCGTAGAGGAACTCGATCACCGCGTGGCGGGCGGCGACGTAGGGCGCCGTGGCGTCCACCGCGATCCGGTTGCGCGGCCGGTCGAGGCCCACCGTGGCGATCTCTCCGATCGTGGCGGAGGGCCCGTTGGTCATCATCACGATGCGGTCGGAGAGCAGCACCGCCTCGTCCACGTCGTGGGTGATCATCAGCACCGTATTGCCGAGCTTGGCGTGGATCTCCATGACGCTGTCCTGCAGGTTGGCGCGGGTCAGGGCGTCCAGGGCGCCGAACGGCTCGTCGAGCAGCAGCACCTTGGGCTCCATGGCCAGCGCCCGGGCCAGACCGACCCGCTGCTTCATGCCGCCGGAGATCTCGCTGGGGCGCTTGTCCTTGGCGTGGGCCATCTGCACCAGGGCGAGGTTGTGCAGGGTCCAGGCGTGGCGCTCCTGGCGGCTCTTGGACTTGAACACCTTGTCGACGCCCAGGCGGACGTTCTCGTAGACGCTCAACCAGGGCAGCAGGGAGTGGTTCTGGAACACCACGGCCCGGTCGGGGCCGGGGCTTTCCACCGCGGTCCCGTCGAGGATCACCGCCCCGGTGGTGACCGGCAGCAGGCCCGCCACCACATTCAGCAGCGTGGACTTGCCGCAGCCGGAGTGGCCGATGATGGAGACGAACTCGCCGCGGTCGAGCTGCAGGTTCACCTCGCGCAGCACCTCGGAGCTCTTGTTCCCGTCGCGGAAGGTGATCCCCAGGTTCTCGATGGACAGATAGGCTTTGGACATGGCTGGACCCTTCAGTTCGCAGAGGCGCCGCGGGAGACGATGTGGCCCAGCAGGGCGATCAGCCGGTCGAGGGCGTAGCCGACCAGGCCGACCCAGACGAGGGCCACGATGATGTCGGAGATGCGGGACGAATTGTACTGGTCCCAGATGAAGAAGCCGACGCCGACGCCGCCCAGCAGCATCTCCGAGGCGATGATGGCGAGCCAGCTCATGCCGACGCCGATGCGCAGGCCGGTGAAGATATAGGGGGTCGCGGCCGGCAAGAGGATCGTGAAGAAGTACTCGATCGGCGACAACCGCAGCACCCGGCCGACGTTGCGGTAGTCCTGCGGGATGTTGCGCACGCCGACCGCGGTGTTGATCACCACCGGCCAGATGGCGGTGATGAAGATCACGAACAGGGCCGAGGGGTTGGCTTCCCGCAGCGCCGCCAGAGAGATCGGCAGCCAGGCCAGCGGCGGCACGGTGCGCAGCACCTGGAAGATCGGATCGAGCCCGCGGTGGAACAGCCGGCTGGAGCCTACCAGCACGCCCAGGGCGATCCCCACGACGGCGGCCAGGCCGAAGCCGATCGCCACCCGCTTCAGGCTGGTGACCGCGTGCCAGAACAGGCCCTTGTCGACCCCGCCGTGGTCGAAGAACGGATTGAGGATCAGGTCCTTGGATTCCAGCCACACCCGGCTGGGCGGCGGCAGGCCCGAACTCGCTCCGCTGGCCAGCGCCTCCCAGACGGCGAGCGCGATCAGCAGGGTGACGGCGGGGGGCAGCGTCACCGCCGCGAACCCGCTCAGGCGCTCCCGCAGCCGGCCGTCCGCGAAGGTGGCGCGACGCGGCAAGGCGAGCACGTCGGCCGGCGGGGCCGGCGGGGGCTTGGCCGATGGGGCCGGTGTGATCGAAAGGGCTGGCAGGCTCATGGGATCGCTCCTTCGGATCGCCGTCAGACGAGCTTCTTGATGGGCTGGCTGGCGAGGTAGGCGGCGGGGTTGGACGGGTCGAAGACCTTGCCGTCGAAGAACTTCTCGGGACCGCGGTTGTCGGAGGCGGGCGCCGCGACGCCCAGGTCCTTGGCGGCCGCGCGCCAGATGTCGGCGCGGTTGACCTTGTTCACCAGCGCCATCTTGTTGGTGGACGCCGGCAGCACGCCCCAGCGCACATCCTCGGTGAGGAACCACAGGTCGTGGGACTTGTAGGGGAAGGAGGCGTTGTCAGCCCAGAACTTCATGACGTGGCCGGAGCCCTTGAGGGCGCGGCCATCGCCATAGTCCACCGTGCCCTGCAGCCGGGGCAGGATGTCGCCGATCGGCACGTTGATGTATTGGCGGCCGGAGACGATCGAGCACATGGCCGGGCGGTTGGCCATCTTGTCGCACCACTGGGCCGCCTCCATCACCGCGGCGGTGATCGCCTGGGCGGCCCGGGGGTATTTGGCGACCCAGTCGGCGCGCATGCCGAGCGCCTTTTCCGGATGGTTCATCCAGATCTCGGAGGTCAGGCATGCGGTGTAGCCGATCTTCTGGTTGACCAGCTGGCCGTTCCAGGGCTCGCCCACGCAGAAGGCGTCCTGGGTGCCGGCCTTCATATTGGCCACCATCTGCGGCGGCGGGATCACGATGGTGGAGACGTCGGTCTCCGGATTGATGCCGCCGGCCGCCAGCCAGTAGCGGATCCACAGGTCGTGGGTGCCGCCCCGGAAGGTCATGGCGACCTTGGCCGTGTTGCCTGCGGTTTTCAGCTGCGCGAACTTGGCCTTGGCGCCGGCGCTGTCCAGGCCGACCTTCACGGCCTTCAGGTCGTTGCCGACGCTGATCGCCTGGCCGTTCAGGTTCAGGCGCGCCAGCAGGTTCATCGGCAGCGGCCGGCCACCCGTGGCGACGCCGGTGGTCAGCAGGTAGGGCAAGGGCGACAGGATGTGCGCCCCGTCGATGCCGCCGCCGCCGGAGCCCAGCACCAGGTTGTCGCGGGTGGCGGCCCAGGAGGCCTGCTTGAGCACCTCCACGTCGGGCAGGCCGTGCTTGGTGAAGTAGCCGCGCTCCTTGGCGATGATCAGCGGCGAGGCGTCGGTGAGCGCGATGAAGCCCAGGCGGGCCTTGCTGACTTCCGGCCCCGGGCCGGCCGCGAAGGCGCCGGAGGGCAGCAGGGCCTTGGCGGCGGCGATGGTGGCCGCCGCGGCGGTGAGCGCCCCGCGGCGGGTGAGCTGCGCCTGGGGAACGGCGAGGGTCTTGGCTTTGGTCATGACAATTTCGTCCGTAATCGGATGGATTGGGTCAGAGCTTGTATTCGAGGGTGAACCAGATCTTGGTCCGGGCCGGCGGCGGCGTGGCCGTGCCCACGGGGACCGCGCGGACCCGCTCGAAGTCGGCGTACTTCAGCGCCGCCGTGAGCTTGGGGTTGATCGCGGCCTGGATCTGGGCGTCCCACTCGTGGCCGAGGTCGGCGCCGGTCCGCTGGTCGTCGAAGTCATGGTAGCGGACGATGATGTCGGTGTTGAACCAGTAGGTGAGCTTGAACCGCGGCTTGATGTTCAGGCTGAAGTTCAGGTCCTTCAGGCCGTCGACGAAGCCCTTGTTGCCGCCCAGCGGCTGAACCCAGGCGTCGGCCCAGCCCTGGAAGGCGTGGGTGGTGGCCAGCGGCGTGGTGAAGCCGCGGGTCCCGTTCCCCTCGAGCTCTTCGTAGGAGACCTTGGCGGTGTAGATGTCGAAGGTCCCGGCGACATCGCCGCCCCAGTAGTCGAGACTGTAGTCCGTCGTGTTGTGGCGATAGTCGCGCTGGTTGGCCCAGGTGGCGTTATAGGCGACCTGGAACAGGCCGACCCAGGTCTTGCCCGAGGCCTTCACCCCCTTGGTGATCGAGGAATTGGCGGCCGAATTGCTGAAATCCAGGGCGTAGACGAAGCCCTGCAGCTTCAGGGGCTCGGCGAGCGACCAGGTGGCGTTGAAAAGGTGGCTGTCGGAATCCCAGTCGCGCAACTCGCCCAGGATGCGGTTGACGTGGGTGACATAGGCGTAGGTCGCCTTGAACTTGCCCCAGGCCGCGTCGGCGCGCACGGCGTCGAAGGTCTGCTCGTCCTGGCGCCAGCCGACGTTGCCCACGAACCGCTGGTCGTCGATCAGGATCCGTTGCCGGCCGCCGACGACCTGCAGGGCGGCGCTGGGCGTCCAGGTGAGCTGCAGCCGGTTGAGCTCGGTGACGTCGGGGTCGTTGATCAGCGGATAGCGGGCCTTGTCCGCCCCATTGAGCGGCGGCGTGGTCGCACCCGGCACGTTGACGGCGTAGTGCTCCGACCCGACCTGGCGGACGTCCTCGAACTCCACGAGGCCCTTGACCCCGTGCCAGTCGCCGGTCTCCCAGCCCAGCCGGGTGCGGACGGTGAAGGCCTCGCCCCGCCGGGTGAGTACAGCGGTGCGCTTCTGGTCCACGTCCTCGTAGCGGGCGCGCACCTCGAGCAGCAGCTTGCCGCCCATGATGGCGTCGCTGATCGTCGGCGCGGCCGCGGGCGGGGCGGCCGGTTCCGGCGGCGCGGGCTCGGCCGCGGGCGGCGGAGCCGTGGCGTCGGTCCCCTCGCCCATCCCATCCTGGGCGGGCGGGGCTTCGGCGGCGGGACTCTCGGCGGGCGGCGCCTGAGCCGCCGCAGCGGTCCCCCAGGCCAACAAGGCGAGCGTCGTCGCGCGCGCAAGAGCGCGTTTGTGCATCATCACGGCTATCCCCAAGCCAAAAAAAAGACGCCCGGCAGGGCGTTCACCCCGCTCGGACGTCGGTGTCCATTGGTGACCCGGCGCGGCGCGCCGACGGCCGTCTCGGCCGGATGCGAAGCTTCATTGCCCCGCTTGTCGTGAACTAATCCGCCACGGCGTGGTCACTGCTGCAACTGCGAAACGCCCGGCGTTGCGGCATTCTGTCCGATCTGAAACAAATGCCCAGGCCGTGGGCGCCCATTTCGGTTGCAACGCACAATGATTGTGCGCGCGCCGCCGGGGCGCCCGGGGAATCACCGTCGGACGCGGCTGATCTCGAAGCCCGCTGCGTATCGCCCGGGCTGGACGGCGTCGAAGCGCCGGCCGTCGATGAAGGTGTCCGGCGCCATGGGGATCGGCGCGGTGGCCTCGTCCAGCATCCACGGCGCGGTGTGCAGGCCCTCGACCTTCTCGTCGACGATCGGCGCCGGGGCGCCCAGGTCCGCGGCGGCGGCGCGGAACAGGTCGGGCCGATAGGCGCGCTCGGCCGCCGCGGCGATGTCCACGTCCGACGAGATCTGGCCCCACCGCAACATCTGGGTCAGGAACCACACCGCATGGCTGCGCCAGGGGAAGCTGGCTGCGTAGCGGTGGTAGATGATGTAGTCGAGGCTGTCGGGGCCCGGCTCGTCGCGGGCGTAGGGGGGCGAGCCCACCAGCGAGCGGGCGACGATCTCCTGCGGGGCATCGACGTAGCGCTCGTGCGAAAGGATCGCCGCGAGCTCGGCGCGGTTGTGCGGCTCGTCGGCCCAGGCGGCCGCCTGGATGATCGCCCGCAACAGGGCGCGCAGCGCCTCCGGGTGGCGCTCGGCCCAGCCTTCGGTGACGCCGAACACCTTATCCGGGCCGACGCGCCAGACCTCCGAGGCGTAGATCATGATCTCGCCCACGCCGTCGGCCACCGCCTGGGCGTTCCAGGGCGCGCCGACGCAGAAGCCGTCGATGTCGCCAGCCGCCAGCCGGGCGTTCATCCGGGCCGGCGGCACGGCGGTGATGCGCACGTCGCGGTCCGGGTCGATCCCGGCCGCCGCCATCCAGTAGCGGACCTGATAGTTGTGCACCGAGAACGGGAAGACGACGGCGAAGACCAGCGGCGGCTGGCCGGCCTTGCGGCGGGCTTCGACCACCCTGGCCAGGGGCGCGCCCGAGCGCGGACGGGCCGCCATCCCCTCCGGGTCCGCCGCGCGCATGGCGTCGGCGAGCGCCGCCGAGACGGTGATCGCGCTGCCGTTGAGGTTCAGCGACATCGGCGCGATCATCGGGGTCAGTTCGCCGCTCAGCCCCAGGTTCACGGCGATGGGCAGCGGGCCCAGCATGTGGGCGCCGTCGAGGGCGCCCATGGCCACCTTGTCGCGGATGTTGGCCCAGGACACCTCGCGGCTGAGGTCCACCGACAGGCCCTCGCCGTCGAAGAACCCCTTCTCCTTGGCGACCACCAGCGGGGCGCAGTCGTTGAGGGCGATGAAGCCCAGGCGGAACTCACTGCGGCCGTTCACTTGGCCCCTCCCTTCAGCACCCCGGCGAAGGTGAGCAGGTCGTTCGCCACCGCCCCGATCGGCCGGCCGGCGTCCATGGCGAGCTTGCGCAGGATGGCGTAGGCCTGGTCCTCGTCGAGGCCGCGTTCCTTCATCAGCAGCCCCTTGGCGCGCTCCACCGCCTTGCGCGAAGCGAGGTCGGCCTTGGCCTTGGCGAGGTCGGTTCGCAGCTTCTGCATCAGCTCGAAGCGGCTCATCGCCACTTCCAGCACCGAGCGGACGCGCCCGGCCGACAGGCCGTCCACCACATAGGCCGCCACGCCCGCCTCCACCGCCGCCTCGGCCAGGCCGGGCGAGGAACGGTCCACGAACATCACCACCGGGCGCGGATTGGCCTCGGTGGATTCGCGCAGGCTCTCCAGCACGTCGCGGTCGGGACTGTCGCAGGCGATGACGATGACGTCGGGCGCCAGCTCGGCCAACTCGGACTCGACCTCCTCGAATGAGCCCACGCGCCGGACTTCCAGCGGGCGCACATCGCAGAGGCCCTCGGCCACCAGCGCCGCCCGCGCTTCGTCCGGATCGATAATCAGCACTTTCATTGCGCGTCGGCGCCTGTTCCCCTTGTGCGCCTGCATGACGGTCGCGCCCCATCGGCACAATGTCGAACACGGTTCTTCGAAATCTTGGGACGGCGGCGCCCAAGGATCAGGCGCCTGCCCAGGTCGTCTGCCCCTCGGAAGTGGTTAACTCCGCGGCAGCTCCACAAGCGCGTTGGGCAGCTCGTCGGGATTGTCGTCGCGCACCGGAAAATGCGCCGCGAGGACGTCGCCGCACAGCCCGACCGCCTCGGCGAAGCCGGACCCGGGGTCGTCCCGCCGCATCCCGTCGACCAGGGCGGCCATGGCGCGGTCCCAGACCGCCGGCTCCACCCGGCCGGCGATGCCGTCATCGGCGACGATCTCGGCCAGCCGCTCCTCCAGCGAGACGAAGATCAGCACGCCGGTGCGCTCGCGGGTGGCCTGGAGGTTGCGGCCGAAGAACTGCTCGACAGCCCGCTCCCGCACCCGCTGGCGCTTGAGGCCGCCCGGCGTCAGCCGGCGGCGCACCGGCGGGAACGACACCAGCACCGCCGTGAGCCCGAACAGCACGCCCTGCAGCAGGATCGCGCCCACCAGGGCCGCACGGACCGCGCGCTCGGCGGCCTGCGCCGCCGACCAGCCGACGAGGACGTCGGGCGCGGAAATCCGCAGCCCGCCCAGCAGCAGCAGCGCGGGCGCAAGCAGCGCCACCCCCGCCGCCCAGGCCAGCACCACCTCCCGGTAGTCGGACGAGGCGGCGGCGACCACGCAGTAGATCTCGCCGGACGTACGCGACTCGGCGTCCTTGACGGCGGCTTCGACGGCCTGGCGCTGATCCGGCGTCATCATCTCACCAGTGTCCCGAGGCGCCGCCGCCGCCGCCCGATCCGCCGCCGCCGGAGAAGCCCCCACCCCCGCCGCCGAACCCGCCGCCGCCAAAGCCGCCGCCTCCGCCGCCCCGGCCGGAGGTCAGGATCGGCAGCAGCCACCACAGGCAGCCACGGCGCCGTCCGGTGAGCCGGCTGAGGATGAAGAACACCACCAGGATGAAGATGATGGTGGGGATCCCGAACCCGTCGCCCTGGGCCTTGGGCTTGGCCACGGCCTGGGCGACCCTGGCCTTGGCCTGGTCGTCGGGGAGCGTGAGCTGCTGGATGAGCGCCTCGGCCCCGGAGACGATCCCGCCCTCCATGTCGCCGGCCTTGAACCGCGGCAGCACCCGTTCCTGCAGGATCACGCTGGACAGCGCGTCGGTGAGCACCGGCTCCAGGCCATAGCCCACCTCGACCCGGACGGCCCGCTCCTTGGGCGCGACCAGCAGGATCACGCCGTTGTTATCGCCCTTCTGGCCGATCCCCCAGGTCCGCAGCAGCTGGTAGCCGTAGTCCTCGATCTCGTAGCCCTGCAGGTCCGGCACGGTGGCCACCACGAGCTGGCGGGTGGTCCTGGCCTCCAGGTCGGCGAGTTCAGTGGTGAGCTTCGCCTCCGCCTGGGGGGAGAGGACGTTGGCGTCATCCACCACCCGCCCGGTGAGCGGCGGGAACTTCGGCGCGGCCGACGCCGGCGCAAAGGCGAGGCAGAGGGTCAGGACCGCGAGGACGAGAAGCCCCCGCGGTCCGGCGCGGCAGGTCACGGGGTGTTCGCGGTCGCGGGCGCAGGAGCCGGCGCGGGCGCCACGGAGACGGAGGGCGCAGGGGCCGGCGTCCCGAAGTCGACCTGCGGGGCGGTCTGGGCCTGGGGCGAGGCCGTGAAGGTCTGCATCGGCTTGGCCCAGCGGTGCACCGTGCCGGCCCAGAACGCCCCGGGGAAGGTGCGGATCTCGGTGTTGTAGTCGCGCACCGCCTCGTTGTAGTCGCGCCGGGCGATGCCGATGCGGTTCTCGGTGCCCTCCAGCTGGCTCTGCAGGGCCAGGAAGTTCTGGTTCGACTTCAGGTCGGGATAGCGCTCGGAGATCACCATCAGCCGGCCCAGCACGCCGGAGAGGTTGTCCTGCGCCGCCTGATACTTCTGGAAGGCCGCCGGGTCGGTCAGGGTGGAGGCGTCGACGCGGGTCTGGGTGGCCGAGGCTCTAGCCTGGGTCACCGCCACCAGCACGTCGCGCTCCTGGGCGGCGTAGCCCTTCACCGTGGCGACCAGGTTGGGGATCAGGTCGGCCCGGCGCTGGTACTGGTTCTGCACCTCGGCCCACTGGGCCTTGGCCTTCTCCTCCTTGGTGGGGATGGTGTTGATCCCGCAGCCGACCACCAGCAGGGGCGCGAGGACGATCAGGGCGGCGCGCCCCAGGCGGGACATGAAAGTGGTCAAATCAGGGCTCCCCGAGCAGGCCGGCAGTCAAGAAAACGTATGTGGACCCCGCCTTGATCCAGCGCAACGGAGCGCGATAGATCGCGGCCCTCCCCAGCGTTGTGTTGTGCCGCGTCCGCCATGCCTGAGTTGCGTCCCTACTATTCCGAACGTGGCCTGAGCGCGCGCTACTATGACCTCATCACCGAGCACGACCCGAGCCTGGAGGGCGACGTCGCTCTCTACGCCGGGCTCGCGCCGGCCGGCGGCTCGGTGCTGGAGCTGGGCTCCGGAACCGGACGGGTGGCCTTCGCCCTGGCCGCCCTGGGCTTGCGGGTGGAGGGAATCGACCTGGCCCCGGCGATGATCGCCCTGGCCGAGGCCAAGCGCGCCGAACTGGATCCGGCCGTCGCCCGACGGGTCGGCTTCCGCCGCGGCGACATGGCGGCGATCGACCTCGGCCGCACCTTCGATGCGGTGATCTGCCCCTTCTTCGGCCTGGCGCACCTGCCGGGCGGGGCGGCGTGGAAGAACACCTTCAAGGTCATGGCCCGGCACCTGGCGCCGGGCGGGCGCTGCGCGGTGCATCTGCCGCTGACGGAGCGGATGGCCGGCCCCGGTCCGCAGGACCCGTCGCGGCCGGTGATGCGCCTGGCCACCGGCGAGGCGGGCCGGACGCTGGAGCTGTTCGTGCGCGAGCGGCGGTTCCGCCCGGGGATCGGCCGCATGGACCAGGTGCTCGACTACGTGGTCACCGACGCCTTCGGGGCCGTGGAGGCCCGCACCTTCGAGCGCCAGACCTTCTACGCCGCCGACCCGGCGCCCTATGCGCAAGCCGCCGGCCTGATCGCGGACGACGCGCCCGTGCGGCTGGGGGACGTGGGCGACGTCCACATCTTCCGCAAGGCCTAGGCTGAGCCTTGGTTCTGCGGAATCACCGCGCGTGATAGCGTCCGCCGCTCCGGAGGGCGTGGCATGACCGAGAGCATCGACGTGGGGCTGCGCGGGCTCGAGGCCGGCGACAGTGAGCAGGTCCTGGCGTGGCGGAACCTGCCGGAGATCCGGCGCTGGATGTACACCGACCATGTGATCTCGCGCGAAGAGCACGACCGATGGTTCGCAGGGATCTTCGGCGACGCCACCCGGCGCTACTGGATCATCGAACTGGACGGCCGGCCCGTGGGGCTGGCGAACCTCGCCGACATCTCGCGCGCCAACCGGCGGGCGACCTGGGCCTATTATCTCGCCGACCCGGCCGTACGCGGCCGCGGCGTGGGGGCGTTCACGGAGTTCTTCGTCATCGAGCAGGTGTTCGGCCAGCTGGGGCTGAACAAGCTCTGGTGCGAGGTGCTGGTGGAGAACGAGGCGGTCTGGAAGCTGCACGAAGCCTTCGGCTTCCGGCGCGAGGCGCTGTTTCGCCAGCACGTCTGGAAGGACGGCGCGCCCACCGACGTGGTGGGGCTGGGGCTGCTGGCGCAGGACTGGGCGGCGGTGCGCGAGTCCAGCCGCGACAAGCTCGCGGCGAAGGGGCTCAAGGTCTAGGCGCGCCACCGGGCCGGCCTGGGAGCGGCGGACCCAGTCATAAAAAAGGGTGGGGAATTCGGCGCCGCCGCCTTCCCCACCCTCCGCCGGCCCTCCCCTTAAAGGCAGGAAAGCGGATTCTAGCGGTCGCCGTCGGTGGTGTCGGCGACGGCGCCCGGGATGGGTTCGCCGAGGGCGCCGGTGACGATCTCGTCGGTGTCCCTCACCCCCTTGTGCGCTTGGCGCGGACGGGCGTCTTCGGGCTTGGCGTCTTCGGGCTTGTTCGGATCAGACATGCGCGGTCCCTCTGGCATCTCAGCGCGGGCCCTTCGCCCGCGGCCATGCCGCCACGCTACCACCGGCCCGGGAGACTGTCAGCGCCGTTCGAGTCAGGGCCCGGTCCGCACGAAGCATCCACCGGCGGCGGCGGCGGCCCGGCAGAAGGCCTGGGCCTCGGCGACCGTGCGGAAGCCGGCGAACTGCGCGCGGTAGACGGTCTTGCCGCCGACGACGGTCTTGGCCACCCGCGGCGCGACGCCCGCCGGAAGCTCGGCCTTGCCCTGGACGGCTTCGATCCGCTGGCGCGCGCTGGCCTCGCTGGGGGCGGCGGCGACCTGGGCGGTGACGCGGCCGGGCCCGGCGGCGGCGGGCGGCGGGGCGGCGGGCGCTTGCGCCTTGGCAGCCGGCGCCGGCTTGGGGGCGGTCCGCGGCTCGGCCGGGGCGGGCGGGGCCTTGGCCACGACGGGCGGCGGCTTGGGCGCCGGGGCCTTTGGCGCCGGGGCCTTGGCCGTTGCCGTTGGGGCCTTGGCCGCTGGGACGGGCTTGGATGGCGTGGCGACGCCGCGGGCTGCGGCCGCCAGGGGATTGACCGCCTTGCTGTCGCAGACCTTCAGCATGGCGTTGTGGGCCGGGCCGCCGGCGATGGGCTTGATCCAGGCGGGCTGGGCCGAGATGGTCTCGCGGCCGTCGCCGATCAGGTTGCGCTGGGCATAGACCATGGTGCGGCCGAGCCTGGCCATGCGGGTCTTGCAATCCACCTCCACCACCGAAGTCCAGGACAGGGCGTGGTCGTGCTCGTAGGCGGCCCGGCTGAGCGCTTCGGAGCGCAGGTTCACTCTGCGGATGGAAGGGCCCTCGGGCGTCGAGATGGAACTGAGCACGCCGGTCACAGCCGAGGGGGTGACGGCGATCACCGAGTCGGGCTCGATGTCGGTGTTGCGTTTCATCCAGGCGGCGATCTCGGCCGGGGCCAGGGAGGCCGGAAACTCGGGAACGTCGTCGCCCTGGGCCCAGGCGGCCCCGGCGAGGCCGGCGACGACCAGGGACAGGACGGCGAGGCGCAGGGCGCGGGTCATGGTGGGGCCTCCGGGACGAAAGCCGGCGGCGGGCCGGTGCGCGCCGCCGCCTGGAAAGGCGCGCCCACGGCCCTAAGGTTCCGCGCGCGGCTCTGGATCGGGGGGCGTCGGCGCCCGGCGCTGGTTCTGCTGGCGGATCAAGTCGACGATGTGGCGCTGCTCGCGGGCCACCAGCTGGCGGAGACGATCGGCCAGGACATCGGGCATGGCGGGGTCGAGCAGCATGTCCTCGCTCACCGAAAGGCTGTCGAGGAATTTTTCGGCGCTGGCGTCCGGGAGGGCGGCGGCGAGCCAGGCCCCCAGGCCGCGCATGACGTTCTCCATGGCCATGCAACGCACGGCGACATTGTTCTGACGCTCCAGCAGCGTGTCGAACTCGGCGCGGGTCGGCATGGCCGCGGGGTCGCCGAAATGAAGGGAATCGCTCATGGGGGCGCCAATCACACTAAGCCGGCGGCCGCGACCGGCCCCCTCATCGCTATCCGAGGGCTCGAGTCGCCGCAATCGTCCGGGTCGGGAACGTGATCAGCCGGCTTGGCGGAAGAAGGCCCGGAGCGCGGCGAGCGTCTCGGCCGGCTTCTCCTCGGGCAGGAAGTGGCCACAGTCGAGGCTCTGGCCGGTGAGGTCGTCGGCCCAATCGCGCCAGATGCCGAGCACGTCACCCATGGCGCCCACCGCGCCCTTGGCGCCCCAGAGCGCCAGGACGGGGCAGGCGATCTTGCGCTGGCCACGCTGTTCCAGGTCCAGCAGGCGGTCGAAGCTGGCGCCGGCGCGGTAGTCCTCGCAGACGGCGCGAACGGTGAGCGGGTCGGCGTTGCAGCGGATGTAGTCGGCGTAGGCCTCGGGGGCGAAGATCTCCTTTTGGCCACGGAACATGCCCTCGAAGAAGAAATACTCCGGGTCTCGGCCGATCACCGTCTCCGGCAGCGGCGCGGGCTGGGCCATGAACGCCCAGAACCAGTAGCGCAGGGCGAAGCGGTGGTCGGCCCGGCGCCAGACCTCGCCCGTCGGGATGATGTCCAGCACCGAGATGCGCTCCACCGCCTGCGGGTGGTCCAGCGCCAGGCGGTAGGCGACGCGGCCGCCGCGATCATGGCCGGCGACGCTGAACCTGTCGAAGCCCAGCCGCCGCATGAGGCCGAGCGCATCGCCGGCCATGGCGCGCTTGGAGTAGTTGGCGTGATCCTCCACCGGCTCGGGCTTGCTGCTCTCGCCGTAACCGCGCAGGTCGGGGGCGACGACGGTGAAGTCCCGGGCGAGCTCGCCGGCGATCTTGCCCCACATCATGTGCGTCTGCGGGCAGCCGTGCAGCAGCAGGAGCGGCGGGCCGGAGCCGCCGTGGCGCGCGCGCAGCGTCACCTCGCCCACGTCGACCTTGGAAAGCTGGAAATCCTCGAAGGCCATGGTCCCCTCCCCGATCGGCGTTGCGATGGAGCTATAGACCGGCGCCTGGGCGATCGTCGCGGCCAATGTCCGGTCAGCCGAGGAGGACGACGCCGTCCTCGGCGAGCCGGGCGATGTCGTCCTCGCCGTAGCCGTAGTCGGCGAGCACCTGGGCGGTGTGCTGGCCCACGAGGCCCGCGTCGCCGGTGGTGGTCGAGGAGCGGGAGAACCGGATCAGCGGCTTCAGGCGGGGCACCTCGTCGAGGATCGGGTGGCGCCCCGTGGTGACGAAGTCGCTGAGCACGCCCACGCTGCCCTCGTCCATGTAGTGGCCTTCCACCGGCGCGGCGCCGGATTCCACCAGCGCCACGTCCACGGCGCGCATGGTCGTCTCCCACGCCGCGGCTGTGCGCGTGGCGAAGATCGGGGCGAGTTCAATGGCGAGGGCCGCGTCGTTGGCCTTGCGCGACGCCCCGTCGGCGAACCGCAGATCAGCCGCCAGTTTCGCGCCGCCCGGCAGGGCGCCGGTAAAGCGCGCCCATTCGCGGTCGCTCGGCGCAGCCAGGAACAGCCAGCTGTCGCCGGCCGCCGGGTAGAGCCGGTAAAGCGCGCTGAAACCGTAGACGTCCTTGTCGGTGCGGGACGCCTCGGGGCGGCCCTCGTACTCCACCATGACTTCGGACAGGGCATGGGCGGTCGAGGAGAGCATGGAGGTGTAGGTCACCTGTCCGCCGCAGCCGCGCCGGCGGGCCAGCAGGCCCAGCATCATGGCGGTGCCCGCCGAGACCGACGACAGGCCGTCGCAGTTGCCGACCCCCATCACCGCCGTGCCCAGTTGCAGGCTTGCCGCCTTGACCTCGGCCAGCGACAGATCGGCCCCGTCCGGGAGCGCCGCGCCGGCGTTGCGGAAGGCCAGCCCTGCGGCTGCGCCGATGGTGGGGGCGAAGGCCGGCCGCCGGCCGTAGGGGCCGCCGACGCCGTAGCCCGGGGCGTTGTGGTAGATCAGGTTCGGGTTGAGCTGGGTCAGCGTCTCCTGATCGAGGCCCAGGCGGTCGGCGACGCCGGCGCGGAACGACTGCAGCACGACGTCCGCCGTGGAGATGATGTGGTGGGCGATCTCGCGGCCCTTGTCGCTGCGCAGGTCGAGCCCGACGCATTCCTTGCCCTGCAGCACCTTCAGGCCGGCGATCTCTGGGAAGGGCAGCATGTTGCGGTGGGGATCGCCCTCCAGTTCCTCGAGCTTGATGACGCGCGCGCCCAGTTCGGCCAGCAGGGTCGCCCCATAGGGAGCGGCGTAGTAGGTGCCCAGCTCGATGACCGTGACGCCGGCCAGCGGCAGGGCGCCCCGGGGCGCGGCCTTCACCGCCTCCGAGGCGGCCCCGGCCTTCGCCGCCTCGGCGCGGATCGCCGCGTCGTGCTCGCCCCTGCGCGGCGCGGACCGCAGCTTCGCCGGCGTGCCCAGCGCGCGCACCAGGGCGGCGGGCTGGCGGACCAGGCCCCGCTCGGCGTCCTCGACCTCGGTCACCATCTCGTTCCAGAGCATCTGCGGGTGCTCCAGGAGCTCGCTGCCAGCGCGGAACTGCTCGCCCCAGACGTCCGGGTGGGCGTTGAACGCCTCCAGCCATTCGGCCGCGGTCCTGGAGCGCACGATGCCCAGCAACATCTCCCAGAACTCGACGCGCTGGTTCACGTCGTCGAAGTCCGGAAGCGTGTTCCACTTCGGATCGTCGAACATCCACTCCAGTTCGAACAGCCGCATCATCGCCCGGAACAGGCGGTTCGGCGTCTGCGAGAACTGCAGCCACTTGCCGTCCTTGGTCAGCGCGATGAGCAGGCGGAAGGACATGCCGCCGGTAGGGACGCCGTTCACCGAGCGCGCCGCCTGGGTGAACCCGCCCGAGAAGCGTTGGGCCATGACCCGCGCGAACCACTGGAAGGTGTCGTGGACGGTCAGGCCCTGGGCGAGCGAGGTCTCGATGTGCTGCCCTGCCCCGGTGTCCTCGCGCTCATAGAGCGCGGCCATGATCCCCTGCAAGGCGAGCTGGCTGGCGGGATAGGACGCGTAGGCGGCCGAGGTGAAGGCGTGGCCCGGGCGCTGGGCCAGGCCGGTGACGGTGGCGTAAACGCCGAGCTTGGCGGCCACGACCCCCTCATAGCCCTGCAGATCGGCGAACGGGCCCTTGGTCCCAAAGCCGCTGATCGAGGCGTAGACCAGCTTGGGGTTGGCGGACGAGAGCGCCTGGTAGCCGAGGCCGAGGCGGTCGGCGACGCCGGGACGGAAGGTCTCGATGACCACGTCGGCGCCCTGGGCGAGCTGTTTCGCCGTGGCCAGGTCGGCGGGGTTCTTCAGGTCGAGCTCGAGGCTGCGCTTGCCGCGGGCCCAGAACGGCCAGGCCGCCTCGGCGCGGAGCGGGCTGCCGCCGGGGGTCTCCACATGGACGACGTCGGCCCCGAAATCGGCCAGGAACTGGCTGACCTGGGCGCCGGTCCGCAGGTTCGAAAAATCCACCACCCGCAGGCCCGCCAGGGCGCTCTGGCCTTCCATGGGATCCCTCACCGTTCAGCGCTATTGCGCGCGTTGTTTCCGTCCGGCCTAGCAAGGTCGGCGCGGACTCGTCCAGCGATAGCGCATTGTGCGCGCGAAATGGGGTCAAGCGCCGTGGATCGCCTCGCCGCCCACCAGCGTCATTCGCACGTGGCCGGCGCTGGGTTCGCGCAGGGCCGCCGCCAGCGGCGCACGCAGCAGGCAGAGGTCAGCGGGGACGCCGGGCGCCACCTTGCGGGGCGCGCCGCCGGGGGCCGCGGGGTCGGCGAGGTAGAGCGCCAGAGCCGTGGCGGAAGCGACCCGCTCGGCGGGGCCGATCGGGCGGCCGGCGCGGGTGCGGCGCCGGACCGCGGCCGTGATCCCGACCCAGGGATCGGGCGAGCCGTAGGGCGCGTCCGAACTGGCGGCGACGGCGACGCCGGCGGCCAGCAGGCTGGCGCAGCGGTAGAGGTCGGCGCGCTCGATCCGTTCCACATCGGCGAGGTAGCGGTCGCCGCGCTCGAACACGAAGGCCGGCTGGGTGACCACGGTGAGGCCGAAGTCCCGCAGCTCCGGGATGGCGTCGGGCGGGATCAGGCCGCCGTGCTCGATGCGGTCGCCGCGCCTGGCGCCCGCGGCCTCGAAGGCGGCCAGGGTGACGGCGAGCTCGCTGGCGGTGACGCAGTGAACCGCGACGCCGCGACCCTCGCGCCGGGCGCGGGCGATGTGGGCGATCATGGCGTCCAGGTCGGGGAGCGCATGGTCGTCGAGGAGGATCTTCAGCGGGCCGACGGCGAAGGCGGCGTCTTCCGGCGCCGTGAGCGGGCCATGGCTCATCAGCGTCAGACGCTGCGGCAGGGCGCCCGCGCGCGCCGCGGCGGCGAGGATGGCGGCGGCCTGCAGGTTGGTGGTGGCGCTGGCGTCGGTGAGAGCGGTGACGCCGCAGGCGGCGAGCGTGCGGCCGACAGGGGCGAGGTCGGGCGGGGCGTTCCCCAGCCGCCCGCGCAGCCAGGCGTCCCCGCGCCAGATGCGGCCGGTAGCAACGCCGGCGGCGTCGCGCTCCACGGCGGGCGGCGGATCGTCGCCCAGCACGGCGTCGAGGGCGCGGCTGTTGAGGATCCAGAGCGACCCGGTCTGGTGCTGCACGCGCAAGGGCCGCTCGGGGACGAGGCGGTCGAGGACGTGGCGGTCGAGGTCGCCGGCCATCCGCTCGTGATAGCCGGTGGCGCGCATCCAGGCGCCGGGCGGACGCTGGGCGGAGCCGGCGGCGATGGCGGCGGCGAGGCCGCGGGCGTCGACGACCCGATCCAGGACCACGGACTGCGCCTGGGCGGCGAGCGCCAGCAGGTGGATGTGGTGGTCGACGAGGCCGGGGATCAGGGCGCCGCCGCGACCGTCGACATCCTCGCCGCTCCGGGCGAGGCCGCGGCCGACCTCGGCGACCCGGCCGTCCCTGAGACGCACGTCGAAGCCGGGCTGGCCGGCGACCTCGACGTTGCGGATGAGGAGGTCGCGGGTCATCGGCGGGCGGCGCGCACCGGCCGCAGGGCCGCGGCCCCGGCGGCGCAGCGGGCGAGGGCCGCGTCGACCACGAGGCCGCCGCCCTCCGCCAAGGCCGCCAGGGCGCCGGCGGCGGCGGCGAGGCCGGTGACCGGATCGGAGAGGGCGTCGCCCAGGAAGCGAGGCGCGCCGCCGGCGGTCCAGCGCACCAGGCCGCCGGCCGCGGCGGCGTCATCGCCGAAGGCGACGCGGTCGGCCGCCTCCCCCAGCCAGCCGTGGCCGGAGATGGCGACCCAGACCAGACCGGGGTTGGCGGGGAAGATCGAGGCCGCCGTGAGGCCGAGCTGCTCGAAGGCGCGCGGCCGCGCTCCGGTGATCACCACGTCGGCGGCGAGGATGTCGTCGCGCAGGGCGGCGATCGCCGCAGGATCGGCGAAGTCCAGGGCGCGCTCGGCCTTGGCGCCGTTGAGGCGGGCGTAGAGGCCGGGCGTCGCGTGGCGGACGGGATCGGGCCGGCGCAGGCTCTCCACCTTGACCACGGCGGCGCCGGCCTCGGCGAGGATCGCCCCGCAGAGAGGGCCGGCCCACATGGCGGAGAGGTCGATGACGTTGAGCCTGGCGCGCGCGCCGGGCCGGCCGGGGGCCATGCGGACGCGCGGGGCCTCCAGCGGCGCGCCGGCGGCCTCGCCGACGCCGGCGACGGGCAGGCCCAGCAGGCGGGCGCCGGCGATCAGCTCGCGCCAGGGCCGGCGACGGACGGCGGCGATCACCGCCGGCCAGGGGTCGGCGCCCACGTCGGCCAGCAGCCAGGCAGGGAGCAGCGCGCGGTCATCGACGCGGGCCAGGTTGACGGCGATCCAGCCGTCGGCGGCCCGGACCAGGCGGCAGGCGCGGTTCGGGGACCAGATCCCGGGCGGCCGCAGCGGCAGGTGGCCGCGGCGGTCGAGGGCCTGGCGGCCGTCGACCACGACCCGGCGGCCGACGCGGGCGGAAAAGTCGGCGATCTGTGCGGCGAGAAGCGCCACCGCGGGCCCAACAGCGCTCACGGCGCGGGCTCCACCATGTCCACCAGGCCCCAGGCGAGCGCGGTCGCAGCGTCGAGGTCCCAGCCGGTGACCGCCATGTAGCAGGCCCGGCGGCGGCCGACGCGGCGGGGGATGGAGGCCGTGCCGCCGGCGCCGGGGATCAGGCCCATGGCCACTTCCGGCAGGCGGAAGAAGGCGTCGGGCCGGGCGACGACGCGGCCGGCCGCGGCGGGCATCTCGATCCCCGCGCCGATGCAGGCACCGTGGACCAGGACCGTGGCGCGGGAGCCCAGGCGATGCAGCAGGCCGGCCGGCGAGCGCAGCACGCGGACCAGATGGGCGTTCCCGGGGTCGCCGGCCTGGCCGAACTCGTCGAGGTCGCCGCCAGCGCTGAAGGACGGCCCCGCCCCCCGCAGCAACACCGGGCCGCCGTCGGGATCCTCCAGCGCAAAGGTCAGCGCCTCGGCCAGGGCGTCGCGCATGCGGGCGTCGACGCTGTTGCGGGCCTGCGGCCGGTTGAGGGTGAGGATGTAGACGCCGTCCTCGAAGGCCTGCAGCACGCGGGGCGCGTCCGGTTCCTGGCGGGCGCGGACCGGGGTGGCGGCGCGCCAGGCCTTGAGGCCCTCGCTGGCCAGCAGCATGGAGTAGCCCAGCGACTCCAGCGTCATCGACTGCTCGAAGGTGAGGCCGAGCGTCATGCGCAAGACCTGGGCCGCCACCGCCGCTGCGGCGGGCTGGCGGGCGACCACGTCCTGAAGCCGGGCGGCCGCCTCGTCCAGGCGCTCGGGCGGAAGGCTCACCCAGGGTCGCGGGGCGTCCGGGTCGGTGGTGAGCAGGATGTCATAGGGGCCCAGCCCCTCGGTCGGCCGCGGCCCGGCGCGATGCACGCCCAGGCGGACGGCCCCGGGCCCGGCCGGCGGCGCCACGGGCGCGCCATCGTCCAGATTCACGAGCGCCAGGCCCGCGCCGCCCTCCGCGATCAGGGCCTGGAGGAGCGCGGTGGGGGCGCCGGACATCTGGCGGTCAGACCGGCTGGGAGAGCTCGGCCTTCAGCACCCGCCGGAGCAGCTTTCCGGTCTCGTTGTACGGCAAGGCGTCGCGGAACTCCCAGGTTTCCGGGGTCTTGGTGGAGCGCAGCTTGGCCTTCACGCAGGCGGCCAGCTCCTCGATGGTCGGGCGCTCGCCCACCGCCACGATGACCGCCGCGACCTTCTCGCCCCACTGGGTGTCGGGCAGGCCCAGCACCGCCACGTCGGCGACCTTGGGATGCTCGCGCAGCACGTCCTCGATCTCGCCGGGGGAGATGTTCTCGCCGCCGCGGACGATCACGTCGTCGAGGCGGCCCTCCACATAGAGATAGCCGTGCTCGTCCAGCCAGCCGCCGTCGTTGGTGGCGAACCAGCCGTCGTCCTGAATGGCCTTGCGGTGCAGGTACTCGCCGGCCACCTGGTCGCCGCGGACGTAGACCTCGCCGGACTGGCCGGCGGGCAGCACCTCGCCCTCGGGACCGCGGATCTCCAGCTCCAGGGTCGGCAGGGGCTGGCCCACCGAGCTCAGGCGCCGGCGGATGACCGGGTCCTCGGACGTGATGGCGATACGGTGGTCCTCAGGGCCCAGGACAGCGATCGTGGAGCTGGTCTCGGTGAGGCCGTAGGCGTTCACGAAGTCCACGTGCGGCAGCATCTCCAGCGCCCGCTCGATCACCGGATGCGGCATGCGCCCGCCGCCGTAGGAGAGGGCCCGCAGGTTCGGCAGCTTCTCGCCGCGCTTCTCCAGGATGTCGAGCACCCGGCCCAGCATGGTGGGGACCACCATGGCGTGGGTGACGCTCTCCGCCGACGCGGCGTCGACCCAGGCCTCCGGCGTGAACGCCGGCAGGTAGACCAGGCGGCGGCCGCCGTAGACGCCGGTGAGGATCGCCGAGATTCCGGCGATGTGGTACGGCGGCACGCTGATCAGCGCCGCCTCCGTCTCGTCGGAGCCCATGAACTCCACGCTGGAGATCACATAGGAGGTCAGGTGATGGTGGCGCAGCACCGCGGCCTTGGGATCGCCGGTGGTGCCGCTGGTGAACAGCAGCACGGCGATGTCGGCCTCCGGCGTCTCGGTCTCGCCGGAATGGTTGGCGGGGTCGGCGCAGGCCGCCTCGAAGGCGCTGCGGGAGACGAGGGTGACGCCCTCCACGCCCTGGACGCGGCCCAGCATATCGTCGTCGACCACCGCCACCGACGGGGCGGTGCGGGCAAGCAGCTTGCGCAGATCCGGGTCGGCGAGGCGGTAGTTGAGCGGCGCGAACGGCTTGCCCACCGTGGCCGAACCGAACAGGACGAGCGGCAGGGCCGGCCCGTTCATGCCGATGAAGACGACGGTGTCGCCGCCCTGCTCTTTCAGCCAGGCGCCGCCGGCCCGGGCGTGGACGCCCAGGTCGGAATAGCAGAGGCCGCCGTCCAGCGAGCCCAAGGCCGTCCGGTCGGGGAAGACCTCCGCCGCCATCTCCAGAAGGACCGACGTGTGCATTCGTACGGGCTCAGTCCGACGACGGAAGCGCCTTGGCTTCCCGCAGCTTGAGCGGGCGGCCGTTCACCGCCAGGGAGCCGGTCCCCGGCTTGCTGGCCAGGACTTCCAGGCCGGTCTCCTCGTCGAAGTACCGCTTGCCGACCGCAACGCCGCCGGAGTGGTCCGGGGAAATCGTCAGGCCCTCGGGCTTGGGGGCGGTGAGGGCGGACATCGGGTGACCGCCGCATTCCAACACGGCCGCGCCCTTGGCGGGGCGCACGACCACCGCCTCGGCGGTGCAGACGGCGCTTCTCCAGCGTGACCCAGGCTTCAGTTCCATACACATGCTCCTTCCTGCACGGGCGGCTGCGATCTCGCCGTCGGCGTCTCGCGGGCCACCCTGGCGCGCGCCAGATGCGGCGACCGCCGGTTCCTCCAAAGCGGGAAAACATAAGGAGGCCAAGGCCTCACCGCTTGTTCGCCCGATAAACGCTGCGGCTGTCGGCGCGTCAAGCGCGGGCGCGGCCGAAGCGGCGCCGGGGCGCGCCGAGGCCTCCCCTACGGCAGCGCTTGCATCGGTCTGCGCCGGCGGGGTCGGAGCCGCGAAGCCTAGGAAGTCTTCGGCGCGCTGATGTAGACATCGATGGACTTGGTCTGACCGCCGCCGAAACAAGTTCCGTGAGCGCCGCCTGACCTCACCCCGCAAAACGTTCCGGAGCCTTGAAGTCCGACATCAGGCGCGCCCAGGCGTCAGGGTCCGGCCAGCGCTCGGCGCGGTGCCGCGCGGGATAGACCCCATCCTCCGCCGGAAACGGCCCGCAGACGCGCTCCACATCCTCCCAACGCCGGAAAACACGTCCACCGTCAGGCGGGAGCAAGCCGATCACGTCGGCGCGCGGCAACAGCGTGGGCTTTTCGCTGGGCCAGTGCGCCCAGGTGACGAGGCTTGCGCCGTCCCAGAGGTTCTCCAGCGGGGCGACGAAAAGTTTCCGCCCCTCAGGATCAAAGTGGGCCTGCAGTCTCTCTGTCTGCTGCAAATCGTCATAGAGCCGCTGCTTGACCGTGAGCGCGAGCACCGGCGCCAGTTCATCCTCCTGCGGCTCGAACAGCCGCCAGCCGCCGTTCCGGAGGATCAAGGGGGTCAGCGCGATCGGCTTGGGAAGGCGTTCGAACACCCATTCGGCGTAGGCGACCATGGCGTTCAGCGCTTCGATCTCCTCGCTTCCGGTCGCGACGACGCAACTGTCCCACAGGGCGATCGCCACCGGGTCGCCGCGCAAGGGCAAGGCCTCGAACATCTCCGGGAACAGAAGGCGCGAAGGGTCGTAGAAATCCTTGTACGTGGAGCCAAAGAAGCCACCCTCGCGTCGTTCGAAGGCGTTCGCGCCGCGCGCTCGAAGATTCCTCGCACCACGCTCCAGAACCTCGTCCAGCGACCGATCCCACATGCCGAGCTGTTCATCGCCTACGTAAACGACACCTCGGGGCCGATGAAGGCCTGCGACCACCACGAGCGGGCCCGCAAGGGACCTCCACGGCGGATTCGGCGAAGCCTCGCCGAACACAAGCTTGGCGCTCTCCAGATGCATCCGGTTTAGGACGACCGGCAAAAGATCGCCTGCGGCCTCTTCGTAGGTCTGCACGGCCTCGGGCTCGACGAAGGGTCTCAGGGCGTAACCGAGCGCACCGTCACGCTCCGACGCCGGGAAGGTCCGCGTGGCGAGAAACAGCTCGCTCAACGAAACACGACCTCCGCCTTCCAGGTCGAGCTTGAAATGCGCGCGGTCGTAGGTGATCGCCCCCGACCATCCGAGCGTGCGAAGCCGCGCCGTCGCGCGGCGGGCGAAGCGATCACTACGAGCGCCACGCAGAAAATCGAACAGCCCCATCACCGCCCTCCCCTCCGGCGGCTGTCCCGCCGGCGACGAAGGAACAAATGAGGAACTCAAAGCGCTCCTGTCAAGCTTCGCTTGAGCAGGGGTTCCGTGAGGCCGGCAGCGCCGGCGCCCCTAGAGGCTGCGCCGATCCCGCAGGTAGACCACCTGGGCGCCGCGGCCGCTCAGCACGTGGCCGATCACCAGGCCGGCGAGGAACACCAGCCCCGCCGCCGCGTAGGGCCGCTCGACGATCGCCGTGCGGCCGTCCCGGGCCCGCTGCCCGGCCAAGGTTCGCGCCTGGGCGTAGGCGGCCTTGGCCTTGGTCGCGGCGTGGCCGGCGACCACCCTGGCCTGCTGCTTCACCTCGGCTGCGGCTCCGGCGAGGCGCGAGGCGGCGGCGCTCTCAGCCGCCGAGATCGCCGTCTGCGGATCGACGACGTCGCCCTTCCGTTCGGCGCGGGCGATCGCCTCGATCTCGGCCTTCGAGGTGACGGCCCCGGGGTGGGCGTCCTGTTCGGTCATGGTCATCTCGCGCTCCTCCTTGGGCAGGGAAACGCGCGGCGCGGCCGTTGGTCGCTCAGATCCCTGCGCCAAGATGCAGCAAGGCGATGATCTGGGCGCTGAGCCGGCCGAGCTCCTCCGAACTGGCGCGGATGATCTCGGCGTATTCCCACCGCTTGCTGGCCGGGATGGCGACCGCCGGGTCGGCCAGGAGTTCGGAAAAGCCCTGGATGTTGTTCAGGTGCGTGCGGGTCTCGAAATCGAGGCTGACCAGCACCTCGCGCATGGCGCGTTCGGACGCGCTCACGGCGGCGCCCTCGGGCGCGCCGCCCAGGGCGGATCCAGGTCGCCCGCGTCGAATCCCACGCCTCCCCCTCCCACGAAGCCGACCACGCCCGGCGCGGGGGCGAGCTCAAACCGGCCGCAAGGCGGAACGATGGCGTTCGCGTCGACAGGCCCGGATCGGTTCTGCCGGTCGCTCGCCGCAGAGATCAGGAATGTGCTGAGATTCACAGGATGCGGATCGCCGCTTGGAGCGGCTGGACGTCCGCATAGGATGGTCTTGCGCCAGACGCCGGGGAGCGGCGGCGGTTCGGGAGGTTGAAGCATGGTCCGGGGACTGGAGAGCGGCAAACGGCCGGCGCTGATCGTCAACGAGTGCCAGGTCGGCCTGGTCGATCCCGCCTTCGGCATCTTTCCCGCTCTCACCGAGCAGGTCGTATCGCGGGGGATCGTCCCGCGCATCGTGCGGCTCGCGCAGGCCTTCCGCGAGCGGGGGCTGCCCGTCATCCATACGCCGGTGGCGCACCGGGCGGACTTCGCCGACATGGCGCCCAATTCGCTGATCAATTCGCTCAGCCTCAAGAACCGGGGCATGGCGGCCGGCTCGCCTGAAGCGGCCTATGCGCCGGGGCTCGAGCCCCAGGCGCAGGACTTCGTGATCGAGCGCTCGGCCGGCCTGATCGCCTTCAACGCCACCAACCTCGACGCCACGCTGCGAAGGCTCGGCGTGCAGACGGTCGTTCTGGCCGGCGTCTCCAGCAATGTGGCGATGCCGGGCAACACCATGACCGCCGTGGACCTGGGCTATCAGGTGGTCCTGCCCGAGGACTGCATCGCCGGGTCGGATGCGGCGACGCACGCCGTCATCTTCCGCGAGCAACTGCGGATGCTGGCCACGGTGACGACCTCCGAAGAGCTCATCGCGGCCCTGGGATAACAAGCTGCAGGAAACGACATGGGCAAGTGGCTGAAGAATCCGAAGGATATCCTGTTCGAGGTCAGGGACGGCGTCGCCTATGTGACGTTCAACCGGCCGGAGAAGCGCAACGCTCTGAGCGTCAATACGCTCGAGGAGCTGAAGGCGGCGATGATGGAGGCCGACGACCTGGCGGCCGTGCGCTGCGTGGTGCTGGCCGGGGCCGGAAAGGATTTCTCGGCCGGGGCGGACATCGGCGGCGGGGCGGCGGAGGTGGACTACGATCCCCAGGCCTACCGGGTCTCCAACAGCTATGACGACGACAGCTGGCGCATGGTCGTGCGGGGCGACCTGAGGCTGGCGATCTTCCGGATGTACAAGCCGGTGATCGCCAAGATCCACGGCAACTGCCTGGCGGCGGCCACCGACGTGGCGCTGAACTGCGACATCCTGATCGCCGCCAACGACGCACGCATCGGCTTTCCGGCCACCCGCGCCCTGGGCTCGCCCGCCAACCACATGTGGCTCTACCACGTGGGGCCGCAGTGGGCGAAACGGCTGCTGTTCACCGGCGACGTCATCCGCGGCCGCGACGCCGCCAAGATCGGCCTGGTGCTGAAGGCGGTGGCGGCGGACAAGCTCGATGCGGAAGTCGACGCGCTGGCCCGGCGGATCGCGCAGGTGGATCCGGCGCTCACCTCCTCGCACAAGCGGATCGTCAACGCCGGCATCGAGCTGATGGGCTGGTCGATGCTGCAGCGGATGGCCTCGGAGAACGACGCGCGCGCCCACCTGTCGCCGGCCATGACCGGCTTCATGGCCACCGCCCGCGACAAGGGGCTGAAGGAGGCTCTGCGCGAACGCGACGAGCCCTTCGGCGACGGCGAGGTCCGCCTCGACGACGACTGACGCTGGCCCCAGCGGAAAGGAACAGCTGTGAAGAACACCAAGGCGCTGGAGCCCGCGGCGACGGGGCCGCTTGCGGGCGTGCGCATCCTCGACCTCACCAGCGTGGTGTTCGGCGCCTACGCCACCCAGATGCTGGCGGACCAGGGGGCCGAGGTCATCAAGGTCGAGAGCCCGACAGGGGACCGGGGCGGCGGCGGCGACATCACCCGCTGGAACGGCGCGACGCCGGAAGGCGCGCCCGCCGATCTCGGGCCGATGTTCATGACCATCAACCGCAACAAGCGCTCGGTGCTCCTGGACTTGCGCGAGAAGCGCGCCCTGGACGTGGTGCGGCGCCTGGCCGCCCGCGCGGACGTGTTTGTCTCCTCCGTCCGCTACGCCGGACTGCAGCGCCTGGGCCTCGACTACGAGGCCGTCCGCGCAGAGCGCCCGGACATCGTCTACGTCCACGGTTGCGGCTACGGCAGCGACGGTCCGCGGCGCGGCGAGCCGGCCTATGACGACCTGATCCAGGCGGCTTCGGGCATCGCCGACCTGCTGCCGCGGGCCGGCGACGACGCTCGCCTGCGCTACCTGCCCACCCTGATCGGCGACAAGGTCGCGGGCCTCTTCATGGCCCAGGCGGTCACGGCGGCCCTGCTGCACCGGGAGCGGACCGGCGAGGGCCAGTTCGTCGAGGTCCCGATGCTGGAGTGCATGACCAGCTTCAACCTCGCCGAGCACTTCTTCGGCCATGTCTACGATCCCCCGACCGGCCCTTGGGCCTACAGCCGGATCGCCAATCCCAACCGCAAGCCGTTCCGGACCCGCGACGGCTACATCGCCCTGATGCCGCTCAGCGACCAGCAATGGGAGACGTTCTTCGCCGCCGCGGGCATGGCCGAGGCGCTCAAGGCCGACCCGCGCTTCGCCGACTACAAGGTCCGGGCCCAGCACATCCGCGAGCTCTACGGCCTGGTCGAGCAGGTGACGGTCACCAAGACCACCGCCGAATGGATCGCCATCCTGAAGCCTCGCTCCGTGCCGGTAGGCGTCGTCAACCGCCTGGATGACCTTCAGGATGACGAGCATCTCAAGGCCGTGGGCTTCTTCGAGCGCTACGAGCACCCGCAGGCCGGGGCCTATTACAGCGTGAAACCGCCGGTGAGGTTTTCGAAGACCCCCTCCAACATCCGCCGCCACGCGCCGAGGCTGGGCGAGCACACCGACGAGGTGCTGGCGGAGATCGAGGCCGAGGGCTGAGCGGGCGCATCCGTATCCCCGGCGTTCCGCGCGCGGCGCGCTTCAGCCGGGGATGACATCTAGGGAGATGAGTGAAAGCCAGGCTCAGTTCACGTAGGGCATGATCCACTTGGCGTTGTCGACGAAGAACTCCTGCGCATAGCTCGCCGGTTGGTCGGCGATCCGCTGGCGGAACTTGCGGATCGGATCCTTGGAACCCTCCAGGTGCGGGAAGTCGGTGTTGTAGCAGTAGATTTCCTTCATTCCGTGCCGGTCGATCATCTGGGCGAGCGGCTCATGGAAGAACGGTCCGACCCGGACGTTCTTGCGGAAGGTCTCGGACGGCTTCATCGCGAACTTGCGGCCTACGACCCGCACCTGGAAGTCCGCCCAGGCGTCCATGCGTTCGACGCAGGGGCCAATCCAGGTGGTGCCGAACTCGAAGATGCCGAAGCGCAGGTTGGGGAAGCGTTCGAACACCCGGCCCATGATCACGGTCTGGATGTAGAGCTCCGCCGGCATGTGGGCGACCAGCAGGAAGTAGGGGCTGATCGCCTCCTCGCCGCCGCCGCGCTCGGCCGGCGCGCCCCTCAACGTCTCGGCGTCGCCCCAGGCCCGTTCCGGGAACATCGGATCGGGATCGCGCCCGGAGATCAGCCCGCCGCCGCCCAGGTGCAGCAGGGCCGGCACATTGGCCTCCTCCAGCCGGGCCCAGAAGGGGTCCCATTGCGAGTGCGACGGCGCAGTTCCGCCGGGCGGTGTCGCGCAGGACATGTTGATCCCGCCCACGCCGCCCTTCTTGAGCACCCGGTCGAGCTCGCCGATGGCCCATTCGGGCTTCGCCATGTTGATGGAGATCGCCGGCCAGACCCGCCCCTTGGTCTGCCTGCACCAATCCAGGTAGTAGTCGTTCACCCGGCTGTTGGCGGCCCGCGCGGCGTCGCTGTCGATCCGCTGCTCGGCGCCGAAGGTGTTGCCGAAGGCGAGCTGCGCACGGCTGCCCATCAGGTCCAGCGCCTCGACGCGCCCGGGGACGTCGACGGCGCCGAGGGCGGCCATGCCCTTGACGTCGAACAGGTCGGCGCGGTTGCGCGCCACCCCGTCCTTGTATTCGTCGGACTTCACGAAGCGCTTGTAGAAATCCAGCGAGCCGTTGTGGCCGACGCCCTTGGTCAGATCCTCCAACACCTCGACCGGCATGTAGATGTGCCCGTCGGTGTCCAGGATCTGCCCGAACAGCGGGTCTTGGCGCGCCGCTTCCACCGGGCTCATTTCAGCCGACATGTCGTCCATGGTCTTCGCCTCCTGATCCCGCGGATTATAGCGAACTGATTGGCTTCGCGCACACGCCGCGTCGCCTGCAGGGCCCGTGACGTCGCATTCATCATGGTTGCGATGCCCGTCGACATCGCAACCGGCCGACTCACCGGCTCGACGCCCGGATTCAGGGGACGGACGCGCCGTTTTCAGCGGCGCATGCCTCTTCGTCGATCGCAGGCCGGGGCCGGGCCGAAGCGGAGGCGCGGGAACTCATCACAGATGAGATGGATAAGACCTGGATGTGCGCCCAGCAGGTGTGCGATAAAGCTCAGGTAAAAACATAACAAAGAGCGGCCCATTTGCTTGGCGTCGCGGCAATTGGGGAGTATCGGCGATGCGTCTATTCAAAGCCGCGTTGATGGCTGGCGTTGCGCTTGCGGCCACGGCGGGACCAGGCCGGGCGCAGACCGCGTCGGGGGCCGCCTCCGGCGCATCGGCTCAGGACGACGCCTCGATGATCGCAGAGGTCGTGGTCACCGCCCGGCGCCGGGCCGAGGCGCTCTCGGACGTGCCGCTGGCGATCTCGGCCTTCTCCAACGAGCAGCTCGAGCGCAAGAGCATCCAGTCGACCGCCGATCTGGTGAAGATTACGCCCGGCCTGAACGTCACCGGCGCGGGCTCCTCGGTGAACCCGTTCATCGTCATCCGCGGCGCCTCGCGGGCGCTGGCTGGGGCCGGCGTCCCGGGCGTCATCACCTACCTGAACGATGTGCCGCTGCCGACCTACGGCAGCCTGATCTCCACCCTGGACATGGACAACATCCAGGTCCTGAAGGGTCCGCAAGGCACGCTCTTCGGCCGCAACGCTGTCGGCGGGGCGATCCTCACCTACAGCCGCAAGCCGACGTATCGATACGAGGGCTCGGCGCTGCTGGACTATAGTTCCTTCGACACGCTGCGCGCCGAGCTCGTCGCCAACATTCCCATCGTCGAGGACAAGGTGGCGGTCAGGCTGGCGGCGCTCTACGGGCGCAGCGACGGCTTCACCAAGACCATCCAGGTCAGCGATTACGGCCAGACAGGCCCCCTGTCCCGCACGCCCGGCGTGATCGTGAACTCGGACCGGGGCCTGGATGGCTACGACCGCCAGGGCTACCGCTTCTCGCTGCTGATTGAACCGACCGGCGCGCTGAGCAACGTGACGGTCGTCGACTACTTCAAGGACGAGGGCTCGTCGAACGGCGTGGCGGACAAGTTCCACCCGAACGGGTTCGTGTTCTTCGACGGGAGCCGCGCGACGCCGGCCTCCATCCCCTACCTGCCGCCCTCGCTTCTCGGCCCCGCCGGCGCGATCGCCGCAAGCATGTTCCAGTGCACGACGTCCAGCTTCTGCAACCTCCGCAGCTTCGAGGCGCAGCAGGCGCAATGGGGCGAGCGAAAGGTCGCCGTCAACACGCCGGCGGCGGACAACGCTTTCGCAAAGATCTTCGGGGTCTCCAACACCACGACTCTGTTGCTGGGCGACCACGCGACGGTGAAGAACATCTTCGGCTACCGTACGAACAGCATCTTCAACCTTTCGGACATCGACGGCACGCCGATGCCGATCATCGACACGGCGAACCGTGTGCGCCTGAAACAGGTCACCGAGGAGCTCCAGGTCAGCGGCGAGGCGTTCGACAGCAAGTTGAGTTATGTCGTCGGCGGCTTCTACTACAAGGAATCCCCCAACGGCGACGGTGGCTTCCAGGGCCTGCGCATCAATGTCTTCGCCGGTCTCAACGACACCCAGTCGATCAACTACGCCACCCATACGTCGAAGGCGCTGTACGGCCAGTTCGACTACGACCTGTCGGATCTCGTGAACGGCCTCAAGGCCACGGCCGGCTATCGCCAGACCTGGGACACGACGGGCGGCTGCACCGGGTTCTCGAATCTCGGCCTGGCCTACTTCCCCAACTATGACGTGGCGCCGATGGAATCGGAGTCGCAGTGCAAGTCCGCCGCTACGGTGACGGTTGGCGGGGTCGTCTACACCAACTCGGTCATCCCGAAGAACAGCGCTAGCCAGGGAACATACACGTTCGCGCTCAGCTACAAGCCCGCGGAGGGCCAACTGTTCTACGCGACCGTGCGGCGCGGCTACCGGGCGGGGGACTACAACACGCCGCGGTACGTCGGCACCCAATGGGCCTTCCTCGACCCGGTGCAGAACTTCGACGGCGAGATCGTCGACGACGTGGAGATCGGGACCAAGCTGTCGTTCCGGCTCGGCGGGGCGCCCACGACCTTCGACCTCGCGGTGTTCCGCGACAAGGACAAGGGCTTCCAGTACTACGAATCCACGTCCAGCATCGCGACGCGGGTCGCCAACCCGGCGCTGGGCGTCCCGGCCGGGGTGACGCTGCCCTCCGGCGGCATCGTCTACAACAAGGCCGATCTGATCATTAAGGGCTTCGAGGTCGGCTCTTCGATCGCCCCCCTCGACGGCCTGACCCTGTCGGCCAACGCCGCCTATACCGACGTGAACGTCGACCGGCTGACGATCCCGCCGGTGATCACCGCCGCGCTGCTGGGCTCCATCGATCCGTCGGTGGGCTTCGTCATACCGTTCGTGTCGAAGTGGCAGGCCAATGCGGGCATCGACTACCGGTTTCCGGGAGAGGTGCTGGGCGGCGAGCTCTCGCTCAACGTCGACTACCACCACCAGACGTCGTTCGTCGTCAGCCAGATCCGGATCGCCGGCAGCGACCTGGTGAACGCACGGCTCAAGCTCTCCAACGTGATGGGACGTCCGGTCGACCTCAGCCTCTACGCCAACAACCTCTTCGACGAGACCTACGCCTACGGCTCCTCCTCGAGCACGCCGTCCGGCGTGGGCGTGGAATCCCGCATCTGGGCGCCGCCGCGGTCGGTGGGCGCGTCGGTGCGGGTGCGGTTCGGAAGCTGACGGTTCAGGAAAGCTCGATGGCCGCGTCGAGCGCCAGGACGCCGCCGGCGCCCGGCCGGACGACCAGGGGGTTGATCTCCAGGGACTCGATCCGGTCGCCATGCCGGGCGGCGAAGGCCGAAAGCGCGCAGATCGCCCGGGCCAGCGCCTCGACGTCGTGGGCCGGGCCCCCGCGATAGCCGGTGAGCAGCGGCGCGGTGCGGATCTTCCCGATCATGGCGCGGGCGGCGTCCAGGCCGATCGGCGCCAGCGCGCAGACGGCGTCCTTGAGGAGTTCCACCAGCACCCCGCCGAGGCCAAAGGTGACCACCGGGCCGAAGACCGGGTCCCGATGGACCCCGAGAATGGTCTCCACGCCGCCCTCGATCATCTCCGAGACCAGGAACCCGTCGATCCGGGCGTCTGGACGGCGCATGGCGACGGCGGCCAGCATCTCGCGGGCGACCGCTACGACCTCCGCCTGCGCGCCCAGCCGCAGCCGGACGCCCCCGTACTCGGTCTTGTGCGGGAGGTCGGGCGAGACGATCTTCAGCGCCACGGGAAAGCCGATCTCCGCGGCGCAGGCGGCGGCGTCCTCCGGCGTCCGGGCGAGCGCCTCGCGGGGCGCGGCGATGCCGATGGCCGCCAGCAGGCCCTTCGTTTCCGCCTCGTTCAGCACGCGGCCGGGCGGCAGGTCCGGCGCCGCGGCGACGGCCGCCGCCGCCGACGGCCGCTCGGGGCCCAGCCGCCGGAAATGGTCGAGCGCCGCCAGGGTCGCCACGGCCCGCGACGGATCCTCGCAGGTGAGCAGCCCCCGGTCGGCATAACCGCGCACCATGTCCGGCTCGGCAGTCACCGCCACGCTCACCAGCTGGTCGGGATGGCGCCCGCAGGCGTTGGCGATCGCCTGCTGCAGCGGCCCGGCCATCGAGGGGGCGGCGCCGGCGATGCCGAGAAAGATGATCGTTGCGTCGAACGCGCCCGAGGCCAGGGTGACGTCGAGGGCCTTCTCCATGATGTCGTGGTTGGTGGTCACCAGTCCGGTCATGTCGATCGGATTGTTCGGCGAGCAGGCCGGGACGAGCGCGCGCAGCGCCTCCTGCGCCGGCTGCGGCAGGCGACCCATCGAGAGGTCCGCGTCGCTGACGTAGTCGGCGATCTGCACGCCGACGCCGCCGGAGATGCTGATCACCCCGACGCGCGGCCCCTTCAGAGGCTTGCCGAGGCTGAGCGCGGCGCAGACGTCGAGCATCTCCTCGGTCGTTCGCGGCCGGAACACGCCGTACTTTTCGAACACCGCGCCATAGACCTCGTCCTCGCCGGTGAGCGAGGCCGTGTGGGAGGCGGCCGCGCGCCGCCCCTCCTCGGTGCGCCCGACCTTCATCATCACCACGGGCTTGCCGCGCGCGCGCGCCAACTCCAGCGCGGCGATCAAGTTCGCGCCGGAGCGCACGCCCTCGATGTAGCCCAGCAGGATCTCGGTCTCGTCCTGCGCCGCCATCCAGGCCAGCGCCTCGCCGACGTCGATGTCGGCCTCGTTGCCCGTGGTGATCCACTGGCTGAGGCCCAGGCCGCGCATCATCAGGTGCTTGAGCAGGTAGCCGCCGTACCCGCCGCTCTGGCTCGCCACCCCGATCCGACCCGGCGGCGGGACCCCCACCTCCAGGGCCGAGGCGAAGGTGGCGTAGAAGCGCGCCCGCGCATTGAACAAGCCCATGCAGTTGGGCCCGAGCAGGCGCACCCCCTTCTCCCGCGCGAGCGACAGGACGCGGTCCTGCAGGGCGGCGCCCGCGGCGCCGACCTCGGAGAACCCCGCGCCGAAGATCACCGCGGCGCGGGCGCCCTTTTCGGCGCAGGCGGCCAGCGCCGCCTCGGTCGCCTCCGCGGAGACCGCCAGGATGGCGCAGTCCACCGGTCCGGGAACCGCCGCCATGTCGGGATAGGCCGGCAATCCCTGGATCTCCGGCCGGCCGGGATTGACCGGATAGATCGGCCCCTCGAACCCGGCCTCCAGCAGGTACTGGATCGGCCGGCCGCCAAAGCGCCTCTGGTCGCTGGAAGCGCCGATGACGGCGATGGATTTGGGCGCGAACAACGCGTCGAGCCCCGACGTCGAAGCGGTCTGCATGGCGGCCTGTCTTGCACGATGGCGGTCGGGGCTCCAAGCCGCTGCGATCAATCCAGCACATCCGTGCTAAGCCGGAACTTCAGCTTTCGTGGCCCGGCGCCGCACGATAGAGGTCAAGGAAACCAACCTGCGAGGCGTCTCCATGGCCGACAGCGTAACGCGTGAACAGCTCGACGCGGTTTGCGTGCTCACGCTCGATGGCCCGGCCACCCGCAACGCCCTGTCGGTGGAGATGCGCATCGTGCTGCGCGACCACCTGCGCGCGGCGATGGCCGACGAGACCGTGCGCGTGGTGGTGCTGACCGGGGCCGGCGGCCACTTCTGCTCCGGGGGCAAGCTGCAGCCGGCCGGGCCAGGCGCGGACAGCCCCGACGCACACCGCACCCGGACCAACATGGGGATCATGCACGACGTGGTCCGCGAGCTGGTGGGCGCGCCCAAGCCCGTCATCGCCGCGGTTGAGGGCTACGCCTTCGGCGCCGGGCTGTCGCTGGCGAGCGCTTGCGACCTGATCGTGGCGGCGGACGGGGCGAAGTTCTGCGCCGCCTTCGGCCGGGTGGGACTGATGGCGGACGGCGGCCTGTTGTGGACGCTGACCCGGCGGGTGGGCGCGGGCCGCGCGCGCGACCTGCTGCTCACGGCGCGGATCGTCGAGGCGGCCGAGGCGGCGCACATCGGACTTACGGACCGCGCCGCGGCGGCCGGCGGGGCGCTGGAGGCGGCCCGGGCGCTGGCCCGGGAGATCGCGGCGCTCGCCCCGCTGCCGCTGGCGGCGACGAAGCGGGCGCTGGCGAACGGCGCCGACACCCTGGAGGGCGTGCTGGCGACCGAGGCGGAGGTCCAGGCCCGCCTGACCTATACCGCCGACTATCTCGAGGGCCGCGCCGCCTTCAAGGAGAAGCGCGCGCCCAGATTCATCGGGGCCTGAGCCATGGACCTGTCCATCGGGCCGGACGCGGAACGCCTGCGCGACGAGTTCCGCGCCTTCTTCGCGGCCAAGCTGCCGCGCGAACTGGCCGCCAAGGTGCGCAACGGCGAGCCGGTGACCAAGGCTGAACACCAGGGCTGGCAGCGGATCCTGGGCGAAAAGGGCTGGCTGGGCACGAGCTGGAAGAAGGAATGGGGCGGAACCGGCTGGGGACCGCTCGAGCGCTTCATCTACGACGAGGAATATTCGGCCGCCTGGGCGCCGCGCGCCAATGTGCCCTCGATCGACCTCCTGGGGCCCGTGCTGATCGAATTCGGAACCGAGGCCCAGAAGCGGACCTATCTGCCGAAGATCCTCACCAGTGACGACTGGTGGTGCCAGGGCTTCTCCGAGCCGCAGGCCGGCTCCGACCTCGCCAACCTGCAGATGCGCGCCGTGCGCGACGGCGACGCCTATGTGGTGAACGGCACGAAGCTGTGGACCAGCTGGGCCCAGTACGCGAACCGGATCTTCTGCCTGGTGCGGACCTCCGTGGGCGGGCCGAAGCAGGCGGGCATCTCGTTCCTGCTGATCGACATGGAGCAGCCGGGCGTCACGGTGAGCCCGATCCTGACGCTCGGCGGCATGCACGCGGTGAATGAGGTGCGCATCGAAGATGTGCGCGTGCCGGTGGAGAACCTGGTCGGCGCCGAGGGCGACGCCTGGACGATCAGCAAGTTCCTGCTGGGGCACGAGCGCCTCGTCGGCGCCTGGATCGGACCCAGCCTGGCGCTGATGGGCCTCCTGCGCGAGCGGCTGAAACGGCCGGGGTTCGACGGCCGGCCGATCGGATCCGATCCGGCGCTGCGGCTGAAGGCGGCCGAGGTGGAGAGCGACCTGATGACGCTTCGCTACACCGCCTACCGCGTGCTGGCCGACGAGATGTCGGGGCGCGAACCGGGGCCGATCGTCTCGGTGCTCAAGGTGCGCGGCAGCGAAATCCAGCAGGCGCTGACCGACCTCTTGATGCAGACGGGCGGCGCTGAGGCGATGGTCCACCCGTTCACCCTGCCGGACGGAAGGCCCGTCCTGCCGCCGGGCGAGGCGCACCTGGCGCAGCAGTTCTTCGACCGGCGCAAGCTGACCATCTATGGCGGCAGCGCCGAGATCCAGCGCAACATCATCGCGCGCCAGATCGTGGGGGTCTGAGCGGTGGACTTCTCCTATTCCGAGCAGCAGATCCAGCTGAAGGACAGCGTCGACCGGTTCCTCGCCGGCCGCTACGACCTGCGCCGACGCAAGGCGCTGTTCGACGACGCGGGCGGCGCCGAGGCGCTGTGGCGCGAGATGGCGGAGCTGGGCTGGATCGGTGCGGCGTTCCTGGAAGCCGACGGCGGCTTCGCGGAAACCGCGCTCGACGCCTTCGTGGTCATGGAGGGGTTCGGCCGCCGGCTGATGGCCCTGCCCTACCTGACCAGCGTGATCCTCTGCGGCGACCTGCTGCGGCATGCGCCGGGCGCGAGCGACCTCATCGGAGCGATGATCGCGGGCCGCCTGAACACGGCGCTGGCGGCCTGCGGAAACGCCCTCCTGCACAGCCCGCAGCATGGCGCGCTGGCGGCGACCCGCGACGGCTCGGGCTATGTGCTGAACGGGCGGGCGCCGGTGGTGCTGGGCGCCGACCGGGCGCACAAGCTGCTGCTCGCCGCGCGCACGGCCGGGGCCGACGGCGAGCGCAAGGGGGTGACCCTGTTCCTCGCCGACGCCGACAAGGCCGCCCGGCGCGGGTTCCGCATGATCGACGGCCATGGCGCGGCCGAGGTCGAGATCGACAACCTGGCCCTCGGCGCCGACGCCATCGTGGGCGAACCCGATGACGCGGTTCCCCTCATCGAGGCGGCCATCGACCGCGCCACGGTGATGGCTTGCGGCGAGGCGGTCGGGTCCCTGGCGCACCTGGTCCCGGCCACCGCCGCCCACATCAAGACCCGCGAGCAGTACGGCGCGCCGTTGGCCAAGTTCCAGGTGCTGCAGCATCGGATGGCCGACGCTTTCATCGCCGCCGAGACGGCGCGCTCGGCGGCCTATGTTGCGGCCATCGGGCTCGATGGGGCGCGCGATCCGGCGGCGATCTCCTCGGCGAAATTCCAGGTCGGCCGCTCGTCCCGGCTGACAGCCTACCAGGCGGTCCAGCTGCACGGCGGCATGGGCGTGTCCGAGGAGGTCGACATCGGCCACCATTACGTCCGCCTGACCATGATCGACCGGTTGTTCGGCGACCAGAGCTTCCACCTGCGCCGCTACGCCGACCTCACCCAGCTGGGAGAAACCGCATGAGCATCGACTACGCCCGCTACGACCAGATCCGCGTCGAACTGGACGGCGCCATCCTGCGGGTGACGCTGAACAAGCCCGAGAAGCGCAACATCATCGACGACGACACCAACCGTCAGCTGGGCGACATCTTCCAGGACGCGACCTTCGACCCCCGCGTGAAGGTGGTGCTGATGACCGGCGACGGCCCGGCGTTCTCGGCCGGCGGCGACATCGTCAAGATGCAGCGGAAGATCGACGATCCGGGCCTCTACTACCGGGGCATCGCCAATTCGCGCCGGCTGGTCTTCAACGTGCTCGACTGCCAGAAGCCGACCATCTCCAAGATCAACGGCGACGCCGTGGGCCTGGGCGCGACGCTGTCCTTGATGTGCGACCTCGTGCTGGCCCGGAACGAGGCCAAGATCCTCGACCCGCACGTGAACGTGGGCCTGGTGGCCGGCGACGGCGGGGCGCTGATCTGGCCGCAGCTGATCGGCTATGCGCGCGCCAAGCGCTACCTGTTCCTGGGCGAGGCGATCACCGGCCAGGAAGCCGCCGAGATCGGCCTGATCGCCTTCGCCGGAACCACCGAGGAGATCGACGCCCAGGCCGAAAAGTGGGCCCAGAAGCTGGCCAGCAGCGCCACCCAGTCGGTCAGCGGCACCAAGATGACCATGAACGTGCCGCTGCGCCAGCTCGCCCAGGCGCTGCTCGACGTGGGCATGGCCTACGAGGGACTGTCCAACATCACGAAGGACCACCAGGAGGCCGTCACCGCCTTCCAGGAGAAGCGCCGGCCGGCGTTCACTGGGGACTGAGCGGGCATGCGGACCTTCGGCGCTCCGGCCCGCTACGTTCAGGGCCCCGGCGTCCTGGACCGGCTGGGCGAGCTGACCGCAGGCCTGGGCCGGCGGCTGCTGGTCGTGGGCGACGCCGAGGTGCTGGTGATCCTGGGCGGTCGGCTGGAGGCGGCGGCTGTTCCCGAGCAGGCGTTGCGCGTGCTGCCGATGGGCGGCGAGGTGACGCCCGCCGCCATCGCCGCGCTGGCCGACCAGGGCCGGGACTTCGCGGCGGACCTGGTGGTCGGCGTGGGCGGCGGCAAGGCGCTGGACGCCGCCAAGGGCGTCGCCAAGGCGCTGCGGCTTTCCTTCGTCTCGGTACCGACGGTGGCGTCCAACGACAGCCCGACCGCGCGGGCGATGGCGATCTATGACGAGCGCCACACCCTGGTCGCCATCGACGCCCTGGAGGAGAGTCCCCGGCTGGTGGTGGCCGACACGGCGCTGATCGCCGGCGCGCCGGTGCGGTTCCTCATCGCCGGGATCGGCGACGCCATCGCTAAGAAATTCGAGGCCGAGCGGGCGGCCGCGGACGGCTCGGGCAACTTCTTCGACGGCCATGCGACGCTGACCGGCCTGGCCATCGCCGACGCCTGCTACCGGACGCTGCGCGCGCATGGGGCGGCGGCGCTGCAAGCCGGTCGGGAAAGGCGGACCAGCGCGGCGCTGGAGGCCGTGGTTGAGGCCAACATCCTGATGGCCGGCCTGGCTTACGAGAATGTCGGCCTCTCCTACGCCCATGCGATCGTGCGCGGCCTGGCGAAGGCCCGCGGCGCATCCGGCGCCATCCACGGCCTGCAGGTGGCCTATGCGATGCTGGTCCAGCTCGCCCTGGAGGGCCGCGACGATGGATTCATCAGCGACCTGATGGGCTTCTACGGCGAGGTGGAGCTGCCGGTCCGGCTCGCCGACCTGGCGATGGCCGACGCCACCGACGCCGAGATCGCCGAGATCGCGCGCCTGACCGGGATCGGGCCGGCGGGCGGGCGCATCCAGGTGCTGAAGAGCGCGGGGGAGATCGCAGCCGCCATCGCTCGGATCGAGGCGCTCGCCGCTCACGTCGCCAGATAGCCGCCGTCCACCGGCAGGATCACGCCGGTGATGAAGCTCGCCCGCGCCGAAGCCAGGAACAGGGTCGCATCGGCGATGGCCTGCGGCTCGCCCCAGCGGCCCATGGGCGTACGCGCCTCGACCCGGGCGCGGTAGTCGGGGTCGATCGCCGCGTCGGTGAGCGGGGTCACGATGAAGCCTGGCGCCACCGCGTTGACCCGGATCCCCGCGTTGGCCCAGCCGATGGCCAGGCTCTTGGTCAGCTGCGCCCCGCCGCCCTTGCTGGCGGCGTAGCCCGGCGCCGTGCCGCTGCCGTGGAAGCTCATCACCGAGGCGATGTTGACGATATTGCCGCCGCGCTGGGCGAGCCCCGGCCGGAAGGCGCGGCAGCAGCGCATCACCCCCGTCAGGTTCACGTCGAGCACGAAGGCGAAGGCCTCCTCTTCGAAGGCGCGCTCGCCGCGGGCGGTCACGCCGGCGCAGTTGACCAGGATGTCGATGTCGCCGGTCGCGGCCGCCAGCGCCCGCACCGCCGCGTCGTCGGCCACGTCGAGGGCCGCGAACGCCACGCCCGCCAGCTGGGGGTCAGCCCGAGCGCGCGCCACCTCGGCGGCGTCGAGGCCGGTGGCGATCACCCGGGCCCCGGACTCGCCGAACCCGCGGGCGATCGCCCCGCCGATTCCCCCGGCCCCGCCGGTCACCAGGGCGGTCTTGCCCGCGAAGTCGATGTTCATGATCAGGACCTGTCCGCCTTATAAAACCTAAGATAGATCAGTGGGTTCGTGCTTCAGAACCGCTAGCAGCCATTTACTTCATCAGCACATCTTCCGGTTGCAATGAGCGCTCGGCGGCCAACGCCGAGCGGGATTCGACGGCTCCCGTAGGCAAGCGGGGCGAGGACGGCCGTACTGTGCATGGGGTCGTATTGCGCTTTTTTCCGGACGGCGCCCTGGATGGGGGAGGAAAAGCAATGCGGACGCCGACCGGCCACGATTTGCGAACGCCGTAGCCCCGTCATACGCAGCACATCCGTGTCGTTTTGCGCCGGCCGTTTGCGGCCCGGCGCGGCGTCACTAAGCTGCCGTGACCTCACCGCGGGAGCGCGCGCATGACCGCCATCGTCAAGGACTTCAGGCCCGAGGGCCTCGCCGCCGCCTTCCTGCCGAAGGACCTGCAGGTCAAGGTTCCGGACGACCTCTCCCAATGGGTCAGGCGTCCGGCCGGCCACTACTATTGCCCGCTGATGTTCGACGTCTCGGCCGGGATCACCGTCAACATCCTGCACTACCCGAAGCCGGGCGTGATCGGCCGCCACGTGCACGACGGGCCGGTGTTCTCCTACACGCTGGAGGGCAGCTGGTATTACCCCGAGCACGACTGGGTGGCCGAGAAGGGCACCTTCATCTGGGAGCCCCCCGGCGAGCACCACACGCTCACCGTCAAGGAATCGATGACGGCGCTCTATGTGATGCATGGCGGGCTCACCAGCCTGGACGCGAACGACAAGCCGGTGGCGGTGGACAATTGCCTGACCCTGCTGGGCTATTGCGCCGAGTGGTATCGCGACCACGGGTTCGGCGAGGACCACGTCAAGCAGTTCATCCGCTGACGCCGGAGACCGCCGGCCAGAACGCCTCGCGCGAGAGGCCGGTGAACATCCGCGCCAGCCGCGCGCGCCAGAACCCGACGCCGCCGTATTCGTCGCGCCAGCTCATCAGCCGGCGCGTCCGGTAGTTGAGGGCATAGTCGCGGCTGAAGCCCAGGGCGCCATGCACCTGGTGGCCGACCTCGATGGCGCGGTCGGACGCCTCCCCCAGCCGGGCGCGGGCGGCGGCCACGAGGCGGGGATCGCAGGCCTCCGCCGCCGCCTCGGCGATGCCGGAGCCGGCGAGGTGGTTGTCCGCCAGCACGGCCAGCATCTGCTGGACCACCTGGAACTTGCCGATCTCCTTGCCGAACTGGCTGCGCTCGTGGGCGTAGTCGGCGCTGCGTTCGAAGATCCAGCCGATCGCGCCGGTGATCTGGCCGGCGCGCAGCACGGCCGCCCGCTCCAGGGCGGCGGAGCCGATCGGCCGCAGGTCGATGGCCTGCGATGCGGCGATGTCGTCGCGGGGTTCACCGCAGGGCCCGGCGCCCGGCGCGACGCTGCATCCGGCCCGGGAGGCGACGCCGACCCCGCCGTCCGTCACCACCACGATGCGTTCGACGAGACCGCCCCAGGGAACCCGCCAGAGCGCCTGCGGGTCGTCGGCGAAGGTCAAGGCCAGGGGCCCGCGACCGGCCTCCAGCCCCGCTTCGGCGAGCAGGGCGCGCCCGAGCAACGTCTCCAGCAGCGGCCCCGGCGCGGCGGCGGCGCCGAAGGCCCGCATCGCCTCGAACGCCTCCGACAGCGTCGCGCCGACGCCGCCGGCGGCTTCCGGGACCAGCAGGTCGAAGACGCCGTTCTCCTCCAGGGTGGCGAACATCCGCGCCGGAAGCTCGCGCCCTTCCGCCGCCGCGATGACGGCCGGCGTCACGGTGTCGGCCAGGATGCGCTCGACGGTCTGGGTCAGCATGGCGTTGCTCATCGCAGGCCGATCCCCCGGGCGATGACGCCGCGCAATATCTCGTTGGTGCCGCCGCGGATGGTGAAGGCCGGAGCCCATTGCTCGGCATGGGCCAGGAGGGCGCGCAGCCGCGGCGCCTTGCCGTGCTCCACCAGCTTTTCGGCCGCGACGATGTCGCGGACCACGCGCACGGACTCCTGCTCGAACTTGGTGCCGAGATCCTTGACGATGGCGGCCTCGACGTTGGGCGAGACGCCGGCCTCGATCATGCCGGCCACGGAGAGGGACAGCTGGCGCAGGGAGAGAAGCTGCGCGATCAGTCCGCCCAGGGCCTCCAGCGTGGACTCCCGCGCGTCGGCGCCCAGCACCTCGACCAGCTCGGCGATCAGCCGGAAGCTTGACAGCCAGCGCTCCGGCCCCGACCGCTCGTAGGCGAGCTCGGCCGAGACCTGGTTCCAGCCATTGCCTTCCGGTCCGATCATCCGCTCATCGGGGACGAAGACGTCCTCGAACAGGACCTCGTTGAAGTCGTGCTCGCCGGCCATGGAGATGATCGGCGTGACCGTCAGGCCGGGCGAGGTCAGGTCGACGATCAGCTGGCTCAGGCCCGCATGGCGCGCGCCCTCGATCTGCGAGGTCCGCACCAGGGCGATCATGTGGTGGGCCCGGTGCGCGTTGCTGGTCCAGATCTTACGGCCGTTGATGCGCCAGCCGCCGGCGACCTTGTCGGCGCGGGTGCGCAGCGAGGCCAGGTCCGAGCCGCTGCCGGGCTCGCTCATGCCGATGCAGAAGTAGCATTCGCCGGCGGCGATGCGCGGCAGGAAGTGGGACTTCAGGTCTTCGCTTCCGAACTTCAGCATCACCGGGCCGCTCTGACGGTCGGCGACCCAGTGCGCGCCCACGGGTACGGCCGCGGCGAGCAGCTCCTCGTTCATCACATAGCGTTCGAGGGCCGAGCGCTCCGCGCCGCCGTAGGCCTTGGGCCAGGTAAGCCCGATCCAGCCCCGGGCCCCGATGCGCTTGGACATCTCCGGGGAGAAGCCGATGCCGATCTTCTCAGGCGGCGGCAGGCGGCCAGCCGCGCGCTCGCCGGCCACGAAGGCGCGCACGTCGGCGCGCAACTGCTCGGCGCGGGGCGTCAGGCGCGGGGCGTCCAGGTGCAGCCGCGGGGTCACGCGGCGGCCTTGTCCGGCCTGCCGACCTGGTCGCGGGACTTCAGCGTGACGATCGGGGCGTCGAACGCCGCCGGGTCGTCGAGAAGGGCGCATAGGTGTCGGCCGCACTCGATGTCGGTGATCCAGGATTCCTCGGCCCGGTCGCGTTTGCTCTGGCCGTTGACCATGGAGGCGATCAGCAGTTCGCGCATCAGCGGCCCCTCGCGGTATTCGCGGGCGAAGCCGCGGTACATCATCCGCAGCGCCGCCTGCGCCATGGACAGGTGCGCCAGGCCGGGGGCCACGAAGTCCGCCATGCCGCCGCCTACGCCCACATAGAGGCCGGAGGGCGCCAGGCGCGGCGCAAAGGCCCGCACGGCGTTCAGGTGGGTCAGCAGATTCGCGGCGAGGACCGCGGCGATGTCCTCGGCCGAAAGGCTGCGCAGGGGCGCGGCCGCCGTGGGCGCGTTCACCGACACCACCACGGCGTCGACGCCGCCGATCGCGGCGACGGCGGCCTCCCACAGGCGGACGGCGGCCGCCTCGCTGTCGAGGCTGCCGGCGGCGACACGCAATCCCGGGTGACGGTCCGCGAGCGCCTGCAGCTTCTCGGCCGAGCGCGACGCGGCGAGCACCGTGCGCCCGGACTGGAGCGCGGCGGCGACGAGGCCCTGGCCCACGTCGCCAGTGGCGCCCACGATCAGCAGGTTGTTGTGGTTCATCGTCGCTGCTCCCGGGGGCGTCACGCGGCCGAGGCGATCTGGCCGGCCTCGATCTGCGCCAGCAGCTGCTCGACGCCGCGGGGTACGGGGCGGTTCTTCGGCTTGTACCAGGGCGACAGGATGGCCTTCAGATGCGCGCGGGCGCGGCGGCCCGAGACCGCGTTGACGTGGGCGACGCGCGCCCGCGACGCCTCGATCTCCGCCGGCGTCATCGAGGCGCGGTCGAGGGCGATCAGGTGCCGGGAGAGCCGCTGGCCATGGGCGCGGATGTGGCGCACCGCATAGATGAAACCGTAGATGCGCCAAAGGTAGCCGGTGACCGGGTTCCTGCCGAACAGGGCCTGGAACACGTCGTGGGCCACCTCGCGGTGCTCGTATTCCTCGGCCAGGTGCCACTTCCACATCTCGACCGCCCGCGGATCGGCGCCCTCGAAGAATTCGTCGAACTCCTCGAAGAAGTTGGTGACGGCGACGGCGCTCATCGCCTCGAAACCTTCCGAGTAGGCGCAGTTCCAGCGCAGTGACCTGGTCTTCAGGAAGCGCACGTAGTCCGCCTCGTACGCCTTCTCGATCGCCAGCATGCTCTCGTAACCGTCGGCGTGGATGGCGTCGTTGAAGGCAAGGTGCTGGCGGAAGTGGGCCATCTCCTGGCGGATGAAGATGTCGAGTTTCTCGCGCAGGACCGCATGCTGGGGCCCGAGCTTCTCGCGGGCGCGGCGCATCACCTTCAGCAGGTAGGGCTCGATATAGGCCGGCACGGTGGAGGCGGCGTTGTGGATCTGGGCGAACTCGGCGTTCGGCGCCCAGTGGGCTTTCAGGCCCGTGAAATCCCAGTTCGGAGCGCGCACGCGCATCTGTTTCACCCGTTGCGAAGGCGCCCCGACCCTAGCGAGGCGGCGCCGGCGAAACAATTTCGCACGGTATTCCATCACATAGGGGATCGACCGCGCCGAAGCCGATCAGCTAACCCGTACGATCACATATGTGGCGCCACCAACTTGTGTGCGCTAGGGTGAGCGCCGAACCCGCAAAGCAGAAGGAGGGCGCCATGCCCCGCAAGCGCGCCACCACGGAGCGCAGGCGCATCCGCAATCCGCTGCCCGTCGCCCAGAAAACGGTGAAATCGGCGAGCCGCGCGCTCGAGATCCTCGAGTATTTCGACGACGTGCAGCGACCCGCCACGGTGATGGAGGTCGCCAGCGCCCTGAGCTATCCGCAGTCCAGCGCCTCGGCCCTGCTGCGCAGCCTGGTGAACATGGGCTACCTCAACTACGACCGCTACATGCGCACCTTCCTCACCTCCAACCGGGTGGCGCTGCTGGGGGCCTGGGTGAACTCGGAGTTCTTCGCCGAGGGCGCGATCATCTCGCTGATGAAGGAGCTGAACGAGAAGACCGGCGACACCATCCTGCTGGCGGCCCGCAACGGCCTCTACATGCAGTACATCCACGTGATCCAGGCCACGAGCGCGGCGCGCCTGCACGTGACGCTGGGGACCATCCGGCCGCTGGCGGCGTCGGGGGCGGGCTACGCGTTGCTAAGCACCCTGCCGGACGACGAGATCAGGCGTATCGTGATGCGGATTAACGCCGACCGCGACCCCGGCCAGGACGTCATCGCCTATACGGACCTGATGGAGAAGCTCCGACAGGTCAGAAGCCGGGGCTACGCCTTCACGACCGACATGGTCACGCGCGGCGGCGGCATGCTGGCGGCGCCGATCCCTACGCCCGGCGGCAAGCCGCCGATGATCATCGGCATCGGCGGCATCAGCGAGGTCATGCGCGCGCGGGAGCCGGAGCTCGCCGAGACCCTGCTGGGCCTGATCGCCAGGGACATGGGCGGGGCAGCGGGTTCCGAGTCGGAAGCTTGAGCGGCCTTGGGGGCGCGCCTGTGGACGAGGCGGCGGTTCAGAAGAAGTAGCTGGCCGCCAGGACCAGCGCGTTGCGCTTTTCCTTCTCGCCGTTGGCGTAGGAAACCGGCGGGTCGACCCGGGTCCAGCTGGCGCTGAGCTCGCAGTTGGCGAACTGCTTGGCGACGCCGGCGCTGAAGTCGTATCGCCGCCGCGGCGCGCCGGGGCTGTAGCGCCCGCCCACGCGCGCCAGCATTCCCGCGTGCGCGAACAGCCGGACGCTGGGGCGCGGGCGAAGCGTGCCCGCCAGATCGGCGTAGACGGTCTTCGCGCCGGACTCGTAGTAGTCCGGCGCATAGTGGAGGCGGAAGCTGAGGTGGTCGGTCAGGACGCCGCCGTAGACCTCGGTGTAGTCGAACGTCCGCTTGCGAAGCCGGAAGTCGGCCACATGGTAGTTGGAGACGCCGACGTCGAACGCCGGCCCGGCGGCCGGCCGCACGGCGTAGCCTGCAAAGGTCACGTAGCGGAGCGCCTGCACGCCGTCGTTCCGGGTCTCGCCCGCCGTGACGTTGCCGCCCAGGTAGGCGCCGCTGCGGTGGTCGTAGGAGAGGTTGAAGGTCAGGGCCGGCCTTTCGTCGCTGACCGAGCGGCCGCGGTACCGGTAGTCGGACTGCAGCGTCAGGCCCGCTCCCACCTGTGCAGCGGCTGGCGCTGCGCCGCAGAGCGATCCGACGGCGACCAGCAGGAGGCCGCTCCAGGTCTTGGACCTAATGTCGCGCCGCCAGGGGCGCGGCGGCGCGGGCGCAGGCGCAGTCGCAGGGTCCCCAGGCGCGCAGCAGCGTCGCGCACGGATCGATGGCCCGGGTCTGTGGCGACGCCAGGGCCAGGGCGTCATGCGCAAGCGGGCCACGTTCGCGAAGCAGGGCGAACAGTCCGCTGACATGCGCCGCCGCATAGGAGCTCCCGTCGACGAGTGCCCAGCGCCCGCCGGGTTGGGTCGTGAGCACGTCGCGCCCGAGCGCCACGTAAACGGATCGCGCGGTCGCCGTCGAGTCGGTCGCTACGGCTATGACCCCGGGATGGGAGGCCGGAAAGCCGCCATCGGGCCGATTTTCGTCGAACGCGCCCACGACGACGGCCCCGCGCGCCAGGGCGACGTCCACCAGCTTGGCGAGAAGCGGGGTGGACGGGCCGCTGAGGCTGAGGTTGAGCACCTCGGCCTTGTGGTCGATGGCGAACACCAGGGCCTTGGCCAGGCTCAGGCTGTCGCAGGTCGTGGCGACGGCCGCCTGCGCCGCACGCACCTCGGCGCAGGCCCGCAGGGCCATCAACCGCGCGCCGGGCGCGACGCCGACGATGCCCTTGGCGTTGTCCGCGCGCGCCGCAATGACGCCGGCCACGCCGGTTCCATGCGCCTCCGGTCCTGCGGCGGGGGCGGGATTGAAATTCTCGCTCACCTGCACCTGGCCAGCGAGGTCGGGGTGGGCGGCGTCCACCTGGCTGTCGATGACGGCCACGCGGACGTTGCGGCCGGTGGCGATCTCGTGCAGGTCCGCCAGCCGCCAGGCGCGCGCGGCCGGCTGCAGCGGAAACAGCGGATCGTCGTGGGCTTTTCCACGCCCCCTGGCCTCATAGACCTCGACCGGTTCGGCCCAGGCCACGGCCTTTTCCCGCGACACCCGCGCGACCGCCTCGGCGACCGATTGTCCGCTCGGCACGCTCATGATGAAGCAGTCGACGCCGGCCAGCGGCATGGGCCAGTCGCTCACCAGGGTGAGGCCATATTGCCTGGCGATCCTGGCGGCCAGCCGGCGCCGCGCGCCGTGACCCAGGCGGTCGCCATAGCTGCCGCTGTAGTTGGGACTGGCGCTGAAATGGGCCGGCGGAAGATGGAACATGACCATCAGCTGCCGGGCGGGCGCCAAGGCCTCCGCGGCGGGCGGCGCCGGCCCGGCCGCGGCGGCCGCCAGGCCGGGGACGCCGAACCAGAGGGCCAGGCCCAGGGCCAGGGCTTGAAGCGCACGGGACATCAGCGCGGCTCGTTCGCGTCGAGCGCCTCCGCCAGGACGACCGCGGGCTGCGCGCGCAGCCTCGCCAGGGCCGTCTCGCGGTCGGCGGCCGGCACCTGCAGCACGTAGGCGTTGGTCGAGGTCGGCCCGTCGACCAGGCGGGCGCGGACGCCGTTCAGCGTCGCGCGCAGGTCCTGTTCCCGGCTGTCGGGGCGGAAGGTGACGATGATCCGTGCGCCCGCCGCCGGCGGCGCGGCCAGCGTCCGGTACTCGGCGGGGCGCTGGCGGGAGGCGACCTGCGCGCCCACCAAGACGACGAGGAGCACCTGGGCCGCGATCGCCCATCCCACCCAGGAAGGGGGGCGACGCCACGCCAGCCGGGCGCCTCGCCGGCCGGCGGGGGCGGGCTGCGCCGCATCGATCCGATCGCGCAGGCGCGCCCAGTCGCGCTCGACCTGCGCCGGCATCGTCCTGATGTCGGACCTGAGCGCCTGTTCGGAGCGGACCTCGGCCCGGCACTCGGCGCAGGCGGCGAGATGCGCCTCGACGCGGGCCTGCTCCACGGGGTCCAGCTGCGCCGTGACGTACCAGGGCAACAGGCGCTGGATGTCCTCGTGCTCCTCGCCATGCAGGGGGATGATGCGCGCCATCAACGCAACCTCACAGCCAGTCCGCCAGCGCGCCGGCCAGCCTGGCCTTGAGGCGCCGGCGGGCGTGGAACATGCGCGTCTTCACCGTGTCCACCGGGCAGTCCATGATCTCCGCGATCTCGCGATAGCCGGCCTCGTGGAAATAGGCGAGATCGACCACGGCCCGGTGTTCCGCGGACAGCTCGCCCAGCGCGCCGAACAGCACCTCGTGGGTCTGCAGCCGCTCGAACTGCTGGTCCGGACCCGGCTCGCCGCTGGGACGGACCTCCGCGCGCTCGTCCTCCAGGGGCTCGTCGTAGCGCCGCATCGCGCTCAGCGCCTTCCGGTAGGCGATGGCGAAGATCCAGGTGGAGAACCTGCTGGCCCCGGCATAGCTGCCCGGCCGCTCCCAGACGACCATCATCGTGTCGTCGAGGATCTCCTCCACCAGGTGCGTGCGACGGGTCATGTTGTTCAGGAATCGGGTCAGCCTTGGATGATAGGTTCGATAGAGCTCCTCGAAGGCGCGCACGTCGCCGTCCGCGATCCGACCCAGCAGTCGCGCCTCGTCACACCGCACTCTTGGCGCCTTCACCGTGTCTGACCCGACGACGGCGCGTTTTCCTGGCAGCATAGGCCTCCCGCCATGTTGCAAGTTAGTGCTCCGCCGCAGCCAATAGGTTCAATCGACCTGGCGCAAGCGGAGCCGGCTCTCGTCGGCGGACGAGGCGACACGAAGTTGACCGCGTCGATGTCCTCTACGTCTCGGTCTCAACTGACCGTTCACCGCACATCGACGTCCGTCATATCAGGCCGCCGATTTGATGTGGTCGATGAAGGCGCGGAGCTTGGGGAGCATCTGGCGCTTGCCCGGATGGTAGAGGAAGACGCCCGGCGTCATGACGGCGAGGTCGTCGAGCACCGACTCCAGCTTTCCGTCGGCGATCGGCGCGCGGATCAGCGGCCCCGGCGCCTGGGCCAATCCCACGCCCTGGATCGCCGCCCCGAGCAGCGTCGGGTAGTCATGCGCAATCAGCGGGCCCGAGACCGCCGCTTCGATCCGCTCGGCGCCGTCGACGAAGGCCCAATGGGCGATCGCGCCGTTCGAACGGCGCATGCGCAGGCAGGCGTGCCGGCGCAGGTCCTCCACACGCTCCGGACGGCCATGGCGCGCGAGATAGTCGGGGCTGGCGACGACCACGAAAGGGAAAGGCGGCGTGAGCCGCACCGCCACCATATCGGGCGCGATGAACTGGCCGAAGCGGATGCCGGCGTCGAACCCGCCGGCCGCGAGATCGACCATCTCCTCGCTCGCGGCGATCTCCAGTTCGATCTCCGGATAGGCCTGGGCGAACGACCCGATCACCGGCTCAAGGATCAGCGGCACGACGCCCCGCGGCACCGAAAGGCGCAACAGCCCGGCGGGCCGTTGGCCGAGATCGCGGGCGACCTCGCCGGCGGCGACGAGTTCCGTGAAGGCCGGCCCGGCGCGGTCGAAGAACCGTTGACCGGCCTCGGTCAAGCCGACGCTGCGCGTCGTGCGCATGAAAAGCGCCGCGCCCAGCCGCGCTTCCAGACCGCGAACCGCCTGACTCACCGCGGAGGGCGTCACGCCCAGCTCGGCGGCGGCCCGCCGAAAGCTGCGGTGTCTGGCGACGGCGAGGAAGGTCTCGACACCCTCCAACGCGCCATGTCGGACTGTGTAGTTGGGCTTCACGGCCTATGGATATTATATCAGATAGTCGAGCGATAGCGGCGACCCTAGATGACCCCCTGAAATTTGGCAGGAGGCCAGAATGCCAACGGGAATGCTCTTCCTCATCCAGCTCATCCTTGGCTACGTCGCGTGGCTGCTCTGGTTCGGGACCTACGGCCTGCCCAGGCTCAGGTCGATGGACCGCGTGCAGGCGCACCGCGCGATCGCCACGCTGCACAGCTTCCGCTTCTTCGGTCTCGTCTTCCTGGTTCCCGGCGTCGTCGGTCCTGGCCTGCCCGCCGGTTTCGCCCCGGCCGCCGCCTATGGCGATTTCGCCACGGGCCTGCTGGCCATCCTGGCGCTGCTCACGGTGCGGATCCGTCCGCTCTTTTGGCTCTTCGTCGTCGCCTTCAACCTTGTGGGAGCCGGCGATCTGCTCCTCGACTACTGGCACGCCGTCCGGGGCGGACTTCCGGAGCACGCGGGAGCCTTAGGCGCCGCCTATGTGATTCCGGTACTCTACGTGCCCTTGCTGACGATCACCCACGGCTTCGCGCTCCATGGGCTGGCGCGCCAGTTCTCCACGCGCGGCGTTGCGTTGAACCTTTTCCCGCCAGAGGGGAACTTACCTTCCAGGCCCCGAGGATCGAGGGCGGGCCGGGAGGGACATCATGAGCAAGACGAGATTGGCGCTTTGCGTCTCGGCGCTGGCGATCGCCGGGTCGGGCTCGGCCCAGGCGGGCACGCTCTGGATCGCCAACATCACCCAGGCCAGTGAGAATCCGCCCACGGGGGTGCCGTTCACCGGCACGGGAAGCGTGGTGCTCAACGATGCGGAGACCGTGGCGATCGTCCGCGCCACCAACAACATCCCCCCTCCCCTGTCGGCCGGGCATATCCACCGCGCCCCGGCCGGGGTGAACGGGCCGGTGATTTTTCCCTTCCCCGACCCCGTCGGCAACACGGTCGGACCTTTGACCTGGAACATCCCGGCCGCGGACGTGGTCAACCTGAAGAACCAGGGCCTCTACTTCAACTTCCACACGCCGGCCTTCCCGGTCGGCGCGATCCGCGGCCAGATCCAGCGGTTCCTGTTCGCCCCCTCAGCGACCGACGCGTCGCAGATGGCGGTGGCCAATGCGCTGGACGTTTCCGCCGGCCGCAGCACCGACCTCGACCTGGTGCTGATCGCCCTGGCCTTCGCCCCGGCCGCGGACCGCACCCAGGCGCTCGACGACCTCTCCGGCCGCACCATCTATGCGCAAGGACGCCAGGCCAACGAGACCATGGCGGACTTCCAGGACGGCCTGTTCGACCATGCGCAGGACCTGGCCCAGGCGCCGGCCGAGGGCCTCGCCGGCTTCATCTCGGTGGGCGAGGCGTTCGGCAAGCGCGACACGGCGGCGGGCCAGGCGGGCTCGAAGGTCTCGCGGCCCATGGTGCTGGGCGGGGTCGACTTCGGGTTCGGCGCGGGGGCGCGAGCGGGCGTGGCCGTGGGCTATGCGAACGGCAAGGACAAGTTCCGGTCGGGCGCCGGGAAGACCAAGGCCGCCACCACGTCCGTCCAGGGCTACGTCTCCGCCGGAAGCGACAGCCTGGTCTTCACCGCCCTCGCCGGCTACGGCTGGACCTCGTTCGACACCACCCGCAACCTGGCAGGGGTCGCGCGGACGGCGAGCTCGTCGCACGACGGCAAGGTCTGGTCGCTGGGCGCCAAGGTCTCCGCGCCCGTCGCGGTGGGCGGCGCCATGACCCTCTCGCCCTATGGCCGGCTGGACATGCAGCGGGCCACCATCGACGCCTATGCCGAGACCGGCGCGGGCGCGGCCGGGCTGGTGGTCCCCAAGCGCAAGGACAAGACGGCGGCATTCGAGGCCGGCGCGGGGCTCACCATCCCCATGGGCGGCGAGGCCGGCGGGGTGACTGCGCGGTTGCTGGCCGGCTGGCGCTACCGCCTGGACGACGATGACGACGCCTTCGCTACGGCGTTCGCCGGCTCGCCCACGACCTTCCAGACCACCGTGCTCTCGCCCGGCAAGAGCGCCGCACGGATTTCAGCGGGGTTGACGGCGAACCTGGGCGGCAACCTCTCCGCCTCGGCGGGCTATCGCGGCCTCATCGCCAAGCGCGCCGACATCCACCAGGTCGAGGTGCGGCTCACGCTTCGGATGTAGGGCGTCGAGGTCTCGGCCGCCTGTCCCAGGCGCCGCCCGCCGACGGCGTTTCCACGCCCCACGGCGCCGTTTCCACGCTCGTTACCACGCTGGCCCCAACGCCGGCGGCGCAGTTAGCCCGCCGCCGCCCCGACCCCTGGAAGACGCCCGCCTGCGGAGGCGGCGCCGGTGGCGATCCTCAAGACCAAGCGCCGAGCGCGCAAGATGGGAGACCCGACATGAGCAATTTCGCCGCGAGCTTCTCGCCCGCCACCCAGATCCTCAGGCTGACCGGCGGCCTCGGGGACGACACGGCCACGGTCGGCCGCGACGTCGCCGGAGAGATCCTGGTCGACGGCGGCGCGACGCCGATCGGCGGCGGCCCGGCGACGGTGGCCGACACGGTCCGGATCAGCGTGTCGGGCAGCCTCGGCGACGACAGGGTCCTGTTCGACGAGGCGAACGGCCCCCTGCCCGCGGTGACCTTCGACGGCAGCCTTGGGAACGACACGGTGACCAGCGGCGCGGGCGCCGACAAGCTGAACGGCGGCCTCGGGGACGACTCCCTGAGCGGCCGCGGCGGCGCCGACACCCTCGACGGCGGCCTGGGCGACGACGTCGTGCTGGGCGGAACCGGCAACGACGTGGCCCTGCTGGGCCTGGGGAACGACACCTTCATCTGGAATCCGGGCGAAGGCAGCGACAAGGTCGAAGGCGGGCTCGACTTCGACACCCTGGTCTTCAACGGCGCGGGCGCCAGCGAGAACGTCGACATCACAGCGATCGGCGGGCGGGCGCGGTTCTTCCGCGACGTGGCCAACATCACCATGGACCTCAACGATGTCGAGCGGATCGACTTCGCGGCGCTCGGCGGGACGGACAAGGTCGTCGTGGGCGACCTGGCGGGGACGGACGTCAAGGCGGTGAACATCGACCTGGCCGCCACGCTGGGCGGCGCGGCCGGCGACGGCCAGGCCGATGGCGTGACCGTCAATGGGACAGCCAGAGGCGACGCGGTGACGGTCGCGGCCACCGCCGACGGGGTGGTGGTGAGCGGACAGCCCGCGGGGGTGACGATCGCCCACGCCGAGGCGACGGATCAGCTGGTCATCAACGGCCAGGGCGGCGCCGACCTGATCGACGCGCGCGCGGTCACGGCGACCGCGCTCTCGATGACCGTCGACGGCGGCGCGGGCGCCGACACGCTCCTGGGCGGCGCCGGCGCGGAGCTGTTGCTCGGCGGCGACGGCGACGACGTCATCGACGGCGGCCGCGGCAATGACGTGGCCCGGATGGGCGCGGGGAACGACACCTTCATCTGGGATCCCGGCGAGGGCAGCGACACCCTGGAGGGCGAGGCCGGCTTCGACGCCATGGTGTTCAACGGCGCGGGCGCCGCCGAGAACATCGACATCGCCGCCATAGCTGGCGGCCATGCGCGGTTCTTCCGCGACGTGGCCAGCATCACCATGGACCTCAACGACGTCGAGCGGATCGACTTCAACGCGCTGGGCGGGACCGACAACATCGTCGTGAACGACCTTGGCGGCACGGACGTCACCCAGGTGAACATCGACCTCGCCGCCACGCTGGGCGGGGCGGCCGGCGACGGCGCCGTCGACAAGACGACCCTGAACGGAACCGCCGGCGGCGACACGGTGACGGCAGCCAGCACCGCCGACGGCGTCGTGGTGGGCGGGCTGCCCGCCACCGTGACGATCGAGCACTTCGAGGCGACCGATCAGCTGGTGATCAACGGCCAGGGCGGCGACGACAGGATCGACGCCAGCGGCGTGACCGCCGGCGCCCTCGCCGTGCGCCTGGTGGGCGGCGCCGGAAATGACATCTTCATCGGCAAGGGCGTCATCGTCGACGACTTCCAGGGCGGCGCCGGCCCGGGCGACGTGGTCGACCTCTCGGACTTCGCGGGCGCCGTCGACTTCGCCGCCGTCCTGGCCCACGCGACCCAGGTGGCCGCCGACACGGTGATCGACTTCGGCGCCGGCGACATCGTCACGCTCGCCAACATCACGCTCGCCTCGCTGGCCGCGGACGACTTCGTGTTCTAGCCCGCCGGGCGCGAGCGCGACGGAGTCCGCGTCACAGGTCGTCCGGATAGCCGCTCGGCGGGGATTCGACGCCGCTGGCCTTGTGCGTCGCCAGGAGATAGCGACGGGCCAGCGGCGCATCGCCGTTCGCAATCGCGCCCACAAGTCCGCGTTGAGATTCGCGGAGCATCTGGTCGTCGAAGCGGGCCTCATCGACGCGAACTTCGACGTGATCGACCAGGATTCGCATGAGGCAATCCAGGACGCGGCTGCCGCTGAGCTCGGCCAGGATCAAGTAGTTGGAGATAAGTTGTGTTCGTGGATTGGCCGGTTCCACCTCTATCTGAGCGCTGAATTGCGCCAGTCGTTCAAACAGGGACGCATCCTCGGCCTGCGCCCGCCTCGCCGCAAATTCCGCCGCCATCATCTGGAGGGCCAGGGCGACGTGCAGCACCGCTGACTGGTCGCCCTGCAATTCCCTCGACAGATACATGCGCGCGACCCGCACGGCCTCGTCCGGCGCTGGGCGCCCCACATGGATTCCGCCCGCAAAGCCGCGTTCCAGGACGACGATCCCATGTCGCTCAAGACTGCGCACAGCTTCGCGCACGACGCCGCGGCTGACCTCGAGGTCCCGCATGATGTCCTGCTCGCTGCCGATCCGCTCTCCGGCCCTGGCCCGGGATTCGACGATCCTGCGGGCGATGACGCGCGCGACGGCCTCGGGCTTCTTCATCGGCACGAGATCGTCGCGCATGAAGGCGAGCGAGCGCGATTCGACCCCGCCGGGAGAGGCCTCGCCCACCCGGCCGAAACGCGCCAGGCGCTGATGTTCGCGTTGATAGAGGCTCAGGATACGCTGCTGGGCGCGTAACGCGGCCACCGGATCAGCCGCTATGATCGCCTCGACCTGACGTCGCCGGACATCCCACACCGCGGCCGCAAGCCGCGCCACATCCGCTTTGCTCGCCCCGGTCCAGAGCAGTTGGTCCAGGCTGGATTCGCCCAGCGCCAGTTCGAACAGGCCGAGCGTCCGCAACCCCGCCAGGCGGTGGATCTCGCCAAGGGCGAGGCGCTGGCTGCGGACCAGATCGCGGAAATTGTCGGACCGAACCTGCAACAGCGACCGCAACCTGAGCGCAGACTGCGGATCCATGTTGCGCATGGCGAACATGCTGGCCCGCCGCTGAACCAGGAACCGGATCTCGTTGATCTCGGAGGAGGCGGTCCCCGACAGCACGAGATAATGGCGCAGGGTCGAGACCGCGACCCACTGGGCCGAGGCGGCGACGAACAGGCCGCCGCTATGGCCGCGCCGACTTTCGACCAGGCCGTTGAGTTCGGCCATGGCGGCCGCCTCGCGCATGATCGCCCGGCTCACGCCGAACCGGCGCGCCAGCTCCTCCTCGCCGCCGAGCCGCCGCCCCCTGATCCAGCCGGCGTCGAGGATCTCCGCCTCCAGGCGCCGCACGATCTGTGAGCCAAGCTTGGAGCTGACGCCTTCCGGTTCCGGGGGCGCGAGGTGGCGCAGGTTGCTCGGCATGGCCGGAGGAAGGCGCCGACGCCGCCGCACGGCAAGCTGAAACTGTCGGCGGGGGCATGGAATAGTCCTATATTACATTCCAGGCTGCTTTGTGATCGCTTGACATGGCGCACTTTGGTCCTATTAGTGCCAAAATTCCACGATCTCTTGGGTTCGGACTGTTAACAACAGTATGGTATTTGAGGGTCCCGGCGCGACTTGGGCGCCGAGACGGACAACGTGCGCGCGCCGCACGAGGGGGGAAATATGAAGATCGCCGGGAACACGGTTCGCAGCCGGATGGGCGTTGCGCTCATGGGCGCCTCGACGCTGGTGATGGGGGCGCTGACGGCGTGCCCGGCGCTGGCGCAGGACGACTCCACCGCCATCGAAGAGGTCGTCGTCACGGCCCGGAAGGTCACCGAGAACCTGCAGGACGTCCCGGTCGCCGTGACCGTGCTCTCCGGCACGCAGCTGGAAGCGAAGAACGCCGTGCGGCTGTCCGACTTCGCCCTGTTCACGCCGGGCTTCAAGGTCATGCCGCCGCCGACCAACATCACCGGCTTCTTCCTGTCCTCCCGCGGGCAGGTGCAGGGCGACACCCTGGCGACGCTCGACCCCTCGGTCGGCACCTATGTGGACGAGCTCAACTGGGCGCGCTCCTACGGCCTCAACGCCAACCTGCTGGACGTGGCCAGCGTGCAGATGGTCAAGGGGCCGCAGGGCACGCTGTTCGGCCGCAACACCACCGGCGGCGCGCTGCTCCTGACCACCAACAACCCGAGCTTCGACGGGTTTTCCGGCAAGGCCTCGGCCAGCTACGGCCGGTTCAACGAGCGCGAGGGCGAGCTGATCCTCAACATGCCGCTCAACGACATGATCGCGCTGCGCGGCGCGATCCGCAGCACGAACCGCGACGGCTGGGCCTATGGGATCCGGCAGATCAATCCGGCCACCGGCCTGCCCTCCAACGCCTTCCTGCCCAACGGGGTGATCCAGAAGCAAGGCAAGTTCAACGACCGCAACGAGGTGACCGGCCGCGTCAAGGCGCTGGTGAAGTTCTCCGACTCCACCGACCTGCTGCTCTCGGGCGAGTGGTACAACTTCCACGCCACGCCCGGCCGCCAGATGTTCTACAAGGTGCGGCTCGCCAACGCCGGGGACGCCGTCGCCACCACGACGGCGGAGCAGCTCTACGAGACCTATGAGGCCACCCACCCGAACGCTGTCGGCTATGACGCCCATTCCTGCGACTTCGTGAGCGCCGCGCCGGCCAACTGCGGCGACAACGTCGTCGAGAAGCAGAGCAACTACGTCCGCGCGCACACCGAGACCTATACCGCCAAGCTGACCTCGGAGACCCCGCTCGGCCAGTTCAAGCTCATCGGCGGCTACCGCAACGTGTTCCAGTCGTCCTACGTCGACCTGGACGGCACCAGCGCGGTGATCCACAGCTCGCAGCAGGGCGAGGATCTGACCGAGTACTCGGTGGAGGGGCAGCTGGCCGGCAAGGCCCTCTCCGACAAGCTCGACTATGTGGTGGGCGCGACCTGGTTCAAGGAGGATGGCCTCGACACCGGCTATTCGTTCAGCAACATCGCGATCGGCGGCATCTTCGGCAACCGCCCGACGGGCAACCTGCCGCGCAACAAGGCCTACATCCACAACAAGTCCTGGGGCGTCTACACGCAGGCGACCTACCACCTGACCGACGCGCTGGGCGTCACCGGCGGCATCCGCTATTCGGCCGACGACAAGGGGATCGACCTGCGCGGCGCCTTCGCCGGGCTGAACGGCCTGCCGACCAGCTGCGCGATCACCGGGCCCGGCTCCAACGCCACGCTGGCGAACGACTGCTCGTTCAACCGCAACGACAAGTTCCACGCCGTGTCCTGGACGATCGGCGCCGACTACAAGGTCACCGACGACATCCTGGTCTACGCCAAGGCCAGCCGCGGCTATCGCGGCGGCGGCCAGAACCTGCGGGCGCTGGCGCTGGCCCAGGCCGTGCCGTTCGGGCCCGAGTACGTGAACGAGGAGGAGGTCGGCTTCAAGGCCGACATGCTCGAACGGCGGCTGCGCCTGAACGTGGCCGGCTTCTACGACAAGGTCTCCGACGCCCAGCGCACGGCCATCGTCGCCTCGATCATCAACGGGGTGGCGGTCAACAACACCCTGATCAGCAATGCCGCCAAGGTGCGCAACGTCGGCTTCGAGGCCGAACTGACCGCCAAGCCGACGCGGGACCTGACCTTCGGCGCCAGCGCCGGCTACGTGAAGGCCAAGTACCTGAAGTTCATCGACGCGGCCGGCGTCGACGTGCGCAACCAGCGGATCACCCTGGTGCCGGAGTGGAGCTATTCGCTCTCGGCCCAGTACGCCCACCCGATCAGCGACACGGTGAGCTTCGCGGCGAACCTGGACTACAGCTGGACGGACGAATACGCGGCCGACCGTTGTGTGGCGACGGGACCGATCGCCTGCTGGACGCTCACGGCGACCGACATGAACGGCCTCACCGCCGCGCAGATCGGCCAGAACATTGTCGATGCGACCACGATGGACTCCGCGGGCATCCTCAACGCACGCATGACCTTCGGCTTCGAGGACGATAAGTACCGGCTGGCGGTCTGGGGCCGCAATCTCGCCGACGACCGCGGCCACACCCAGGCGACCTATCTGCAGGCCAATCCCCGCAACTACGCCGGCGGCGCGGTCCGCGAGCCGCGCACCTACGGCCTGACCGTGTCGGCGGAATTCTGACGACCACTCGTTCTGAGAAGACCGACGGCGCGGCGGCCCCGCCGCCGCGCCGTTCGGACCTCAGCCGGGCTTCGGCTAGCCGCTGTTCCTCAAGCCGGCCGCGACGCCGTTGATGGTCAGGTGGATACCCTCGCGCACCGCCTCGTGGTCATCCCCGAGCCGCCGCCGGCGGATGAGCTCGATCTGCAGGTGGTTGAGCGGATCGATGTAGGGCAGCCGCGAGCGGATCACGGCGGCCAGGTCCGGGTTCTTCTCCAGGAGGCCTGCCTGCCCGGTGATCTCCAGCAGCGCGCCCACGGTGCGGTCCCATTCGACGCGGATCTGCCCGAACACGGCGTCGGCCAGCGCCCGGTCCTCCACCAGGCCGGCGTAGCGGCTGGCGATGGCCAGGTCCCCCTTGGCGAGCACCATCTCCATGTTCGCCAGCATGGAGGAGAAGAACGGCCAGCCGGCGCAGAAGTCGCGTAGCTGGCTCATGGAAACGCCGGAGTTCGCCACCGCCGAGCCGAAGCCGTACCAACCGGGGAGCATGGCGCGCGACTGGGACCAGGAGAAGACCCAGGGGATGGCGCGCAGGCTCTGGATCGTGCGCGTCGCCTGGCGCGAGGTGGGCCGGCTGCCGATGTTGAGGTCGGCGATCTCGCTGATCGGCGTGGCCGCGTAGAAGTAGTCGGCGAAGCCCGGCGTTTCATAGACCAGCGCGCGGTAGCCCGACATGGCCGCCTGGGCGAGCGCATCCATCGCCTCGCCCCTGCCCTCCCCCAGCTCCGAGGGCGGCGGCTTGCGCAGGGAGGCCAGCACGACCGCGGCGGTGAGCGTCTCCAGGCTTTGCCGGGCGAGCTCCGGATCGGCGTATTTGTTGGCGACGACCTCGCCCTGCTCGGTGATGCGGATGCGGCCGTTGACGGTGCCGTGCGGCTGGGCGAGCAGGGCCTCGAAGCTCGACCCGCCGCCACGCCCCACCGCGCCGCCGCGACCATGGAACAACTGCAGCCTGACCCCGGCGTCGTGCGCCACCGACACGAGCGCGCGCGACGCATTGTGCAGCTCCCAGGTGGAAGTCAGGTAGCTGCCGTCCTTGTTGGAGTCCGAATAGCCGATCATCACCTCCTGCAGGCCCGGCTCCTGCAGGATGGCGCGCACCAGGGGGGTCTGAAGGTAGCCGGCCATAGTCTGCGGGGCGGCGCGCAGGTCGTCGATGGTCTCGAACAGCGGCTCGGCGAAGATCTCGGTGCGCGGCGGATCGCCGGCGGTGAAGAGGCCCACCTCCTTGAGAAGCAGATAGACCTCCAGCAGATCGGAGACCGAGGTGGTGTTGGAGACGATATAGGCGCGGATCGCCTCCGGGCCGTAGTTCCGCTTCACCTCGGCGGCGGCGGCCAGGGTCTCCAGCTCCCGGTGCGTCTCCTCGCTGTAGCTGACGAAGGGCGAGGCGAGCAGCCGGCTATGGCCAAGTTCGCGCACGAGCAGCGCGCGCCGGTCGGCCTCCCCGAGCGCTTCGTAGTCCGCCTCGACGCCGGCGGTCTTGAGGAGTTCGGCGACGACGCGGGCGTGCACCGCCGAGTTCTGGCGCATGTCCAGCGTCGCCAGGTGGAAGCCGAACACGTCCACCGAGCGGATCAGGTCGGGGAGCGGGCCTTCGGCGAACGCCGGCCCATGCTTCTGGACCAGCGAGTCCAGCAGGGTCTCGAGGTCGGCTGCGAACGCCTGCGGCAGGGCGTAGGGTTCGCCGGCGATCGCCGAGGGGCGCGGCGAGGCCTCCCCGGTCAGCTTCGCGTAGGTCGCCGCAAGCCGGGCGTAGAGGCCGGTCAGGGCGCGCCGGTATGGCTCGTCGGCGCGCTGGCGCGAGGGATCGTGGGAGCGGTCGGCGAGGGCCAGCAGTTCCGGCGTGCAGGCCGCCAGTTCATCGGAGATGGAAAGCTCGGCGCCGAGGGCGTGCACCCGGTCGAGGTAGAGGCCCAGCGCCGCCTTCGCCTGGTGCGCCATGGCGTGGCGCATCACCTCGGCGGTGACATAGGGGTTGCCGTCCCGGTCGCCGCCGACCCACGACCCCACCTTCAGGAAGCTCGGCAGGTCCTCCACCTCGCCCAGCACCCTGCGCCAGTGGGCGTAGAGCTTGGGGATCTCCTCCAGGAAGCTGCGTTCGAAGTACGAGACCGCGTTCCAGATCTCGTCGGCGACGACGATCTTCACTTTCCGAAGCTGCCGGGTGCGCCAGAAGATCGAGATCTGCCGCGACAACTGGGTCTCCAGGCTCGCGCGCTCGGCGTCGCCCTGGGCCCGATCCAGGGCGTCGAGCTGATCGGCGATGGCGCTCTGGCGGTCGAGGACGCTCTTGCGGCGGACCTCGCTGGGATGGGCGGTGATCACCGGGGCGATCAGGGCGCCGGCCAGCAGTTCGCGAACCTTGTCGGCGCCCACGCCTTCGGCCGCGAGGGCCCGCACCACGCCGGTCGGGGTGTCGGCCCGTTCACCGCCCCCTTGGCCCAGGCGACGGTGGACGTTGTCCTCGGCGATATTGGTGATCTGCAGGAAACAGGCGAAGGCGTGGGCGAAGCGCACCGTCTCGTCCAGACTGAGGTCGCCCAGCCGGTCGGCCATGAGACCGGCCGCCGCCGGCGTGCCGTCGCGGTGGAAGGCGACCGAGGCCCGGCGAATCTCTTCGATCTGCTTGAAGACGGCCGGCCCGCCCTCGTTGCGGATGACGTCGCCCAGCACACGGCCCAGGTAGCGGACGGTGGCGCGAAGCTGGTCGGGCAGCGCGGTTCTCACGAGAGGACCCGCGGGGGCGCCTGGTCGGCCTCGTGCGAACGACCCGAACAACTGATCACGGCGATGGTGCTCCGACTGCTGCTGGTGCGCTGACGTGGTCGCACCGGCGCGCGAACGAGCGCCCGAGGTGCGATTGCGGGATTGGCCCACACTCAACTGCGCAGAGGCAGGATTGCAAGAGCCGGGAGACCTGAAGGACGCCTGCAGGGAACTGGGAGGATGCGAACAAGGCCCGGCGGATCACTCCGAGCCCGTCGGCGCCGCGGCCGGAGGCCCCAGCTGACGCAGAAAGTCTTCCTGGCTGATCGTCGCCCTGGCGATCAGCAGGCTGCAACCCAGGTAATCGCTGAGATAGGCCCCGTTCGGACCGGACCACCAGCGCTGAAGAAGGCTCTGCTTTCGATGCCCGACGACAACGAGATCGGCGCGGACCTCGGCGGCGAAGGCGGCGATCTGCTGCGCCGGCTCGCCGCGGGCGAGCTTGCCCGTCACCTGGATCCCCATCGCCTGCAGACCGCGCACCGCCTCGTCGAGGATGTCCTTGTAGGTGTCCTGCTGCAGCGCCATGGCCCCGGCGTGCGCGCCCTCCGCCATCCGCATGCCCGGCGTGTCCGCCACCACGGCCAGGACGTAGAGCTTCGCCCCGCTTTGCCTGGCGAGCAGGACGCCCTCGCGAAGCGCCGTGCGCCCTTCGCGAGACCCGTCATAGGCGACCACAATCCGCTCGTACAATCCGCACCTCGATCCGCCAGCCACCTGGCGCGGGTACGTTAGGCCAAATCGACGTTCAGCACAGCCGGAGCTTGGCGGCGGACGCGCGGATGCGGTCCGTCACAGCCGTACGGTCGATCCAGCGCCGCGACCCGCGCCGTCATTCGGCGAACAACCGGGTCCGCGCCTTGTCGAGCGCCGCGTAGCTCCAGAGTCCGTCGGTCTCGACGCTGCCTTTCACAGGCCACTCCAGGCTGGTGCTCAGCCGGCGGCCGCCGAAGCTGACGATCTCGCCGGTCAGGGGCGCGGAGCGAGGCCCGGCCAGCCAGCCCACCACCTCCGCGACGTTTTCCGGTGACAGCTCGTCGCGCCGGTCCTCCGAGAAGATGTGGCCGCCCCAGATCGGCGCCGTCATGCCGCTGAAGGCCAGCGGAGCGATGGCGTTCACCCGCACGCCATAGGCGGCGAGCTCGCGCGCCAGGGTCGTGGTCATGCTCGCGATGCCCCCCTTGGCGGCGGCGTAGTTGATGTAGCCGGGCTGGCCGTGCAGGCCGTTGGTCGAGGTGGTCATGACCACCGAGGCGCCGACCGGCTCGCCGCTCCGCTTGAATTCGTCGCGCCAGTGGATCGCGGCGAACTTCGTGCCCACGAACGCGCCCTTGAGGTGGACGCCGATGACGCTGTCCCAATCCTCCTCGGACATGTTGACGATCATCCGCGGCCGCGAATTGCCGGCGTTGTTGACCAGGACGTCGAGCCGGCCGAACGCACTCAGCGCCCGTTCGACCATGGTCTTGCCGGTCTCCCACAAACTCACGTCGCCGGCCTGGGCGATCGCGCGGCCGCCGGCGTCGCGGATCATCGCCGCGGTCTCCTCGGCGGCGTCCGGCAGGAAGTCGTTCACCACCACGGCCGCGCCGTCCTTCGCCAGGCGCAACGCCTCGCCGCGGCCCACGCCGCCGCCGCCGCCCGTGACAATGGCCGCCTTCCCGTCCAGATCCGGCATGTTTCCCTCCGCCGCCGCCTTACGGCACTATGGCGCAAAGCGGGGGGGCGCACGCCCCCTGAAGTCCCGCATCATCCTGAGGAGGATTCCCATGACGGCCTACATCGTCGCCATCCGCGACACGACCAAGGACGCCGCCGCGCTCAAGACCTACGGGGCCGAGGCCGTCAAGGCGCGGGTGGACGGCATGAAGGTGCTGGCCGCCTATGGGACGAGCGAGACGCTGGAAGGGGCGGCCGCGGAGGGCGTCGTGCTGCTGCAGTTCCCCGACATGGCCACGGCCAAGGCCTGGTACGAAAGCCCCGCCTACCAGGCGGCGCGGGAGCACCGGCTCCGCGGCGCGGACTACCGGTTCATCCTGTTCGAAGGGATGTGACGCGGTCCAGAAGGGCGCCGGCGCGGCGGGCCTGTCCGCCGGCCGAACCGCATGGCTCTCGATTGCGAACCCTCGTGATGATAGGGTTAACGTGAAGTCTTCGGCGGAACCCTAGACTTGCGGGCGGAGGGCGTGATGAAGATCAGGCGGATGTTGGCGGCGGCTGCGGGCGTCCTCGCCCTGTCGGCGACCGGAGCCTACGCGCAGAACTGCGCCTTGGGGCCGACGTTCGACGCCTGCATGGCCAATGCGCTGGGTCAGATGCAGGCCCGCAACAGCCAGGCGCAACAGCAGATCTGGCAGAACTACCTTCGGACCTACGGGCCCTGGCTGCGGCAGGAATACGCCAAGTACCGCGGCCCGCCGATCACCTTCGAACAGTTCGCCTATTACAACCTGATGACCGCCAACGGCACGAACATCGCCGGCGGGCTGCAGGCCCAGCAGGATCAGTTCCGCGGCAACCAGCAGGCCAACCGGACCCTGCAGGAGGGCTACCAGTCCTATCGCCAGGGCATGTACGACAACAGCGCCCGCCACAGCCAGGCGGCCGAGAACTACAGCCAGGGCGCCATCCGCGGCAACACCGCCCAGATCGACCCGCGCACCGGCCAGACCGTGTGGCTGCCCTACGCCCAGCCGTACAACCAACCGTTCACCTCCGGCGGCGAGACCTACTTCCAGAACCAGACCGGCTACTACCAGTGGAACGGGAGCGGCTGGACGCGGATGCAGGGACGGCGCTGACCCCCCGAGGGGACGCCTATTCGCTTTCGGCGCTGACGTCGTGGTCGGCGTAGTGGCCGCCCGCGTCGCCGGCGTCGCCGTATTCGGCGGCGGTCACCGCATGGTCGGCGGCGACGTCGGCGTACTGCGCGGCATGGTCGACGTCGCCGATCTCGGCGTAGGCGTCGGCGGTCTGGGCGTTGGCGTCGGCGATGTCCTGGTTCCAGTCGGCGTTCTCGAGCGCAGCCTCGGCCTGGTCGGCCTCGATGATCTGGTTGTCCATGTGGCCGCCGAGGTCCTCGACCTCATGCATCTCGTAGCCGACCTTGTCGGCGAACTCCTCGGCCTTCTCGTAGTCGCCGGCCTCGGCGGCGTCGGCCTGCTGCTGGCGAAGGTCGGCGATGTCCTCGCGGATTTCGTCGGTGGCCTGGGCGTGGTCGAGGATCGTCTCCGGATCCAGCTCGCCGGCCTCCAGCGCCTCATAGACCTCGGCCTGGCCGATATCGGACAGGCCGGCCACCTCCACGCTGAAGTGTTCGGGCAGTTCGGGGGCGGCGTCGGGTTCGGAGACCATGGCGGTCGGGTCCTAGGCTTGGGGGGGGGGGAATGTCATCCGTCTGACGAGAGGAGTTCGGGCGACTGGCGTTGCCCCGGCGGCGCCGGGACGGGGATTTCGGGGGCCGGGGCGCGCACCACCAGCACCGAGCCGCAACTGGCGTTGGGGCAGCGCACATAGGCCTGGGCCTTGCCGGCCAGAATGGACTTGGGCACGTCCATCGCGGTTTCGCAGGCCGCGCAGGTGAGGCGCACCGTCTCGGGCCGGTCCGGCGCCACGCGCGCGATCTCTGCGGAGCGCGGCGGCAGGGGCTTGACCTCCATCACCTTGCCGCACTTGGGATCGGGGCAGCGCACGCGGATCGGCGAGCCGTCGGGCGGGAACCGGCCACGCGGGAACGACAGCGGCCCATGGCAGCCGATGCAGTTCAGCCGCACCAGGTCCTGCGCCGGCTTGGGCGCAGGCGGGGGCGGGGCGGTCCAGTGGTCGATCACCTTGCGCCAGCCCAGGTATGCCTCCGAGCGGAAGAAAGCCTTGGCCAGGCGCAGCCGGTTCGCCAGGTAGGGCGTCGAGGACATGGTCATCTCGGCCAGCGGGTTGACGTCCGCGGCCTCCTCGATCTGCCGCTGCAAGGCCGCCATGTTGAGCTGGGCGAACAGCGGAAAGGACTTCATCGCCCACTGGGTCGCCACCCGCCGGACGATGTCCTCGTTCCCCACCACCAGGGCGCCGGCTCGGTCGGCGGTGATTTCCGAGTGCCGCGCCCAGGCCATCAGCGGCGCGTCGATGGCGCTCTCGACGATCTTGGCGGGGTTGAGGAACTGCAGCACCCCCTCGCCCATGATGTTGCGGTTGAACTGGCGCTTGCCGCTCATGAACTGGATGACCGTCCGCCAGAGCGCGTGGCCGGCGGCGCAGTGACCCATCTCGCGGCCCAGCACATAGAGCAGGTCGCGGTCCTTGAAGTTGTTCAGCACCGAGCCCAGCACCACGAAGCTGTCGGTCTCGCTGCCCAGGGTGAGCGACTCCCACATCTGCTCGCCGGAGACATAGACCTCCGGCATGTGCGGCAGGCCCATGATCCGCGCCGCCTCCACCGCCATGGCGAACACCTGCGGCAGCTGGTCGGGCCCCAGGCGGATGCCGTTCACCGCCGATTCCAGCCACGGCCGGCCAACCTTGCTGGAGAGCGCCTGGGCGGCGGAGCGCAGCGGGGTGATCGATCCCAGCATCGCCATGGCCTGGGCGTCCATGTCGTAGATGAAGGCCTCGGGCGGCATGGCGTAGCCGGGCCCGAGCGGCCGCAGCCAGCGGCATTCCGGGCAGTAGGCCTCGCTGAGCCTGAGCCGGGCGCCGTCGCCGCCGCAGTTGCGGCAGCCCCAGGCGTGCGGCGCCCGGATGTCCGCGGCGGCGTCTGTCGAGGTTCCGCAGTTGGTGCAGAACCGTGCGCCGGCCGCCAGCGATGCGCCGCAGTCGACGCAGAAGGCGGGACCGGCGGGCGGGCCGCTCATGGCCGCCTCAAAGCCTGGCCAGAAGGTCGGCCTTCTTGGCCTCGAAGTCCGCGGCGGTGATGGCCCCCATGTCGCGCAACTCGGCGAGCTTCTTGATCTGATCGAAGACAGCGTCGCCGCCTGCGGCCGGCCGCGCGGCCTCCGGCGGCGGGGCGGGATCGACGCGCGGCGGAGGTTGCGGCGGCGCGGGCTGCGGCGACGGCGCATAGCCCTGGGCGAGGCCGCCGGCCTTGAGCTGCGCCTGGATCACGGCGCTGGTCTTCTGCGGAATGGAGCCCGCCAGCGTCCAGGCCGACCCGCCCAGGGCGACGATCAGCAGCAACAGGCCGAAGGCCATGTAATAGGGATTCATCATCATCAGCAGCACCAGCACGACGAGGCTGGAGATGAACACCGGCCAGGCGGTGTTCCAGTTCACCTTGATGTTGTAGCGGACCAGGCTTTCGCGCGGGGCGGTGCGGGCCACACTGAGGTCGCCGGAGTAGGAAACGGGAAAACCGAACGTCGACCAGGCGCTCTTCTTGACGAAACCGAACTTGATGTCGTTCGGCCGGCCCTGCCACTGCACCTCGCAGCCGGCCGCCTGCAGCGCCTGCAAGGACCGGTCGAAGGCTTCGTTCTGGTCCACGGCCAAGGCGATCTGCTGGTCCGTGCCACCGGACGTGCGGGTCAGCACCCGTGGCGGCGGAGGGGGCGGCGGCGGCGGTGGCTGCAAGCCCAGGGACCCGCCGCAGGAGCCGCAGAACTGGGCGCCCGGACGATTGGAGGCGTTGCATCGCGGGCAGACGGCCCCGCCCGATCCTGGTTCCACTGTCGCCACCGCCCGCGCCCCTCGTCCCCGAATTCCCCCGGCCCCACGCCGGGCCTTGGGATACCGATGATAGGTACGCGCTCGCGCCAGAGTCTAGCGCAGGCGCCCCGTTGGGGCGGTCCCGCGCCGGCGAACTTCGCCCCGCAGGCGATTTCGCCGCTCAGTTGACGACGATCGCCGCCATCCAGATCCGCGCGACCTGCCGGAACGGCACCGGCTGGGTGTAGTAGGCCATGGGATCGTTGATGTGCACCATCGGCTCCCAGCCGTAGGGGGTGGGCATGAAGGACATGCCGCGGGCGACCACCACGTGCCCGCCCTGCCCCGTATTCACGCCGATGATCACCGCGTGGCCCATCGCCAGGGTGCGATAGAGGGTCAGCGGGTCGGTGGGCGGCGCATAGTTCGAGGTCCGCCCGCCGAACTGGTTGATCAGGCCCTGGATCTGCGGGATCGAGCCGGTCCGCACGCAGGCCGGATTGGGGCCGCTGCAGCAGGCCTCGGGGCCCACCCCGTTGGCGATGGCCACCAGGGCGCACTGCGGCGGCGTGCCCTGCGGCCCGCGCGAGGCCATGATGATCTGCTGGGCGACCGCCGCCCAGCACCAGACGCCGGTCTGCTGCTGCAGGTCGCGGATCGGCAGGTCCACCGGCGGCAGGGGCCGGTCGAAGACGCCGTTGGCGTCGACGCGGGCGTCCAGCGGCGCGGCCTGGTTGGGCGAGGCGGCCTGGTCGTTCGGCTGGCCGCACGCCGCCAGGGCCAGCAGGACCGCGGCGAGCGCCGCCCGAAATCCTTTCCTCGCCGCGCCGCGCATCGCCCGCCCCTCATCCCGCCGCGAGCTTGAGAGATTTGCCGCTTTCGCCCAAGCGGATTCCCGCGTCGCGCGCCCGGGCTTGCCGCGCCGGGCCAGGGGAATATGGTGAACGGAGCCGGGTTCGGCGAACCGGGTATGACGGGGGTGGCGCATGGATCGAATGGTGCTGGGCATGGCCATGGCGGCGGCGTTCGCCCTGGCGGGTTGTGATCGCATGGGCGGGCAGGGCCAGAAGGGCCAGCCCGCGCCCTACAACAATGGCGGGAACGGCTGGCCGGGCGCCCAGTCCAACGGCCAACCGAACGGCCAGCCGTGGCAGATGGCGCAGAACCAGGGGCAGCAGGGCTATCCGCCGGGACCGCAGGGTCCCTACCCGCCCGGCGGGCCGCCGCAGGGCCCCCAGGGCCCCTATCCGCCGCAGGGACAGGGCGAAGACTATCCCCAGCCCGGCCCCTATCCGCCACAGGGCCCGCAGGGGCCGCAGGGCTATCCGCAACAGGGACCCCAGGGCTTCCCCCCGCAGGGCATGCAAGGACCGCAGGGACCACCGGGGCCGGGCGGCGGAACGCTGCAGGTCTCCGGCCCGCCACCCGGGATGGCGGCCATGCCGACCCCGGCGGGCTATGTCTTCACCACCCAGCTGAGCGGCTCGCCCCAGGCCTCGAAACTGGTGCAGGCGGTGTTGCAGGGCACTCAGAGCTATTTCGACGGCCCGTCGCGCATCCTCAACACCCAGACCGACCCCAGCGAGCGGATGAGCCGGGTGGATTTCTCCAACACCCTGCACGGCCAGCCGGTGATGGGCATGATCGGCGTCCAGGGCGACGGCCAGAACGCCGGCGTCGCCTACCTGCTGTTCGACAGCGCCGACCGCGTGCAGCAGAGCATGCCGATGATGATGGCCGCGACCCAGCGGCGTCCGAACGGCTAAGGTCGGCGGCGGCGAAGCAGCTTCGCCGCCTTAGCCCCCTGCGGGTCCGGCGCGAGGCCCGATCGCGCGGCGAAGCCTGCCCGCATGAGTTCGCCGGCGACCTGCGAGGCGCCGCTGCGCCCGACCAGCCCGGGCGGCCGGGCCTGCAGCGCCGCGCAGGCGCCGGCCAGGACCGTCTCGCCGCCCTCGGCGACCACCCCGATCCGGCGCAACAGCGCCCAGGTGGCCGCCGGCTGGCCGAGATCGCAGTGCGCCAGGGCGGCGGTCAGCACGTTCCAGGTGGCCGGGTTCTCCACCGCCGCGTCAGGCCAGGGCTTCCGGCGTCACCCGCCGGCCGCGGGCGCGCACGACCAGCCGCCACATGGAGCGCGCATTGACCCCGCAGACCGCCACGAACAGGCCGCCGAGCAGCACGTCGACCCAATGGGTGGCGATCCCCAGCCGGAAGCCTTCGACCATCACCGCCAGCCCGAAGGCGCCGCACAGCAGGCAGACGATCATCGCGCCCAGCCAGAGGCTCCAGACGGCGCTGGGCGCGCCCTGCACGAAGCGGGCCCGCGGATTGGCCGCCGCAGTGTGCGCGACGAGCGACCGTACGAACGGCTGGAACGCGGCCGACCGGTCCTCGAACGCGCCCACGCCCAGGAAATGGCTGCTGACCAGCTTCAGGCCGGGGCCGCGGCGCGCGGTGACGACGCACTGCTGAAACCCCGGCGTCAGTGTCGCGCCGCCCAGCAGGGGCATGGTCGTCTTCGGCATGGCGTAGAGCCGCACCTGCGCGATCTCCGCCAGGGGCAGTCGCCCATGTCCCTTGTCCGACGCCCACTCCAGGGCCTCGCCGGTCAGGCGATAGGTCGTCTCGCGCGAGGCTAGCGAGGCGCGCACGGCGAAGGTCGGTTCGTCCAAGTCGGCGCTCCACGGCGGACTTCGGCCGGCAGCTTCGCATGTGTTTTCCGGCGGTTGCAACACAGCCACGCTTGGACCCACAATGCCCGCGGACGGAGAGACGGCGATGCCGGCAGAAACCACGGACACCATCGACCTGCGCCGCTCGGCCGGCGACCGCTATCTGACGGCGTTCGGCGCCGTGTTCATGGTCTTCCCCACCGCCTTCATGCTGGTGATCGCGGCGGCCACCGTGCGCCAGACGCCCGGCCTGGCGCTGTTCATCCTGGGCATGGGCCTGTTCATGGCGCTGCTGGTGGCCGTCGTGGTCCGCGAGGCGCTTGACCGCTGGGGCACCCGCATCCGCATCACCGGCGACGGCGTCGACCTGCGCCTGCCGCACTACCTGAACCGTCCGCCGGTGCGGACCACCGTGCCGCTCGCAGCCATCGCGGCGGTGGACTGGCGCGAGGAGTCGTTCCGCAGCCTCGGCATGACCGCCATGCACCAGGCCTACGCTCTGGCGCTGAAGGATGGCGGCCGCCTGGTGCTGGGCGGGGACAAGGCGATGGCTCAGCCGTTCTTCGCCACCGCCGCCGAGGCCATCGCCGAACGCGCGGGCGCGCCGATCCGCGATCTGGGCATGGTCGACGGCAAGGGCGGCGTCATGCAGGTCACCGGCATGAGCGCGCCGGAGTGGACCGCAAGGTCGCTTGCGCCCGACCAGATCGCCAGGCGCCGCCGCGGCGTCGAACTGACCTGGCTGATCATGAGCGCGGTGACCGGCCTCGCCTTCATCGCCCAGGCCCTTGGCGCGCTGTTCTAAGGCCCGTTGCGCGCGGACGTCAGGATTCGACGGCGATCAGCGCCGGGTGGTGCTTCTCGGCGATGTCCTCATGGACCTCGGTCCGCATCCGGCGCGCGATGCTGAGATAGAAATAGAGGCTGTCGGCCTGCTGCTCCGCGACGGCCCTTGCCCAAAGCTTCGCGGCCACGGCCAGGTTGCCTGCCGAGCCGCTGCCGACAATGTGGGCACGACCATCCTCCTGCCGCACGAAGACAAAGTTGCCCGCGGCGTCCGGTAGGGCGGCCGCGTCGGCCGCCAGGCGGAAGCGGTAACTCGTCCCAGAGGCTCCGGTGATGTCGACGAACTCGTTCATGATCTCGACCTAAGCGATCCAGTGGGTGAGATCATGTTCAAATGCATCGGCGAAGCGACCGTTCGAAGTGGGCGTGGCGTAAAACAGGCTCGGCGCTGACATTTCGCTGACATGAGTTGACCCAACCGCGGACCGGAACGCGATCAAAAAGGCCGTCGAGACTCCGAAAAAGCGGTGATTCGGGGCCTGACACCCATTTTAACGACCTGACAGGATCAATGGGCTTGCGCCATCTTCCATGGGCCGCCCTGCCGGCTGAAATAGGGCGTCGGAAGGACATGGACGGAATGTTGCGGCGGGCCGACGGCCAATGATCGACGGTGTCGCCCGGCGGCTGAAGCTTCGCTTGCCCGTGTTCGGCGCGCCGATGTTCCTGGTGTCCGGCCCGGACCTGGTGATCGCCCAGTGCAAGGCCGGGATCGTCGGCGGCTTTCCCGCGCTCAACGCCCGCCCGGCGGCCCAGCTCGACGAGTGGCTGCATCGCATCACCGAGGAACTGGCCGCCCACGACCGCGACCATCCCGACGCGCGGGCCGCCGCCTTTGCGGTCAACCAAATCGTCGCGCCCAGCAACGACCGGCTGGAGGCCGACCTGGAGCTCTGCGTGAAGTGGAAGGTCCCGGTGGTGATCACCTCGCTGGGCGGCCGCGAGGCGGTGAACGCCGCGGTGCACGGCTATGGCGGCCTGACCTTCCACGACGTGATCAGCGACCGCTTCGCGCGCAAGGCGGTGGAGCGCGGCGCCGACGGCCTGATCGCGGTCTGCGCCGGCGCGGGCGGCGCCACGGGATCGCTGTCGCCCTTCGCGCTGGTGCAGGAGATCCGCGCCTGGTTCGGCGGCCCGCTGGCGCTGTCCGGGGCCATCGCCACCGGGCGGGGGCTGCTGGCGGCGCAGACGTTGGGAGCCGACTTCGGCTATGTGGGCTCGGCCTTCATCGCCACCCGCGAGGCCAATGCGCCGGAGCTCTACAAGCAGATGGTGCTGCAGGCGCGGGCCGACGACATCCTCAACACCAAGCTGTTCACCGGCCTGCCCGGCAATTTCCTGAAGGCCTCCGTCGCCCGCGCCGGCCTCGATCCCGACGCCCTGCCGGCGGTGGACGGCAAACGCCTCGACTTCGGGTCGGAGGCGGCCGACGCGCGACCCTGGCGCGACATCTGGGGCTGCGGCCAGGGCGTCGGAGCGGTCTCGTCCGCGCTCTCCGCCGCCGAGTTCGTCGCCCGGCTGGCGGCGGAATATGAGGCGGCCCGCGGGGACGTGGCGGCCAGGCTCATGCGCCCGGTTCGATGAACTTCTCGCGGTATTCGCGGAACTCCGCGCGGATGCGGTCTTCTGATAGGCCGAATTCCTCCAGCGTATAGGCGTGGGCGGGGCGCGCCTCGCGCTGGTTGGCGTCGCGCCACTTCTGCATCTCGTTCCAGCCGGCGTCGGTCAGCGGCTGGCCGATGAAGCCGAACACCGCCTGGGCCACCTTGCGCGGCTCGGCCACGGTGTCGCGGTACCAGACGTCGAGGAAGCGCTCGGGGTGACGGGCGCGGATCGCCAGCGCCCTGGTCATGCTGCCCGCGAACATCCGGCTCCAGGCGTCGCCGATGTCCCTGGCGTCGTCCCGCGCCGTGGTCGGGCTGTGCATCACGTGGATGAAGCTGCAGATCGACGGGATGGTGGTGAGCGGATCGCGGTGGGTCTGGATGATGTGCACGCCGGGGAAGACGTCCAGCAGCTCCTGGAAGCCGTGGATGTGGTCCGGGGTCTTGAACAGCCACCGCGCGCCGGCCTCATGGCGTCCCGAACGCTTGCGCTGCCACTGCAGGAACTGGGCGGCGAGCTTCAGATATTCGTAGGCCGGCGTCTTGTCGGCAGTCCGGAACCAGTCGTCATAGGACGGGATGAACGCCTGCGACTGCTCGCCCGTCGACAGGAAGGCGCCCCGGTAGAGGAAGATGCTCTCCTCCGGGGCCATGGTCTGGAACGGATAGATCGAGGCCAGCTCCGGCATGGCCTGCATCATCGCCGCCACGGCGGCGTCGCCCGCGGGAATGCGCGCGTCGTGCTCGGGCTTGAAATCCCAGCCGAGGTCCGGCGCGATCTGGTTCGCCTCGTAGAACAGCGGCGCGGTCAGGCCCTCGGCCGCCGACAGCATCCGGTAGAGCATGGTGGTGCCGGTCCGCGGCAGGCCCACGATCACCACCGGGACGCCGATGTCCTCGTCGCGGATCTCCGGATGGCGCCGGATCCATTCGAAGAGGGTGAGCCGCCCGACCAGGAAGCCGATCAGCCGTTCGCGATGGTGCAGGCGACCTTCCGCCGTCAGCGGCGCCTCCCGGTCCAGCGAGCCGCACAGCACGTCCAGCGGCTCCAGGAACTGGGTGCCGCCGAAGTCGGAGAAGCCGGTCCTGGCCTGCGCCTCACGCAACAGTTCGTCGCGCATGAACTCGCCCGCCATCAGACGTTCCCCCGGATCTCGGAGACCTTGCAGACCCTGGTGGTCGGATCGACGTGCTCGGCCGCCCGGATCCAGCGCATGGCGAAATGCCCGAGCCGGTGGCCGGCGGTGTCCAGCCAGTTGGGATGGCCGGGATCCTGGTGGGCGATCACCACGGTCACGCCCCCGTCGGCGTCCGACCTGGCCGTGTGCTTGTTCACGTGGCTCTTGTGGTGGCGGTAGTCCATGGATTCCTGCCAGTAGTTGTCCACCTGCAGGTTCCAGGTGTCGCAGGCCGGGATACGCGGGATGTGGACCACCAGGGCCTCGTCGGGGGCCAGGCTCCAGAACGAGCGGTAGAAGTAGATGTTGGGGTCGCCCCCGGCCTTCAGGCAGGCGTCCTGGTCGGCCGGCGGCAGCTGGTTGGGATGCGCCAGGTAGCCTTCCGTCCAGTTGGTGAAGGTCGAGGCGCAATAGTTGGTGAAGCCGGCCGCCGCCGCCAGCTGCGCCTTGATCTTCTCGAGCGTCAGCGCCGGCGGCGTCCCCGGGTCATCCAGCCGCTCGATGCGCAGCTCCGCGGCGGTCTCCCGGGTGCGGTCCAGGAAGGTCTGGCGCACGTTCACCGACTGGGTCTGCGCATCCATCGGCAGCCAGTTGCCGGCGGTCCGCTCGCCGCCCAGCACGATCTCGAACCGGCCGCCCTCGTCCACCTGCAGGCCATTGGTGTCGAGGTGCCCCACCTGCAGGGTCAGGCCCTCGGCGTTGCGCTTGGCGGTGATGAAGCTGAGATAGTCGACCGTGTTGCGCTTGCCGGTGATCCGGTAGCGGCGCTGCGGATTGAGCGTGGCCCGCTGGTAGATGGTGTCGGGGTTGTCGCAGCCGAACTTGGAGACCTCGTCGACATACCTGGCCAGCACGGGGAACTCCGGATCTGCGAACTCCACCGCGCTCAGGAGACCCATGCGGGTCAGCCGGCTGAGGTGCCGGACGCCCTCGGCCCCGGTCAGCGCATCCGACGGCGTCGTGGCGCGGAACAGCTGGTCGCCCGCCGCCTTCAGGCTGTCGAGATAGCCATTCCAGACCCCTTTCAGCTCGGCGGCTTCGTCCTCGGTCATGGCGTTTCTCCCTCGCGGCTCATTCCGTTCATGGCCCCGGCCTGGCGATCTCGCCGCGGGCAAAGGCGGTCAGGTAATCGCGCATCTTCGGCCCGATCACCTCGATGATCGCGCCGCTGGCGGACTGGAAGTAGCCGCCGTCGGCGCCCGGCTTGCCCAGCACCCGGCGATTTCCCGCCGCCTCCAGAGCCGCGCAGACCTCCGCGGCGGTCTCCGACCAGTAGCAGAGGTGATGCACGCCGGCGCTCGGCTCGGCCCAGGGCGAATCCGGCACGCTTTGGATCAGCTCCAGGTATGGCGGCCCCTGGACCGTATGCGCGATCCGCATCTCCACCTGGCGGTCCTCACCATAGAGGCACAGGTCCATCAGGCGCGGCTTGCCGCTCTGCCAGGTGACGCCGAGGTTGCGGCTCATCTCGGCCATCGCCCGGTCGAGATCGGCGGCGACGACGCCCACGTGGAACAGCTGTCCCGGATGCAGTCCGGTCATGGTCGCGTCCTCCCTGCAGGGCCCTTGTCGTTTGACGACACGATACCGGTCTTACGCGCGGCGTCGATCCGCGACGGATCGAAACCCGGTTCGCCGAGGACGGCGCCGCCGCGCCTAGAGCACGATGCGATCAGGCGGAATCGCCTGATCGTTGAATCGTGCTCTAGATTCAAAAGTTTGAGCGCGTTCTGATCGCAAAACCGGGTCCACTTTTGCGGAACGCGCTCTAGCGCGCGGCCCGCAGGGCGTCGAGCATGCGCAGGAAGTGGGGGCCCATCCAGACGTCCTGGTCTTCGCCCCAGCCGATCTTGCCGTCGAATTCCCAGCGCATCAGGCTGTTGGTCCCGTAGCCGCTCTCGCTCATCCGGCTGACCGCGAAGCCCTCGGCCTCCATGGTCCGGCCCTTCGCATCCACCGCCACCACCTGCATGTGCTGGCTCCAGCCGGTGTCGGGATCACGGAAGTTGATCATCCGGCTCTTGGTCTCGTCGAGCTGGGCGTAGACCCCGTCGCGGATGATGTAGCCGGCGTTCATCGGCGCCCAGCCGGAGGCCTCGCCGTCCTGCAGGCGCACGAAGCCCAGGAAGCCGGTGTTCCCGTCCGAGTGACCGAAGATGTACTGGATGCGGCCGCGGCCCCGCTCCCGCTCGATCTGCCGCCAGACCGGCCCGCCGGAATGGCGCACCCGCTCGGCGTTGCTGGCGTAGACCTTCTTGCTGGCGGTGTAGGGGCCGCCGCGCGGGCCCCAGGTGCGGTCGCGCACGCTCCAGGAATCGATCGGGATCTTCTCGCCGCGCAGGGTCATCACGCCTTCGATGTGCCCCAACTGGTCCAGGTGCGGGGTCTGCATGAACGGCGGATTGCCCGGCGGAAACCGGTGCGGGGCGTGGGCGCCGGTGTGGATGAAGTCGAGCGCGAAGTTCCGGTCCGGATCCGCATAGGTCAGGTGGTACTTCATCAGCGGCTCCAGCATCTTCAGGCTGTAGCCGCCGCCCGGGAAGGTGATGTCGCGCAGGTCCGGATCAGCCGGCATCGGCGCCTCCTCGACCTTCTTGAAATAGGCCAGCTGCGAGGGGCTGATCCCCTTGTCGTCCCACGCGAAGATCCGCCACGTCACCGTCTTGCGGTTCGGATAGTAGGGCGTGTGGATCCAGCAGCCGATCTTCCGCTCGGGAATGTTGAACGACCACCAGTTGGTCTCGGTCTCGTAAGGGTCGTCGGAGAGCTGGTGATACTGGTCGTCTTCCGGCGTGAACGGCGTATCGGCGGTGATCATCGGGATTCCTTCCTAAGGGTCAGGACAAGGCCGGCCAGGCGCGCTGGTACATCCGCCCGGAGGCTTCGCGCATCATGTGGTCGTCCCGTGTCATACGGTTCCAGTGGTAGAGCAGGTAGCCCTCCAGGCTGACCTTCCCCTGCCGCGCGGCCTCGGCCAGAGCGGGCCGACCTTCGGCCAGGGAGGACGCCGTGCGCCCCAGCAGGCGGGAGATGTCCTCCAGTTCGCGCTGCTCGTAGAGATGGGCGTTGCGGTCGATCTCCTTGAGGTATTTCACCTGGCGCGCCACGCCCTTGGCCAGGCTCGCCGCCTTGCGGTCGGCGATCATCGGAACCATCATCTGCAGTTGCGCCAGGACGTTATCGTAGAGCCCGGCGTGCTCGCGCAGCTCGGCCTCCTCCGAGACGTAACGCGACGGCGTCTGCAGACCCAGCGCCGCCGCCAGCGCCTCCAGCCGCATCCGCCGGTGCAGCATGGTCATCAGCATCTGGCTGCCGTCGGCGACCCGGTCGTTGGGCTGCCCGGCCTCGGCGGCGCCCGGACGGTACCGGCCGCCCTCCCCCATGTCGGCGAGCCCGAACCACGGGCCCAGCCGGGCGCAGGCGTTCACCCGGTAGTAGCGAACCCTTTCGGGGATGACTTCGATGCCCGACAGCGCCGCGTACTCGCGCATCCGGGCCGGGAAATCGGGGAATCCGTGCTGCGTCGCCCGCCAGGACAGCCAGGCGATGTCGTCCATGGGATCGCCCAGGTGGGCCAGTTCCCAGTCGACGATCCCGAGCACCTCGTCGCCCTTGTAGAGGAAGTTGCCGGGGCCGGTGTCGCCCTGGCACAGCACCGCCGGCCCGTCATAGGCCGGCACGTTGCGCTCGAGGTACTCCAGGGTGACGCGGGCCAGCAGGTCGATCGGCCGGCGGGCGTCCTCCTCGTCGAACAGCTTGCGGATGCCGCGCAGCTGCTCGGCCTGATGGTCGGCGATGGACCGCACCGGCTGGAAGCTGGGAAGGTTCAGCGCGGTGGCCGGCGTGGCGTGCCACGTCGCGATCTGGCGGATGAAGTCCTGGGCGATCCGCACCTGCTGCTGGGGATCCGGCGGCTCCTGGAACCAGACCGTCCCGTCGAGCCGGTCGACCAGCAGCACATTGAGGCCTTCGTCCACGCCCCAGACATGCGCCACCTTGACGCCCAGCGGCTCCAGCGCCCGGTAGACCTCGGCCTCCCGCGCGAAGCTCATGAACGAGCCTGTTCCGGGATCGCGTCCGCGCTGCAGGAACAGCGGCAGGCTTTCGCCGCGCCGGGTGACGTCCACCCGGTAGCCCAGGCGGCCGCCGGAGGTGACGAGTTGGGTCTCCACCGCGTCACCGTCCGTGACACGAGCGATCCAGTCGATGATCTGCGGGCCCAAGTCCGTCATGTTCGCCTCCCCGGCGCGTTCCGGTCGCGCTCGCGCCGGCGGCATATGCGCGAGCCGGGCTGCGCCGCCCCCTGCCCGGGCGAATGAGAGACCGCCCGCCAGCGGGAAATGTCCGCGGCTTCAATTCGAAACCTCTTTCCCGAAAATGAGGTTCGCTGCAAGCTGGAAGTCCCCGGATCGCTCGCCATGGCCCACGCGGGCCGCCGCGGCCGATCCAGGCCGCGCAATGACGCCCGAACAGCAATGGATGTGGCCGCCCTCGCTCGTGCGGCCCACGGAGGAAGCCCATGGACCTGCAGACCCTGCTCGACATCGAAGCCATCAAGCAGCTGCGCTACGCCTTCGCCTGGTCGCTGGAAACCTCCCAGCCCGACAAGCTGGCGGACCTGTTCACCGAGGACGGCGTCGTTGACGTGGGGCCGTGGGGCCGCATGGACGGCCAGGACGCCATTCGCCGGGGCTATGGGCGCGCCTACCGGCACGGGGAGCAGTTCACCGCCGTCCATGCGGTCACCAATCCGCGGATCTTCGTGAACGGCGACGAGGCGACGGGGACCTGGTACCTGCTGGACTGCTCCTTGCGCGACAAGGACGTCAACCCGCTGCAGATCGTCGGCATCTACGACGAGGTCTATCGCCGGGTGGACGGCGAATGGCGCATCGCCCACCTGACCCTGAAGTTCTTGTGGTCCTCGCACGTGGGTCACATCACGCCGGACAACCCCATGACGACGCCGCGGCACATCCTGCGTCAACCACAGGCCTCCAGCTAAGGGGGAAGCGGGCGCCCACAGCGGCGCCCGCCCCGACCGGCTGAAACCTACGCGGCCAGGCCGATCAGCCTGGCGGTCGTGCTGCGCATGATCTTGCGGGTGTCCTCGGGCGTGGCGCGATCGAACAGCTTGTCGGCGAAGCTGAGCGGCGCGTCGAGCCCTTCCGGGTGCGGCCAGTCGGAGCCGAACAGCACCCGCTCGACGCCCACCAGCTCCGCCAGCTCGATCGGGTCGTCCTCGAAGAACGGGCAGACGTAGAAGTGCCGCCTGAACACCTCTGACGGCTTGCAGGTCACCGGCCCGCCGAGGCCGGCTTGGCCGCGGGTCATGAAGGCGGCCTTGTCCATCCGTTTCATCAGGCCCTTGATCCAGCTCGAACCGTTCTCGACGCTGAGGATCTTCAGCCGCGGGAAGCGCTCGAAGAGGTTGTTGAGGATCAGGTTGGCGAAGGTGTCCTCCACCGAGGGGCCGGCGACGAAGTTGTTGAACGGCGAGGTGTACTGCAGCGGCGGACGCGGCGGTTCGCCCCAGAGCGTCCCGATCAGCTCGTGATAGCCCGCATCGCCGGTGTGGAACGCCACCGGGATGTCGGCCTCCTGCGCCATCGCCCAGAAGCGGTCGCGCTTGGGGTCGGCCGGGGAGCCGCCGTAGAGCGGCCCCTTCTTGAGGTGGACGAGCCTGGCGCCGGCCTCCAGGACCCGCTCCAGCTCTTCGCAGGCCTGGTCCACGTCGATCAGCGACATCATCGGAGCGCTGAAGATCCGCCCGTCCTGGCCGTAGCCCCAGTCCTCCTCCAGCCAGCGGTTGAAGGCCCGCAGGCCGCCGTAGAGCGCCTCGACGTCGTCGTGCATCTCATGTTCCACCGCCACGCCGACGCTGGGAAACAGCAGGGTCGCCTCGACGCCCTGTTCGTCCAGCAGCTTCAGCCGGGCGCTTCGCTGCATCATCGGCGGGTGGTCGTGGGCGTTGATGACTTCGGTCTGATGCCAGCCGTCGGCGTCGTCCACCAGCCCCTGGAAGAAGTCCATCCGGCTGCCGGGCGTGCCCGTGTAGTCGGTCTGGGTGACCTTCATCATCCCCGCCTTGCGGTCGCCGATCCAGAGCCGGCCAAGGCCGTCCTTCGGGTCGACCTGCACGCGCACCGCACGGTCCGCGAACCGTCGCTCCAGGTGGCGGGTGAAACAATCGTGCGGCTCGTAATAGTGCCCATCGGCGTCAACGGCGCGGTAGCCCAGGCGGCTCAGCTGTTCCGGCGCGGCCATGTCGACCTCCCTCAAATAGAGATTTGTTTCGACGGTACATAGCGCAACAACACGGCCCTGGAAACGCTTTTGGCGCGATTCTGGCGCGGATTCTCACTCATCCGTGAATTGATTTGACGCGGCGACGGTCGCTCAGTCGAGCCACTCGTCGAGCAGGGAGTCGACGCGATCACAGATCACCGCCGCAGCCTCGCCGTCACCTTCGAGGAGCGCCTCCGCCAGCCGCAACCGGGCCGCGCGCCAGCGCAGAACCCGCTCGCCGCCCGCCAGCACCGGCTGGTCTATCATGCCCCCGTAACGATAGAGGCTGCGGACGAAGAGCTGGATCGGGCGGTTGCCGGCCAGGTCCAGGATGGCGTCCATCATCCGCCCTTCGGCGCGAAGAAGGGCCTGGCCGGACTCCGGGCCCATGTCCGTCACCGCGGCCATCCGCGCCGCCGCCCGCTGCAACGGCTCGCTGGAACCGGTCGCCACGTTCGCGGCGGCGAGGCGACACGCCTCCGCCGCCAGCGATTGCGACGCCCCCATGAGATGCCGCAGGGTGGCGTGATTGAGCTCAAAATAGAGCGCGGCGGCGTCCACGACCTGATCGATGTCGGGCCGGCGCCCTACATAGCCGCCGTTCACGCCCCGGCGAATCTCCAGCAGGCCGTCGTGCTGGGCCATGGCCGCCGCCTGCCGAAGCGTGTGCCGGCTGACGCCAAGGCGGCCGACGAGGTCGTCTTCGGCGCCGAGGTAGGCCCCCGGCGGCTGGGCGAGTATCGCGTCGCGGAGCGCGTCCGCCGCGCCCTGGGCCGCCGATGTCCGGGAAGGCGCCGGACTCCACAAGCGCGGCGCGGCGTCTGCGCCGCCGGACGGCGCCCCGGCCTCGAACGCCGTCATCCATTCGCTGGTCAGGTCCATGCCGCGCTGGGCGAACAGCGCCGCCAAGTCGCGGTCGCCCTCCATCACGGCGTCGCCGAACCGCACGATGTGGTTCCGCCAGACGCCGGCGTAGGCCGGCTGCGACCGGAACATCCGCAGTCGGGGTTCGCTGAGCCGCCCCAGGCGGTAGATCACCAGCAGGAAGAGCTCGATGGCCGGATTGCCGGCCAGGCGAAGCAGCTGGCCGACCAGGGCGCGATCCCGCTGCAGCAACGTTTCGCAATCCGCGTGCGGCGCGAGCGCCTTGACGGCGTTCAGCGCCGCCAGGAAGCCGGCGCGGCGATCCGGGTCCGACGAACCGGCGGCCAAGCGGGCCGCCTCGATCATCAGCGGGCGGGCGGTCGCCCGGACCTGGGTGATCGGGGTCTCGCACGCCTCCAGGTAGGAGGCGGCCGCCCGGGTGGTCGCGCCCGCGTCCGGCCGGCGGGCGAAGTAGCCGCCGCGATTGCCGCGCTCGACCTTCAGCAGCTGCTGCTGCTCGAGCAGGCGCGCCGCCTGCCGCAAGGTGGGGCTGCTTACGCCTAGCCGCACGAGCAGTTCGGCCTCCGATCCGAGGTAAGCCCCGTCGGCGACGGCGATGATCTCCTGGCGCAGGGCCTGCACCACCCAGCCGGGCGCGGTCTGGTCCGTACCCGGGGCAGAGTCCAGCCGCCGCCCGCTCAGATTGGGCAAGGCGGACTCTCAGCTCGGCTCAACAATCGATCGGCTCCACCTGCGCAGCTTATCACCGAATATGCGGGCCGCATCAGCCAGCGCCGCCAAGGATAGTCCTCGGCGGCGCTTTCTTGCGAATTTCCCAAGGTAATACGGCGGACCACCCCGCGCCACGGAATGAGCTCACAGCCTGTGACCCGACGCGACCGGGGCGACACGTCATCCGGGCTTTGGCGCAAGATCAGAATCCGTAGTTGACGGACAGGCCGAGCTCCCTGGGCGCCCCATAGGTGGCTATGAACCCCGATCCGCTGGTCAGGCCGGCCACGAGGATCGCCTCGTTGGTCAGGTTGCGGCCGTAGACGCCGACCCGCACGCCGTTCGAGTTGAAGCGATATCCGGCCTGGGCGCCGATCGTCACATAACCGTTCTGCCGGATGACGCCGGTGATGTCGTGTGTCACCGCGCTGGAGTAGTAGACGTTGGCGCTGGCGTCCAGGCGCCCGTCGCCGAGGTCGGCTTCATAGCTGAGCCCGCCGCTGGCGGTGATCTTCGGGGAGCGGATCAGGCGCAGGCCGGTGGCGTCGAACGGGCCGATCTGCGTCCCGCTTCCGGGGAAGAAGCCGCCGCATCCGCCGCCGGCGCAGGCGCCGCCCGGCGGGAATGGAATGGTCAGGGTGGACTGGCCTGATGCGCCCGGGAAGTCTCGGTACTCCGCCTTGGGAATGTAGGAGAGGCTCGCCCGCGCCGTCAGGTGATCAGTGAGCAGGGCCGTGCCGTCCAGGTCGAAGCCATAGATCCGCACCGGGCCGGTGTTCTGGATGTTGGCGGACGTGCCCGTGAACGTCTGCTCCTGCTTGTTCTTGTAGTCGTAGTAGAAGGCGGAGGCGTTGAAGGTCAGGCGCGACGCCCCGTACTTCAGGCCGACCTCATAGGAGTCAAGCGTCTCCGGCGCCACGGGGTTGAAGCCCGAGCCGGTGTTGGTGACGCCGGTCAAGCCGCTTTTGAACCCCTTGGAATAGGTCGCATAGATGTTGAGATCGGGACTGATCGTGTAGCGCACCGACAACCGCGGTGTGGTGGCGTTGAAGCTGCGCTTGCGGGCGACCACGGCGGGGACGGTGGTGGAATCGTCCAGCTTCTCGTGGCTCTGGCGCAGGCCGACGATGAACGCCAGATTTTCGGTCGGCTTGATCGTCGCTTCGCCGTAGGCCGCATAGGCGTCCTTCTTGAAGGTCGTCCTCTGCACGGGAACCCCGCCGGGGACCAGGTTCTCCTGGATGACGCCCAGCGTGCCGCCGGTGGCATGATAGTAGAACAGGCCGGTCGTAAAGCTCAGGATGCCGAAGTCTTTCGAGGCGAAGTTCAGCTCTTGCGAAAACTCCTTCGTCACCGGCTCGAAGTGATAATTGATGCAGGCGAAGGTCACGAGACAGCCGATGGCCGCGCGGGCGTTGTGCACCGAGAAGACGTTATAGGTCTGTGCGTTGTTGTAGCCGGTGATGGCGGTGACCACACCCGGCTCGAAGGTGAATTCGCCGCGTCCGGTGAAGCCATATTGCGTGAACCTCGCCACGTCGAACTCGCCCGCGTCCGTCGCGGTGTGCCAGGGCTGGGTGGGCACGACCGACCCCGGGAACTGGGCGGCGGCGGACAGTCCGCGCCAGGGCGTCCCCAGCAGGCCGCCCTGGTTGTTCATTTGCAGGTAGTAGCCGCCGAGCACGATCCGGGCGTTGTCCCCCGGCGTGAACAGAAGCTTGGCCCGCACGTTGCCGCGCTTGATCACCCCGGTGCGCTTGTCATCGGCGTCGTCGTGCAGATAGCCCTTGGTGGAATTCCAGCCGCCGGAGAGGCTGAACGCCAGGAGGTCTTCCACCAGCGGGGTGGAGACGAACCCGCGGACCTGCAGCCGCGGCGCGGACTCGCTGCCGCCATCGCCGGTGAAGTAACCGCCCTCGGCGGTCAGATCGAGGCTGGGCGTGAAGCTGGGATCGCGGGTGAAGATCTGGATCGCGCCGCCGGTGGCGTTGCGCCCGAACAGGGTGCCCTGCGGCCCCTTCAGCACCTCGATCCGCGCCACGTCGGGAAGATCGCCCCCCAGCAGCGACTGGGCGGTCTGATAGACGCCGTCCACGTAGAGCGCATTGGGGTTCTCCGAGCCCGCCGCGCTGAGCGACGTGGACACCCCGCGGATGGAAGGCTGCGACGTGCTGCCCTGGCCGGAGAAGGTGAAGCCGGGCACCACGGTCTGGATGTCCCGGAAGGTGGTGACGCCGGCACGCGCGAGTTCCTCCCTGGAGACCGCGTTCACCGTCAGCGGCACGTCCTGCAGCCGCTCGGACCGGCGTTGCGCGGTGACGACGACCTCGGCGAGCGCCGGCGGTTCAGATGCCCCGGCCTGCCTGGAACTCTGCGCCGAAGCGGCGTCGGCAAAGGCAAGCACGCTCACGCCTGCGAGGAAATAGGTCGCCCTCATGGTCGTTTCCCCTGCGAATCTGGCGATTCGCTCTGAACACCGCACTTATGGCGGCTGAACTTACAGTAAACAGTTTATTGTTATGTGCCGATGCGGACAAGGGCGAATGGGAGCGCCTGGCGGGTCAGCCCCCCAAACGTCGGCCTGTCGATGGGACGGATGGTTCGCTGGCGCGCCGGCCTCCGGCGCATCACCCAGCGCGGTGTGCAGAGCTACGGCGCCAATTGCTGCGCCGACCTGTGCGCGGCTTTGATCACCAGTCCGGCTCAGGACCGCGGTCGGCAGCTCCAGTGCGCCGCCTCGTGCGCGGCGCCGGGAACATCGGCCTTCCACCGGTCGAACACTGACACCTGCGGATAGAGGCAGAGCCCCGGTGACGCCCGGCGTCGTCCCGTGTCAGCTCGGCGCGCATTTGTACACCGTGCGCGAGATTTGCTCGGATTTCGCCAGGTACGGTGCGGTGAAGCGGCGGCGGGCTTCCAGGTCCTTGACGGCGTTCGGATCGGCGCAGCTCTTGGCCTGGCCCTGCCGCCAGACGGCGTCGGCGGGCGCGCGGACCGCGGCCGGCAGCCGGTAGCGGGTCTCCACCAGCCCGCCGGACTCCAGGTCGATGGTCCGGATCGAGATCGCGCCGTCCCATTCGCCGCTGGCGCTGAAGGCGCTCTTCGGCCGCAGGACCCGCTCGAACCTGGAGCCGAGGGGGACGAACGGCGCCTCCTCCTCGCCCTGGGTCACACAGCCCGTCCGCGGGTCCACGGTCACCGCCAGCGTCCTGGCGTCGTCGCCGGCCGCGTCGAGCGTGCAGGTCAGCGCCAGCGGCTTGGGCGGCGGCGGACCGGCGAGCACGGCCGCCAGGGGATCGCGCGCCAGCGCCGCCCCGAGCGTGACGAACCCCGCCGTGACCAGGGCCCAGCCCTGCCGCCGCCGGCGCAGGGGCGGCGTAAGGCTCACATCGGCGCGCAGCAGGCGCAGGGCGACAAGCACGGCGACGCCCGCCATGAGGACGCCGGGGACCGATTTCATCAGCTCGCCCCGGACGACGGCGGCGCGTTCCTTCTTGCGCCGCTCCTCCGCCGCCTTGCGGGCGCTCGCGTCCGCCGTGTCGGCGCTGGTTCGCGCAGCCTCGATCTCCGCCTGCGCCGACGCCGGCATGCACTGCCCGGGCGAGACCGTCGGCTCCACGCCGGCCGCCTTCAGGAAGGCTGTGATGCTGCTCAGCCCCACGAAATAGGCGCCGCGGCTGGCGTGGCCGGTTCGCATGGAGGTGTTGTCGGCGACCTCGTCCATCATGCCGCCCAGCCGCATGCACAGGTCCAGGATCGGTCCGCCGCGGAACCGTCGCCCTTCGCCCGGCCCCACCGCCAGGTCGCCCATCAGGCTCGTCCGCACCAGGCCGTCGCGCAGCAGCGGCGCATCGAAGCTGACGGCGTTGTCGTTGAAGCTGAAGCTGAAGCCGCCGGTCTTCGTCTCCTCGGCCTCCGGCGCCACGGGCGCGAGCGTGACGGCGGCGCCTTCGAGGCCCGCCGCCTTCAGCAGCACCAGGCCGGCGAAGGTGTCCTGCCGCACGATCTCGGCGTCCGCCGTGGCCTTCGTCTCGGGATCGCGGATGAACAGCACCTGCGCGGACCCGTCGCCCACGAGGCCGGCCACGTCGGAGCCGGTGAGCACATAGCCGCCGCCCAGCCGCACGCCCACGCCGAAGCGGTTGAAGCTGATGTTCCCGCCCTCGTGCCGGCCGTAGAAGACCTGCACCATCGGCGAGACGCCGTCCGCGTCCGCCCGGCGCTCGGCGAACTCGTTGACGGCGGGCGTCTGGGCGCCGGCGGCGAGCGGGCAGAACAGCGCCACGGCCGCCAGCGCCGCCGCCCATGCCCTTCGCCAACACCCTCGGCCGGTCAACGCGCGCCCCTGTCGCCCGCCGCCAGGATTGGTCCTGCCCCGGCGGCCGTCAAGTTGTCCCCGCGCCCGGCGCTATCCCCGGCACAGGCTTGGCTGCTCGGCGCCCGTCGCGAAGGCGTGCCCGCCCAGCAGGTCGGCCATGTCCTGTTGCGGCAGGGCCAGGGGCTGGCGGCCCCAACCCAGCGCCTGGGCCTGCATGAAGTCGTGGAAGATGCTGGCGGGCAAGGTGCCGCCGTGCAGGCGAACCTGGGCGCCGGCGGAGCCGTTTTCGTCGTCGCCCACCCAGACCGCGACCACGAACCCGGGGCCATAGCCGACGAACCATCCGTCGCGATTGCCCGTCGAGGTGCCGGTCTTGCCGGCGATATAGAGCCCCGGGACGGCCGCCTGGCGCCCGGTGCCATGGTCGACCACACCCGTGGCCAAGGCGTTCATCGCCCGGCGCTGGGCGTCGCTGAGCCGCCAGGTGACCGGCTTGGGCCGCCATTCGCGCACCAGCCCGCCGTCGCGGTCGACGATCTTCTGGTAGAGATGGACCTCGCCCGGCCGGCCGTCGGCGTTGGCCAGCGGCAGGAAGGCCCCGGCGATCTCCGCCGGCGTCGCCTCGGCGATCAGCGGCCAGGACGGATAGCGCTGCGGCGGCTTCAGCCCGAAGTGTCCCGCATAGCCGACCACCCGGTCATAGCCCTCGCTGTAGGCGACCCGGCTGGCCACGACGTTGAGGGACTGGGCGAAGCTGTAGCGGAAGCTCACCGGCCGCTCGAGGGTGGTGCGGCTGTCGTTGCGCGGCACAAACACCCGCCCGTCCGCCATGGCGATCGGCCCGGCCTTGTCGACGCACTGCTGGTCGGGGTCGGGATTGCGGCCGAGCGCCTCCAGGAAGATGAAGGTCTTGTAGACCGAGGCCAGCTGCCGGCGCGAGGCGAAGGCCCGGTTGAGCCCGCTCACATAGGTGCGCCCGCCCACCGCGGCGCGGACCGCGCCGTCCCCGTCCAGCGCCACCATCGCCGCCTGCAGGCCCGGATAGTCCCCCATCCGCCGCTCGACCACGTCCTCGGCCAGGCGCTGCGTCTCGCGGTCGAGGGTGGTGGTGACGAAGAGGTCCTTGTTCAGGTCCGAGGCCAGCCGGTCGAGGTCCAGTTCGCCGGCCAGCTGCTCGACGCCGACCCTCCAGCCTTCGCCGCCCGTGGGCTGGCAGGGGTGCATGGCGTCGATCTCGGCCTCCGCCGCCGCCAGGCTCTCGGGCGTGACCGCAGCCCCCGGCAGCTTCGCCAGCCCCGCCAGCACCTTGTTCTTGGCCCGCAGCGCCGCGGCCGGAAAGCGGCGGCAGGGATCGAATTTGCTGGGGCCGTTGACCACCGCCGCCAGGATCGCGGCCTGGCCCAGGGTAAGTTTGTCGGGGGTGGTGTCGAAGAAGATCTTCGAGGCCTTGAACAGCCCCTCCTTGTTGTGGATGTTCACCCCTTTGGCGTTGGTCCAGGAGCCGAAGTCCACCGAGGCCAGATAGTATTCGAGGATGCGGTCCTTGGCCGGGCGGCGCCCGCCGAGCTCCCGCCGCAGCTGGAACTCGACGTTGCGGGTGATCAGGGCTTCCTGGAACTTGCGCGAATAGGTCTTGCGGCGATCCAGGAAGACGTTCTTGACCAGCTGCTGGGTCAGGGTCGAGCCGCCCTCTATGGCGCTGCCGGCCCGGGCGTTCTTGACCAGCGCCCGCAGGATCGCCGCCGACGAGACTCCGTCATGCTGGTAGAAATGGGGGTCTTCCACCGCGACGAAGGCCTGCGGCACATAGGCCGGCAGCTCGGCCAGGCGCACCTCCGGCCGGCCCGCCCGCGACCGGGCGAAGCCCAGCGGGATCCGCCGCCAGTCCCGATAGGTGATCGCCGGCGTGCCGCTGAGCTCCACCTTCAGCTCGGCGGCGCCGGGCTGGCCGGCCTGCAGCCCCTGCATCAGCACGAGCATCCCCAGGCTCATCGCCACCAGGACGCCGCCCGCGACCACCGACCAGCGCCGGATCAGCCGGCCGGACATCCGCTCGCGAGACCGCGCGCCGCGGCCTCTCGCCGGTCCCGGCGCGAGCCCCAGGCCCGCCACCAGGCGGCCGAACCATTCCCCGAAATCGAAATCGCCGCGGCCGCGGCCCGACCGGCGTGAGGTCGCGCCGCCGGACGTCGCCGCGGACGTTTTCACCGGCGTCCGGGCCGACTTGCGCAGCAGGCCCGCGCCCTTGCGCTCGCGTCTATGAGACCTGTCGCCCCTTTGCCGGCCCGCCATCTCCCCACCTCTTCGGGTTGACTAGCAACGGCGGCCTCCGAAAGCTAGCGCCTCGCCGCTTCGGCGCCCCTCGCATGGCGCTTGTGACCTGGCATCGACCGGATTTCTTGCGCGGCGGCGAAATTCGGGATTTCGAGTCTTCTGTCTCGCGCGATATCAACTTAAAGATGACGACGGGGGGCTCAAAATGGGTGCCGCGGCGCTTGCGCTTCTGCCTTGTCGGGATTGCGGGTTCAATCAGGACTCGTGGGCGGTTCGTTACTGCACCCGGTGCGGCGCGAACCGGCGGGCCTCCGGCTATGACGCATTCGACGGCCTGCAGCTGGACGCCGGCCTGCGTTCGGCCTGGCCGCAGATCGCCCCGTCGCAGGGCGCCTTCGGCCCCTTGCCGCTGCGCCTGGAGCGCGACGAGAAGCCCCTGTTCTGGCTCGGCGACGGCCGCTCGGCCTTCCTGCTGTTTGCAGCCGGCGACCGGCTGGGCCTGGACCGGATGGACATTCGCCCGCCGCGGCCGACGCGCGCGGAGGTCCTGCGCGGTCTCGATCCCGCGGTCCTGCAGGCCCTGACCGTGACCCCCGTCGGGGCGTTCTGGGGCGAGGCGGGGCAGCTCTGGGGCCTGCGATTGCTGTCGGCAGCGACCATGGATCCCGTGTCCCTGTTGCCGCAGGGCGCGCGGCTGACCGGATTGGCGCAGGGCGTCGACGAGCGCCTCTACGCCCTGGCCTGGGACGAGGGCGTGCTGGCGCTCTATGGCGGTTCGGGGGCCGCGGCGCTGAAGCGGCTCGCCGCCGCCGGTCTCGCCGAGCCGCCGGACTGGCTGGAGCTGGCCGTCGACGCCGCGCAGGGCCGGGCGGCGATCTGGGGAGCGGGCTGGTCGGGACGTGTCGACCTGGCCCGCGGCGAGTTCGCCCTGGGTCCCGAACCTCGGGCCGCCGCGGCCGCCGCGACCCTGCAGCAGCGCCTGAAGGCGGACCTCGGCGGGCGGTTCGCCGCCTCGGAGGGGGGAGCCCTGCCGGTGCCGGCGCAGGTGGAGTCCGGCTGGGGGCTGCTCTGCGCCGACAACGGCCAATTCACGCCCGCGCCCGCCGCGCTGGGCCCGCCCGTCGCCGCCGCCGGCCTCGGGACGGGACGGGCCCTCGCCCTGGTGGGCTCGGGCGTAGCGGTGCTGTCGCCCTCCTCGGACGGCGAACTTGCGCCCGCGACGGTCAAGCGGTTGACCACCTGGTCGCGGCCGCCGGTCGTGCAGGCCAGCCTTGCGGTGCGCGGGGCGCGCGCCTTCGCCCTGGTGCGCTGCGCCGGCGAGCCGCTGCGGGCGTTCCTGTTCGGAGTGGACCAGGACGGCATGCCGGCGCTCGCCGACCAAGTGGCGGTGGGCGAGGCCGGAGGCCCCATCGCCGACCCGCTGTTCCCGCCGCTGATGCTCGAACATCACCTGGCCGCTCCCGCCGTCGTGGAGGGCGACCTCTGCTTCTGGCTTGCGCCGCGCATGGTCCGATGAAGTGGGCGGGCGCGGCGATCGTGGCGGCGCTGATGCTGGCGGCTCCGGCCAGCCGGGCGCACGCTGAGGGCTGCACCCTGATGCTGGACCTTTCGGGGTCCATGCGGGGGTATGCGGCGGAGCAGGGTCCCTCGGCGCTGTCACGCCTGGTGGAGCGGCTCGGAAAGGCCTGCGGCCCGCTGGTGGGCTTTGGAGACCGGTCCCGGCGCCTGGACGGCTTCCCCAGCCGCAAGGGGTTCGCCGACGGCAAGACCCTGATCGGCGAGGCCGTCGGCGAATGGTCGAAGGCGAACCCGGCGGGCGTGGCGGTGGTGGTCACCGACAACATCGCCGACGCGGGCGCCGCCGGCGGCGACCAGCGGCGGTTCTACGACCTGATCGGCAAGGGCGGCTTCGGCTTCGTCACCGTCACCTTGCTGCGCCTGCCGTTCGACGGGACGGTGTTCGCGCCGAGCGGCGCCGCCAGCCCGACGCCCTACCGCGGCGAGCGGGCGCTCACCGTCTATGTGCTGGGCCGCGGCGATGCGGCGGGCGCCCAGGCGGCCCTGAAGGCTACGGAGGCCGCGCTCGAGCGCGAGGGCCTGGCGCGTGGCGACGGCGGCGATCGCCAGTTCACGACCGTGCGCCTGGCGCCGCTGGCCCTGTCGAGCGGGGCCGCGCCGCCGGTGCGGCTGCGGCGGGGAAAGGGCGTGACCGTCGACGAGGGCCGGATCGCGATCAACCCGGCTTCGGCCGACGCGGCGGTGGACTTCGAGGTCCAGATCGAGCCCGCCCTGTCACGCGACTGGGCGGTGACCGCCGCCCCGATCAGCGCCGAACTGGCGTTCCCCGACACCCCGCTGTTCGGCGCCGCGACCACCACGCCCTGCCGCAGCGAGCCGAAGGCGCTGCCGGCCGGCGCCAAGACCGTCAAGCTGGACATCACCTGCCATGTCCCGCCGATCAGCGCCTCCGCCAGCGCCGAGCAGCTCCACGCCCTGGCGCGCAAGGGCCGCGCCGGCCGCGAGGGCGTGCTGCGGGTGGACCTCAAGGTCGAGCGCGAGAGCCTGGCGCTCAGCGGCCCCTTAAGCCGCTGGAGCTTCACCGGCGCGCCCGCCGAGCTGGCCAACGGCGATGCGGCCGCGGCGCACCGGGCGGTCTACGGACTGGGCGAGCTGCTCACCCGCATGATCCCGGAGCGCGAGCTCACCACCGCCATCGTCAGCGCCCCGGTGGTCCAGCGCGCCTGGCGGGTGGAGATCGGCAGCGGGACCGCCCGGACCCTGCGCAACCTGCTGATCGCCGCGGTCCTGATCGCCGCGGTCGCGGCCTTGGCCGTGGGGCGGGATTATGAAATCCTCGGCGACGGCGCGGAGGCGCGGTCCGTGCGGCGGGTGCGGCCGCTCGTCCCCATCGTGGTGGATCCGGGCGGGCGCAGCGCGATCCTGACCCTGACGCCGGTGATCGCAGGCTTCATCGCCACGGCGCGCGCCGGCGAGGTCGAGCCGAGCTTCCTGCGCCGCGAGGGCGGGACGGTGACATTGAAACCGGGTGGTAAGGTGAGCGTGCGGCCGGCCAAGGGCGGGCGGCCCGAACGCGGGCCGCGCTCCGGACAGCGCAGGCCCGACAGTCGACGGCGGAGACGATCATGAGACCGGGGGACTTTCTGGCGTTCGGCATCGGGTTCGACCCGATCAGCCTGATCGCCCTGGTCGCCGCCGTCGGGGCGGGCGTGCTGGTCAGCTTCCTGTTCTTCCGCGCCCGCCTGGCCGAGCGGCTGCGCAAGAACCGCTCGCCCAGCGACGCGCGCTGGGAGGCCGCCGCCGTCGGCCTGGCCGTGGGCGCGATCGTGCCGGGGCTGGTGCGCGGCTGGGACTTCGGCTGGTTCCTGGTGATGTTCCTGCTGGCCCTGGGCCTGGCCTTCCGCGGCCGGGCGCGTCTGCTCGGCGTTGCGGCGCTGCTGGCGTCGTTCCTGGTGGCGGTCCTTTGCGTGCCGCTGGGCCGGACCTATTCCGCCGGTCAGGACGTCCCGGCCGCCGCGGCGAAGGCGCCGAAGGCCAAGCCGGCGCCGGCGAAGTCAGAGCCCGCCGAGGCCCCGTCGACCAAGCCGAAGGCGCCCGCGCCGTGAGGAGTTCGTAATGGATCCGGTTCTCTTCATCGGGCTGGGCGGGACCGGCAAGCAGACGCTGATGCACCTGCGCCGGCTGTTCATGGACAACTACGCCGCCGACATGCCGAAGGCGCTGCTGGACCGCTACGGTCCGGGGCGGCTGCCGCACACCGCCTTCCTCTGCTTCGACGCCGACACCCAGATGACCGATCTGGACGGCAAGCCCGTCGACGACCTGCTGCGCGCCGCCGAGATGCGCAAGGATTCCGAATTCTTCTCGGTGGAACTGGGCGTCGAGGAGACCAAGGACCTCTATCGCCATCCCGAGCGCTATCCGGCCTATCAGCCCTGGTACGACTTCGGGCTGGAGAAGTTCGGCGTGCCGCGCGACGGCTGCGGGCAGACCCGGCCCTGGGGCCGGCTGGCCTTCTTCCAGCACTACGACAAGATCCGCTCTGTGGTCAGCCGCGCCCTGGGACCGGCCGGGCTGCTGAGCGTCGAGACGCGCAATGACGCCCGCGACGCCGGCGTGGACCTGCCGGCCGCGGCGCCGATCCAGGTGTTCGTGGTCTTCTCCGTCGCCGGGGGCACCGGGTCGGGCATGTTCCTGGACATGGCCTTCCTGCTCCGCGACCTGGAGGCGGAGATCGGACGCGCCATCAAGACCGAGGCGATCGTGCTGCTGCCCGGCGCCTTCTCGCGCTCGCCGGAGGCGAAGATCTTCGCCAACGCCTACGCCGCCCTGCTGGAGCTCGAACACTACAGCCTGCAGCGCGACGTGGGCGTCGACTCCGGACCGCGGGGCTTTCCGATCTACTGGCCCGGCGCCTACGACCCGCAGCGCGGCCCGCGGCGCCTGGAGCCGCCGGCGTTCGGGGCCACCTGGCTGATCAGCGAGCGCTCGCGCGGGGCCACCGGCCTGGGCGCGGCCGGGCTCGATCCGTCCCGCAAGGGCGAGCTCATCGGGATGATCGCCGAGTGGCTGTTCCTGCGCTCCAGCCCGCGTCACGCTACGCTCGGCGAGGCGATCAACGGCGACGCCTCGAACTACCTGGCCAACCAGATGGCCGAGACCGCCGCCCTGCCGATCTACGAGGCCCAGGGCCAACCCACCGGGGTCCTGGAGCTCTCCAAGCGCTACGGCTCGTTCGGCCTGTCCAAGATCTATCTGCCCAAGACGGTGCTGCACCAGATCAGCGCCAACCGGCTGGTGAGCGACCTGGTGGCCCGGTGGAAGGAAAAGACCACCCTGCCCGCCAGCGCCTCGGACACCATCGCCCGCGAGGTCTACCCCGACGTCCTGCTGCGGATCGCCAGCGCCACCGGCGCGGACCGCGAGGGGGTCGACGCGCTGTTCGAGTTCCTCGACCGCGGCGACGGCGCCACCTCGATCATCGAGGAGGGCGCGCGCGCGTTCCACGAGACCTTCGACCCGGTGGTGCTGGCGGAGGACTTCGAGCGCGACCTGGCCGTGAAGACAAGCGCCCGCTTCGGCGAGTGGAGCGGGCGGCACATCAGCGACGACGAGATGACCGAGGAGAAGAAGGGCGACCTGGCCCGGCAGATCCGGCGGCGCACCGAGGTGGCCATGCGGCGCATCCGGGACGGGCTGAACAGGCGGCTGTCCGACGCCATGAAGACCGCCGGCCGCCGCGCGCCCTTCGCGGGCGAGATCCTCAACAGCGTACTGGCCGCCTACGCCGACGTGGAGCGCGCCGCCGAGACCCTGCGGGCCGACCGCGCCGACGAAGCCCAGGAGTCGCGGCAGTTCTCGGAACAGGTGCTGCGCCACGCCCGCGGCGAGAAGAGCCCCTTCGTGCTGAAGACCATCGCGACGGTGGCGGTGGAGGACCAGGCCCAGGCGGTCGAGGCCGAGTTGGAGCGGCAGATCTATGCGGCGATCAAGACCATCGCCGCCTATGCGGTGAAGCTGATCAGCGAGGGCGATGAGCTCGGCGCCACGGAGTTCGCCCGCAGCAGCCTGCGCCACCAGCTCTCCAGTCTCGAGCGCAACCTGGAGGCCGTCACCGGCAAGCTCGCCGAGCGGATTCAGGCGTTGCGCGGGCGCTCGACCTCCGTCCTCAACGCCCAGGTGATCTCCACCAACGACAGCGGCTACTATGTCGCCCGCGACGGCTCGCCGCTGACCGAGCGGGGCCTGAGCGAGATCGAGATGCGCCTCTATTCGGACCAGCCGGTGTTCGGCGGCGCGCCCGGCTCGCCCTGGACCCTGCGCGATGGTTTCCAGGGCGCGGCCTTCGCCCAGACGGTGGCGCGGCTGGTGGAGTTCGGCGTGCGCGAGATGGCCCACGTGCCGGGGCTGGCGAACGACGCGCTCGCCGCCTTCGGCTCCAACTATTCGAGCCACGGCGGCAACGCCGAGTTCATCGCCGCCTTGCGGCCGCTGGTCGACTATGGCGCGGCCTGGCTGCCGATCACCCATTCCAGCGGCGCCGGCTGGGGGCGGCATTCGCAGGTCGCCGAGATCTACCGGGTCGCCCGCGCCTCGCGGGGGGGGCCTGAGGACCTGCGCTTCAGCGAGGCCATGTCCGGGCCGAACGCCCCGTTCGGCGGCCTGGCCGCCAACGTCCGCGAGCTGGGCCCCGAATTGGGGGACGCCGCCTATTTCACCCAGGAGATCGCCGGCTTCCCGCTGTCGGAGCTGCCCGGCATCAAGGATTACCGGGATCGCGCCTACATCCCCTACATGACCAACCAGGCCGGCGGCGGCGACGGCGCCAGCGGCGGGAGTTCGGCCCTGCACCTGGAGGCCGACGCCGCCCGCTACGGCGCCCTCTTCCAGCCCACCAAGGAGGAGGCGATCGCCCGGTCCGGCGCGCTGGAGGTGTTCATCGAGGCGCTGATGAAGGGCCTGGTGCGGCCCAAGTTCGACCCCTCGGGGTTCATCACCTACTCCCGCAACACCACGGTGGGCTTCCGGGTGGTGGAGGAGGACCTCGGCCGCTACGAGCGCGTGATCCTGATGCTCTCGGCCCCGGAATCGCGGGCCCGCCGGGACCTGGAGCGGGCGGTTCAGGAGGTGGAGGACCAATGGACCCGGCTCGCCGACGGCGGCGCGCTGACCAAGGCCCGGCTGCTGGCGTTGCTCAGCTACTACCGGTTCGATGACCGCCGCCCCATCCGGCTGCCGGAGTGGGACACGGCGGTGGAGCGGGTGATCAACCGCCTCACCGACCGCTACGGCCAGGCGCTGGTCCAGGAGGCGGCGCAGGAATCGGCGACGCTGGACCGGATCACCACGGAGACGCCGCCGACGTCTCGCTTCCGGGTGCTCGGAGCCGTGTAGGCATGGAGATCTGCGTCCACTGCCTCGACTGGCCGATCGGCCCGCAGGACCAGTTCTGCGGCGGCTGCGGCGCCTGCGTCGTGCCGGTGCGGCTGCGCTTCGAGGCGGCGGAGACCGGCTCGGGCGGGCGGGCGGAGGCCTCCCTGACCCTGTCGGGCGCCTTCACCCGGCGCTGGACGCGCGAGGATCAGGCGGACCTGCGCAACCTGGAGCTCTGCGTGCTGAAGGTGGGCGCCGGCGGGCGCGAGACTCCCACCGACCCGAGGGCCCGCCTGACGATGGCCGACGTCGTGGACACGCCGAAGCGGCTGCTGGCGGAGACCGCGGCCTACCGGACCGGCGCGCCGCAGACCCTGATCGTGCGGGCGGTCAGCGGCCGGACCAAGGGCGGGGCGCGAAGCTATGCGTCCAATATCCTGGGGTGCTGGGTGAACAACCAGCCGGCCCCCGCCCCGGTGATGGACGCCCGCATCATCGCCGCCAACAGCCTGTTGCGGACGGACGACGGGGCTCACGTGCGCATCCGGGTGTCCAACGGGGGCGGGCCGTTCGCCATCGCCAGCGCGCGCCTGCGCCTCGACCGGTCCGAAGGGGCCTCGTCGCCGGCCCCGCCGCTGCCGCAGCAGCGGCTGATGCCCGCCGCCGGACGTATCGAGTTCGACGCCTGGATGAGCGCCGTCGAGGCCCGCGAGGTGGCGGCCCTGCGCGGCGCGACCCAGGGCGTGGTCGAAATCTCCGACGGCGCCCAGACCCTTTCGCTGGGCACCGTCACCCTGGTCGCCGAAGGCCCGCCGGAGGCGCGGCTGCAGACGCCAGCGCGGGTGGCCGGACTGACCGGGCGGCGGGCGCGCCTGGCGGCCCGGTTGACCAACACCGGCGGGCAGGAGCTTCGGCTCGCCGACATCACCGTGCGCCTGGCCGCCGGCGCCGACGCGCACGAGGCGACCCTGCCGACGCCCTGGGGGGCCGACGTGGCCCTGCCGGCCGGGGGCGCGCCACTGGACATGGAGCTGCGTCCCTTCCTGACCGCGGCGCTCGAGGCCGCGGCGCCGGGGCTCGCCGCCCAGGACTATCAGGCCGTGATCACGGTGCGGTTGCAGGCCCCCGACGGCGCGACGGTGACCGCGAGCTCGGAGCTGATGGTCACGGCCCGGCCGCAGCGCCCCTATCGCGGCCGCATCTGCGTGGACTTCGGCACCACCGAGTCGGCCGCGGCCGCCAGCCGGAGCGACATCGGCGCCGCCCTGCCGGAGCCGCCGCGCGTGGTCGAGCTCGGGCGCGTGGCGCTGCAGGAGGGACGCGGCGGCGGCGGCGCTCCGTTCCTGCGCACCCGCGTCGTCCTGACCTCCGACGGCGACTTCCTGGTCGGCGACCCGGCGGCCGAGCGGATCGCGCGGCCGCATCCCGACGACAAGATCATCGACAACTTCAAATGGAGCCTGCGCGACGAGGAGGGCCACCGCGCGGCGGTCACCTTCCTGGCGCACGTGCGGGCGCTGATCGAGGAGCACCCGGAGGTGGCCGGGCTGATCGGCGCGGACAGCATCGTCTATGCGACCCGGCCGGCCAAGTTCGCCGACGGCCAGGAGCGGCGGCTGGCCGAGGCCTTCGTCCGGGCGGGGTTTCCCAATCCGATGTCCGATCTCTTCGCCACCGGAGACGGCACCCTGGAGACCCTGATCAAGGAAAGCTGGTCGCCCCTGCCCTACGCCTTGTTCAAGCGTGCGGAGCTGTTTGCGCGGGTCGACCCGGACACCGCCTTCGGGCCCACGCCGGACGTGGACGCCAACGAGGCGCGGGCCCGCCTGGCGCTTCCGGCCGCGCGCGGCGAGGTGGGCTTCGTGATCGTCTACGACATCGGCGGCGGCAGCGCCGACCTTTCGGTCCTGCGCATCGAGGACGGCGAGGACCACCGGACGGTGACGGAGCCGTTCTCCACCACCGACGAGGCCTTCGTCGGGCTGAGGTTCGCCGGCCTGATCGAGGCCGAGATCAAGCGGCTGGCGGCAAGCCGTGGAGGCCTGGCCGAAACCCCGCAGGCGGCCGAGGCGCTGGAGGCCGCGGTGGTGGCGCTGCAGCACCGGCCCGGCCTGCTCGACCCCATCGAGCAGCCGCTGCGCACCTTCTTCGCCAGCGCCCTGGAGGCGCTGCGCGCCGGCCAGCCGGTGAGCGATCCGACCGCGGAATTCCGCGACCTGGAGGCGGTGGCGACGCGCCTGCCGCTGCGGCTGCCGCTGAAGAGCGGCGGCGAGCTGGTGCTCGACCAGCTGAGCCTGCCGCCGCTGCTGGGGGCGATCGCACGGGCCTTCGCCAATCGCTACGCGATCCTCATGGACAACCTGACCCGCGAGCTGTTCGGCGCGCCGGGCCTGATGGAGGCGGTCCGCGAGGGCGAGGGCCCGGTGCGGCTCATCGTGTCCGGGCGCGGAGGGCGCTGCATGCTCGCCGACGCCCTGATCATGAGCATCTTCGAGACGATCGAGCCCAACCTGATGGTCATGCGGCTGCTGCCGGGCCCCGCCAAGTCCATCACCAGCTGGGGCGCCCTCTATCTCGCGGACTGCGCGAAGGGCGGCGGCGACCTGCTGTTCGACCTGGGGGTGGAGTTCGACGAGGCCGGCGCCGTGCGGATGGACTATTTCGCCGTCACCCGGCGCGACATGGCCGGGGACTGGTCGGCGGCGCGCACGCGCTTCGCCGATCAGGGCGCCTGGTCCTACCTGAACGCCAAGGATCTCAGCGTGATCGCGCGGCGGCTGGACCGGCTGACGATCGAATGCGCGCGCGCCGGCCAGTCGAGCTTCGATCACGTCGCCGACCTCCCGCTGCCCGAGCCGCTGAGGCGAAACCCACAAGCCTATTGGCTGCTGATCCAGCACGGCCGCGAAAGGCCCCGGCTCGCCGTCGTCGAAGCGGCCAGTCTCGAAGATGCGATCGCGCGAGCCAGCGAGGAGGCCGTTCCATGACGCCGCAGCGCCCCCGCCTCTCCCCCTGGGTCGTGGCGCTCGCCGCAGCCTGCCTGGCCCCGACCGTGGCCCTGGGCCAGGGGACGGCCCTCGCCAAGCCCGACCCGTCCCACATGCGCGGCGAGGCGGCCGCCAGGAAGGCGCCGGCGCCCGCAGACTCCAAGCTGCAGACGGCGGACCCGGACCCGGTCCCCGCGCAGGACGCCCAGGTCGCCCCCGACGCCGGAGCCGAGGAGGTCACGGGCGTCGCCGGCGGCGAGGCCCCGCAGCCGCCCGACCCCGCCGCCCTGGCCCCGCAGCCGCAGGGTTTGCGCGCTTACGGCCCGATGCTGGCGGCCGGCGGCGGGGCCCTCATCTTCGGGCTCCTGGGCGGCGTCGCCGGCGTCCTGTGGGGCGCGCGCCTGGCGCGGGGGGCGGCGAAGCCACGGACGCGGGAGCCTGAACCGGTCCCGCGTCAATACGAGATTAACCATGCCGACCCAGAGTTGACGGCGGTCACCCTGAGGCCCGACGCCATGCCCGCCGACGCGGATTACTTCCTGCATTCCCGCCTGCGCCGCGAGCCCACCAACGAGGTGGAATGGTCGCTGAAGCGCGTCGCGGCGGCGACCGCCGAGATCGCCAACCGGGTGGTCGAGCTGTCGAACGAGCGGCAACCGAGCCTGGAGCTCGCGCGGATGGTCCAGCGGGTGCTCCAAGATCAGCAGGAGCTTTCCGACCGCGTCGACGCCCTCGCCCGCAAGGTCGAGGCCCAGTCGATGGCGCTGAACCGCCGGCCCGAAACCGCCGCTACGCCGCGCGTTTTCCCGGAGCCCGTCGACGAGCCTCCGCCGCCGCGCATCATCACATCGGTCCGGCAGGTCGCCCCGGAGCCGCCGCCTGCGGAGCCGCCTGGGCCGACGCTGGAGGCCGTCACGCGGCGGTTCGTCGACGAGCTCGGCGTGGACGCCAGCCTCTGGGGCGAGTTCGACGCCTTCTTCAAGCAACAGCTGCCCGCCACGGTGGATGAGCTGCGCGCCGCCGGCCTGGACGACCCGCGGGGCGCGGAGATCGCCACGGCCTTTCGGATCGCCGGCAAGACGCGCGAGGAGTCGCGTCCGGTCTCGACCATGGACGAGGCCAGGCGCGGCGCCTTCGAGCGCCTGGCCGAGAGCTATGGCGGCCCCGAGTACCAGGTGCTTTGGCCGGCCAGGACCTCGCAGTTCAATCGCGAGCAGCAGGAGCTTCGCCGCGTCGGGCCGACCAGCGATCTGGTGGTCGGCGTCGTGCGGCCGGGCCTGGCCCGATCGGGCCGCGTGCTGCTGAAGGCCATCGTCGCCATCGGTTGATCGCGGCGCCTTTTCGGGGCGCCGTGGCCTGTTATGTTCGGACCGTTCCCTTGGGAATTGGGGCGATCATGTCCGGCTGGGCGCAATTTCTGCTGCTGCTGTCGATGCTGCTTTGGGCGGCGGGGATCGTGCAGGTCCTGCGCAGCCGTGAGCCGCAGGCGCTGGCGGTCACGAACGCGCCCGACCCCGTCGTCGAAAGAGTCCCCACGCCCGCTCCAAAGCCTGAGCCGATCGTCCAGCCCTGGAGCGCGACGGAACCCGAGCCGCCGCCCCGCGAGGCGGAGCCTGAACCCGCCGAGGACAGGCCGGCGCCGGACGAGGCGCCCGCGCTGTCCGAGGCCGAAGCGACCACCGAGCTTGGCGTAGACCTCTCCGAGGCCGCGGCCGAGCCCGAGGCGACCGCCCCAGATCCCGAGCCTGAGCCAGTCGCAGACCCGGCGCCGGCGGACGAGACACCGGAAACGGCCTGGGCCGCCGCGGGCCATGCTTGGCTGGAGGCCCTCGGCGCCTCGGCGGACCAGCAGGCGAGCGTCTGGGACAGCGTGCCGGAGATGGCCGACCGCTATCCCGACCTTGCCGCGCCCGCCGCCCGCCTGGCGGGATTGCTCGACGCCACCTTCCTGGGGGCTCCCGGGCTGCTCCGGGAGGCGGCCGCGCCCGCCGCCACCCAGGAGCTCGTCCAGGCGGTGTTCGGCCCGGGCGCCGCCGCGGTTTGGCCGCAGCCGGGGGCCCCGGTCGGCGACCACGAGGCGCTGGGCGACGGGCCGGTGGTGATCGCCTGCCTGCGTCCCGGCTTCCGCTACGCCGCCGACGAAGGCGAGCAGGTCCTGCCGGCCATGGTCCAGACCTAGGGCGTGACAGCCGGCAGCCGACGCCGGTCCCTGCGACGTCGCTCGGACCGTCAGGCCGTCAAGGCGCGAGCGGGCGTCCCATGGTCCCGCTCCCAATCGACCATGTAGTCGCGAGTGATGGGCAGGGTGTTCACATCCTTCGCCAGCTGGATGTGGAATATGGCGGTGCTCAGGTAGCGAAAATCCATCTCGGCGCTGACGAGATAGAATTCCCACATCCTGCAGAACTGCTCGTCGTAGATGTTCGAGACCGCATCCCAGTTCTGACGGAAGCGCGCCTGCCAGTCACGCAAGGTGTAGGCGTAGTGCATGCGGAGCACTTCGATGTCCGTCATCAACAGGTCCGACTTTTCGATGACGCGGGTGATTTCGGACATCGCGGGCGCATACCCGCCTGGAAAGATATATTTCCTCAGCCAGGGATTGGTGGTTCCAGGTCCGTCGAGACGTCCGATGAAATGGAAGAAGGCGAGTCCGTCGTCGGTGAGAAGCGCCTTGGTCTTCGCGAAGGCCTCCTTGTAGAACGCGCTGCCGATGTGCTCCATCATGCCGACGGAGACGACACGGTCGAATGTTCCCGATACAGTGCGGAAATCCTGCTGCAGGAACCTGACCTTGTCCTGCAGGCCCGCGGCCCGAGCGCGGGCGGTCGCCTTCTTGACCTGCTCGCCGGAGAGGGTCACGCCGGTGACGTCGACATCGGCGATCTTGGCCAGATACATCGCCAGCCCGCCCCAACCACAGCCGGCATCGAGCACCTTCATGCCAGGTTGGAGGCGGAGCTTGGCGGCGACGTGGCGGATCTTGTCCTGTTGCGCCTGTTCCAGGCTATTCGACCGATCGGTGTAGTAAGCGCAGGTGTAGTGCATGTCCTTGTCGAGGAAGAGCTCGTATAGCTTGTCCGACAGGTCGTAATGCGGCGCCACGTGCTTCTGCGCCAAGCCGACAGGATTGAACTGCTGGACCTTCTGCGTCAGGGGCGAGAGGCCTTCGGCGATCCTTTCCAGGATCGTAGGCTTCGAGACCGCGAAGTTCATCGCCAGAATAGCAAGAAAATCGTTCAGCGTTCCACTTTCCAGGGTCAGCGATCCATTCATGTACGCCTCGCCCAGATAGAATTCCGAGCAGTAGAACAGCTTCGCGTGCAGTGACTTGTCGTGCAGCTTTATGACTGACCGCGGCCTCTGACCCGGGACCCCGAACGCATGGCGCCGGCCGCCCGCGTCGATGACGATAAGTTCGCCCGATTTGACGAGAGGGTTGAGTAATTGAGACCAGAGCATTGGACACTCGCTGTTGGAATTCGTCCAAAACGAAAGCGGACCACGCCGGCGCACCCCGCCATGAGCGCGCCGCTCCCTAGATCCACGACGCCGCGGCTCGACCTGCGCCTCAATCCGCAAGCACGGCGCCGTCCTCAGCGCTCGCCGTCAGCATCCTCCAGCTGTGAATAAGTGTCCGCGGAACCTGGATCGCCCGCGCGACTAGCGGACCGACGCGCCTTGCGCCGCGATCCAGCCGTCGTAGTCCTGCGCCTTGGCGTGGAGCCCGTCGAGCAGGGTCGAGCCGGGGGAGAGGATCAGGAACTTCTCCAGTGCGATGCCGCGCACCAGCACCTCCGCCACCGCTTCCGGCGTCAGGGCCGAGCGCATCACCGGATGGTCTTCGGGGATCGCGTTGCCGCGCAGCATCCGGGTCATCATCGGGCCGGGACAGAAGCAGGAGACGCGCACGCCCTTCGGCCGGTAGTGCAGGGCCAGCCACTCCGACAGGGCCAGGGCGGCGTGCTTGGTGACTGTATAGCTCGCCTTCTCCGCCTGCAGCGACAGGGCCACCGACGAGGCGGTCTGGATCAGGTAGCCCTCGCCGCGGGCGGTCATCTCCGGCAGCACGGCGCGGGCGGCGTAGACGTGGGACATCACGTGCAGCCGCCAGCCCAGGTCCCAGAGGGGATCTTCCTGCAGCTCCCCCGGCTGGCGCGGGCCGGAATGGCCGGCGTTGCTGAACCAGACGTCGATCCGGCCGTGGGTGCGGCGGGCGAGTTCGGCCACCGCCTGCACGCCCTCCTCTCGGGTGATGTCGCAGGCCAGGCCCACGCCGCCGATGTCCCGCGCCACGCGTTCGCAGGCCTCGGCCTCGATGTCGGTGACCACGACGCGGGCGCCCTCAGCGGTGAAGCGGCGGGCGAACGCCTCGCCGATGCCGTTGCCCGACCCGGTGACCACGACGACCTTGTCCCTGAGCTCCATCCCCGTCTCCCTTCGCGGGCCGGGCCGCCGCAGCCTGGCCCTGCTCTCCTGTGTTCTCTCTGAGTAGCAGCCGGCGCGCGCTCGGACAGCCTCTAAACTGGCCGCCTAGCCGGCGAGGAAGTCGACGATCGCCTGGGTGAACTCCGCGGTCAGGTTCGCTCGGTTGTGGTCTCCGGGCACGAGGACCAGTTCGGCGCCGGGGATCAGCGCCGTCAGCCGCTGGGGCGAGCCGTTGGCCAGATCCTCGCGGCCGCAGACGATCCGGACCGGGAGCCGCAAACCGCCCAGCTCCGCCTCGGTGGTGGGTTGGAAGGCCTTCAGCACGCCGACCATCGCGCCCCGCTGCAGCCCGGCGCGCGCGATCAGCCGCTGCATGGCGCGGCCGTACTTCGGGTCCTGCGCCGCCGCGCCGTTCAGGATCGCGTCCTCGAGCGTCGCGGTCCGCTGCGACGGATCCATGATCCCGCGGTCGCCCAGCCCGCCCACCACCGCGCGGCGCGGCGCGAGCCCTGCCACCATAGCCCGGACGGCCGTCCGGGCCCCCAGGGAATAGCCCACGAGATCATAGTCGGTGAGGGCGAAGGCCTCGACCACCGCCTTCAGGTCCGCGGTAAGGATGTCGGGGGGCCAGGCGACGGGATCGGCCGGGGCGTCGGACAAGCCGTGCCCCCGCAGGTCCGGGACGATCACCCGCCGGCCCATGGCGACCAGGGCGCCGGCGATCCCGGGACCGAACCAGCCCCCGTGGGCGCTGTCCATATAGCCGTGCAGCATCACGACCGGCCCGCCCGCGCCTTGGGAATGCACGGCGAGGCGCACGCCGTCCGCGGATTCGATCCACTGGGTGTCCATGGCCGCAACTAGCCGGCGCAGGCCATCGGCGCCTAGAGCGCCTTTACGGACGTGGGCGGATCACGCCTCCCGCTTCGTCCTGGGCCAAGCCGCCAATCCCGGGCTTGCGGCGGGGTCCCGGCCCCCCGCGACCGTCCAGATGCCGCCCCCTGAGGGGGCTTCAGCCCCCGCGTCCGCCATATGCGAAGCCCTCGGGGGGAGGAAAAGCACGCGGCCGGAACCTTACCGTAGACCCCCGCAAGGGGTGCTGATCGGCGCCGGCCGGGCTTTCGTCAGGAAACGAAATTTCGGCTGGCGGTCAATCCTCCTGAAGGAGGGGCCGCGGCGCAGGCGGCGTCAGAATTATTGTGACTTATCAAAGATCTGTTGGCGCGCGCCGTTCGGAGACGGCGGTGGAAGGTGCTACCGGCGGGTGTTGACCGGTAACACCTCGGCCCGCTGCGGCGCCGACGTCGAAGTCTAGCTCCAGATGCGGCCAAGCGCAAGAACAAATACAGAACACCGGGGGTCCATCGAAAGCATCGCGGATGCTATGGGATCTATGGCGGGGCCTGTTCGCGGGACAGACTCATTGGCTCCAGCGGACCGGCTCCAACGTTGTGGCGCTGTCCTCGTCACGCCAAGAGTGGACGTTGCGGACAGCTGATTGGGGTGGACAGCGGTCGTCGGCCTCAGCGCCGATAGCGGACGCGATCCGCACGATCTGCAAAGCGGGGAGTCCGGCGCAGGCCGGGCGCGGCCGTTCGGCAAGAACGCGAATGACCGCCTCGCCGATCTGCGCCGGCGGCGCGCCCGGTCAGAAGCGGACCTGCTCCGCGGGTAACGAACGCTCGATCATCCCATAGGTGGTCTCGCCATCCCACGTGTACTGAGCGCCGCCCTGGTGGAACGGCAGGGCGACGCCATGCTCTCCGCTCCAGTTCCCGAACATCCGGCTGCCCTTCGTCAGGAAGGTCGAGTCGTGGGTCTTGCCGCCGATCTTCACGAGACCCTTGTCAGTCTCCAGAACAAAGCCCACGTCGCCGCCGTGCGGAACGAAGCGCGTCATCCACGGCGCCTCGAGCATCTTGGCGTAGGTCTTCTTGCCATCCTCGAAGATGAAGGCGTCGCAATAGGCGGGCGTCCCGTCGCTGCGCGCCGGAAACCCGGAGAGGCCGAAGGCCTTGCCGCTGGGAAAGAGCGCCGACTGCCAGCAGTGGCCCGGAAACTCGCCCAGGCGGCGTACGCCGCTGCGTCGGATGCGCAGGCCCGTGCCCTCGAACGACAACTCGGGCTCACCCTCGACGCCGAACGTCCCCTTGCAACCGAAGAGCTGCTCGTGCCGATGGCCGCCGACGGCGCCGAAGGCCAAGTCCGTCGTCTTGTCGCCGCTGCGCGCGCGATCCTCTCCGGGCGTCCAGGGCGGCGCCGCCATCTCCGCCTCGAGACGGATCCGAACCTGCCGGGCGGGGCCGGAGACCACGCCGCGCATCTGCTCTTGAACCGTGGTGTCGCGGGCCGGCCCGTCGAACGTCATGATCCAACGCCGCAGCGGCTCGACCACCTCGAAGGTGAGCGGGCCGGCGCTCAGGGTCACGACCTTGCCGTCGACGACCTTCGGCGGCGCGGGCGCATAGCCGCCGGCGCCGATCAGCACCCGGCCGTCGGGGAAGGCGATGTTCGCCTCCACCCCGCGGTCGTCCCAGCGCTCGGCCACCGCCTCGATGCAGAAGCGCGGGAAGCCGAACCGCCCGCGGCTGTCGGAGATCCACATCGACACGCTGTCGCGCATCTCCGGATCGCTGGGTTTCGAGGGCAGGGGAAAGTCGAAGCGCGGATCGTATCCGCCCGAAAGGTCGAACTTGGCGATGTCCGGCATGGTGTTCCTCCTCACTGGTTGGTCGTCCCGGTTCGGCTCCGCGAACCTCATGGTGGTCAGGCTGTCTAGAAGTAGCTCGAAAACCGCTCGCGATAGGGGCCGAAGGCGCTCTCGACCTCAGCGGCCGTCAGTCCGAAATCTTCCAGCGTGAAGCGTACGCTGCTCTTGTGCTGGGCGGGGTTCTGCAACCAGGTCCTCGCGCCCTGCTCCGCCTCGGCGGTGAAGGGGAGGTCGAAGTGGGCGTAGACCCGGCGCAGCGTCTCGATCGGCTGCTTGACGACGTCGCGGTGCGAGATGTCGAGCACGCGCGCGTCGAGCGCCGGGTCCGTGCGAGCGGACAGGCACCGCTGGAGCCCCGTGCCCCAAAGTGCGACCTGCTCGCGCCCGGTCAGCAGGCGGCCATGGTCACCGGGGCCGAACCCGCGGATCGTCGACAGCAGGCCGGCGTTCGACGCCAGGAGGTCGACGGGGTCGCGGTGGGTCTGCACGAACATGGCGTCCGGATACTCGGCCAGCAGTTCGCCGAGTCCGAAGCAATGGAACGGGGACTTCAGCACCCAGCGCCCCGCCGGCCCGTGCGCCTGGAGGTGCTGCAGGACCCAGCGATGGGTCATGTAGGGCCGTTCCGGCCGCGACAGCTTCAGCCATTCCGCATAGCGCGGCAGCAAAGCCGGCGCCCCGATGTTCGGCGTCCAGAAGTTCATCGACATGAAGCTGTTGCATTCGTCCGGCAGTCGCGCGCCCGGCGTGTGCAGCCCGAGCTTCACCATCGGGCTGTGCGGCGCCTCGGCGTCCATCTGCGCCTGGACCTCGGCGATGCGCGGGTCGCTCGTCCAGTCTTCCTTGCGCGGCGGCGGGAACAGGTTCGCCGTCTCCCACTGCAACGGCGCGCGTGCGGCGGGGTCCTGCGCCAGCAGGTCGACGAGAGCAGTGGTGCCCGTTCGCGGCAGGCCGATGACAGCAAGCGGCGCCCGGATCACCTCCCGAGCGATCTCTGGGCGGCGCTTGCGCAGGTCCACGAGCCGCAGCCGCTTCTCGAGATGGAGACGCCACCCCGCCTGCAAGGACTGGCGTTTCTGATCGGTCAGGTCGGCCTCGGCCGTCGAGGCGATGACGACGCGCAGCCCGACCCTGAACTCGTCGCCGCCGAAGTCGGAAAGCCCGGCCTGCTCGACCACGCTCGCAAGCAGCGCGTCTTCGCTGGTCGACGTCGCCCTTGGTGCGCCATCCATCTTTTGTCTTCCTCTCCTGTTCGTCGCACCCGGGCGCCGAAAGCCCGCGTCGCAGTAGAGACCTGCGCCCTTGTCGGGGGGCTGCAGATTAGCAAGTCCTACGCGGTGGCGTCAGCAACGACCCTTCCCGACGTCCGCCATGGGTGGGGAGGGCCATCGCTTAGCGCTTCTGGGGTTGGTCATAGCTGACGGCGATGGATGAAAACCCGCTGCGCTCGTCAAAGCCCGAGCAGATGGTTCCCCGATGGAAAGTGTATGTCGCGGTCGTCGAGCCCACTCCCGATCCTAGGCCGGTGTTGCGCCAGCGTCGCCTTTCCGTGTTGCGACGAAGGATCAGCTTTAACCAAGGCGCCTACAACTGACGGAAGTTTCTGCCGAACGGCTGAGCTCGCCTCAGTCTCATTTCCATGACGAAGGCGCCGTAGCTGCCTGGGTTTCCATGCGTCGCCTCGTCGACCGACGCTCCCGGATAACCCGGCGTGTCGCTCTCGTAGAAGAAATCGTCGCCCTCCATGCCCAGCTCGACGCACGCCAGGCCCTTGATCAATTCATAGGCAAGAGATTGCGGCCCCCATCCCATTCGGTCGCGCGAGTCGAACTGCTTGAAATTTGGGGTGAACACGGCGTCCCTGGTGCTGGGCCGAAAGAAGATCGACGGCACATAGTCGCCTTTCGGCCTTTTCGTCTCGATCTTGCTTTGCTTCATTGTCGCCTCGCGCCAGCGGAATATCTCGCTCCCCATCAGTATGTTGACGCTATTCAGGTGATTGGCGATCCGGCCGACGACAGCCGAATCGTTTTGCATCCAGTCCGTGAGGCTGAAGTGAGTATTCAGCGCGGAGCGTGCGCGATCCGCTTCCGGCCCCTGCAGTGGAGGCCTGAAATTGTTGAGCTCGCTCACCATTCTGTTCAAGATCTGGCAGCTTGAATCCACCATCGTCTTCACCGAGGGCGCCAACTTCAGGCCCAGGTCCAGCCTGTCCGGCAGTTCCGTGATGCGGTCGGTCAGGGACGCCAGACGCTGATGCGTCGTCTTGCCGGGGTCGATCCTGCCGTCCTGGACAGCGAACTTCGCGAGCTTCTGAAAGCGTTTGATGGCCGCGATCGTCAGCGGCCCGCAGTCGCCGTCGTCTTTCAGCAGCGGCGAGGGCGGCCCAATCGGCATCGGCACATTGTTGAGCATGCGCTGGACCGTTTCGACGTCGATATCGACATTGCGCCCGCCCGCCCCGACTGGAAAAAGGATGCCGCTTTTCATCTTTCACCCCCAGGGAATTTCAAAATCGCCAGGGCGCAGCAGGCTGTCAATTCGAAATCGGGAAGCCCTCCTCACGCTTGCGGACGACGCCAGCGGCCGAAGTATCGCCGAATGGCGTCTTTGAAAAGCGCCGCAGCCGCAATCGCAGCGACGCCGGCCATAGCGGCAGTTCTGAGGGAATGCTTGGCCGCAGGCGCGGCTGCCAGCAGCGAACTCCAAGTTGCTCAGACCATCGCCCGGAGGCGGTCTTCCCAGTGTCCCCATGGGTGCAATGCGGTCGTTGACCCATGCTGGCCATGCAGAAGAGTTTCCCACGCATGCGGACTGACACGGCTGGAAACATGCGTATTTCGGTGATTGGAACATCCGGGTCAGGAAAGACGACCCTCGCGAGAAATCTGGCGGCGGCGCTTGGTGCGACACACCTGGACCTGGACGCCATCAACTGGCAGCCCAACTGGTGCGATCTCAGCAAGAACGAGCCCGAGGAGTTCCGCAGACGGGTGACGCTTGCGGTCCAGACCGACGCCTGGGCAGCGTGTGGAAATTACTCCGCCGTCCGGCCGATCGTCCTGGCCAGGGCCACGCACATCGTATGGCTCGACTACTCGAAACCTCTGGTGATGCGCAGGGTGATCCAGCGCTCTTTCGCCCGCGCGATCCGGAAACAGGAACTGTGGCCCGGGACGGGCAACCGGGAGACGTTCGCCCGTTGGTTTGACGAGGGGCACCCTATTCGATGGGCCTGGGACACTTACGACCGGCGTAGAGAGCGGGCGCGCGCGGAATTCGAAGATCCGGCTCTCGGACATATCGAACGCATCAGACTGAGCCACCCACGCCAAGCTCAGCCACTCATCGTGCGGCTCGCAGGCGGTGAGTGAAAGACCGCCCGGCCTTCGGCGGCGCCTCAGGCGGCCGCGGCGGCCGCGTCCTCCCGGGTGTCGAGGATCTCCTGCAGCGCGGCGAACAACGCCCCCGCCTTGATCGGCTTGGTGATCACGCCGTCCATGCCCGCCGCGGCATATTCCGCCAGTTGGTGGGCCATGGCGTTGGCGGTGACGGCCAGGATCGGCGTGCGCGCACGTCCGGTCGCGGCCTCCTCCGCGCGGATCGCGCGGGTGGCCTGGACGCCGTCCATGACCGGCATCTGGATGTCCATCAGGATCACGTCCCAGGTCTGCCCTCGCCAGGCCGAGAGGGCGGCCGAACCGTCGTCGACCAGGGCCGGCTCGACGCCCACCTGTTGGAGCAGGGTGCGCAGCACGAGTTGGTTGACGCTGTTGTCGTCCGCCGCCAGCACGCGCAGCGCGCCGCCCCCTTCCAAGCCGGGCTCGGCCGCGTCGAATTGAGGGGTGGAGGCGGCCTCGTCTCCGACGCGATCCAGCTGGACGGTCAGCTCGAACCGGCTGCCTGCCGCGGTCTGGCTCCGCACCGCGATGTCGCCGCCCATCAGGGTCGCCAGATCCCGGCAGATGGCCAGCCCAAGGCCGGTGCCGCCGAAGCGGCGGGTGGTGGAGGCGTCGACCTGCTCGAACTTGGCGAACAGGCGCGGGAAGCGGTCGGCCGGGATGCCGATGCCGGTGTCGGTGACGGTAAACACCAGCTCGCCGCCGCGCCGGGCGACGGCCAGGCGCACCTCGCCCGCCTCGGTGAACTTCAGGCCGTTGGAGATCAGGTTGGAAAGGATCTGGCGCAACCGGGTCGGGTCGCCGCGGTAGGTCCCTCGTGAGGCCTCGTCGATGTCCAGGACAAGCGCCAGGGACTTGCCGGCCGCCTGGTCCGCGAAGGCGCGAACGGCGCTGTCAACCATGGCGGTGAGCGCGAAGTCGGTGACCTCCAGCTCCAGCTTGCCGGCCTCGATCTTGGACAGGTCGAGCACGTCGTTGAGGATCACCAGCAGGCTCTCGCCGGACTGGCGGATCGTCTCCAGGCGGCTGCGCTGGGAGGCGGTGAGGTCGTCGGCGGCCATGGCCTGGGCCATGCCCAGCACCCCGTTGAGCGGCGTGCGGATCTCGTGGCTCATGGTGGCCAGGAAGACGCTCTTGGCGCGGTTGGCGGCCTCGGCGTCGTCCTTGGCCAGGACCAGCGCGGCCTCGACCTGCTTGCGCTCGGTGATGTTCTGCATTGCGCCGAGCAGCCGGTGGTGCGCGCCCTCCCCGCCGCGGAGCAGCTTGGTGGTGCAAACGGCCCACACCTCCTTGCCGTCGGCCCGGTTGATCCGGTACTCGGGCCGGAACGGCAGGTCGGCCTTCATGGCCTCAAGCCAAGCCTGCGCGATCTGAGCGCGGTCGGCGGGATGGATGGTGCTGTTGATGTCGGCGATGAGGTCCGCGTCGCTCAGCGAGCCGTCGAAGAAGCTATCAGCGCCCACGCCCTCCCGGGTGACCTCCCCCGTCGTGTAGTCGATCTCCCACACGTGCAGGTCGGCGATCTCCATGGCGAGCTTCAGGCGCTGCTGGGTGCGTTCGCTGGCCGCGAGGGCTTCCACCTCGTCGGTCATGTCGGTGGCCAGGGAGATCAGCCCGGCGATGCGGCCCTCGGCGTCACGCCACGGCGTAAGGTCTGTGCGCAGCCATTTGACCGACTCGCCGGGCTGCCTGAAGCGGGACCGCGGGTTGCGTGTGGTTTCCCCGCCGAGGCAGCGGTCGAAGGCTTCGCGGAAGCGGGGGTAGTAGCCGGGCGCAATCTCATAGAGCGAGCGGCCCAGGTAGGCGGCCTCGTCCTGCTTCACGTGGGACGCCCAGCGCTCGCTGGCGGCCAGCACCCGCATGTCCAGGTCCGTCATGACCACCGACAGCGGCATCGTATGGACCAGGGCGACGAAGGCGTCCCGGCGGGCGTCGGTGTGCGGATCGGCGCGAGGCAATGGCGCGTGGGCGAGACGGGCGAGCCGCGCCAGGCCCTGCCGAAGCTCGCGCCGGTCCAGCGGCGCCGCCGGCGCCTCCAGCACGAGCACCGCGGCCGGGGGACCGTCGGCGAGCCAGAGCGCGATGGCGGCGCGGTAACCGCGCCCGTCGGACTCCTCGACGGGTCCGCCGGCGTCGAGGGCCGCCAGGACGATGGCCTCGCCGCTGTCGGGCGAGACCAGCCGCGCGATCCCGCCGCGCACCAGCCGCTCGGCGAGTTCCCTTATGGCTTCGAGCGGGTCGCCGGCGCCGACCGGTCCGCGCGACCGGCCTGCAACGCCGGCCTCGGCGCGGGATGCCCCTGACAAGATGCTGATCCTTGCTCCAGCGCCATCCTTGCTGCGCCGGCCCCTCCATTGGCCTTAAGTTCGCAGGGCCGGCGGTTGTGGCGTGACGTCGCAGTCCGCGCAGCGCCCGAAGCGGGCGCTCGCACGCCCTGCGCCAATGGCCCGGCAGGCCGTTCCCAACAGGGGAAGGCCTCGCCGCCGAGCCCGAGGGGACATGCTCCACGCCGGGCCGCGTGCGTGTCCCCGTCAGGGACCGGCGCCGACCGCCTTTGCCGGCCGCGCGCCGCCCGCCGCCGCCCGGCGGCGCGGCTTGGGGCGGCATTTCAGCAGCTCGTCGCGGGTGGCGTTGAGGATCTCGGCCGCCAGGACCTTGTCCTGGCCGAGCTGGGCCGCGAGGCTGGTGGCGCCGATCAGGGCGGCGAAACTGAGGATCGCGTGCGAACGGTCCGTGCCGGACCGCGCGGCGATCTTGTCGATCAGGCCCTTCATCTGGGCGACATAGGTGGCCTGCACCGTGTCCTGCCGCCGGGCGATGTCGGCGCCCAGGATCGCCGCCGGGCAGGCGGGATTGTTGGCTGAGGTCAGGTCGCCCGCCAGGTAGGTCTCGAGGAATTCGCCCCAGAGCTCATCGGAGTCGATCTTTTCCGACAGCGCCTCCCACTGGTGCGTCGTCTCCTCCAGCGCGGCGGTGCAGGCCTCGGTGATCAGCGACTCCTTGCTGGGGAAGTAGATATAGAAGCCGCCGTGGGTCAGGCCGGACTCGCGCATGATCTCGTCGACGCCGACGCGATCGACGCCTTTTTCCAGGAACAGCCGCGCGGCCGTGTCGACGATGCGACGGCGGGTCTCCTCCTTGCGCGCAACTAACGGGTTCAACGGCGTTTCTTCTCCCCAGGGCCCCTAAGGTAGCATCTTCCGGCCCGGTTCCAAGGCCGCCCCCCCTTTGCCGCGCCGCAGCATTTTTTCGTCCTGCGACCGCCGGTCCCCTTGAACCCGCCCGTTCCGGAGCCACATGACGATCGTCATGAGAGATGACGTGCGTCATGTGACATGACGATCGTCATATATTTCGAGGGGAAATACCATGCCTCAGTTGCTGAGCCGATCGGCGACCGCCGGCGCCGTCGCCGCCATCGTCTTCGCGGGCCTGGGCCTGCAGGCCTGCACCCGCGCCGAGGCCCAGGCGGGGCCGCAGGAGCCGCCCGCCGTCACCGTGGCCAACCCGCTGGTGCGGATGGAGCCGGAGTGGTCGGAGCACGCCGGCCGCTTCGTGGCCGCCGAGGCGGTGGACGTGCGCCCGCGCGTTTCGGGCTACCTGCAGGCGGTTCATTTCCGGGACGGCCAGTATGTGCGCAAGGGCCAGCTGCTGTTCACCATCGACCCCCTGCCCTTCCAGGCCCAGGCCGACCGGGCCCGGGCCCAGCTCGCCGAGGCCGAGGCCAAGCTGGTGCTGGCGCGCAGCGACCTGCGCCGCGCCGAGACCCTGCGCGCCGCCGACGCCATCTCCGCCGAGGAGTTCGACGCCCGCAAGGGCGCCGAGGGCCAGGCCGTCGCCGCCAAGGCCGCCGCCCAGGCGGCGCTGACCGGGAACGCCCTCGACCTCAGCTACACCCGCGTCTACGCGCCGATCTCGGGCCGCATCTCCGACCGCCGGGTGGACCCCGGCAACCTGATCCAGAACGGCCAGACGGTGCTGACCCAGATCGTCTCGGTCGACCCGATCCACTTCGAGTTCTCGTCCTCCGACGGCCTGCCGTCCGCCGAGGCGGCCGGCGCGCCGCGCCAGGCGCTGCTCAAGCTCGACGGCGAGACGGGCTTCAGCCACACGGGACAGCTGGACTTCGTGGACAACCGGATCGACGCCAGCACCGGCACGATCCGTGGCCGCGTCGTGCTCGAGAACGCCGACGGCGCCTTCCTGCCGGGCCAGTTCGGGCGCGTGCGCATCCTGACCTCGGCGGTGAAGCCCACCGTGCTCGCCCCCGACGTCGCCATCGGTTCGGACCAGTCGCGCAAGTACGTGCTGGTGGTGAACGCCAAGAACGTCGTCGAGTACCGCCAGGTGGAGCTGGGGCCCCAGGCGGGCGCCCTGCGCGTCGTCCGCCGCGGCCTGGCGCCCACCGACCGCATCGTCATCAACGGGATCCAGCGGGCCCAGCCCGGCCAGCGGGTGGCCCCCACCCCGGGCCGGGTCGCCGAGATCCCCGCCTCCCTCGCCGCCAGCGCCGCCCCCCGGGGCTGACGGCCCCGGGCCAGCAGACAAGGCTAGTTCCATGCGCCTGCCGCGCTTCTTCATCGACCGGCCGGTCTTCGCGGCCGTGCTGTCCGTGGTGATCACCCTCTTGGGCCTGCTGGCCATCGGCCGGCTGCCGATCTCCGAATACCCGGACGTCGTCCCGCCGACCGTCTCCATCCGGGCCACCTATCCGGGCGCCAGCCCCGAGACCCTGGCCGAGACGGTGGCCGCGCCCATCGAGCAGGCGGTGAACGGGGTGGAGGGGATGATGTACGTCTCCTCCCAGTCCACGGCCGACGGCCTGGTGACCATCAACGCCACCTTCAAGCTGGGGACCGACCTCGACCAGGCCCAGGTGCTGGTGCAGAACCGCGTCGCCTCGGCCGAGCCGCGGCTGCCCGAGGAGGTGCGCCGCCTGGGCGTGGTGGTGGACAAGAGCGCCCCCACCTTCCTGATGGTCGTGCACCTGTTGTCCCCCGACGGGCGCTATGACCCGATCTACGTCTCCAACTACGCCAGCCTGAACGTCCGCGACCGGCTGGCGCGGATCGCCGGCGTCGCCGACGCCCAGATGTTCGGCGCGCGCGACTACTCCATGCGGATCTGGCTGGACCCGGAAAAGATCGCCACGCTCGGCCTGTCGCCCAGCGACATCCTCGCGGGCCTGCGCCGCCAGAGCGTGCAGGTGGCCGCCGGCAGCCTGGGCGCCGAGCCGCAGCCCAGCGGCGCCAACTACGAGCTCACCGTGCAGGCGCCTGGCCGCCTGATCGATCCCGAGCAGTTCGCCGAGGTGGTGGTCGCCACGGGCGCGAACGGCGCCCTGGTGCGCGTGCGCGACATCGGCCGGGTGGAGCTGGGCGCCCAGGCCTACAGCGTCGACGCCTCGCTCAACGGCAAGGACGCGGTGGCCATCGGGGTCTTCCAGCGACCCGGCTCCAACGCCCTGCAGACCGCCGCCGCGGTGAAGTCCGAGATGGCCGAACTCTCCAAGGCCTTCCCGCAGGGGCTGAAGTACGAGATCGTCTACGACACCACCCGCTTCGTCGATTCCTCGATCCACAAGGTCGCCGAGACCCTGATGGAGGCCATCGTCCTGGTGGTGCTGGTGGTCTTCCTGTTCCTGCAGAGCTGGCGCGCCGCGATCATCCCGGTGCTGGCCATCCCGGTTTCGATCCTGGGCGCCTTCGGGATCCTCGCCATGACCGGCGGGTCCATCAACACCCTCTCCCTGTTCGGCCTGATCCTGGCCATCGGCATCGTCGTCGACGACGCCATCGTGGTGGTGGAGAACGTCGAGCGGAACATCGCCAGAGGATTGACGCCCAAGGAGGCCGCCCGGGTCTCCATGGACGAGGTGGGCGGGGCGCTGATCGCCATCGCCCTGGTGCTGACCGCGGTGTTCCTGCCGGTGGCCTTCATCGGCGGGGTGGCGGGCCAATTCTATCGCCAGTTCGCCCTGACCATCGCCAGCGCGACCCTGATCTCCTGCTTCGTCTCGCTGACCCTGTCGCCGGCGCTCTGCGCGGTGCTTCTGAAGCCGCACGCGCAAACCCACGGCAAGGGGCTGCTGCAGCGGTTCTTCGCCGCCTTCAACGGCGCGTTCGAGACGATGTCCGAGCGCTACGGCCAGGCGACGACGCGTATCGTCCGCTACGCCGCCATCGTGCTCTTCGTGTACGCCGGCATGGTCGCCCTCACCGGCGGGCTGATGCAGCTCGCGCCCAAGGGCTTCATCCCGCAGATGGACCGCGGCTACAGCATCGTCGTCGCCCAGCTTCCGGAAGGCGCCTCGCTGCAGCGCACTCGGGCGGTGGTGAAGGACGCGGTCAAGCGCATCCACAAGGTCAAGGGCGTCGAGCACGACGTGAGCTTCGTCGGCTTCTCCGGCGCCACCAGCGCCCAGGCGCCGAATGTGGCGACCATGTTCGTCACCTACGAGGACGCAGACTCGCGCGTAAAGAACGGCCGCAGCAACGAAGCCATCCAGGCCGACCTGCGCGCCGCCCTGGCGCCGATTCAGGAGGCGATGATCATCGTCATGACCCCGGCCGCCGTCGAAGGCCTGGGCACCGGCGCGGGCGTCAAGCTGATGATCCAGGACCGCGAGGGCAAGGGCTATTCGGCCCTCGCCGACGCCACGGGCGCGGTCATGGGCGCGGCCTCCAAGGACCCGCGGATCGCCTTCCCCTATTCGCCCTACGAGGCGCGCACGCCGCGGGTGAAGATCGACGTCGACCGCGACAAGGCCGAGGCCGCCCGCACGCCGGTGTCGGAGATCAACGACGCCCTGCAGGTCTATCTCGGATCGGCCTATGTGAACGACTTCAACTACCTGGGCCGCACCTACCGGGTCACGGCGCAGGCCGACGGCATGTTCCGCCGCACCGAGGCCGACCTCGGGCGCCTCTGGGCGCGCAACCTCGACGGCAAGATGACGCCGCTGTCGTCCGTCGTCCGCTCACAGGACGTCACCGGCCCCGGCCGCGTGCCGCGCTTCAACCTCTATCCGGCTGCGGATCTCAGCGCCGAGCCCGGGCCGGGCGCCTCGTCGGCCGCGCTGATGAAGGCCATGGAGGCGGCCGCCCAGAAGGCCCTGCCGGCCGGGTTCTCCTATGAATGGACCGAGCTGGGCTACCTGCAGAAGACCGAGGCCAGCGGCGCCATCGGCGTGTTCGTGCTGGCGGCCCTGTTCGTCTTCCTGGTGCTGGCCGCCCAATACGAGAGCGTCACCCTGCCGCTGGCGGTCCTGATGGTGGTTCCCATGTCGATCCTGGGCGCGCTGGTCGGGCTGTTCCTGCGTGGGCTGGACGTGAACATCCTGACCCAGGTGGCGCTGATCGTGCTGGTGGGGCTGGCGGCCAAGAACGCCGTGCTGATCGTCGAGTTCGCCAAGCAGCTCGAGGACCACGAGGGCCTGGCGCCGGCGGAGGCGGCGATCCGCGCCGCGCGCCTGCGGCTGCGTCCGATCCTGATGACCTCCCTGGCCTTCATCCTGGGCGTCACGCCGCTGGTGTTCGCCACCGGGGCGGGCGCCGAGCAGCGGGTGGCCATCGGCACGGCGGTGTTCTCCGGCATGATCGGGGTGACGATCCTGGGCCTGCTGCTGACCCCGGCTTTCTATGTCGTCACCCGCCGGCTGGCCCGCTGGCGGCTCAAGCTTGGCCGGCGGCCCGCCGCCCACCCGGCCGAGTGAGGGACCGCGCCATGACACGTTGGATCGCAGCCCTCGCCGCCTTCGCCCTGGCTTCGGCCGGACCGGCTGCGGCCCAAGCGCAGACGCCCGCCTCCCCCCTGGCCCCGGCGATGGACCGCAATGCGCCGCGCACCGACTGGTGGGCCGCGCTCGGCGACCCGCTGCTGGACCGCCTCGTCGTCCACGCCCTGCGCGAGAACCGCGACATCCGGGCCGCCGAGGCCGATGCGCGGCGCGCGCGCGCCCTGGCCAAGGTCGAGGGCTGGAACCTGCTGCCGTTCGGGAGCCTCAGCGCCGGCGCCGGCCGCGAGCGCGTGGGGGCCGAGGACCGCGAGGACGGCTTCGCGTCCGTCAGCGGCGAGGCCTCCTGGGAAGTCGACGTGTTCGGCCGCCTGCGCGCCGGCGCCTCCGCGGCCAAGGCCGAGGCGCTCAGTTTCGAGGAGGCCAGGCGCGGCGCCATGACCGCGATCGCCGCCCAGACCGCCTCCACCTACATCGACCTGCGCGGCGCCCAGGCCCGGCTCAACGCCGCCCAGGACAACGCCAAGGCTCAAGGAGAGACCCTGCGGCTGACCGAAGCCCTGAAGAACGGCGGGCGCGGCACGCCGCTGGACGTGGCCCGCGCGCGCTCGCAACTGGAGTCGACGCAGGCGGCCATCCCGCTGCTGCAGGCCCAGATCGAAGGCGACGTGGCGGCCCTGGACGTGCTGGCCGCCGGCCTGACGCCGGACCTCGTCGCCGGCCTGCGCGCGACGGGGCCCCGGCTCGTCCCGCCCACAAGCATCGCCGTGGGCCAGCCGGACGATCTGCTGCGCCGCCGCCCCGACATCCGCCAGGCCGAGGCGCGGCTGCACGCGGCGCAGGCGCGGGTGCGGGCGAGCCGGGTGGACTGGTGGCCGAGGATCAGTTTCGTCGGCGCCGCCTCGGCGGTGGGCCTGAACTTCGGGGCCCTGGACAGCGACCGGGCCTTCTCGTTCACCGTCGGGCCCCGCATCGACTGGCCGGCCCTCGACTTCCGCCGCAACGCCCTGCGCACCGAGGCGGCCCGCGCCGGCGCGGAGGCGCAGTTCCAGCGCTACGAGAAGCTGGTCCTGGCCGGCGCCCGCGACCTCGATACGGCGCTGGCCAGCCTGGGCGGCGCCCTGCGCGCCGAGGCCCGCCAGGAGGCCGCCGCCCAGGCCGCCCGCCAGGCCGCCGACATGTCGCGCCTGCGCTACCGCGAGGGCGTCGACCCGTTCCTCGCCGTGCTGGACGCCGAGCGCCGCCTCGCCGAGGCCGAAGACGCCTTCGCCCTGGCGCGCACCCGCTCGGCCCTCGCCTACATCCGCGTCGGGGAAGCCCTGGGCGTCGGCTGGAGCGACGATGCGCCGACCGCGGTCGCCCAAGGGGCGAGCAGCGCTTCGCTGCGCTGGTGAGCTCAGCGCAGGTGGTCGGCGGGGCCGCGGAGCATCGCCAACAGCGCCCGCCCAAGGCGACCGCGTCGGCGAGGCGGGGCTGCTTCATCCGGCGTCGCTTCCGTGTCGGCCGACGAACCCAGCAGCCAGCGCCCCACCAGGAGCGCGGCCAGAACGCCGAGGAAAGCGCCAAGGAGCGCGCCCAAGAGCCCGAAGACTTCAACTAGATTCATCTCGCCCCCCGGCGATCTCAAACCCCGTTGAAAATTAACCTACACTCCTTTCCGCAAGATTGCGCTTGCTTTAATCGACGCGGGATGCTCGGCCCCGACCGGGCGCCGGACTCGTCGGGGTGGACGGAATCTTGGGTTCGAAGCAGATTTTGCGGCCGTCGGCCCGAGACGACTCTCGGCGGCCACAACGCAGGCGTCACTGAACAGGCAAACGTCACCGGTCCCGACAACCGCAATTTGTAGCGGTCGGCGCCCCTATGCTGCCCCAATGCTGCATCTAAGAGCGGGGCGCACCCGCCGGGTTGGGCGATCGGAAGCTCAGCTCCAGCCTTACGCGCGGTGGCGTTTGACGACGCGACGGCCTGGACCCGGAGACATGCGATGCACGCAGCGATCGAAGGCCTGAAGGCGCAGCCGAGCTGTTCTCGCGGCCGCTTCCACCCCGCGCCAAAGCGACGTCCGGCGCGTTCTCCTTAACCCCCGGAGAGACGAGACGGCCACCGTTCGACAATCCATCTCGCCACCAGAGCACCTGCCTTCGTGATCGCTTCCCGTAAGATCATCTTTGTGAACCGGTTCTTCCATCCCGATCACTCGGCGACATCGCAGCTGCTTTCGGACCTGGCCTTCGACCTGGCCGCCGCCGGCCAGCCGGTCGTCGTCGTCACCAGCCGCCTGCTCTACGATGATCCCACGCAGCGGCTGGCGGCGAACGAGAGCGTGAACGGCGTCCGGATCCGCCGCGTCGCCACCACCGGTTTCGGCCGATCCAATCTCCTGGGACGCTTCGTCGACCTGGCCTCGTTCTACGTCTCCGCCTTCGCGGCCCTCCTGCGCGTCGCCGGGCATGACGACCTGGTGGTGGCGAAGACCGACCCCCCCCTGCTCTCGGTCGTCGCAGCCGCCGCCACCGCCCTGAAGGGCGCGCGCCTCATCAACTGGCTGCAGGATGTCTATCCCGAGGTGGCGAGCGCGCTGGGCGTGCGGGCGCTCGCGGGGCCGCTGGGCGGCATCCTGACCGGCCTGCGCAACGCGTCCCTGCGCGTCGCGCACACCAATGTCGTCCTGGGCGAGCGGATGGCTTCGCACCTGCGCGCCGCGGGCGTGCCGCCGCAGCGGATCGCCATCGCCCCCAACTGGAGCGACGAGACGCAGATCGTCCCGGTGGCGCACGCCGCCAATCCCCTGCGGGCGGAATGGGGCCTGCAGGGCAAATATGTGGTGGGCTACTCCGGCAACCTCGGCCGCGCCCACGAATACGAGACCATGCTGGGCGCGGCCCGCGAGCTGAGGGGCGAGCCGGACGTCGTCTTCCTGGTCATCGGCGGCGGCCACCACACCAGGGCGCTCGGGCTCGCCGCCGACGCGGCCGGCCTCTCCAACATCGTCTTCAAGCCCTACCAGCCGTTCGGCGCGCTCGCGGCGTCCCTCTCCGCCGCCGACATCCACTGGATATCCCTGAGGCCGGAACTGGAGGGGCTGATCGTGCCCAGCAAGGTCTACGGAATCCTGGCGGCCGGCCGCCCGGTGCTGGCGGTGACCGACCCCGACGGCGAGATCGCCCGGCTGGTGCGGACCCACGGCTGCGGCCTGCACGTGACGCCGGGCGACCCGAAGGCGTTCGCGGCCGCGGTCCGCGCCCTGGCCGGCGACGCGACGCGGGCTGCAGCGCTCGGCGCGGCGGCGCGCGCGGCGGCCGAAGGCTGCTTCTCGCGACAGACGGCGCTGGCGACGTGGCGCGCGATCCTCACGGACGCGGCGCCGGCGCCTTCGACTTCGAGCGCCAGGCGGGCATTCCCCCGTCGGTCCGCCGGTTCGGCCCTTCCTCCCCGAGAGCGTGCATGACCCAAACTGATCGTCGCAAGGTCGCCCTGATCACCGGCGTCACCGGCCAGGACGGCTCCTATCTGTCCGAACTCCTGCTCGGCAAGGGCTACGTCGTCCACGGCGTGAAGCGCCGCTCGTCGTCCTTCAACACCGAGCGCGTCGAGCACCTGTACCAGGACCCCCACGAGCCCGATCAGCGGTTCATCCTGCACTACGGCGACATGACCGACGCCACCAACCTGATCCGCATCGTCCAGGAGACGCAGCCGGACGAGATCTACAACCTGGCCGCCCAGAGCCACGTACAGGTCAGCTTCGAGACGGCGGAATACACCGCCAACGCCGACGGGATCGGCACGCTGCGCCTGCTGGAGGCGATCCGCCTCTTGGGCCTGAAGGACAAGGTCCGCTTCTACCAGGCCTCGACCTCGGAGCTCTACGGCAAGGTCCAGGCCGTGCCGCAGAGCGAGACCACGCCCTTCTATCCGCGCAGCCCCTATGCGGCGGCCAAGCTCTACGCCTACTGGATCGTGGTGAACTACCGCGAGGCCTATGGCCTGCACGCCTCCAACGGCATCCTCTTCAACCATGAGAGCCCCCTTCGCGGGGAGACCTTCGTCACCCGCAAGATCACCCGGGCGGCGGCGGCCATCCACCACGGGATGCAGGACTGCCTCTACGTCGGCAACCTCGACGCCCGGCGCGACTGGGGCCACGCCCGGGAGTTCGTGGAGGGGATGTGGCGAATGCTGCAGCAGGAGGCGCCGGACGACTATGTCCTGGCGACCGGGGAGACGACGCGCGTACGCGACTTCATCACCTGCGCCTTCGGGGAGGTGGGGGTTGGGCTGCAATGGCAGGGCGAGGGCCCGGACGAAACCGGCGTCGACACGCGCAGCGGCAAGGTGCGCGTGCGGGTGGACCCGCGCTATTTCAGGCCGACGGAGGTGGACCTGCTGATCGGCGATCCCCGCAAGGCCCGCGAGAAGCTGGGCTGGACGCACGAGACCACCTGGCGCGAGCTGTGCGCCGAGATGATGCGCGAGGACCTCGTGAAGGTGCTGAAGGAGGGTCGCGGCGATGGCGACCGCTGAGGTCATATATCCGCTGGCGGGCAAGCGCGTCTGGGTCGCCGGTCACGGCGGCATGGTGGGCTCGGCGCTGGTCCGCCGGCTCGCCGCGGAAGGCTGCGAAGTGGTCACCGCCGACCGCGCCGTGACGGATCTGCGCCGCCAGGCCGACGTCGATTTCTTCTTCGACCAGACGCGGCCGCAGGCCGTGTTCATGGCCGCAGCGAAAGTGGGCGGCATCCTGGCCAACGACAGTCGCCCGGCCGAATTCCTCTACGACAACCTGATGATCGAGGCGAACGTCACCGAGGCCGCCCGCCGCCAGGGCGTGGAGAAGCTTCTCTTCCTGGGCTCCAGCTGCATCTACCCGAAATTGGCCCCGCAGCCGATCCCCGAGGACGCCCTCCTCACCGGCCCCCTGGAGCCTACCAACGAGTGGTACGCCATCGCCAAGATCGCCGGAATCAAGCTCGCCCAGGCCTACCGGCGCCAGCACGGCTGCGACTTCATCTCGGCCATGCCGACCAACCTCTATGGGTCGCAGGACAACTTCGACCTGGCCTCCAGCCACGTCCTGCCGGCCCTGATCCGCAAGGCCCACGAGGCCAAGGTCACGGGCGCCGAGGAGATGGTGGTGCTGGGGACCGGAACGCCGCTCCGTGAATTCCTCCACGTGGACGACTGCGCCGACGCGCTGGTGTTCCTGATGCAGCGCTACACCGGCGAGGAGCACGTCAACGTGGGCTTCGGCGAGGACCTCTCCATCGCCGACCTGGCGCGGCTGGTGGCGGAGGTGGTGGAGTTCGAGGGCCGGCTGGTGTTCGACGCCTCCAAGCCGGACGGCACGCCCCGCAAGCTGATGGATTCAGGGCGCCTCCACGCCATGGGCTGGGCGCCGAGGATCGGCCTGCGCGAGGGGGTGCGGGGGGTGTACGCGTGGTACGTGAGGAGCCTGACGAGTCCGCGCGCCGAGACGGCTGGCGTCTGAACCGCAGGCCGACCAACCCTTTCGACACACGACGGCGTCCTTATTCCACCGGACGCTGTGCGACGACAATCATCGACCTGGCGAGTTGGGGGATCCGGCCGACGAAATGGAACCGAAGCTGGCGGAAGCCGGCTTCCTCCAAAAGCAGGCTGAGGGTGCGGACCGACCAGAATTTGATATGGCCGCCATCCCACAACGCTGTGAAGTGGCGATCCATCGTGCCCGTCACCGCCAGCATCAGGTTCTTCCAGTAGCCGTGATAGGGCGTCGAGACGATCGCGGCGCCGCCAGGCTTCACGAGATCGAACAGGCGCCGGGCAAACAGACGGGGGTCAATCAGGTGCTCCACCACCTCGATGCTGACGACAGCGTCGAACCGGCCATACTTGGCGGCGAGATCGTCGTAGGCGGAACCGACTTCCAGCTGGAGATGGGGGAACGCGCTGTTCGCCTGCGCGACGCCGGAGGCCGAGGCGTCCACGCCGCAGACCTGGAAGCGGTCGGCCAAGTGGCGCGAAGTGCTGCCGTTACCGCAGCCCAGATCAAAGACCGTGCGCGGCTGCAATTGATCTAGCACCCGATCGACGGTCGGCAGCAGAAAGGTGTGGGCATGAGAGTGCGCCACACCCTGATATCGGTACTCTGGAGCCTGATGAGCCGCTGTCATGCTGTCTCTCGTGCGTTGAGAAGCGCCGCCGGCGCCGCATTATCAAGAATTGGGCGAATGCCGACGCCGCTGACAGACGCGACGGCTCTCTCGCGTGACTTGGCGCCCGAGGGCGGCGGAAGGGACAGTCTGCGTGTTCTGCTCGCGAATTAAGAGGCGGACCGTAAGAAAATACCACAGCTTGTAAAAGGCGATGGCGAACCCGGGTCCGCCGTCGAGGAACCCGCGCTTGCCGATGTAGCAGGCGAAAAAGTAGCTCCAGGCGAACCACCACTTGTCGATGTTGTCGTACTTCAGCCGCTGCCGTGACGTGAGATGGCGCCGACCCTCGGCGCCGCCCTGCCGGAGCGCCTGCACGCGCCGTGCTTCCCACATCGCGTAGTCGCGGTGGCGATCGATGAACTTGCTGACGCCGCGGTCATCGTTGTGCTCGATCCTTGCGCGGATCTCGCCGACTGGCCCTTCGAGGATGGGATGCTCGTGCACCTCCATGTCTAGGCGGCTCCATCCCTGTTCGTCGATGCGCTCATAGAGGCCGGCGCCCAGCCGAAACAACGCGAGCTTTCGCTGAGGGTCGCCATGGCGAAGTGGTCGGCCAAGAAAGAAATTCGTGTAGTTGAGCCAATAACCTACGTACCTGGGATCCTGGATCGCCCCTTCGAGCTCACTGCAGAACGCATCGTCGATCAATTCATCAGCATCTAGAAACAATATCCATCGACACGAAAACTTGTAACTCTGGAGAATCCAGTTTCTCTTTTTTGGATACTCGCCGTTCCAATCAAACTGCACGACATGTGCGCCGGAGGCCGAAGCGATCTCCGGTGTTCGATCCTCGCTGCGTGAGTCTACGACGATCACTTCCGCGAACCGCGTCAGCCGGGCGAGGCAGTGAGCGAGGTTCTGTTCCTCATTCTTGACCGGGACCACGACAGAGACGGGGATCTTTTCGTTCACGCGCTCAACTCACGAATCTGGACGAGTCGCGCTGGTCGGATCGGAGGTCCAGCAGCGCGTTGGTCATCACGTCTTCGCCCGTCCGGAACCGCGGGATCATCGGCCGTTGCGGGCAGGGTCCCTGACCTCGCGCGCGCCAGTCACCTGGGCCGGGTTGCCGCTCAGGACCATGCCCGCGGGCGCGTCCCTCATCAGCACGGCGCGCGCGCCGACGACCGCCCCGTCGCCGACCCTGACGCCCGGCCCGACGAAGGCGTCGGCCGCCACCCACGCCCCGGCGCCGATGCTGATGGGGCCGATGACCAGCGGGAACGCCGGATCGCGGTGGTCGTGGGTGGCGCCGCAGAGGTAGGCGTACTGGCTGACGATGGCGTCCTCGCCGAGCTCCACCAGACCGACGTTGTAGCAGATCGAGGCCGGCCCCAGGCAGCTGCGCGCGCCCATGGTCAGGGTCCAGGGCGACCAGATCTGCGCGTCCGGATAGGGATGGGCGCCCGGCCCCACTTTCGCGCCGAACAGGCGCAGCAGCATCCGCCGCCAGCCATGCAGCGGCGCCGGCGACCAGCGATAGAGCGTGCCCTGCACCATGCGCCAGCCGAGGCGGCGCAGCTTGTCGCCAAGCCCCGGCGAGGGGACCGCCGTCAACCCCCGGCGCACCAGGGCCGCCGGCTCGAACGCGCCGGTCACGCCAACCTGACCCATGGGGGCCTGTCTTCCTCCGCCTTCAGCCATGCGTAGACCCGGGCCATGCGCACGGCGACGCCGGCCCAGGAGAAATCCCGGATCATCCAGTCGCGCCCGCGCGCGCCCATGGCGGCGAGCTCCGCGCGCGGCCTCGCCATGGCCTCGCCGAGCGCGCCGGCCAGCGCCTCGGCGCCGTGGTCCGTCCACCAGCCGCACCGCTCGGTCTCCAGCCCGGCCCAGGGCGCGCCCTTGGAACAGATCACCGGCGTGCCGGCGGCCAGCGCCTCGGCGACCACCATCCCGAAATTCTCCGACAGGGTGGGCAGGACGAAGACGTCCGCCTCCCGATAGGCCTCCAGCCGCGCATCCCCGAACAGTCCGGCCTCGAACGTGACTCGCTCAAGGCCGAGGCGCCCGGCCTGCGCCTGCAGCACCTCTCCGTGTCCGATCTCCGACGGCCCGACGATCCGCAGGCGCCAGTCGGGATGCGTCGATTCCAGCCAGGCCCACGCCTCCAGCAACTGGTCGAGCCCCTTCTTCGGGTGCACCCGGCCGAGGTAGAGCATGGTGCGCTGCGGGCCGTTCGGACGCGCGGCCTGCGGGGGGATGTCGACGCCATTGGGCAGGACGGCGACCGGCGCGCCGTATCCGGCGACGCGGACGTCGTCCACCTCGCTGTCGGCGGTGGCGTGAAAGCAGGCGACCGCGCGCAGCGTCCGGGTCTGCGCCAGGGCGGAGAACACGGCCTTCTTCGCCCGCGAGAACTGCAGCGCCCGGGGGGCCAGCATGCCGCGAGGCGACAGCACCAGCGGCGCGCCATGGCGGCGGGCGGCCTCAGCGGGGTAGACGTTGGGCATCAGCCAGAGCCCATGGGCGTGCAGGATCGCGCCGTTCGCGGCGGCGGCGTCAATCGCCCGGGCGAGCGCGCGGGAGGCCTTGAGGGCGCGCAGCACCGGGGCGTTGGCGTAGTCGGCGCGATAGGCTTCGAACCGCGCCCCGCCCCGTTGCGCGCAGCCCGGAGCGCCCGTGCTCATCACGCGGGACTCGACCCCCTGCCCCGCCAGCGCCTCCGCGAGGCGCGCCACGGAATAGCTCGGCCCCGCCGCCGCATTCTCGAGCGATGCGACCACCTGCACGGCCTTCATGCCGGCGCGGTCGGATCTGGAGCCGCCGACCACTACGAGATCGTCAAATGCGGCCTGGCTTCCAGGCGCTCGGCCACGGGGCCCGGCAGGTAGGCGACGAAGTTGGAATAGCGGAAGTATTCGCCCGTCACCCGCGGGTCCAGGCGGTGAAGGCCGTCAGCCTTCAGGAGCCGCACCTGGTAGCCCGCGCCTTCCAGCAGGGCGTAGGCCGCGGTCAGCGTGGCCCCGGCCGCCATCCAGGGGTGGTTGTATTCGAACTGGATCACTTTGCAGCGCCGCTCGCCGATCAGCCGCCGCGCGCCCAGCATCACCCGCATGTCGAAGCCTTCCGCGTCGATCTTCAGCATGTCGACGTCCGTCACGCCCCGCGCATCGAGGACATCGTCGAGGGTCGCGACCTGCACCCGGATCTTCTGGGCGGCGGCGTTGGCGTGGCCGGACAGCAGGCTGGAGGTCTCGCCCTGGTTCGGTTCGGCGAAGAAGTCCGCCTCGCCGGCTTCATCGGCCAGCGCGCAGCCGAAGACCTCGAGGCGGTCCAGGCCCGCGCCGGCGAGGTTCCTGCGCAGGCGGGCGAGCGTATCGGGGGCCGGCTCGAACAGCAGACCGTGCGCGGCGGGCGCGACGGCGGCGAACATGACCGACCATTCGCCGACGTTGGCGCCGACATCGATGAACAGGCGCGTGTGCGGCGCCACCTGCTCGACCAGCCAGCGCTCGCCATTGCCGTCGTGGTCGATGCCCGACGTGAACCGCTTGCCGATGGTCGAGTCGCACTGCCGTTTCAGCTTGATCGCCACGCCATAGGACGCGGCGTTGGCGGCGAGCGTCTTCTGGAGCGATCCTATGAGGGCGCCGATCACAACTTCAGTCCTCTATTTCCCAAACCGGAGGTCTGTTGATCAATCGTCATGAAGACGTGCGGCGCAAAGGAGTTCAGGGCCGGAAGAATCCGAGAAGACCCGTCCACCACCGCGACTCCATTCGTCCGCGCCACCCAACCCGTGTGGAAGAGACCCGATGAAGACGTCTTCCTCGACGAACTCGCGAGCCCAGAAATTGTCGGAAAGCAGGTTCGGATGCACCTTGCCCCAGGACTGAGACCAAGCGCGCGGCGCCGCTTTTCGAAATGCCATGGAACCGTTAGGCGTAATAGCGATGAATAACCCCCCTTTTGCGAGAAATTTTCGGGCCAGTCCCACCACCTCAGAAGGCCTTGGGACATGCTCGATCACGTGATTCGAAAAGAAGACATCGAACCCGCCGTGTAGACTCGCGTTTCTTTCCAATTCTTCCAATTCATCGAAAACTTTTACATTCAGCTTATTCCTAGCGAAGGCAGCGCGTGTCTTGGATATTTCGAAGGCTGACACATCAAGACCATGTTCACCGAACTGCCAACTGCCATATCCCCATGAACATCCATAGTCGAATATTCGAGAACCGACACCAACTCCAAATTTTTCCAACAAATCCAATATATGCTGGTATGATTTTTCGTGGCCCGAGAATTTTGTGCTCAATAATATCTTGAGCGTGACGTCGTCCGGAAGATCTGTGGTGAACCCCTGCTCATATTCTTCCTGATAGAACGACCTGTTGAGGGTCTCTTCGTCAGTAGGAAATCTATACATTAGAGAGCACGAGTCACATTCGCGCAATTCCGTCACGACCGCCTTTCGCTCGATCAGCCCGAACGATTCATCTGAACAATTTGGACAACCTTTGGATCTCAAAAGAAGATGTCGACCAACCTGAGTTCCGAAATACATGACTTTGTCGAGCACGTTCGTCATCAACTGCTCTCCATGGAGAATGATTTGTGTGCGCCCTTGATGACGCAATTGTACTTGCCGAGCAGCGCCGCGTGATACCGGGCGCCATAGGCGGTCCAGTCCAGGGTCGCGCGGTCGGCGTCCGGAAGGGGCGGCAGGTCCGGCGCGCTCTGCAGCGACATATCGAGGGCCTGGGCCAGGGCCTGGACGTCATCCGGCGCGACGACGCGGATGCGCCGCGCCAGCGTCGGCGTGTGGGCGAGATCTCCGCCCCCGGTCCGGCTTGTGCAGACCAGCGGCAGGCCGCCTGCGAGCGCCTGCGCCTGCACCAGCGCCAGCCCCTCCTCCCGCGAGGCGAGGGCGAAGACGTCGGCTTGCGCGTAATAGTCCTTCAGCTTCCATTGCGGCACGGGTCCCACATGGGAGAACCTCTCATCGCCCGCGGGGAATGGGAGGTCCACTAGCCCGCCCACATGAAGAAGCCGGACGTCTTGCAGCCGGCGGATCGCCTCCACCAGCACGTCGGCGCCCTTGCGCCGGCTCCATCCGCCCACGAACAGCACCGTGCGCGGCCCCGGGCGGGCCTGCGGGGCGCGCCGTTGCGGGAACTGGGCGAGGTCCACGCCGTAGGGATTCACGAACAGCTTGGCTGACAGGCGCGCGTCCTGCGCCTCGAAGCTCTCGGCCACCTGCGAGGCGGGCACGACGATGCGGTCGGCCAGCTCATAGCCTTCCAACTCGCGGCGGACGATGAAATCCGACGGCAGGCGCCCCGCCCCGACCTCGGTCAGGATCTCCCGTTGCGACAGGATGTGCCGGCTGCCGCGCTCGAGCCAGACCTGCGCCCCATACCGGCGCTGGGCGTGGCGGGCGGCCTCCAGGTACATCCCGGACATGCAGATGAAGATGTCGCACGGCTTCATGCGGGCGATGACAGCGGCGTTCAGCGCCTGCGCCATGGCCCGTTCCTGCAGTCCCGGCGCCAGGCGCGGCGCGTAGCGCTGCGCCGCGACCAGCGGCGCCACCAGGCCGAGGATCCCGCGATGGCAGCGTTCCGGCAGGCCGAACCGCGCCGCGCGCCGCTTAGGCACATACGAATAGAACAGGACCTCCTCGCCCAGGCGGTCGAGCTCCCGCGCCAGGTCCAGCACGTGGAACCGGCCGATGGACGCCACGGCGATCCTCATTCGGCTCTCGGCCCCGACTGTCCGGGCGCCGGCGCCGCAAGCCCGGTCAGCCGGCGGCGTCCAGCCGAGACCGCGCGCACCAGGGTGTCGCGCTCTCCGTTCGACAGGACGACGCACCAGGACGTCAGGGCGAACAACCCGGCGACCGCGGCGCCCACGCCCAGCCGCAGCGGCAGGCTCACCGGGACAAGGACACCCAGGAGGACAAGCCCCGCGAAGAGGACGGTCATGATCGCCAGCGGCGCCATCCAGCTGCGCAGCAGCGGCTCGCCGGCGTATCGCCGCAGGAACAGCGCCCATCCCGTCATGGCGCTCAGCGACGCGATGGCCTGCGCCCCGAAATAGCCGGACAGTCCGCCCTGCGGCGCCAGCCACCAAGCCGCCCCGATCAGCACCAGGGCCTGGGCCGCGCCGACGCTGAACAGGGCGAGCGTCTTTTCCCAGGCCATCAGCGCGCCGGTGAGCGCCGCGCCGATCATGGTCGGGGCCAGGGCGAGCAGGGCCAGCGGCCCCAGGGTCTCGGCCCGGACATAGGCGTCGCCGAAGATGAGCCTCACGACGAACGGCCAGGCCACGGCCAGCGCCGTCGCGCTCGCCAGCGCCAGCAGCCACACGGCCTTCACCTGCATCAGCAGCGCCTGCTGCCGTCGTGCGGGATCCTGGGCGTGCGCCTCGGCCAGGTGCGACACCATCGGCCCGGCCAGCGACTGCGGCATCAGGCTTGCGAGCGCGATCACCGCCAGCACAACCCTGAGCTCGCCCAGCGTCTCGACGCCGTGGATTCGCGTCACGAACCCCATGACCAGGAAATCCGCGGGAATGACGAGCAGGCCCGCGCCATAGAACGGCAGCCCGAGCTTCAGGATCGCGGCAGCCCCCCGCCCAGGCCATCTCGGCCGCAGCCTGACGCCGCGGCGCGCCGCCATCGTGGCTGAGCCCACAGCGAGGCATAGCGCCGTCAGCACCTGCCCCGCCGCCAGCCCCGTCGCCGCCCCCCAGGCGCCATCTCGCCAGGCGCCGAAGACGCACGCGGCGACCGTCGCCACGGTCGTGGCCATCGTGATGCGCGAATAGGTGCTGAACGCATGAAACCCGGCGAACACGACGTAGGAGAACTGCGCGAGCGTCTGTCCGGCGAACACGATCGCCGCCAGCCTTATGAAATCCGCCAGCTGCGGGGCCGCGAACAGCCTCCCGGCTAGAGGCTCGGCCAGCACCACCATCGCCGCGGCGCCGGCCGACGCGATCAGCAGGAAGAGGCTCAGCCCCTGGCCCACCAGCTGCTGCATCGCCTCGGCCTGCGCCTTCGGGTCGAGCTTGGCGAGCAGGACGTGCATTCCGGCGTCCGCCCCCAGCCGGAGGAAGCCGTAGAACGTCTGGCTGGAAGACTGCGTGCAGGCGTAGGCGCCGAGCTGTCCGACCGTGAGGATGCGCGCCAGGAACGTCGTCGCCACCAACCCCATGGCCCGCTGCGCGACCCCGAGCGCCAGCATCGCCGAGGCGTTGAGGACAAGGCGGCGCGAACTCATGCGCTCTCGCCCGTCGCAAACGCGACCATGGCGCCTACGCCTGGCCCTTCAGCGAGGCCGCGGCCCGTCGGGCCACCCCTCTGGCGTGTCTGGCGACGCCGATCATCCCGTTGGAAAGGGCGGCGCGCGACGCGTGCCCGTCGGCGACCAGTTGCAGGAATTCGCCTGGCCCCGCCCCCCGGCGGCGCATGAACTCGCTGCGCCACAGTCTCTCCTGGCGGGATGGCGCCACCCGCGCTGGAGCCATGGCCCCGGCGTTCGCCGCTACGGTGTCCAGAATCTGCTGCAGACGATGGGCGTAGGTATGCCGTTCGAACGCCAGCGCCTGGCCCGCCCTGGCGATCGCCGCGCGCTCCGCCTCGTGCCTGAGATAAAACGTGATCTTCTCGATCGCCTCGTCCGCCGTGTCGTACAGCACGAAGTGCTCGCCTTCGCGTCCGATCTCCGCCAGCCCGTTTCCGATCCTGTCGGTGACCAGCAGCGCACCCGCGCCCAGCGCCTCGAAAAAGCGCATGTTGAGGTCGCCGCCGATGCTCTTGTTGAACACGATCTTCGAACGCGAATAGGTCTCGCCCATCTCGCGCGGAAGGTAGGAACGCTGCGTGTCATTGGTGCGGAAGGCGGAGAGGACGCGCGTCAGCGTCTCGTTTCGGTCTGTGCCCGGCGCGCCCATCTTGCCCACGAAGCCCACGTCGATGTCGCGCGTCAGGCCCGAACTGAAATGCACGTCCGGGTCGCAACCCAAAGGCAGCCAGTGGACGCTATCGTGACCGTCCGCCTTGAAGGCATCGACGTATGCCGGTTGGGCCACCATCACATGATCCAGGTACCTTGCGAACGCCAGTCGCATGTCCAAGGTGCGGTGCACGTCGATCAGCACGCCCACGCTCGGGCACCGCAACTTCCGTAGGGCGCGAAGGTCCTGCAGGAAGGGATCGACGACGATCAGCAGGTCGAGGTTTCGACAGGCGTCGTCGTCCACGCGATGAAGACTTGAGGCCCGGTGACCCGCGTCCGCGGCGCTCAGATAATAGACCGCCGTCGTGTAAGGATCGCGAATGCCCGCAACCCCGATTCTCAACCCGCTCATCCGGCGACCGTCGACGGCCGCGCGCCGACAGGGTTCGGCGCGAGCCCACCAGGCCGCGCCTTCGGGCGCGCCTGCAAGAGAACGTACTGGGCCACGACCACCAGCGGCAGGATCTTCAAGACCCCGCCGAGCATCGGCCCGAAATCGGACGGTATGAACGCCAGGCTGTTGGCCACGCCGAAATAGACCAGCAACCCCCCGAACCCGGATCGGCCCACCCCTTCGAACAGTATCGCCTGGAACGCACCGAAGAACGCGAAGCCGAGAAAGACCATGACCACTCCGCCGGCATAGTAAAGGTACGTCACCGGCCCCATGCCCACCGACGTGCTCACGTCGTCGTATTTTCCAAGGACATTTTGGTTGAACCAGACGCCGGTGGAGAACACCGGCTTGTCCTTCCAGATGGCGCGCGGGACATAGGCCAGAACGGGGGCCAGAACGATGCTCTGCCCGAACCGCGAGCGTTCCGCGTCCGTGATCCGGCCCGCCCGGGCGTACGACAATCCCGCCGCCGTCATTCCCAGGAGGTCGAACCGCGAGAAGATCTGCGTTCCCATGGTCTGGTCGGTGTTCGTCAGTTCGTCCTTCTGTCGTCCCGACGCCTCCAGGGCGTCCATGAGGACGCCGACGTCGGCCCTGCCGCCGACGTTGTTCTCGTACAGATAGGTCCGGTAGGGCTGGATCACCTGATAAGAAATCACCAGCGCGACGCCAGCGGCGACAACCGCCAGGACGGGCACGCGCCTGGTCGCAACAAAATACGCAACCCCATAATACACGAATGGCATGAATATCTGTGATTTGAATCCCGATATCGCCCCCACCATGACGTGCAGGCAAAGCAATGAGTAACAAAAGATCGCGAGCGGGACCGAATTCCTTCCGGTATCGGCGGCTTTCTGAAAATAATACAGAAACAGCAGGAACAATCCCAACGCGCCGCCATCGATGGCGATTTTGACGAAATAGAGGATACCGACACTCTCGAGACGAAGTTCACTCGTACTTGAGATGCCGAATATTCCCCGGGAGATCGCGAATATGACCATGGCGACGAAGACGATCTGCAGGCCAACCAGCAGCCGCACGGCAGGCTTGAAATCCGGCCGGAGGACCTGGCTGCGTTCGAGACGCCGGCGCAGCCGGCGCGCGGGCGCCATGGGGAAATAGTACCCGCGCCACATCGCGAATGCGGCCAGCCAGATGAGCAGCACGGCCGATGTCATCTCGTCGTACAGGTCTGTGACAAAGAGCGTGAACCGTTCGATGATCCAGGGATCGAAGATTGACGCCGTGGCCCCCGTCACATAGGCCAGAAGGAAGTGGGCGAGCGACGCCAGGACGGCCGGCGACAGCAGGGAGACGTTGTCTCGATGGCGCAGGTAAAAATAGCTCTCCACCGCCAGATACGTCGATAGCCCTGCAAGGGTCAGGTAGAATTTCGACTCGGCGCTGTTTTCGATCTGCAACGCATGGACCAGTGTTCCGACGATGCAAACCGCGTAGATCAGCAAGACCGACGACCTCAGAAGCGCGCCTCCCGGCCTTCCGCGTCGTATCGCGCGGCCGGAACCCTGCTCCGGGATGGTCGTCGGATTGGAACGCATCAGATATCCAACATCACGCCTTGGATGACAGCTCACCCCTGGCGACTGGCGCCGCCAGATCGAGGGTCCTCCGGTCGATGACGGCGCCGACCCCCGGCTTTTCGAGGAATATGAGCAGCACGCCGGAGAACCACCGCGGCATCAACGAATGCATCGTCTCCAGCAGGCGATAGACAGCGCGGCGTCCGAAAAAGTAGCTGGGTTCGGCCGGATAGACGAAGCTCATCGATGTCCAGCCCGGCTTGATGCGCTCAACGGCCTTCAGGGAGTTCAGCCTGTAACGCGTGGGAAACACGTCTCGCTCCTGGCGACCTGGCTGCACTCTGGAGATCACCGCCGAGTGTCGGGCGTTGTGCACGAGCCGTGCGGCCAATGAGACGTAGCAATAGGCATGGGGCGTCCTGGCGCAGAAGATTCCGCCCGGCTTGAGCACCCGGTCCACCTCGTCCATGAACGCCTGCGGGTCGTCGAGGTGTTCGATCACGAAGTCCGCCACCGCCAGATCGATGCTCTCGTCCTCGATCGGGAAGACGCCGGCGTCGATGATCCGGTTCTGCGTCGTGGTCTGGTTTTCCAGCACGGCCGGATCGATGTCGATGCCGATCACCTCCTTGGCGATGGTGCGCAGGTCGCGCACCTGCCGCTTGAGGGGCAGTCGCTCCGTCTCGAACCAGGACCCACGACCGGCGCCGACGTCGAGCACCACCGAACCGGGGGTCAGGAACGATCGCACCCGTTGGAAAAAATCCAGGGTGCTGTCGCGATGGGAAAAGCCGCCGGCGAGGCGCGCGCTCGGATTGTATGCGCTGGTCATGCCCATTCGACGCGGGGCGCCGGAAAGCCCTGCTGGCGGCCGCCCACGGTGTCGAGCAGCAGTTGCAGCCTGTGGGCGTAGGTATGCTCGGCCCAGGCGCGCGCCCGGCCGGCCTTGGCGATGGCGCCCCGTTCTTCGGGCGCCGCGAGGTAGTGGTCGATCTTCACCTTCAGGTCCTCAGCGCTCCCGAACGTGACGAGTTCCTTGCCGATCTCGAACAGCTGCGACAGGCCCGGACGCGAATCCACGATCTGGAATCCGCCCGCGCCGCAGATTTCAAAGGTGCGCACGTTCGTGCCCCAGATCTCGGACGGGTTTAGGTTGTTGAGCACGATCTTGGCGCCGCGAAACGCCCGCACCTTCTCGCCATGCGCCACGAAGCGGTTCTGCACCATGGGCTTCACCTCGCCCAGGTCCATCCATAAGGGAGCAGGAAGGCCCCAGATCTTCACGTCACGGCCGGCGAGATTGCGGAAGAACGCCACCCTGTACGCGTAGAGGTTGCCCGCGGTGCAGATGTCCGCCTGATAGCCCGGATCCGACGCGCCCACCGGCTCCGCGAGCGAGCGCGGACTGAAGCATTCCGGCAGGTAGAAGGCGTGCGCGCCCAGGTTCCGGCGCAGCAGGTCGACGATGTACGGGTCCTTGAAGAACAGGAAGTCGTAGGGCGCGTTCAGGAACATGTGGCGCCTGAAGCTCCAGACCGGATCGGGGAACCAGAGCGCCAGCGGCGCCTTCGTCTCGGCCTTCACCATCTGCGCCTCCGCCGGCGTCAGATAGTCGTGCGTGGAAATCACCAGGTCGATCCCGCCGCTGGTGCGGATCAGCGCGCGCAGCGCCGGGTTGTCCTTGCCGACGCCCAGCACCGCGCGCGCAGCCTTCAGGCCGGCGGCCACCTGCTGCCGGACGCGATTGACATAGAAGGCTGCTCGCGAACCGAAGGCGGCGAGTTTCGGGCCCGGATCGTGGCGGAGCGCCCGGTGGCCGAGGGCTTCCAGTTCGTCGGCGACGAAACTGGCGACCCCCTCTTCGTAGAACCGGCCGATGACCAGAACCTTCACGGCTTGCGGGCGATCGTCGTCACGCAGCGCGCCCAGTCGGCCGGGCAGAGCCGGGCCAGCGTCGTATCGATCATGGCGATCATCGCCAGTCCCGGCAGGCGGGCGGGACCGGACGTCAACGCGTCACCGATGCGCGCCAAGGCCCCTCGCGCCCCGCCCCATTCCGACAGCTTCTTCCACGCGGAATTCGCCAATGCGGGCGTGCGTTCGTGGAAGCGTTCCCGCGTGATCTCCAGGCCTGCGTGCTTGAAATGCGCCCGGTTCGTTCCGATCGTCTCGTAGCCGATATGGCCATCGCCATCCAGGAACAGGGTCTTGTAGAGATCCGGCTTCTCAGCCCTGTAAGCCTTGATCACCGGATTGCTGGTTTCGATGTCGTAGAGGAAGACGACCTTTCCACCCGGCTTGAGGACGCGCCTGCACTCCGACAGCAACTTCGCCTTACCTTCCGCGTCGAAATGCTCGAACAGGCAGGAGCTGATCACGGCGTCCACGGATTCCGCCGCGATCGGCATGGCCAACGCATCGCCCTGGATGGCGCAGACATAGTCCTGCGCGGCCAGGTCGAGCGCGGTCCGGGACAGGTCCAGGCCCACCATCCTGTAGCGCCTGCCGAACCAGGCGATTCCGCCCGCGCAACCGATCTCCACCACGGTCGATCCCGGCGCCACTTCGCGCGCGACGGCGGTCGGGTAGTCCTGAAGGACGACCCGCAGCGGAAGCGTGGCGAGGAACCCGTCGTCCTTCGGAACGAACCGCGTCCGGTTGTTGTATTTTCCCTCGTAGAAGTAGTCCGGCGCCTTGAGGAAGGAAACGATCGATCCCTCGGTGCGCCCGACGTCGCCGCAGACCGGACAGGCCAGCGCGTCCGCTCTCGCGGCGAGCGGTTCGTGATGTTCCGGACAGCAGAGGAAGGGCGGCGGCGCCACGTCCTGGCGAAGGCCGGTCACGCTTCGCGCCTCACGCCGTGACGCATCACAACAAGGCCGGACAATGCGCCTCCAACCGTCCTTCCGTACGCGATTGCAGGCGCTTCAATCGCACGGAAGGTCCCATAGCAGATAATTACAAGAATAGGTGTCAATAACACTACGACCGCCCAATACAACGTGGCCGGTAACGCGGAAGCCACTCTCATTCCGACAAGATAATTGAATAATATCCACAGCATCGCGCCGTGCAACAAGTACATGCTGTACGATATTTCGCCCAAAAGCCGCGGCGCCGTCGCCGTCAAGGCGCCGAACAGGCTGTTGCCGCCCGCTACGAGGCAGAATGCGGAACCAAGCAGCACCGGCGCAGTGGTAAGACCCCAGGGCGTCGCATGAAACGCCACGGTGGCCGAGATCAGGAGCAGGATCGCCAAGCTGGCCAATCGCGTGCGTGCGAGAAACGTAAACCATTTATGCCGGACAAGAAGACAACTTCCTGCACCCGCAAGAAAATAGATCTGATGCCCGAGCGTCGGATCTATCCTGTAAAGCGCGAACAATCCCGCACATCCAAGCGCCACGGGGAGAAACTTGGGTCTGTCGCCTAGAACAAGTGCAAATACCGGAAGAGAGAAATAGAAAAACCATTCATACGGCAATGACCAGGTCACACTGGCGAGGAAATGGGAAAAATCGACACCGTCGACAGAGACGTTGGCGCCACGGATCCCAAGACGACCAAACGTCATCCACTCTATGATGTTCTTCGCATGCTCTGCAGGTCTCAGCGCCAGCGCCCCGCCCCGGGAGACCACCGCAGTCGCGGCGAACAGCAGGAGCCCCGCGACAACGTACATCGGCATGAGGCGCGCAATTCGACCGACGAACAGTCTCGTCCAATTGATCTGTCGAGCGCGGGCGTCCAAAATCTTCGACGTAAACAAATACCCGGTGATCATAAAGAATACGGCGACGCTTGTTGGTCCGAAATGCATAAATATCCGAGAAGCCGGGTAGGTCCAAACACCGGTCTTGATATAAACTTGCCAAATATAGGCATGATGTAGGAAGACGAAGAAGGCCAAATACCCCCGCAATCCGTCGATGGGTAGATTGCGGCTGTCGGAATCAGGCGCGCCGAATTTTCGCTGCAGGACTTCACAGACGGCCAGCGCGATCAGAACGCAGACCAGCGCGGGAATGAGGCTGAGGAAGCTCATGCCGCGCTGCTTTTCAGCTCCGGTATCTCTCGCGAGCTCTCGGCGAATTCGCGGCCCAGCAGGCGGTCGAGATCGAATGGCGTCGAGCTCGTATTTCGAAACCGCGACGCCGCGATCAGCCGCTCTTTGCCTTGCCGGATATCGCGCCGGTCCAGGGAACCGTGCGGGCCTAGCAGCTCCCAAGCATCCCGCAATACACCCCCCCGCGCGCCAGGCTCGAAGATCAGGCTCTTCACGGCCGTCCTCAGCATGACCTTGCGGTTCAGGAACCTCCACCGATTGGCCAGTTCCCGCAGGCCCGGCTCGGGCCGACGTCGCAGGTACGCCAGCGACCGGGCCATTCGGCGAAGGCCGGAACCGGCCTTCTGCGTGATCGAGTCCTGCAAGGCGTGATGTCCGTGGCCTATGGCGCCGGGCGGCAGCAGCACCACATCGCCGCGCGTCGCCGCGATCGAACCGACCACCATGTCCGCCGACATCGCCGTCACCCAGACCATCGGATCGCGTTCGATCACATCCGCCCGCATCAGCCAGTAGGAGGGCGAACCCAGCAGCCATCCGAAATCGAGGCATGCGTCCTGGAAGGTTTCGCGATCGATGCGCCGAGGCTTCGACAATGAATAGGTCTGGTAGGTCTCGCCCGTGTCGTCGTTCACCGCGATCGGCGCGCCCCACACCACCGCGACGCCGTCGGCGGCGGATGCGGCGTAGGCGGCCAGTCCCCCGGGCAGCAGGTAGTCATCCGCCTGGATGAACTTGATCCATGGTCTCGTCGCCCGTGACAGGGCGCGGAGGTGGTTTTCCCACAATCCAAGATTGTGCTCGTTCTCGATCACCTGAAGTCGTGGATCGTCGAATTCGGCCAGCCGCTCGATCGTGCCGTCACCGCTCCGGTCGTCGGTCACGATGACCTCGCCGGCGCCGCTGGCGAGCGCCGACTGCACCGCCCGCACCACCTTGTCCCGATAACGATAGGTGGGGATCAGGATCGAGATGTCGCGCTCGGGAATCGACATCCGGTCAGCGCCCCGCCATCGCCGCGCGCCGGGCGGCCACGGTCTCCACCGCACGGCGCAGGCCGGCGGCGCATTCGGCGTAACTCCAGGTCGAGATGCGCGCCCGGCTGGCGGCGCCCATGCGGGCGCGCAAGGCGTCGTCGGAGACGATGACGGATAGCGCCTGCGCCAGCGCGCTCACATCGCCCGCCGCGAAGCGCCAACCGTTGTCTCTGGTCGTCACCAGGTCCGCCGCGCAACCGATCTCGTCGGACAACACGATGGGCAGGCCCGCGCACATCGCTTCGTTGACGGCGAGGCCCCAGGGCTCGTTGTCGGAGGGCAGGACGAAGACATCGCACGCCGCATAGACGTCGGGCAGTTCGCGCTGATTGATGAAGCCGGGGAACACCACGTCCCTGACGTCGAGCTCCGTGACCAGGGCTTTCAACTCCGCGTCCATCAGGCCGGAGCCCACCATGACAAGCTGGGCCGCGCCGCCGTCCGACTGCAGTTTGCGGACGGCGCGCACCAGGTCGTCCGGCCGCTTTCGGCGGTCGAACTTGGCCGCGTAGAGGATGGCGGGCGCGTCGCCCGACAGGCCGAGGCGGGCGCGCGTCGCGGCCCGGCGGGTCGCGGCGCCGCGGGCGGCTTCGAAGAAGCGCTCGTTCTCCACCACATAGGGCGCGAGGAAGATACGATCCTGCGCCACGCCCATGTGGCGATAGTAGTCCGAATTGCGCGCACCGATGGCGAGAAAGCCGTCGAAGGCCTTGTACCAGGTCCTCAACAGCGGCGTTCGCACCTGCTCCTTCCAGCGGGGCCGCTGAAGCAGCCGATGGGTTTCCGCGCGCGCCAGCACGGGCGTGCCCGAGGCCTTGGCCGCCGCCAGGGCCACATGGTGCGCCGCCAGGTTGTGGCCATGAATGACCAGGGCGTCGAAGCGGCCGCGATGGATCGCGCCCCACAGCTCCGGGGCCACCATGGAGAAGAACCCGCCGATGCGCCGACGGCGCGCCGCCTCGCCCATGAATTGGGGCGTGTAGCCCGCCAGGAGGTCGATGTCCCACTTCACGGCCTGGCGGAAGCCCGGATCCACATCGCCCCGAATGGAAAAATCCGACAGGTAGAGCGCAGTGATCTCCACCCCGGCGGTCTTCTGCAAGTAGGCGAACAGGGGGGCGAGATACTGGATGGGATGGGTGACGACGAAGCCGACGCGCAAGGTCCGGCGCGCGGCGGCGTCGGGCGGGCGTTGCGCCACGGCGGTGTCAGCCGAGGACATGGGCGGGATGCTTCCTGTTGGCGTCGCTGGGCCGGCCCGCGGCTGATCCCGCATCGCCCAGCAATCTGGAGAAGGCCGCGTCGACACGCGCCTCGAAGGCCGCCGCCCCGAACCGGCGCCGGACCTTGCTGGCGAGCGCTGCACGATCGATCGCCGGCGCCGAGAGTTGCGCATAGAGGGCGTCCGCGAAGGTCTCGGGCGTCGCCGCGACGCCCAGTTCGCCGGGAACCAATGCGTCCGCCGCTCCGCCTGCATCGAGGCCCAGGGCGGGGGTTCCACAGGCCATGGCCTCCACGAAGGCGATGCCGAAGCCTTCGCCTGTCGATGGCATGACGAAGAGGTCCGCCGCCCGATAGAGGTCGGGCAGGGCCTCCTCCGCCACACGCCCGACGAAGCGGACGATGTCGCCAAGGCCCAGATCGTGACTGCGGGCCTCCAGCCGGGGGCGATCATCGCCGGAGCCCGCGATCAGATAGGTCAGCTTGCGCCCGCCCGTCCGGCGCGCTGCGAGCGCATCCAGCACCATGTCGTGGCCCTTGTGGCGCTGGCGTGCGTCCAGCCGACTGACGGTCAGGAGGACGAAGGCGTCAGGTTCCAGGCCGAACCGTCGGCGCGCGGCCGCCCGGTCGCCCGGCGTGAACGACGGTCCATAGGTGTTGTAGATGACCTCCGTCCGGGAGCGCGGAAGCCGGGCGCCGGCCAGGACTTTCGCCTGGGTGTCGCGGCTTACGCAAAGGGCGAGATCCGCCTGCTCCAATCCGATGCGCCGAAGCCCGCCGAAATTGCCGTGCGTCAACTCCAGGCCATGGAGATGCGCGACGAGCTTCGCGCCAAACCGCCTGGCGAGGGCGGCCGCGAGGGGGACCATGAACACATGTCCGCAGTAGATCACCTGCGGCCGGACGGATCGCACCAGCGCTGAAGCCCCCAACGCATAGCTCAGTCGCCCCGGCCGCGGCGCATGCTGCCGTATGCGGTCAGGCGCCGAGCGCTCGCCCCCAGGCGCCAGGCGCGGCAGGATTTCGATCTTGCTGATCTCGGTCATCGAACTCAGGGCGCTGAGGAGATCGCACGTCGACTGGGCGATGCCCCCGTAACCGCCGAAGGCTTCGGTCGCCAACGCTACGACACGCAAATCAGAAAAGCCGTTCAGAGCGCGCAGGTCAGGACGCGGACGCGGCGCGCCTGCGCCAGCCGCTCGAGGCATCTGTCGCGGTCGCGAACGAAGAGCGCATTATTCTGCGCCCAGACGGCGGTCTCGGAGAGCGTGCGCGACATCGGGTCGTAGAACACCTCGTGGAATCCCGCCCCCGTCAGCTGATCGACCACTGCGGGATCCCGGCTCTCGGTTTCGATCGCGATCAGGGAGCGCTTCCCGAGCGTTTCGCGTCCGCCGGCCAGGACTTCGGCCTCGAACCCCTCGACGTCCAGCTTGATCAGGATCGGGGCCCGCCCGGCCAGCAGGTCGTCCAGTCGCATGACTCGAACCGCGCGCGTGCCGGCGTCCGCCTCGGATGCGATCCTGTTAACGGTGTCGCGCCCGACGGTGAACCGCGCCGTGCCGGCGTTGGCGCCGACCGCCGCCTCGACCGTCGAGACACGCTCGCCGATCGCATTGGCCTCGATGTTCCGCTTGAGCGACGCCATGGTTCCCGGATCAGGCTCGACCGAAATCGTGTCCGCGCCGGCGACCGCAGACGCCAGCACCGTGTAGCTGCCGATATTCGCCCCGACGTCGACGAACAGGTCTCCCGGCCGCAGCAGGTGCAGCACGAACGCCATGTCGGCGAACTCGTGGAGGCCGCAATAGATGTTCCCGGTCGCGCCCGTCATGCCATTGCGGACGACCAGCTTCGAACCCTCGATCCAGTCGAACTGGACGTCACGCTTGATCCGGCTCTCGACCTGCCACCGCGCGAACCGGCCGAGTGCGGCGAGCGGGCGATCCCGCGTCAGCGGATGGTGGGTGATAAATGAGAGCGTCTTGAGCAAGTCGCCTTCCCAACGTTCATCCCGGCGCCAGGCGATTTCGGCGGATGACGCCAATCGCGGCCTGCGGTCGGGCGCGGGCGCCGAAGCCGTCACCCGGTTTCCATGCTACCGCAGTCCGGGTGAAACGACCTGTTCCACCGGACGGGCCGCGCAGCGCGACTCCAAACCTCAACCTGGATCCACTCAGTCTTTCGAGAACAAGCCCTCGACTGGAATCCAGATGTTATGAATTAATCCAAATTATAGGCAGTATTGTTCGCTCTTCAGGACAGATTGTCTCTCATTATGGTCTGACAGTTGTCAATCCATATATTGAGGTATCCGCCTCTTTGGGAACTTTTGAAACTTTCGATGACTTCATACCATCAGAATTATGATTGATCTGCTGCAAATCGCGCCGGTCAGCCCGCCTTCCTGAGCACGCCCGCGGGGGCCACGATCCTCACCTCGGCGTTCATGATCGAAAGCAGCACCCGCACCCGGTCGGCGCCGTTCAGGCCTTCGACCACGCCGAGCCGGTCGGCGAATGGGCCGCTGACGATCCGGACCGAAGCTCCAGGGTCCCAGGTTCGGGTGAGGTTCAGGAGGCCGCGCGCGTCACTGGCGGCGCGAAGGCTGTCGATCAGCGCGGCGGGCGCCGGCGTCGGCCCCCGGGAGCCGGCGACCAGGCGCAGCACGCCCAGCGTCGAATTGATCGGTCGCCAGGGCTGCCGCTCGATGTCGATCCGGACGAACAGATAGCCCGGGAAATAGGCCGCGAAGGTGTCGCGGATCCGGCGCGCGTGGCGCACGGTGCGCCGTTCGAGCGGCAGGAAGACCTCGTAGCCCTGCCGTCGCAGATTGGCCTCGGCGACGATCTCCTGGCGGGTCTTGGCGTTAACGAGGAACCATTCCGCCGTCATCCTGAGCGCTCCTTGGGTGATATTCCCGCCCAGCCGTCGCTCCCGTCCGCGTGCGGCGGAACCCAGACGCATCGTACCGGAAATCTAGGCCTGCCCATGGCGGCCTCCGAACCATGAGCGCGCCGACAGCAGCCGGAACCGCGGCAGCGCCGGCTGCGGCTTGGCGCCGTAGTCGAAGCCATAGCCGTGGCCGTAGCCGTAGCCGTAGGCATGCCCGTAGGCGTATCCGGCCTTCTTGAGGTCGAACTTGGTCAGCACAGCGCCGAGCAGGTGGACATGGCCCACGCGCAGGCGCCGGATGGCCGCCTTGGCCAGGTCCCGTTTGGTGCGGCCGGCCTCGATCACCATCACCGTGCCGCCCACCACGTTGGCCAGTTGCGGCGCGTCGGACAGGCCCATGACCGGCGGGCCGTCGATCACCACCATGTCGAATTCGCTGCGCGCGGCCTTGAGGAAGGCGCGCATCTTGCCGCCGCCCAGCAGCTCGGCCGGATTGGGCGGCAGCGGCCCGCACGCCAGGAAGCTCAGGTTCCGATAGTTGGTCGGCTGCACGGCCGGGTTCATGTCGGGACCGCCGGACAGCAGGTTGCTCAGGCCCACGCCATTGTCCCGCGCCAGGATCTTGTGCAGCGACGGATCGCGCATGTCGCCGTCAACGAGCAGCACCCGCAGGCCCAGGCGGGCGAAGCCGCTGGCGATGGCCAGCGAACTCGTGGTCTTGCCCTCGGCTGGCCGGGCGCTGGTCACCAGGAGGCTGGAAGGCGCCCCGTCCTCGGTGGAGAATTGCAAGGCGGTCCGCACGGAGTAGTAGGCCTCCGACAAGGCCGATTTGGCGTCCTCCAGCAACCTCATGGGCGGAGAGCCCTTCTGGGCGACCGGGATCGTCCCCAGCAGCGGAAGATTGAGCGTGCGCTCCACATCCTCCGGCACCTTGATGGAGGTGTCGAACCGGTCGAACAGGAAGGCGACGGCGGCGCCGAGCGCCAGGCCCAGGAGGCCGAACCGGATCAGGTTCTGCCGCGGTTGCGGTTTGACCGCAGCGCCGGGGACATCGGCGGTGTCCACGAAGGAGATGTTGTTCTCGCCGATGGCGCCGGCGATGCCGATCTCCTTGTAGGAGGCCAGCATGCCCTCATAGAGGCTCTTGCTGGTGGATATGTCGGTGTCGATGAAGCCCTGCTCGACGCGCTTGCCCTGGGACTCGAGCAGCTCGCGCTTGCGCTGGTTCACCTCCGCCTGGAACTGGCCTTCGTTCTTCCGGGCGATCTCGAACTCGGTGCGCAGGCCGTCGCGGATCGAATTGGCCTGCGCCGCCAGCTGCTGATCCAGCGAGTCGACCTTCTTCTTGACGTCGACCATCCCCGGCCAGTCCGGCTTATAGAGGCGCAGGTTCTGCTGGTACTCCGACCAGGCCGTGTCGCGGGTGGCCTTCAGGGTCTGGATGGCGGCGTTCGACAGGATCTCCGGCAGGGCCATGTCTGGCGTCGCCATGGCCTGACGCCAGCGCTGCTCCGCCTGGATCCGCTTGGTGGTCGCCTCGGCCAGCTGCAGGTTGATCGAAGCCAGGTCGGAGGCCGCCAGGGACTCCCCGGTCGTGCCCTTGTCGTTCGACGATCCGTCCCCTCCGCCGATGGTGATCAGTTCGTTGCGCTGCGCATAGTCGTTGCCACGCCGCTGGGAGGACTCCAGCGCCTGCCGGGTCTGCTGCAGCCGGTTCTCAAGGAAGCGCCGGGCGTCGGCGGAGGCGTTGTAGCGCCGCTCCAGATTCCAGACGATGAAGTTGGACGCCACCGCATTGGCGACCTTCGCCGCCATCTGCGGATCCGGGCTCTCGTAGCTCACCTTGACGATGCGCGAGAGGCGGACCGGCTCGATGTCCAGATGCCCGCTCACCAGGCCCGCCGCGCTCTCGACCCGCGCGGCCCGCTCGGCCGGCGATTTCGGCGCGGTGACCGCCGTCGTTCGGCTCGCCGCGGCGCGCCGCCACTGGCCCATGAACCGCGCGTCGTCGGCGAAGCGCTCATTGACCGCCACCCGCCGGGCCAGGGCGCGGCTTTTCAGGAGCTCGTATTGGGTCTGGTAGAACTTGTCTGCGCCCGAATTCTGGGTCGGCCGCTGGCTTTCGACGGCCACCACCTTGGCCGGCTCTTCGTCGATCTGAACCGTCGCGGTCGCGCGGTAGACCGGCGTCGTCAACAGCGTGACCACCAGCCCAATGGCCAAGCCTATCGTGAGGGCCGCCGCGAGCAGCCACCGGTATTTGACGACCAGATGCCAATAGTGAAGCAGGTTGAAGGCGTCGCCGGCTTCCTCGTCCGCCTCGACGTGGGCTTCGGCCAGGCGAACTGGAACCTGCCGGGAGGCGGCCAGATCCTGGGTCCAACGGGCGGCCACGACTCCGCGGCGCGCACCATCCGGGGGGCCCTCTTCTGCGCTCACACTCACGCGTTCTGCTCCTGGTCCCACGGCGCCGGTTGAACTGTATTGCGGTTGGCCCCCGCCTTCGGCCGCGTTAGGCGCGCGCCGGTGCGCGCTTCCAAACGCTCAAATTGTCTCCGCATAAGCATAAAATGTCATAACCCGAACAGGACGGCGGCGCTGGTTAGCGGCGTCATGCCGACAATATCTTGCAAGGCCCGCCTCGATTTCGACACCGAGACAACAATTATATCTCCAGCATATATTTGTGGGTCCCCGAACTTTCCTGCTCGAATCTCATTGAGATTGACGGTCGCCGCCAAGCGTTGCTGTTTTATGGTTCGGAACACCACGACCGCCTTGACGTTGGCGACGTTATCGACGCCCTGAGCCGTGGCGATGGCTTGCAGCAGCGTCATCCGCCCCACAATCGGGAACACGCCGGGGTTCTTGACCGAGCCCTCGACGGTAAACCGTTGACTCACCGACTGCCTGACGAAGACGTTCACCTGCGGGCTTTGCAGGTAGCGCTCGCCGAGCTTCGCCGAGATCTCGTCGGCGAGTTGGCGCGGCGTCTTCGGAACGGCGGTGACCTGGCCGATCAGCGGAAAATCGATCTGCCCTGCGGCGTCCACCTGGATCGACTGCTTCAAGTTGTCGACCTGGAAGACGGATATCTCCAAGGTGTCGAGCGGCCCGATGCGGTAGTCCTGCTGTTGGACCGCGGCCTCGGCGGCCGGATCCGGCGCCGGCAACCCGTTGGGCGACGACATGGCGGCGGGGCGCACGCCCACCGGGCCACCTCCGGAGGCGCAGCCGGCGAGCGCCAGGGCCGAAAGGACGGCCGCGCTCCACATCGAAATACCGATCCGACCCGTCATGCCCTCACACGCAGCTCGACCCAGCGGCGTCGCAGGCGGAGACCACGCCGCTCCATGCCCGTTTCACCCCTGTGCGACCAGCGCCGACGCCGGCCAGGACGCGGGCGTGGCGTCCCCTGCCTGCGTCATAGGCGCCGCACCGGAAGGCGTGGCGTGGCGGATAATCAACCCTGGCGCGCATTCCCAAGTCGCTGGCGTCGCAAGGCGAAGGTCCGGGGCTCCAGGATACCCACAAAGCGTCAGAGCCCTCCTGTCTGTGGTGGCGCTGCGATCTGCGGGCTCCGCGAAATAACCGACGCGGGATCGAGCTCTCGCAAGCTTGACCAAATGTGCCGAATTGAGAATAGGCTCCCGCCGGAGGCGCCCGAGGTGCTCCTGCGTCCGCGCAATACTCTGGCTTTCGCAGCGCAACAACATGACCCCACTCGGACGCTCGCCCCGCTTCCGGGCGCGCCACGTTGTGGCCGCCAATCTGGGCGGATAGTTGGCGGCCCGGCCCGAAACGGCGGCAAAGTGGCGGCGGCGGACGGCGACGCAGCATCAGCCGGCCCGCTCCCGGAAATAGGCGATCGTGGCCGCCAGGCCCTCGTCGAGCTCCACCTTCGGCGTCCAGCCCAGCTGGGCCTTGGCCAGGCCGATGTCCGGCTGGCGTTGCCGCGGGTCGTCCTGCGGCAGCGGCAGGCGCACCAGGGTCGAGCGCGACCCGGTAAGCGCGATGATCCGTTCGGCCAGCTGCAGGATGGTGAATTCGTTCGGGTTGCCCAGGTTGACCGGGCCCGTGAAATCCTCCGGCGTTCCCATCAGCCGGATCAGGCCGTCGACCAGGTCGTCGACGAAGCAGAACGAGCGGCTCTGCTGGCCCTCGCCGAAGATGGTGATCGGCTCGCCGGCCAGGGCCTGGACGATGAAATTCGACACCACCCGTCCGTCATTCGGATGCATCCGGGGACCATAGGTGTTGAAGATCCGCGCCACCTTGATCGCCAGATTGTGCTGACGGCGGTAGTCGAAGAACAGGGTCTCGGCGCAGCGCTTGCCCTCGTCGTAGCAGGACCGGATCCCGATCGGGTTGACGTGGCCCCAGTAATCCTCCGTCTGCGGATGGATGGCCGGATCGCCGTAGACCTCGCTGGTGGAAGCCTGGAGGATCTTCGCCTTCAGGCGCTTGGCGAGGCCCAGCATGTTGATCGCCCCGTGCACCGACGTCTTGGTGGTCTGGACCGGGTCGTGCTGGTAGTGGATCGGCGAGGCCGGGCAGGCCAGGTTGTAGATCTCGTCCACCTCGACATAGAGCGGGAACGTCACGTCGTGACGCAGGAACTCGAAGCGGGGATGGCCGTGCAGATGTTCCACGTTGCGCTTGGCGCCGGTGAAAAGGTTGTCGCAGCAGATGACCTCGTGCCCCAGGGCGAGCAGCCGGTCGATCAGGTGCGAGCCGAGGAACCCCGCCCCGCCGGTGACGAGGATGCGTTTGCGGCTCTCATAGATTCGGGGCATGTGCGCTCCTGGCGGTGAAATAGGTCGGGCCGCATCGCAGGCGCGGCGGAAGGCGTCCACGCCGCGTCATGGCCGCAACCCGGCGGCGGCGTCGGCGAAGACTGGCGGAGAGGCCGCCGCGGCGGTGACGGACACGCCGCGATACCACGCCTCGGCCGTCGTGAAGGTGTCCTGGGCGAAGCTGCGCAGCCTCAGCCATTGTGCGCCGCATCCGGTCGGCGGAACCACGAAGCGCATGTCGAAGTCGCGCCATTCCTGCGGCGGCCCCTCGCCCTGTCGCGCCTCGCCGAGCAAGGTCTTCTGACCCGCGCAGGCGACGCTCCAGGCCAGCCGGCCCGGCCGGCCGGCCTGCCCCAGCCACGCCGCGCCCTGCAGGCGATGGGCGCCCGGCGGCAGCATCAGCAACTGCGTCGCCAACTCGGCGTTCGCGCCGGTTGCGAACTCCGCGTGCAAGGCCGGTCCGCCCTGGGGCGCTTCGCCCAGCTCGGCGACCGCGTCGCCCGTCTGCGCCAGGCTCCAGTTGAACGGGACCGGCCCGGGCCGCGGGCGAAAGTCGCCGGCGTAGACACCGGCCCCGGCCGGCGACTTCACAAGCCGCCGCCACAGGGCGTAGGCGCCCGGATAGTCCCCGCTGGCCACCAGCCGCTGGATGAAGCTGGCGGTTTCGGCCTCCGTCGGCGGCGCCGGGCTGTTGCCGAGCGCCGCATGCAGCCGGCTCGCCACGCCCAGGTCCTCGGCGTTGGCGGCGACGTCGCGCAGGAAGGCTTCCCGCCATTCCGGGCGGCGCACGAGCCGTTTGATCAGGGGCGGCAGGGCGCGGGGGTCGGCAAGACCCATCCGCATGACGGGAAAGACCTGCGGCGCCGCGGCCGGCGCGCCGCGCAGCACCACCTCGGCCTTGGCGTAGGCGAGGTCGTATTCGCGCCGCCGGATCGCCTGGTCGAGCAGCCAGATCTGGGCCGTCGAGTCGCGCTGGGTGACCCGGTCGGAGGCCGCCATGAGCTTCGCGGCGCCCGCCAGGTCGCCGGCGCGCTGGGCTTCCACGCCGAGGACCCGCAGGGCCGCCCCATCCAGCGGCGCCTGGGTCAGCGCCGATCGAGCGAGATCCTGCGCCGTCCTGGAGTCTGCAGCGGTGGCGCGGCTCTCCGAATAGAGCTCGGCCAGGCGGGACCGGGCGTGCGGATTGCCTGGATCCCACGACAACGCCGTCGAGGGCTCCGCATCCGCGTAGGCCCGGCTCGCGGCGTTGGCGAGGCAGGCGAGGGATAGCCAGATCCCCGCGAGAATCAGCAGTCCGGCGACGCCCCACCGGACCGCGCGGATTCCGGACAACACGCCCCTCAAGCGACCTCCAATCCACACTGCACGCCCCCGCGGCGCCCCTGACGCCGCGATTTGCGGCGCCGCCACACGCCGTCGATGAAAGCATCTCGCAACTGCGGCATTCGCCCCGAAAAAGGCCAAAACTGCTTCCAAACGACCGCCGACGACGGGAAGCACATGAGCCTGGAACACTCGATCTCAGATTGAGCATGCATAACGCCGGGCAGATTGGCTCGCCAGTCCTCCCGGGTCAATGGACATGCAGAACTTCCCGTTTTGTGAAACGAATAAGGCAAGATTAATAATAAACGTCGCGCTTGAAGCCTAAACTCGAGCCGTTCAAATTGAACGGAAGGGATCGATTCGCTCATATACCTGATTGAAGTCGATGATATCTGCGTGTCAACAGAATGACACAATGACATTGCCCGAAATCTAGGCATCATAGAACGGCTCGATTCTTTTTTGAGAACCCTCTTGCTCTGTGTAACTTGCACAGACTAGGGTTGCATGGTCCCGAGTGAAGCGGCGGTCGGGGGGAGAATGTCCGACCGTCCTGGGATCAGTGGAGTGGTGACATGCATGCTGCGTTGGAAGCGCTTTTTCACCGGTCGGTGATGTCTGCGCTGGTGGCGTTCGCCTTGACGCTCGGCGTCGTGATGCTGCTGTCCCCCCTGGCGCGTCGCCTGGGGTGGGTCGATCGCCCCGGGGGTCGGAAAACCCATGCGGTGGCGACGCCGGTCGTAGGCGGACTGGCGATGCTGCTGGGCTCCATTCCGCTGGCGATCACGACGTTCCAGCTGACCCCGAACCTTCTGGGCCTGATGGTCGGCGGCGCGATCGTCATCGCCGCCGGCGTCTGGGACGACGTGAAGGATCTGCGCTGGTACTGGCGCCTGATGGCGCAGGCCGCCGCGGCCCTGGCGATGGTCTATGTCGGTGGCGTCCGCGTCGAGATGATCGGCCCGCTGTTCGGCGCGCACGTCGAATCCCTCGGCTTCCTCTCCGTCCCGTTCACGGTGGTGGCGACGATCGGGATCATGAACGCCCTGAACATGGCCGACGGAATCGACGGCCTGGCGGGAACCTTGACCGCGGCGGCGCTGCTGATGCTGACCGCGGCCGCGGTCTATTCGGGCAACCAGCGGCTGGCCCACGGCCTGGTGCTGCTGCTGGGCGCCGTGCTGGCGTTTCTCGCCTTCAACCTGCGTTCGCCGTGGATGCCCAAGGCGAGTATCTTCCTTGGCAACGCCGGCAGCGAGTTTCTCGGGCTGGTCATCGCCTGGGCCTGTTTCCGGCTGACGCAGAACGGCGCCCACCCGGTGACGCCGGCGCTGGCGCCGTTCCTGATCGCTCCACCCGTGATCGACTGCCTGGTGTTGATGGTCCGGCGGATGCGGAACGGGCGCTCGCCGTTCGCGGCGGATCGCAACCACTTCCATCATCTGCTGCTCGACGCCCGCTGGACCACGACCACGGCCGTGCTGTTGATCGGCGCGATTTCGCTCGCCCTCGGCCTGGGCGCCGCCCTGGCGCTCAAGGCGCACATCAAGCCGATCTACCTGGTCGTCGCCTTCGCGGGGATCACGCTCTGGTATTACGCGGTCTCCGCGAGGCGAGCCGACTGCGTGGCCTTCCTCCGAGGACTGGGCTCCGCCCTTGGCGCGCTGGAGCCGCCGCCGCCGGCCGCGCCTGAGGCCGGCGCGGGGCGCCACGCCCCGAACCGCAGCCTCGGCGCCGATCCCGTCATGTCCCGGATTCCGCGCGACAAGCTCTGAGCGTCGCGGGGACGTGTCGCCTCCGGCGCGGCGTGCCTGCGGATTACGCCTCGTCGTCCCTCGCTGGCCGGACGGCGCCGGCCATGAAGGCGCACGACAGGGCGAACAACGTCGAAAGCGCCGGGGTCCGCAGGGGATAGTCGGCCGCGGAATGGGCCAGCAAGAGCCCCACCACCACCGCGCCGGCCAGCGCCAGGGCGCCGTCCGCCGTATCCGCGTCCCTGAGGATCTGGACGCTCCGCGCCCCCCACCACAACAGGAAGGCCGCCAGGAGCGCCGCCCCGGTCCAGCCCGTCTCCAGCCAGAGCTCCACATAGTCGTTGTGGGCGTGGTTGGCGAAGGCGCGGGTCACCGTCTCCGGCCGCTCCAGGGTCTGGTAGACGGGCACGAAGGAGCCGACGCCCGAACCGGTCGGCGCGAAGGCCCGGCCGGCCTGCGCGGTCGTGGGCGTGAGCACATAGCGCGCGTCGTCGCTCAGGGCGCTTTGGAAGCGTTCCGCCAACGGGCTCAGGCTGAACGTCGCAACCAGCGCCACGCCCAGGAGCACGGCCCCCGAGATCGCCGCCACCGGGACCCAGTCGCGCTCGCCGCGGCCTCGGAACAGGCGCCCGCGCAGGGTGATCAGGACCGCACCGACAAAGGCGGGCGCCAGCAGCAGAACGCCGGCCCGCGAGCGCGTGACGCCGATGCCGACCACGATCACCAGGGCGAGCGCCAGCACGACGACGGACCGGAACATCCCCCGCGGCCCCGCCTCGCCTCCGAACGACGTCGCGATCACCGCCGCCAGCGGAATGGCGCAGGCCAGCAGTGCGGCCTGGTGATTGCGGTTGGCGAAGAAGCCCACCGCCGAATCGCGATTGGTGAAGGCGTAGAAGCGCAAGGGACTGCCTTCGCCGCCGACCACCTGCAGCAGGCCCAGCCCGATGGCGGCCACCGCGAACAGCACGACCGTGAGCGCCAGCAGCCAGCGGATCCGCGCATTCAGGGTCAGCGCCGCGCAGAACATCGCCGCCGCCGGCAGCAGGCCCAGGATCGCATCCCAGGTCTCATACGGCGCCAGGCTGATAGGCAGGTCGGGCGCCGCGAGGCCGGCGGCCTGGTAGACCTGCGCGGCGACCTCACGCCCCGGAAGCCGCGCCCAGATGTCCGGCGGCAAGGGGATGCGCTGGATGAGGAGCAGCCCGAAGATCCCCAGCAGGATCAGGCCCGGCCAAACCGCGCCCCTCGGCGCCCCGCGATCGAAGATCCGCCAGAGGGCGAGCCCGAGAACGGGCACGCTGGCCACGCGGACGGCGCCGCCGGACAGTGGCGCAGCACCTGAACCGCCCAGGGCGAGCGCGACGCAGAGAAAGACGAGAACAAGAATCCCGAAGAGGCCTAGCGACTCAGCCTTTTCAACCTGCGCCGATGGCAACCGTCAGCCGGGGCTCATTCCGCCGCCGGGGAAGCCTGCCCGGCAGGCCTTGATCAGCCAGTCGACCTTCAGGATGTTGCAGACGCCGATGAAGGCCTGCGGCGGAGGCGGGGGCGGCGGCGGATTGTGCGGCGGCCCGAAGTGCAAGAGGGAGCTGATGAAAGCGCCGAGTCCGCCGAACGACGATGTCTGCGCCGCCTGAGCTGGCGCGGCGACCGACGTTGCGGCGATGCTGATGGCAGCTACTACGGCCAAGGTCTTGCGCATTACCCACTCCACTGTACGACGACCGCCCAACCTTACTGCTAGTTGTAGCTTCAATCCGTTAAGGCCACAACACCTGGGCCGATCACGATGTTCCAAAATCCCGGCTCGCCCGCCTCATTCTCGCAGTTTTCTTCCGCGACCCTCTCGCGTGAGTTTTGAACGGCCGAGCCGTATGGCAGGCTGGAGGTCGCGCCTCCGTCCTGCCCCGGGAAGGCCATCAGTTTGCGTGTGTTGGTGATCAAATGGCGCCCCATCGACAGCCTTTTTGGAGCGCATGACCTTGGTCACCCGTAACCGCCGCTCGCCCCGGACCCCGGACGCGACGCTCATCTATGCGGTCGGCGACGTCCATGGTCGCCTCGACCTGCTGGACGGCGCCTTGCGCGAACTGGCCGAGAGCGCCTCCGCCGCGGCGCGCGATGGCGCAAAAGTGATCGCGGTGTTCCTCGGCGACTACATCGACCGCGGTCCGGAGTCCCGCGGCGTCATCAACCGCCTGATGGAGTTGCGGGCCTCGAAGTTCTGCGAGACCATCTTCCTGCGCGGCAACCACGAGCAGGTGCTCCTCGACCTCCTGGACGGCCAGGAAACCACCGGGCGGTGGCTGGAGTATGGGGGGCGCGAAACGCTTGCCGCCTACGGCGTCGAGGCGCCCGCCCGCGACGTGCCCGCCCTTCGGTCCCAGGCGCAGGCGGTGATTCCGCCTGAGCATGTGGCCTTCCTGCGCGAGACCGGGCTTCACGCCGCCCTCGGCGATTACCTCTTCGTCCATGCCGGGCTGCGCCCCGACCGCCTGTTGGAGGAACAGACCGACGCCGACCTGCTCTGGTTCCGCTACTACGACGACGAGACGCCGGTCTGGGACCATACGGTGGTGCACGGTCACTCCACCAACGCCCGGCCGGTGGTCGGTCGCTGGCGGATCGGCATCGACACCGAAGCCTACGCCAGCGGCGCGCTCACCGCGCTGCGGCTCCAGGGCGAGCGCCAGGACCTGCTGAAGATCTCCATGCCGGCGGGGGGCGGGCCGGCCACGGCGAGTCCCTGGAACGGCGCCGACGTCAGCTATCAGCGAGGCCCGCGCCCCGCGCCGGATCGCGCGCGCCGGCCCGCCGCCGCGCCCGCCAAGGCCGCGGCGAAACGCTCGAAACCCGTCAAGACCGCCAGGCCCGCCAAGGCCGCCAAGCCCGCCCGGCGGTCGATGATGGTCCTGGTTATCCCCCTGGGGCTGATCGGAATGACCGCCGCAACGGTGTTCGCGATCGCCGGCCCCGACGGCGTCGCTCCGCCGCCATCGACGACGCCGACACCCTCGAGCCTGCTGCGCATCGAAGGGGCGGCGGACGCGCAGGCCTCGCCGAAACCCGACACGAAGCTGACCGCGGCGCCGGCTGGCGGGGGGCTGCGGGGACAACTGGGAATTGCAGCTGAAACGCCGGTGGTTCCATCCCCGCCGGCCGCCGGCCCCGAGCCCAGTCCGACCGTCCGGGTGCAGATTGCTGCGGTGCCGAACGCTGAAAACGCCGATCGGGTCTGGAAAGAACTCGTCGACGCCTTCCCAGAGCCGATGGGCGGCAAGTCGATGCAGGTGGAACAGGTCCAGGTCGGCGGCCGGACCCACCATCGCGTGCTGGTGGCCGGCTTCGCCGACGCCAAGGCGGCGAACGGGTTCTGCCGCACGTTGCAGGGCGCGGGCCGCAACTGCCTGGTCCGCAAGCCGCCCGCGCCCGAGACCGCGGCCGCTCCTTCCGCGGACCGCAGGGTCGCCACGCGCACCAAAACCCCCGCCGAAGACAGCTGAACGCGCGGCGATCCCGCGCGAGCATCCCTGACCTTCACCGCGAACGCACGGGCCGTGACGCCTGAAGCCGTCTTGGCGCCCTCGCACGCGCCGCCTAAGCTTCGGCTTCGGCGGCCCGGGAGGCGCTCGCGTCCATGAAGATCCAGCGCGACGAGGGCGTCTGGCTTCGCAAGAAGGCCAAGACCGGCTTCCGCGGCTACCCCATCGGCACGGTCGCCTTCCATGGCCCCGACGCGAGGCGCGCGACCAAGGCGTCCGTGGCCGTGCTGCCCGGGCCGGGCGAAGACCCCACGGCGTTGCGGCGGTGGTTCTGCGAAGGCGCCGACGCGCGCCGCGACCAGAAGACCCTCGCGGAGGCCACGGCCTTTCTGAAGTCCCACGCCGTACGCTCGATCGGAATGGTCGCCGAGATTATCGGTTGCCCGCACGAAGAGGGTGTCGACTACGAGGGCGACACCTGCCCCGCCGGCCCCTTCTGGGCCGGCCGCGACCGCTGGGCCGGGCTCAACGCGCGCTGAACAATCAAACAAAAGATGGGAGAGCCTCACCGATGCCGGACGCACATGGAATGCCCGCGAACCTTGAGGAGCTGTTCGGCCTGGACGGCAAGGTGGCCCTCGTCCTCGGCGGCGGCTTCGGCATGGGCGAGCAGTGCTCGCGCTGGCTGGCCCGGGCCGGCTGCCATGTGATCGTGGCCGACATCATCCCCGAGCGGGCGGCCAACGTCGCCGCCCAGGTCCGCGCCATGGGCCGCAAGGCCTACGCGGCGGTGGGCGACATGTGCGACCCGGCGACGGTGGACACGGTGCTGCCGGCCGCCGAGGCCGAGCTCGGGGGCGTCGACATCCTGGTGTCGATCATCGGCGAGGCCGGCTGGTTCAGCGTGCTCGACACCACCCTGGAGGACTGGAAGTACGACCAGCGCCGCAACCTGGACTATTTCTTCTACTGCTCGCAATGGGCCGCCCGCTCGATGGTCAAGCGCGGAGCCGGCGGGGCCATGTGCGCCATCGCCTCGGTGGACGGGATGCAGTCCTCGCCCATGCACGGCGCCTATGGGGCGGCCAAGGCCGGCCTGATCAGCCTGGTCAAGACCATGGCCATGGAGCTCGGGCCGCACGGGATCCGCGTCAACGCCGTGGCGCCCGGGGTCATCAAGACGCCCCGCGCCGTCGCCCGCCGCCCGGCCGAGGCGATCGACGAGAACGCGCGGGAGATGGGCATCCCGCTCGGCCGCGCCGGCGCCCCCGACGAGGTCGCCAACGCCGTCCTCTACCTAGTGTCCGACATGGCCCGCTACGTCACTGGGATCACCCTGCCGATGGACGGAGGCTGGCTCGCCTCGCGCCTCGACATAGGACGTTTCACGGTCAAACCGCAGGGCCGTTGACCTTGGTCGCCCCGCCGCCCATCGGCTAACAGGGACTCAAGGACAGCATCGGAGGAGGCGGACCATGGAGTTTCGCGGAATTGGCCAGGCGCCCGACAGCCCGGTCACCGGCACCGCCGCCTGGCTATCCAGCGTGTGCACGATCATGTCGAAGGACGCCGCCTTCGGGCCGATCCTCAACGATCCCTACGCCATCCACTTCGCCCGCGGCATCTCTGCGCAGGCCCCCGCCCTGCTGGCCGCGTACGACGACGAAGCGTACCGCTCGGCCTTCATCGCTGAGCGCGAGCGCGTCCTGCCAGGCACGCTGACGGTCGTCTGCTACCGCAAGCCGGAGATGGAACGGCTCACCCGCGAGGCCCTGGCGGCCACGGGCGCCGATCAGCTGGTGGTCATGGGCGTCGGCTGCGACACCCTCGCCCTGCGCCTCGCCCGCGACGGGGTGACGCCGAAGGTGTTCGAGATCGACCGTCCGCCGGTGATCGACTATCGCAACGAGGTCTTCGAGGACGTGCCCCTCGATCTCGGCCACGTGCATGGCGTCGGCGTCGACTTCGACCATCAGACCTTCGGCGAAATGTTGCTCGCCGCCGGCTACGATCCGAGCGCCCGCACGGTGTTCTTCGCCGAGGGCCTGCTGGGCTATGTGCAACCGGAGGCCGTCGACGAGATCTTCCGGTTCATCAAGCAGCAGTCCGCCCCGGGCAGCCGCTTCGTCTTCTCCTTCACCGAGAACCGCCGCGCCGACTCCGCCAAACGCACCGCGACCTCGGCCGTTCTGGACCGGCAGGGCGAGTCGCCCGTCTTCGACTTGCCACCGGCCGAGGCCAGGACCTTCGTCGAATCCCGCGGCCTCAAGCTGCTCGAACTGCTCACCGCCCACGACCTCCGGGCCAAGTATCGCGAACGCGTCAACGGTCCGGTCCGCATCCGCGTCCTCGATTTCATGCACCTGGCGGTGGCGGAGACCTGAGCGGGGTCAGTGCGCCGTGATCGCGGTCGAGAGCGCGACCGCGAGCTCGGCGAGCCGATAGGGCTTCGACAGGATACGCACCCCCTCGGCGTCGGCGCTCTTCTGTGCGGCCTCGGCGTAGGCGCTGGTGAGCAGGACCGGCAGGTTGCGCCGGCGGCTGCGGACCTCACGCGCCAACTCCACGCCGTTCATGCCGCCCGGCATCATGATGTCGGAGAAGACGAGATCTATGGACCGGCCGTTGGAAAGCGCGCCCAGGGCCGCCGCGGCGCTGGCGGTCCGTATCACTTCATAGCCGAGCTGCTCTAGCATCTCGCTGACCAGCGCGGCCACCTCATCATCGTCCTCCACGAGCAGCACCGAGCCCGCCGCACGCGGCCGGTTCGGCTCCACATGAAGGTCGATGAGGTGGTATTCGCCGCGGGCCGGGGGTCGGTTCGACCGCGGCAGCAGCAAGGACATCGTCGTCCCACGGCCCAGCTCGCTCTCCACCTGGACGGCGCCGCCGGACTGCTTCGCGAACCCGTGGACCTGCGCCAGGCCCAAGCCGGAGCCGCGCCCGATCTCCTTGGTGGTGTAGAAGGGCTCGAACACGTGGGCCTTGACGTCGTCGGACATGCCGACGCCATCGTCGGCGACTGACAGCCGGACGTAGTCGCCGGTCAGCTCCCCATCCGCCGGATCGGACACGTTTTCCGCGCGGATGCGAATGGTCCCGCCCTGGGGCATGGCGTCCCGCGCGTTCACCGCCAGGTTGAGGACCACCAGTTCCAGTTCGCTGGGATCGACCTCGATCGGCCAGAGGCCCTCGCCCAATTCCAGGGACACGTGCACGTCGCCCCGTAGGCTGCGGTCGAGCAACTCCCGCATGCCGCCGATCTGCAGCGCCACGTCGACCGATTCCGGCTTCAGTTCCGAACGGCGGGAGAAGGCCAGCAACTGCCGGGTCAGGCCTGCGCCACGCTGCGCCGCTTGGCGCATGCCGTCGATCAGGCGGCGACGGCGGGCGGGGTCGGACTGGCTCTCCAGCATCTCCAGGCCGCCGGCGATCACCATCAGGAGGTTGTTGAAGTCGTGGGCGACGCCGCCGGTCAGCTGCCCGATCGCCTCGATCTTCTGCGCCTGGCGAAGGACTTCCTCCATCCGCGCCCGCTCGACTATCTGCGACCGAAGCTCCTCGTTGGCGGCTTCCAGCTCCGCCGTACGGGCGACCACCAGCGCTTCCAGCTCCTGCGCCGCGCGTTCCTGCGCCTGCAAGAGCGCCCGCACTTCGTACTGACGGCTGCGCGCCCTGATCGCAGCCCGCACCGTGCTGGTGAGGGTGATCGTCTGCACCGGCCGCTCCAAGAGCGAGACGTTCCGCAACTCCGAAACCAGCTTCAGCCGCCAGGCCGCTACGGCAGGCTGCTCCTGGCGGCTTGTGAGGATGACGAACGGCAGGTCGGACCAGGGGCCCTGCCCGGCCACCCACGCCGACAGGTCCGAAAGATCCCTTCCGAACAGGCCTTCTTCCGCGAGCAGCACGGCGGCGGCGCCGCGCTGGACCTCGGCGGCCAGGCTTGGCAGATCAGGGCAGATCTCGGCGGCGACGCCCACCCGCTTGAGGAATTCTGCGGCGGCCGGTCCGTCGCGTCCGATCGGCGCGCAGATCAGCACCCGGGCGTCGGACTCACACGCCTCCATGGCCGTCGTCACGAAACAGCGGCGCGGTGTCGCCAAGGTACTGCGGGGTTCCCGAGAAGATACCGCTGAACTGCGTCAACGGCGGGCCAAGCTTGATCCCCTGGTCGCTCAAGCGGAATTCACGGATGGCGTGCTCGTGATGGCCGCTACGCTTCTTGACCACCGAAAGCGCCCGGCGGACCGTTCCTGCGACCTCGAAGTAGCGAAGCATCACCACCGAATCGCTCAGGTAGCTCATGTCCAGCGGCGTATCCATCGGCCCCACGAGGCCATGCTGCGCCAGCACCAGGATCGTCAGCACGCCCTGCTGTGCCAGATAGCTGAGGAGTTCGTGCATCTGCAGGATCAGAAACCGCTCGTCCGGCATCGCATTCAGGTACCCGTTGAGGCTGTCGATCACCACGATGCGGGCGTTGTCGTCCTCGACGCTCCGCCGGACGTTCGCCGCGAACTCCCCTGGCGACATTTCCGCCGGGTCGATCTGCTGGACGCGGATCAGGCCGGACTCCAGGGCCGGCTGCAGGGGCAGGCCCAACGTCCGGGCCCTGGCCTCCATGGTGCCGCGGCCCTCGTCGAACGCGAAGAACACCGCATGTTCTCCCCGCCCGGCCGCCGCGATGGCGTAGGTCATGGCCAGCGAGGACTTCCCTACGCCGGCCGCGCCGATGAACAGCGCATTCGTGCCTCGTTCCAGGCCGCCGCCGAGCAGCTTGTCGAGTTCGGCGTGGCCGCTCGGCGTTAATTCACCGACGAAGGGTTTGTGGTGCTCGGCGGCCACCAGCCGCGGATAGATGTTGAGGCCGCCCTTCTCGATGGTGAAGTCGTGGTAGCCGCCCCGGAACTGGATGCCGCGCATCTTCACGACGCGCACCCGCCGCCGCTCCGCGCCGTAGTCGATGGCCTGCTGCTCCAGCATCACCACCCCGTGGGCGATGGAATGAAGCTGCAAGTCGTTATGTTGGGAGGTCATGTCGTCGAGCAGGATGACGGTGCATTGGCGTTCGGCGAAGAAATGCTTCAGCGCCAGCACCTGCCGCCGATACCGCAGGGGGCTCTGCGCGAGCAATCGCAGTTCCGAGAGGCTGTCGATCACCACGCGCGTCGGGTTCAGCCGGTTCACCTCGTCGAAGACGAGCCGCGTCGTTTCGCTCAGCTCGACTTCGGCGGGATGAAAGACGGTGAGTTCCTGCTCGGGATCCAGCGTTATCTCCGGCGGCACCAGCTCGAAGACGTCGACGCCGTCCAGCGACCAGCCGTGCCGCTTGGCGACGAGGCCGAGCTCGCGCCGGGTTTCCGAGAGCGTGATGAAAAGCACCCGCTCGTCCCGGCGCACGCCCTCCAGCAGGAACTGCATGGCGATCGTCGTCTTGCCGGCGCCCGGCTTGCCTTCGTAAAGATAGACCCGGTTGGCGTCCAAGCCGCCGCCGAGGATGTCGTCGAGGCCGACGCTCCCCGTGGAGACGCGGGGTTCGTCGTCTGGCGTGGCTACGTGCTGTTCGATCATTCTGGCTCCCGACTGAACCCGGCCACCTTCCCGCGAGGTGGAGCGGGAGCCGAGCGCGGCTATGAGCTGGAAGAACGAACACCCCGGCCCGTCGTTGCATCCGACCGCGAGCGACCGGCGGCCACAACGAACTCGAGCAGCTTCAGGCCCTCGCCTTCCGCTCCGCCGCGGCTTGCTGCAGCACCGGCTTCAGGTCGCGCTTCAGCACCTTGGCGTTCTGGTTGTAGGGCAGCTCCGGCAGGATCACGATCGTGCGCGGGACCTTGTTGTCCGCCAGATGCGTCTTGCACCAGGCCGCCAACTCCTCCGGCGTGGCGCTCGCGCCCGTCCTCAGCGACACCGCCGCGGCGACGTCCTCGCCGAGGATCTCGTGGTCGATGCCCACCACGGCGGCGTCCTTCACCGCCGGATGGTCGTGCAGCACCTTCTCGATCTCCATCGGCGTGATGTTGTAGCCGCCGCGGATGATCAGCTCCTTCGAGCGGCCGGCCAGGATCAGGTCGCCGTCGTCGTCGACGTAGCCCAGGTCGCCGCTCTTGGTCCAACCGCCGACCCAGCCGGACTTGCTGGCGTCCTCGTCGCGCCAGTAGCGGCGCGGGTTGGCCTGCAGGCCGTAGATCTCGCCCACTTCGTTCTTGCCGGTGATCACCGAGCCGTCCTCTCGCCGCAGCTGCATGTGCTCGGGCAGCTTGCCGACGCAGCCGGGCTTCATCAGCTGCTCGCGCGTCGTCGTGGCGATGCCCACGCCGCCTTCCGACATGCCGTAGGAGTTGCGCATCTTGATGTGCGGCCAGTGCGTCAGCGTGCGCACCACGGAATCGTGCGGCAGCGGCGCGGTGCCGGTCATCAGGTGGCGCACGCTGGAGAGGTCGGCCGTCTCCACGCCCGGCTGATCCAGGATCAACCGCAGCATGGACGGCACGAGATAGATGGTCGTCGGCCGCTTCTCGCCCGCAAGCCTGAGGAACTCGCCGGCGTCGAACTTGGGCAGGGTGAAGCAGGTGTGGCCGCGTCCGAGCGGCAGCAGGCACTCGCCCTGCATCCCGCCCGCGCCGGTGAACGGCAGCGCGTGCAGGGTGCCGTTGGCGAACTTGTCGACCCCGGCAGGGTCCATCCGCTGGGTCATGTCGGCGTGGGTGCAGACCACGCCCTTGATCTTCCCGGTGGTGCCGGAGGTGCCCATGATCAGGGCGTCGGACTTGGCGTCGAACTGCGACTGATCGGGCAGCGCTTCGATGGCGCGGGGCATGTCGTCGACGGTCCAGACCTTCTCGAGACCCAGGTCCCCGATCTTCTCCGGCACGTTGGTGATCGCGAACCGGGGCTCGATCAGTTTGGCGTATTCACGGATCTCGGTGTCCGACAGCCGCGTGTTCACCGGCACGGCGATGCCGCCGGCGCGCATCACGCCCAGGGTGGCGATGGCCATCTCGACCGCATTGTCGTTGTTGACCGGCAGGAACACCCGCTCCCCCGGCTTCAGTCCCGCCTTGGCGAGCCCGCCGCCCACTTCGTCCGCCTCCCGGTCCCAGTCCCCGATGGTCAGCACCCGGCGCGTGTCGTCGTGCGCCACGCGGTCCGGGATCAGCCCCGCCTTGAGTTTCAACACGTCCGGGATCCGGACCGAACCTGGCGCCACCTTCATAATCTTCCGCCCTCGTGCGTTCTCGGGCGGCCGCGGCCGCCGCATCTATCTGGTCGGCGTCCTCGATAGCGCGGAGCCATGGCCTTACACAATCGTCGCCCGGCCGAGACGTGCTAGGTGTCCCCGCGCGACGACGTAGAAGAGCTCCCATGCGACATCCCTTCACCGGCGACCCCGTACGGCTCTGCGTGATCGGGCTGGGCTATGTGGGCCTGCCCCTCGCCGCCGCCTTCGCCGCCCGGCACGAGACCATCGGCTTCGATATCGACCCGGACCGGGTGGTCGAACTGAAGGCCGGCCTCGACCGCACACGCGAGGTCGCGCCCGAGGATCTGGGGGCGGGCCGCCTCACGTTTACCTCCGCCCCGGCGGACCTGGCCGCCTGCAACGTCTTCGTGGTCACCGTCCCCACCCCCATCGACCGCCACAAGCGACCGGACCTCGGCCCCCTGCTCGCGGCCACCCGCACCGTGGCCGGGGCGATCTCGAAGGGCGGGATCGTGGTCTATGAGTCCACTGTCTTTCCGGGGGCGACGGAGGAGGACTGCGTGCCGCTGATCGAGGCGCTCTCGGGCCTCGCCTACAGGCGCGACTTTCACGCCGGCTACAGCCCCGAGCGCGCCAACCCGGGCGACCGGGAGCATCGGCTGGCCACCATCACCAAGGTGGTGGCGGGCTCGACGCCCCAGGTCTGCGACTTCCTGGCCGAGCTCTATGGCGGCGTGGTCACGGCCGGGATCCACAAGGCCGGCTCCATCGCCGTCGCTGAGGCCGCCAAGGTGATCGAGAACACCCAGCGCGATCTCAACATCGCCCTGATCAACGAGTTCTCGCTGATCTTCAGCCGCATGGGCCTGGACACCCACGAGGTGCTGCAGGCCGCCGCCACCAAGTGGAACTTCCTGCCGTTCCAGCCCGGGCTGGTTGGCGGACACTGCATCGGGGTCGACCCTTACTACCTGACCTTCAAGGCCCAGGCCCTGGGCTATAATCCCGAGGTCATCCTGGCGGGCCGGCGGATCAACGACGGCATGGGCGCCTATGTGGCCGGGCGGCTGATCAAGGCGATGATCCAGCGCGGCGTCCAGGTCCGCGGCGCCCGCGTGCTGGTGCTGGGGCTGGCGTTCAAGGAGAACTGCCCGGACCTGCGCAACACCCGGGTGATCGACATCGTCCGCGAGCTCGCCGACTACGGCGTGGACGTCGCGGTCCACGACCCCTGGGCCGACCCGGCCGAGGCCCGGCACGAATACGGCCTGGAGCTCACGGCGGAACCCGACGCCGGCGCCTACGACGGCGTGGTCCTGGCCGTGGCGCACAAGACCTTCCGCGACCTGGGACCGGCCGGCGCGCGCCGCTTCGGCAAGCCCGGCGCCGTACTGTTCGACGTCAAGAGCATCTTCCCGAAGGCCGCCGCCGACCTGCGGCTTTAGAACGCGACAGCTGAAAATGGCGGCTGGCGACGGCCAGTCATCCGTTCAGCTCGGCGGGTCCGGATTGAGCGTGACCCGCCAACACAAAGCCCCGATTTCGAAGGTTTCCGCATCGTCGGCGACCGCGCCGCGCAGCTCGCCAACGTCTCCGAACAGCGTTATATAAACTGACGTCGCGTCGGTTCATCTATTTCGCGACTCGCGCTCGGGACGCAGGGGCTAGGCGACTCGCTGAAAGGTTGGCGCCTGATTTAGGTATGGAAACTATCAGTCGACCCCAAGTGAGCGCGGAGTGGCCGAAACGCCATCCGTACTCTTGATCAGATTCCGTATACAGATTATCCGACCATTATTCTCAAGATATTCATGCACTGACGGCATTTTCATTTGCATGCGTCAAACCGCCACACCTATTTTTCTAGATACTTGAAGAATTAACCACGTTACAACTCCCAATTAATTGCTCTAAATAGATCAAATTAACACCGTATTAGGAAACAAGAGGCCGATCTCTGAGTATTAATACTCAACGTTAACGCAACTCGAACACCCTGTCGATATTTCGAAAGTGCTGCGCCCGGCAACCTGTTCGGGCGTCGGCGCATCTGGGGGTGCTCTTTTTGACAGACGTTGCGAGCGACGAGGCGCCTGTCCTCGTGTTTTCCGGGCCGGCGACCATCCGGCAGGTAACTGACGCCTGGACCCAATTACGGTCGGCTGTCGAGACCGGCCGCCCCGTGGCGCTCGACCTTTCGGAGGTCTCGGCGGCCGATCTCAGCTTCGTGCAACTGATCGAATCGGCGCGCCTGTCCGCCGAGCGCCTGGGCGGCGGGGTCACCCTCGCGCAGCCCGCCGCGGGCGCGCTTCGCGACGTCCTGGAGCGCGGCGGCTTCCTGGACGGGGCCTGCGCCGCCCGACTGCAATTCTGGACACACGCTGGAGCGGACTGATGACGGCTTCCATCCTTACGGTCGACGACTCGGCCAGCATCCGCCAGGCGATCAAGATCGCCCTCAGCTCGGCGGGCTTTTCCGTCACCGAGGCGGTGAACGGCGCCGAGGGCCTGGAGAAGGCCGAGGCCGGCGCCTTCGACATGATCATCACCGACCTGAACATGCCGATCATGGACGGCCTGACCATGATCCAGGAACTGCGCCGCCGCGGGAAGGTGGTGGGCGTGCCGATCGTGTTCCTGTCCACCGAGTCCGACGGCGACATCAAGCAGCAGGCCAAGGCCGCCGGGGCCACCGGCTGGATGACCAAGCCCTTCGAGAGCGAGCAGCTGGTGAAGATCGCCAACAAGGTGCTCGGCCGGTGAGCAGCCAGGATCCCGCAGAAATCTTCAAGCTCGAGGCCCGCGAGCTTCTCGAGGCCATCGAGCAAGGCCTGCTCGACCTGTCCGACCGGCGCGACGACCGCGACCTGGTCGATTCGGTGTTCCGCAGCCTGCACACATTGAAGGGCTCGGGCGCCATGTTCGGCATGGACGCCCTGGCGGCGTTCACCCACCACTGCGAGACCGCCTTCGACCGGGTGCGCAAGGGCCAGGCGCCCGCGACGCCCGAGCTGATCTCAGCCGTGCTCGACGCGCGCGACCATATGCGCGCTCTGGTGGAGGAACGGGCTGATCCCGCCCAGGGCGAGGCCCTGCTGGCGGCCCTGTATCGCGTGCTGGAGAGCGGCGACGGGCGGCCTGCAGCGCCTGAAGGCCCCGCCGGTCAACCGGCCTGCGGCTGGCGGCTGCGTTTCGCCTTGCCGCTGGACGCGATGGCCAACGGCACCAACCCCCTGGGGCTGCTCGCCGAGCTGAAGGCGCTGGGCGAATGCCAGGTCACGGTGTCCACCGAGGCGGTGCCATCGATCGAGGATCTCACGCCCACGGACTGTCATCTGGCCTGGACGGTGGTTCTGAAGACGGACGCGCCGCGGTCCGCCGTCGAGGACGTGTTCATCTTCGTGATGGACGACATGACCCTCGAAATCGAGGCGATCGAGGGGACCGGGCAGGCTGCCGCGGTAACCGAACCGGCAGCGTCCACGGCGGTCGCCGATGCGCCGCAGGCCGTCGAACGCGACGACCGGATCCCCGCCGCCACGGAGGTGGTTCGCAAGGCCGACCAAACCATCCGCGTGCCGGCCGAACGGCTGGATGAGCTGATGGACCGGGTCGGCGAACTGGTGATCGCCCAGTCGCGGCTAAAGCAGCTGGCCACCGCCAGCGTAGACCCCGCCCTGCGATCGGTCGCCGAGGAAGTGGAGCGACTGGCCGCGGAGCTTCGCGACACCATGATGGTGGTGCGGATGGTGCCGATCTCGCATCTGTTCGGCCGCTTCCGGCGGCTGATCCACGACCTGCAGCGCGACACCGGCAAGTCCATCGAGCTGGTCACCCGCGGCGAGACCACCGAGCTCGACAAGACCATCATCGAGCGGCTCGCCGACCCGCTGATCCACGTGATCCGCAACGCCGCCGACCACGGACTGGAGACGCCGGAGGCCCGGCGCGCCGCCGGCAAGCCTGAAACCGGCCAGCTCATCCTGTCCGCCCGCCATTCGGGGGCGGAGGTGGTGATCACCGTCTCTGACGACGGTCACGGCATCGACCGTGACAAGGTTCGCGCCCGCGCCGAACAGTCGGGCCTGCTGGCGCCCGGCGCGGCGGTCAGCGATTCCGAACTGCTGCAAATGATCTTCCGGCCGGGCTTCTCCACGGCCGCCCAGGTCACCAGCCTGTCCGGCCGTGGCGTCGGCATGGACGTGGTGAAGCGCACCATCGAAAGCCTGCGCGGCGCCATCGATATCGTCTCCACGCCCGGCCAGGGCTCGGAGGTCTCGCTGCGGATCCCGCTGACGCTCGCCATCATCGACGGCCTGCTCGTCCGTGTGGGGAAGGGGCGCTACGTCCTGCCGCTGTCGGCGGTCGAGGAATGCGTCGAACTCTCGCGCGAACAGGACGTCCGTTCCACCGGCCGCAGCCTCATCTCGCTGCGCAACGAGTTCGTGCCGTTCCTGCGCCTTCGCGAGCTGTTCGACCTGCCCGCCGGCGAGGCGGACGAACACCAGAAGGTGGTGGTGGTCTCCACCGGCGACGTCCGCGTCGGACTGGTCGTCGACCAGATCATCGGCGACCACCAGACCGTCATCAAGTCGCTCTCCAAGCTCCACGCCGACGTGGAGACCTTCTCGGGCGCGACCATCCTCGGCGACGGCGGCGTCGCCCTGATCCTCGACGTGCCGCACCTGGTCGAGGCCGGCCAGCGGCTCGAAAAACAGTTCCGGGTTGCGAGTTGACCGTCATGACCAGCCTCGCCACCGTCGCCAACGATGAATCCATCCAGGTGCTGACCTTCGAGGTGCAGGGCGAGACCTTCGCCCTGGAGGCCTCGCTGGTGCGCGAGATCCTCGATCCGCCCGCCGAAACGCAGGTCCCGGGCGCCGCCGCCTTCGTGAACGCCGTAATGAACTTCCGCGGCAAGGTGATCCCGATCGCCGACCTGCGCCTGGCCTTCGGCTTCGAGGGCGCCGCCGCCACGCCCGACAGCCGCATCGTGGTCATCGAGCTTGAGCTCGAGGGCGATGCGACCCTGATCGGCCTTCGCGCCGACCGGGTGCATGAGGTCGCCACCCTGCTGCTGTCGGCGACCGACCCGCCGCCGTCGATCGGCCTGCGCTGGCGACAGGACTACGTCCGCCGCGTCGGCCGGTCCGGCGATGAGCCGATCATCATTCCCGACCTGGCCTGCATCTTCGCCAACCGCGGCATGCCGGTCGCCTCACTACCGCCCCTTCACACGACTGCCTGAGCCGAGAGCGATCATGCGTTTCACCATCAAACTCAAGCTGACCCTCGCGTTCAGCCTGTTGCTCGCCCTGATGCTGGGGGTGGCCGGATTCGGAATCGTCCAGGTCAACCGGATGGGGTCGCAGCACGACCAGATGATCGCGGGCCCGGTCACCCGGCTGGACAACGCGCGCAAGTTGAACGAGGCGCTGCTTCAGATCCTGCGGGCCGAAAAGAACCTTGTGCTGACCGAGGACCACACGGTGAGCCAGGCCGAGATCGCGAAGATCGAAACTCAAAAGCGTCAGTTCAACCAGACCCTGGACCAGGCTATCGCGACGGCCACACCTGAGGGCAAGCCCAGGTGGCTCGCGCTTCAGGGCGAATGGAACCGCTTCCTGCCGCTGGACGCCGAGATCCAGCGCCTGGGCGGTGACAATCAGAACGCCGAGGCCGTCAAGCTGATGCTGGGTCCCCAGCAGGCGGTGAACAGCGCCATCTTCAAAGCGTCTGACGACCTGGTCGAGCTCAACGAGGGCATGCTGAAGACGGCCGGCCAAGCCTACGACGCCGCCGCCGACACCAGCCGCACCCTGTTCATCGGGATCACCATCGTCGCCCTGCTGGTGGCGGCCGCCTCGGCGGTCTGGCTCTCGCTGACCATCAGCCGCGGCCTCAACAGCGCCGGCCAGGCGCTGCAGGCCGTCGCCGGCGGCGACCTCACCCGTACGGCGGAGATCACCACCCAGGACGAGATCGGCGATCTGCTGGGCCATGTGAACACCATGATCGAGCGCCTGCGCAGCGTGGTAACGGATGCGCTGTCGGCTTCGGACAACGTGGCCTCGGGCAGCCAGCAGCTGTCGTCGACCTCCGAGCAGCTGAGCCAGGGGGCGACCGAGCAGGCCTCGTCGGCCGAGGAGGCCTCGGCCTCGATGGAGCAGATGGCCGCCAACATCAAACAGAACGCCGACAACGCCGCCCAGACCGAGCAGATCGCCCGCCAGTCCTCGAAGGACGCCGAGGCCTCGGGCGTGGCGGTGGAGCGCGCGGTGGAGGCGATGCGGACCATCGCCGAGAAGATCTCGATCGTGCAGGAGATCGCCCGCCAGACGGACCTGCTGGCGCTGAACGCGGCGGTGGAAGCCGCCCGCGCCGGCGAGCACGGCAAGGGCTTCGCGGTGGTCGCCTCGGAGGTGCGCAAGCTCGCCGAACGCAGCCAGACGGCCGCGGCCGAAATCGGCGCGGTCTCCTCGGAGACCGTGAAGGCGGCGCAGTCGGCCGGCGAGATGCTGACCCGGCTGGTGCCGGACATCCGCCGCACCGCCGAGCTGGTCTCGGAGATCTCCGCCGCCTGCCGCGAGCAGGACATCGGCGCTTCGCAGATCAACGAGGCGATCCAGCAGCTCGACAAGGTCACCCAGCTGAACTCCAGCGCCTCGGAGGAGATGTCTTCCACGTCCGAGGAACTGGCGGCCCAGGCCGAGGAGCTGCAGGCCTCGATCTCCTTCTTCCGCATCGACGCGTCGGGCCAGGCCCGGGCCGCGGCGCCCGCCCGCCGTCCAGCCCCGGCCGCACGCTCGGCCAGGCCGGCCCCCCGTCCCGCCCAGGGCAAGGGCGTCAAGGCCCAGCAGGCCATGGCCAAGGGCTTCGCCCTCGACCTCACCCAGGGCGGACCCGACGCCGAGGACACCGACTTCAAGCAATATGGCTGAGCGCATCCGCGCTGAGCGCCGGGTCGCGACCTGGCGTCTTCATTGAACCCTCCATCAGGACGCCGGATCCGACATGCGCTTCACGATCAAACTCAAGCTTGCCCTCGCCTTCGGCCTGATCATCACCCTGATGATCGGGGCGACGGCGTTCGGCATCTTCCAGCTGAACAAGACCAACACCGCCCAGACCGCAATCATCACCGGACCAGCGCAGCGGCTCGAGAACGCCCAGGCGCTCAGCATCTCCATGCTGCAGATCCTGCGGGCCGAGAAGAACATCGCCCTGTCCGACGACGCGGCCGACAACGTCCAGCAGAACGCCAAGGCGGAGGCGCACAAGAAGGAGTTTGAAGAGATTCTGGCGCGGTCCGAGGCCCTCGCCAGCGCCCAGGGCAAGCCGAAGTGGGCGGCGGTCCGCGGAGCCTGGGAGCAGTTCATCCCGATCGACGCCCAGATTCGCCAGCTCGGCCTCGCCAACCGCAACGCGGAGGCGGCGGCCCTGATGCTCGGCCCTCAACGGCCGATAAACAACGAGATCGCCAAGCTGACCGACGAGCTGGTGTCCCTGTCCAAGCAGCAGCTGGCCGAGGCCGACGCCCAGGGCAACGCCGACTATGTGCTGGCCCGCAACCTGCTGATCGGCGTCCTCGTCGCCTGCTTCCTGATCGCCGTAGGCGCCGCCCTCTGGCTCTCTCTGACGATCGGCAGGGGTTTGGCCAGGGTCGGCGCCCTGACCGAGGCGGTCGCCATCGGCGACCTCAGCCAGACCGTCACCGTCTCGCACAACGACGAGATCAAGGACCTGGTCGATACGGTCAACAGGATGACCGCCAATCTGCGGGCGACCGCCGCGCTCGCCGACCAGATGGCGGATGGCGATCTCACGGTCGTCGCCAAGCCGCTCTCCGACAACGACACGTTGGGCCTGGCTCTGCAGCGGATGATCGAGCGCCTGCGCAGCGTGGTGACGGATGCGCTGTCGGCTTCGGACAACGTGGCCTCGGGCAGCCAGCAGCTGTCGTCGACCTCCGAGCAGCTGAGCCAGGGGGCGACCGAGCAGGCCTCGTCGGCCGAGGAGGCCTCGGCCTCGATGGAGCAGATGGCCGCCAACATCAAACAGAACGCCGACAACGCCGCCCAGACCGAGCAGATCGCCCGCCAGTCCTCGAAGGACGCCGAGGCCTCGGGCGTGGCGGTGGAGCGCGCGGTGGAGGCGATGCGGACCATCGCCGAGAAGATCTCGATCGTGCAGGAGATCGCCCGCCAGACGGACCTGCTGGCGCTGAACGCGGCGGTGGAAGCCGCCCGCGCCGGCGAGCACGGCAAGGGCTTCGCGGTGGTCGCCTCGGAGGTGCGCAAGCTCGCCGAACGCAGCCAGACGGCCGCGGCCGAAATCGGCGCGGTCTCCTCGGAGACCGTGAAGGCGGCGCAGTCGGCCGGCGAGATGCTGACCCGGCTGGTGCCGGACATCCGCCGCACCGCCGAGCTGGTCTCGGAGATCTCCGCCGCCTGCCGCGAGCAGGACATCGGCGCTTCGCAGATCAACGAGGCGATCCAGCAGCTCGACAAGGTCACCCAGCTGAACTCCAGCGCCTCGGAGGAGATGTCTTCCACGTCCGAGGAACTGGCGGCCCAGGCCGAGGAGCTGCAGGCCTCGATCTCCTTCTTCCGCATCGACGCGTCGGGCCAGGCCCGGGCCGCGGCGCCCGCCCGCCGTCCAGCCCCGGCCGCACGCTCGGCCAGGCCGGCCCCCCGTCCCGCCCAGGGCAAGGGCGTCAAGGCCCAGCAGGCCATGGCCAAGGGCTTCGCCCTCGACCTCACCCAGGGCGGACCCGACGCCGAGGACATCCAGTTCAGGGAGTATGCGTGATATGGCCGAGGCCGCTGACGAAGCGCAGTACGTCACCCTCGGACTCGGGGCGGAGATCTTCGCCGTCCCCGTCGAGTACGTGCGCGAGATCCTGGACTATCGGCCGCCCTTCGCGATCCCGGAGGGCCCCGCCTACCTGTTGGGTCTCACCGATGTGCGAGGTCGGGCGACGCCGACCATCGACCTTCGCGTGAAGCTCGGCCTGCCGCCGGCGGCGCCGACCCACTCGACGCGCATCCTGGTGCTCGACATCCCGCTGGAGAGCCGAGTCCTGTCCCTGGGGTTGGTCGCCGACCGCGTGATCGAAGTGGTGTCGGTCGCACGCGACCAGATCGAACCCGCGCCCGACATCGGCGTCGCCTGGCGTTCGGACTACATCTGCGGCGTGGTGCGGCGCGAAGGCGGCTTCGTCGTGCTGTTCGAGCTTGCCCGGTTGCTGACCAGCCAAGAGACCGCCGCCATTCCTGACGTCGCCGCGGCCTGACGGCCTTTGAGATCGGGAACCCAAGCCTTGCGGGCACAACACAGCGTCGCCGACGCCCAGGACACCCTGAGCGCGGCCAACTTCCGTCGGCTGGCGAATTTCATCCAGCAGTACAGCGGCATCAAGATGCCGCCCGCCAAGAAGACCATGCTGGAGGGCCGCCTGCGCCGCCGCGTGCGCGAGCAGGGGCTGAGCTCGCTGGACGACTACTGCGCGCTGTTGTTCGAGGAGGGCGGCCTCGAGGCCGAGACGATCCACCTGATCGACGTCGTCACCACCAACAAGACCGACTTCTTCCGCGAACCGGCGCACTTCGACTTCCTGGTCGAGAGGGCGTTGCCCAAGATGCTGCGCGAGGGGCGCCGGTCGATCCGCGCCTGGAGCGCGGCCTGCTCGACCGGAGCGGAACCCTACACCCTGGCCATGCTGCTGGACGACTTCTGCCGGCAGCAGCGTGGCTGGGACTACTCTATTCTGGCGACGGACATTTGCACCCAGGTGCTCGCTCAGGCCGTGCGGGGGGTCTATCCCGCCGCGACGATCGAGCCGACGCCGGCGGCGCTGCGCAAGCGTCACATCCTCGCCGCCCGCGATCCCAAGCGGTCGGAGGTGAGGATCGCCCCCCACCTGCGGGCCAAGCTCTCGTTCGCGCGGCTGAACCTGATGGACCAGAACTATCCCGCGCCGCGCGACCTGGATTTCCTGTTCTGCCGCAACATCCTGATCTACTTCGACAAGCCGAACCAGGCGGCGGTGCTCAACCGGCTTTGCAGCCATATCCGTCCCGGCGGCTACCTGTTCCTCGGCCACTCGGAGACCATCGTCGGTCTTGACCTGCCGGTCCGCGCGGTGGCGAGCACCATCTTCGAGAGGATCTGAGCGGTGAGCGCCGGCAAGAAGATCCGCGTCCTGGTGGTCGACGATTCGGCCACGGTGCGCCAGACGCTGACGGCCATCCTGCAGGAGGATCCGGAGATCGAGGTGATCGGCGCCGCATCCGACCCGTTCTCCGCCGCGCGCCACATCGCCAAGGAGGCGCCCGACGTCATCACCCTGGATGTGGAGATGCCGCGGATGGACGGCATCACCTTCCTGCGCAAGTTGATGGCGCAGCACCCGATCCCGGTGGTCATGTGTTCGTCGCTGACCGAGGAGGGCTCGGCGACCCTGATGCAGGCGCTGGAGGCGGGGGCCGTGGACGTGATCCTCAAGCCCAAGCTGGGCGTCGCCGACCACCTGATGGAATCGCGGGCGCTGATCTGCGAGGCGGTGAAGGGCGCGGCCCAGGCCCGGCTCTCGGCGCGGTCGCGAACGGCGATCCGGACGCCGGAGAAGAAGCTGACCGCCGACGCGATGCTGCCGCCGCCGCGCGAAGGGGCGCAGGCCATGGCGCGCACGACGGAAAAGGTCGTCTGCATCGGCGCCTCGACCGGCGGCACGGAGTCCCTGCGCGAGGTGCTGCAGGCGCTGCCCGCCAACGCGCCCGGCATCGTGATCGTCCAGCACATGCCGGAGAAGTTCACCGCCGCCTTCGCCCGCCGGCTCAACGACCTGTGCGCCGTGGAGGTGAAGGAGGCCGCGGACGGCGACGCCGTGCTGCGTGGCCGCGTGCTGATCGCACCGGGCAACCTTCACACGCTGCTGGAGCGGAGCGGCGCGCGCTACCGCGTCTCGGTCCGCTCGGGGCCGCTGGTGTCGCGCCACCGCCCGTCGGTGGACGTGCTGTTCCGCTCGGCGGCGCGATGCGCGGGCGCCAATGCGGTGGGCGTGATCATGACCGGCATGGGCGACGACGGGGCCCGCGGCCTGGACGAGATGAAGCAGGCCGGCGCCTACACCGTGGCGCAGGACGAGGCGACCTCCATCGTCTTCGGCATGCCCAAGGAAGCGATCGCCCGGGGCGCTGCGATGAAGGTGGCCCCGCTGGGCGCGATCGCCCGGGAGATCCTGCGCCTGGGCGCCTGATCAGCCCGCGGCTTCGGGGGCGAAAGCGCGGTGGATCTCGCGCTCGCGGGCCATCGTGTAGAGCTTGCCGATCTCGCCCAGCACCGCGACGAGGGCGGGAGATTCGGCGTTGGGGACGTGCGGCTCCGCGGTGGCCGGGCGCAGCGCCTCGGCCTCCCGGACCAGCACCGCGCTCACCTCGCCATGGAAGTTCAGGCGGCCGGTCGCCAATTGCAGGGCCGCGGCGACGGACTCGCCTTGCGCGGCCAGGCTGGCCAGGTCGGCGCCGGCCTTGCCTTCCGCCGCCCGGATGGGAACCGCCGCCGCTTCGAGCAGGGCCCCTATCGTTGCGGAGCGTTGCGACGTCGCGCCGGGATCGCCGCCCGCCGCGGATGAGGCGCCGGCCATCTGCGTGAGGATCGCCTCGGCCTTGCCGGCGCTGTCGCCGAGCGCGTCGGCGTAGATGCGAAGCTCCACGGCGATGACGCTGAGCGGCCGGCCGGCGTCGCCAAGCTGGCAGCATTTGATGTGCGCGTTCAGCGCCATCAGGCGGATGCTGGCCTTGATGGCGCCGATGGAATGGATGCGGCGGGCCAGGCCCGCGGCGGTGGCTTCGGCCGAACGCCCCAGCACCTGCGCAGCGGTCTCCGCCGCCTCCAGGTCGCGGACCAGGCCCATGGCCTGGTCGAGGCTGGCCTCCAGCCGCGCCAGCACGCCCGCGTTGTCGCCGCGCCCCGCGGTTCCGCGGGCGGCGTCGCGCAGCCGCAGCACATCGTGGGCGTCGGCGGCGACGCCGGCCAAGCTCTCGGCCATGCGGTCCACGTCGTGATTGAAACCCTCGGCGGCGTCGTCCAGCTGGGCGGCCAGCACCAGCCGCACGGCGGCGTCGGCGTCCGGCGCCAGGGCGCCCGTTCCGGCGGACCGGTCCAAGAGGGCGAGGGCCGTCTCCACATGTTCGACCCGCTGGCGCGTGGTGTCGCCGATCTGCAGGCCGCCCAAGGCCGCGCCCACCTTGCCTTGCAGGCTGCGGGCGACCGCGCCCACCTCGCCCGCGACCGCGGCGACCCGCTTGTGGTGGTCGGCCAGGGTCACCGAGTCGGTGGCGAGTTGGCGGGGGACGGCCGGCAGGACCTCGGCGCAGCGGCGGTCCAGCTCGCCCTCCTGCGACCGGGCGGCCCGGACCTGCTGCGCCAGCACCTCCAGGTCGCGCCCGAACTCGGTGAGCTGAGTGTGGCCCTGGCCGATCGCGTCCAGAACCTCCTGGGCGAAGTCCTCGAACTCCGCATAGGCGCCGGGGACGCCGCCGGCGGTGACCTTGATGTTCACGGCGAAGACGCGCAGGTAGCGCAGGGCCTGCTGCATGTCGGCTATGTGGGCGCCCAGCGATCGGGCGGCGTCGGCGAGCGACTGGAACCGCAGGCGGTCCTCGCCGCGCCCGGCCGCCAGACCATTCAGTTGCGCGGCCGCTTCCGTGAGGCTGGCGGTGGAGTCGTCCACCGCACCGGTGTTGAACACGCGGGCGAGTTCGTCGAGCGCCCCGACCAGGTCGCCCACCACCTCCACCGAAGTCTCCAGCACCTTGCCGAGCTCGAGGAATTTGTCCTCGATCACGCTGCGCGCCTCGGCGAGGCGACCGCTCACGGCGGCGCGGGCATATTCGGAGGCAGGCGCCACGTCGAAAGCGGCGGCGGATCGGGCGATGGCGCTGGACAGGGTCATGAACTCACGCTGGGACGCCTGCTTCTAACCGCAGCCTCGAAACATTCGGTGAATCCACGTCATCCGGATTCAAAGTATCCAGGATCTGGTCCGGGCGCGGCCGGGTCATCGAGGGCTTCGTCTTTGTGGATCGGCGCCAGGGTTACTTTCTGGGCCGAAGCCTTCACCATGTTGCGCGACAGTGCGCCGCAGCCGGCGTCGCCGGCGATCTTCCGAACCTGGCGGGTCGCAACATCTAGGCCCCGTAGTAGCTCAGGTACCAGTCCACGAAGCGGCCGACGCCCTCCTCAACCGGCGTCTTCGGCGCGTAGCCCAGGGCCTGCCGCGTCTCGCTGATGTCGGCCTCGGTGGAGCGCACGTCACCGGGCTGCATGGGCAGCAGCTCGATCTGCGCCTTCCGGCCCAGCTTGGCCTCCAGCAGCTGGATGTAGGTCATCAGCTCCACCCGGCTCGAGGCGCCGAGGTTCAGCACGCGCCAGGGCGCGACGCCGCTGGTGGCCGGGCTGGGGGCCTGCGGGTCCCAGGCCGGGTCGGGCGCCGCGGGGCGGTCCAAGGCGGCCACCACGCCGTCGACGATGTCGTCGACGAAGGTGAAGTCGCGTTGCATGCGGCCCTCGCCGAACACTTCGATCGGTTCGCCGGCGAGGATCGCCTGGGTGAACTTGAACAGCGCCATGTCCGGCCGTCCCCAGGGTCCGTAGACGGTGAAGAACCGCAAGCCCGTACAGGGAACGCCGAACAGGTGCGCATAGGCGTGGGCCATGGTTTCGTTGGCGAGCTTGGTGGCCGCATAGAGGGTGATCGGGTGGTTCGCCCCGTCGCGCACCGAGAAGGGCAGCTTCTCGCTGGCTCCGAACACCGAGCTGGTCGAGGCGAACACCAGATGGCGCGGCAAGGTCGCGCGGCAGCCCTCCAGGATGTTGAGGAAGCCCACCACATTGGAGTCCACATAGGTCGCCGGCTGCTCGAGGCTGTAGCGCACGCCCGCCTGGGCGGCGAGGTTGATCACCCCCTGCGGCCGCACCGCCTCGAACAGGGCGGCCACGCCCGCCCGGTCGGTCAGATCGAGCTTTGCGTGGCGATATCCGGACTGCGCCGCCAGCTGGGCCAGGCGCGCGGCCTTCAGCTTCGGGTCGTAGTAGGCGTTGAGGTTGTCGAGCCCGACCACCTGATCGCCCCGCGCCAGCAGCCGCTGCGCGGTGTGGAAGCCGATGAAGCCGGCCGAGCCCGTCACCAGAACTGTCGCCATGTCGTCTTCCTAGCGCGCCCGGCCTTGCGCATACAGCGCCCCGCGCGTGCGTCAACGAAGGCGATGGCCTGTCCTCACGGCGCGGCGGGCGGCGGGATCGAACGCCGGCTCCAGTGTCGGGCGCCCGTTACAGGTCTGTTCGAAAGCCGCGTTCAGAAGTTGATAACTATTTCCTCGACGCCCGCGCGATCGCGACAGATCAACCCAACAATAAGATTGTGTGACTTCACAGGCTTGTCACCGACTCGCGCCATATCGCCCTCGCCGGCGAATAGATCAACAGACATCCGGTTCCATTCGAGCAATTCGGGCCGACTCGGACGCGGCGCGCAAACAGCCGACCTCTGGGCCGATCCGCATATCTTGGGGCGGCGAATGATGTACTTCGCAAGTTCTGCGATGGCTTCGGTCCTCGCGGCGGTGTCTGTGACCGTTCCCGCGCAGGCCGCGGACCCACCGCCGACGCCGATGGCGAGCCCAATGCAGACGCACCGCGTCCGGACGCGGCAGCTCAGCGTCCTGACCTACAATGTCCAGGGCCTGCCATGGCCGGTCGCGTCGGGCCGGGGGGAAGCCCTCCGGTCCATCGGCCGCGAGCTGGCGCAGATGCGGCGCGACGGCGACCAACCCGATGTGGTGCTGATCCAGGAGGGTTTCCGGGAGGAGATCGCAGATCTCGTCAAGGCCAGCGGCTATGCGTATTGGGCGCAAGGGCCGGCCCGATCCGACCGGGCGGCCGGATCGCCGCCGGCCGGCTGGCCGAAGTACGAGGCGGTCCGCTATCCGGCGGCCGGCGAGGGTTGGGGAAAGCTCACCAGCGGCGGCCTGCATGTCCTGAGCGACCTGCCGATCGTGGAGGTCCGCAGCGCGCCCTATCGCTATTGCGCGGGCCTCGACTGCCTGGCGAACAAGGGCGTCATGCTGGCGCGTATCGCCGTGCCGGGGGTTCCGGGAACGGTCGACATCGTCAACACCCACCTGAACTCCAAGCGCAAGGCCAAGGTGCCGATGTCGCGGACGTTGCGGGCGCACAATCTCCAGACCAACGAACTGATCACCTTCATCAGCGGCCAGCGCGCGGCCGGCAATGCGCTGCTGGTGGGCGGCGACTTCAACGTGAGGAACGCCCCCGACCGCTACAATTACCGGGCCCGGGCCAAGCCGTTCACGGTGGTCAGCGAGTTCTGCGACGCAGCGAAGGCGCATTGCGACGGACAGACGCCCGCCTCCCACCGCAAGCCCTGGCTCCGATCGCAGGACCTGCAGGCGTTCAACGCCGGCGACCTGGTGGACGTGCAGCCGGTCAAGGTCGAGACGGTCTTCCGATCGACGGCCCGCGCGCCCTCGCCGTCGGACCACGACGGCTATCTCGTGCGCTATCAGCTCAGCTGGCCCGCCAATACGCTGGCGCCCGAGCGAGCGAGCCCCTCCGTCAAGGTCGAGCCCCGGTTCGGCGCCTGGGGCGTCAAGGCGACCTGGCGGCATTGAGGTGGACGGCTCATAACCGTCGCGCGTCCGTCGTACGGAACACCTAGCCTGAACGGCCGGTCCCGCCGAATCGAGAGTTCACTGATGCTCGGCCTGCTTCTCGCGGCAGCCCTCGCCGTTCCACCGGGTCCTGGGGCCGAACAACCCGGCGCGCCGCCGGTCCCCACGGCGGCGCCCAGCGAGATGCTGCGCCGCTATCCCGCGCCGGAGGCCAGGCAAGGGGTCGCGGTGGACGCAAAGCACTTCTACGCCGTGGATGACTCCCGCATCGCCAAGTACGACAAGGCCACGGGCCGGAAGGTCGCGGAATGGACCGGCGATCCGGCGAAGTTCCCGCACCTCAATTCCTGCGAGGTCATCGGCGCCGACCTGGTGTGCGCCAGCTCGAACTATCCGCAGCTTCCCATGTCGAGCTCGGTGGAGGTCTTCGATCCCGTCCGGATGGTCCATCTGAAGTCGGTCGCCCTCGGCCAGCAGCCGGGGTCCCTGACGTGGGTCGACCGGAAGGACGGCGCCTGGTGGGCTGTGTTCGCCAACTACGACGGGCGCGGCGGCGAGCCCGGGCGCGACCACAGCCACACGATCCTGGTGAAGTTCGACGACACCTGGCGGCGCACGGCGTCCTGGCGCTTCCCGCAGAGTGTGCTGGACCGCTTCGCGCCCCGGAGCAGCTCCGGCGGCGGCTGGGGCGACGACGGCCTGCTCTATGTGACCGGCCACGACCAGCCGGAGCTCTACGCGCTCAGGGTTCCTGCCGACGGCGCCACCCTTGAGCACGTGGCGACGATCCCCATCCAGGTCGAGGGCCAAGCCATCGCCTGGGACCGGAGCCGGCCGCACGTGCTGTTCGGAATCAGCCGGGCCCGGCGCGAAGTGGTGGCGATGCGGCCGCCGACGCTGCGCTAGGGGCATTTCCCCGTTGATATGCGTCTCCAGGCCGCAGATCGATCAAGCGTGGCAGTGACGAAATATTACCCCTACTCGGCGACATTCCCCGTGTGCGTCGCGCGACGAACGCGACGAAGGAGAAGCCGCCATGGCGACGAACGCCGAACCATCGGAGCTGACGGGCCTGTCGGCGCTGAAGGCGTTCGTGGCGGAATCCCTGCTCGACATCACGATCCTGGATTGCGAAGGCGTGATCCTCGGGGTCAGCCGGGGATATCTGGACAACGCCGGAGTCGGCGCCGAACAGCTCGTCGGTTTCCGCTGTCAGGATCTCTTCGGGGAAGCGGCGGAAAAGCTCAGCGAGATGTTGGCGCCGGCCGCCATCGAGACGCCCGTGAAGCTCCCGCCGGAACGGGTCGAAGGTCCGACCGGCGAGGTCGCGTGGGTCCAGGCCACCTGCAGCCCCTGGCGCTACGACAACGGCGTCGTCGGCGGGATCATTTGCGTCCAGCACAACATCACCGCCGAGCAGCGTGCGCTTGCGAACCTGTCCCGAACCGAAGCCCTGCTCGAGGCGGTGGTCGAAGCCATACCGTCGATGCTGACCGTCCAGGAGTACGAGAGCGGCGTCTACGTGCGCGTGAACCGCGCGACGGAAGCGTTCCTGGGCGTCACGCGCGACGAGATCGTCGGGGCCGCCGACCTGCATATGTTGCGGGAGGACGTCCGCGAGCGCCACCGGGCCCGCAGCCTCGCGGCCGTCTCGGGCTGCCCGAGCCCGTCCGAGGAGGAGCAGGTCTCCAACGCGCGCGGCGAGGCTCGCACCCTGCAGGTGCGCCGTCAGATCATCGCCGACCGCGAAGGCTCCAGGCACGTCCTGACGATGGCGGAGGACACGACCGACAGAAAGTTGGCGGCCGAGGCGCTGCAGGTGGCGCTGCGGGACGCCGAGGCGGCCAACCAGGCCAAGAGCGCGTTCCTGGCCACCATGAGCCACGAGATCCGCACGCCCCTGAACGGCGTGCTCGGCATGGCCCAGGCCATGGCCCGCGACGCCCTGACCGACGATCAGCGCGGCCGGCTCGACGTGATCCGGCAATCGGGCGAAGCCCTGCTGGCGATCCTCAACGACATCCTGGACCTATCGAAGATCGAAGCCGGGCGGCTGGAGCTGGAGGAGATCGATTTCGACCTCGGCGTGATGATTTCGGGCGCCGCCTCCGGCTTCACCGCGATCGCCGAGCACAAGGGCCTGCGCCTGGTGGTGGACGCCACCGCCGCAGCCGGCGCCTACCGCGGCGACCCCAACCGCGTGCGCCAGGTGATCGCCAACCTGATCTCCAACGCCCTGAAGTTCACCGACCACGGCGAGGTGCGCGTCACCGCCGAGCGCACGGATGAAGGCCTCGCAATCTCCGTGACGGACACCGGCTCCGGGATTGTCCCCGAGGTGCTCGAGCGCCTGTTCGACAAGTTCGTGCAGGCGGACAGCTCCACCACCCGGCGGTTCGGCGGCACGGGCCTGGGCCTGGCGATCTGCCGCGAGCTCTGCGAGCTGATGGGCGGAGCCATCGTCGGGGAAAGCGCGCCTGGCCACGGCTCGTGCTTCACCCTCACCCTGCCCCTGCAGCCGGCCGTCGCCGTCGCCGGCGTCGGCGACGCGCCGCACGTGGAACCGGACATGGACCCGTCCCGTCTGCGCATCCTCGCGGCCGAGGACAATGTCGTGAACCAGCAGGTCCTCAAGACCATCTTCGAGCAGGTCGGCGTGGCGATCACCATCGTGGGCGACGGGCTTGCGGCCGTGGAGGCCTACCGGCGGCAGGACTGGGACATCGTCCTGATGGACATCCAGATGCCGATCCTCGACGGCCCCGAGGCCACCCAGGCCATCCGGTTGATCGAAGCCGAGGAGGGCCGGCGGCGCACGCCCATCGTCGCGCTGACCGCCAACGCCATGAAGCACCAGGAGGAAGCCTACCTCGCCTGCGGCATGGACCGGCTGGTCGCCAAGCCGCTGAACATCGAGGCGCTCTTCCGGGTCGTCGTCGAGCTGGCCTGCGAGACCGCCGGTGACGAAGAGGCGAGCGCCCGCTCAGCCTAGGCCGGCGACGCCGAGGGGAGCTGAACGCCCTGGGCCGCCGCGGGTTGGAGAGGCGAACCAAGGAAGACCTCGCAAGTGCAGCGGCGTTCCATCATCTGCCTGTCGGCCACGGTCCTGACGCTGGCCTGCGGGCAGGCGCGGGCCGGACCAGCTCCGGTCGAGCGGGCGGCAAAGGGGCTGGGCGTCTGCGCCCTACCGGCTCCAGATGCGCTCCAGTTGCTCGAGTTCACGCGTCCGCGCGGCGGCGTGGTCGGCAAGGCAGAGGTCCACCTCCATGGGATGCAGCGTCCCGTCGCGCGATCCTTCGGTCTGCATCTCGCAGTCGTCCTCGCTCCAGCCCTGCCACCGCTTCTGACTCGAGTTGATGGCGCGAGGCGTGGGCCGGGTGCGCCCGGTCTTCTCCATGAGCGCCTGCAGCCGCCCGACCACGGCGACGATCCGCTCGTCCCACGCCGCGCGTGAATAGCCGGCGCAAGCGTTCATGGTCTGCTGGGTCTCGCCCTCGGCCTCGCGGTCGCACTGCAGGAAGGCCGCGTGGGCGCAGGTCTCCGGGCGCGGACCCTCCAGGCAGGCGGCGATCACCGTCTTCGCCGAGGGCAGCCCGGCGTCGCCGACCCAACGCGTCGGATCGCGAGGCGGCGCGACGGGAACGGGCGGCGCCGCCGGCGGGGCCTTGGCCGGACGCTTCGCCGAGGGGGCTTTCTTCGCCGCGGAGGCGCTCTTCGCAGCCGGGGCGCTTCCGGCGACCGCCGGCGCCAGCGCCAGCGCGCCCGCACAGAAGATCACCGCGAAAAGTCTGGCCATGACGGTCGTCTCCGAAATCAGAACGGCAATGGAAGGCTCGACGACGGCGGGACTTGGACCGTCTGGCCGACGTTCCTAGAAACATTTGCAGCCCCCGACAACGCGCCGCCCGCGAGCACAAGGCCGGGGGCGTCGACGGCCGGGGCGGCGTGCTCTAGGAAACACCCATAATGAAAAGGGCCGCGGCGGCGGCCCCGACAGACCATCGGGGAGGCTGGGGGCATGTTCCATCAGTTGCTGACGCCTGTGGCGGACAACCTGCTGGCCTCCTGCCTGGTCGCCGCGGCGCCCATCGCCGTGGTGCTGGTGATGCTGGGCGTGATCCGCCGGCCGGCCTGGGAGGCGTCGCTGGCGGGCCTCGCCCTGGCGCTGACGCTGGCGATCCTCGTCTGGCGCCTGCCTGCGCCCCTGGCGTTCGAAAGCGCTGCGGCGGGCGGGGTGTTCGCCCTGTGGCCGATCCTGTGGATCGTGTTCAACGCCCTGGTCCTCTACAACATCGCCGTGGCCTCGGGCCGGTTCGACGCCTTCGCCGCCTGGGTGGTGGAGCACCTGCCCAACGACCGGCGCATCGCGCTGGTGGTGGTAGGCTTCTGCTTCGGGGCGCTGCTGGAGGGGGTCGCAGGCTTCGGCACGCCGGTGGCGATCACCAGCGCCCTGCTGATCGCGCTGGGCTTCCCGGCGCTGGAGGCGCTGGTCTTCACCCTGATCTTCAACACCGCGCCGGTGGCGTTCGGGGCGCTGGGCGCGCCCGTGACCACCCTGGGCGCGGTGACCCAGCTTCCGGCCGAGACGCTGGGGGCGATGATCGGCCGGCAGCTGCCGTTCATAGCCCTGGTGCTGCCGTTCTATGTCGTCGCGCTCTACGGCGGCCTGCGCTCGGTGCGGGCCCTGTGGCCGATCCTGCTGGTCGCCGGCGCAAGCTTCGGCGCAACCCAGTTCCTGGTCTCCAACCACCTGGACTATGCGCTGACCGACGTCCTCTCCTCGCTGGTCTCGCTCCTGGCGACGGTGGGATTCCTGCGGGTCTGGAAGCCGGCGCCGGATCCCGCCTTCGCCCTCCAGCGCCCCGCCGCGCCGGTCGCGACGCAAAGCCTGTCGAGCTGGCATGGCTGGGCGCCCTGGTTGATCGTCTCGGGCGTGGTGATCGCCTGGACAGTGCTGAAGGTGAACGCCAACGGGGCGATGAAGCTGCCCTGGCCGGGTCTCGACAAGGCGATCTTCATCACCCTCTACGGCAAGCCCTATGCGGCGGTCTGGGACTTCCAGCCGCTGGCCACCGGCACGGCGATCCTGCTGGCGGCGATCCTCACCGCCGCCGTCTGCGGGGTCGGCCCGCGCGGCTACCTCCGCGCCGTCGCCGCCACCTGGGTCCAGGTCCGGCTGGCGGCCGCCACCGTCGTGCTGATCGTCAGCCTGGCCTATGTGATGAACTATTCCGGCATGGCCTACACCCTGGGCCTGGGCGTCGCCTCGGTGGGGCCGATCTTCCCGCTGGTTTCGGCCTTCCTGGGCTGGATCGCGGTGTTCCTTTCCGGCAGCGACACCTCCGGCAACGCCCTGTTCGGCAACCTGCAGGTGGCCGCGGCGCACCAGCTCGGCCTCAACCCGGTGCTGACGGCGGCGACCAATTCGTCGGGCGGCGTCATGGGCAAGATGATCTCGCCGCAGAACATCTCGACAGGCGCGGCCACCACCGAGCTGAAGGGCCGCGAGGGCCTGGTGCTGGCGCGCACCTTCAAACACAGCATCATCCTGACCCTGTTCCTGGGGCTGATCGTGCTGGCGCAACAATACCTGTTCCCCGGGATGATCCCAGGCTGAGGCGGCCGCCCGGGTGAAGGGCGAAGCGCAGGCCGGCGGCGTCCGAAATAAAAAGTGCGATACGACCCCATGCACAGTTGGGCCGTCCTCGCCCCGCTCGCCTACGGCGTTCGCACATCCTGGCCGGTCGGCGTCAGTGGAAGGTCCGCCCGCCGTCGATGGCGAGGGTGGAGCCGGTGACGTAGGAGGACTCGGCGCTGGTGAGGAACAGGCAGCCGTTGGCGATCTCGACCGGGTCGGCCGGGCGCCGCATGGCGTAGCGGGCCACCGCCGGGGCCTCCAGCGGGCGGTCCTCGTAGCCCTCGAACACGAACTCGGTCATCGGCGTCTTCACCAGGCCCGGGCAGACCACATTGGCGCGGACCGTGGGCGCGAGCTCGGCGGCCAGGGCCTTGGTGAAGGCGATCAGCCCGCCCTTGGAGCCGGAATAGGCGGTGGAACCGCCGCCGCTGGGCAAAAGGCCGGCGCCGGAGGCGATGTTGACCACCGTGCCGCCGGCTGCGGTCAGCCAGGGCAGAGCCGCCTTGCAGATCACGAAGGGCGCGGTGAGGTTCACGGCCACCGTGCGGGTCCAGTCCGCCAGGCTGAGCTCGGCGAGCGGGCCGAGCGTGGCCAGGCCCGCCGAGTTGACCAGGCCGTCGAGGCCGCCCATCGCCGCCGCCGCGGTCTCCACCGCCGCCGCCGTCGCGGCCGGGTCGAGCAGGTCGGCGACGATCGCCACGCCCCCGCAGGCCTCGGCGGCGCGCGCGAGCCCGGCCGCGTTCACGTCCAGCAGGGCGACCTTCGCGCCCTGGGCGGCGAACAGCCTGGCGCAGGCGAGGCCGATGCCCGACGCGGCGCCGGTGATGAGCACCTTGCGCCCGGCCAGGCGCGATCCCCCCGACGTGTCGTTCATGAGGCTCCTCCCGTCTTGCCGGACATCAGGCGCACCCCCCGACGCTTTGTCCACCGGGCTGTCGATGACGCTCAGACGGGAGGGGCGGCGCCACCTCCGCGGGCCACGTCTCTTCGCCGCCCCCACGGCGGATCGAGCGCCATGTAGAGCGCGCCGGCCATGGCCGCGATGTCGAGGAAGTAGAGATAGCGGTAGTCGCAGGCGATGGAGATCACCAGGAAGCTGGCGGTGAAGGCCAGGGCCGAGGCCATCATCGCCGCCACCACCCAGTCGGCCGGGTCGCGCCGCCAGAGCGTCCCGGCCAGCACCAGGACGCAGATCGCCAGATAGGTCAGGTGCGAATAGGCCGGCGTGTCGAAGAACCAGGTGCCGTAGTTGTAGAGCTGCAGGTCCTGCGGCTCGTCCCCGGCGGCCAGCCGCAGGTCCTTCACCAGGTTGTCCGGCCCGTTGATCCCGATGTAGAGCGGCAGGCACCGGTCGACTGCCGGCGGCGCGGCCAGCCAGCGGAACACGTCCAGGCGGTGCGCCAGATAGGCGCCCGGATGATGCAGGATGATGTCGCGCCACTGGCCGATCAGCACCGCGTCCGGCAGCGTCCACATCAGGTTGGTCTCGGGCGCGCGGTCCAGGGTGTCGACCCGCTCGGCGGAATAGACCCCGGCGGCGGCGTGGCGGATCACCGCCTCGACCTTGGGGTCGGCGGCCCGCACCCGCTCCAGCGGCAGGCCCGGCGCATGCGCCACGGCGCCGATGATGTCGTACTGGGCGACGATGCGGACCCCCCGCCCGATGGCCGGGTCCGCGTCCGGGCTGGGAGGCTCCACCGCCATCCCCAGCAGCTTCATCACCGCCAGGGTGACGACCAGCCCGCCTGCGCCCCAGGCCAAGGCCCGCTTCCAGCCGTCCCGCCGGGCGGTCCAACCCAAGGCGAGGGCGGCGAAGGGGATCGCCAGCGCCCCGTTCTGGCGCACCAGCGCCCCCATCGCCAGGAACAGCATGGCCGCGACCAGCGCCGCCCACCGCAGCCGCCGGTCGTCCCACCGCTGGGCGGCGTGGGCCAGGCAGACGAAGCCCGCCACGGCGCAGTTGGCGAACATCACGTCCTTCCAGACGATCGCCTGGTAGACCATCACCTGCGGCGTCAGCACCAGGGCGGCCGCCACGGCCACCGCCAGCCAGGCGGTGCGGGGCCTGAGCGTGCGCAGGCCCATCAGCGCCCCCAGCAGCACCAGCGCGCTCACCGCCACATAGAGGCCGGTCCCAGGCACGATCGCGTCGAACGCGCCCAGCAGCCAGGCGTACATCGCCGGCCCCCAGGTCTCGCGCACATGCGCGCGGCCCTCGTGCAGCTGGGCGATCGAATCGTAGGACAGGTGCCCCGGAAGGCTGGCCGCCAGCAGGAACAAGAAGCCGGCCACGAGCACCAGCCGCAGGGCCTGGGCCGCCCGAGATGTCACGCCGGGCTGCGTCATCCATCCCCCGAAAGTCGCCGAAACGCCGGCTTGGTTAGGCGCTCAGCCTCGCCGTGAGAAGGGCAAATGCGCCTCGCTTGGCGCTGAGGGCGTTTCATGGTCAGGTCCGGCCATGACGGCCGAAACGCTTGAAATCAGGCCGGCGGGAACCTCGCCGGAGCAACTGGCCGCCTATTCCGGGCTGCTGTCGGAGGTGTTCGAGGCCTCGCCCAAGTTCACCGCCCAATCGATCGCCTGGCGCTATCGCGACAACCCGGCCGGGACGGTGGTCGGCGCCGACGCCTGGGCGGGGGAGACCCTGGCCGCCCACTACGTCACCTGTCCCCTGTGGGCGACGGTGGAGGGCGAGCGCCGGCGCGGCCTGCTCTCCATGAACACCGCCACCCACCCGGACTTCCAGGGCAAGGGCCTGTTCACCCGGCTCGCCCAGGCGACCTACGACCAGGGCCGGGCGGCCGGCTACGACTTCGTCATCGGGGTCGCCAACGCCAACTCCACCCCCGGGTTCCTGCGCAAGCTCGAGTTCCAGCACGTGGCCTCGCTGAAGGCCGGCGTCCTCACCGCTGCCCCGCGGCGGTTCGAGGACACGCCCGTGCAGTACGCCGGCGACTGGTCGGCGGAGCTGCTCGCCTGGCGCCTCGCCAACCCCGCCATCCGCTACGGCGTCGGCAGGAGCGGGTCGCTCACCGGCGTCTGGGCCCCCACCCACCTGCCCTTCGTGCGCTGCGCGGCCTTCGTCGAAAGCTCGGCCGACCCGCGTCCCGGGCGCCCGCTCGGCCCGGCCCTGTTCATCGGTCTGGAGCCGCGCCTGGACTTCGGCCGGCTGGGTTTCATGTCCCTGCCCGAACGTTTCCGGGCCTCGCCGCTCAACGTCATCTGGCGCGCGCTCGGCGACGTCGCGCCGGCGCAGCTCGACCCCGGCCGGGTGGCCCTCAACTTCCTCGACTTCGACCCCTATTGAGATGGCCGTCGTCTACGTCCTGGCGCACTTCGACGACGAGTACGGCGCCTGGCCGATGATCCGCCGCGGCGTGGACCAGGGCCTCGACCAGCGCTTCCTCTATCTCGCCGACTATCCCGACCCGCAGGCGGCCGCGACCCGCTGGGCCGAAGCCCGCGCCGCGCTGACCGCCCTCGGCGTCGCTCCCGACCGGGCCCAGCATGTGGGCCAGGGCCTGGGCGCCCTCGACGGGGCGGTGCACCAGTCGCTGGAGCCCGCCGCCGAGGCCCTGCGCGCCGCCCTGCGCGCCATCGGCGCCGTGGAGCGCCTGGTGGTCCCGGCCTGGGAGGGCGGCCACGCCGACCACGACGCCACGGCCTTCCTGGCCGCCCATCTCGCCCCGGAGTTCGGCGACCCGCCCGTCGACCAGTTCAGCCTCTACCAGGGCCGCGGCCTGCCGTGGCGGCTGTTCCGCGCCTGCGCGCCGATCCCCGAGAACGGCCCCGTGACCCGCATCGGCCTCTCCGCCGCCGAGTGGATCCGCTACGCCGCGGCCGTGCGGTTCTATCCCTCCCAATGGAAGAGCTGGCTCGGCCTGTGGCCCGGCATGCTGGCGACCTTCGCCCTGGGCGGCTTCACGCATCAGCGCCTGGATCCGGCCCGCGTCGGCGAGCGGCCCCACCCCGGCCCGCTGCTCTACGAACGGATGTTCAGGACCCCGTACGCCGAGGTCCGGGCCGCCCTGGACGCGGCGGCGCCTCGGCTGCGCCGTCCGGCGGCGTGAGCGCGCGCGCCCGCTTGCCGCGGGCGATCTCGGTCGCCAGCGCATCCAGCCGGTGCGCCCAGAAGCCGCGGAACTGTTCGAGCCAGGCGTCCACATGGGCGAGCGGCGCCGCCTCGATCGCATAGAGCCGCCGCGTCCCCTCCGCCCGCACGCTGGCGAACCCGCTCTCGCGCAACACCTTCAGGTGCTGCGAGACCGCCGGCTGGCTGAGCCCGAACTCGCCCTGCATCGCGGCCGCCACCTCGCCCGCGCTCCGCTCGCCCCCCGCCAGCAGCTCCAGGATACGCCGCCGCACAGGATCGCCCAGGACGTCGAAGGCGTGCATCGCGCCTAGCCTGCGCCCGTGTAGAAGGCCGCGGTCTTCGACGCGGCGGCCGCCGCCGCGCCTGGCTCCTCGCCCCCCGCCACGTCGGCGGCGCGCCAGCCGTCGGTGCTGCCGCGGATGAAGGCCTTGCCGTTCTCCGACGCCGCCCAGGCCTCCGCGGCCTCGTGGTCGACCGCCGCCCCGCTCGCCAGGTGCTGCGCCAGGCCGACCAGTCCGAGGTCCCAGCCCACGCCCGTCGCGCCCGGCCCGAACTCGTCCCAATGGCCATCCACCGGCAGCACGTGCTCCAGTTCCAGCTTCACGCCGCCCCGCGCGTCCGGCGCCAGGCTCACGCTCACCCAGCTCATCTGGGCGCCGCACTCCCAGGTGAGCGCCAGCCGCCGCGGCGGCGCGCACTCGGTGATCGTCCCGCCGGCGTTGCCTTTGATCTGGTAGCGCCCGCCCTGCTTCAGCTCGCCGCTAACCGGCGCGAACCAGCGCGGGATCCGTTCGGCGTTGGTCAAAGCATCCCAGACGTCCTCGATCGTCGAGTCGTAGGACCGATCGGCGATCACCGCCTTCACCGGACGGCCGTCGCGATGCAGGGTCTTCACCGTCCGGGTCACCGCCCCCACGTAACGGGCTACGTCGATGTCCATGGTCGCCTCCGCTTCGATCAGGATTACCTTATATAAGGTAAAACTTAAATAGTCCACCGGCCTGCGGCGGTTGCCGCCGCCGGCCCGGCGAAGCTACAAGGCCGCCATGAGCTTCCAGACCCTGTTCGAGCCCCTGACCTTCGCCCACGGCCCGGCCATGAAGAACCGCTTCATGCTGGCCCCGCTCACCAACCTGCAGAGCCATGCCGATGGGCGGTTGTCGGACGACGAGTTCCGCTGGCTGACCATGCGCGCCCAGGGCGGCTTTGGCCTGACCATGACCTGCGCCGCCCACGTCCAGGCGGTGGGCCAGGGCTTCCCGGGCCAGCTCGGAAACTTCTCCGACGACCACATGGAAGGGCTCACCCGCCTGGCCGCCGCCATCAAGGCGCAGGGCAGCGTCGCCGCGGTCCAGCTGCACCACGCCGGCGCCCGCTCGCCGAAGGAGCTGGTGGGCCAGCCGGTGGCGCCCTCCGAGGACGCCGAGAGCGGCGCCCGGGCGATGACCACCGCCGAGGTGGAGGCGCTCTGCGAAGCCTTCGTCGCCGGCGCGCTGCGCGCTGAGACGGCCGGCTTCGAGGGGGTGGAGATCCACGGAGCCCACGGCTACGTCCTGGCCCAGTTCCTGTCGGCCGAGACCAACCGGCGCGACGACCGCTACGGCGGTTCGCTGGAGAACCGCGCCCGGCTGCTGAACGACGTCATCGCCGGGATCCGCGCCCGCTGCGGCGCAGACTTCCAGTTGGGTCTGCGCCTGTCGCCGGAGCGCTACGGCCTGCGACTGGCCGAAATGCGCGACCTCGCCGCCGAGCTGCTGTCCGCCGCCCGCATCGACTACCTCGACATGTCGCTGTGGAACGTCGCCAAGGAGCCCGTCGAGGCGGAGTTCCAGGGCCGCAGCCTGATGTCCTATTTCACCGACCTGCCCCGCGGCCCGGTGCGCCTGGGCGTCGCCGGCAAGATCATGACCCCCGCCCAGGCCGCCGCCGCCCTCGACGCCGGCGCCGACTGCGTGCTGATCGGCCGCGCGGCCATCCTGCACCACGACTTCCCCGAGCTCGCCCGCCGGGATCCCGGCTTCACGCCCATAGGCCTGCCGGTCAGCCCCGCCTATCTGCGCGGCCAAGGGCTCGGCGACGCCTTCGTCAGCTACATGGGCTCATGGCCGGGGTTCGTCGACGCGGCGTGACCGCGTTCAGGCGATCGCGAAGAAGCCGTCCTCGCCGGAAATCCTGACCTTGCAGGGCCGGCCGGCGTCCAGGATCTGGCGCGCCCGCTTGTTGGCGAACGCCTTGGCGACTTCCTTGTCGATCGAGTGGCCGAAGTGGTCGCCGTCGTATTCGACAGCCCAACCACCATCGTGCCGTATGACGGAAAGAACCGCCCTGTCTGGGATCATGCGCATCCGCAACAGTAGCACGCCTGCCCCCGTTTGGAAGTTTTTTCAGTTCTTCCTTGCAGATAGCATCCATATCGCCCATTATTGCTAGATCAAATCTCGTTTTGGCTCGCCTGTCATCCAAGCTGACGTAGACTATCTCAGCCCCGGAACCGCCCCGACCCGCTCCGAAAATTTGATCTCACTGTCCGTTCTGGGCGTGAGACCTCATGTCCGGAAAGGGACAATTCATGCAAACCGGCACTGTTAAGTGGTTCAACGGCCAAAAGGGCTTTGGTTTCATTCAGCCTGAAAACGGCGGCACGGACGTGTTCGTGCACATCTCGGCCGTGGAACGGGCGGGCATGTCCTCGCTCAACGAAGGCCAGAAGATCAGCTTCGAAGTCGAAACCGACCAGCGCAACGGCAAGCTCTCCGCCGGCCAGCTGCAGGCCGTCTGACGAACTGCGCCGAGCGGATCGGCGGGCTTCGGCCCGTCGATCCCGCTCTGCAAGGCGACCGGAGCCTCGTCCCATGACCCCCGAACAGCAGCATCGCTGCACGGTTCAGACCAAGGCCGACGGGGCGCCGTATCTCGCCTTCGAGCCGTCCACCGGCGCGCCTTCATCCTACAGCAGCTCGCTCTTCACCCTCGACCTGCGCCCCGGCGCCAGCGTCGAGGAGGCGCGCGGGCTCGCAGACCGCATCAACGCACTGCTCTGGGGCGTCTCGACCACCGTATTTTGACCCCCGACTTTTGACCCCGCCGCCGGCCAAGCCGGCGCGGCGCCCCGCCGTCAGGCGGTTCCATCTTCCCCAATTCGCGCGCCCAACGGCCGCATAGCCCGCCCTCGCGGCGGCGCAATCGAGATTCCATGACTCCCCATACGATCACCGCCACGCGCGTCCTGCGCGACGTCCTTTCCCGCAACCCGAAAGCCAGCCTTCACGAGATCCGCAACGCCCATCCGGTCTTCCGGGCCATGTCGCCGGACCACCTGGGCCTGCGGCTGACCCGCGCCCTCGAGGACGCGGCCGACGCCCGCGCCAAATGAGACCCGCCACCCGTCGTCCGGGGAGGTGCGCTAACGGATCGGCCGCCCCCGGGTCTCCGGAACCGTCAGCGCCCCCACGACCGTGGTGAGGACGCAGAAGCCCACCGTATACCAGAGCCCGGCGTAGACGTTCCCGTTCGTCGCCACGATGGCGAAGGCCGTGGCCGGCAGCAGGCCGCCCACCCAGCCCGAGCCCAGGTGGTAGGGCAGCGACACCGAGGTGTAGCGGATCCGCGCCGGGAACAGCTCCACCAGGAAGGCCGCCGCCGGCGCATAGACCATCGCCGCCAGCGTCACGAAGAACACCACGATGGCGATCACCAGCGGCGCGTTCACCGCCGCCGGGTCGGCCGTCTCCGGATAGCCCACCGCCGCCAGGGCGCCGGCCGCCTCGGCCCGGAAGGCGGCCACCTGCGCCGCCCGCTGTTCCTCGGTGAGGCCCTGGGGGTCGGGCGCCGGCACGATCCGCGCGCCGACGTGGATCTCCGCGCCCTGCCCCGCCGGCAGGGGCGCGCTGCGGTAGCTCACCCCGGCCCTGGACAGGAACGACTTGGCCACGTCGCAGGCGCTGGCCTCGAACTTCCGGCCGCCCGCGGGGTCGAACTGCACCGAACAGGCGGCCCGGTCGGCATAGACCACCACCGGCGCGTCGCGCTGGGCCTGCGCCAGGGCCGGATTGGCCGCCCAGGTGAGCAGGTGGTAGGCCGGGAACACCGTCGCCGCCATGATCGCGCAGCCGCCCAGAAGGAAGATCTTGCGGCCGACCCGGTCGCTCAGCCAGCCGAACAGCAGGTAGGTCGGCGCGGCGATAGTGAGCGCGATCACCATCAGCACACTGGTCTGCAGGTCCCCCACCTTCAGCACCCGTTGCAGGAAGAACATCGCGTAGAACTGCGCCGTGTACCAGACGGTGGTGCCGCCGCAGACCACGCCGAACAGGGCGATCAGCACCAGCTTCAGGTTCGCCCAGCGCCCGAACGCCTCCGAAAAGGGCGCCTTCGAGGTCGCCCCCTCGGCCTTCATCTGCTGGAACACCGGGCTCTCGCCCAGCTTCATACGGATCCACAGCGACACGCCCAGCAGCCCCGCCGAGACCAGGAACGGCAGCCGCCAGCCCCACGCGGCGAAGGCCGCCTCGCTCAAGGCCAGCCGGAAGCCGATCACCACCAGCAGCGAGCAGATCAGCCCGAGGGTGGCCATGGCGTTGATCCAGCTGGTGTTGAACGCCCGCCGGTGGGCCGGCGCGTGCTCGGCCACATAGATCGCCGCCCCGCCGTACTCCCCGCCGATCGCCAGCCCCTGCAGCAGGCGCAGCGCCACCAGCAGCACCGGCGCCGCCACGCCCAGGGTCTCGAACCCGGGCAGCAGGCCTACCAGGAACGTGGACAGCCCCATCACCGTCATGGTCACCAGGAAGGTGTTCTTGCGCCCGACCACGTCGCCGATCCGGCCGAACACCAGCGCCCCGAACGGCCGCGCCACGAACCCGGCCCCGAAGGCCACCAGGGCGAAGGTGAAGGCGCTGGCCTCGTCGACGCCGGCGAAGAAGTGCCGGGCGATCTGCGTCGCCAGCGCGCCGTAGAGGAAGAAGTCGTACCACTCGAACAGCGTGCCCAGGGAAGCGCCCGCGATCACCAGCTTCGGATTGTTCAGCGGCTTCGCCGGCGCGCCGGCGACCACGTCATCGACCATCATTCCCCCCGACGGCTGTAGCGCCCACTATGCCCCACGCCGGCCCCCCGCCAAGGGAATGCTTCAAGAAATCAACCCCCTCTCCCCGGTCTGAACAATTCCCGGGGGGCGAGGGGTCGGAGAGGCGGGCGCCGAAGGTTTCCGCACCCGGCCGGCCTGGCTTGGCCGCCCTCTTCCACCCCTTGCCATCGGCCGCCGACGCAAGGCTCACTAGGCGCAAGCTTCACGGGATCCGCCGATGCGCCGCCTGCTCGCGTTCGTCGCCCTCCTGCTGTTCGCGGCCCTGCCCGCGGCGGCCCAGCCGATCCAGGTCAAGGTGGTGGTGCTGGCCGCCTTCGAGGTGGGCGAGGACCAAGGCGACGACCCCGGTGAGCTGCAGTTCTGGGTCGAGCGCTATCCCCTGCCGCACAGCCTCAAGGTGCCCGGCGTCGACCATCCGGTGCGTTATTCCGACGACGGTGTGGTGGGCGTGGTCACCGGCATGCGAGCGCGGGCGCGCGAGAGCGTGGCGGCGCTGATCCTCAGCCCGCAGTTCGACCTCTCCAAGGCCTACTGGATCGTGGCCGGCATCGCCGGCGTCGACCCGCGCACCGCCTCCATCGGCAGCGCCGCCTGGGCCCGCTGGGTGGTGGACGCGGACCCGGCGTACGAGATGGACGACCGGGACATCCCCGCCGACTGGCCCTGGGGCCTCTATTCGCCGGGCGCCGACCGGCCGCGGGTGAAGGGCTCGGGCGAGGGCTCCTCGGGCATGGTCTGGAAGCTCGACCCAGGGCTGGTGAACTGGGCCTACGACCTCACCCGCGACGTGGCGCTGCCGGACGGGCCGCAGCTGGAGGCGGCCCGGGCCGGCTATCCCGAGGAGCCGGCCGCCTTGAAGCCCCCGGGGGTCCTGATGGGCGACGTGCTGGGCACGGCGCGCTTCTGGCACGGCGAGCGGCGCACCCAATGGGCGCGCGACTGGGTGCGGATGTGGACCCAGGGCGCGGGCGTCTTCGTGATGACCGACTGTGAGGACCAGGGCACGATGGACGTGCTGAGCCTCCATGGCCGCGAGGGGCGCGTCGACGTGGGCCGCGTACTGGTGCTGCGGACCGCCAGCAACTATTCGCGCCAGCCGCGCGGGGCCTCGCCGGTCCTCAAGTTCACCGAGGGCGGCGCCGTCGCCGGTTTCGAGGCGGCCTGGCGCGTCGCCTCGCCCGTGGTGAAGGCGCTGGTCGAGGGTTGGCCCACCTACGCCGACGCCCCGCCAGGACGCCAGGGACCTTGAGCGTGCTCGACCGCTTCTTCCAGCTCAGCGCGCGCGGGACCAACGCGCGCACCGAGGTGCTGGCCGGGACCACCACCTTCCTGACCATGGCCTACATCGTCCTGGTCAACCCCTCGATCCTGAGCCAGGCGGGCATGCCGGCGGCGGGGGTTGCGGCCGCCACCTGCCTGGCGGCGGGGGTCGGCTGCATCCTGATGGGGCTGCTGGCCAACTACCCCATCGCGCTGGCGCCCGGCATGGGGCTGAACGCCTACTTCGCTTTCACCGTGGTGAAGGGGATGGGTGTGCCCTGGCAGACCGCGCTGGGGCTGGTGTTCATCTCCGGCGTCCTGTTCCTGCTGCTGACCTTCGCGGGCGTGCGCCAGCTGATCGTCAACGCCATCCCGCGCGCGCTGTTCTCGGCCATCGCGGCGGGCATCGGCCTGTTCATCGCCTTCATCGGCCTGCGGGGCGCAGGGCTGGTGGCGGACAATCCGGCGACCCTGGTGGGCCTCGGCGACCTGCACAGCCCCACGGCGCTGCTGGCCCTGCTGGGGCTGGCGGTGATCGCCACGCTCGAGGTGCTGAAAGTGCGCGGCGGCATCCTGATCGGGATCGTCGTCACCGCGGTCGCCGGCTGGGTCCTGCACCTGGCGACCTGGGCGCCGCAGCCCTACAGCGTCGAGGAGATGACCTCCACGGCCTTCCAGCTCGACATCCCGGCCGCGCTGGGGATCGGCGGCAAGGGCTTCGGCCTGGCGCTGGTGGAGATCCTGTTCGTCTTCCTGTTCGTCGACCTGTTCGACAACGTCGGCACCCTGGTGGCGGTGAGCAAGAAGGCGGGGCTGGTCGCACCCGACGGATCGATCCCGCGGCTCAACCGCATTCTGGTCTCCGACGCCACGGCGACGGTGGTGGGCTCGCTCGCCGGCACCAGCACGGTGGTCAGCTACATCGAGAGCGCCGCGGGGGTCTCGGCGGGGGGGCGTACAGGCCTCACCGCTGTGGTCACCGGCCTGTTGTTCCTGGCCACCCTGTTCGTCGCGCCCTGGGCGCAGGTGGTCCCGGCGGCGGCGACCGCCCCGGCGCTGATCCTGGTGGGGGCGATGATGATGGCGCCCCTGGCCGAGATCGCCTGGGACGATCCGGCGACCGCGATTCCGGCGTTCCTGACCCTGGTCGCCATTCCCCTGACCTTCTCGATCGCCAACGGCCTGGCCTTCGGGGTGATCGCCTTTGTGCTGCTCAGGGGCGTCACCGGCCGGCTCGGACGCGGCGACTGGCTGCTGGTGGTCCTGGCGGCGCTGTTCGTGGCCCGCTTCGTCTATATGGCGACGGCCTGAGCCCCGGAGGGCGACAGCCGCTTCAGAGCGTGACAGCGTCAAGTGGACACCGGTTGAAGCGCCCGTCACGCTCCAAATATTTGAAGATAGACCCTTACCGTTTCAGATGAATCCATCTGAAACGGTAAGGGTCTAGGCGCTGGCGGCGCGCCGCGCCACGGGGGCGTCCTGTTCCAGCACCGCGTTCATGGCGCGGATCAGCACCTCGAGCTCGAGCGGCTTGGGCACCACGTCGTCCATGCCGGCGTCGATGTAGTCGGCCCGCTGGTGGCTGAGCGCATTGGCCGTGAGGGCGATGATCGGGATGCGCCGCCGGCCCTCCGCCCGTTCCCGCTCGCGGATCAGGCGGCTGGCCGTCGGCCCGTCCATGACCGGCATCTGCACGTCCATGAGGATGAGGTCGAAGGCCTCCCGCGCCCAGGCCTCCACGGCGAGCGCGCCGTTCTCCACGATCACCACCTCGATTCCGAACTGGCTCATGAGCGTCTGCAGGACCAGCCGGTTGACGGCGTTGTCCTCGGCGGCCAGCACGCGCAGCGCGACCACGCTGGACATGGCGGTTTCCGCCGCTGGAGCGTGGCGGCCACGGGCCGCGCTCACCCGTAGCAGCGGCACGGTCAGGGTCAGCTTCGATCCGCGGCCCAGCTCGCTGGACGCAACCACGGTCCCGCCCATCCGCTCCACCAGCTCGCGGCAGATCGCCAGGCCCAGGCCCGTGCCGCCGTAGCGGCGCGTGGTGGAGGCGTCGGCCTGGACGAACTTGCCGAACAGCTTGCCCACCACCTCCGGGGGCATGCCGATGCCGGTGTCCTCCACCGTCAGGCGCAGGCCGTCGCCCACCCGTTGCGCGGTGATCCGCGCGCCGCCTGTCTCGGTGAACTTCAGGGCGTTGGACACCAGGTTGGCGAGCACCTGGCGCAGCCGGGCGGGGTCGCCGCGATAGACGCCGCCCGCGTCGCCGATGTCGGCCTCCAGGCTCAGGCCCTTCTGCTCCGCCACGGCGATGAAGGTGGCGTGGACCCCGGCGAGCACCTCCCCGAGGTCGAAATCGATCGCCTCCAGCTCGAACTTGCCCGCCTCGATCTTCGAGAGATCGAGCACGTCGTTGAGGATGCCGAGCAGGGCCTCCCCGGACTGGCGGATCACGTCCAACCGCGCCCGCTGTCCATCCGACAGCGGCTCGCGGACCATGGCCTGGGCCATGCCCAGCACGCCGTTCAACGGGGTGCGGATCTCGTGGCTGATGTTGGCCAGGAACTGGCTCTTGGCGTTGTTGGCGGCCTCCGCCTCGGTCACGGCGGCCTTGAGGGCTTCGGCGGCGCGGTGGCGCTCGGAAATGTCCTCGGCGATGGTCAGGAGGCGCTTGGAGTTGACGGCGTCCTCGAACACCACGCGCTTGACCTGCAGGTGCTTGACGCCGTCCGGCGTGGGGATCCGCTCCTCGGTGACGTAGGCGCCGTCCGAGCGCTCGGCGGCGCGGACGTGTTGGTCGATCGTGGCGATCGTTGCGGGGTCGAAGAGGTGGCGGACATCGTGCCCGATGATCGCTTCCGGCGGCAGGCCCAGGTGCTGCGCCACGGTGGGGTTGGCCAGGAGGTATTTGCGGCTCTCCAGGTCCTGGACCATCACCGAGCCCGGGAAGTTCTGAATGACCGCGTTGAGCAGGACCTCGCTGCGCTTCTGTTCGAGCTGCGCGTTGTGTTGCGCGGTGATGTCGGCGCTGATGCACATCACGCCGGCCAATTCCCCGTCGTCGTCGCGCCACGGGGTGGTGAGCACCTGGATCCAGCGAACGTCGCCGTCCGGCATCGGCAGGCGCTCGACGGCGACGTTGCTGAGCGCGCCGTCGCGGATCCGCGCCCAGGCCGCGTCCACCGCCTCCTGAACCCCCGGGAAGATCTCGTCGACCAGCCGTCCGTTCATCTGCTCGGTGGTCATGCCCCTGTTGGCCGCGGACACCGGGCTGACGGCCACGACCCGGCCTTCAGGGTCGAGCACGGTGATGTCGATGGGGGCTTCCGCGACAAAGATCTTGATGGCGGCGACCCGTGAGATCGCCGGTTCGGCGGCGGGCCGGCCGGCCATGTATTCATCCTCCGCTGGCGCAGCTTCGGCGCTCTACTGCAAGGTGTACAGGGATGAAGTAAACAGACCCCTTCCGGGACGGACGCCGTATTGCCGCACGCCGCGGCGCCGGACCGTGTGTGATTCGCGGCTTGGCAGATGCGCTAACGGGCCCTATAAATAACTATCCGGTCAGTTATTAGAGGCTATCCCGTGCTGCCGAAGGGCGCTCCGAAGTTCCGCCGCCGCAAGGCCGACCGGCCGGTCGAGATCGTCGCGGCCGCGCTGCAGGTGTTCTCCGAAAAGGGGTTCGCCGCCGCGCGGCTGGAGGAGATCGCGGCCCGCGCCGGCGTCTCGAAGGGCGCGATCTACCTCTACTTCGCCACCAAGGAGGACATCTTCCGCGCCGTGGTCGAGCAGGCCATCGCGCCCAACATCGACCAGGTGAAGGCGGCGCTGGCGTCGCATCCGGGCCCCTTCCCCGACATCGTGCGGGCGCTCGCCCAGCGCTTCACCACCCTGATCGCCGGCTCGCCGGTCGGCGGCGTCGCCAAGATGGTGATCGGAGAGGCGCGCAACTTCCCGGAGCTGGCGCGCATCTGGCACGACCGCCTGGTCTCCCAGGCGATCGGCGCCCTCACCGGGATGGTCACCGCCGCCCAGGCCCGCGGCGAGGTCCGGGCCGGCGATCCGCGCGCCTACGCGCTGCAGATCGTGGCGCCCCTGATGATGGGGGTGATCTGGCGCGAGACCTTCACCCCCGTGGGGGCGCCCGGCTTCGACCTCGACGCGCTCGCCGCCCAGCATGTCGAGACCCTGTTGCACGGGCTCATGGTCCCGGAGGCCCAATGACTCCGCAACGCATCCTGATCGGCGGTCTGGTGCTGACCGCCGCGGCCCTGGTCGCCGCCCTCTACCTCGTCCCGCGCCTGGGCAGGACGCCGGTCCTCTCCGGCTATGTGGAGGGCGAGCCGATCTACATGGCCGCGCCGGTCTCCGGCACGGTGACGCAGATGGCCGTCGCGCGCGGCGACCGGGTGGCCGCCGGCCAGCGCCTGTTCGTCGTCGACCCGCGCCAGCTCGCCGCCCAGCGCGACCAGCAGGCGGCGCAGGTGTCCGCCGCCGAGGCCCAGGCGCTGGACGCCCGCAAGGGCCAGCGGCCGGTGGAGCTGGCGGTCTACGAGGCCAATGTCGCCGCCGCCGAGGCCCGCGCCCGCGACGCCGACGCCGTGCTGCGCCGCACCGAGCCGCTGGTGCGCAAGGGCGTCTACGCCCCCGCCCGGCTGGACGACGTGCGCGCCGAGGCCCAGGCCGCCCGCGCCCAGGTCACCGCGGCGCGCCGGCAGCGCGACGCGGCGGCCCTGGGATCGCGCGACGACCAGATCCGCGCCGCCGATTCCCGCGTCCGCCAGGCCGAGGCGGCGCTGGCCGAGGCGCAGGCGCGGCTGGGCGACTCCGCGCCCGTGGCCAGCGTTGCCGGCCGGATCGAGGACGTCTTCTTCCAGCCCGGCGAATGGGCGGCGGCGAACCAGCCGGTGCTGGCTCTGCTGCCGGACGCCAAGGTCAGGCTGCGGTTCTTCGCCCCCGAGGGCTCGGTCTCCGCCTATCGCCCCGGCGGCATGGTCCGGTTCTCGTGCGACGGCTGCGCCGCCGGCCTGACGGCGAGGATCACCTATGTGAGCCCGCGCCCGGAATTCACCCCGCCGGTGATCTATTCGCGCGAGGCCCGCGACCGGCTGGTCTACCTCGTGGAGGCCCGGCCCAGCGTGCTGCTCAACCCGGGCCAGCCGGTGGACGTGGTTCCCCTCGGGGGCGGCAAGTGACCCTGGCCATCGACGTGGCCGGCCTCGACAAGAGCTTCGGGGACAAGCACGTCGTCCAGGACCTCTCCATCCAGGTGGAGACGGGCCGCATCTGCGGCTTCCTGGGGCCGAACGGGTCGGGCAAGACCACGACGCTGCGGATGCTCTGCGGCCTGCTGACGCCGGACGCGGGGTCGGGGACGTGCCTGGGCTTCGACATCATCCGCCAGGCCGGCGAGATCAAGCGGCGCACCGGCTACATGACCCAGAAGTTCTCGCTCTACGAGGACCTGACCCTGGCCGAGAACCTGCAGTTCATGGCCCGCGTCCACGGCCTCGACCGGCGCGAGGCGCGGGTGGACGAGACGCTCGCGCGGCTCGGCCTGTCCGAACGGCGCGGCCAGCTGGCCGGCACGCTCTCGGGGGGCTGGAAGCAGCGGCTGGCGCTGGCCGCCGCCACCCTGCACGAGCCCAGCCTGCTGCTGCTGGACGAGCCCACCGCAGGCGTCGACCCCAAGGCGCGGCGGACCTTCTGGGACGAGATCCACGCGCTGTCCGCCCAGGGCCTGACCGTGCTGGTCTCCACCCACTACATGGACGAGGCTGAGCGCTGCCACGAGATCGCCTACATCAGCTACGGCAAGCTGATGGCGCGCGGCACGGCGGACGAGGTGATCGCAAGGTCGCATCTGGTCACCTTCCATGGCGAGGGCCCGGGGATCGACCGGCTGGCCGGCGAGATCGGCCAGCGGCCCGGCGTGCTCACCGCCGCCCCGTTCGGCGCGGCCCTGCACGTGAGCGGCGACGACCGCGCGGCGCTGGAAGCCGCCATCGCCCCCTGGAAGCGCGAGCCGTACCGCTGGACCGAGGTGGAGCCGACGCTGGAGGACGTGTTCATCCAGCTGATGACCGGCGCGGAGGACAACTTCCGATGAACGGCTTTTCCGCGACCCGGGTGCTGGCGGTGCTGATCAAGGAGTTCAAGCAGCTCAGCCGCGACCGGCTGACCTACGCCATGATCCTGGCCATGCCGGTGGTGCAGCTGCTGCTGTTCGGCTACGCCATCAACTCCGAGCCACGCCACCTGCCCACCGCCCTACTGGTCCAGGAGGACACGGTGTTCGCCCGTTCGATCACCGCGGCGCTGAAGAACAGCGCCTATTTCGACCTCACCGTCCAGGCCCGCACCCCCGCCGAACTCGACGCCATGCTGCGGCGGGGCGAGGTGCAGTTCGCCGTCACCATCCCCGGCGACTTCACCCGCCGGGTGGCCAGGGGCGACAAGCCGCAGATCCTGGTGGAGGCCGACGCCTCCGACCCGGCGGCCACCGGCGGCGCGGGCGCGGCGTTGGCGGCCCTGCCGCAACAGGCGCTGGCGCACGACCTGAAGGGCGTGCTGGGGCCCAGGGCCCAGGCGGTCCCGCCCTTCGAGGTGGTGATCCACAATCGCTACAATCCCGAGGCCGTCACCGCCTTCAACATCGTGCCGGGCCTCCTGGGCGTGGTCCTCTCCATGACGCTGGTGATGATGACCTCGCTCAGCGTCACCCGCGAGACCGAGCGGGGCACCATGGAGAGCCTGCTGGCCACCCCGGTGGAGCCGTTGGAAGTGATGGCCGGCAAGCTGGCGCCCTATGTGGTCGTCGGACTGATCCAGGCGAGCCTGATCCTCCTGATGGCCAAGCTGCTGTTCGGGGTGCCGATGCAGGGCGGCTGGGGCGGCCTGGCGATCGGCGTGGCCCTGTTCATCGTGGGCTCGCTGGCGCTGGGCTTCCTGATCTCGACGGTGGCCCGCTCGCAGCTGCAGGCCATGCAGATGAGCGTCTTCTACATCCTGCCCTCGATCCTGCTGTCGGGGTTCATGTTCCCGTTCCGCGGCATGCCGGTGTGGGCCCAGGCGCTGGGCGAGGTGATCCCGGTCACCCACTTCCTGCGCGTGGTCCGCGGCGCGCTCCTGAAGGGCCAGGGCCTGGGCGACATGTGGCGCGAGCTGGTGGCGCTGCTGGCCTTCGTCTGCGTGGTGGCGGCGCTGGCGATGGCGCGGTACCGCCGGACGCTGGACTGACCCGCCGCAGAGGGGCGTAACCTTCCGCGTCGGCGGCCATCGCGGCTGGAGCGCCCATGGCGGGTGGGGCGACCGAGGCTGGCGGGGCCACGGGCGTCATTGCGTTGACGTCATCGCCTGGCCGCGGGGCGCTTCGCGCCAGTTCATCGGCGTGTCGGGACGCGGACCTTCCAGAGGTCTCGAGCGTGCGGACCTTGCCCCTCCCCATCAGCCGAAGCGGCCTCGCCGAACCTCTTCATTGAGATCGCGGGCTCTGTGGCCGCCGCCCAGGCGTTCCGCCGCGCAGCGGGTCGGCGCCGTATCAGGCTGGGCCCGGGTCGCCGAGGCCGAGGCCCAGGTCAGGAAGGGCAGCCCGGAAGTCATCCAGAGCATGTCCCGGTCGCGAAGATGACGTTGCATGACAATCTCCCTTATGGCCGGGATATTGTCCCGCCACGCCTGAACGGCCTGTGGCGCCGGTCACTCATCGGCGGTTCATCGCCGACACCCCTGCGCCGCGCCGGCGAAACCGCCGGCGGCGGGCTCAGGCGGCGACGCCGCGCCAGCGGAAGGCGTCCAGCGAGCGGACCTGCATGGGCGGGTGGCGTTCGTCCTTGAGCGAGATCAGCCCGTCCGACAGGGCGGTCACCTGGAAGATCGGCATGCCGCCGGCGTCGGCCGAGACCAGGTCGCCGACCTTCACGGAGCTTGCGGCGGGCTCGAGCAGAGCCCAATCGATGACGCGGAAACGGGCCATGGCGGTCACCTCGTGCTGGGTCCCCTCCCGGGGGATCGCGAGCCAGTCTGCGGCGCCGGCCCTGAGGCGAATCTGACCTGAAGCTCACATGCCGTTCAGATGGTGTTCGGTCGCGCGGCGAAAGATCGCAATCTGCGCGAGCATGGCGGACGGACCGCGCGCGCCGCCGCCGGGCCGCAGCCGCCCTACAGCGGGACCTTGAAGTTGTACCGCACCTGCTCCACGCACAGCTCGCCGATATCCACGCGCTTGTCGACGCCCGGCCAGAACGACGTGACCGCCATGTGCCGGTCGATCATGTCCATCTTGCCTCTGTCGAGCGGGGTGGTCGGCAGCACGTTGCTCGTCGCCACGACCGGGCATCCCGACGCGTCGGCGATCGCCTTGCCGAACGGCAGGCTGCCGCCGACCAGGCATCCGGCCATCCAGACGACGCAGTCGTTGCTGACGTGGCCTCGCAGCTTGGCGAAGACCACCGCCGCATTGTCCAGGCCCACCACCATCGACTCCCGCCGCTTGCCGGCGACGAAGGCCACCGGCTTGGTCCTGAAATCTCCGTGACACGCGACGATGACGTGGTTCGCGCCCGCAGGCACGTCCTTGAGCAGATCACGCTCGTCGTTGGAATCCGATGGAAATATCTTTGTCGTCTCCATCTTATAGATGTTTGCGTCTGGCGCGTTGATTACGAATGTCTTTCCGGTCAGATCGACCATGGTATGGTCTTCCGGCCTCATAGCATTACGTTGCGTAATCTCCACCTGCATCTGTACGTCTTTGTAGGGCTTGAACGGATCCGAATTATTCTGATCCCGCAAGTAAACGTATGCGCTTCCTGTATTTTTTCCCAGCATCCGTATCGTGGCGGTCTTGGGATTGGCGCCCCGTACGAGCTCAACTTTCCCTATGACGTCAAAATTGTTTGTCTGCGCGATGAGATTTTTGGGAAGTTCTACGTCATCGACCACGTCGAGATCGAAAAAGGCCCATTGGCGCGCCTTCAACTTCCAGAACCAGCCACTCGCCAGGGTGAGCTTATTCCCCGCTCCCAGCGGGGTCTTCTCGACAAACTTCAGGCCCATAGGCGGTCGCTCCGAAAATCCCCAAGGTCTGCGGCAGGATAGACCGCCGTTCGGCAAACGCCACGGCGAAGACCGGCCGCCGCTCGCGGCGCGGGCGATTTTCGCGCAGGCGCGCACGCAGCGGACGCCATCGCTTGCCCGGCCCCGATTCTGACCCCACCTTAGGTCCATGAGCGACCGCCCGACCGGCGCGGCGCCGGCCCGCCTCACGGCGGTGCTGGGGCCCACCAACACAGGCAAGACGCACCTGGCGGTCGAACGCATGCTCGGCCACGCTTCCGGCATGATCGGCCTGCCGCTGCGCCTGCTGGCCCGCGAGATCTACGACCGTATCGTCAAGGCCCGGGGCGCGCGGGCGGTGGCGCTGATCACCGGCGAGGAGAAGATCGTCCCGCCCAGGCCGCACTATTACGTCTGCACCGTCGAGGCCATGCCGCTGTCGCGGGAGGTGGAGTTCCTGGCGGTCGACGAGATCCAGCTCTGCGCCGACCCCGAGCGCGGCCACGTCTTCACCCACCGGCTGCTGCACGCCCGCGGCACGGTGGAGACCATGCTGCTGGGGGCGGCCTCGATGGCCCCGCTGGTGCGGCGCCTCTTGCGGCACGCCGAGATCGTCTCGCGCGAGCGGTTCTCCACCCTGACCTACGCCGGCTCGAAGAAGCTCACCCGCCTGCCCCGGCGCAGCGCCGTGGTCGCCTTCTCCGCCGACCAGGTCTACGCCATCGCCGAGCTGATCCGCCGCCAGCGGGGCGGGGCGGCGGTGGTGATGGGCTCGCTCAGCCCCCGCACCCGCAACGCCCAGGTGGAGCTCTACCAGTCGGGAGAGGTGGACTTCCTGGTGGCCACCGACGCCATCGGCATGGGCCTGAACATGGACGTCGACCATGTGGCGTTCGCCGGCCTGCACAAGTTCGACGGCAAGCGCAGCCGCTGGCTGCGGCCCGCCGAGATCGGCCAGATCGCCGGCCGCGCCGGGCGCTACCGCCGGGACGGGACCTTCGGGGTCACCGGCGAGTGCGACGACCTGGACCCGGACCTGGTGGAGGCGGTGGAGGCGCACCGCTATGAGGCGATCGAAGGGGCGGAGTGGCGCAACTCCCGGCTCGACTTCGGCTCCCTGCCGCTCTTGATGCGCTCGCTGGCCGCCCAGCCGGACCGCGCCGGCCTGAAGCTGTCCGACGAGGCGCTGGACGAGCACACCCTGCGCGCCCTGGCGGCGGCCCCGGAGGTGGCGGACCGGGCGCGCGACCGCACGGCGCTGTTCCGGCTGTGGGACGTGTGCCAGACGCCGGACTTCCGCAAGACCGGCTTCGACGACCACCTGCGGCTGATCCGTGAGTTCTTCGACGCCCTGACCGGCCGGGCCGGCCGCATCCCCGACCTGTGGATCGCCGGCCAGTACGCTGGGCTCGACCGGATCGACGGCGACATCGACGCCCTGTCGGCGCGGCTGGCCAGCGTGCGCACCCTGGCCTATGTGGCCAACCGCCCCGACTGGCTGGCCGACGCGGCCGGCTGGCAGGGCCGCATGCGGGCGTTGGAGGACCGGCTTTCCGACACCCTGCATCAAAAGCTGATGGCGCGGTTCGTCGACCGTCGAACGAGCGCCCTGATGCGCGGCCTGCGGGTGCGCGAGGACATGCTGGCCGGCGTCGCCGCCGACGGGTCGGTGACCGTCGAGGGGCACTATGTGGGCCGGCTGCTGGCCGCGGCCTTCGAGCCGGCCAAGGGCGCCTCGCTCCTGGAGGAGAAGGCCCTGCGCGCCGCCGCGGTCGCCGCCGTGGGGCCGGAGATCGCCCGGCGGCTGGGCCGGCTGGCGGCCGAGCCGGACGAGGCCTTCGCGCTCGATCCCGAGGGCGTGGTGCTGTGGCGCGGCGAGGCGGCAGGCGTGCTGACCGGCGGCGGCCCGTTCCAGCCGCGGCTGCGACTCTACGGCGACCTGGGCCCGCCGGCCGGCCGCGAACGCGCCGCGCGCCGGCTGGAGGCCTTCGTGGCGGCGGAGGCCGGCCGGCGGCTTGGACCCTTGCGCGCCCTGGAGACGGCGGTGTCCGAAGGGCGGCTGAAGGGCCTGGCCCGCGGCCTCGCCTACCGGCTGATCGAGGCCGGCGGGATCGTCGACCGGGCCCAGGTGCGCGAGGAGGCCCGGGCGCTCAGCCAGGTGGAGCGCCGGGCGCTGAAGGCGCTGGGCGTGCGGCTGGGCGCGTTCAGCCTGTTCCTGCCCGCCCTGCTGCGGCCGGAGGCGGCCAGCCTGTCGCAGGCCTTCGCCCGGCGGCAGGTTCCGGACTGGCGCCCCGCCATCGGCGCGCCCAGCCCCCTGCCCGAGCCGCGGCCCGGGCCGGCGGCGCTGGCCGCCTTCGGCGTGCGCGCCGTGGGCCGGCTGGCCGTGCCCGTCGAGCAGCTCGAGCGCCTGGACGAACTGCTGCGCGCGACGCAGCGGCGCGGCGACGCGAGCGTCCTGTCCGACCAGGCCCGCGAAGAACTGGGCTGGGACGAGGGCCAGGCCGGCGCGATCCTGCGCGGCCTGGGCTTCATCGCCGTCCCCGCCCAGCCGGGCGAGCCCACGGCCTGGCGCCGCCGGGGCGAGCCGGCCGCCAGGGCCGGCCAGGCGCACGCCGCCTCGCCCTTCGCGGCCCTGGCCGCCCTCCGGCCGGCGGCCGCGCCGGTCCGCCGCAAGCGGCGGCGGCCGAAGGCGCGCGCATGAGCGGCGAGGCCGACGCCTGCCGCGCCGACGTATGGCTCTGGCGCGCGCGGTTCTTCAAGACCCGCACCCTCGCGGCGAAATTCTGCGAGGAAGGTCGGGTGCGGCTCACCCGCGGCGGCGTGGAAGGGCGGCTGGACAAGCCGGCCCGCCCCGTGCGGGTGGGCGATGCGCTGGTGTTCGCCGCCGGCGGGCGGCTGACCGCGGTCAGGGTGGAGGCGCTGGGAGAACGGCGCGGCCCGCCGGCGGAAGCGCGGACCCTGTACTCGCCTTTGCAGATATCCTGAGGGCGCCCGCAGCCCTGGCGCATTGACAAGCCGCGTCATCGCCGTGAAAAACCCGCGCCCTGTTGAGGCGTGCCCGGAGTTCGACCCCTCGATGACCTATATCGTCACCGACGCCTGCATCAAATGTAAGTACATGGACTGCGTGGAAGTGTGCCCGGTCGACTGCTTCTACGAGGGCGAGAACTTCCTGGTCATCAGTCCGGACGAGTGCATCGACTGCGGGGTGTGCGAGCCGGAGTGCCCGGTGGACGCCATCAAGCCCGACACCGAGGACGATCCCGACGGCAAGTGGCTGAAGATCAACTCCGAATTCGCCCAGAGCTGGCCCAACATCACGGTCAAGGGCGACCCGCCCGAGGACGCCGCCGAGTTCGAGCGCGAAACTGACAAGTTCGACAAATATTTCAGTGAAAAGCCCGGCCGCGGCTCGTGACGCGCTGCGGCAAGCCTTTCTATCGGCTTAATTTTATGATATGGTTCTGAGTGACGTGAGGGCTGCCGGACAGACCGCCCCGCGTCGTTTCTGGAAGTTACGCCGTTCCGGCCGACGACCGCCTAGCTGGCGAAGGATGTCTTAGAGGTTATTCGGTTCAGAGATTCTCCCACGCCGCGGCGTCATTCAGCGGCCGGCGTAGCGTTGTCTCTGCTCTCGAGGATCTCTGGCCCCGGCGGGCCGCCGCCCGCGTCATCGGACAGACCGGCTCCGCCGATCTATTGAGAGGATATTTGAATGAGCAAGAACGGATTGGAATTCTCGGTTGGCGATCACGTCGTCTACCCGGCCCATGGCGTGGGCCAGGTGCAGGGGATCGAAACCCAGGAAGTCGCCGGTCTCTCGTTCGAGGTTTACGTCATCACCTTCGACCACGAGAAGATGACCCTGCGCGTGCCCACCGGCAAGGCGCGCTCCTCGGGCCTGCGCTCGCTCGCCGAGGGCAATGTGGTCAGCCAGGCGCTCACCACCCTGAAGGGCCGCGCCCGCATCAAGCGCACCATGTGGAGCCGCCGGGCCCAGGAATACGAAGCCAAGATCAACTCCGGCGACCTGATCTCCATCGCCGAAGTGGTCCGCGACCTGCACCGCGCCGAGAACCAGCCGGAGCAGTCCTATTCCGAGCGCCAGCTCTATGAATCGGCCCTCGACCGCATGGCCCGCGAAGTGGCGGCCATCGAACGCATCGACCGCGACGCGGCGATCGGCATCCTCAACAAGTCGCTGATCAAGGCCGTCGCGGCCTGACCTGAGGCGCATCGACGGATCGGAAGCGCCCGGCCGAAAGGCCGGGCGTTTTCGTATGGGCGGGGGCGACGGCGGTGGCCTCGCCGACGCCGTGTCGGCACATCCGTTGCTCACCGCCCCTGCAGCGCCGCCGCGATGGTCGAGCGGATCGCCACGCCGGACACGTACCCGAGGTAGGTCGCCGCCTGATAGACGAACTCCTCCAGTTCCGGAACGGTCAGGCCGTTGCGAAGCGCGACGGGAATGTGCTCGCTCAAGGCCTTTTGGTCGCCCAGGCCCATCAGCAGCCCCAGGGTGATAATGCTCCGAGTTCGGTGGTCGAGGATCTCGGTGCGCTTCCACAAGTCGAAGTAGACGTTCTCCAGGATCATGTAGTCGAGCTCGGGCGCGAAAACGCCCACCGGCATCTCGGTGTCACTCAGGTTCAGCAGCGGGGAGTCGGGCTCCATCTCGCGCAGCACCTCGCGCCCGATCGCCCGCTTCTCGCTTCCGGTCCGTTCCTTGCGCGCCACGTCCGCGTCCGGCAGCGGCGCCTTGATGAGCTCATGCTTGTTGAGGGCCGCGACGATCGAGGTCATCGCCCAGGCGGCGGCGGGGGAGCCCACATAGGCTCTGGCGTGGACGATGATCGCCTCCAGCTCGGCCACCGTGCAGCCGTTATAGATCGCGCCCGGCGCGTGGAACTGCAGCTCGAACTGGTTGCCGACGTTGCCGACGCCGATCATCAGGCTCACGTTGAGCAGGCTGCGCATGCGAGGGGTGATAATCTCGGTGCGATCCCACATGTCGCAGTAGGAATCCTCCATCGCCATCAGCGATGTGTCGCCCGAGAAGGCGCCCGGCGGGATGTCACCGCCATGCATCCCATTGGCCGTGCCGGGCAGCATCCGCTGGATGTTCCTGATCCCGATCTGGCGCTTCTCGCTGCCCTTGCGTTCGCGTCGGGCAAGCCCGCTCAGGGCGTTTTCCTTGGTCATGGTCGTCCCCTCAGGCTTTTGTGAAGTCCGCAGGCTGCGCGGAGAAGGTCACGCGCTGATTGACCCGGTGCGCCGCATAGTCGGCGAGCGCGTAGTGCTGCATGGCGTAGTTGTCCCATACGGCCACGTCGTTTTCCTGCCAGTGATGGTACACGTAGAACTCGGGCATGCGGATCCAGCTGTAGAGGAACTGCAGGATCGACTGGCTTTCGTACTTGTGCACGTCCTTGATAAAGCGCGTGTAGGTCTCGTTGACGTAGATTGACTTCTCGCCAGTGATCGGGTGCTGCAGGACTACGGGATGCTCGACGGGGGGGTAGTTGCGGATTTTGTCGAAGTAGGTCTGCTCAGCCAGGGCCTGGAGGTAGTTGCCTTCGCTGAGGCCGCGACCGTCCCAGTAGTGAACGGCGATGCGATCCTCGACGTAACGCTTCATCGGCTCGGACAAGCACGCATAGGCCTTGCGGGTGCAGGACCAGCCGGTGTTGCCGCCGACCTCCGGGCAGGCCTGGATCTGGATCATCGTGCCCATGGAGGGCTCGGCGTTGAAGGTGTTGTCGCTGTGCCAGAGGTTGGTCAAAGGCGGGCGTTTTTCATCGATCGTGATGAGGTCCACCCCGGGCTGGGCCTTCTCCACCATGTGGCTTCCAAGATCCGGCTGGCCGAAGATCCGCGCCACCTCGACCTGCCGGCCCGGCGACAGCTTCTGCTGTCCGCGGAAGAAGATCACGCCGAAGCGGAGCCAGGCCTCGCGCAGGCTCGACTTCACCTCCTCCGGCAGGTTGGTCGACAGGTCCACGCCTTCGATCCGGGCGGCGAAGTTCGGCATCAACGGCGTGATCCTGAGCGGGCCGAAGTTCTCCGGCCGCAAGGCGCTGGCCACCGGATTGATGAAGTGAACGCTCATCGAAGCCTCCCGCTGTCAGGCGCGCCCTGCAGTCGCCGACCCACCGTTTTTAATGCCGATGGCACTTCACATGCCATTGGCATGTACGTCAAGATGAAGCTCGTTGGGGTGAGCATTCGTTGGTTGAGAGGGGTATTCGCTCAGCGCACCTGCAGGCCGGCCAGCAAGGCGTCTAGGGCCGCGCCGCCCTCCGCGCGCGCCACGTCCGGCATATCAGAGTGGGCGATGAACAGGGCCGCCTCGTTGAAGCTGGCGGAAATCAGCAGCGCGAGCGCACGCACCGGCTGAGGCTCGATCAGCTTCTCCCGGATCGCGTTCTCGACGGCCTTGGTGATGGCGCCCAGTCCGTAGTGGGTCTCCAGCTCCCGCCAGCGCACCCAGCCGAGAATGGCCGGCGCGTCGATCAGCTTGATCTGCTGGATGTCCGGCTGGCGCATGTCGTCCAGGGCGATCTGCAGATCCTGGCGCAGCTGTGTCCAGTGGTCCGGACGCGTGGGCTCGCGGTGGCGGCGCGCCGCCTCGGCCATCAGGTCCCGCTGAATCTCGTCGTAGACCGCGAGGAACAGGGATTCCTTGTCGCCGAAGTGGTGATAGAGCGCGCCGCGCGTCAGGCCGGCCTCGGCGGCGAACTCGCGGATGCCGACGTTGTGGTAGCCGCGCTCGGCGAAGAGCTTCCGAGCGGCGGCGATAAGGGCCGCCTTGCTCTCCTCCCGGTGCTTCGTTCTCAGGCTCTCTTGCTGCATGCATCCGATATCGCAGCCGCCGACGGGCGCGCCAACGCCTTAACTGTCGCCTGCGGCGCGCATTGGGGGAGCCGGACGCGGTCGCGGAGCCGCCGTCGCCCATCGCCTCAGTTCAGGACCGGCGCCTCGCGCGCCACGCGGACGTGCTGCGAGGCGTAGGCAGCCAGGTAGATCACCAGGCTCCTCGGGCAGGGGATTGAGCCAGGCCCTGCGCCGCATCCTCGCTCATGGCGCACGCTCCGGCAACCCGAGAGCGGCGCGCAGCTCCGTCCGGGCGGCGGCGAAGTCGCGGGTGAACGCCGGGTCGGCCATGGCCGCCGCGTAGACCGCCGCCCCGATCAGCCGCCCGGCCTCCACGTCGCTGGGGAAGTGCTGGGCGCAGACCACCCGGCTGTCGCCGTAGTCGCGGCCGCGGGCCAACAGGGGGCCGGCCTTCTCGGGCGCCATGTCGCTGAGCAGCAGGGCCATCATCCAGCCGCGGCTGGCGTGGCCGGAGGGATAGGACTTGCTCATCTCCAGCATCCGGCAGGTCTCGATCGAGCGGTCGACCAGCGGCGGGCGGGGCCGGCCGTAGGCGACCTTGGCCGGGGCGGTGAGGGACTTCACGTCCGCGAACAGCACCTCGAACAGCGCCGCGGTCCTGGGCGTCCGGGCCTTGGTGAACCCGGGGCCGAGCACCTGGCCGAAGGCGCTGTAGGGGGAGGTCTCGTCGTCGCTCTGGGCCTGGGCCCAGCGCGGCTGGCCCTTCAGCGCCTGGTCCGCCTTCACCTCGGCCAGGTCGGCCGCCTGGGCCGGGCTGTCCGGCGCCGGCGGCGGCGGCAGGAACCGGGTGGCGTCGAGATGGGCGGCGGCGATGTAGCTGGTCGCCGAGGGCGCTGTGGTCGACCGGTCGCCGCGGCCCGTCGTGGCGCAGGCCGCCAGCAGCAGGATGAGGGCGATGAGCGACTTGCGCATGACGAGGATTCCGGAAGCGATAGGCCTCAATCCTCCACCCGGACGCGCCTGTCAAAGTCCTCCAGCACCTGCAGCAGGTCCGCTTCACTCACCGGCTTGCGCATCAGCGGGGCGGCGGCGAACCGCTCGTCCGAAATCGCGCCGTATCCAGTGGCGAAGGCGAAGGGGACCTGGCGCTCGATGAGGGCCTGGGCGAGCGGGAAGACCATCTCGCCGCCCAGGTTCACGTCGAGGATGGCCCCGTCCGGCGGCTCGGCGCCCCCCTCCAGCCAGGCGAACGCCGCCGCCAGGCCGCCGAAGGAGCCCACCACCTGGCAGCCCAGGTCGGCGAGCATGTCCTCCATCATCAGGGCGACCAGGCTCTCGTCCTCCACCACGATCAGACGCAACCGGGTCAAGCCAGCGCGATCCTTTCCGAAAGCGGCGCTTCGAGGCTGAACTCCACGCCCCGCGGGTCGAAGACCAGGCGGGCCTCGCCGCCCAGGTCGCGCGCCAGCCCGCCCTCCAGGAGCCGCAGGCCGAAGCCCTTGCGCGGCGGGTCGGACGCGGGCGCACGTCCGCCGCGCTCGCGCCAGCCGAAAGCCAGGGCGCGGCGAGCCTGGGCCATGTCCACGGACCACTCGATCTCCACGGTTCCGCTCTCGCCGCCGAGCGCGCCATGGCGGACGGCGTTCACCGCCAGCTCGTGGAAGGTCATGTGGAAGGCGACCGCGGTCTCCGGCGACAGGGCGACGGCGGGACCGTGCGCGCGGACGCGGCGCCCGTCGATCCCGCCGAACGGCTCCAGCGCCGTCGAGAGCACCTCGAGGAGGGAGGCGCGGCCCCATTCGCCGCGGGTGAGCAGCTCGTGGGCCCGCGACATGGCGCCGAGCCGGCCGGTGAAGGCCTCCACGAAGTCGCGCGGGGTGGCGGACTTGCGCAACGTCTGGTCGGCGATCGAATGCACCGAGGCCAGCATGTTCTTGCAGCGATGGTCGAGCTCGCGCAGCAGGAACTTGCGCCGCGCCAGGGTCTCGTTCAGCGAGGCGTACATCCGCGCGTTCTCCAGCGCCGTCGCCGTCGCCCGCGCCATCACCTGCAGCTTGATGATCTCGGCTTCGGTGGGGGTGCGCTCCGCCGCCCAGTAGGCGCCGATCGCAGCCAGCGGGTCGTGCGGCCGCACGGGCGTCATCACCAGGCTCTTCACGAAGGTCGGGCGGTAGGCGTCGTGGGGGATTCGCGGGTCCTGGTAGATGTCGGGCGCCACGACGGTCTGCCGGTTCAACATGGCCCAGCCGGAGATGCAGGCGGTGAGCGGGAACCGCCGGCCCTTCCAGAGCGGGCCGATGGCGTCCTCGTCCAGGTACCAGCACATGTCGTCGTCGCGCAGCACGAAGGCGATCCCGTCGGCGCCGGTGATCCTGCGGGCGGCCGAGCGCACCACCGCCGCGACCTCCTCGACGGTGCGCGCGGCCGACAGCTCCTCGATGGTCTCCACCAGCGTGAACAGGGGATCGGAGCCGGGAACGGGCGCCTCCACCGTGGCTGCGGCGGAGCTCATGGAGCCTCCTACGGGATCTGACGGCGAGGCGATCAAACCTGAATCGGGCCTATCACAACTTCAATCCCAAGTTGTCACGCTTTGTTCCATGAAGCGCTGAACGTGTTCAATCTGCTGTGACAGAGGCCGGCTCCACCGGCAAGGGCTGGAGGCCCGGACCGCGAGCCAATTCCTCGGCCAGCCGCACGCGGTCGAGGTCGCCTTCCCAGCGGGCGATCACCAGGGTCCCGACGCCATTGCCCACCAGGTTGGTGAGCGCGCGGCACTCGCTCATGAAGCGGTCGACGCCCACGAGGAGCGCCAGCGCGGCGATGGGGATGTCCGGAATCACCGCCAGGGTCGCCGCCAGGGTGATGAACCCGGCCCCGGTGACCCCGCTCGCCCCCTTCGACGTCAGCATGGCCACGGCCAGCAGGGTCAGTTCCTGGGTCAGGGTCAGCGGGGTGTTGGTGGCCTGGGCGAGGAACAGGGTCGCCAGGGTCATGTAGATGTTGGTGCCGTCGAGGTTGAACGAATAGCCGGTGGGGATCACCAGGCCGACGGTGGTCTTGCCCGCCCCCAGGCGCTGCAGCTTCAGCATGATCTGCGGCAGCACCGATTCCGACGAGGAGGTGCCCAGCACGATCAGCAGCTCGTCGCGGATGTAGGCGATGAACTTGAAGATCGAGAAGCCGGCCAGGGCGGCCACCGCCCCCAGCACCACCAGCACGAACACGAGCGAGGTGGCGTAGAAGGTGGCGACCAGGGCGGCCAGGTTGACCAGGGCGTCGGTCCCGTACTTGCCGATGGTGAAGGCCATGGCCCCGAAGGCGCCCAGGGGCGCGAGCTTCACCACCACCCCGATGACGCCGAAGAACAGCTTCGCCGCCTCATCGAGGAAGCCCGCCACCCGGTCCCCGAAGTCGCCCATCCGCGTGCAGGCGATCCCGGTGATGATGGCGGTGACCAGCACCTGCAGCAGCTCGCCGCGCGCCAGGGCGCTGAAATAGCTGTCCGGGATGAGGTCGAGGAGGAAGGGGACCATCCCTTCGGCGTGCTTGGCCTTGTCCAGGTAGCCGGCCGCCACCGAGGGGTCGAGGGTGGCCGGATCGACGTTGAAGCCCTGCCCCGGATGCGCCAGCCGCCCCACCACCAGGCCCAGGACCAGGGCGAACGTCGAGACCACCTCGAAATAGACCAGGGTGCGCACGCCCAGCCGCCCGAAGGCCTTCAGGTCGCCCATGCGCGCGACGCCGCCGGCGATGGTGCAGAAGATCACCGGGGCGATCGCCATCTTGATCAGCTTGACGAAGCCGTCGCCCAGGGGCTTCAGCGCCACCCCCACCGACGGCCAGAACGCGCCCACCGCAAGGCCGAGCGCGATGGCGATCAGCACCTGGACGTAAAGCACCTTGAAGTGACGCATGCCCCTCCCCCCAGGGATGACTCGACCCCCGGAACGATAGCCGAGGCCGCCCCGATTCCGAACCCCGCTCCCTACCAGCCCAGGCCGAGCGCCACGGTCATCGCCGACGGCCGGGCCAGGAACAGGGTCGCCTCCAGGGCGGCCAGTTCGCCCTGCGCCCGCGCCAGGGCGGCGGCCGGGAAATCCGGGTCGCCGTCCGGGTCCTCGATCGCCTGGGCCAGCATTTCGGCGGCCGCACGCAGGGCCAGCACCCGGTTGAGCACGTCCATGTCGACCTCCACGTGCTCGCAGATGTTAAGCGCGGCGGCCTCCACGAAGCGCCGGATCGACTCCGGCGTGGTCTGCGGCGCCTCGGCGAACTGGTCGCGGATCAGCGTCACCTGGACGGCCAGGATGGGCGGCAGCGGCCTTTCCTCGGCGCTCGCAGTCATCACGCGTCTCCGGCCGGATGGCCCTGCGCCGCATCTGCACCCTTGCGCCGCCTGGCGCCAAGCCCGGCCGCTCCGGCGCCGGCTCCGGGAGTTCGGTATTGCGCGAAGGCGCCTAAACCGCCACCATCGCACAGGTGGCGCAGGTGATCGTGGAGGTTGTCGCGCCGCAAAAGCGGGGGCGGAGGCGAACTCCGCCCGACGATTCGGGTTACTACGCCTCAGCGTAGTGTGAGCCCTCTTGTGACGACGAGGAACCGAGATCAAGCCTGCCGGTTGCGCCCTCGGGGGCGGAGGGGAGAGTTGTCCAGCATAGCGCAGCAGCTTCCTTGCGTCGCCGTCCTGATACCCGCCAAGGATGCATCCTTGACGATCGCGCGCGCGATCCGCTCCGCCCTGGCGGAGCCGGAGACCGCCGAGGTGGTCGTGGTGGATGACGGCTCGGCGGACGCCACCGCGGAGGTCGCCGCCGCCTGCGACGACGGCAGCGGGCGGCTGAAGATCATCCGCCAGGCCAACCGGGGCCCCTCGGCGGCGACCAACGTCGCCATCGAGGCCAGCACCGCGCCCTATCTGTGCAACCTCGACGCCGACGACTTCTTTCTGCCGGGCCGGTTCAAGGCGATATTCGACGCCGCCGGGACCGACTGGGACCTGGTCGCCGACAAGCTGCTGCTGGGCAAGGAAGGGGCCGAGGACGGCCCCTACGAGCGCTGGCGCGGCGACGATCCGCTGCCCTCGGTCCTCAGCCTGGCGGCGTTCGTCGAGGGCAACATCTCGCGCGCCTCGCGGCCGCGCGCGGAGCTCGGCTACATGCAGCCGATCAAGCGGCGGGCCTTCCTCGACGCCCACAAGCTCCGCTTCCACGAGGATCTCTGGCTGGGCGAGGACTATCTGCTCTACGCCGAGGCCGTCGCCCGGGGCGCGCGGTTCAAGACCGTGGAGCACTATGGCTATGTGGCGATCGCCCGGCCCTCGTCGCTCAGCCATCTTCACCCGCCGGAGTACCTGGAAGCCCTCATGCAGGCCGACCAGGCCCTGGCGGCGATCCCGGGCATCCCGGCCGCGGGGCGGCGCGCGCTGAAACGTCACGAGGCCAGCACCCGGCGCAAGTGGATCTACCGCCGGGTGCTGGCCGCCAAGCAGGAGGGGCGGCTCGGCCAGGCCGCCGCGCTGGCGCTGAGCGGACCCGACGTCTTCGTCTACATCGTGGTCGAGACGATCCGCTCATGGCGCCGGAAAGCCGCCTTCAAGGCCGCCGCGGCGCAGGGCGGCTGGGCGCCGGCGGGCGCCCCCGCGGACGAGGCCTCCACCTAGGCCGCGGCCTGAGGGCCGCCATCCCGGGCCCGCCGGGCTTGCGCCCGCGCCCATCCCTCGTCAGAAAGGCCCCCGACGCCGGCCAGCCATTGGGCTGGCGCCCGTCACGCGGCCCGGTAGCTCAGCCGGATAGAGCAGCGCTTTCCTAAAGCGAAGGTCGGGGGTTCGAGTCCCTCCCGGGCCGCCACGCAGTCCCCTCGCGGGGACTGAACTCAGCCTGAGGCGGATATTCGCCCGTCCTCCCGCGAGTTAACGCCGCCAATCCGGTCCAGGAGCAGAGTCTTGCACCGGCGACCGCGGGGAAAGGTGCGCGGTTTCTTGTCCGTCTCCGTGCATCAAGATGGGTGACGGAATTCCCTATAATAGGGAATTTTAGCGACGCCGCGCTCGGTGCTTCGCGTCGAATGGCCAATCATACATGCTAAGTCTCTGATAGACTTGGCCTAATTTATAAGTTTTCCCTATGCCGGCCTTAGGGAATTTCGCTCCGCCTAAAGGGAAAATGCCTAATGATCGACATTTAGTCTCCACGGACGAAAGCCGCGCCCTGACGAATGGCGCAAGAGGTCTGACTATTAAATCGGCGTTTCTGCGGGGCGGCATCGTTCACGCGGTGGCCGGCGAACGCATGCGATGCTCCTAAAGTAACCCAAGCGATCGATATGGTAACGCTTGAGGTCGCGATTACGGCCAGCTTCCGACGTGCATTCCCTGGGCGGCCTGTGACGGGAGAGTCGGGAGAGTTTTCCGCAGGTTCATGCGAACCCGCCGGTCACTTGAGGCACAGCCCCTCGACGACCATCTGGTCATTCTTGTGCACGCGAAATCCCAAGCCTTGCAGCCGCGGTGAAAGCCCTTGCTCTCCGAACGGCGGCGCCCGGCGCTGAGCCCGCATCCATTCGCAAAAGGTGCAGTATAAATCACGGATGCCGATACGCACGCCGTGCCGCCGCTCGCACGCATCGTCTAAAAACGAGAGCAGCGGATTTGCGGCGATCAGCAGTTCGTCACGGGCCTGGAGGCACCGCTGCGGCGGCGCAAAATCGCCTCGCTTTCGCAGGCGGACGAGACCCGCGAGCACCAAGTTCAGGACCCCGGGGAGTTCGTTGGCGACAATTCGGTTGGCAAGCTCGTCATCGCGTTCTCCTAGACCGAAGCTGCGCTCGAAGATGATCACCTGCAGCCGACGTCGCATCCCCTCGGAAGTATCATTGATCTCTGGGACATTGTTGCCGGCGATGATCGGCAGGATAGTCGAGTAGAAGGACATCCCGGAACGCGACGCCACGCGGCGAGTATCGATGAGTTTGTTTTCGCAGAGCTTTTTAAGGAGTCCATCGTCAAGGCGGACCGACGACGACGCATCGTCCTCTACGAACAAGAGTTTCCCCTCAAGGTTGGGAAGGGTGAAGCGGTCGGCGGAGATGTGACCGAGCGTGCCGCTGTAGACCTGCTTCGGCCCGAGCAGCTTCTGAAGGATCTCCAGGATCTTGGTTTTGCCGTTTGAGCCTCCTCCCCAGAGGATGACGATCGTCGGAATGTTGCGCACCGGCTGGATCGCATAGCCAAGCAGTTCCACGATATGCCTGACCATCTCGGAAGGTTCCGAGGTGCGCTCGAACATGCCGCCCAGCATGCCATAGAGCTCAGGACACGAGGCGTTCGCATCGTATTTCACCGGTAGCACGCGCGTGAGCCGGCTTTCCGGACGGTGCAGGTGTCGCTCAAGCTCGCCCGACTCGCCGATCCGGAGTTCGCAGTTGGACACGTTGATGACCTGAGCCGGAAGCGCGACCAGTTGGTCGTCCACCGGCGCGAGGTCACGCAACAGTGTGACAGCCGCCGCTATGTTCCGATGGCCGCCGTAACGTGCGGGATATTCCAGCGCCATATTCGTCAGCGCGGGCCGCAGATCGCCAGGATCGACAGGATTCCAATGCGTTTCGAAAAACCGCCACAGGCGTCCATCTGCGGTCCGGCGAAGAAGCATCCCGTGCCCGAACAATTGCGTCCGCGCATCGATCGTCAACGCGACCGCTTCGCTCGTCACCGGATAATCCGCGTTGCGGCGAATGACCCTTCCAGCGAAGCGCAAGTCTTCGACGTCGACACCCGTACGCTCCTGGATCTGCGTAAAGATTTTCTCAAGCTCTACGCCGGAGCGAATCGCTTTCGCTATAAGATCGTAAATCTCGGTCGAAGGTGACTGGGGCGTAAGGCTCGAAATGTGAGACTTGATATCGCTAGAGTCGATTTTGAAAAGCTGCGTCGCGCTGTTGGTCATTGAACTCCCCTTCTAGGCGAGTCCAACAACTGCGCGATAAGCGAAAGGCGCAGTCATCAGACTGCGCCCCTCCATGTGGCAGTACCTCAATAGGTCTATGCAGCAGACGACCATTGTCAAGCAGTTATTTTGCAGCCGCTTAAGGCATTCTGCTGCGTGCCGAATGGCGCTCGATCCACCGGTCTTGATCTGCCCACGCAAGCGGCATGCGGATCTTTATCGCCGTCTTCGCCGAGAGCGGCCAACCTTGTTCGCCGCGCATGATGCGGCGCTGAAGGTGCGGGGCGAGAAAGGCAAGCCGGCACAAATGCCGCAAGTGTTGGGTTTCCGGTGCGGTAGCTTCGCTTTGGTCCGAGCGTGACGTAAGCGGTGAAGTTCCCAGCTCATGAAGTTGCAGATGCGCTTTCTTCAGCGCTGCGGCCAAGCTTGTGTTTAAATGTGGCGCAAGCGTCGCGTTCGCGCCGACAACGCGACTTCGACCACCCAGAATTGCGAATTTCGCTGGAAGAACAATCTTTATCGTCTGGGCAGGCGCGGCTTGCAGCACTGCCATTTCACCCGCGGTCAGCCGCTCTTGGAGCAGGGCGAGAGCGACCTCCTCATGCTCGTGTATCGCCGCGGCATCGATGTCGATGTGGACTTGCTCCCGGAAAATTTCGACGCGGCGAACCAAAACGGCGCAGCGGTCTTCCTCAAGCGCCGTCAGACGGCATAGTTGCTGCAGGACGAAATTTTCCAGCGCCGGCGCAGAGATCCGCCGATTGACTGCGTCGGCGCACGGCTTGCCGACCTGAAGCGGCATCAGGATGTAATATTTGTAGAGACGGCCCCGTTTCCCATAGGCGAAGCTGGGGCTGTAGGCGCGGCCCTCGCCATCAAAGAGCCGTCCAGTGAACAAGCAGGACGAAGCGCGCCCGCTTCCTCGGTGAGGTTGCGTCGCGAGACTGGCCAGCTTTGCCGCCACCGCCTCGAAGAGCTCGCGCGAAATGATGGCGGGATGCTGCCCCCGGTGCGCCTTACCCTTATGAACGATCTCACCGACGTAGAGCCGGCTGGAGAGGATATGGAACAGGGCGCCTCGGCCCATCACAACACCGCCGCGCACTTGGCCGGCTCGGGTGGTCCAGACCTTCGAGCGCACGCCAGCCTGGTCAAGCTCAAGGGCCAACGTACGGACCGAATCGACCTCCAGGTAGCGCTGGAAGATCCGCCGGACGAGCTCAGCCTCCTGCGGATTGATCACCAGCGTCCGACCATGGACGTCGTAGCCCAGCGACAACACGCCGCCCATCCACATGCCCTTGGCCTTGGAGGCGGCGATCTTGTCGCGGATTCGTTCGCCGGTGACCTCCCGCTCGAACTGGGCGAACGACAACAAGACGTTGAGCGTCAGCCGCCCCATGCTGGTCGTGGTGTTGAAGGCCTGGGTGACCGACACGAACGAGACGCCACGCGCATCGAAGATCTCGACGATCTTGGCGAAGTCGGCCAGTGAGCGGGTCAGCCGGTCGACCTTGTAGACCACCACCACATCGACCTTCCCGGCCGCGACGTCGGCGAGCAGCCGCTTCAGCGCCGGCCGCTCCATCGTCCCGCCGGAGTAGGCGCCATCATCGTAAGCCGCCGGCAAGAGGCGCCAGCCCTCCCCTTTTTGGCTGCGGACATAGGCCTCGCAGGCCTCGCGCTGCGCATGCAGGCTGTTGAAGTCCTGCTCCAGGCCCTCGTCGGACGACTTGCGGGTGTAGACCGCGCAGCGGCGCGGCGGCGGCGCCATTATAGAGACTCGGGCTTGCGCAGCCCGAAGAACCGCGGCCCGTTCCACTTCACCCCGGTGATCGCCAGCGCCACCTTCGAGAGGCTCGGATAGAGCTGGTCGCGCCAGCGGAAGCCCTCTGTCGTGACCAAGACCACGTGGGTGATCCCGCGCCACTCCCGCTCCAACCGCATGCCCGGATTGAGCGCGGGTCCGGGCGCGACGACCGTCTTGGCGAAGATCAGCCGTTTGGTCTCGGCGTCCAGGCCGCCGAAGGCCTGCGCCTGGATCCGCCACGCGAGCAGTCGCGCCAGAAGGTCAGGGGAGCGCAGCTTCGGCGGCGGCCCGTAGCGGCGGCGCCATTCCTGACGCAAGCCTTCGAGGCTCAAGCCTTCCAGGGCCCTGACCTCCAGCGTGACCGGATGATCCTCGCTCACGGCTGCCCCTGCGCTGCGGCCTTGTACACCCGCCCGGCCTCGGTCTTCTCCGAGCTGACGGCGACACCCAGGTTCTTCTTGATCGCGCCGGCGATGGCGCCGCGCACCGAGTGCGCCTGCCAGCCGGTGGCGAACATCATCGCCTCGATCGTTGCGCCTTGCGGCTGACGTAGCAACGTCAGGAGCGCCCCGATCTTGCCCTTGGGCGTCGGCGCCGACGCGTGGGCTGCTTCCGGAGCCGCAGGCTCGGCCGCTTGCGCGGCCGGCAATTCAATCTGTCCGATCGCCGCCCGTCCCGCCTCGGTGATCTGCAGGCGACTGGGTCCATCAGCAATGGGGATCGAAAGCAACATTCCGCGCTTGATCAGCGCGGCGACCGTCGTCGGCGCGTGCGCGCTGCGCGCGGCGTCGCCTTCGCGCGCAGCTTCGGTCAGCAGGGCATGTTGTGAGTCAGTTAGTTTGGTCATGGTCGGCCTCTTTGCGTTCACCGCCGCGATGCTGCGGCTGGTATTGACGCGAGCCCGGACAGACCGGGCGAGGACGAGACGGACATGGGCTTGCCCGGCGCAGAATGTCCAGTCGGACCAGTTGAGGTTTCACGAATCTGGATTGACCGAATCGGCAAATGAACCCAGTTTGATTTTCAAGGGCGATCTTCACTGATCGGCTTTTCGATGGTCCCGGCATGGAGGGCGGGCTGACGCGATTTGCGTTGGCGCGCCATCCGAAAGGTCAGGACGTCAGACCTCCCGCATTACAACTTTCAATGGCCGGGGGGCTCCATGGTTATCAGATCGAGAGATACGACGTCCGACACGCGGCTGCGTGAAGGCCTGAAGGACCGCGATCGGGCGCGACGACGCGATCGCCACGAGGCGGCGCAAATCGAGCGCACGCCGCGCTCGCGCCGCAATGACCTCGCGCCGGATTGTCCCAGGGTCGTCTGCAAGCTTGCCGACCTGACGCCGGCCAAGCATCGCGTGCGCAAGCTCGCCGAGGTGCAGATCGCCCGGGTGCTGGCCTCGATCGAGACCTACGGCTTCATCGTCCCGGTGCTGATCCGCAAGTGCCGCGAGCTGGTCGATGGGCACATCCGGGTCGAGGCGGCCAAGCGGGCCGGACTGAGCGAGATCCCCTGCCTGGTGGTCGAACACCTCTCGGAAACCGAGCTGCGGGCGCTGCAGATCTCGCTGAACCGCACCGCCGAGACGGGAGAATGGGATCTGGGCGCGCTGGAGATCGAGCTGAAGGCGCTGGAAGTGGAAGAGTTTCCGCTCGAGATCCTCGGCTTCTCGGTCCAGGAGACCGACGGCCTGATGGCCGAAGACGCCCCTCCGGAGCCGGAGTTCGAAACCCGCGGACCCGCGGTCACCCAACTGGGAGACAGCTGGCGGCTTGGGCCGCATCGGGTGGTTTGCGGCGATGCGCGCGACGCGGAGGTCCTCAGCACTCTGATGGGCCAGGAGTTGGCGCGGTTGGCGCTGACCGACCCGCCATACAACGTGCCGATCGCTGGCCACGTCACTTCAGGTGACCACCGGGAATTTGCCATGGCGATCGGAGAGATGTCGCAGGCGGAGTTTCGGGAGTTCTTGAAAGCCTCGATCGCCGCCGCCATGGCCCACTTGATGGAGGGTGGCCTTTTCGGGTCGTTCATGGATTGGCGAAGCGTCGCCCTGCTGATCGAGGCTGGGGAGAGCCTAGGCCTGGAGCTGCTGAACCTGATCGTCTGGAACAAGACCAACGCCGGGATGGGTTCGCTGTGGCGCAGCCAGCACGAACTTCTGCCGGTGTTTAAGAAGGGGACCGCACCGCACATCAACAACGTCGAACTCGGCAAGCATATGCGTCATCGGTCCAACGTTTGGACGTACGCTGGCGCCAACACTTTCGGATCAGACGCCAGCCAGGCGCTCGCCGATCACCCGACGCCGAAGCCGATCCCGTTGCTCGAGGACGCCCTGCGCGACGTCACCGAGCGCAAGGACATCGTCCTCGACCCCTTCCTCGGCTCCGGCTCGATGCTGCTCGCCGCCGAGCGCACCGGGCGACGCTGCCGCGGCGTTGAGCTTGACCCGATCTACGTCGACCTGGCCGTCCGGCGCTGGGAACAGCTGACCGGCAAGGTCGCGATGCTCGAGGAGACCGGCAAATCCTTCGCCGAAACGGCGCAGGAGCGTCTGGCGCCCACGCCGGTCGAGGGGGACGCCTGATGTCGAAGGACGATTACGAGGTCGGCTACGGAAAGCCGCCCAAGCACAGCCAGTTCAAGAAAGGCGAGTCCGGACGCCACCGCGCCCGAACGTCACTGACGCCGAGAGTCAAGAGGACCATAGACGACGTAGTCCGCGAGATCGCCGCCCGCAAAATCAAGGTCCGCGAGGGCGACACAGTGCGCGAAGCTTTGCTTTCGAATCTGTTGGTTGAAAGGACGCTCCTACGGGGCCTGAACACCAACAACCCCCGTCACCTCCGACTAGCGCTTGAGATGCTGGAGAGGGCGGACGCCTTCGGCGACAGGGAGATGACCGACGAGGAAAACATGCAAGACTTCATCCGCAACTCAAGCGCAAAGGAGCTCGCGCAGATCGACGAGATCCTCGAGAAGTTCGCGGCGTATCGTCCAAAGCCCGGTCAGGAGGAAGAATTCCCGCAGGACGAAGGTGGCGAGGACGGGTGAGCCCACAGCGCGTGATGCCATTGTTCGCAAGATGCCGCCGCAGAACCTCATCGGGCTCGGGCTTCAAGCTCATCAGGATCATCACGTGACGCGCGCGATCTATTAATAATGACCGCTCGGCGCCAAAGGACTAAGCCGCTCGCGCGGCATGGGTGGGTGGCAGAGGTGGCGGTGATCGGCCGGCTGGCGACGGAGCCTGCCCGTCCTGTCTGAGATCAGGGGTCCATCCCTGCAGACAGGAGATCCCCATGACCCCTGCGCCCACGACCCCGCTGCGCCGGCGGATGATCGAGGACATGACCATCCGCCAGTTCGGGCCCAAGACCCAGCACGACTACGTCCGCGTGGTGGCCGACTTCGCCCGGTTCCTCGGGCGCTCGCCCGACCGGGCCGAGCCGGAGGACCTGCGGCGCTACCAGTTGCACCTGGCCGCCGAGGGCGCCTCGCCCGCGAAGATGAACGCCGCGGTGTCCGCGCTGCGGTTCTTCTTCAGGGTGACGCTCGCCCGGCCGGGCTTCGGCGAGCGGCTGGCGACGGTCAGGAAGGAGGATCGCCTGCCGCAGGTGCTCAGCCCCGAGGAGGTGGCGCTGCTGCTACACTGCGCCCCCGGCCTGAAGCACAAGGCCGCCCTCAGCGTGGCCTACGGCTGCGGCTTGCGGGTCTCCGAGATCGTCCACCTGAAGGTCGCCGACATCGACAGCGCCCGCATGCTGATCCGGGTCGAGCAGGGCAAGGGCCGCAAAGACCGCTACGTGATGCTCTCGCCCGACCTGCTTGAGCTGCTGCGGCGCTGGTGGCGGGCGGCCCGGCCGCAGGGCTGGCTGTTCCCCGGCCGCGATCCCGGCCAGCCGATCACCACCCGGCAGCTCAACCGCGCCTGCAAGGTGGCGGCGGCCACCGCGGCGCTAGACAAGCGGGTGTCGCTGCACACGCTCAGGCACTCCTTCGCCACCCACCTCCTGGAGCGCAAGACCGACGTCCGGGTGATCCAGGTGCTGCTCGGGCACAAGAAGCTCGATACGACGGCGCGCTACACCCGCGTCGCGCTGAAGACGCTGGGCGCGGTGAAGAGCCCCCTCAGCCAGCTGAGGCCGCCGCGGCCTTAAGCCCGTGCGGCCATCCCTGGAGGTGGCCGACATCCTGCGCGCTCACGGCGAGGCCTTCCGCCGTGCCCACGCCGGACACCTGAGCCTTGGCCAGCTCAAGGTGATATCGGCCATCGAGGCCTGCCGCACCGCCGAGCTCGGCGGCCACGTCGCCCGCTGCGACGACTGCGAGCGCCTGGCGGTGAGCTACAACTCCTGTCGCAACCGCCACTGCCCGAAGTGCCAGGGCCAGGCGGCCAAGGCCTGGCTCGCCGAGCGCGAGGCCGACCTGCTGCCGGTCCCCTACTTCCACGTCGTCTTCACCCTGCCGGGCCCACTCGCCGCCGTCGCCTTCCAGAACAAGGCCGTGGTCTACGACCTGCTCTTCAAGGCTGCCGCCGGGACCCTGCAGACCATCGCCGCCGATCCGAAGCACCTCGGCGCCCGCATCGGCCTGATCGCCGTGCTGCACACCTGGGGCTCGGCGCTGACCCACCATCCGCACGTCCACGGCATCGTCCCCGGCGGCGGCCTCTCGCCCGACGGCCAGCGCTGGATCGCCTGCCGCAAGGGCTTCTTCCTGCCGGTGCGGGTGCTCTCCCGGCTCTTCCGCCGACTGTTCCTGGAGAAGCTCATCGCCGCCCACGCCCGCGGGCGCTTGAGCTTCTTCGGCGACCTCGCCCATCTGGCCGAACCGACGGCCTTCGCCGCGCAGCTCGCGCCGCTGCGCCGGGCCGAGTGGGTGGTCTACGCCAAACCGTCCTTCGGCGGGCCGGCCGCGGTGCTCGCCTATCTCGCCCGCTACACTCACCGCGTCGCCATCGCCAACAGCCGGCTCCTGAGCCTGGACGACCACGCCGTCCGCTTCCGCTGGAAGGACTACCGCACCGCCGATCCCACCACCGGCGCCGTGAAGATCCGGACCGTGGCGCTCAGCCCCGACGAGTTTATCCGCCGCTTCTTGCTGCACGTCCTGCCCGCCGCCTTCCACCGCATCCGCCACTACGGCCTGCTGGCGAAGGGGCCACGCGCCCCGGACCTCGGCCGGCTCCGCACGCTGATCGCCGCCCAGACCGGCGAGACCGCCGCGCCGACCGACGAACCGGCCGTGGCGGAGCCACCGACCTGCCCCGGCTGCGGCGTGCGCCTGCGCATCGTCGAAATCTTCCGTCGCGGATGCGCACCGCGCACCGTCCCCATCGGCCGGCTATGGATGGACAGCTCATGAGACGCGGCCGGCCAACACGCCCGGACCTCTCCCACCGTCGCGCCACCGCCACGGCGCCGGTGGTGCTGCGTCCATCGCCGTCGTCAGCCGCCAAACCTGCCGGACCTGCGCCACAGTGCTCCGCTCCGCTCACGCCGCGATCGCCCAGACCCCCTCCGGCCCGCGCTCACGGCCGCCATCGTGGCCCACCAGCCAACCGCCAAGGCCCAGGCCCGAGACGCAATCCCCATAGCCGCGCCACGCTTCACCGGCGCCCCGCCGGCTGACCGCGGCTTCCTCCCCTGAAGGCCTTCGGACGCCGGCCCCTCAGCCGGCCCAATCTCATGCGCAAGGGCCGCATCCGAACCCCTCAACAAAGGCAGACATTCAGTGCTGCTCCGAAAGCAGACCCTCGTGGACCTGAACCCGAACCCAGAGCAGGGCGCAGACCCCAGACTGAGGAAACTTGGACCGGGTACGTCTTGAAGAAATGGCCTTCATCATATTCGGCGGAGGGCAGCAGGGCGGAGGCGTGATGATGTTGAAGTGGTCAATCATGGGTGTTGCGGCAGGCCTCGCCGTGACATTGACCTCGGCGCCGGTCCAAGCCCAGTCGAGCCTGACCAACTGGAATACGCTCCTCGAAGGTCTGAGGGCCGAGGGTGAGAAAGCGGACGCGCAGCTGCCGCCGGACCTCACGCCCCAGGAGCAGGCCGAAGTCGCGGTGATGAAGCTGGGCGCCCTGACTGCCGGCTACCTAAACATCGTCCATGGCGATCCCGATCATCCGATGTTCCGGCCCAGCCTCAGCCTCTATGGGAACTACCTCGCTCCGAACGCCGACACCCACTACTATCAGGCCAGGGTGGACGGAAGCGGCGTCTACCGTCTGCGCGGCGAGGCGGGGAACATCCCGATCGTCAACATCACCCCCCGAAGGGCCTATTCGGAAGGCGCGACCTACGACGCCAAGGGTTTCGCGGATCTTGATATCGTCAAGCTGCGTAAGGGCCCGAACGGCGCCGTCGACGTCATCCTGAGCGCTAAGCGCCCCGACGGTTACGCCGGCGACTGGCTCTACCTCGACCCCCGCGCCGACGTCCTCGCGATGCGTCTGGTCTCGGATGACTGGGGCCGCCAGAAGGATCCGCGCCTGAGCATCGAGCGGCTCGACAAACCATCCCGCGGCGCGCGCCCGACAGAGGCCGAGATCAACCGCAACCTCGCCATGCTCCCGGGACTGGTGAACACCTGGACCTCGTCCTATGCCCAGTATGCCACTAAGCTCGCGAGCGACGCCGGCGGTGTGAACAAGATCAAGGAAGACAAGCGCACAAATATCGGCCTGCTGGCCGGCCAGCGCTATTTCGAGATGGCCTGGGATTTCGCGCCCGACGAAGCCCTGATCCTGGAGGCGACCGTTCCCAAGTGCCGCTACTGGTCCGTGCTACTCGCCGACCGGCTATATGCCACCCTCGACTGGGTCAGCAATCAGTCGAGCCTCAACCGAAACCAAGCTCGCATCGACGCCGACGGCAAGGTCCGCATGGTCATCGCTCATAGCGACCCTGGCGTCCCGAACTGGCTGGACACCGTCGATCACCCGAAGGGCGCCATGCAATGGCGATGGATGGACTGCGACGGACCCACCTCGCCTACCGTGACCCGCGTAAAACTATCCGAGCTACGTCGCCATCTGCCCGTCGACACCCCGACTGTCACTGCCGAACAGCGCGACCAGGCTCTACGCGAACGTCGGATGGCGGCACAACTTCGGCGCGAATGGTGAGGCTATATCGATCTCAAGTCGATTGACAACGATCCAGCCTTGCGGCCCGCTGCCGGCTGCGGAAGGGCTCAGGGTGCCAAGGGACGGGGCGGAAGCGACGGTTGCGGAAGGCGTTGCGCAGGCCGCGCGCGAGGCCGAGCCTGCGGCCCCGGTCCAGCCGGCCCGCCCGACCCTCTATGGACGCGCCGGTCTTGCCCGGCTGATGTCGCGCATCCGGCGGCTGGTCGGCGATGATCACCGCGCCGAAGATCTGCTGCAAAGCGCCCTGCTGCGGCTCGAGGAATACAAGAGCCGGGCCACGGTCGAGAACCCCGAGGCCTTCCTCGTGCGCACCGCCCGCAACCTCGCCATCGACGAGAGCCGGCACAACAAGGTCCGCGCCCTCAGCCCCTCCCCGGTGGAAGAATTTCGGACCCTGACCGACGATCAACCCCTGCAAGATGAGGTTCTGTACACCCGTGAACGTCTAGTACGCGTGGAGCAGGCTTTGGCTACGCTCCCCTACCGGACGCGAAGGATCTTCATCATGCGGCGGATCGAGGGCTTGAGGTATCGCGAGATCGCCGGCCGGCTTGGCATCACCCCCAGCGCCGTCGAGAAGCATGTTGCGAAGGCCGTACTGTTGCTCTCGACCCTCTCTGACGACGCCTGACCTTCAGGCGGCCAGGTGATCCCCGACAGCATCAAGGCGCAGGCGGCCTCATGGCTCGCCCGGCTGCAGGCCGAGGACCGCAGCCCTTCGGACATCGCCGCCTGGCAGGCCTGGGTGGAAGCCGATCCGCGCCATCGGCAGGCCTTTGCCGAGGCCACCGAGCTCTGGGAACTGGGCGGCGCCGTGCGCCTGGACGTCCGCGAGCACGAGACCCTGGTGCGCCGCCGCGCCGTGCTGGCGGGCCTCGTCGTCGCCGTCACCGGGGCTACGGCCGGCGGCGGTCTCTGGTGGCGCGGACGGCCCCGGCGCTACGAGACTGCTGTGGGGGAGCAGCGAACTGTCCGCATCGCCGATGGCTCCTCGCTGATGCTGGACACCCGGACCTCGCTCACCGTCGCCATCGACGATAAGCGCCGATTGGTGGAGTTGCTGGCTGGCCGCGCATTTTTCCAGGTCCGGACCGATCCTCTTCGCCCCTTCGTGGTGAAGGCGGCCGGGCATCAGATGGTGGCGATGGGCACCGCCTTCGACGTCACCCGCCACAGCGAGAAGGTCTCGGTCGTGATGCTGGATGGGCAGCTGGCGCTGGCGCCCGCCAAGGCCACGGACAGTTCCTCGCCGGCCATCTACCTGAAAACCGGCGAGCGGGCGGTGATGGATGGCGGGCAGGCGGTGATCGAGGAGGCCGACCTGAAGCATCTGACCGCCTGGCACAAGGGCCGGCTGATCTTCGAGTCCCAGCCGCTCAGCGAAGCGGTGGCGGAGATGAACCGCTATTGCACCATCCCCATCGTCATCGAAAGCGATGCGCTGGGGGCGATCCGCATACACGGCGTTTATAGAACCAATGACCCCGAAGCCTTCGCCCGATCGGTCGCCCTGCTTGTGGGCGGCAGGGTGGAGCGGCGGCGGGGCCAGATCACCTTGCTGGAGGGCGAGACCGCGCACCGGCGCGAAGTGAGCTGAGGGTTTTGACCGCTCGTCCGTCATGAACGGCAGGACGGGCGTTTAGCGACCCAACCAAAAACGTTTGGGGGAAGACACTATGAACAACCCATCGGCCCCGCGCCTTAGCTTCGCGTCCTCGTTGGCGGTCGCCGCCCTGCTGGCCGCCACGGCGGCCCATGCCGCGCCCGCGGCTTCGGAGATCAAGGTTCGCGGCGGCCCGGCGGCCAAGGCCCTGCGTGACCTGGCCCTGCAGACCGGGGTCAATATCCTCTTCACACAGGACGACGTCCGGGGCGTACGGGTCGCGGCCATTCAAACGCGGCAAACCGCCGAGAACGCCGCCCGCATAATGCTGCGCGGAACCAGCCTGGAGGTGATGAACGACGGCGCCGGCGGCCTTGTAGTCCGCACCGCCGCCGTCGAGCCCGCGCCGCGCCAGATCGTCCGCGCCTCGTTCCAGCGCGCCGCCCAGGATCAGGGCGCGCCCGCCGTCTCCGAGCCTGCGCCGATGCCCCCGACCGGGCTCGAGGAGGTAATCGTCACCGCCCGGCGTGTTGAGGAGCGCTTGCAGGACGTTCCCGTCGCGATCACCGCGCTCACGGGCGCCGCGATCGCCAGCAAGTCGATCATCAACTCGCAGGATTTACAGTACCACATCCCCGGCCTGACCGCGACGTCACAGACCACCGGGGCGACCGCCGGCTACTCGATCCGCGCCCAGTCGAACACCCTCAACTGCGCCCAGTTCTGCGCGGTGGTGCCCTACATGAACGACGTGCCGTACTCGCGGCGCTTCCCCTCGCTGTTCGACATCGAGTCCGTCCAGGTGCTCAAGGGTCCGCAGGGCGTGGCCTTCGGGCGCAACACCACCGGCGGCGCGATCCTGATCAACACCAAGCGGCCCACCAACAGGTACGAGGGCTATGTGAACGTCCGCGCCGGCAACATGGATTTCAAGGAGCTGGACGCGGCGGTGAACATCCCGCTCTCGGACATCGTGGCCGTGCGCGCCGCCTATCAGATCGTCCGACGGGACGGCTACACCAAGGAACTGACCTTCGGGCAGGACCTCGACAACATCAGCAACGAGAACTATCGCCTGACCGTGGTGATCAGGCCGACCGAGAGGTTCAACACCACCTTCATCGGCGGCTACTTCAACGACGATTCCAACGGCACGGGCACGGTGCTGGCGGGCCTCGGCGCGCGCTCGCTGGCGGTCTATACCCCGGCCGCTGCCGCCCGGTTCAGTTTCCCGCAGTTGGACGCCGCGCTGCAGCTCGCCCAGCAGCAGGCCCGCGGCCCGCGCGTGGTTCGCCACAGCATGCCGACCTACACGCGCGAGGAACGGCGCTTCCTGCAGAACCAGACGGTGTGGGAGGTGAACGACAACCTGTCGTTCAAGAACATCGCCTCGATCATGCGCTTCTGGACCAAGCAGTCGTCCGACTCAGACGGCTCGTGGGTGCCGATGAACGACACCTTCACCTTCCAGCCCACGGCCGAGCAGCAGCTCACCGAGGAGTTCCAGATCCACGCCGACGCCTTCGACGACAAGGTTAAGCTGATCGGCGGGCTCTATGTGGAGCGCACCGATCTGCGGCCACAGGACTACGAGCCCGAGTTCATGATCCAGGGCGGCATAAGCTTCGGCGGCCCCGCGGGCATGACCGGAGCGGGCGCGACCAACCCGTCGGTTTCCGGCGTGGCGGTGTTCTATCCGGAACTGGGCTTCGGCGGCCCCGGCAAGCGCTGGAGCCGGACCCGTGCGGTATTCGCCCAGGGCCAGTTCGACCTGGGCGGCATCGTCGAGGGGCTGAAGCTCACGGCCGGCGCGCGCCGCACCTTCGACGAGCTATTCAACTACGGCCCGGCGCCGATGTTCACCGGCGGCAACTTCACGGGCGGCGCCAACGTCGTCACCCTGCTGGCCGGCGGCAATCCCTATCCGTGGCCGCTGGTCACCTCGGCGCCGGCCTGCGCGATCGCCGGCGGCACGCTGACGAACTGCGTTGCGCCGGTTGTCAAGGTGAAGAGCGAGGGCTGGAGCTACGCCGTCACCCTCGACTACCAAGTCGCAGACAAGGTGATGGTCTACCTCTCCCACCGGAAGGGGTACCGGGCCGGGACCTACAACAGCCCGCTGCTGACCAGCCAGGTTGAGATTCCGCCGGAAACCGTCCGCGACCTGGAACCGGGCATCAAGGCCGACTACGACATCGGCTCTATGCGCGCCCGCACAAACGCGGCCGGATATATCCAGTGGTACAAGGACATCCAGCAGGCGGTGACGGTGCTGGACCCCGTGCAGGGCCGCCTTGTCTCGATCACTGCATCGGCGGCCAATGCGGTCATCAAGGGCTTCGAGATCGAGCAGACCTTGATCCCGATGCCGGGTCTCGAGATCAACGCCTTCGCGGCCTACAACGACAACAAGTACAAGAACATCGCCAATGCGACCCTGCAGGCGCAGCTGGGCGACCGCCTGCCGTTCCAGCCGAAGTGGCAGTACGGCGTCAACATGAGCTACGCCTTCCATGATCTCGGGATAGCGGGCGAGATCATCCCCTCGCTGAACTACACGTACCGGACAATGGTGGCGTTCAACGGCAGCTACAAGAGCGAGCCCCTGGCCGCGCAGCCGGGCTACAGCCTGCTGGACGGGCGCATCGACTTCAAGGACATCGCCGGATCGCGGGTCGACGGGGCCATCTTCGGCCGCAACCTCACCAACAAGACCTATGCCCAGGGCGCCAGCGCCGCCTCCGCGACGGCCGGGTTCACCTCGGTAATGTACGCCCCGCCGCGTACCTACGGCATCGAGTTGCGGTACGCGTTCGGCGAATAGCTCGTCCGGTTAATCGCTCGCAGCGTGAGAGGGTAAGGCGAATGGGAAAGGTGAGGAACGCGATAGCAGCGCTGCTGATCGGTGGCAGCGTCCTGGCTTATGGCCACACGGCGCTAGCGCTCCCTAGCATGGCCGGCTTTCCCGACGAGCCGCGGCCGCCGCAGGGCGCACCCAACGTCCTGATCATCATGACCGACGATGTCGGCTTCGGCGCCAGCAGCACCTTCGGCGGGCCGATCCCCACGCCGGCCTTCGACGCCCTGGCGGCCGACGGCGTCAGGTTCAATCGCTTCCACACCACTGCGCTCTGCTCACCCAGCCGAGCCGCGTTGCTGACCGGCCGCAATCCGCATTCCGTGGGTTTCGGAATGGTGCCGGATCTCTCCACCGGGCATCCCGGCTACAATAGCGTGCTGCCGAAGTCGGCGGGGACCGTGGCCCAGGCGCTGCAGCGGGCTGGTTACCGGACCGCGATGTTCGGCAAGACCCACAATACGCCGGAGTGGCAGGATGGACCGGCGGGCCCCTTCACCCAATTGCCCAACGATCTCGGCTTCGAATATTTCTACGGCTTCAACGGCGGTTGGACCGACCAGTTCTCGCCGGAGCTGATCGAGAATCGCAACGCCATCGAGCCGCCGGCGAACGACCCGACTTACATCCTCGATCGCGACCTCGCCGACCACGCGGTAAGCTGGCTGCAGATGCAGCTGAGCCAGTCGCCGGACCGGCCCTTCCTGCTCTATTACGCCACCGGCACCGCCCACGGCCCCAACCAAGCGCCGAAGGAATGGATCGACCGATTCAAGGGCAGGTTCGACAGTGGGTGGGACGAGCTACGCAAGCTGACTTACGAGCGGCAGAAGCGCATGGGGATCATCCCCGCCGACGCCAGGCTGGCGCCCATGCCCCCCGGCACGCCGAAGTGGGAGTCGCTCAGCCCCGACGAGAAGCGCGTGCAGGCCCGCTACATGGAGGTCTACGCCGCGGCCCTGGCCTATTGCGACGACCAGATCAGGCGGTTGATCGCCGAGCTCAAGCGCTCGGGGCGATACGACAACACCATCATCTTCTACTTGCAGGGCGACAACGGCGCGAGCGCCGAGGGCGGCGCCATCGGCGCGTTCAACTATCCCGGCCGCGGCGGCCTCCCACAGACCACGGCCAAGAACCTCGCCCGGCTCGACCAGCTGGGCGGGCCGATGACCGAGCCCATCGCACCCTGGGGTTGGACGCGGGCGATGAACGCGCCTTTCCCCTGGAACAAGAGCGTCGCCTCCCACCTGGGCGGCACGCGCAACGGCCTCGTGATCTCCTGGCCGGGTCACCTGAAGGGCGGGAGCATCGTGCGCTCGCAGTTCCACCACGTCATCGACATCGCGCCGACCATCTATGAGGTGACGGACGTGGCGCCGCCTAAGGTCCAGGATGGGGTGGAACAACGGCCGCTCGACGGCGTCAGCATGGCCTACGCCTTCAAGGACGCGAAAGCGACCTCCCCGCACCGCACCCAGTACTTCGAGGTGTTCGGGACCCGCGCCTATTACGAGGACGGCATGCTGATCTCCAGTCTGGCGGAGAACGCCGGCAAGACCCCGCTCACCGCCGAGTGGGAGCTCTACGACCTGAAGAAGGACTACTCCCAGACCGTCAACCTCGCGGCCAAGCAGCCTGAGGTCCTGGCCCGCCTGGTCAAGGCTTTCGACCACGAGGCCGAGGTCAATAAGGTGCTGCCGCTGCAGGCCGACAAGGTGAAGCGGGTCGTGGAGGAAGTGAGGCCAAGCCTGTTCCACAAGCCAGGCCGCTATGCCTTCTACAATTCCGCCTACCGCTATTCGGCGAGCGTGTTTCCGGACATCCGCAACAGGTCGTGGTCGCTGGAAGCCGACATCGCTTCGGACCGCCCGGCCGATGGGGCGCTCATAACCCAGGGCAACCGGTTCGCCGGCTGGGGCCTCGCCGTCATCGCGGGGCGTCCGACCTTCCTCTACAGCATGGATTCAAGCCCAGAGGGACTGTTCCGGCTGGCCGCGCCCGACCCGCTCACACCGGGCGAGCACAAGATCGGTCTGGCCTTCGCCTATGACGGCGGGGGCATGGGCAAGGGCGGCAAGGTCGCGCTCAAGGTCGACGGCAAGGTGGTCGCCGAAGGCCGCATGGAGCGGACCTCGGGGATTTTCTGGGGCCCGGAAAGCGTCAGCATCGGCCGGGATCTCGGTGCGCCGCTGGTCGACGAGTATGCCGCGCCCTTTACCTATCAGGGCCTGATCAAGCGCGTGGACGTGGTATTAGACTAGAACAACGAGGACCGCTGGGTTCCGGCTGCGTCACTTTAGGCTAGTCCGCTGATACGATTCAAGGATCTGTCACCACTGGCGACGAAGCTGCGCACCGTCGCGCCGGGCGCGAAGGCTCTCCTCGCGCTGAGACGGCGACATGATCGGAGTGTCCTTCGGCAGGTATTTGCGCACCTCGCTCAGCGAGACCTTGCGCACGGTCGGGACAGGGGCGCTGTCGCAGCTGGCCCAGCGCAGCTGCATGCCGGCGCGCTTGCGGCCCGCCAGGTCGATCCAGTTGGGGACCCCGGGGTCGGCATTGGCGAACACCACCCGCAGCTTGCCGTCGCTGTCGAGCCTGGCCTGATTGCGATTGAGGCTGGTCTGGTTGTTCACCCAGTCGAGGCTCGAGTCCACGAAGTCCGTGGTCAGGATGCTCCAGTACTTGCAGGTCTTCGGAACCTCGCTTTCGAGCACCACCGCCTCGCCGTCCTCGATCATCAGCGGCGTGTGGAAATAGCGCTGGCCGGTGAGGCCGCCCAACTCGACGATGGGGATTTCCACGACCTTGTTGACTTGGCCCTTTTCGACGAAGCCGGAGAGCCGGCGGGAAAATAGGGTATTGGTCCAGAACACGTAGTCCGCGAGCAGCGGGAGTCGCCCGCGGATATCCTCGGCTGAAGGGCGGGAGCGCCGCGACGGAATGTCCAGGCGCTGGATGCTGAAGCGCGGATCCTCCTGCTTGCCCCAGTCGTCCGAGACCACCCGCAGCGTCATCCGGGTCGTCGCCGGGTCAAGCTTCCACCAGTCGCCGGCATAGCCCGCCGGCCGCTCAGCGCTGAGGATGACCTCGAAGGCGCCGCCCGGGCCGAAATGCAGATCATCGATGTCGTAGTCGGTATGTGGGACCGCCTTTCCGGTCAGGCCCAGATAGGGCCCGTGCAGCAAGCCGAAGTTGACGATCGGCGCGCCGCCCCGCGTGCCCTTGATCCGGTAGACGCCTTTCCCGTTCAGCGCCGTCGCCATGTAGACGGTGTCTGGATTGGGCCCGAGGAAGTTCTCGTAGAGGCCCAGAGAGGGGACGAAGCGCGGATAGTCCGGGTCGCTGTTGGCCACCGTGAGGTAGCCGCTCATCAGGGTTCCCAGCTTGACCAGGGTGTTCTCGGCCTGGTCCTGGTCGGTGAACCCTGGCGGGACCGCCCCATCCACCCGCCTGCCGGCGGCCTCGAGGTCGGTGAGCAGCTTGGTCCATTCCCGATCCACTGCCGGCGCCGGCGTGTCCGCCGCCGCGACCGGCTGCACGCTGAGGGGCGCGGCGAGGGCCGCCGCGGCAGCCCAGCCGCCAAGCTTCGCACGCCACCTACCCCGCTTCATCTCCAGCCCTCCGCCGGACGTTTCTTGTCCTCTTCTAGAGGACGGGAACGGACCACCTTTTCCTCAGCTGGCGCGGAGCACAGGCGTTTGCGTCATGAGGGGTTTCGGGGTCCGGTCCGTCTAACAAGAAAACAGGGGGGCTACATGACGCTGCATCTGCGATCGGTCCGATGCGCGGGAGCGTCGCTTCTCCTCGGTCTGCTGGCGACCACGGCCGGCGGCGCCCGCGCCGCCCAACTGTCCCCACCTCCGTTCCCGGCCGGGCCCCAGGCGCCGCGGGGCGCCCCGAACATCCTGCTGATCATGACCGACGACGTGGGATTTGGCGCCAGCAGCACTTTCGGCGGCCCCATTCCCACGCCGACCTTCGACGCACTTGCGGCTGCCGGCACGCGTTACAACGCGTTCCACACCACCTCGATCTGCGCCCCGACGCGGGCGGCCCTGCTCACGGGCCGCAACCATCATTCCGTTGGCGCGGGCGTAGTGCCCGAGATGGCCACCGCCTACCGAGGCTACACCTCGGTGATCCCGGCCACGGCGGCGATGATCCCCAAGGTGCTGCAGCTGAACGGCTACGCCACCGCTATGTTTGGCAAGCATCACAACACGCCGACCTGGGAGGAGGCGCCAACCGCCCCGCAGACCCACAAGCCCAACGGCTTCGGCTTCGATTACTTCTACGGCTTCCTCGGCGGCCGAACCGATCAGTTCGCCCCGGCGCTCTACGAGAACCTCAATGCGGTCGAGCCGCCTTCAGGCGACCCGGGCTACATCCTTGACCGGGATCTGGCCGACCACGCCATCGGCTGGCTGCGGAGCAAGGCTGGCCAGTCTCCGGACAAGCCGTTCTTCCTCTACTATGTCCCAGGCACCCTCCACGCGCCCGTCCAGGCCCCTAAGGAATGGATTGCGAAATTCCGCGGCCAGTTCGAAGGCGGCTGGGACGTCCTGCGCCGGCAGATCTTCGAACGACAGAAGAAGTTGGGCGTCATTCCGGCCGACGCGGCCCTGGCGCCCATGCCTCCAGGCACGCGGGCGTGGAGCGCGCTCACGGCCGATGAGCGGAAGGTCGCTGCCCGCTACATGGAGGTCTACGCCGCGGCGCTGTCCTACGCCGATCACGAGATCGGCCGGATCATCGATGAGCTGAAGCGGAGCGGACAGTACGACAACACCCTGATCGTCTACATCCAGGGCGACAACGGGGCCTCCGTGGAAGGCGGCGTCGACGGCGCCTACAACTACATCAACCGCCTGAACGCCATCCCTGGCACGACCGCCGAGGCTCTGCGCCGGCTGGACGAGATCGGCGGGCCCACCAGCCAGCCCGCGGTTCCGGCCGGTTGGACGCGGGCCACCAACGCGCCATTCCCCTGGAACAAGGGACTGGCTTCGCATCTGGGCGGCACGCGCAACGGGCTGGTGATCTCTTGGCCCGGGCACATCCGTGACGGGGGAACCGTCCGGCGGCAGTTCCACTCCGTGGTCGATCTCGCGCCAACAATCTACGAAGCGGTGGGGATCACCCCGCCGGATGTGGTGGCCGGCGTGCCGCAGATGCCGCTGGAAGGCGTCAGCATGGCCTACAGCTTCGCCAATCCAACCGCCTGCTCGCCCCACACCGAGCAATATTTCGAGATGGTCGGCGCCCGGGGCCTCTACAAGGACGGCTGGCTGCTGGCCCGCAGGCCGGTGCAGACCTCCCAGTCGCTCTACGAAGAGGCCGGGACGGGGGTCACCTGGGAGCTCTATGATCTGCGCCAGGACTACTCCCAGACCAGGGACGTGGCGGCGAAGGAGCCGGCCCGGGTCGCCGACATGTCCAGGCGCTTCGACGAACTGGCCGCATTGCACAACGTCAATCCGATATCCGACGACCGGGCCAATCGCATCGATAACGGCGGCCGGCCGGGCTTCGTGGACCGGCCGGGGCTCCACCGATTCTACCCAGGCGGACCCAGGCTTCCAGACGGCGGCTTCGCGGACGTGCGCAACCGGTCCTGGTCGATGACCGCAGATGTGGTCGTTCCGCCCGGCGGCGCGGACGGAATGATCGTCACCCAAGGGGGCCGGTTCACGGGCTGGGGCCTGATGGTCACCGAGGGCGCTCCGCGCTTCGTCTATCGGATCAACGACCACGAGGACGGCTTCCTCGATCTCAAGGCCGCGCCCCTGTCGCCCGGCGCGCACCAACTGGCGGTGGCCTTCAAATACGATGGTGGCGAGGCCGGGAAAGGTGGACAGTTCACTCTCTCTGTGGACGGCAAGCCTGTGGGTGATGGGCGGGTGGCCCGAACGGCGGGCCTTCTCTACGGCGAGGACGCCGCGATCGGGCGCGACACCGGCACGCCGATTCTGGCGAAGTACGGCATCCCGTTCACCTTCCAGGGACAGATCAGCGAAGTCACCATCGATACTCGCGACCGATGAACGCCTGATAGGGCCCTGTTTCGAGCTGTTTCGCCGGGTTGGCCGCGCCGCCCGCTCCCCTGGGAGCGGCCGACGCAGCAGTCGTTGTGCGCACAGAGGTGAGATCCGCGCTTCAGCGGCGCGCCGATGACCATGGAGGGGCCCAGATCAGTTAAGGACCGCCCCCGCGTACCGGGAGTTCCCAAGGTCCGCTTGGAGTCGATTGTGTTGAAAAAGTCGGCCAGAGCATTTGCGTGGGGCATAGCCGTGCGCAACAGCTAACACCAGAGGTGCAATCGACTTCAAAGATGTGCGCCAGAGGCAAGACCATTGCCGAAACTTGGCTCCGATTTTCGGCCGACCGACTTTTTCAACAGAATCCGCCAAAATCGGTCCAAACCTCAGTCGAAATCCAGCCGTGTCAGCAGACCTTCAAACCGCTCCGGGGCGTGCAACTGGACGATATCCGCCTACGCCCGAGCCCGCAGGCTTCGGGCGATGTTGAGATGGACGTAAGCGCCGTCGGCTTGGTGCTGTTCGACGGCTCCATCCCAGACCACCCCGGCCAGCGCCAGGTTGTTGCTCGATCCGAAACAGACATGCGGGGGCCTGGGGTGTCGCGACGGACGAAGACGAAATCCCCGGCGGTCCGCGGCAGGTCGGCCGGATCGCGGACATCGTGGAAACGGTAGCGCGCGCCGAACGCACCGGCGATCTCGATAAAGCCCTGCGCTTTCACGATCCGCCTCGTCCCCTGCCGCCGCGATTCAACGGCTCAAGGCCATGATGCAGGCCGTTTCGTGTCTGTCACCAGCCGGGATAGCAATCCCAGCAGCCGTTTTCGCCCTCGATCTCGGCGTCGTTCCAGACGACCGCCGCCGCATCGCGCGCCAGCGTGTCCATCACGTCCACCAGCTCCAACTGCGCCAGCATCTCCCGCGGGATCCAACCTGGCCCATGCACCGCGCCCATCAGCTGGCCCACCAGCGTGCCGGTGGTGTCGCTGTCGCCGTCGATGTTCACCGCCAGGCGTACGGCCTCGAACGGATCCGGCGCGGTCAGCGCGCACCAGAGCGCGATCGCCGCCGCCTCCTCGGCGATCCAGCCCTCGCCCAGTTCCTTGGGCACGACGTCCGCCGGCCCAGCCTGCGCCAGGTGGAAAGCTTGGTTGAGCGCAGCGTCGAGCTCAGGAGCTTCCCCATGGCAGAGGTTGGCCGCTCGGAGAAAGGCGCTGTCGAGCGCAAGCCCGCTCACCGCCAGCCCGATCCAGGCCGCAAACCAGCCCGCCGCCACCTGCCCGGTGATGTGGCCGTGGGTGACTGCCGCCGCGTCACGGGCGTCGGAATAGGGTCGGCCGCTAAACAGCCCGATCGGCGCAACCCGCATGATCCCGCCCGCGCCCTTGGAGCTGTTTTCAGCTAGATCGCCGAAGCTCTGGGACTCGGCGAGCGCGGTCAGACAGGTGTGCCCCGGCGCGCGGCGCGACCAGAGGTCCTTGACCGTGATCAACCAGCCATCGGGCTTCAGCTCTTTGTGGATCTGGCCGCCCTGCGTCACATACCAGCGCAGATAGGCGTGGTGGATGACGCTCGGCGGATGGCAGATCCCCTTCAGTGAATCGCGCACGTAGGCGCGGATCAGCCCTTCGAGCGTGAAGAGCGTCATCTGCGTGTCGTCAGTGATCGCGCCCATTCGACCGTAAGCCGGGGAAAAGCGGGTGATCCCCTGCGGGCCGAAGCGCTCCAGGATTTCCCGGCGCTGCATGAACTCCACCGGCGCGCCCAAGGCGTCGCCGACGGCCCCGCCCAGCAGCAGCCCGCGTAGGCGCTCCAGCGGCGCCACGGAAGGATCGAAGCCCAGGTCCTTCAAGCGGCCTCCGGCGATTCCAAAGCCCGGCGCAAGGCGTCGAGATAGTCTGCCGTCGCCGCCTTCCAGGCCTCCCCATGATCCAGCAGGGCAGTGAGCGGCAGCGGGCCGCCCTGGTAGACGATGTACCAGCCGGTGGGTTTGGGCGTCTCGCGCACGCTGGCGCCGGGCACGGCCGCCGCCAGCTGCGCCTGATAGGCATGGCTGAGGTCGAGGCGGCCGATGCTTTGCGCGCTCCAGTGCGCGTATTCGATATTGAACCGCCCGGCCGGATCGATCACCCCAAGCTGGAAGGTGCGCCCGTCCGGCGCCTGCCACTTCAGCGACATGTGCCGCTTCACGTCCGGATAGACACCGAGCGGCTCGACCCCGGTCAGGAACGCTTGCAGCCGGTCCGGTAAAGTAGAGTCGACAAACCGCAGGGCGTCGTAGAACGCTTCCTGCGACAGGTTCGTCGGCTTGGCCTGCGGAGAGGCCGGGGCAAGCTCCGAGGGCCGCAGCGCGACGCCTTCCTCCAGCCGGATCACCGCCCGCTCGATCTGCACGGTGCGGGTGAGGATTTTCGGCTGCACGAAGATCACGCCCGTGTCCGGCGCGCGCCACAGGCCGATCTCGACCATCGCCAGAGTGAAGTGCAGGCCCATGTGCCGCTGCAGAAAGTCTGCGAGCTGCTCGGCCCGTTCCTGGATGCCGTCGCCGGCGATAATCAGCAGCATCCGGCCCAGGCGCAGGTTGCGGGAGACCGCATCGACAAAGGCCGCCTCGCTGGCGTCCTCGGCGCCGTCGCGTCGCGTCGCCAGGAAGAGGTCGAGGCTGGCGTCCTTGCGCGCCAGCCGCGCGCGCGCCTGCAGGTCCTCATAGCTGAGAGCCGAAAGGTCCTTGGCGTAGTCCAGCACCTGGCCGACGACTTCGCGGCGCGCTTCCGGATTACGCCACAGCTTGGCCTCCACCACCACGATCCCGCCGTCCGGGGTCAGCAGCAGATTGTCGGCGAAGCCGCTGGGCAGCGGCAGCTCCATGCAGATCGGGACCAGCGGCGTCAGCGCCGGCTCGATCTGGTCGACCGGCAGCAGCATCGGGAACTCCTGGATCAGCTGCTGCAGCCAGCGCTCGTCGTAGAGCGCCCCGTCCTGTCCGGCCTTCAGCGGCAGCGGCTCCAGCGCCTGCACGTAATCCCAGGCGCCCAGTCCGCTCAGCATCATCGGTTGTGTGTAAGCTCGCATCGCGCCTCCCGTTCCGACGTTTATGACTTATAGTCTATGGGCTGAAGTCAAGTCGCGACCCGCCATGCGCGCATGGACGTGCGGGTGCGAATTGGCCTCAATCTGCAGGGGCTGCGGCGAGACCGCGGCTTCAGCCAGGAGGAGCTCGCCCACCGCGCCCAGATGCATCAGACCTATCTGAGCGGCATCGAACGCGGCCGGCGAAACCCGTCGGCCCTGGTGTTGGACCGGATCGCCCAGGCGCTGGGCGTGGACCTTGAGGAGCTGGTCCGGCGGCGGGCCTGAGCTCATGGCTGGTTCCTCGCGCGGATCACACTGAGCGTCTCGAGCACCAGCGCCGCCTGGCGGCTTAGCTGGGCGATCGTCCCACCCTGCGCCGCTGCGTCAGCGCTCGCACATTGGTCGAGGGCGGCTTCCAGTAGGTCCGCGACCACGGTGAGCAGCACGCGCTCGGCGTTGCGGGCGGTCTCGGCGTCAATGACAGGTGGGTCGGCCATGACTGGAGCACTGCTTCCTTTGCCGGGGAAGTCCAGTCGAAGAATGGTACGTTTTCATAGAGTTGGCTCGACTTCGACGGTAAGCGCGGCCATGAGTCCGGCATGGACCGGACGTCCCTCACCCACCCGCTGCAGATCGCCGAAGTTCGGCCGAGCCCTCACTGCGGCCGAATCGGCATCACCTTCTGTCCTGGCAAGGTGCAGCCAGATGGCGCCACCGGCTCCTGGTGTCGGGATCTGCACATCGATCTCGACGCAGTTCGGGCCTGGGGCGCTTGCGCGGCGCTGACCCTTGTGGAGGAGCACGAACTGGTTGCGCTTCAGGTCCCCGATCTGGGCGATCAGGTGCGTCGGCGAGGCCTGCTCTGGTTCCATCTGCCGATCGCGGACTACGCCATCCCGTCTGCGGAATTTGAGGCGGCCTGGAGAGACGCAGGCGGACAACTGCGCAAGCTGCTCGCCAGCAACAAGGACATCGTCGTGCACTGCAAGGGCGGCCTGGGCCGGGCGGGCACGATCGCGGCGAGGCTGTTGATCGAGATGGGCGTCGAGGCAAGCGACGCGATCGCGCGGGTCCGCGCCGCCCGCGCAGGCGCCATCGAGACCACCGGGCAGGAGCGCTACGTCCTCTCGTGCAAAAGCTCTGGCGTTTAGCCGGTGCAGACCAAGGTGACGATCCCTTCGCTTAATGCCGCTTGTACGAAGTTGAATCGTCCGGTCCCTCAGAACGCGGTCAACTGGCTAGGCCCTGCCGGCGAGCATGACAGAGATCATTGCTCAAACGGCCACCAGATCGGAAGACCAGCCGAGCGACAGCCTATTTGATCGCTGTCTGGGAAAGTCAGCGCGCTGGGTTCAACCCCATGAAAACGATGCCGCGTGGCGTCATTCGGCCCTGAACGCTGCATGAACCGGGGGCCGCGGCCGCATTCAGAACCGGCAGGTTAGCTTCTCAGCTCCCCAGCAAGGACGCGTAACACCAAGCCGCCGATGACTATGAGCCTCCGCATGTCGTTCCAAGTCTGCTCCGTCACCACCATCGGCCGTTGCGTCGAACGAAACTGGACGATCGTCATCGCCTGCGGCGAGTGCCGCCATGAACTCGTTTGGGACTGCGATCTGCTCGCCGGCATGGTTCCCCACATGTCCATCCAGGATATCGCGGCGAAGGTGAGTTGTGGCCAGTGCGGGTGCGCCGAATGCAGCGTGTACCATCGGCCAATGGCGGCCTAGCTGGCTGTGACGTTTCCGCCGGTCGTTCCGCGAAGTCCAGAATGAGCGGTACCGTCGGAAGGGACGCTTCTGGCCCTGCCCCCGCTGCCAGCCCCGCCCCTTTGCAGGAACAGCGATCTCGGCAAGACGTTGATCGGTTCTGCCGCGCAGGGGAAAGCTCGTGATCGAGGTGCTCACGAAATTGATCGCCTGTACCAAGGGGCGTGCGCCGAACGTCGCGCCGCTATCTCCAGAAAGCCGCGTCGGCGCGGACAGCGGGGCTCACTGTCAGGACATCCAAGGCGACGTCGTCCAGGGCGCAACGTCCCACAGCGCCGTCCCGGTCGTCGCCGTCGGCGACGCAAACCACTCGCTTGGCGAAGATGGCGGCCATGAGGGTCGAACGGCGAGTTGACGGGGCGACCTCGGAGAGCCTGACGCGTACCCATTCGTCGGGCGAGGGGCCGAGCGCGACGCACAGCGTGCGGCCGTCGATGACGTGCAACACCGGCCCCGCGAAGATCGCGCCCTGCGACGGCGGAGCCGCGCTGCAGATTTTCGCCGGGACCTCGGGCGCCTGGACCCCCAGCGTCTGAGCGCCTGGCGGATCGGCGTGCGCCGCGCTGTTCACGGCCGCCGCGGCGAAGAGCACCAGAAGGGGAATGGCCATGGTCGGCCTAGCCTCCGAACAATTGCCGCTGAAGGCGTGTCAGTGAAGTTCACGAGCGGTGAGTTCGGACTGCAATGGCAGGCCGAAGGCCCGCACGGCGCTGGGCAGTCGAAGGGCCGCGCGGGCGGCTTCCCTCATCGAGGCGAAGGCGGTGGCGGCCAACGGGTCGTCCGTCCACTGCGCCGCCGCGTCGGACGCGACCAGATACCGGATGGGCTCCCGAGCGTGAATCGGCGGACGGGACACCACGGCCGGCGTTTGCAGAGGGCGGATGGGCATGGACGGCTCTTGAGGCTGAAGCGATGTCCAGAGCCTCTCACCGCGGGCAGTTCGCCGCCATTCGGGCTCGCCCCCTAGGTAGACGTACGGAGCGGGAGGGCGGATTACTTCCTGCGGACAGAGCGCCTAGACGGCCAGCAACTCTTGAGACGGCGAATTGAAGGCGATCGGCGAATGCAATCAGCGGCGTCACGAACTCGTCCCCGCCAAGCCAGCCGCAACCGGCGCGACCGGTGCGGCGCCGATGTCGGACCTCGTTCCGCGGCGAGCGGCCGCTTCGGCGCTTCCGATTTCCGAAGCGGCGGGTCGTCGTCTGCAGAAGGGTTGCCTGATCAAGCAATAGGCGGACGCAGAGGTCGGTGCGTCGGGCCGGCGCCGCCTCCTTCTTGGCCCGGCTGAGAATGCCACGCGCGGCCTGATCGATCTCACGCCGGACGGGGCGCCGTAGCGCGCCGGCCGCTCGCTTGGCATTGAGGAACTGGAGCTTATCTCGCGACCTTTGCGGCCACAGCCACGCCAATGAGCGCGACAGCAACCGCAGCGAGAGCGGTGAGCGCTATTGGATGTTCGCGCGCCTCACGGCGCGCCAGCTTGGAGACGGCCTTCGATTGCGCACGGGCAGCTTCAGCCAGATTCTCGGCGGCGTGCGCCAGTGAAACGGCGGTGGCCGAAAGCGCATCGCCGGCGTCTGTGCGGATCCGCCGGCTCGTGGACCTGAGGTTGTCGACGACGTCCTCGTAGGCCTCGGCCGCTTCGTTCGAAAGTTTGGCGGTGATAGAGTTTTCCATGGTGGGGCTCCTTGATGCGCCGCCAGCAGGCCACTTCGCGGCGTCGCTGGCCTTGACCTGCGTCAACCTCCGGCGCCGGCCCGAATGCGGACGCCGCTCTTCGCCCTGTCGGATGGAAATATGGCGACCTGTTCGCCAGCCTTGAGTCCGGCCCGAACCTTTGCCTCGCGGTCGGTCAGCTTCCTCGGCGAGGCCGCCAGATAGAAGGCCCAATCGGCGTAGGCGAGCCCCACAGCCGCCGGCGAAATCCCACCCGTCAGCCGGGCGCTCAAAGCGCGCAGAACTCGGTCGCCGCTTGTCGGAGATTCTGGAAGCTCCAGCTTCGCGAGGGGCTGGTCACTGCGACGAGCACTTGTGGCAATTGCGCCGGACGCCGTCGGCGTTGGACGTAAGCTCCGCGCCTGCGAGTTCGTTTGCACCATGACGCCAAACCCTTGCCGCACTCGGCGCGAACTGCGTTGATCCTCCTCAATTGCCGCCGGCGCCACAAAGGCCGGGCGACGGACGCCGTTCAATCGATTGTCTTGCAGCAGCTCGAACCCATCATTTCGACGATTTGATCGCGCTCAAGGTTGAGCCTGGCGCTCGCCTGCAAACTCGAACGGTCAGCGGATGAAGCCGCATCGTTCGGTCAGGAACACGCAAATGAACGCCCAGCCAGTCGGTTTTGAGGCGAGGCCGCAAGCGGCCGTCGCCACGTGGAAGACAGTGTTGACCCATGTGGAACCCCACGAAGCCTGCACGGTTCGCCTGCAGGCCGCCGTCGATCTGGCGCGCCGCTGCGACGCCCTGCTCATCGGGGTCGGCGCCGAGATGGTCGAGCCGCTCGCGATCTCGGATCCCTATGGGTTCGCAGGTTGGGACGCAGCCGCATTGACCACGTTGCGCGAACAGATGCTCGCGGATGTCGAACGCGCGAAGGCCATGTTCCTCGATCATACGAGCGGCGTTCGCACGGCGTGGCGCGCGATCGACGACCGGCCCGCGCCGGCGCTCGCCCGCGTCGCCCGAGCCGCCGATATCATCGTGGCCGGCGGACCACCAATCAGACCTTTGGACCGCAACCGGACGATGGACACCGCCGAGTTGATCCTGTTGAGCGGCCGGCCGGTCCTGGTCGCGCCTGTGAAGCCCGCCACCCTGGTGGCCAGGCGCGTGGTCGTGGCCTGGAAGGACGGGCGCGAGGCCCGCCGCGCCGTGGCCGACGCCTTGCCGCTCCTGAAGATGGCCGATGAGATTCTGGTCGTCGAGGTTTGCAGCAAGGGTGGCGGCGATGATGCTGCATTCCGCACCAGCGACGTTGCGGCGAATCTGCAGCGCCACGGCGTCACGGCCCGGTCCACGGCCGTCGCCGCGTCGAATGATGAGGTCGGCTACGTGCTAAACAAGGAAGCCGACGCGCTGGGCGCGGATCTGATCGTGGCCGGCTGCTATGGCCGCAACCGCATGAGCGAGTGGCTGTTCGGCGGAGCCACCTTTGATCTGCTGGCGGCGCCCGACCGGTTCCTGCTGATGAGCCACTGACGAACTTCGGTCCGACAAGGCAGTCATGAGGGAACACATCATCGCCGATCGCCGGGAAATCGGCCGTTGGGCCGACAATCGGGCCGAGAACTCCGTTCCAACGACGAGAGCGGGCGGTGCTCAGGTCCAGGCGAATGAAGACCCTTCAGCAGTTCGCCTCGGCCCACGCCGCCTTCCACAAACACGTCCAGCGGGAGCGCCACGGATTGGGCGAAGTGCGCCTGACCGGAGACAAGTCGCCGTTGGATTGACTGCATCCGATCGCGAGCTCCAATCCGAGCAGTTGGAGCAGTTCAAGCGGCAATTGGCGTTCTTCCGGGAGACGCCGCCGCAGACACTGCGGCGGCGTTCGCGGTTGCTAACCCTGGGGTGAAGCCAATCGATGTCAGAAGCGATACGCGACGCCGCTCGAGATCACCCAAGGGTCGATGTCCACGTCGGCCTTCAGGCGCGTCGCGCCCGCGCTGACCTTGACGTTCGAATGGATCCAAATCTTGCGGACGTCGAAGTTGAGGGCCCAATGGTCGTCGAGTCGAAGATCCGCCCCTGCCTGCAGCGCAGGACCGAGACTGTCGCCGTAGGAGATCCCGGTCACGGGTCCGGATTTGGGCGTCTTGTCGTCGAAGAAATGCGTGTAATTCACGCCGGCCCCGACATAGGGCTGAAGGGCGCCAAGCTCGGTCCAGCGGTACTTCACCGTCACCGTCGGCGGGAAGTGGGTGACCTTGCCCAAGTCGACCCGCCCAAGCGCGGTTCCCACCGCGACCACCTCGTGCCGCGCGATGCAGCACAGCAGCTCGGCTGAGATGCGATCGGTGAAGAAATACTCGAGCTGCAGCGAGGGTACAACTTCGTCGGATATCCTCACATCGCCGCCGATGGTGGAGATTTTGGCGCTTTCGTGCGGAAGGACGCCGCTGACGCCGACCTTCACCTGCAGGTTTTCCAGGATGCCAGCGTTCGCTGGCGCAGCAAGCAACACTACCGCCAGGATTCCCATGGCGGCCAGCTTGTATTGAGACACCTTCTATCCCCTTCGTTGAAGTACACGAAGGGACTCTCGTGAAAATTCGCAGCCGCGGGTTGATCCGCGTCAAGATCGGTCGCCGATGCTTTGACCATGACCGTAGGGCCACAGGGTCTTGATTTGATCCAAGCCGAGGACCGCAACGGCCGTGACCGCCCGGCTTGGCGCTCCAGGAAGGCGGCGATTGATCTGGATCAACTTTGTCCGGCGCTACGTGGCGCATTTTTCGAGAATTCTGCGGCAGACCGAAGGGTGACCGATGCTCCCGCCGCCAGCGTCGACGGCGTCGCCGCCCAACCCGTGCGATGAATGCTGCATCGTCGAAGAGGCGCATCATCGAGTCACCAATCACTTGGCGATGATCGCAAGTTTCGTCCGGATGTCGGCGAGGGAGCTCGATGGGCAAGGAGGTGACTTGCCGGTCGAAACTGTCCTTTTCCTATTGCATAAGATCGACATGCAACTCGACGCCACGGCCCGACTTCACAGACTCCTCTCTGTCGAAGGGCAGAGAGGCGCAATGGATGTCGCCGAGCATCTTCACGCCACCTTTGTGCCGCTCATGAGCCTGCTGTCCGGCAAGGTCGAGCTCGTCGAGGACCTTGCGCCCGGCTGCGGACTTGAGGCCGAGCAGGTCCTCCCCCTCACCCAGATCTGCGCCGAGGTGGTCACAAACGCCGCGAAACACGCATATGCCTCAGAGGTCCACGGCGAGATCCGGATGAGCTGCCGCAAGACGCCGGCTGGCGCCTTGATGGTGGAAATCTCGAATGACGGCCACGGGCTCCCGCGCGACCTGAATCCCGCCACCGGCGGCGGACTGGGTTTTCAGCTCGTGCGCGCGCTCGCCAGGCAGCTCAAGGCCGAGGTCGCGTTCGAGTCCCACCCCGCCGGCCTCACCTTTCGATTGACCCTCCCCGGACCGGCGCCGCCAGGCTCAAAGAACGGATCGGTTTAGCGGGCAGTATCGCCGCATCGATGACGAGTTCGGCGCCTGTCACGAACTGCCCCACACATCACCATGACGCGGGCGGCGCGCTTGCGAACCTCCAGGAAGGCGACTTCTCGCGGTCCTCCCTGGCGCCGGCCCCGAACACGTCCGCCGCTAGACGATAGTCAGGAGATTTTCGACCTCCGTCACACCCTCATGGGCCCAGGCGGCGGCGGCCATGCGCCGTTCACGCTGCGACCGCACGGTGCCGGTCAGCGTGACATGCCCAGCCTCTACATGGACCTCGAGTGTGTGCGGGTCGAAAAACCACGAGTGGCCAAGGCTATGCGTGATGTCGTCTTCGATCAATTCCTCGCTTTCGGAGCCCATCTCGTGCTCCCGGCCAGCCCCGTGGCGACTAGCTTTGTCACTCATATGAACAGCTCCTTCGATCGCAAGGCTTAGGTGGAGACGACAGACTAGGATCCAAGCGCGAAGCTTCTGTGGCGCCCCGGAATCGCAGGTGAAACCAGTCCCGTAGATGGCCATCGCGATTGACCTGCCCCCATCGGCGCCCCGGGCTCTGACAACGGACCGGCTCAGCGGGCGGTGTAGCCGCCATCGATGATGAGTTCGGCGCCTGTGACGAACTTGGCTTCGTCGGATACGAGATAGACCACCCCCAGGCGACGTCGCCTTCCTTGGCGACGTCGCACCGCCAGAACTCAGCCGACAGGCCGCGGACTCTCAGCTCCTCTGCTCCGATCTCCAGCGGCCAGGTTTCAGACCTGGAGGATCGGCCGAAAGGGGTCGGGGGTCCTTGAGCGACATCAACCTCGCGATGCAGCGTGGGCTTGTCGCCTATCGTCCCCATCAATTCGCACCGAACGGAGTCCATGGTTTACGCAGGGACGATCGATCCTTTGATGATCTGCGCCGGTCAGCCCTCTCCTACGGGATAGGGAACGATCTTCCGCTCAAGCTGGTGCAGGACTCCATGGCGATCGCCCCTCGGGGGGTGCGGCTTCCCAGATCGCGATCGCACAACGCCCCAGACGCCGCCGCTCGCCGCCGCTGCGATCATTGCGACAAAGAGCACGGGCGGCGACGGGTGGCTGACCGCAAAGATGGCTGCAAGCGGCGGCGCGAAAAGCACGGCGGCGAGCACGCACGTCGCAGCCAGGGCGATCGACCAGAATGCAGCGCGGTGACGATCGAACAGTCCCACCCCGGAGGCGACCGAGTCAGACAAGGCCAGAAACAGGTTCGCCATGACAAGGCAGGCGAAGGCCGCGCCGCGCGCCTCGGTCTCCGACGACACGCCAAGCGCCCAGATGTAAACCAGGATGACAGCCATCAGGACCCCCAAGCCCTGGGCGATCGCCAGGATCAGCTGACGCCGACCAAACAGCGGTTCCGACTGGCGACGGGGCGGGCGGCGCATCGCCCGTTCTTCGCTGGGCTCGGCTTCGAACACCAGGGAACAGACAGGATCGATCACGAGCTCGAGCAGCACCACGTGCATGGGGAAGAGGAGCGGTGGAAGGCCCATCATGATCGGCAAGAGGGCGACACCCGCGATCGGCACATGGATTGCGGTCACAAAGGTCAGCGCCTTACGCAGGTTGGCGAAAATCCGGCGGCCAAGCCGCACGCCGCCGACGATCGAGGCGAAGCTATCGTCCAGCAGGATCAGGTCGGCCGCCTCCCGCGCCACGTCGGTCCCCCGTCCGCCCATGGCGATGCCGATCTGAGCCGCCTCCAGCGCTGGCGCGTCGTTCACCCCATCGCCGGTCATGGCGACGACCTCCCCGTCGGCCTTGAACGCCTCCACGAGTTGCAGCTTCTGCTCGGGTCGGACCCGGGCGAATACGCGCACCTCGCGCACGCGCTCACGGAGCGCCGCGGGCTCAAGGGCGGCGATGTCAGCGCCGGTGAGCACGCCGGCTCCTGTTTCGATGCCGGCCTCGCGCGCGATCGCCAGCGCAGTGGCGGGATAATCGCCGGTGATCATGGCTACCGAAATGCCGGCGGCCCTAGCCTCGCTCAGCGCCACGGCCACGTCCGCCCGCAGCGGATCGATGAAGCCGAGAAAGCCTCGGAACTGGAACACCACCGCTTCGGGCGCGTCCGGAAATGCGTCTTTGCTCTCATGCGACGCGGCCGCCAGGACCCTCAGGCCGTCGCCGGCTAGCCTGTCCAGCACCGCTTGGAGCCGCGTGACCTCGTCAAGCGGAAGTCCGCAGAGCTTGAAGATCGCCTCGGGCGCGCCCTTCGCGGCGGCGAACTGACGATCCCCGGCGTCCCAGACCTGGACCACCGCCAGGCGTTCCGGGCGAAGGGGCCAGGTCCGACGCGGTCCTTCCCCGGACGCTGAGATTTCAGAGCCGGAGTTCAATGCCCTGATGGCCCGATCCATCGGATCGACGTTGTGGAGTCCCGACGCCAGACCGGCGGCCTTGATCAGCGCCGCGAATTCCGGAGGAACGTCAGCGTCGTCCTGAACCTCATGCTCGACCTCCGCCGCCCAGAGCCGCGCGACTCGCATCTTGTTTTCCGTGAGCGTGCCGGTTTTGTCGACGCAGAGGAGCGTCGCCCCGCCCAGCGCCTCGACGATGGCTCCGCGGCGCACCAGGACCTTGTGCCGGGCCAGACGCCAAGCCCCCAGGGCAGTGAACACGGTAAGGACCATCGGGATTTCTTCTGGGATGAGCGAGATCGACACCGTGATCCCCGCGAGACCGCCCTTGATCCAATCGTCTTGGGTCAAGCCGTAGGCGACCGCCACGACGGCGCAGAACGCGACGGCGACGAGGCTCAGCAATCCCACGATCTTTTTGGCGCTCCGCTGAAGGGCGGTGGGCTCCTCGGCCAGGTTCGCCAAGGACGCGCCGATGCGTCCGAGCGCGGTCCTTGACCCGGTGTTGAAGACCCGCCCAATCCCATGCCCCTGAACGATCAAGGTCCCGGCGTGGAGCGTCGCGTCCGATTCCTGGCCCTCACTCTGGTCGTGGCGGCTGGAGCTCTCTTCGGCCTGTTTCTCCACGGGCGCGGACTCGCCGGTCAGCGAGGACTCGTCGACCCTCAGGACATCTCCGGCGATCAGCCGCACGTCGGCGGGCAGCCGCTCTCCCTCTCCCACGAGGACAATGTCGTCCGGGACGAGGTCGCGTGCCGGAATGCGCTGCTCCATCCCGCCCCGGATCACCCGCGCGGTCGGCTCAGCCAGTTCGCGCAGTGCCGCAAGGGCGCGCTCGCTGCGCACCTCCTGGAAGACGGTCAGACCGACGGCCAGGCCCGCGCCGGCGACCAGAAACAGGCCTTCACCCAGGTCGCCCAGCACCAAGTAGAGCGCCGAGGCGCCTAACAGCAGCACAAACATCGGCTCCCGCAGCGTGCTGCGTAGGACGACGGCCATGCTTCGAGATTTCGCCTGTGGGAGCGCGTTCGGTCCGTACTCGGCGAGACGCCGTCGGACCTCGACGTCAGCCAGACCCGCGGGAATGATGCTCATGGCGACCTCTCCTGCGATCTGCGACGCTGGCCGTCGCCCGACGCCTAATGGGCAAAGAAGATCGGGACCGGAGGGCGGTCGAGCAGATCCCGGGTCGCGCCGCCCAAGATGAACTCGCGGACCCGCGAATGTCCGAACGCGCCCATAACCAGCAGGTCCCAGTCGTCCTGCGCGAGGTGACGCCGGAGCACCGTCCCGATCTCGGCGCCCTCCGCGTCGATCTCCCGGACGTTCGCGGCCACGCCATGGCTCGCCAGATGACGCTGCAGGTCGACCCCCGCCCCCGCCACTGTGGCCGGCTTCTCGTTCACGACGGCCAGGATCTGGACCTCTGTGGCTCCAGTGAGAATCGGCATCGCGTCCGCGACCGCTCGCGCGGCCGCACGCTCGCCATCCCACGCGATCAGGATGCGCGCCGGGCGAGCCGGTTGCTCGTGGACATCGCTTGCTTCGAAAACAATGACAGGCCGGCCGGAGCCGAAAATCGCCGCTTCGGCCGTCACGCGTTGACCATCCGCACGACTGTTGAACGCGATAACGCAAAGATCTCGCGTCCGCGCCGCCTGAGCGACTTGGTCGCCCACATTGTAGAGCTCGGACCGCAGCATCAGTTGCGACGGCGCGATCCCCGCTTCAGAGGCCTTGGCGTGAAACCTTGCGAGAACGGTGCGCGCCTGATCCACGCTCCGTTGCTCCTCCTCTCGCGCGAGGTCGCTCAAGCCGATCATCGTGTTGGCGAGCCAGTTGCTCTTAAGCGGAAAGCGGACGTGATTGGTGACGGCGCACACGCCCTCGCCCAGCAGTCGGCAGAGCCAAACCGACTGATCGACCGCCGCCAGGGGCATCGGATCCGGATAGTTCACAAGCGGAAGCAGGATATCCTTGAAGGCCATTTCAATCCTCGGGCGGGCGTTGTCGAACGGCGGGCTTTGGGGGGACGCCTCAGGCCGAAGGCTGGCTTGGAGGAAGGCGAGCCGTCATTGCGGCGCTCAGGAGCCGCATGGGCGTCCCATAAAAGTCGATCCACGCTTGAGCCACGTCATGCACGATCTCCAAGCCGAGACCCTCCTCCGCATGAGCCGCCTGAATGGGGTTATTCACCTGCGCCATCTGGCCCCAGAACCGCGCATGAGCCCGCCGCCAATGGTCGACGAAAGAGACCGGCGCGAACGGCAGGGGAAGGCCGGTGGCGAGTGACGCCAGGAACGCCGCCTCGGAGTTCGCGAGCACGCCGCGTGCCTCCACGCCGCCAGCCACGCTTGGCGCTGCATCCTCCGCGGCAGGGACAGTCGTAGGAACAGTGGACTCGGCCATGGCGACGCTCCTCTCGGCGTCGGCGAGCTTCAGGCCGGGAGACTGGGCGCACCTTGACCTGTGTCAACCCTACTCACCTTGGGGAGCGTCGCCCGCAGCCGCCGGAGGACATTCTCCCGTTCGGCGTCGGTCGCGGCCTGATCGAGAGCTGTATTGAGGGCCAGCAGGAACTCTGCACGGGCGTTGTGCCAATCGAGAGCCGCCGCCGAACCAGACGAAATGCGGGCGGGAGCACCCTCCTCCGGCTCGGCGCGATGGGCGCCCAGCCGAAAGGCGGCGTCGATGCTGGGCGATAGCAGTTGGTCGGCCGCAAACCCCGCGCCGATCAACCGATTGCGCAAACCTGCGACGGCGTTGGGCTCTCCGTGGTTGAGAAACACGGATCCCGCGATCGGTCGCCTAGCCTCGGCCCAGGCGACCAGGGCCTTGGCGTCGGCGTGTCCGGAATAGACGTCGAGGCTTTCGACGCGCGCCCTCACCCGCACCTCGTCGCCCTGGATCGTCACTCGCTCGGCGCCTTCCGCCAGCAACCGCCCAAGCGTGCCCGCAGCCTGGAAGCCGGGTAGGAGTACGGTGGCCTCTTTTCGCCAAAGCAGGCGCTTCAGGTGCTTGCGCACCCGGCCCGCTTCACACATGCCGCTCGCAGCCAGGATGACGTGCCAGCCCGTGAGCCGATCGAGCTCGTCGCTCTCCCAGGGCTTGTGGAGGAACCGCAACCGTCCCGACGGACGCACGTCAAGAAACGGGTTGCGGCCGGCGTCCGGGTTCCAGCCTCGCTCCAGGAATACGTCGGTCGCCTCGATGGCCAGCGGCGAATCCAGGAAGATGTCGCCGCGAGGCGCTTCGCCGCTCTCCATCACGATCAGCAGGTCGGCGAGCAGCTCCTGGGTGCGTTCGACCGCGAACGCCGGCATCAGAAGCGGGCCACCTGCCGCGTGCGCGGCCCGCAGCGCCTGGGCCAACAGGCGCCGGCGAGCGGCGGAGTCCGCCTCCGTCCGCTCGCGGTCGCCGTACGTGGATTCGAGGATCAGGTGATCGACCTCGGTCGGGGCGCGCGGATCGGCGACGAACTCGCTTCCCCCGGGCCCAAGGTCGCCGGAGAACAGCAGCTTGAGCGGCCCCTGGTCGGCGGCCGCGCGGACCTCGATGGACGCCGAACCCAGGATATGCCCCGCCTCCCAGAACGTAGCCGTCACACCGGGCGCCACCTCCACGTTCTCTCCGAGCTTGATACGCTCGAACTGTCCCATCACTCGGGCGGCGTCCTTCTCGGTGTAGATTGGTTCGATCAGCGGCCGACCGCGCTGCTGGTTGCGGCGGTTGAGAAAGCGCACCTCGCTCTCCTGAATACCGCCCGCATCGGCGAGCATGACCTCGCACAGGTCGCGCGTCGCGGCGGTGGCGAAGATGGGCCCCCGAAACCCCCCACGCATCAGCTTGGGCAGCAATCCCGAATGGTCGATATGGGCGTGGGTGAGCAGCACGGCGTCGACGCTCGCGGGGTGAAACGGGAAGTCCTCGTAGTTGAGCGCCTTCAGGGTCTTCGACCCCTGGAACATGCCGCAGTCCACCAACACCCTGGCGCCTGAGACGCGCAACTCCGCGCATGATCCTGTCACGCAGCCTGCGGCGCCGTGAAAGGTGAGGGTGGGGTTCATCAACGGACCTCATTTCTCAGGGCCGGCCCCAGCACGCCGTCGAGCTCGAGTGCGTTGGTCGGATGGGGTACGGACTCACTTGAGATGATGCGGCGGGCGCCTGCCCAGGTCATCCGGCGGCCGGCCTCGGCGTCGAACAGCGCGTGGGCGACCGCAACGTCGACACTCGCGGCGCCGGCCTCGCGCAACTGTACAAGCGCCCCCTCGAGCGTGCCGCCTGTCGAACACACATCGTCGAGGAGCACCACGGCGCGACCACTGACCCTGACGTCCGCGGGCAGCGTCAGCTCGACACGCCGGTCGCCGAGCCGTCGCTTGTGAAAGGTCGCCGCCTCGCCGCCAATCCGCTGCGCCGCGGCGGCGACCCAGGGAGCAGACTCTTCGTCGGGCCCCATCACCAAGTTGGTCTCGCCGCCAGCCGCCAGGCTGGCCAGCGCGCCGGCGATGCTGAGATTGTCGCAAGGAACGCCAAAGACATCCGACAGCCGACGCGTGCGATGCACATGCGCCTGCACCGTGACGATTCGATCGAAGGCGCTGCCGACCCAATCTCCGACGACGTCACGACTGAGCGGCTGGCCCTTCGCGAACACGGAGTCCTGCCGCAGGTAGCAAAGGTAGGGCGCCACGAGGACAAGTCGGGACGCACCGGCCCTCTTGCATGCGTCCGCGGCGAGCAGCAACTCAACGAGCCGCTCGTTCGGATGGTGCAGGGACCGATAAAGGATCACCACGTCGGGCGTGTCGGCCGGAACCGTCGGTAGGATTTCCCCGTCTGGAAACCTGTGGACGTCAATTAGCCCGAAGTGCACGCCGAGGCGCGCGGCCAAGCGCTTGATCGCGCCAAGATCCTCCGGGCAGCCATAAACGGCGACGCTCATGACGATGCGATCCCGAACCCGTGGGCCTCCGCAGCGGCCTCCAGGGCGAAGCCGAAATCGGAGGCGTCGGATCCATAGATTCGATAAAGCGGCTCGCCCGCCCTGACCGCGTCCCCGACGCGCTTGCAAAGCTCCACGCCGGCTCCCGGATCCGTGGGAGCCCCGGCAAGGCGAGCGACATTGGCGATGCGCAGGCAGTCAATGGCCGCGATCGTCCCAGCTTGCGACGCCCGCACTTCATGCTGGAGCCCGCCCAGCTCCTGCGGCAGCGGCGAAGCGCCTTGAGCATCGATGATGGCGTCCATCTTGGCCCGAGCTGCGCCGCTCTCCAGGAGTTCTCTGGCGCGGACCACGCCCTTCCCTCCTGACAGGGCCGGATCCGCATCGAGCACCCGCCCCGCAAGCCGGATGGCCTTTTCTCGCAAATCCAGCGGCGCTTGAGGATCGTTGGCCAGCACCGCCGACACGTCGCGAGCCTCCAGCACCGGCCCCACGCCACGCCCGATAGGTTGCGACCCATCGCTAAGAACGACGTCCACCCCGATGCCGAGATTGGTTGCAACGAATTCGAACAGCTTCTTCAGGCGCAAGGCGGCCCGTCCGTCGCGCACCTTCGCCGAAGCGCCGACAGGCACGTCAATCACCAGCTGTCCGACACCAGCTGCCGCCTTCTTCGAAAGAATCGACGCGACCATCTGCTCAGGGGTGTCGATGGAGAGCGGTCGTTCCACCGAGATCAGCACATCATCGGCTGGCGACAAGTTGACCCGGCCACCCCAGGCGATGCAGCCACCGCAGGCTTCCACCACCGTGCGCATTTCGTCTGCCGTCAGATCGACCCGGGCCAACACCTCCATCGTGTCCGCGGTGCCTGCTGGCGACGTGATCGCGCGGGAAGAGGTCTTAGGGATCGTCAGGCCGTGCGCCGCAACGATAGGGACGACGATCAGCGAGGTCCGGTTCCCGGGGATTCCGCCGATGCAGTGCTTGTCTACGACCAGACGGCCGTCCCATTGCAGTCGGGAGCCCGCTGCGATCATGCCGCGGGTCAACCCCAGAGTTTCTTCCGGCGTCATGAAGCTCGCACAGGCCACCAGGAAGGCGCCCACCTCCATGTCCGACCAGCGGTGCGCCGCCAGATCGCGCGCGACGGCCGCATAGGCCTCGTCGCCAAGAGCGGCGCCCGAAAGCTTGGCGCTGATTGCTGAAAGGCTCGCGGGCGGACGCGCGGGGGAGATGTGCAACAGGTCGCCCGGCCGTGCGCCAAGTCGGCGAAACAGCGGCGCCGGCAGGCCGATCTCGTCCGGGCCAACCAGACATTCTTCGGCGATCATCGTCGAAGCCAGCAGGGTGCGCCCATTCAATCGCACCTCGATCTTGCGCGCGCCCCGCAACCGTTCCGGTCGCAGGACATGGCTGCCGCGCGAAAGTACGACCACGTTCTCCCGGAATGTGTCGAGCGGCAGCGGCTTGGCCTTGAGCACGCCCGGCAACGCTGCGGATTTCGCTGGCGACCTACCCATCACGCGCTCTTGCACCGGAGCTTGCGCAGGACGTCTCGATGCCCCTCGCAGGATGGCTGCGCCGCGGCTGCCGGTTCACAACCACCCTCGTCCGCCGTTGCATGACGACCTCCGCTTGGGAAGACCATGACACCGCCAGGCGCGCCAGCCGTGATCGAGATCAAATTGTGAACTAGCGGCGGAGCTCCACTCAGGACGCGGCATCATGCATGGTGACCTGACTGCAGTGGGAGATCCAGCTAGCTGGGTCTCGAGAACGTCCATGACATCAGGGTTGAGAGTTTACCTGTGCCTCTCAAGGCCCAGACGGAGCCGGTCCAGGAGGTCGTTCCAAGGTTCTACGCGAACAGCGGGCGTCCCCCAAACTGCACCCGCTTCGGCGGACGCCACGGCGGCGTCGAATGTCCTGCGCATGCTCGGAGTATCGAAGCTCAGCATGCTTCCGTTCCCTGCGGCTTCTGATGAACTTGGAATGGAGGCGATACTCAGAGGCAGATTGTTCGCGACGCAGAAGGCGACCACCACGTTGAGGGCCTGGCGATAGGACACACGCAGCATCGTGTCGAAACTCCGCATCAGGATCGCAGGCAAATTCAGCGACGTCGTTTGGGGGGCCGGATCCAGGACGGTGTTCACGATGACGTAGACGCGGCCGCGGCGCATGCGACGCCCGAGTTTCCGCCAACCGATCAAGGCTTCCGGCATGACGAACAGCGGCGCCGCGACGCCGCCGTCCACATGCATTTCCTCGCACGCGACGCCGCCGGCCTCACAGGCGAACCGGCGCGGTGGGAAGAGACCCGGCAGGCTCGCAGAGGCGACCAACACCTTCTGGAAGAGCTTGACGGCCCGGTCGCCCCCGCGCGCGGCGATCTCCCCCATGTCCCAGATGCACGGCTGCTGGCTGTCGAGGTTGGTGGTGGCCACGAGCAGTCTTCGGCCGAGATGATGTTGTTCAGCAACCGCGGCAACCAGCAGGTCGTCGACGAATGGATGAATGAGCCGCTCCAACGTCTCGGCGCGGAAGAGCCCGGCTTCTAGCAATGGCGACAGACCGGCGAGTCCCAAGGTCCCCGCAGCATGTCCGCCGGTATAGGCCTCGCGCAGCCGATCATCCCATTCGGGTCCGAGGAACGCGAAGGGCGCGATCAAGGCGCCCGTACTGACGCCGGTGACGATCGCGAATTCCGGTCTGCGATTGGCCAGCGTTAGGCCGACCAGCACGCCAGCGCCAAACGCCCCGCCGGCTGCGCCGCCTGAGATGGCGAGGACGTTGAGCTCGTCGGCGTTCCAAAGCGACTTCGGGAGCGACAGTCGATCTGCGGCGGCGTCAAGAGACGCCTCGGCCTCCTCGATGCTGAGCCGGACGCCCTCGAAACCCTTCAGTTGCGCCCCGGAGCCGCCTGGCGCCGGCAATCGCGCCCGCCGCGTGCCGCGATCACCATGCAGCCCAGACCCGCGCATGCCCTGCATCCATACCGATCTTGACGAGGAACTACTTGGCGCCCTTGTCATGCCCTGCGTGGGGGTCAGCAGGAACAACCTTGGGCGATGGCATACAGGGCATAGCCCCGCCATCCATCATCTTGCCGCCTGTCACTCCGGATCCGCCGCCCTGGCCGCCTTGCTTTTTCTTCTTCATAGGGCCGCCCGGCCTGACTTTCATCTTCGCGCCCATCATCGGACACGCCTCCGGCGCAGCTGATTTCGCCTCAGGCTTCAAGACCTCGGCGGATGCCGCCGCCGGATCGTGGTGGGCATGCGGATCCGGTTCAGCAGCGAACGCGCCGCCCGCGGCGAAGGCAGCGACAAATGAAAGGGTCTTCAGGAGCAGAGTCATTGCGGCTTCCATCGTCTGGGCGCATCGCGCATCGGCCGTACTTTCGGCCCTCGCGGCGGACTGGCCTTGATCTCGGTCAACGGCGGGCTGTCGCTGACAGCGGACTACCGCGCCGTGCCCTGTCCGTCGGAGCCCGGCTTGGCGATCATCCGTTCCATCGGCGCACGCGACCGACATCGACATGGACAAAGTCGGACCCCGGGTAGAAGCCGACCCCACCCTGCTGGAGGGACCAGGCGGCGTCGCGCAGGCGAGCCAGGTCGACGCCGGGCATCCGGATATCGAGCGCCTTGCCCTCCACGTGCAGGCTCCTGGTGGCCACGCCGGAACTGGCCGCATGCAACACGGCGTTCGTCTGCGGGGACCGATAACCGGAGATGATCTGCACCGTCTCGCGCACGCCGAGGCGACCTGAAAGCGCAACAGCAAGATCGAGCACCCCGGGCGTGATCGCATGGATTTCGCCGGTGCGATGATCGCGAAGCACCTTGTCGAAGGCGGCGAGAGCGTCTGCGACGTAGGCGCCCGACTGCCAATAGACCGCCTGAAGCCGCTCGCCCGTATGCAGATTCAGAACGGAGAGGCTGCGCGCCGGCAGGTCCGCCAGCGCTTTGGGTGGCCCGAAAAACGCGGTCGCGCCGCCCGCCAATCCCGCCATCAGCAGGCTGCGTCGCCTAAGTCGCGTCATAGATCGTTCTCGCACTGCAAGCTCAGCTTACCGCGAAATTTCATCGGTCGGAAGCCGAACACTCCGACTCCTGCGGCCGATCAGACCTCGCATGTTCGGAATTCGCCAATGCCGCCAACAGTTTATGATCCCACCCGTAGCGATCGCGACGGAATGTCGCCCAACCGTCCTGATCGACCGAGGCCGTGCGGTAGACCACGAACAACGGCATCGGGTTGCGGAGGGAGACCCGCTGGGTCGATCCCGCGGCGATGGCTTGATCGATCCGCGCGCGGGCCCAGCCCTGCACGGCCAGCAGCCGCTCAGCAAGTTCCCGCGGCTGTTCGAGGCGCATGCAGCCGTGACTCAATGTACGGGCGCGGCGGGCGAAGCTGGCCCGGCCGGGCGTGTCGTGAAGATAGACGCCGAAGGGGCTGCGAAGGTCAAACTTCACCTGGCCGAGGGCGTTTCCCGGTCCTGGCCGTTGCTGCAGTCCTTGGGTCGTCCGCACGAAGCCGTTGCGGCTGAGGTAGCCGGGATCTCGCGCGGCCTTGGGAAGGATTTCCTTTCGCGCGATGGAGTCGGGCACGTTCCAGGGCGGGTTGAAGACCACCGCGTCGACACGGGAGGCGAACATCGGGGTCTTGTGGCTTGGATCGCCGACAATCGCCCGCATCTGCAGCGCCGGACGTCCGGCCACGTAGAGCGTCGCCTCCGCGGCCCCGGTGTCCAGTTCGAGCCGGTCGTCGGGCAGGTCGTGCGGCAACCAGCGCCAGCGCTCCAAGTTGGCGTCGATCTGCATCAGACGATCCTCAGCGGAAATATCGAGTTCGCGTCGCGTCTCCGCGCCAAGGACGCCGTCGACCTCCAAATCATGGCGCCGCTGGAATGCTCGAAGGGCATCGACAAGTCCTGCATCAAAGCTGGGCGCCGGTGGCCCGACGTCCAGGCTGTAGCCCTCGGCGGCGAGGCGCAGGCGCAGCGCCTCGACAGCAGCACCTCGGTCACCGGGCTTGATGGGCGTCCCCGCCGGCAATGAACGCCAACCGCCAGCGTCGACGATCGCGCGGTAGCGGCATTGCTCCGAGCTCAGCCGGCGATAGTTTGCGTGGGGCGGCTCAAGGGTTTTCAGCCAATCTGCAAGCCGGCCCTGCTGCCGAGCGGCCTGCAGTTCCGTCGCCACGTCCCGCCGCGGCGCTTCGATCGCCCACAGACGATCGATCTGGGAGGGACGGACGCGTTGGCCCAATTGCAGGTTGGCGTAACGCTGAAGGGTCGCCGTCGTTGTCGCGTCGTCGAACGACCGCTCGGGCGCCTCGGTGGGATCTTCGTCGCCTTTGAGCGCCTCGAATATAATCCGTCGCTCCACCGCCGTGAGCGGAGCTGGCGGACAGGTTGCGGTGGGGACCGATGGCCGCACCGACGATTCAGCTCTCGCGCCGGTCCAGCCAAGCAAGAGCACGCCGACGCAGGCCACGGCAAGTCGGGCCAGGGTGTTCCGAGGTGGCTTCATGAGAACATCATCTCAGGCGCTGCCGCCACGCGCCTTGAGCCATCTCAATCTGGGGCGCCGACGCGGCTTGGGCCGCGGACGCCAGCGGGCGACGCTCGATCCGTTCTCGATTGCCTTCGGCGGAGATCAGGCAAGGTCAAAGCGATCGAGGTCCATCCCCTTGGTCCACGCCGCCACAAAGGCCTTCACAACGTCTCTTTCGAGTCTGCGCATGCGTAAACTTCCGCGAGGGCGGCAGGCTGGCGAAGGACGTGGAGGTTCAGCCGGTTCGGCCGCCAATCATTATCGAGCCACCGGAGCGTTCAAGCAGGCTGAAGCCGGGCATGTACGCGGCTCGAGCCCCATCGCCCGCAAGTCGTCGATTGCGGAGCGCAGCGCACTCCGCAATCTCCGCCTTTCGATCCCATCATGCCGCCTGGAGCTGCCTGGCGCGCTCGGCGACCGATCCGGCGAGGTTCGCTCGTTTGAACAGCCCCGCGGCGTTGCCGCCCAGGATGGCGACAATCTCCTCGAGGCTTGCGTCCGGGTTCTCAGCCCGCATCCGCGCCACCACTTCTCTGGAAAAGGGGAAGGTCCCTTCCGAGTGTGGATAGTCGGTGGCGAACAGCAGCGCCTGCACGCCAACGCCCCTGCGGGTGGCGACCGAGCCCACGTCATTTTGGAGGGCGCAGTGGACCTGGTCGCGGATGATCTGGCTCGGCAGTCGGGAGAGCTTCGGGTAAACCGCCGGCGCGTGGCCGTAATAGGCCTCGTCCATCCGCTCGGCCAGGCCCCAGAGCCAGCCGGCGCTGTGCTCGGCGAACAGGATGTGCGCCTGCGGGTTACGATCCAGCACGCCGCCGGCGACCAGCTGCGTGATGATATCGACGGCGTCATTCATCTGACGCACGTAGTTGTACATGGCGCTGCCAGGACCCCTTAGCGCCCGGGTCGCGATATCGCCCACGCCGGTGTGGAAAACGATCGGAATCTCCTGCTCGGCCGCAAACGCGAAAATCGGGTCCCAATGGGGATCGTTGTAGTTGTTCAGGCCCTCCCACAGGCAGAAGGCGGCGTAGCCCATGGCCGCCGTGCGCATGCACTCGGCCAGGGCGTCGTCTAGGTCGATGCAAGGGATCATCGCAGCAGGAACAAGGCGCTCCTTCACTGGCCGAGTGTAGTTCCAGGCCCAGTCGTTATAGACCTTGCAGGCCTCGCGCTGGCCGTCGCGGTCGGCGATGCGCGGCAGCATCAGGCCAAGCGAGGGGAACACCAGCTCGGCGTCGACGCCGTCGCGATCCATGTCGGCGAGCCGCAGGGTCAGGTCGCGCGCACCGCGGCGCTTGGTGTCCACGACGGCCACGTCGCCGGGGCGCGAGTCGCCGAGGCCGGTCTTGTGCTGATGGAAATCGAGCTTGCTCTTCAGGAGCTCGACGTCGCCGATCCGGGTGACGCGGTAACCATCGGCGACCGAGCCGTTGATGGCGAACTGCTTGAGGTGAGCGGGCATCTTCTCGAGGAAGAGCTCCGGGGGCTCCGCGATATGCGCGTCACAGCTGAAAACATAGGGTTGCATTCAATCCTCCCTCGACCAGCGAGGCGCGACCCGCCGGGTCGGCTGTGGGCCACAACGAACGGAGACTGGACGGCCTCGGCGGGACTGTTGTTGACCTAAATCAAGCTGCGGACCGCATGTGATGCGTCCCTACAATCGACGCCTGATCGGGAAATCATACCGCCATTTGATTTGAATCAACCCACCTAACTGACGCTACATCATTTTCATTCCAGGCCCCATGGAGGAACAGATGCGCCTGGAAGACATGATCATCGCGAGTGTCGACGACCACATCATCGAGCCGCCCTCGATGTTCGACCAGCACCTCAGCGCCGAGCATCGCAAGCTCGCGCCGCAGTACGTGCTCGACGATCGCGGCGACGCCCGCTGGTGGTGGGAGCATGAGCAGAAGATGAGCTACAACGGTGGGCTCAACGCGGTGGTCGGCCGGCCGAAGGAAGAATACGGCATGGAGCCGGCGAACATCGAGCAGATGCGCAAGGGCACCTGGAATCCCAAGCTGCACATCGACGACATGAACGTCGGTGGGATCCTCTGTTCGGTGAACTTCCCAAGCTTCCCCGGATTCGCCGGCAACTGGTTCTGGAACGCCAAGGACAAGGTCAACGCCGAGCGCGTCGTGGCGGCTTACAACGACTGGCACATCGACGAATGGTGCGGGCCGTACAAGGGCCGATACATCCCCACCGCCATCCTGCCGCTGTGGGACGTGCCGACGGCGATCCGCGAACTGAAGCGGGTCATCAAGAAGGGCTGCCGGTCCGTCACCTTCCCGTCCAACCCGGTGAACTGCGGCGGCATGCCTTCGATCCACAATGAGGTCTGGGAGCCCCTGTGGGCGCTCTGCAATGACGAGCACGTGGTCCTGAACTGCCACATCGGCACCGGCCAGCCGGCCGCCTACGCCTCCGACGAGTCGCCGATCTCGGCCTGGATTGCGTCGCTGCCGATGGCCATCGGCGTGGACGCGGCCGACCTGCTGCACCTGCGCGCGTTGCTGCGCTACCCGAACCTGAAGTTCTCGCTTTCGGAAGGGGGCATCGGCTGGATCCCCTACCTTCTCGAGCGGACCGACTTCACCTATCGCCACCACGGCGCCTGGGTGCGCTGCGACTGGGGCGGCAAGCTGCCGTCCGAGGTGTTCCGCGAGCATTTCCTGTCCTGCTTCATCGAGGACAAGTTCGGCTGCCAGAACTACCAGGCGATCGGCGAGGACATCATCGCCTACGAGTGCGACTACCCGCACTCCGACTGCACCTGGCCGAACGTCGCCGAGGAACTGTGGGACAACGTCAAGGATCTGCCGGACCGGGTGATCGACAAGATCACCCACGGCAACGTGTTCAAGTTCTTCGAATACGATCCCGTGGCCATCCTGGGCCGCGAGAACTGCACGGTCGGCGCCCTGCGCGCCCAGGCGGGGCACGTGGACACCACCGTGCGTTCGCTGGGCGGCCGCGACGCCCGGGTCGAGGGCGACCTCACCCGCCCGGTCACCACGGCCGATGTGCAAAAGACCATGGGCGCGCGCGTCTGAGGGTCCGACGTCTGACGGCCGGCGCCCCCGCGCCGGCCGCTCCAACCGGGAGGCGCGAATGCGCGTCAAGGTCAACACATCGATGTGCAGCGGGCACGCCCGCTGCGTGGCGGTCGCCCCGCACGTCTTCACGCTGAACGACGACTGCTACAACGTGACGCCAGAGGCTGTCGTGCCCCAGGGCTACGAACAGGAAGCACGGCGCGGGGCGATGGCCTGCCCGGAACGCGCCATCAAGCTCTGTCAGCGCAAACTTGCTCGAGCCTGCGGTGCGTCCTAGGGCGGGCCCATGGCCAAGTCCGACAACCCCTTTCCGCTGGTTCGACTCCTCGCCCGAGGTGATCCAGCTCATAGTGATGCTCTACGTCCGTTATCCGCTCTCGCTGCGGAACGTCGAGGACCTCGCGTTCGAGCGCGGCATCGACATCTGCCATGAGACAGTGAGGAAGTGGGTGAGCCGCTTTGGGCCGATGTTCGCGGCGAAGATCCGAAAGCGCCGTGTTCACGCAATGCGTCAGCACGGCACTGTCAAGGCAAACGCGAATACTCCCTTTGCGCAGCGGGCAGGAGGCCCTTCTGATTTCGCTGACCTTTTCACCACTCAGGAGCAACGAAAATCGCTCGAAAACGCCTCTACTCAGTTGGCTTGACAGTGCCCGCGGCATCGGGGACGTCGCCATCGTCGCCTAACGCCGCTTGCCGGAAATCTGCAGCCAGATCAGTTCCAAATGCGCCGCCTTGGTTCGAGTTTCTCACGCACCGATCGGCTGCAAGCGCGTTCGTCCCAACAGGCATGTCGGCCCAAGGTGGTGACGCTTTAGCGTTAGTCTGCCAGCACGCCGCGATGGGCATATCGATTAGGTCTTCGTGCGGTTCCAGGGGGAGAGGCCAGTCATCGCCCAACGAAGAGCGTCGCGTGTCGCCTATCCCCGGTCGACCGCCTGGAGCTTTGCGCACACTGAGCATATTCGACAAACTACTGCCGCACCCATTATGATCCGCAAGCTGGGACCGTCGGTCACGCTTTGTTCATAAGGGCGGCCGGAAATGGGAATGTCGCATACACTCGCGGCAGCTTATCGCGCCCACGGTTTGAATAAAGACCACGACGCGAGACTGCTCACTAATAGGTAAGTTGACATGAAAGGAGAGCCGCACGGTGCCAACTGTCTATGAATTAGCACTCCTCTCGCAAGCTACCTACGAATTGGACGCTGAATTAGAGCGTCAGAATACCAAGATTCGAGATCAAGGCGGCTTCGGTAGTTGGCACATGGGACCGACTATCAGGTCAGACGGAGGGGGATTCCAGGCAGCAGTTTACAATAAGGGCATAGATAAGGTTATTGCCTTTCGAGGCACCGCCGGTGGTGGCGACTACATAGCCGACGCAGCGCTTGGATTTGGTTCGAACTCCACCTATTTTGCCTTAGCGGAAGAATTTGTTGAAAAGCATGGGGGCGGAAGTCGCGTTATTTTGACTGGGCATTCCTTGGGCGGCGCGATTGCTCAAATCGTTGGCAATCGGCAACGCCGCACAATCTGCACATTTAATGCTCCCGGCGTCGCAGTTTTAGCATCGCGCAATTTAGCCTCTACCGGCCCAAGGAGGCTTGCGATAAGGACAGCCGTGATGGCTGTGAGTGCGATCAGATTCCCAGTGCAAGCCTACAGAGACACTATTTCCGCATTCAATCCAGTTCATGGACTGAATGTGCGCCTGGATATGTGCCCCATAAGTCAAATCGGCGTACATTATGGCCGCGTCCTCACCATACCATGCACAGTCGACCCGCAGACGTTGCCCAAAGGAGGCGGAATCTTTAAAGATCACACCATTGCATTTGGAAAGACTGAATTATTTTATCATTCGATAGATACCTTAGTAGCATCGCTAGAAAGCGAGCGAAATAGCGTCGTCAGAAGAACATCGATTCGTCCCGTGCACTAACTATACCAAATTGCCATCTATTTCTATCTCGTTTGGAAATGACAACATTCAACATTCGGATTACTAAGTCGTGACTCCGCAATTTACCCTTGATAGAACTGTAACATTAACACAACTTCACGTCTAACGCTGGTAAACACATTCAGAAAGAAGCCGATATACAATCAACTGTCCGCTCACCTCCTTTGCAATTCTGCCTATTCCGTCATACCTAAATACCAGACTTCCGCCACCTCCGTTGATCACCTTCCGCTCTTCAGATCCAATCCTAACTTTTTTGGGAGGGGCGTCGGATTCGAACTCTACCTCACTTTCGCACCTGCTGCCGTGCAACAACCGCCAATGCCCCCAAAACCGCGACCATTTCTGGCGAACACGACCAACTTCCGACAATTCCCCGCTTGGGTACTTCCGCAGGAAATCATCGAAGTCATTTGGATCCGTCGAATCTTTGATCGCGTCCCAATAGGCAAGTTGAATCTGGCGCTCGTTGGTATCCGATCGCTTGTCGCCGCCGGGAACGTGCGGTCTAGATTCAACCAAATAGAATGGCTCTCCCGCCGGCGCCCCATAAATGAGGGGCTGCTGTTGGCCGCCAGTAGCCTTCAGGACATCGTCTCGCACCTGGCGAAAGAGTAGACTTATCTCGACACCCGGAGTTGGCAATCGTGTAATCAGCGCCTCGGCGAATGGGCTGCGCTCACCTTCACGTTTAGCGCACACCGTCCCATCTCTCGCAGCAAATATCACAAGCGTATTACCAAAAGGCTCGATCCGCGCGAGGCCCTGTTTTGAGTTCGATAGACCTATAACGGGAGCGGTAGGCGCTACGACAATTGAATTATCTTGGCACGCATCGAGCAACACTATACCCGCCCGTCGGGCCCTACCGACAGCTTCAGTCAAAACGTGTAATCCCACGGCGCCATCGATGGTATCCGGTTGTGCACTTGCTTTAGCATAGGTTGAGAGAAGAAAGTTTTCGCCGTCTATCTGGAAGGCACGCCCGGAGAAATACACTACCGCCACATCTACATCCTTTGCTTGTTCGGCGAAGGATTTGAGGGATTGCAGCATCGCGACCTGGTTCGCATCCAGGATAACCGTCGGAGCAGGGAACCCGCTGCGCCGTAGCGCCTCAGCGACTCCTGTCGCATCACTCTGCGGCGTCGTGAGCATCCTAGCTTCACGATGGCTTGCGTTACCAAGCACCAGAGCGGCTCGCGTTTCAGCCTCCGCATGTGCTGGAGTTTCGAATATAAACGTAAGCAATGCTGCGAAACCTATGCAAGCTATCACGATACGCATAACATTATATTTATCATACTGATGACTATGAGAAGAACTGTTCCATCTCCGCTTCATTTTCGCGGCATCCACACGCTCGACGACTTGGCGACTGAGAACGCAGCGGAGATTGTTCCTCCGGTCATATTGGAATTACTATACTCAATCATTGTCCTGCGCGGTGATAATTGCACACCGTTTGCCCTATTCGCATCGTAAGAACTCCGAAACGCTCAGATATCATGAATCTAGCACCATTTTTAAATGTTAACCTATCGCCATCCATAACCGTCAGCTTATTTTTCATCACCGCCCATGCAAATCTTATCTTTTGCGGAGGTGATCCATTATCTATGGATAGATATAGGCACATTATACCTTTATTGGCGATCCATTTTCCCCAGTATCTTGACCAGTCTAAATTTGTCATATCCGACTTAGATAGGGCACTCCAACCACTCACCGTCTTCGACACTCTGCGCCGCGCTATATCTGCGAAATTCCCATTGGGGTATAATCGCAAATATTCTTCAAACTCGATTGAATCGGTTGAATTTTCGATACTGCGCCATAGTTCGATCTCTGTCTCTTGTGCGTCCGAGTGGGTACCGACGGGCACCGGAACGAAATAGAATGGCTCGCCGCCGGGCGTCCCATAAGTAACTGGTTGTTGTCTGTTGTCTGTAAACTTAATGACGTCGTCTCGAACCTGACGAAGAAGGAGACTAATCTCCAGTCCGGGTGTTGGTAGTCTTTTGATCAGAGCGTCCGCAAACGGACTATGGTTGTCGCCGTCTGCCGCTGGCGTTCCCGTTCGTGCTGCATAAGCCACTAGGGTGTTGGCCGCCGGTTCAATGGGCGCCAATCCCAGTCCGATGTACCGTTGCGCTCCGGCCTTCGACTGCAGAGCCTGTGTGAAAGGATTGTTACGACACGCATCGAGCATAATTAATCCGAGCCGTCGAGCTCCCCCAACCGCTCGTACCAACATGTTGAGGTCGATTGCCTGGTTGGGCAGATCTACTTCTGCTTTAAGCTTCGCATCCGTAGGAATTAGGAAGTTCGCCCCGGCGAGCTCCACGCCATGCCCGGCGAAATAGATTAAGGCGACATCTGCGTCCCTGGCCTTGTTGGCAAAGAGCTCAACGGCATCGTGCATCGAACGTAGATCGGCATCCAGAATGAGCGTGACGTCCTCAAATCCGCTGGCCTTCAGCGATTTTGCAATTCCTGCTGCATCACCGCCAGGATTCACCAGCCCTGGCAATTCTGCATAACTCCCATTTCCGATCACAAGAGCTAGGCGGGAGTCGGCCGCAGCCGGAGATACGAGGCTACCCAGAACGAGCGCCGAAAAAATAGCGGCAAACAGTCTGCGGTGCATGGGCGTCCTTGGCTCTCGTCGACCTGGAATTGGTGAATGCTCTAGATATTGCACTGTGCGTGTTCGCGGCAAGGAACACCATATTTCGCCCGCCATCCCCCCGGCCCATGCCGTCGCGGGCATTGTCAACGCAAACACTTTTGGTAGCGTCTGATGCCTCCTGGCGGTCTTTCGACGGCTGATTTCCACGTACCGCGCCCGATGCGCGCCCCTCTGTCGCCGAATGATTCGGGGAACGGAGACAAGAAGGCCGGGCTGGCTATTTTGCGCTGACAACGCCCTCGAGACTCATCCCTCAGTGCGGAACTTCCCAAGGTCTCTGAGGAGTCAAACTCGGTCTCATTGCCTCTGCTGAACGAGGCGCGTCGAAGGGCGCCCGGACGCTGATCGATGTGGGCGTGCTGGACGACCTCAGCCTCGCCCCCGCGGTGCTGGAGACGCGCCGCACAGGCGCCGAGCTGTTCACCCGCTTCAACATTTCACGCCGCGACCGCGAGGCTGAGCACGCCGACTTGGCGCAGGCGCATCCTCAGCTGGGCCGTTCGACGCTTCCTGCCGCCAGCCAGGCCGCCTAGCCCCGCCTTCGGATAAGACTGCATCGGCGTGGTCGCGAACGACGCGCACCTAGTCGGTATTGTTCGAAGCGTCAGATAGCCACCAATCGGCACAGCTCGTCGACCTCAGTGCGCGAAACCTGACCGACGGTTCGCGTCTCGCTCGCACCCGCGCGCCCTATGTGATTCTACGATTTGTTATCGACGTAGAAAAACGGCGGTTGGGCCGACAGCACATAGTCTCGACTGCGCAGGGCTGCTGTCAGTCCAACGCGAACTTGCCTTCACAATGCAGGGCGGGCGCACGGCGCATGTGACATCCGGCCTTCGGCCATGACGGACTACCGCCCAAACTTCAGCGTGCAGCAGCGGATCCTGGCATAGCTGACCTCGACGTCACGCAGGCTCAGGATGAATTCGGAAATGCAGCGAGACCGCGTAGCGGATCACGTCTGCCGGAAGTCGGTGGCGGTTTTAGGAAATTGGTCTCACGCAGGCCTCCATCCCGGCCGCACGGCCATATCTGGAGACGAGTTGTGGGTTTCCTGACAGCGACGACACCGTAAGCCGTTAATTTTGATAGTCTTTTTTGGGAAAGTTGTTGCGGCAGGAATCCGCTTCCAAATGCGCAGGGAATCGTCCCGGTTCCCATGAAAAATCGCGTTCAATCGGTCTTGCCGGAAATTCGCGTCAGATAGGCCCCAAAATCGATTTCAAACTTCGGCCGTTTTCCGACGTGGCGCCTTCGCGGGCTTGGCCGCTCGGCGCGCGGCATGGCACAAATACGCGCAAATCGCCCAATCCGAACTGAGATGGACAGACCTCCCTTCAGGCGCCTGCGGACGCCTCAACTTCGATTGAGCCAATCGGCCAACACAGCTTCGGTGTGCTCGCCGAGGTCCGGCGGCGCGCTTCGTATCGGCATGGTTTCGCCGACAAAGCGGATAGGTGTCGCCACGCTCGGTACGCTGCCAAACCGAGGATGTGGAAGCCGCCGAACCAGTTCGCGGTAAACCACATGCGGATCGGCGAACACCGCGGCAAGGTCGTTGATGGGCCCGGCGGGCACACCCTTGGTCGCCAAGACTTCGCACCACTTCGCAGTTGGCCACGCCACCAGGGCCGATTGGAGTAGGATCCGCAACGCCGGCCGATTCACCGTTCGGAGCGAATTGGTGGCGAACCTTGGATCAGCGGCCAGTTCCGCCGCGCCCAGCACCTCGCAGAGCTTGCGAAACTGCCCGTCGTTTCCGATCGCCACGTTGAGCGAGCCGTCTTCCGTCGCGAATGTTTCGTAAGGGGTGATGCTGGGATGGACGTTGCCGCCCCGCCCCGGGGTTTTCCCCGAGACGAGGTAGGCCGACGCCTGGTTGGCCAGCGTCGCCACCTGAACGTCCATCAAGGCCATGTCGATGTAAGCGCCTCGTCCGCTGGCGTGACGCCGCTGGAGGGCCGCCAGTATAGCGCTGGATGTGTAGAGCCCTGTCATGATGTCGACCAGCGCGATACCGACCTTCATCGGTTCGCCGCCCTCTTCGTCTGGCGCGCCCGTCACGCTCATCAGCCCGCCCATGCCCTGGATGACGAAGTCATAGCCGGCGCGAGCGGCGTAGGGGCCGTCCTGCCCGAAACCCGTGATCGAGCAATAGACCAGACGAGGGTTACCCCCGGCGAGGCTGGCGTAGTCCAGGCCATAACGGGCGAGGTCGCCGACCTTGAAATTCTCCACGAAGACATCAGCCTTGGTGGCGAGCCGCCGCACCGTCTCCTGCCCCTCCGCGCTAGCGAGGTCGAGGCACACCGACTTCTTGCCGCGGTTCGCGCAGAGGAAGTAGGCCGCAACCCCGTCGTCGCCATCGGCCGCGGCCAGAAACGGCGGACCCCACGAACGGGTGTCATCGCCCTCGCCGGGCCGCTCGACCTTGACGACCTCCGCTCCCAGATCAGCCAGTAGTTGCGTCGCCCACGGCCCGGCCAGCACCCGGCTCAAGTCGAGAACGCGAACGCCCGCCAAGGGCTCAAGGTGGTCCAAATGGTTGTCAGACACGCTGGTGATCCGTCATTGCTTGTTGCTGTTCATTTTCGTGGCGGCAGCGCGCGCCATCACCTTCCCTAGGGGTTTCGGACTGCCCGTGGTTGCTCCCGGACCGAGATCGTTCGCGGGCTGGTGCGGCAGAGTTGGCGGCGCAGTGCGCCACTTTTCGTGTAAAGAGCGCCTCAACTGCACCGCAAGTACGTCGTCGAGATTCCGCACGAACTCGAATTGCTAATTGCCTGCGATAGAATCTCTATATTCTATTCCACACAAATTTACCTACCACGATGAAGATATATTGGTCGGTCTACCTCCACGGACAAAGCTGCAATATTTTCGGCTCCTCCCATGATCTTGGCGTCCCCCAAAAGGCCCTCCCGGCCACGTGGCCGGGAGGGAGGGATCTGGCTCGAGGAGGAAGGGCCAGAACGTATCGACGGCCGGGTCCCGACGCCTTGCGGCGTCCAAACTTCGGCGTCCTAGCCGGACGCTATCGGGCGGCCGGAGCGCCGATGTCCTCGCTGGTGTCAAATTCGCCTGCATCCGGACGGCGCGGCCGCAAGCTCGCCGCCAAACCCGCGGCGAGGAACAGCGGAACGGCCATCACCAGCAATGGCGCGCGGTAATCGCCGGTCGCGTCCTTGAGGACGCCCACCAGCTGCGGGGCGAAGATGCCCGCCGACGTCCCGATGGAATTGATCATGGCGACGCCGACCGCCAGGCTGGCAGGCGGCATGATGCGCGGCGGCAGGGTCCAGAGGACCGGGTGCGACGCGACGACGCCAGCCAGCGCCAGGCAAAGCCCGACGAACGCCACGACCGGCACGTGGAACAGCAGACCCGCGACGACGAAACCCATGCCACTGAGCGCGATCGGCAGCAAAAGGTGCCAGAACCGGTCGTGACGAAGATCGGAGCTACGCGCCCAAAGCACCATGACGATGCAACCGCAGGCGCCTGGAACGGCCGACGCATAGCTGGCGCCGACGTTGCTGAGGCCCATTCCCTTGAAGACCAATGGCAGCCAGAACGCGAGCGTGAACGCGCCGCACTCGACGAGGAAGTAGATCACAGTGAGCATCACCACCGGCGGGGCGACGAGATCTTTGAACCTGAACTTCGCCGTCGACCGGCCGCGCGCCTCCGCCACCAGCCGCGCCTGCAACGTCGCCTTTTCCTCGTCCGACAGCCATTTGGCCTCTGCCGGGCGGTCTGCAAGGATTACCCAGACCAAGACGCCGATGACGATCGCAGGCAAACCTTCAAGCAGGAAAAGCCAGCGCCAGCCGGGAACCCCCAGCACGCCGTCGAGCAGCATGAGGGTCGCCGCGATCGGTGGGCCGATCACGGTCGCCGACACACCCCACGCGCTGACCACGCCAACGAAGCGGCCCCGATGCGATTCCGGCGTCCAGAGCGCTGCGACGACGAGCACGCCAGGCAGGAATCCAGCCTCAGCCACGCCCAGAAGGATGCGCGCTCCAACGAACGAAGCCTGATCGTGCACCAACGCCATCAACGAGGTGATGGCGCCCCAGACCACGATGATGGCGCCTAGCCAAAGCCGCGCGCCCAATTTCTGAAGCGCGAGGTTGCCCGGGATCTGGAACGCGACGTAGCCCCAGAAGAATGCGCTCACGCCAAGGCCGAAGCCTGAGGCCGTCAACGCCAGATCCTGGTTCATGGTCAGCGCCGCCACCGAGACGTTGTAGCGGTCAATCGCAGACATCATGTAAGCGACGCCGAGCAGCGTGCCGACTCGCGAGATCACCTTGCTGGCGATCTTGGTCTGTAACGCCTGATCCATGACACTCCCAAGCAGCTCGCGAACAGACCCCCACTCCTTCCGCCGGACAGCGGTGGAGGCAGAGGCTCGATGGACTAGAAGCCAGTCCTCAGCGTCACGCCGTACATGCGAGGATCGCCGTAGCGGGAGATGCGGAAGCTGCCCAACGTAGGCACCGACGTGAACCTGATATACTTTTGATCGAGGAGGTTGCGGCCCCACAGCGAGACCTCCCACTCGCCTTCGGTCGCCCGCAGGCCCAGCCGCGCGTCCACGACCGTGTAGCCGGGGAGACGGTAGATATAAGCCAGACCGGGATTGGCGACCTTGGAGTCCGAGTTCGAGCGCGACTGCGCGGAAATGCCGACGTGGGCGATCACATTCGCCCAACTGAACGCTGGCTGATCCAGATCCGCCGACAGATAGCCCTTCCATTTCGGCGCGTACTGAAGCGGGACCCCGTCAGCGTTCAGGACCGTCCCGTTGAATGTGCCGCCGCCCCCCGGGAACGTATCGTATTTGGAGTCAGTGTAAGCGCCGTTCAGCGAGATCGTGAGAGTCTCTGTCGGCAGGACCGATGCCTCAAGCTCGACGCCCTTCGACGTCACCTTGCCGGCATTCGTAAGCGAGGTCTGGCGCACCTCCCGGCCTTCCACGATGGCGCTCGCCAGCTGGAAGACCTGGTACTTGTCGAACTTCTCCAGGAAAGTCGTCAAGTTGACGCGCGCGCGATGGTTGAACCAGTCGGACTTCAGCCCGAGTTCGAAGCTGTCGGCGTCTTCGGAGTCGACCCGCAGACCGTTACGAACCTGGTTGACGTTGACGAAGTCCGCCGCCCAGCCGCCCGCCTTGAAGCCGCGCGCATAGGCGGCGTAGATCATCGCATCATCGGTGATCTTGAAGTTGGCGCTGACCTTCGGCGACAGCTTCTTGTCGGTGCGGTTGTCGCGATAGCCGGTGAGGTTCGCGAACAGCAGGCCGACCGGGTCGCCCATCGAGAACAGGATCGACTTCTCCTCGACTGTGTAACGAAGGCCTGCCGACAACTCGAGCCGGTCGATGGGGCGCCAGTTGCCGTTGATATAGGCCGCGTAGGATTTCGTTTCGACGTCCGCCACCGTCGGCGTGATCTTGCCGACATAGGCTCCAAAGCCCGCCGCCGGAAGATCCGGCCCGCCCGCCAGATAATTGAATTGATTGACTTTCATGTTGAAGTAGTAAAGGCCGGCGACGTAATCGAACTTCTCCGCCTTCGGTGAAATCAGCCGCAACTCCTCGGAGATCTGGTCGACGTCTTCGATGTACTGGCCGCTGAAATAATCGACCTTGCCGCCCTGGCCGTTGAAGAACTTACGGAACTTCCCGAGCCGGTAGTCGGTGATGTTCATGAATGTGAAGCCGCTGTCGGCGCTGTACTGGATCGTCGCGGTCGCGCCTCGGCTGCGCGTGCGCTCGTTGTCGGCGTTCGGGGAGCGAAACTCGAACGGGTCAGCTCCGGGCGCGGGATCGGCGATGTAATGGGTAGTTCGATCAAGCTGCTGCTGGGCGTCGATGCTGAGATTGATGTCCCACGCCTCGTTCGGCCGGAAACGCAGCTGCGCGCGTCCGGCGAGGTGGTTGATCGCCTGGCTGCGCGTGTGGAGCTGCAGGTTCTGGAGGAAACCGTCGCTCTGCGATTTGGACAGCCCGAGCGAAAGGGCCACGCGGTCTTCGTCGATAGGCAGATTCACGTAACCCGCGAGCTTACCATAGCCGAAACTCCCGGCTTCAGCCGTCGCCTTGCCCGCGAAGACCCCGTTCGGCTTGTGCGTGACGATGTTGATCACGCCGGCGTCCGTATTTTTCCCGAACAGCGTGCCTTGAGGGCCGCGAAGGATTTCGACGCGGTCCACGTCCAGCAGCTCGACATTGTTCATATGCGAGCGTGACATGAAGACACCGTCGACGTAGACGCCCACCCGCGCGTCGTAGGCTGCGTTCCGCGAGTAATCGACAATGCCGCGCACACCGGCCCGTCCGAAGGCGCTGCCGTCGCCGAACGTCACGCCTGGTGCGGCGCGCTCGATATCGCGCAGCGTGCTCGCCCCCAGTGTTGCGATTGCGGCTTCCGACACGGCCTGGATCGCCAGCGGCGTGTCCTGAATGTTTTCGCTGCGCTTCTGGGCCGTGACGTACACGGTCTCGACGGTTGCTTCCTTCGCGTCGTCCCCCGCCGCGAACGCCGCGACCGGCGTCATGACCGCACAAAGAAGCGACAGCCCGCCGGCGCCTGCCGGACCTAGCGCCGAGCCGAGCCACCTTTGCTTGTAATCTCTCGAACTGGTCATGTGATCCCCCGATCCAGAAGACGCATCGCCTTGTCGTTGGCGCCCGCTCCGCACCCCTTTGAAGGCGCTATGCGGCTTGGCGATCGAAACCATGAAGGAACGATGACTTACTGCTTGGGTCCACTTAGCCCGGTGCGCGTGGGGCCACGAGCCAAGACCGAGCCGCACAAAATTGGACCCATACAAGCATCAATCGGTGGCGCTGGATGAGGACCGCTTCCAGATGCAAGCTGTCCGGATCAATCGACGCGAGAACGTTTGCCGGCGGCGTTCGGCCAGACGCGCCGACAGTGGTCTGGAGACGGGGCAATGGCATCTTTCGTCAACGCAACGACGGCGACGGGAACGCTCAGGGGGATTGAAGTTGGCGGAGTCAACCGCTTCCTGGGGGTCCCCTACGGCGGTGCGGCCGGAGGCGACAGCCGGTTCATGCGCCCTACTCCGCCGCCGTCATGGGTCGGGGTTCGTGACGCCTTCGCCTACGGCTCGATCTGCCCGCAGCTGCCTTCTGATCCAAGGCGTCCGTTTACGATCATGGAGGACCTCGACGTCCAGCCGGGAGATCTCAGCGAGGACTGCTTGAACCTGAATGTTTGGACGCCCGGGCTTGGACCCAGCGCGAAGCGTCCAGTGCTCGTCTATTTCCATGGTGGCGGATGGACCCGGCTGTCGGCGAACCATCACCTGTATACCGGCGATCGGCTGGCTCGTTTCGGCGATGTTGTCGTCGTGACCGTGAACCATCGCCTGGGCGCGCTGGGCGCGATTAATCTAGTGGATCTGGGCGCGCCGGAGGAATTCGCCGACTCCGGGCACGTCGGCATGCTCGACCTGCAGCAAGCGCTGCAATGGGTGAAAGCCAACATCGAGAACTTCGGCGGCGACCCCAACAGGGTGACGATCTTCGGGCAGTCCGGAGGTGGGCGTAAGGCGTCTGTGCTCATGGCGATGCCGTCTGCCAACGGGCTCTATCACCGCGCGTTCGTTCAAAGCGGTTCGACCGTGACCCAGCCGACGCGCGATCAGGCTGCGGCGTTAACAGTTCGTCTTCTGAACCAGCTGGGGATCGATCGCTCCCAGGCCACCACGCTCCAGAACGTGCCGATGACGACTCTCATCAAGGCGCAAGACGATATCGGCGCGACCGTGGGCGCGGCCTTCGGTGAATTCCAGCCCTTCGTGGATGGACGCTGGCTTCCCGACGACCCCTTCGGCTCCAAGGCGCCGGCGGGGGCGGCCAAGGTCCCAATGCTGATTGGCTACTGTCTCAATGACTCGGGGTGGAGCCGCCCCAACTTCGACCTCGATGAGGCGGGTCTGCTCGCTGAGCTTACGGGAATGCTGGGGGAACCAACCGCACGGAGGGCTATCGATCTCTACCGCGGGCTCTATCCCGACTACACCTCATATCTTGTGCAAACGACCATTATAACCGACCGCGACCTGCAGCGCCGCGTGCTCAGCCAGGCCGATCGAAAGGCTGAACAGGGCGCAGCGCCGGTATGGGTCTATCGGTATGACTGGCCCTCTCCCTGGCGTGAGGGAGTCTATGGCGCGGTCCATGGCATGGACATGGCGGCCGTCTTCTACAACCAGAACCAAGCCACCCTTGCTTCGCGTCCCGAGGCGGCGGCGCTCACCGAGAAGCTGGCGTCCACGGTCGTCAATTTCGCGCGGTCGGGAGACCCCAACGGTGGAGGATTCCCCAGGTGGCCCGCCTACGAGACGACTGAACGCGCCATGTTGCTGATCGACCATCCGCAGTCGCGGGTCGCCGGTGATCCCGCGCGCGCCACGCGCGAATTCTGGGTGACGCACGAGCCTGGCGACCTCTCGATCAAGTGTGCATGAGTCCAACGAAGGTATCGCCATGGCGAAGATCAACTTCATCCAGCCCTGCGGTCGCGTTGACGCCGTGGAAGTTCGTGACGGCCTCTCAGTCATGCAAGGCGGCGTCCAGCACAGCATCGCCGGCATCGACGCCGACTGCGGCGGCGCGGCGGCCTGCGCCACGTGCCACGTCTACGTTGAGCCATCCTGGCTCGACCGCCTGGCGGCGCCGACGGAGATGGAAGAGTCGATGCTCGGCTTTGCGGCCGAGTGTCGGCCCAACTCGCGGCTTTCGTGCCAGATCAAGGTCAACCCAGGACTCGACGGCCTTAACGTCTACTTGCCTGAAGCGCAGCACTGACAGCCGGAAAGTTCAGAAAGGCACCAGATGCCCCCATTGGCCCGCACCGATCTCGGCGCCGTCGAAGCCCTGCCAATCGACAAGATCGATGTCAGCAAGGCGACCTTGTTTGAATCGGGCGAGATTTTCTCCCACCTTGCCCGACTGAGGCGTGACGAGCCGGTGCACTATTGCCCAGAGAGCGCCTACGGCGACTACTGGTCGATCACGAAGTACAAGGACATCGTGGACATCGAGATCAGCCACAAGATCTTCTCGTCATCGACAGAGCTCGGCGGCACGTCCTTGATGGAGCTCCCGAAAGAGCTGAGACGCCAAAGCTTCATCGGCATGGATCCGCCTCGGCACGATCAGCATCGCAAGATCGTCAGCCCGGTCGTAGCGCCGGGAAACCTTGCAAAGCTGCAATACGTGGTTCGTGAGCGCTCGGCTGAGATCCTCGACGCCCTTCCGGTCGGCGAGACGTTCGATTGGGTCGAGAACGTGTCGGTCGAGCTCACCACACAGATGCTCGCCACCTTGTTCGACTTCCCCTGGGAAGATCGCCACAAGCTGCCGTACTGGTCGGATCTGTTCACGGCGGACGTGCGGGCCGGCGGCGGGGGCCTCGTGACCTCTGAAGAGGATCGCGAAGAGAAACTCATGGAATGCCTCGACTATTTCACAAGGCTATGGAACGAGCGGATCAACGCCCCGCCCGGGCCCGATCTCATATCGATGCTGACGCAGTCCGAGGAAATGCGGAAACTGTCTCAGCGTGAGTTCTTCGGCCTGCTGAATCTTCTGATCGTCGGCGGCAATGACACGACGCGCAACTCGATCTCCGGCGGAGTCGTCGCGCTGAATCAGCATCCCGGGGAATACAGCAAGCTGCGGGCGAATCCGGAACTCATCATCTCCATGGTCCCGGAGATCATCCGCTATCAGACGCCCATCGCCCACATGCGGCGGACGGCGCTCTATGACGTGGAGTTCCGCGGCAAGGTCATCAAGAAGGGCGAACGGGTCGTGATGTGGTACCTGTCCGGCAACCGCGATGCGGACGCCATCGAGAACCCGGACGTCTTCATCATCGATCGCGCGCGGCCGCGCGAGCACCTGTCGTTCGGGTTCGGCATCCATCGCTGCCTTGGCAATCGACTGGCCGAGCTTCAGCTGCGGATCCTGTGGGAAGAGATCCTCAAGCGGTTCAGCTACGTCGAAGTCGTGGGCGAGCCGGTCCGCGTGTGCTCAAACTTCGTCAACGGGATCAAGTCGCTGCCCGTCAAGCTCCACGCCTAGCGCCCGGGCGTCTGGTGCGTTGTGGGTGACGACGGGCTCGGCGGTTCGAAGGCGCCATTGCCATGCCACTCCCAATCCCGCTTCGCCGCGACGGCGGCCTTACGCTCCAGGAGCAGATCTATCGCTTCATTAGAGACGCGGTGATCGCGGGGACCTATCGAGAAGGGCTGCAGCTGCCCTCTTCCCGGGATCTCGCCCAGTCGCTTCGGGTCTCCCGCAACACGGTCGTGCTGGCCTACGATTGGCTCGAGACCGAAGGCTATATCGAGATGCGCCGCGGCGCCGGCGCCTTCGTCAGGCAAGTGCTGGCCGACGAGGTGGACCTCGGCCAGGGTGTGGGCGGCGTCGGCGCGGCGCCGGCGCGCCTGGAGCTTGCCTACCCCTTCAGACTGCCAGTCCTTTCGCGACTGCGGCCGCGCAGGCCCCAGTTCGACTTCGCTTACGGGCGGCTGGACCCGCGCCAATTTCCGCTGAAGCTTTGGCGGCAGCTCACACTGGAGTGCCTGGCCCACGCCGAGCGGCCGCTCACGGAATATGTGGATCAGGCTGGCGAGCTGGCGGCTCGTCAGGCTGTCGCCAACCACCTCGCGACGGCGCGCGGAATGGTCGTCACGGCGGATCAGATCGTGATGACCTCCGGCGCCCAGGAGGCGCTGAACATCGTTTCACGCCTTTTCGTGAGGCCGGGCGTGCAAGTGGCCGTGGAGGACCCTTGCTACGCCTCCGCGGCCTCGCTGTTCCGCAGCTACGGAGCCGAGCTTGCGCCGATCCCGGTCGACGAGAACGGACTGGTCACCGACATGCTTCACGTGGTGTCGCCTGCCCTGCTCTACACGACGCCGTCGCACCAGTTCCCGACAGGCGTGGTCACATCGCTCGAGCGCCGCCAAGCGGTCCTGGCGTGGGCGGCTGACCGAAACGTCTTCGTCATTGAAGACGACTACGACAGCGAGATCATCTACGATCGGCCGCCGATGGCGGCCCTGGCCGCGCTCGATCGCAACCGGCGCGTGATCTATGTCGGTTCGTTCTCCAAGACGATTGGCGGCGGCTTGCGGATAGGGTTCCTTGCCCTGCCCCCTGAGCTCTGCGAGCCCGCGATCGCCGTGAAGAGCCTGAGCTCCTACGGCGTACCGTGGCTGGAGCAAGCTGTCATCGCAGGTTTCCTGCGCGAGGATCGCTTCCGGACCTATCTACGGCGGATGAGGAACCTATATCGCGCACGACGCGACGCCCTGATCTCCGTGCTCGCCGAGTGCTTTGGCGACTCGCTGAGGATCAGCGGTCAGGACTCCGGTCTCCACCTCGTAGCGACGCTCGGTGCAGAGCTGCCGGACGCCGATACGGTCGCCAGCATCGCCGCGACCGTCGGCGTCGGGCTCTATACGCCGCGGGGTGCCGGAGCCATCGATTTCGCGCCGCTGCCCGGCCCGGAGCGTCGGCTGATCCTGGGCTATGGCGCTCTCACCCCGGAAGAGATCGACAGTGGCATCCGGCGCGTCGCCAGAACCCTGGCGACGCGTGCGCAAGGGCCGCTGGAGCGGGACACACTCCAGCGGACGGCGCTCCCCACCTAGTCACCGACGTTCCATGGCCGCTTGCGGATGCCGGGCAGCAGATAGTCGGGCACTGCAATCGAGGGATCCATCCGGGGGTCGGCGACGAGGGACTGAGGCTCCACGCGCAGCGGCAGCTCCCCCGCCCAGCACCTGTAGCCGAGATCCTCCTCGTCATCCATCGGAGGGCCCTTCCTGACCTTGGCGGAGGCCTCGGCAATCTCGACTTCAAGGACGCTGGTCACGCTCAGCTCGTGTGCGTTCGGCGCGCGCGCATCCTTCCAGCGTCCTGGAATGGCCTGCTCCGAGATCACTTCGAGCGCCGCAAGCTTCTCCGCTTCGGGGACCAGCTTCGCCTGGCCCAGGATGACGACCGACTCGTGGTTGACGGAGTGATTGAAGATCGAACGGGCGAGGACAAGCCCGTCAAGAAGCGTCACGGTGATGCACACCGAGACCTTGTCCGTCAAGTTGAGCAGCATGCGGCTGGCGGCCGACCCGTGGATGAACAGCCGGCGGCCTTGCCGACCAAAGTTCGTCGGGATCACATAGGGCTGGCCGTCCACGACGAAGCCGACATGGCACAGGTAGGTGCGGTCCAGGATCTTGGCGATCGTCTCGAAGTCGTAGTGCGCCTTGTCTGGCCGACGCCGAAGGGTCACGCGCGGCGTCTGCAAGCTCTCGGATGCCGATCCGGATGCATCGGACGTCTTCGAATTCTCAACCTGCGACACCGGTAGCCCTCCTTCCAAGCGGGAAATTCCCGACATGGAGCGGGAGCTAGCCCGATCGTCAGACGGAGCCTTAGGGCCGCTTGGCGAGCGGCGCATGGCGCCACATCGGTCATGGCGCGCAAAGAGTGGAGCTATCGGCGTGCGGCGCGCTGGCACCATTTCCGCCGACGCGATGAACTATACTGCCGGTGATCGGTGGGGAGGATGTCGTTTGGGTAAAACGGCCCTGTGGGAGCTCGACGCGATCGAGCAGGCGCGATTGATCCGCGCCGGCGCGGTTTCGAGCGTCGAGGCGGTGAAGAGCGCTTTAGCGCGCCTGGACGAGGTGAATCCCTCGATCAACGCTGTCGTGCTGTCGCTCGAGGACGAAGCGCTGGCGGCCGCGGCGGAAGCAGACGCGCTCGTGCGCGCGGGCGGGCCGCTCGGACTACTGCATGGCGTTCCCGTCACCACAAAGGTCAACACGGACCAGCGCGGCCTGCCGAACGACAATGGCGTCGTCGCTTTTCGGGGCAACATCGCCCATCGCGACAGCCCCGTGGTCGCCAACCTGCGGCGCGCCGGCGCTGTGATCTTCGGTCGCACCAACGCGCCGGCGTTTTCGATGCGCTGGTTCACGGACGGTGACTTGCATGGGCGGGTCGTCAGCCCCTGGAGCGCCGAACTGACGCCTGGCGGCTCAAGCGGCGGCGCCGCGGCGGCCGTTGCGACGGGCATCGGGGCGATTGCGCACGGTAATGACATCGCCGGATCGATCCGCTTTCCGGCGTTCTGCTGTGGCGTCTATGGACTCCGGCCGAGCTACGGCCGCGTGCCAGCCTACAATCACTCCTCGACCGCGCCGGTCCCGATCGGCAGCCAGCTGCTGGCGGTGCACGGGCCTCTGGCCCGCCGTGCGAGCGATCTGCGCCTTGCGTTCGAGGCGATGGGCCGAAGCGCGACCGACGATCCCCGGACGATCGATGTCGCGGCCAAGACGATCGCCAACCGGCGAGTCGCGATCTGCACGAACCCTGGCGGCGGCGTAACGCATCCAGCGATCGCGGAGGCGGTTGGCTGCGTCGGGCGATGGCTCGAGAGCGCCGGCTACGTCGTCGAGACCCGCGAGCCTCCGCACTTCGAAGAGACGGCCGGCCTTTGGCCAGCCATCGCGATGCCTGACGTTATCGCGCAACTCGAGCCTCTGATCGCGGAGCATGCCGATGCCGGCGCGCGAAAGGCCGTCGGCCTTTGGCGCGCGAACTGGCCGCAGCGCGACCCTGCAATTTGTCTTGAGGCCTTGGGGCGCAGGTTCCAGCTGTTGCAGATCTGGGGCGAGTTCTTCGATCGCTATGTCGCGCTCGTGATGCCCGCCTGTCGCATGCTTCCCTTTCCCTGGGACGCGGACACCCAAGATCAGGCGATGACGCTCGAGATCATCGAGGCGCAGAAGCCGCTGCTCGCCGTCTCCGCCTTGGGGTTGCCGGCCGTCGCCGCGCCAACCGGCCTGCACAATGGCGTGCCGATCGGCGTCCAGATCGTGTCCGGCCGCAACCGCGACGAGGTCTGCCTCGACCTCGCCGGCGTCATTGAGGCTCACGCTCCGCAGCTGACGCCGATCTAGGCGACGTACAGCTCCAAACGTCCGAGGAAGTATCCATGAAGGCCGCCGTCCTCCGCGCTCCGCGCACCCCGCTGCAGATCGAAGACGTCCAGATCGACAAACCGGGTCCACATGAGGTCCTGCTCAGGACCGTGGCGGCCGGCATCTGCCACTCCGACCTGCACATCATAAACGGGACGCACGCCCATCCACTCCCCACCGTGCTAGGCCACGAGAGCGCAGGCATCGTCGAAGCGGTCGGCTCCGAGGTGAAAGCGGTCAAACCGGGCGATCACGTCATCACCTGCCTTTCGGCCTTTTGCGGGCATTGCGGACATTGCGTCACGGGACGCATGAACCTCTGCGTCTCGCCGGACACGAAGCGTAGCGAAGGAGATGCGCCCCGGCTTGCCCAGGGCGGCGTGGGCATGGCCCAGTTCTGGAACCTGTCCTCCTACGCCGAGCAGATGCTTATCCACGAGCATGCCTGTGTGGCGGTCCGGCGGGACATGCCGCTGGATCGTGCGGCGCTGATCGGCTGCGGAGTCATGACGGGGCTCGGCGCGGTCACCAACACATCGCAGGTTCGTCCCGGGGAGACGGTCGCGGTGATCGGATGCGGCGGCGTCGGCCTTGCCGCGGTGAATGGCGCAGCGATCGCCGGAGCCTCGAGAATCATTGCCGTGGACCTGACGCGGAGCAAAGAGGATCTCGCCAAGGCCTTCGGCGCCACGGACTTCATCTGCGCGGCCGACGGCAATCTGGTCGAGCAGGTGATCGAGCTGACCGATGGCGGCGTGCAGCATTCCTTCGAGGCGATTGGGTTGGCGTCGGCCGCGGAGCAGGCGTTCGGCATGCTGTGCCGCGGCGGGGTCGCCAACGTGATCGGCATGATCCCCGAGAAGCACAAGATCCAGATTTCCGGACGCGCCCTGCTGGGTGAGCGGCGTATCCAGGGTTCGCTGATGGGCTCCAACCGCTTTCCGGTGGATATGCCCAGGCTCGTGGACTTCTACATGTCCGGCAAGCTGAAGCTGGACGAGATGATTTCCAGGCGCATCCGCCTGGAGCAGATCAACGAAGGCTTCGAAGAAATGAAGCGCGGCGAAATCGCCCGCTCGGTCATCGTCTTCGACACTTAGATCCCCGGGGACAGCATGCGCGAGTACACGAAGTTCTACATTGACGGCGGCTGGACGCAGCCAGCGGCGTCGTGGCGCCTCGAAGTGTTCAATCCGGCGACGGACGAAGTGGCCGGGCGCATCGCCCTGGGGACGGCCGAGGACGTCGACCTCGCCGCCAGGGCCGCCCGCCGCGCGTTCGCGAGTTGGTCCCTCTCCACGCGGGCCCAGCGCCTGGAACTGCTCCAGGAGATCGTCAGCCAATACGAGCGTCGCTTCGAGGATTTTGCGGACGCCGTGACAGAGGAGATGGGGGCGCCGGCTGCGCTGGCGCGGCGATCGCATGTCCCGGTCGGCCTGGCCCATCTTCGGACGGCGATCGAGGCGCTGAAGACCTACAGTTTCGAGGAGACCCGGGGCGCGACGCGGATCGTCAAAGAGCCGGTCGGCGTGTGCAGTTTCATCACGCCTTGGAACTGGCCGCTGAACCAGATCGCCGCGAAGGTCGCTCCGGCGATCGCGACCGGCTGCACAATGATCCTGAAGCCGTCTGAGATCGCGCCGTTCTCGGGCCACATATTCGCAGAGGTGATGCATGCGGCCGGCGTGCCGGCCGGTGTCTTCAACCTTGTGCACGGCGATGGTCCGACTGTCGGCGTGGCGCTCTCGACCCATCGTGAGATCGACATGGTCTCGTTCACGGGATCGACGCGCGCCGGCGTCGAGGTGGCCCGAAATGCAGCTCCCACGGTGAAACGCGTCCATCAGGAGCTCGGCGGCAAGAGCCCCAACATCATTCTGGACGACGAAGCGCTGGTCGCAAACGTCACCCGCAGTACCCATCAGATGATGATCAACTCCGGTCAGTCCTGCAATGCGCCGAGCCGCATGCTGGTCCCAGCCCATCGGATGGCCGAGGCCGCGGCGGCGGCGAAGGCCGCGGCGGCGGAGGTGACAGTCGGAGATCCAACCGGTGACGTTGTCATCGGCCCAGTCGCCTCGAGCACGCAGTACGAGAAAATCCAGGCGCTGATCGCGCACGGATTGGCAGAAGGCGCCGAACTTGTCTGTGGCGGCCCCGGACGTCCTGCGGGCCTTTCGGCCGGCGCCTACGTGCGCCCGACGATCTTCAGCAGCGTCGCGCCCTCGATGACAGTGGCGCGGGAGGAAATCTTCGGCCCAGTGCTGACGATTCTGCCGTACGAGAATGTCGACCATGCGGTGGCGATCGGCAACGACACGGAGTATGGGCTGGCCGCCTACGTCAATGGCCAGGACGCAGAGGTCACGCGGCAGATCGCCGCGCGCATGCGGGCCGGCCAGGTGTCCATCAACGGCGCGACGGATCGCACGGCGCCGTTCGGCGGATACAAGATGAGCGGCAACGGTCGCGAATGGGGCGACTACGCGTTCCATGAGTTCCTTGAGACCAAGGCGGTGCTTGGCTTCGCGCCAGCCTGATCGGCCGGCGCGGTGATTTCGGCGATCCGGCGCACCGCCCTCGCGCGCCGCCGGATCGGCATTTGCGGGCACCCGCGGCGTCAGGCCACGGGCGGCGCAGCAGCTTTCGGGTCAGGCCCCGATGAATGCCAGGAGGTCGCGCAAGATCTCTTCGTGGTGCGTCGTCACGAGACCGTGCGGCGCGTCGTCATAGAGTTTAAGTTCGCCCTGCCGAAGGAGGGCCGCCGTCTGCCTTGCGCAGGCGATTGGCACGACATTATCCCGCGTCCCATGGATCACGAGTGTCGGCACGCTGATGCGCCCGAGATCGGGACGCAGATCGGTCTCGCCATATGTGGCGATCATGTCGTGCACCGCTTTCAGCGAGCATCTCAGGATCATGTCGATCGTCCACGACTTCATGCCCCCCGACACCTGAAAGCGGCCGGACTCGAAGAAGCCGTCGATCAATTCCCAGCAAAGCCCGGGCAGATCATGGCCGATGCGCCGCCGGATCGCGTCATAGTCCCCAGTCTCCAGTCCGTCCGGATTGTCGGGCGCTTTGAGAAGGAACGGCGTCGTCGGCGCCAACAGCACCGCCCGGCGCGCTCTGCGCTCGCCATGGCGCGAGAGATACCGGACGATCTCGCCACATCCCATTGAATTGCCGACCAGCGTGACGTCATGCAGGTCAAGGCAGTCCAGCACCGCCGCGAGATCGTCGGCGAGCGTGTCATAGTCGTAGCCGACGCCAGGATCGTCCGAAGCGCCGTGTCCGCGCCGGTCATAGGCGATGCACCGAAACCCACGCCGGTTGAGATCGAGCATCATGTACTGCCACATGTCGGAGTACTGAGCCCATCGGGCGGCGAACAGGACCGGCCTTCCCTGGCCCCAATCGCGGTGGGCGATCTGCACACCGTCGCGCGGATTGATGACCATCGTCCGCGGCGGCTCGACCGCCGCCCGAACCTTGGGCCCACTCATCAGAAACGCTCCCGCAACAGAAGCGGGAGCAAACGAAACAAGCACCCGACGTCTATCCATCTTCTGCTTTCGTGTTGGCCGGCTGGGCCTGCGTGGACAAGGTCGACGGCGACAGTCTTCCGCCGCCGGCGGCGCGACCTCAGCGACCCATGAAGGCGAGAAGGTCGGCGTTGAAGCGCTTGGTGCTGGTGAACATCAGCCCATGCGCTTCGCCCTTGTAGATCTTGAACACCGCACCCGGGATCAGCGCCGCCGTCTTGCGGCCGGTGAGCTCCATGGGCAACGTGTCTTTGTCGCCCTGGATCACCAGCGTGGGCACGTCGAGCTTGCGCATCTCACCGCGGAAATCCGTCTCGCTCCAGGTATGGCTCAGCTCGATCGCCGTTCGGATCGAGCACTGCATCGCCATGCTGGCGACCCAGGCCATCATCTCGCGCGACACGCCGTCGGCGAAGTAGGGCGCCACATTTTCGGCGACCCACTTCGGGTAGTCCGTGCACCAGGCCGCACGCATCGCGTCGTTGTCCGCCATGCTGACGCCATCCGGGTTGTCCGCCGTCTTCAGCAGAAACGGCGTGGTCGGGGCGACCAGGACGATGCGCGCGACACGCCCGGTCCCGTAGCGCGTGAGGTAACGCACGATCTCCCCGCCGGCCATGGAGTGTCCGACCAAGGTCGCCTTTTGCAGATCTAACTGATCGATCACCGCCGCCAGATCGTCCGCAAGGGTGTCGATGTCGTAACCGCCGCTTGGCCTGGCGGAAAAGCCGGTTCCGCGGCGATCGTAGGCGACGCACCGCAGCCCCTGCCGGGAGAACGGCGCCATCTGGTACTGCCACATCTCCGATGTCATGCCCCAATTGCTGCTGAACAGCACCGGGTCGCCAGAGCCCCAATCGAGGTGGAACAGCTTCACGCCGTCTTTGGCGATGACCTGGATGGGTGCGCGCTTCGCAGGCGAAGGGCGCGGCGCGGTGGCGACCGCCTGTGTCGCGCCGGCTGCGCCAACTGCGCCGGCGATGCTTCCCGCAACGCCGATCACGTCTCTTCTGTTCATATCGAGATTCCATCCAATGTAGCGTCGGAAAGGTTGCCATCGCGGCGTTGATCTTATTTTGGAACGAGACGATCTGAAATAACCTCTCATTTCAGGTCGTAGCGGAACGCCACGCCATACGTGACCGGCATTCCCGAAGATCTGGCAAGCGTGTCTGCGACGTGGTTGAGATTATTTGCGTAGTACTCGTTCGTAACGTTCCGCACCCACACTTCGAACGCAGCGCCGCCCCAGCGGGGGGTCACGCCCGCGCGCAGATTCAAGAGACCGTAGCTGTCGATGTGCAGGCTCGGCGACTGACCGAACGCCGCGTAGGCGCCGCTGCGATAGCTGACGTTGAGCCCCACAAACGCCGACCAATCGTCCGCCAGCGCAAGCCGCCACTCCGCATCGCCGGAAAGCTGGAGCTTCGGCGCGTTGGGGAATTGCTCGCCCATGAAGGTCGTTGAAACCCCGAATGCGTCGATCGCATTCGGGGGGTCCCTTTGCACTTTGGACGCTGTGTAGGACCCCGCCAGCGCAATACGGAGCGGCGTAATCGGCTGCCAGCGCAGCGACAGCTCCGCGCCCCCGACGCGCGACTTGGGAATGTTCACTAGGCGCGGCAGGTAACCGAACGGCGGCACGAGCTCGAAGCCCAGGATCTGCTTGTCCCTGTAGTCATAGTAGAAGAGCGCGCCGTCGACTTGCAGATTGCGCCGGACGAGGGCCTTGAAGCCAAGCTCGTAAGCGAGCACGGATTCTTCGGTAATCGCTCCGAGCTCGGATGCAAACGCCGCAGCGAGCGTCGGAAAACCGCCGGCCTTGTATCCTCGGGTCACGTTGGCGTAGACGAGGAAGCCGTCCCGAGGCTTCCAATCCAGGCCGGTGCGCCACGACAAGTTGCGTTCGTGCAGCCGCGACGTAACAAGGCCGCCGGCACTGGAGATCGGCTTGCCATCGCTGCCCAGGCTGACGCAGGCGCCCGGCGCGATCGTGGTCGGCGAGCCTGATGCCAGCGTCGAAAGAAAGCTCAGCGCAGCAGCAAGCTGCCCGTTTCCAGGATCACGGCTGCAGCCGGCGAAATGATTATCGGAGTCCGTGAAGCGCGCCGAGACGTGCGCTTTCAGGCCGTCGTAGAGGCCGAGGTCGATACTACCGAACGCAGCTGTCGTCTCGATGCGCTGCCTGTTGATATTGTCGAGACTGTCGAAGGTGAACGGTCCGATGCTGTTCGACGACGACCCGGTTTGCGCGCGATCGGTCTCGTCGGCGGCGTCGCGCTGATAGCTCGCACCCGCGAGCCACTTCAGCCCTCCAGCGCCGCCCGCGACGCGCAGTTCCTGGGAGAAGCTCTCGATATCTCCCAGGACCGTGATGAAGAGGTCCCGGTAGGCGGTTCCGTCCACATCCGACGGCGCGCGGCTTCGATAGTCGGAGAAGCCTGTCACCGACGTCACGGTCACGCCGGCGGCCACGTCCCAATCGCCGCGCAGCCCGAGGTGGTAGAACTTGTCGTCACGGGCGTAGCTGCGTCCCGGATCCCAATCGGCGATGCGCGCACGCTCGCCGGCTAGCGGATAGCTCCGCAGAGCCTCCACCGGCGGCGACCCCGGCACAACCGGCGAGACACCTTGAAACTGGGCTGCCTGCGTGTCGGACTTGTCCACCCAGCCACCGACCGTTCCCTCGATGCGAAGGCTGTCGCTCGGCGCCCAGTCGACCAAAAATCGGCCGTTGATGTAGTTCTTCTGGCCAAGGGTGTCTGTGCGCGTCGCGCTCTTCTGCCAGTCCCCTCGCTGCTCAGAGCGCACCGCAATCCGGCCTGCAAGCGACTCGGAGATCGGGCCGCCCAGATAACCCTCCGCGTTGAATTCGCCGAAGCGGCCATAGCTCACCTGGCCGCCAGCCACGGGAAACTTGGTTGGCTTCGCGGCGATGTAGTTGACCGCTCCACCCGTGGAGTTCTGACCAAACAGAGTGCCCTGCGGTCCCTTGAGAACCTCGACGCGCTCCAGGTCCAGAACCGCGCCGCGTGTCATCGCCGAGAACGGCAGCGGCGCCTGATCGACATAGACGCTGACGGCGGGGCTCGCTGCCAGTGTCGTGTCATAGAAGCCGATGCCACGGAGCGTGAAGACCGGCGCTCCATACGTGCTCTGCTGGTACGTCAGCCCGGGCACCACGCGCTCCAGGCCCGCCGTATCCGCGACGCCGGCGGCGCGCAACTGTTCGCCCGACGCCGATGCGACGGACATCGGCACCTCGCTGATCCGCTCGGCCCTCTTCGACGCCGTGACCACAACCTCCTCGATGACTGACTCATTTGGCAGTCCGGGCTGGGCTTCGCCGGCGCCCCACGCCGGCCCGCAGCCCATTGCGATCGCGCCAAACGAAGCGAACCCCAGCAGAACCTTCCGCGATTTCATCCGTTTCCCCCATAGGTTCCGCAACAAGAAGATCGCGGAATCAAAGCAGAAAACACCGTACACAGACTACACCACCCATATGGGTCCAATATTTGACGCCTATTTGAGTCCACAACCTCGAATTGATAGATCCGCACAACGCGATTGGCGCGAATACTCGTCGCGAGTACGTATGTTCGCGGTCGTAAATCACTCTTTATTGGCGCTCTGGACCTTCCCGTCATCATGAGCAATCAAACGACCCGGCGCGAAGGGAGCATTGACCGCCCATCCCTCAGGGGGCGATGACGTGGCAGGTCAAAACAAGCGGCGGCTACGCTTGGAACTTGACCCCGCACGTCATTGTCCAGCGCCCATGGCCTGGCTACCGTACGTCATGACCGTTGATCAGCGACCATTCGGCGTATTGTTGCGGCGTTGGCGAGAGCGCCGGCGACTGACGCAGGCCGACCTGGCCTTTGAAGCACAGAGTTCGACGCGCCACCTTTCCTACCTGGAGACGGGGCGCGCGCGGCCGAGCCGCGAAATGGTGACTCGTCTAGCGGAGTACCTGGACGTGCCGCTCAGGGACCGCAACACGCTCCTGCTAGCCGCGGGGTTTGCGCCGGCATTCCGGGAGCGGTCGGTCACCGAGCTTGACGCGGCGAAAGCCGCCATCGACCGGGTGCTGGCGGCGCACAAGCCCTACCCCGCCTTCGCGGTGGATCGGCACTGGAACGTAATTCTCTCGAATGGCGCGCTTCCACAGCTCTACGAGGGATGCGCCCCCGAGCTCCTCGCCGAGCCGATTAATTCGGTCAGGCTGGTCCTGCATCCCGAAGGCATGGGGCCGCGCATCGTCAACTATGCGGAGTGGAGGGCTCACACCGTCAGCGTTCTGCGCCAGCAGATCGAGGCCCGGGCGGATCCGAATATCCACGCATTGCTCAACGAGGTGATGGCTTATCCCGCACCTGCGGTCTCAATCGCGGCGAGCGATTCCGAAATCGGCCCGCGCTTGGCGGTGCCCCTTCAGATCGCGACCCGACTTGGAATCGTATCCTTCCTTAGCACGACGACGGTGTTTGGAACCCCGCACGACGTTACGCTTGCGGAACTTGCCCTCGAAATGTTGTTCCCGGCGGACGACATGACCGCACAGATCTCAAAGGCCATGGTCCGTGAGAGCGCCGCGGCGGCCTGATACGGTACGCGAAGAAGTGCGCAGCCGGGTTCCTGGCGAAAATGCGCGCGAGCCACTGAAGGCCAGCCGAAGTGTCGGGGACGAGGCGAGCATTAAGCAGGCCTAGACGCCAACGAGTGCGGCATAAGTCTTAGAGATGATCTTCCATCCGCTCTTGGTGCGGGCCACGGTGAGGCTGTCCCTGAATGGGCGCCCGACCGCCGGGACCGGAAGAGCGGCGTAGGACATATCCTTGTCGAGCCACCCCAGCACCTCTCCGCGCTGAACCTTGGAAGGCAAGGGCTCACGGCCCGCCAGAAGCGTCAAGTACTCGTCTCGACTCATAATTCGAAGCTGCCCATCGACCAGCGAGCGAAGATCCGCGTCGGCATGCAGCACATTGGCCATCATCATATCGTCGCTCTGATGGAACGCATCGAGATAGTGGCGAAGCAGTGCCTTGACGTCGCGCTCACTGGCCGCACGCTCAGGATTGAAGTGCAGCATGGTCTCGGCTTCGCCGTCAACTTGATACGAGCCGCTGCACTCCACCTCAGTCATTGCTGTCTCCATCAGAATTTACGCGCCCGCCGGCGCCTGTGCGTCGCAAGGATGCGTAGCGCTCTTTGCTTCAGCTGGTAGGTCCGCGCGCCGCCTCCTGTATGAGACCAGCCAATCGGACGCGGCGCCGGCGCCTGACGAAGCGACCGATCGGCGTCGCTTCAGCGCCGAGCGCCGGCCTTACGGCGTCGCATACTGGTAATCGTCGAGGATCCGACCGTCCTTGGCCATCAAGAGCACGTCCAAGCCCGCAGCGAGGATCTCGCCGCCGCCCGCCGGCGTCATTTCCCAATGGAACGTCACGACGTCGCGGAGCCGCTGAGCGTCCGCGCGCGCCCGGAAGAGGTTGCCAGCGTCACGCACATATTCCTCGTATGCGTGCGTGATCCGGCGCTCGAGCGCCTCATAGCCCTCGGCCTCCAGGTCGCTAACGAAGTGGCGGCCGTTCGGCGCCCACAGCTTCGCAATCGAGGCTCGTCGCGTAGCGACGTCGGGTTCGTTCCAAACCTGAACATACCGATCTGCAAGTTCTTGGACTTCGCTCATCGTAGTGCCCTTCAAACAATAGGTGCTCGCGACGGACGTCGCACAAGTCCATTGCCCTTTCGTGGAGCGTCAATCGATAACCTACGACGTAAAAATGCCCTTGCTTGAGAACGGCAGCGGGCGTCGTCAGCCCAAAGTTGGCGCTCACTGTCCGGTGCGCCTAACATCGTCATCGCTAAGTCGAGATGACCATTTCGCTACATTGATCCATCGCAACGGCACTGTCAGCGCAAACTTGCGAGGTCCGGCGGCGCACCCTAAGCGCCGCTTAATGGTCAGGTCCCACAACCCGTTTCGCTGGTTCGACTCCTCGCCCGAGGTGATCCAATTGGTGGTCATGCTCTACGTGCGTTACCCGCTCTCGCTTCAGAACGTCGAGGATCTGGCCTTTGAGCGCGGCATCGACGTTTGCCATGAAACGGTGCGCAAGTGGGTCAACCGCTTCGGCCCCATGTTCGCCGCGAAGATCAGAGCAAGGCGGGTTAACGCCATGCGCCAGCACACCCACTGGCGTTGGCATTTGGATTAGGTCTACGTCCGCGTCCAAGGCGAGATGCACTACCTCTGGCGGGCGGTCGATCACGAAGGCGAGGTGCTGGAGTCCTTCGTCACAAAGACGCGGGACAAAGCCGCAGCGTTGAAATTTATGAAAAAGCTCATGAAGCGACACGGCTGCGCCAAGACGATCACAACCGACGGACTGCGATCCTACAAAGCCGCGATGACCGAGCTGAACGTCGCCGAGCGTCAGGAGGTCGGCCGATGGGTCAACAATCGGGCGGAAAACTCACATCAACCCTTCCGACGACGAGAACGGGCCATGCTGCGGTTCAGGCGAATGAAGACGCTTCAACAGTTTGCCTCAACCCACGCCGCCTTCCACAATCACTTCCAGCAGGAGCGCCACCTCGTCAGCCGCGACATCTACCGAGAAAGACGCTCTGCTGCCCTGGCCGAGTGGCGTGAGGTCGCGAGCTAAAGCTAGCTTGGGTTTGGGCCATGTGCGGCCGAGTGGAGACAAGTTCGCGTTGGACTGACAGCACCCCGCACAGTCAGGAATAAAGGAAGGTGGGATTTCATGGCGCATGGAGACTTTGAACTCGAAGACTCCCGCCTCGACCAGTCCTCCACCACTCCTTCTTTTACCTCAACGGATCGGACTTATCCCGACCGAATTTTGCAATATCACCCTGATTTGTAGGACTATTTCTGAACATCGCGCGCTGCTCGGACCACAGGAGCGGAATTTTCGCGCGAGGACCTTTGCCGGCAAACCCCTCCGCGGCGGCCCTTCCCTCCAGCAGGTCCCTCTGAATATCTGGAGCTAAGAAAGCCCACCGAACCTGCGCCATCTGATGCGAGCTTTTCGGCGCTCGGGCATAGCGAAGCCGGGAGTTTGGAGCGTCAGGCTGGGCGCCGTAGGCGCGCAGAATTGCATGGGCGGCCCGCAGCTGTCGGATCAGCACCTTGTCCGGCGCCGACGCGGGCTCGACGGCTTGCCCGTCCGCAGCGGTGATCCAGTTACGTCCCCCACGCATCTTGAGCCTTACGGGCAGCAGGATGCGGATCAGGCGAGCGTCATGCGGCTCGGCCGTCACCCTCTCGCCAGGCAGCAGTTGGCGTCGGACGCCTTCAACCCCGATCCGACCGTTGACCACGGAGCCTAGAACCCCGCTGCGGACCACCAGGTGTATGGAGGATGCGTGAATCTCAATCCGCGCCACCAGCGATCTGAGCGTCTCACGGTCGAGGTCGCATTCCGAGAACCGGGTGATCGCCGCGAGCCGACGCAGTACCAAGCCTTCCACGACCGCTGCTGGAACTCTCCTGATCGTGTCATCATCCGCGCTGTCCGTGACGCCCGGCCAGGCCGGGGGGGAGGCGTAGTAGCGATAAGGCAGGCTGTGCCGCCGGCCGGCGATCGCCAGCTTCATGGGATGGCCATCACCGTCGAACAGCAGGCCCCACAGTAATGCGCTCGTCGCCTTGGGGACTCGCTCCTTGCGCGTCTGTCGACCTCGATCGATCAGGTCCTGAACTGCGTTGAACGTCTGTTTGTCGATGATCGCCGCGTGCCGCCCAGGATGACTGACGCCTTTGTGGACGATCTCCCCCAGGTAGGTGCGATTGCTCAGAAGGTGCTGCAGCGACCCGCGACTGAACAGGCTATTGCCGATGTGCCGACCCCGTTTCGTGACCCAGCGTTTTGATCGAACCCCGTCCTCCACCAAAGCCTGCTGCAGCGTGTAGGTGTTTCCGGTCTGCAGATACCGCGAGAATATCTGCCTCACTGCCTTGGCTTCCGCCTCGTTGACCACCAGGCCGCGGGAGATTTGGCTGGTCGGGGGATCGTAACCGAGCGGCGGCAAACCACCCATCCACATGCCCTTGGCCTTGGAAGCCGCGATCTTGTCGCGGATCCGCTCGCCGGTGACCTCCCGCTCGAACTGGGCGAACGAGAGCAGCACGTTCAATGTCAGACGCCCCATGGACGTCGTGGTGTTGAAGGCCTGGGTGATGCTGACGAACGAAACGCCGGCCTTGTCAAAGGCCTCAATGATTTTCGCGAAATCAGAGAGTGACCGGGTGAGACGGTCGACCTTGTAGACCACAACCACGCCGACGCGGCCCGCAGCCACTTCCGACATCAGGCGCCGCAGTGCGGGGCGGTTCATCGTGCCGCCAGAGTGCCCGCCGTCGTCGTAACGCTCACGTCGCAGTCCCCAGCCCTCTCCCCCCTGCGATTTAATGTAGGCCTCGCAGGCCTCCCTCTGGGCCCGCAAGCTGTTGAATGATTGATCGAGGCCTTCGTCGGAGCTCTTTCGCGTGTAGATGGCGCACCGCAGCGGGGTGATCGCGGTCATGACGGCGCACCGGGGCGAAGACCAAAGAACCGAGGACCATTCCAATGGGTGCCGGTAATCTCGGCTGCCACCTCGGACAGGCTGCCATAAGTCTTGCCAGCATAGATGATTCCGTTGTCGCCCACTTCCACGGTGTAGGGCACACCCTGGTATTCTCGGGTCAGCCGCGTTCCCCGCGGCGGCATCGGCGTTCGCGGCATCGCCTTGCTGCGCAGCCGCACGTGCGTCTCGGGAACCAAACCACCCTCCACAGCAGCCTGGAGCCGCCAGGCAATGATCTGCCGCAGAAGGGTGGCCGAGCGAAGCTTCGGCGGGACGCCCCACTCGCTTCGCCAGACGCATCGCAGCCCTTCGAGGTTCATGTGCTCGAGCGCGCGCACCCGAGACTCGATGTGTTTGATGCTTGGAGAGAGTTGATCAACAGGCACGCCGGACTCCTTTAAGGAGGGACGGCAGGCTCCAACGGCGCGGGAGTCGCCGTTGCTAATTCAACATTGGCGAAAGAGGCATTTCTGCACCCAGAGCGCCGCCTTGGATATGCTTCATGCCAACAAATATTTGTGAATCATCCAGATGATCCTCATTATACTGGAGACAACTTGTCACATGACTGCCCGCACCGCCATCCCCACACATCGCCCCTTGCCCTGCAACGGGTTGCGACGCCTGCGTGTAAACTCTGGGTGCGGTTTTACAGCCCGCCGTTCCGCATTTGGTCTAAACGCGGCGGCCAATGGCGGCGATCGCAGACTGGGCGAGTGCGGCCTGGTCCGCCGATGCGGCGTATCGCGCAACTTCGCGCAGGCTTGCGTGACCGGTAGGTTCGCGACACGTTCCGGGCCTTCAACGGACGGCCGCAAAGGGATCCGACGATCCGCCCGGGGCGGCGAAAGGCTGAGGCTGCTGCTGGAGGCCATGAAGACGCTGCAGCGGCTCGCCGCGACAAGTGCCGCTGTGCAGCCCAGCCCTATCGCTCTATCATGCCGCCACACGGCACGAATGGTAGAACAGGAATGAGACCGGTCGAGCTTGCGTTTCAACTCGTCGAACTCTTGAGCCTCCACCAACCGGTCGGTGTCGGCGAGTTGGCGAGGCTCGCAAACATTCCAAAATCGACGGCGCAGCGGACGCTCCTCGCCCTCAGGAAAACGGGCTGGATCGAGCCGTCCGCAGGCGACAGGCCCCTGTGGCGCCTGACGACAAGAGCGCTCGTGGCGAGCGGAAGAGCCAACCTGGAGCACCGCTCCCTGCGCAGCTTGGCGCTGCCCGTGATGGAGGAACTGAGGCGCGCTACTGAGGAGACCGTGCACCTGACTTTCAGGTTCCAGAACGTCCTTGTGCTGCTCGAACGCCTGGATGGCATCAAGCCCGTGCGCTACTTCTTCCCTTACGGTGGAACCTCCAGCCTCCACTCCACGGCCACGGGAAAGGCCATTCTCGCGAGCCTCCCGCAAATTGAGCTCGACGAATTCCTCGAACGCCCGCTCAAGGCGCTCACAACACACACCTTGACGGATCCTGACGTCTTGCGGCGAGACCTCGCCCAGGCCCGGGAGCGTGGCTACGCCGTGAACTTTGGTGGCAACATGACGAACGTGCATGGCGTGGGCGCAGCCATCCTTGACCCCGGCGGGCATCCCTTCTCAGCGCTCTCGGTCTCAGCGCCGGGCGATCGTTTCACTGTCGAACTCGCCGAACGGTTCGGACCTTTGGTGGCGGATGCAGCCCGACGCGTGAGCCTGGGCGTCGCCTCTCAGCCCGCCCTCGCGGGTTGAGGCGCGGACGTCAGATCGTGCCGTGTTGTGGCACGACATACCGCTTGACGGGACACGAGGAACATCGCTTTTTGGCTTCCTGAACCTAGCTCGCGCTCCACCTGGAGGGCGAGAGCCGAACATCGAGCGCCCATGCCGACAGTCTGTGTCATCCCCGGAGAAGACGCCGCAGCCGAAGCGATCGACGCGACGGTCGACGTGCTCGACCAAATTCAGGCCGGGATCAGCTGGAAACGATGCGACGTCGTCAGCGAGCCCGGGCCGACCGGACGCCCCGTGCTCTCGGAGACGGTGCGCAACATCATCGACACCAGCGACGCCACTCTCTTCGGGGCCACGGCGGGCCCGGCCGGGCCGGCGTTGTTCTATCTGCGCTGGGGCAAGCAGACCTTCGCCAACGTCCGACCGACCCGCTGGACGCCGGGCCTCGGCAGCCCCCTCGCCCGCCCGCAGGGAATAGACTTCGTCATCGTCCGTGAGAACCTCGAGGACGCCTATCTCAACCTGGAAGGCGATCTGCGCAGCCTCGCGCCGCTGGGGCTGATGAGCCGCACCGCGGGGTGCGCGCCCCAGGACCTGGGCGAGGGCGCCTATGCGCTGAAGGCGATCACCAAGGCCGGCTCGGAGCGGGTCGTTCGCTTCGCCTTCGACCTGGCCCGTCGGCGTCGCGCCGAGGGCCGGCCCGGACGGGTCACGGCCAGCGCCAAGTGGAACATGCTGCCGAAAACCGATGGCCTGTTCATCAAGACGGCCCAAGAAGTCTCCAAAGCCTATCCCGACGTGGAATTCGACACCCTGATCGTCGACGACTGCGCCCACCGGCTCGTACGCGACCCACACAGGTTCGACGTTCTGGTGCTGCCCAACCTCTACGGCGACATCCTGTCGGACGCCGCCGCCGGCCTGACGGGCGGCCTTGGCGTGGCGGCGAGCGGTTGCTTTGGTCGTGACTACGCCTATTTCGAGTCGGCGCACGGCACGGCCCCGGACATCGCCGGCAAGGGCATCGTCAACCCCACCGCCACCCTGCTCTCGGCGGCCATGATGCTCGAGCACCTCGCTCTGAACGAAAAGGCGGCCGACCTCCGTAGAGCCATCGACCAGGTCTACGCCGAGGGCCGGGTGCTTACCCCTGACCAGGGCGGGTCGGCCGGCACCTTGGATTTCTGCAACGCGGTCGTCGCGGCGATTTAGGAGACGCGCGATGGGCACGAGCTTTTTCGAGAAACTTTGGGACCTACATCGCGTGCGACAGATGGGCGGCGGGATGGACCTTGTCTCCATCGACCTGCACCTGTTGCACGACCTGAGCGGGCCGGGCGCCTTGAGAGCCCTCGACCAGCGCGGCCTGGCGGTTCGTGCGCCGGGGCAGACCTTCGCGACCCCGGACCATGGGGTGGCGACCACGCCCGGGCGCACCGCGGAAACCAGCGAAGGCAGTCGCAGGAGTTTGCCGGCGCTGCGGCGGTATTGCGAGGCCGCCGGCATTCAGCTCTTCGATCTCGACTCCTCCGAGCAGGGCATCGTCCACGTCATCGGCCCGGAGCTCGGCCTGACGCTCCCGGGGCTCTCGATCGTCTGCGGCGACAGCCACACCTGTACGCAGGGCGCCTTCGGCGCGCTGGCCTGGGGGATCGGCTCAACCGAGATCATGCAGGCCCTGGCGACCCAGATGCTGATCCTGGAACGGCCGCGGTCGATGCGTATCCGGGTGGACGGCGTCTTGAAGCCGGGCGTCACGGCGAAGGACCTGATCCTCTACATCATCGGTCGCTGGGGGGCGGCCGGCGCGGTGGGTCACGCCGTCGAGTTCGCCGGCTCGGCGGTCGAGGCGCTGTCGATGGAGGAACGGATGTCCCTCTGCAACCTGGCCATAGAATTCGGCGCCCGCTTCGGCTTCGTCGCGCCGGATGAGACGACCTACACTTATCTGAAGGGCCGGCCTTACGCGCCGCAAGGCGCGCTCTGGGACGCGGCGATGGATCATTGGCGTGGCCTTCGGTCCGACCCTGACGCCACGTTTGACCAGGAACTGAGCCTCGACGCCGGCGAGTTCGGCCCGCAGATCACCTGGGGCGTGACGCTGGACAACGTCATCGGCCTCGACATGCCGATCCCCATCGCGCCCGACGACGCTTCTGAAGCAGCCGCGCACGCCGCGGCGTTGGAATATATGGGGCTAGAGGCTGCCGTCCCGCTCGCCGGGATGCCGGTGCAGCACGTCTTCATCGGCTCGTGCGCGAACGGTCGCCTGAGCGACCTGGTGGCCGCGGCCGATGTGGTGCGAGGTCACCAGGTGGCGCCCGGGGTGTCGGCCTGGGTGGTGCCTGGATCCCAGGGCGTCAAGCGCGCTGCGGAGTCGATGGGCCTTCACACCGTCTTTCGAGAGGCAGGCTTCGACTGGCGCGAACCGGGTTGCTCGATGTGCCTGGCGATGAACGGGGATGTCGTCCCGAGCGGCGCCCGCTGCATCTCAACTTCGAACCGCAATTTCGTCGGCCGCCAGGGGCCAGGCGCGCGGACCCACCTGGCCAGTCCGGCGACCGCGGCCGCCTGCGCCATCCTCGGTCACATCGGCGGCGCGGCGGAACTGGCATGAGCGAGGGCTTTCCTTCACGCATACGCTCCCGCGCCGTCGTCCTGAGGCTGGAGAACGTCGACACCGACGTCATCACCCCGATCGGACGGGTCCTCCAGGGGCGCGAGGCCACCGTCCGCTACGCGTTCGAACCGCTCCGCTTTGACGCCGAGGGCGCGGAGTTGCCCAGCCATCCGTTCAACAATCCCGAGCGCGCCGGGGCCCAGATCCTCATCGCCGGCCGCAACTTTGGGTGCGGCAGCTCACGCGAGACCGCCGCCTGGGCCGTCCGCGGCCTCGGCTTCCAGGTAGTCGTCGCGGCGAGCTACGGCGACATCTTCTATTCGAACTGCCTGAAGACGGGCGTCCTGCCGGTGCGACTGGCCGTCGAGGAGGTGGAAACGCTGATGCGCGCGGCCGACAACCTTGCCGAGATCGAAGTCGACCTGCCCAGCCAGAGCCTTCGCTGTGGCGAACACCAGTACGGCTTCGAAATCGGGTCCCTGCAGAAGGAGATGCTCCTGTCCGGGTTGGACGAGATCGGCATGATGCAGGCGCAAGCGTCCGTCCAAGCTGCGTTCGATGAGCGCGACTGCCTGGCTCGGCCCTGGGTGCGAGACCGGCAGCGCCCAGCGTCCCCACCAGGTGACGGATAAGGCGTCAACGGCGCCTATTCTACCGGAGCCGCAGCGCGCTCGGGAGCGCTTCCGAAGACCAGGAAGCGTTTGATGAGCAGCTTGAGGTGCTCAAGGTTGTGTTCCGGAGCGAGGGCGGGGTTGTTCGTCGTAAGCGCGCCGGCGCACTCGATGACGAAGAGCAGCACCGCAGCGGCCGGCTCGGGATCGAGGGTAGTGTCGACCTGTCCTCGCACCTGAGCCCTTCGAAGCAGCTCGGCGAGCAGTTCGCGAACTGTGCGGTTGTGCTCGGCGAGCATACCGGCGATCGTCGGATTGCGACCACCCTCGGCGACCATCTCCAGCATGAGCTGCCGCTTCAGGCCGGCGTTCTTGGCGCCCGCCCTGACGCTCTCGATTTCAGCAATGATCCCGCCCACGAGGTCGTCGCTTCGCACGACCCGTTCGAAGCGTGCGACCTTGTCCGCCAGGCTTGCTTCGATGATCGCGCCGACAATCGCCTCCTTGCTGGCGAAGTAATGATAGAGATGACCAGGACTGATGTCCGCCTCTGCGCAGATCGAAGCTACCGACGCACCATGAAATCCGTCACGCGCGAAGCAGCGGGAAGCCGCCCCAAGGATTTCTTCCCGCTTGCGCGCAAACTTCTCTGGGTTGGTGGTGCGCATCGCAGTCCCATGAGTTGGAATATTTGATCGATTGAAGTTGAGGCCGACTAGCTCCGCTTCCGATAGCCCTTATAGAGCGCGCTGCCGGTCATCAGCGTGACATCGCTGGTCCAAAGGCGGCCGGCGACAATGAAAAGATCGCCGTCGACGCCGATCACCTGGCTCACAGCCTCGACCCAGCTGTCGATCGGAGCCGGCGCCAAGAAGTCCGTGGTGAGCCGCACCGTGGCCCATCCGGCGTCATATCCGTATGTGCGCAGAGGCTTGCCCCAAGCCAGATCGGCGAAGGCCGTGAGCATCCCCCCATGGCAGGTCTGGCGACCGTTCACGTGGGCGGCTTCGACGCGAAATCCCCAGGTCGGCTCGCCCGTCCCGGGCGTGCGCGAATACAGCGGCCCGATCAATTGCTCGAAACCACTGACCGTGTCTGGCGCGTAGCCGTCCGGGATCTCCAGATCAGTCTCAACTGAAACGCCTCGCACGGCGGGCCGCCCCTTTTATTAGAATGAATGATCTATCATAGCTTGACGCGGGCTTATAATAGATCGATCGTTCGAATTATCAACGCGCCCGCCAGGCGCGGATCAGCATCAAGGGCGACGCAGATGACGCTCCTCCAGTCCGCCTCAGAGACGACCGTTTACGACGAGCTTTCGCGCCTGCACGACGGCCCCCGAGTCCTATTCAATCCGCCGGACGAAGGCGCGCCGATGTCGTGGGGCGGCAGCTGGCGACTGACCCGTGCGGAGGACATCCGCTTCGTGCTGCAGAGCCCTGACCTGTTCTCCAGCCGGAACATTGCGGGCTTCTCCCGCCTGGTCGGCCAGGAATGGGATCTGATCCCGCTCGAGAAGGATCCGCCTGAGCACGCCAGGTATCGCGCCATCATGAACGGCGTGTTCGCGCCCGCCAAGATCACCGCCATGGAGGCCGGCGTTCGCGCCCGCGCCGTCGCGCTGATCGAGAGCTTCGTCGACGACGGCGGCTGCGAATTCGTCGAGGCCTTCGGGCGCCCGTTCCCGGTGTCGATCTTCATGCAGCTGATGGGCCTGCCCGAGGCGGACACCGATAAGGTCAATGCGTGGGAATACGGCCTGCTGCACTCCGGCGAGATGCAGGCGCGGGTGGTCGCGGCCAGAGGCTTCTACGACTACCTGCGCGACCTCATAGCCCTGCGCCGCAAGGAGCCGGCGGATGACCTGACCACATTCTGCATCAACGCCGAGGTCGACGGCCGGCCGACCACCGACGATGAGATCATGGGCATGTGCTACCTCCTGGTGGTGGCCGGCCTGGACACCGTCGCGGCGTCGCTCAGCCTGCATTTCCGGCACCTGGCGCTGTTCCCGCAGGACCAGGCGCGCCTGCGGGCCGACCCTTCCCTGATCCCCTCGGCGGTCGAGGAACTGCTTCGCGCCTATGCGATCGTCACCACGAACCGGTGGGTGACGCAGAACGTGGAGATCGGCGGCGTTCAGATGAAGGCGGGCGACCGGGTGATCTGCAGCACCGCGCTGGCCTGCCTCGACCCGGCGGAGTTCGACAATCCCATGCACGTGGACATCGAACGTTCGCCCAACCGGCACGTGGCCTTCTCCTACGGGCCGCACCGCTGCATCGGCTCCCACCTGGCGCGGCGCGAGTTGATCATCGCCATGGAGGAGTTCCTCAAGCGCGTGCCGCCGTTCCGCCTCGCGGACGGGGCGAGCGGGGCGATCAACCCTGCGGGACTCTACAGCGCGCCACACCTTCCGCTGGTCTGGTCGTAAGGACCCGCCCCAACCGCACGAGGCGCCCCGCTCACGTCCGCCGCGATCTGCCGTTTCCTCAAAATTGAACAGGGACCAGCGGGGCCTTGAAGCCGTCGCAGGTCGCCGCAGGTGAGCGCTTCGCCGTCAGAGCTGGAGCCGGGAGCTCCACCGCGCGCGCACTTCGCTCCGGTAGGTTTCGTCGAACCGGTTCTGGAGCGGGTATTCGCCGATCCATTCGAAGGGCTTGCAGGCGTCGATGAGCACCTTGCCCATGGAGAAATCGCCCGCGGCGCGCAGGTCCGGCGCGATCCGCGGATCGATGGTGGTCGTCAGGGAAGGCAGGATGTCGATCGACTCCACGGGCCTGACGCGGGTGCAGATGGCCCAGAGGACGTGATTGATGTCCGTGATGTCGATGTCGTCGTCCACCACGATGAAATACCGCTGCATTCCACCGACGCTGTGGCTGCTGGTGGCGGCGGTTTCGAGCGCGCGCCGCGCCTGCCCCGGCGCGGTCTGCTTCACGGCGATGACGAACATCAAGAGCCGCCCATAGGCCCACACGCCGCGGACATTCTCGACGCCGGACCTGTCGAGATGCTCCCACACCTGACATGCGCCATAGAGCGGCACCGCCTGATCGCCGGGAGTGATCGTCGGGATCATGGGCGGCGCGCCGAGGATGATCGGATCGTTGCGGTGCATGATCCTGGTCACCCGCACCACGGTCTCCTGACCCGAGTGGGTGTAGTAGCCCGTCCACTCGCCGAAGGGACCCTCCAGCACGGACTCCTCGGACGGCGGCGGCATCTCGCCTTCGATGACGATCTCCGCATAGGCAGGCACCGGGAGCTGGCTTCCCGGCGGGTAAAGCACCTCGACAGGCTTGCCCCTCAGGGCGCCGGCGAGATCGAACTCGCAGACCCCGGCCGGCGGCGACATGGCGGCCGCGGTCGTCAGCGTCGGCTCGCACCCGACGACGACGGCGATGGGGCAGGACTGTCCCCGCTCCCAGTACTTCCTGGCGATGGCGCGGCCGTGGTTGTTCAGGATCCAGAGGGAAAGCCGGTCCTTCCCGTGCACGCACGCGCGGTAGGTGCCGACGTTGACCCAGCCGGTGTCCGGGTCGCGGGTTATGACCAGGTCCGCCGTGCCGATGTAGCGGCCGCCATCTTCCCGATGCCAATGCGGCGCGGGGAAGATGCGAAGGTCGACATCGTCGCCCTCCAGCACATTCTCGGTGATCGGACCCTCGCCCACGTCAACGTAGGGGACCGGATCGAGGCGCTTGCTGCGCTCTTTCCAGGTCCTGACGATATCGAGCTTCGGCGCATCCGGCTCCAGGCCGAGCGCCACGGCGCAGGCGGGCGCCGTGCCCATGTAGTTCGTAAGGACGCGGAACCCCTGGGGAAAGCCTGGAATCTCGTCGAAAAGCAGAGCCGGCCCTTCGCGCTGGGCGTTCAGCTCGCTGAGGCAGCCGATCTCCAGGTCGCGGTCCGCGCCGGTCACGTGCTGCACGGCGCCCCCGCCGAGCTTGGCGCGCAATTCGTCGAGATAGGCGCGGAGATCTTGAAACGCCGCCATCTAGTTTCTCCCCGTGCAAGAGCGCACCGATTTCGTAGTCACCACCAGCGCTTGAGGGGCGCTCGCGGGTTCAGGCCGGACCGATCGAGGCCTCGAGCATCCGGCTGAAGGTCTCCTTCGTCTGCCAGGTCAGGGCCTCAAGCTCGACCGCATCGAGAAGGATCCGCGTGCCCCGCCGAGGCGCCTCGATCTCCAGGCGCTCGCCGTTTCCGGTCGACACGACGCGGATCACGACCTCGGCGAACTCATTGACGAGCCGGATCTGCGTCACAGGAACAGCCCCAAATTGGCCGTCGGAAGCGTCGTATGCGCGAGCAGCACCGTGCGTGCGGCGAGCTTGAGATCACCGTCCACCCGTCGCAGCACGTCTCGCCGCTCGCCCATAAGAAGGTCGAAGTCCGTGCCTTCGCCCATCGCCCGATAACAGGCGAACTTGCTTTTCACGTCGATCTCGGGAGACGAGCCTCTCGGCTGGCAGCGCACATTGGAGACCAGCCGCGTCGTGCGCGAAGGCGGATCCTCGGCGTAGGCGTATTCGGTGTTGAGGCGCTCCACGCGCATGGACAGCGTCGGATAAGTGTCCTTCATATGGAAGCCGGTGTCGGCGAAGTCCGCCTCATGGCTCCCGAGGCCGCGCGTGATGCGGATCGGGATCTGATAGACGCAGTCTTCCGCCATCAGCTGAAGCCAGTCGCGGAAGCGACGGTCGTCCAGATATTCGGCCTCGCGAAAGAGGAACTCGGCGCACTCCGCCTGAAGTTCGGCGGAGGCCTTCCGGCTCGGCATCCCGCCATCCGCGAATGTGTCCGCACTCATTGGGGCATCACCCTTCTCCATCGTGGCGCTGTCGTCTCAGGGTGTGACCATGTCGCGGGCCCAGCGACGATAGAAGGCCCGCTGGGGAGCCTCGCCCATGACCGTCGTCGTGGCGTGGCCGGGCCACTTCCAGTCAGCATCGAGTTGGTATTCGCTCATCCCTTCGAGGCCGAGTTGGTAGTTGAACGTCAACCCGCGCTGCCGGGCGAAGGCCGACCGTCCGGCCTGCGGAGCGCCGGCCCAGACGACGGAATCATCCTGCTCGAAGATGCCGGCCGGCCCGTGCATCGCCAGCGCGGCCACGTAGGCGTCTTCGTTGAATTGCTCCGAGGCGGTCTTCCAGCCGAGGGTCCAATTCCAGTTGATGATCGCGTCGGGCCCACAGGGCTGCCACATGCGCAGGTAGGTGAACACCACGGGCGGAGCGCCGGGATAGGGCGCAGCCGGCACGCGGACGAGCCCGAGATTTGGGAAGATCGTGCCGGCCGTCAGCGAGTAGCTCTCGACGAACTCCCTCTGACCCGGATTGAGCCGATCGAGTTCGAAAGTGGCCGCGACGTCGGCCGGAAATCCTGTCGTGTGCCACATGGGCGCAGGCAGGAACCCGGTGTTGAGGATCATGCCATGACCCTCATCGAAGAAGAGATGACGCGAGGTTCCCGCGCCGCCGGCGCTGTCGATGTCGGGGAAGACGCCGACGGCCTCGCCCGACCGGTGCAGGGCGGGCACATGGTAGGCGTCGGCCATGAAGTTCTCGGCCGCCGACTTCCAGTTGGCGTGGACCTTCCACCGCTGTGGTTCACCGATGACCGTCATGCCGGCCTGGTTCAGATCGAAGATTGCGTCCAGGTACCAGCGCATGCCGCCCAGATAATCGTCCAGCGGCGGCGCGTCGGGATTGAGCGACGCGAAGATCAGGCCGTGGACCGACTCCACGTGTGGCGCGGCCTGAAGCCCCCACTGCTTCGCATCCAGCGCCTGGTATGCGCGCCGCTTCAGGGGCGCGCCCACCCACTCGCCGGAGTTCTTGTAGACCCAGGCGTGGTACGGACAACGGAAGTGGGAGGTGTTCCCTCGCTCGGCGCGGCACACCAGGCTGCCGCGATGGGCGCAGTTGTTCAGCAGGACCCGGATGATCCCGGCCTCGTCCCGCACCAGGATGAACTGGTCCTCGCCGATGAAGCGAAGCGCGTAGTCACCCGGGGCCGGGATCTCGGTCTCGTGGCCCAGGAACACCCAGCCGCGGGCGAAGACGCGCTCAAGCTCGAGGGCGTGGATTTCGGGATCATTGAACACGCGCGCCGGAAGCACGCCCTTGTCGAGCTCGGACGCCACCGATCGCAGGAAGTCATCGACGGGCCCGACGGCGCTCGGAGTGAGACGCGATGCTTCTACCCTCGACACCATCCCACTCGACCCTTTTTTTACAATCTTGATATATGTGCGATATACTAAACACAGAGACCGGTCAATCGGCGGACAGGGCGGGTGCGGAGCGGCGAGGTTCTTGAGAAGCGCCGCACCCGCACCGATCTGCGCGCGGACGCGATCTGGGGCGAGGCGCCAGGTGCTCAATATCGCTTTGGAGATGATGTGCTGACGCTGGTGGACACAAAGCCGACGGAAGCGAAGCTCACGGACAGTCCATGACCGCCGAACAACAGACCGTAGTGGAGCTTCCGAAGGATCGCGTCATCCTCGTGAATGAGAACGATGACCAAATCGGCACATGCGACAAGGCGACGGCGCATGCGCATTCACGATTGCATCGCGCCTTCTCGATCTTCCTGGTCGATCGCGGGGGCCGAATTCTTCTGCAGAGACGGAGCCTCGAAAAATATCACTCCGGCGGGCTCTGGGCGAACACCTGCTGTGGTCATCCCCGCCCTCGTGAAGCCACCCTGGCGGCGGCCACGCGAAGGCTGCGCGAGGAACTCGGGCTCGCGGGCACGCTCCAGCACCGCTTCGTTTCCCGCTATCGGGCGCAGGTTGGCCCCGACATGGAAGAGAATGAAATCGCTCATGTCTATTTCGGCGGCCTCACCGATCTTCCCCAACCCGATCCGAGCGAGATCATGGACACCCAGCTTCTTGACTACGGCGACCTGATCGACTGGGCGCGGTGCGACGAGGCTTCGCTTGCGCCCTGGCTGACGCACTACATTGGCGCGCACCGGAATCAGATCGCCTCGGCGATCACCCAGACAGCGCCCTACGCGAAGGTCTGAAGGGTCGCAGATCGCCGGATTCGCCAGCCGGCCTTCGGCGCCCCGGCCCGAGATATCGCCCGGAACCGTGCGTCCGAACTCTGGCCAGACGCCAGGCTTCAACGTCATGCAGGTTGACGCTTATAATATATTGATAATATGTATCCGAAATATCTGCGACTCGCGAGATTGGCGGCGAGCGCCCTTGCCTCGCCACCGCAAACCAACACGTCTCAACAGGACTGGTGCATGGCGAAAGAAAGCTTCGACTACGTCATCGTAGGGGCCGGCTCCGCCGGTTGCGCGCTCGCGAACCGATTAAGCGAAGACCCTGCGACTCGGGTGCTGGTCCTGGAAGCTGGCGTCTGGGATCGCGACTTTTGGCTGCACATCCCCCTCGCATGGGGGCGTAATGTCCTGCAGCGGCGTAAGGACTGGATGTATTCGGCCGATCCGGAGCCCGGCACGGCCAACCGCCCCGTCGGCTTCAATCGCGGAAAGGTCGTCGGGGGCTCCTCGTCGATCAATGGCCTCGCCTACGTGCGTGGCCATCACAGCGACTACGATCGATGGGCCAGCAACGGCTTGGAAGAATGGTCCTACGCTCACGTATTGCCCTACTTCCGGCGGGCGGAGAACTGGGAGGGCGGCGCGTCCATCTATCGTGGCGGCGATGGTCCGTTGAGCACGATATTCTGCAAGTCGGATGATCCGATCAACGCGGCGATCGTTGAGGCTGGAGGACGCGCGGGCTTTCCGTTCACGGAGGACTACAACGGCAAGGAGCAGGAGGGCTTCTGCTATAGCCAGGTCACCATAAAGGACGGCCGGCGCTGCAGTACGGCCGTCGCCTATCTCCACCCCGCGCTGGCGCGCGGCGACAATCTCACCGTCAAAGTCAAAGCCCTGGCGCGCCGCATCCTGTTCGATCGCGCTAGAGCCGTGGGCGTCGAGTACCAGCAGAACGGCGAAACAAAGATCGTTCACGCTGACGGCGAAGTCATCCTGGCGGGCGGCGCAATCAATTCGCCCCACCTACTGATGCTGTCGGGGATCGGCGACGCCGACGAACTTCGCCAGCATGATATCCCCCTGAAATCGCATCGCCCTTTCGTCGGAAAGAACCTCCAGGACCACATGGGTGCGGCGGTCGACGTCGTCCGCACCAGGCCAGGATCCCTGCACAAGGCGCTGCGCATGGACCGCATGGCGGCGCACCTGGCCAGGGCGCATCTGTTCGGCGAGGGGCCCGCGGCGAGCGTCATGAACAGCGCGCAGGCGTTCTTGAAGAGCGATCCGTCCGAGACCGCGCCCGACGTGCAATTTCTCTTTCGCCTCGCGCCCATGGGAGCGAAACCGTATTTCCCGCCCTTCGTGCCCGCATTTGAAGACGGCTTCAGCGTCCGCGCCGTGGTTCTGCGACCGGAAAGCCGCGGAAAACTGGCGCTGGCTTCATCGGATCCACGGCAAGCGATCCGCATCCAGCCCAACTTTTTTTCGCGCGACAAGGACCTCAAGGTCATCCGCGACGGGATGCGGATGGCGCGAGACGTCTTCTCGCAAAAGCCGATGCAGCCCTTTGGCGGAGGCGAAGCCGCGCCCGGCGCCGACAAGACCAGCGACGCGGAGCTCGACGACTACATCCGGCGCACCGCGACGACGATCTTCCATCCGCTGGGCGCCTGCAGGATGGGCGCGGCGCGGGACGACGCGGCGGTCGTCGATCCGGAACTGAAGGTATTGGGCGTCGAGGGGCTTCGCGTGGTCGACGCCTCGGTGATGCCGGATCTGGTCGGCGGCAACATCAACGCTGCGGTGATCATGATCGCCGAGAAGGCCGCCGACATGATCAGGGGACGTGAGCCCCTGGCGCCCGCGCAGGGCGCGTGAGCAGACGCTTCGTGCGTCCGGGGTTCAGGCGGGGCCCCGATTGTGGACGTAGCGCTGGTTCGTGAAGGCCCGCAGGCCCTCGACGGCGCCCTGGCGACCCAGCCCGCTTTGCCGGACGCCGCCGAACGCCAGCATCTGATCGAGCGTTCCGACGCCGTGGACGTTCACCGAGACCGCGCCGGCTGATAGCCCCTTCCCGACCTCGAAGGCGCGCTCGAGGTCCGAGCCCCACACCGATCCGGTGAGGCCGTATTCGCTGTCGTTCGCCCGTGCGACGGCCTCGTCCTCGGTCCTGAACCGGAGCAGCGGGATCACCGGCCCGAACTGTTCCTCCCTGACCAGCTCCATTGCGTCGTCCACCTCTGTCGCGATGGTCGGCTGGATGAAATAGCCGGCCTTCCAGTCGAGCCCGGACGCCCGCGAGCCGGCGGCTGCGAGCCTCGCCCCGTCAGCCTCGGCGGCCCCGATGAGACCCAGCACCCGCTCATACTGTGCGCGATTGTTGAGCGGGCCGAAGTTGACGTCCGGGTTGAGGCCGTCGCCGACGACGTACCGGCCGGCCGCCGCCAGCAAGGCGTCGCGAAGCTCATCGTGCCGCGTCTCGTGTACATAGATGCGCTTGATCGCCATGCAGACCTGGCCGCTGGTGGCGAAGATCGCCATCAGCATCCTGCCGATCATCTCGGGCTTGAACTCGGCGTCCTCGAGAACGATCGCCGCGTCGTTGCCGCCCAGTTCCAGGGTCAGGTTCTTCACGTTGCCGGCGGCGCCCGCGTACACCTTGCGTCCGCTGGCCATGCTCCCGGTGAAATTGACTTTGCGAACCTTCGGATGCGCCACGAGCGCAGCGCCCACGTCCGCTTCGCCGTGAACGACGCTCAGCACGCCTGGCGGCAACGCATGTGCGAGCACCGTGAGCAGTCGCGTGATCACGAGGGGGGTATTCGGCGCCGGCTTCACCACCACCGCGTTTCCGGCCAGCAACGCCGGGATGACCTTGCTGACGGTCAGCAACACCGGCCAATTCCAGGGCGTGATGATCGCAACGACGCCCAGCGGTTCGAAGAGGGCGATGCGCCGGCCGCGCGCGTCCTCCAGCATCTGCTCGGCGAGAGCCTCCTCGGCGATGGAGGCGACAAACCCGATACGCCGCAGCGCGAGGCCGATCTCCATACGGCTTTCGGAGATCACCTTTCCCTGCTCCAACGTCAGGAGTCTGTCCCAGCCCTCGCGCTCCGCGGCGGCGAGCAAGGCGTCATGTCCGGCCTGAAGGGCCCTCTTCCGAGTGTCCAGCGGCGTCCGGGCCCACAGTTTGCCGGCTTGGTCGGCCGCGTCGACCGCCTGGTCGACAAGGGCGGGGTCCGCACGCCGGCCCACGCCCACCTCCACGCCGAAGTCGGCGGGATTGAATATGGGATAGGCCTCGCCGCCGACGATCTCGCCGCCAACAAGATTATGGGCTTCGGACGCCATGGGTGGTCCCGGCTCGGTTGAGTGGATGCATCTGGAGGTAGTATGTCCCGCCGGGCGCGGTCAGGCCGCCCTCATGACCTCACGGTCCATATCCGCCTCTACGGTCTTCCGCGCGGCCCAGAAATGCAGCGCCGCCCAGATGTTCATCAGGAACAGGCAGGCGAGGCCGTAGCGGATCGCGTTCCCGCCACCCAGGAGGTGGCTGATGGTGCCCGATATGAACGGCCCGACTCCGAACCCGAGCAGGGTGCCGGCGATGTTCAGGAGCGAGGCCGCGACCCCACGCATCCGCGCCTTGGCCAGGCTGAGGATGATGCCTTGGGCTGGGCCCGCGTAGCTTGATTTCACGATGCTCACGAGCACCATGAATATGAGGACTGTCATAAGTGAGGGCGCAAAGCTCATCGCCACGCCCAGGGGGGCCAGCGCCGCGGCCGCGACCGCGATGAAGGCGAGCACGGGCTTCATGCCGCCGGCGCCGATGCGTCCGGTGAACGCCGCCCCCATAATGGCGCCGAGAAAGCCGCACATGCCCGCGCCCACCGCGATGAACATGCCGGCGTCGCGCATGGTGAGCCCGTGCACCCGGATAAGCAACGAGCCGATCCAGGTCCAGAAGCTGGCGTTGGTGGCGGCGACGATCGCGTAGCCGATGAAGAGGTGCAGGAAGGCGCGCAGCGAGAATAGATAGCGCAGCGTCGCCAGCAGCGGAGGCGGGGCTTCCTTGGGCGCTTCGGAGCCCCCATCCCCGCCCCGTTTCGGTTCCCTCACCGTGAGGAACAGGATCAGCGACAGCAGGATCCCGGGCGGACCGGCCATCCAGAAGACAGCGCGCCAGCCCCATTCCTGCGCCACGAAGCCGCCCAGCGCGAATGTCAGGACGAAGGCGATCGATCCGCCGGAGAAGAATATTCCCAACGCCATGGGACGGCGCTTGACGGTGAAATAGTCGGTGATCATGGACTGGGCGGCGGGGAAGCCGGACTCCGCGACGCCGACGACCATCCGGGCCAGGGCGAGATGCACAAAGCTCTGGGCGAAGCCGCAGACCGCAGTGAGCAGGCTCCACAGGGCCATGGCGGCGGCCAGGAAGTTCCGCCGGTTGATGCGGTCGATCAACAGGCCGAAGGGCAGGCTGGCGATCGCAAAGGGAATGCCGAAGGCCAGCCCGGCGACGAATCCCATCTGGGAGTCCGTGAGGTCGAATTCGCGGCGGATCGGTTCGACCACGACGGACATCAGGCTGCGATCGACCGACGCCAGCAGGAAGACGAGCGTCAGAGTGACAAGGACGTACCAGCTGTAGGGGGCGACCGACGCCTGCTCCGAACCTCGTCCCACTGCGGGTTGGCCAGTCGTCGGCGCGACTTGATCCGCGATCATGCCGGCCCCTCCTTCAATTTGACGAGATCGAGGGCGACATCGACGATCATGTCCTCCTGCCCGCCGACCATGCGCCGACGGCCGAGTTCGACAAGGATGGCGCGCACGTCGAGGCCGTAGGTCGCCGAAGCCTTCTCGGCATGCCGCAGGAAGCTCGAGTAGACGCCCGCGTAGCCCAGGGTCAGGGTTTCGCGATCGACGCGCACGGGTCGATCCTGCAGCGGCCGCACCAGATCCTCGGCCGCGTCCATCAGGGCGAAGAGATCGGTCCCGTGGTTCCAGCCGTAGACGTCGGCGGTGGCGATGAAGACCTCCAGCGGGGCGTTGCCGGCGCCGGCGCCCATCCCCGCAAGGGAGGCGTCCACCCGGATCGCGCCGTTCTGCACGGCGACGATGGAGTTGGCGACGCCCAGGGAGAGGTTGTGGTGGGCGTGGATGCCACGCTCGGTCTCCGGTTTCAGCACCAGGTCATAGGCGGCGAACCGCTCCGCCACGCCCTCCATCGTCAGCGCCCCGCCGGAATCCGTCACATAGACGCAGTGGGCGCCGTAGCTCTCCATCAGCTTGGCCTGCTGGGCCAGCGCCGCCGGCGGGCTCATGTGGCTCATCATCAGGAAGCCCGAGACATCCATGCCAAGGGCGCGGGCGGCCTCGATGTGCTGCTTGGCGACGTCGGCCTCGGTGCAGTGGGTCGCCACGCGCACGGAACGCACGCCGAGCCCGTAAGCCCGCTTCAGGTCGTGGACCGTACCAATGCCCGGCAGGAGGAGCGTCGTCAGCTTGGCGTGGCTGATGACGTCCGCGACGGCCTCGATCCAGGCCCAGTCGGTGTGCGCGCCGAATCCGTAGTTGAAGGAGGAACCCGACAGTCCGTCGCCATGGGCGACTTCGATGGCGTCCACCTTCGCCTCGTCAAGCGCCCGGGCGATCGCGCGCACCTGGTCGAGACCGTATTGGTGACGGATGGCGTGCATGCCGTCGCGCAGGGTGACGTCCTGGATATAGAGCTTGGCGGCTGGAGGGCTCACGCGGCGGCTCCCTCGAGCTTGCGGCCCGCGATCCGCTCGGCGGTCTTCAGCGCCGCCGAGGTCATGATGTCCAGGTTGCCCGCATAGGCCGGCAGGTAGTGGGCGGCGCCTTCGACCTCCAGGAACACCGACACCTTCAGCCCCGCGAAGGCCTCATCCATGTCCGGGATCAGAATCCGTTCATTGTCGCTGATCCGCTCGAACTGCACCGCCTGCTTCAGACGGTAGCCGGGAACATAGGTCTGCACTTCCTCCACCATCTGCTGCACAGAGGCGGCGATCGCCGTCTCGTCGCCGCCGTCACAGAGGCAGTAGACCGTATCGCGCATGATCAGCGGAGGCTCCGCGGGATTGAGGACAATCACCGCCTTGCCGCGCCGGGCCCCACCGACCTGTTCGATGGCCCTGGAGGTCGTCTCCGTGAACTCGTCGATGTTGGCCCGCGTGCCCGGCCCCGCCGACCGGGAGGCGATGGAGGCGACGATCTCGCCGTAGATCACGGGGCTGACGCGGTTGATCGCCGCCACGATCGGTATCGTCGCCTGCCCCCCGCAGGTCACCATGTTGACGTTCGGCGCGTCCAGGTTCGCCTGCCCGTTCACCGGCGGGATGGTGTAGGGCCCGATCGCGGCCGGCGTCAGGTCGATGATGCGCTTGCCATGCGCCCGCAGCACCTCGTCATGCCGGGCGTGTGCGCCCGCCGAGGTCGCGTCGAAGACGATCTCCACCGCGGCGAACTCTGGCATGGCGACAAAGCCATCGATGCCGTCCGCCGTGGTAGCGACCCCCATCCGCCTGGCGCGCGCCAGACCATCGGACTGCGCATCCACGCCGACGAGCGCCGTGACTTCGAGAACATGGGAGAGCCGCAGGATCTTTATCATCAGATCGGTTCCGATATTCCCGGACCCGATGATCGCAACCTTTGTCTTGCCAGGCATCGTCGATCTCCACCGCCGCCGACCTTAGGCCGACCCTGGTGGCAGACAACTTGCCCGCGGACCCCTATTCTCTCAGATTGAGAAAATGAGCGATCCTTATGCTTCGCAGCAAGGGAAGACCGAGCGCGCCCTCAGGCTGCTGAGCCTCCTTGTCGCCCAGGGCGGCGGAGCGTCCCTGGGCTCGGCGGCCGACGCGTTGGGATTGCCCCTGTCCACGGCGCATCGACTTGCGGCGCTGCTGGTGCGCCAGGGCCTGCTCGTGCGGGGGGACCGTGGACAATACCTACCCGGATGGACCGTCGTCGAACTTGCGCGGGCCGCAGACTGGCGGGAGGTGCTCACCGGCGTGGCCCGGCCGTACGCCCGAAGGCTCGCCCGCAAGAGCCTCACCACGGTCCACATGGGCGTCCTCGACGGTGAAATGGTGACTTACCTCGTCAAGGAGACAGGCGCCGCGACCGATCTCTTCACGCGCGAGGGAATGCAGCTTGAAGCCTACTGCTCGGCGATCGGAAAAGTCCTGCTGGCGCATCTGCCGGACGAAGACCTGCAGGATTACTTAAGGGGCGCTCCTTTTCCCGCCCTGACATCGGCGACGATCACCGATCCCGTGGCGCTGCGCGGACATCTGCGGGAGGTCCGGGAAAGAGGCTTTGCCGTGGACGACCGCGAGGTCGCCGAGGATCTGCTGTGCTTCGCCGTGCCGATCCGCAAGCCCGACGGGACGTTGCTGGCCGCCATATCCAGCGCCGGGCGCGTCGCCCGCCGGTCCGAAGAGAAGGTGCTGTCCGATCTCAGGCGCTGCGCGACCCAGATCGCCGAACGGCTCTTCCCGCGCCCGGCCTAGCTCCCCAGGATCGCTTCCAGGCGCGATGCGATCTGCAGGAGACGCCGGTCGCCGTTCCTCCGGCCGATCAGCATCAGGCCCACGGGAAGCCCGTCCACGGGCAGGGGCAGCGAGATCGCCGGGCAGTCCAGCAGGTTGGCGATGCGTGGATTGCGCAGGACCAGCCCGTTGGCGACTTGGAACGCCTCGCTGTCGGCGACCTGCGAGAGCAGCGGCGCGCGGATGGGCGTCGTCGGAAGGATGAAAACCTCGTCTTCGGCCATCGCAGCTTCGAACCCATGGACCAGGGCGCTGCGCAGCCGGCTCATCCTCACATAGGCCACGGCCGAGGTGTTGCTCCCCGCCTCGATACGGACCCGGGTCTTCGGGTCCACGCCCTCCAGATCCGGAATCCCGAGATCCCGAAGCGTCGCCCCGACCTCAATCGACGGAAAGGTTCCGAGCCTGTCGATCTGCGCGACCTCGTCGAGGACCGCATCGAGCGATCCATCGTCGATCCGCACGCCGGCGGCGCGCAACCGCCCTACGCCGGCTTCGAACGCCTCTAGCACCTCCGGCTCGCTGCCATCGAAGAGCCGCCCACGGGCCACGATCAGCTTGAACGAACCGGCCGGCGCCGTGCGCACGGTGGTGGGCGCCTGCGCAGTCAGGACCTGGTCGGCCAGGGCGCAATCGGCGACGCTCATCGCGATCGGGCCGATGGTGTCCAGGGTCGTGGACAGGGAGAATGCGCCCCTAGTGGACACCCGGCCGCTGGTCGGCTTGAAGCCCACGGCGCCCGAAAGGGCCGCCGGAATTCTGATCGAGCCGCCCGTGTCGCTGCCGATGGCGATCTCCGCCATCCGGTCGACGACGGACACCACCGCCCCGGATGATGAGCCCCCCGGCGCGCGGGCGCGATCACGCGGGTTGCCTGGCGTCCCGTCGTGCGGGTTCGTACCGACCGCCGAGAAGGCGAATTCCGTCATCTGCGTCTTGCCGACGATGACCGCGCCCGCCGCGCGCAGGGCGCTCACGACCGTGGCGTCCTGTGTCGCGGGCGGCTGGCCGCGCAGCAGGGCCGAGCCGGCGCTGGTGACCCTCCCGCCCACATCGAGGAGCGATTTGATCGAGACGATACGGCCGTCGAGCGGGCCGCGGGCCGCGCCCATGGCGGCGCGCTCGTCGGCGGCCAGGGCTTCCCGCTCCGCATCCTGCACCAGCAGCTCGGTGAACGCCTTCCCGCCTTCGAGATCCGGCGAGGCGATGTTGGCGAACGCGGTCTGCAGACGCTGGCTGGCGGTGGCGCGTGGATTACTCGGGCGCGACATCCGACCTCGCCGTTCGCAACCCGCCCCACCGCTTGACCCGATCCCCCAAGTCCAGGCCGAACAGGTCGAGCACCCGAGCGACGGTGTGGTTCACAAGGTCATCGATGCTGTCTGGATTGATGTAGAACGCCGGAACCGGCGGGGCGATGATCCCGCCGGCCTCGGTCACCGCCTTCATGGCGTTGATGTGGACCAGGTTCAGCGGCGTTTCCCGCAGCATCAGGACGAGGCGGCGGCGCTCCTTCAGGATGACGTCCGCGGCGCGGGTGAGAAGATTGTCCGAATTCCCATAGGCGATCGCCGACATCGTCCGGATGGAACAGGGTGCGATCACCATTCCCGCCGTCTTGAACGAGCCGCTGGAGATCGCCGCGCCGATATCGCCGATCGGATAGGTCACGTGGCCGATCTCGCGCAGGTCGCGGAGGGTGAAGCCGGTCTCGTGGCGCAGCGTGACCTCGCCGGCCTTGGAAACCACGAGATGCGTCTCGACGCCGATCGAGCGCAGGATCTCGAGCATCCGAACGCCGTAGATGCTGCCGGTGGCGCCGGATATGCCAACGATGAGCGGCAACGGCCCTGCTGGATCGCCGGACGTCATCGGGACCTCAAAGCCCAGCGGTTCGTCGCGGGCGGAGGCGGCCATCGCCGCCGGCGGCTAGAGGAACTGCAGCGCGCATCGCGCATAGTCCGCAGGCCGTTCGACGGTCGGCCAGTGGCCGCAGCGGTTGAGGACCACCAGGTCGGCCGTCGGCAGATAGTTCAGCAATCGAATGGCTCCTTCCAGGGGCACCATACGGTCGAACCGCCCGTGGATGATGAGCACGGGCGCCTGAATCGCGCTCAACTTGTCCAGCTGGGATTTCGGAACGCTCTTCGAGCGCGACCAGCTGTCGGCATGTTCCGGCTCCGCGACCCGCCATTCGTACATCGAATTCACGAGCGCGTCCGAAATCAACCCGGCGTCATGGACGAGCGCCGTCAGGAGGCGCCGGATCCGATCACGGTCCGGCGGATTGAACTGGCAGTCATAGGAGAGGCGCGCCACCTCGCTGGGCCAGGGGGAAAGCAGATAGGGATCGCCCCCCGTGGAGGCCTCGCACGCGCCTACGATCATCCTGGTGACGCGCTCGGGCGCGGTCAGCACCAGGTCGATCGCGACGGTGCCGCCGGTGGAGACGCCGAGCACCCTCGCCTCCTGAACGCCCAGGTGATCCAGCACCGCGATGGCCTGGCGGACGTACAGGTCGTGGATGGGCTCGTTGAAGACGACCGGGCTCGACCTGCCGAAGTTCGGATAGTCGAGCAATATGCATCGGAAGCGTTGCGAGAGATCCTTGATGATCCCTTGAAACGTCAGCCAGGCGGTCGTTCCCGGCAGAGGACCGTAGGCAGGAAGCAGCAGCAACGGCTCTCCTCGCCCCAGGTCATGGTAATGGACACGACCGCCCTCGAAATCGAGCGCCCGACTGGAAGCGATCTCGTCAGGATGACGCTCCATCCTAGAAGAAGACGCTCAGGTTCTTCGAAAGAACGACATTCTGGTCGAGCAGGATCGTTCGCTTGGCGATCAGGAAGGAGTCGCCGGCGGGACGAAGGACGTCTTCGCGCATGCCCGCCCAGATATCGACCTCGGTCTCCAGGCGGTTCCGGTAGAGGATGAAATTCGACGTGACGGTGAGTTCGCCGCCGGCGCCTTCTTCGACGCCGACGTTCGTCACCAGGTGACGGCAGCGGGACGGGGGATCTTCGGCCCAGTGCCGGCCGGACCCCATCTGCTGCACGCGCATCCGCAGCTGAGTGATATCATCGTCGATCAGCGCCATCTGGATATCCGTCGGAAGCTCCGTGTCGGTCCGTTCCCGGCGCAGGCGGTTCCTCCTCAGGGGCATCCAGTAGCGGATGTCTTCGGCGAACAGTTTCAGCCACTCGTTCCACGACCACGAGTCCAGCAGACGGGCCTCGTGGTAGAGGAACTGCTCGACCCGGTACTGCGTCTCGATCTTGTCCCTCAGCGACGTGGTCACGCAGCCGCTCCCGCGAAATTCGCTTCGGCGCGCTCGGCTTCGGACAACGCCGGCCACTCGACGCTCGTCATGAACTCCAGCCAGCGCCGGTAGAACGCCCGGTGCCCCGCCTCGCCGAAGAACGAGTCGCCATAGGCGCCGGGGAACTCCTCGTGCTTGCGGCTGTGGCCCTTACCCATCTGGTAGTTCCACATCATCTTTCGGGTCTGGTGACCCTGTTCGAGGATGGCGCCGATCAGGCCCCAGTTCTCGCCATCGTCCGTCTCGACGACGCCGGCCGGACCTTCCGTGAAGGACGCGGAGACCTGCAGCGCCCGCTTCACCTCCGGCGGCGCTTTCTTGTCGGCGACCGTGAAGGACCAGATCTCGAACTTGTTGGGCCCCTTGGGGTGCCACACCCGGATGTTCGCCGATCCCGGCAGGCCGGAGAACGCCGGGAAGGCCGTGAAGTTGGCGACGAAGTCGGCGCGGGCGCCGACGCGGCTGCTCGCCTCCTGGATCTTCTGCGCATTGTAGACGCTCAGCGGATCGTCGGAGAACCGGGTGTGGCGCTTGAAGAGGAAGCTCTGGCCGTGCCCTTCGCGGAGCGCGATGTGACCGCCGTCCTTGCCCTCGAACCCGGGGCCGAAGGCCAGCAGCGAAGACGCGTGGCTGGTGGTGGCGTGGTAGGTGTCGCCCGTGAACTGCTCCGCGGCCAGCTTCCAGTTCGCATTGATCGTCCACCGGACGACACCCGGCAGGATCTCGATCCCGCCGTCGACGTGATCGACCCACCCGTCGATGTAATATTTCAGGTCCCCGAGATACTCCTCAAGCGGCGGCGCCTTCGGATCGAAGTTGCCAAAGATCAGCCCCTTGTAGCTGGCGACCTGCGCCACCTGGATCAGGCCGTTCTCCTCGCGCTTCAATTCGTTGCGGTAGGCGTCCTCGAGGTTGGGGACGTTCACCAGCGCGCCCGACGCGTCATAGGTCCACCCGTGGTAGGTGCACATGAAAGTCCGGGCGTTGCCAGACTCCGCGCGGCAGACGCGCATGCCCCGATGGCGGCAGGCGTTGAGGAACGCCTTCACGCCACCATCCGCCTGGCGCGCGACGATGACAGGATCGCCGCCCATGTAGGTGGCGAAGAAGTCGTTGGCCTTGGGGATCATGCTGTCGTGGGCCAGGAACAGCCAGCTACGACCAAAGACCTTCTCCAGTTCCAGGCGGTAGATGTCCTCGTTGATGAAGATCTCCGGGCTGATCTTGCCGCGCTCGAGATCAATGAGGGACTTCAGATAATCAGCGCTCGGGACCACGCGCGCTCTCCTCTTCGTCTTTGGCTGCCGTTGTTTGACGTCGATACGACTCAAGCGGGGCGTGGCCCTGGCACAACGGAGTACTCGAACACACCCTTAGCATATACGATTAATATATTCGTCGTTGATGCGTTTTCTGTCAAGGCCTGTTTTGAGGTCTACAGCCGCAGCGGCTCGGCATTGTGGCCACATCGAACAGCGCCTAGCCCCCTGCGAACAATGGACGTCCGCCCCCGGATTCAGGGCGTTGGCTGAGTTGCCTGGAGCGGGCGCACGTCCTCGCCACCTGCGCCCTGAACGAGGCGATCGAGGGTCACCCAGGCCACAGCGGACGCCCGAGCGGTCAGCGCACGTTGAATTCAACCGAGCCAAGATCTTGGACCCGCAGCCTGACGTGCTGTCCCGGCGTCAACGCCTCGGCCGCCGTCGCGCCGCCGGCCATGATGATATCGCCCGCCTGCAGAGGTTCGCCCGCGGCGTAGGCCTGGCGGGCCGCCGCGACCAGGGATCGGATCGGATTGCCCATGATGGCCGCGCTGGAGCCGATCTGCCGCTCAAGGCCATTGAACTCCATGATCATGCCCAGGTTCGAAAGATCCCGTCTGGGATCGGCCCATGGCCCCACGACGAAGGCCGATGAGGAGCTGTTGTCCGCCACCACGTCCGACAGCGAGAACTTGAACTGATGATACCTGGAATCGATGATCTCCAGGGCCGCGGCGACTCCCGCCACCGCGGACAGCGCGGCCATGGGGGTGACGGTTTCCGCGAGCGGTTCGGCCAGAAGGAACGCGATCTCCGGCTCGACCCGCGGATGTACGAAAGCCTTGAAGTCGATCGAGCCGCCGTCTTCAACGAGCATCCGGTCGGTCAGGCGACCCCATATCATCTCATCGACGCCCATCTGGACCATCTTGGCTCGGCTGGTGAAGCCCATCTTGATCCCGACACGCTTCTCGCCGCGATCGTAGCGGCGCTTCAGCAGGGCGGACTGGATTGCGTAAGCCTCGGCCAGGGTCACCGGTTCGCTAAGCTGATGAGTGGCCTGCGCGTTGAGCGCCGCATCGTCCAGGCGGGCTGCGATCACAGCGATCGCCGATGTGTTCATCTCAGGCATTTGCGAATGACACCTTCACCGCCCCGACACCCTGAATCTTCACCTCCACCACATCGCCGGGCGTGACAGGCGCCATGGGCCCCAGCGCGCCGGTGAGGACGATGTCGCCCGCCTGGAGGGGCTGGCCTAGATCCGCCAATCGCCGGGCCAGCCATGCGAAGGCGTTCAGCGGGCCGCCCAGGCAGGCCGCCCCCGCCCCGAAAGACACGCCTTCGCCGTTGCGCTCCAGCACCATGCCGCAGAGCTTCAGGTCGACATCGCGCAGGGAGACCGGCCGCCCGCCCAGGACGAACAGTCCGGACGAGGCGTTGTCCGCCACCGTGTCCACGACCGAGATGTCCCAGTTGGCGATGCGGCTGTCGACGATCTCGATGGCGGGCAGCATGTAGTCGACACAGCTGATCAGCCCGGCCGGGGTCAGGCGTGCGGCGTCGGGCGTGTGGCTGAGCACAAAGGCGATCTCGCCTTCGACCTTCGGCTGCAACAGCCGGCCAGGCGCCACCTCGCCTCCGTCCAGGACCACCATGTCGGCGAACAGCACGCCGAAATCGGGCTGGTCGACGCCCAGCTGGCGCTGCACAGCCTTCGCTGTAAGTCCGATCTTCGCCCCCACCACGGACCGCCCCGCGCGCCGCCAGAAGGCGGTGTTCTCGGCCTGGATCGCATATGCGTCGTCGATCGTGGCGTCCGGAAGCTCATGCCGCAGCGGCGGCATTGGCCGGCCCTGTTGATAGGCCTCGCGAAGGGACAGCGCGTGCCGTTCGACGGTGGCGCGATCCAGCCGCGGCTCAGTCAGCGCAGCGGTCGATGTCATCGGTCCTCCCTGTCTCATCGGTCGCCGTATCGCGGCCGTCGTACGCGCCCTCGAGCCGAACACGGACGCCAATGTGAAGAGGCGCCGCGGCCGAGCCCCGAGAGGTCCGACCGCTGCGCGCCTTGCGCCCGCCCTAGTATTCGAGCTTCATCTCGACGCCGACGATCCGCCCCTTCTCGAGCGGGGCGAAGGTCGCGCCGGGCGGCGAGAGCGCCGGGGTCACGCCGGCGAACTGGGTCTGGTCGAGCAGGTTCTTGCCATAGACCGACAGTGACCAAGGGCCATCCTGCGGCGTGAGCGTGACGTTGGCGTTCAGCACCAGCATCTTGTTCAGCCAGCCAGTGTTGGCGTCGTTGTAGAATGACTTGTCGCGATAGGAGTAGTCGGCGGTGAACGACAGCGTCCCGAAGTCCATCCGGTGGTCGTAGTTGAAGCCGACGCTGCCGGTCCACGGCGACAGGCGCGGCAAATGCAGCGCGAGATCCCGCGCATTGATCACACGGTCGCCGGTCAGGTCGAACTTCATCTTGTCGTACTTGCCGTGGGTGTAGCCGAGCGAGGCGAAGATCACGAAGTCCGACATCACCATGAACTGGAGGTCGGATTCAACGCCCCACACGGTCGCATCCGCGGTGTTGCGGATCAGGGTCACGGTGTTGAACTGCGGATCAGGGAGGATGATGCTCCGCTGAAGATTCTTGATCTTGTTATAAAAGATCGCATTGTTGAACCGGAGCCGTCCATCAAAGAACTTGGACTTGTTGCCGAGCTCGAAGGAGTTTTGCACTTCGTCGTCGAACGGACCGGGCGGAATGGTAGGCGAGCCGCTGCGGACGTTGTAGCCGCCGCCGCGAAAGCCCCTCGTCCAGAACCCGTAGACCTGGGTGTCCGCGAACGGCCGCCACTGGAAGCCGATCTTTGGCGTCCAGCCCTCCCAGCTGTTCTCGTCATTGAAATCGAAGTTGCAACGGCGGGCCATGATGTTGCAGGCCGTCGCCGGAATGATATCGGGCGCTACCGCGATGGCGCGCGGGACCTGGTTGAGCGGCTGGGTCGCAATACGGACCTTCTTCTTCTCGTAGGAATACCGAAGACCGGAGTTGATCGTGAAGCTATCGCTCACCCGGAAATCGACCGCGGAGAACCACGCGTAGGCGTCCGAATCCTGTATGCCGCCCGAATAGACGTTCACCGCGCCGCCGTTTCCGCGCCGGTTGTCTTGATAATTTATCTGCTGAGTGAAGTAATAGACACCAGTGGTCACGTCCATGCGGCCGAAAGTGCCTGCATATCGCAGCTCGTTGCTGAATTGGTCCTGGTCCACGTAGGTGAAGGAGTCGCTGACGTCGTTGGGCGTGGCGTCAGTGTCGACCCGCGCGCCCTGCTTGAAGTGACGGTAGCCGGCGATGTTGGTGATCTTGCCGTCACCGAAGGCCACATCCAGGTCGCCCTGGGCGACCACCTGCGTCCAGCGCGAGTGGTTGTACGCCGGCGCGTTCTGGAAGAAGTCGAAGCTGTGCCGGCTGAAGAACGCGTGGTTCTGCGCGGCTGCGCCGTCGCCGTCCTGCTTTCCGTATTCCGCCCGGACGATCAGATTGAGCGCTTCGGTAGGCTGGAACTCGATCGCCGGCCGGATCAGATAAGTCTTCTGCTTGCCATATTCTTTGTCGGTGAAGCTATTGTGGAAATAGCCCTCGTCCTTGTTGAAGTATGCGGCGAGCTTGACGCCGATCATGTCGTTGATCGGCCCAGAAACGGCGCCGCTCGCCGTCCAGCTCGGGCCGGTCTCGACGCCGACCTTCGCCTTGGCCGTGAAGGTCTTGCTGGGGCGCGTGGTGCTGACCAGGACCGCGCCGCCGGTCACGTTCTTGCCGAACAGCAGCCCCTGTGGGCCGCGTAGGACTTCAATCCGCTCCAGATCGAACGTGTCCATCAGCACACCGGCGTTGATGCCGAGATACATGCCGTCGACGAACACGCCCACCGAGGGCTCCAGCGTCGGAATGGAGGCGTTCACGCCCAGTCCGCGGATCGAGAAGTTCGCCGTGCCTTTGAAGGTGCCGCCCGCGTCCATGCTGACGTTCGGCAGGCCGTAGCCGAGGCCGGCCAGGTCGCGGACGTGCTTGGCCTCAAGCTGCTCTGCGCCCAGCGCGGAGACCGCGAGCGGCACGTCCTGGACGCTTTCCGCTGCGGTTTTCTTGCGCGCGGTGACGACCACCTCTTCCATCAGGGCGGACGCCGCGCCGCCCTCGGCGGCATGCGCCGCGAGCGGCCCCACGGGAAGCGCCGCCGCAAGGGCCGCCGCCGATATCGCCGTTCTGAACATCTTCACCTCAGTCCCCCTCATCGATTCCCAGAATACAGCTGCGCCGGACAGCGGCCCGGCGTTACCTCGCCGAGCTTCGACAACCCTTTTCGGCCGCCCGATAACGCGACGATCAGCGCACTCCGCGACAATCTCCCGTATACGATCGATATATTCCCTGTCGATTTAATGTCTGTCAAGCACTCCTTGACAGGCTGATGACGGGCGTTGGAAGCTGCATCTGCAGTGAACAATGGGCGCCAAAGGAGGGGTCAATTCTTTGCCGCCATGCGCAGCTGTGCCAGATGTTGCGCGCATAGTTTTGATATATCTGGAATATTTGTAATAGTTGGAGCGAGTCGTTTGAAGCCGGCGCAGACCTTTACGACCAAGACGGAACAGGCTTACTGGATCCTGCGCAAAGCGATCGTGACCGGCGAGTTCGGTGACTGGGCGCCGCTTGACGAAGTCGAGCTGATGTCGCGCATCGACGTGGGTCGCACGCCCATCCGTGAAGCCATCAAACGGCTGGCCAATGAAGAGTTCGTGGTGTGGCACCCACACCGCACGCCGCATGTGCGAACGACCAGCGCCGATGATCTCGCCTCGCTCTACGAAGCGCGGCAGATCTTCGAGGTCACTGCTGCTCGCCTGGCGGCCGAGCGCGCGACACCGACCGATCTGGAGACCCTGGAGAAGCTTTCCGATCAGCTCGACGCGGCGATCGCCGGTGACACGCTGTACGAGGTTGCGGAGCTGGACTACGACTTCCACCTCGCCCTGGCGAGGGCGAGCCACAACCGCTTCCTTGTCGAGGCGATCAGTCTCCTGAATTTCGGTTCGCTGCGCCTTTGGTACCGGTCGTACGTTCAGCTGGGCATCGACACCATCAACGACCATCACCGGGAACAACTGGATGCGATCCGCAGGCGGGACACGGCCCAGGCGGAGTCCATCGCCCAGGCGCACATAGAGTTCTTTCACGAGCGGCAGCTGCGCCTCTTCGGCCTTGCGAGCGGCGCTCCCGAACCGGAGATCCGCCCTTTGCAGACGATCGCGCCGAGACCGCGGTCGGCGACGGTTCCGCGCCCGGTGAAAGCCAGGATGCGCACCTGATGCGCGGCGCGCGGCGGGCGGTCAGCTACGCAGGCGGCAGCACGACGTAGACGTCCCCTCCGTCGATGCGCACCTCGTAGGTCACGAGGGGTTTCGTCGCGGGAGGAGACGTCACCGCTCCGGTTCGAACCGAGAACTTCGCGCAGTGCCAACCGCATTCGACTTCATCGCCATCGAGATAGCCTTCCTCCGACAGGGAAGACTTCTCGTGCGTACAGAAATCGGCCGTCGCGAAGAACTCGCCATCGACATTGTAGACGGCGACGGGCGGAGTCGTGGGCGCGCGCCGCATCTCTCCCGGCGCCAGGTCGCAGGTGGCGCAAACGCGTACGATCTCGGTCATCTCACTTTGCCTGCTCGCGGGGAGAAACGGGACCCGCTTCGGAATATTCGCTGCCTGGAACCTTGTGCCCCCAGAAGGCGGTCGCGTCGTAGGTGGTGACCGTCCAGGTGGCCTCGTCGATCACGCGGCCGCCGCACCCGTATTCCGCCTGCGAACCTGACGGATTTTCACAATAGAAAGACAGCATCAGGTCGTTCGTATGCCGGCCGAGGGTTTCCGTCACACGCCCCATGCCGGCGTGGATCTTGTCCAGCGCCCGGCCGACCGCATCGACGTCGCTGACCTCGACCATGAAGTGACCAAGCTGCGCGGGCCTGCCCCGCGCCTGCACGAACGCCAGGCTGTGGTGGCGCGGATTCACCCGCGTGAAATGCACCTTGTTGGGGCCGAACTCGATGAAGTCGGTCAGCCGGAACCCAAGCAAGTCGAAGTAGAATTGCTTCGTGGCTTCGACGTCCTTCACCATCAGGAGGATATGGCCCAATCCCATGTCGCCGGTGACGAACTTGACGCCAAGCGGCGAAACGAAGGGCTGGCGGGGAATGAAGCCGCCGCAAAAGAACTCGAGCTGGAAGCCGCTGGGGTCTTCGCAACGGATCAGGTCCTCCACCTTGCGCAGCCGGGCCAGCGCCGGGTCACGTTCGACACGGACCCCGGCGTCAGCCAGCCTCCCGGCAATCCGCGCCAGCGCATCGGGACTCGCCACTTCCCAACCCGTGTAGGCGAGCGTGCCGGTATCGCCGGGCTCGACGGCGAACCGCCAGGAACGCTCATCCATCCGGAGGTACAGATGGTCCGCCGGCACGCCATGTGGCGCATCCACTTCCTGCAGGCCCAGCACTTCAGTCGCCCAGGTCCGCCACGCTCCCAGGTCCTGAGCCTTGAACCCCAGGTAGCCGAGCGCAACGACAGCCCCGTCCGCCTGCGTGAGACTTAGATTCGGCATGGAATGGCACTCAGAGTGGATAGGCGAGGTATCGCGCCGGGGTCCCGTCCAGGTAGACGGTCTTCTTGACGAAGCGCGGTCCGCTCGCGGTGATCTGGACAACGTCCTCATAGTAGCCACTGACGAGGATGCCCCGAACCTGGTCCCTTTCGGCGTAGCTCACGATCATGTTCGCGCGCATGTTGTAGAGGCCGTCGGCGGAAAGCTTGGCGGAGAGGCGCTGGATGACATGTCGGGTCCGGTAGGGCTCTATGGTGCCCGCCCAGACGTTCGTGATGAAGTTCACGCGGTCTTTGAGACGCTCTCGCCGATCGTCGATCATATAGCCCAACGGCAAGCCGGCCTGCGCGTTCTCGATGCTGTACACGGCGTAGGAGCACTCGTCGGCAAAGAGGTCCAGCCACGCCTGCCAGTCGTGCCCATCGAGCGCTGCGGCATAGGACCCCAGCAGCTCATCCAGCTGGGTCGTGGCGACCGTGTGGTCGGCGGCGACAACGTCAGGATGCAAAGCCCATGACCTCCCGATAGTATGCCCACCCGACGGTGTTACCGTTCTCGTCGTTCTGAGTGGACTCAGACGGCGGTTGATCCACGCCGTTGACGAAGCGGGATAGTCCGCCGTCCCTGGCGGTCATCTGTTGCCGGTTGAAGACCGCCGCATCCTCGATCGTGATGAGCCCGCTCGGCCCTAGCAGGTTGGACGCCTGGCGAACGCGATGCTGACGATATTCCGGCGTATCGGACTCATGGCCGAAGAACGCATAGGTGACCTCGGTGCGGTCCACACCGAGCGGCCGGACGAACCGCACGCCGATCGTGTCGACGTGCTTCGTCAGCACATACGTCGGTCGCAGGGCGACGACCCGCGCGCGCAGGTCCGTGCCGCGCGTTTCGACAACGCTCGGATCGGCCAGGAAGCCGTTATCCACATAGGGCTCGCTGTCGTAGCCAACCGAGAAGTGCCCCACCGGCTCGGTGACGTGCACGACCCCCTTGCCACCCGCCCAGCCCAGCACCCGGAACCCCAGGTGAAGCAGGGGCGCATGGTAGAAATCATTGTCGAAGTAGGTCTTCCAGTTCGTGTGGAAGATGGCTTTCTGATAGCCAAGCAAGGTCAGACGGCCGTCATCGATCATGCAGTCGCGAACATGCTCGCCGCACGCGCCCAGCCAGGTCTCCAGCGACATGTCGGCGGCTACGCTGCAGAAGATCAGCCCCGCGAATTCTTCGACCTTCAGCTCCGTGAGCGCATAGTCCTCCTTCTTGAAGTCTGACCGAAAGTTCCGGATGCCCGGCGCGCCACAGAACGCGCCCGCGTTGTCGAAGAGCCAGCGATGGTAGGGACACTGGAATTTCTCTGCGCATCCGGTCGCGCGCTGCTCCAGCAGCGTTCCGCGGTGCGAACAGGCGTTGATGAACGCCCGTACACGGTCATCGGCGCCACGCGTGATCAGGACCGGCATCTCACCGAGCCAGGTCGTCTTGAAGCCGTTGAGTTCCGGCAGCTCTGCCCTATGGGCGAGCATGTGCCAGTACTTGCCGTAAAATATCCGCTTCAGCTCTTCCTTGTAGACAGTGGGATCCGAGAAAATTTCCTTTGGCAAATCAATCGGCGACTTGAAACGGCCCGCGATCGCCGCGCGCACCGGTTCGTACTCAACATTGCTGGTGTCGACCAAAGCGCTGTCGCTCCTGCTGACCTGCCTCCGGGACCGCTAGAAGTTTGGCTAGCAAATCTCGCCTTTCCCGTATACGAATAATATATTAATCGGCCTTGGTTTGTGTCAAGCGGAGTTTTCCGATGCTTCCAAACAGCTTCATCGCAAGGGTCCGGCTCCATGGGGAGGCCCGGCGATGACGTCTCCGACGAGCGATAGGGGCGGCGCCGGAAAACTGAGCGGCCGCAACGCCATCATCACCGCCGGCGGCGCTGGGATTGGCGAAGCGATCGCCCTGGAGTGGAGCCGAGCTGGCGGCCGCTCGGTCGTGGGCGACATCGACCCTTTGGCCGCGCAGGCGGTGGCGGACGCGATCCGCGCGGAGGGCGGCGATGCGATCGGCCTGCGCATGGACGTGAACCAGCCGGACGCGATCCTGGAGCTGATCGACGCCGCGGCCGGCGCGTTCGGCGGCGGCGTCGACGCCTTGTTCAATGTCGCGGGCGGAAGCCTGGCCAAACGCGTCGACGAGATGGGCGACGAAGATTGGTATCGGGTCCTCGATCTCAATCTCACCTCGATCTATCGCTGCTCAAAGCACGTCATACCGTTGATGCGACAGGCGGGCGGCGGAGCCATCGTGAACATCGCCTCGACCGCAGGCATTGCGGCCGAAAACCGGTGCTCGGCCTATACGGCGGCCAAGGGCGGCGTGCTGTCGCTCACCCGGAACATGGCCATGGACTTCGCCGCGGCCAACATACGCGTGAACGCGATTTGCCCCGGCAGCACCATGACCCCGCGGATACAGGGATGGCTCGACCGTCATCCTGGCCACGAGGATCTGATGGACCGGCTGTGCCCGATGAAGCGGTATGGCCGCCCCGAGGAGATCGCCAAACCCGCCGTGTTCCTCGCATCCGATGACGCTTCGTACATCACGGGGGCCTCCCTGGTCGTGGACGGCGGAATGACGTCCGGCGTCCGCTTCTCGATCTTCGAGGACGCCTAAGCCCATGGACCGCAAGACGTTCGCCATCGTCGGCGCCAGCCTCGCCGGCGGCCACGCCGCACACCAGCTGCGCAAGGAGGGTTTCGACGGACAGATTCTGCTGATCGGCGCGGAACATCATCCGCCTTATGACCGCCCGCCCCTGTCGAAGGCGATTCTGCTGGGCGAGGCGGAGCCGCCATCGACGGCGCTTTGGTCCGAGGACGATTACGCTCAGGCCGAGATCGACGTCGTCCTTGGAACGCGGGTCACGCGGATCGACACGGCCCGCCGTGCGCTCGAATTCGAGAGCGGTCGCGGGCTGACGGTCGATCGCGTCCTCCTTTGCACCGGATCCAGTCCGCACCGGCCGCCCATCCCAGGTCTGGAGCTGGGCGGCGTCCATACCGTGCGCACCCTGGAAGACGCCGTCAGCGTTCGGGACGCCCTACGCCCTGGAGCCGAGGTCGTCGTCATCGGCTTCGGATTCATCGGCGCCGAGGTGGCGGCCGCCGCGACTGCGCGGGGATGCAGGGTCACGCTTGTGGAAGCGGCCGCGCTTCCTATGCAGCGCGTCCTTGGCGCGGAAGCGGGGCGACTCTACTGCGCGCTCCACGAACGGCACGGCGTGACGGTGCTGCTGAACACCGGCGTCGCCGAAGTGCGGGGCGTCGAGCGCTGCAGCACGGCCTTGCTGACGGATGGACGCGAACTCCGCGCCGATCTGGTGATCTACGGCGTCGGCGCGGCGGCTTCGACCGAACTCGCGCAGACCGCCGGCATCGCCTGCGGCAATGGGATCGTGGTCGACGCCCAATGCCGGACCTCCAACAGCGAGGTCTTCGCCTGCGGCGATGTCGCGGCGCGGCCAAGTTCGTTCGCGAGCGGTCACATCCGGCTGGAGTCCTGGCAGAACGCCTGCAAGCAAGCCGTTGCAGCGGCCAAATCCATGCTGGGGTTCACGACCTCCTATGACGAGGTGCCCTGGTTCTGGTCCGATCAGTACGATCTGAGGATGCAGATGGCCGGGCTGCCCTCGCCAACCGACGAAGTCGTCTGGCGCGGCGCGCCCGATGGGCCCGACCGGTCGGCGTTTTATCTCGCTGACGGCCGTGTGCGCGCCGTGCTCGGCTTCAACCGGCCTCGCGATGTGCGCGCCGGAACCGACCTGATCCGAAAGGGCGCAGTAGTTGACAAGGCGGGGCTCGCCGATGAATCCGTGGATCTTCGGGCCCTGGCCAAGGGAACCTGATCAGGGCCGCCACCAGGCGGCGGATGGCGACGGGGCGCCTCAGCCTATGGGGACGCCTCGCATTGTCCGGAAAGGCCGGCGCCCGGCGCCAGGGCCTGCACACAAATTCCACTTGCACGCACAGCGCAGTCGCGAGACATCGCGGACGCGTCGTCGTCCGTCTGGCGCGCCTGCTGCCGAGGCCTTAAGCCCGACGCGCTTCTACCGCCTTCCAGCAATCAGGGCGGCGCAGAGTTGATCCGGATCACGCTGTGCTTCATATATTTCGATTATTTTAACGATGCGCACGATGATTCCGGAGCGGTAAGCTGATGTCCGACCAACGTTTCACAACGAAGACCGAGCAAGCCTACTGGACTCTGCGTAAGGCGATCGTGACCGGCGAGTTCGGCGACTGGGCGCCGCTCGACGAAGTCGAATTGATGTCTCGCATCGACGTCGGTCGCACGCCGATCCGCGAGGCCATCAAGCAGCTCGCGAGCGAAGAGTTCGTCGTCTGGCACCCGCACCGTACGCCACATGTGCGGACCACGAGCGCGGACGACCTCGCCTCACTCTATGAGGCGCGCCAGATCTTCGAGGTCACGGCCGCCCGCCTTGCAGCCGAGCGCGCGACACCGGCCGACATCGAGGCGATGGAAAGGATTTCTGACCAGGTCGACGTGGCGATTTCAAATGACAAGCTCTATGAGGTCGCCGAGCTGGACTACGACTTCCACCTCGCCCTCGCGAGCGCCAGCCACAACCGGTTTCTCGTCGATTCGATCAGTCATCTAAACTTCAGCTCGCTTCGGCTCTGGTACCGCTCCTACGTCCGCCTGGGTATCGACACGATCAACGACCACCATCATGAGCAGCTGGCTGCGATCAGCCGTGGCGACGCGGATCTCGCCGTGGCCATCACCCAGGCGCACATCGAATTCTCTCACGAGCGCCAGCTACGTCTCTTCGGGCTCAAAGCCGGCGCTGCCGCCGAACCCGAGATCCGCTCAACCCCCGCGCCGAAACCGCGCGCGGCGCCGGCCAGGCGGCAGGCTAAGGCGAAGGTGTGATCTTAGTTTGATAGGCCGGCGGCGCGCCTTATCGTTGCGCCCGGATGGTTTGGATCTCTTCCAGCGAGGCCTGCAATCCACTCATCAAGGCGGCGTGTTCCATTGTCACGACGATCTGCGCGGCGCCGTGATCCACTGCGAACTGCTTTTCAGCGCTCGTCCAGGCCGGAAAGATCCAAGGCTTTCCCGCACTCTTGGCTGCTTCAGCGATGACCTTGAAGTCGGCAAAATCCTCACCGTTGCGATCGTAGGCGCCGCGGCGGCGTCTCAGCGACAAGTCTGAAGGACCGACAAAAAGTCCGTCGACATTAGGCAGCGCCAGGATCTCGGCGACTTGGTCGAACGCCCCGGCGTCCTCGACCATGGGATAGCAGCGGGTGTTGGCGTCCTGTCGCTGAACCCAGTGGTCATCAAATCCTCGGTAAGCGGTCGTGCGTCCACCCGCGTAGCTGCGATCGCCTCCCGGGGGAAACTTTGCAAACGCGGTGATTTCGCGGGCGTGCTCAACGCCGGCGATGTGCGGAATGACGACGGCATCCGCCCCGAAGTCGAGCGCCTGCTGGATGGGTCCACGTTCGGGCGCAAGGACCTTCGCTATGACGTCCATTCCCAACGCCCGGAGGAACGGGATGAATTGATCAAGGCTAGCAAGGTCGAACGTCCCATGTTCGATATCCAGCACGGCAGCGCCGTAGCCCAGGTCGCTGGCGATCTCTGCGGCTGCGGTATTCGGCGTCGATAACCAGATTGCGTTTCGCCGATCCACCTCAGACCATCCCCATCAGGCCGTGGTGGCCCCACGCATTTCCCTTACGAAGCTCGTATTGCTCGGTGGCCCAGGTCGCCGGATCGATCAGACGGGGGTTCCAACCAAACTCCACATGCCATCCGGACGGGTTGCGGAAATAGAACGAGAAGGCTCGGTCGTTGTGGTGCTTGCCGGGCGTGGTCGAGACGATGTCTCTCGCGTGGCAGACGTCGAACGTCAGGCCGACGTCATCCATCGTCTCGGTCTCGAACATCACATGCTGGATCTTTCTCGGCGCCCCGGGGATCGACATGAACGCCAGGGAGTGATGCCTGGGATTGCAATGAAGGAAGGCCGCCAAGGGGCCCACATTCGGGATCACCGCAAAATCGCTCACGCCGAACCCAAGCGTCCGCACGTAGAAGTCTGCGGCGGCGCGAACGTCCGGCGCATAGAGGACGACGTGTCCCAACCCAAGCGCGCCTGTGCGGAAGCCCGCGAGGTCCCGCGTCGGCCGGAAGCGGGGTGTGAAGATCTCCTCGGGGCTGACCACGAGTTCCATACGCACGCCGGAATGCGGGCAGACGAAATGGATGAAGTCGAAAACGCGGCGGTCCGCGGCTTCCTCGCCGGTCCCGCGTTTGACAGCCACGCCGGCGTTCTCCAGGGCCGCAGCCGCGGCTTCCAGCGTCCCCAGGTCGGCCACCTGCCAACCCACGTGGGAGACGTCGTCGTTGTCGCCGGACCAGATGGCGAACCGATGGTGGCTTTCATCGGCGCGGAGATAAAGGACACGCTCGTTGCTGCCTTGGCCCACTTCGAAACCAAGGACCTCGGCGCCGAAGGCCTTCCACGCCGACAGGTCGCTGCAACTCGCCGACACATACGCTAGTCGACTGATAACGCCCATCGCGTGGCCCTCCGTCACAAAACAATGGCGCAAGCCGATGGCGACGCCCTACGAATATATTCTTTGTCCCGATTGACGTCCGCAGTCAATATATGCAAAATATTTTTCCATGACGGAGGGACGAATGATTTCGCTTGAAACCGATCCGGTGGCTGAGCTTCGCGCAAAGGTCGCGGGCGTCGTCGCCTTAGCCGGCGAGCCTGGGTATGCCGAGGCTGTCGCCATCTGGAACGGCGCGATCGACCGCCGGCCATCAATCGTCGTCCGCGGCGCGAACGCGCAGGATGTTTCCGCGGCCATACTGTTCGCTCGCGGCAATGGCCTCGAAATCTCGGTTCGGGGCGGCGGACATAGTTTCGCGGGAAATGCGCTCACCGAGGGCGGCCTGATGATCGACCTGACGCTGATGAAGGCGATCAAGGTCGACCCCACGGCCAAGCGCGCCGTCGCCGAGGGCGGTGTGAACTGGGGCGAAATCGACGCCGAGACGCAAAAGTTCGGGCTCGCGCTGCCCGGCGGCATGATCACCCACACCGGCATCGGGGGGCTGACCCTCGGCGGGGGCATCGGTTGGCTGGCGACCGTCGCGGGCCTGACCTGCGACAATCTCGTGGGCGCTGAGATCGTCACCGCCGATGGCCTCATCCGGCACGTCTCCGAGAAGCAGGATCCGGAACTGCTGTGGGCCCTGAAAGGCGGCGGCGGCAATTTCGGCGTGGTTACGAAGTTCGAATATTCGCTGACTGACGTGGGGCCCGACCTGCCCTTCGCCGAGTTCTTCTGGCGCTTCGAAGACGGCCGCGAGGCGCTGAAGTTCGCGCGTGACCTGATCCCGTCCCTGCCCGCCAGCGTCGCGCCGTTCCTCGCCAGCGCCAACGCGCCGCCGGCGCCGTTCATTCCCGAGGACCTCCGCAGGAAACCCACCTGGGTGCTGATCCTGGTGGGCTTCGGGGACCCTGCCGAGCACGCGCAGGCCGTGGCGCAGGCCCGCCAGGCTGGCGCGGCCGTGCAACGGGTCGAGACCATCTCCTATGTGCAGCTTCAGAGCATGTGGGACGTGACCGCTCCGTGGGGATCGTTCTCCTACGAGAAGGCCGTGCACCTCGAAACCCTGACCGACGAGGTCATCGACGTGATGCTTACGCATCAGCCTCGAAAGACGGCGCCGCTCTCCTTCACACCGATCCTCATCTTGGGCGGCGCCTTCAGGGACATCCCGGAGTCCTCGGCCTCGTTCAGCGGCAGCCGCACCGCCGCACGCTACGTGCTCAACATCACCGCGGTCTGCGAAACGCGCGAGCAGTACGACGCCGACCGCGAATGGGTGCGAAACTATTGGGCCGCTCTCGTGCCCCACGCGCCCCATTCCGGCAGCTACGTCAATTTCATGTCGGAATACGACGCCGACCGCGTTCGGATCGCTTACGGACCGGAGAAGTACGACCGGCTCGTCAAGCTCAAGCGCGCGCTGGATCCACAGAACATCTTCCACCTTAACGCCAACATCAAACCCTGAACATGGCGCGCTCAGAGTCGTGGACGCCGCTGCAGCTCAGCTGCGGCGCCCAACTTCGGAACAGATTCATCCTCGCGCCGATGACCACCAACTCGTCCAACCTGGACGGGACTGTCAGCCAGGCGGAGCTCGAGTACATTCGCAGGCGCTGCGCCACCGAGTTCGCGGCGGGGATCACCTCCTGCGCCTACATCGATGATGACGGCCGCTCGTGGCAGGGCATCGGCGCGGAGCAGGATGCGCATATCGACAGCCTTCGCGAGGTCGCCAAGGCCTTCAAGGTCGGCGACGGCCTGGCCATCCTGCAGCTCTACGACGGGGGGCGGCTGGCGGACCCGAAGCTGGTGGCGCCGGACGCCATCCGCGCGCCGTCCGCCGTACCCTCCCTGCGACCCGGCGCCCTGACCCCGCGCCCCATGACCGGCGAGGAGGTGGAAGGCCTCATCGAGTCCTTCGTCGCCGCGGCGAAACGTGGGGCCGCGGCCGGCTTCGACGGCATCGAGTTGCACGGGGCGAACCACTACCTCATCCAGCAGTTCTTCTCGCCCAGGTCCAACAAGCGAACCGACCGCTGGGGCGGCAGCGCGGAGAATCGCATGCGCTTCCCCCTGGAGCTGACCGCGGCCGTCAAGGCGGCGGTGGGCGAGCGCATGTTCGTCGGCTACCGGATCAACGCCCTGGAGACCGAGGACGGCGGCTATTCGCTCGATGACGCGGCGCGGCTCTGCTCCCGCCTCTGCGAGCTCGGGGTCGATTACATCCACATCTCGATGGACGACTTCCGCAAGCGTTCGCCCATGCGCGAAGACCGCGACTGGACTGCGGCCGTGGACCCGGTGGAACTGGCCAATCCGATCAGCGCCCTGTCGCGTGCGATCAACGGGCGGACGGCGGTGATCGCCAGCGGCGGCATCAAGTCGCTGGAGGACGCGCACGCAGCGCTCGGCGCCGGCGCGACCCTGCTGGCGGTAGGACGCGCGGCGCTGATCGATCCTGAATGGCTGGCGAAACTCGCTAACGACGACGTGGAGGCGATACGCCGCGAGCTACCGGCGACCAGCGCACGGATCGAAGCTGAACTGACGATCCCCCGGTCGATGGTCGCCTATGTGCTGAGCCGCCCGCAATGGATGCCCCGGGAGGCCGAGCCGGCCTAGCGGCCGAGGAGATCGAGTACGCTTTCCCGGCGCTCGTCGCCGGTCCAGATCGAACGCCAGGAGGCATCGCCATGCACGCCACCATCATCCCCGAGTGGGCGATCGCGGTCCGCAAGCGCCGTGGCGTCGACGCCAACGCAATCGACCTGGCGCCGACCCGATTCGCCCACGTGATCATCGACATGCAGAACGGGTTCATGGCGCCGGACGGCGTCGTCCCGGTGCCGATGAACGACGCCATCCTGCCAAGCCTGAACCGGCTCTGCGCCGCCACCCGACACGCGGGCGGCGTCAACATCTTCGTGCGCTTCACCTATGACCCGGCGTGGACCTCCTACTACGGTCGGTTCGCCGAGGACCGGCAGGAAGCCTTCAGGGACGCCTTCACGCCCGGCGCTCCGCAGCATCGGCTGATCTCGGGACTGGATGTCCAGGACGGCGACCTGATCCTCGACAAGACGCGCTTCAGCTCGCTGACGCCGGGCACATGCGATCTTGAGTCCGTGACAAGGCTCCGCGGAATCGACACGTTGATCATCAGCGGCTGCACCTCCAACTGCTGCTGTGAGTCCACGGCCCGCGACGCGCTGCAGATGAACTACAAGGTGATCTTCGTCCAGGACGCGACCGCCACCTTGAGCGACGAGACCCACAACAGCGCGGTCGCCAACCTCTTTGGGGTGTTCAGCTGCGACGTCTGCACGACAGATGAGGTCATCGAGCGAATGGCTCTCGCCAAATCCTGACACCCGACGCGGCCCGCGCGTCGATCCAGAGTTTGAGCGGCAGCCAGGCAGGAGGATGGGACATGCCGCTTTGGGACTGGGCCCTTGCCGTCTACGACCAGGCCGATGTCGCTCCGGCGGCCTTGGCCCTCCAGGACCATCATGGCCAGAACGTCTCTTTCCTATTGTGGTCTGTCTGGGCCGGGACCGACGATCCCGGTCTGCTCTTCCGCGCTGCCGACGTGGCGCGTCGCTGGAACGATATGGTCCTTGTTCCGGTGCGGAACGTCCGGACGGACCTGAAGTCATGCTTCGACGGGGTCGACGAAGCCTTGAAGGACCAACTGCGCCAGGACATCAAGGCGGCGGAACTCGCTGCGGAGAAGGTGCTCCTGGATGCGCTGGAGCGCCTGGCTGGCCTCAAAAGGGGAGTTGTGCCGGCGGGCTCGGCGCTGATCGCTGCGGCCAAGGCCTGGGGGCCCTCCCCACCTGAAGCGGCGCTTGCCAGGCTTGCGCGCGCGCTCGCCTAGGTCAAATGGCGCTGCGCGGTTCTCGGGTGTTCAGCCCGACGCGCCCAGATCCCCATGCCGATGGATCAACTTCCAGGATCCGTCGATCCGCCGAAACACTTCCGTGACCCGGATGCGCATCTCTCTGGGCGGCGCGTTTGCGCCCTGTCGCACCGTGGCGACTTGAAAGCCGGTCCAGAAGGCGAGATCGCCGGAGGCGCCCTTCTGGAGCACGACCAATTCGCTCTCGCCGCCACTCGAGAAGGCCGAAGCTTGTCTTGCGAACACGTCAGGCACCGAGTCGGCCCCCGAATAGGTGTCGCCCTGCGGGCTATGAAATGTGAGCGCCCCCTCATTGGGAAGGATAGCGAGCAGCGGCGCAGCGTCCCCGCTTGAATAGTGCTTCGCCACCGTGGTGCGCTCTGCAAAGAACCGTTCGAACTCCGCACCATCAGCCGCCATACTTGTTCCCCTTCGTCGTTCGCAGCGTGACGCCACGGCGATAAGCTTTAGCTTGTCGAACCCGCCCCCAGCTTGAAATCGGGGCCCCGATGCGTGGCGGCCACGATCGCGGCGGTCCGCACGGCCGCCTCCAGCATGTCCAGGTGGAGCGACGGAGGCGGCGGGTGAACGCCGGCCGCATTGCCGCAGGCCAGCGGTATGTGGACCAGACCAGCGATCGTGTTGCTCCGGTCCGTCAAATGCCTGGCGAGGTAGAACGTCTGGTTACAGACGTATGTGCCCGCGCTGTTCGAGACATAGCCGGGAATTTGCCGCTCCCGCCAGGCGCTCAGGATCGCCTTGATCGGGAGTTGCGAGAAGTAGGCGCTCGGCCCTCCGTCGACCACCGGTTCGTCCACCGGCGTCAGACCGTCGACATCGGGGATCGGGAAGTCCTGGACATTGATTGCAACGCGCTCAACCGAAACAGCAACGCGGCCAGGCGTGACCCCGGTCACCAGTACGACATCAGGTCTGATCCGCTCGATCGCTTCGCGCAACGCCGAGGCGACGCTGGCGGACTTCACGGATAGGACCAGACCGTGGATGCTGACGCCGTCCATCAGAGAGCCGTCCAGCCGCGCCGCGATCGCCCCGCTGGGATTGTCCGCTTCTTCCGCATAGGACCCGAAGCCGGTCAGCAGGACCCTACTCATGCGTGCTGCGGGGCCGCAAGCCGACCGGCGAACGCGCGGAACGCTTTTAGGAAGTCGTCCGGTCCCTCAAGCATCACGGAAGACTGGGTGGCTCCGGGGAAGACGAGCAATTCCGACCGAGGCGTCTCCTTGTGCCAGATGAACGAGTCGCCCAACGGATGGACGGGATCGTCGTGGTCGCCGCGGCAGATGAGCGTCGGGACCTCGATCTTCGACAACTCGTCCCGGACGGTCAGGTATTCCTGGAGGCCAGGCGTGCTGCGCGCCTTCGCGTAGAACGCCACGGCGTCGCGCCAGTCAGGCCCATGCAGCATAGCCCATTCCCGCGCCTGATCGCTGTCCTCGTCCACCACCGTGAAGACATTCGTCAGCGAACTGTTGCCGCTCGCGCTGATCCCGATTATCGGCGCATCGACGATCAGCGAGCGGAGGCGCTCCGGCTTTTCCAGCGCCATGCGCCCGGCGATGCGGGAGCCAAGGGAAACGCCCATGACGTGCGCCGTCTCCCAACCGACCACATCCATCAGCCGCCACATGTCCTCGACCCAGGCGTGTGGTCCTTCCAGGGCGGCCACCCGCTGGCTGCGGCCCAGCCCGCGCAGGTCCGGCACGATCACGCGGTGCGTTTCGGCCAACCGTCCTGCCAGGTCGCCGAACCAGCGGCCGGATGCGGCAGCGCCATGGATCAGAAGGACGGGATCGCCGGCGCCGACATCCTCATAGTAGATGTCGACCCCATTGATTTTCGCCACGGTCATGGGTCTGGGCTCCTAGGATTGCTTGCCGAGCTCTTGCCCGAAGATGATGTGACCCCACTTCGCCATGGTGGCGGCCCGCTCCTCCGGCGTGAGCGCGATCACCTTGGGGATCTCGTGACGCCACTCCCAGGGCCAGGTCGCGTCGATGATCGCGCGGGAATTGAACGGGGCGTCGCCCGCGCCGCGGGCCACCATCGGATCGAGTTCGTCGCTCCAGGCGCGGGGAATGATGTTGATGTCGCGAACAGGGTCGCTGCGCGTACACATGGCCCAGAGCACGTCCATGGAGTCATAAACATCGATGTCGTCGTCCACGACCACGACATAGCGCCCCATATAGGCCGCCCCTTGGCACATGGTGGCGACGTGGCCCACCTGCGCGGCGTGGCCCGCGTAACGCTGCTTGATCGAGACGGCGAGGAAAAAACGGCTGCCGAACTCGTGGAACCAGACGTGCTTCACGTCCGGAATGCCCGCCTTCCGGATCTCATCCCGCACCCGCGCCGCCCGGATCGTGCCCATCGCCGTGCCCACGCCCGTCGGCGGCTTGGTCGGCGGGGTGCCGATCATGATCGGGTTATTGCGATAGTGGACGCGATGGATCGTCGTGACGAATTCCGTCCGCTCGCCGCTAGCGTAGTAGCCGGGCCATTCGCCGAACGGCCCTTCGGGGCACATCTCGCTCGAAATCTCGCCTTCCAGGACAAGCTCCGAATGCGCTGGGATCGGGAGACCCGTGTAGTCTCCATGCAGAATATCGACAGCCTGGCCCTTCAGGCCACCTACGTAGTCGTATTCCGACTCTCCATAAGGAAGCGGCGTTGATCCCCCGAGCAGCAGCGTCGGATCATGCCCAAGTGAGATGGCCACAGGCATGGACTTGCCCTGAGCGAACAGCTTGTCGCGCACGATCGCCATGTGCTTTCCAGGCGCCGCGTAGATCGTCACATGGTTCTTGTCGACGACCATGACGCGATAGGTGCCGAGGTTTACCCAGCCCCCATCCGGGTCGCGCGAAATGACAACGCACCCCGTCCCGATGTAGCGCCCTCCATCACCGCTGTGCCAGATCGGCGTCGGGAAGCCATGCAGGTCCACGTTCGCACCGGACTGCGTATTCTCAAGCACAGGGCCATCAGTGACGACGCGGGGCGGCGTCGGCTTGAGCGAGCGTGTCTTGTCGAGCCACAGGTCGCAATAGTCCGCCTTGGTGAGGTTGAGCGGGAAGCCCACCGTCAGGGCGACGCGGTTGAGTGAACTTATTGGATTTATGAGGATTCGCCGGCTCGGCTCGAAGCTCTGAATTCCGTCGAACAGGACCGCTGGTCCCTTGAGCGATCGCTCTGATATCTCGGCGATTGGCCCGATATCATCGTCTACGTGCGCTCCTGAAATATGGCGCAGCTCGCCCAGCGCTTCGACTTGTTTCATCCAATCGCGGAGATCAGCGAATGCCATAGGCAACTCCATGGAGGTCAGGCAATGGTATCAGCATCGGACCGCGCCAACTCGTGCGCGATGGTCGCCGAGCATCCAGGACCGCTCACGTTCATATTTTAACATCATACTCTCCATATATTTTCAAGCTGAAACTTCGACCGGCTGGACCTTCGCCAGCGAGGTCCGGCGCCGCGAGAACTTGAACCGCGCCGCCGCCATGCGCATGCGCCTGGCGCTGATGACCACGGCCGCCATGGCGGCGGGGCTGATCGCGCTGCTGTTCGCCTCCGGGGCCGGCGCGGCCAGCCGCTTCGCCATCGGCGTCGTGGTGGTGATGGGCATGCTGGCGGGCGCCCTCTTCACCCTCTTCGTGCCGCCGACCGTCTACAGCCTGATCGCCAAGAACCACCGCTAATCGGCGGACGGGGCGCAAGAACGGGAGATCGCGGCGAACGATGAGGACGAGCCGCGGGCCGCGCGGGCCTGATTTGAAGGTCAGCGCCGGCCGAACAGCCGCGCCCAGAACCCCGGCGGTCGCGGCCGATCATCTCTTGGCGCCATCGTCACCGGGCGCGGCCGGTCCGGCGGCTGCAACTCGATGAAGACCTCGTCGCCCTCGTAAATGCGGAAGCCGCAGACCGCCTTCGAGAGCTCCAGCGGAATGTCCCAGACCAGGTCCACTCCAGCGGCCTCGCCCCCCTCTTCTTCCTGCTCTCGGACTAGGCGATCACGGATCTCGGCAAGCTCGGCGGGCGGGTCGCCAGTGACGTCGAGCCGGAAGATCGAACCCTTATTGTCATGGAACACCCGCCAAATTTGGACGCGTTCCCGAACCGCCCAGATGGCGCTGGTCATCTCGGCTTTGTCTTCACACTGGACGCCGACCGCCAAGCCGAACTCCGACAGGTCTTCCGCCCACTCGGCCGCCCAATCGAAGTCGTCGCTGAATATCACGAGCCAGTCGCCGGGAAACTCGCAGCAACAGAATATCGAAGCGCCTTCTCCCGGAATGACCTCCTCCCCGGTCTCCGCCAGTTTCAACGCCTCGAGGATTTCGGCCTTCACGCCGCCCTGAACCGCAACCCACGAACACATCACGCCCATGGCGACATCCCCGACTGCCCCTGCGCGGCGGATTTGGCCTCACCCGAGGTCGCACGTCAAGAACAAATCAGGAACTACGTGAGGGCGTCACAGCCTATCCGGCCTGCCCCACCGGCGCCCGCCTCGCCTCCGGGAACCACCGCTCCGCCGCCGGCGGATAGGTGGCCAGCAGCAGGTCGCGGAACCCACGGTCCTCCAGCGGCCGGGCCGGCAGGTCGAAGGCGATCCCCCGCGCCCGCAAGTCCTGGGCGAACACCTCGACGATGATCTCCGGGGTGAGGTCGTCCGAATGCGCGTCGAAGATCGCTGCGGCCGGCTCGTCCCGGAAGGCGTAGCCCTTCCAAAGGATGGACAGGCGGATGGCGTCCTCGGCGAACCGGCGGCGAAGCGTGTCGTGCTCGCGCATCTCCCAGGCGCCGTCCGCCCAGGAGAGCTCCTCGTGGCCGCTCATCTGCCCGGGCAGGGTCCAGTCCGCCACCCGGCCGATCCCCTCCACCCGGTGGAACATGAACTCGTTGTCGCAGACCATGGCGACGTTCCACAGCGGCGGGACGATCCGGGCCGAGGGGCGCTCGGGACCCTCGGGCCAGTATTCCAGCCCGCCCCCCTCGCCGCGGTAGAACCAGGTGAGCGCGGTCGCCACCGGCACGGACCAGGCGGTGAACAGCTCGGAGTGGTGCATCGCCACCACCACCCAGTGGGCATAGTCCGCATGGGTCGCGCCGCGGAACCGGCAGACGTCGCGGTGCTGCACGCCGGGCCCCATGGGACCGTTCAGGTTGAGCTTCAGACTCTCGGGACGCACCACGCCGGCGCCGAACGACCGTTTCGCGCCCTCGATGAAGCGCGGGTTGTTGAAGAAGGGCTCGGCCTGCGGCATGCGCCAGTCGTCCGGCCCCTTCACCCACTGGCCGCGGGTCCCGCGGAACCACGGCTCGGCGCCGCCCGCCCGGGCATAGCCCTCGGCGCTATAGAGCAGGCCGTAGGGACCGCCAGACTTCACGAGGTGGAGCACCGCCTCCGGATCGTCGAACGCCGGATCGAGGACCACGGGACGCGCGATGATGTCTTGCGGCGCCGTCAGGGCCGTTCTGCGGGCGGTCATGGGCGCTCCGGGGCTGACCAGACGGTATGAGCGGCGCGGCGCAGGGTAAAGGCCGCTCGGCGATCGGCAGGTCAACCTGAGCGCACCGCCGCCTCAGCCATGCCACCTTCGATCGAACCCATGGGCGGGCGGTCGCGGGACTTCGAGGAATGGTGCGAATACGTAAGGCCGCTGATCCCAGGAAGGCCTCACACCTTCACCGCCCGCAGCCGCAAGGCGTTGCCGATCACGCTCACCGACGACAGCGCCATGGCCGCCGCGGCGATCTGCGGCGACAGCAGGAGCCCGAACACGGGATAGAGCACCCCCGCCGCGATCGGCACGCCCGCCACGTTGTAGACGAACGCGAACACCAGGTTCTGGCGGATATTGCGCATCACCGCCCGCGACAGCCGCCGCGCCCGGGCCAGGCCCATCAGGTCGCCTTGCAGCAGGGTGACGCCGGCGCTCTCGATCGCCACGTCGGCGCCGGCCCCCATGGCGACGCCCACGTCCGCCGCGGCGAGCGCCGGGGCGTCGTTCACGCCGTCGCCGGCCATGGCCACGACGCGGCCCTCGCGGCGCAGCCTGGCCACCACCGCGGCCTTGTCCTGCGGCAGCACCTCGGCCTCCACCTCGTCGATCCCGAGCCGGCCGGCGACGGCCAGCGCCGTGGTGCGGTTGTCGCCGGTCATCATCACGATCCGGACGCCCTCGGCCTTCAACGTCCGCACCGCCTCGGCCGTCGAGGCCTTGATCGGGTCGGCGATCCCCAGCACGCCGGCCAGCCGGCCATCGACGGCGGCGAAGACGGTGGTGGCCCCCTCCCGCTGCAGGCCGTCCGCCTGCGCCTGCAACGGGCCGAGGTCGCAACCTTCCTCGGCCATGATCCGCGCCCCGCCCAGCACGACGCGCCGGCCGTCCACCGCGCCCACCACCCCCTTGCCCACGGGCGAGTCGAAGTCCTGGGCCTCGGACAGCGTCAGGCCCCGGTCCTGCGCGGCGCGCAGGATCGCATCGGCCAGCGGGTGTTCGCTACCCCGCTCCAGGCTGGCGGCCAGCCGCAACAGCTCACCCTCCTCGAACCCGGACGCAGGAATGACCGCCGTCACCGCCGGCCGCCCTTCGGTCAGGGTGCCGGTCTTGTCGACCACCAGGGTGTCGACCTTCTCGAAGCGCTCCAGGGCCTCGGCGTCCTTGATCAGCACGCCAGCCTGGGCGCCGCGCCCCACGCCCACCATGATCGACATTGGCGTGGCCAGCCCCAGCGCGCAGGGGCAGGCGATGATCAGCACCGAGACCGCGGCTGTCAGGGCGTAGGAAAGCTGCGGCTCCGGCCCGAAGGCCGCCCAGACGGCGAAGGCGACGACCGCCATGGCGAGCACAGCCGGCACGAACCAGGCCGACACTTGGTCGGCCATGCGCTGGATCGGCGCGCGGCTCCGCTGGGCTTCGGCCACCATCTGGACGACGCGCGCCAGCAGGGTGTCGGCCCCGACCTTGTCGGCCCGCATGACGAAGGATCCGGTCTTGTTGACGGACCCGGCGATGACTGTCGCCCCCGGCTCTTTCGTCACCGGCATGGACTCGCCGGTGACCAGGGACTCATCGATGGCGACGCGCCCTTCGATCAGCTCGCCGTCGACCGGGACCTTCTCGCCCGGCCGCACCCGCAACCGATCGCCCACATGGACCAGGGCGAGCGCGACCTCCTCGTCGGTCCCGTCGGCGCGGATGCGCCGCGCGGTCTTCGGGGCCAGGTTCAGCAGCGCCTTGATCGCACCGCTGGTCCGCTCCCTCGCCCGCAACTCCAGCACCTGGCCCAGCAGGACCAGGACGGTGATAACCGCAGCCGCCTCGAAGTAGACCGGCACAGCCCCGGAGGCGTCGCGCAAGGCCGGCGGGAACGCGCCGGGCGCCAGCACGGCCGCCAGGCTGTAGGTCCAGGCCACCCCCACGCCGAGGGCGATCAGGGTGAACATGTTCAGACGCCGCGTGACCACCGAGGTCCAGCCGCGCACGAAGAACGGCCAGCCGGCCCACAGCGCCACCGGCGTCGCCAGCGCCAGCTGGATCCAGTTCGACGTCTGCCGGCTCAGCAGGGTCATCAGCCCGGTGAGGTGCCCCCCCATCTCCAGCGCGAACACCGGGACGGTCAGCGCCAGCCCGATCCAGAACCGCCAGGTCATGTCGGCGAGCTCGGGGTTCGGCCCGCTGTCCGCCGTCACCGCGACCGGCTCCAGCGCCATGCCGCAGATCGGGCAGGCGCCCGGCCCGATCTGCCGGACCTGCGGATGCATGGGGCAGGTGTAGATCGTCCCGGCCGGCGCGGGCGCGGCCAGCGTGGCCTGGCGGATGTGATCGCGGGGGTGATGGTGGCAGCCTTCCGCGCTCATCGGCGGATCTCCTGATCTTGCGGATGGCTGGACGTGCGCGCCGCCATCATACCCCACTGGGGTATCTGGACATATACCCCCTGGGGGTGTATGAGCGCAAGTGGAGGTGACGCATGATCCAGCCCGACAAGCCCAGGCTGCTCAACCGGCTGAATCGCATCGCGGGGCAGGTGAAGGGGGTGGCGAAGATGGTCGAGGACGACCGTTACTGCATCGACATCCTGACCCAGATCCAGGCGGTCCGCGCCGCCCTGGGCAAGGTCGAGGGCGAACTGCTTCGCACCCATGTCGACCACTGCGTGCACGGCGCCTTCATGAGCGGCGACGTCGCCGAGCAGCGCCAGAAGACCGAAGAGCTGATCGAGATCCTCCATCGTTCCACCCGCTGACACCGCCCGCCAGAGTAGCCCGATGAAGTCCGTCCTGTTCTCCGCCGCCCTCTCGATGGCGGCGAGCGCCGCCGCGGCGCAGGAACACCAGCACAACGCCGCGCCCCCGGCGCCTCCGCCGGCGTCGGCCTCCCCTGCGCCCATGGACCATTCCCAGATGGATCACGGCGACATGGACCATGGCGTCATGGCCGCCCGGCCCATGGCGGGCCACGACATGACCGCGATGACTGGCGCCCTGGGCGCCTACCCTATGACCCGGGAAGCCTCCGGCACCGCCTGGCAGCCCGACGCCTCGGCGCACGCAGGCCTCCACGGCGAGTCCGGCGGATGGTCGCTGATGGGCCACGCCGCCCTGAACCTGGTCTACGACCGCCAGTCCGGCCCGCGGGGCGACGACAAGGCCTTCGCCGCCGGCATGGTGATGGCAAGCGCGCGGCGCCCCGTCGGCGATGGCGTGCTGCAGCTACGCGCGATGCTGAGCCCCGACCCGTTCATGGGCCGGCGCGGCTATCCGCTGCTGCTCGCCACCGGCGAGACCGCCGACGGTGTGACGGCGCTCGTCGACCGCCAGCATCCGCATGACCTGTTCATGGAGCTCTCCGCCTCGCTCAGCCAGCCGCTGGGCGAGAGGGCCAGCGTCTTCCTCTACGGCGGCCTGCCCGGCGAACCGGCCTTCGGCCCGCCGGCCTTCATGCACCGGCTCTCGATCATGGACAGCCCCGAGGCGCCGATCGCGCACCATTGGCTGGACTCCACCCACATCACCTTCGGCGTGGTGACGGCCGGCGTCGTGGTGGGTTCGGTCAAGGTGGAGGCTTCCCGCTTCCACGGCCGCGAGCCCGACCAGCGCCGCTACGACATCGAGACCGGCAAGCTGGACTCCACGGCGGTCCGCCTCTCCTGGAACCCGGGCCCCAACTGGTCCTTGCAGGGCTCCTGGGCGGACGTCACCAGCCCCGAGCAGCTCGAGCCCGACGACGACGTGCGCAAATGGTCGGCCAGCGCGATCTACACCCACGCGCTGGGGGACGACGGCTGGTGGTCCACCACCGTCGCCTGGGGCCGCCGCGCATCCGGCCACGAGGACCTCGACGCCTATGTGCTGGAGAGCGCCCTCAAGCCCAACGCCGACTGGACCATCTTCGCGCGCGCCGAGCGGACCGAGAACAACGAGCTCGCCTCCATGGGCGGTCACCACGGCCCCACCTACCGGGTGGGCAAGGCGTCCATCGGCGCGATCCGCGACTGGCGCGTCGCCCGCCACCTGAAGCTCGGCCTGGGCGCGCTCTATGCCTACAATTGGGTCCCTGCCGGCCTCCAGCCGCTCTATGGCGGCTCCCCCGATGGGGCGATGGCCTTCCTGCGGCTTAAGGTCGAATAGCCGGACGCGCCCCGCCCCCGCCAAAGTAAAGAGCGCCCGGACAGGGTCCGGGCGCTCCGAAGGTCTCGTCCGAGGCGCGGCGGGGGTTCACCGCGCCCTGGGCGATAGTCCTAGAACTCTTCCCAGCCTTCGCTGGAGGGCCGGGCGGCGAGCGCGGTGTTCCCAACCGCCCGCGGGGCGGCGGCCATGGCGCGGCGCGGCGCCGGCGGGGCGGCGGCCGGCGCGCGCGGGGCGCTCCGGGGCTGGGTCTGCGCCTGGCTCTGCTCCAGGCCGCTGACGCTGAAGCGCGACACCAGCCGCGACAGCTCCTGGGCCTCGTCGGCCAGGACCCGGCTGGCGGCCGTGGCCTGCTCCACCATGGCGGCGTTCTGCTGGGTGACCTGGTCCATCTGGTTGACCGCGGTGTTGACCTGGACCAGGCCCAGCGCCTCCTCCTTGGCCGAGGCGGCGATCTCGCCCACCAGACCGGAGATCTCGGTCACCTGGGTGACGATCCGCTGCAGCGCCTGGCCGGCCTCGCCCACCAGGGAGACGCCCTGCGCCACCTGGTCCGTCGAGGCCGAGATCAGGCCCTTGATCTCCTTGGCGGCCTCCGCCGAACGCTGGGCCAGGGCCCGGACCTCCAGGGCGACCACGGCGAAACCCTTGCCGGACTCGCCGGCCCGGGCGGCCTCGACCCCGGCGTTCAGGGCCAAAAGGTTGGTCTGGAAGGCGATCTCGTCCACCACGCCGATAATCTGGTTGATCTCGCGGGCCGACTTCTCGATCTCGGTCATGGCCACCACGGCGCGGCCGACGATCTCGCCGGAGCGCTCGGCGTCCGATTTGGCCGACGCCACCGCCTCACGGCCCTGCGTCGCGCCGTCGGCGGTCTTCTGGACGGTGGCGGTGATCTCGTCGAGGGCGGCCGCGGTCTCCTCGAGCGTCGCGGCCTGGTGCTCGGTGCGCCGCGAAAGGTCGTCGGCGCCCATGGAAATCTCGGTGGAGCCGGAACGGATCGACGAGGTGGAGGTGGCGATGGCGCGCATCGCCTCCTCCAGCTTGGCCACGGCGGCGTTGAAGTCCGTGCCCAGCTTTTCGTATTCGCCCGGGAAGACGGTCTGCAGGCGGAAGGTCAGGTCGCCGGCGGCCAGGCGGTCCAGCGCCTGAGCCAGGGAAGTGACCACGTGCGACTGCTCCTCGGCGACGGCCTGCGCCGCCTCCTCGGACTGGCGACGGGTCTGCTCGGAGGTCGCGCGGGTGACCTCCTGCTCCTGCCGCAGGCGCTCCAGGTTGAGCTGGTTGTCGCGGAAGACGGTGAGCGAGCGGACGATGGCGCCCAGCTCGTCGCCGCGGGTCAGGGCGTCGAGATCCACGTCGTTGTCGCCGCGGGCCAGACGCTCGGTGGCGCCGGCGATCTTCTGCACCGCGTGGCGGATGTTCAGCACCAGCACGGTGGCCAGCAGGCCGACGCCGAGCAGGGTGGCGAGCGCGCCCACCATGGTGACGGTCTGGGCGGTGCGGGCGCGGGCTTCGCTGGCCTTGGCCTTGGCGTCGGTGTCGGCCTGCGCGGCGTCGACGATCTTGCGCAGGGTTCCGGTCATCTTGGCGTACTGCTCTTCGAACGGCGCGGCGAAGCCGGCGGCCGTGGCGAAGTCGGCGGAGATCATGGCCACGATCACATCGAGGCCCTCGCGGGTCTCCTTCAGATCCTTGAGCAGCTTGTCGTAGTCGCCCCTCTGAGACGCCGGCGCCGCATTGCGCGCCTTGCCGACGTCGGCGCGGATGGCGTCCAGGTCGGCCAGCATCGCCTTGGACGCGGCGTCGACCTTGTCGGCTTCGATATTCGCGGCCTGGTGGGTGAGCAGGAAATAGAGCTCACCGTGCACGTCGGTGATGCGCTCGGAGATCTTCTGCATCCGCAGGCTGTTGGGCATGTCCGTGTGGACCACCCGCTGCAACTCGCTGGTCTGGTTCTTCTGGATCACGATCGCCCCGACGGCGAGCACCGCCAGCATGATCAAGGCGACGGTCGGCGCGAGGCCGATCTTCATGATCAACGGCAAGTCTTGAAATCTCAGGCGCTTCACGGAAATCCCCCCGGCGTCGTCACCCGGACTGCTTCCGAGCGGGGGACATGATGAACGGACGAACCTAACGTTTTCTCACCAAGATTGAGGCGAAACGGTCGCAGCGCCACCTTCACGCGAGTCATTAAGCAACTATGGGCTTTCGATTCGTATTCGACATGGTTTACGGAAATTTACGCCCGAAAAAGTTGAGTGACTCAGAATTTTTTAATCCACCTCCGCGATGTTCCCCTCAGTTTCCTTTAGAACGGAGGTGGGGAATGAAAAAGATCATCGCAATCTGTGGCGGCCTGGGGCTGAGTCTTGTTCTGACCGGGGCGTCTGCCGCGGGTTCGTTCGAAGACAGCATGACGCGCTGCCTGACGAAGAACGCCAACACTCGTGACTCGGCGGTCGTCATGCTCGGCTGCAACGCCGACGCGGGCAAGCTGTCGGGCTGCAAGGTCATCTCGGACAGCGCGCCAGGCAAGGGCTTCGACAAAGCCGCCCTGTGCGTCGCCGACGCGCTGCCGATGGGCGGCAAGACCGGCGAGGTGAAGGTCCCGATGCGCTTCCCGGGCGGCGGCTGATCGTCGCGGCCGCATCCGACCTGCACTGATCGGATCGACGCCTCCGCGCCCAGCGCGGAGGCGTTCTCATTTTGGGCGTCCACTTGTCGCCAGGCCTCAGGCCGGCGCCCAGTTCCCATGGAAGCCGGGCGGCACGCGGTGCGGGATGCGCACCGAGGCCCGCACGGTCCCCTCGAAGTCCCGTGCGTCGAGGATGACCAGGTCGGTGGTCTCATCGGCCATGTTCACCACCAGCCCCATCAACCAGCCCTCGTCCTCGGCGGCGTCCGCGTGGGCGGGAACGAAAACGAATTCGCCCGGATAGCGCTGCGGGCCAAAATCATGGACCTGGCGGGCGCCGGCCTCGAGATCGTGCTTGACTAGGCCGGTTGCGCCCACGAAGGCCGGATCGCGGTTTTCCGGCAGCAACATCGTGTAGACGTAGCGATGCCGGCGGCCGAACCGCCGCTCGTCGATGCGCGGGAACTCCTGCGGCCGATTGTCGCTCACCTGGCGGCGGACGCTGCGCGTCGCGGGGTCGATCGTCCAGCGCTCCAGGGCGCTGTGGGCGGAATCCGGCCCCTGCGGGCTGTCGGCGAACATGGTGTCGTGGACCACGAGATCGACGACCACGCCGCCGTCGTCGGCGTCATAGGCGTTGGCGACATGGAAGACGTAAGCCGGGTCCACGTCGCACCAGATGACCTCGTCCCCCCGCCCTTCCCGCGGCGACAGGCCCACCCGAGCCGGGTGGGCCGGATTCCAGCGGTACGGAAAAGGATGGCCGGCGATCAGCGCGCCCATGGAGAAGGTGACCGGCAGATCGAAAACCAGCACGTAGCGTTCCGTAATGGCGCAGTCGTGGATCGAGGGGCCGTGGCTGACCTTGATGGCCTCCTTGCGGCGGACCCGGCCCTCGGGCGTCACCACCACGTGGCGCACCGTCCCCTGGTCGTGAGCGTCATAGGTGATCGCGTGCAGCTCGCCCGTCGCCGGGTCGAGGTGCGGATGGGCCGTGAACGCGCTGTCCAGGGTCCCGGCGAAATCGTCGTAGGCAAGGGTCTCCAGCGTCTCGCCCAGGCGTACCGGCGTGCTGCCGGCTTCCACGAGCGCCCAGGTCTGGCCGGCGAATCCGAGGACATTGGTGTTGACGGTGTCGTCGCCGCGTCGCGGGCCCGGCGCCGGCGGCTCGCCGAGAGCCCCGGCCACCGCAGCCGACCGGATCCAGCGGTTGCGATACCACCGCGCCCACCCGTCCTGCAGCCGCAGGCCATGGACCATGCCGTCGCCCAGGAACCAGTGGTAGCTCCTGCGGTCGGGCGCGATCGGGTTCGGCCCGATCCGCAGATAACGCCCATCGAGGGCCGGCGGGATCTCTCCGGTCACCGCCAGGTCCTCGATCGTCAGCTCCTGGCTCATCGGCGCATGCAGGCCGGTGAGGAACGGGTGCGGGCCGTCCGGTTCGGGCAGCCGCTGCCGGTTGAAGTCGGCCAGGGCTGACACGCCCTTGGTGACCAAGCTACGGATGGTTGTTTCGACAACGCCTGTCATAGCGAGCTCCATCAGCTAATGTTTACACCGGAAACATATGCTTCGATGATAACAGTGTCAACATGAGCGATGCGCCCCCCAAGCGGGACAGCTATCACCACGGGGATCTGCGGGCGGCGCTCGTGGAGGCGGGGCTGCGGCTGATCGAGGAGCAGGCCGTCGACGACGTCAGCCTGCGCGAGGTGGCGCGCTCCGTGGGCGTCAGCGCCACCGCGGTCTACCGCCACTTCCCCGACAAGGCCGCGCTGCTGGGCGCCCTGGCCGGCGAGGGACTCGCCAGGCTCGGCTCGGCCCAGCGCGAAGCGTCGGAGGCCGCCGGCGGCGGCGCGGCCGGCTTCAACGCCACGGGGATCGCCTATGTGCGCTTCGCCCTCGCCAACCCGGGCCTGTTCCGCCTGGTCTTCTCCAAGTCGCGCCGCGCCGGCCCGCAGGACTGGGGCGAGCGCAGCAACGACGCCATGCGGATGCTGCAGGAGAACGCCGTCCGCCTGGTCGGCCGCGACCGCGGCGAGGCGGCCGCCCGTCTCTTCGCTCTGCGCGCCTGGGCGCTGGTGCACGGGCTGGCGGTGCTGATCCTCGACGGCCAGGTGGAGCCGGACATGGCCGCCGTCGAGGCGGTGATCGCCGAGCATGTGTCGTCGCTGGACGACTGACGGCCGGCGCAAACCGCGGCCTCAGGGACTCAGATGGCGTCGTGGAAGATCACGCCGAGGGTGTGCCGGCGCCCCGACCGCACTTGGCTGACGCCGTGGCGAAGCTTGACCCGGTATTCGCCCCGGGCGCCCTGGACCGGACGGCTGTTGACCGCGAACACCACCGCGTCGCCCTTGCGCAACGGCGCGACCGCCGCCCGCGTCTGCATCCGGGGGCGCTGTTCCGTCAGGACGAACTCGCCGCCGTCGAAGTCCTCGCCGGGTTTCGACAACAGCGTGGCGACCTGCAGCGGAAAGACATGCTCCCCGTAGAGGTCCTGGTGCAGGCAGTTGTAGTCCTGGGCGCCGTACTGGAGCAGCAGGGGCGTCGGCCGGCGTTGGCCCGCCCGGTGGCAGCGCGCGATGAAGGCGACATGCTCGTCCGGAAACCGAACGTCCATCCTCATCCGCTCGTGCCAGCGATTGGCCAGCGGAACCAGGCGCCGATAGATGGTCGTCCGCAGCGTCTGCACGAGGGGCGGCAGCGGGTAGCTGAAGTAGCGGTACTCGCCGCGGCCGAACCCGTGCCTGGCCATGGTCACCTGGCTGCGGAAGCCGTCGCCGCGTCCATAGAGGCCGGCCACGGCTTCACACTCTGCGGCGGTGAGGAGCTCCGGCAGGATCGCCCAACCTTGTGCGTCCAGGTCCGTCGATACGCGCGCCCAGTCGATCGTGTCGACCCGGCTCTCCAAGGCGGCGCCGCTCTCGGCCGCCAGGACCGTTCCGATCTTGGTGTCATCGTCGCCGAAACGAAGGCTCTCGGGGGCGGTCATGGCCTGGGTTCCTCTCCGGCTGGATCGGAAAGGTCGCACCAGGCCGCGGCCACCGCACTCCGGCTCTTGCGTTCAAACTCGAAATCGCCGGACGGCCTCACCCAGCTGGGCCTGATCCGCGCCGCCCGACCCACGCTCCGTCGTCCGCCTTTTCCCGCTTCCCGCGGACGCCTCCGGAGGACGCCCCCTATATTCCGATTTGAAAGCAAGACCCGGAGTGTGAGGCCGATCCCCGTTCGGCATGGTCGCGCCAGATGAGTTTCACGGGAAGGATCTGGTGATGAGCATGACCTTGGATCGCGAACGGACGAGCGCGCCGACCGCGACGGCAGACGATCCGCGTTGGGCTCGCGTCGTCGGGCGCGACCGCACCGCCGATGGCCAGTTCTGGTATTCGGTGGCGACCACGGGCGTCTACTGCCGCCCGTCGTGCCCCTCCCGGGCGGCGAACCCGAAGAACGTCGGCCTGCATGACACGCTGGAGGCGGCCAAGGCGACGGGCTTTCGCCCCTGCAAGCGGTGCAATCCCGACGGGATCTCCCGGGACGCGGAGACCGCGGCGCTGGTCGGCAGGGCCTGCCGCCTGATCGAGCAGGGTGAAGACGAGCCCTCCCTGACCGAGCTCGCCGCGGCGGTCGGCCTAAGCGCTGGCTACTTCCATCGCCTGTTCAAGGCCGCCACCGGCTTGACGCCGAAGGACTATGCCGCCGCCCGGCGGGCGGATCGCGTCAGGGCTGAGCTCGCCAAGGGTCAGTCGGTGACCGAGGCGATCTACGACGCCGGGTTCAGCTCCAGCGGCCGCTTCTACGAGAAGTCTGCCGACATGCTCGGCATGACGCCGAGCCGGTATCGGGCCGGCGGGGCCAACGAGGCCATCCGCTTCGCCGTCGGGCAATCGTCCCTGGGCGCGATCCTGGTGGCGTCCAGCGACAAGGGCGTGGCCGCGATCCTGATCGGCGATGATCCGGATGCGCTGGTCTGTGATCTGCAGGACCGCTTCCCCAAGGCGCGCCTGATCGGCGGCGACGCCGGTTACGAAGCCCTGGTGGCGCGCGTGGTCGGTTTCGTCGAGGCGCCGGGCCTGGGTCTGGACCTGCCGCTGGACGTGAGGGGCACCGCGTTCCAGCGACGGGTCTGGCAGGCGCTGCGCGAAATCCCCGCCGGCGCGACGGCGACCTATTCGGAGATCGCCCGCAGGATCGGCGCGCCCAAGGCCATGCGTGCGGTCGCCGGCGCCTGCGCCGCCAACAACATCGCTGTCGCCATCCCCTGCCACCGGGTCGTGCGCCATGACGGCGCCCTGTCCGGCTATCGCTGGGGCGTGGACCGCAAGCGCGCCCTCATTGATCGGGAGGCGGTCTCAGCTTGAGCGAACCGGGGGCGGGCGCATTTCAGCCCGCCTCCGCCGCCATCCGTCAGGTCCGCACCTCGCTTGGCCCTCATGCCCGCGCGGCGTGCAAGCCGTGAACCCGGCACTTGCTGACGCGGGGAAGCGCCGCCCAACTGAACTGTTCAAGTATCTGGCTTCTGGCCTTCCAGCCAACGCTGCACGCATCGGCCACGGACGACAAGACTCGGGATTGCGGTTCTTGGTTCGGGGGCATCGAAGAGAGCGAGCGCTTCCTCAAGGGCTCCCAGCCGAAAAAGTGTCACCGCCAGCGCCGGGAGGTTCGCGGTGCGCCAGGGTTGGGCGCCTCCCCTTCCGTACTGCTTAGCTTGATCCTCAAGCGATCGAACCTGGTCGAACCAGCGCAATCCGTGGACCAGTACCGCCTCGGCAAGTTGCGGCGGGCCGTTAGGATCATTTCGCCACCATCGATCATAGCCATCGATCAAGCGGCCGACGCGCATCCCGAACTGGATGATGCGCAGCGGCGTCTCGCACTCTATCCCTTTGAGGATTCTTTCGGTCTCCAGATCCTTTGACCAGAAGTTGCTCGTAGCGCCAGCTATCGAGCTGGTCTGGAGATCCACCTGTTCCAGCACATCCCCGACGGTCCGGGACCACCATTTGCCCTCCCGCTCGAAACCTATCGGCTGCAGGACCTATTCAAGCGCGGCCGCATAGGACTTACGGGTCATATGAAGTCCTTGGGATCGTAGTCGATTACGCGCGCCTTCTCTCCGGTCGCACCCTCGTAGCGCTTCACGGCTCGGGCTCCAGCGGCGCGGCCCGTTGCGTGTTCGGCTTCAGCTCAAGATAGTATCGCTTGTCGGGCTCGACGGGGTTGCGGTGCGGCGTGCCGGCATCCGGCTTCAGGGGCCGCTGCCCCGCCCGAGTGACCTTGGGTTCGTACTCCCACCCCGGCTTCGACTCGATGGTGTTCTCCAGCCACCTGTGGGCGCGGCGTCCGGCGCGTGTCGACCAATTGTCGCCGACACGCAGATGGGGATCGCGTTCGACAAACTGGAGCGGCGCTCGCTCGATCGCAGCGGGCGCAAGGCGCGACGCGATTGCACCCGCGGCTTCCAAGCCAGCGACGGCCGCCACAGGCGCCAGCGCCGGCACTGCCATCCACGCGTTCTCGCGAGCGAGGGCGTGCTCAGTCCTCTTGAACTCCGCCTGTTGCCGTCGAAGCTCGGCGATGTCGTCTGCAGGCGGACGATACATCCTGTCGGCGAGCGGCGCGCCAGCGCCAGCACGAGGGGGCGCGGCCGACGAGGCAGCGCTCACCATGCCCCTCCTTCGTTGCTCCAACTCCGCCTCTTGCCGTGCATCGTAGGCGCGCTGTTGCGCGACATACTCGAATACAAACCCGCAAGCGGGTCAGGTACGCTGCGCGGTTGATCGCCACGCGTGTACGAACCTGTTCCAGGCAAGGGCGCCCGCCTTTGCAGGCGCCTTGAATCAGCCGGAAATCTTGGCGCGGGCCTAATTGGCCGCAGCGCAAATCCACCACCGGTGATGCTCTCACGACCAAGCTGAAATTGTAAGAACAAAAAGTGAACCAATTGACTCTGAGCACGGACTTGAGCAGCCGTCGATCGCGCGCCATGAAGGAAACAATCAAACCGGTGCGGGCGGTCGAACTCGAGCCAACACTCTCAGCAATAGATTTTGAGCCCGGCGCGTTTGCCCATTCCGCCCCCCCGGGCGCCGCCGGCTCTTGACTCAGATTAATGCTCCCTGTGGTGCCCCAGGCCGGACTCGAACCAGCACGCCTCTCGGCAATAGATTTTGAGTCTACCGCGTCTACCATTTCGCCACTGGGGCCCAGGGCATGAGCGTTCCTGCTAGAGAATTCGCCCGTCCGCGGCAAGCCGGCGCTCAGCCTCGCGCGACCGCGGCGCCTTGCCGCTCGACGGCGGGCCGTGTTTAATGATAATCAATCGCAAGAGATCGGGACTGGGCGGCTTGCTCGCATGAACGACGTTTTCGCACCGCCGCGCGACCTGGACGCCCTGACGTCGGCCGAAGGCGTGCTCGCGCCGCTCAGCACGCTGCATGTGGGCGACCGCGGCGTCATCGTCGACGTACGCGCCGAGGCCCGCGCCGACGACCATGGCGTCGATGTCGAGGAGCTGCAGCGCCGCCTCCTGGAGTTCGGCTTCGTGGAGGGCGCTCGTGTCGAGCTGCTGCACGAGGGCGCCATCCGCAGGGACCCCATCGCCGTGAAGCTCGACGACATGCGCGTGGCCCTGCGCCGGCGCGACGCCCTCGACGTCCTTGTCCTGCTCGACCGCCCGTGAGCGAAGCCGCCCTGCCGCCGGCCCGCGTGGCGCTGGTGGGCAACCCCAACTCCGGCAAGACCGCCCTGTTCAACGCCCTCACCGGCAGCCGCCAGAAGGTGGCCAACTACGCCGGCGTCACGGTGGAACGCAAGGAAGGCCATGTGGTCACGCCACAGGGCCGGACGCTCTCGGTGCTCGACCTGCCGGGCACCTACTCCCTGCGCGCCCGCAGCCCCGACGAGGCGGTCACCCGCGATGCGGTGCTGGGCAGGCTGGCCGGCGAGCAGATTCCGGACGTGCTGGTCTGCGTGGCCGACGCCACCAACCTGCGCCTGGTGTTGCGCCTGATCCTGGAGCTGAAGCAGGTCGGCCGGCCCATGGTGCTGGCCCTCAATATGTACGACATCGCCCAGCGCCAGGGCCTGCGCATCGACCTGGAGGGCCTGGCGCGGGAACTGGACTGCCCCATCGTCACCACCGTCGCCACCCGCAAGCGCGGGATCGCCGAGCTGGTCGCCAAGGTCGACGAGCTGGCGGCCGCCGGCGCCCTGGCCGCCGATGGCGCCTGGGCCGCCCCGGACGCCGGCCAGATCCGCCATGCCCACCGCGAGGCCCAGCGGATCCTCAAGGCCCACGTCCGTCCCCCGGAGCGCCCCGACACCTTCACCGGCAAGGTGGACGGCGTCCTGTTGCACCCGGTCTGGGGCCTGGTGATCCTCTTCGCCCTGCTGTTCCTGATGTTCCAGGGCGTCTTCACCTGGGCGGGTCCCCCGGCCGACCTGATCGAACAGGCCATGACCGGCCTGGGGAGCCTTATCGGCCAGGCCCTGCCCGACGGCCTGCTGAAGAGCTTCCTGGTCGACGGCGTCATCTCCGGCGTCGGCAGCGTGCTGGTGTTCCTGCCGCAGATCCTGATCCTGTTCTTCTTCATCATCCTCCTGGAAGACTTCGGCTACATGGCCAGGGCCGCCTTCCTGATGGACCGCATCATGGGCGGGGCGGGCCTGCACGGGCGCGCCTTCATCCCCCTGCTCTCCAGCTTCGCCTGCGCCATCCCGGGGATCATGGCGACGCGGGTGATCGACAACAAACGCGACCGGCTGACCACCATCCTGGTCGCGCCGCTGATGACCTGCTCGGCGCGAATTCCCGTCTACACCCTGATCATCGCCGGCTTCATCCCCGACACCACCGTCTGGGGATTTCTCAGCCTGCAGGGCCTGGTCATGTTCGGCCTCTACGCCGCCGGCATCGCCGGCGCGCTGCTGGTCTCGCTGGTGATCCGCAAGGTGTTCTGGCGCGGGGCGGTGGAGCCGTTCCTCATGGAGCTGCCGGCCTACAAGACGCCCGACGCGGAAAACGTGACGCGGAACCTCCTGCTGCGGGCGAAGATCTTCCTGACCCGCGCCGGAACGATCATCTTCCCGCTGATGATCGCGGTGTGGGTGCTCTCCACCTTCCCCTACCCGCCGCCCGGGGCCACGCGGCCCGCCATCGACTACAGCTTCGCCGGCATGCTGGGCCACGTCTTCCAGCCCCTCCTCGCCCCCATCGGTTTCAACTGGCAGATGACCGTGGCCCTGGTGCCGGGCTTCGCGGCCCGGGAGGTGGCGGTGGCGGCGCTGGGCACCGTCTACGCCATCGCCGACACCGGCGCGGACGGCGCGACCCTGGCCACCACCCTCGCCCAGCACTGGTCGCTGGCGACAGGGCTGTCGTTCCTGGCCTGGTACGTCTTCGCGCCCCAGTGCGCCTCCACCATCGGCGTGGTGCGGCGCGAGACCAACTCCTGGCTCTGGCCCATGATCATGCTGGGCTACATGACCGCGCTGGCCTATCTGGCCGCGTTCGTCACCTATCAGGCAGCCCGCGCCCTGGGCGGCTGACGCACAAAAAGGCCGGCGCGCTTTAACCGCGTCGTAAACTGCCCGGTCCTAGGCTCCGCGGCATGCGACTGAATGTTGAAAAGTTGTTCGTGGAGCGTCGCGCGCGCCGCCAGCCGCGCCGGCGCCACGACATGGCCAAGTGCATCCGCGAAACCCTCCTGGCTTTTGGCGGCGAGGCGCATCGCACCCAGGTGATCGAGCAGCTCGCCCGCGATTTCGGCGTCGACGTGCGGCATATCCCCGACGACCTTCGAGCGTCGGTGATCAGCGCCTTCGAGGATATCGTCCGCGACGAGGCCAAGCGGGCCGATTTCGGCTTCCACCTGCCCTTTGGCGCCGGCTCCCACCGCTGGGCCGTCAAGCTCACCGCCCAAGCGTCGAACTGAGCGGCTGGCCGCGCGCGTCAGGCCTTCCGGACGGCGCCTCCGCTCGTCTAGGCTCCAGGCCGCGCCCCTGCGGGAAAGCGGCCGGCGCTCGCGCGGGAGGATCTTGCAATGATTGACCTGGACGGCGCGCAACGCGTCATCGCGGCGGCGCGCCGCGAAGCCGAGACGCACGGGGAGCGGATCGGCATCGTCGTGGTCGACGTCCGCGGCGATGTGAAGGCTTCCGCCCGCTGCGACGGGGCGCTGTTCCGCGCCATGCAGCTGGCCGAGGGCAAGGCCTTCGCCTCCGCGACGCACGGCACGCCTAGCTCCGCCCTGCTCCCGCGGGCCGATACGCCGGTGATGCGGGCCCTGATGCACCTGGAGCATGGCCGGATCATCCCGGTCCCCGGCGCGGTGCCCCTGCGGCGCGACGGGGTGCTCCTGGGCGCCGTCGGGATCAGCGGCGCGCCCAGCGGCGAACGCGACGAGGAGATCGCGCTCGCCGGCGCGGCGGCGTTCGAACAGGGCTGACGCGCGTCAGCGCCCGTCCAGCCGGCCGACGAGGGAATTCAGACTTTCCACGGACGCCCGGGCGGCGTCCTGCGCCGTCATCTGCGCCAGCCTCTCGCTGAACACCTCGATCCCCACCGGGATGGTCGGGTGCGCTTCCAGGATCAGCGCCAGGAAGTCGGCCAGCGGCAGGTCGCCCTCGCCCGGCAGCAACCGGTTCGGGTCGTCCCGTGTGGACCACCGCAGATCGCTGAATTGCACGGCCTGGATCGCGTCCGCGTGGCGCGCCACGTCGGGCGTGGACCCGCCGGAGCGGGCCAGGTGGCGTGTATCGAACATGATCCCCAGGTTGGCCGCGCCGGCCTGCGCCACCAGCGCCGCCGCGGTCCCGATATCGGGGATGCCGGTCCCGGGGAGGAACTCGAGGACGATGCGCACGCCGTGCCGCGCGGCCCGGCCGCAGATCGCCGCCGTCGCCTCGAGCAGGGCGTCGAACGGCGTCGCCGGATCGGCGCCGAAGTGCACCAGGTTGACCGACTCTGCGCCCAGCGCCTCGGCCGTCCTGTAGAACTCGTCCTCCGGCGTCGTGAACGCCCGGCTGACGTCGCGCCCGTTGAAGTTCCGGTACGTCTCGATGGCCGCCCCCGTCGGCGCTCCGGGAAGCCCGCCGCAGAAGCCGTCGATGTTGGTCACACGCACGCCGCCATCCCGCAGCCGCGCCCGCAGCTCGGCGTCGCTGAGTCCCGCATTCCCGTAGTGGGTCGGATTGGTGGTGATCGCCCCGAACCCGGCCTCGCCGGCGACCTGGATCAGGTTCGGCAGGTCGGCCTGGATGACCGTGCCGCAACAGAGCTCGAGTTCCGGCCGCATCGCATCCTCCCTCGTGTTCGGCGAACCCTATCACGGCGCAGGGCGGCGTCTTCCAGGGTGATGGCGGCGGGACCGCTCAGTCGCTGGCGCGCGCCGCCTCTCCCGCCAGCCCCAGGGCCGCGGTCTGCACCCGCGCCAGCAGCCGCTTCAGCTGCTGCACCTCGTCCGGCGCCAGGCCCGCGATCATCGCCGCCTCATAGGCCAGGGCCAGGGCCGCGACCTCCCCATGCAGGCGCGCGCCTTCCAGGGTCAGCGCCAGCTTCGCGCCGCGCCCGCCGCCGTCCTCGTCGCAGCGTTCCGCCAGTCGACGGCGCAGCAACCCACCGGCGGCCCGGACCACCGCCGGCCGGTCCATGATCAGCCGCTGGGCCACCACTTCCAGGTTCGCCCGGCCTTCCTCGGCCAGCACGCACATCACCCGCCACTGCGGCGACGTCAGGCCGAAGCGGTCCTCGTACGATCGGCCGATCAACCGGCAGACCGCGTTCGTCGCCGTCAGCAGCCGGTACGGCAGGTGGGAATCGAGAGCCAGACCCGCCGGCACAGGCTCGGCGGGCGAGCGCAGGTTCATGATTCGGAGACCTCCTGTTCGATTGCCCCGAAGATCGAGTGGCGTCGCGAATCGCGCATTTCAATCCGCACCCGGTCGCCGCCCTTCAAGAACGGCGTTCTGGGCGCCCCGTAGGCAAGCGCCTCCACGGTGCGCAACTCTGCGAGGCAGGAATAGCCGGCGCCACCCTCGTTCACCGTGCGCCCGGGCCCGCCGTCCGCCCCGCGGTTCGACACCGTGCCGGCGCCCACGATGGAGCCGGCGCCCAGCGCCCGCGTCTTCGCCGCATGCGCGATCAGGGTCCCGAAGTCGAAGGTCATGTCGACCCCGGCGTCCGCCTGCCCGATCAGCGCGCCGTTCAGCTCCACCTCCAGCGCGCCGGAGAGCTTGCCGTCCCGCCAGCCTTCCAGCTCGTCGGGCGTCACCGCCACCGGCGAGAAGGCCGTGGCCGGCTTGCCCTGGAAGAAGCCGAAGCCCTTGGCGATCTCGTCCGGGATCAGGTTCCGGAGCGAGACGTCGTTGGCCAGCATCACCAGCCGGATCGCCGCCAGCCCCGCCGCCCGGTCGGCGCCCAGCGCCACGTCGTCGACGATCACCGCCACCTCGGCCTCCAGGTCGAGGCCCCAGGCCGGGTCGGCCAGCGGGATCGGGTCGCGCGGCCCCAGGAAGCCGTCCGAGCCGCCCTGGTACATCATCGGATCGGTCCAGACGCTCGCCGGCGTCTCGGCCCCGCGGGCGCGACGCACCAGCTGCACGTGGTTCACATAGGCCGAGGCGTCCGCCCACTGGTAGGCGCGCGGCAGCGGGCTCGCCGCATCGTGCTCGTGGAAGCGTTCACGCGGGACGCCGCCCACCTCCAGGCTGGCCGCCAGCGTCCTCAGCTGCGGCTCGAACGTCGGCCAGTCGTCCAACGCCGCCTGCAGCGTCGCCACCACAGGCGAGGCGTCCACGCACCAGGCCAGATCGTGCGAGACCACTACCAGGCGCCCGTCCCGGCCACCCTTCAACGAGGCCAGTTTCATGGCGCTCTCCCCTTATGAACCCTGGCGCGAGAGCTCCCGGACCAGCCGCACGCCGTGCTCGTAGTCGCGCGGCTCATAGACCACGACTTCCACCCGCACGTCGTAGCCCACTTCGTCCTTCCACAGGTAGTTCCGCTCGAAGCAGACATCGCGGCCGGCCGGCGTATAGCCTTCGTAGATGTCGCCCCAGGGCGTCACCGCGGCGATCTTCTCCCAGCCGAGTTCGCAGGCCCGCTCCATCTCCTCGCGGGCGGCTTCCTCCAGGTCTGCGTGCAGGTCGGCATGGGCCATTCTCAAGCCGGCGCCTTCCAGCTGTCGACGTAGTCGGTGTTCTCCACCGCGCCCGCCGCCTCGCCCACGTCCAGCGGGTCGCGCGCATCCACCATCACGGCGTATTCGTCGGTGGCGGGCTTGGGCTGGACCAGCATGTTCTTCAGCGCCTTGGGATGGGGGCCGTGGGTGAAGCCGGACGGATGGAAGGTCATCATTCCGGCCTCAATGTGGTCTCGGCTGAAGAAGTCCCCGGCGTGGTAGAACAGCACCTCATCATAGTCGTCGTTGTTGTGGAAGAAGGGCACTTTCAGCGCGCCGGGATCGGTCTCGAAGGGCCGCGGGGCGAAGGTGCAGACCACGAACCGGTCGGACACGAAGGTGGTGTGGACGGAGGGCGGCAGGTGGTAGCGGTGGCTGACCACCGGGCGGATGTCGCGCACGTTGAGCCGCACGGGCGACAGGTCCCCGTGCCAGCCCACCGCGTCCAGGGGATTGTAGTCGTAGGTCACCGTCGAGACCGCCCCGCGCTTCTTGATCTCCACCTTGAACTGGCCGGCCTCGGCCTGGTGCGCGCGGAACGCCGCGTCCATCTCAGGGACGTCCAGCATCGCCGGGTCGAACAGCGCGTGGCCGCCCAGCATCCCCCGATCCGGCAGGCTGAAGTGGGCGTTGGTGGCCTGGATCATCAGCAGGGCGGCAGCCCCCGCCGGCCGCAGCCGCCACATGGTCCCGCGCGGCAGGTAGAGGTAGTCACCCGCCGTGAACGCGATCCGTCCATAGTCGCAGAACAGGTCGCCTGCGCCCTCGTGCACGAACAGCAGCTGGTCGCCGTCGGCGTTACGGGCCAGGTTCGGCATGGCTCCGCTCAGCTTCCAGAAGCGGATCTCCACCGCGGCGTTGGAGAGCACGACGCCGGCGTCCCACGGCGAGGCCGGCGCGGCGTTGGTCCTGGCCAGGTCGAAGGCCCGCGGCCGCAGCGGCCCCTCGAACCCGCTCCATCCGGTGGGCGGCCGGGCGTGGTGCAGGAAGGCCGCCGGCCCGAAGAAGCCCTCCTTGGAGACCTCCCGCTCATAGGTCCCTGCCGGCATATCGGCGTGCGCCTGGCGCGAATGGCGGCCTTGGCTCGCGCGCACGCGGATGTAGTTGCGGCTGGCCATCAGGGTTCGTCCTTGTAGATGCCGGTGGTCAAGGGCTGGCCCTGCGCCATCCGCGCCCGGTACATGCCGGTGGTGTTGAAGCTCCACGCGAGCTGGCCGTCCGCGCCGGCGGCGATCACGCCGCCGTCGCCGCCCAGCCCCGTCAGGTCCTTCTGGATCACCTGGTCGGCGGCGGCCTGCAGGGTCAGCCCTTTCAGCTCCACGAGCGCACAGATCTCGCGCGCTGCGGTCAGCCGGATGAAGTACTCCCCCGTGCCGGTGCCGGAGACCGCGCAAACGCCGCCCGCATAGGTCCCCGCTCCGATGATCGGCGAATCCCCCACCCGCCCCCAGCGCTTGCCGTTCACCCCGCCGGTGGAGGTGGCCGCCGCCAGGCGTCCCCGGGCGTCGCGGGCGACGACGCCCACCGTACCGTGCTTGCCCTCGTCGTGCGCCAGGGCCGCGGCCGCGTCCGGCGAACGCGGCGCGCCCTTGGGCCGCGACGGAACCGGCAGGCCCTCGGCCTTCAGCTTGCGCACCAGCGCCTCCCAGCGCCGCTCGGTGAAGAAGTAGCCGGGCGGGGCCTCCTCGATCCCGCGCGACCGGGCGAACGCCTCGGCCCCGTCTCCGACCAGCATCACATGCGGCGAGTGCTCCATGACCGCGCGGGCCAGGGCGATCGGGTGCCGCGTGCGGGTGATCCCCGCCACCGCCCCGGCCTTCAGCGTCGCCCCGTCCATGATCGCCGCGTCCAGTTCGATGCGGCCGTCGGCGGTGAAGACCGCCCCGCGCCCGGCGTTGAACAGCGGGTCGTCCTCCAACATGCGGACCACCAGCTCCACGGCGTCCAGCGCCGGGCCGCCGGCCTCCAGCACCTTCGCCCCCGCCGCCGTCGCCCGGCCCAGCGCCGCGCGGTAGGCGGCGTCCTGCGCCGGCGTCAGTTCGCCCCGTGCAATCTCGCCGGCCCCGCCGTGCGCCGCGATCGCCCACGTCGGAGCCGCCTCGGCCGCCGGCCCCAACGCCGTCACCACAAGCGCCGCCAAGCCGGCGAGTCCACGCATCAACCCTCCTTCGGCAGCACGCCCCGGCGAATCTGGTCGAGTTCGATGGACTCGAACAGAGCCTTGAAGTTGCCCTCCCCGAACCCCTCGTTCCCCTTGCGCTGGATCAGCTCGAAGAAGATCGGCCCGATCATGTTCTCGGTGAAGATCTGCAGCAGCAGGCCCTGCCCCTGCGTCGGCGCCCCGTCCGCCAGCACCCGGTCGGCGCGCAGACGCTGCAGGCTCTCGCCGTGGCCCGGCACGCGCGCGTCGAGCTGGTCGTAATAGGTGTCGGGCGTATCCTGGAACCGCACGCCGCGTGCGCGCATGGTCTCCACCGAGCCGAAGATGTCGGCGCAGCCCAGGGCCACGTGCTGGATGCCCTCGCCGCGGTAGTCCTTCAGGAACTCCTCGATCTGCGAATGCTCGTCCTGGCTCTCGTTCAGCGGGATGCGGATCTTGCCGCAGGGGCTGGTCATGGCCTTGGAGACGAGGCCGGTCTGCTGGCCCTCGATGTCGAAGTAGCGGATCTCCCGGAAGTTGAAGATCCGTTCGTAGAAGTCCGCCCACTTGCCCATGTTGCCGCGGAACACGTTGTGCGTCAGGTGGTCGATGTAGGTCAGGCCTGCGTCCGCCACCGCCATCGCGCCTTCCGCGCCCTCGATCGCCTTGAAGTCGACGTCATAGATCTCCTGCGCCCCGTAGCGGTCCACCAGGTAGAGGTTGGAGCCGCCGATCCCCTCGATGGCCGGGATGTTCAGCTCCATCGGCCCCACCGGCCCGCTCACCGCCTTGGCGCCGCGCTCCACGGCCAGCTTCAGCGCCAACCCCGCGTCCTTCACCCGGAAGGCCATGGCGTTGGCCGACGGTCCGTGCGCCCGGCGGAACTCCGCCGCCTGGCCCGCCGGCTCCATGTTCAGGATGAAGTTGATGTCGCCCTGGCGGAAGCGCAGCACGTTCTTCGAACGATGACGCGCTGTCGCGGCGAAGCCCATCAGCTCGAACAGGCCTTTCAGCCGTTCGGGCTCGGGCGAGGTGAACTCCACGAACTCGAAGCCGTCGGTGCCGAGCGGGTTCTCGAACAGGTCGGTCGTGGCGGACTTGGGCTCGGTCGCAGTCATCGGCGTCGCCTCCAGGACAGGAAATCGTCTGGGCAGGCAAACTGTTCAACCCCGGCGGCGGGCGAGACAAGCGCCGTCTCGCCTGCTAGCACATCGCCCGACCCCCGCGCTGGATGGCCGATGCTCCGTAAAGCCTACGACTGGGTGATGAACCTGGCCGGTTCTCGCCACGCCCCCATCGCGCTCGCCGCCGTCTCGTTCGCCGAGAGCTCGTTCTTCCCGGTCCCGCCGGACGTGATGCTGGCGCCGATGGTGTTGGCCAGGCCGCAGCGCGCCTTCCTCTACGCCGGGATCTGCACCGTCGCCTCGGTGATCGGCGGCTGCCTGGGCTACGCCATCGGCTACTACCTGGAGCCGGTGGGCATGTTCCTGCTCCGGCTGATCGGCCATCCCGAGGGCCGCGAGGCGTTCCAGTCCTGGTTCGACAAATGGGGCCTGTGGGTGATCCTCATCAAGGGCCTGACCCCGATCCCCTACAAGCTGGTGACCATCGCCTCGGGCCTGGCTCACTTCGACCTCCTCACCTTCTTCTGGGCCTCTGTGCTGACCCGCGGGGCGCGGTTCTTCCTCACCGCGACGCTGCTGAAATACTTCGGCCCGGCGATCCGCGAGCAGGTGGAGCGGCGGCTCGCCCTCTTCACGGTCATCGGCCTCGTGGTGCTGGTGGGCGGGTTCGTCGCCTGGAAAGTCTTGGGCTGAGCCCGGTTTTGCCCTCATATCCCCGCCGATGATGCTCCGCGTCCTGCTCGACCGCTGGCGGCTCTGCGCGCTCGCCGCCTCCGCCGCCATGCTGGCGATCGCCCACGCCTTCGAGACCTTCGGCGGCCTCGCGCCCTGCACGCTCTGCCTGCGTCAACGCGAGGTCTACTGGGTCGCCGGATCGGTGGCGCTGGCGGGCATGGTCCTGGTCCGGCTTCTCAAGGGCCGCGGCTGGCGGATCCTCTCCGACGCCGCCCTGGCGCTGGTGTTCGCAGCCGGCGTCGCCGTCGCGGTCTACCACGCGGGCGCGGAATGGAAGTTCTGGCCCGGGCCCAGCACCTGCTCGGCCGGCGGCGGCGGGCCGGTCTCGGCGGACGACCTCGCCGGCCTGATGCGCGGTGCGAAGGTCAAGCCGCCCGCCTGCGACGAAGCCGCCTGGGTGTTCGCCGGCCTGTCAATGGCCGGTTGGAACGCGCTGATCTCGGCCGGCCTCACCGGCCTCAGCCTCGCCGCCGCGCTTCGGGAAAGGTCGCGCCCATGACCGACAAGCCCATCCCGCCGCGCCCCGGCCAGGGCGCCGGCGCAGCCCGCCTCGCCGAGATCCTGCGGGTCGACCACGCCGGGGAGCTGGGCGCCGTCGCCATCTACCGCGGCCAGCGCGCGGTGCTGGGCGCCGCCCGCGGCCACGAGCGCATCGCCGGCCAGCTCGAGGCCATGGAAAGCCACGAGGCCGCCCACCTCGCCCGTTTCGACGCCCTGGTGAACGAGCGCCGCATACGTCCCACCGCCCTGGCGCCCCTCTGGCGTCTGGCCGGCTTCGCCCTGGGCGCCGGCACGGCCCTGATGGGCGACAAGGCCGCCCACGCCTGCACCGAGGCGGTCGAGACGGTGATCGAACAGCACTACGCCGCCCAGGTGGCGGAGCTCTCGGACCGCGAACCGGGCCTCGCCGCCGAACTCGCCGCCTTCCGCGACGAGGAGCTGGCCCACCGCGACCTGGCCGTCGATGAAGGCGCCCGCTCCGCGCCGGGCTACGCCCTGCTCTCCGCCGTCATCCGCGTCGGCTGCCGCACCGCCATCAAGATCAGCGAAAAGATCTGAGCCGGCCCAGCTACAACCGCCGTGGAGTCGCCAACGCCTTCGTGTTCTGCTTTTGTTCGACCTCAGGAGGCGGACATGGCGGATGGAAGCGGGGCGTTACTGGCGATGGCGGCGACGTCGGACGAGGGCCCGGAGCGCCTGAGCGGCTGCGGCGCGGGGCGCCCGCTCTGGGCGCGCTGCCGCTGCGGGCGCAGCGCCGCGATCGACCCGACGCTCTGGCGGGCGCAAGGCCTTGGCGCCGCGCCGCTGCGCCGCCTGGAAGATCGCCTGCGATGCCTCTGCGGCGCGCGCCGGGTCCGCATCTTCCTTATCCCACCCCCTGAACCGGCGGCGGCCGGCGGCGGTATCTGGATCTTTCGCTAGGACCCTGCTCGCCTGTGGGTTGGTTGCGGTCGACGGCTGCGTATCGCCATGGTGAAGGTTCGTGCGGAACGGCGCTGCTTCTTCCACCTCTCCGGGCGCCGTAGCGGGGCGGCGCAAAGTTTGCACGTCGGTCCCGCCGACCGTGTCCTGTCCCGGTTCAGGACCGCCGGTGAGGTCCAAGGAATGCACGACGTGACCACCGAACTACGCCGAACCGCAATCAGTCCGCCTGCCGGCCAGGGCTATCTGCGCGGCCAGTGGGTCGAGGTGCTGAGCGCCGCCGAGATCGCCGCCACCCTCGACGCGGAGGGCCGCCTCGACGGCCTGCCGTTCATGCCGGAGATGGTTCGCCTCTGCGGCCGCCGGCTGCGGGTGCATCGCCGGGCGGACAAGACCTGCGTGGAAGGTTTCGGCCTGCGCCGCCTCGGGGCCACGGTGCTGCTGGAAGACGCCCGCTGCGACGGCGCCGCCCACGACGGCTGCGAGCGCAACTGCATGATGTTCTGGAAGGAGGCCTGGCTGAAGCCGGCCGCCGCGCCGACCGCACCCGAACCGGCCATCGCCGAACCGGCCATCGCCCTGGCGAACCTGCCCACGCGCGACGGCGAGCGCTACGTCTGCCAGTCCACGGCGCTCGCCCGGGCCACGGCGCACATGTCGAAGTTCGACCTCCGCCACCTGGGCGCCGACCTGCGGCGCGGCGAGGTCTCCTGGCCCCGGTTCTTCGACATCGTCACCCGCACCGTCCTCAACCTCGTCCGCCGCAAGCTGGGCATGCCCGAGATCGACGCCCTCGCCGGTCCCGGCGCCGAACGGCGCCGCGGCCGCCTGAACCTCCAGGCCGGGGAGTGGGTGCGGGTGAAATCCGCCCAGGAAATCCGCGCCACCCTGGACGCCCGCGGCAAGAACGTGGGCCTCGCCTTCGAGCCGGAGATGCTCCGCTATGTGGGCGGCCTCTTCCAGGTGGACTTCCCGGTGCGGCGGATCATCCAGGAAGAGACCGGCGTGATGTCGCAGCTGACCCATACGGTGGCCCTGCGCGGCCTCGCCTGCCAGGGCGTCTGTGTGAAGAACTGCCCGCGCAGCAACACCCTCTACTGGCGCGAGAACTGGCTCGATCGGGCGGACCCGCCCGCATCGGCCAAGGCTTGAGGCCCCGCAAATGCCGGCTGCCGTGACCGCGACCGACATCGAGGTGATCCGCCCGGCGGATCTCGCCGCGTGCGACCGTGACGCCTGGCGGCGGCTGCAGGCGGCGGCGCCCGGCCTCGCCAGCCCCTTCCTCTCCCCCGAATGGGCGTCGACGGCGGCGGCGCTCGATGGTCCCGACGCCTGCGGCGCCCGCATCGCCATCCTGCGCCAGGCCGGCGAGCCCGTGGGCTTCTTCCCCACCCGCGTCCGCCGCGCCACCGCCATGCCTATCGGCAGTCCGTTCTGCGACTATCAGGCCCTGGTGGCCGCCCCCGGCCTGGCGATCGATCCGCGCCGGATCGTCCAGGCGCTGGGGGTCTCGCGCCTGGACCTGCACAACGCGCTCGCCGACCAGCCGGTCTTCGCCCGTCATTTCCGCAATCGCGACGAATCCTGGGTGATCGATCTCGCCGATGGCTACGAGTCCTTCGCCGCCGCGCGCCGCACGGCCGGGACCGACATCCTTCAGGACTGCGCCAAGAAGCGGCGCAAGCTCGCGCGCGAGCACGGCGAGATCGTCTTCGGGGCCATGTCCGCCGACCGCGAAGCCTTCGACGCCCTGTTCGCGTGGAAGCGCGCCCAGCTGGTCGCCACCCGCCAGACCGACCTGTTCCAGACGCGGTGGACCTGCGGCCTGATGGACGCCACCTTCGCCGCCCGGGGACCGGACTTCGGCGGCGCCCTCTTCACCCTGCACGCCGGGGGCAGGCTGATCGCCGCCCAGTTCGCCCTGCGCAGCCGCACGGTTCTGCACGCCTGGATGATCGCCCACGACGACGGCTTCGCCCGCTATTCGCCGGGGCTGGTGCTGATGGCGGACATCCTGCGCTGGGCGCCGCAGGCCGGCTTCCGCGAGCTCGACCTCGGCCCCGGCGCCTACCGTTTCAAGGAAAGCCTCGCCAACGTCCGCCGTCCGGTCGCCGGCGGCTTCGTGGGCCTGCCCTCGGCCGCCAGCCTGGTGCGGGCGGCTGAATATCAGGTCTGCCGCATGGCCGAGGCGTTGCCGCTGGGCGCGGCCTCGCATATCCCGGGCAAGGCGATGCGGCGGCTGGACGTTCTGCGCGGCCTCGGAGCGGCCTCGATGATGTGGTGGATCTGAAAGCCCCGGGGCCCTAGCGATTCTCGCGCTGGGGGAATTCGCCATGTTCGGCCATGGCCCGCGCCGCCAGCAGATCGGCCACCGAACGCACCTCGCGCGGCACGGGGCATGTGCGCACCATCCGGCGCAACGCCTCGTCCAGCGCAGTCATTCGGTCCAGGCGCATGTCCTTCTGGCCCATAACGGCTCCTGTGCCGAGGCCGTTCAGGCGATTGCGGGACGAATCCGTCCGCCACCCGCACCGGCCCCCGCAGGTTCGAATGGCGGCAGAACTTGTCTGTGACCGGAAAAGTTCGGTTTCCATCCTTAGGCGAACAATGGTTTTTTTCGCAGCATCCTCGAAGCCTTGAATCGGATACGCGAGGCCGGCTTCGAGCCACGCGAAAACGCGATCACCTCGCGCTTCTGGCGAGTCCCATTCCCCTCGCGGAAAAGCCGGTTTAGCGTGACGGCGTTACATAGGAATATGTCCGTGTTCTCCCGTTACGACATTCGTCCTGACCCGAAAGGCTGGACCGTCTACGACATCTGGACCGCCAAGCCCGTGGTCATCGACGCCCGTCGCCAGGAGGGACTGTCCCTGGCCGAAGCCGACGCCCTCGCAGACCTGCTGAGCCGCCGCGCCGCCGAGCGCCGGGTGCGCGAAATCCTGCAATAGCCCGCTCGCCTGTGGCGCGAGCCTTGCCTCGAACGGCGTGACGGCCGTCCTGCCGTCCCATCGGGAGACAAGACCATGGGCATGTCGATCCAAGAGGCCAACGCCCGCGCCTTGAAGGAAGCCCAGGAGCGCCTGAAGCGAGACGGCTCGCGCGCGCCTGATCAGTGCATCGACGAATACCTGGCGCTCGCCGCCGGCCACCCCCGGCGCCGGGAGCTGACCAAGGTGATCGCCGTCCTCAGCATGATGTGACGGCCAGAGCGCGACAGCCGAAAGCGGACGCCGGTTTCGGCGCCCGGCGCGCTCCGAGTCTTCGTCCTACCCCGGCTTGGGCGCGCCCCGGCCGGACCAGCCTTCGCCCAGCACGGCCACCCAGGTCGAGGCGTCCTTCGGGCTCTGGCGCATGATCCACTGGTAGTCGAGCTTCCACCAGGGGCTGATCCAGCCCGTGAAGCTGTCCAGCGCCAGCGCCCCCTCGTCGGTCTCCACCAGCAGCACCGCGTGGGTGTCGTTCCACCGCGTGCGGACCAGCGCGACCGACAGCAGCGCCATGGGATAGCCCGCCTGCAGCAGCTGGTGGCGCTTCTCGATCGCATAGTCTTCGCAGTCGCCCCGGCGGCGCCCGTCGCCGCTCAGCGGCAGGGCCCAGACGTCCGCCTCGCCATAGTTGTCGAGGTCGCTCATCGACTTGACCCGCCGGTTCACGCCGCGATTGACCCGGTTGAGGGTCGACCACACCTCCCGGGTCACGATGATCCGTCCCTCGTCATCCAGCATCGGCGCCGCGCCCAGGCGGCCCTTGAAGGCCGATCCCGACGTCTTGCGCAGATCAAACAGCGCGCGTCTGCGGATCGAGGCCGGCGGATCGGCCAGCGGAGCCCGCCCCCGATAGTCGAACCGCCGCTGGACCGCCGCGCTGTGGAAGGCGAAGGCCCAGTAGTTCGGCTTGAGCGGCGCGCCCGCCTGCTGCGCCGGCCGCCGGGCCCGAGGCGCGCGGCGCGCGGTCTCCGACGTCGTCCTTCCCGGGTAGCAGTCCCCCGGCTCGTGCAGGCAGAAGGCGTAATAGCCCCCGGGCGGCGGCGTGGCCTGGCCCAGCACCATGTCGTAGATCACATCGGGTCGCGGACGCGCCTCGGCTGCCGCCGCGACCGACACCGTCAGCAGCGCCAGCGTCGCCGCCAGCAGCAGACCCCGTCCCTGACCCATGCCCTCCCGGTCCCCCCAACCGTCTGTTCATCTCACGTTAACCTTAAATCTGACCGCCATGTGGCGGATTTCTCCCATTGGGAGACCAAGGGTATCGGCTTCGCGGGCCCCGCCGCCCCCGCCGGGCGCCGCATGCCGCGCCGCTCGTCGCTGAAATTTCGGGCGCCGGGCCCGACGCCGCCCCGCCCCTCCGCCCCCCCTGGACAGGCCGCCGCCCCGTCGCCACGGTGACCCCGTGATCCAGGATCTCGCGCCCCTCGCCGCCGCCCCGCCGCCGCGTCTGCAGCGGGCGTTCGGCGCGGGACGGCTAACCGTGGCCGTCGACGGCGGACGCACCCGGCTGGATCGTCTGCGCCAGGACGGCTGCGCCAAGATCCGCCTGCCGCGCGACGCCGCCGCGCGCGGGCTGGAGGCGGTGCTGCTCAACACCGCCGGCGGCCTCACCGGCGGCGACGTGCTCGACTGGCGGATCGAGGCGGGGGCGAACGCCGACCTCTGCGTCGCCACCCAGGCCTGCGAGAAGGTCTACCGCGCCCGCGACGGCGTCGCCCGGACGAGCGTCGCCCTGAGCCTCGGCGAAGGCGCCAGCCTCGCCTGGCTGCCGCAGGAGGCGATCCTGTTCGACGGGGCCGCCCTGAGGCGCCGGCTCGACGCCGACCTGGCCGCCGGCGCCCGCCTGCTCGCCGTGGAGGCCGCCATCCTCGGCCGCACCGCCATGGGCGAGACGGTCCGGCGCGGCGAATTCCGCGACCGCTGGCGCATCCGCCGGGAAGGCCGGCTGGTGTTCGCCGACGACCTCGCCCTCAGTGGTCCGGTCTCGCAGATCGCCGACCTGCCGCCGCTGCTGGGCGGAGGTCGCGCCTTCGCCACCCTGCTACTGGTCGCCGCCGACGCCGAGCGCCGCCTGGCCCCGCTACGGCGGATCATAGGCCCGGCCGGCGGGGCCAGCGCCTTCGACGGCAAGCTGGTCTGCCGCCTGGTCGCCGCCGACGGCCTGGCCCTGCGCCGCGCCCTGCTGCCCGCCATCGAGGCGCTGCGCGACGGCGCCCCCCTGCCCCGCGTCTGGCGGATCTGAGAGTCCTCGCATGAACCTGACCCCGCGAGAGAAGGACAAGCTCCTCATCTCCATGGCCGCCCTGGTGGCCCGCCGCCGGCTCGAGCGCGGCGTCAAGCTGAACCATCCCGAGGCCATCGCCCTGATCTCCGACTTCGTGGTGGAAGGCGCCCGCGACGGGCGCACCGTCGCCGACCTGATGGAGGCCGGCGCCCACGTGGTCGCCCGCGCCCAGGTGATGGAGGGCGTCGCCGAGATGATCCACGACGTGCAGGTGGAAGCCACCTTCCCGGACGGGACGAAGCTCGTCACCGTCCACCACCCAATTCGGTGAAACAACCCCATGCAAAGTCGCCGCCTCCCCCTTCTCGCCGCCGCAATCGCCCTCGTCCCGGCCGGCGCCCTCGCCCACCCTGGCCACGTAGGCCACGAGGCGCTGGGTTTCCTCGCCGGTTTCACCCACCCCTTCACCGGCGCGGACCACATGCTGGCCATGGCCGCGGTGGGCCTGTGGGCCGCCCTGCGCGGCGGCCGCGCGGCCTGGGCCTGGCCCGCCGCGTTCGTCGTCGCCATGCTTGTCGGGTTTCTGATCGGCCAGGGCGGAGCGGCGCCCTTCGTCGAGCCGGCGATCCTGGCCTCGGTGATCGTCCTCGGCGGGCTTGTCGCCGCCCAGGCGGTCGTGCCGCTGCTGCCCGGCGCGATGCTGATCGCCGCCTTCGGCCTCGCCCATGGCTGGGCCCACGGCGCAGAGGCGCCGGGCGCCGCGGGCGGTTTCCCCCTGGGGTTCGCCCTCTCCACCGTGACCCTGCACCTGGTCGGCCTCGCCGCCGGCTTCGGCCTGCAGCGGCTGCGGCGGCCGGGCCTGCTGCGGTTGCTGGGCGCCGGCGCCGCGGCCGGCGGCGTCCTGCTGGCGGTCGCCTGATGATCCCGGGCGAGGTGATCGCCGCCGAGGGCGAGATCGAGCTCAACGCCGGCGCGCCGGTGACGACCCTGCTGGTCGCCAACACCGGCGACCGGCCGATCCAGGTGGGCAGCCACTACCACTTCGCCGAGACCAACCCGGCGCTGGCCTTCGACCGCGAGGCCGCCCGTGGCCAGCGCCTGGACATCGCCGCCGGCACGGCCGTGCGCTTCGAACCCGGCCAGTCGCGCGAGGTGAACCTGGTCCCTCTGCTCGGCGCCCGGCGCGTCTACGGCTTCCGCCAGGCCGTTATGGGAGACCTCTGATGCCTGCCCGCATCGCCAGGGCCGCCTACGCCGACATGTTCGGCCCCACTGTCGGCGACCGCGTTCGGCTGGCCGACACCGAGCTGTTCATCGAGGTTGAGAAGGACCTCACCACCTACGGCGAGGAGGTGAAGTTCGGCGGCGGCAAGGTGATCCGCGACGGCATGGGCCAGTCCCAGGCCACCCGCGCCGAGGGGGCCGTCGACACCGTCATCACCAATGCGCTGATCGTCGACTGGTGGGGGATCGTGAAGGCCGACGTGGGCCTGCTGGACGGCCGCATCTTCCGCATCGGCAAGGCCGGCAACCCGGACACGCAAGCCGGCGTCGACATCATCGTCGGCCCCGGCACCGAGGTGATCGCCGGCGAAGGCAAGATCCTCACCGCCGGTGGCATGGACGCCCACATCCACTTCATCTGCCCCCAGCAGATCGAGGAGGCGCTGATGAGCGGGGTCACCTGCATGCTGGGCGGCGGCACCGGCCCCGCCACCGGCACCAACGCCACCACCTGCACCCCTGGCCCCTGGCACCTGAAGCGGATGATCGAGGCGGCCGAGTCGATCCCGATGAACCTGGCCTTCGCCGGCAAGGGCAACGCCAGCCTGCCGGGGGCCCTGGTCGAACAGGTCGCCGCCGGCGCCTGCGCGCTGAAGCTGCACGAGGACTGGGGCACCACGCCGGCCGCCATCGACTGCTGCCTGACCGTCGCCGACCAGCACGACGTCCAGGTGATGATCCACACCGACACCCTGAACGAGAGCGGCTTCGTCGAGGACACCATCAAGGCCTTCAAGGGCCGCACCATCCACGCCTTCCACACCGAGGGCGCCGGCGGCGGCCACGCCCCGGACATCATCAAGGTGGCGGGGCTGCCCAACGTCATCCCCTCCTCCACCAACCCGACCCGGCCCTACACGCGCAATACGCTGGCCGAACACCTCGACATGCTGATGGTCTGCCACCACCTGGACCCGTCGATCCCGGAGGACGTGGCCTTCGCCGAAAGCCGGATCCGCCGGGAGACCATCGCCGCCGAGGACATCCTCCACGACCTCGGCGCCTTCTCGATCATCTCCTCCGACAGCCAGGCCATGGGCCGGGTGGGCGAGGTGCTGATCCGCACCTGGCAGACCGCCGACAAGATGAAGCGCCAGCGCGGCGCCCTGCCCGGCGACGGCGCGGCCGACAACGCCCGGGTCAAGCGCTACATCGCCAAATATACGATCAACCCGGCCATCGCCCACGGCCTGTCCGCCCACATCGGCAGCGTCGAGGCCGGCAAGCGCGCGGACCTGGTGCTCTGGAGCCCGGCCTTCTTCGGGGTGAAGCCCGACCTCGTGCTGCTGGGCGGCATGATCGCCGCCGCGCCGATGGGCGACCCCAACGCCTCGATCCCGACGCCGCAGCCGGTCCACTACCGCCCGATGTTCGCCGCCTACGGCCGGGCCGCCTCGCGCTCGGCGGTGACCTTCGTCTCCAAACTGTCCCTCGACCGCGGCCTTCCCGGCGAACTGGGCCTGCACCGCACGCTGCTGGCGGTCGAGAACACCCGCGGCGGCCTCTCGAAGGCCTCGATGATCCACAACTCGGCCACGCCGGTGATCGAGGTCGACCCGGAGACCTACGAGGTCCGCGCCGACGGCGAGCTGCTCACCTGCGAACCGGCGGACGTGCTGCCGATGGCGCAGCGGTATTTCCTGTTCTGACCATGACCCGCATCTCCGAAGTCCTGCCTGCAGGCGCCTGGAGGGACGAACCGTCCGACCAGGTGGTGCTCGACTACGATGGCCGCCATCGCCGCCGCATCCTGCTCACCGGCGCCTCCGGCCGCGAGTACCTGCTCGATCTGCCCGAAGCCGCCCACCTCAGGGATGGCGACGGCCTGAAGCTCGACGATGGCGGCGTGGTCCGCGTCACCGCCCGCCCCGAGCCCCTGCTGGAGGTCCGCGCCGCCACGCCCGCCGCCCTGGTCCGCCTGGCATGGCACATCGGCAACCGCCACCTGGCCGCCGCGGTGCAGGCCGACCGCATCCTGATCCGCCGCGACCACGTCATCGCCCACATGCTGGAGCACCTGGGCGCGCGCGTCGCCGAGGTCGAAGCCCCCTTCGACCCTGAAGGCGGCGCCTACGACGACCATGCGCACTGACCCGCCCTCTCTCAATTCCTCCCCTGTCCCGCAGTGGATGGGGGAGGAACAGATTGATCCCGCCCACCTGCTGCGCCTGCTCACCTGGCTCTCCCCCGCCTTCCCGGTGGGCGCGTTCGGCTATTCCCACGGCCTGGAGCAGGCGATCCGCGACGGCGCGGTGACCAGCGCCGCCCAACTCTCCGCCTGGATCGCCGCCCTCGTGGCGCATGGCTCCGGCTGGACCGACGCGGTCCTGCTGACCGCCGCCTGGACCGCCGCGGCCACGCAGGACGACCTCGCCCTCGCCGACGTTGCCGAACTCGCCGCGGCGCTGGCCCCTTCCCTGGAACGCCGCCGCGAAACCCTTAGCCAAGGCGAGGCTTTCCTGACCGCGGCAAGACCCTGGCTCGTTCCCTTCCCCCTCCAGGGGGAAGGGAACGCCTACCCCGTCGCCGTGGGCGCCGTCGCAGGCCGGCTGGGCGTCCCGGTCGAAGCCACACTCACCGCCTGGCTGCACGCCTTCGCCGCCAACCTGGTCAGCGTCGCCGTGCGCGCCGTGCCCCTCGGCCAGACTGCGGGCGTCGCGGTGATCGCCGACCTGGAGCCCGTCATCCTGGCCGCCGCCGCCCGCGCGGCGACGTCGACGCTGGACGACCTGGGCTCCGCCGCGCTCCTCTCCGACATCGCCGCCATGCGGCACGAAACCCTGCAACCGAGGCTGTTCATCTCATGACCCGAAACGGACCCCTGCGCATCGGCGTCGGCGGCCCCGTGGGCTCCGGCAAGACCACCCTGGTGGAGAAGCTGTGCAAGGCCATGCGCGACCGCTGGAGCGTCGCCGTGGTCACCAACGATATCTACACCCAGGAAGACGCCCTGATCCTCGCGAGGCTGCAGGCCCTGCCCGAGGACCGCATCCTGGGGGTGGAGACCGGCGGCTGCCCGCACACCGCCATCCGCGAGGACGCCTCCATCAACCTGGCCGCGGTGGCCGAGATGAACCGGCGCTTCCCCGACCTCGACGTGATCTTCATCGAGTCCGGCGGCGACAACCTGGCCGCCACCTTCTCCCCCGACCTCGCCGACCTGACGCTCTATGTGATCAGCGTCTGCCAGGGCGAGAAGATCCCCCGCAAGGGCGGCCCCGCGATCACCCGCTCCGACCTGCTGGTGATCAACAAGACCGACCTCGCCCCGCACGTAGGCGCCGACCTGGCGGTCATGGACCGCGACGCGAAGACCGCCCGCGGCGAGCGTCCCTACGTCTTCTCCGACCTCACCCGCCTGCAGGGCGTCGACGAGATCGCCCGCTTCATCGCCAGGGCCGGCGGCCTGCCGGCGCCGCTGGGCGAGGCGGCCTGAGGGCGCGGGCTATACCGCCCCGCCCACGTCCACCAGCGCGTCGGTGCAGGCCTCGATCATCGCCTCGCGCCGACGGGGCGACGAATCGAGGAACAGCAGGCCCTGGCCGAAGATGAAAGCGTAGAACAGCACGGCCCGCGCCTGCGCCTGCGCCGGCGGAAAGCCCAACTTCGCATAGAGCCCGCCCACCGCCTCCAGCCGCGCCGCATCCACCCGCAGCACCGCCTCGGCCGCGCGCGCGTCGCCGCGGGCCCATTGCCGGATCGCAAGCTCGATCGACAGCCCCTGCGGGTTCGGCCGCTCGGCGAACAGGCGGATCACCGCACGCAGCCGCTCGCGGGCGGTCTCCGACCCCAGCTCCGTCTGCCGCTGGATGACGGCGATCCGCCCCCGCGCCCAGGCGTCGAGCATGGCCTCGTGCAGCGCCTGGCGATCGCGGAACCGGCGGTAGAACCCGCCCTTCGTCACCCCCAGCCGCTGGGCCAGCACTTCCACCCGCACGCCGTCGATCCCGCCCTGGCCCAACTCGGCCAGGCCCGCGTCGATCCAGGCCTGGGCGTCGATGGAACGAGGACTGGTCATGCGTTCAGAAAATCTCGATACGGCGCCGTATTGTACGCCTCGCCCCTATATGCGATACGGTGGCGTATCAGCAAGCCCGCAATGTCGCGCGGCTTCGAACACAGCGAGGGGCCGGGCATGGCGTCGCTTCTGACCTACCGGGGAACCGTCTACACGTGGCACTGCGACCACGTCGGGCACATGAACAACATGTTCTATGCGGGCAAGTTCGACGAGGCGAGCTGGAACCTGCTGTTGCAGATCGGCGTCACCCCCTCCTATCTGCGCGACACCGGGCATGGCATGGCGGCCGTGGAGCAGGTCACCACCTTCAAGCGCGAACTCCTGGCCGGCGACAGCATCGAGGTGCGCACGCGCCTGGTCGAGGTGCGCGAGCGCGTGATCCGGCTGGTGCATGAGATGTACAACGCCGAGACCGGCGAACTGGCGGCGAGCTGCGCCATCACCGGCGTGCACGTGGACATGAAGCTGCGCAAGGCGTGCCCATTCCCGGATGCGATCCGCCGGACGGCCCAGGCTTTCGTCGAGCCGCCCTGCGCGGACATCGAACCTCCCGGCGCAGCGCCGGCCCGGACTGCGCGCGTCGCAGAAGCGGTCGCGTGCTGAGATCCGGCTTCAGTAGATCAAAGGCCTGAGATCACACCTATCCGCTCATCCCCACCTTCGTGGAGATGAGCGGAAGATGGTGCGGACTTAAGGATTCGGGACGCCGCCAGGCGTCCCGTCTCGTGAGCCGGCGATCAGCGGCCGTAGTAGCGGTGGCCGCCCCGGTCATTGTCGCTGAGCGCGCTGCCGATGATCGCGCCGATGACGCCGCTGGCGATCGCCGCCATCACCACGTCGCCGTTGTCCGAGCGGTAGTAGCGGTAACCGTGACGCGGCGGCCCCAGGTTGTAGGCGCGATAGTCGGAGATCATGTAGCCCTGCTGGCGGTAGTAGGGGTAGACCTGACCCTGGCGCCAACGGCCGTGGCCTCGATAGCTGTCGTGGCGACCGCCGCGGTTGTCATAGCGGTCGTACCGATCGGACCGACCGTCGCGGTCGCGGTCGTAGCTGCGGCTATAGTGTCCGCCGTCTCGGCCGGAATAACCGTCGTAGCCTTGAGCCGAGGCCGCGGTTCCAACGAAAGTCATGGCGAGCGCTGCGGCCCCTAAAAGGATCTTTTTCATCTGAGGCCTCCTTAGCCTTGATCAGATGATGACTCGCCGCACCTGAATGAGATGGCCGCCAAGTGGTTATCGGACGTTCACCTAAAAAGGCCTGTGTCTTCGCCACAGCGGCCCGCTACCGCGCCACCCGTCCCATCAGCCGCAGCCGGCTCACCCCGCCGTCCGGGATGATGTTCAGCCGCACGAACCGCACCGGCCCCAGATCGGCGAGGCCGTCGCGGAACACGTGCACATGGTCCGGCCCGAGCTTCACCTCCGGCAGCAGCACCGGCCAGGCCTCGGCCTGGCGGGCGATCTCCTCCGGCGAACCCGACGCCTGCGCCGCCGCCTGCAGGAAGCAGCGGTCCGGGTAGTTGCCCTTGAAGTGGGCCGTATCGACGACGACCTCCTCGATCCGCCCGGCCGTCCCCAGCTCCAGCACCGCCCAGTCATGGCCCGGCTCCCGCCGCCGGCGGGTCTCCCAGCCGTCGCCCATGTCGATCCCGCGGCCCGGCGCGGTCATGTTCTCCACCCGCCCAAAGTGCTCGTCGTTGGCGATGATCCCGCGCCCGCCGTTCCCCATGGCCAGCAGGTCCGTCACCTGGTCCGGCCCGACCTGCGACCAGTCCTTGGCCACCCGCCCCCAGACCCGCAGGCGCGCCACGCCGCCGTCGGGGAAGATGTGCAGCCGCACATGGGTGACCGGCCCGGCGTGGTCGACGGCCACATAGGTGCGGTCGTTCCCGTTCAGCGCCAGCCGCGCGGTGACCGCGGTCCAGCCCTCCCCGTCGCCGGGGACGACCTCGTCCGAGCGGCAGACCTCCAGCTCCGCCCCCGGCGGGTAGTTGCCGGTGAAGTTCCGGGTGTCGATCTCGAAGCCCGCCACCTCCCCTGGCGAGCCCAGCTTCACCACGCACCAGTCGTGGCCGGGGACGCGCTTGCGGCGGCTCTCCCAGCCGTCCATCCACTTGCCGTTGTCGTCGTACTTGCCCGGGATGAACACCGGCTCGCCCGGCGAGATCAGCCGGGCCTTGTCGGCGAAGAAGTCGTCGGTGGCGTAGACCACCTCCGAGCCCAGCCGCGGCTGGGCCAGGTCCACGTAGCGGCGGCGCAGGTCGTCGAACACGCGCGTCTCCTTCAGGCGAAGAGGTCGGCGATGCGGAAACCGGCGATCTTGTGGATCTCGGCCATCGCCGTCTCGAACTCGGTCTCGGGATCGTTCGCCAGCCGGCTCTCGAAGGCGGCCAGGATGTCGGCCCGGCCCAGCCCCTTCACCGCGACGATGAAGGGGTGGCCGAAGCGGGTGTTGTACGCCCCGTTCAGCCGCTGGAAGGCGTCGAACTCTTCCGCGCTGCACTGGTCGAGCCCCGCGCCGGACTGCTCGCGCACCGAGGCGTCGGCCATCCGCGCGCGGCTCGCCAGCTCGGGGTGCGCCCGGATCAGCGCCAGCCTGGCGTCCTTGGGCGCCCGCTCCACCACCGCCCGCATCGCCGCGGCCATGGCCTGCGGCGCATCCAGCGCGCCGGCCTGCGCATGCGGCCACACCGCCTCGGCCACCCAGGGCGAAGCCTCGTAGACCGGCCCGAAGCGGGCCAGGAATTCGGGCTCGGAAAGAGTGCTCGGCGTCATTCGCGTTCCGCCCATTTCGATTGGCCACGATCCGCACCGGCCGCACGGGCAGGGACCGGCGGTCTCATGCGAGATAGGGATGCCGCGCCCTCCAGTGCCGCGCGATGTCGATGCGCCGGCAGAACCAGACGTCGTCGTGGCCCAGCGCATGGCGGATGAACCGCTCCAGCCCCGCCATCTTCCCCGGCCGCCCGACGATGCGGCAGTGCAGGCCCACCGACATCATCTTCGGCCGCTCCGCCCCTTCCGCGTACAGCACGTCGAAGGCGTCCTTCAGGTAGGAATAGAACTGCTCCCCGGTCACCAGCCCGCCGCCGGAGAAGCGCATGTCGTTGGCCTCCAGCGTGTAGGGGACGATCAGGTGCGGCTGGTCCGCGACCCGCGCCCAGAAGGGCAGGTCGTCCGAATAGTCGTCGGCGTCGTAGAGGAAGCCGCCTTCCTCGGCCACCAGCCTGCGGGTGTTGGGACTGGTGCGGCCCGTGTACCAGCCCAGCGGCCGCTCGCCGGTGAGCCGGCTGTGGATCTCGATGGCGCGCGCCATGTGCTCGCGCTCCACCTCCACCGGTACGTCCTGGTAGTTGATCCACCGCCAGCCGTGGCTGGCGATCTCGTGGCCGGCCGCCAGGATGGCGTCGACCACCGCCGGGTTGCGCTCCATGGCCATGGCGACGCCGTAGACGGTGACCGGGACGCCGTAGCGTTCGAACAGGCGCAGCAGGCGCCAGACCCCGGCCCGCGACCCGTACTCGTAGATCTGCTCCATGCTCATGTGCCGCGCGCCCGCCAGCGGCGCCGGATTGATCAGGTCCGACAGAAAAGCCTCCGAACCCGCGTCGCCATGCAGCACGCAGGTCTCGCCGCCCTCCTCGTAGTTCATCACCATCTGCACGGCGATGCGGGCGCCGCCCGGCCAGTCGGCGTGTGGCGGCTCTGCGCCATATCCGACGAGATCGCGGCGGTAGGGTTCAAGGGTCATGATGATCGCTTATCAGGCGCAGACTGCCCGATACCCTCGCAAGCCGCCGCCTGAGTTGCAAATCGGCCGCCTTGGGCGGACTCTGGGCGGCTGGCGACCATAGGAGCCTCATGAGCGGACTGACGACCCACGTCCTCGACACCATGCACGGCCGGCCGGCCGCGGGGGTGGCCCTGCGTCTCTGGCGCGGGGACGCGGCGGTGGCGGAGGCGGTCACCAACGCCGACGGGCGCTGCGACGCCCCGCTGCTGGAGGGCCAAGCACTGACGGCGGGCGCCTACCGCCTGGAGTTCGCGGTCGGGGACTATTTCCGCCGGCTGGGCGTGGGCCTGCCGGACCCGGCCTTCCTGGAGGTCGTCGCCGTCGAATTCGGCGTCGCCGACGCCGCGGCCCATTACCATGTGCCCCTGCTGGTCAGTCCCTTCGCCTACTCCACCTACCGGGGGAGTTGAGATGGCCCGCGGCGTCATCCGGTTCCTGCTGGACGGGGAGGTGCGCGAGCTGGCGGACGTCGACCCCACGGCGACGGTGCTGAACTGGCTGCGCTACGACCTGCGCCGGACCGGGACCAAGGAGGGCTGCGCCGAAGGCGACTGCGGCGCCTGCACCGTGGCCCTGGCCGAGCTGGTGGGCGGGGAAGTGCGCTGGCGGGCGCTCAACGCCTGCATCCTCTTCCTGCCCATGCTCGACGGCCGCGCCCTGTTCACCGTCGAGAGCCTGGCCCGCGACAGGGGCCTGCACCCGGTCCAGCAGGCGCTGGTCGACCACCACGGATCCCAGTGCGGCTTTTGCACCCCCGGTTTCGTGATGAGCCTCTACGCCCACCAGCGCACGGGGGACCCGGCCGACCGGGCCAGCCTGAAGGACGCCCTGGCCGGCAACCTCTGCCGCTGCACCGGCTACGGCCCGATCCTCGCCGCCGGGGAGGCGATGGGCCCCGATCCTCAGGCGGGCGACCTGACGGCCCTGAAGACGACGCTGGAGGCGATCCAGTCGGACGACGGCCTCGTCCTCGAGCACCGTGGCCGCATGTTCCTCGCCCCCCGAACCTTGGACGCCTTCGCCGCAGCGGTGGACCAGAAACCCGACGCGACAATCCTCGCCGGCGCCACCGACGTGGGTCTGTGGGTCACCAAGCAGCACCGCACCCTGCCGACAGTCATTTCGATCAACGAGGTGGCCGAACTGCAGCGTATCGAGGATCTCGGGGATTGCCTGCGCATCGGCGCCGGCGTCCGCTACGCCGAGGCCCTGCCGGCCCTCTCGACCCTGCATCCCGAGTTCGCCGGCTACCTGCGCCGCCTGGGCGCGGCCCAGGTGCGCAACGCCGGGACCGTCTGCGGCAACATCGCCAACGGCTCGCCCATCGGCGATATGCCCCCCGCCCTGATCGCCCTGGGCGCGACCCTGGTGCTGCGCCAGGGGACCGCGACCCGCACCCTGCCGCTGGAGGATTACTTCCTGGCCTATGGGAAGCAGGACCGCCGGCCGGGCGAGTTCGTCGAGGCGGTGATCGTTCCCAGGCCGGCGCCGGGCCTGACCTTCAAGCTCTTCAAGCTCAGCAAGCGCTTCGACCAGGACATCTCCGCCGTCGCGGCGGGCTTCGCCGTGGAGGTTCGCGACGGCCGCGTCGTGGCGGCCCGCCTGGCCTTCGGCGGCATGGCCGCGACGCCCAAGCGCGCCCAGGCGGCCGAGGCGGCGCTGGTCGGCCTGCCCTGGACCGAGGCCGCGGTCGCCCAGGCTGCGGAAGCCCTGGCCCAGGACTTCCAGCCGATCTCGGATATGCGCGCCTCGGCGGCCTACCGCCTGCAGGCGGCGAAGAACCTGCTCATCAAGGCGGTGCCAAAGAGCGCGCCGTCCGCCCGGCTCGCCGCCCTGGAGCCGATCGATGCCTGACGCCGGCGCGCCCCTGGTCGCACCCAGCGTGCATGCGCCGGTGGCGCACGACAGCGCCCGGCTGCACGTGGCCGGCCAGGCCCGCTACATCGACGACCTGCCCGAGCCGGCGGGCCTGCTGCATCTCCATGTGGGCCAGAGCGCCCGGGCGCATGCGCGGATCACCCGGCTCGACCTCTCCGCCGTCCGCGCCGCGCCGGGCGTGGTTTGCGTGCTCACCGCCGCCGACGTGCCCGGCCGCAACGACATCAGCCCGATCGCCGGCGACGAGGCGATGTTCCCGGAGAGCGAGGTCCGGTTCATGGGCCAGCCGATCTTCGCCGTCGCCGCCGAGAGCCTGCCCAAGGCCCGCGCCGCCACAGCGCTGGCGGTCGTTGACTACGAAGACCTGCCCGCCCTTCTCGACATCGCCGCCGCCAGGGCCGCCGGCTCGCTGATCGAGCCGGCCCAGACCATGCGCCTGGGCGACGCCCGCGCCGCCATCGCCGCCGCGCCGCACAGGCTTTCCGGCAAGCTCGCTATCGGCGGCCAGGACCATTTCTACCTTGAGGGCCAAGTGGCCCTGGCCCTGCCCGGCGAGGACGGCGACCTTCTCGTCCATTCCTCCACCCAGAACCCGACCGAGACCCAGCACCTGATCGCCCGGATGCTCGGCGTCCGCGACCACGCGGTGACGGTGGAGGTCCGCCGGATGGGCGGCGGATTCGGCGGCAAGGAGACCCAGTCCGTCCACTACGCCGCCATCGCGGCGCTGGCCGCACGCCTCACCGGCCGGCCGGCCAAGATCCGCCTCGATCGCGACGACGATATGGTGATGACCGGCAAGCGCCACGCCTTCGAGACCGCCTGGGAGGTGGGCTTCGACGACGACGGCCGGCTGCAGGGCGCCGCCTTCGAGCTCGCCTCCCGCTGCGGCCACTCGGCCGACCTGTCCATGGCGATCAACGACCGGGCGATGTTCCACGCCGACAACGCCTACTGCCTGCAGGCGGCGGAAATCGTTTCGCACCGGCTGCGCACCCACACCGTCTCCGACACCGCCTTCCGCGGCTTCGGCGGGCCGCAGGGGATGATGGGGATCGAGCGGGCGATGGACGCCATCGCCCTGTCCCTCGGCCGCGACCCGCTCGACGTGCGGCTGGCGAACCTCTACGGCGTCTCGGGCGATGCGACCCCCTATGGGCAGACCGTCACCGACAGCGTCGCCCGCGAGCTGATGGAAGAGCTGGCCCAGACCTGCCGTTATCGCGAGCGCCGCGCCGCCATCGCCCGGGCCAACGCGGGGAGCCCGCACCTGAAGCGCGGCCTTTCGCTGACCCCGGTGAAGTTCGGCATCTCCTTCACCGCCACCCACCTGAACCAGGCCGGGGCGCTGGTGCACGTCTACACCGACGGCTCCATCCACCTGAACCACGGCGGCACGGAGATGGGCCAGGGGCTGATGGTCAAGGTGGCCCAGGTGGTCGCCGACGCCTTCGCCGTCCCCCTCGCCCAGGTGAAGGTCAGCGCCACCCGCACCGACAAGGTGCCCAACACCTCCGCCACCGCCGCCTCCTCGGGCAGCGACCTCAACGCCATGGCGGCCCTGAACGCGGCCGAGGCGATCAAGGCCCGCCTCACGGACTTCGCCGCCCGCGCCTTCCAGGTCGCGCCGGAAGGCGTCGCCTTCACCGCGGCCGGCGTGCGGATCGGCGAGACGCTGATGGACTTCACCGAGCTGGTGCGCCGGGCCTACTTCGCCCGCGTCTCGCTCTCGTCTACCGGCTTCTACCGCACGCCCGAGATCCACTACGACCGGGCGAGCCACCAGGGCCGGCCCTTCTATTACTTCGCCTATGGCGCGGCGGCCTCCGAGGTCGCCATCGACACCCTCACCGGCGAGAACCGGGTGCTGCGGGTGGACATCCTGCACGACGCCGGCCGCTCCCTGAACCCCGCGGTGGACCTGGGCCAGATCGAGGGCGGCTTCATCCAGGGCATGGGCTGGCTGACCACCGAGGAACTGGTGTTCGACGCCGGCGGCCGGCTCACCACCCACGCCCCCTCCACCTACAAGATCCCCGCCGCGGGCGACCGGCCGGACGCGTTCAACGTCGCCATCTGGGACCGCGGCGAGAACCGCGAGCCGACCATCCATCGCTCCAAGGCCGTCGGCGAGCCGCCGCTGATGCTGGCGATCTCGGTGTTCTCGGCCCTCACCGACGCCGTGGCGAGCGTTTGCGGCCACAGGGTCATGCCCGACCTCGACGCCCCGGCCACCCCCGAGCGGGTGCTGGCGGCGGTGGAGGACGTGCGACGGCGGGCGGGCTCGGATGTCTGAGTGGATCACCTCCGCCCTCGACGCCGTTCGCCGCGGCGACGCCGTCGCCATGGCGACCGTGGTCGGCGTGCAGGGCTCCACCCCGCGCGAGGCCGGCGCGCGGATGCTGGTCTGGCCGGACCGGTTCGAGGGCACCATCGGCGGCGGCTCGCTGGAGCGCCAGGCGCTGGACCAGGCCCGCCGGCTGCTGACCCAGGACGCCCGCCGCCACGCGCTGCAGGACTATCCGCTGGGTCCGCTGCTCGGCCAGTGCTGCGGCGGCCACGTGCGCCTGCTGGTCGAGCGGATCGACGGCGAGAGCCTCCCGTGGCTGGAAGCCGCCCGCGCCGCCTGCCGCGACGGCGAGCCGTTCCGCCTGTGCGCCGAGCTCGCGGGTGGGACGCTCACCCGCGCGGTGCAGGCGCCGGGCAGGCACGACGGAGCCGGTGACGGCCCGCGCACGCCGATCCCGGAGGTGCGGAGAATCGCCGAGACGATCACGCCCACCTGCCCGCGCCTGATGATCTTCGGCGCCGGCCACGTGGGCCAGGCGGTGGCGCGCGCCTTCGCGCCCTTGCCCTTCGACCTGGACTGGCTGGCCAGCCGGGAGGATTTGCGGCCCGAGGCCGGCGGGACGCGGGCTCAGGTGGTGGACGAGGCGGCCCTTGCCGCACGGATCGCCGAGGCCCCGGCCGGCGCGATGGTCGCCGTATTCACCCACAGCCACGATCTCGACTACCGGCTGACCCGGGCGGCGCTGGCGCGGACGGACCTCGCCTACGTCGGCCTGATCGGCTCGGCCACCAAGCGGGCGCGGTTCCTGCGGCGGTTCCGCGACGACGGGCTGGACGACGCCGCGCTCGCCCGGCTCACCTGCCCGATCGGCCTGCCCGGCCTTCGCAGCAAAGCCCCCGCGGTGATCGCCGTCGCCCTCGCCGCCCAGCTCCTGCAGATGACCGACGGCGAGGCCGGATGACGTTCGACGTCCTGGGCTGGGCCAACCTGGCGCTCCGCTGGCTGCACCTGACCGCGGGCGTCGCCTGGATCGGCTCGTCCTTCTACTTCATGTGGCTCGACAGCCACCTGAAACCGCCGGTCGAGCCGCGCGACGGCGTCTCCGGCGAGCTCTGGGCCGTCCACTCCGGCGGCTTCTACCAGTCGCAGAAGTTCATGGTGGCGCCGCCGCAGGCGCCGCCCGAACTGCACTGGTTCAAGTGGGAGGCCTACACCACCTGGATCAGCGGCTTCCTCCTGCTGTCGCTGATCTTCTATGTCGGCGCCGACCTCAACCTGATCGACGAGGCGAAGCTGCCGCTGGCCCCCTGGCAGGCGATCGGCGTCGGCCTGGCTTTCCTGGCCGGCGGCTGGCTGGTCTATGACGGCCTGTGCCGCTCGCCGCTGGGCGCGAACCTCCGGGCTTTCGGAATCGTCTGGTTCCTGCTGCTGACGGCCGGCGCCTACGCCCTGACCCGCATCTTCTCCGACCTGGGCGCGGTGATGCACGTGGGGGCGATCATCGGCACGGTGATGGCGGCCAACGTCTTCCTGGTCATCATCCCCAACCAGAAGAAGCTGGTCGCCCAGATGCTGGCCGGCGAGACGCCCGACGCGGCGCTCGGCAAGCAGTCCAAGCAGCGCAGCGTCCACAACAACTACATGACTCTGCCGGTGCTGTTCATCATGATCAGCAACCACTACCCCATGATCTTCGCCTCGCCGCTGAACTGGCTGTGGCTGGCGGGGCTGGGCGTCGCCGGCTGGACCATCCGGCACTTCTTCAACCTGAAGAACGCCGGGCGATTCGAGCCGCAGGTGCTGGTCCTCGGCGCCCTGGCCTTCGTGACCGTCGCGGTGATCTCCGATAGCGTGAAGCCGAAGCCGGCGGCCGGCGTCCCGGTTCCCACCTTCGCCGCCGTGCGCGCCATCGTCGACCGCCACTGCGTCATGTGCCACGCGGCGCATCCGACCCACCGGGGCGTCCTCGCCCCGCCCAACGGCGCGGCCTTCGACACCGATGCGGGCCTGCAGAAACACGCCGCCAGGATCTACGAGCGGGCCGTCGTCACCCACAGCATGCCGCAGGGCGACGAGACGGGCATGACGGAGCAGGAGCGCCAGGCCCTGGGCGCCTGGATCCGGGCCGGCGCCAAGACGGGGGGATCCTGATGCGCGAATTCATGCCCCGCCCGCTCACCGCCGAGGCCTTCGCCCCCTTCGGCGAGGTGATCGAGGCGGCCGGGCGCGCCGAGGTGCGGGAGATCAACTACGGCCACACGCGGCGCTTCCACGACCTGGCCGGCCTGGACGTCGGTGAGCAGGGCGGCCGGGCGATCGTCAGCCTGTTCCGCGCCGAACCGCTGAACCCGCTGGTGCTGCGGATCATGGAACGCCACCCCTTGAGCAGCCAGGCCTTCATGCCGCTGCAGGGCCGGCCCTATCTCGTGGCCGTGGCCCCGGCCGGCGCCTTCGACCCCTGGGAGATGCAGGTGTTTCGGGCCGAAGGGACGCAAGGGGTCAATTACCGCCGTGGCGTCTGGCACCACTTCCTGCTGCCGCTGGCGCCGGCCAGCGACTTCCTGGTGATCGACCGCGAAGGCCCCGGCGACAATTGCGACGAGGTCGAGCTGGCGGCGGCCGACCAGGCGACGGTAAGGCTATGACCCGCCAGGCCTACCGCGCCGGCCTGCTGCATGCGCTGGACGACCCCGCCTGCGCGCCCGCGGACGTCGCCATCGCCCACCACCCCGACGGCCTGCTGGTGGTGGAGGACGGCCATGTGGCGGCCTTCGGCGCCTACGCCGACCTCGCGCCCACCCTGCCGCTGGGCACGCCGGTGGAAGCGCTGCCGGGCCGGCTGATCACCCCAGGCTTCGTGGACGCCCACATCCATTTCCCACAGACCGACGTGATCGCCGCCTGGGGCGGGGCGTTGTTGGACTGGCTGGCGAAGCACACCTATCCGGCCGAGCTCGCCTTCGCCGACCGCGCCCATGCCGACGCGGTGGCCGCGGTGTTCCTGGACGAGCTGCTGCGCAACGGCACCACCAGCGCGCTGGTGTTCGCCACGGCGCACAAGGCCTCGGTGGAGGCGCTGTTCGCGGCCGCGCTGGCCCGCGACATGCGCCTGGTCGCCGGCAAGGTGCTGATGGACCGCAACGCGCCGGAGGGCTTGCGCGACAGCGTCGAGACTGGCCGCGCCGACACCGAGGACTTGATCCGCGCCTGGCGCGGTCGCGGGCGGCTGGGATACGCCATCACGCCCCGGTTCGCCGTGACCTCCTCCGAGGCCCAGCTGGCCATGGCCGGCGAGCTCGCCGCGGCCCACCCGGACGTCCTGGTCCAGACCCACATGCTGGAGAACCGCCAGGAGATCGCCGAGGTGGCGCGGCTGTTCCCGGACGCCCGCGACTACCTGGATGTTTACGAGCGATTCGGCTTGGTCACGCCGCGCTCGGTGTTCGCCCACTGCGTTCACGCCGACGCCGGTGTCTTTGGCCGTCTTGCCAAGGCCGAGGCCGCGGTCGCCTTCTGCCCCTCATCGAACCTGATGCTGGGCAGCGGCCTGTTCGACCTCAAGACAGCCTGCGCCTGCGGGGTCAGGGTGGCGCTGGCCACCGACGTGGGCGGGGGCGCGAGCTTCTCGATGCCGCGCATGATCGGCGAGGCCTATCGCGTCGGCCAGCTGCAGGGCGAGACACTGGACCCTCTGCACGGCTTCTACCTGGCGACGCTCGCCGGCGCCCGCGCCCTGCGGATCGACGACAAGGTCGGCAACCTGGCGGTCGGCAAGGAGGCCGACTTCCTGGTGCTGGACCTCGCCGCCACCCCGCTGATCGCGCGGCGGACCGGCGGCGCCCGCAGCTTGGGCGAGACGGTGTTCGCCCTGGCCGTCCTCAGCGACGATCGGATCGTCGAGCGCACATACCTGCGCGGGCGTCTCGCGCACGCCCGCGACGGCCTTGACCGCGCGGCCGGCCCGGCCGGACAGTCCGCCCATGGATAGCCTCGACGACTTCATCACCGGCCTGCCCAAGGCCGAGTTGCACCTGCACATCGAAGGCAGCCTCGAGCCCGAGCAGATGTTCGCGTTCGCCAAGCGCAACCGCATCAGCCTGCCGTTCCCGACGGTGGAGGCGGTGCGCGCGGCCTACGCCTTCTCCAACCTGCAGGACTTCCTGGACATCTACTACCAGGGCGCCGACGTGCTGCGCACCGAGGCGGATTTCCAAGACCTTGCGATGGCCTACTTCCGCCGCGTCGCCGCCGACGGCGCCAGGCACGTAGAGCTGTTCTTCGACCCGCAGACCCACACGGCGCGGAACATCCCCTTCGCCGTGGCCGCCGACGGCCTGCTGGCCGGCATGGCCGAGGCCAGGGCGAGCCTGGGCGTCAGCTCCAGCCTGATCCTCTGCTTCCTGCGCCACCTCACCGAGGAAGACGCGCTGGCGACGCTGAAGGACGCCGAGCCCTACCTCGACCGGATCATCGGCGTTGGCCTGGACTCGTCCGAAGTGGGCCATCCGCCGGCGAACTTCCGCCGCGCCTACCAGGCCGCGCGCGAGCGGGGCCTGAAGCTGGTCGCCCACGCCGGCGAGGAGGGTCCGCCCGCCTACGTCTGGGAGGCGCTGGACGTCCTGGGCGTCGACCGCATCGACCACGGCAACCGCGCCCTGGAGGACCCCGCGCTGGTGAAGCGCCTGGCGGCCGAGGGGATGACGCTGACGGTCTGCCCGCTTTCCAACCTCAAGCTCTACGTGGTGGACGATCTGCGCGCCCATCCGATGAAGCGGATGCTGGAGCTGGGCCTGAAGGCCACGGTGAATTCCGACGATCCGGCCTATTTCGGCGGCTATCTCGGCGAGAACTGGCGGGCCGTGACGCGGGCGGTGGGGCTGACGCGCGAGAACCTCGTGACCCTGGCCAGGAACAGCTTCACCGGCTCCTTCCTGCCGCCGCAGGAGGTGGCCCGCCACCTGGCCGCCATCGACGCCTACGCGGGGTGAGGATTTAGGTACCCGCGTCCTCTTCGGCCTCGGCCTCCATCCGCTCGAGGGTGCGCAAATACGGATGGATCGGCCGGGTCGGGGCGTTCAGCACGTCGAAGTTGATGGCCTGCAGCAGGAACTGGACCCCGACCATCACCGGCAGGGCGGCGGCCATGACCCGGCCCGGCGAGGCCGCCTGGCCCAGTTCGCGGATCACGATCCAGTGGATCGCGTAGCCGACGCCGAACGCCAGGAACAGCAACCCGAAGATCAGCTCCACGGTCGCCACGTTGAAGTCGCGCACGAAATACTGGCCCAGCACCCGCTGGAAGAAGTTGCGCGCGTGCTTCAGGGCGAACGGCCCGGCGATCGCGCCGATCCGCAGGTTCGAGACCTCCTCGCCGTAGCGCGCCGGCATCGGCACGTCGCGCACCACGGCCCGGAGCGTCGACAGGTGATAGAGCAGGTCGGTCTCGAAGAAGAACCGCCGCGAGACGCGCTTCTCCATCACCCGCTTGGCCACCGTCGCCTCCATGGCCGTGTAGCCGTTGGTGGGGTCGAAGATGTTCCAGTAGCCGGTGGAGACCTTGGCCGCGAAGCTCAGGGCCGCGTTCCCCAGCACCCGGATCCCCGGCATGTTGCGCAGGTGGCTGACCGAGGTGAAGCGGTTGCCCTTGGTGTAGTCCGCCTCGCCCAGGATGATCGGCGCCACCAGGTGGGCGATGTAGCCCAGGTCCATCTGGTCGTCCCCGTCCACCTTGACCAGGATGTGCGCGCCCCGCCGCGCCGCCTCGGCGTAGCCCGCCAGCGTCGCCCCGCCGACCCCCTGGTTCTGCTTCAGCCGCACCACCACCACCCGCGGATCGGTCGCCTCGGCCTCGATGAAGTCGCCCGACCGGTCGGGACAGGCGTCGTCCACGCAGACGATCCCCTCCACCCAGGGCGGGGTCTTCTCGATCACCCGCAGGATCAGGGCGCGCACCTTGTAGCAGGGGATCACCAGCCACACGCCGGCGCCCTCCAGGCTGAGCTCGCCCGCCCGGGCGGCCCGGCGGTCCGGGGCTCCGGCGCGACGCTCCGGCGCCGTCTGCTCGCTGGTGCTCGACATGGGGCCTTTCGTGTCCTGTGCGCGGGCTACCACGCAGGGCCGGCGGTTGCAAAGCGCGGCCCCGCCGACTAACGCAAGGCCCCTGGCGAGCCCGCGGCGGCTCGGCGCGAACAAGAGGCGGCCGGCGTTGAAGGAGCTCTCCAAGTCCATCGTCCGGCGCATGGCCGACCCCAGCTTCGCGCGCCGCTGGTTCGCAGGCGAGGGGATCGACATCGGCGGCAAGCCGGACCCGCTCTCGCTCTATGTCCCCTTCTTCCCGCTGATGACCGGCGTGCGCGTCTGGGACTGGGAGGACGGCGACGCCCAGGCGCTCGCCGGCGTCCCCGCCGACAGCCTGGATTTCGTGCATTCCAGCCACTGCCTGGAGCACCTGGTCGACCCGCACGCGGGCCTGGCCGCCTGGTTCGGCGCGGTGAAGCCGGGCGGCTTCCTGATCGTCACCGTCCCCGACGAGGACCTCTACGAGCAGGGCGTCTTCCCCTCCACCTTCAACCGCGACCACAAGTGGACCTTCACCGTCATGAAGTCCGCCTCCTGGAGCGACCGCTCGATCAACGTCGTCGATCTCTTGCGCGGCCTGGGCGCGGCCGCCGACGTGGAGCGGCTGGCCCTGCTCAACGCCACCTTCCGCTACGACCTGCCCCGCTTCGACCAGACGCTCTCGCCGATCGGCGAATGCGGCATCGAGTTCGTGGTCCGCAAGCGCTCGCCCGCCGAGCTCGCCGCGGGCGGCCTGGTCCGCGCCACGACCCAGCCCGCCCCGGCCGAGCGCCGCCACTTCAACCAGTACCGCGCCGACCACGCCCGCCTGAAGGCGGACGCGCAGGTGAACCCGCCCTTCGAGGACGACGGGGAGCTGTAGCCGGAGCGGCCCGGCCGGCGCGACCGTCCGCCTCCGGCGCATCACAATTCCTTCGCGCACCGCCCCTAAGCGTAGCGTCCCACGCTGCGCGAACCGGTATGGCCAAGCGAATCCCAGGACTTGAGGTCATCGAAGCCTTCATCGAGGCGGCGGGCGCGCCCAGCTTCCGCATCGCTGCAGAACGGTGCGCGCTCAGCCCAGCCGCCTTCTCCCGCCGCATCCAGGCTTTCGCCGCCTTCGTCGGTCACGACGTCTTCGAACGTCACGCCCGCGGCGTGCGGCTGACCGAGGCGGGTCGCGCCTGCCTGGCCGCCGTCGAGCCGCCCTACCGCAACATGCGCCGCGCGGCCCTGGAGATCAGCTCGGGCGCCTTCGCCCGGAAGGTGACCATATCCCTGTCCCACTCGCTGAGCGTCGGCTGGCTGATCCCGCGGCTGGACCGGTTCCACGCCCGTCATCCCAATGTCGAGGTGTCGATCCAGACGCTGCGGACCGCCGAGGGCGTCCGCTCCGGCGACGTCGACCTGGGCGTCTGCGCGAGCGACGTGGATACGACGGGACTGCACGTGGAGCACCTGCTGGACATCCACATCACGCCGGTCGCCTGCCCGCGGATCGCAGCCGAGTTCCAATCCGGGCGAGGCCGGTTGGAGGGGCATCGGCTCCTGGCCCTGCAGCAGCCGCCGGACCTGTGGGCCTGGTGGGCGAGCGAGGCCGGGGTGGACGACAGCCGGCTGCAGATCGGCCCCAGGTTCGACGTCGTCCACGCCGCCTACGAGGCGGCCGCCAGCGGCCTCGGCGTCGCCGCCGGCATGCACGCCACGGTCGGCCTGCACCTGGCCTCCGGGCGGCTGGTCGACCTCGGCCTGCCTTCGGCGCGCTATCCGGGCGCGTACCGGCTGGCGGCCAGGTCCAGCCGGCTGCGCAACCCGGCCGTGCTCGCGCTGTGGAGCTGGATGATCGGCGAGGGCCGCGACACCCTGCCGGCGGACCGGCCGCCGCCGGCCTACCGCGACCCGTCCATCGCCAGGATGACCAGCTCGGCCATTCGGTAGCCCGCCAGGGCGACCCGCCGCTCCGAGATGCGGCGCACCGCGTCCCAGTACGGGCCGGGAACGGCCGGGGCGGCCTGCGGCGAGGGGCTCGTGGGGGCGCCCGCGCCGAAGGCGGTGGCGACGGCCAGCGGGTAGCTTTCCTCCCGCGCCCAGGCGGCGAACTGCTGCGGGCCGGCGGGCGCGCCGAGCTCCCTCAGGGAAGCGCGGGGAAGCCGGGCGGCGATCTGCCGGCCGCGGGCGTCCGCCTCCGCGGCGACCCCCGAGCGGTGGATGCTGTCGTCCCACAGCCAGTGCAGGGCGATGGGCTCGCCGGTGATCGGGTCCTTCACGTACTGGCGCGCGCCGCCGCCGTCGCCCTCGGGATAGGCCGATGAGAACAGTTCGGCGGTGTGCAGCGGCTGGTGGATGTCGCCCACCAGGTGCAGGACCCAGCACAGGGCGACCGCGCGCTCCGCCGCCGGCGCGCGCGGGTCCGACAGCACCCGGTAGTTCAGGGCGAACGCCTCCAGCGCCTCGCCGGAGGGCCCGCCGTGTCGAGCCGCCCGCGCCCGGGTCGCGGCGTCCGTGTCGGCGGCGACCACCGGCGACAGCGCCGCGTGCCAGGACGGATGGTCGTAGGCCGTCAGCCGCGCGTCGTCGGGCCAGCGCGAGCATTCCAGGAACATGCGCCGGCGCCGCTCCGCGCCGGTCGACCGGTCGACGGCCACCTGGAACGGGCCGCGGTCCGGATGGGCTTCGAGCAGGCTGCCAAGCGCCTCCAGCAACGCCTGCCGGGTCCGCTCGATCTCGTCATAGGCGATGGCCGCGGTCACCATGTGCGCGGGGCGGGTCCATGCGGCGGCCGGGGCGGGCGCCGCCGCCGCGACCAGGGCGCCGAGGAGAAGGCCGGCCAGGCTTCGCATGGCCTAGAACTCCGCGGAAAGGCGCAGGAAGTACTCGCGCCCGTTGACGCCCAGGGGGTCGAACTCGCTGTAGGGCCGTCCCGTCCCCTCCCCGATCAACCGGTCGGGATACTCGTCCGTCGCGTTGGTCACCCCGGCCATGAGCGTGAACCGGTCGCGAAACCGGTAGGCCGCCGAAAGGTCCAGGGAGGTCGCCCCCTTCATCGGCTGGTTGGCGCCCGCCAGGGGGGAGGAGGCGCGATGCATGCCGAACGCGGTCACGTCCGCCACCGCCCGCCAGGACCCCCAGGTCAGCTCGGCGTTCAGCACCGCCTTGTTGCGCGGCTGCCCGTCGGTCATCAGGTCGATGGACCCCGCGCCCAGCAGGGGGCTGGCGGGCAGCACGCGGTTGGTCGCCTGCCGGCGCACGTCGGTGTCGAACGCCCCATAGCCGAAGGTCAGGGCCAGCCGCGCTTCCGGACCCAGCCTGCGGTCCCAGCGCAGGGTCGCCTCCCATCCCTTGCTGCGGGTGTCGGCGGCGTTGGTGAAGAAGCGCGCCACCGCGGCGTTGGTGACGCCGTTGGCCCGCAGGATGGCCGCCACCTGCGGCCCCTGGAGGTTCTCGCTCAGCGCGATGCGGTCGTCGATGTCCACCTGGTAGACGTCCACGCTCAGGGTCAGCCCGTGGCCCGGCGTCAGCACCACCCCCGCCGAATAGCTGGTCGAGGTCTCGGCCTTCAGCGGGCTGGAGCCCAGGGCGATGGAGATCGGGTCGTTCACCGCGAAGGTGCCGACGTTCTGCAGCTGGCCGGCGTTGATCTGGCTCGTCACCGTAGAGAAGAACTGCTGCTGCAGCGACGGCGCGCGGATGCCGGTGCTGGCCGTAGCGCGCAGGGCGACCGCGTCCAGGGGCCGCCAGAAGGCCGAGGCCTTGCCGCTCGTGGCGTCGCCGAAGTCGCTGTAGTCCTCGTAGCGCGCCGCCAGGCCGAGGTCCAAGCCGCCGGCCAGGCTCAGTTCGCCGTCGACGAAGGCGCTGACCGCCTGGCGATCGGCGTCCACCGGCGTCGGCGGGTTGAAGCCGGGAAAGCCCTGGGCGCCGGCCTGGGCGTAGGAGGCCGGCTCGCCCGACACCAGCTCGTAGCGCTCGTAGCGGTACTCCAGGCCGGCCGCCAGATGGGCGCCCGCCCCCAGGTCGAACCCGCGCCCGACAGTGACGTTGACGAGGTTCTGCGCATAGCGCGCCCCGCCGCCATCGAAGGCCCGCGGGCTGGCGGCGCCCAGGGAGGTGTTGATGGTGTTGGAGACGCGGTAGTCGCCTTTCGAATAGCCCAGGGTGTCGGAGACGTCCCAGTCCCAGCCGGCGGCCTCGCCGCGCACGCCCAGGGCGCCGCCCACGTCCACCAGGTCGAGATTGATGACCGGCAGGAAGCCGTCGGGGTAGGCTGCCGGCGCCACCGACGGGGCGCGGAACAGCGGGCTCATCTCGGACTCCCGGTCCGCCAGGGTCAGGAAGCCGTAGGCTTCCGCCCCGCCCAGCGGCAGGCTGGCGTTCAAGGTCAGGTCCAGGTCCGTGGTCTGGGGGTCGCCGAACGTCGAGGTCACGCGGCCGAACCGGGGGTCGCGCTCGGCGGCGTTGGTGTCGTTGCGGTCCCGCGCCTCCCCGGAAATCGTCAGGAAGCCGCCGTCGCCCAGGTTGAACCCCCTGCGCCCGGCCACGATCGTGGTCTGTCCGTCGCCACGCTCCGTCTGGCCATACTGGACCGACGCCAGCCCGCCGTCGGCTTCGCCCTTCAGGACGATGTTGATCACCCCGGCGATGGCGTCGGAACCGTACTGGGCGCCAGCCCCGTCCCGCAGGATCTCGATCCGCTCGACCGCGGTCACCGGGATGGTGTTGTAGTCCACCGGGACCGAGCCCCGGTAAGCACCGTTGTTGAAGGTGATGATCGCCGAGGCGTGGCGTCGGCGGCCGTTGACCAGCACCAGCACCTGGTCGGGTCCGAGGCCCCTGAGCGTCGCCGGACGCGCGCCAGCCACCGAGGGGCCCGACGATGAGCGCGGGTAGTTGAACGACGGCGACAGAAACTCCAGCACCTTGGTCAGGTCGTTGTAGCCGCGCGCGGCCAGTTCGTCCCCGCGCAGCACGTCGACGGGGGCCGCGGTCTCCGTGGCCAGACGCGGCGCCCCACGGCTGCCGACCACCACCAGCTCCTCGACCCACGCGGACTCCTGCGCCCACGTCGACCCGGCCATGGCCGCCCATCCCGCTGCGCTCAACAGCAGACGCTTGCTCGCCATCTGGTCCCCCGATCCGTTTCGGGGGCGCTTATCCGTCGGGGTTCACGACACCGTCGAACGCAAAGGCGGCAAACCGGATTGCGTCGGGCGGAACGGCGCCGAAGTCCGTCGGGACGCGGGCGGGGCCAGGGCGACGGCCCGCCCGCCGAGACGTTCGCGACACCGCGCCGCCCCAACGTCGCCACAGCGCAGAGCTATCCTCTACAGCTCGACGAATCCCTGTTACGAATCCACACGTTCAGCGTCACCGCGCCACGCTTGCGCCGCAATAGCCGGCCTGTTACCAGCCGCGCTCGCCGGCCGGAGTCTCGATGGAAGTCGCCACCCACATGTTGCGGACCGGACGGCGCGGCCTGCCGTTCGAATTCACCATGGCGCTGCGCGACCTGCGCATGTCCTTCGAGCGGATCGACCTGGCCTGGGCGCTGGCCCGCCACGACCTCGTCTCGCGCTACCGCGGCTCGATCCTGGGACCTTTCTGGATCACGCTCTCCATGGCGATCATGGTGGCAGGCATCAGCGCGGTCTATTCGAAGCTCTTTCACCTGAGCCTGCACGAGTACGTGCCCTACGTGGCGATCGGCATCGTGCTCTTCGGCTTCATCTCCGGGGTGATGAACGAGGGTTGCGACACCTTCGTCCAGGCCGCCGGCATGCTGTCGCAGACGTCGCTGCCGATGTTCACGTTCGTCTGGCGCACGCTGATCCGCAACCTCCTGAACCTCGCCCACCACTTGATCATCGTGGTGGCTGTGCTCATCGTCCCGCTTCCGCCGGCCGCCGAGAGCTACTGGCGCGATTCGAACGTGCCGCTCGCGGCCCTGGGCTTCGTCCTTGTCGCTCTCAACGCCGGCTGGACCAGCCTTCTGGTGGGCGTGGCCTCGGCGCGGTTCCGCGACATCCCGCAGGTCATCATCTCGATCACCCAGTTCGCGATGCTCATGACCCCGGTGTTCTGGTTCGCGGGCCAGTTCCCGAGCCGGCATGCGGTGCTGTTGTTCAATCCCTTCTACCACATGCTGGAGGCGGTGCGCGCGCCCCTGCTCGGCAAGGCCGTGGAGCCGCATACCTGGGTGATCCTGGCCGTCATGGCCGTGGTCGGCTGGGCGCTGGCCCTCACCGTCTTCACCCTCACCCGCCGCCGGATCGTCCATTACCTATGAAGCCGTCCCCGGTCTCCATCTCGGTGCGCGGCCTGACCCTGCGCTTCCCCGTCTATGGCGTGGACGCCAAGTCGCTGAAGAAGCACCTGGCGCGCGTCACCGTGGGCGGGCGCCTGGGCTCGTCCCACGGGACCCACGGCGCCACCGAGGTCACGGCGCTCACCAACCTCGATCTCGAATTGCGCGCCGGCGACCGCCTGGGGCTGATCGGCCACAACGGCTCGGGCAAGACCAGCCTCCTGCGCGCGCTTTCCGGCGCCTATGAGCCGGACGAGGGCCAGGTTGAGGTGCGCGGCCGCATCGCCGCCCTGCTGGACCTCAACCTCGGCATCGACCCCTCGGCCACCGGCATCGACAACATCCGCCTGCGCGGCCGCATCGCCGGGATGAGTTCCAAGGAGATCGAGGCGCGGCTGGAGGACATCGGCCGGTTCACCGGCCTGGGGCCGTTCCTGGCCATGCCGATGAAGACCTACTCCGCAGGCATGCAGGCCCGCCTCGCCTTCGCGGCCGCCACCTCGGTGGAGGCCGACGTCCTCCTGATGGACGAGTGGATCGCGGTCGGCGACGCCGATTTCCAGAAGATCGCCCACAAGCGGCTGCTGGGCCTGGTGGAGCGCGCCGGCATCCTCGTGCTGGCCTCCCACGAGGTCGACCTCTTGCGTCTCTACTGCAACAAGGTCATGCGGCTGGAGGGCGGCGTCGCCTCTCCGGTCACCGACATCCGCAAGCTCGACGAGCTGCTGGCGGCCTGACCAGGCTGGCGCGCGCGCACCGGAAGGGCGGAATCGGCTTGGACGTCATCTTCACCATCGTGTCGCGCAACTACGCGGCCCAGGCGGCGACGCTCATGGAGAGCCTCGCGCTCGCCGAGCCCAATGCGCGCCGGGTGGTGGTGGCCGCCGACGGGCCGATCCCGCATCTGGCCGGCCGGGCCGAGGTGATCGAGGCCCAGGACCTGGGCGCCCCGCTGGCCGCCATGAGCGTCTATTACGAGGCCCTGGAGCTCAACACCGCGGTCAAGCCTTTCGTCTTCAGGCGCCTGCTCACCGAGCCGGGGGTGACCTCGGCCACCTACCTCGACCCCGACATCTTCGTCTTCCGGCCTCTGGACGCCGTGCGCGAGGGGCTGGCCCAGGCCGAGCTGGTGCTCACCCCGCACACCACTCGTCCGCTGCTGGGCGACGCCCTGCCGGGCGACCGCGATCTGCTGCAGTCCGGGACCTACAATCTCGGATTCGCGTCCATGCGCCGGGCCGACAAGACGCTGGCGCTGCTCGACTGGTGGGCCGAGCGCTGCCGTTTCGACTGCCGGGTGGACCTCGCGAGCGGCCTGTTCACGGACCAGAAATGGATGAACCTGGCGCCCGGCTTCGTCGACAGCTGCCACCTGATCCGTGACCCGGCCCTCAACCTCGCCTACTGGAACCTGGAAGGCCGCACCCTGGCGCAGACCGACGACGGCTGGACCATCGACGGCCGCCCGCTGGTCTTCTTCCACTTCTCCGGCTTCGATCCCAACCGGCCGCACATCCTCTCCAAGCACCAGAACCGCCTGGGGGTGGAGTCCGGCTCGCCCCTCGACGCCCTGCTCTGCGACTTCGCCAAGGCGATGCTGCGGAATGGGCACAACGAGACCAGCCCGACCCCCTACGCCCACGACCACTTTCCATCCGGGCGCAAGGTCACGCGGCCCATGCGCCGGGCCGCCCTGGCCGCCGCCCGCCGCGGCGAGGCGTTCGGCGCCGGCCTTTCCCCCGCCGTCTCCGACTGGTTCGACGCCGCCTCGCCCGAGGCCGCGGAGCCCGGCCTGCCGGACATCACCCGGCTGATGGACGCCGTCTGGCGCGAGACCCCCGCCGCCGACCCGTTCGACCGCACCACCGAGGACGGGCGCCTGGGCTTCCACCGCTGGTTCGCCGACAACGCCGAGGCCCTGGGCGTCGACGAGGTCTCCACGGCTGCGGCCGAGCGCCTGCTGGCCGCAGCCGGCGACGCGCGCAAGCCCGACCCCTCGGTCTGGGACCAAGCCGCCCCCTGGACGGGCCCCGCCAAGCAGGCCGTCGCCTGGCTGCGGGCGCCGGCGTCTGACGGCCCGCCCCGCGCGGTGACCGCCCTGCTCGCCGCCCGCCACGACCTGCGCCGCCGGTTCGGCGAGGACCAGGCCGCGCTGCTGGCCTGGTGCCTGGGGCCGGAGGCCGCCGCCGGCCGCTTCGCCCCGGCCCTGCTGCCGTCCGCGGTGATCGAGGACCTCGCCCGGGAGCCCGGGCCGCTGGTCGCCGCCGCCCGCTACGCCGACGCCGCCTGCGGCCCGAACGACCTGCGCCGGCGCCTGTTCGCCGGCTTCGGCCTGGCCACGCGGGCGAACTGGCCGCCGGCCCTGGCCGCGCCGCTGCGGGGCGCCTGGCTGGCCCCCGCCGACAGGCTGCCCGCGCCCTTCATCCAGCTGTTCACCGCCATCCGCGACAGCCGCCCGGACCTGGCGCGCCTGTTCCCGCTCGACACTTTGGCCCAGCGCCTGCGCTACCTGCGCTGGCTGGTCGGCGGCGGCCTGGCCGAATACGGCGTGGCGTTCGAAACCCTACCCGCCGCCGTGCGCGAGCATCCGGCCATGCGCCTGGCCCGCCTCAGCGTGCGCCGCCCGCCCGGTCCCGTCCGGCCCCAGCCCCGCGGCCGCGCCGCCCATCTCCTGGTGCTGGAGCGCAGCCCCGCCGCCCTCGCCCTGCCCGCCGACGCCATGGTCTACGACGTCGCCGCCGGCCGCTTCCGCGACGCCACCGGCGCCGAGGCCCCGCCCCCGCGCGAGGCCTCCACCGTCTACTTCCTCACCGCCCCCGCTCTGGTCCCCGCCGACGCCATCGCCCTGCACGCCCGCGGCGTGGCCTGGCCCCGGGCCCTCGGCGTCTGGGACCCGACCGTGGTCGAGGCCGCGGGCGCCGAAGAGCCCGGCTTCGGCTTCGTGGACGAGATCTGGGCGGTCCGTCCGCTCGCCCAGGCGGCGCGACCCACCGGCGTGCTGAACCCCGCCCAACCGCTGCAGGCGGCCCTGGCCGAGCTCGCCGCCGCCCACGCGGCCTGATGGGCGGCTTCGACGCGGTCCGCGGGCTCTGGCGGCTGGCCGCGCCGCAGGCCCTGCGCCGCCAGGCGGCCCCGGCCGTGCGCGACCTCGTGCGCCGCTGGGCCGCCGCCCGCCTGCCCGCAGCCCGCACGGCGCCCGCCGCCGGCCCGATCCGCGTGGTCGGCTTTCACGCCGGCTCGCACGGCATGGCCGCCTCCGCCCAGCTGTTCGTCCGCGCGCTGGAGGCCTTGGGCGCGCCTGTCGAGCGCATCGCCATCGCCGAGGGCTACGACCGCGCTGCCCGCCTGCCGCGGCCCACCCCGGCCGCGGCCTGGATCTTCAACCTCAATCCGCCCGAGCTGCCCCTGGCCCTCGCCAGCCTTGGGCCGTCGCGCATCCTCGGGCCCCGCTACGGCGTCTGGGGCTGGGAGCTGCCGGCCGCGCCGGCCGCCTGGCTGCGCGACGCGGCCCTGCTCACCGAGGTCTGGCCGCCCAGCCACTACACCGCCGACGCCCTGGCCGGCGCCGCGTCCCCGGTCCGCGTCGTCTGGCAGCCGCTGATCCTGGCGGACTACGAGGGGATCGTCCCGGCCCCGCGCACCCACGCCTTCCAGGCGGTGGCCCTGGCCGACTTCAATTCCTCCCTGGCCCGCAAGAACCCGCTGGGCGCCGCCCAGGCCTTCGCCCGCGCCTTCGGCGACGATCCTGCGGCGCGCCTGACCCTGAAGACCCAGAACGGCGCCCGTTTCCCCGAGGCGCTGGCCGCCCTGCGCGCCGCCGCCCCGGCCAATGTGGAGGTCGTCGACGCCGTCTGGCCCTACGCCCGGGTGATGTCGCTGATCGCCGGCGCCGACGCCCTGGTCTCGCTGCATCGGGCCGAAGGCTTCGGCCTGCCGATGGCCGAGGCCATGGCCCTGGGGACCCCGGTGGTCGCCACCGCCTTCTCCGGCAACCTCGACTTCATGGATGACGCCACCGCCCTGCTGGTGCCGGCCGGCCGCACGGCGGTGGAGGACCCGCAGGGCGTCTACGCCGGCCAGGCCTGGGCCGAGCCGGACTTGGCCGCCGCCGCCGCCGCCCTGACCCGCCTGCGGTTCGACCCGGCGCTCGGCCGCCGCCTCGCCGCCGCCGCCCGCATCCGCGTCGCCGAACAGCTCTCCCCCGAGGCCTGGCTGCTCTCGCTCCCGGAAGATCTCCAGGCCGCCGTGGTCCGCGCCGCCGCGGCCGCCGCCTGAGACGTCAGACCTCCTCCTCCGGCGGGCGCACCTGGCGGAACATCGCCAGCAGCAGCAGGTCGTAGGCGATCTTCAGCCCGCCGCCGAGCGCCAGCGGCCAGGGGAAGGCCGCCGCCGCATAGAGCAGGCCCGCCAGCGACGGGCTGGCCGCCGCGGCCAGGCTGCGCGGGACGTTGGTCACCCCCGCCGCCGCGGCCCGCTCGGCCGGCGTGACCACCGCCATGACGTAGGAGGTGCGCGCCGGCACATCCATGGACGACAGCAGCGCGCGGACCGACAGCAGCGCCAGCGCCCCGCCGACGCCCGGGGCGAAGGCCGCGCCGATGGCGCACAGGTTGGCCGGGATGTGGGTGAAGACCATGGTGTTGATCAGCCCGATCCGCCGCGCCAGCGGCGCCGAGGCCAGCTGCGAGCCGGCGGTGAGCAGGCCGGTCCAGAAGAAGAACGCCCCGGCGCTGGCCAGGGACAGGTCGAAGCGCTGGAACAGCCACAGCGCCAGCAGCGACTGGACCAGGAAGCCGCCGCCGAAGGAGTCCAGGCTGAACAGCGCCGCCAGCGCCAGCACGCGCCGCCGCGAGGGTCCCAGCGGCGCCGGCGCCTCGGCCATCGCCGGCGCGTTCGGAAGCCGCAGGTACAGGGCGAACGACACAAGTCCCAGGAGCCCATAGAGCGCGAAGGCGGCCTGCATCAGCGCCGGCGCCGAGGCGCCCGTCACCGTCCGCAGCGGCTCGATCGCCCCGGCCGCCAGCGCGCCCACCGATCCCATGACCGCCCCCGTCAGGCTGTAGCGGGCGAACAGCGCCGTGCGGCCGGCGGGCGCGGCGGTCTGCGCCAGCATCGCCTGCTCCACCGGCAGGAAGACGCTGACGTCCCCGCCCGAGGGATTGAGCGTGCCCAGGAAGCCCGCCGCCACCAGCGGCCAGAAGGCGTGCAGCTGCGAGAACGCCAGCCCCGTGGCCAGCATCAGGCCGCAGGCCGCCAGCAGGATCCGCCGCGCCCCCAGCCGATGCCCCGCCTGGCTCACCGCCAGCGTCAGGGCCGCCGAGCCCAGCAGGGTGGCGGTGGTGAGGAGGCCCACCTTGAACGGGCCCAGCCCCAGGCTGATCAGATAGGCCGGCAGCAGCAGGGCGGTCAGCCCGTCGCCGAACCCCCGCACCCCCCGCGCGCTGATCAGGATCGCCGCCGTCGACCGCATGCCTCACCCTGGCATGCTGCGCGGCCGAGCCCTAGGGAGCGTGACAGCCGAAAGTGTGGGCGGTTTCGGCGCCCGTCACGCTCTATTTTCAGAGAGAAACAGGGCGCGTCGCCGGACGCGCGGCCTGCGCCGAAAGGGTCGCCCGCCGCCGCCGCTCGCGCCGCGGGACGACGCGCAGCCGCTCCAGCCAGATCGGCGCCAGCACCGCGAACGCGCCCGCCGCGTCGGCGGCCACGTCGCCCAGTTCGGCGTCGCGCCCGGTGAACTGCTGGGCCACCTCGATCCCGCAGCCGATCAGCACCGCGATCATCGCCAGGTCGAATCGCCGCCGCTCGGGAAACGCCGCGAACATCGCGATCGTCAGGCCCCAGAAGGCGATGAAGTGCGCCGCCTTGTCCCACGGCACGATGGCCGATTCGAATCCTTGCGGCGCGATGGTGGTTCCCCAGACACAGACAAGGGCGCCTGCGGCGAGGACGAAACGCGCAGCGATTTTAAGGCGATCGGGACCCATGGCCGCATCATCGCCCAGGCCCGTGAACACTCCCTTGACGGGCTCATCGCCGCACGTGGTTATCGATCCATTGACACATGGCTGGGCAATGAGTGGAATCCGCTCGTCGCAAGGGGGGCCGCTTGCGAATCTGCAGCCGCGACAGTCGTCAACCGAGGCCATGTCCGGAGTGTAAGCGTGCATCTTAAGGTATCCGCCGCGGCGACCAGCGGCCTCATGGCCCTCGCCCTCGCCTCCGGCTCCGCACGTGCGCAGGACACGGCGGTCGGCGACTTTCCGGCCGGCCTGGACGAGCAGAACCTGCGCGCCTGGCTCGCGGTGCGCACCAACCTGTCGCCACAGGCGGTGGTCTCCATCGGCTCCAACAGCATCATCGGGCTTCGCAACGTGGTCGCCGAGCCGGGCAACCCGGGCCTGTTCCGCGTGCAGATCCGGGCCGAGGTGGTCAACGCCCGCACCGCCGCCGCCGGCGGCTACATGTCCTGGTCCTCCGACATCAACGTCGACTGCAACAGCCGCCGCAGCCGCGCCATGGGCATCGTCAACTACCCCGCGCGCGACCTGATGGGCGTGGGCACGGTGGCCGGCGGGCCCAGCGCCAACTGGGTCACCCCCACCATAGGCACCCAGCTCTACAGCCTGGTCTCGGCGGTCTGCGACCAGGGCTTCCAGCGTCCCCTGGCGCCGCGCCAGGTCGCCGAGGCCGCACCGCCGCCCGCCCCGGTCGCTGCGCCGCCGGCGCCGCCGCCGCTCGCCCAGGCCGCGCCGAAACCGCCGGTGGTCGTGGCCCAGGCTCCGCCGCCGGCCCCCAAGCCCGCGCCGCCCGCGCCCATCGTGGTCGCCGAGGCGCCCAAGCCGCCCCCCGCCCCGGTCGCTCAGCCGGCGCCGAGGCCCGCGCCGCCGCCCGTGGTGGTCGCCGAAGCCCCGCCCCGACCGCCGGAGCCCCCAAGGCCCGCCGCCGCCGCCGAGGCTCCGCCCAAGCCGCCCGAAGCCCCGAAGCCGCCGATCGTCGCGGCCCAGGCCCCCCCGCCGGCCCCCAAGCCCCCGCCGCCCGCGCCCGCGCCCATCGTGGTCGCCGAGGCGCCCAAGCCGCCCCCCGCCCCGGTCGCTCAACCGGCGCCGAAGCCCGCGCCGGCGCCTGTGGTCGTCGCCGAGGCGCCGCGCGCGCCGCCCGCCCTGGCGCCGCTCAAGCCGGCCGAACCCCCGCTCGTCCTGGCCCAGGTCGCGCCGCCCCCGTCGTCGCCGCCGTCGCCGCCCATCGCCCGGCCGCCTGAGAAACCGCCCGAGAAACCGGAAAAGCCCGAGAAGGCCGAGCCGCCCAAGATGCAGGTGGCCGTCGCCGCCGCCCTGCCGCCCGACCCGAACGCGCCCGGCCCCGCAGCCCCGCCGCAGCCGCCGCCCGCCGCCACCTTCTCACCGCCGCCGCCACCACCGCCGCCACCGATGGTCGTGGCCAGCGCGCCGCCGGCGCCGCGGCCGGTCGCACCCCGCCCACGGCCGAAGACCTTCAGCAACGTCGCCGTGCAGGTGGCGGCCGCGGAGACCGAGGCCGCCGCGCGCGACGCCCTGGCCAACGCCCGCCGGCTGCTGCCGGAGATCTCCGACCTCTCCAGCGAGGTGGTGCGCGCCGATCTCGGCGGCCGCGTCCTCTACCGCGCGCTGCTGCACGACTTCACCGCCAAGCCCGAGGCGGTGGAGATGTGCGAGCGCCTGAAGGCCAGGGGCGGGGAATGCTTCATCCGCTTCGGCTGGGGCGCCGAAGCCCAGCGCTGAAGGATCGCGCAAGAACCCGACACCAAGCGTGTTTTGGCGCGGGCGCGGCTCACGTGGCATATGGCGCCCTGCATCCGATCGCAGGCTCGCCCCCATGCCGATTCCCTTCATCGACCTCCAGGCCCAGCGCCGCCGGCTCGGCCAGCCGCTGGAGGACGCCATCCTCGAGGTGGTCCGCTCCGGCGCCTATGTCATGGGCCCGCAGATCGCCGCCCTGGAAGCCGAACTCGCCCGCTTCGGCCACGCGCCCCACGCCCTCACCTGCGGCAGCGGCACCGAGGCGCTGATGCTGCCCTTGATGGCCTGGGGGATCGGCCCGGGCGACGCGGTCTTCTGCCCGTCGTTCACCTTCGCCGCCACCGCCGAGGTGATGCCGCTGGTGGGCGCGACCCCGGTGTTCGTGGACATCCGCCCCGACACCTACAACATCGACCCCGAGCGCCTCACCGCCGCCATCGCAGCCGTGGAGCGCGAGGGCAGGCTCAAGCCCAAGGCGATCATCGCCGTCGACCTGTTCGGCCAGCCGGCGGACTATCCCTCGCTGCACCACATCGCCCAGGTCCACGGGCTGAAGCTGATCGCCGATTCCGCCCAGGGCTTCGGCTGCGCCCTGGACGAGAAGCAGCCCATCCATTGGGCCGACGTGACCGCCACCTCCTTCTTCCCGGCCAAGCCGCTGGGCTGCTACGGCGACGGCGGGGCGGTGCTGTCCAAGGACCCTGCCCTGCACGAGCACATGGTCTCCCTGCGCGTGCACGGCCAGGCCGTCGCCTCGGACGTGGAAGGCCAGGCCTTCGCCCACGACGCCAAGTACCTGAACATGCGGGTCGGCCTCAACGCGCGCATGGACACCCTGCAGGCCGCCGTCCTGCTGCAGAAGCTCAGCATCTTCGAAGACGAGATCGCGGCCCGCAACCGCGTCGCCGACCGCTATGCGGAGCACCTGGGCGGGATCGTCGCGACCCCGGCGGTGATCGACGGCGGGGTCAGCGTCTGGGCCCAGTACACCATCGAGTCGCCCGACCGCGACGGCCTGGCCGCGGCCCTGCGCGAAAAGGGCGTGCCCACCGCCGTCTACTATCCGGTCCCCATGCACCGCCAGGCTCCCTACCGCGACTTCCCGCAAGGCGAGGGCGGCCTGCCGGTCACCGAAGCCAAGGCCGGCTCAGTGCTCAGCCTGCCCATGCACCCCTACCTGGAGCCCGACGCCCAGGACCAGATCATCGCCACCATCCGCGCCCACGTGAAACGCAACGGCTGATCTTTTCCGTCCCCTTCAACCGGCTCGTCCCTCCCCATGAAGGGGAGGGAACGAAGTCACCCCGGCGCATCCCCCGCCAGCCGTTCCAGCACCGCCTCCCAGTGCTTCAGCGCCAGCAGGTGGCCCATCTCCGGGGCCACCCACATCTCGCGCACCGCTTCGCCCAGGTAGGCCATCAGTTCCGGCAGGGGCGCGAAGCTGTCCTCCGCGCCATGCCAGACCACCACCGGGGCGCTGAGCGCCGCGACCGTCAGGTTGCCCGCCCGCCGGAACGCCTTGATCTCGTCCACCGGTCCGCGCGTCGAGGTCGCCAGGCATTCGCCCACATAGGCCTCCACATAGGCCGCGGCGTCCGGATGGGCCTCGACGAAGGCCCGGTCGCCCGGCGCCCCGCGGGCCGCGCGGGCCAGCATCCGCGCCGCCAGCACCGGCGACATTCGCGCCCGCACGATGGCGCACACCGCGCCCAGCACCCAGGGATGGCCCTCCGCCCGGGCGCGGAACTGGGCCAGCGGATCGGCCGAACGCAGGGTCATGGGCCGCGGCGGCCGGGCCGAGCAGAGGTGGACGAACAGCGCCCGCCGGCCCAGGCGCGCGGCGGTCTGCAGGGCCGCGGGCGCCCCGGAGAGCACGCCGCTCAGCCGCACCTGGCTCAGGCCCAGGCCATCCGCCAGCTCGACCATGTCGTCGGCCACGCCGTCGAAGCTGTAGTCGGGACGCGGGTCGGACTGGCCGAACCCCGGCCGCTCCGGCGCGATCACCCGCAGGCCGAGCGCCCGCGCCCGCAGGTCGCTGCCGGGCGGCAGCAGGCTGGATCCCAGTCCCTCGTGGAAGGCCAGCACCGCCCGGCCCTGCGGATCGCCATAGTCGCGGTAGGCCAGGCTGCGACCGTCCGACAGCGCCATCCGCCGCACCGGCGGCGCCTCGGCGCGCACCCGCGCGGCCCCGGTGCGGATTTCCGCGTCCAGGGCCTGGGCCACCGCGGAAAGCTCGGTGAGCGCGCGCACCAGGTCGCTCTGGCGCTGCAGCCCCATCTTGCCGAACACCGCCGAGAGCTGGTTGCGCACCGTGTTGACCGAAACGCCCAGCTCGCCGGCGGCGTCCTTCAGCGAGCGCCCGTCCCGCAGCTTGCGGGCCAGCCGCACTTCCGCCGCCGTCAAGCCGAAGGACTCCCGGATCGAGGCCCAGAGCCGCGTCGTCGCCGCCACCGCCGGCAGCACCAGGGCGAAGGCCGCGTCCGGCGCCCGGGCGGCCGCCCCCGCCGCCGGCAGCGCGCCGGCCGGGACCACATAGGCGAAGCAGGGCCCTTCCTCGGCGTCCCGCTCCAGCCGCAGGATCGTCTGCCCGCCACGTCGCGCCGCCTGGGCCAGGGCGCGGGCCAGCGCCTCGCCGTTGGCCGGATCGAGGAAGTTCAGCGGCCTGCCGGCCACGGCCTTGCCCAGGCCCGCCGCCAGCGCCGCCGTCGCGGCGGGGTTGGCCGACAGCACCCGGCCGCGCGCGTTCAGGATCACCCAGCTCAAGTCGCCCCGCTCGAGCGCCTCGGCCCGCGCCCCTTCGCCGGGCGCCTGCGCCAGCTGCGCGGTCTGCGCCGCTCGCGCCGCCTCGGCGGCCACGGCCGCCGGCGGCGCCTCGCCCCCGGCCGGATCCAGCACCCCGATCAGTTGGTCCCACGACTCGGGGTCCGCCGCCACCTGATGCAGGGTCTCGATCACCAGCGAAAAGTCGGCGGTCTCGGCGCGGTCCATGATCCGTCTTGGGACGCTTTCGGGGGAGTGGTTAACGGTTTCGGCACTGACGAGCAAAACCGGGGCCGGCGCACCCGCCTTGCCCCCGCCCTCGCCCCGTGACAATCCACGTCGAAAGCACGGAGGAAGCCCATGAAGGCGGCGGTCTATCACCAAACCGGCGGGCCCGAGGTCCTGAAGTACGAGGACGTCCCAGACCCCGAGCTGCACCGCAAGGGGATCATCATCCGTGTGGAGGCGGTGGCCGTGGAGGGCGGCGACACCCTCAATCGCCAGCAGGGCCACATGCTGTCGACGCCGCACGTCGTCGGCTACCAGGCGGCCGGCGAGATCGTCGCCGTGGGCGCGGAGGTCGAGGGCCTGAAGGTCGGCCAGAAGGTCGCCACCACCGGCAACTCGGGCAGCCACGCCGAGCTGCGCGCCGTCCCGGCCCGCACAGCCTGGGTGATCCCCGAGGGCCTGGACGTGAGGAAGGCCGCCGTGGTCCCGGTCACCTTCGGGACCGCCGACGACTGCCTGTTCGAGTTCGGCCGCCTGAAGGCCGGCGAGACGGTGCTGGTCCAGGCCGGCGCCAGCGGCGTCGGCGTGGCCGCCATCCAGCTCGCCAAACGGGCCGGCGCCACGGTGATCGCCACCGCCTCCTCGGACGAACGCCTGGAGCGGCTGAAGCCGCTCGGCCTCGACCACGGGATCAACTACCTGCGTGACGACGTGGTCGCCGAGGTCCGCCGCCTCACCGACAAGAAGGGCGTCGACGTGGTGGTCGACCCGGTCGGCGGCTCGACCCTGCAGGGCTCGATCAAGGCCCTGGCCTACCGCGGCCGTCTTTCCTGGGTGGGTTCGGCGGGCCGCGAGACGGTGAAGGTGGACGTGGGCCCCCTGATGGCCGGCAACCGCACCCTCAGCGGCGTCTTCCTGGGCGCCGAGCTCGGGACCCAGCGGGTGCACGACAACATCGCCCGCCTGCTGGCCGACGTCGCCCGGGGCGAACTGGAGGTGGTGATCGACCGCACCTTCCCGCTCGCCGAGGCCGCCGCCGCCCACGCCTACATCGAGAGCCGCGCCGCCGTGGGCCGGGTGCTGCTTATCCCGTAGAGGCTGGTCGAGCTAATTCGCTCAGCCGACATAGGGTTGCGCTCGCCGTCCTCACCCCCTCAGTATGCGCATTAACCAGTTCGGAGCGCCGATGCCGACCATACCGCCGCCGGGGGGCGGCCGATGATCTACCTGCTTCGCCATGGCCAGACGGAGTTCAATGTCGCGCGCCGCTACCAGGGCCACTGCGACTCGCCGCTCACGCCCCGCGGCCAGCTGCAGGCCCGGCGCATGGGCGAGCGGCTGGCGGCCCTCGTCGGCGACGGCGCGGGCTGGCGCATCATGGCCAGTCCTCTCGGCCGCACGGTCAGCACCGCCGAGATCATTCGCAGGGCCCTGCCCGCAGCGCCCGCCCTGGAGCTCGACCCGCGCCTGGCCGAGATCCGCATGGGGCTCTGGGACGGGCTCACCCACGAGGAGCTGGAGGCCCGTCGCCCCGCCGCCCTCGTTCACGAGGAACTTCATTTCCACGGCCCCGGCGGCGAGAGCTTCGAACAGTTTTCCGGCCGCCTGCAGGACTGGCTGGGCGCCGTGGGCCCGGCCGAGAACGTCATCGCCGTCTCCCACGGCCTGGCCGGCCGCGTGCTGCGCGGCCTCTACCTGGGCATGACCCGCGCCAGGATGTTGCGCCTGGACGTCCCCCAGGACGCGGTCTTCCGCCTCGACGCCGGCCGGATCCAGCGCATCGAGTGCGAAACGGTGGGCTGACGGAGCCCTTCCTTCGCTCGTCCGGCCGATCCCGCCAATCTCGACGCAATCGCCCAAGTACTCGTTCCCACGGCGGAAGCTGCCGCTCGGCGAGCCCATAATATTGAGCTCAAGGGTCAAAAACATCGCCGACGCCGCGATCATTGAGTCGCGACATCAGCTTCAGAATTAAGCAGGAAACAAGAAATCGTACCGACGCCTTCAATAACGTTTGAAATCTCGAAGAATTGTTATTGTATTTACGCTCCGACCGGATCGGTCGCAGTCCGCCGATCGACATTTCCACGTGTCAGGTAAATTCCCAATCCCTTGAAGCGTCTGCGGAGCGGAAGCTGAAATGCCAGGCAATGTAATCTCGACGAGATCTTTCCTGTCCGGCATCGGCGTCGATACGCACATTCCCTACACCGACGGCGACTATTCGAATATTTCGAATGTCATATCGCATCTGCAATATCTCGGAATCAATCAGATCCGGGACGGGATCACCAACGGCCAGAACGGCTCGGCCCCCCTGTCGAGCTTCATCGCGGTCGCCAAGGCCGGCATCCAGTTCACCTTCGTCATCCAGGCGTCCACGACCGCGGAGCTCACCGCATCGCTGGGCCTGATCGACCAGGTCCAGAAGGCTGCGCCCGGCAGCGTGGTGGCGATCGAGGGGCCCAATGAGATCAACAACCAGCCGGTCACCTTCAACGGCGTCAGCGGGCTGCAAGGCGCGCTGGACCTGCAGCGGGCGATCTACAGCGCCGTGCATTCGGATCCGGTCCTGGCGGGCGTGCCCGTGGACTATTTTACGGGTTACGGCGCCGGGAACGTCCCCCTGGGGCCGGACCCGGCCACCACGCCCGGCCTGGCCGACTACGACACCCAGCACCCCTATCCCAATTTCGGCCAGGCCCCGGCCTTCTGGGTCAGCCGCAGCCAGGCGCTGAAGAACACCACCTCGGCGACCGAGCCCGCGGTCTATACGGAGACCGGCTATTCCTCGTTCCAGGTCAGCCCCACGGTCCAGGCCAAGTACACTTTGGACCTGCTGTTCGACACCGCGTCCCAGGGCATCTCCAAGACCTATCTGTACCAGCTCATGGACGCCTATGCGCCCGGGTCTCCCCAGGGGAACGACGGCTGGGGGCTGTTCGACTACAACGAGGTCGCCAAGCCCGTCGCCGACGCCCTGCGGAACCTGACGGCGGTCCTGCGCGACGCCGGAACCGGCAACGTCCAGCCGACGACGCTGAACTATTCGATCACCGGCCTGCCCTCGACCGGAAACTCGCTGCTGCTCGAGAAGTCCGACGGGACCTACGTCCTTGCGGTGTGGGCCGAGCCGCAGATCTGGGACAACGCCAACCACCGGGAAATCGCCGCACCGACCCAGACCGCCACGGTCACCCTGCCGTCGAGCTATGGCGAGGTGAAGGTCTTCGATCCGCTCAGCGGGCCGACCGCCATCGCCAGTTACAGCAACGCCAGCAGCGTGCAGATCACGCTCAGCGATCACCCCGTCCTGATCCAGCTGGCCAACCCTTCCGGGACGCCGACGCCCACCCCGACACCGACGCCCACGCCCACCGGCGCGGACACCCTGGTGCTCAGCCTGTCGGAAGCGCCGGTGGGCGGCCGCGACGCCCAGTTCATCGTCAGCGTCGACGGCCGCCAGCTCGGCGGCCCGCAGACGGTGACCGCCCTGCGCAGCGCCGGCCAGGCGCAGGAATTCACCTTCCAGGGCGACTTCGGCCCGGGACCGCACACCGCCACCATCGTCTTCACCAACGGCTACGCCGGCGATCCCGCCGACATCGGCCGCGCGCTCTACATCAACGCGCTGACCTTCGACCGCCAGACCACCTTCGCCAACAACACCGACCTCTACCGGAACAACCAGAACTACACCGTCCAGGCCCCGGCGACCCCGCGCGCCTCCAACGTCGGGACCCAGGACACACTGACGTTCAACATGGCCGTGGCGAACCCCGACGGCGGCGACGCCCTGTTCATGGTCAGCGTCGACGGCCAGATCGTCGGCGGGGTCCAGAGCGTCTCGGCCCAGCGCGCGGCCGGCCAGAGCCAGAACATCACCCTCACCGGCAATTTCGGCCCCGGCGCCCACGCCGTCGCCGTCGACTTCCTCAACGGCTATGACGGCAGCGCCGCCAACGCCAACCGCACCCTCTACCTGAACTCCATCACCCTCGACGGCCGCACCACCCCCGAAAACATCGCCCTCCGCTACGTCGGGGCCCAGACCTATTCGGTCCAGGCCGGGTCCGTCACCGGGACGCCGCCGCCGCCCGCCGCGCCCACGGTCAGCTTCGGCGCGCAGGCGCTGGCCCAGGACACCGGGGTGAGCGCCACCGACCGGATCACCAGCGACGGCCACGTGACCCTCTCGGGAACGGTGACCGGGGCCAGCGGGACGACGGTGCAGATCAAGGACGGCGCCGCCGTGTTGGGCGCGGCGACGCTGAACGGCTCCGGCGGCTGGAGCTTCGCCGCCAACCTGGGCGTGGGAACCCACAGCCTCGCGGCGGTGGCGACGGATCCCTCCGGCCAGGCCGCGGCCACCGCCGCCCAGCCCGCCATCACCGTGGACGTCACGCCGCCGCCGGTGACCATCGGCCCGCCGACCCAGGCGGCGGGCTCCGCCAACGTCTCGCTGTCCGGGACCGTCTCGGCGGAGACGGGCGTCACGGTGCAGGTCTACAACAACTCCACCCTGCTGGGCTCCGCCAGCGTCAGCAACGGCGCCTGGAGCTACGGGAGCGCGTTGCCGGCCGGCAACTACACCTTCCGCGCCGTGGCGACGGACCTTGCCGGCAACGCCGCCGCCGCCGTCGATCCTCCCTTCACGGTCGCGCCGGCCTCCACCCCCGCGGGCGGCGCCGACACCCTGGTGCTCAGCCTGTCGGAGACGCCGGTGGGCGGCCGCGACGCCCAGTTCATCGTCAGCGTCGACGGCCGCCAGCTCGGCGGGCCGCAGACGGTGACCGCCCTGCGCAGCGCTGGCCAGGCGCAGGAATTCACCTTCCAGGGCGATTTCGGCCCGGGGCCGCACACCGCCACCATCGTCTTCACCAACGGCTACGCCGGCGATCCGGCCGACATCGGCCGCACGCTCTACGTCAACGCGCTGACCTTCGACCGCCAGACGACCTTCGTGAACTTCACCGACCTCTACCGGAACAACCTGAACTACGCCGTCCAGGCCCCGGCGATCCCGCGCGCCTCCAACGTCGGGACCCAGGACACGCTGGTCCTCAACGTGGCCGAAGCCAATCCCACCGGCGGCGACGCCCTGTTCATGGTCAGCGTCGACGGCCAGATCATCGGCGGCCTGCAGACCGTCACCGCCCAGAAGGCCGCCGGCCAGAGCCAGAACATCACCCTCACCGGCAATTTCGGCCCCGGCGCCCACACCGTCGCGGTCGACTTCGTCAACGGCCTCGACGGCAATCCCGTCAACGCCAACCGCACCCTCTACGTCAATTCGATCACCCTGGACGGCCTGACCACCCTCGAGAACGACGCCATGCGGTACGTCGGCGCACACACCTACTCCATCCAGTCGGGCTGGGTCGTCTGAACCCACCTACGGGTGGAGCAGCTCCCAGCCGCCGGTGTCTTTCGAGCGCTGGAATCCCGACGCGGCCAGCGACCCCCCGTCGACGCGGATCGATATGCCGGTGAGGTAGGAGGCCATGTCCGAACACAGGAAGGCGACCAGCCCGCCGTACTCGTCCGCATCGCCCATCCGCCGCAGCGGGATGTAGCGTTCGCGCGCCGCCTGCACCTCGGGCGTATCCGCGCCGAACCTGCTGATGCCGGGGGTGCGGACCATGTCGGGCGCCAGGGCGAACACCCGGATGCCGTCGTCGGCCAGTTCGGCGGCCATCGTCTGGGTGAAATTGATCATGCCCGCCTTGCAGGCCGCATAGACCGCGAATCCGGGGGCCCCGCGCAGGCCCTCGACGGAGGCGACATTGATGATCGCCCCGCCACGGCCGCCAGCCTGCATCACCTTCACCGCCGCATGGGTGGCGGCGAGCATGCTGACGAGGTTCATGTCGATGTGCTTGCGCCAGCTCTTCTCGATGCTGTCCATGAAGTTGCGCTTGCTCACGCCGCCGGCGTTGTTGACCAGGATGTCGATGCGCCCGAACGCCTCCGCCGCCCGCGTCACCAGGGCTTCCACCTGGTCCGTGCGCAGGGCGTCCATGTCGACGAACAGGCCCCGCCGGCCCAGCGCCTCGATCTCGGCGATGGTCTTCTCGCCCTGCTCGCGGTCGACGTCGCCGATCGCCACGTCGGCGCCATGCCGCGCCAGGCTGACGGCGGCGTAGGCGCCCAGCCCGCTGGCGCCCGCGGTCACCACCGCCACACGCCCCTTCAGATCGATCCCTTCAGCCATGTTTTCTCCCATCGGCAGACCTTTCCGCCATCGTAGGTCTGGCGGCGGCGACATGCACGACGTTCAGAAAGGCCGATCGACGGCCGCGGACGACGGCGCGATATCCGTCAAGGCTCGCGTGCGATCTGAAGCAGCAGGTCCGCCACGGCGCCCGGCTCCGTGATCATCGCGTCATGGCAGGCGGCCAGGTCGTGGACCCGCCATCCTGGGCGGCCCTCGACCAGGCGGTGGCTCGTTTGCATCGCGCGATAGGCTGGCCTGACGCAGCGGATATAGCTGCAGGGCGCAATCGCCGCGGACGGCGCGCGCAGGCGCAGGGGTTCGGTGAGGGCCGCGAACGGCTGCGGCGTCAGGCGCCGGCGAAGCCAGGCCAGGTCGTCCGCGTCCACGACGCCGAACACCGCTGGATCCGGCGGCGGCGCGGCCAGGCTCGCCGCAGCCTCGGCGGCGCGGCGCCTGTCGAGCGCCGTCTCGGGGTCGAGCAGGTCCAGGGCGCACTGGCCGTTCCGGGCGACCAGGCCGTCCAGCAGCACCAGGTGCGCCAGCCGGTCGGGGAGCCGCTCGGCGACGCCGCGCGCCACGAGGCCGCCGAAGCTGTGCCCCACCAGGACGACCCTCGACAATTCCTCCCACTCGATCAGGCGCACGACGTCCTCGACGAAGGTGGTCAGGTTGACGGCCGCGGACAGCAGGTGCGCGCGTTCGCCAAGTCCGGTGAGCGTCGGGGTCCAGGCCTGCGCGCCCGCGGCGCGCAGGCGCTGCGCCACCCGTCGCCAGCACCAGCCGCCGTGGAAGGCGCCGTGCACAAGGACGAAAGCGGCCCCCTCCGGGGTCATCCGGCAAGCCCGCGCACGCACTCGCTGGCCGAGATCACCGAAGCCTGCCGCGGGAACACCCGCTCGGTCAGGCAGGCGTGCACGGCGGGATCGCCGTCCGCGCAGGCGTCGCTGAGCACGGTGATCCGGTAGTCGGCGTCCGCCGCATGCCGCAGGGTCGAGAGCACCACGCCGCTGGTCGCCACCCCGGCCAGGACCAGGGTGCGCACCTCCTGCGCGCGCAGGATCATGTCCAGGTCCGTGCCGGGGAAGGCGCCCACCCGATGCTTGGTGACCACGATCTCGCGCTCGAGCGGGCGAAGTTCGGGGTGGATCTCCAGCGCCGGCCCCGCCTCGAGGCGCCCCGCCCGTTTCAGCGGGCCGAACACGGGGTGGTCGGGACCGACCTCGGGCGCGCCGGGCCGGAAGCCCACCACCACGTGGATGATCGGCAGGCCGGCCGCGCGGAAGGCGCCCAGCGCCGCCTGCGCGGCCGGCAGCACGCCCGGGCTCGTCGCGGCGTACTGCGACAGCACGCCCACCTGGTAATCCATCAGCAGCAGCGCCGTGCGGCCGCCCTGAGCGTCGGACATTGTGCTTCCTTTCCCGATCGAGATGAGTTGCGCCGCCGGTTGGGGGCCGATCAGCGTGAGGCGTCGTCCTCGCGGGCGCGCCAGGCGTCCATGCCGGTGAGGCGGTTCCGTTCGGCCATGCTGACGATCATCGATTCCAGACCCGCGCTGGATCCCCGGATGCGCAGGCCTGTCAGAACCTCGTGCATGGCCTTCATGGCGGCGCGCTGGGCGAGGTTGGCGTAGAGCACCAGGCTGAAGCCCAGCCGCCCCAGTTCCTCAAGCGGCAGCGTCGGCGTCTTGCCGCCCTCGACCACATTGGCCACCTGCGGGCCTAGTCCCGCAGCGCCGATGCGGGCGAGCTCGCCCGCGTCCGTGGGGGCTTCGACGAACAGCATGTCCGCGCCGGCCTCGCGGTAGGCGTGGGCGCGATCCAGCGCGGCCTGCAGCCCCTCCACCGCGCGGGCGTCCGTGCGCGCGATCAGCACCAGCGAGGCGTCCCTGCGCGCGTCGGCGGCGGCCCGGATCTTGGCGACCATGTCGGCCGTCGGCACGACCGCCTTGCCCTCGAAATGGCCGCAGCGCTTGGGATCGACCTGGTCCTCCAGCTGGATCGCCGCTGCGCCGGCCCGTTCGAACTCCCGGACGGTGCGATGGACGTTGAGCGGATTTCCATAGCCGGCGTCGGCGTCGGCGATCACCGGCAGGTCGACGGCGGCGCAGATCCGGGCCACCTCCCCGGCGACCTCCGTCATCGAGACGAGGCCGAGGTCGGGCGTCCCCAGCGACCAGTTCGCGATGCCCGCGCCCGTGGCGTAGACCGTCTCGAACCCGCAGTCGGCGATGATCCGCGCGCCGAGCGCATTGGCCGCGCCCGGGGCGAGCACCGGGGCCTTGTCTGCGAGCAGCCGGCGCAGGCGGGAGCCGGGGGCGCCTTCGGAGCTCATCGCCCGACCGTCGCCAGCATTTCGCTCGCCGCCGGCGACCAGAACTCGCGGGGGTCGGCGATCGCGCCGACGATGGCCGAGGCGGCCACCGTCGCCGGCGAGGCCAGGTAGAGCGAGGCTTGCGGGCTGCCCATGCGGCCCTGGAAGTTGCGGTTGGTCGTGGCGATGCAGGTCTCGCCGGGGCCCACCACGCCGCCGACGCCGCCGGAGCAGGCGCCGCAGCCGGGGGGCGTCACGTGGGCGCCGGCCTCCAGCAGGGTCTCGAGGTAGCCGGCCTTCGACGCCGCGATCAGCACCTCCCGCGACGCCGCGGTCACGATCAGCCGCGTGGAGGCGGCGACCTGCCGGCCCTGCAGGAGGCTGGCGGCCACCGCCAGGTCCTCCAGCCGGGCGTTGGTGCAGGAGCCGAGGAAGGCCTGGTCGATCCGGACGCCCAGGCAGTCGCCCACCGGCCCGACGTTGGCCGGATTGTGCGGCCGCGCCACCTGCGGACCGATCGCCGCCAGGTCGATCTGGTGGGTGGCGAGATACTCGCAGCCGGGGTCCGGGCCGAAGGGCTGGACGTCCGGCTGGCCGTGGGCGCGCAGGAAGGCGAGCGTGGTCGCGTCGGCTGCGAACATGGCGAACTTCGCCCCCATCTCGGCGCCCATGTTGGAGAGGGTCAGCCGGCTCGCCAGGCTCATCGCTGCGATCGCCGGCCCGCCGAACTCGATGGCCCGGTACTGCGCGTGGTCGGAGCCGAAGCGGCCCAGCAGGTGCAGGATCACGTCCTTGGACATCACCGCCGCACCGCCGGCGCCGTGCAGTTCGAAGCGGATGGTCTCCGGAACCCGCAGCCAGATGTCGCCGGTGGCGAGCAGATAGGTCAGGTCGGTGACTCCCATGCCCGAGCCGGCCGCGCCCATCGCGCCATAGGTGGTGCTGTGGGAGTCGCTGCCGAAGATCAGCTCGCCGGGCCGGATGTCGCCCTTCTCGACCACCACCTGGTTGATGATCCCGTCGTGCGGATAGAAGTGCGCCACCCCCAGCTCCTGCGCCAGGGCGCGAACCTTGGTGTGCAGCCGTGCGATCTCCGCGTCCGGCGCCGGGAACACGGCGGTCACGGTGGCCGAGACCCGGTCGGGATCGTGCAGGGCCGTGATCCCGTGACGGCGCATCCGGCTGACGCAGGAGGCCAGGAACTCGCCCATCACCACCCGGTCGGGGCGCGCGGTCACGAAGGCGCCGGGCGAGACGTCGGGCAGGCCGGCGGCGCGGGCGATGATCTTCTCCGCCATGGTCTTCGGCCTGGGCGACAGCGAGGGCGCGGCGGCGGTTTCAGTGTGGACGCCGCGAGGCTCGTCGAGAGTCTCCAGCAGCCCGCCGCTCTCGAAGATCCGCAGCATGTCGGCGGTGGGGGCGAAGCCCTGCAGCGTGGGGCCGCCCGCGATCCGCACCACGCCCTGGGCGAAGTCCACCTCGATCTCGTCGCCCTCGAGGACGGCTGCGGCGACGCCCGGGCAGACCAGGCAGGGCAGCGCCAGCGCGATGGCGTTGCGGTAGAAGATGCGCCCGGCCGACTCCGCGATCACCGCCGCGGCGCCGAGCTTCTTCAGGTTCGCCGGCGCCTGCTCGCGGCTGGAGCCGCAGCCCCAGTTCTTGCCCGCCACGATGATGTCGCCGCGCTGGAACGCCGTGGAGAACCCGGGCCGGGCCGGAAAGATCTGCGGCCGGGTCTCCTCCCAGCTCGCCATGAAGGTGCTGAACGGCGCCATCTGGTCGGTGTCGACATTGTCGCCGAAGCGCCAGGCGCGTCCCCGGATCGTCTCCATGTGTCGCCGTCTCCTTCAGTGCGGCCCCGTCCGCCGCGCGCCCGGGGAACCTGTCTGGCGCCTACTATGGGCGCCGGCCGCAGCCCCACAAGGAAGCGGTTAGCCGAGGATCGGCGGTCCTACCCTGGCCGCGCCGGGCGGCGCTGGACCTGAAAATCGCCAGCCCGCACAATGGTGTCCAGACATCGAAGCCATGCACACACCAGACGACGCGGCCCTCAGCTTCCACGCGACGATCGGCGAGTTCCTCCGCGCCCGGCGCGAGGAGGCGGGCGGCGCCGATCGGGCGCGGCGCCTGCGCCGGCGCACGCCGGGCCTGCGGCGCGAGGACGTGGCGGAGCGCGCCGGCATCAGCACCGACTGGTACGCGCGGCTGGAGCAGAACCGGGTGGGCTCGGTGTCCGACGCGGTGCTGGAACGGGTCGCCGCCGCGCTGGACCTGAACGAGCCGGAGCGGCGCTACCTGTTCGACCTCGCCGGACGCGCGCGCTCGCCGCGCCGCACGCTGCCGCTGCAGCCGCATCCGAGCGCGCTGGCCCTGATGGAGCTGGCCCAGGACCTGCCGGCCTGCATCGTCAACGCCCGCGGCGACGTGCTGTGCTCCAACCCGTTGCACGAGCGGCTGATGCTGGGCTACGGCGCGCACCCGGTGTTCGGCCGCAACCTCATCTGGTTCTTCTGCTTCGACCCGCGCGCCGAGGCCCTGTTCCCGGACCGGGAGGCCGACCTCGACCGCACGGTCGCCAACATGCGCTTGGCGCTGGGCCGCACCGCCCAGGATCCCGACGCGGCCGAGCTGCTCGCCGAGCTCATGCGCTGCGAGGCCTTCCGCCGCCGCTGGTCGTCGCTGCGGGTCAAGCCGCGCGGCCCCAGCGTCAAGCGGGTCAATCATCCGGACGCGGGGCCGTTGGTGTTCCTGGCGCACAGCGCTTCGCCGCCGGAGGCGCGCGAGCAGACCTTCACCTTCCTGCAGCCCTGCGACGACGCCACCCGGCGCGGGCTCGACAGTCTGCGTGCGCCTACCGCCGTCGGCGCGGGATCAGCTGCCGCTCCGGTCCCAGCCACCGCATCAGCGCCAGCACCGCCACCGCCGTGGCCGCCCCCAGGGTGAAGGCGCCGGCCGCGGCCATGGAGATGCCGCTCGGGCCCAGGGTCAGGGGCCGCGGCTCCATCCAGTGAACGATCTCCCGTTCGGGTTCCTCGGGCAGGGCCTCTTCGACGTATTCGCTCATGGCGCGCTCCTCGGGCCGTCGTCCGCCGGGGGGAACCCCTGCGGCCCGCGGCGGTTCCGCGGCTGGCCTTCGCCTTCCGGTGGCGTTAGAAGCCGGCGACCTCACCGCCCCGCGCACGGATCATCATGGCCGGACACTCCAAGTTCAAGAACATCATGCACCGCAAGGGCCGCGCCGACGCGGTCCGGTCCAAGCTCTTCTCCCGGCTGTCGCGCGAGATCACCGTGGCGGCCAAGTCCGGCATGCCCGATCCGGCCATGAACCCGCGCCTGCGGCTCGCCGTGGCCAACGCCAAGGGCGAGTCCATGCCCAAGGACAATATCGACCGGGCGATCAAGAAGGCCGTCGGCGGCGACGCCGACACCTATGAGGAGATCCGCTACGAGGGGATGGGCCCGGGCGGCGTCGGCCTGATCGTCGAGGTGCTGACCGACAACCGCAACCGCGCCGCCTCCAACGTGCGCACCATCTTCGGCAAGAACGGCGGCAATCTGGGCCAGACCGGATCGGTGGCCTTCATGTTCGACCGGGTGGGCCAGATCGTCTATCCGGCCGCCGCCGGCAGCGAGGACAGGATCATGGAGGCCGCCATCGAGGCCGGCGCCGAGGACGTGGAGTCCGACGAGGAGACCCACACCGTCTTCACCGCCTTCGAGGACCTGAACGAGGTGGCCCAGGCGCTGGAGGCGGCCCTGGGCGCGCCGAAATCCGCCGCCATCGCCTGGCGGCCGAAGAGCCTAACCCCCGTCTCCGGCGAGGCGGTGGCCACACTGATGAAGCTGCTGGACGCCCTGGAGGACGACGACGACGTCCAGAACGTCTACGGCAACTATGAGATCTCCGACGAGGACGCCGAGCGGCTGGCCGGTTAGGCCGTTTCGCGACGCGCTCACGCCTGCCGGATCGGGGCGTCGGGACCGGAGGTTTCAGGGGCGCGATACAGGCCCGCCATCCTGGCGCCAACCTTTCCGCATCCAAGCTGGAGCACGGCCCGCCCGCGCCCTACGGGAGCGACGCAAGTCTGATCCATCGCATGCCCCTGTTCATCGCTGTCATCCTGGCCGCGCTGGCGGTGTTCGCCACCACCACCTTGCACTACGAGTCGATCCACCGGCTCGACCTCTACGCGCGCGCCCGGTCCGCCTATCCCGCGCTCTACGGGGTGATCGCCGCGGTGATCCTGCTGCACATGTTCGAGATCGGCCTCTACGCCCTGCTGTTCGCCCTGTCGGACGGACCGCTGGACCTGGGCGACTTCAGGGGCGCAGGCGTCATGGGGCCGATGGACGACATCTATTTCGCCGCCGAGGCCTACGCCTCGCTGGGCTACGGCGACATCACGCCCACGGGGGCGATGCGCCTGATCGCCTCGGTGGCGCCGCTGAACGGCATCCTGCTGCTGGCCTGGTCAGGCGCCTTCCTGTTCAACCTCGCCCAGCACTGGCGCACGAAGCCGGACTGAGGGGCCGGACTGAGGGGTTGCGCGGCGGCCCGCCGCGGGCGAGACGGACGGACGGCGACGAAAGGGGAAGCGCGATGATCCGGTTCGACGGGCAGGTGGCGATCGTGACGGGGGCGGGCAAGGGCATCGGCCGGGCCTATGCCGAGACCCTGGCGGCGCGCGGCGCCAAGGTGGTGGTCAACAACCGCAAGCACGCCGGCGAGGCCGCTTCCAGCGCCGACGAGGTGGTGGCCGCGATCCGCGCGGCAGGCGGCGAGGCGGTCGCCAACTACGACGCCGTCGATGCGGACGGGGCCGGCGAGCGCCTGGTCGCCACGGCGCTGGAGGCCTTCGGCGGGCTGCACATCCTGATGTGCAACGCCGGCGTCGGCCCGCGCGCGGTGATGCACAAGCAGACCGAGCAGGACTTCCGCTCCACCGTCGACATCAACGTCTTCGGCAGCTTCGAGCCGGTGCGCGCGGCCATGCCCCACATGCGCGCGCAGAAGTACGGCCGCATCCTGCTCACCACCTCCGGCGCGGGCCTGGGCGGCAGCATCGGCTTTGCGGTCTATGGCGGCAGCAAGTCGGCCATGCACGGCTTCGCCGCCTCGGCCACCCTCGAGGCCGACCGGGCCGGCATCCTGATCAACGTCATCTCGCCCAGCGCGCTGACCAACATGACCCGCTGGGTGCTGGAGGTGCAGGGCAAGGACGAGGCCACCCGCGCCGCCGAGATCCCCACCCAGCCGGTGGCCGAGGTCGCCGCCTACATGGTCAGCCGCGAGTTCGACGGGAAGGCCGAGATCTGGAGCGTCCAGGCCGGCGCCGTCCACGTCACGCGCATGATCGACAGCCTGGGGATCGACATCGACCCGGCCGAGCTCACCGCCGAGAAGGCCGCAGAACTGAAGGGCAAGATCCGTGACCTGAAGGACGCCAAGCTCGTCGAGCTGTCCTTCTTCAACGGCTAGCGCTCCAGCGGGTGGCCGGCTTCGCGCCAGGCCTGCAGGCCGCCATCCAGCGCCACGGCCCGGCCGTAGCCCAGTTCGCGCAGCGTGGCGGCCGCCAGCGTCGAGACCTTGCCGAACTCGCAGCAGGTGAGGATCCGCGCCGTCGGGTCCGGCAGGGCCGCGTCCACCCGCAGCTCCAGCTGGCCGCGCGGCAGGTGCAGGGCGCCCGGCACATGGCCGGCCTCGAACGCCTCCTTCTCGCGCACGTCCAGCACCACCAGGTCGCGGCTGTTGCCGCCGATCCTGGCGGCCAGCTCGGCCAGCGACATGAAGGGGATCCGCGCCGCCGCCTCGGCCAGCAGCTGGGCCACCGTCTTGCCGCCGCTCATGTTGGTGCGCAGCGCCTCGGTCAGGTGGGTGGGCGCCGACAGGTCCAGGCTCTGCATCATCGCCACGAACGCCGCCCGCTCGCGCTGCTGCAGCCGCGGATTGCTCTCGATCTCGGTCCCGATGGTGGAGTGCGAGCGGCCCTTGTAGTCGTGCGCCGGGAACACCAGTGTCTCGCCCGGCAGCTTCAGGAGCTTGTCGAACAGGCTGTCGTAGAGGGCGTGCGGGTCGCCGGTGGGCAGGTCGGTGCGCCCGGTCCCGCCGATCAGCAGCGCATCGCCGGTGAACACCCGCCCCTCCGGGCTCCCCGTCATCACCAGGCTCATGGAATCGCGCGTGTGACCGGGCGTGTGCAGCGCCTGCAGCCGCAGCCCCCCGGCGATCAGCATCTCCCCGTCGTCCAGCCGGATGTCGACGTACGGCGCGGGCGCCAGCCGGTGCGCGGCCACCGGCGCCGCCAGCGCCGCCCCCAGCGCCCGGCTGGCGGAGAAGTGGTCGGCGTGGGTGTGGGTGTCGATCACGTAGCGCACGTGCAGCCCCTGGGCGCTGGCCCAGCCCCGGTAGCGGTCGAGCTGCGACAGCTCCGGGTCGATGACCACCGCCGAGCGCGTGGCCTCGCAGCCCAGCAGGTAGGACTGGCACCCGCCCACCGTCACCTGTTCGAAGATCATCGCCCGAGCTCCGCCCAGAGCGCGTTCCGCAAAAGTGGCCGCCGGTTTTGCGACCAGAACGCGCGCCAACTTTCAGGGCCCCACGGTCGCGCTGAACGGGCGGTCCGGCAAGGGCCAAGCTCCTCCCACGTCCCGTAGAGGACGGGGGAGGGGGACCGCCCGCCGAAGAGCGGGTGGTGGAGGGGGCGCGACTTGGCGCAGTGCGACGGTCGCCCCCACCGTCACGCCCTCTGCGGGGCGCGCCACCTCCCCCGTCGTCTTCGCGACAGGGGAGGAAAAGCGAGCTAGTCCCACGGCCCGTCGCCGCGCGGCGGCTCCGGCGTCTCCTGGTCGCACCAGCCGTTCTCGCCCCAGGTGCGGACGTGGACGGTGAGCGGCTCCTCCGGGACCGGCAGGTTCTCGGCGAACACCTTGGGCGCCAGCTTGGCGGCGTGCCAGCGGATCACCGCCAGCTGCAGCCGCGAGACCTGGGCGTTCTCCGGCGTCGCCGCGCAGGCCACCTCCCAGGCCAGGTCGAACTTCAGGTGCGCCTGCATCGCCCGGGCGCGCACATACATCTCCTCGAAGGCCCGGTAGCGCCGCAGCCAGCCGAACAGGGTGGCCACGCACGGCATGTCCGGGTCGGCGCAGATCGAGGGCAGCCCCTCGCCGTGGGCGATCCGCAGGCAGACCGCCTCGGCCAGCGCCTGCGAATAGCCGCAGGGCCGCCCGGTCCGTCCCAGCGGCGCGAACCGCGCCATCGCCTGCGCCAGCACATTGGCCTGCCGCGCCCGCACCGCCCGCCGGGCCAGCGCTTGCGCCTCGCCGAGCTGCGCCGCAAAATCCTCATGCCGCCGCGCCCAGCGCCAGACGGTCCCATAGGCCGGCATGGCGCCGTCGCGGCACACGGCGCTGAGGCTCTCGCCCGCCGCCACCCGCGCGCAGATCGCCGCCCCCACCGCCGGGGTGTAGCGGCTCTCGCCGGCCGCAAACCCGGTTCCCGACTTGAAGTCCGCCTTCGCGGGCGCCGCCGCGACCACGGCGCCCCCGCCCGCCCCGCCAACCACCTCGGCCATCCGCGCCCTCAGAAGCCCGGCCCGCACGCCGGCAAGCGTCACCCTAGCGCCGCCCGCCGCAAAATGCAAGAACAAAACGCGAACATCAGCGCGCCCCCCTCGACCCCGGCCCGCATCCCCTGCGATGCTGCGCCCGAGCGGAGGACCCCATGGCCGGCCTGAAGGACAAGCGCGGGTTCATCGACAAGGACCGCCTGGACCTGTCCGAGCGCAAGGCGGTGGAATACTGGATGAAGCGCTGGGGCGTCACTCGCGACCAGCTCACCGCCGCCCACCGCAAGGTCGGCCGCCTGACCAAGGACATCGCCGCCGAGCTCGGCAAGAAGCGCTGAGCCCCGCCGCCCTGGCCCTGCCCCGCGCAACCCTCTAAGGCGGGGGGCTCACGGCGAAGGGCACGAAACGGCATGGACGCGAGCGGCGACAACGACTTCGTCTACGACGAGGCCACGGGCGAGTGGGTCACCGCCGCCGAGGCGGCCGCCGCGCCGGCGGCTGCGGCCCAGGTCGAGGTGCGCGACGCGGTCGGCAACCGGCTGGCGGACGGCGACGCCGTCACCCTGACCAGGGAGCTGAAGGTCAAGGGCGCCGGCCAGACCCTCAAGCGCGGCACGGTCATCCGCTCGATCCGCCTGACCGGCGACCCGCAGGAGATCGACTGCCGCTACGAAGGCATCAAGGGCCTGGTCCTGCGCGCGGAGTTCGTGAAGAAGATCTAGGGCGAAGCCAAAGCCCACCCCGCTTGATTGCGTCCCTGAGATGTGCCCCCTTCTTTTTCGCGGTGTTAGGGGGAGGCGACCATGAACAGCACGGCGGCGGACGGCCTTGGCGGCCTGGGCATAAGCTCGCTCACCGATTTCGTGCTCAAGGCCGTACAACTCGGCTTCCTCGGCTTCGGGGCGGCGCTGTTCGTGATGGTCTTCATCATCCTGTTTCGCAACCAGAAGCCGGCGGACGCCTCCACGGCGAAGCTCAGGATGCGGTTCCTCACCTTCGGCGTGGCGGCCTTCGCCTTCGCCGGGATCAGCCAGCTGGTCGCGCCGCTGATCGCCCCGGCCCCCAGCCGCGCCTACAAGCTGTCGGTGACGTTCGCGCCGCAGCTCGACGTCAACAAGCTGCCCGAACCCAGCATGATCGTCCTGCCGGCCAACGTGAAGATCGCCCAGAACGCCCCCTTCGACGTCAAGCAGGACGCGACCTTGGCGATCGGCATCGACGGCATCCTGCAACAGGTGCGCTCGCTGAAGAACACCACCGACGCGCTCTCGGCCAGCAACCAGGAGCTCAGCAGCCAGGTGGTCAAGGCCGCCCTCGACACGCGCGAGTGCGCGAACATCCCGGTGGACGCCGCCAAGCAGATCGGCGAGCTCAGCGCCGAGGTCCGCAAGAACGTCACCATGGGCGAGATCCTGCGTGCGGAAAACGGGTCGCGGCAACTCAACATGATCGTCAAGTCGACCGATATATTCCGCTGACGCGGGCGGCCGGGCCCTCGCCCTCCCCAATTGCACCCCGCCCGCATCTGCCCCACTCTACCCTCCACCCCTCCGCCTCCCCCAAAACCCCCGAGGCCCCCATGTTCATCGCCATGAACCGCTTCAAAGTCCTCCCCGGCCAGGAGTCCGCGTTCGAGGAGGTCTGGCTGTCGCGCGACACCCACCTGGGGGACGTCCCCGGCTTCACGTCCTTCCATCTGCTCCGCGGGCCAAAGCTGGACGACCACACCCTCTATTCCTCCCACACCGTCTGGGCGTCGAAGGCCGCGTTCGAGGCCTGGACGAAGTCGGAGGCGTTCCGCAAGGCGCATGCGGGCGCCGGCTCCAACAAGCCGATGTACATGGGCCACCCCAATTTCGAGGGCTTCGAGGTGCTGCAGGAGGTGCTCGCCCCGGCCTGAGCGGGGGGCGAAAAGCGCTGGCCCAGCGGAGCGATTCGTGGGAAAGCTGAGCATCGAATTTCGCCTTGGTTCGGTCGCTGCCATGCGTCATCTCCGGATTTCGCCCCGAGCCTGCCCTGATCCTCTCCGACAATTTGATCCCACGCCCTGTCCGGGGCATGTGGAACACTTGCACCTGAAGGGTGATATCTAATGGCGACCGGCACTGTGAAATGGTTCAACGCGACCAAAGGCTTCGGCTTCATCCAACCTGACGCGGGCGGCGGCGACGTGTTCGTCCACATCTCGGCGGTGGAGCGGGCCGGCCTGGGCAGCCTCAACGAAGGCCAGAAGGTCTCCTACGAGCTGGAACGCGACAAGCGCACCGGCAAGACCTCCGCGGGCCAGTTGCAGTCTGCCTGACGCGCATCGGAGGCGGCGGGCGCCTTTGTCGGCGCCCCGCCGCCTCCCCTGCCCCGCCGACGCATCCGCGATCGGCGCGATGCGGTCCCGCCCTGGGCGCGGCCGCCAAACTGCATGGGAGCTGAAGGCGATGGCCAAGGGTCAGAAGAAGAGCAACAAGGAAGTCCGCAAGCCCAAGGCGGACAAGCCGAAGGCGGCGCCCCCCGGCCGGACCTTCCTGACGCCGCCGTCGGCGAAGAAGTGACGCCGAACCGGCCGATGAATTCCGGCGGGCGACGGGGACGCGGCTCGGTGAAGCTGCTGGGATCGCTGCGCGGCGAGGGCGCGCTGGCGTGGAACGGCCAGAGCCTGCCGGTCCGCTACCAGCTCGACCTCTACGAGGGCCAGGTGGGCCGCACCGGCAACGGCTCCCTCGACGGGCCGCTGGGCCCGCTGGTGGACCCGGACGCCGACACCGTGGCCGCGACGCTGCGGCTGGCGGACGGCTTCGAGCTGGCGGTGACGCTGGCGGAGATCGACGATCAGGGCGCGATGTTCGAGGCCGGCGGCGACCTGCCGGACCCTCCGCGCTGAGCCCGGCGCAACGACGAGTACAAGGAAAGGCCAAGGATGGCGCGTAAGCCCAATTACCAGTTCGAGCGCGCCGAGCGCGACCGCGCCAAGGCCGCCAAGGCCGCCGCCAAGGCCGAGGAAAAGCGCGCCCAGAAAGAAGCCGAAGACGCCGCCCGCCCCGCGCCTCCCGCCGACAAGGACTGAGGGCCCCGGCCCCTTCCCCCTGGAGGAAGCTCCGAGGGCGTCAACCCCCGCCACCACCCTTCGGGTGGTCCCCCTCTCCCTGATCGCGCTGGCGCGCTGGGGGAGGATCTAACAAGGTGCTCCCCCTTAGGGGGAGCTCCGGCGAAGCCGGTGAGGGGGTTGAAGCCCCCAGCGCCGGCCGCGTCGCCCCCTCCCGGGGGGGAAGGGAGGCATCCGATTCAGACGCGAAACATCCACCCGCGTTCCCGTTTCAATCTTCTATTAACCATTCTCCCAGAGTCCTGATCGCGCTAGGAACATTTCCCGAACGCCCCTCCGCGCGTCCCTTGAGTCGCCCATGCCCGTCCCCGTCCGCATCCTCGGCCTCGACCCGGGCCTCCGCCGCACCGGCTGGGGGGTGGTGACCATCGAGGGCTCGCGGCTGGCCCATGTGGCCCACGGGGTGATCGCGCCCGACGACACCCTGCCCTTCGCGCTGCGGCTGCTGGCCCTGTTCGAGGCGATCGGGGCGGTGATCGAGGCCCACGCCCCGCACGAGGCGGCGGTGGAGGAGACCTTCATGGCCAATAACGCCGGCTCGGCGCTGAAGCTCGGCCACGCCCGGGCCGCGGCCCTGATCGCCCCGGCCCGCGCCGGCCTGCCGGTCGCCGAATACGCGGCCACCGTGGTCAAGAAGGCGGTGGTCGGCACCGGCGCCGCCGACAAAGCCCAGGTGGCCTTCATGATCCGCCGCCTGCTGCCCGCCGCCGGCGACGTCCGGGCCGACGCCGCCGACGCGCTCGCCGTCGCCATCGCCCACGCCCACGCCCGCAAGGCCCGCGTCCTCGGGAGCGCGGCGTGAGGGGCGCCTTCGCCCTTACCTCCCCCATTGCGGCAGCAATGGCGGGAGGGGGACCGCTCGCCGAAGAGCGAGCGGTGGAGGGGGCGAGCCCCACGCATTGCAACCTGCCCCCTCCACCCTCGGCTCTCCGGCCGATGGTCCCCCTCCCGCCGCTTCGCGGGGGAGGTAAGCGCGCGGAGCTGGCCCCGTGATCGGCCGCCTCAGAGGAACCGTGGCGGAGGTCGCCGAGGAGGACGCCCTGATCGACGTGGCCGGCGTCGGCTACGTGGTCCGCTGCGGCGCGCGCACGCTCGGCCGGCTGCCGGCGGTGGGCGACGAGGCGCTGCTGCATGTGGAGACCCAGTGGTCGGAGGCCCTGGGCATGCGCCTCTACGGCTTCCTGACCCGGGACGAGCGCCGGGCCTTCGTGATCCTGCAGGCGATCCAGGGCGTCGGCCCCAAGGCGGCGCTGGGCGTGCTGGACGTGCTCTCCCCCGCCGACCTCGCCGCCGCCGCCGCCAGGGGCGACAAGGCCCTGGTGGCCCGCGCGCAGGGGGTGGGGCCGAAGCTCGCCCTGCGCATCGTCACCGAGCTGAAGGACAAGGCCCTCACCGACCTGGGCGTCGCCGGCTTCGCGCCCGCGCCCTACGCGCCGGCCGCCCCGCCGCCGCCATCCGCCGCCGGCGAGGCGACCGCGGCGCTGATGGGCCTGGGCGTCGCCGAGCCTGCCGCCCGCCGGGTGGTCGAGCACGCGGCCCTGAAGCTCGGCGAGACGGCTGAGGTCTCCGCCCTGATCAAGGCCGCCCTGCAGGAGCTCGGCCGGTGACCCGGCTGGTCTCCGGCGAGCCCGCCCAGTTCGAGGCCGCCGACAAGGCCCTGCGCCCGCAGACCCTGGCCGAGTTCGTGGGCCAGGCGCCGATCAAGGCCAATCTGAAGGTGTTCATCGACGGCGCCCGCGCCCGCGGCGAGGCGCTGGACCACGTGCTGCTGTTCGGCCCGCCGGGCCTGGGCAAGACCACCCTGGCGCAGATCGTCGCCCGCGAGCTCGGGGTGAACTTCCGCGCCACCTCCGGGCCGGTGCTGGCCAAGGCCGGCGACCTCGCCGCCATCCTCACCAACCTGGAGCCCAACGACGTCCTGTTCATCGACGAGATCCACCGCCTGGCCGCCAATGTGGAGGAGATCCTCTACCCGGCCATGGAGGACCACGTCCTCGACCTGATCATCGGCGACGGGCCCTCGGCCCGCTCGATCCGCATCGACCTGGCCCCCTTCACCCTGGTGGCCGCCACCACCCGGGCGGGCCTGCTGGCCACGCCCCTCCGCGACCGCTTCGGCATCCCCCTGCGGCTGGAGTTCTACACCCCGGCCGAGCTGCAGCACGTGCTGACCCAGGCCGCCGGCAAGATGGGCCTGGCCCTGCAGCCCGACGGCGCCGCCGAGATCGCCGCGCGCGCCCGCGGCACCCCGCGGGTCGCCGGGCGCCTGCTGCGCCGGGTGCGCGACTTCGCCACCGCCGATGGCGAGACGGTGATCGGCTGCGCCGCCGCCGCCAGGGCGCTCGCCCGGCTGGAGGTGGACCAGGCGGGGCTGGACAGCCTCGACCGCCGCTACCTGCGCGCCCTGATCGAGAACTACGCCGGCGGCCCGGCCGGCGTCGACACCCTCGCCTACGCCATCGCCGAGGCGCGGGACGCCGTCGAGGACGTCATCGAGCCCTTCCTGCTGCAGCAGGGCTTCATCCAGCGCACGCCGCGCGGCCGCATGGCCTGCGCCAAGGCCTACGCCCACCTGGGCCTCGCCGAGCCCCCGACCCTGCGCCCCGGCCAGCCGACGCTGTTCGAGGAGGAGGAATGAGCGAACCCTCCGCCGGCGCCTGGGAAAACCGCGAGCACCACCTCGCCATCCGGGTCTATTACGAGGACACCGACTTCACCGGCGTGGTCTTCCACGGCGCCTTCGTGAACTTCCTGGAGCGCGGCCGCTCCGACGCCCTGCGCCTGGCGGGGATCCACCACGCGGCGTTGCGCGACATCGTCCCGCCCGTCGCCTTCGCCATCACCCGGATGGAGATCGACTACCGCCGCCCGGCCACCATCGACGACGCGCTGATCGTCCGTACCCGGATCGAAGGCGCCCGCGGCCCGCGGCTGGTCATGACCCAGCGGATCGACCGCGGCGAGGAACGGATCGTCGACGCGCGCGTAGAAGCCGCGTGCGTGGGGCTGGACGGGCGGGCGCGACGACCGCCGCCCTTCATGGTTGCTGCGATCCAGCCGCTGATTTTTTGAGCCGACGCCTTATGTTCGCCACCGCGCCGATTCATCCCCCCTGCCACTGCACCGCTGGAGCCCGCCCGCCGCATGGATCCCACCGCCGTCAGCCCGGACAGCTTCAACTTCATCACCCTCTTCCTCCGCGCCACCTGGGTCGCCAAGCTGGTCATGATCGGCCTGACGCTGGCGTCGCTGTGGTCGTGGGCGGTGATTCTCGATAAAAGTGTACGATTCGCCAAACTCAACCGAGAGGCGAATGAGTTCGAGAACGACCTGGCCTCCGGCCGCTCCATGGAGGAGATCGCCGCCGAGGCCGGCGAGCGCCCCGCCCACGCCCTGCCCCGCATGCTCCAGGGCGCCCTGCGCGAATGGCGCGAGGCCCGCACGCGCGGGGCCCAGACCGAGACCCAGGCCGCCCTGCTGGTCCAGCGCATCGACCGCGTCCTCGACGCGCTGATCGCCCGCGAGAGCCAGAGGATCGAGCAGGGCCTGGGCCTCCTGGCCATCGTCGCCACCGCCAGCCCCTTCGTCGGCCTGTTCGGCACCGTCTGGGGCATCATGCACGCCTTCCAGGCCATCGCGATCCAGAAGAACACCAACCTGGCCGTGGTCGCCCCGGCCATCGCCGAGGCCCTGTTCGCCACCGCCATCGGCCTCGTCGCCGCCATCCCGGCCTACATCGCCTACAACAAGTTCTCCACCGACGCCGGCAAGTTCTCCGCCCGGCTGGAGGGCTTCGCCGACGACCTGTCCACCGCCATCCAGCGGCGGCTGAGCGAGCGGGGCTGAGCCATGGCGCTCTCGGCCAACGACGCCTTCGCCGCCGGCGGCAGCGTTTCGCGCCGCCGCCGCCGCTACGGCCGCGGCCGGCGCGGCGCGCTGTCGGAGATCAACGTCACGCCGCTGGTGGACGTGATGCTGGTGCTGCTGATCATTTTCATGATCTCCGCCCCGCTGCTGACGGTGGGCGTGCCGGTCGAGCTGCCCAAGACCGAAGCCGCCGCGATGGAGGACCAGTCGACCCCGCTGACACTCTCGATCAAGAGTGACGGGACCATCTTCGTGTCGATGGGGGAAAAGGACCGCCCCGTGGCCTTCGAGCAGCTGTCGCCGCTGCTGATCGCCATGGCCAACAACAAGACCGACAAGCCGATCTACGTCCGGGCTGACGGCCGCGCCGCCTATGCGGTGGTGGCCCAGGTGATGGCCTCGCTCTCGGTCTCGGGGTTCACCTCGATCAACCTGATCACCGACACCGGCGGCCCCTCCTCCGGCAAGACCGAGACCAAGGCCGAGGCGCCGCCCGCCGCGGAGCCGCCCGCGACGTGACGACGGCGATGACCCGCGACCGCGACCAGCTCACGCCCGCCCTGATCGGCTCGGCGGCGCTGCATGTCATCGTCGCGGCCCTGTTCCTGATCTCCTGGCCCTGGGCCAAGGAGCTGAAGGTGGGCGCCGTGGTGCCGGTGAAGATCGTCACCAACGCCCCCTCCACCGACGTGCGCCCGGCGGTCGAGGCGCCCGAGGAACAGACCGCCGCGGTCGAGGAACCGGTTCCCAACGAGAGCCTGCAGGCGCCGGCGCCGCCCGAGCCGGTCCCGGCCCCCGCGCCCGTCCCGAAGCCGACCCCGGCGCCCCCACCGAAGCCCACGCCGCCCAAGCCGACGCCACCGGCGCCGACACCCAAGCCGGCCCCGGTCGTCGAAAAGGCGCCGCCGAAGCCGCAACCAGCGCCGGCGAAGCCGACGCCCCCGGCTCCCAAGTCCGCCGACGTGGACCTCGACAGGCTGCTGGCCAGCGTTTCGGGCGGACGGGCGACGCCGGCCCAGAAGTCCTCCGCCGCCCGCGGCCCGGCCCGCCAGGAGACCGCGCGCCAGGCCCGGCCGGCCGTCGGCGCGGGCTTGTCGGCCAACGCCCTGGCCGGCCTCTCAGAGGAGCTGCAGCGGCGCTGGAACCCCAATTGCGACGTGGAGGGCGGCCGCGACGTGCAGATCCGCGTCACCTTCACCCTCGGCGCCAACGGCCAGGTGGTGGGCGACGTCACCGCCGGCGGCGAGGAACGCTCGGCCAACGCCGTGGTGCAGACCGCGGCCGACCGGGCCATCCGCGCGGTCTATGCGGCCTCGCCCTTCCGCACCCTGCCACGGGAGTTCTATGGGGAGCGGATCGCGGTGAAGTTCAATGCTAGGGAAGCCTGTTCTTGAACGCCCGCACGAGGAGCCCCATGCGACTGAAGATCCTGGTCCTGGCCCTGGCGGCGCTCGCCCTGAGCACAACCGGTCTCGCCGCGCCCGCCCGCGCGGAAATCGAGGTCGACGTCAACCGCGGCGACATCCAGCCGCTGCCGATCGCGGTTCCGGCCCTGAGCGGCGGCCAGGTGGGCGCCGACATCGCCCGGGTGATCACCGCCAACCTGGAGAGTTCGGGCCTCTTTCGCCCGCTCGATCCCGCGGCCTTCATCGAGCGCGACCTGAACGTCGCCATCACCCCACGCTTCCCGGACTGGAAGGCGATCAACGCCCAGGCGCTGATCAACGGGGCGGTGGTCGAGGAGGGCGGCCGGCTACGGGTGGACTTCCGGCTGTGGGACGTCTTCTCCGAGCAACAGCTCCTGGGCCTGCAGTTCACCGCCAGCTCCGAGAACTGGCGGCGCGTGGCGCACAAGATCTCCGACGCGGTCTATGAGCGGCTGACCGGCGAGAAGGGCTATTTCGACACCCGGGTGGCCTTCGTGGCCGAGAGCGGGACCCGCATCAAGCGGATCACCCGCCTGGCCATCATGGACCAGGACGGCGCCAACCCGACCTACCTGACCGACGGCGGCTTCATCGTCATGACGCCGCGCTTCTCGCCCACCAACCAGGAGATCACCTACATGGAGCTGCGCCCCGAGGGCTCCTCCATCTATCTCCTGAACCTGGAGACGGCCCGCCGCGAAAAGCTCGGCGAGTTCCCGGGCATGGTCTTCTCGCCGCGGTTCTCCCCCGACGGCGGACGCGTCGCCTTCTCGCTCGAACGGGCCGGCAACAGCGACATCTTCGTGATGAACCTGAAGAGCCGCGGCACCTCCCGGCTGACCTCCGACCCCTCCATCGACACCTCGCCGTCGTTTTCACCGGACGGCTCGCAGATCGTCTTCAACTCCGACCGCGGCGGCAGCCCGCAGCTCTACGTGATGGGCGCGGACGGCTCGGCGCCGCGGCGGATCTCCTTCGGCCAGGGGCGCTACACCACGCCGGTGTGGAGCCCGACCGGGGAATTCATCGCCTTCACCAAGCAGACCGGCGGCAGCTTCCACATCGGCGTCATGCGGCCGGACGGCTCCAACGAGCGGATCCTGACCACCAGCTACCTGGACGAGGGCCCGACCTGGGCCCCGAACGGCCGGGTGCTGATGTTCTTCCGGGAAAGCCCGGGCGGCGGGCCGCGGCTGTGGACGGTCGACGTGACCGGCCGGGTGCTGCGCCCGAACGCCCGCCAGGGCTCCGGATCCGATCCCGCATGGTCGCCGCTGCTGAACTGACACAAGTGCATCGAGGTGAAACGTTCGCGTGATTCACCTCGTTTGAGTGTTGCGCCGGCCATGTGGCCGGGAGAGTTTCTGGCTCGGCGCGCTTCGCGCCTCGGGTCGTAACCCCAGATCAAAGGAGAAGCCCGCGTGGCCATCACGAGCTTCAGCACCCAAGGCGCCGTTAAACTGGCGATGATTGCAATTGCGGCGGCCTCGCTCGCCGCCTGTTCGACGAAGCCGAAGCCGGGACCGACGACGACTCCGCCGCCGCAGACCACCGCCCCGCCGCCGGAGACGCCGCCGCCCCCGCCGCCGCCCGTGAGCCAGGGCCCGTTGCCCGGTTCGGTGCAGGACTTCGTGATCAACGCCGGCGACCGGGTCTATTTCGACTTCGACAGCTACGACATCCGCGCCGACGCCCAGCCGGTGCTGGACGCCCAGGCGGGTTGGCTGCAGCGCTATCCGGCCGTGATGGTCCGCATCGACGGCAACGCCGACGAACGCGGCACTCGGGAGTACAACCTCGCGCTCGGCGCGCGCCGGGCCAATTCCGTGCGGGACTACCTGGTGAACCGCGGCGTCGCCGCCTCGCGGATCACCACGGTCTCCTACGGCAAGGAGCAGCCTATCGATCCGGGCACGTCGGAGGAATCCTACCAACGCAACCGGAACGGCCACACCGCGATCACGGCCGGGGCGCGCTGAGCATCGCACGTCGCTGGAAACACACGGAGGGGATCCCCTGCGGGATCCCCTCTTTGCGTTCCGGGCCTAGACCTTTTCCGGTTCAGATGGACTCCTCTGAACCGGACCAAAAGGGTCTATCGTCCAAAGTCAGAGCGTGACGGGCGCTTCAACCGGTATCCACTTGAAGCTGTCACGCTCTAGCCGCCGCAATTTCGACGCCCCGCCGAGAATGATCTGCTCCATGCGCCTGCGCCGCCTCCTTCCCCCCGCAATCTCCATTGCGATCCTGTTCGCCGCCGGCCTGGCGGCCGCCCAGACGCCGATGGACGATCCCCTGAGCGCCCGCGACGCCAAGCGGCTGGACAAGATGGAGCAGGTGGTGCGCGAACTGCGCTCCATCGTCTTCCAGGGCCGCGACATCGGTAAGCCAGTGATGGTGCAGCCGGCGGAGACGCAGTTCGTGCTGGAGCGGCTGATCCGCCGCACGGACGACCTGGAGCAGACCCTGCGCCGGCTGAACGGGCAGCTGGAGGTGATGACCAACGACCTCAACCAGGCGCGGCGCGCCACTGAGGCCGCCCAGGCCCAGAACAAGGCGCTGACGGACCGGATCACCCTGCTGGAGCAGCGCCTGGCGCCGCCCGACCCCGGCCTGCAACCGACCCTTGGCCCGGAGGCCGCCGCGCCGCCCCCGCCGACGCCCGGCGCCGGGGCGAGCGAGATGTTCGCCCAGGCGCGCCAACTGATGCTGAACGGCGACTACGACGGCGCCGAGCGCGCCTGGCAGGACTATGTGACCCGCTACGGTGAGAACCCCAAGGCGCCCGAAGCCCGCTATTGGCTCGGCAAGACGCTCGGCGTGCGCGGCGCCCACAGCGACGCCGCAGCGGCCTACATCGGCGCGATCCGCGGCTGGCCGCAGACCGCCTGGGCGCCCGATGCGGTGGTGGAGCTCTCCCGCGAGCTGCTGGCCCTGAAGCGGACCCCGGACGCCTGCCAGATGCTGGGCGAGTTCGACCGCCGCTATCCCAAGGCGATGCCGGCCGCCAAGAGCCGCGCCGTGGCGACCCGCGCCCAGGCGAAGTGCGCCTGAACCACGTCCAGGCGGTCCTTAGCGAGCGCCTGCAGGCCGACGCCCCCGCCCCGCTCGCCGTGGCCTTTTCCGGCGGCGGCGATTCCCTGGCCCTGCTGCTGATCGCCCGCGACTGGGCGCGCCAGCACGGCCGGCGCCTCCTCGTGCTGAGCGTGGATCACCGCCTGCAGCCAGAGGGAGCGGCCTGGGTGGAGGCCTGCGCGGCGATGGCCGAACGCCTCGGCCTGCCCTTCCACGCCCTCGCCTGGACCGGGCCGAAGCCGCAGGGCGGCCTGCCGGCGGCGGCGCGGGCCGCGCGCCACCTGCTGCTGGCGCAGGCGGCGCGCGAGGCCGGGGCGCGGGTGATCCTCATGGGCCATACCGCCGACGACCGGCTGGAGGCGCAGGTGATGCGGGCGGCGGGCGCTACGACGCCGGACCCCAGGGCCTGGTCGCCCTCGCCCGTCTGGCCGGAAGGGCGCGGCCTGTTCCTGCTGCGGCCGCTGATCGATGCGCGCCGCGACGAGCTCCGCGACTGGCTGCGCGCCCGGGGCGAGACCTGGATCGAGGACCCCGCCAACGGCGATCCCCGTTTCGCCCGCGCCCGGGCCCGGGCGGCCCTGACAGGCGCCGAGACGCCGTGCGCCGCGCCCCCTCCCAATGCGGCGCCGGCGCTGGCGCGCGCCTGCGAGGCGACGGCCTGGGGCGGCTTCGCGGTCGCGCGCGAGGCGTTGCGCGCTGCGGACGATGCGATGGCTGCGCGCTTCCTGTCGGCGGCGTGTCTGAGCGCCGCGGGAACCTCGCGCCCACCACGCGGCGAACGCCTGCGGCGGCTGCTGGCGGCGACCCGCGACCGCGACCGGGTGAACGCGACCCTGGCCGGTGCGCGCATCGAGGCGCAGGGCGAAACGGTGCGGCTGTGGCGCGAGCCCGGCGAGACGGCGCGCGGCGGCCTTGCGCCCCGGGCGCTGCCGGCCGGAGAACCGATCGTCTGGGACGGACGCTACGAGATCCTGGCCACCAGGCCCGGCCTGGCGGTCCGCGCCCTGGTCGGGCTCGCAGCCCGGCTTTCGGAAGACGAGCGCCGCGCCTTGGGCGCCGTCCCGGCCGCGGCGCGGGGCGCCTTGCCGGCGGTGATCGAGGGCGGCGGGGTCGCGTGCCCGATGCTGCGGGCTGTCGAGGGCGTCTCGCTGACGCCGCTCGCCCCGGACCGCCTCGCCGCGGCGTGCGGCGCGGTCACGCGCGAGCCGGGTTAGCGCCCTACCGCCTCCAGAACGTGCTCGACCCCACGCACGATGGGGTCGCCGAACCGGACGCCCAGCAGATTGGCGTGGTTGGAGCCGGCGACATGCTCGACATAGCCGTGCTTTGAGGCCAGCGCCGGCGCCGCCTGGATGGCCTTCAGCCGCTGGCCGACACGCCCGGCGCCGGCGGTTACCACTGCGACCGGCAGGTCGGGATCGAAACTTCCGGCCTCACGCGCCTGGGCCGAGGCCGCGGGCCAGCGCTGCACCTCCTCGGCCGCCCAGCGGGTGTGGACGCGCGAGCCGTAGATCCGGCGCTTCTCCACGCGCGCCTCGCCGGTGAGCCCGATCAGATCGCCGATCACCAGCGCCGCGGGCCGCATGAAACCGGCGTCGGCGCCCAGGCCCACGAGCCGCATGGCGCCGCGATAGGCGTTCACCCCCCGGGCGAAGCCGGGATGGTCCAGCACCTCGGGCGTGACCGCGTCGACCAGCACCAGGCCCAGCACCTCCTGGGGATGGGCGAGCGTGAACTGGCGCGCAAACAGGCCGCCCATGGAGTGGGCGGCCAGGACATAGGGGCCGGGCTCGCCGGCCTGCTCGAGCAGGGCCTTCAGGTCGGCGACGATGGCGCGGCCGTCGCGCGGCTTCGGACCCGGATCGGAGCAGCCCAGGCCGGCCCGGTCATAGGCGAGACTGCGCAGTCCCTTGGCGGCCAGCCGGTCCTGCACCACGGCCCAGTCGGCGGCGCAGCCGAAGGCGCCGCACTCCAGCACCACGGTCGGGCGCGGCGACGGCCGGCCGGAGCGAACCAGGCGCAGGCGCCGCCCGCCGATGTCGACAAGTTCGCCGCGCGAGGGATGGATCTGCGGCGCGGCGGGCGAAGGGGCGAAAGCGGGCTTGGGCACGCCCCTCAATCTAGGAAGGCGTCGCGGCCACGTCGACGGGGGCGGCCGCAGATTCGCCGGCGCCGGGGATGGTCAGGTGCGGACGTACGGCCTCCCCGGCCATCTCGGCCTTCTGGCTGGCGGCGATCTGAGCGATCAGGGCCCGCTTGGCGTGCTGGTTCTCGATGGCGGCGACGTCGACGCCAAGCTGCGCTGCGGATGCGGCTTCGGGGGCGCCCTTGCCCTTGGTCTTGGCCACCTTGGCCTCCATCAGCGCGCGCTTGCTTTCCGGGATCATCGAGACCTGGGCGATGCGCACGCCACGCGGCACGCGGGCGGCCCGGGCCAGCGGCAGGTCACCGGCGGTCGCGAACTGCTGCTCCAGGAAATACTTCGGATTGAGCGGCCGGTCCCTGGTGTCGCGGATCTCGAAATGCAGGTGCGGGCCGGTGGAGGTTCCGCTGCTGCCGATCGCGCCGATCGGCGTTCCGGCCGTCACGGCCAGGCCCGCAGCCACGCCCTTACCGATGGCGCCCAGGTGGGCGTAGAAGCTCTTCAGCCCCTCGGCGTGCTCCACCTCCACATAGCGGCCGTAGGAGTCGCTGGAGCCGGCGGCGATGACCACGCCGTCGGCGGCGGCCAGCACGGCGACGCCGGTGGGCGCGGAGATGTCGACGCCCTCATGCAGGCGCCCGCCCTCTTCCCAGGGCAGCTTGCGCAGGCCGAAGGGCGAGACCACGGCATAGCCCGGCACCGGCTCGGCGAAGGCGATCAGGGCGGGGGGTGGCGCCGGGGTCTCCGCCACCGCAGGAACAACGGCGATCACAGCTGGTTTCAACGAGGCGGCCGTCAGACGCGCCGTCTTGCCGGGGAGGGCCGCTTCGGCCGCGGTGATGGCGACCAGGGCGGCGGCGGCGCCGATCGCGGCGTCGAACACCCATTGGCGGGCGCGGCCACGAAGGGCCAAGCTCTTGACGTTCAACAAGTACCTCTCTCAGTACAGCCGCGCTTGGGAGGGGGCCCGCAGAGGTGTGAGCGGGCGCGCGACGGATGTCAGCGGTTAACGAATGGGTTAACTGGCGTCCATTTCGGGCGAAAAATGGGCGGGCTCCTGAAATGTGCGTGGGCGGAACGTCGCATGGCCGCTTTTTGAGCTCGACTGTGTTCAGGCTCCAGTCAAGGTTTCGCGGAATAGTGGAAGCGATTGCCAGCGCCCCTCGAGGACGACCTGTCGACATCGTCCGCCGAGCACGGCGCCAACAACCCGTTCCGCCGGCTGCAGCGGCAAGCCGCGCCTCAGAGGTTCTTCAGGATGCCTTCCACCATCTTCTTGGCGTCGGCGAACAGCATCATGGTGTTGCTGCGGAAGAACAGTTCGTTCTCCACGCCCGCGTAGCCCGACCCCATACCCCGCTTCACGAACAGCACCGTGCCGGCCTTCTCCACGTCCAGGATCGGCATGCCGTAGATCGCGGACTTGGGATCGGTCTTGGCCGCGGGGTTGGTGACGTCGTTGGCGCCGATGACGAAGGCGACGTCGGCGGTGGCGAACTCGGAATTGATGTCCTCCAGTTCGAACACCTCATCATAGGGCACGTTGGCCTCGGCCAGCAGCACGTTCATGTGCCCGGGCATCCGGCCGGCGATGGGGTGGATGGCGTACTTCACCTCGACGCCCTCCTGCTTCAGCTTCTCGGCCATCTCCCGCAGGGCGTGCTGGGCCTGGGCCACCGCCATGCCGTAGCCGGGGACGATGATCACCTTCGAGGCGTTCTTCATGATGAAGGCGGCGTCCTCGGCGCTGCCCTGCTTGATCGGCCGGGTCTCCGGCGCGCCGGCGCCGGCCCCGTCCTCGGTGCCGAAGCCGCCCAGGATCACCGAGACGAAGCTGCGGTTCATCCCCTTGCACATGATGTAGGAGAGGATCGCCCCCGAGGAGCCCACCAGGGCGCCGGTGATGATCAGGGTGGTGTTCTCCAGCGTGAAGCCGAGGGCGGCGGCAGCCCAACCCGAATAGCTGTTCAGCATCGAGACCACGACGGGCATGTCGGCCCCGCCGATCGGGATGATCAGGGTGACGCCCAGCACCAGGGCCACGACGAAGACGCCCCAGAAGGCCCACAGCGCATGGCCGTCGCTGGCCGCCAGGGCGCCGATCAGGGCCAGGACCGCCACGAAGAACGCGATGTTCAGCAGGTGGCGCGCAGGCAGCAGGATCGGCGCGCCGCTCATGTTCCCGTTCAGCTTGGCGAAGGCGATCACCGAGCCGGTGAAGGTCACCGCGCCGATGGCCAGGCCCAGCGACAGCTCCACCACGGAGAGCAGGTGGATCCGCCCGTCCGGCTCCAGGATGCCGTAAGCGCCCGGCGTGTGGATCGCCGCCACCGCCACCAGGCAGGCGGCCAGGCCCACCAGGGAGTGGAACGCCGCCACCAGCTGCGGCATCGAGGTCATGGCGACCCGGCGGGCGATCAGCGCCCCGATCACCCCGCCGATGGCCACGCCCACGACGATCAGGCCGACGGTGAGGCCGTCCAGCGCCCCCTGCGCCCACAGGGTGAAGGCGGTCACGCCCACGGCGATGGCCATGCCGATCATGCCGTTGCGGTTGCCGATCTGGCCGGTGACCGGGCTGGAGAGGCCACGCAGGGCCAGGATGAACAGCACGCCCGAGACCAGGTAGGCGACGGCGGCGATGTTGGCGCTCATACTTCCCCGTGGCCCTACCTGGGCTTCTTCTTGAACATCCCCAGCATGCGCTGGGTGACCAGGAAGCCGCCGAAGATGTTGACGGCGGCCAGGCCCGCGGCGACCGCGCCGGAGCCCTTGGAGATCAGCACGTTGGCGGTGAGCGCGCCGTCCGGGCTGCGCGCCGCCGCGGCCACCAGGGCGCCCACCACGATCACCGAGGAGATGGCGTTGGTCACCGCCATCAGCGGGGTGTGCAGGGCCGGCGTCACGCTCCAGACCACGTAATAGCCCACGAAGATCGCCAGGACGAAGATCGCCAGGCGGTAGATGGTAGGATCGACGGACTCCATCGGATCTCCTTCTCAGGCGGCGAGCCCTGGGTGGACCACCGCGCCGCCGCGGCAGACGAGGGCGGCCTTGAGGATCTCGTCCTCGAAGTCGGGGGCGAGCGCGCCCTGCTTGTCGAGCAGCAGGGCCGAGAAGGCCAGCAGGTTGCGGGCGTAGAGGGCCGAGGCGTCGGCGGCGACCCGGCCCGGCAGGTTGGAAAAGCCCAGGATGGTGACGCCTCCGTCGGTGCGGACGGTCCCGTCGGCCCGGGAGCCCTCCACGTTGCCGCCCTGCTCCACGGCGAGGTCGACGATCACCGAGCCCGGGCGCATGGCCGCGACCTGGGCGGCGCTGACCAGGCGCGGAGCGGCGCGGCCGGGGATCAGGGCGGTGGTGATGACGATGTCCTGGCGGGCGAGGTGGCCGGCGACCAGCTCGGCCTGCTTGGCCTGGTACGCGGCGCTCATCTCCTTGGCGTAGCCGCCCGCGGTCTGGGCGGCGGCGAATTCCTCGTCGATGACGGCGAGGAACTTGGCGCCCAGGCTCTCCACCTGCTCCTTGGTGGCGGGGCGCACGTCGGTGGCGGTGACCACGGCGCCCAGGCGCCGCGCGGTGGCGATCGCCTGCAGGCCGGCGACGCCCACGCCCATCACGAACACCTTGGCCGGAGCCACGGTGCCGGCGGCGGTCATCATCATCGGCATGGCCCGGCCGTAGGCGTGGGTCGCCTCGATCACCGCCCGGTAGCCGGCGAGGTTAGCCTGGGAGGAGAGCGCGTCCATCGCCTGGGCGCGGGTGATGCGCGGCACGAACTCCATGGCGAAGGCCGTGGCGCCGCGGGACGCCAGGGCGTCCAGGGCGGCCCTGTCGAGAAACGGGCTGAGCAGGCCCACGACGATGGCGCCGGGCTTCAGGGCGGCGGCTTCGGCGTCCGAGGGCGCGCGGACCTTGAACACCACGTCGGCGCCGGCCAGCGCCGAGCCGGCGTCGGCCGCCAGTTCCGCGCCCGCGCTTTGGTAGTCGGAATCGGCGAAGGACGCGGCTGCGCCGGCCCCCGCCTCGACGCGCACGGCGAAGCCTGCGGCGACCAGCTTCCTGACCGTCTCGGGCGTCGCCGCGACGCGGGTCTCCCCGTCGCGGCGCTCCGTGACGATGGCGATGACGGCCATGCGACGTTCCCCTTCGTCCTGCCGAGGTCGAAAGCTTATGTAGCCGATTCAGGCCTTGTCCAGCGCACGCGCCAAATGGGCGCCGCTATTCACCTAATGGCTGGGGCGGCGTTCGCGCAGGAAGACCACGCCCAGGACCGTCATCACCACGGCGGTGACCAGGCCCGTGACGAAGCCGGCGGGCGTGCAGAACCAGAGGACCAGCATCACCAGCAGCACGGCCAGGGAGAGCGAGCCCCACTTGGTCATGCCGGTGAACAGGTTGAAGGTCGACATCTGGTGCGAGATGTCCATCTCGCCATGATGATAGTCGGCGCCGTGGTCGGCCATCGAAGGATTCTCTTGCAGGTTTGGGGGAGGAAGGCGTCCGGGTGCTACACGACTGCGCGGCTGGGCTCAAGCCGGCCAGGATGCGAGCAAAGCGCGCAGGGCCGCCACCAGCGCCAATGGCTGATCGACCATCACATGGTGCGCGGAATCCGGGATTGCGATCTCCGGCGCGCTCTCCGGAAGATGGCGGGCCTCGCCGGCGAGCCGGCGCTCGACCAGGCTAGAGCGGTCGCCGAGCAGGTGGGCGAGCGGCACCTTGAGCACGACGTCGCGGGTCGGACGAAGGTCTTCGATGCCCGAGCGGTCGAGCTTGGCCCACATCTCCGGATCGAACTTCCAGGTCCAGCCCATTCCCGAACCGTCGGCCATCGGCGCCTCGCGCAGGGAGCCGCGGGCGATGAAGTCGGCGACATAGATCGCCCCGGCGACCTGCGGCGGCATCAGCCGGAAACGGGCCAGCGCCGCGGCGAGAGTCGGATAGACCCGGCTGGAGACCAATTCCGGGTTCGTGCGGGCCATGTCGGCGCGGCGTTGCAGGCGGTCCTGCGCCTCGGGCGGCGGACCCGACAGGCCGCAGTCGATCAGCACGGCGGCTCGCATGTGCTCCGGATGGGTCGCGGCGGTATAGAACACCTGCGCGCCGCCGAACGAGTGCCCCACGTAGATCGGCTGGCGCCCGCTGGCGTCCAGCTGCGCCGCCCGGGCGCAGGCCAGGGCGTCGGCGGCGAACAGGTCGAACCCATAGTGCGGGCGCCATTCGGAATTGCCCATGCCGGCCAACGACATGGCCGCCACCCGATAGTCCTCGGCCAGGAACGGGGCGATGTGGCTCCACCAGTCGGCGTGGGCGCTGTTGCCGTGCAGCAGCAGCAGCCCCGGCTTGCCCACCTCCCCCCAGGTGAGCAGCTCGACCTTGGTGCCGTTGGACTCCACGAAGCTGCGCTCGGGCGCCTGGGCGAGGGCCTCGTCGAACCACGCCGGCGCCGGCGGCCGCTCGCCCTTGAACGATGCAAGCGGGGCGGTCACCTCGGGCGGCAGGTCCATATCCGTATGAACGGGCTGGTCGTCGTAGCTCGGGGCCACGGTCCCGGCCGGAGGGCGGACGCCGCCTGTCATCAAGATCGAATCCCTCTACGCATCGGGGCTCGTCGCGCTCGCCGCCGGGCCCCTGACGCGAAGGTGACTAACAAGCGTTCGGCGAATGACAAGGGCGAACCTGCGCGTGGTTGAGGACGCTATCCCCCGACGCCATATTGCGCGGCGTGGCGGCCGGGCGAGGGGACGGTGAGTGACTGACGCTCTGGCGCTGCGCAATCTGAGCAAGACGTTCAAGACCCCGGCCGTGGACGGGCTGAACCTGTCCGTGCGCCGGGGCGAGCTCTATGCGCTGCTGGGGCCGAACGGGGCGGGCAAGACCACGACGCTGCGGATGGTGGCGGGCCTCCTGAAACCCGACGCCGGCGAGATCTCGGTGTTCGGGATCGACGCCCTGGCCGACCCGATCGCGGCCAAGCGGCTGATCGCCTGGGCGCCGGACGAGCCGATGCTCTACGACCAGCTCACGCCCATGGAGTACCTGGAGTTCGTGGCCGGGCTCTGGGGCGTCGAGCCGCAGGCCGCGCGGGCGCGGGCCGAGACGCTCCTGCGCTGGCTGGACCTGTGGGAGGTGCGCAGCCAGAGGTGCGAGGGCTTCTCGCGCGGCATGAAGCAGAAGGCGGCGCTGGCCGGCGCCCTGATCCACGAGCCGCGCCTGCTGATCCTCGACGAGCCCCTCACCGGCCTCGATGCGGCCATGGCCCGGCAGGTGAAGGACCTGCTGCAGGACCGGGTGCGGGCGGGCGGCACGGTGATCCTGACCACCCACATCCTGGAGGTGGCCGAGCGGATGGCCGACCGCATCGGGATCATCCAGCACGGCAGGCTGCTGGCCGAGGGCACGTTCGACGAGCTGCGCGCCCGGGGCGGCGAGCGGCAGGGGACGCTGGAGGACGTGTTCCTGGAGATCACCGGCGCCGGGAGCGCCGACGCGGCGTGATCGGCCGGCCCGGCTCGGCGCTCTGGCTGCTGGGCCATGAGGTCCGGCTGGCCTGGCGGGGCCTGCTGGCCCGGCGGGGGCGGCGCGGCCTGACGGCCTGGGCGCCGATGGTGATCTTCGTCGGCGTGATGCTGGCAGCCGGCGTGCCGCTCGGCCATGCGCTGAAGTCCGCCGGGCCGCTGACGAGCGCGCCGTTCGTGGTGCTGGCGGCGGCGGCGGTGGGGATGATCTTCCTCTTGATGCTGTCGCAGACCCTGGCCGCTGCGGCGGACACCCTCTACGAGCGCGGCGACCTGGACCTGCTGTTCTCGTCGCCCGTCGGGCCCCGCAAGGTGCTGGCCGTGCGGTTCCTGGGCGTGGCCCTCAACCTCTACCTGACCTTCGGCGCCTTCCTGGGCCCGGCGCTGCTCAGCGCCTCGATCGTCGCCGGGCCGCGCTGGCTGGGCGGGCTGATGGTGCTGGCGGCGCTGGCGCTGGCCGCCAGCGCCGCGGGCCTGGTCCTGGCGGTAGGCCTCTTCCGGCTGATCGGGCCCAGGCGCACCCGCAACGGCGCGCAGGTGGCGAGTGCGCTGATCGGCGCCTCGATGTTCCTGGCGACGCAGGGCCACGTGATCCTCAGCGACGGGCGCGACAGCCTGTGGCGGGCGCTGTGGCGCGCCGCCGACGAAGGCCGGCTGACGCCGCCGCCCATCGCCGCCCTGCCCCTGCGCGCCGTGCTGGGCGAGCCGGGCCCGCTGGCCATCCTGGCGGGCGGGGCGATGCTCCTCTACGCCGCCGCCAACCTCTGGCTGGGCGCACGCTTCGCCGCCGACGCCGCGGCGGCCAAGGGCGCGGCGCCGGTCGTGCAGCGCGAGGGACGCCAGGCGAAGCGCTTCGTCGGCGGCGCCTTCGCCGCCGTGGTCCGCAAGGAGCTGCGCCTCCTGTTCCGCGACACGGCGCTCCTGTCGCAGGTGCTGCTGCGCGTGCTCTATCTGATCCCGCTGACGGTCATCCTGGCGCGCAGCGCCGCCCGCGGCGAAGCGATCGCCGCGCCGGGTGCAGCCGCGGCGGTGGTGTTCATGGCCGGGCAGGTGGCGGGCAGCCTGTCCTGGATCACCATCTCCGCGGAAGACGCCCCGGACCTCGTCTCCTGCGCGCCGACGCCCACGAAGACGATCCTGCGCGGCAAGCTCGCCGCCGCCCTCATGCCGCTCGGCGTGCTGCTGCTGGCGCCCCTGGCGGCGGTGACGGCGCTGTCGCCGCGGGTGGGGCTGATCACCACGGCGGCGGCGGCAGCCGCCGCGGTCTGCAGCGGCCTGATCAACATCTGGCACCAGAAACCCAGCCGGCGCGGCGAATTCCGCCGCCGGCGCGGCTCCACCTGGTACGCCCTGTGGGCCGAGGCCCTGGTCTGCGGCGCCATCGCCGCAGCCGCCGCCATGGCGGCGCTGGGCTCGCTGTGGATGCTGGCGCCCGCCGCCCTGGCGGTCGGGCTGATGCTGCTCCTGCGCCGCAGCGACCGGCAGGTGGCCGAGGCGCTGCGGGCGGCGTGACACCCCTCGCCCCCCGGATTCGGGGGAGAGGGGTAGAGCTAGACCAGCGCGTCGAACTCGTCGACCAGGCGTTCCAGCTGCTTCATGCCGGCCGCCCAGAAGGCTTTTTCGCGGGGGTCGAGGCCGAATGGCTTGAGCGCCTCCACGTAGGTCTTGGTGCCGCCCGCGGCCAGCAGTTCCTCGTACAGGGGCGCGAAGCCCTGGGGATTTTCCCTACGCTTCTCCATCAGCGACCGCACCAGGAGGTCGCCGAAGGCGTAGGCGTAGACGTAGAACGGCGAGTGGACGAAGTGGCCGATGTAGGCCCAGTAGAACTCGTAGCCACGGTTCAGCTTGATCGCCGGCCCCAGGCTTTCGCCCATCGTCTTCAGCCACAGCTGGCCGATCTCGTCGGCGGAGACCTCGCCGGCCTTGCGCGCCTCGTGGAACGCGACCTCGAAGCGGTGGAAGGCGATCTGGCGCACGACGGTGTTGAGGCCGTCCTCGATCTTGCCGGCCAGGAGGCCCTTGCGCTCGGCCTTGGACGCCCCGGCCAGCAGCTTCTCGAACACCAGGCCCTCGCCGAAGATCGACGCGGTCTCGGCGAGCGTCAGCGGCGTGTCGGCGAGCAGCGTGCCCAGGGGCGCGCAGAGCGTCTGGTGCACCGCATGGCCCAGCTCGTGGGCCAGGGTCAGCACATCGCGCCGCTCGCCCATGTAGTTCATGAAGACATAGGGGTGGCGGTCGGCGGTGACCGGGTGGGAATAGGCGCCCGACTGCTTGCCCGGGCGCGGGCGCGCATCGATCCAGGGATGGGCGAAGAAGGTCTCGGCCGTGTGGGCGAAGCGCGGCGCCAGGGCCGCGAAGCTCTCCAGCACCATGCCGCGGGCCTCGTCCCAGCCGTACGTGCGCACCGGGCCGGAATCCAGCGGGGCGTTGCGGTCCCAGTAGTCGAGGGTCTTGCGGCCCATCGCCTTGGCCTTGAGCGCATAGTAGCGGTGGCTGACGCTCTCGTAGCTTTCGACCACGGCCGCCTCCATGGCCGCCACGGCCTCGGCGTCCACCTCGTTGGCGATGTGCCGGGCGGCGGCGGCGTCGGGATAGCGGCGCCAGCGGTCCTCGACCTGCTTCTCGAAGGCCAGGGTGTTGAGCGCCAGCGCCTGGACCGGCGCGCTGGCCGCCAGCGCCTTGGCCAGGCCCTTGCCGGCCTGCTTGCGGCGCTCGGCCGAGGGATCGGAGAGCTTGTTCAAGGCCTCCGGCAGGCTGAGCCGCGCCTTGCCGGCATAGACCACCAGCCGCGCCAGGGTCTCGTCGAACAGCCGGCTCCAGTTGGCGACCGCCGGGCTGCGGTCCACCAGGATGCGCTCCAGGTCGGGGCTGAGCTCATGCGGGCGGGAGAGGCGCACCCGCCGCAGCCAGGGGCGCCAGCGGGCCGCGGCGGGGTCGGCCGCGAGCGCGGCCTCGATCTCGGCGTCCTCGAGCTGGTTGAGCTCCAGGGTGAAGAACAGGCTTTCGGCGGCGATCTGCGCCGAGCGGGCGCGTAGGTCGGCCTCGAACTTGGCCCAGTCCGCGTCGTCGCGGGCCGTGGACGCGGCGAGCGAGGCGAAGGCGCCCACGCCCCACAGGTGGTTGGTGGCCTGTTCGTAGAGGTTGATCCCGCGGTCCAGGAGCTCGCCCAGCCTCGCCGGCTCGGCGCGCGCGCCCGCGAACTGTCCCTGCAGCGCCACCAGGGCGTCGTTGGCGGCCTTGGCGGCGGCCAGGTCGGCGTCGATGCCGGGATCCTTGCGATCGGCGTAGAGGTCGTCCAGCCGCCACTGCGGCAGAGCCTCGGTCTTCAGCGGCGCGTTCATGGGGCCGCTGTCTATCGCTTGGCGGAGTCCCTCGCCAGCAACGATCCGTTCACATCTTGTGAGCGGCCAGCAGCAGGCTGGTCTCGGTGGAGGCGATGCCGTCGATCAGCCGGATCTCGTCCAGGGTGCGACTGAAGGCGGCCAGGCTTTCGGTGTTCAGCTCCGCCACCAGATCCCAGCGGCCATTGGTGGTGTGGATCGCCGCCACCTCCGGGAAGCCACGCAGGGCGCGCACCACTGCGCCAGAGCGCTCGCCCTCGATGGCGATGCACATGATCGCCCGCACCCGCTCGGCCTCCAGTTCCGGCAGGGTGCGGATGGTGAAGCCCTGGATCGCGCCGCCGGCGATCATCCGGTCGATGCGGTTCTGCACGGTCCCGCGCGAGAGCTTGAGCCGGGCGGCGAGGCTCGCCACCGGCTCCCGGGCGTTGGCGCGCAGCAGGGCGATGAGGGCGCGGTCGGTGGCGTCTATCTGCATTTCGCGAGCTCTAGTTATCAATATGTCCAGTCATATCGCATAATCGCAGCATCTTGCGAACTTTTCGCTAGCGCCACCGCAGGCCATCCTCAAGCCGACAACACCGTGAGGGGCGAGAGATGTCGCGGCCGCAGTTCCTGATGACCGACCCGGGGGCCTACGAGGTCCGCTACGAGATCAATCCGTGGATGCAGCCGGACGCCTGGAGCCAGGATCCGTCGGGCGGCCTGCGCCGGGCCAAGGCCGCCTCCCGGGCCCTGCGGGAGGCGCTGGAGGCCGAAGGCGCGCAGGTGGCGGTGATGCCGGCCGAGCCCGGCCAGCCGGACCTGGTGTTCCCCGCCAACGCGGCCGTCGTGCTCGACCGCAAGGTGCTGCTGGCCCGCTTCCGCCACCCCGAGCGCCAGGGCGAAGAGGCGCCGTTCCGCGCCGCCTTCGAGGCCATGCGGCGGCGCGGCCTGGTCGACCGGATCGTCGAGCCGCCGCCCGGGATCTTCCAGGAGGGGGCGGGCGATGCGATCTGGGACGCCGGACGCCAGCACTTCTGGAGCGGCTGGGGCCCGCGGTCGGACCGCGCCGCCGGCGCGGTGATCGCCGCGACCTTCGGCCAGCGGGTGGTGAGCCTGCAGCTGGCCACCCCGCAGTTCTATCACCTGGACACCTGCTTCTGCCCCCTGAGCGGCGGCGAGGTGCTCTATTACCCGGCAGCGTTCGGCGACGAGGCCCGCGCGACGATCCGCCGGCATGTGGCGCCGGAACAGCGGATCGAGGCCGAGGCGGCCGACGCATCGGCCTTCTGCGTCAACGCCGTGAACATCGGCCGCACGGTGATCATGGCGCAGCCCCCGGTGAACCTGCGCCGCCGGCTGGAGGCCCGCGGCTACCGCGTGGTCGCCATCGACCTGTCGCCCTTCATGCTCTCCGGCGGCGCCGCCTACTGCATGACCCTGCGCCTCGACCGCACGAGCGCGCCGGCCCACGCCGAACATGTTCTGGAAGGAGCCGTCTGATGGCTGACACCCTCATCCTGGAGCGCCCCGCCTCGGGCCGCACCGCCGAGCTGATGGCCCTGGAGGCCCAGTTCGGGGCCAAGAACTACAAGCCGCTGGACGTGGTGCTGACCAGGGGCGAGGGCGTCTACGTCTGGGACGTGGAGGGCCGCCGCTACCTGGATTGCCTGTCGGCCTATTCGGCGGTGAACCAGGGCCACTGCCACCCGAAGATCATGGCCGCGATGATCGACCAGGCCCAGCGCCTGACGCTCACCTCGCGGGCCTTCCGCAATGACCAGCTGGCGCCGTTCTACGAGGAGCTCTGCGCCCTGACCCATTCGCACAAGGCCCTGCCGATGAACTCCGGCGCGGAAGCGGTGGAGAGCGCCCTGAAGGTCGCCCGCAAGTGGGCCTATGAGGTCAAGGGCGTGGCGGACGACCAGGCCGAAATCATCGTCTGCGCCGACAACTTCCACGGCCGCACCATCTCGATCGTGGGCTTCTCCACCGACCCGGGCGCGCGCAATCACTTCGGTCCGTTCACGCCGGGCTTCAAGGTGGTCCCGTTCGGCGACGCCAAGGCGCTGGAGGCGGCCATCACCCCCAACACCGCCGCCTTCCTGGTGGAGCCGATCCAGGGCGAGGCGGGCGTCATCCTGCCGCCCCCCGGCTACCTGAAGGCCGCCCGCGAGCTCTGCACCCGCCACCGGGTGCTGCTGATCCTCGACGAAATCCAGACCGGCCTGGGCCGCACCGGCAAGCTGCTGGCCGAGGAGCACGAGGGGATCGAGGCCGACCTGACCCTGCTCGGCAAGGCGCTGTCGGGCGGCTTCTACCCGGTCTCGGCGGTGCTCTCCAACGCCGAGGCGATGAGCGTCCTGAAGCCCGGCGAGCACGGCTCCACCTTCGGCGGCAACCCGCTGGCCTGCGCCGTCGCCCGCGCCGCCCTGAAGGCCCTGGTCGAGGAAGGCATGATCGAGAACGCCGAGCGGATCGGCGCGCGGCTGCAGGCCGCCCTGGCCTCGATCCGCAGCGACGCGGTCAAGGAGGTGCGCGGGCGCGGCCTGCTGCTGGCCGTGCAGCTCCACGACGAGGCCGGCGGCGCGCGGCGGGTCTGCGAGGCCCTGCAGCGGCGCGGCCTGCTCTGCAAGGAGACCCACGACCACACAGTGCGCATCGCCCCGCCGCTGGTGCTGACGCAGGACCAGGCCGACTGGATCGCCGAACAGTTCGACGCCGAGTTGCGGGCGCTGTAGCCTCCGCGCCTCTTGGAGGGGGCGACAGGAGACGCGTACGATGTTCCTGCGCGCGATGGTGCAGACGGGGATCTTCGTCGCCGCCATGGGCGGCCTCCTGTTCCTCGCCGCCGGCGACCCGCGCTGGCCGCAGGCCTGGATCTTCCTGGCCATGATGGCGGCCAACTCCGTGGTGTTCTGCGCCTGGCTGGCCCGAAGCGACCCGGCGCTCCTGGAGGCGCGGCTTTCCGGTCCGGTCAAGCCGGGCCAGGCCCGCTGGGACCAGCTGTTCATCATCGGCCTCATGGCCTGTTTCCTGGCTTGGCTGGTGCTGTCGGGCCTGGACGCGCGCCGGTTCGGCTGGTCGCAGGTCCCGCTCTGGGGACAGGTCGCCGGCGGCGTCCTCACCCAAGCCTGCTTCCTGCTGGTCTGGCCGGTGTTCCGCGCCAACAGCTTCGCCGCCCCGCAGGTGCGCCACCAGGCCGAACGCGGCCAGCATGTGGTGAGCGAGGGGCCCTACCGGCTCGTGCGCCACCCCATGTACTCGGCCGCCATGTTCTATTTCCTGGGCGCGCCCCTGCTGCTGGGCTCCGGGTGGGGCCTGGCCTGCGCGCCGCTGTTCATCGCCGCCATGGGCGCGCGCGCCGTGGGCGAGGAGCAGATGCTGCGCCGCGCGCTCGACGGCTACGAGGCTTATATGCGAAAGGTGCGCTTCCGCCTCGTGCCCGGGGTGTGGTGAGGCCTGGTCGACTGGCCGGCGAGAACCAACGTCAGCGCAAGACGAGTTCGCCCCATTAATCTCCGCGATATTATAGTGAGCGCGGCTTTAACCATGCACGACGACCGGTTGACTCTCGGACGCAAGGCAAAGCCTGCGCGTTAACCCCTGACTCAGGTCTCCGAAACCTCGCCTTTACCCAAAGGCTGTATCAAATCGCGACATAAAGAGCCTCGTTCAATGAGACGAGCGTCCAGTACGGTGGGTGTATTCGAATGACCAAGACGGTTCTCGTCGTCGATGACGATCCGACTCAACGCAGGCTGATCCAGGCGGTCCTGGAGCGCGAGGGCTTCGCCGTGGACCACGCCGAGAACGGCGACCAGGCGATTGCGCGCCTGGGCTCCGGCGCGACCGTCGACGTGATCCTGCTGGACCTGGTCATGCCCGGGCTCTCCGGGCAGGACACGCTGAAGGAGCTGCGCGCCCGCGGCCACGGCCTGCCGGTGATCGTGATCACCGCCAAGGGCGGCATCGACACGGTGGTGGAGGCCATGCAGGCCGGCGCCGTGGACTTCTTCGTCAAGCCCGCCTCGCCGGAGCGGATCATCGTCTCGATCCGCAACGCGCTCTCCATGGGCGCCCTGAAAGGCGAGGTCGACCGGCTGAAAAAGCGCACCCAGGGGCGCACCACCTTCGACGACCTGATCGGCTCTTCCGCCCCCATGACCATGGTCAAGCGGCTGGGCGAGCGGGCGGCCAAGTCGTCCATCCCCATCCTGATCACCGGCGAGAGCGGGGTCGGCAAGGAAGTGATCGCCCGCGCGGTGCACGGCTCGTCCGAGCGGGCCGGCAAGCCCTTCGTGGCGGTGAACTGCGGCGCGATCCCCGAGAACCTGGTGGAATCCATCCTGTTCGGCCACGAGAAGGGCAGCTTCACCGGCGCCAGCGACAAGCATCTGGGCAAGTTCCAGGAGGCGAACGGCGGCACCCTGTTCCTCGACGAGGTGGGCGAGCTGCCGCTGGACATCCAGGTCAAGCTGCTGCGCGCCCTGCAGGAGAGCGAGATTGACGCGATCGGCTCCAAGCGCTCCATCAAGGTGGACGTGCGCATCGTCTCGGCCACCAATCGCGACCTGACCCAGGCGGTGAAGGAGGGCCGGTTCCGCGAGGACCTGTTCTACCGCCTGAACGTCTTCCCCATCGAGGCCCCGGCCCTGCGCGAGCGGGCCTCCGATATTCCGGCGCTCACCGACGCCTTCGTCCGCCGCTTCAACGTGGAGGAGGGCAAGACCGTCGTGGGCGCCTCGCCCGAGACCATGGCCTTCCTGACCGCCTATGACTGGCCCGGCAACGTGCGCCAGCTGGAGAACGCGGTCTATCGCGCCATCGTGCTGGCCGACGCGCCCTACCTGCAGCCGCACGACTTCCCGGCGATCTCCGGGGTGGCCGCGCCGCCGCCGGAGCCGCAGGCGCGCCCGATCGTCCCGCACGCCACGGCCGGCCCGCCGACCTCGGCCGAGCTGATCGCCGAGATGCCCAAGGACGCGCCGGTGCGCATCCTGGATGGGCGCGGACACCTTCGAACTCTCGAGGAGATCGAGCGGGACCTGATCCAGCTCGCCATCGAGATCTACGCCGGTCACATGAGCGAGGTGGCGCGCCGCCTCGGCATCGGCCGGTCCACGCTTTACCGCAAGGTCCGCGAACAGGGCCTGGATGAAGTCCTGAAGGGGCATGGGGATGAAGACGATGGTCCTGCGTCAGCAAACGCGTGAGGCGCGCCTGGCCGCGCTGATCGGCCAGTACAAGCGCGAAGCTAGGAGCTTTCCGGCCGCTTCCGGCGGATCGGGGTCCGCCGCATGGCGGCAGGGCCAGCCTTCGCCTTGGCGGAAATCTCCTTCAGCTTGACGTGCTGCAGGACGGAGAGGGCCTGGCCACGGCCGCCCTTCTCCGGATCGCCGAAGGCGCGGCCGTAGGTCTTCAGCCGGCCCTCGACCGAGCCCAGGAACTCGCCCTCCCAGTCGGAGAGCTTCACCCCGGCGCGGTCCGCCTGGCGGCGGGCGCGCTTCAGGGCGTTCAGCGCGGCCCGCTGGGCCAGCGCCTTCGGGTCTGGGACCTTCCGCTTCAAATCTCGCCGAGCGCGGCCAGGTAGAGGTCGAGGATCGCCTCCTCCTCCTGCCGCTTGGCGCGGTCCTGCTTGCGCAGACGCACGACCTTGCGCAGGATCTTGACGTCGAAGCCGTTGCCCTTGGCCTCGGCGAAGACCTCCTTGATCTGCTCGGCCAGTTCGGATTTCTCCACCTCCAGGCGCTCGATGCGCTCGATGATGCTCTTGAGCTGGCCCTGCGCCGTGGAATTTAGGATGTCGCTGTGGGCGGCGTCGTCAGCCATGGTGGAGCCTCGTAAGGAACTGGGGTTGCGGAAGGCGGCGGACCCTAGCGGGCGGCAGGGCTGCTGTCATCGGCCCGCTGAACCTTCGCCGCTGCGCATCGTTGAGACGGATCGACGCGGAGTAGAGACATGCCCGAATCCCCCCGCCCCCGGCCCAGCCAGGCCGACGCCGAAGCGGCCGTACGCGTCCTGATCCAATGGGCCGGCGACGACCCGGACCGGGAGGGGCTGCTGGAGACGCCGGGCCGGGTGGCGCGCGCCTACAAGGAGCTCTTCGCCGGCTATGAGACCGACCCGCGCGACTACCTGGCGCGGACCTTCGAGGAGGTGGCGGGCTATGACGAGCTGGTGGTGCTGCGCGACATCCGGGTGGTGAGCTTCTGCGAGCACCACATGCTGCCGTTCCTGGGCAAGGCCCACGTGGGCTATCTGCCCACCGACCGGGTGGTGGGGATCTCCAAACTGGCCCGGGTGGTGCACGGTTTCGCGCGCCGCCTGCAGATCCAGGAGAAGCTGACCGCCGAGATCGCCGGCTCGATCCAGGAGATCCTCAAGCCCCGCGGCGTGGGCGTGGTGATCGAGTCCGAGCACAGCTGCATGACCATGCGCGGGGTGAACACCCCGGGCTCGCGGCTGACCACCTCCAGCCTCCTGGGCGTGGTCCGCGACGACCCGCGCACGCGCCAGGAGTTCCTGGAGTTCGTGCGCGACGGGCGGGGTTGACGCCTGAGGGGCGCCGGCAGGCTTGGTCTTGGCCAGACGGCCGCGCGGCGCCGGCGCTTTCGCCTGCCCGGAACGCCTGATAGAGGCTGTCGAACATTGTCGGCGAGAGCGTAGGAACATTGAACGAAGCGGAGCTTAGCGCGCTCGTCGAGACGATCGTCGCGCAATCCATGCCGACGCCTCGCGCAGACAAGCGGCTCGCGACGATCCTTCACGATACACCGGCGCGTCGCATTCCCGTAGGTCAGGACGCGGTCACCGCGTGGCGCCTCGGCGAGGGCCCGGCGCTGCTGCTGGCCCACGGCGCGTTCGACGACCACATTCTCTGGGCCCCGATGATGGCCGCCGCGACGGCGCGCGGGCATTCGATCGTTGTGCTCGACATGCCGGGACACGGCCATTCCGTCGACGCCAAACGCGGTGTCGACATTGGCGAGGCGGCGATCCTCTCCGTGGCGGAAGCGCTCGGCCCGGTGCACACGGTGATGGGCCATTCGATCGGCGCGGTGGCGGTGATCCGCGCGCTGTCGGCCGGGCTATCGGCGCGCAAGGCGGTGCTGTTCGCCCCCGCGCTGCCGACGCGTTGGGACCTCTGGATCCTGGAGCGCACGATTGTCGCCCCCGAAGACGCGCCGGCGATTGCGATCGCCCGGGCGCGCGAGCACCTACAGGCGCCGCCGACCGGCGCGCAATTCGACTTCGACGTGGAAGCGAGCGCGCGCGGCCTCGACATGCCCGCGCTGCTCGCGCACTGCCGTGACGATCCGCACTGGTCATGGCGGACGGCTGAGATCATCGCCTCGCAATGGCCCGGCGCGCGGACCCACTACGCGGACGGCCTCGGCCACCGCGGCGTCGCGCGAGACCCCGATGTCATCAAGGCCGCTCTCGATTTCGTGGAACAGTGAGCGGCGGCGGGGCGACAACCGTGCCGTTCACGCGGCGCGGTGAGCGCCGTCCACCGGCAAGGCGATGCCCGTGACCTGCTGCACCTTACCTTCCACAAGCCGCATGGCCGCCTCCATCCCCTATGCGCGCAACTGCCGCCGCTCGTCGCAGGCCGCCGATCCCCTCCCATAGAAAAGCGGCCGTCGTCCCTGCGCGGACTCCGCTGCACGCCGGAATATCTCAACCAGCCCGGTCAGCGGTCCAGGACCTGGGCCAGGCCGCAGATGCTGGCGGCGCCGATGTGGCCCTCGAGGTCGTAGAGCCGGCAGGAGCCCACGGCGACGCCGTCGGTGGCGCCGTGGTCGACGGTCTCGTAGCCGATCCACTCCGCCCGGGGCGGGCGGTGCAGGTACAGGGTCACGTCGCTGTTGATATAGCCGACGCCGTCCTGGGCGGCGTTGGCGATGCCGCTGGTCATGTCCGCGGACATGGCCACCCGGACGAAGGGGGTGATCACCTCGCCCTCGATCAGGGCGAGCCGCTCCTTGAACCAGCGCCGGTTCGGACCGAACCCTTCGTTGGGGATCGGCAGGTTGACCCCGATCGGCCCTCGCGCGGGCGGCTCCGGCGGCGGCAGGTCATCGGGCCTCGGCGCGTTCCACGGGGGCGGCGACCACACGCGGCCGGGGCTGGGCGCGCTGCGGCGCAGGAACTGGCAGGTGGCGCGCGCCGCGCTGACGCCGCCGCTGAAGAACTCGGCGTCGACCACCCGGATGCGCCGGCCGTCCCGGACCAGGCGGGTCTCGATGGTGATCGGGGCGTATTCCGGCAGGCGGTAGAGGTCGGTGGTCACCCGCGCCGGCATGAACTGGGGATCGCCGAACTCCGCTTCGAGGGCGCAGGCGAGCAGCCCGCTGACGACCCGGCCGTGCACGCGCTGGTGGTTCCAGGGGCTGCGCGCGGCCGGCGTGGCCAGGTAGCCCTGCGAGGTCCGGGTGAAGAAGGCGGCGACATCCATCCGGCGACGATGTCGGACGCCGCGGCCGGCATCAAGCTGACCGGGCGGCAAGCCCGCGCCGGGAGGACGCGGGCGAAGCATCCGCCCTCCACCCCTGTCCGCGGCGGATGCGACACCCTAAATCCCCCGCCAGGCAGGCCGCTGCCGCGCGATCCCATCCCCGAGGCGTCCGAAGATGCTTCGCCAGCCCCAGGCGCATGACCATGACGACGAAGATCCAGTTCGGCGCTCCCAATTGGCAGCAGGCCCATACGGACCTTTACCTGAAGACCGACGGGGCCGAGGGCCACCTCGTGGATTTCACCCCCGCCGGCGGGGCGTTGGAGACCCCTTGCCTGATCCTCAAGACCACCGGCCGCAAGACCGGCGCGTCGAAGCTGGCGCCGCTGATCTATGGCGAGGACGCGAACCGGTACGTCATCGTGGCCTCCAAGGGCGGCGCCCCGAACCACCCCGCCTGGTTCCTCAACCTGGACGCGGACCCGAAAGTCAGCTTCCAGGTGGGCGACAAGAAGTTCGAGGGCCTAGCCCGGGTCGCCGAGGGCGCCGAACGCGAGCGGCTGTTCGCGATGATGGCCGAGCTTTACCCGCCCTACACCGACTACCAGGCCAAGACGAACCGGCGGATTCCCGTCGTCGTGCTGGAACCGCAGAAGCGGATCGAGCGGCTGTAGGCTGAGCGCCGGCCGGGGCTGAGGGTTCATTAGTGATTGCGCGCTAGCGCGGGGCCATGCTGGTCTTCGCGCTTCTCTGGCTGGCGTTCGTCAACGCCTGGACGATCGCCCGGTTCTGGCAGGACAAGGCCCGCGCCGTGGCCGGTGACCGGCGGATCCCGGAAGCCCAACTCCTGGCTCTGGCCGCCATCGGCGGGACGCCCGGAGCGTTGCTCGCCCGGCGGCTTTTCCGCCACAAGACACAGAAGCAGCCGTTCTCCAGCCGGCTCGCGCTGATCGCGGTCGTCCAGGCGGTGGCGCTGGCAGGCCTGTGGTTGCGGGCCGGCCAGACGCCTTAGCTGATCTGCTCTAGATCACGATGATTTTGGATTGAATAATTCAAAATCATCGTGATCGATTCTAAGAGTTTAGAGCCGGATTGACGCGAAAAACCGGTATCCCCTTTTTCGCATCCCGCTCTAGTTGCGGCGCGACCAGCGGATGTCGCTGGAGATGGTGTCCAGGCGCTGCTGGATATAGGCCTCGTCCCTCTGGCTCAGCTGGCCGCGGCGGTGGTTCATCCGGCGTTCCTCGCGCTGGACCTGGTCGAGGTCGCGCAGGGCGCGGTCGGCTTCGCGGCGGGACAGGCTGCCGTCGCTTTGCCCGCGGCGGATCCGCTCGTTCAGCCACGCGAAACGCTGGCGCACGTCGCGCGGGGCGTCGGGGCCGCCGGCGTAGGCGGCGTTGTAGCCGTAGCCGGGGGCGTTCGAGGCCACGTAGCGGCCGTTGTCGTCCCAGCGGCCACTCGGCGCGCCGTCGATCCAGTTGCCGTTGCGGTCATAGTAGCCCTGGGCGTCGTTGCGGCTGACGGCGTTGGCGTGCCAATTCCCGCTGTCGTCGTAGAAGCCGTAGGCGCGGGCGCAGTCGCCATTGCCCTTGGCCACCTGGTTGCCGATCACGGCGCCGCCGACGCCGCCGATCACCGCGCCTTCGTTGCGGTCGCCGCGGCCGGCGACGGCGCTGCCGAGCAGCGCGCCGATGCCGGCGCCGACCACCGTGCCGGCGACCCGGTTGGCCTTGCGTTGCTCACAGGTCTGCTGGGCGGCGGCGAAGGACGGGATGAGGGTCGCCGCGGCGAAGCCGGCGACGAACAATAGATTGCGCATGGTGGGAAGCTCCTAGGCGGGATCGTGTGTGTATTGTCCCTTGCGGCCAGAACGCCTGCCCACAGCCGAGGTTCCTTGCATTCCGTCGAGGCGACGGTGGGTCCGGCGCCGGCGCCTCGACGATTTTTCTGGCCGCCGGCGAAATATTCTGGCATATACACGGCGTCGAATATCGATTTGGTTCGGTTGCTCTCCGCGCTTGTTCTTCGGATCGAGCCCGAGCCTGTCACCACCTTCTCCGACATTTTGATATCAAGCCCCGATTGGGGCGCGTAATTACTTACTTACGAAAGGGTAAATCCCATGGCTACGGGTACTGTGAAGTGGTTCAACGCCACCAAGGGTTTCGGCTTCATCCAACCTGACGCCGGCGGCGCGGACGTGTTCGTCCACGTGTCGGCCGTGGAGCGTTCGAGCCTCGGCTCGATCCACGAGGGTCAGAAGCTGACCTACGAACTCGAGCGCGATCAGCGCAGCGGCAAGATGTCCGCCAGCCAACTGCAAGCCGGCTAAGGGTTCAGGGCCGCCCGGTCCGGACGCGGAATGCTCCGGTCCGGGCGGCTCTATCTCAGGACATGACCACATCGACCATCGAACGCGCCTATGAATTGGCCCGCTCGGGGCGCGTCCCCGACCTCGCCGTGCTGAAGCTGCGCCTCAAGACGGACGGCTGCCGCGCCGTCGACGCGCTGCTCGCGCCGCGCTCCATCCGCGCGCACCTGGAAGCGATCTGCGCGGCGACCTTCAAGCCCTCCGAGGCCGCCGGGAAGCCGTCCGAGGCCGTCGGGTCGCCCCCGCAAATTTGAAAGCGCCTATGAACGAAATGCAACGCACCGGCTTCTCCGAGCGGCTGAAGGCCGCCGCGGACGCCAAGAAGGCCATGCTGGCGAACTTCCGCCCGAAGCCGACCGTCACCGCCCCGGAGACGGTCGACCGCGCCGCCCAGCGGGCCGCGGAGCTGCAACAGATCCGCCAGGACCGCGCCGACGAGAAGGCCGCCAAGAAGCAGGCCGCCGCCGACGCCCAGGCTGCGGCAGTCGAGGCGGAAGAGGCTGTCGCCGCGGCCGCCCTCGAAGCCAAGCGCGGCGAGCGCAAGGAACGCAAGGCCCTTTCCCAAGCCGAGGCGAAGGCCGCCCGCGACGCCCGCTACGCGGCGCGCAAGGCCCGCCAGTAAGCTTGAGTCACCGTCACGGAATGGGTTGATGGCCAGAAAGCCGAACTACCAGTTCGAACGCAAAGAACGCGATCGCCTCAAGGCGACCAAGACGGCCGAGAAGGCGAACGCCAAGCGCGACCAGCGCGAACGCGAGCGGGCCGTGTCCGACACCCCGCCGGCAGATCCTGCAGATGCTGGCGAAACCTGAGGCGCGTGATGCCGAGCGACACCATCTACAATCATGAGACCGTCGTGCTGGACGGCGAGACCTTCTCGGACTGCGAGTTCCGCGACTCCCGCCTCGTCTACTCCGGCGGCAAGCCCCCGGTGTTCAGCGACTGCCGGTTCGACACCTGCGAATGGAAATACGACGACGCCGCCGCGCGGACCCTGGAGCAGCTGAAGCTCGTCTGGGGCCTGGGCGGAAAGGCGTCGGTGCAGGCGCTGATCAAGGAAATCACCGGCAGCGGGCGCTGATCCCGGCGACCTATTAAGCCGCCGGCCCGCGTCCGCCCAGCTTCGGGTGAAAGCTGAAGTCCGCCCGCGGGCGGACGTTGACGATCCGCAGGCCCTGGGGCCCAGCCTTGTAGCCGTAGACCGCGCCCTCGCCGATGAACAGCGAGGCGCCCGGCCCCAGCACCCGATCGCCCCAGTGCAGCTCGCCCTCGACCACATAGACGATCTCGGCGCTGTCGTGCGAATGCGGGGCCACGACCGCGTTCGGCGCGTAGTTCACCTCCATGAGCTGGGGCGAGCTCTCGGTTCCCGGCTCGGCGTAGCGGATGAAGGAGTCGAGCTCGCCTTGCGTCAGGCCGCCGCGGCCGGGGTCCCGGACCATGTCGCCGATGCGTGTCCACTGCACATCGACCGCCCCATGCACTCGGATCTTGCTCATTGGGGGCCTCCCTGAAAACCAGCATCCGCCGCGTGACGCCCGATGCCGCTCGCAGGGAATCCGTTCGTCGCCCTGGGGCGAGATCCTGGCCTACCCCGACCTGGCCGTCTTGCGCCTATCGGACAGACTTACGCCTGCAGCGGCCAGAACCTCGATGACTTCCGGCTTGGAAGCTTCCCGAAAGCAGATCGAGCCTCCAGCGTCAGGACATTGCATGCTGGTCGCATACGCGCCAGGGTAGCGCCACGACCGGGCGGGGGGCGAATGATGCGTTGGGCGATGAGCGCGCACCTTATTGGCCTGGCGCTCGCGCTGGCCGGATCGGCGCAGGCCGGCGAGCGACGGACGGCCATGTCGGAACGCGGCGTCGTGGTCCAGATCCTGGAGGACGCTCCGAAGGGCTCAGGCCCGTTCCCCGTCGTGGTGCTCGCCTCCGGCGCCGGCGGCGACATGACCCAGCCGCTGTTGGCGGGGCTCGCCACATCGCTCGCGGCGGACGGGATCGCCGTGGTGCGGTTCGACTGGGCCTACCGGACGGCGGACCCGGCGAAGGGCCAGCCATCGGCCGATCTCGTCGCGGAAACGCAGGATCTGAGCGCGGCCCTCGCCTTCGCCAGGAAGAACGTCCGCTTCGATCCCACCCAGATCGTGGTCATGGGCAAGTCCCTCGGTAGCGTGGTGGCGTTCCGCGTGTTCGTTCGCAATCCGGACCTGAGGGGCGCGGTGCTACTCACGCCGCTTTGCAGCTTGCCTTCGAGGCCCGACGCGCCGGCCTGGGCGCTGGACCCGTATCCCGACTTCGGAGGCCAGAGGCGCCCCGTCGCCCTGGTGGCGGGAGACAAGGATCCGATCTGCTCGCTGGCGGCCCTGTACCGGATGGCCGGGGAGCCGGCCAGCCCGGCGCGGGTCGCGGTCACCGGCGGCGATCACGGATTTGCCGCCGGCGCAGGAGCCGATCCGGCCACGGCGGAGGCGACCCGCCGCAACCTGGACCTGGCGGCGCGCAACGCAGCGGACGCCGCAGCGGCCTACCTCAGGGCCCTGCCTGCGTCCGCCGCCGGAAAATAGGCCGCCAGCGCCGGCTGCAGCGCCGATGGGTCGGTGAAGTGGTGGGTGTGGAAGCCCAGCGCCTGCGCCGCCGCGATGTTCGCGGCGCTGTCGTCGATGAACAGGAAGTCCGCCGGCTCGCGGCCGAAGCGCTCGCACGCCTGGCGGTAGATGCGCGGGTCGGGCTTCATGAGCCCGGTCTCGGCGGAGATCACGACCCCGCCCAGGCGGCGGAAGGCCGGGCTCATGGCGATGATCCCGTCGATGACCTGGTGGCTCATGTTGGACAGGGCGAACTGCGGCACGCCGCGGGCGTGCAGGCCTTCGATGGCGGCCTCGCTCTCGGGGATCGCGCCGGAGAACATTTCCCACCAGCGGGTCTCCCAGGCGCAGATCGCCGCGGCGTGCTCGGGGAATCGCGCCAGCAGCGGGGCGCGGTTCTCGGCGAAGGTCACGCCGCGGTCGTGGGCGACGTGCCAGTCCATGGTGCAGACCTGACCCAGGAAGCGGTCGCGCTCGGCCGGGCTGCGGAAGAGCTTGGAATAGAGCGTGCGCGGGTCCCAGCGCACGATGACGTTGCCGATATCCCAGAGAACGGCTTTGGGCGCCGCGCCGAAGGCAGGCCGGGTCATGCGCGACCGGCCCGGCGGGACGTCAGCCCTGCTTGGCCTTAAAGCGTGGATTGGTCTTGTTGATCACATAGACGACGCCCTTGCGGCGCACGACCTTGCAGTCGCGGTGGCGCGTCTTGAGCGACTTGAGCGAACTTCTGACCTTCATGACCCGTTATCCACGCCAGGCGGCCCCGGCCGGCCGGGGGTTGCAAGAGAGCGGGCGCATATACGGGCGGGGCCTCGGCAAGTCAACGCCGAAGGGCTTCGCGGCGTTGTGATACGGTCCGCGCAGGGACGCCAGACAAGATCGAATCGATGGACCGACGCACCTTCATGAGCCTGCTGCTGGCCGGCTGCGCCGCACCGGCCGGCGACACCGCCTCGCAGACCGCCCCGGCCCCCGAGCCCGGGACCCAGGTGGTCACGCCCCTGCCGCCGCCGCTCACGCCGTCGGGCAGCCCGAGCTTCGACCGCTGGATCACCGAGTTCTGGCCGCGCGCCGCGGCCGCCGGGGTCCCCGAGGCGGTGCTGGGGCGCGAGTTGCGCGGCCTGACGCCCAACGACCGGGTCTCGGCCCTGGACGGGCGCCAGCCGGAGTTCTCCAAGCCGGTGGGCGACTACCTGCGCGGCGTGGTCACCGAGGACCGCATCGCCCTGGGCCGGCGCAAGCGCATGGAGCTTCCCTTCCTCTCCGACATGGAGGCGCGGTTCGGCCCGCCGCGGGACATCGTCATCGCCATCTGGGCCATGGAGTCCGGCTTCGGCGCGATCCAGGGGGACTTCGACGTGCTGCGCTCGATGGCGACGCTGGCCGCCGACGGCCGCCGCCGCGGCTTCGCCGAAGACCAGCTGGTGGCGGCGCTGAAGATCATCGCCTCCGGCGAGTTCCCCCGGGTGCGCCTGATCGGCTCCTGGGCCGGGGCGATGGGCCAGACGCAGTTCATCCCCACCACCTTCCTCACCACCGCCGTGGACGAGGACGGCGACGGCCGCCGCGACATCTGGGGCTCGCCGGCCGACGCCCTGGCCTCGGCGGCCAACCTCCTGGGCGGCGCCGGCTGGCGGCGGGGCGAGGACTGGGCGCGAGAGGTGACCGCGCCGGCGGACTTCGACTATGGCCTCACCGAGGGCCCGCAGGAGACGCCGGCCTGGTGGGGCGAGAAGGGCCTGCGCCGCGCCGACGGGCGGGCCTGGGGCGGCGCAGACCTGGCGGCGACGGCCCAGCTCTCGGCGCCCGCGGGGGCGACAGGGCCGCTGTTCCTGCTGTTCCCCAACCACTTCGCGATCCGCAAGTACAACAACTCCATCGCCTATGCGCTCGGCGTGGGCCTGCTGGCCGACCGGTTCGCCGGCGGCGGGCCGCTGGCGCGCGCCTGGCCGGCCGAGACGCCCCTGGGCCTTTCCGACCGCATCGCCGCCCAGAGCGCGCTCGCCAAGCTGGGCTTCGATCCCGGCCAGCCGGACGGGGTGGTGGGGCTGAACACGCGGGCGGCCCTGCGCGCCTGGCAGAAGTCGCGCGGCGTCACCGCCGACGGCTACCTGTCGCCGGAGATGGTCCGGCGGCTGCGCGTCGAGGCGGCCCTTTAAGGCGCGCCGCCCTCGTCGGTGCGCTCAAAGGTGGCCTGGGCGGCGACGCCCGGCCCCGCCGGGCGCGGGTCGGCGGCGCGCAGCTGCGGATTGCGGAAGCAGTAGATGATCAGCAGCGCCAGCACGACGGCGGAGGCCAGGAACGGCGATGGCCCGTAGCCCTTGTAGGCCAGCACGAAGAGCGGCGCGAAGACCACGTTGACGCCGTTCACCGCCCCGATGGCGCCCGCCGCGCGCGCCTGGTCGACCTGGTTCACCGCCAGGGACGCTCCGGCCGTGAAGCCTGGCCGGGCGAGGCCGAAGCCCAGGCTGGAGACGGCGAAGCCCGCCACGGCGGTCCAGTAGTCGGGCGCCAGCGCGACGATCAGATTGCCGCCGGCCGCCACGGCCACCCCCCACCGCAGCAATTGCCGCGGCGTCATCTCGAACATCGGGATCAGGCCCCACTGGGCGAGCAGCCCCGCCACCGCCCCGAACATCATCGCCACCGCGATGAAGCCGTGCGACTGCAGGGGCGAGATCTGCAGCTTGTCGATGATCAGGAAGCCCAGGGTCTGGGCCTGGCCGCTCTGGCAGACCGCGACCAGGAAGCCGTAGATCAGGAAGGGAATGACGCGTCGGTCCTTCCAGATCGGGATCTGCGGGCCCAGCTGCGCCTCATCTTCAAGGTCCGCGGCCGCCGGCCGCCGGCTTTCGGGCAGTCGCCGCCACAGCAGCAGGAGCATGGCCACGCCGATCGCGGCGAATCCGAACAGGGGCCCCGAAAGGCCGACAAACGGCAGCACGAACAGCGGCGCCATGAACGGCCCGATCACCGTTCCCAGGCCGAAGCCGCCGGCCAGGTTCGACATCGCCCGGGTCCGCTGCTCCGGCGCGGTATGCTCGGCCACATAGGCCTGGGCGGCGGGGTTGGCGGCCGAGCCGAAGACGCCGTTCAGCGCCCGCAAGGTGAAGAACAGCCAGAATATCGTTAGCGGCCCGGCCATGTGCCGAAGCCCCGCGGCCACCACCAGGCCGCAGACCAGCGTCGAGACCGTGAATCCCGCCATGCCGATCAGGATCATCGGCCGGCGCCCGCGCCGGTCCGAAGCGCGCGCCCAGAACGGCGAGGTGATCGCCCACAGCAGCGACGAGAAGGAGAACACCGAGGCCGCCAGCACGTCGGGGATGCCGATCTGGCGGGCGATCGCCGGCATCACCGAGATCAGGCCGGTGTTGCCCATGCCGGTGACCACCGAAACGCCGAAGATCAGGGCGAAGGTCGACCTCGGCAGGCCGGTGGGCGTCGCGGCGGTTGTGGACATGCGCTGCTGTTACGCCGCACCCCCCTGCGGCGCAAACGCCTGCAAAGGGGCCGTTAAGCATTAACCGCGATGCTGCGGCGCAGTCGACGTCGGGACCGGACCGCATATGTTTCAGATCATCGGGATCGTGATGCTGTTCGCCCTGGTGTTCGGCAGCTACCTCATGTCCGGAGGCAACCTGGGCGTGATCCTGCACGCCGCGCCGCACGAGCTGATGGCGATCCTGGGCGCGGCCGTGGCCGCCTATATGATCGCCAACTCGATGACCACCATCAAGGCCACCGCCGGCGGCTTCGGCAAGGTCTTCAAGGGCCCCAGGTGGAAGGCCTCGGACTACCGCGACCTGCTGTCGCTGCTGTTCCTGCTCACCAAGACCATGAAGTCCAAGGGCGTCATCGCCCTGGAGAGCCACATCGAGAAGCCGCAGGAGTCGACGATCTTCTCGCGCTTCCCGAAGATCGCCCACGACCACTTCGCCGTGGACTTCATCTGCGACACCCTGCGGATGATGACCATGAACCTGGAGGATCCCCACCAGGTCGAAGACGCGATGGAGAAGCAGCTCGAGAAGCACCACCACGAGGCGCAGGGCCCCGCCCACGCCCTGACCACCATGGCCGACGGCCTGCCCGCCCTGGGCATCGTCGCCGCCGTGCTCGGGGTCATCAAGACCATGGGCGCGATCACCGAGCCCCCGGAGGTGCTGGGGGAGATGATCGGCGGGGCGCTGGTCGGCACCTTCCTGGGCGTGTTCCTGGCCTATGGGCTGGTGGGCCCGATGGCCAACCGGCTGAAGGAGGTTGTCGACGCCGACGGGGCCTTCTACAAGATCATCCAGTCCGTGCTGGTGGCCCACCTGCACGGCAACGCCGCCCAGATCTCCGTGGAGATCGGACGCGGCAGCGTGCCCTCCGAGGCGCAGCCCAGCTTCCTGGAGCTGGAAGAGGCCCTCTCGGCCATCCCGAACGAAGCCTGAACCGGCGGTTCGTCGGGCGCCCGACATAGGGCGCATCAGGGAAAGATGAAAAAAGTGATCACGAGAGCGTGAATAAAGCGCTTGCCCTTCGCGCAAACCACGGCATATTCCAGCGCACGCGCCGGCGATCACTTACCTGTGTTCTGGAGACAGAGCCTGGGGCAGAGAGGGTCGGGCGTTCCACACCTTCGTCTTAAGGGGACCAGGGACATGACCTCCTCCATTCTTCGCAATCTGCTCGTCGCCGGCGCCGCCGTCGCCGCTCTCTCCGTCGCGGCTTGCAACAAGCCCGCCGAACCGGCCGCTGACGCCAACGCCGCCGCCGCCACGGCGACCGACGCCGCCGCGACCGCCACCGACGCCGCCGCCGACGCCAGCAAGGCCGCCGCCGACGCTTCGACCGCCGCCGCCGCTCCGGCCGCCGACGCCGCCGCCGCTGCTGAAGCGCCGAAGGCCGACGCCATGGCTCCGGCGGCTCCGGCCGCCGACGCTGCTCCGGCCGAGAAGCACTAAGCTTCTCGACGCCAATCGCGTTACGGAGGGCCGCCCTAACCGGGCGGCCCTTTTCGTTTGGGCGGAAGATGAGCGCCGATCCCGACCCATCCGCGAGCCCCATCGCCTGGACCGATGACGGCCAGCCGCGCTCGCGCCTCTACGGCGACGTCTATTTCTCCACGGCGGACGGGCTGGCCGAGGCGCGCGCCGTGTTCCTGGCCGGCTGCGGCCTGCCACAAGCCTGGCGCGGGCGCGACCGCTTCGTGGTGGGCGAGCTGGGATTCGGGACCGGCCTGAACATCCTGGCGCTCCTGGACCTGTGGCGGCGCGAGGGTCCGCCGGAAGGCCGGCTGCACGTCTTCTCCGTGGAAGCCCATCCGCTGGACGCCGCAGACGCCGCCCGGGCGCTGGCCGCCTGGCCGGAGCTGGCGGACCTGGCGCAGGCCCTCATCAGCCGCTGGCCCGGCCAGGCGCGCGGCGTCCACCGGCTGGAGCTGCCCGACCTGCGCGTCATCCTCGACATCGCGGTGATGGATGCAGCCCAGGCCTTGCACGGCTGGACCGGACGCGCCGACGCCTGGTTCCTCGACGGCTTCTCGCCCGCCCTGAACCCGGCCATGTGGACGGACGAGCTGCTGGCCCTGGCGGCGGCCCGCTCGGCGCCCGGCGCGGCGGCGGCGACCTTCACCGTGGCCGGGTCCGTCCGGCGCGGGCTGGCGGCGGCGGGCTTCGAGGTCGCCAAGCAGCCCGGCTTCGGCCGCAAGCGCGAGCGGCTGGAGGCGCGCCTGCCCGGTTCGCCCGATCGGGCCCGCCCGCGCCGCACCGTGGCGATCGTGGGCGCAGGCATAGCCGGCGCGGCCGCCGCCCGGGCGGTGCGCGCGCTGGGCGGCGCAGCGCTGCTGATCGAGGCCGAGGCGCCCGGCGCAGGCGCCTCCGGCAATCCCGCCGCCCTGGTCACGCCGCGGCTGGACGCCGGCCTGGGCGCGCCGGCGCAGCTCTTCGCCCAGGCCTTCGGGCGGGCCGTGCAACTGTACGGTGAGATCCCGGGCGCGGTGATCGCCCGCGGCGTCCTGCAGCTCGCCGCGCGCCCGGGCGATGCCGAGCGGTTCGGCAAGATCGCCGCCAGCGGCCTCTTCGAGCCCGGCGCCCTGACGCCGCTGGCGCCCGAGGCGACGGCCGGGCGCACGGGCGGCGAGCCCCTGGCGGCGCTCGACCAGGCGGGCGCGCTGGTGGTGGCGCCGGCGGCCCTGCTGGCCGCCTGGGCGGACGAGCCCTTCAAGGGCCGGGTCGCAGCCCTTCGCCGCGAGCCCGGGGGCTGGGCGGCGCTCGACGCGGACGGCGTGGTCCTGGCGCGCGCGGACGCGGTGATCCTGGCCGCGGGCCTGGCCTGCGCCGACCTTGCGCCCGGACTGCCGCTCGCCCCGGTGCGCGGCCAGGCGAGCTGGACCACCGACGGAGAGACGGCGACCGCCCTGGCCTGGGGCGGCTACCTGGCGTCGGCGCCGGGCGGCCTGCTGTTCGGCGCCACCCACGACCGCGGCGAGACGGGAACGGACCTGCGGGCGGCGGACCATGCGCGCAACCTCGCCACCCTCGCCCAGGTCCGGCCGCGCCTGGCCGAACGGCTGGCTGGGGCGGTCCTCGCCGGGCGCGCGTCGGTCCGCGCGGTCACCCCCGACCGCCTGCCCCTGGCCGGCGCCGTTCCGGGCGGCGGCGTGGGGCTCTATGTGCTGAGCGGCTTCGGCTCGCGCGGCTTCGCCCACGCGCCCTTGCTGGCCGAGCATGTGGCGGCGCTGGCGCTCGACGCGCCCTCGCCGCTCCCGGCATCGCTGCAGGCGGTGGTCGAGCCCGGCCGGTTCGCGCGGCGGGCGGCCCGGCGCGCCCCTTCCTCCGCCTGACGCCCGCGCCTATATCGTCGCTCGAGGGCGGATCCTGAACAAGGAACGGAACCATGACCTCGAACCTGGCCTGGGCGGCCCCCTTCGCAGCCCTGCTCATGCTCGCCGGATCGGCGCACGCCGAGGCGGCGGCCAAGACGGCGAAGCGCAGCTGCTTCCCCGCCAGCAACGTCTCGGGCTTCCGGGCGAGCGACGACAAGACCGTCTACCTCCGCGTCGGGGTCAAGGATGTCTATCGGCTCGACCTGATGTCCGCCTGCCCCAACGTCGACTGGAACGAGCGCATCGCCTTGTTCTCCCGCGGCGGCAGCTCCTTCATCTGCACCGGCCTGGACGTCGATGTGATCTCCAGCACGCCGATCGGCCGGCAACGCTGCCCAGTACAGACCCTGACCAAACTCACCCCCCAGGAAGTGGCGGCGCTGCCGAAGAAGTCGCTCCCCTAGATCACGATGATCTTGGATTGAAACAATCCAAGATCATAAACGTGATCGATTCTAAGAGTTTAGAGCGGGATTGACGCGAAAAACCGGTGTCCACTTTTTCGCATCCCGCTCTTGCGCCGCTCTTGCGCCCGATCCCGTTCCGTCGACCTACTGGCCTCGTCAGGGTTCAAAGGAGCGCCACATGAGCGTCTATCGGGTGACGGAGATCATCGGGACCAGCGAGACGAGCTGGGAGGAGGCGGCCAAGGCCGCCATCGCGACGGCCGCGCGCACCCTGCGCGACCTGCGCATCGCCGAGGTGGTGGAGCAGGACCTGAGCCTGGGCCCGGAAGGCCAGGTGGAGATGTTCCGCATCAAGCTGCGGGTCAGCTTCAAATACGAGCTGCCCTGGACCCAGCCGGCCTGAGCGCCGGCCGCCGGCCACATAAGGCGCCTGGTGCGGCCGAGAGACGCAGCCCCGCGCCGATAACCGGTTGTCCATCCCGGAGCCTCAGGCTGCGATCAAGTATTTCGACGCCGCCAAGCTGGCGCGCCAGGATGACAGGTCATGCAAGACGCCGCAGAGACGGCCAAGCTGCCCGGAGGAAGTTTCGCCTTGTTCGACCGGGCCGGCGCGTTGCTGGACTGGGACGCCGGCTTCGCGGACGAATTCGCCGCGGCGAAGGACCTGATCGCACCGGGCGCGTCGCTGCGCGCCTTGCTTCTCCAGGCCCGCGCGGACGATGACATGGCGCGCGCCGACCTGGCGACGGGCTCGCAGTTCGACCCGACGAAGGATTGGACCGACGCCCAGGCGATCGCCGACGCGCGGTCACGGGCCTTCGACTACCGCGACCGCGCCGGCCGGATCCTTCGCGTCAAGGAGGAGCCCACACGCTCCGGCGGCCTGGTGCGCACCGCCCGCGACGTGACGGCCGAGCGCGGGACGGGCGTCGCCGTCGCCCAGGGCGACGAAACATGGTGCCTCGACGGCGATCCCACCGCCGAAGCGGTCGTCGAGATGCGAGTTCAGCCCGATGGCGCCATGGCGATGTCGCCTTTCACCAAGGCCTACGGCACGGTCTTCGGCCTCGATCCCGACTTCGACCTGACGGACACGGCGGCGGTCCTGGCGCGGGTGAGAATGACCGAGGCGGAGAACCGGTACTTCAAGACCCTCCTGGAAGAGGCGGCGCAAAACCTGACGCCAGGCTGGTTCGATTGTCGGTATCGCGATTCAAGCGAACGGCTGCGATGGATCCGGCATTCCATGTCGGCCACACGAGAGCCCGATGGCGCCGCCCTGCTGTCCTTGCGGGTTCGCGACGTCACCCGCGAAAAACTCGCCGAGGACCAACTCGAGCTGCTGCGTTCGGCGGTGACCCACGCCACCGACAGCATCCATATCGCCCACGCAGGGCCCGACGGCCAGTCCGTCACCGTCTACGTCAATCCCGCGTTCGAGCAGGCCACCGGCTGGCCGGCCGACGAACTGATCGGACGACCGATCCGGGAGATGGAGGGTTGGGGCGAATGCTGGGACAAGGTTCGGGCCTTGCTGACCCAGGGCGACGAGACTGCGGTCGAGCTCCAGGCGCCGCGCCGCGACGGGACCTCGGTCTGGCTCGAACTGAACGCCAAGGTTCTGGAACGCCGCGCGGACGGCTCCACCCGCTGGGTGGCGGTGTCGCGGAACATCGACGCCCGCAAGCGGGCGGAAGGGGAGCTGCGCAGGGCCCACGACGAGGCGGAGGCCGCCAATCGGGCCAAGAGCGAGTTCCTGGCCAACATGAGCCACGAGATCCGCACGCCGATGAACGGGGTGATCGGCATGAACGGCCTGCTGCTGCGGGGGGAATTGCAGCCCGAGCAGCGCCGGTTCGCCGAAGCCATCAAGACTTCGGCCGACGCGCTGATGGGAATCATCAACGACATCCTCGACATCGCCAAGCTGGAGGCCGGCAAGGTCGAGCTGGAGAGCATTGACTTCAGCCTCGCCAAGGTGGTCGAGGATGTGGCCGAGCTCATGGCGCCGCGCGCGCTCGACCAGGGCCTGGAAGTGGTCTGCCACCTGGACCAGGGCGCGCGCCGCCCCCTGCGGGGCGATCCGACGCGCGTGCGCCAGATCCTGCTCAACCTGCTGTCCAATTCCCTGAAGTTCACCGAGAGGGGGTTCGTCTCGGTGGAGGTGATATCCCACGCCCTGCCGGACGGCCGCACGGGGCTGCGCATCGAGGTTAGCGACACCGGCATCGGCCTGACCCCGGAAGCCAAGAGCAAGCTGTTCCAGAAGTTCCAGCAGGCCGACGGCTCGATCACCCGGCGCTTCGGCGGCACCGGCCTGGGCCTTTCAATCTGCCGTCAGCTGGTCGAACTCATGGGCGGGACGATCGGCGTCGAGAGCCGACGCGGCGGCGGCAGCATCTTCTGGGTCGAGATCGACCTGGCCGACGGCGTCGAGCGCGCGGCGCCTCGCCATCGACCGGCCGACCTGAAGGGCGTGCGTATCCTTGTAGTTGACGACCTTGAGATCAACCGCACCATCTTCCGCCGCCAGCTGGAGGGCGAGGGCGCGATCGTCGGCGAGGCCGCCAGCGGGCCGGCCTGCCTGGAGGCGCTCGCGCAGGCCCAGGTCGGGGCGCAGGCCTATGACCTGGTGCTGATGGACCACCAGATGCCGGACATGGCCGGAGACATGGTCGCCGAACGGATCCGCGGCGACGCGGGATTGCATCAGCCGCGGCTGGTGCTGGCGTCTTCGGTGGGCGCGCCGCTGAGCACCGAGCGCGCCGCCCGCGCGGGCTTCGACGCCTTCCTGACCAAGCCGGTGCGGCACGAGGTGCTGCTCGATTGCCTGGGCGCCCTGATCACGCCTGCGGAACCCGAGGCGGCGGCCGAGGCGGCGCCCACCGCGAACGACGCCCACGCCGGATCGGCGCGGGTGCTGCTGGCGGAGGACAACATCATCAACACCCTGCTCGCCACCACCCTGCTGGAGACCGTCGGCTACAGCGTCGAGGCCGTGCTCAACGGCGCCGAGGCCGTCGAGGCGGCCGGACGGGCGCCATTCGACCTGATCCTCATGGATGTGCACATGCCGGTCATGGACGGTCTTGAGGCGACCCGACGGATCCGCGCCCTCGACGGCGCAGCCCGGTCGGTTCCGATCATCGCGATGACCGCCAACGCCATGGCCAGCGATCGCGACGCCTGCCTGTCGGCCGGCATGAACGACTTTGTCTCCAAGCCCTTCGACGCCGACGCCTTCCTCCGCGTCGTGGCCCGCCACCTCGGTGCGGACGGGGGCGAAGACCTCGCGCCGGCCGGATCCGGACAAGCCGGCCGCGCCCGCGCCTGACCGCTCGGGCCGCCCCTGGACTGCCGAATCTTTCCCGGCCTGCGAAACCTTCTGCCGCCGCCGCGGGTTGGGACATCAGTCAGCCACCCGACACAAGCGTGCGTAAATGTCCGAAGACCAGTACCGCCTCAAAGCCGACGACCTGCTTCGCCAGGCCAGCGAAACCTCCAACATGAGGGACCGCGGTCGGCTGATCGACGAGGCCTTGCACTGGCACAGGCTGGCGACGCAGGCCCACGACGAACGTCGCGAGCAGCGCGCCGGTGAGGGCGCGAGAGTCTAGCGGAGCGGGCCTGGTTCGAGCGACTCGGGCTCGCCATGCTGTCCCTACCCACCGGCCAGGGCGTGTCCGTCAAGCCGCGCTAGGGCGACGATTTGGCGCCGGAACGACGATTGGCGCCGGAACATCGGCAAGCGCTGCGATTGACCAGGATTGGGCCCCTCAGGGCCTGGAAGTCTTGAGGAAGATGGTGGACGCGACAGGGATCGAACCTGTGACCCCCTCGATGTCAACGAGGTGCTCTCCCGCTGAGCTACGCGTCCGGACCGGAGAACCCCGTGGCCGAGCGGCCGGCGGGGCGGGAAGGCGCGGTATACCGGCGGGCCCGCGCCCGCGCAAGCGCGGCCGTAGGCGCCGTCAGGCGGCGATCATCCGTTCCACCTCGGAGACGATCTCGCGCAGGTGGATGGGCTTGGACAGCACCTTGGCGCCCAGGGGCGCGGCGTCGCCGGCGGCGAGCGCCACGGCGGCGAAACCGGTGATGAACATGATCCGCAGGCTCGGGTCGCGCGCGGCGGCCCGGCGGGCCACCTCGATCCCGTCCAGCCCCGGCATGACGATATCGGTGAGCAGCAGGTCCCAGGTCTCGTCCAGGGCGGCGGCGGCCTCGTCGCCGTCGGCGCAGGCGAACACCTCATAGCCGGCGCGCTCGAGCGCGCGCGTGAGGAAGCCGCGCAGGGAATCGTCGTCTTCGGCGAGCAGGATACGGGTCATGACGCTCTTAAGCGGTTGCGGCGGCGCTGGCTGATCGGTTCGGGTCAGACGATAGACCCCCAGACGTAAACCCGCGATGAACCTTTGACCGTTGGGACGGCTCGGCGTTCTATGCGGCCAATGACCGCCTGGGAGTCCATCGCCGCCAACGAGGAAGCCCCGGCGGCGTTCGAGGTGCGCCGCGCGGCGCCTGCCGGCGCGCCGCCGCCCACCCCGCTGGTGTTCGCCTCGCCGCATTCGGGCCGCGACTATCCGGACGACATGATGGCGGCCGCAGCGCTGGACGCCCTGGCGATCCGCCGTTCCGAGGACGCCTTCGTCGACGAACTGGTGTCCGCCGCTCCGAAGCTGGGCGCGGCCCTGATCACCGCGCGGCTGGCGCGGGCCTATATCGACGTCAACCGCGAACCCTTCGAGCTGGACCCGGGGATGTTCGCCGACGAGCTGCCGGAGTTCGCCAGGGCCCGCAGCGCCCGGGTGGCCGCGGGCCTGGGCGCCATCGCGCGGGTGGTGTCCGAAGGCCAGGAGATCTACAGCCGCAAGCTCACCTTCGCCGAGGCGACCCGGCGGATCGAGAGCGCCCACCAGCCCTATCACGTCGCGCTCGCCGGGCTGCTGGCCGAGGCCCAGGCCGCGCACGGGCTCGCCATCCTGATCGACTGGCATTCGATGCCGGCGGCCGCGGCCCGCGGCGCGGGCCGGGACAAGCCCTGCGACATGGTGCTGGGCGACCGGTTCGGCGCGGCCTGCGCCGGCCAGCTCGCCAGCCGCGTGGAACGGGAGCTGGAGCAGCTGGGCTATCGCGTGGGCCGCAACACGCCCTACGCCGGCGGCTACACCACCGAGCACTACGGGCGCCCGGCCCGGCGGGTCCACGCCCTGCAGATCGAGATCAACCGCGCCATCTACCTGGACGAAGCGCGGCTGGTGACCACCGCGGGCTTTCCCCGCCTGCAGGCGCATCTGGCGCACCTGACCGCGCGCCTGGCGGCCATGGACTGGTCGTCGCTGGCGGCGTAAATTCATTCCTCCGCGCCGCGGCGCAAAAAAAAGCCGCGCCCGAAGGCGCGGCAGTTCATTAGGGAGGAAACGCCCAGGAAGGGCAGAGGCGTCAGGGACGCCTCACGCCTCATATATACGGTGCGGCGCACAATACGACAAGCAAAAAAATACACTGTCCGCCGTAAAATCATCTCGTTCGACTGTTTATTATTGGTTTTCAGAGCCTTATAGGCGTGACGCCGCGTCACCCACCTGTTGCGACGCACAACTTCACAAGAGCTTACGCTGCGTCGCACCATATCAGCCGAGGGGCCGGCTGATTCGCTGCGGCCCCAACGCCCCTAGCCGACAGGGGCGGCCTCGACTAAAAGCCGCCCGCCCTCCCCCGGACCCATGACCCCCATGTCGCTGCGCAATATCGCCATCATCGCCCACGTCGACCACGGCAAGACCACGCTGGTCGACCAGCTGCTCGGCCAGTCCGGCATCTTCCGCGCCAACGAGGCGCACGCCGAACGGGCGATGGACTCCAACGACCAGGAGCGCGAGCGGGGGATCACCATCCTGGCCAAGGCCACCTCGGTCCTGTGGCACGGGGCGGCGGGCGAGACCCGGATCAATATCATCGACACGCCCGGCCACGCCGACTTCGGCGGCGAGGTGGAGCGCATCCTGGGGATGGTCGACGGCTGCCTGCTGCTGGTGGACGCCGAGGAGGGCGTCATGCCCCAGACCAAGTTCGTGCTGGGCAAGGCGCTGAAGCTGGGCCTGCGGCCGATCCTGGTGCTGAACAAGGCTGACCGGCCGCACGCCGATCCCGACAAGGTGCTGAACGACGCCTTCGACCTGTTCGCCGCCATCGGCGCCACCGACGAACAGCTCGACTTCCCGCACCTCTACGCCAGCGGCAAGCAGGGCTGGGCGGTCGCCGACCTGGCCAAGGACGAGAAGAAGGACCTGGCGCCGCTGTTCGACCTGATCGTCAGCCATGTGCCGCCGCCCGCCGCCGAGGCGCGGGTGGACGAGCCCTTCCAGCTGTTGTCGGTGCTCATCGAGAGCGATCCGTTCCTCGGCCGGCTGCTGACCGGACGTGTGGAGACCGGGCGGGCCAAGCCGGGCCTGGCGATCCGCGCCCTCGACCACACCGGCCAGGAGGTGGAGCGCGGGCGCATCACCAAGGTGCTGGCCTTCCGCGGCCTGAAGCGCCAGCCGATCGAGGTGGCCGAAGCCGGCGACATCGTCGCCATCGCGGGCCTGTCCAAGGCCACCGTCGCCGACACGCTGTGCGACCTGGTGCTGACCGAGGCCCTGCCCGCCCAGCCGATCGATCCGCCCACCATCGCCATCACCGTCTCGGTCAACGACAGCCCGCTGGCCGGCAAGGAGGGCGACAAGGTGCAGAGCCGGGTGATCCGCGACCGCCTGCTGCGCGAGGCCGAATCCAACGTCGCCATCAAGGTCAAGGAGACCCCGGACAAGGACGCCTACGAGATCGCCGGGCGCGGCGAGCTGCAGCTGGGCGTGCTGATCGAGACCATGCGCCGCGAAGGCTTCGAGGTCTCCATCAGCCGCCCGCGGGTGGTGTTCCAGACCGACGAGGCGAGCGGCGAGCGCCTGGAGCCCATCGAGGACGTGGTCATCGACGTGGACGACGACTTCTCCGGCGTGGTGATCGAGAAGCTGTCCCAGCGCAAGGCCGAGCTCAAGGAGATGGGCCCGTCCGGCGCCGGCAAGACCCGCATCACCCTGCAGGCGCCGTCGCGCTCGCTGATCGGCTACCAGGGCGAGTTCCTGACCGACACCCGCGGCTCGGGCGTGCTGAACCGGGTCTTCTCCCACTACGAGCCCTACAAGGGCGCGATCGAGGGCCGCCGCAACGGGGTGCTGGTGTCCAACTCCGACGGGGAGACCGCGTCTTTCGCCCTGTGGAACCTCGAGGACCGCGGCACGATGTTCGTGGGCGGCGGCGAGAAGGCCTACCAGGGAATGATCATCGGCGAGAATTCCCGGGGCGACGATCTCGACGTCAACCCGATGAAGGCCAAGCAGCTCACCAACGTCCGCGCTTCGGGCAAGGACGAGGCGATCCGGCTGACGCCACCCAGGCGCCTCAGCCTGGAGCAGGCGATCGCCTATATCGAGGAGGACGAGCTGGTCGAGGTGACCCCGAAATCCATCCGGCTCCGCAAGCAGGTGCTGAATCCCAGCTTCCGCAAGAAGCGGGTCAAAGAAGCCTGAGCATGGCGCGAGGCGATCCTGAGGAGCCTTCCGCTTCGGATCGCCAGCAGGCGCGGGAGCGCGCCTTCCGCCTGCTGCTCTCCGCCCTGGCCGCCCTGCTGCTGACCTTCGCCGCCCTGGCCGGCGTGTTCCTCTGGTACGACAGCGCCAACCGCTTGGTGACGCACACCCACCAGGTGCGCTCGAACATTGGCGACGTCCTGCAGGCGCTGACCGACGGCGAGGCGGCCCAGCGCGGATATCTGCTCACCGGCGACCCGCAGTTCCTGCGACAGGCGACGGCGAGCCGCGTGGCCGCCGCGGCCAAGGCTTCGGCCCTGGAGAAGCTCACGCGCGACAATCCCGACCAGCAGCGCCGGGTGCAGATCCTGCGCGAAGCGATGCGGGCGCGCCTGGTGGTGATCGAGCGGACCCTGGCGCTGGGTCGCGCCGGCGACGTGGCGGGAGCCGTGCGCGTCATCCAGGGCGGCGAGGGCCTGGCGGCCATGGCGGTGGTGCGCGCCCTGACGGTGGAGCTGGACGCGGCGGAGGCCCGGCTGGAGGCCGATCGCGCGGCGCGGGCGCAGACGGTGCGGGCGCTGGTGGTGATCGCGCTCCTCATCTTCGGCTTGGTGCTGGGCTGGCTGTTCGTGAAGATGAACCGGGACATCGGCCTCGACCGCGACGCCGAGGCCGAACGCGCCGAGCGCCTCACCGCCCTCCTCCAGGAACGCACCCTGCTGATCGACGAGGTGAACCACCGGGTGAAGAACTCGCTGCAGCAGATCACCAGCGTCGTCCGGCTGCAGGCCCGCGCCCTGGAGCCCGGCGACGCCCGCGACGCGCTGGACAAGACGCTGTCGCGGATCATGGCGGTTGGCCGGGTGCATGAACGTCTCTACAAGGCCGAGGGCGAATTCGGCGTGTTCGACGGCGGCGCCTACGCCGCGGCCCTGGCGCAGGAACTCGTGGAGTCTCTGGCCAGGGAGGACATCCAGTTGTCCACCGACGTCGAATCCATCGAGCTCGACTCCCGCCAGGCCGCCCCCCTGGCGCTCATCCTTAACGAGCTGGTGACCAACGCACTGAAGTATGGATGTCCGCTGGACCGGCCTGGAAAAATCCATGTCGGGTTCCGAACAGTCGGGGACCACCACCGGTTATCGGTCTCCGACGAGGGAGACGGCCTGCCGGAGGATTTCTCGCCGTCGTCGAAGAAGAGCCTGGGCATGAGAGCCGTCGAAGCGCTGGCGCGGCAGTTGGACGGCCGCCTGACCATCGAACCCAATCCGGTCGGCGCGACGTTCGTCATCGAGTTTCCAAGGAGCGTGACCTGAGTATGCGTATCATCGTGGTCGAGGATGACGCCCTGATCGCGCTGGACATCGCCAGCCTGCTGGAAGACCTGGGCCACGAGGTCTGTGCAGAGGCGGCGGACGCCTACACCGCCTGGAAACTGGCGGAAGACGAGAAGCCCGACCTGGCGGTGGTGGACATCCGGCTGGCGCGCAACACCGACGGCGGGGTGCTGGCCCGCAAGCTCTACGACCGGCTGGGGGTGCGTTCGCTGTTCGTCAGCGGCAGCATCACCGACGACTTCCGCCGCGACATGGCGGGGATCAACCCCGTGGGCTTCCTGGGTAAGCCGCTGACGCGCCGCAATCTCCGCGCGGTGCTGGCCGCGGCCTGATTCCTCAGGGCAGCGCCCGCTCCATCCAGATGTCGACCCGGGCGTAGTCGCGGGCCGGGTCGCGCACCCGGTTGAGCTGCTTGAACCCCATGGACCGGTAGAGGCTGAGCGCAGGCCCGAGCACGCTGTTGGTCTCCAGGTAGAGCCTGGGCGCGCGCGCCTCCGCGGCCGCCTCGAAGCATTTCTCCAGCAGCGCCCGGCCGAGGCCGGAGCCGCGCAGGCCCTCCCGGACCGTCATCTTGGCGATCTCGAAGCCGCCGTCGGCCAGCTTGAGCAGGGCCACGCAGCCCACGGCCTCGTCGCCCTCCAGCGCCATGAAGATGCGCCCGCCCTTGTCGATGATCGTCTCTTGCGGATCGGCCAGCACCTCGCGGTCCTTGGGCTCCAGGGTGAAATACTTCGAGATCCAGGCCTCGTTCAGCGCCCGGAAGGCGCCGGCGTGCTCGGGACGATAGTCGACGATTTCCACGGCAGGTCTCCTCGGGCTTGCGAGCGGCCCCCGTTCACAGCAAGAAACGCGGCCATGGCCAACCCTATATTCGCAAGCCTGCCCACCACCATCTTCGAGGAGATGTCCGGCCTTGCGCGGGAATCGGGCGCCGTGAACCTGGGCCAGGGCTTTCCCGATGCGCCCGGCCCGCAGGCGTTGCGCGAGAAGGCCGCCGACGCGGTGCTGAACGGCTACAACCAGTATCCGCCGATGGCGGGCCTGCCGGAGCTGCGCGAGGCGGTCGCCCGCCACTACGCCCGCACCCAGGGGCTGGACCTGGACTGGAGGCGCGAGGTCACGGTGACCTCCGGCGCCACGGAGGCCCTGGCCGCGGCCTTCCTGGCCCTGATCGAGCCCGGCGACGAGGTGGTGGTCTTCCAGCCCTTCTATGACGCCTATCTGCCGCTGATCCGCCGGGCCGGGGGCGAGCCCAGGCTCGTGCGCCTGGAGCCGCCGCACTGGCGTTTCGACCGGGCGATGCTGGAGGCCGCCTTCGGGCCGCGCACGCGCCTGGTGGTGCTGAACAACCCCGTGAACCCCACGGGCGTCGTGGTCCCGCCGGAGGACCTCGCGCTGCTCGCGGAATTCTGCGTCGCTCACGACGTGACGGCGGTCTGCGACGAGGTCTGGGAGCAGGTGGTGTTCGCCCCGTCCCGCCATACGCCGCTGATCGACCTGCCCGGCATGCGCGAGCGCACGGTGAAGATCGGCTCGGCCGGCAAGATGTTCGGCCTCACCGGCTGGAAGGTGGGCTTCCTCTGCGCCGCGCCGGCGCTGACCCATGCGCTGGCCCGCGCCCACCAGTTCCTGACCTTCACCACCCCGCCCAACCTGCAGGCCGCCGCAGCCTTCGGCCTCGACACCGGCGCGGACTGGTTCGAGCAGGCGCCGCGGGAACTGGCCGCGTCCCGCGACCGGCTGACCGAGGGCCTGCGCCGCGAAGGCTTCGCGGTGCTGCCGTCGCAGGGCACCTATTTCCTCACCGTCGACCTGCCGGCGTCGGGGATCGCGATGGACGACCGCGCCTTCGCCTTCCATGCGGTGAAGACCGCCGGCGTCGCCAGCATCCCGGTCTCGGCCTTCTATGAAGACGCCCCGGTGACCACGATCCTCAGGCTCTGCTTCTCCAAGGCCGACGCGACGCTGGACGAGGGGGTCGCCCGGCTGGCGCGGGCGCGCGACCTGGTGCGAACCGCGTAGGCGGTCAGTCCGGGAATACGCCCGGCTCGTACTGCATCGCCCCCACGAGGTTGCCTTCGGTGTCCTCCAGGAACACCAGCTCGCCGACGCCCGGGATCCGGAAGGGGGCCATCACGATACGGCCGCCACAGCCCTCCACCGCCGCGACTGTAGCCGCCAGGTCGTCGACGCCGAAGGTGATCTCGAGGCCGGTCATCGGCCGGCCGGCGACCAGTTCGCGCCGCGCCTGCAGCGCGCCCACCACGCCCTCGCCGGCGTCGAACACCTGGTAGAAGTCCGGCGGGCCGCCGGCCGAGAAGGTCCAGCCAAAAACGTCCTCATAGAAGCGCCTGGCGCGCGGCACGTCGGCGGCGTTGACGGCGAAATGGCGCAGGGTCGCGGGCACGGGGTTTCTCCTCGCGGCGGTCACCCTAGTGTGCTGGATCTGAAGTTCGCTGTATTTCGGGGCGGGCGCGGCGCGAACTTCAGATCCAAAAAGCACACTAGAAACATGGGCTTGCTAGTGTCCTTATCGATTCCGAAGTTCGTCGGAGCCCGCCACATGCACTTGCGAACTTCGGAATCGGGACACTAGCACGGGGATCAACTCATCACCCCGCCGTCGACGACGATGGCCTGGCCGGTCATCCAGGCGCCCGCGCGGCCGGCCAGGAACACCGCGGCGCCGGCGATATCGTCGGGCTCGCCCATGCGGCGCAGGGGGGTGCCCTCGGCGACCCGCCGCTCGCCCTCGGGGGTGTCCCACAGGGCGCGGGCGAAGTCGGTCTTCACCAGGCCGGGCGCGATGCAGTTGACCCGGATATTGTGGGGGCCGAGCTCCTGGGCGAGGTTGCGGGCCAGCTGGAAGTCGGCGGCCTTGGAGATGTTGTAGACGCCGATCTCGGTGGAGCCGCGCAGGCCGCCGATCGAGGAGATGATGACGATCACGCCGTCGCGGCGTTGGATCATCTCCGGCGAGACCATCTGCACCAGCCAATGGTTGGCGATGACGTTGTTCTGCAGCGTCTTGGCGAACGCCTCGTCGCTGACCCCCGACATGGGACCGTAGTGGGGGTTGGAGGCGGCGTTGCAGACCAGCACGTCGATGCGGCCGAACGCCTTGCGGGCTTCGGCGACGAGCCGCTCCAGGTCGGGCTTGGAGGAGATGCTGGCCGCCACGGCGATGGCCGCGCCTGGACGCCGGGCGTTGATGGCCGCGGCCACTTCCTCGCAGGGCGCGAGCTTGCGCGAGGAGATCACCACCTTGGCCCCGTGCTCGGCCATGCGCTCGGCGATGGCCCGCCCGATGCCGCGCGAGGAGCCGGTGATCACGGCCACCTTTCCGGTCAGGTCGAACAGCTCCATCGCGCAGCTCCCTTACGTCTCGTCGGATGGGCGGCGTTTGCCGCGCGGCGCAGGGACGGTCAAGCCGCGGGACCTATTGGCACTTGCCCCAGAACCCCTGGTCCAGGTGCAGGTGGTCGGCGTGGGCGGCGTCGTAGTCGGGGCTCAGCACGGCGCGGAACCAGCGGCAGGCGCCGTCGCGGCTCTGGCGCAGGAAGCGGCCGCGCCGGTCGTCGCGGCGGAAGTCGCCCCGTACGGAGACGCGCGCGCCGCCCTGCAGGCGGAAGCCCGCCACGTCCAGGGCGTTGGCCGAGGCGTGCTGGCTCATCATGTGGCCGCCACGGATGTCGCGGCAGGCGTAGGTCCCGTAGTGGTCGATCCGCGCCACCTCGCGCCCCAGGTGCTCGCGCGCCGCCGGCTGCACTACGTGGCGCGTCCAGAAGGCGTAGCCCAGCGCTTCTGCGCAGGTCATCACCGGGGCGGCGGGAGAGAGCGGGACCGCGCCGCCGCCCGGGCGCAGAGCGTTCCGCACCGTGCAATCGCCGTCGCGGCGCGACGGCGCCTCGCTGAAGCTGACGCCCCCCTCCCGCAGGACGGCTCGGCATCGCTGCGGGTCACGGAGGGCGGCGGCGAACTTGAGATCGGTGGCCCAGCTCAGGGGCTCGCCCAGGCGCAGCGGGGTCCACGGCAAGTCCTGCGAGGGCGCCCAGGCTGCGACGCCCAGGCCCAGCAGCGCCAGGCTGGTGACGAGGTCCACCAGGCCGGCCCACAGGCCCGCGAGCGTCCTGACGGCGGGCGGGAACGCAAGGCGGCTCACCTCAGGAACCCTGCACATGAACGTCCAGGACATTCATAATGATGGATTTTACATCAGTACTAACGTATATCATGTAGCTCCTTCGGAGACGATCATGATTACCGCCGCCCAGATGCGGGCCGCCCGCGCCCTGCTTGGCATGGACCAGCGCCAGCTCGCCGAGCTGTCCGGCGTCTCCTTGCCCACCATCCAGCGGATGGAAGCCAGCGAAGGCAATGTCCGCGGCGTGATCGACTCGCTGACCAAGGTGGTGGAGGCGCTGGACCACGCCGGCATCGAATTGATCGGCGAGGGCGCGCACAGCCGGGAAGGCGGCCGCGGCGTCCGCTTCAAGGCGCGCCGCGACGGCGGCGCGCACGGATGAAGGCGTAGCGACATGGTCGCCCGGGTCCGCCAGCCGACGTTCGTCGAGCTCCATACCCCCAAACTGGTCACCATCCTGCGCGAGCGCTACGGCCTCGCCGACCTGAAGGCCGACGCCGTGGCGGGCCTGACGGTGGCCATCGTCGCCCTGCCGCTGTCCATGGCGATCGCCATCGCCTCCGGGGTGACCCCGGATCGCGGCCTCTACACGGCGATCGTCGGCGGCTTCGTCGTCTCCGCCCTGGGCGGCAGCCGGTTCCAGATCGGCGGACCGGCCGGCGCCTTCATCGTGCTGGTCGCCGCGACGGTGCAGCAGCACGGCCTGGACGGGCTGATCCTGGCGACATTCCTCTCCGGCCTGATGCTGCTGGCGGTCGGGTTCCTGCGGCTCGGCGCCTACATCAAGTACATCCCCTATCCGGTGACCGTGGGCTTCACCTCCGGGATCGCGGTGATCATCTTCGCCAGCCAACTGAAGGAACTGCTCGGCCTGAGGCTCGCCGGCCCCGAGCCGGGGGCCTTCCTCGCCAAGGTCCAGGCGCTCGCCCGGGCGCTGCCGACGGCCTCCCCGGCCGCCGTCGCCATTGCAGGCCTCGCCGTCGCCGTCATCGTCGCCGCGCGGCGCTGGCGGCCCCACTGGCCGGCCTACCTCATCGCCGTGGTGCTGGCCGCGGTCGCGGCGGCGGCGCTGGGCCTGCCGGTGGAGACCATCGGCACGCGCTTCCATGGCCTCCCCCATTCGCTGCCGACGCCGCGCCTGCCGGACCTCTCCTGGGAGAAGGTGACCCAGGTGTTGCCGGCGGCGCTGTCCTTCACCCTGCTGGGCGCGATCGAAAGCCTGCTCTCGGCCGTGGTCGCCGACAGCATGACCGGGCGGCGGCATCGCTCCAACGCCGAGCTGGTCGCCCAGGGCGCGGCGAACATGGCCTCGGCGGTGTTCGGCGGCATGTGCGTCACCGGGACCATCGCGCGGACCGCCACCAACGTCCGGGCCGGCGCCCGCGGGCCGGTGGCGGGGATGCTGCACTCGGCGTTCCTGCTGCTGTTCATGCTCGTGGCCGCGCCGCTCGCCAGCTACATCCCGCTGGCCGCGCTCGCCGCCGTGCTGGCGGTGGTCGCCTGGAACATGGCCGAGAAGCACGAGTTCGCCGGCCTGCTGCGGGCGTCCCGTGGCGACGCCGTGGTCCTGCTGGCGACCTTCCTGCTGGTGGTGTTCCGCGACCTCAGCGAAGGGATCCTGGTCGGCTTCGGACTGGGCTCGCTGCTGTTCGTGCACCGGATGGCCCACGCGGTGGAGGTGGAGCGCCCCAGGCCGCTCGCCGCCGACGACCGGCCGGACGACGCCAACGGCGAGCGGCGGCCCTACGACGCCTCGGTCGCCACCGATCGGGACGTGCTCGTCTACCGGATCTCCGGGGCTTTCTTCTTCGGGGCGGCGGCCGGCGTCGCCGCCGTGCTCGAGGAGATCGGCGAGCATCCGAAGGCCTATGTGATCGACTTCTCGGACGTGCCGGTGATCGACTCCACCGCCGCCTCGACACTGGAAGGCTTCGTGCGCCGGGCCGGGCGGCGGGGCGCGCTGGTCTATCTCGCCGGCGCCCGGCCCGCCATCCGGCGGACCCTGATCACCCACGGCGTGCGGCCGCCCAAGGCGCGGTTCCGCGCGCACCTGCCGGACGCCGTGGCGGCGGCGCGCCGGGCGGTGCGAGCCCGCGCGGAGGACGGCTCCGACGCGCCCGCCGCGGCCGGTTGAGGCCAGATCGCGCGAAATCGGCAGCTGCGCCTTCGCGAAACGACGCGCCGCCCCTTGCGGCGCACGGCCCGCCGACGCAGGTTGCCGCCGCATTCGAGACTTAGGAGAATTCCCCATGTGGACCCGGCTGGACGACGAGGACGAGGACGACCAGGCCCGCAAGCCCGATATGCCGATGACCTCCGGCCCGGTGCAGAACGCCCTGTTCAAGGGCCGCACGGTGCTGGTGTTCGGCGAGATCGACATGCGCCTGGCCGAACGGGTCACCGCCCAGCTGATGGCGATGGCCGCCGACAACGACAAGGACATCCGGGTGATCATCAACTCCCCCGGCGGCCATGTGGAGAGCGGCGACACCATCCACGACGTGATCCGCTTCTGCGGCCCGACTGTGAAGGTGATCGGCACCGGCTGGGTGGCCAGCGCCGGGGCGCACATCTTCCTGGGCGCGGCGAAAGAGAACCGCCTGTGCCTGCCCAACACCCGCTTCCTGCTGCACCAGCCCGCCGGCGGCGTGCGCGGCCAGGCCTCGGACATCCAGATCGAGGCCGAGGAGATCGTGAAGATGCGCGACCGGGTGAACCGGATGATCTCCCATGAAACCGGCCAGCCTTACGACAGAGTGGTCAAGGACACCCAGCGGAACTTCTGGATGAGCGCCGAGGAGGCCAAGACCTACGGCGTGGTTTCGCGGATCATCGCCCACACCAAAGAGGTCTGACGATTGCGGCCCTGGTGGAAGGGGGCGGTTCTCTATCAGGTCTACGTCCGCAGTTTCTTCGATGCGGACGGCGACGGCCACGGCGACCTTGCGGGCGTCATGGCCAAGCTGGACTATGTGCGGGCCCTGGGGGTGGACGGGATCTGGCTGTCGCCGATCCATCCCTCCCCCAACCGCGACTGGGGCTATGACGTCGCCGACTACGAGGCCGTGCAGGCCGACTACGGGACGCTGGCGGACTTCCAGGCTCTGCTGGACGGCTGCCATGCCCGCGGGTTGAAGCTGGTGCTCGACGAGGTGCTTGCGCACACCTCCGATGAGCACGCCTGGTTCGCCGAGAGCCGGGACGGCGGGCCGAACGGTCCCAAGGCCGACTGGTACGTCTGGGCCGACCCGAAGCCGGACGGGACCGCGCCCAACAACTGGCTCTCGGTGTTCGGCGGGCCGGCGTGGGCCTATCAGCCGGCCCGGCGGCAGGCCTACCACCACAAGTTCCTGCGCCAGCAGCCGAAGCTGAACTGGCGCAATCCGGAGGCGAAGGCGGCGGCCCTGGCGGTCCTCGACCTCTGGCTGGCCCGCGGCGTCGACGGCTTCCGCCTGGACGTGGCCGGCGCCTACCTCCACGACCCGGCGCTGACCGACAATCCGCCGGCGCCGGCGTCCGACCGCTACTGGGCCCACGCCAGCGACATGCAGCTGCACCTGCACGACGCCAACCTGCCCGAGACCATGGCCGTGCTGGCCGACATCCGCCGCCGGGTGGAGGCGCACGGCGAGCGCTTCGTGTTCGGCGAGTTCTCCGAGGAGGAGGAGCGCTGCGGCGCCTACCTGGCCCCCGACGAGGGCCTGCACTCCGGCTACACCTTCGTGATGCTGCAGGAGAACCTGCTCACCCCCGCCTTCGTGCGCCGGCACGCCGCGACCCTCGCCCGCTTCCCGGGGCACTGGCCGACGGTCTCGTTCTCCAACCATGACGTGCCGCGCACCGCCAGCCGCTTCGGCGGACCCGAGGCGCCGCCGGAGGTCGCGCGGCTGATGCTCGCCCTGCTGCTGACCCTGCGCGGCACGGCGCTGCTCTACCAGGGCGAGGAGCTGGGCCTGGGCGATGCGCGCCTGACCCGCGCCCAGCTGCGCGATCCCGTGGGCGACCTCTATTGGCCGGCCGCAAAGGGCCGCGACGGCTGCCGCACGCCGATGCCGTGGTCGACCGCGGCGAACCTGGGGTTCACCGTTGGAACGCCCTGGCTGCCCGCCGCGGCCGAGCACGCCGGCCTGACGGTGGCGGCGCAGGCCGCGGACCCGGCCTCGACGCTGGCCTTCACCCAGGCCCTGCTGGCGATGCGCAAGGCCTCGACGGCGCTCACCGAAGGCGAGATGACCTTCTGGGACACACCCGATCCGGTGCTCGCCTTCGTGCGCCGCGCCGGCGAGGAGGCGGTGCTCTGCGCCTTCAACATGGGCGATCAGCCGACCAGCCTCGACGACGCGCGGCTTCTCGGCGGCCAGCCAGCGCCGGTGCGGACCGGCGACGGCGGCCTGGGCGCGACCCGGCTTGACCTTGGCCCCTACGCCGTGCGCTTCGTCCGTCTCGCCGCCTGAGCCGCACCCGCTACGCATGGAAGACTCGCCCGACGCCAAGCCCGCCGCGAGCGCCAAGTTCGGCGAGGGGTTCCTGCGCGACATCTGGTATTTCGCGGCCCTCTCCAGCGACCTGAAGCCCGGCCGGCTCGCCCGCTACGAACTGCTGGGCGAGCCAGTGCTGCTGGGCCGGACGCCCTCGGGCGCGCTGACCGCCCTGCGCGACGTCTGCCCGCATCGCGCCGCCCCCCTGTCGGCCGGGCGGTTCGCCCGCGAGGCCGACGGGCGCGAAAGCGTCGAATGCCCCTATCACGGCTGGCGCTTCGGCCTGGACGGCGCCTGCGCGGCGATTCCCTCGCTGGTGGACGACCAGGCCCTGGACGTGGGGCGCATCCGCGTGCGCCGCTATCCGGTCGCCGAAAGCCAGGGGCTGGTGTTCGTCTGGATGGCCTCGGACCCGCGCGGCGAGCCGACGGAGGCGCCGCCGACCTTCCCGGGCGTGGTGGGCGGCAAGCCCAGGCTCGTCGACCGGATGACCTTCGACGCCCACATCGACCACGCGGTGGTGGGGCTGATGGACCCGGCGCACGGGCCCTACGTGCACCAGCAGTGGTGGTGGCGCTCGGCCGGCAGCCAGCACGAGAAGGCCAAGCGCTTCGAGCCGCGCGAGGCGGGCTTCGCCATGGTGCGCCATCCGCCGTCGAAGAACAGCCGCGCCTACGCCATCCTGGGCGGGGAGCCGCTGACCGAGATCAGCTTCCGCATTCCGGGCCTGCGCTGGGAGCATGTGACGGTGGGCCGCCGTCAGGTGCTCTCCCTCACCTGCCTGACGCCGACCGCGGAGAAGCAGACCCGGATCACCCAGGTCGTCTGGTCCGACCACCCGGCGTTCGTGTTCCTGAAGCCGTTCATCGCCGCCGGGGCCCGGGCCTTCCTGCGCCAGGACGGAGCGATGGTGAACCTGCAGAACCAGGGCCTGCGCTACGACCCGGCCCTGATGTGGATCGACGACGCCGACCGCCAGGCCAAATGGTATCAGCAGCTGAAGCGCGAATGGGCCGCCAGCCGGCGTGAGGGCCGCCCGTTCGTCAACCCGGTGGAGGCGACCACGCTGAGGTGGCGGAGCTAGGCGTCGCCTTCGGGGACACGCAGGACGATATCGAGCATGTCCCCGCACCGCTGGACCGGGACATGTTCGCTTGCGTGCGTGTCCCGATGACAGTCAGGCAGGTTTCTTCCCCGCCGACGTCTCGGCGCCCACGAACACCACCTTGGCGCCCTTGTTGACCGCCTTGCCGAGCTGCACCACGTCCCAGTTGGTCAGCCGCACGCACCCATGGCTCTCGGTCTTGCCCACCCGGCGCGGGTCGGGCGTGCCGTGGATGCCGTAGGTGTCCTTGGTCAGGTCGATCCACATCAGGCCCACGGGGTTGTTCGGCCCGGCCTGGATGGTGAGCTTGCCGGCCTTGGCGTTCCCGAAGGTCAGCCGGGAGGGGTCGAAGGTCCAGGTGGGGTTGGGGGCGATGGTGCGCACCGCCCATTCGCCGGCCGGCGCCGGCCGGTCGGTGGAGCCGACGGTGGCGGGATAGACCGCCAGCAGGGCGTTGTCGGCGCCATAGGCCCGGACCTCGCGCTCGGCCTTGTCCACCTCGATGCGGTCGACCTTGGCGGCCAGGGGGCGGTCGGCGACGGCGGCGACCACGATCACCGTCCCGGCCTTGGCGAAGTCCGCGTCCGGGTTGAGCGACTTCAGCAGCGGCTCGTCCATGTGGAACTTCTCCGCCAGCAACTCGGCGGGGCTCGCATAGCCGAGCCTGGGCAGCTTCGACATGGCGGTGGGATCGGTGGGGATCGAGGCGGTGAACGGCCCCGCCACGTCCTCGGCGGTGATCGTGTAGTCCTGCATGGCCGGGGCGGCGTCGGCGGCGGTGAGCGCCTGCCAGACCGCGTCGTCGAGCTGGCCGTCGACCGTCAGGCCCTTGGCCTGTTCGAAGGCGGCGATGGCCTGGCGCATGTTCTCGCCCGCCTGGCCGTCGATGACGCCGGGGGAGAAGTGGGCGCGGTCGAGCAGCACCTGGGCGCGGATCGTCGCCTGCTTGGCGGCGGCGGGGTCGGCCGCGGGCGGCGGCAGGCCGCTGGCGTCGATGGCGCGGGCCACCAGCGAGATAGAGGCCGGCAGCGGCTCCACCGGGACATTGGCCGCCGCGTCGCTGACCACCGCCGTCGCCGGCGTGACGCCCTGGGGCGCGGGCGCCTCGGCGACCGGGCGCGCGGGCTCGCCGCCCGGCGGCGGCTCGGAACACGCCGCGCCCGCCAGGACGACGGCCGCCGCCAACAGGGCCGAAGGACAATTCATGGGGCGCCTCGATGCGAGCGCGCGCACAATGGCGCGCGTGAAGGTGAAGGCTCGACAGGCGGCGCGGTTCCGGGCCAGCGCGATCGCGCTCCTGCTGGCGGCGCTCGCCGCCTGCGGCCCGCGGGCGCCGTCGCCGGCCTCGACCTCTCCGCCCGAGCGGGCGCCGCCGTCCCGCGTGCCCGACCGGCCGCCGCCGGCCCCCCCATCGCCCGCGCCGCCGGCCGGGGCGGCGGACTGTGACGCCCCGGCGTTCGGACCGGCCGCCGGCGCCAATGCGGTCAGCCTTCGCACCCTCGCCTGGGCGCCGTTCCGGCGGGCCGAGGTCGGCTGGGAGACCTATGCGCCGCGCATCGGCCAGGAGATCGGCTCGGCCTGCGCGCCGCAGAGCGGGGGTTTCGCACGCGCCCTGGCCGCCTGGCAGGCGCGCGAGGGCCTGGGCGGCAGGGGGCGGCTGACCGAGGAAAGCTTCGCGCGGATGAAGGCCAAGTGGCAGAACGCGCGGCCGTTCGTGCGGCTGGGATCGGCCTGCCCGCCGCCGCCGCCCGCCGCCGGCCTGGCCGCCGCCCAGGCGTCGGAGGGCTACGCCGGCAAGGCCGTGGCCCTGCGGCCGGGCGCGCTCGCCGCCTACCGGCGCATGGCGGCCGCGGCGCGGGCCGAGTCGCCCGGGATCCGCGCCGATCCGCGCAACCTGACGATCTTCTCGGCCTTCCGCGCGCCCGACGCGGACGCCCAGCGCTGCGCGCGAGACCGCAACTGCGACGGGATCGTGCGGGCGACCTGCTCGCCGCACCGCACGGGCCTGGCGATCGACCTCTTCGTCGGCGCGGCGCCCGGCTTTCCGCCGGACTCCACCGCCGATCCGAACCGCCTGTATCAGACCCGGACCGCCACCTACCGCTGGCTCGCCGCCAACGCCGGCCGGTTCGGCTTCGTGAACTACCCGTTCGAACCCTGGCACTGGGAGTGGACCGGCGAGGCGCCCTGAACGCGGCCGTGGCCGGGGTTGCACAGCCCGCCTGGGCCCGACTACGCTGACGGCATGGCCACCTTCTCATCCGACGGCGTCACCCTCGCCTACGACGACATCCAGCCGCCGGGCTGGCGCAACACCATCATCCTGATCCACGGCTATTCCTCCAACCGTAACGAGGGCTGGCGGCGCACCGGCTGGTACCAGGCCTTCGAGCGCCGGCGGATCCGCTGCGTCGCCCTGGACCAGCGCGGACACGGGGACAGCGAGAAGCTGTACGACCCCGCCGCCTACGGCCGCGAGAAGATGGCCGGCGACGTGCTGGCGCTGATGGACCATCTGGAGCTCGAGGGGGCCGACCTGTTCGGCTTTTCCATGGGCACGCGCACGGCGCTGCAGGCGGCGCTGGCGGCGCCCGACCGGGTCTACAACCTGATCCTGGGCGGGGTGGGCGGCAATCTGCTGCAGCCGCCCCCGGCGCAGTCGGGCATGACCATGGCCGAGGCGATGCTGACCGAGGACGTGGACGCCATCCGGCCGGAGATGCTGCAGAGCTTCCGCCACTTCGCCGACGAGCAGGGCGAGGACCGCAAGGCGCTGGCCGCGGTCAGCCAGTCGAAGAGCCCGCCGTTCGACGCCGCCGCCATGGCCGCCCTGCCCATGCCGGTCCTCGTGGTGGCGGGCCAGCGGGACGAGAGCGCGGGCGACCCCGAGGATCTGGCGGCCGCCTTCGCGGACGGGCGCGGCGTGACGATCCCGGGCTGCGACCACTTTTCCGTCATTCCTCACGGAATGATGAAGGCGACGGTGTTCGATTTCCTCGATGGGACGATGGCTTTCGAGGCTCGCTGAGCGCGGATTTACGGCGTTTGCAATTAGAAGGTGCGAATCAGCGTTCGGTGAACGTCGCTCCTCAGCCGCGTCCCGTCGAAGGCCCGGCGAATCCGTAGGCGATGAGCCCGATCTGCTGATCCATCACCGCGCTCATGGTTCCCGAGTCGCACTTCTCCCAGGCCGCCAGCCGGTAGGTCCAGGCGTAGGCGGCCAACAGCAGGTCGATCACCTGCTCCAGGTCCACGTCAGGGTGCACGTCGCCGCGCTCGCGCCCGTCGGTCAAGCAGTCGCGCAGGATCTCGCGCAGCCGCGGCGTGCGGCCGTAGGGCCGGGCGGCCGCATGCAAGCTCCAGTCGAACGCCGCGGCGATATGCGCCAGAAACAGCCGCGTGTGCCGCGCCTCGAACGAATAATGGATCGCGAAGATCGAACGCAGCCGGTCGGCGGTCGATCCCCGCAGGTTGGGGGCCACGCGGTCAAGCTCGGCGTAGAGGCCCTCCAGGCGCTCCTGCATGACATGGCTGAGGATCTCCGCCTTGGCCGCGAAGGTGGTGAAGACACTGCCGACGGAGACCCCGGCCTGGCGCGCGATGGCCCGGACCGTGGTCTCGTCGTAGCCGACGGAGTCGAACAGGTCGCGAGCCGCGTCGAGCACGCGGCTTCGCGTCGCTTCCTTCTGATGCCTTCGCGTACTCAACGCCCGCTCCCCGACCCATGACACCGCGTCCAGCACGGCGGCGGGAAACAGTTCATGCACGTCGTTACGCGAAACTGAGCAGGCTGACAGGCAACCTAGAGTTTATGCGACAACAGGCCGCGAACCACGGCTCAACTTCGACGCGCGCTCGCCAGCAGGATGCGAATCTGCTCCCGGGCCTTGATTTGCAAGGCGTCGAGCGTCGATCCGCCGAACACGGCCGCGATGTAGTTCGACAGGTAGCAGTCGTACAGCATGCGCGCCCGCAGCTCGAGGTGCGGGTCGTCGATCAACCCGCCCCCCGCCACGCCATCGACGAGCGCGCCCCGGATGATGTCGCGGAGCACCTGGGTCGCGGGCTCGGTGCGCAGCACCTTGCCCTGGTCCGGCGACCAGCCGACGCTGAAGGCCGCCCGCGCCAGCGGAAGCTGGCCCTGGTAGAAGGCGTAGCCCGCCGCGAAGATGCGGACCAGCACCTCCTCGGCGTCGCCGCCGGGCGCAGCCGCCTCGCGCATCCTTTCCGCAAGCCGCCCCATGTCCACGATCATGATCTCGCGGAACAGGTCGGCCTTGTCGCTGAAATTGGCGAACACCGCGCCGGTGGACATGCCGGCGGCCGAGGCGATGTCACGGATCGTGGCGCCCTCGTAGCCTTCCTCGCTGAACAGCCGGCGTGCGGCGGCCAGAACGCGCTGGCGCGTCTGCTGCTTGGCTACGGCGCGGCGGGTGGGCACCTTGACCTGGGTTTCCGTAGCGGCGCCCACTGGTCCCGTTATCGGCTTCATGCTCCGGTGCGCCTCGCCGGCAGGGCTTGAACGCCCGTCTTGATTCTTGCCCAACTGATCTTGTCGGCGTCCTCCACCTTCGCACGGCGCACAGGGCGCAGCCCGCCGTGGGCGGCGCCTCGCATGTCGACGAGCTGGAGTCCCGCCATTCCCCCGAATACTCTCCGGTCGGCCTTGCGGCCGTCCGCGGCGTTCACACGCATCAAGACTTTAATTCCTTCTAGGCCTCCGCCGTGGCGCGTCCAAGCAAGAGGGTTGGTTGAGCACGTTCATTTGATCACGCTCCGCGATGCGTGATTAGGCCGCACTACCGCAGCAAAATGAGCTTGGCCGTGCGACTGAGCGTCGCATCTTCAGCGCGAGTCTCGCTCTATTGGCGAAAACCGTGACCGAAATTCGACTGACGGGGGAGTTTTGGTCGTTGAGCATGATCGCCGCCACCCGACATAGGCGCGTTCGCGTGGAGATGGCGCCAGGCCTTGCGAGCGCTTAGGATCGGCGCGATGGAGCATGTCTTCCGTTTCCTGATCCCCGCCGCGCTCGCCGCCGTGGCGCTGGTGCTGGCCGCCGGCATCTACGCCCTGTTCCGGGGCGGTGATTTCGGCCGCTCCTACTCGAACAAGCTGATGCGCCTGCGGGTCGTGATGCAGGCGGTGGCCATCGTCGTCCTGATGGCCGCCGTCTGGTGGCGGGAGCACGCCTGACCATGGTGGTCCTCAACCGCATCTATACGCGTACGGGCGACGCCGGGACCACGCGGCTGGCCACGGGCGAGCCCGTGAGCAAGGCGTCCCTGCGGGTGGACGCCTATGGCGCGGTCGACGAGGCGAACGCCTGCATCGGCCTGGCGCGGGTGAATACGGCTAAGGATTTGGCGTTGGACGCCATGCTGGCGCGCATCCAGAACGAGCTGTTCGACCTGGGCGCGGACCTGGCGACGCCGGCCAGGACGGACGATCCGACCGACGGCGCCCTGCGCATCCTGGATTCCCAGGTGGAGCGGCTGGAGCAGGAGATCGACCAGCTCAACGAGGCGCTGCCGCCGCTGGCCTCCTTCATCCTGCCCGGCGGGACGCCCGCCGCCGCGGCGCTGCACCTGGCCCGCACGGTCTGCCGCCGGGCCGAGCGCGTGCTGGTGGCGACGGTGGAGGCGGGCGAGGCGATCAGCCCTCCGGCCATGCGCTACGTCAACCGCCTGTCCGACTTCCTGTTCGTCGCCGCCCGCCACGCCAACGACCGCGGCGCGTCCGAGGTCTTCTGGGTCTCCGGCGCGACGCGCTGACCTCAGGGCTTGGGCGCGGCGTGCGGGGCCGCCGCTTTCGGGACCGGCCGGCCGATCGCCTTCAGCGCCTCTGCCTCGGCGGCCTTGTCCTCGATCGTGCGGCCGGTGATGTCGGAGATCAGCACCGGGGTGGCGCAGACCCGCCCCGCCGGGTCCCACCACTTGTGCTGCTCGATCTCGCACTTCTGCGCGGGCCGGACCCAGCCGAAGTGATAGATGAGCATGGCCGCGGTGACCGCCGCGAAGATGGCCAGGAAAAGCAGCTTGATCCGGTCGATAAGGCGATACATGCGGCGCCTTCTAGCGCAAGGCTCGGGGCTGCGGCTAGCGGTCCGTCATCACATGCCGCGCCACGCAACTTTGCAAAGCTCGTGGGAAGCGCTATTGCCCCCTCGTTTCAAATTTCCTTTCCCGATCAGAGGCGCTAGCGATCCATGAAAGTGTTGGTCCCGGTCAAACGGGTGATCGATTATAACGTGAAGGCCCGGGTGAAGTCCGACCAGTCAGGCGTCGACCTCGCCAATGTGAAGATGTCGATGAACCCCTTCTGCGAGATCGCCGTCGAGGAGGCGGTGCGCATGAAGGAGAAGGGCGCGGTGACCGAGATCGTCGCCGTCTCCATCGGCCCGATCCAGGCCCAGGAGACCCTGCGCACGGCGCTGGCCATGGGCGCGGACCGGGCGATCCTGCTGCAGAGCGACCAGGACCTGGAGCCGCTGGCGGTGGCCAAGGCGCTGGCCGCGGTGGCGAACGAGGAAAAACCCGACGTCATCATCATGGGCAAGCAGGCCATCGACGGCGACAACAACGCCACCGGCCAGATGCTCTCGGCGATCCTCGGCTGGCCGCAGGCCACCTTCGCCTCGAAGATCGAGCTGGAAGGCGGCAAGGCCAAGGTCACCCGCGAGGTGGACGGCGGCCTGCAGACGCTGGAGATCGACCTGCCGGCGGTGATCACCGCCGACCTGCGCCTCAACGAGCCGCGCTATGCGAGCCTGCCCAACATCATGAAGGCCAAGAAGAAGCCCCTCGACATCAAGGAGGTCGGCGCCCTGGGCGTCGACGTCGCGCCCAGGCTCAAGGTGGTCAAGGTCACCGAGCCGCCGAAGCGGGCCGGCGGGGTGAAGGTCGAGAACGCGGCCGAGCTCGTCAACAAACTCAAGACCGAAGCGGGGATCTTCTAATGGCCGTTCTCGTCATCGCCGACCACGACAACGCGTCGCTGAAGGACAACACCCACAAGACGGTCACCGCCGCCCTCAAGCTCTCGTCCGACGTGGACGTGCTGGTGGCCGGCCAGGGCGCCAAGGGCGTCGCCGACCAGGCGGCGAAGATCAGCGGCGTGCGCAAGGTGCTGCTGGCCGAGAGCGATGAGCTCGGCCACGGCGTGGCCGAGGCCGTCGAGGCCGCGGTCCTCCCGCTGATGGGGGGCTATGACGCCGTGCTGACGCCGGCGACCTCGCAGGGCAAGAACTTCAGTCCGCGGATCGCCGCCAAGCTCGACGTGGCGCAGATCTCCGAGATCATCGACGTGGTGGACGCCAATACGTTCGTGCGGCCGATCTACGCCGGCAATGCGCTGGAAACCGTGCAGTCGGCCGACCCCAAGAAGGTGATCACCGTCCGCGCCACGGCCTTCAAGCCGGCGGAAACGGGTGGCTCGGCCAGCGTCGAGAGCATCGGGGCCGGCGACGGCGCGCCCAAGACCCGTTTCGTCGATCAGCAGCTGGTGAAGTCGGCGCGGCCCGAGCTCGGCGGCGCCAAGATCGTCGTCTCCGGCGGCCGCGCCATGGGCTCGGCCGAGGAGTTCCAGCGGGTCATCGAGCCCCTGGCCGACAAGCTGGGCGCGGCGGTGGGCGCGTCCCGTGCGGCGGTGGACGCCGGCTACGCCCCCAACGACTACCAGGTCGGCCAGACCGGCAAGGTGGTGGCGCCCGAGCTCTATGTCGCCATCGGCATCTCCGGCGCGATCCAGCACCTCGCCGGGATGAAGGACTCCAAGTACATCGTGGCGATCAACAAGGACGCCGACGCGCCGATCTTCCAGGTGGCCGACTACGGCCTGGTGGCCGACTACAAGGTCGCCGTGCCGGAGCTGATGGACGCCCTGACCGCCGCCGGGAAATAGGCCGGCCGCCATCGGCGGACATGAAAAAGGGGCGGCTCCTCGCGGGGCCGCCCCTGTTCATTTGCACCCGCCCCTTCGTGGGGCGGGACGGCGCCTCAAGTTCCGCCGCCGCCCGCAACGGAGGGCTGCGACGCCGTCGCCGCCGTGGGCCGGCCCAGCGTCAGGGTGACCTGGCTGCCGGACAGCAGCGGCGGCGGGTCGTCCACCCGCAGGCGATGCAGGGCCGCGGCCACCGCCGCGTCCCTGTCGCGCGAGCCGGTGGAGCGCACGACGCGCAGATCGTTCAGCCGGCCGTCGCCGGTGACGACGCCGCGCACGGACACGGTCTGGCCGGCCAGGTCCACGCCGGCCTTGGCGAGCTGCGCCTCGGCGGTCGCGCGGCCGTCGTCGATGAAGCGCCGCACCTCGGGAGATTCGGCGGCGTGGGCGGCGCTGGCCATGATGAGGCCGGCCGCGCTCAGCATGAGAAGCTGGGCTTTCATGGGTCTTGTCCTTGATGGGAGTGAAGCGGGTGCGACGTCGGGGGAACCATGCGCCCCGCAGCCGCGAGGTCCGAACGATAGATTTTGCCCAGGGTTGTTACTTCAGCTAACAACCCTGAGCATGAGCCGCCTGCCGCCGTTCTTCGCCCTGCGCGCCCTGGAGGCGGCCGCCCGCCACCAGAGCTACAGCGGCGCGGCGGTGGAGCTTTCCGTGACGCACGGGGCGGTCAGCCAGCAGATCCGCCGGCTGGAGGACGAGCTCTGCGCCAAGCTTTTCGAGCGCCGCGGCAACGCCATGATCCCCACCCCGCAGGCGCTGGAGCTGGCCCGGCAGGTGGGCGCCAGCCTGGACCTCCTGCGCAACGCGGTGGCCGACTTCGCCGCCGCGGCGGAACGCGATCCGCTGGTGGTCAGCCTGGAACCGCAGTTCGCCAACCGCTGGTTCGCCGCCCGCGTGCCCCGCCTCACCGCCGACCCGGCCGGCGCCCACCTGGAGATCCGCGTCGAAGACCGGCGGGCCGACTTCGTCACCGATGGCGCCGACATGGGCGTCCGCTACGGCCTGGGCGTGTGGCCGCAGGTGCAGGCGGTCAGGCTGTTCCAGGAGACGCTCTACCCTGTCTGCAGCGCCGCCTTCGCCGCGGCGCACCCGATCCGCCAACCCGCCGACCTGCTTGGCGTCACCCTGCTGCGGCAGCGCCACCAGCTCTGGGGCCCGTGGCTGGCGACCTTCGGCCTGCAGGCGCCGGAGCCGCCCGGGATGATCTTCGACGATTCGATCCTGCTGCTGGAGGCGGCCGCCCAGGGACTGGGCGTCGCGCTGGCGCGCAGCACGCTCGTCCAACAGGACCTGGCGTCGGGCCGCCTGGTGCGGCCGTTGAGCGAAACCGTGGCCTCGAACTGGGGATTCTACGTCGTTTGGCGCGCCGACAGCCGCAAGCTCCGGCGCATTTACGCCCTTCGTGACTGGCTTTTGGCGGAGGTCTCCAAGGTCTCGCCGGCGAACCCCTACCAAATCACCGGGTGAATCTTCGCTGCGTTGCAGCAAAACACTTGCTGAGCAGGCTTGCCGGCATGTTAGAAACCCGTCACAAGCGCGGGCGCGTTTCCGCAAGCGCCAGTTTTTGAGGCATTCGGCATGGTCCAAATCAGGTCGGTCGGCGTCGTGGGCGCTGGCCAGATGGGCTCGGGCATCGCGCACGTCGCCGCCATCGCGGGCTACGATGTGCTGCTGCACGACGTGAGCGCCGAGCGGCTCGAGGCCGGCATCGCCCACATCGAGCGGTCCATGACCCGCGACGTCATGCGCGGCGACATCGACCAGGCGACGATGGACGCCGCCCTCTCGCGGGTGCGGCCCGTCACCGAGCTGCAGATGATCGGCGGCACGGACATCGCCATCGAGGCGGCCACCGAGGACGAGGAGTTGAAGAAGACCATCTTCAAGGCGCTCACCCCGCACCTGACCCCCAACACCCTGCTGGCCTCCAACACCTCGTCGATCTCGATCACCCGGCTGGCGTCGATCACCGACCGGCCGGAGCGGTTCATCGGGCTGCACTTCATGAACCCGGTGCCGCGCATGAAGCTGGTGGAGATCATCCGCGGCATCGCCACCGACGCCGTCACCTACGACATCGCCGTGAACTTCGCCAAGTCGCTGGGCAAGACCACCGCCAACGCCGAGGACTTCCCCGCCTTCATGGTCAACCGCATCCTGGTGCCGATGATCAACGAGGCGATCTACACCCTCTACGAGGGCGTTGGCACGGTGGACGCCATCGACACCGCCCTGAAGCTGGGCGCCAACCACCCGATGGGCCCGCTGGAGCTGGGCGACTTCATCGGCCTGGACACCATCCTGTCGATCATGAACGTGCTCTATGACGGCCTGGCGGATTCCAAGTACCGCCCCTGCCCGCTGCTGACCAAGTATGTGGAGGCCGGCTGGGTGGGCAAGAAGGCCGGTCGCGGCTTCTACGACTACCGCGGCGAGCGGCCCGTCCCGACCCGCTGACGGCGCCCGGCGGCCGCGACCAATGGCCCGCCTTAATCCAGTCGACTTTACTTAGGCGCCCGGCGGATACTCGAACCCGATTCGAACCGGCGGGACCATGCGACGGCTGACGCTCGCGCTGCTTTGCGGCGCCTATCTGTGCCTATCGCTGATCGTCGCGCTGACCCTGTGGCGCAACGGGGGCGGCTGGGCGACCGGCGTCGCCGCTTTCGTCGGCGGCCTGGGGCTGTGCTTCGCCGTCCACGGCCTGATCGAGCGCAGCCTGGGATTCGGCGTGGCGGCCGGCGAGCTGGCCGCGCTGCGTGAAGCCCACCGCCTGCTCGCCGACCAGATCGCGCGCATGGACGCGCGCGTCTCCGAGGTGGTCGAGACCCTGGCCGACGACGCCGTGCGCCGCTCCGAGGAGCTGTCGGGCGAGGTCCACATCCTCGAAGACCTGGTGCAGCGGATGAGCGCGCGCCTGGACGAGCGGATCCTGGCCGGCGCGCCCGCCGCCGCGGGCCGCTCGCCGGCGCACCAGTCCGGCGCCCTGCTGGAGACCGTGCGCGGGGCCCTGGCCGAGAACCGCGTCGACCTCTACCTGCAGCCGGTGGTCAGCCTGCCGCAGCGGCGCACCCTGTTCTACGAGAGCTTCTCGCGGCTGCGCGACGAGACCGGCCGGGTGCTGATGCCGGCCGAGTACCTGGCCGTGGCGGAGCCCGAGGGCCTGGTCACCGCCATCGACAACCTGTTGCTGTTCCGCTGCGTGCAGATCGTCCGGCGGCTGGCCAAGCAGGACCGCAAGGTCGGCATCTTCTGCAACATCTCCAGCCTCAGCCTGGGCGACGAGAGCTTCTTCCCGCAGTTCCTGGAGATGCTCTCCGCCAACCGCGACCTGGCCGGCGCGCTGATCTTCGAACTGGGCCAGGCCGCGTTCGACGCCCGCGGCGCGGTGGAGGCCCGCAACATGGGCAAGCTGGCCGAGCTCGGCTTCCGCTTCTCGCTGGACAAGGTCGTGGACTTTGACCTCGACCTGCAGGACCTCTCGCGCTCGGACGTGAAGTTCCTGAAGATCGCGGCCCAGCCGCTGCTGGACGAACTGATCGAGATCGACGACCGGCTGGTGCTGAAGACGCTGCCGGACCTGGCCGCGGAGGACTTCTGCGCCCTCACCCGGCGCTACGGCGTCGAGGTGATCGCCGAGAAGGTGGAGACCGAGCGGCAGGTGGTCGACATCCTCGACCTCGACATCGCCTACGGCCAGGGCCACCTGTTCGGCGAGCCGCGCCCGATCCGCGACGCGGTGATCGCCGAAGCCGATCCGCCCGCGGACCTGCTGCGCGCGGCCCTGCGCCGCCGGATCGGCGGGCGAAGCTGACAGCTTCGATTGACCCGGCCCGTCCGCCCGAGCTACCGCCCGGCCATGACCCGCGTGCTTACCGGCCTCTCCACCCTCGCTGACCGCTACGACGTCCTGCTGTGCGACGTCTGGGGGGTGATCCACAACGGCCGCGAGAGCTTCCCGGACGCCTGCGCGGCCCTGGCCCGGTGGCGGGCGCAGGTGGGGCCGGTGGTGCTGATCTCCAACTCGCCGCGGCCGGCGGCGGCCGTGGTCCCGCAGCTCGACCACCTGGGCGTGCCGCGGGAGAGCTGGTCGGTGATGGTCACCTCGGGCGACGCCACCCGCGCCCTGCTGGCCGAGCGCGCGCCCGGACCGGCCTGGGCCCTCGGCCCCGAGCGCGACGCCCCGCTCTACGAAGGCCTGGGCCTGGCGTTCGCGGGGCCGGAGACGGCGGCCTTCATCTCCTGCACCGGCCCCTATGACGACGAGGTGGACACGCCGCAAGACTATCGCGACCGCTTCGTCGCCGCCATCGGCCGGGGGCTGGAGATGATCTGCGCCAACCCGGACATCGTGGTGCAGCGCGGCTCGACCCTGATCTATTGCGGCGGGGCCCTGGCCGAGTTCTACACGGCCCTCGGCGGCCAGGCGACGATGGCCGGCAAGCCGTTTGCGCCGATCTACGACCTGGCGCTGGCGGAGGCCGGGCGCCTGCTGGGCCGGCCGCTGGACGCCGGGCGGGTGCTGGCCGTGGGCGACGGCATCCCCACCGACATCCGCGGCGCCAACGCCCAGGGCCTCGACGTCCTGTTCATCGCCGGCGGCATTCACGGCGGCGAGATGATCGGGGAAGCCGGCCTCGACAGCGCGGCGGTGGAACAGGCCCTGGGCGCCGAGTCCGTGCGGGCGGATTACGCCATGGCCGGGCTCGTCTGGTGACGCCTAGTGTCCCGATTCCGAAGTTCGCAAGCGCATGTGGCGGGCTCCGACGAACTTCGGAATCGATAAGGACACTAGCAAGTCTAGGATTCTAGTGTGCTTTTTGGATCTGAAGTTCGCACCGAGCGAGATCCAGAATGCGGGCGAATTTCAGATCCAGCACACTAGCGCCGCTTCTTCACCTTCAGGCTCAGCAGGGACGGCGTGTCCGGCGGCAGCGGCTCCAGGTCGCGGCTGAGGACGCGGATACTCTTCTCGTCCACCTTCTCGAAATGCCGGGCGCGGTCGGGCTTGTCGGGATCCAGCTCGTAGACCACCGCGTCCTCGTTCACCGCATCGCCGCGCAGGGTCGTCCACTCTCCCTGCGTCACCTCGGGCGGGCCGCGGTCGAGGTAGGTCTCGGTCAGCTTGTAGGCGCCCTCGGCCCAGCCGGCCGCCTTGCGCCGCAGCGTCAGCTCGGTGCGGATCCCGGGACAGTCGGCGCAGGCCAGGACGCCGACATAGGGTCCCAGCACCAGGGATTCGGCCGCCACCGGGCGCGAAAAGGCCAGGGGGGGCAGGGCCAGGGCGGCCAGGATAAAGATCGTCCGCCGCATGCGAATCCTCCGTGCGGTCGGGAGCCTGCCGCGCGGCGCGCACGCCGTCCAGTCGCTGGAAGGCTTCGCAGGACGCCGGTTCGCCGCTAAGGAAGCCCACAGACGGGTGGAGGCGCCGGTGCTGTATTTCGAGGACTTGAGCGTGGGCCAGAGCGCCGAGACCACTCAGGCGGTGGACGCCGGCGTGATCGAGGCCTTCGCCGCGGTGTCGGGCGACACCAACCCGGTGCACCTGGACGCCGCCTACGCCGCCACCACCGCGTTCGGCGAGCGGATCGCCCACGGCATGCTGGCGGCCGCCTACATCTCCGCCGTGCTCGGGGTGAAGCTGCCGGGGCCGGGCGCGGTCTACCTCTCGCAATCCCTGCGCTTCCGCCGGCCGGTGAAGATCGGCGACGCGGTGACCGCGCGCGCGACCATCACCGCCCTGGACGCCGAGCGCGGCCGGGTGACGCTGGAGACCGTCTGCCTGGTGAACGGCAAGCCGGTGGTGGACGGCGAGGCGGTGGTCATGCTTCCGCGCAAGGCGGCCTGACCGGCATGCGGCTGATCCATGGCTGGAAGGACCTGCCGCAAGCCGATCGCCACGCCGCCGTGGCGCTCGGCAACTTCGACGGCGTTCACCGCGGCCACCAGCAGGTGATCGCCCAGGCGGCCAAGGCCGCCGGCGCGGCGGGCGTCCCGTTGGGCGTGATCAGCTTCGAGCCGCACCCGCGGCGGATCTTCCAGCCCGATTCGCCCCCCTTCCGGCTGATGACCACCGGCCAGCAGGGCCGCGCGCTCGCGGCGCTGGGCGTCGACCACCACTATGTGCTGCCCTTCGAGGCGGCGATGGCCGAGATGACCGACCGCGAGTTCGTCGAGACGGTGCTTTGCCAGGGCCTGGGGGTGCGCCACGTGGCGGTGGGCTTCGATATATCCTTCGGCAAGGGCCGCACCGGCAGCCCCGAACTGATGCGCCGGTACGGCGAGGCGTTCGGCTTCACCGTCTCGGTGGCCGAGCCGGTGGGCGAGGACGGGGCGAAGTTCTCCTCCACCCACGTGCGCCAGGCCCTGCGCGAGGGCCGCCCGCAGGACGCCGCCGCCATCTTGGGCCGCCCGTTCGCCATCGAAGGCGAGGTCCGCCGCGGCCGCCAGCTCGGCCGCACCCTGGGCGTCCCCACCGCCAACGTCGACCTGGCCGACTATGTGCAGCCCAGGCTGGGCGTCTACGCCACCCGCACCCGCCTGCCCGACGGCCGCGAGGTGCCCGGCGTCGCCAGCATCGGTGTCAATCCCACGGTGGGCGAGGTGGACGCCCGCCTCGAGGTCTGGCTGTTCGATTTCGACGAGGACCTCTACGGCCAGGAGATCGAGACCGACCTGATCGCCTACCTGCGCCCCGAGGAGAAGTTCGAGAGCCTCGAGGCCATGGTGGCCCAGATCCATCGCGACGCGGCGGCGGCGCGCGCCCTGCTGACGCCAGAGTTCGACTAGAAGCAGCTCCTCCCCCCGAAAAGAACACTTCGGGGGAGGGGCCGTCTCGCCCACCAACCACCTTCCCGCCTCCGCCGCCCTCTGCTACAGCCCCGGATCATGACTTCGGCTTGGACGGCTCTGCGAATTACCCGCCCGGCGTGACGCCAGGACGTGTGATCCAGCGCGCGCCGGGGCATTTCCCGCTCCCTTAACGCCCGAGCCAGTTGGGACGCCACATGGCCGACGACGCCGAAAAACCCGCTCGCGACTATCGCGAGACCGTCTTCCTTCCGGACACGCCGTTCCCGATGCGCGGCGGCCTGCCGCAGAAGGAGCCGCAGATCCTGGAGGCCTGGGCCGAACTCGGCCTCTACGGCGCCATGCGCAAGGCGCGCAAGGCGGCCGGGGCGCCGCTCTATGTGCTGCACGACGGGCCGCCCTACGCCAACGGCGACATCCACATCGGTCACGCCCTGAACAAGATCCTCAAGGACTTCGTGGTCCGCTCGCGCTTCGCCCTGGGCTACGACGTGGATTACGTTCCGGGCTGGGACTGCCACGGCCTGCCGATCGAATGGAAGATCGAGGAGGCCTACCGGGCCAAGGGCCGGCGCAAGGACGACGTGCCGGTGGCTGAGTTCCGCCAGGAATGCCGCGCCTACGCCGCCAAATGGATCGACGTGCAGGGCGAGGCCTTCCGCCGGCTGGGCGTGCTGGGCGACTGGGCCAGGCGCTACGCCACCATGGACTTCGCCAGCGAGGCGGCCATCGTCGCCGAGTTCCACAAGTTCGTCGCCTCGGGCCAGCTCTACCGCGGCTCCAAGCCGGTCATGTGGAGCCCGGTGGAGCGCACCGCCCTGGCCGACGCCGAGGTGGAGTACCACGACCACGTCTCGCCCTCGATCTGGGTCAAGTTCCCGGTGGTGGAGGGCTCGGACGCGGCGCAGGGCGCCAGCGTGGTGATCTGGACCACCACCCCCTGGACCATCCCGGCCAACCGCGCCGTGGCCTACAACGAAGCCATCGCCTACGCGGTCTTCAAGGTGGAGGCCATGGAGACGGGGCTGGAGTTCGAGCCCTGGGCCAGGCCCGGCGACCGGCTGATCGTGGCCGAGAAGCTGGCCGCCGACGTCTTCGCCGCCGCCAGGATCGCCAAGTGGCGCAAGGTGGAGCAGGTCGATCCGCAGGGCATGGTGCTGGCCCACCCGCTGGCCGCGCTGGACACCCACTACGCCTTCCAGGTCCCGCTGCTGGCCGGCGACCATGTGACCGAGGAGGCCGGGACCGGCTTCGTCCATACCGCCCCCGGCCATGGCGCCGACGACTACGCGGTCTGGCTGGCCCACGGCCATCGCGAGATCCCGGAGACCGTCGATCCCGACGGCGCCTACTATCCGAACGTGCCGCTGTTCGGCGGCCTGAAGGTGCTGGAGACCGAGGGCAAGAAGGCCGGCAAGTTCGGCCCGGCCAACGGCGCGGTGATGGACCGGCTGATCGAGGCGGGCGGCCTGCTCGCCCGCGGGCGGCTGGAGCATTCCTACCCGCACTCCTGGCGCTCCAAGGCGCCGGTGATCTTCCGCAACACGCCGCAGTGGTTCATCCGCATGGACGAGCCCCTGCCCGCCGACGCCGAGGGCCGCACCCTGCGCGAGGCGGCGCTGGAGGCCATCGAGGCCACGGCCTTCTTCCCCGCCGCCGGCCAGAACCGCATCCGCTCCATGGTCGAAAGCCGCCCCGACTGGCTGATCAGCCGCCAGCGCGCCTGGGGCTCGCCGCTGGCCATGTTCGTGGACAAGGAGACCGGCCACCCGCTGCACGACGACGAGGTCAACGCCCGCATCGTCAAGCTGATCGCCGCCGAAGGCGCCGACGCCTGGTTCGTGCGCCCGGCCCGCGACTTCCTGGGCGCCCACGATCCCGACCGCTACGAGAAGGTCGAGGACATCCTCGACGTCTGGTTCGACAGCGGCTCGACCCACGCCTTCACCCTGGAGGGCCGCGCGGACAGCCGCTGGCCGGCCGACCTCTACCTGGAGGGCTCGGACCAGCACCGCGGCTGGTTCCAGTCGAGCCTCTTGGAAAGCTCCGCCACCCGCGGGCGGGCGCCGTTCAACGGGGTCATGACCCACGGCTTCACCCTCGACGAGAAGGGGGAGAAGATGTCCAAGTCGCTGGGCAACACGGTGGAGCCGCAGAGCGTCATCAAGGAGAGCGGGGCCGAGATCCTGCGGCTCTGGGTGGCGATGGTCGACTACGCGGACGACCAGCGGATCGGCAAGACCATCCTGCAGACCACGGCAGACGCCTACCGCAAGCTGCGCAACACCGTCCGCTACCTGCTGGGCTCGCTGGCCGGCTTCACCGAAGCCGAGCGCGTCGAGCTCGCCGACATGCCGCCGCTGGAGCGGTTCGTCCTGCACCGGCTGTGGGAGCTCGATCGCGAGGTGCGCGCCGCCTACGAGAGCTACCTGTTCCAGGACGCGGTGCGTCCTCTGACCGAGTTCTGCCAGAACGAGCTCTCGGCGCTGTTCTTCGACATCCGCCGGGACGCCGTCTACTGCGATCGGCCGGATTCCCTGCGCCGCCGGGCCGCGCGCACGGTGATGCACCTGGTGTTCGAGCGCCTGACCATCTGGCTCGCCCCGGTCCTGGCCTTCACCATGGAGGAGGCCTGGACCACCCGCTTCCCCGACGCCGGCTCCAACTGCCTGCGGACGTTCCCGCCGACGCCCGACGCCTGGCGCGACGAGGCGGCGGCCGGCCAGTGGGGCACGGCGCTCGCCCTGCGCCGGGCGGTGACCGGGGCGCTGGAAGTGGCGCGCCGGGACAAGCTGATCGGCTCCAGCCTGGACGCCCACGTGGACATCTACGCCTCCCAGGCCTTCGCCTGGCCCTTCGACGGCGACATGCCGCTGGCCGACGTGATGATCACCAGCGGCGCGGCGCTGCACGACGGCGAGGCCGCGCCCGCAGGCGCCTTCCGCCTGGCCGACGAGCCTGGCCTGGCCGTGGTGGTGCGCAAGGCGCAGGGCGCCAAGTGCGCCCGCTCCTGGAAGATCTCCACCGCGGTCGGCTCCGACCCGCGCTACCCCGACCTCACGCCACGCGACGCCGACGCCGTGGCCGCCTGGGACGCGGCGCACCGCGGATGAAGGCCGTCTCCAAGCTGGGCTGGACCGCCTACGCCCTGGCGCTCGCCGTCGTGGCCCTCGACCAGGCGGTGAAGTACTGGATCGTCCACGTGGTCGACCTGGCGTCGCATCCGACGATCCCGGTGCTGGGGCCGTTCCATCTGTCCTTCGTGCGCAACACCGGCGTCAGCTTCGGCCTGCTGCAGGGCGAGGCCGGGCTGATCCGCTGGGCGCTCACCGCCTTTTCCCTGATCGTCGCCGTCATCCTGATCACCTGGGCCCGGCGGCCCGAGCGGGCGCTCACCGGCGTCAGCCTGGGCCTGCTGATCGGCGGGGCGATCGGCAACGCCATCGACCGGGCGCGGCTGGGCTATGTGATCGACTTCTTCGACGTCCAGCGGCTGGGATTCTTCCCCTGGGTGTTCAATATCGCCGACAGCGCCATCACCGTCGGCATACTGATGTTCCTGGCCGACGCCATGCGGCGAGATCGCGCGGCGCAAGAAAATGGCGCTTAGGCGCCGATTGCGCTATTTCAACACACCAATCGGGCCCGGGGGGCCCTGGGAGCGAGACCGCATGAGCGTCAACCGCCTTTTCGTCGCCGCCGTCCTGGTCGCCGCGACTGGTCTGGCCGGCTGCAATTCCACCCGCAACGCGCTCGGCATGACCAAGGTGACGCCGGACGAATTCCGCGTGGTGACCAAGGCGCCGCTGGTGGTGCCGCCCGACTACGCCCTGCGCCCGCCGGCCCCCGGCGAGCCGCGCCCGCAGGAGCTGCAGCCGGAAAGCGCCGCCCGCAGCGCCCTGCTCGGCCAGCAGGAAGGCCAGAACCGCTCCGACGGCGAGAAGCTGCTGGTGGCCAAGGCCGGCGGCGAGAAGGCCGACCCGCTGATCCGCTACGTGGTGGACGACGAGTTCGGCGACGTGGCGCACAAGGAAAAGAGCTTCGCCGACCGCGTGATGTTCTGGCGCTCCGACAAGACCCCCGCGGCCGCGACGCCCGCCGCCGTCGGCGACAATACGGCCGCCCCGATCGACGCGGCCGCCGAGGACGAGCGCATCAAGAAGCTGACCGGCGGCAAGAGCGTCGTCATCCAGCGCGAGGGCGGCGGCAAGATCAAGCTGCCGGGCCTGTAGGGGCGCCGCGCTCCGAAACATGCGGCTGCTGATCGTCACGCCGCTGGAGGCCGCGCCTGCGGACTTGCGTCGCATCGAGGCGATCCGCCGCCGCCACGACCCCCAGCATGCGCTGATCCCGGCGCATGTCACCCTGGTGTTCCCGTTCGAGTCGCCGGACGCGCAGGCCGTCGAGCGCCATATGGCCTCGGTCGCCGCGGGCCAGGGCGTGATCGCCCTGCGGCTGTCGGCCTTTCTCGCCGTTCGTGACGCCACGGCCGAGCGCAGCCATGTGTTCCTCGCGCCCGACCAGGGCCGCGCCGAGGTGGAGGACCTGCACGACCGGCTCTACAGCGGGCCGCTGGCGGGCGCCCTGCGCTCCGACATCCCGTTCATTCCGCACGTCACGGTCGCTGCGCGCGATCATCACGACGAGGCGGAGGACCTCGTCCGCGAACTGGGCCGGATCGGGGTCGCCGCCCGGCTCTCGCAACTGCAGCTCATCGCCTTCGACGGCGGCGCGGCGAGCGTCATCGCCCGGATCGACCTGCAGGCCTGAGGGCGCCTACTCCTCGCCCGGCGTCTTGATCTCGAAGCCCTGCGCCCGCAGCCGGTCCAGCACGCCTCCCTGGCTGAGCAGGGGCCGCAGCTGCACCACGGCGATGGCATGGCCCGGCGTCTTCAGCGCCTTGGCGATGGCGGCCGCCTGGTCGGCCTTGGCGCGGGTGTCGAAGGCCAGCGCGCCCGGCGCAGCGGCCAGGCAGCGCTCATAGCTACGCTCGGCGGCCAGCGCGCCGCGCACATCGCCCGCGGCCCAGGCTTGCACCGCCGCGCGGGTGACGCCCGGACCGCCCTCCGCCTCCTGCAGCACCTCCTCCAGGCAGGTCATGCCGCCGGCCTTGGAGGTCTTGGCCATGCCCCTCAGCAGCGGCCCCACGTCGTAGGACTTCTGTTCCACCGGCACCTTGGCCTGCTGGGCCAGGTAGCGGATCAGCTTGGTGGGGTCGGAATCGGTGAGCTCGGACTTCTCGCGGTAATCGCCGGCCAGCAGCACGCCGGCGGCCAGCGGGTTCTTGGTGCCGTAGCGCTTGGGGGGCTCGCCAAGGCGCTCGCGCACGGCCGCGAAGCGGGCGCGCAAACCCGGCTCCAGAGTCTCCTCGAACGGCGTCGAGGACTTCAGCTTCAGGTAGGCGATCATCGCGCTTGGCGCGCCGCCCAGCTTCACCTTCAGCCCCTTGAACGGCAGGATGACCACATTGGCGCCCTGCAGGCGGCGGTCGAACACGCTGCGGTCCCATTGCATCCGCTTGGGCGCCACGCCCGGCGAGCCCAGCACATAGACCGTGCTGGTCCCGTTGGAGACCCGCCACCAGGCCGGGCCGGGCAGGCGGGCGGTGACCACCAGCTCCTCCACCAGGCTGGCGTCGGGGTCGGCGGGATCGGGTTGGGCGGGGGTGAGCGCCACCTGCGCCGGCGCCGGGCCGGCGACGGCGGCGAGCCACAGGGCGAGGATCAGGGCCCGGCGGGCGAAGCTCATGGGATGGTCCTTGCGGATCCGCCCCGCCCGCGCCGGAATCGCCCTATAGTGCGCCTCAGAGCCTTGCCAGACCATGCAGATCCGCCGCCTCCCGCCCGAAACCGTCAACCGCATCGCCGCCGGAGAGGTGGTGGAGCGCCCGGCGAGCGCGGTCAAGGAGCTGGTGGAGAACGCCCTCGACGCCGGGGCGCTGGCCGTGGAGGTGCAGGCCGACGGCGGCGGGCTTTCGCGCATCCTGGTGGCCGACGACGGCGCAGGTCTCGGGCCCGATGAGCTGCCGCTGGCGGTGGAGCGTCACGCCACCTCCAAGCTGGTCCCCGACGAGGCCGGCGACTACGACCTGCTGCACATCTCCACCCTGGGGTTCCGCGGCGAGGCCCTGCCCTCCATCGGCTCGGTGGCCCGCCTGACCATCGCCAGCCGCGCCCGCGGCCGGGCCGAGGCCCATGCGATCCTGGTCGAAGGCGGCGCGATGGGCGAGGTGGGGCCCTCCGCCTTCCCCGGCCCGCACGGCGCGCGCGTGGAGGTGCGCGACCTGTTCTACGCCACCCCGGCGCGGCTGAAGTTCATGAAGTCCGAGCGCGCCGAGGCGCTGGCCATCGGCGACGAGGTCAAGCGCCAGGCCATGGCGCACGAGGCCGTCGCCTTCAGCCTCGACATCGACGGGCGCCGGATCTTGCGCCTGCCGGCCGAGGCGCCGGGGCCGGAGGGCCGGCTTGCCCGGCTGGCGGCGGTGATGGGCCGCGAGTTCGCCGACAACGCCCTTCGCATCGACCACGAACGCGAAGGCGTGCGGCTGTCCGGCTATGCAGGCCTGCCCACCTTCAACCGCGGCAACGGCGCCCACCAGCACCTGTTCGTCAACGGCCGGCCGGTGCGCGACCGGCTGCTGCAAGGCGCCCTGCGCGCCGCCTACGCCGATTTCCTGGCCCGCGACCGCCATCCCCTGGCGGCGCTCTATGTCGAGCTCGACACCACGCTGGTGGACGTCAACGTCCACCCAGCCAAGTCGGAAGTGCGGTTCCGCGACCCGGCCCTGGTCCGCGGCCTGATCATCGGCGGCCTGCGCCACGCCCTGGCGGGCGCCGGCCACCGGGCGGCGACCACGGTGGCGACGGCGGCGCTGGGCGGCTTCCGGCCGGCCGTGCAGCCCCCGGCCGCCGGCTTCTCCGCCTGGCGGATGGGCGGTTGGAGCCCGGCCGCAGCCCCCGTCCTGCCCGGCCTCGCCGCCGTCTCCGCCCGCGCCGAGGACTGGCCCGGCCCCGGCATGCAGGAGCAGCCCGCGCCGGCGGTGGTGGTCGACCCCGTGGACTTCCCGCTGGGGGCCGCGCGGGCCCAGGTGCACGGGACCTACATCGTCGCCCAGACCCGCGACGGCATCGTGGTGGTCGATCAGCACGCCGCCCACGAGCGCCTGGTCTATGAGCGCATGAAGGCCGAGATGGCCGGCGGCGCGGTGGCGCGCCAGGCGCTGCTGATGCCCGAGGTGGTGGAGCTGGACCCCGCCGAGGCCGAGCGGGTGGTGGCCCGGGCCGGCGAGCTCGAGGCCCTGGGCCTGGTGGTGGAGGCCTTCGGCCCCGGCGCAGTGCTGGTGCGCGAGACCCCGGCCCTGCTGGGAGAGACCGACGCCGGCGGCCTGATCCGCGACATCGCCGACGACCTGGCCGAGAACGGCCAGGCCCTGGCCCTGAAGGAGCGGCTGGAGGAGGTCTGCTCCACCATGGCCTGCCACGGCTCGGTGCGCGCCGGCCGCCGCCTCACCGCTGCGGAGATGAACGCCCTGCTGCGCGAGATGGAGGTCACCCCCCACTCCGGCCAGTGCAACCATGGCCGTCCCACCTACGTGGAGCTGAAGCTCGCCGACATCGAACGACTGTTCGGCCGGCGCTGAGGCATGGAGCCCTCCGCCCTCCTCCGGCGTTAGGGACCAACACCTCGCGAACGGAGCCCCGCCATGGAAATCCACACCGGCCGGCTGATCGACCACGTCCACCTGCGCAGCCGCGACCTGGACGCGGCCAAGCGGTTCTACGCTGCGATCTTCGACGTGCTGGGAATTCCCTGGACGGCGGACGACACCCACCTGCAGGCCGACGAGCTGTGGATCGACGCCGGCGCCCCGCAAAGCCATGTGCATCTGGCCTTCCAGGCCAAGGACCGCGCCACGGTGGACCAGGCCTACAACGCGGGCCTGGCGGCCGGCGGGCGTGACAACGGCGTGCCCGGGGAGCGGGGCTACCATGCCGGCTACTACGGCGCCTTCCTGTTCGATCCCGACGGCAATAACATCGAGGCGGTCAACCACGGCCACTTCAACCGCTCCGCCGCCAGCGTGACGATCACCAGTCCTGGAATGTGAGGCCGTGCGCCCGCGCGGCGCCGTCAGGTCATCAGCCCTATTGCGGCGACGGTGCAGTTACGTCGAGGTCGGATGCGCTCGACGCCTCGAGCAAGAGCCGGGCGCGCGGTCCGGATCAACCGACGCCGAGCGCCTTGACCGCGGCCTGGACGCCTTCGAACCGAGGTCGCATGTCGTCTGCGATATGGGCATGGGTGGGAATGTAGAAGAGGCCCAGATCCAGGCCCTTGAGCGCCAGCTCCGCGCAGCGCTCGGCGGGAATGAAGGCCATCGGCGACGCGGGCTGGCCGGTCGGCACCTGATCCGACAGGGTCGTGGTGATCGGCCCGGGCAGCAGCACGTGCACGTCGATCGGCGTCCGATCCGCGAACTCGTCGCGCATCCACTCGGCGGCGATCAGCAGGGCGTGCTTGGTCGAGGCGTACAGGCCCAACCCCATGCCGACGACGGTGGCGGGCACGCTCAGCGAGTTTTCCGAACCCGTGAAGATCACCCGACCCCGCAGACCGGTCCGTTCGAGCGCCTGGGCGTAGGCCTGGACCAGATAGAGTCCGGCGAAGAAGTTCACCGCAAACACCCGCCCGCCATTGTTCTCCAGCTTGTCGCGAACCAGCCGCCGCCCGTGCGCGATCCCGGCGTTCGAGCAGATGAGGTCGATCCGCCCGGCGCCGGCGAAGCCCTCGTCGACGAGTCTCGCCGGCTCAGCGGGATCGGCCAGATCGGCCACCAGGGTGAGCGTGTCCGCCCCGGTCCTGGCGGCCGTCTCGGCGAGCCCCTCCGGGTTCAGGTCCACCAGGATAAGCCGCGCGCCGCGCGCAGCCAGCGCGAGCGCCAGGGCCCGCCCGATCCCGGATGCCGCGCCGGTGACCATCGCGGTCTTGCCCTTGTAGTCGATCATCGTTCGCCTTCCGATCCAGTCGCCTGTTCCAAGACCCGGCGTTCGCGCTCAGCGTCGCCGGAACAGCGCCGCTGAGCATATCCCCCAGACTGCGGCGTCTGCGCGCGCGCTGTGTCCGCCGTTCGTATGCCGCCGAATTCCCCCTGGGAACCCGAGCCCCCGAAGGTCATGGTCCCGACGCCGAACGCCAAAACCCGGAGCCCGCCAAGACGCGATATTCCACGCCCCTGCCCGCTCGCCTCGGGTCGATTATCGACGAGTTCCGGAGAGCACGCCAGGATCTGGACGCGGAGGAGCACCGATCCTCGCGGACCTGTCGATCACCGAGTTATGCGCGGGGCGCGGCTCCGGGATCACCGGCGCCCGGTCGTGATGGTCGTAACGACGGCCGCCTTCGCGGGACTCAGCCGGGTCGATGAAGAGCGCAAAGCTTGTTGCCGTCCGGGTCGCGCACGTAGGCGAGATAGACTTTGCCAGCCGCGCCTTCGCGGGGGCCGGGGGGATCCTCGCAGGACGCTCCGCCGTTCGCCACGCCTGCATTGTGCCAGGCCGCGACTTGATCGGGTGAGCTGCACGCAAACCCGATGGTGCCACCGTTGGCATAGGTCGCCGATTGGCCGTTGATTGGCCTGGTGATCGCGAAATTACCGCGTGGAGTACGCCAGAAGACGCGCTCGCCCGAAGCTACGCCGGGGTCAACGCCCAGAACCGCGAACATGGCGTCGTAGAAGCGCCGGGACCGCTCGAGATCGCTGGCGCCGACCATGACATGCGAGAACATTCGCCTCCCTCCGATCTCCGGCCATCGCGGCCGCACTCTAGTCGATTCTGTTTCCTGTGGATGAGCAAGTCCAGGGCCGACCGAGCTTCCCGAGCGGCGGCTGCGAGGCCGCCTCGAAGTCTTGAAGCCGAGCGCACGCTCCATGCAGACTCCCTGATAGGCGAACTCCGTACGAGTTGTTCGTGTATCAGTTGAAAGTATAGCGGTCGCGGAACAACAGCGACGCTTCAGCACTTCCGCTTCTAGATTGGATCGATTTCTCCCCATTTTTGAGATGAAGCGCTGTTCTGCCAAGAGCGTGGAGGAGAGCTTTATGCCGCTCGATCACTTCCAGGATCCTGTGCTCTCAAAGAACTACATGGGCTTCGCGACAAAGCCGTTTGAGGTGTGCGGGCCGCGCAGGGCCAGGCGCAGGCGGGACACGACCTCGATGCTGATGGCCGCAGGCGTGGCTCTTGCGGCTGTGATCGGTGTTTCGCTGGGCCTGCGCGAGGCGGGCGGAGCGACCGAGCCCGCAGGCCTGCAAGTTGCTAGGGCGCCGGCCTTCCCGGCGGAGCTTGAACCACGCCTCTCGGAAGCCGTCATCCAGGCTACGCAGTCGCCGCCCCTGCCAGTCGATGTGGCCGATAACCTGGGCGCCCTGGCGTCGGCGCCGGTCCTGCCAGCGCCTGAAGCCGAGATGTCGGGCCGTCAGCTGCGGCGTGACCATTCCAAGGTAGCCCGCAAGCGGCAGAGAGCCGAGCTCACAAAGGCCCAGGCGCGCGCCTCCGAGCGCACGGGCGCAATGCAGAAATCTTCACACGGCCCGAGGCGTCAGGCCCGGCCGGCGGGTTGGCCGTACATTCAGTAGAGCGCCAAGCCGTCCTACTGGCCGCACTCAAAACCTTGCCGACCCCTACGGTCATCCGCCGAACGAAGTCGCGAGGGGCCGCCTCTTCACTGTGCATGGGGTCGTATTGCAGTTTTTTTTCCAAAGCCCCCGGCCGCCCCTCATTCCTGGCCGGCGCCCGAGAACCTGAGGAACGACACCCGCGCCGCGCCATAGTCGCGCGCGTCCAGCAGCTCGAAACCCTCGACCTGGAACGCCGGCTCCTCCGCGCCACGCTCGAACACCGCCAGGGCCCCGGGCGCCAGCCAGCCGCCGGCCGCCAGCCGACCCAGCGACGCCTCGCCCAGGCCCTTGCCGTAGGGCGGGTCGAGGAAGGCGATCTCGAAAGCCGGCCCGTCCGCGCCCGGCCGCACGCCCAGGTCGGCGGCGTCGCGGCGATGGACCCGGGTGCGGCCGAACAGGCCGAAGGCGTCGACCGTCTCGCGGATCGCCCCGCGCGCCGCCTCGTCGGTCTCCACGAACAGGCAGAAGGCCGCCCCGCGCGACAGGGCCTCGAAGCCCAGCGCGCCCGACCCGGCGAAGAGGTCGATCACCCGCCGGTCCCGCACGCCTTGCGACCAGGGCGCATGCTCCAGGATGTTGAAGATCGCCTGCCGCGCCCGGTCGGACGTGGGCCGCGTTCCCACGCCCGGCGGCGCGGCCAGGGCCCGCCCGCGAAACTCTCCGGAAACGATGCGCATGGCCGCGGCTCTTAGGCCCAGCGCTGCGGCGGGGCCAGGGCCTTCAGCGCCTCCAGGGCGTCGCGCAGGGCGTCCATGAAGGCGGTGCGCTCGCCGCCCCAGAGGATCGGCTCGCCCACCAGCACGGTGCAGTTCATCGGCACGGGCACGAACGCGCCCTTGGGCAACACCCGGCCGGCGCCCTGCAGCCAGATCGGGACCACCGGCGCATGCGGGAAGGCGGAGGCCAGCCGCGCCACGCCGCTCTTCAGCCGCGACAGCGCCTCGCCGTCGCCGCGGGTGCCCTCCGAGAACACCAGCAGGATATCGCCGGCCGCGAGCGCCTCTCGGGCGGGCGCCAATATGTCTTCGCCGCTGGCTGCCCGGTCGCGCGCCACCGGCACGATGTTGAGGATGCGCCGCGAGAACCAGCTCATCAGCGCGCCCTTGAGGAAATAGTCCGACGCCGCCGCCGGCCGCACCCGGTCCAGCGCCTTCGACGGATAGATGGTCAAGAGCAGCAGGGTGTCCACGTGGCTGGCATGGTTCGCCACCAGGATCGCCGGGCCTTTCAGCGGCAGCCGCTCGCGCCCGACGATGTCGGCGCCGGTGAACACCCGCGCCAGCGGGCGGAACAGCACGACGATGGCCGCCCGGCGGAGCCAGCGCATCAGAACGCCTCCAGGCCGTAGTAGGCGACGATGTGGAAGAACAGCGGCGCGGTGAAGATCAGGCTGTCGGCCCGGTCGAGGATGCCGCCGTGGCCGGGGATCAGGGCGCTGGTGTCCTTCACCCCGATGTCGCGCTTGACCGCGCTCATGGTCACGTCGCCCGCGAAGCCCGCCACTGGCAGGGACAGCGCCAGGATCGCCAGGCCGAGGCCGTGCAGCGGGACGAACAGCGGCCCCAGGAACCAGATCAGCGCCGCCGAGGTGGCCCAGCCGCCGAGGAAGCCCTCCCAGGTCTTGTTGGGGCTGACCTTCGGGATGATCTTGCGCCGCCCGAACAGCTTGCCCCAGACGTACTGGGCCACGTCGTTGGCCTCGGTGGCGACCAGCAGCAGGAACACCGCCCCGGCCGGCCCGGCGGGCAGCGGCTCGCTGGCCGGCGCCCGCATCAGGAAGGCCGCGAAGCCCAGGTTGTAGACGCAGGTCATCAGCCCCCAGTGGAAGGTGGCGGCCGAGGGCAGGTAGTTCCGGGTCTGGCCGATGCAGGCCATGGCGAACGGCAGGAACAGGAAGACGTAGACCGGCACGAAGACCAGGTAGAGGCCATACCGGTCGATGAGGATCAGCCCGTAGTTGAGCGGGATCGTCAGATAGGCGGCCAGCATGATCAGCCGGTCCTCGGGCCGCATGTGCGCCAGCGACAGGAACTCGCGCAGGGCGATGAAGGAGATCACCGCGAACAGCGCGGTGGTCGCCAGCCAGCCCAGCAGCAGGGCGGCGGCCAATAGCGCGATCATCACCCACCAGGAGGCGATCCGCTGGCGCAGGTTCCTGTAGTCCTTGCCGGGTTTCAGCCGCGACAGCAGCGCGGTGATCGCCACCGCCACCGTCAGGGCGCCCAAGACCCCGCCCAGGCCCCAGAGCAGGGCCGGCGGCTGGTCGGCGAAGAAGCGTACGACGTCCATGGAAGCCCCGATCCCCCCGACCATGCCCGCCCGGCGCCTCGGGTCAAGCCGGCTTGACCGTGGCCGGCGTCGCTGTGAGGGTCCAGGCCCTCGACCGCCGCAGGGAGATCCGGTTCGCCGGCGCATCGACGTGAGTTCGCCCCTGCAGCGCCTGGCCCGCTCGACGCCCGTGCACGTGGCGTTCGCCGCCCTGGCCATGGGCGGCTGGGCGCTGTTCGCCAACCGCGGCCACGGGCTGGAGGCCGCCGTCGGCCCGGCGCTCGCACAGGGGATCATGTCGGGCGTGATCACCCTGGGGCTGAAGCGGGCGCTGGAGGCGATGAGCGCCAGGTTCCCCGGGGCGGCGGCTTACCTGGCCCCGCCGGCGATCACCGCCGCCGCCATCCTGGCCGTCCTGGTCGCCGTGCACCGGCTGATCGGCACGCCGGCGATCGCCGCCACCATCGCCGTGCCCTGGTCGGTCTCCACCCTCTACGCCATCCTCTATTCGGCGGCGCTGGCCCGCCTGAAGGCCAAGACGCCATGACCACGCCGTCACTGGAGAACCGCCGCCCGCTGAAGAGCCGCGGGACCGCCTGGGCCAAGGCCCTGGCCGCGAAAGCCGCCGCCGCCGGCGTGACGCCGGACCTGATCTCCGCCGCCAGCGTCGCCTTCGCCGTCCTGGGCGCGGCCCTGTTCATGAGCTCGGGGATCGCCGTCGGGCCCTTGCGCGCCCTGGCCCTGATCGGGGCCGGAACCTGCATCCAGCTTCGCCTGCTCTGCAACCTGATCGACGGGATGGTGGCGGTGGAGCATGGCCGCGGCAGTTCGGCCGGCCCGATCTGGAACGAGTTGCCCGATCGCGTCGCCGACGCCCTGTTCCTGGTGGGGGCCGGCTACGGCGCCTATTCCGCAGGCCTGGAGGTGGGCGCGGTCGCCGGCTGGCTGTGCGCCTGGCTGTCCGCGCTCACCGCCTATATCCGCGAGCTCGGCCGCGCCCTGGGTTTCCCCGCCGACTTTTCCGGCCCGATGGCCAAGCCGCACCGGATGGCGGCCCTGACCCTTACCTGCGTCATAGCTGCGCTGGAGCCGCTGTGGGGCTGGAACGGCCCGACGCTGCTGATCGGCTTGTCGGTGATCGCGCTGGGAACCGCGGCCACCGCCGTGCGGCGCACGCGGACGCTGGCGAAGCGGCTGGCGGAGCGGACGCCCGACCTCTAACCCGCAGGCTTCGGACCGGGGCGGCGCGGCGACTTCGCGGGGGCCTTGCCGCCCTTCGACGCGCGGATGCCGCCCGGCTTCGGCGGCTTCGCCTTGGCCCAGCCGGCCTTGTAGACCTTCTTGGGCGCCGCCGGCCTGGCCTGCGCGGCTGACTCGCCGCCGGCCTCGCGCCGAGCGCCCGTGGCCCGCGCGCCGGCGATGGTCGCGGCCTTGCCGAACGCCGGCCGGTCGCCCTTGGGCAGGCTGGCCGGGGCGATGTGCTCGGCGAACTGCTCGCGCAGCACCCGCGGCCCCACCTCCTCGATCTCGCCCGGCAGCAGGGTTCCCAGCGCCAGCGGCCCATAGGCCAGGCGGATCAGCCGGTTGACCTTCAGGCCGAGCGATTCCAGCACCCGGCGCACCTCGCGGTTCTTGCCCTCGCTGAGCGCCACGGTGATCCACAGGTTCGCGCCCTGCGGCCCCTCCTTGGCCTTGTCGAGGACCGCTTCGATCGGCCCGTAGCGGACGCCTTCCACCGTCACCCCCGCCATCAGGGTGTCGAGCCGGGCCTGGGTGGTGCGGCCCCGCGCCCGGGCGCGGTAGCGGCGCACCTGGCCGCCGGTCGGTGACTCCAGCGCCCGCGCCAGGCCGCCGTCGTTGGTCAGCAGCAGCAGGCCCTCGGAATTCAGGTCCAGGCGCCCCACCGAGATCAGGCGCGGCAGCGCCTTGGGCAGGGCGTCGAACACCGTCGGCCGCCCCTGCGGGTCCTTGTGGGTCGTCACCAGGCCCACAGGCTTGTGGTAGCGGAACAGCCGCGCGGGCTCGGCGTCGCTGACCACCGCGCCGTCGACGGTGAGGATGTCGCCCGGCTCGACCTTGACCGCCGGCGTGGTCAGCACCTGGCCGTTCAGCGCCACCCGGCCGGCTTCGATCAGCCGCTCCACGTCCCGGCGCGAGGCCACGCCGGCCCGCGCCAGGGCCTTGGCCACGCGATCACCCGGCGCCAGGGGTTGACCTTCGCGGGCGCCGTCGCTTCGTTGCGGATCGTGGACCATGACTTTCGCACCATGCGCATCGCGCTCGAAGCGGCGCAAGCCGCCGCCGCGCGCGGCGAGACCCCCGTGGGCGCGGTCGTGGTCGATCCGGCCACCGGCGAGGTGGTGGCGATCGGCGCCAACGGCCCCATCGGCGCCCACGATCCCACCGCCCACGCCGAGGTGGTCGCGATCCGCGAGGCGGCCCGCAAGCTCGGCAACTACCGCCTGACCGGGCTGACCCTGGTGGTGACGCTGGAGCCCTGCGCCATGTGCGCCGGGGCGATCAGCCACGCCCGCATCGGCCGGCTGGTGTTCGGCGCGCCGGACGAGAAGGGCGGCGCGGTGCTGCACGGCCCACGGTTCTTCGAGCAGCCCACCTGCCACTGGCGGCCGCAGGTGACCGGCGGCGTGCTGGCCGAGGAGAGCGCCGCGTTGCTGCGGGGGTTCTTCCGGGAACGGCGCGGCAAGGCCGCGGACTGATCCTCAGCCCGCCAGCCGCGCGTCCAGTCCATCCTGCACCGCCGGCCATTCGGCGGCGAGGATGGAGAACACCACCGTGTCGCGCACGCGGCCGGTCCAGACGACGCGGTCCTGGCGCAGGATCCCCTCCTGCGTCGCGCCCAGCTTCAGGACCGCTGCGCGGGAGCGGGCGTTGATGGCGTCGACCTTCAGGCACACCCGGTTCGCACCGGCCTCGAACGCCTCGCCCAGCAGCAGGCGCTTGGCGGCGGGGTTGACCGGTCCGCCGCGGTGTCCGGGATGATAGTAGGTGGCGCCGATCTCCACGGTGCGGTTGGCGGCGTCGGGGGCGATGTAGCTGGTCATGCCGACGCAGGCGCCGTCCACGACCACCGCGAACTGGATCATCCGGCCAGCCGCGACGTCGCCCTGCAGCCGCGCCCAGCCGGCGTCGAAATGCTCGCCGGCCATGGAAAACGGATAGAGACGGACCCATGTTTCGGGATCGGCGTCGCACGCCGCGCGCAGGTCCTCGCGATGCGCCGGCGCCATCGGTTCCAGGGTCACCCACGCATTGCGGAGCGGGCGCGCGGCGAAATGCATGTCAGCCTCGAAAAGATTTTTGCGACGCGAGCCTTGCGGCTCCGCTTGCGGCGCCTATCTCAAGCCTGCCCAACCTGGGCGTTTCCTCCCTAATGACTGAGCCGCGCCCTGCAAAGGACGCGGCTCTTTTTTTAGCCGCGCAGGAAGAGCTGGGCGGCCTGGACCAGATAGCTCGCCCCCACCGCCGTCACGATCCAGCGGGTCCAGCGCTTGAAGTTCACGTCGCTCATCCGGTTGAGGATCCGCCCGCCGACGACGGTGCCCGCCATGGACAGCGGGACGCCGAGCGCGAACACCCACGGCGGCGGCATGCCCGCCCCGCCGCCCGCAAGCAGCGGCGCGCCGTAGACGACGATCTTGGCCAGGTGGGAGAAGACCTGGGTGGCGGCCTTGGTGGCGACGATGGCGTGGCGGGTCAGCTCCGTGCGGACGAAGAAGATGTCCAGCAGCGGCCCCGCGACGCCGGCCGTCAGGTTCAGCCCCGTCACCGACAGGCCGGACAGGAACGCCTGCGCCGGCCGGGCCGCGTCGAGGTTGATCCATCGCTGCGGCAGCCAGGTCAGCCCCGGCACGAGGCCCAGCAGCAGGAACAGCAACGGCTTGGAGGGCGTGAACGACAGAAAGCTCACCACCAGGCCGGCGGCCAGCGAGGCCAGGGCGTACCAGCCGACGATGTCCCAGCGGACGAATTTGCGATGCAGGACCGATCGCCAGCCGTTGGCGACCAGCTGCAGCAGGCCGTGGGTCACGAACGCCGCCCGCACCGGCAGCACGAAGGCCAGCGCCCCCATCAGCACCAGCCCGCCAGCCATGCCGAACACGCCCGACAGGGTCGCGGTGACGAACGCTGTGATCGCGATGAAGACCCCGGCGGCCATGCGCACGCCTTTACACGCCGCCAAACTCCGCCGTCGAGCCGGGCTACGATCTTGCCGCCGCCGCGAACGCGTGCGACAAGGCATTCAAACAATCGTTTGAATTGGAGGGACCCATGGATTTCGAGTTCTCGCCGCGCCAGAAGGAACTGGTCGCCCGCGTTTCGGCCTTCATGGAGGAGCACGTCTATCCGGCCGTGCCGATCTACGAGCGGCAGCAGGCGGAAGGCGACCGCTGGAAGACGCTCCCGATCATCGAGGACCTGAAGGCCAAGGCGCGCGCCGCCGGCCTGTGGAACCTGTTCATGCCGCCCTCGGCGGGCCACGCCCACGTGGACGACAGCTTCGAGTTCGAAAGCCCGCGCCTGACCAACCTGGAATATGCGCCGCTCGCCGAACTGATGGGACGGGTCCAGTGGTCCTCCGAGGTCTTCAACTGCTCGGCGCCCGACACCGGCAACATGGAGGTGTTCCAGCGCTACGGCACGCTGGCCCAGAAGGAGAAGTGGCTGCGGCCGCTGATGAACGGCGAGATCCGCTCGGCCTTCCTGATGACCGAGCCGGCCGTGGCCTCCTCCGACGCCACCAACATCGAGACCCGCATCGAGCGGGACGGCGACCATTACGTCATCAACGGCCGTAAGTGGTGGTCCTCCGGCGTCGGCGATCCCCACTGCAAGGTCGCCATCGTCATGGGCAAGACCGACTTCGCCGCCAACAGCCACCAGCAGCAGAGCCAGGTGCTGGTGCCGATGAACACGCCCGGGGTGAAGATCGTGCGCATGCTGCCGGTGTTCGGCTTCGACGACGCCCCCCACGGCCACGCCGAGGTGCTGCTCGAGAACGTGCGCGTGCCGATCGAGGACTCGCTGCTGCTGGGCGAGGGCCGCGGGTTCGAGATCGCCCAGGGCCGGCTGGGGCCGGGCCGCATCCACCACTGCATGCGGATCATCGGCGGCGCCGAGGTGGCGCTGGAGAAGATGTGCCAGCGGCTGATGACCCGGAAGGCGTTCGGCAAGTACGTCTCGGAGCAGTCGGTCTGGGAAGAGCGCATCGCCCGGGCCCGCATCGACATCGAGATGACCCGCCTGCTCAACTTCAAGGCGGCGGACATGATGGACAAGGCCGGCAACAAGGTCGCCAGGCTGGAGATCGCCATGATCAAGGTCCAGGCGCCGAACATGGCGCTGAAGATCATCGACGACGCCATCCAGGCCCACGGCGGCGGCGGCGTGACCAGCGATTTCGGCCTCGCCAAGCTCTACGCCAGCATCCGCACCCTACGGCTCGCCGACGGCCCGGATGAGGTCCACGCCCGCACGGTGGCCCGCATGGAGCTCTCCAAGTACGGCGACCTGCAGCAGAAGATCCGCGCCGAACGCGACGCTGAGCGGGTGCGGTAGGAGCGCCCGTCTCGGCCGAAGCTCAGGACGCCGCCAGGGCGAACCAGGCGGCGAGACTGTCGGCGACGTAGTCGGAGAGCGGCCCCTGCGGGTCGAGCCCCCACTGGTGGAGGGCTCCTTGCCACTGCGCCTCCACCAGGCGCGCACCCTGCTCGGGCTCGATGCTCAGCGGCGGCAGGCGCTCGGCGACCGCCGTCCGCAGCAGGGCGCAGCGGACGCGGGCGAGCGCGTTGAGCTCCGGGTCGCGCAGATCCTGCCGCAGCCACATGAGCTGGTCGGCCAGCGTCGTCTCGTCGTCCGCGCCCGGCGTCAGGGCCCAGAAGAGGTCGATCACCGCGTCGACCCCCACCGCCCGCGGGGCCTCGGCCAGCACCGCCGTGAAGCGGGCGTTATCGCGCTGGGCGGCCCGCACCACCAGCCCGTGCTTGTCGCCGAACCGCTGCATCAGGGTGGAGGGCGCGATGCCCGCCTCGGCCGAGACGTCGGCCAGGGTGAAGTCCGAGGGACCCTTGCGGAACATCACCCGCACGGCCGCATCGAGCACCTTATCGTCGCTCAGCTGCTTGGTGCGCGGCATGTCGCCTCACATGAATGAACCCACGTTTATCTACAGTGGAGGTTCCTTACCAGCATCGCCGCCGGACCGCGTCACGCAGGCGCATGGCAGACCGCCTCGATGTTGTGGCCGTCGGGGTCGAGCACGAAGGCGCCGTAGTAGTTGGGGTGATAGTGCGCGCGGATCCCGGGCGCCCCATTGTCCCGTCCGCCCGCCGCCAGGGCCGCGGCGTAGAAGGCGTCCACGCTCGCGCGGTCCTTGGCCGCGAAGGCCGCGTGCAGCCGCCCGGTGGCGGGCCCGCCGGTCCCGATCCAGAAATACGGCTTGTCGCCGGAGCCATAGCCCACATGGGGGTCGGAGCCCGTCTCCGCGGCCGAGACGCTCATCACGACATTTATCCCCAGCGGGGCCAGCGCGGCGTCGAAAAACGCCTTCGCGCGCTTGAAGTCGGTGACGGTCAGACCGATGTGGTCGAGCATCAGAGGACCTCCACGTTCCGCGCACCGGGGATCGGCCAGCGGAATCTTCGCCTCGACAAAAAACCTTCGCGCGCCTCGCCTTGACAGCGGACGCCCGTTTCCTTACGTCCCCGACGACGTTGGCACTCAGGGCTCGCGACTGCTAACAGCGCGCTACGGATGAGCCGACGTCATCCATTTCAACCGTCTCGAACGGAGCAATTACAATGGCCTTTCGTCCCCTAGGAGATCGCGTCCTCGTCCGGCGCGTCAAGGAAGAAGAGAAGACCAAGGGCGGGATCATCATTCCCGACACCGCGAAGGAAAAGCCGCAGGAAGGCGAGATCGTCGCCACCGGCCCCGGCGCCCGCGACGAGCAGGGCAAGATCCAGCCGCTGGACGTCAAGGTCGGCGACAAGATCCTGTTCGGCAAATGGTCGGGCACCGAGGTCCAGATCGCCGGTGAAGACCTGCTGATCATGAAGGAAAGCGACGTCCTGGGCGTCATCGAAGACCAGGCCCAGGCCAAGGCGGCCTGAGCGCGCTCCGCGCTCGTCGTCCCTAACCCCTCAATCTGAGAGCATTTAGAGCACCATGGCTGCCAAAGACGTCCATTTCTCCTCCGACGCGCGCGATCGCATGCTGCGCGGCGTCAACACCCTCGCCAACGCGGTGAAGGTGACCCTGGGCCCCAAGGGCCGCAACGTCGTGATCGAAAAGTCGTTCGGCGCGCCCCGCTCCACCAAGGACGGCGTGACCGTGGCGAAGGAAATCGAGCTCACGGACCGCTTCGAGAACCTCGGCGCGCAGCTGATCCGCGAAGTCGCCTCCAAGACCAACGACAAGGCCGGCGACGGCACCACCACCGCGACCGTGCTGGCCCAGGCCATCGTCGTCGAGGGCCTGAAGTCGGTGGCCGCCGGCATGAACCCGATGGACCTGAAGCGCGGCGTCGACAAGGCGGTCGCCAAGATCGTCGAAGAGATCAAGAACTCCTCGCGCAAGGTCACCACCAACGCCGAGATCGCCCAGGTCGGCACCATCTCCGCGAACGGCGACCATGAAGTGGGCGACATGATCGCCCGCGCCATGGAAAAGGTCGGCAACGAGGGCGTGATCACGGTGGAAGAGGCCAAGAGCCTCGAGACCGAACTCGACGTCGTCGAGGGCATGCAGTTCGACCGCGGCTACCTGTCCCCCTACTTCATCACCAACGCCGAGAAGATGCAGGTCGAGCTCGAAGAGCCGCTGATCCTGCTGTTCGAAAAGAAGCTGGCCTCGCTGCAGCCCCTGCTGCCGGTGCTGGAAGCGGTGGTGCAGTCGGGCCGTCCGCTGCTGATCATCGCCGAAGACGTCGAAGGCGAAGCCCTGGCCACCCTGGTGGTCAACAAGCTGCGCGGCGGCCTGCGGGTCGCGGCGGTCAAGGCTCCGGGCTTCGGCGATCGCCGCAAGGCCATGCTGGAAGACATCGCCATCCTCTCGGGCGGCCAGCTGATCAGCGAAGACCTCGGCATCAAGCTCGAGAACGTCACCCTCGACATGCTCGGCAAGGCCAAGAAGGTCTCGATCACCAAGGACGACACCACGATCGTCGACGGCACCGGCGACAAGACGGCCATCGAAGCGCGGATCGCCCAGATCAAGGCGCAGATCGAAGACACCACCTCGGACTACGACAAGGAAAAGCTGCAGGAACGCCTGGCCAAGCTGGCCGGCGGGGTTGCGGTGGTCCGCGTCGGCGGCTCCACCGAAGTGGAAGTGAAGGAACGCAAGGACCGCGTCGACGACGCCCTCAACGCGACCCGCGCGGCCGTGGAAGAAGGCATCGTCCCCGGCGGCGGCGTCGCGCTGCTGAAGGCGTCCAAGGTTCTGGACGGCTTCAAGGGCGACAATGACGACCAGGAAGCCGGCGTCGCCATCGTGCGCCGCGCCCTGCAGGCCCCGATCCGTCAGATCGCCGAGAACGCCGGCGTGGAAGGCTCGATCGTGGTCTCCAAGGTCCTGGAGAACCCCTCGCCGACCTTCGGCTTCAACGCCCAGACGGAAGAGTACGTCGACCTCGTGCAGGCCGGCGTGATCGACCCGGCCAAGGTGGTCCGCACCGCCCTGCAGGACGCCGCTTCGGTGGCCGGCCTGCTGATCACCACGGAAGCGGCCATCGTCGAAGCCCCCAAGAAGGGCGGCGGCGGCGGCGGCGGCATGCCCGGCGGCGGCATGGGCGGCATGGGCGACATGGACTTCTAGGTTCAGGCCTCAAAGCCTATCAACGAACGGGAGGGCGGAGCTGCGAGGCTCCGCCCTTTTCTTTTGCGCCTACCGCTTGTCGTCCTTGAGCAGCAGCCCGCCGACCCAGCTCACCGCGCCGGTGATGATCGCCGCCAACACGCCGGACCAAAGCCCGTCGACGGTGAACCCTTTCAAGAGCCAGGCCACCAGCCCGATCATGGCCGCGTTCACCACCAGCAGGAACAGGCCGAGCGTGACGATGGTGACGGGCAGGGTAAGGACGAACACCACCGGCCGCACCAGGGCGTTGACCACCCCCAACAGCACCGCGGCGATCAGCAGCGTGGTGATCGAGTCGTAGTCGACCCCCTTGATCAGCGATGCGGCGAGCCAGAGCCCCACGGCCCCGATGAGCGCCCGAACGATGAACCTGACCAGCATGCCTTGCCTCCCGACGTGACCGCCCGCAGGGGAGCCCCGCGCGGCGCGGCCGTCAACGCCCCGGGCAAGGGTCCGTTCACCATTCGCGCCCAGACTCCGGCTTTCCCGTCGCCCAAAGCCTGGAGGCCCCCGTGGTCGCTCGCCTCATCCAATCCCTGCTCGGTGGCGCTGGACGCAAGCCCGCGCCCCAGGACACGCGTCGGCTGGACGCCGCTCTGGGCCTGCTGGGCCGCCGGGTGCTGGTCGTGGACGACAATCCCGCCAACCTGACCCTGGCGCGCGCGGTCCTCGAATCGGCCGGCGTGGACGTGGTCGTCGCCGGCGACGGCGTGCTGGCGCTGGAGGCCCTGGCGACGGGCAGCTTCGATGTGGTGCTGATGGACGTGCGCATGCCGCGCATGGGCGGCCCCGACGCCGTCGCCCGCATCCGCGCCGGCGAGGCGGGCCGGCCTGACGCCCCGGTGATCGCGCTCACCGCCGAGGCCGAAGAGTCCCGCGCCCGCCTGCTCGACCAGGGTTTCGACGGCGTGCTGGGCAAGCCCATGCGCGCCGCCGAACTGATCGCCGCCGTCACCGCGGCCTGCCGTCCGGGGACGCCCCGCGCCGTCCGGGCCGCCTAGCGGATCTGCACCCGCGTCGGCGGCGGGGCGGCTTGCGCCTTGCGCAGGGTGATATGCAGCACGCCGTCGGTGAAGGCCGCCTCGATCGCATCGCGGCGCACGCCGGGCGGGATCGGGAAGCTGCGCTCGAAGCGGCCGTAGCGCCGCTCGCTCAGCCGATAGGCGGCCGTGGCGTCCTCGCGTTGCTCGGCCTTCGCCCCGGAGATGGTCAGCAGGTCGCCCTGAATCGCCAGCTCCACCTGCTCGCGCGCGACGCCAGGCAACTCGACGCTGAGCTCGTAGGCCTGATCGGTTTCCCTCACGTCCACGGGCGGCAGGCCGAACAGGCGGGCGCCGGAGAGGGCCGCCAGCGGCTGCGCCGGGTGCATGGTCGGGAACATCCCAAAGCCGGTGGCCTGGCGCCAGAACTGCTCGATCCAGCGGCCGGCGTCCATCTGGGCGCGCAGCAGCGGGCTGGCGGCGTCGCGCCACACCTCGGCGATCTCCTGGCCGGTCTGGCGGCCCTTCTCGGCGAACTGGCGGGCGGCGTCCGCGCCCCGGCGCGCCATGTCGCTGCTGGCGTCGAGCCCGCGCTGGGCGACGGACGCGGCGGCCTGCGCCCCTTCGGCGAAGGTGCGAGCCTCGGCGTCTATCCCTTGCCGGCCGCGTTCGGCGGCGGTCTGTGCGGCGCCGCGGGCCTTGTCGGCGGTTTTTTCCAAAGCGGAGTCCGGTTGTGCGTCGGCCATGATCGTCTCTCGCGTGTTTGGGGGTGCGGGCGCAGAAGGGCGCCCGCCGAGACAACCCCTGCGGGCGCCGGCATGTTCCTGCGGTGCGGCATGAAATTATTGCGACGCGGCGCTCAGGCCGGGCGGACCTCGGCCGGCTGGGGCTCGGGGATCACCTGGGACAACCGTCCGCCCACCCGGATCGGTTCGATCCGCCGGGCCAGCCCCGTGACGTCGTCGGTCTCCAGATAGACCCCGCAGACGGTGGCCGGGCCTTCCGCTGGCTTGAACCGCCCGCCGGAGATGCGGGTGGTGAACCGCCGCAGCGGCTCCTCCTTCTGGTTGCCGATCACGCTGTCGTAGTCGGCGCAGGCGCCGGCGTCGGTCTGGTAGGCCGTGCCGCCGTTGAGGATCTGACAGTCGGCGGTCGGCACGTGGGTGTGGGTGCCCACCACCAGGCTGGCGCGCCCGTCGCAGAAATGGCCCATGGCCATCTTTTCCGAGGTCGCCTCGGCGTGCATGTCGATGATGATCGCGTCGGCCACGGCCCCCAGGGGACAGGCCTCCAGCTCGCGGTCCACAGCCGAGAAGGGATCGTCCAGGCTCTCCATGTGCACGCGGCCCAGGAGGTTCACCACCAGGATTCGGCGGCCGGCGCCGGTTTCGAACAGCTCGGCGCCGCGTCCGGGCGCATAGGTCAGCGCCGGATAGTTCAGCGGCCGGATCAGCCGCGGCTCACGCACGATATACGTCAGCGCCTCCTTCTGGTCCCAGGCGTGGTTGCCCAGGGTCAGGCAGTCGGCGCCGGCGTCGAACAGGTGCCGTGCGGTGTTCTCGGTGATGCCGAAGCCGGCGGCGGCGTTCTCGGCGTTGACCACCACGAACTCCAGGCCCAGCCGCCGACGCAGCATCGGCAGGTGGTCGCCCAGCGCTTCCCGGCCCGACCGCCCCACCACATCCCCGAAAAACGCCAGACGCATGCGGCTCTCACGCTCCTGCTTCGATGAAGTCCTGCTCGGTCAGGATCGCGTCCAGGCGCTGGTCGTGCGCCTCGCCGGGGACCTGATCGACCTCCTGGCCGGCGTAGGCCAGGCCCAGGACGAAAACACGCCGCTGCGCCCGAAGGTTCGCCAGGGTGCGGTCATAGGTCCCACCCCCCTGCCCCAGGCGACCGCCGCGGCGGTCGAACCCCAGCACCGGGGCGATCACCAGGTCGGGCGCCAGCGTCGGGGCCGATGGGCCTGGCGACGGCACGCCGAAGGCGTCGGGGGTCAGGGTCTCGCCCGCCGCCCAGGCGCGGAACGCCAGGGGGGCCTCTCGCAGCGCCGCGGCCGGCAGCGCCAGCAGCGCGCCCGTGGCGGCCAGCCGGCGAAGCAGGGGGCCGGGGTCAAGCTCCGAGCCGAGGGGATGATAGCCAGCGACGACGGCGAAGGCCGGCAGGCGGTCGATCGGAACGCGCTCGGCGACCTGCGCCGCCGCGTCAGGCGCCGCGGCCGCCAACCGAGCGCGCAACGCGCGCAGGCGCGCGCGCAGCTCGGGCTTGGCGGCGGACAGGGAGAGGCTCACGCCGTCCGTATACACCATTCGCCCGGAAGATGGGTGGCGGGGCCACGAGAACCGTGGAGGTGGTTAAATTCCCCTCGGACCTGTCGAGACAGGTGGGCGCCGTGTGTCCGAGCCCACGGGCCCGGCCAGGGACAGCTCCCTTAGAGGTGAATTAAGGTCCCCGGGAATTTGGCCTCCGACGCGAACCGCAGCAGACCCGCCAATCAGCAACGTAGTGCGTCGGAGCCCGGTTCTCAATGCGCCATCGGCGCCTGTTGCGCGCGAAGGCCGTGGAGACGTCGCGGGAACGGGCGGACCTGACGGCGATCGCCGCCATCGACGGTGAGCGGCTGGGCTGGCTAGAAACCCGGTTCCAGGTCCTTGCTCATATTGACGCGGAACATCCCGCCATCAATTTCCTCTTCGCTGTCCACGCCATAGCCGAGCCTGAGGTAGAGCTGCACGTTCTTTTCGAAGCGCTTGTTGGTGTAGAGCCTGATCCGGCTTCGGCCGAGCGCGAGGGCTATTTCTTCGGCCAGGGCCATCAACTTGCGGCCCAGACCCCGACCTTGGAAGCCGGGTGAGACCGCCACGTTCTCGATGAGAAGCTGGTCGACCTCGTCCACAGTCTCGATGAGGGCGGCCAGCGCCCCGTCGAGATAGAGCAGATCGAAGCGATGTTTGAGCACCGCCGCGTCGTAGTCGGCGGTCATCGGCTTGGGCTCGCGCTCAACCACCGGAACCCACTTGGCATAAGCGTCACGGGTCAAGCGGCGAATGGCGACGGCGTCGCTCGCCTGCGCCTGCCGCAGCTGGATCGCCTCGTCCACGTTCTCCCCTCCACCGACCAAGCGGTGCGCCTCGATATCGTGACCCCGGACTCCTCGCCAGACGGCTCTTTTCCAGAATGTCGGCGCTATCCGCTAGCCCGCGTAGGCGTCGCGCGCTAGCGAGGTTCCGCAGACCATGGCGTCGAGCGGGGATCGATGTGATTTTCGACTGTCCGCCAAGCGATCTGATAGCGAACCAAATGTTTCCAGGGGAGCAGACGTGAATCTGTCGGAGCGCGTACGCAAGATCATGGCGGAGGCGGGCGAGATCACCGCCGTCACGTTCAACGACGCCGCCTATTCGTGGAACAAGGTGCGCGCGCTGGCCGAGGCGCTCGCCGCCGCGCTGAAGGCCGCCGACCCGGGCGGCCAGTTCGCAGCCATCGTGCTGCGCAACCGCCCGTCGGGCGTGGCGGCGCAAATCGGCCTGATGGCCGAGCGCCGCACCTCGGTGATGATCACGCCGATCCAGCCGACGCTCAGCATGTGCGCCGACGTGCGCGCCATCAATCCCAGCGTCGTGATCGCCGATCGCCAGGACTGGAACGAGGCGCTGGAGGCGGCGGTCGGCTCCGTCGGGGCCGCCGGAATCGAGATCTTCGAGGAGGACGGCGCCTTCGGACTGGCGTTCCGGCCGGGCTTGGAGAAGGCGCAGCCCGGCCACGCCAATCCGTTCGAGGGTGCGGGGATCATCGTGCCGACCAGCGGCACGACCGGCCCGCCGAAACGGGTTCCGGTGCGGTGGGAGCGGGTCGATTCCTACGCCCCGGCCGGCGATCGGCCGATCGTCCAGGGCCACGGAGTGATCCAGACCAATCCGCTGGTCACCATCGGCGCCACGGCGGTGTTCCTGACCTGCATCGCCAAGCCGCTGAACCTGGTGCTGATGGAGAAGCTGGACGTGGTCAAATGGGCTGATCTCGTCGAAACGCACAAGCCGCGGCGGGCCGGCCTGCCCCCCGCCGGCCTGCGCATGCTGATGGAATCCGGCGTGCCGAAGGAGAAGTTCGCCAGCGTCGAGGCGTTCGTGACGGGCTCGGCGCCGTTCCCGGTCGAGGAGATCGAGGCCCTGGAGGCCAAGTTCGGCAAACCGCTGCTCTACAGCTACGGCGCCACGGAATTCGGCGGCACCGGCACCGTCGCCGCCTGGACCCTCGAAACGCGGGCGCGCTTCAGGCTTGAGAAGCGCGGAAGCGCCGGCCAGGCCATCCAGGGCGTCAGCCTGCGGGTCATCGATCCGGCCGACGGTTCGGTCCTGCCGGCGGGCGAGCAGGGGGTCATCGAAGTCCACAAGCCCGACGCGCCGGTCAGCGGGCCCGGCGGCTGGATCCGCACCAACGACCTGGGCGTCATCGACGCCGACGGATTCGTGTTCGTCCAGGGGCGCGCCGACGACGTGATCATCCGCGGCGGCTTCAAGGTGCCGCTGGGCGAGGTGGAGGCGGTGCTGGCGCAGCACCCGGCCGTCTATCGAGCCGCCGCCATCGGCCTGCCCGACGCGCGCCTGGGGCAGACGCCCGCCGCCGCCGTGGTGATCGAGGACGGATATCCCGGCGAGGTCACCGAAGCCGAGCTCATCGCCTGGGCGCGGGAGCGGCTCAACCCCTACAAGGTGCCGGTGCGGGTGAAGATCGTCGACGCCATCCCGATGACGCAACTCCTCAAGGTCAGCCGCCCGCAACTGCGCGAATTGCTGGCCGACTAGGCCGCGCCGCGCCGGCGCTAATGCGTCGCCAGCTTCTCGATCCGCTTGGCGGCGTTCTCCAGGGCGAGCACGGCGCGGTTCTCGGTGCGGGACTGGGAGGACTGCAGGCGGGCGATGTCGGCCTGCTGGGCGGCGAGGCGGTTGCGGGCGTCGGCCAGTTCGTCGGCGAGCAGCAGCGCGCCCATGAGCAGGAGGCGGGTGTCGCCGAGCTGGCCCATCTCCTGCGAGACCTGCCGCACCTGGCGGTCGAAGATCAGCGCCAGCTCGCGCAGGTGCTGCTCCTGGCCGTCCTCGCACCCCACCTGGTAGGGCCGTCCGTTCACTTCGATGCTCACCTGCGCCATGGGTCAGGCCTCCTGGGCTGGCGCCTGCCCGTTCAGGGCTGCGCGGATTTCGTCGATGGCCCGACCCAGGGCCGCGGAGGCCTGGGCGCCGGCTTCCTCCAGGTCGCGCTCGCGGGCGCGGGCCTGGTCCAGTTCGGCGGCCAGGTTGGCGCGGTCATGGTCGTGCGCGTGGCCCGCCTCGGCGCCCGCCTGGGCGGCGCGTTGCGACATGCCCTGCTCCAGCAGCGCCACCGCGTGCTCCAGCCGCTTCACGGCGAGGTCCAAGGCGCTTTCGCCCGCTGGCTCCCGGATCATTCCGTACTCCGTAAGTCTCAAGCCGCTTCTACACCGCGCCGCCGCCGGTTCGAAAGCACGTTCGCCCCCGTCCCGTTAACCCTGAAAAGGCCGTCCGGTTCAGGCGCTTCGCTTGACCCCTGCGGCCCTGCATGCCACCCCCCGCCCGTCTCCGTCCGACTCCCGCAAGGCCGCTCATGCCCTCCCGACAACTGATCATGGCCGACGCCGTCCGCGTTTTGTCGATGGACGCCGTCCACAAGGCGAAATCAGGGCACCAGGGCATGCCCATGGGCATGGCCGATGTGGCGACCGTGCTTTGGACGAAATTCCTCAAGTACGACGCCGCCGCGCCGGACTGGGCCGACCGCGACCGGTTCGTGCTCTCGGCCGGGCACGGCTCGATGCTGATCTACGCCCTCCTGCACCTCACCGGCTTCAAGGCCGTGACGATGGACCAGATCCGCAACTTCCGTCAGTGGGGCTCCAACACCGCCGGCCATCCCGAGTATGGCCACACGCCCGGCGTGGAGACCACCACCGGGCCGCTGGGTCAGGGGCTGGCCACGGCGGTGGGCATGGCCATGGCCGAGCGCCACCTGGCCGCCCGGTTCGGCGAGGCGCTTGTCGACCACCGCACCTGGGTGGTCGCCGGCGACGGCTGCCTGATGGAGGGCGTCAGCCACGAGGCGGCCTCGCTGGCCGGCCGCTTCCGGCTGAACAAGCTGACGGTGCTGTTCGACGACAACAACACCACCATCGACGGCGAGGCGACCATCTCCGAGACCGGCGACCAGCTCGCCCGCTTCAAGGCGGCGGGCTGGGCGGTGAAGGCGGTGGACGGCCACGATCACGGCAAGATCGCCGCGGCCCTGCGCTGGGCGACCCGCCAGGACCGGCCCACCCTGATCGCCTGCAAGACCAAGATCTCCAAGGGCGCCGGGCGCAAGGAAGGCGATCCCCACAGCCACGGCTACACCCTGTTCGACGACGAGATCGCCGACGCGCGGCAGGCCATGGGCTGGACGTCCGCGCCCTTCGAGGTCCCGGACGAGATCCTCAAGCCCTGGCGCTCGGCCGGCCGCCGGGGCGGCAAGGACCGCCGCGCCTGGGCGGCGCGCCTCGCCGGCTCCAACATGAAAGGCGAGTTCGAACGCGCCGTGGCCGGCGAGCTGCCTCAGGCCGCTTTCGAGCGGCTGGACGCCCATATCGCCGAGGCGGTGAAGACCCGGCCCGCCAACGCCACCCGCGTCCATTCCGGCGCGGCGCTGGAGCAGCTGGTCCCCGCCATCCCCGAACTGGTGGGCGGCTCGGCCGACCTCACCGGCTCCAACAACACCTATGTGAAGGGGACCAAGCCCTTCGACCTGCCCGACTATTCCGGCCGCTACGTCCACTACGGCGTGCGCGAGCACGGCATGGCCGCGGCCATGAACGGCATGGCCCTGCACGGCGGGGTGATCCCGTTCTCCGGCACCTTCCTGGTGTTCTCCGACTACAGCCGCCCGGCGATCCGCCTGGGAGCGCTGATGGGCGTGCGGGTGATTCATGTGATGACCCATGACTCCATCGGCCTGGGCGAGGACGGCCCCACGCACCAGCCGATCGAGCACCTGGCCAGCCTGCGGGCCATGCCGAACCTCAACGTCTTCCGCCCGGCCGACGCGGTGGAGACGGCGGAGTGCTGGAAGCTCGCCCTGCAGACACCGAAAACGCCCTCGATCATGGCCCTGTCGCGCCAGAAGACCACCGCGGTGCGCACCGAGCCCACGGGCGAGAACCTCTGCGCCCACGGGGCCTACCAGCTGGCCGCCGCCGGCTCGCCCGCCCAGGTGACCATCTTCGCGTCCGGGTCGGAGGTCTCCATCGCCATGGCCGCCCGCGACCTGCTGGAAGCCGAGGGCGTCGGCGCGCGCGTCGTCTCCACTCCCTGCTGGGAGCTTTTCGCGGCCCAGACCGACCGCTACCGGAAGGCCGTGATCGGGCAGACCCCGGTGCGCGTCGCCGTGGAGGCCGCCGCCCGCTTCGGCTGGGAACGGTTCATCGGCGAGGACGGCGTCTTCGTGGGCATGGACCGCTTCGGCGCCAGCGCCCCGTTCGAGCGGCTCTACAAGGAGTTCGGCATCACCGCCGAGGCGGTGGCGCACGCGGCCAAGGCGAAGCTGGCGGACATCGCCTGACACCCCGCGCTCTCCTGAAAGGGGAGGCCGAATCTCCCATTGGTTGTGTTGACGCATTTGCCCGCGCACCGGTCGCAGGCGCAAAATTGCGCGTAAACCCTCGGCCTCGCCGACCTTTCGGCGCCGGTAAGGCCGCCCTAGGGGTTGACTCTGGCCCCCCGCACCCGAAAAACCGGCCGAAATCTCAAAACCCCGCGACCGGGGCCGATCACGTCATCTGGAGTCTGCCATGACCGTTCGCGTCGCTATCAATGGTTTCGGCCGCATCGGCAGGCTGGTCCTGCGCTCGATCGCCGAGCATGCGCGGCGCGACATCGAGGTGGTGGCCATCAACGACCTGGGCCCCGTCGAAACCAACGCCCACCTGCTGCGCTACGACAGCGTCCACGGCCGCTTCCCCGGGACGGTGACGGTGGACGGCGACACGATCGACCTGGGCCTGGGCAAGATCAAGGTCACCGCGGTCCGCAACCCGGCCGAGCTGCCGCACAAGGACCTGGGCGTCGACATCGCCCTGGAATGCACCGGCCTGTTCGCGTCCAAGGAAAAGGCCTCCGCGCACCTGACCGCCGGCGCCAAGCGCGTGCTGGTCTCCGCCCCGGCCGACGGCGCCGACAAGACCATCGTCTACGGCGTCAACCACGAGACCCTGACGGCCGACGACCTCGTCGTTTCCAACGGCTCGTGCACCACCAACTGCCTGGCCACGGTGGCCAAGGTGCTGCAGGACCTCTGCGGGATCGAGCGTGGCTACATGACCACGATCCACGCCTACACCGGCGACCAGCCGACGCAGGACACCCTGCACTCGGACCTCTACCGCGCCCGGGCGGCGGCCCTGTCGATGATCCCCACCTCCACCGGCGCGGCCAAGGCGCTGGGCCTGGTGCTGCCGGCCCTGGCCGGCAAGCTGGACGGCTCGTCGATCCGGGTGCCAACGGCCAACGTCTCCTGCGTGGACTTCAAGTTCGTCCCCGGCCGGACGGTGACCAAGGACGAGATCAACGCCGCCTTCACCGCCGCGGCCGCCTCCGGCCCGCTGAAGGGCGTGCTGGGCGTGACGACCGAGCCGCTGGTGTCGATCGACCTCAACCACGTGGCCAATTCCTCGACCGTCGCCCTGCCGCAGACCCAGATCGTCGACGGCGGCCTGGTGCGGGTGCTCGCCTGGTACGACAACGAATGGGGCTTCGCGACGCGGATGAGCGACACCGCCCTGCTGATGGCGAAGCTGCTCTAAGCTGGCCATGGCGTTTCGCATCCTCGACCAGGCGGCCCTCTCCGGCAAACGGGCCCTGGTTCGCGTGGACTTCAACGTCCCCATGGCCGACGGCCAGGTGAGCGACGACACCCGGCTGCGCGCCGCCATACCCACCATCCGCAAGATCCAGGCGGGCGGCGGCAAGGTGGTGCTCATGGCCCACTTCGACCGGCCGAAGGGCCGGCGCGTCCCCGCCATGAGCCTGGCGGCCGTCGCCCCGGCGCTGGCCCGCCTGCTGGAGGAGCCGGTGGCCTTCGCCGAGGACTGCATCGGCCCCCGCGCGGAGTCGGCCGTCGCCGCCCTGCCCGCGCGCGGCGTGCTGCTCTTGGAGAACCTGCGCTTCCACCCCGGCGAGGAGGCCAACGACCCCGAGTTCGCCAGGGCGCTGGCCGCCAACGGCGACCTCTATGTCAACGACGCCTTCTCCGCGGCCCACCGGGCGCACGCCTCCACCGAGGGGATCGCCCACCTGCTGCCCGCCTACGCCGGCGAGAGCATGCGCCGCGAGCTCACCATGCTGGAGAAGGCGCTGGGGAACCCCGAGCGGCCGGTGATGGGCATTGTCGGCGGGGCCAAGGTCTCCACCAAGCTGGAGCTGCTGGACAACCTGGTGGCCAAGCTGCAGGTCCTGGCGATCGGCGGCGGCATGGCCAACACCTTTCGCTTCGCGCAGGGCTACGAGATCGGCGGCTCGCTTTGCGAAAAGGACATGGCCGAGACGGCGCGGGAGATTCTCGCCAAGGCCAAGGCCGCCGGCTGCCACATCCTGCTGCCCACCGACGTTGTCGTGGCCGCGGATCTGAAGCCGGGCGCGGAGACCCGCACCGTGGAGCTCACGCAGCGCGGCGCGCTCACGCCCGACGACAAGATCTTCGACATCGGACCGAACAGCCTGGCCCAGGTGCTGGACGCCCTCACCGAGGCGAAGACGCTGATCTGGAACGGCCCGTTTGGCGTTTTTGAAGTCCCTCCGTTCGACGAAGGGACCAAGGCGGCGGCACGTCGCGCCGGCGAGCTCGCCAAGAGCGGGAAGCTCGTGGCCGTGGCCGGGGGCGGTGATACCGTTGCGGCCCTGAACGCAGCCGGGGCGGCGGACGACTTCAGCTTCGTCTCCACCGCCGGCGGGGCGTTTCTCGAATGGATGGAAGGCAAGACGCTGCCGGGCGTGGCGGCGTTGGCCGGTTAGGAATCGAAGGAGTACTGGGGCATGGCTCGGATCACGTTGCGGCAGTTGCTGGATCACGCCGCGGAGCACGGCTACGGGGTGCCCGCCTACAACATCAACAACATGGAGCAGGGCCTGGCCATCATGGAGGCCGCCGACGCCGTCAACGCGCCGGTGATCATCCAGGCCAGCCGCGGCGCGCGCTCCTACGCCAACGACATCGTGCTGAAGCACCTGATCGACGCCCTGGCCGAGATGTACCCGCACATCCCGATCTGCATGCACCAGGATCACGGCAACAACGAAGCCACTTGCGCCACGGCGATCCAGTTCGGTTTCACCTCGGTGATGATGGACGGCTCGCTGAAGGCCGACGCCAAGACCCCCGCCGACTACGACTACAACGTCCGCGTCACCCGGAGTGTGGTGGACATGGCCCACTGGGTGGGCGCCAGCGTCGAGGGCGAGCTGGGCGTGCTGGGCAGCCTCGAGAGCGGCATGGGCGAGAAGGAGGACGGCCATGGCTTCGAAGGCAAGCTGGGCCACGACCAGCTGCTGACCGACCCGGACCAGGCCGTGGACTTTGTCCGCGCCACCGAGGTCGACGCCCTGGCCATCGCCATGGGCACCAGCCACGGCGCCTACAAGTTCACCCGCAAGCCCGACGGCGATGTTCTGGCCATGAACGTGATCGAGGAGATCCACCGGCGGCTGCCCAACACCCACCTGGTGATGCACGGCTCGTCCTCGGTGCCGCAGGACCTGCAGGACGTCATCAACCGCTACGGCGGCGAGATGCCCCAGACCTGGGGCGTGCCGGTGGAGGAGATCCAGCGCGGCATCAAGCACGGCGTGCGCAAGATCAACATCGACACCGACAACCGGATGGCCATGACCGGCGCCATCCGCAAGGTGTTCGCCGAGAACCCCGGCGAGTTCGACCCGCGCAAGTACCTGAAGCCCGCCATGGACGCGATGCGCGTCGTCTGCCGGCAGCGCTTCGAGGAGTTCGGCACGGCCGGCTGGGCCAGCAAGATCACCCCGCTGCCGCTGTCGGCCATGGCCAAGCGCTATGGTTCGGGGGAGTTGGCCCCGCAGATCGGGATCTCGCGGCAGGCGGCCGAGTAGCCGCCCGGCCGCTCTCCGGGCACGGGAGGCGGGTGGCGACGGGGAATGCCGGTGATACCCTGACGGCGCGCGCAAAGACGCAAGCCTGACAGGGAAGAGACGTGAACCTCGACGCACTGAACGACATCGCCAATCGCATGGTCGCCCCCGGCAAGGGCATCCTGGCGGCGGACGAAAGCACCGGCACGATCCAGAAGCGCTTCGATGCGATCGGCGTGGAGAACAATGAGGGCGCCCGGCGCGACTATCGGGAGTGCCTGTTCCGCGCGACCGACGCCCTGCGCAACCACATCGGCGGCGTCATCCTCTTCGAGGAGACCCTCTACCAGAACGCCGCCGACGGTACGCCGCTGATCAAGCTGATCGAGCAGTCGGGCGCAGTCCCCGGCATCAAGGTGGACAAGGGCGCCAAGCCGATGGCCGGCTTCCCGGGCGAGACGCTCACCGAAGGGCTCGACGGCCTGGGCGAACGGCTGGCGAAGGACTACGCCCAGGGCGCGCGCTTCGCGAAGTGGCGCGCGGTGGTCGACATCGCCGACGGCGTGCCCACCTGGGGCGCGGTGAAGGCCAACGCCCATGCGCTCGCCCGCTACGCGGCCATCTGCCAGGCGGCGCAGATCGTCCCCATCGTCGAGCCCGAGGTCCTGATGGACGGCGCCCACGACATCGCCCGCTGCGACGAGGTCACCCGCTGGGTGCTGCAGGCGGTGTTCCAGGAGCTTTACGAGCAGCGCGTGGCGCTCGAAGGCATCGTGCTGAAGCCCAACATGGTGGTCTGCGGCAAGGGGTGCGGCGCCCAGGCCTCCGTGCAGGAGGTGGCCGAGCGCACCATTGCGGCGCTGAAGGCCACGACGCCGGCGGCGGTGCCGGGCGTCGCCTACCTGTCCGGCGGCCAGTCGGACGAGCAGGCCACCGCCCACCTGGACGCCATGAACAAGATCGGCGGCTTCCCCTGGCGGATGACCTTCTCCTACGGCCGCGCCCTGCAGGCCGCGCCGCAGAAGGCCTGGTCCGGCGAGGCCGCGAACGTGCCCGCCGCCCAGCGCGCCTTCGCCCATCGCGCCCGCATGAACAGCCTGGCCTCGCTCGGCAAGTGGGAAGGGGCGCTCGAACAGGCGGCCTGAGACGCGACCCCGCGGGCGCTGAGGTCAGTGGATGGTCGGCCGCGGCTGGTTCTTGCGCCAGAACTCGCCCGTGAGCGCATTGGCGAAGCTGATCCAGCCGAGATAGGGGGCCACCAGGTTGGAGGCCGGCGGATCCACCGCCCGGGCGCGCCAGACATAGGCCGCCGAGGCTGCGAAGGAGGCCATGGCCGCGGCCAACTGGGCGCCGAGGCGGCGCGGCCCCAGCGCCATCCACAGCGCGTTCAGCCCCTGCACCGCGCCCCAGAGTCCCAGCGCCTGGCTGCGCGCAGGGCTGGGCGGGGCGTTCCACACCCGCAGGCCCGAGATCGTCAGCGCCAGGAACAACGGCGGCCAGATCATCGCGAAGGCCTTCCCGGGCGGCGTGAACGACGGCTTCTCCAGTCGGTCGTACGCCGCCTTGGCCTTGGGATTGAGTTCAGTGGGCGCGCTGTGGCCGGAGACCAGCGCCGAGGCCAGCACCGCGCCGGCCGTCAGCGCCAGGCCGGCGACGATGTGCTGGACCGACCGCCCTTCGCTGTTGGCCGCCTTGTCGAACGCGCTGCGGACGGACTCGGCTTGCATGGCGTTCTCCCAAGCTTATCGCAGCGGGGAAACCGCCGCGGATGCGCTTGGTTCCTGGACCGGTCCGCGCCCTGCGCGGGCGTTCGTCATCCTTCCAGTTCGCCCATGGCGCTCTGCAGGTAGTTCTGCTCGCCGACGGAGGCGATCAACGCGATCTGTGTCTCCAGGAAATCGATGTGCTCTTCGGTGTCGTCGAGGATCTCGCGCAGGATCTGGCGGGAGATGTAGTCGCTGGCCTGTTCGCACTGGCGGATGCCGTCCACGAGGGTCGTGCGGCCGCCCACCTCGATGCTGAGGTCCGCGGCCAGGCCTTCCGCCACCGACTCGCCGATCTTGAGCTTCTGCAGGTCCTGGAGGTTTGGAAGCCCTTCCAGGAACAGGATGCGCTTGATCAGCTTGTCGGCGTGCTTCATCTCGCCGATCGACTCCTCGTAGATCAGCTTGCCCAGGCGCTTGAAGCCCCAGTTTTCGTACATCCGCGCATGCAGGAAGTACTGATTGACGGCCGTCAGCTCGTTCGTGAGCACGGCGTTCAACAGCCGGATGATCGCGACATCGCCTTGCATGGAGTGCTCCTAGGAATCTCGGCCGAACGTCCTGCGCCGGGCGGCGCAAGTCAAAGCCAATCGTCAGCCGACGACGGAACGGCCTGATCTGTGTTTCGGATGCGCCCTATTCGGCGGCGTAGCGCAGCGCCTCGCCCTGTTGCTGCAGGAACTCCTGCATGTCGCAGACGCAGCGGGCGCACCGGGGCTTGGCGCCACAGGCCTTGAAGATGTCCGCCGGACGCCGGGCGCCGGCCTCTACGGCCGCGCGCACCTGACGCTCGCGGATGCCGTTGCAATTGCACACGTACACGAAGGCCCAGCTCCCTGATCAGGCGTACTCTTGTTGTAGCAAATGCGAACGACATTGCAACTCGTTTGCAACTTCTTGGCCGCCAACGAACCAAGCGCGACCGTATGTCGCGGCGCCGCAATTCCAGATCGCGCGTTCTGTCGATAGCGTGGCCGTCACGCGCGGCCGCGCGCAGGGGCCCTGACGCATGGATTTCGACGCCCTTCTCCTGTCGCGGCTGCAGTTCGCCTTCACCATCGCGTTCCACATCATCTTCCCGAGCTTCACCATCGGCCTGGCGAGCTTCCTGGCGGTGCTGGAAGGGCTGTGGCTCGCCACCCGCAATGCGGCGTTCCAGGCGCTCTACATGTTCTGGCTGAAGGTCTTCGCCATCTCCTTCGGCATGGGCGTGGTGACCGGCGTGGTGCTGAGCTACGAGCTCGGGACCAACTGGAGCGCGTTCTCCGCCGCCGCCTCGCCGGTGATCGGCCCGCTGCTGGCCTTCGAAGTGCTCGCCGCCTTCTTCCTGGAGGCGAGCTTCCTGGGCGTGATGCTGTTCGGCTGGCGCAAGGTGGGGCCGGGCCTGCACTTCGCCGCCACGGTGATCGTGGCGATCGGCACTCTGATCTCGGCCTTCTGGATCATCTCGGCCAACAGCTGGATGCAGCATCCGACGGGGTTCGCGCAAGGCGCCGACGGGACGCTGCGGGCCACGGACTGGATGGCGGTGATCTTTTCGCCCACCTTCCCGGCCCGGTTTGCGCACATGGTGATCGGCGCCTACCTGACCACGGCCCTGGTGGTGGGCGCAGCGTCGGCCTGGCGGCTGCTGCGCCGCGCCGACGAGGCGGAGTCGAAGCTGGCGCTGCGCATGGCCATCGGCATGTTCGCCATCGCCGCCCCCTTGCAGCTCGTCGCCGGCGACATTTCGGGTCGGCTGGTGCTGCAGCATCAGCCGGCGAAGCTCGCGGCCATCGAGGGCTTTTGGGAGACCCGCGCCGGCCAGGCCTTCCACGTGGTCGCCTGGCCGGACCGCGCGATCGCCGGCAATCGCTGGGAAGTCTCCATTCCGAAGGTCGGCAGCCTGATCACCGCGGGGAGCCTGGACGCCGAGGTCAAGGGCCTGAAGGCGTGGGCGCCCGCCGACCGGCCGCCGGTCTTCCTGGTGTTCTGGGCCTTCCGCGTGATGGTCGGGTTCGGGCTGGCGATGATCGGACTGGGCCTCTGGGGCGCCTGGCTCACCTGGCGCGACAGCGTCGAGCGCACCCGGCTGTTCCTCTGGGCCTGCGTCGCCATGGGGCCGATGGGGTTCGTGGCCGTGATCGCCGGCTGGATCGTGGCCGAGGTGGGCCGCCAGCCCTATGTGATCTACGGCGTGATGCGCACCTCGGAGGGGGTCTCGCCGGTGGCCGCGGGCGCCGTCTCGGCCTCGCTGCTGGCCTTCATGGTCGTCTACGCCCTGATCTTCGGGGCGGGCGCCCTCTACATCCTGCGGCTGATCGCCCAGGGCCCCGTGGCCGGTGCGCGCGAGGGTCCGTCGTTCCACCCCCGGGCGCCCGGCTCGGCGCTCGCCGCCGCGCCGGATGAGCCCGATCCGGAGGCCGCCCCATGAGCCTCGACCTGCCGCTGATCTGGGCGGGGATCATCGCCGTCGCCGTGCTGCTCTATGTGCTGCTGGACGGTTTCGACCTGGGCATAGGCATCCTCTTCCCTTTCGCAGGCTCCAAGGAACGCCGCGACGTGATGATGGACTCCATCGCCCCGGTCTGGGACGGCAACGAGACCTGGCTGGTGCTGGGCGGCGGCGGCCTGCTGGCGGCCTTCCCCGCCGCCTACGCGGTGGTGGCGCCGGCGCTCTACCTGCCGCTGATCGCCATGCTGCTGGGCCTGATCCTGCGCGGCGTGGCCTTCGAGTTCCGGCTGCACGGGCGACGGCGCAGCAAGCCCTTCTGGACCGCCGCCTTCGCCGGCGGCTCGCTCATCGCCGCCCTCGCCCAGGGCTGCGTGTTGGGTGGCTTCATCCAGGGGATCGCGGTGAAGGACGGCGCCTTCGCCGGCGGCCCCTTCGACTGGCTCTCCCCCTATTCGCTCACCGCCGGCGCGGGCCTGGCCGCCGGCTATGCGCTGCTGGGCGCCGGATGGCTGATCTGGCGGACGGAGGGCGAACTGCACGACCTGGCGCGCCGCTGGGCCGTCATCGCCGGTGTGGCCGTCGCCGTGCTGCTGGGCGCCGTCAGCGTCGCCACCCTCTATGTCGACCCCCGGGTGGCCGTGCGCTGGGGCTTCGAGGGCGGCGGCTTTGACCTCGTCCGCCTCGGGCCCCGCCTGGTCGTGCCCGCCTTCGGCGCCGCAGGCCTGGGCCTCGTCGCGCTCGGCCTGGCGCGGAACTCCCACCGCCTGCCCTTCGTCGGCGCGGCCCTGCTGTTCCTCTCCGGCTACCTGGGGCTCGCGGTCAGCTTCTTCCCCTATGTCGCCCCCTACAGCCTCACCCTCTGGCAGGCGGCCTCGGCCGACAACGCGCTTGGGCTGATGTTGGGGGGCGTCGCCATCCTGCTGCCGCTGATCCTGGGCTACACCGTCTGGGTCTACTGGCTGTTCCGCGGCAAGGTCGGCGCCGATGCCGGCTATCATTGAGCCGCCTCCCGACCCCGGCGCGCCGGCCGCGCCGCTGTGGAAGCGGCTGGCGTGGTTCTTCGGCCTGGCGAGCGCCGCGCTCCTGGCCACCGCCGCCGTGGCCTATGGGATGAAGGCGTTGCTACGGTAGGCGGTCGACCTCGGCGTATTCCGCGCTAGAACCCGTCCATGCCGCTCGACTGCCGCCTCTACCTGATCACCCCGCCGCGCCTGGACGACCTGGCCGCCTTCGGCCGCGACCTCGCCCACGCCCTGGACGCCGGCGACGTCGCCGCCCTGCAGCTCCGGTTGAAAGGCGTCGACGACGCCATCGTCGCCGCGGCGGCGGACGTGCTGATCCCCATCGCCCACGCCCGCGGCGTGGCGGTGATCCTCAACGACCGCCCCGACCTGGCCGCGAAGCTGGGCTGCGACGGCGTGCACGTGGGCCAGGACGACGCGTCCTACGCCGAGGCCCGCCGGCTGGTGGGGCCGCAGCGGATGGTCGGCGTCACCTGCCACGACAGCCGGCACCTGGCCATGGAGGCGGCGGAGGCCGGCGCGGACTATGTGGCCTTCGGCGCCGTCTTCCCCACCACCACCAAGGACGCCCCGGCCCGCGCCGAGCTGGAGATCCTGACCGACTGGCAGGAGATCATGCAGACCCCCTGCGTCGCCATCGGCGGGATCACCGCCGACAACGCCGGCCTGGTGGCCGCGGCGGGCGCCGACTTCCTGGCGGTCTCGGCCGGCGTCTGGGCCCACCCCCAGGGCCCCGCCGACGCCGTGAAGGCCCTGAACGCGGCGATCGCCCGCGGGCTCGCCGAGCGCACCTGACCGCCCGCCTTGCCTTGGGGGGACCGCCCCACTAGGTTCCGGCCGCGATCTTCCGAAAGTTCCCCCAAAAATCCCATGTCCACCCAGTCCGCCCTTCTGAAGGTGATGTCCGACGCCGCGCGCAAGGCCGCGCGCGGCCTCAACCGCGATTTCGGCGAGGTGGCCGAGCTGCAGGTCTCCAAGAAGGGCGCCGCCGACTTCGTCTCGGCTGCCGACCTCAAGGCCGAGCAGACCCTGTTCGAGGCCCTGGCCAAGTCGCGCCCCGGCTATGGCTTCCTGGGCGAGGAGCGCGGCCTGATCGAGGGCACCGACAAGACCCATACCTGGATCGTCGACCCGCTGGACGGCACCACCAACTTCCTGCACGCCATCCCGCACTTCGCCATCAACATCGCCCTGCAGCGCGACGGCGCCGTCGTGGCGGCGGTGACCCACAATCCCATCACCAACGAGCTCTACTGGGCGGAGAAGGGCAAGGGCGCCTTCGTCAACGACAAGCGCCTGCGGGTGTCGGCCCGCACCCGGCTGGACGAGGCGGTGATCGCCACCGGCATCCCCTTCCTGGGCCACGGCCAGCACGCCCGGTTCCTGAAAGAGCTGCACCAGGTGAGCCAGCGGGTGGCGGGCGTGCGCCGCTTCGGCTCGGCGGCCCTGGACCTGGCCTATGTGGCCGCGGGCCGCTTCGACGCCTTCTGGGAGCGCGACCTGAAGCCCTGGGACCTGGCCGCGGGCCTGCTGCTGGTCACCGAGGCCGGCGGGGTCGTCCGCGACGCCGACGGCGGCGAGGCGGTGCTGGAGACCGGCTCGGTCTGCGCCGGCGCGCAGGAGATCCAGCCACAGCTGCTGGATAAGCTGAGGGCGGCGGCTTAGGCGGCGTCGACCGGCGGCGTGCTTGACCCCTGTCCCGCGCGATAATATGCGATCAGGCGCCACCCATTAACATCCGATCCGGTCCGCTTCAGGACTTGGCCGGGTTGCGCCATTGAGCGTCGGCCGGCGCCGATGACGGTGAACAGACGCCCCGATGAATCGACGACAACGCCGAGCGGCAAGGAAGCAGGGCGCACCTCTGCTCCCGGGCGCATCGCCCGCGGTTCGGCAACAGTTCAGGAGCGCTGTTCGGGAGCATCAGGCCGGTCGGATCGACGACGCCGAGCGGCTCTACCGGCAAGTGCTGGCGAGCGACCCTCGCCATGCCGACAGCCTGCACATGCTGGGTGTGATCGCCATCCACGCCGCCCGCTACGACGTGGCCGTCGACCTGATCGGCAAGGCCATCGCCATCAACGCCAAGGTCGCGCCCTACCATTCCAACCTGGGCCACGCGCTCAGGGACCAGGGGCGCCTGGAGGAGGCGGCCGCCAGCTTTCGACGGGCGCGCGACCTCAAGCCGGATGATCCGGAGGGGCACTGCGCCCTGGGTTTCGTGCTGCAGGAGCTCGGGCGCCTGGACGAGGCGGCCCTCAGCTATCTCAGGGCCCTCGACCTCAAGCCGGACCATGCGGAGGCGTACAACAACCTCGGCAACACGCTGCGGCGCCAGGGGCGTCTGGACCAGGCGATCACCTGCTTCCGCCGGGCTCTCGACCTCAAGCCCGGCTATGCGCAGACCCATAGCAACCTGGGCAACGCCTTGACGAGCCGGGGCGAGACCGACGAGGCGCTGGCCTGCTATCGCAAGGCCGTCGACCTGGAGCCGGACCTCCTGGAGGCGCGGTCCAATCTCCTGATGACGCTGTATTCCTCGGCGCGGCACTCGGAGGCCGAGATCCTCGATGAGGCGCGGGCCTTCGCCCGGCAGGTGGAGCGACCGGCGCCGGCGCCGGCGTTCCGGAATACGGCCGACCCGGGCCGACCGCTGCGCATCGGCTACGTCTCGGCCGATTTCCGGACCCACCCGGTGGGCTTTTTCCTCGAGCGCGTGCTGGCCGCGCACGATCGCGCCCAGGTCGAGGTCCTCTGCTACAGCAACGCCACGTTCGCCGATTCCCTGACGGAGCGCCTGCGGGCGTCGGCCGACCAGTGGCGGCTGATCGCCGGGATGTCGGACGCCGAGGCCGGCGCCATGATCCGGCGCGACGAGGTCGACATCCTCGTCGACCTCTCCGGCCACACCGAGGCAAACCGCCTGTCGCTGTTCGCGACCCGGCCGGCGCCCGTGCAGGTCACCTGGCTCGGCTATTTCGGGACCACCGGGCTTTCGACCATCGACTACATCCTGGCCGATCGCTGCGTGGTCCCGCCGGGCGAGGAAGCGCGGTTCACCGAGACCGTCTGGCGCCTGCCGGAATGCTACCTCTGCTATTCGCCACCGGCGCTCGACGTGGAGACGGGACCGTTTCCCGGCCTGGCGAACGGCTTCGTGACCTTCGGCTGCTTCAACAACCGGGCGAAGATCGGTCCCGAGGCCGTGGCGACCTGGGCCGCCGTCCTGCGGGGGGTGGCGGGCTCGCGCCTGTTCCTCAAGACCGTGAGCCTGGCGGACGAGGGGTGCCGGGCGAGCCTGCGCGCCCAGTTCGAAGGCCACGGCGTCGACGGCGACCGCCTGATCCTGGAAGGCCACTCGCCGCTGGCCGAGGCGATGGCGGCCTACAACCGGGTCGACATCGCCCTCGACCCGTTTCCGTTCGGCGGCTGCACGACGACGGCGCAGACCCTCTGGATGGGGGTCCCGCTGGTCACCCGGCGGGGAGATCGCTGGGCCGGACGCATGAGCCAGAGCATCCTGGCCGCGCTGGGCCTGGAGGAATGGGTCGCCGACGACCCCGACCACTACGTCGAGATCGCCTGCCGGCTGGCGGCGAGCCTTCCGGAGCTGGCGGCCCTGCGGTCCGACCTGCGCCGGCGGCTGGAAGGTTCGACGTTCTGCGACGGGCCGCGCTTCACCCGATTCCTCGAGGAAGCCTACCGCGACATGTGGGCGGCCCAACTCCCCTAAGCCGCCTCGCCGAACTGCAGCGAGGCCAGCCGCGCATAGAGCCCGCCGCGCTTGACGAGCTGGGCGTGGTCGCCCTCCTCCACCACGCGGCCCTGGTCCATCACCACGATGCGGTCGGCCTTGAGCACCGTGGCCAGGCGGTGGGCGATGACCAGGGTCGTGCGGCCCTTCATCGCTTCGTCCAGGGCCCGCTGCACCAGGCGCTCGTTCTCGGCGTCGAGGGCGCTGGTGGCCTCGTCGAGCAGCAGCAGCGGCGCCTCGCGCACCAGGGCCCGGGCGATGGCCAGCCGCTGGCGCTGGCCGCCGGAGAGGCCGCGGGCGCGCTCGCCCACCGGGGTCTCGAAGCCCTGCGGCAGGGCCTCCAGGAAGGCCTCGGCCTGGGCGGCGCGGGCGGCGGCGCGCACCTCCTCGGCGGTGGCGCCGTCGCGGCCGAAGCGGATGTTGTCGGCGGCGGAGCCGGAGAACAGTGGCGAATCCTGGGCCACCAGCGCCGCGCGCTCGCGCACCTCGGCGGGATCGGCCTCGCGCAGGTCCACGCCGTCCAGCCGCACGACGCCCGCCTGCGGATCGTAGAAGCGCAGCAGCAGGCGGAAGACGGTGCTCTTGCCGGCCCCCGACGGCCCCACCAGCGCCACCCGCTCGCCGGGCCTGACGTTGAGGGTGAAGCCGCTCAGCGCCGGCAGGTCCGGCCGGCCGGGATAGGCGAAGGTCACGCCCTCGAAGGCCACCTCGCCGCGCGCCGGCTTGGGCAGCGGCCTTGGCGCCGGCGGGGCGGCGATGATCGGCCGCGCGTCCAGCAGCCCGCAGACCCGCTCCATGGCGCCGGCGGCCTTCTGCACGTCGCCCCAGGTCTCGCCCAGCGCCCCCACCGAGCCGGCCGCCAGCACCGACAGGAAGGCGAACTGGAACAGCGCGCCCCAGCTCATGTCGCCGCGCAGGCCGGCGTTCACCCCCAGCCAGAAGATCGCCACCACCCCGCCGAACACCAGGGCGATGACCATGGCCGTCATCACCGCCCGCGCGCTCATCCGGCGCAGCGAGGTGCGGAAGGAGTCCTCCACGGCCGCCCCGAACCGCCCGGCCGCATCGGCCTCGCGCCCGAACGCCTGCACGGTCTCCAGGGCGTCGAGGCTCTCGCCCGCATAGCCCACGGCGCTCGCGAACCGGTCCTGGGTCGTGGCGGTCAGCCGGCGCACCCGGCGGCCGAACAGGAACAACGGCGCCAGCACGAAGGGGAAGATCAGCACGACGAGGCCGGTCAGGCCGGGGCTGACCACCACCAGCAGCGCCAGCGCCCCCACCAGGGTGAGCAGGTTGCGCAGCGCCACCGAGATCGAGGTGGAGAGCAGGTTCTCGACGATCTGGATGTCGGTGGTCAGCCGCGAGAGCACCTCGCCGGTGCGGATGTTCAGGAAGAACAGCGGGTCCAGCGTCAGGATATGGGCGTAGACCGACTTGCGCAGGTCGGCCACGACCCGCTCGCCCAGCTTGGTGACGAAGTAGTAGCGGAGCGCCGTGGAGAACGCGAGCAGCAGCGACACCGCGCCGATCAGCAGGAACCAGCCGTTCACCGCGCCCTGCTGCGCATGGTCGCCGCTGGCCTTGGTGAGGTGCTCGACCAGCAGCCGCACCGCCCCCGACAGGCCCAGCGTCGCCCCGGTGGAGAGCAGCAGGAACACCGTGGAGAGGGCCGCATCGCCCCAGCGCCGCTGGGCGAACGGGACCAGCCGGCGCAGGGCGCCCACGTTGCGGCTGCGATCCCGCCGTTCGCCCGCGGCGTCCAGCGTCTGGGCCAGTTCCGCCCCCGCGCCCGGCCGGCCGGCGACGGAACTCTGATCGGCCTGATGGGTCATACGGCCTCGCGCTCTTGATTCTCGGCCGTCACTTCGCGTATACGCCCGGCTTCCGATTTTACGCCCGTCGTCCTGATGGGCGTCGGCCTTGGCCGATCCAATACGTCAGGCGCGCTTGCGATGAAACAAGACACCCATCCGGACTACCACTTCATCACCGTCGTCATGACGGACGGCTCCAGCTACCGCACCCGCTCCACCTACGGCAAGCCGGACGCCACCCTGCACCTGGACATCGACCCGAAGACCCACCCGGCCTGGACCGGCGGCCACCAGCATCTGCTGGACCGCGGCGGCCGCGTCTCGCGCTTCAACGCCAAGTTCGGCGCGTTTACGCGGAAGTAGGTTGGGCGATCCGACGCTTCGGCGCCCGGACCGGTTATCGCTTAAGTCGGCAAACACATTTTCAGGGTGGCGGTCAGCGCCCCTTGCGGACGGCTGAGCGAAGCGGAGATCGGTCGGTTTCTTCTGTAATTTCAGCGACTTGATGCGTCCTCGGCAGGCCTCCTCCCGCAGCAAGAGCCGTTGACCGGGGTGTTGACCGGTAAACATCTTCGCCCGCGCGGCGCTGGTTGGCGAGCCTGGGGCGGCGTGGATCGCGCCCGATCCGAATTCGCATGTCACGGCGGCTCTCGAGGTGCGTCCGGCCGAGACGCCGGGCGTTCCACAATAGCCTAGCCCGGGCGGATGATCAAGAACAAACAGGGAACATTGTGCCCAGACGCGGGGAGCGTCGGGAGGGATGGTTCGGGATGGAGGTCGGGCCCTTAATTGAAGGCTGGGAACTGAGCGCCTTCAAGTACCGGGATAGCCACCTTGCTGGCCCAGCCACAACGTCTGCATGTTACGTCCTACGAAGGCCTGGGGCAGGGATGGTGTCACGTTCTGCTTGCGCTCCTCGACAGAAATCTTGCGCTTCGCATCTTCGAAGGCGTCGTGGAGGGAAATGTTTCGCGCCGCCAGGCTCCCGAGGAAGGCCTCGCCAAAGACAGTGAAACGGCGAGCATCATCGCAACCGAACGAGGTGCGATCCTTTGCGGCCGCGGTGATCACGATCGTATTGTCGTCGGCGAGCGCAGGGATCCACGTCGCCGAATAGCACGCGGAGACGACGATCACCCGTCGCGCAACGCCGGCTCGTTTCAACGCCTCGGCGGTTGAGACGGACGAAATGGGCTGCACCGAACGATAACTGGCCAAATAGCTCCCAAGCTCAGCCGTTTTGCTGCCGTGTGAAGCCAGGTAGACGAACAGGAGATCCTGCTTGTGGTTAGCCTTCTCGCCGATAGCCTGGGCGATGGCGGCGATATTGGCGCGCGTCGCCAGCGGCGATTGCATCAGGTCGGCGGCTCCGTTCGACAGCAGCGCGCCACCCCGGCTGTCGTCGGCGAAATGCAAGGCGGTGACACGAAGGGCTTCGCGCGCCTCTCGCGAGAAGAGCGCCTGCGTTCCCGATCCGGCCACGGCCATGGCGTAGACGTTCGTCCTGCCGGGAACATGCGGCCGAAGCGCCGCTCGCTGCTTCTCGATCAACGCGGGCTGGGCGCCCCAGAGGATGTCATCGTCGATGTCCGGCGGCTCGTCGTCCGCCGGGTTGGAAGCGTCCTGCCTGCCCAGCAGAGTCCGTACTTCGGCCGACAGACTCCAGAAGGTGGCGTCCATGTTCAACATGGCCGCGGCGCCGATGTTTATGCCTAGGCCCAGCGCGATGGCGGCGGCGCGGCGCCATCGGCTCCGCGACGCGCCGTAGCCGAAGTAGATGATCAAAGCGGTGGCGAGCAGGAACAGGCCGCCAATGATCCCGCTGACGTATCCGTTGAATGAAGCAGGCGTGCCGAGCTTCAGCGTGAATGCAGCTAAGCTCGCAACGAGCCACAAGGAAATGAGGGTGTTCAAGAGATGGAACGTCGAACGGCCTAGGCGAAGCACCCAGGCGACAAGTAAGCCGGAGAAGATCGAAGTCCCGCTGAGATAGAGGGTTGAGCTGACCAAGCGGGCGTCATCGTGTGGAGATACGACCGTGTTCGCGATGCCGAGGAGGGTCGCGAGCGCCCATAGCAGGGCGATCTGGCCCGGAGAGGCCGGGACAAGGCGCCTCCATTTTCTCCGCAGCCGAGCGCCGTCGCTGGGCGTCTCCGTTAAGGCGAAGGGCGATGGCCATTTGGCGGAAAACGCCAAACGATGCTCAGGTATGTCCATCACCCCGCCCCGCGCATGCCCGGACCTATCGCCCCGTTTAAGCCGCGCGGGTTAACGTCTGCTGTGGCTCGGAAAGTCGCCTTCTCGCCTGCCGGGAACAGGACATTGGCTTCGTCGCGCCGGATGTTTCGGTGGCTATTCGGGCCCGAAAGCGCGTGACGCCTTTCCGTCCTTAAACCCCATGGTTGATGCGAGCCTGCGGTCCAGGCGAAGTCAAGGACGGCGCCGGAGCCGCCGCCACGGGGCGGCCGGCCTTCGGCCGGTCCTTGAGTTGCTCAAGGCCACAGGCAGACTGGCCGCCATGGGCTTAAGGCGGAGCTTGGCCGCCGGGGGCCTATCGCCCGGGCTCGGATCAGGGGGACACGCACCAGAGGTGCATGTCCCCTTCCGCATTGACGGTGGAAAAATGCCGAACCGGGTGAGAGCTCCTACGCGCCGAACGCGCTGCGCAGGCGGTCGAACTGGGCCAGGACCGGGTGGGCGGCCTCGTCGGAGTCCACGTACATGCGCCGGTCCAGGTGGCGCACGCGTTCATAAAGCCGCTCCGAGCGGTCGAGCAAGCCCAGGAGGCCGGACGGCAGATCCTCCAGCCCCTCGCCGGGGTGCGGCCTGCAGACCTCCTCGGCGCCCAGGCGGTAGCGGTCCTCGCAGGCGGCTTCCGGCGGCATGTCGCCCTCGCGCACCGCGCGCTGCACGAGCAGCCACGAGGCCACCTGCATCAGCCGGGTGGTGAGCCGCATGCTTTCCGAGGCGTAGGCCAGCGCCGCATTGCGCGACAGGAGCTTGGACTCCTGCCGGCCGCCGCCGTCCAGATAGCTGGCGGTCTCCTCCACCAGCTCCATGCCCTCATGGAACGTCCGGTCGAACAGCTCCGAGCGCGCGAAATCCTGGATCACGTGCGCGCTGCGCGGCCCGGCCGCAGCAATTCCTTCGATCATCATTCACCCACCCTAGCATGCCGCCTGCGCACCCGGCGCGCAGCCGCTTGTCGCAGCTGCAACCCATGTGCCACACGCACGGCGACCCCAGCCCAGCCCCGGGCCCGTCGTTTTCAGTCGTTCGGCCGCCCGAACAGGGCGTCAGCCGCCGCCCGGCCGGCGCGCTTCTTCTCGATCTGCGCGCGCACCCGGTCGATTTCAGTCTGTAGAACCGCGATTCTCTCTTCGAGTTCGCCCACGCCGAAGACCTCGAGGTCTTCACGCATGGCCTCCGCCAACCGCTGGCCCCGGCCGATGCGGGCCTCTGCCGGTTCATCCATGGCGATCCCCAACCATGCCTTGCCCCCTGCCCCGCCCCCTGTATGCATCAAACCGTATCAATTCTCCTAGGACCGGGACGGGCCATGAGCCAATCAAACGCGGGTGAAACGATGAAGGCCGTCGAGATCGAGGGCGGCAAGGGGCCGGCCGAAGCGCTGCGCCTGATCGAGATTCCGCGCCCCGCGCCGGCGCCGGGCCAGATCCTGATCCGCGTGCGCGCCGCCGGCGTCAACCGCCCCGACCTGGTGCAGCGGATGGGCGGCTATCCGCCGCCGCCGGGCGCGCCGGACACCATGGGGCTGGAGGTCGCCGGCGAGGTGGTGGAGGGCGCCGGGCGCTGGAAGCCGGGCGACCGGGTCTGCGCCCTGCTGGGCGGCGGCGGCTATGCGGAATACGCCGCCGTCGACGCCCGCCACGCCCTGCCGATCCCCGAGGGACTGGATTTCGTCCAGGCCGCGGCGCTGCCCGAGACGGTGTTCACGGTGTACGCCAACGTCTTCGAGCACGGCGGCCTGAAGGCGGGCGAGACCCTGCTGGTGCACGGCGCCACCTCCGGCATCGGCACCACAGCGATCCAGATGGGCAAGGCCGCCGGCGCGACGGTGATCGCCACCGCCCGTGGCGCGGACAAGGCGGCCGCCGCCCGCGAGCTCGGCGCCGACGTGGCCGTCGACGCCACCACCGAGGACTTCGCCGCCGCGGCCAAGGCCATGGGTGGCTGCGACGTGGTGCTGGAGATGGTCGGCGGCGACTATTTCGCCAAGGACCTGGACGCCCTGAAGACCGGCGGGCGGATCGTGTTCATCGCCGCCCTGGGCGGCGGCCAGGTGACCCTGCCGGTGATGAAGCTGATGCAGAAGCGCGCCGTGGTCGCCGGCTCGACGCTGCGGCCGCGCGATGCGGACGAGAAGGCGCGGCTGGCCGCGGCGGTGGAACGCACGGTCTGGCCCTGGATCGCCGCCGGCAAGCTGCGACCGGTGATCGAGCGCACCTTCCCCTTAAGCGAGGCCGCCCAGGCTCACGCGCTGCTGGAAAGCGGCCAGTTCGTCGGCAAGGTGGTGCTGGTTCCGTGAGGGCCGGTCAGCGCCGAATCGCCGCAATCGCGATGAACGCAGATTAAGCATCGCGTCATCTTTCGGTGGCAAACCTCTATTCCAAGATGTGTAGTCTAGCGAGCACAAAGCCATCCTAACGCCGAGTTAAGGCGGGCGGACGCTAGGTGTTCCAAAGGAACAGGGACCACCAGTGCGCCAACGGGATTATCTGATTTCGGTTGCGGTTCTCGCGATCTCTACTATAGCGTGTGTCGCCCACGCCCAGCCAGCGAATGAGCTGGAGGAGCTGGTGATCACGGCCGAGAAGCGCGAGCAGAAGCTGCAGGACGTGCCGGTCTCCGTATCGGCGTTCACGGCGGCCAAGCGCGACCTGATCGGCGTCGACAGCGTGCAGGACATCGCCAACTTCACGCCGGGCCTCAGCTATTCCACGGTGAACGACCGGCTGAGCCTGCGCGGCGTCAGCCGGTTCTCCAACAATCTGGCCACCGAAAGCGGCATCGCCAACTACTCCGACGGGATCTGGACCTCCGCCACGGTGGAGGCCAGCAAGACGCCGCTGTTCGTGGACCGGGTGGAGGTGCTGCGCGGCCCGCAGGGCACCCTCTATGGTCGTAACGCCATCGGCGGGGCGATCAACACCATCTCGCGCCGGCCCACCAAGGACTGGTACGGCGAAGCGCGCGCCCGGGTCGGCAACTATCAGTTCCGCGCCGTCGAGGCCGCGGTCTCCGGCCCGATCAACGATCACCTGCGCATGCGCCTGGGCGCCACCAAGGTCGACCAGGACAAGGGCTACTTCAAGAACCTCTCCGGCGCGACCAGCGAGGGCGGCCGGCTCGACCAGTACTACGTCGAGGGCCAGCTCGAGGGCGACCTGGCCGACAACAAGGTCGAATGGTGGGTGAAGGTCGCCGGCGCGGGCTTCGACAACCCCGGCGGCGGCGTGGGCGGGCGCTCCTCGTCGTTGATCGGCGCCTATGACTCCACCCTGGTGATCAACAGCCTGATCCCCAACGTGGTGATCGGCCTGAACCAGCCGTTCCCGGCCAGCCGCACCGGCGACCTGCGGGTGATCGACACAAACACCACCCAGCGGATGCGCATCGACCAGAACATCATCGTCTCAGGCGAGGCGACGCTGCACCTGAACGGCGCCGACCTGAAATACATCGGCGGCTACCAGCATTACCTGTACCGCCAGCTGACCGACGGCGACGCCTCGTCGCGCGCCACGCCGTTCGCCTTCCCGGGCGGCCCTGGCGCCGCGGCCAACGCCGCCGGGACCATCGTCTTCCCGACGGTGGTCAACAACTACACCGAGGACCACTGGTGGTTCTCCAACGAGTTCAACCTGACCTCGACGGGCGGCGGGCCGCTGCAATGGCTGGTCGGCGCCTACCAGTTCCACGAGAACCTGATCACCGACATCAGCGCCGGCATGCCGGACCAGCCGCAGATCGGCGCGCCGCAGGTCGTCGGCACCTGCATCACCGGCCGGCCGTGCGTCGCCGCGCCGGCCAATCCGTCGCGCAACTTCCTGCTCAACCGCAACGACGGCTCGGCGATGTCGTTCGCCGGCTTCGGCCAAGTCGACTACACGTTCGCCGACCAGTTCACCCTGCACCTGGGCGCCCGCTACACCTGGGACCAGAAGAAGGCGTTCGAGAGCGTCCGGCTGATCTGCTTCCTGCCCGCGACCTTCTGCGTCTCGCAGGGGCCCGCGCAGGCGTTCGACGTGACCAACATCGCCGGCGTCGGCCCGAGCGGCCTGCCGCCGACCGGCTTCGCCCCCGACCGCGCGGTGATCGGCCCGGTCTTCACAGATTCGACGACGGGCCAGAAGCACCGGATGCTGAAGGCCGACTGGCACGCGTGGAGCGGCACGGCCGGCCTCGACTGGACGCCGGACGACGACACCCTGGCCTATGCGAAATATACCCGCGGCTACAAGGCCGGCGGCTTCAACGCCGGCTCGCTGACCGCCTTCCCGACGACCCGCTCGGAATATATCGACGCGTTCGAGGTGGGCCTGAAGAAGAGCCTGCTGGACAAGCGCCTGCAGGCCAATGCGTCGGCCTTCTACTACGACTACCAGGACATCCAGGTCCCGCTGACCGGCCCGATCAACGGGGTCAATATCACCCAGCTGTTCAACGTGCCGAAGGCGCGGATCACCGGCTTCGAGCTGGAGACGATCTGGTCGCCGATCGACAACCTGCAGATCCTCGCCAACTACGCCTACCTGAACGCCAAGATCACCGACGGCTGCTGCTTCGTCGACCCGCAGGACCCGACCGCGGTCGCCGCCGGCGCGAAGCCGGCGGGCGCCATCGGGACCTCGGTCGCCCAGGACGTCGACGGCCAGAAGCTGCCGTTCTCGCCGCCCCACCGGGTGACGGTGAACGCCAACTACACCTGGATCTTCGGCCCCGGCCGGCTCAACGGCTCGGCCAGCTGGATCTGGCGCGACGACACCTACTATTCGATCTTCAACCGCGGCTACAACCAGGCCAAGGCCTATGACCAGGTCGACCTGCGCGCCACCTGGACCGACGCTCAGGACCGCTACAGCGTGATCGGCTACGCGAAGAACGTCTTCGACCGCACCGGCTACGACGGCGCCTCGGCCACCCTGCAGGCCGGCTCGCGCCGGCTCTACCAGACGCTGGGCCTGACGCCGCCGCGCACCTACGGCATGGAGCTGCAGTACCGGTTCTTCTGACCCCTCCTCAGCCCGACGCGAACGGGTAGGGTGAGATCGACTTGGTGAAGTCGTCGACGGTCAGGGTGCGGTTGAGCGGCTCGGCGGCCCGTTGCGGACAGGCGGGCCGCTCGCAGATCCGGCAGGCCGGGCCGATGGCCGTGGCCGCCGGATCGCGCAGGTCTAGCCCGCGCGAATAGACCAGCCGCTCGGCGTACTTCAGCTCGCAGCCCAGGCCGATGGCCAGCTCGGAGTCCTCGCCCGCATAGGGCGTGGCGATGCGGCTCACGGTCCTGGCGAGGGTGAAGTAGCGCGCCCCGTCCGGCGTCTCGACGATCTGGGTGACGATGCGCCCGGGCGTGCGGAAGCTGGAGTGGATGTTCCAGCGCGGGCAGGCGCCGCCGAACCGCGAGAACGGGAAGCTCGAGGCGGCGAAGCGCTTGGAGATGTTCCCCGCCGAGTCCAGCCGCAGCATGAAGAACGGCACGCCGCGGGCGCCCGGCCGCGCCAGGGTCGTCAGCCGCTGGCTGGCCTGCTCGAAGGAGACCCCGAAGCGGGCGCAGGCCAGCTCGATGTCGTAGGCGGTCCGCTCGGCGGCCTCGTGGAAGGCGCCGTAGGGCATCAGGACGGCGGCGGCCAGGTAGTTGACCAGCGAGACCTTGAGGAGATTGCGGGTCGGCCGGTCCGGCGGCCCGGCGCGCTCGACCAGGGCGTCCACCTGCGGGCCGTGTTCCATCAGGGCGAGCTGGTAGGCGAGGGCGAAGGCGCGGCTGGGGGCGCTCAGCACCTCGGAGAGCATCAACCGCTTGCGGTGCAGGTCGTAGCGGCGCACCGAGTCCGAGAGCAGATCCAGCGGCACGATGCGCACCTGCACGCCGAACTTGCTCGCCAGCCGCTCGCGCGCCCTGACCGGGAAGTCCTGCGGCTCGGCCTGCAGGGCGCCCGACAACGCATCGGCCGCCTCCTCCAGCTCGGCGAAATAGTTCTTCTGGGCCTGGATGAACTCGCGCACCCAGTCCGACGGAGTGACCAGGCCCCGCGCCCCGCCCTCCTCCGGCCGGCCGAAGTTTCCCAGGTCGCTCAGCCGCCGCTGGTCGAGGTAGGCGCGATAGAGCCGGGTGATCGCCTCGGAGACGCCGGGCGCGCTCTCCGCCACCTCGGTGAGCTCGTGCCGCGGCACGGCCAGGTCGCGGAACATCTGGTCCGAGAACACCTCGGCCAGCCCGGTGGCGTCGGGCGAGTCCGGATCGGCCGAGAGGCTCTTCAGGTCGAGGTCATAGGCCTCCGCCAGCCGCAGCAGCACCTGCGCCGTCACCGGCCGCTGGTTGCGCTCCAGCAGGTTCAGATAGCTGGGCGAGACGCCCAGGTCCTCGGCCATGCGGGTCTGGGTGAGGCCGCGGTCGCGGCGCATGCGCTTCAGGCGCGCGCCGAGGAACAGTTTCCGATCGGAGGTGGGCGAAGCCATGCTGTATGTATGTCACAACTTTACAACTATGACAATGTCGATCTGTGACATGAATTCCTTTTGGCGCCCGCCGCAGGGGTTCGCACAGAGGCGTTATGGCGTTACTGGAGTCCATCGACTTGTAAAGGCGTGCGTCGCCAATCGGAGAGATCTTGTCATGACCGAGTTCCAGGACGTCGTTCCCAGCGCCCCGGCCGGCCGTTTCGCCGGGATCCGGCGGCCCTATTCCGTGGCTGACGTGAAGCGCCTGCGCGGGTCGTTCCCGATCACCCACACCCTCGCCGAGCGCGGCGCGAACCGGCTGTGGGCGTCGCTGCACGAAGCGCCGTTCATCAATGCGCTGGGCGCCGTCACCGGCAACCAGGCCATGCAGATGGCCCGGGCCGGCCTGCAGGCCATCTACCTCTCGGGCTGGCAGGTCGCCGCCGACGCCAACACTGCGTCCGCCATGTACCCCGACCAGTCGCTCTACCCGGCCAACGCCGCGCCGGAGCTCTGCCGCCGGATCAACCGCACCCTGCAGCGGGCCGACCAGATCGAGCACGCCGAGGGCGGCGCCAAGCGCGACTGGTTCCTGCCGATCGTCGCCGACGCGGAAGCCGGCTTCGGCGGCCCGCTGAACTCGTTCGAGATCATGAAGGCGTTCATCGAGGCGGGCGCCGCGGCGGTCCACTTCGAGGACCAGCTGGCGTCGGAGAAGAAGTGCGGCCACCTGGGCGGCAAGGTGCTGATCCCCACCCAGGCGCACATCCGCAACCTGGACGCCGCGCGGCTGGCCGCCGACGTCATGGGAACGCCCACCCTGGTGGTCGCGCGCACGGACGCCGAGTCCGCCCAGCTCATCACTTCGGACATCGACGAGCGCGACCACCCCTTCATCGACCGCGACAACCGCACGCCGGAGGGCTTCTTCCGCCTGAAGCCGGGCACCGGCCTGCAGCACTGCATCGCCCGCGGGCTCAGCTACGCCGAGCATGCGGACCTGATCTGGTGGGAGACCTCGAAGCCGAACCTGGAGGAGGCGCGCGCCTTCGCCGAGGCGGTGCATCGGCAATATCCGGACAAGCTCTTGGCCTACAACTGCTCACCCTCGTTCAACTGGCGCGCCAACCTCGACGAGGAGACCATCGCCAAGTACCAGCGCGAGCTGGGCGCCATGGGCTACAAGTTCCAGTTCGTCACCCTGGCGGGCTTCCACGCCCTCAACCACGGCATGTTCGAACTGGCGCGGGACTACAAGGACCGCGGCATGGCCGCCTATTCCGTGCTGCAGGAAGCCGAGTTCGCCTCGGAGGCCAATGGCTACACCGCCACCCGCCACCAGCGCGAAGTGGGCACCGGCTATTTCGACGAGGTCGCCATGACCATCTCCGGCGGCCAGTCGTCGACCACGGCGATGTCCCACTCCACCGAGACCGCGCAATTCCAACCGCAAGCCGTCGCGGCCGAATAACGGCCGCCGCAGCCAAGGAGAATGACATGACCATGCAACGCTATTGGGTTGTCGGCGGCGACTACGACTGCGTCGCCTTCAAGTCGCTGAGAAGCGGACGGCCCGACGTGATGGGCCCGTTCGAGTCCCGCGAGGCGGCGACGACCGCCTGGCGCCGGATCTCGGAAGAGACCCGCAGCTGCGCGACCGCCCGTTACGCCATCGCGGCCGAACAGATCGTCCTGCCGAACTGAACACCCGCCTGCCCCTCTCCCCCCGATTCTGGGTGGAGAGGGGTTGTGACCTTGGCCTTCGGCGCCTTAACACGTCCGCGCAAAGATTAGCGAGGACGCCTCCATGACCGCCGTGAACTCCGTCACCGACCTCACCCTCGACGGCGAGGTGGCGGTCATCACCCTGAATTCCCCGCCCGTGAACGCCCTGTCCGCGCCCGTGCGCGAAGGCCTGTTCGAGGGCTTCAAGGCCGCCGGCGCCGATCCGGCCGCCAAGGCGATCGTGCTGGTCTGCGAAGGCCGCACCTTCATCGCCGGGGCCGACATCACCGGGTTCGGCAAGGCGCCGGTCGGCCCGAGCCTGGCCGAAGTCCAGCAGATGATGGAGAGCTCGCCCAAGCCGGTCATCGCCGCCATCCACGGCACCGCGCTGGGCGGCGGCCTGGAAGTGGCGCTGTGCGCCAACTACCGGGTGGCCGTCCCCTCGGCCAAGGTCGGCCTGCCGGAAGTGAACCTCGGCCTGATCCCCGGCGCCGGCGGCACCCAGCGCCTGCCGCGCATCGTCGGGCCTGAGAAGGCGCTGGAGATGGTCACCTCCGGCGTCCATGTGCCGGCCAAGGAGGCCGCCGCCATGGGCCTGGTCGACGAACTGGTGGAGGAGGGCAAGCTGCGCGACGGCGCCGTGGCCTTCGCCCGCAAGGTGCTGGCCGAGGGCCGGCCGCTGAAGCGCGTGCGCGACAACGACGACAAGGTCGCCCCCGCCCGCGGCCACCCGGAGATCTTCGCCAACTTCCGCAAGGCCAACGCCCGCAAGTTCCGCGGCTTCATGGCCCCCGAGCAGAACATCCGCGCCGTCGAGGCGGCGGTGAACCTGCCCTTCGACCAGGGTCTCGTCGAGGAGCGCCGCCTGTTCGACGAGGTGATGTCGGGGCCGCAGACCGGCGCCCAGCGCTACGCCTTTTTCGCCGAGCGCGCCGCCAACAAGATCCCCGACGTGCCGGACGACACGGCGATCCGCAGCATCAAGAAGGTCGGCGTCCTCGGCTCGGGCACCATGGGCGGCGGCATCGCCATCTCCTTCGTCAACGCCGGCTTCGACGTCCTGGTGGTGGACATGAAGCAGGAAGCCCTGGACCGCGGCCTCGGCGTCATTCGCAGCACCGTGACCAAGAACGCCGAGCGCGCCGGCGCGACGCCGGCCCAGATCGAGGAGCGCCTGTCCAGGATCCGCGGCTCGCTGGACATGGGCGATTTCAAGGACGCCGACCTGGTGATCGAGGCGGTGTTCGAGGACATGGGCGTGAAGAAGGAGGTCTTCGCCAAGCTGGACGCCATCTGCAAGCCGGGGGCGATCCTGGCCAGCAACACCTCGTATCTCGACCTCAACGAGATCGCCTCGGTCACCAAGCGTCCGGCCGACGTCATCGGCATGCACTACTTCTCGCCAGCCAACATCATGAAGCTGCTGGAGGTCGTGCGCGGCGCCAAGACGGCCAAGGACGTGCTGGCCACGGTGATGAAGGTCGGCAAGCAGACCGGCAAGGTTCCGGTGGTCTCCGGCGTCGGCCCCGGCTTCATCGGCAACCGCATGCTGCGCCAACGCGGCCTGCAGGCCGAGGCCCTGGTGCTGGACGGCGCCGAGCCGAGCGTCATCGACAAGCTGATGTACGACTTCGGCTTCCCGATGGGCCCGTTCCAGATGATGGATGTGGTCGGCATGGACGTGATCAAGGACCTGCCCGGCCAGCTGTCCATCCGCGGCGCCATGTTCAACGCCGGCCGGCTGGGCCAGAAGGGGATCGGCGGCTTCTACAACTACGACGCCAATCGCAACGCCTCGCCCTCGCCCGAGGCGGAGAAGGTGGTCGCCGACTTCCGCAAGGCGAAGGGCGCCACGGCCCGGCCGGTGACGGAAGAAGAGATCATGGACCGCAGCCTGCTGCTGGTGATCAACGAGGGCGCCAAGATCCTGGAGGAGGGCATCGCCATCCGCTCCAGCGACATCGACACCATCTGGCTCAACGGCTACGGCTGGCCGGTCTATCGCGGCGGGCCGATGTACTACGCCGACCAGATGGGCCTGAAGACCGTGGTCGAGAAGCTGAAGGCCTACGAGGCCAAGCTCGGCCCGGAGTTCAAGCCGGCGCCGCTGCTGGAAAAGCTCGCCGCCGAGGGCAAGGGCTTCGCCGACTTCAAGCGCTGAGGCCCCGACCTGCGAGGAGGCGTCCATGCCGCTCGAGATCCGCCGCATGGACGTCGCCTACCAGGGCTGGTCGACGCTCTATCTCGCCACCGTCGCCGGCGAGGACGGCGTGGAGTTCAAGCGCGAGATCGAGCACCATGGCCAGGCCGCCGCCGTGCTGCCCTATGACCCCGACCGCCGCATGGCCCTGCTGGTCAGCCAGCCGCGGGCGCCGGTGATCTGGCAGGGCGGCCCGGACGACCTGCTCGAGGCGCCGGCCGGCATGCTCGACGACGACGATCCGCAGACCTGCGTCCGCCGCGAGGCCATGGAGGAGGCGGGCCTGCGCCTGGGCGAGTTGACCTTCATCGGCGCGCCCTATCCCATGCCGGGCGTCTCCAGCGAACGCATCCACATGTACCTGGCGCCCTACGCCGCCGATCACCGGATCGCCGCCGGCGGCGGCGTGGCCGGCGAGAACGAATCGATCACCGTGGTCGAGGTCCCCCTGGCCGAGCTCTGGGCGATGGTCGAGGCGGGCGAGGTCCTGGACCTTAAGACGCTGGCCCTGATCCTGGCGCTGAAGGCGCGGCGGCCGGAGCTGTTCTGAGGGCTGCGGTTGATCCGAGGGAAGCGCCCGCGACCCGATGCCACGGCCGTGCGGCGGGTCGGATTAACGCGATAGGATCGGTCCGCGGTCTTCCCTGGTCTGTGACGACCACAGTTGAGACCATGGCCCCGCAGACCCCGCCGTCTTCGAGCATCGCGCCGCTTACCCTGGTCGCCGTGTCCTTTCGAAACCTGCTGGCGCGGCTGACGACGACGGGGATCGTCGTGGCGGCCTGCCTGCCGGTCATGCCGTGGTGGCGGCCGATCGGCTGGATGCTGGTCGCCCTGGCGCTGCTCACGGTCGAAGGGCTCGTGGTGCGCCGCGCCACCCGCTCGGCGAAAGACGGGGCGAAACGGAGCGCGACGACCGGCGGGACGCGACGCGTCCAGGTCATGACGGCCTTGTCCGGGCTGAACTATTCGGCCGCCGTCACGATGCTGTGGGCCAGCGGAAACGAGGTGGCGCAGATTTTCTCCGTCACCCTGTTCATGGTTGTGACGCTCTATTTCCTTCTGCTGTACTATTCGCGGCTGGACATCCTGTTCGCCGCAATCGGCCCGCTGATCGTCACGATGTGCGCAGGGGTCGCGTTCCTGTCCTGGCGACAGGTCCAGCAAGGCTCCCCGTGGACGGCCCTGACCGCCGCCATGTCGGTGGTGATCGCGGCGCACTATTTCTTCAAGGCCCGGACCAGCATGCAAAAGTCCTGGTCGGCGCTGCGCAGGGCGCGCGCGGAGGCCCTGGAGCGCGGCCTCGTGGCGGAGGCCGCCAGCAACGCCAAGAGCGTCTTCCTGGCCTCGATGAGCCATGAAATCCGCACGCCGCTGAACGGGGTTCTGGGCATGGCCCAGGCGATGGCCGCCGACGAGCTCAGTCCCAACCAGCGCGAGCGGCTCGACGTCGTCCGCACGTCGGGAGAGGCGCTGCTCAGCGTGCTCAACGACGTCCTGGACTTTTCCAAGATCGAGGCCGGGAAACTGATCATCGAGGAGGTCGCGTTCGACCTGGCCCAAGTGGTGCGGTCTTCGCAGCTGATCTTCGCCGAGGCGGCGCGCGTGAAGGGGCTGTCGCTCGACGTCCTTATCGCCGAGGACGCCGCGGGCGAGTATCTGGGCGATCCGTCGCGGATCCGGCAGATCCTCAACAATCTCATCTCCAACGCCCTGAAGTTCACGCAGACAGGCGAGATCCGGATCAGCGTCGAGCGGACCGACGGCGTCCTGCGCATCGCGGTGTCCGACACCGGCGAAGGAATTGGCTCCGAGCAGCTCGAATACCTGTTCGAGGAGTTCGTCCAGGCCGACACGTCGACCACGCGGCGTCACGGCGGCACGGGCCTGGGCCTGGCGATCTGCCGCCGACTCGCGGGGCTGATGGGATGCACGGTCACGGCGTCGAGCCGACTGGGCGAGGGATCGGTCTTCACGATCGCCCTGCCGCTGACGCGCATCGGCGCAGCCCGGGCGGCGGAGGTCGACGGGCCGAGCGAGCGCCCAGAATATCCGACGCTGCGGATCCTGGCCGCCGAGGACAATGCGACAAACCAGTGCGTCCTCAAGACCCTGCTGGGGCAGGCGGGGCTGGAGCCGGCGATCGTCGGCGACGGCCAGCAGGCGGTCGAGGCCTGGCGCAGCCAGCCATGGGACCTCATCCTGATGGACATCCACATGCCCGCCCTTGACGGGATCGACGCCACGCGCCTGATCCGCGCCGAGGAGATCGCGTCCGGCCGGGCCCGCACGCCTATCATCGCCTTGACCGCCAACGCCATGGCCCACCAGATCGCCGAATATCGGGCCGCCGGCATGGACGGCCACGTCGCCAAGCCGATCGACGTTGCGCAGCTGTTCCGGGCTGTGTCGGACGCCGTCGCGGCCTCGAGCCTTTGCGGTTCAGGTGATTCCATCTGAATCGGACAAGAAGGGTCCATCTTCAAAAGTTCAGAGCGGCACGGTCGCTCAGCCGCCATCCCCTCCAAGCTGTCCCGGTGATGGAGTCCGCGACGCCGCGTAGGTCTTCCGGGGCGGCGATACCGCCGCCTTCGGCCCCTGCCCAAGCGCCGCGGATCGTTTCGCGCGCATGTCCTGCCGCCGCTGGAGGGGGCGTCCGGCGGCGGCAGGGCGGGTGCGCGGCCGCGGAGCCGCGGAACCCATGCCCGGGAGATAGGCTGCGCCCGGCGTCCAGCGCATGATGCAAGCGGACTATGCGGTTTTTTCGCCCTGCCCGATTTGGCGGCGGCCGGAGAGCCGGCCGGGCGCGCGACGCCGAATCTGGCAGCAGTGAAGCTTGACGAGTGCTAGAGATTTGAATTCACGGAACTTTCATGAACGGTGGCGGTAGATTCACCATCAGGCGGGCGATTCCCGTCCCGCCGGGAGACCCTGAGGTCGTTGATGACCGTGTCCTCTGCGTTTCGTAAGCAACTCGACGGCTATGGCCTGACCACCGCCGAGATCGTCTATCGCATGCCGGACCACCCGGCCCTCCTGCAGAGCTACCTGTGGCAGGAGTACGACCTGTTCCCCAAGTTCCCCGAGCTTCGCAAGTTCCTGGAGTTCTGGACCCACAAGCTCGACGGCGCGCTGTTCTCGGTGCGGGTGGCGCATTCGCGCCTGATCAAGCCCGCCGAGATCAAGGCCATGGGCGAGTTCAGCATCCACTGAACGCCGCACGGGGGAATCGGAACCTCTAAGCGTCCAGGAGCGGGCGCAGGGCCGGGTCGATGTCCGGCGATTCGCGGCGCAGGAAGTCGATCACGCTGCGCTCGGCGGCGTCGAACGCGCCGTCGCGGCCGATGCGCGAGGCCAGCCAGGACGCCTCGTCGGCGCTGATCGCCTCCGCCGCCCGGTTCATGGCCTCCACCGCCGTCTGGCGGCTGCTCCAGTCGGCCTGGGCGCGCCAGGGCCCGACCGCGGCCTTGAGGTCGAACATCCGCGCCAGGAAGCCGCCCACCCCCAGCCGCGACGGCTGCAGCCAGGCGTCGCGCCGGGCGGCCTCCTCGCGGGCCAGCGGCGCATAGCCCGAGACGGTCATCACCGAGGCGGCGATCGCTCGGGAGAACAGATCCGTCCAGCTGGGATCGTTGTCGCCCCCGCGGCAGATGTCGTTGATGTCGAACAGGATCTCGGCCTCGGCGCGGGTGATCGCCAGGTTCCCGTCGCCCGCCGCCGCATAGAGCACGCGGCGCAGCAGGACGACCTCGCCGGCGGTGATCCGCCCGGGCTCGGCCCCGCCGCAGTTGAACAGCGGCCCGTCGCCGTTGAGGACCGCGTCCTTGATCCGGCCGAGGGTGAAGGTCACCAGGCTGGGGGGCGTGCTCTCGGCCGCCTCCAGGATGTGGACCAGCAGTTCCAGCTCGCTGTCGGTGCGCACCCGCCCGTCGCGGTCGACGAGCGCCATCAGCCACTCGGCCTGGGCCGCGTCCAGATAGCCGGCCGGATGCTGCTGGCGCACGATGATGTAGGTCAGGGCCTCGACGAAGAAATCGCGCCATTCGGGCGGGCGGCTGTGGGCGGCCTCGTCCAGGTCGAACAGGGCTTCCGCCTCGGCGCGCGAGAGCTGGTCGTCGCCGAAGACCGCGCGCCGCAGCGCCAGCACGTCCTCCGCGGTGATGGTTCCCGACGCCTGCAGTCTGCCGATCAGCTCGTTCATGACCCTGGTCACCTTCTGGTTTATCCGGCGCTTCGGGGCGCAAGCCATAAGGGCGCGGGGTTACCTTCCGCCTAACCGGGTCGACATTCGGCGGCGCCGGTGTGACTGATGGCGCCTCGACTCCATCGCCAGCCTGCAGGACATCGCCGACGTGCGGACGCCGCGTTTCAGGGTTCTCGCTCCGCTCGTCCTCGCCGCCCTGGCGCTTTGCGCCTGCCAGCGCCAGGCGGAGCGCCCGCCCTGCCCGGCGGGCCAGGTCTGCCTCGAGTACGGCAACGGTTCCGACCCGGCGACGCTCGACCCGCAGCAGAGCGAACTGGTCGATGAGTCGGTGATCGTCGGCGACCTGATGATGGGCCTGACCACCGAGGCGGCGGACGGCTCCACCCTGCCCGGCATGGCGACCTCCTGGGAGACCAGCCCCGACGGCCTGGTCTGGACCTTTCACCTGCGTGACGCCCAGTGGTCGGACGGCGTTCCCGTCACCGCCGAGGACTTCGTCTACGCCTACCGCCGAATCCTCGATCCGAAGACCGCGGCGACCTACGCCTACCTCGTCAGCGTGCTGAAGAACGGCAAGGCGCTGAACGCCGGCCAGGCCGCGCCGGAGACCCTGGGGGCCCGGGCGCTGGACCCGCGCACCTTGCAGCTGACCCTGGAGCACCCGGTTCCCTACCTGCCGGGCCTGGCCAAGCACCACAGCTTCTTTCCCGTACCCCGGCACGCGGTGGAGCGCTGGGGGGACGCCTGGGTGCGGCCCGGGCGCTACGTCTCCAACGGCGCCTACCGGCTGGTGAGCTGGCGGCTGGGCGACTTCCTGCGGGTGGAGAAGAACCCACGCTTCTGGGACGCGGCCCATGTCTGCGTCGACCGCATCGACTACTATCCGACCAACGACACCGTGGCCGCCGAGCGGCGGGTGGCCCTGGGCGAGCTGGACGTCAACACGTCCTTCCAGTCCAACCGCATCAGCCGGCTGCGCAAGACCCTGCCGGCCTATATCCGGACCCACGTGAACCTGGGCACCGGCTACCTGTCGTTCAACACCTTCGACTTCGCGCCGTTCAGGGACGTGAGGGTGCGGCGGGCGCTGTCCGAGGCCGTCGACCGCGACTTCATCACCGGCAAGCTGCTGCGCGCCGGCCAGGTTCCCGCCTACACCTTCGTCCCGCCCGGCATTTCTGGCTATACGGCCGGCGTCGCCGCCCCCTGGTCGCGGAGGTCCTTCGCCGAGCGCCAGGCCGAGGCGCGCCGCCTGCTGGCCGAGGCCGGCTACGGGCCCGACCGGCCGCTGAAATTCGTGATCAAGACGGCGAGCCAGCCCGACTCCCTGCTGCTCGCCCAGGCGCTGCAGGCCGACTGGAAAACGATCGGGGTGGAAACCCAGGTGGCCGTCGCGGACACCCAGGTGCTGTTCGCCGACTACCGCAACCGGGACTTCAACCTGGGGATGATGCGGTGGTTCGCCGACTACGACGACCCGCTCACCTTCCTCGAGCTCTTCAAGTCCGACACCGGGGCGCAGAACTACGGGGACTACAAGAACCCCGCCTATGACGCCTTGCTGGCCGCCGCCGACCAGGAGCCGGATCCGGGCAAGCGCGCCGTCATCCTCGCGCGGGCCGAACAGACCATGCTCGACGACGAGGCCACCGCGCCCATCTATTTCGACGTCAACCGCGCGCTGGTGAGCCCGCGCGTCACCGGCTGGGTGGACAATGCGACCCACAAGCACCGCGCCCGCTGGCTCTGCGTGAAGTAGTTAGCCCGGCGCGGCCAGCAACACTTCGAGGGCCACGCCCGCGGCCCGGACGGCGCGCAGGTCGTCCGCGGATGGCGCGGCGGTGAGCACCCGCACCACCCGCAAGCCCTCCCCGGCGAGCTCGATCAGCCGCTCGGCCGAGGCCTCCGCCGCCGGCAGCCGCCGCGCGTCGCGCCGCGCCATCGCCAGCACGTCCGGGCAGGCGTCCTCGTCGGCGGCCAGCACGTCGGCGGCGGCCAGGGCCCGGCTGGCCCGCAGGGTCAGGAGGTCGGCCGGGCCGCGGCCGGCCACGAACTGGATCAGCCCCTGGCTCTCCACGCCGGCGGCCAGCGCCGCGTGCAGCCGGCGGCCCGCCTCCTCCATGTCGCCGGCCGCAGCCGCCTGCGCCGCCGGCCCCGACAGAGCCGCGCGCAGGAAGGCCCGGCGCCGCGGCAGGTCCGGCAGGGCCTCGCGCACCGCCGCCTGGTGCAGCCGGAACAGGGCCGCCACCCGGCCCGTCCCCTCGGGAATCCGCGTCTCGATGTCGTTGCGCAGCAGCGTCGCCAGCATCGGCGAGGCCCCGCCCGTGCCCACCGCCGCCACCACCTCGCCGCGGTCGATCACCGAAGGCGTCGTGAAGTCGCAAAGCTGCAGGCGGTCGGTGACGTTGACCGGCACGTGCGCCGCCCGGGCGGCGCTGACCGCGGCCTGGATGAAGGTCTCGTCGTCGCTGGCTACGAAGGCCAGGGCGGCGCCGCGGTAGGTCCCGGCCAGGAACGCCTCAGGACCCCGCGCCCGCACCACCGTCGCCGGCGAACTGGCGAACAGCCGCGCCTTGGCCTCGGCCGCCTCGCCGGACCCGGCGATCACCACCGTCCGGCCGGCCAGGGGCACATAGGCGGGGAACGCCTCCATGCCGCTATTTCAGCGTCTTGAGGTGCTCGATCACCGCCGCCCGGTCATCTTCCTTGGCCAGGCCCATGGGCATGCGCGTGCCCGGCGCGAACTTGGCCGGCGCGCTCAGGAAGGCGTCCAGCGACGCCGCATCCCAGGTCCCGCCCTTGCCGGCCAGCGCCGCCGAATACTTGAAGTCGCTGCGGCCCGCGATCTTGGCGCCGAACACGCCCTTCAGCGTCGGCGCCATCGGCGTCGAGGCGTCCGCATGGCAGGTCTTGCACTGCAGCTGGAAGATCCGCGCCCCGTCGGCGGCGGCGGCCGGGGCGGCGAGCGCAGCGAGCGCCAGGGCGAAGCTCAGGGATCGGAACATGCGGCCTCCATTCGGGAATGACTTCTAGCGGCCGCGGCGCCCGGCGGCCAGGGTTGGACGCTCTTACCGGCGCGCCTGAACGCCGCTAAGAGGACCTGGCATGTCGGGAGGAGACTCATGGCTCTGACGCTGGACCTCAACGGCAAGGCCGTCCCCGTGACGGCGGCGGGCGATACGCCGCTGTTATGGGTGCTGCGCGATGAACTGGGGCTGACCGGCACGAAGTACGGCTGCGGCATCGGCCAGTGCGGCGCCTGCACCGTGCTCGCCGACGGCGCGCCGATCCGCGCCTGCTCCACGCCCGTGAGCGCGATGGAGGGCGTGAAGCTCGCCACCATCGAGAGCCTGGGCGGCGCCCATCCGCTGCAGCAGGCCTGGGTGAAGCACGACGTGCCCCAGTGCGGCTACTGCCAGTCCGGCCAGATCATGTCGGCCGTGGCCCTGCTGGCCCGCACGCCCAAGCCCGCCGACGCCGACATCGACGCGGCCATGGACGGGAACATCTGCCGCTGCGGGACCTACCAGCGCATCCGCGCCGCCATCAAGGACGCCGCCGGCCTCGCCGCGCCGGCGCAGGGCGCGACCGCATGAACGCCCTGGCCCGTCCCCCCAGCCGCCGCGACTTGCTGGTGGGCGCGACCCTCGCCGGCGGCGCCCTGCTGGTCGGCTGCACGCCTGCGGCCATCATGGGCGCCGGAGCGCCCAGGACCGACTACGGCGCCTTCGGCCCCTACATCCGCATCGCCGCCGACGGCCTGGTGACCGTCGTCAACAACCACATCGAGTTCGGCCAGGGCACGCACGCCGGCCTCGCGGCCATCGTCGCCGAGGAGCTGGACGCCGACTGGTCGAAGATCCGGGTGGCCCAGGCGCCGGCCGACACCAAGGCCTATGGCGCGGGCCCCGCCGGCATCCAGGGCACCGGCGGCTCCTCGGCCATCCGCGACGCCTGGGTCCCGCTGCGCAAGGCCGGCGCCGGCGCCCGGTTCATGTTCGTCGAGGCGGCCGCCAAGCGGTGGGGCGTCCCGCCGGCGGAGATCACCGTGCGGGACGGCGTAGTCGCCCACGCCGGCTCCGGTAGGCAGGCCGGATTCGGCGAGCTCCTCGCCGACGCGGCCAAGGTGACTCCGCCGCCATCGCCCCTGCTGAAGGACCACGCCCGCTTCACCCTGGTGGGGACCGACCGGGTGCGCCGCAAGGACGCCCAGGCCAAGAGCGACGGGACCGCCCGCTTCACCCAGGACGTCCAATCGCCCGGCATGCTCGTGGCGATGGTCGCCCACCCGCCGCGCTTCGGCGGCAAGGTGAAGTCCTTCGACGCCGCCGCCGCCCGCAAGGTCCCCGGCGTGGTGGACGTCCACCAGATCCCCAGCGGCGTCGCGGTCACCGCCCGCAACACCTGGGCCGCCCGGCACGGCCGCGACGCCCTGAAGGTCGTCTGGGACGAGACCAAGGCCGAGACCCGCGGAACCGCCGCGCTGGCCGCCGAGTACCGCGCCCTGGCCGCCGGCAAGGCGCCGCCGCCGGAAAAGGCGAAGTGGGAGGCCTTCGAGACCAAGGGGACGATGCCGGCCGCGCCCGGCGGCGAGGCCTTCGAGGCGTCCTACGACTTCCCCTATCTGGCGCATGCGGCGATGGAGCCGATGAATTGCGTGGCCCAGGTGGACGGGGCGAACACCAGGTTGACCTTCGGCTCCCAGGTCCCCAGCCTGGACCAGCTCAACACCGCCCTGATCGTCGGCGCCCTGCCCGGCTCCATCGAGATCGAGAGCCTGTTCGCCGGCGGTTCCTTCGGCCGCCGCGCCAACCTGCAGTCGGACTATGTGGCCGAGTGCGTCCGCATCGCCAAGGCGGCGGGCAAGAAGGTCCCGGTGAAGCTGGTCTGGACCCGCGAGGACGACATGACCGCCGGCTACTACCGCCCGCTCAGCCACCATGCCGTGCGGATCACCCTCGACGCCGAGGGTTATCCGGCGACGTGGCGCCACCGCATCGTCACCCAGTCGATCCTGGCCGGCTCGCCCATGGCCGGAAAGGGCGTGGACGACACCTCGGTGGAGGGGACCAAGGGCTCGCCCTACTTCAAGGCCACGCCGGTGGTGGACGCCCAGGCGCTGTCGCCCAAGGTGGGCGTGCCGGTGCTCTGGTGGCGCTCGGTGGGCGCCACCCACACCGCCTTCGTGATGGAGCACACCATCGACCAGCTGGCGAAGCGCGCCGGCAAGGACCCGGTGGCGTACCGCCGCGCGCTCTATCGCAAGGCCGGCGCCGCCCGACACCTGGCTGCCCTCGACCTCGCCGCCGAAAAGGCCGGCTGGACAAGCCCTGCGCCCGAGGGCTGGACCCGCGGCGTGGCGGTGCACGAGAGCTTCGGCTCGGTGGTCGCCCAGGTGGCCGAGGTCAAGCTGGTCAACGGCGAGCCGCGCGTCGGCCGCGTGGTCACGGCCATCGACTGCGGAACAGCCATCTCCCCCGACCAGATCGCCGCCCAGATGGAGGGCGGAACCTGCTTCGGCCTCTCCGCCGCCCTGTTCGGCGCCGTCACCCTGAAGGACGGCCATGTGGAGCAGTCCAACTTCGACGCCTACCGGGTGCTGCGCAACTCCGAGGCCCCGACGGTGGAGACCTACATCGTCCCCTCCGCCGCCGCGCCATCCGGCGTCGGCGAGCCGGGAACGCCGGTGATCGCCCCGGCGGTCGCCAACGCCCTCCTGGCGATGAGCGGCAAGCCGACGACCGCATTGCCGTTCGTGAGGGGTTAGTCGTCGGCCGCTCTTAAGTGTCATCCCGGAAAGCGCGCAGCGCTTGTCCGGGACCTACAATCGCCAGGGGCCGGGCCATGACCTACTGGGTCTACATCCTCTCCAGCAAGCCGCTAGGCCCGCTCTACGTCGGTGTGACGAACGATCTTTTCCGTCGCGTTGGAGAGCACAAGCGCAAGGATCTCCCAGGTTTCACAAACGCTATGGAGTCGACAGACTTCTACCGCGGCTATGGCGAGGTGACCGAAGCCATCCATTTCGAAAAGCAATTGAAGCGGTGGCGTCGCGACTGGAAGATAAGGCTCATCGAAGAGGACAATCCTCATTGGGCGGACCTCTATCCGCCCATGGCGCAGATAGATCCCATTGATCCGGCGATTATGGGTCCCGGTCTTTCGCTCCGCGAAAACCGGGATGACAGTTAGAGGGGCGCGCATCAGCCTTCAGTCCAGATCGCCCCGCTCGTCCACGTCGAACAGCACCCCGTCGTCCGAGGCCTCCACCAGCGCCAGCCGGGCCCCAAGCGCCTGCAGGATCGCGCGCGCGCCGGCGTCGCCCTTCAGGTCGAGAAGCTGCGGGATCAGCGCCGCGCCCAGCAGCACGGGGTTGCCGCGCCGGCCGCCGAACGCCGGGGCCGCCGCCGGCGCGCCGATCCGCACCGCGGCCGCGAGCTGCGCCAGCACCCCGTGCGGAACCCGCGGCATATCGCCCAGGAACACGAACACGCCGCCCGCGTCCGCCGGCAGCGCCGCCGCCCCGGTCCGCAGCGAGGCGCCCAGTCCCTCGGCATAGCCCGCCGCATGTACGATCGACAGCCGTCCGGCCTCACGGATCTTCTCGGCGAACGCCCGCGCCGCCGCAGCCACCCGCGCCGCATCCGCCCCGGTGACGATGGTGACCGCCCGCGCCGGCGCGGCGAAGGCGGCGGCCAGCGCCCCGTCCAGCAGCACCCCGCCCGCCCAGGGCGCCAGCAGCTTGCCGCCGCCGAACCGGCTGCCCAGGCCGGCGGCCAGCACCAGGGCCTCGAACGGCTGTGTCGCCTCGCCCCCTGTCGCCAAGCCGCCTTCCCCTCTATGTTACGGGCGACATGACGCCCTACGACGATCCCACGCCGCGCCCTAGCGCCGCCCCCCCGGCGCTGATCGACGGCTTCGGCCGCACGGTGACCTATCTGCGCCTGTCCGTCACCGACCGCTGCGACCTGCGCTGCATCTACTGCATGGCCGAGCACATGACCTTCCTGCCCAAGGCGGAGGTCCTGACGCTGGAGGAGCTGGACCGGCTGGCGTCGGCCTTCATCGGTCTGGGCGCGAAGAAGCTGCGGATCACCGGCGGCGAGCCCCTGGTGCGCAAGGGCCTGATGGGCCTGCTGGAGAACCTCTCCCGCCACCTGAAGAGCGGCGCCTTGCAGGAGCTGACGCTCACCACCAACGGCACCCGGCTGACCGAATTCGCCGCCGACCTCGCCCGCGTCGGCATGCGCCGGATCAACGTCTCGCTGGACACCCTGAAGCCGGACCTGTTCCGGACCCTGACCCGGGGCGGCGACGTCGCCAAGGTGATCGCCGGCATCGACGCGGCCCAGGCCGCGGGGCTTTCGGTCAAGATCAACACCGTGGCCCTGAAGGAGGACAACCACGCCGAGATCCCCGGCCTGGTCGCCTGGGCGCACGGCCGCGGCCTCGACATGACGCTGATCGAGACCATGCCGCTGGGCGAGATCGAGGGCGACCGCACCGAACAGTTCCTGTCGCTGAAGGACGTCCGCCGCGAACTGGAGAGCTTCTGGACGCTGGAGGACATTCCCCTCGTCACCGGCGGGCCCGCCCGCTATGTGCGCGTCGCTGAAACCGGCGGGCGGCTGGGTTTCATCACGCCCCTGACCCACAACTTCTGTGAAAGCTGCAACCGGGTGCGGCTGACCTGCACCGGGACCCTGCACACCTGCCTGGGCCAGGACGACGCCACCGACCTGCGCGCGGTGATGCGCGCCGGCGCCGACGACGCCGCCCTCGTCGAGGCCATCCGCCACGGGATCGACGGCAAGCCCAAGGGCCACGACTTCCACATCGGCCGCGGCGAGGCCCCGGCGGTCGCGCGCCACATGTCCACCACCGGGGGCTGAAATGGCCCGGGTGCTGCTCTTCGGACCCCTGCGCGACCTGGCCGGCTGGCGCGAGCGCGACGCCGAGGCCTCGTCCATCGCCGCTCTCAAGGCCCTGCTCTGCGCGGAGGACGAGCGGCTCGGCGAGGCGCTGACCGCCCCCGGCGTGCAGGTGGCCCTCGACCAGGCCATCGTGCGCGGCGACGCGGCGCTGACCGCCGGCTCGGAGGTCGCCTTCCTGCCGCCCATGAGCGGCGGATGATCCGCCTCACCGACCAGCCCTTCGACCCCGGCGCCCTGCTCACCGCCTTCGCCCAGGATCGCCGCGAGACCGGCGCGGTCGCCACCTTCACCGGCCTCGCCCGCGCCGAAAAGGGCCAGGCCGAGGTCCTGGAGCTGGAGGCCTACCCCGGCTTCACCGAGCGCGAGATCGGCCGCATCGCCGAGATCGCCCGGGTGCGGTTTTCCCTCGACGACCTTTCCGTCACCCACCGCGTCGGCCGCATCGGCCCGGGCGAGGCCGTCGTCTTCGTCGCCACCGCCGCGTCGCATCGCCGGGCCGCCTTCGAGGCCTGCGACTTCCTGATGGACTACCTGAAGAGCCGGGCCCCGTTCTGGAAGAAGGAGCATGGCCCCGAAGGCGCCCGCTGGGTCGAACCGCGCCCTGAGGACTACGCCGACGCCGCCCGCTGGGATTGACGGCGGCGCTTCCCTCCGGGCGAAGCTGCGCCTACATGGCGAAGATCACCCCGAGGCCGCGCCATGAAGTCCCCCTTCCTCGTCCCTGAGCCCAAGACCCGCGACCAGCTGGACGATTCCGTCACCTCGGCGATCTCGCCCATCGAGGACATCATCGAGGACGCCCGTAACGGCCGGCCCTACATCCTGGTGGACGCCGAGGACCGGGAGAACGAGGGCGACATCATCATTCCCGCCCAGTTCGCCACGCCGGAACAGATCAACTTCATGGCCAAGCACGCGCGCGGCCTGATCTGCCTGTCGATCACGGCCGAGCGGGCGCGACAGCTGCGCCTGCCGCCCATGGCCATCGAGAACGCCGCCCAGCACAGCACCGCCTTCACCGTCTCCATCGAGGCCAAGGAAGGGGTCACCACCGGCATCTCCGCCCACGACCGGGCGCATACCATCGCCGTGGCGATGGACGCCACGAAGGGCCCCGACGACATCGTCTCCCCCGGGCACGTCTTCCCGCTGGTGGCCCGGGACGGCGGCGTGCTGGTCCGCGCCGGCCATACCGAGGCCGCGGTGGACATCTCCCGCCTGGCGGGCCTGGCCCCGTCCGGCGTGATCTGCGAAATCATGAAGGACGACGGCACCATGGCCCGCCTGCCGGACCTAGTGGCCTTCGCCCAGCTGCACGGCATGAAGATCGGGGCGATCTCCGACCTGATCGCCTACCGCCGCCGCACGGAGCGCCAGGTGGAGCGGGTGCTGGAGACGCCGTTCGACTCGGCCTTCGGCGGCCGCTTCCGGATGGTGATCTACCGCAACATCCTCGACGGCACCGAGCACATCGTGCTCACCAAGGGCCGCATCGACCCGGACAAGCCGGTCCTCGTGCGGATGCACCGGGTGGACTTCGCCGCCGACATGCTGGGCCACGTGGAGGCGCGCCGCGACTACATCCCCCGGGCGCTGACGGCGATCGCCGAATACGAGGGGGCGGGCGTGGCGGTGTTCATCCGCGACTCCAACCCGGCCTGGCTCTCGGAACGCTACGGCCAGCCCGAGGCGGAGCGGCATCCGCGCGAGAACGTCCTGCGCGACTACGGCATCGGCGCGCAGATCCTCCTCGACCTCGGCGTGCGCGACATCATGCTGCTGAGCTCCTCCCCCACCTTGCTGCCGGCCTCGCAGGGCTATGGGCTGCGGATCGTCGGCCGCCGGCCGTTCTGACGCCGCAGGCGCGCGATTGTCATTTTCTTGGGCGCTGATCGCGCCTATATGACGTGAGGACTACCCCCGCCCGGCCGAAAGGCCGGGCGCCTTCATTTCCGGGACCCTCCCATGACCGACATCCTCATGCCCAAGGCGACCGCCGTCTGGCTGGTGGACAATACCTCGCTCACCTTCGAGCAGATCGCCGATTTCTGCGGCCTGCACCCGCTGGAGGTCAAAGGCATCGCCGACGGCGAGGTGGCGCGCGACATCCGCGGCGCCGATCCCATCGCCAACGGCCAGCTGTCCCGCGAGGAGCTGGACGCCGCCCAGAGCAATCCCAAGTACCGCATGAAGGCGCAGAAGAGCCGCCACGCCGAGCTCTTGAAGCCGGTCAAGAAGGCCCCGCGCTATACGCCGGTCTCGCGGCGCCAGGACCGCCCCGACGCCATCGCCTGGTTCCTGCGCAACCACCCGGAGGTGGCCGACAGCCAGATCTCCCGCATCCTCGGCACCACCAAGGCCACCATCGACCAGGTGCGCAACCGCACCCACTGGAACGCCAACAACATCAAGCCGGTGGACCCGGTGACCCTGGGCCTCGCCACCCAGTTGGAACTGGACGCGGTGGTCAGGAAGGCCGCCGACAAGCGCGCCAAGGACGACGCCAAGCGCGGCGTGGTCGAGCCCGAGGGCGCCACCCTGCGCCCGGCCTCCGACGCCGACCTGCCTGAAGACGCCGAGGTCGAACAAATCCACGAGCACGAGGAGCTGGAAGACTAGGCGTCAGCCGGCACCCGGTTCCGGCCATTGGCCGGCCCGAGGATAAGCTCCGGGTGGGGCATGCTGGGACCGACGCCGCGCACACGGCGTCCGCCGGGCGGACGCCGTCGGTCGCATCGGCAATGATCGGGACCTTGTGGGGTCCGCCGCCCTAGTGCAGACGGCTGCGCAGCGCTTCCATCTCTTCCTTGAGCCGGAGCTTCTGCCGCTTGAGTTCCTTAAGCTTCACGTCGTCGAAAGCGGGCCGCCTCATCTCCTCCTGGATCTCGGCCTCCAAGCTCTGGTGGCGGGATCCAAGTTCGCGGATTCGGGCTTCCACGGCCATGATTCGAGCTCCTTGCAGTGGGAAGACCGACGAGTGAACACCCGCTGCGCCGGACTGTCAGATCACATATGTTTGCATATGGCGAAGCTGGCGGGGCGCCTTGAATCCGGCCGCCGGGACCCGATCGGAAGACCATGAGTGAGCGGCCGCGTCTGGTAGTCGGAATCTCGGGCGCAAGCGGCGCGGCCTATGGGCTGCGCACCCTCGACGCCTGCCGCGAGATGGGGGTGGAGACCCACCTGATCCTCTCGCGCGCGGCCGCCCTGACGCTGGCGCAGGAGGAGGCGCTCACCCCCGCCGACACGCAGGCCCGCGCCGACGTCAGCTATCGCCCCGGTGACGTGGGGGCGGCGGTGGCCTCCGGCTCGTTCCAGACCCTGGGCATGATCATCGCCCCCTGCTCGGTGCGCTCCATGAGCGAGATCGCCACCGGCGTCACCTCGTCCCTGATGACCCGCGCCGCCGATGTGACCCTGAAGGAGCGCCGCCCGCTGGTGCTGATGGTGCGCGAGACCCCGCTGCACCTGGGCCACTTGCGCTCCATGGTGAAGCTGGCCGAGATGGGCGCGGTGATCGCCCCGCCGCTGCCGGCCTTCTACGCCCGGCCGCAGACCCTGGCGGAGATGATCGACCAGTCGGTGGGGCGGGCGCTGGACCTCTTCGGCCTGTCGTGGAGTCCGGTGAAGCGTTGGGGCCGCGACGTCGGCCCCGTCCCTGGAGAGGCGTGAGATGCAGCTGTGGGACTGGACGGTGGCGGCCTACGGCCATCCGGGCGTGCCGGAGGCCTGCCTCGAGCTGCAGGACCGGCATGGGCAGAACACGCCCTACCTCCTGTGGGCCGTCTGGGCGGAGGCCTGCGAGCCGCCCGTGCTGCGCGCCGCGGCCGAGGCGGCCCGCGCCTGGGACGCCGCCGCCGTGGCCCCGCTGCGCGCCGCCCGCCGCAAGCTGAAGGCGCCGTCGCCGCCGGTGGACGACGCCGCGCGCGAGGCGCTGCGCGAGGAGGCGCGGACCCTGGAGCTGGCCGCCGAACGCCTGTTGCTGGAGACGCTGGAGACCCGCACCAGCCCCCGGCGCGCCGGGGTTTCGACCCTCGAGGCCCTGCGCGGCGCCGCCCTGGCCTGGGGCGGCCCGGCCCCGGACGAGGCCCTGCGCGCCCTGGCCGACGCCCTCGATCTGGGCTTGCTCTCCCATGGTGAGGCTCGGCATGATCGGGCTTCGGACCAGCGATTGCGGGCGCTCATGGACAAGCAAGACGCCGAATTCGAACACGACCTGCGCGCCAGACTCGCCACCGTCATCCAGGACCACGCCGACCTCGACGCCGCCATCCAGGCCCTGGCGCTGTCGCCGCTTCCCGACATGCTGGTGATCGGCCGGCTGAAGCGCAAGAAGCTCCTCCTCAAGGACGAGATCTCCCGCCTGCAGGACCAGCTGACGCCGGACATCATCGCCTGATCCCAGTCGGCCTACCGCCGCGCCCGCTTCTGCGCGAACATCGCCGCGTCGGCCGCGGCCACGATCGCCTCCGGCTCGGCGTCCGGGGCGATCTCGGCGACACCGTAGGACAGGTGCAGCGGCGCGGACCAGTCGCCGAACTGCACCGGGGCGCTCTCCACCGCCCGCGCGAGGGCCTGGGCCTTGGCCTCGGCCGTCGCCCGGTCCGCCTGCACCAGGATCACCGCGAACTCGTCGCCGCCCATCCGGCCCACGATGTCGCTCTCGCGCACCTGGGCCACCAGGCGCTGGGCCACCGCCTGCAGGGCCGCATCGCCCGCCGCGTGGCCGAAACGGTCGTTCACCGACTTGAAGCCGTCGAGGTCGAAATAGACCAGGCTGGCGGGGGAGCCGTAGCGCCGCGAGAAGGTGCGGATGCGGTTCAGCTCGCGCAGCAGCGCCCGGCGGTTCAGCACCGGGGTCAGCGCGTCCCGGTCCGCCAGGCCCTCGGCCTCCACGAGCCGGGCCTTCAGCCGCGCCACCTCGCCGCGCAGCTCGTCCATCTCGCGCAGCAGGGTCGCCAGGGCCTGGTTCACCGCCGGCGTCAGCTCCGCGGCGCTGAGCCCCAGGAACCCCGCGCTGTCCATGGGCGCAGCCGCCGCGACGCCCGGCGCCCCCGCTGGGGCGGGCGCGCGGCGGCGGTTGTCGGAGAGGGGTTCGGCCCGTACGCCACCGATCTTCATGGCGGGAATCATCCCTCGCCTGCGCCTGAGGCCGGAATCCTAACCGTGGTCGGTTGCGGGCGCAAAGGCGGCGCCTATACTCCGCGCCTTTCCGCCGCAGGGGCTCAGGGACCGATGGTGCAACATTGAGCGCGAAGAGCGCGCCCGTCGCCATCATCATGGGCAGCCGCTCGGACTGGCCGACCCTGCGCTGCGCCGCCGAGAGCCTGGACGCGCTGGGCGTGGCCTATGAGGCCAAGGTGATCTCCGCCCACCGCACGGTCGACCGGATGGTGGCCTTCGCCAAGGGCGCCGAGGCCGCCGGCGTCAAGGTGATCATCGCCGGCGCCGGCGGGGCGGCCCACCTGCCCGGCATGACCGCCGCCCTGACCACCCTGCCGGTGCTGGGGGTGCCGGTGGAGTCCAAGGCGCTGAAGGGCATGGATTCGCTGCTCTCCATCGTCCAGATGCCGGGCGGCGTGCCGGTGGGCGCGCTGGCGATCGGCGAGCCGGGCGCGCGCAACGCCGGCCTGCTGGCCGCCCAGATCCTGGCCCTTTCTGATCCGGCCCTGGCCCGGCGCGTGGCCGAGTTCCGCGCCCGCCAGACCGCGTCGGTGCCGGAAACCGTCGAGGACGCCTGACCCATGACCCCCTGGCCGCTCCCTCCGGGCTCCACCATCGGCCTCCTCGGCGGCGGCCAGCTCGGCCGGATGCTGGCGCTGGCGGCCGCGCGGCTGGGCTTCGACATCGCCGTCCTGGAGCCGGAGCCCGACGCCCCGGCCGCCCGGGTCGCCGCCCACGCCATCACCGCGGCCTATGACGACCCGGCGGCGCTGTCCTCGCTCGCCGCCCGCGCCGCCGTGGTCACCTATGAGTTCGAGAACGTGCCCGCCGCGGCCGTCGAGCGGCTGGTGGACCTGGGCGTCGAGGTCGCCCCCGGCGCCCGGGCGCTGGCGGTGGCCCAGGACCGGCTGGCGGAGAAGACCTTCCTCAACGCCCACGGGGTGGCCACCGTGGCCTTCGCCGCCGCCGACAGCGCCGAGGCGTCCGCCGCCGCGGCAGCCGGCGTCGGCGCGCCGGTGCTGATGAAGACCCGCCGCCAGGGCTACGACGGCAAGGGCCAGCGCTGGGTGGAGCACGCCGCCGACGCCCCGGCCGCCTACCGGGCGCTGGGGAACGTGCCCGTCATCGTCGAGGCCCCCGCCGACTTCGTGCGCGAGCTGTCGATCATCTGCGCCCGCGGCCGCGACGGGGGCTTTGCGGTCTATCCGCTGGCCGAGAACCACCATGGCGACGGCGTCCTGCGCCGCAGCCTCGCCCCGGCCCTGGCCTCCCCCGTCCTGCTCGCCCTGGCCGAGCGGATCGCCGCCCAGATCCTCTCCGGCCTCGACTATGTGGGCGTGATGGGCGTGGAGCTGTTCGAGTTGCGCGACGGGTCCCTGCTGGTCAACGAGATCGCCCCGCGCGTGCACAACACCGGCCACTGGACCCAGGACGGCTGCCCGGTGGACCAGTTCGAGCAGCACATCCGCGCCATCGCCGGCTGGCCGCTGGGCCCCGCGACGGCCTCGTGCGGCGTCGAGATGATCAACCTCCTGGGCGACGAGGCGCGCGACTGGCTGCGCTGGGCGGCCGAGCCGGACACGCGCCTGCACCTCTATGGCAAGCGCGACGCCAAGCCCGGCCGCAAGATGGGCCATGTGAACCGGCTGCGTCCGCTGTAGGGGGCGACGATTCCGGGCGTGATGCTTTCGGTGGGAAGCACAAATTCGGTTGGCGGTCAGCGCTCCAGTTTCTTGGTAAAATAATTGCTTAATCAATGGTTTATACACGCCTTGACGCCTGCTGGGGTCTTGACCGGGGTGTTGACCGGTAAACATGTTGCGGGTCGCTGTCGCGGGGGTGAGGATCGCCTGACAGTGTAGCTCGATTGGCGCAGGATGTCTAGAACATAACGAGAACATCTTGGACCGCCAGCCGGAAGCGGCCAGGTCCCTTCCTGCGGGTGATCGCCTAAGGAAAAGCCTTCCCCCTCGATGGGGGAAGGTTGGATGGGGTGCTCGCAGGGCGCTGAGGATCGTGCGCATTCGGCGCCCGAGCGCGCTTTTTTGCGCCGCCGCGGCCACACCCCCATCCCCGTCCTTCCCCAATCGAGGGGAAGGGAGAAAGGGCGCCGGCGCGCACGCCAGCAGCCGAAGAGCCGCGATCCCCTGCGGATCTGGCCGGGTCGCAGACCTCAACGCGCAACAATGCCGTAGCTGTGGAAGACGAGGCGTCTGCGCGCTATATGAGCGTTATGGCGAAGACAGCCCCCAAGCCTTCGAACGGCGGATCGTATCAGGTCCGCAACGCCAAGACGGGGCAGTTCGTGACTGTGCGCGGCGTGGGCGCGCTCAAAGGTCACTTGACCCTGAAGAAGGGCCTGGACCTCACGAAGCCGATCGCCTCTCAGGCCCTGAAGGGTAAAGCCACGGCGCCGGACAAGCGCTGACGCTTGGCGGGGCTGCTGCTCGATACTCACGCGCTCTACTGGCTGGTGAGCGCAGCCGAACCTCTGACCGATGCGGCATTGGTCGAAATCGGGATCGCGCAGGATGCGAACGTGCTGTTCGTGTCTCCGATCACGGCATGGGAACTCTCGATCGCCGTTCAGAAGCCGCCCCGGGCAGACCGGCCGCATCTGGGCGATCCGCCAGACAAATGGTTCCGGGAGGCCGTACGGGCGACTGGAGCGCGGATCGTGCCGATCAGGCAGCGGATCGCCCTCGAAGCCGCGAAGGTCGTCACTGAAACCGGGCATAAGGACCCGGGGGACTGCTTTCTTATGGCGACCGCCCGGGTGAGCCGGATTCCCATCATGACGCGGGACGGGATCATGCACGCCATTGCAGCCGCCCTGCCCGGCTGGCTCGATGTGATAGGGTGCTGAAGATCCTCGCCCGCGTCCGCGAAGCCGAGCGGAGTAGGTCTCGTTGGCCAGGCCGGGGCCAAGCCCCGCCCTGAAACCGATGGCGGCCAAGTCTGCCTGCGGCCCAGGCGAACTCAAGGACCGGCCGAAGGCCGGCCGCGCCGCGGCGACGCCCAGGGCGTCGTCCTTGACTTCGCCTGGACCGCAGGCTCGCATCGACCATGGGGTTTAAGGACGGAAAGGCGTCGCGCGGGATGCTTTTTGTGAGGGGTGAGGGTCGACGCGAGCGGCCCTCACCAAGGTCCGGTCTCGGGTGAAAGCGTCAATGTCCGGTTCCGGGCATGTCGCCAACGGGGAAGTCCGACCGAGGCTGTGTAAAAACGCTCACGGCCAAAATTTGCGCGCAACATCCTGCCTGAGAAGGCCGCTTGTGGTGGTGTGGCCGCAAAGTTGAAACAGCATCCGGTGCTGTTGAGGCAGGCCTTTGCGTGCGATTTTGATCGGCGGGCGTTTTTACACAGCCTGGACCCTTATGGGACCTACGCGTCTCGCTAGGATAGGCCCTCTGGTGACCTTCCTTTTCGGAACATCGCCACGGTCGATAGCGCCATATAGCAGACTGCGGAGACAGCGCATGTGATGGCAACGGCTATGTCTAGCCGTTGGGAGAGCAGCCCATAGCCGACGAAAGTCACTAGCGCGGCACATGCTGCGAAAATGAACGGGTGCCGGGCTGTCCATCCGGGTTTGAAAGAGATGACGGCCACGATCGCGAGCGCCCAAGGCATTGATATTATTCCCCCCAACCACAAGCCAAGAAATGCTCCCGTGGCCACGTCGGTGTCGGTACCGATCGCGCCAATAATTCCAGCGATCAATAAGCCCACGGCTAGGGATAGCATGGCTCTCACCAGTAATGGCAAACGGGAGGGTGCGGTTTTCATGCAACGAGCATGTACCGCGCGAAGGCAGGCGCCAATGTCCCCTTTCGACCCTGAACCGCTATTCCCAAGGTCCGGTTTCGGGCGCGCCGGCAGACCCTGACCCTTCGCCGACGTCCGACGAGCGCCGGCGCGGCGGTTTACATCCGCACCTACCGCGACTAGAGAGCTGCGCCATGGCCGGTGCGACCCCCATTACCTGCAAAACGACCCGCTCGCGCGGGGCGTCGGCAGGTGTGCGCACGGTCTGAACCGCGACCACCTGGACAAGAGCCCCGCCGATGCGCGGGGCCGCCGTTTCCAGATCGGCTGACTCCCGCGCCTCCGCAACCGCAAGGAGACGCAGACATGAGCCCGAGCTTTTCCCCATCCCGCCCGCCGCGCGTCGGCGTCGTCGGCGCGACCGGCCTGGTCGGCGAGATGATGCGATCACTACTGGCCGAGCGGGCCTTCCCCCTGGCGTCGTTGCGCCTGTTCGCCTCGGCGCGGTCGGCCGGGACGCGGCTGCGGTGGCAAGACGGCGAGATCGTCGTCGAGGACGCCGCGACCGCCGACTACGCGGGCCTGGACATCGTCTTCTTCTCGGCCGGCGGGGCGATATCCCTGCAGCTGGCGCCGAAGGTCGCGGCCGCGGGGGCCGTCGTCATCGACAATTCGTCGGCCTGGCGCGGGGATCCGGACGTGCCGCTCGTGGTGTCGGAGGTCAATCCGCACGCGCTGCGGTCGATCCCGAAGGGGATCGTCGCCAACCCCAACTGCACGACCATGGCGGCCATGCCGGTGCTGAAGCCGCTGCACGCCGCGGCCGGGCTGAAGCGGCTGGTGGCCAGCACCTACCAGGCGGTCTCGGGCGCAGGCGTGGAAGGGATTCGCGAACTGGAGGCGCAGGTCCGGGCGGCCCGCGACGGCGGCGCGGCTCTGGCCCGCGACGGCGCGGCGGTGGGCTTTCCGCCACCCCGGAAGTGGGCCATCCCCATCGCCTTCAACGTCGTGCCGCTCAACTACCGGGTCGCCGAGGACGGCTACACCGACGAAGAGATCAAGCTGCGCGACGAGAGCCGCAAGATCCTCGAAATCCCCGGGCTGCCGGTGTCGGGCACCTGTGTGCGCGTGCCGGTCTATTCGGGGCATTCGCTCTCCATCAACGCCGAATTCGAGCGGGCGCTTTCTCCGGCGGCCGCGCTGGCGATCCTGGGCGAGGCGCCGGGTGTGGCGCTGGCCGACACGCCCAATCCGCTGGCGGCGACCGGGCGCGATCCGGTCTTCGTCGGCCGTGTGCGCCGCGATCCCACGGTCGAGCACGGGCTCGCCCTGTTCGTGACCGGCGACAATCTGCGCAAGGGCGCGGCCCTCAACGCGGTGCAGATCGCCGAAGTGCTGCTCGGGCAGCAGGAATGAGCGGCGGCGAAGCCGATCCGGGCCGGGACGAGACGGCGCATCCGGTGCGTTTCGACACCCGGCGACACAACGTGTTACGCTCGCGCGAGTTAGCGCCGAGGTGTCATGGGCCCGACAGACTATTCGATCCGACGCGCCGCGCTTGCGGACGCCGCGGCGCTGGCCGAGGTGCATGAGACCACGTGGCGGGAGACCTACAGCGGCCTGATGTCCGAGCAGATGCTCGACGCGCTGACCGCCGACGCGCGGGCGGAGGCCTGGAAGCGCATCCTGTCCGGCGAGATCGGCTACCTCGCGACCACCTATGTGGCGGAACGGACGGGCGGCCTCGTGGCGTTCGGCTCCTGCGGCGAGCAGCGCCACCAGGAATTCGCGGCGGCCGGCTACGAGGGCGAGATCGCTGCCGTCTATGTGCTCAAGACCGACCAGCGGCAGGGACTGGGCAAGCTCTTGATGACCAGCATGATGCGGGACCTCGCCGACCGGGGGGTGGCGCGTTTCACCCTCTGGGTCCCCCGGGAGAACATCCCGGCCCGGTCGCTCTACGAGCAGCTCGGCGGCAAGCTGATCGGCCAGCGGCGGGACGCCCGCGAACAGGGGGTGCTGGCGGAGGTGGCCTACGGCTGGTCGGAGCTGCCGGCGGCCGCCAGGGTCTGACGGCGTCTAGGGGCAGGCTGTGCAAAAACCCAGGCAGAACAGACAATGCTCGTCGGTCGTAGGTGAGCGGGTTCTTGATGGTCGAGCCGTCGACATCGAACAGCCTGAGCCGTCGGGCAGCGAAGAAGCGCGTCTCGCACCCATTCCACTTTTCCGTTTGACAATGAAAAGACGACCGGTCATCTATTTCTCATGCCTAGACCAGCCAACCCCGAAACGCGCTCGCGACTCCTGGAAAAGGGGGGCGACCTCGTCAGCAGCCGAGGCTTCAACGCGACCGGCGTGCAGGAGATCACCGCGGCGGCTGGAGTGCCGAAGGGTTCGTTCTACAACTACTTCGACAGCAAGGAAGCGTTCGCGGTCGAGGTGCTGAGCGAGTACTGGGACTGCGTTGTCGAGCTCTACGGGCCGATCCTGACCGACCACCGTACCCCTCCGTTGTCGCGCATCACCCGCTACTTCGAGGGTCTGGCGGATTTTCACGAGCGGCATCGCTACGCTGTCGGTTGCCTCATCGGCAATATGGCCCTGGAAGTCACGCCATCGAGCGAAGAAGTCCGCGCCAAGTTGGCCGCGATCTATCGGGAATGGTCGACGTCCCTTGCCGGTTGTCTGCGCGAGGCGCAGGTGCGCAAGGAACTCGCACCGGGCAGAGACGCCAACCAGCTTGCCGCCGCACTGATCGATACATTTGAAGGAGCCGTCATGCGGGCGAAGGTCGAGCGCAGCAGGGCGCCGTTCGACAGCTTCGAGCGATGCGTGTTGCCGTGCCTCCTCGCCTGATCATTTGCCCCATTAATAGCCGACTGGTCGTATATTATTTCCGGCCTTTTGCTGGCCTCTCCTGAAAGAGGGAAGCCGCAAAGGCCACCGCCATCACCCGCTGGAGGGCCGCACCAGCGAGCGATTGATCTCAGCCGCGGCGGATGGAAGGAGAAACGACATGACGACGAAGAAGCCTGCGATTGTGTTCTGCCACGGCATCTGGGCCGACGGCTCGTGCTTCAGCAAGGTGATCCCGGCGCTGCAGGCGGATGGTCACGAGGTCATCGCGGTGCAGTACAGCCTCGAGTCCTACGAGGAGGATCTGGCCGTCGTGAAGCGCACGCTCAATCGCGTCGGCAGCCCGGTCCTGCTCGTCGGCCACTCTTACGGCGGCGCCACCATCACCGGCGCGGGCATGGACGATCGCGTCGTCGGCCTCGTCTACATAGCGGCGGTCGCGCCCGACGCGGGCGAGACCGTGCAGGACCAGCTCAACACGTACCCGTCCGACATCTTCAGCCACGTGGAGGTCGCCGACAATCTGGCCTGGATGCTCCCCTCCGGCGCCGAATTCTTCGCGGGCGACCTGCCGGAAGACGAGCAGAAACTGGTGTGGGCGACGCACTTCCCCCCGAATGTCGACCTGTTCAACGAGCAGAAGCTCACCACCGACCAAGTCGCCTGGCGGAGCAAGCCGAGCTGGTACTTGCTCGCCACCGGGGACCATACCGTCCACCCCGACCTGCAACGCTGGGTCTCGAGCCGCATGGGCGCTAAGGTCACCGAGGTCGCCAGCAGCCACGTGCCGATGCTTTCCCAGCCCGACGTCGTCATCGGCGTGATCCGCGAGGCCGCAGCGGCGGTCCAGAACGGATGAACCACTTTCAGTGCCTGTCCTTCACTGGAGAGAGACCACCGTCAGGTGGTCTCTTTTTGGGTGGTGGGTGCGAGAGGACGGCCCAGTTCATTGTGCTCTCGCGAACGTAAGAGATCGCCGTCTCAGCAAGCAGGCTTTCCGGACGTCCGCCCAGGGTCGTTATCGCGGCCTTTCGCCCTTGCACAAACCGGACCTTCGCGACGTTCCGCTGTCAATGGATGGCGAAGACCCAGGACGACGGTCGTTGGGGGGGTTGGAGCGCTGGGACCCCGCCGGCGTCACCGGTAGCGGATCTTGCCCAGGGCGGTGGCCACGTCGCGCAGCAGGTCGGCGGGCTTCACGCCGGCCTTCCACTTCTCGAAGGCCATGACGTTCTCGATCCGGGCGTCCACATGCTTCATGGCGGCGGCCTTGCCGGAGGTCAGCCGGATCGCCAGCCCGGCGGCCAGGATCGCCGACAGCAGGGCGCGCTTGGAGTAGTGGTTCTCGTCGGTGGCCGTATCGCCCGCCCAGCGCCAGAGGGCGTCGGCGCTCTCCCAGAGCAGCCGCGCGCCCAGGGGCATGTTCGGCGGCAGGGCCAGGAAGCCGGTCCAGCGCCGGGTGGCGGCTTCGTCGGCGCAGGCGGCGTCCAGCCGCGCCTCCACCGCCTTGCGGATCTTCTCGCGGACCTTCAGGCCGGCCGGATCGCCCAGCGCCGCCAGGGCCGCCGCGTCGTGCCGCCGCGACAGCAGCGCCGCGAGGTCGGCGGGGCCGTGCGGGATCAAGAGGTCCGTCTCGCCGGCGGACAGGCCCGCCGCGCGGCCCGCCTCCAGCGCCATCGGCCGGCTCCAGCCCTTGGTGGGGATCAGCGCCAAGGCCGCGTCCAGCACCTGCTGCTCGGTGGCGGTGGCCCAGTCGGGGGTTTCGGTCATGGGCGGGTCTTACGCCGCCCCCTTCTCCTCGTCATCACCCGGCTTGACCGGACAGCCCAAGCCGAGCCTGACGGCGAAACACGAGGCCGGACCACCCGCTTCGCTTGGGTGGCCCGGTCAAGCTGGGCCATGACGACAAAGGGATATGGACGCCGTCCCGCCCGTGGACACCGGCGTGCGTCTCTGCTATCTGCCGCCCCCTGAACCCGAAGGAACCCCTTTCGGGCGCGAGGCATTTGTTCGCTCCGCCGCGGCGTGGGCGTGAGCGGCAGGCAGGAGATAGAGCCCTGGTCCAGATTTTCGTGCGCGACAACAACGTCGACCAAGCCCTCAAGGCGCTGAAGAAGAAGATGCAGCGCGAGGGCTCCTTCCGGGAGATGAAGCGCCACGTCCACTATGAGAAGCCCTCGGAGAAGCGCGCCCGCCAGAAGGCCGAGGCCGTCCGCCGGGCCCGCAAGCTGGCCCGCAAGCGCGCCCAGCGCGAAGGCCTGCTGCCCGCTCCGAAGAAGCCCGCGCCCCGGTAAGACCGCCGGCGCGCCGCATTTGGGCGCCGCATTTTGGGCGTGAGACCGAGCTATGAAGAGGCCGCGCGGCGCCCGCGCGGCTTTTTTCGTTTATGGTCAAGGCGCGGTCTTCGGTCGCGCCGGCACGGCCCTTGCTGGTGAATTGGGCCAACAGTCCCTATCTTTCCCCCGCGTGACCCTTCCGAGACGGACGTCGAACAGCCCATGAACCTGCGCAATCTCGTCATCTGGGGGGTCCTAGTGGTCGCCCTGATCGGCCTTTACAGCATGATGACGGGCGGCACGCGGGCGGCCGGGGTCAGCCCGGTCACCTATTCCCAGCTGTTGACCAAGGTGAACTCCGGCGAGGTGAAGTCGGCGGTGATCCGCGGCTCCGCCGTGGAGGTGCGCGACGCGACCAACAAGACCTTCACCGCCGTCACGCCCAACAACCAGGACGACCTGGTCAAGCGCCTGGAAAGCCAGGGCGCGGACATCGAGGTCAAGCCGGCCGGCGGCTTCACCCTGGTGGGCTTCCTGCTGCAGAGCCTGCCGATCCTGCTCTTGATCGGGGTGTGGATCTTCTTCATGCGCCAGATGCAGGGCGGGGCGCGCGGCGCCATGGGCTTCGGCAAGTCCAAGGCCCGGCTGCTCACCGAGGACAAGAACCGCGTCACCTTCGACGACGTGGCCGGGGTGGACGAGGCCAAGGACGAGCTCTCCGAGATCGTCGACTTCCTGAAGGACCCGCAGAAGTTCCAGCGCCTGGGCGGCAAGATCCCCAAGGGCGCGCTGCTGATCGGCCCGCCCGGCACCGGCAAGACGCTGCTGGCCCGCGCCATCGCGGGCGAGGCCGGCGTGCCGTTCTTCACCATCTCCGGCTCCGACTTCGTGGAGATGTTCGTGGGCGTGGGCGCCAGCCGCGTGCGCGACATGTTCGAACAGGCCAAGAAGAACGCTCCCTGCATCATCTTCATCGATGAAATCGACGCCGTGGGCCGCCATCGTGGCGCGGGCCTGGGCGGCGGCAACGACGAGCGCGAGCAGACCCTCAACCAGCTGCTGGTGGAGATGGACGGCTTCGAGGCCAACGAGGGCATCATCCTGATCGCGGCCACCAACCGGCCCGACGTGCTGGACCCGGCCCTGCTGCGGCCCGGCCGGTTCGACCGCCAGGTCGTGGTGCCGAATCCCGACATCAACGGCCGCGAGCGGATCTTGCGCGTGCACATGAAGAACGTGCCGCTGGCCGCCGACGTGGACGTGAAGGTGATCGCCCGCGGCACCCCCGGCTTCTCCGGCGCGGACCTCTCCAACCTGGTCAACGAGGCGGCGCTGATGGCCGCGCGCAAGAACCGCCGCATGGTGATGATGCGCGACTTCGAGGACGCCAAGGACAAGGTCATGATGGGCGCCGAGCGCCGCTCCATGGCCATGACCGAGGAGGAAAAGACGCTGACCGCCTACCACGAGGGCGGCCACGCCCTGGTAGCGCTGTCCGTCCCCGCCACCGACCCGGTGCACAAGGCCACCATCATCCCGCGCGGCCGCGCGCTGGGCATGGTCATGCAGCTGCCCGAGCGGGACAAGCTGTCGATGTCCTTCGAGCAGATGACCTCGCGCCTGACCATCCTGATGGGCGGCCGGGTGGCCGAGGAGATCATCTTCGGCAAGGAGAAGGTCACCTCCGGCGCCGCCTCCGACATCGACCAGGCCACCCGCCTGGCCCGGGCCATGGTCACCAAGTGGGGCTATTCCGACCAGCTCGGCGTCGTGGCCTATGGCGAGAACCAGGACGAGGTGTTCCTCGGCCACTCGGTGTCGCGGACCCAGAACATCTCGGAAGAGACCTCCCGGATCATCGACGCCGAGGTCAAGCGCCTGGTTCAGAACGGCTACGACGAGGCCAAGCGCCTGCTGTCCGAGAAGCTCGAGGACCTGCACGTGCTGGCCAAGACCCTCTTGGAGTACGAGACCCTCTCCGGCGACGAGATCATCAATGCGCTGAAGGGGGTGAAGCCCAACCGCGAGGACATCGAGTCCAAGCGGCCGGCCGGCCCGGCGGTGGCGGTGCCGATCTCGCCCCGGCCGGACCCCGAACCGGCGTAACGGCGGCGACCACCGATCCTCAGAGGGCGGCCCCAGCGATGCGGCCGCCCTTTTCGTTGCGGGGCCCTGCTGGGGGTCACCCCACGAAGACCCAGTCTCCCGTGAGGCCGGTCACGCCCGCCAGCACCACCCGCGCCCCGCCGGCGACGTCGACCACCGTGTCGCTCCCCTGCTGGCTCACTGAAAACGTGCTGCCCGGATCCAGCCGCACCCGGTCGCCCTCGGCGCGGCTGAAGTCGATCACGCGGTCCAGGCCCGCGGCGCCGAAGCTGTTGAAGACGTCCGCGCCGGCCCCGCCGCTCACCGTGTCGTCGCCCAGGTCGCCGGAAAGGAAGTCCGCCCCGCCGCCGCCCCGCAGCACGTCGTCCTGCTGGCCGCCGCGCACGATGTCCGCGCCCGCCCCGCCGTCGGCGGTGTCGGCGCCCAGGTTGCCCAGGACGATGTCGTCGCCCGCGTCGCCGGTGAGGGAATCGGCGTCCTTGCCGCCCACCACCCAGTCGCCGCCGTCGCCGCCGGAGACGGTGTCGTCGCCAGCGTTGCCGTGCACGTCGTCGAAGCCGAAGCCGCCGAAGATGCGGTCGTTCCCGTCCTCGCCGCGCAGGTAGTCGAAGCCGTCGCCGGCCGCAGCCCCGGGCGTCAGGCGGTGGATGTCGCCGTCCAGGCCGACGGCGTAGAGCCGCCCGCGGCCGTCCACGGCGAAGGAGGAGATGTCGTCGAGGTCGCCGCCGCCGGTCACCATCACCTGGGCGTTGCGGTTGATGAAGTCCTGCGCCTGGCCGCCGGCATAGCGCACGGTCCACAGGTTCCCGCTGCCGAAGTCGGCGAAGACGTAGAGCCCGTTGGCCCCGCCCGGGCCGTGGTAGACATAGCCGCCGGTGACCGCGAAGCCGCTGAACTGCGGCGTGGCGCGATCGTAGTCGAGGATCGGGTCGGTCAGGCCGGCCGGCGGCGCCCCGGAGAAGGTTGTGAACCCCTCCTTGAACTTCCAGCCGAAGTTGAGGCCCGACTGGCCGGCCGGCGCCACGTCCACCTCCTCGCGCGCGCCCTGGCCCACATCGCCGATCCACAGGTCCCCGGTCGCGGAATCGAAGCTGGCCCGCCAGGGGTTGCGCAAGCCGTAGAGCCAGACCTCGTCCGCCCCCGGCGCGGCGCCGGCGAAGGGATTGCCGGCCGGGATCGCGTAGTTGCGCGCGGCGTCGGCCGGAAAGGCGTCGCCGTTGACGTCGATGCGCAGGATCTTGCCCAGCAGGCTCTCGGGGTTCTGGGCGTTGTTGCCCGGATCGCCGCCCGAGCCGCCGTCGCCGATGGCGACATAGAGGGCGCCGTCCGGCCCGAAGGCGATCCAGCCGCCGTTGTGGTTCTCGAACGGGTGGTCGACGGTGAGGATCGGCCGCACGGAACCGGCGTCGGCATGGCTGGCGTCCGCCCGGCGGTACTCGCGCACCTCCACGTCCCAGCCCGGATTGGTCAGGTGCACATAGAAGACGCCGTTGGTGGCGTAGTCCGGGTGGAAGGCCAGGCCCAGCAGCCCCTGCTCGCCCCCCGCCGCGAGGCTCGCATCCGGCAGGTCGAGGAAGGCGTCGGCGTTCAGCTGGCCGGTGGTCAGGTCGAGGATGCGGATGCGGCCGGTGTGCTGCTCGACGATGAACAGCCGGTCCGGATCGCCCGGCGGCGAGACCGCGAACACCGGCCCCGTGAGCCCCGACGCCACCCGTTCGGCCACGATGGTCGAAGACCCGGCGACCGTGTCCGCTACCGAATGGCCATAGACCACGTCGTCGCCGGCCCCGCCGAAGACGCTGTCGCTCCCATCGCCGCCGGACAGCGCGTCGGCCGCGCCGGTCCCGTTCAGCACGTCGCGCAGATTGCCTCCGACGAACTCCGCCATCACCCCGTCTCCACCGCTGCAGCGTCAGGGAAGCGGTCGGGCGCGCCCGCGGGTTGCGAGCGGCGCGAGAATTATGGAAGCCTTCGATCTGGAGTCAGCCACAATTTGCATGCAAGCTGCATCCGAACGAATTCGGAGGAACATCATGGCGGACGACGCCTCTGCCCGCGTGATCGCGGCCCGACCCCTCACTGAAACATACCCGGCGCACGTGCCGCCGGAACTGGCGCTGGACATCGAGGCCTACACCGAGGCCAACGACGAAACCGATCCCTTCAGCCAGACGAAGAACATCTACGCCGAGCTGCCGAAGATCTTCTACACCAAGAGCCGCCGGATGCGGATCTTCGACGGCGTCTGGGTGGTCACGCACTACGAGGACATCCGCGAGGTCTACCAGAACGACGCCCTCTACTCGACGGCGGACGCGGCCAACTTCCAGATCCTGGTCGGCGAAACGTTCCGGATGATCCCGCTGGCGGTCGACCCGCCGGAGCACGGCAAGTACCGGATCCTGCTGAACCCCTGGTTCTCGCCGAAGGCCATCACGGCGATGGAGCCGCGCATCCGCGCCACCATCAACGACCTGATCGACAGCTTCATCGACAAGGGCGAGTGCGACGTCGCCTACGATTACGGCCGGCTCTACCCGGTCCGCGTGTTCATGGACCTGATGGGCTTCCCCGCGGAGAAGCTCGAGGACTTCCTCTCCTGGGAATACGCCCTGCTGCACAGCCTGGGGGACCGGGAGAAGATGACCTGGGGCATCAAGTCGGCGCTCGCCTGGCTTCGCGGCTTCATTGAGGAGGTGCGCAAGAACCCGGCCGACAACCTGACCAGCCACATCGTCCATGGCCAGATCGAGGGACGCCCGCTCACCGACGACGAGATCATCGGCACCGTCACCTTCCTCTGGGTCGGCGGGCTGGACACGGTGGCCGCCACCACCTCACTGATGTTCCGCCGGCTGGCGCTGGACCCCGAGTTGCAGGCGAGCCTGCGCGAGAAGCCGGAACTGATCCCCGAGGCGATCGAGGAGTTCCTGCGCATGCAGCCGTTGGTCAACTCCACCCGGCTGGTGAAGGTCGACCACGAGTTTCATGGCGTGAAGATCAAGGCCGGCGACCACATCATGTGCTTCAACTCGGCGGGCAACTTCGACCCGGCCGAATTCGACGATCCCTGGAACTTCCGCCTCGACCGGCCGTCCAACCGCCACTTCACCCTGGCCGGCGGGCCGCACCGCTGCCTGGGCTCGCACCTGGCCCGGCGCGAGCTGCGCATGGCCCTGGCGGAGTTCCTGCGGCGGATCGGGCCGTTCGAGATCAAGCCGGGCGCGAACACCACCGCCTATCCGGGCCTGATCGCCGTGCCGCGCCTGCCGCTGGTCTGGAAGACGAACTGATCAGGCGAGCGGCCTGATCACCCGCTCGCCGAACGCCGCGATGGCCTCCAGCTTGCGGCCCAGCGGCGGATCGGTCTTTTCGTAGGAGGCCTGCCAGGCCATCACGGCGGCGGCGCCGATCCCGTCCGCCTGCAGGGCGGCGAAGTCCTCCGGCGTATGGGCGTCGGCCGGCACGCCGATGAACTCGAAGGGCTGGTCGGCGCGGCCGGCCTCCTCCCGCAGTTCGTTGAGCCGGGCCAGGCGCTTCTTCAGACTGGCGCGGGTGCGCAGCACCGAGAGGTAGCCGTCGCCCAGGTACGCCGCCCGGCGCAGCGCGGGTTCCGCCTCGCCGCCGACGTAGATCGGCACGGGCCGCTCCGGCGTCGGATAGCCGGAGAGCTTCGGGATGTCGTAGTGGGCGCTGCGCCATTCCACCGTCCCCTCGGCGCCCAGCCGGCGGATGATCTGGATCGCCTCGTCGGTGCGGGCGCCGCGGCCGGCGAAGGGCGCGCCCAGGGCCGCGAACTCCTCGGCCATCCAGCCGGACCCCACGCCCAGCACCACCCGCCCGCCGGACATGATCGCCAGGGTCTGCACGCTCTTGGCGACAATCAGCGGGTTGCGCATGGGCAGCACCAGCACGCTGGAGATCACCCGCAGCCGGGTGGTCGCCCCCAGCAGGAAGGCCATGGCGGAGAGGCACTCCGGCCAGGCGGTGTCAAACCCCATCGGGCTCTTGCCGTCCTTGGTGTAGGAGGCCTCGGCCTGGATGGTCGCCGGCATGACCACATGGTCGCCCAGCATGACGCCGTCGAACCCCGCCGCCTCCGCGTCCCGGGCCAGCGGGGCCAGCTCCTCGGTTTTGATCCCGATGGCGTTCAGCGCCAGGATGAATTTCACGCGATCGGTCTCCGCCAACGCCCTTACCGAGACATCGTCGGACGCTTCCCAGGCCTGGCCAACCCCTTTCCTCCCCTGTCCCGCTGCGGACGGGGCCGGCGTCAGTGACGGCGCCGCCCGCTCACCACAGGTGCTTGCCGTCCAGCACGGTCACTGGCCAGTCCGCGGCCTCGAAGTCGTCCAGCAGCCGGGCGTTGACGGCGATGCGCCGGGTCTTCCCGTCCCAGGACCCATCGTGCCCGAAGGTCGGGCTGTCGGCGTACAGGTCGCAGCCGCAGGCGCCGCAGAAATGGTTGGCCACCAGCCTGGAGTTCCACCGGTAGACGGCGTCGCTGTCGGCCTGCGTCGCCCGGAACCTATCAGGCGGATAGTACGCATAGAGATGTCCGCGCTTGGAGCAGAACGAGCAGGTGCAGCGGGTGAGTTTTTCCGGCAGCTCGCCCTCGATCTCGAAGGCGTTGCGGCCGCAGTGGCAGCGTCCGGTCAGGGCCATGGCGGTCTCCGGCCCCCACCGCTTAATGCCGCCGGGGCCGATTGCGTTTCACACGGTGGGCGCCCAGGGCCCGTCCACCCCATAGGCCTCGCCGTCGCCGGGCCACGGCGGCAGGGTCGCGGCCACGATCGCCAGCGGTTCGTCGCCCAGCGACCGGAACTGGAAATGCGCGCCGAGCGGAAGGGTCAGGCAGACGCCCGGCTCCACGGCCACGACCTCCTCCCGATCACCCTGCCGGCGCCACATCTCGCCACGCCCGGCCAGGCAGAACCAGATCTCCTCCACGGTGCGGTGGGCGACCGCGGTGGACGTCCGCCCGGGCGCCAGCTCGAAGTGGGCCAGGCCGCCGCCGGCGAGCGCCAGCAGCGGGCGCACGTCGCTGCCGTCCGGCGCCGTCACCACCGGCGCCGCCGAAAGCCGCAGGGCCGCGAAGTCCGGCATGGCGATGCTCCCCGCTGGACGCCCGCCCCGAGCGCCGCAATATGCCGAGCCTAAACCCTGCCCGGGAGGCGGGGCCAGACGCGCGAGGAGAGCCCGATGGCGAAATACATGTTCCTGATCATGGTCAATCCGGTGGAGGGCCAGGACCCGGCCCTCAACGCCTGGCTGGACGAGCATCACATCCCCGAGGTGCTGCAGACCCAGGGCTTCAAGCGCTGCACGCGCTATGAGCACGCCCCCGAGGACGCCGCCAACGCGAGGAAGCCCAACCGCTACATGCACCACTACGAAGTGGAGACCGACGACCTGGCCGCCGTCCAGGCCGCCCTCGGCGCCGCCAACGCCACCCGCACCCCGCTCACCCCGGCGCTGGACCTCAGCACCATGTGGACGGCCTGGTACAAGGTGAGGGATTAGGGTCTCTCGCTCCTCCCTCTCCCCGAAGAGGGCGGGGAGGAGCTGAAGGTCAGAACTCGAACTTCGTCTTCACCCCGACGGCGTCCTCCGGCTCGTGCGAGCGGGTGCGGACGTAGAAGCGGATGTCCTCCACCTGCGCCGGAGTGAGCTCGTCGAACTTCGGCATCCCCCGCGACAGCAGCGCGCCGTCGCGGACCACCTGGGCGAAGGCCGCCGCGTCCACCGGCACGCCGGAGAACCGCAGGTCGGGGGCCGCGCCCGCCGCCACGGCGTTCTGGCCGTGGCAGAGCATGCAGTTGACGAACAACTTGGCGCCCGTCCGCGCCCGGACCGGGTCGGCCTTGAAGTCCGGATCGGCCGGCGCCACGTGCGGCTCCGGCGGCGGCGCGGGCGGCAGCACGCCCTTGCCGCCGATGGCGAAGGTCAACACTCGCCGCGGCATGGTGCGGTAGTCCAGGTTGGTGGGATGCTGGCCCGGCCGGATAAACAGGCTGGCGCTGCCGCCGAAGCCGGTCACCACGGTCACATATTGCACCCCCTTCACCTCATAGGTGATCGGCGGCGCCACCACCGGCGCCCGGGCGTCGAAAGTCCACAGCCGCTTGCCGGACTTGGCGTCATAGGCGTTGAACATCCGGTCGACCTGGCCCTGGAACACCAGGTCGCCGGCGGTGGCGATCACCCCGCCGCTCCAGATGCCCGGCGTCTCCACCTGCCAGGCCGCCTTCTGCGTCACCGGGTCCCAGGCCTTCAGGTAGCTTTTCTCGGGCTCATCCAGCTTGGGCAGGTAGTCGGGGGCGGGATCCTCCCACAGGACCGCCCGGTCGCTCACCGGGATGTAGACCAGGTTCGTCCGTGGACTGAACGCCATCGGCAGCCAGTTGTGCGCCCCCGTGGGCGTCGGCCACATCAGGAACGGCGCCTTGCCGTGGAAGCGGGCCTCGGGGTTCTCCACCGGCCGGCCGGTGACCAGGTCGATCTTCGAGGCCCAGTTCACCTTGGCGAACGGCTCGGCCGAGATCAGCTTCCCGTTGGTGCGGTCCAGCACATAGAAGAAGCCGTTCTTCGGCGCCTGCATCAGCACCTTGCGCGGCTGCCCGCCGAGGGTCAGCGTCGCGATCTGCATGTCGTTCGAGGCGTCGAAGTCCCACTCCTCGCCGGGATTGACCTGATAGTGCCAGACATAGGCTCCGGTGTCGGCGTCCAGCGCCACGATGGAGGCGGAGAACAGGTTGTCGCCCTGGCCCTCGCTGCGCACGGAGCGGTCATAGGGCTCGGCGTTGCCGGTCCCGAGATAGACGCGGTTGAACTCCGGGTCGTAGGTCATGGCGTGCCAGACCACCCCGCCGGCGCCGGCCTTCCAGGTGTCCCCGTGCCAGGTCTTGGCGGCCATCGCCTGGGTGGGGTCATTGGCGTCGTCGGTCCCGCCGGGCACGGTGTAAAAGCGCCAGAGCTGCTTGCCGGTGGCCGCGTCGTAGCAGGTGACGTAGCCGCGGGTGGGCACGATGTCCCCGCCGCCGTGGCCGATCAGCACCTTGCCCTTGAAGGGCCGCGGCGGGCCGGTGATGAAGCGGTCGTCGCCGGGCTGGCCGGTGGCCACGCTCCACAGCACCTTGCCGGTCTTGGACTCCAGGGCAATCAGCCGGCCGTCCATCGTGCCCACGAACACGCGGCCGTCGGCGTAGGACAGGCCGCGGCTGCCCCAGGCGCGGCGCAGCTTCAGGCCCGAGACCTCCGGCGCGTGCGGATCGTATTGCCAGAGCGGCTTGCCGGTGACCGCGTCCAGCGCCGTCACCAGGCTGTGGCGGGTGGACAGGAACACCACGCCGTCCGCCTCCACCGGCGCGGTCATGCTGTGGCCCGGCTCCAGGTCGTAGGACCAGGCGAGCCCGAGCTTGTCCACGTTGCCGGCGTTGATCTTCTCGAGCGGGCTGTAGTTCTGCGAGCCCGGCGTGCGCCCGAACACGGGCCAGTTGGTCGGATCCACGGCGATGCCGTCTGGACCGGCGGACGCGGGCCCGGCCGGCTGCTGGCAGCCGCCGATGAGCAATACCGCGGCCGCCGCAACGGCCAGCGCCAGGCGCCTCATTCCATCCCCCCGCGATACGCACGTCGTCCTTGCCGCGGACCTTGGCCGTGCCGCCGCCGCAAGGCAAGGCAAGGCCGCCTGCAGCCTATATGCGAACCCTCGGGCCCGCGCCGACAACCTCCGCCTGCAGGACGTTGACCGGGTCCGCCACAGGTCCACTATCCGGTCCTGGGCGAAGGAGGCGGGCCATGAAGTGGGTGTCGCTTTTGGGTGCGATGGCGGTCCTGGCGGCGGGACCGGCCTGGAGTCAGGCCAGCGGCGTCGTCATCAACGACTATCAATTGACCGCCCAGGAGCTGGCTCAGCTTGGCGGCGCCGTGCCGCCTGGGAATTACTGGTACGACCCCGTCGCCGGCTTCTGGGGCCACCGCGGCATGCCGGTGGAAGGCCAGACGATCGCCGGACTGCGTGCGAGCCCGCTGCGCGCCGACGCCTCGCTGGGGACCACCGGCACCTTCGTCAACGGCCGCCAGCTCACCGTGGCCGAGGTCGCCTGGCTGAGCCGCCAGGGCCCGGTTCCCCGCGGCCGTTTCTGGATGGGCCCGCAGGGCGTCTACGGCTACGAGGGCGGCCCGCCCCTGGGCCAGGTGGACCTGAGCGGCGGGGGCGGCGGAGGCGGCGGAGGCGGTGGCGGCCGCAGCCTCTCGGAGCGGGGCATGCTGTTCTCCACCTACGACTTCCTGAAGATGGGCGCCCACTGACCGGGCGTTAGGCGCGCGATGCGAGGCGCCGGCCAGCCGCCGGCGCCGTCCATGCTGCAGCGCAGCAGGCGAAGCGAAATCATCACCTGACCGTCATCGCGGCTTCACGCGGACCGGCCAAACGCCCCCGGTAACAAGGGGGTGGGTCATGACCTGTCGTATCGCCGCGGACCGCACGGGCCGCGCAATCTTCTTCGCAACCGCGGCCATGGTGGCGTGCCTAGCCTCGACGGCGCTGGCCGAGACCCCCACCGCGGGCGAGGGCGCCAGCGACGCCAGCGCCGTGGCGGCCGCCGGCGTCGGTCTGGCCGAGATCGTCGTCACCGCCCAGAAGCGCCAGACCAACCTCCAGGCGACCCCGATCGCGATCTCGGTGGCCACCTCCGAAACGCTCGCCAACCGCCGGGTCCAGAGCCTGGCCGACCTGGGCGACGGGGCGATTCCGTCCCTGCGCGTGGCGCCGTTCTTCTCCCGCGGCTCGGCCCTGGCGGTCGGCATCCGGGGCATCGTGCCGTTCGACGCCAATCAGCCCAGCCGCGACGCCGGGGTCGGCATTTACCTCGACGGGGTCTATCTCGGCCGTTCCCAGGGCCTGGGCGCGGCGCTCTACGACGTCGAGCGCATAGAAGTGCTGAAAGGCCCGCAAGGCACCCTGTTCGGCCGTAACTCCACCGGCGGCGCGGTGAGCATCGTCACCAAGCAACCCTCCGGCGAGTTCCGCCTGCAGCAGACGGTCGGGGCCAGCAACTTCGAGGGCTACACCTCCAAGACCCACCTCGACCTGCCGACCTTCGCCAATATCAGCCTGAAGTTCGACGCCATCTTCACCAAGCGGGGCGGCACGGTCGACAATCCGATGTCGGGCGAGGCGGACTTCAACAGCTACGATCGCCGTGGCTTCCACGCCCGCGCCATCTGGCGGCCGACCGACACCTTCAGCCTCGACTACGGCTTCGACGTCACCAAGGACGCCACCACCCCCTATTACGTGCAGTTGCTGAACCGCACTTCGGCGACGGCGGCGCCGCTGGCGCCAGCCGTCCAGATACAGCCCGACCGCGCCAAGGTCGCCGATATCGGCGTGCCGCAGCAGGACAGCGTCGGCGACATCTTCGGCCATGTGCTGCAGATGACCTGGACGCCGCAGGAGAACCTGGAGTTTCGGTCCATCTCCTCGTTCCGCAAGCTCAAGCAGACCCAGTTCGACAACGGCGGCGCGCATTCCCGAGCCTTCGCGCCGAACGCGACCTTCAGCCGCTACAGCCTGGCCGGCATGCACCAGGAGCAGTACAGCCAGGAATTCCAAATCCTCGGCTCGCTGCCGAGCCTGACCTACGTCGCCGGCGCCTACTACTATCACGAGGAAGGCGACGACTTCGCCTGGACGCCCAACACCCTGCGTTGGAACGCCACGGGCACGGCCTACACCCGGCTGGGCAGCCTCATCGAAGGGCAGATCACCCCCTATCCCGACCGCTTCAGCACCGCTGTCGCCAAGTCGATCGCCGTGTTCGGCCAGGCGACCTGGACCCCGCCGGTGCTGGACGACAGCCTGCACCTGACGGTGGGCGCGCGCTGGACCAAGGACGACAAGCACGGGGTCCTCTCGAAGGTCGAGGGCGCCGACAGGAACCTGAGCTTCGACTTCGACTCGGACCGCCTCGACCCGGCGGTGACCCTGGCCTGGGACGCCACCGAAACCGTGCATCTCTACGCCAAATGGGGTCAGGCCTATCGCGCCGGCGGCGCCAACGCCCGCTCGCTGACCTATCGCGCCTTTGGGCCCGAAGAGGTCCAGACGGTCGAGGGGGGGCTGAAGACGGAATTCTGGGACCGCCGGGCGCGCCTGAACGTTGCGGCCTACTCGACCCGCTACAAGGACATGCAGACCGACTTCAACGCCCAGTTCTTCGTCAGCGGGCGCAACCTCGGCACGATCGAGACGGTCAACACGCCCGGCCTGGCCAAGATCAAGGGTTTCGAGGCCGATTTCGCCGTCAACCCCTTCGAGGGCCTCACGCTCAGCGCGGCCTACGCCTATACCGACGTCAAGCTTCCCCGCGCGCCGAACCCCTTCGCCAACAACGCGCCGACGACGGTGTTCGTGACCTACACGCCCGAGCACGCCTGGTCGGCCAGCCTCGACTACGAGCGCCCGGCAGGGGCGGCGCGGCTCGTCTTCCACATCGACGCCAATGGGGCGGACGGCTACCACGCCCTGTCGTCGGAGGCGGTGCTCACGGACGACTCGCTCGTGGTGAACGGCCGCGTGGCGATCGCGGACATTCCGCTGCAGGACCGCGCCGGGCTCACCCTGTCGCTCTGGTCGCGCAATCTTTTCAATGAGGAACATCTGTTCGTCGTGCTCGCCAACTCCGCCCTCGGCGGCCTGACCGGCATCTACAACGAACCCAGGACCTATGGCCTGGACGTCACAATCGAATTCTAAGATCCGAGCCCTGGAGGAAGCCCGCCATGACCCGCAACTTCGCCGCCACGACGCTGAGCGCCGTCCTGCTCCTGTCCGCGTCCACGGCGCTCGCCGCCGTCAGCGCAGAGAAAGTCGAGCGGACCGGGCCGGACAAGATCGTCGTGACCTGGACGGACAAGGACCCGGTGGACGTTTATGTCGCCGAACGTCCCGACGCCGCCCCTGCCGACGCCAAGCTGGTCTCGGCCAATGATCGCGACGGCCGTTTTGAGAGCGCGACGGGTTCGGCCCGGCCATTCTTCCTGCTGAAGGACCGCGGCGACGGCGCCGTCGTGCGCACGGCCGAGCGGCTGGTCCCCCTGGAGCAGGGCTCCAACTTTCGCGACCTCGGCGGCTATCCGGGGGCGGGCGGCAAGCACGTCCGCTGGGGACAGATCTATCGCTCCGGCGGCACGCCCATGCTGACCGACGCCGACCTCAAGGCGATCCAGTCGCTGGGCCTCACCGACATGGTCGACCTGCGCTCTAGCGAGGAGCGGGTCCTGGCGCCCACGCGCATCAACGGCGTGCGCTATCACGCCGTCGGCTATTCCATGATGACCCTGATGGGCGACGTCGGCGACGCGGCGTCTAATCGCGACAGCCTCGGCAAGGTCTATGAGCGGCTGCCGACCATGCTCGTGCCGCAGCTTCGCGAACTGTTTGACGCCCTGCTCGAGGGCGACGGGCCGCTGGCCTACAACTGCTCGGCAGGCCAGGACCGCACCGGCTTCGCCTCCGCCGTGGTGCTGACGGCGCTCGGAACGCCCCGCGACGTCATCTATGCCGACTATCATCTCTCGACCGTCTACCGCCGGCCCGACTACGAGATGCCGAAGATTTCGCCGGCCGTCATGGAGGGGAACCCGACCGCGGCCTTCTTCGCCCGCTATCAGGACAATCCCCAGGCGCGTAAGCCGCGGCCGCTGGTGGACGGCGAGGGCCGGCCGCTCCTGCAGCACGCCCTCGAAGCGGTCGAGCAGAAATACGGCTCGATCGAGGCCTATCTCGACAAGGAAGTCGGGGTGGACGCAGCCGACATCGCCAAGCTGCGGGCGAGGTACCTGGAGTAGCGCTAGTGTCCCGATTCCGAAGTTCGCAAGCGCATGGGGCGGGCTCCGACAAACTTCGGAATCGATAAGGACACTAGCAAGTCTATGTTTCTAGTGCGCTTCTTGGATCTGAAGTTCGCACCCGCGCCCGACCCAATATGCGGGCGAACTTCAGATCCAGCGCACTAGCCGGTCCTGCCCATCATTTCGATCACCATCTCCTGCATTGGCACCAGGGGGGCGCACTCGCGGGCGTACTCCTTGGGGATCGCTTCCTTGGGAGCGTCGGCGTCGACGTCGTAGCGCGACTTCAGCTCATTGAGCTTGACCTGGACCAGGGAGTCGAACGTCCGCTCGGTCTGGGACCGCCGCGAGGGATCGAGGCCTTCGGCGAGAAAGACCATGCCCGCGAATTTCCAGCCTCGCGCCCGGCCCTCCGCCAGCGTGGTGGCGTCCGGCGATCCCGCCCGTCCGGCGACGAACGCCGTCAGGGCCTGGTGGGCGCTGCAATTGGCGAACTCCTGGCCCAGGGCGTAGTAGCCCTCCGGCGAGTTCGGCAGGGATTGTTCGGGGGCGGATCCGTTCATGACCGCCGCAAGGGCGAGTGAAAGAAGGGTGTTCATACGCCGTACTCCGATGTGCCGGCCGCAGGATGAACCGGATCATGCGCGCCTAGAATTTGACATATTGTCACGAGGGCCTCAGGCCCCCGGCCGGCTCCAGATCCAGCCGCCGCCCAGCAGCCCGGCGGCGAGCGGCACGAGCGACCACGGCGCAGACAGGAAGATCAGCCCGACGGCCGCGCTCGCGGCGAAGGCGACCGTGGCGGCGATCTTGCCCTGCCGGCTGATCGCGCCCCTCTCCCGCCAGTCGCGGATATGGCGGCCGAAGCGCGGATGCTCGAGCAGCTTGCGTTCCAGCCTCGGGCTGCTGCGGGCGAAGCAGAAGGCCGCCAGGAGGACGAAGGGCGTGGTCGGCAGCAGCGGCAGGACGACGCCCAGGCCGCCGAGCGCCAGGGCCGCAAAACCGGAGAACAGGTAGACAGTACGGCGCATCGGCGTCGGACCCTACAGCATTTCGGCCCGGCGGGCGCGCCGGCGGACCTTGATCCGGACCGCCTTATGCCTCTTCCGCGACGACGCCCGGCCCGGCGGCTGGGCCTGCGCCTTCAGCCGCTGCGAGGGTCTCGTACTCCGCCTCCAGCGCCTTGCGCCCCAGGGTCCCATAGAAGGCGGCGAGGGTCTTGGCGGCCATGTAGCCGCCGCGGCCCGCCACCGCGCCGTCCAGCCCGGGCTGCTCGCCGATCTCCAGGCAGCGCTTCCAGGCCGATTCCGCGATGGCGGTGTCGACCACGATCATCCGCTCGACGTGCGGGCGCGCGCTGTCGAGGGCGCGGGCGATCATCACGAGGGCCAGGCGGGTGGGCGTCGGATCCTACAGCAATTTCGGTCCCGTGGGCGCCGTGGCGCTCGACCTTCGGCCTCGTCTCAAGCGGCTGTCTTGAGAAGCCGGCAGAAGTCCTCGGCGAACTGGCGCATGTCGCCCAGCGCCCCAGCCATGATGACGTCGCGGCATTCGGCCCGCCAGCCGCGCCGGAGTTCCCGGTCCGCGGCCAGGGCCACGGCCCTGGCGACGAAGGCTTCGACCGACTCCACGCTCAGGTCCGCCAGGCCGGCGTTGTTCAAGATGGAGTGGCTGAGGCGTTCATAGATCGCCGGACCGGCCAGGGTGACCACGGGCGTCCCCATCCATAGCGCCTCGCAGGTGGTGGTTCCGCCGGTGAGCGGAAAGGTGTCGAGCGAGATGTCGATCTCGCCGTAGTAGGGCAGGTGGCCGCCGCGCACAGCCGCGAACTCCAGCCGGTCGGCGGCGACGCCCTCGCGGGCGAAGTGTTCCGCCACGTTGCTGCGGAACTGCGCCGAGCCGCCCTCCGGCCGGACGAAGAGGAAGCGCGACCCGGGAACGGCCGCCAGGACCTTCGCCCACGCCCGCAGGGTGGCGGCCGAATATTTGTAGGCGCTGTTCGCGGTCCCGAAGGTGAGGTGGCCCTTCCTGGCCTCCGCAAGGTCCGCCGCCGGGCGTGGATCGTCGCGGAAGAACCCCGGCGACAGGGCGATCCAGGAGCGCGGCATCAACAGGGGCCGCTCGATCATCAGGCTCGGATCCAGCGGGGCCAGATACGGGTCGAGCATCATGTAGTCGATCGTGCTCAGACCTGACGAGTGCGGGTAGCCCAGCCAGCTCACCTGAACCGGCGCCAGCCTGTGCGCCATGGCTTCGAGGCGGTTCGCGTTGGTCGAACCGCCGATCTCGATCAGCACGTCCGGCGCATCGTCGGCGATGGCCCTGGCCACGTCCGTCGCCCCTGCGCCGGGCAGGTGGGTGAACTTCGCGACGCGGCCCGCAATGTGCTGCTGCGCGCCGTCGGGAGCCCCCGGCTGGGCGGAGTAGCAGCAGATCTCGACGCCGCTTTCGGCGGCGTATTCGATCAGGGGGTCGGCGAAGGCGGTGACCACATGGATGCGCAGGTCCGAGGAGAGCAGGCCCACCCGCAGCCGCGAGCGCGGGGCGCGTGGGGCGGGGCCGATCGGCTGGGCGGCGGCCTGGGCCTCGGCGCGCCGCCCCCAGGCCCGGTGCTGGTCCAGAAGCTCCCGCCGATCGCCGTCGTCGCGGACGCGGGGGATCTGGTAGAGCAGGCTGCGGTGCTCGCCGCGCGCCACGAAGTCCCGGCCGACCGTCGCGAACGGCCAACGACGCGCCGCCTCATCCACCGCTGCGAGCCGCAGGAACACCACCAGGGCGGGGCCGGTCAGATCTTTGTCGAGCACTCCGGCGTCATCGGCGTCGACTACGGCGTGGTAGGCAGCCTCCAGCGCGCCGCCCTCGTCGTCCGCGCCGCCGAGGGCGGCGAGCGCTGCGCGACAGCGGTTCCTCAGGCCGGCCACCGCCACGCCGTTGTTGCGCCTGGCGTCCGCCGAGGCCGGATCGAGCTCCAGCGCCCTGGCCGTCGCCCGCGCGGCGTCGACCAGGTCTCCGGCCAGGATCTTCGCCGCCCCGAGCAGGTTCCACAGGTCGACGGAGCCGGGCGACCGCTCCAGGCCAAGCTCCGCCTCCGCGGCCGCCGCCCCGTAGTTCCGCCGTTCCAGCAGGGCCAGCGCCCGCTCCACCGACGGGGCCTGGGGCGTCGTGGCGGGCGAAGACCTCTCGCTCACAGGTCCACGTTTCCGCCCAGCATCTCCTTCACCACCTGCCGGCGCAGGATCTCGTTGGTGCCGTCGGCGATGCCGATCTTGCGGATCGTCGTGTAGGCCTCGGTCAGGCCCAGCTCGTTGGTCATGCCCATCGCCCCGTGCGCCTGGATGGCCCGGTCGAGGGCGCGCGCGCTGGCCTCTGCGGCGAAGGCCTTGGTCATGGCCAGCTCCTTGGATGCGCGCTGGCCGCGGTCCTTCAGGGTGGCCACGTTGATGCTCATCAGGTGCGCGGCGTGGATCTGCATGGCCGATTCCGCCAGCGGGAAGGTCACCCCCTGGTAGTCGGCGATCGGCTTGCCGAAGGCCTTGCGGACCTTCACGTATTCGAACGCCTTCTCCAGCGCCCAGCGGGCGTAGCCGACCGAGCGGGCGCTGTTGTAGATCCGCCCCAAGTCCACCCCGAGCATGGCCGTGGCGAATCCCTTGTTGAGCTCACCCAGCAGCTGGTGCGGCTCGACCCGCACCTCGTCGAAGCGCACCTCAGCCTCGTCGCCGCCGGCGTGGCCCCACATGGAGATGATCCGGTCGAGGCGCACGCCGGGCGCGTCCATCGGGACCAGGAAGGTGCTGATCCCGGCGCCCCGGTTCGCGGCCTGCGGATCGGTGACGGCGAAGACGATGCAGAACTGGGCGTGCGGCGCGTTGGTGGTCCAGATCTTGCCGCCGGACAGCCGCCAGCCTTCGCCGTCGGCCACGGCGCGGGTCTGGATCATGGTGGCGTCGGACCCGGCGCCCGGCTCGGAGAGCCCGAAGCACATAGTGTCCTCGCCTGACATGATCCGCGGCAGGTAGCGGCGTTGCGCCTCGGCCGTCATGCTTTTCAGCACCGGGCTGGGCCCCTTGGCCCAGTGGCTGATCACATGGTGTCCCAGCCAGTAGTGCGCCCCGCAGATCTGATAGAGCCGCTCGTGGGCGGCGAAATAGGCCAGCAGGCCCAGGCCGCCGCCGCCCAGCTCGGCGGGCGCGCACATGGCGTAGAAGCCGGCCTTCGCCGAGGCCAGCCTGACCTCGTCGACCAGCTCGCGCAGGTCGTCGGCCATGATCCCCTTCGCCGAATAGCGCCGCCCCTCGTCGCCGAGCAGCCGGCCATGCTTCTCGTGGCGCGGGATCACCTCGCGCCGCAGGAAGGCCTCCAGCCCTTCCACCGCTTCGCGCACCTCGGCCGGATGTTCAAACGCAATCGCGGACATGCCTGTCCCTCCCGTTTTCGTCTTTTGATGTGCCGCGATTACAGCGCGTCCGTCCCGGCGGGGGAAGACGTGATTAGCCCGAGCGGGCCCACAGGGCGCGAGCGGGTTGGCCGCCGTCAGTAGCTCTTCGGCAGGCCCAGCGCCCGCTCGGCGATGAAGCTCAGGATCAGCTCGCGGCTGATGGGCGCGATGCGGGGGATCAGGCTTTCGCGGAACAGGCGCTCCACGACATATTCCTTGGCGTAGCCGTAGCCGCCGTGGGTCAGCACCGCACGCTCGCAGGCGCGGTAGCCGGCCTCGGCCGCCAGATACTTGGCCGCGCTCGCGTCCATCCCGGCCGATTCGCCGCGGTCGTAGCGCCAGGCGGCCCGGCGCACCATCAGCTCGGCGGCCTCGAGCTGCATCCAGACTTCCGCCAGGGGGTGCTGGATCGCCTGGTTCATGCCGATGGGGCGGTCGAAGACGATCCGTTCGTTCGCATAGGCGCTGGCGCGGGCGAGCGCGCAACGCCCCATGCCCAGCGCCTCGGCCCCGATCAGGATCCGCTCGGGATTGAAGCCGTGCAGGATATATTCGAACCCCCGCCCCTCCTCGCCGATGCGGTCCTCCGCCGGGACGCGCAGGCCGTCGAAGAACAGGGCGTTCGAATCCACCGCCTTGCGTCCCATCTTCTCGATCTCGCGCACCTCCACGCGGCGTCGGTCCAGCTCGGTGTAGAAAAGGCTGAGCCCCAGGGTCGGCTTGGCGCAGGCTTCCAGCGGCGTGGTCCTGGCCAGCAGCAGGATCTTCTCGGCCACCTGGGCGGTGGAGATCCACATTTTCGCGCCGTCGACCACATAGTGGTCCCCATCCCGTTCGGCGCGGGTCTTCAGTCGCGTGGTGTTGAGGCCCGCGTCCGGCTCGGTGACGCCGAAGCAGGCCCGCTCGCGCCCGGCGATCAGCGGCGGCAGCATGCGGGCCTTCTGCTCATGGGTTCCGAACACCACGACGGGCTGCAGGCCGAAGATGTTCATATGGATGGCCGAGGCTCCCGACATCCCCGCCCCGGACTCGGCGATGGCCTGCATCATCACCGCCGCCTGGGCGATCCCCAGGCCCTGCCCACCGTAGTCTTCGGGCATGCAGATCCCAAGGAATCCGGCTTGCGCGAACGCCAGGTGGAAGTCGGCCGGGAAGCCGCCCGCCCGGTCCTTCTCCAGCCAGTAGCCGTCGCCGAACCGCCGGCAGATCGCCGCCGCGGCTTCGCGCACGGCCAGGTCGTCATCGCTGAGTTCGAAGTCCATCTGGCTTCCCTTTCGGCCCCATCGTCCGCGGGATGAGGATGGAAGAAAAGCACCCCCTTCATCCTCGCCCCCAGCGCCGCTATGACATGGGCGTCATCATGAGCCCGCCCACCCCCGCCTTCGCCCGCCCGCGCGTCATGGGGATCGTCAACGTCACCCCGGACAGCTTCTCCGACGGCGGCCGCCACGCCACCTTCGAGGCGGCCCTGGCGCTGGCCCGCCGGCTGATCGCCGAAGGGGCGGACATCCTGGACGTCGGCGGGGAGTCCACCCGCCCGGGCGCCGAGCCCGTGCCGGCGGACGTGGAGGCCGACCGCGTGGTCCCGGTGATCGCCGCGATCCGGGCCGAGAGCGCCATTCCGCTCTCCGTCGACACCATGAAGCCGCAGGTGGCCCGCGCCGCGGTCGCCGCCGGGGCGAGCCTGTGGAACGACGTCACCGCCCTGGCGCATGCGGCGGACAGCCTGGCGACCGCCGCCGAGCTCGGCTGCGAGGTGGTGCTGATGCACATGCAGGGCGACCCCCGCTCCATGCAGCATGCGCCCGCCTATGGCGACGTGGCCGCCGAGGTGGCGGAGGCGCTGGCCGCGCGCGCGCAGGCCGCCATGGCCGCCGGCGTGGCCCGCGAGCGGATCTGGCTCGATCCCGGCGTGGGGTTCGGCAAGCACCGCACACGGCACAACCTGCCGCTCATCGCCCACCTCGACCGGCTGGTCGCCCTGGGCTTTCCCGTGCTGCTGGGGGTCAGCCGCAAGAGCTTCATCGGCGCCCTGGACCCGGCCGGCGCCGGGCCCCGTGAGCGGCTGGGCGGCTCGATCGCCGCGGCCCTGGCCGGCGCCGCGGCCGGCGTCGCGGCCCTGCGCGTCCACGACGTGCGCGAGACGGTGCAGGCGCTTTCCGTCTGGCGGGCGATCGAGGCGGCCAGATGATCAGCTCACGGAACATTGGCCGGGTGCTGATCCTCGCCGGCTCCGACTCCGGCGGCGGGGCGGGGATCCAGGCGGACATCAAGACCGTCACCGCCCTGGGCGGCTACGCCGCCACCGCCATCACCGCGGTCACCGTCCAGAACACCCTGGGTGTCGCCGCCGTGCACCCCATCCCCGTGGAGGTGGTGGAGGCCCAGGCCCACGCCGTGCTCGACGACATCGGCGCCGACGCCCTGAAGACCGGCATGCTGGGGGACGTGGCGATGGTGGAGGCGGTGGCCGCCCTGCTGGACTACGCCGCTGGCGTTCCCGCCGTGGTCGACCCCGTGATGGTCGCCAAGGGCGGCGCCGCGCTGCTGCAGGACCGGGCGGTGAGCGCCGTGCGCACGCTGATGGTCCCCCGCGCCGCCCTCCTGACCCCCAACGCCCCCGAGGCCGCGGCGCTCACCGGCCTCGCCGTCGAGACCACCGACGACCTGCGCCGGGCGGGTGAGGCGCTGCTGAAGGCCGGCGCCGCCGCCGTGCTGATGAAGGGCGGCCATATCCCCGGCGACACCCTGATCGACATCCTGATGACCGCGGCCGGCGAGACCACCTTCGAGGGCCCGCGCCTGGACACCCGGCACACGCACGGCACCGGCTGCACCCTGGCCTCGGCCTGCGCCACGGGGCTCGCCCAGGGCCTGGACCTCACCGCCGCCGTCGCCCGCGCCTGGGCCTACGTCCAGGAGGCCATCGCCCGCGCCCCCGGCCTTGGCCAAGGCCACGGCCCCCTCGACCACGGCTGGCCCCTGCGATGACCGAAGACCTCAACGCCCGACTGGAGGCGATCCTGCGCGCCGCGCCCACCCTGATGCAGGTGATGGAGACCGTCCGCGGCCTCGACCTGCCCGACTGGCTGATCTTCTCGGGCGCGATCTACCAGCGGGTGCTGAACCACCTCACCGGGCGCGATTCCGACTACGGCGTGCGCGACTACGACCTCGGCTACTTCGACCCGGACACCGCCTACGAGGCGGAGGACGCAGTGATCCGGCGCGTCGCCGCGGCCTTCGAGCCGCCGCTGCGCGAGATGGTGGAGGCGCGCAACCAGGCCCGCGTCCACATGTGGTTCCAGGAGAAGTTCGGCGAGCCCTACGCGCCGCTGGCCTGCACCGTCCAGGCGCTCGCCCGCTTCACCACCACCGCCTTCGCCGTCGGCGCGCGGCTGGAGCCGGACGGGCGCATGACCCTCGTCGCGCCCTTCGGCCTGGAAGACCTCTTCGCCCTGCGACTGCGACCCAATCCGCTACGCAAGACCGCCGGTTTTCAGCGCACGGCCGAGTCGGTCATCAGGCGGTGGCCCGAGGTGACGGTGGCGGTGTAAGAGGCGCGGCATGCGCCAGTGGACCATCGACGCCTTCGCCGCCCGGCCCTTCAAGGGCAACCCCGCCTGCGTGGTCGAGCCGTTCGCGGCTTGGCCGTCGGACGCCTGGATGCAGGCCCTGGCGGCGGAGAACAACCAGGCCGAAACCGCCTTCCTGCTGGCGACCTCCGACCCCGCCCGCTTCGGCCTACGCTGGTTCACTCCGAACACGGAGGTCCCGCTCTGCGGCCACGCCACGCTCGCGTCGGGCCACGCCCTGCTGGCCGAGCTCGGCGTCGCAGAGCGTCAGGTGACCTTCGACACCCTGTCCGGCCCGCTGACGGTCCGCCGCGACAGCGCCGCCTACGAGATGGATTTCCCCGCCCTGCCGCCGAAGCGCGTCGACCCGCCGGCCGGGCTGGCGAAGGCGCTTGGCGTCCAGCCGCTGGAATGCTGGGCGGGCCAGTTCCTGATCGCCCTCCTGCCCGACGAGGCCGCCGTCCGCACGCTCGCCCCGGACCTGTCGGCGGTGACGGCGCTCACCTGTCCGCAGGCGACGCAGGGCGACGGGATCGTGGCGGTGACCGCGCCGGCCGACCCGGCCTCGCCCTACGACGTGGTCAGCCGCTTCTTCGCCCCCGGCTCGGCGATCCCGGAGGACCCGACTACCGGCTCCCTGCATTGTGGCCTCGCCCCGCTCTGGGGCGACAAGCTCGGCCGCGACGTGATGAGGTTCCACCAGGCCTATCCGGGCCGCGGCGGCGAGCTGGAGTGCGAACGCCGCGGCGAGCGCGTCCTGCTGCGGGGCCGGGCGGTGACGGTGATCGAGTCGATCCTGCGCCTGGCGCCGGCCTGACGGGGCTTCTCCCCGGCGTCGGTTCCTCTAGGCTGCGCCGACGGGTCCCTGCGACGACAAGCGGGGCCGCACAGGAGGAACTGACGTGACCCGGACCCCCTTCGGCCAGGCTTTCCAGATGGCCTTCGTTCCCCCCGACTTCGATGCGGCCCTGCAGCGGTGGGTAGGCCTCGGGGCGGGGCCGTTCTACGTCATGCGGAACCGCAAGTTCCCATGGACCAGCTACCGGGGCGAAGAGGTCGGCACCACCATCGACTTCGCCCTCGGCTACTGGGGCGACGTGCAGATCGAGTTCATCCGCCAGGTCGACGACGGCCCGTCAGTCTATCGCGACTGGCGAGAGGCCGGGCGCGAGGGAGTCCATCACCTGGGCGTCGTGGTCCCCGACCTGGCGGCGGCGCGGGCCCGCTGCGTGACCGTCGGATGCGAGGTGGTCCAGGAGATCCGCGGCGAGGACATGGCGATCTTCTACGCCGCGCCCGGCAGCCCCGACCTGCCGATGATCGAGTGCATGACCCCGCCGCCGGCCACCTTCCAGATGTTCGAGATGCTGAAGGCCGCGCACCGCGACTTCGACGGCTCCGACCCGATCCGTTCGCTCGGCTGACCGCGGCGACGCGGCCGCAGACAACGGCGCGCGGCTCGGCTATGAGCGGCCCCGTGCTCCAGCTGACGCGCCGTTCCGCCGCCCTGCGCCAGGTCTTCATGACCCTGGCGGTGCTGGCGCTCGCGTTGAAGGTGCTGGTCCCGGCGGGCTTCATGGCGGCGCCGAAGACCAATGACCTGCCGTTCGCGGTGGTGCTCTGCACCGGCCAGGGGCCGATGGTGGTCGAGCCGGGCGGCGCGCTGCACAAGGCCGGCAAGCCCGGCGAGGGGCCGGGCGGGAAATCCGCCCACGACGCGCCTTGCGCCTTCGCCGGCCACGGGGCCGGCGCGCTCGCCCCGATGCTGCTCGCATCAGGGCCGGCCGGGTTCGTCGCCTGGCGCGCCGAGCCGGCCGCGCGGCCGGTCGACCTGACCCCCGGCCGCGGCCTCGCCGCGCCGCCGCCGCCCACCCGGGGCCCGCCGATCCTCAGCGCCTGACGCCGGCCTAGCGGCCGGACGCCGCCGCGCGCCCGCGCGGCCCTGTTCAGCGCATGGACGGCCGCGCGACGCGCCGGCCGCAAGGACCCTCGGACATGAAAGCCTTCCTCTACGCCGCCACCGTGGCCCTCGCCCTGACGCCCGCCGCCGCGCGGGCCGACGACGCCGGCGGCCGCACCGTCGATTCCGTCATCGTCACCGCCCGCCCGGACCCCGAGGATCCGCCCGTGGTCGCCGAGAGCCGCCGGCGGCTCTCCGAGACCCCGGGCGCGGTCTCGGTGATCTCGCAGGAGTCCTTCGCCCGGCGCCAGGCGCTGGCCCTCGACGACATGCTGCGCGACGCCCCCGGGGTCTACGCCCAGCGCAAGTGGGGCGGCGACGTCCGGATCTCCATCCGCGGCTCGGGGATCGGCAACGCCAACCACAACCGCGGCCTGCTGATCGCCCAGGACGGCGTGCCGCTGAACGAGGCCGACGGCTATGGCGACAGCCAGATCGCCGACCCGCTGCTCACCCGCTACGTCGAGGTCTATCGCGGCGGCAACGCCCTGCTCTTCGGCGGCGCCCTGCTCGGCGGGGCGATCAACATGGTCACCCCGAACGGCAGGACCGCGGGTTTCCAGAACCAGGTCCGCATCGACGGCGGCTCCTTCGGGACCCTGCGCGAGAACCTACAGTTCGCGCGCCAGGTGGGCGACTGGGACCTGCTCGTGGCCGCCACCAACCAGCGCGCCCAGGGCTACCGGCCGCAGAGCCAACAGAATATCCAGTTCGGCTCGCTGAACATCGGCCGCAGTTTCGGCGAAGAGCGCGAGGTCCGGCTGATCGTCAACGGCTCCAACATCGACCAGGAGATCCCTGGCGCTCTCACCCAAAGCCAGTTTCGCCAGAACCCGCGCCAGCCGGCTCCGGCCAACTACGCCAACGACCAGGGGCGCAACCAGCGGGGACTGCGCAGCTCGTTGCAGACCACTTGGCGGCTGAACGACAGCACGGTCTTCGAAGGCGCCGTCTACGCGACCTGGAAGGACCTCGACCACCCGATCTTCCAGGTGATCAGCCAGCAGAGCCGCAACTACGGCGCCTTCGGGCGCCTGCAGTGGAACGGCGAACTGGCCGGGATGCGCGCCGACGCCTACGGCGGCGTCTGGTTGCGGACCGGCGACCTCGACTCTCACTTCTACCTGAACCTCAAGGGCGCGCGCGGGCCCCTGCAGTCGATCTCCTATCAGAACGCAGATGCGACCGACGTCTTCGGCGAAGGCCGGCTCTTCGTCACCCATCATCTGGCGCTCGTCGGTGGCGCGACTTGGGGGACGGCCAATCGCGACTATACGAGCGTCGCCGTGCCCGGCGTCGCGCCCACCTTCAATCTCAAGGCGTCCAAGGACTACGACTGGGTCGCCCCGCGCGTCGGCCTGCTCTGGGAGGAGGAGGACGGAACCCAGGTGTTCGCCAATGTCACCAAGTCGGTGGAGCCGCCGAGCTTCAACTCGCTGACCCCCACGAATGTGGGTTTCACGCCGGTGCAGCCACAGGAGGCCTGGACCGCCGAGGTCGGCGCCCGTGGCCGCAAGGGGCCTTTCACCCTCGACGTCACCGTCTACCGGGCCTGGCTGGACAAGGAGCTGCTGCAGTACACCACCAACCCCAGCATCCCGGCCGCCACCTTCAACGCCGACAAGACGATCCACCAAGGTCTGGAAGCGGGGCTGGACTGGCGGATCACGCCGCAATTGCGTCTGCGGCAGACCTACGCCTGGTCTGACTTCCGCTTCGACGGCGACACCCAGTATGGGAACAACCGCCTGCCCATCGTGCCGGAGCATTTCTACCGCGCCGAGCTGCGCTACGAGCATCCCGCGGGCTGGTTCGTCGCGCCTTCGGTGGAGTGGTCGGCCTCGGACATCTGGGTGGATTTCAAGAACACCAGCAGGTCGCCGTCCTATGCGATCCTCAACCTCAACGCCGGCTGGAACGTGACCGACGACGTCTCGCTGTTCATCGACGCCCGCAACCTCACCGACAAGGCCTATGTCTCCAACGTCCAGGCGGCGATCGCGGCGACGCCGGCCACGGCCGCCTACTGGCCCGGCGACGGCCGTTCGGTGTTCGGCGGCCTGACGGTGAGCTTCTAAGCCACGTTTCCGAGATGAAACCGAACCGCGATTGACACCGTCCCATCCGGCTCGAATGCTGGCTGCAACGCCCCGCCATGAGGACGGACAGTTGGGAAGAACGCCCAGGCTCACCCCTGAAAGCCGCCATGCGCGCTGGCTCGCGCGGAGCCGAGGCTGATGGCGGCCATCGCCGAAGAAGGCGCGCCCGCCCCGGCGGCGGAGACGGCCCGCGCGCCGTATTCAGTCGCCTACACGGGCTACATCACCTTCGTCCTGGCCCTCGTGTTCATGCTGGCGTCGGCCGACCGCAACATCATGTCGGTGCTGTTGCAGCCCATCCAGAAGGACCTGGGCGTCGGCGACACCGCCATGGGGTTCATCGCGGGCACCGCCTTCTCCATCGTCTACGCCACGGTCGCGCTGCCGCTGGCGCGCATCGCCGACCGCGGCCATCGACGCAACCTGATCGCCGTAGCTGTCACGCTCTGGAGCGCCATGACCGCCGTCTGCGGCCTCGCGGTCAACTACGTCACCCTGCTCGTCGCGCGGATCGGCGTCGCGGCGGGCGAGGCCGGCTACCAGCCCTCGATCCTGTCCATGCTGGCCGACCTCTATCCCCGGCGCCGTCGCGGCATCGCCGTCGGCCTTGTCTCTGTGGGAGCATCGCTCGGCATCGGCCTGGGCGCCTATCTGGCGGGCCTGATCAACGACCGATATGGCTGGCGTGCGGCGTTCCTGGTCCTCGGCGTACCGGGGCTACTGGTGGGAGCGCTGGCGTTCCTGACCGTGCCCGAGCCGCCGCGCGGGACCTTCGATGGGGGCTCCAAGCCCGATCCCGACCACGCCAGTTTCTGGCGCAGCGTCCGCTATCTCGCGAGCGTGCCGACGGTTCCGCGTCTGCTGCTGTCGAAAATCCTGCTGCAGATCGGGTTCCAGGGCTTCCTGACGTGGGTGACGACCTTCTTCATCCGCGTCCACGACATGACGGCGGCCGAGGCGGGGGCGCTCTTCGGCGCCTCCGTGGGCATCGGTGGCGTCGCCTCGCAGCTGCTGGCGGGCCTGTCGAGCGACTGGCTGGCGCGGCGCGGGGAGAGCTGGCGCTCCTACTGGTGCACCATCTCGCTGTTCGCCGGCGTGCCGTTCATGCTGATGGTCATCCTCGGCCGGACCGAGGTGGCGATTTTCGGCCTGTTCGCGATCTCCATCGTCACCGGCGGAGCAACGACGGCTTCGATCACCGCCGGCCTCGGCGTCGTGCGCAGCAGCATGCGGGGCTTCCTGACGGCGGCCCTGCTGTTCTGCATGCAGATCTTCGGCATGGCGCTGGGACCGATGATCCTGGGGGCGGCGAGCGACGCGCTGAAGGCGACCCACGGGGAGATGGCCATCCGCTACTCGATGCTGCTGGTGCCGATCGCCTGGGTGCTGGCGGGCCTGGCGTTCTGGTGGACGGGACGCACCGCTGACCGCGACGCGGCGATCGCGACCGGCGAAGCGCGAGCGGGCTGAATCCACTGTCGTCAGGGCGCGGGGTTTGACAGGATCGCAACTCAAGCTTCGGAGACCGCCCATGTTGCGCCTGACGAGCCTCACCCTGGCCGTGGCCCTGGCGAGCGCAGGCGCCGCCATGGCCCAGACCGAGCCGGCGCCGGAGCTGCTCGGCAGCTACGCCCCGGGCGGCGACTGCGCGCGCGAGCCGAAGGTGACGCTGGACGCCAAGGCCATCACCATCCAGACCGGCGGCAAGTCGACCAGGCTGGCCCCGATCGACGCCTGCTACAGCTGCGAGGGCGGCGCCCGCTACGACGGCATCGTCGTCTGGGTCTCGCAGATCGGCGCCGACCGCAACCCCATCGAGCCGTTCTTCTACTTCAACGCCGGCGAGAAGAAGGGCGCGCTGGCCATGGAAAAGCGCGGCGCCCAGAACTACCCGCGGGCCCACCGGGCGGTGGCGATGGCCTCGCCGCTGCAGCGTTGCAAGAAATAGAACCGCTCTCCCCCATCCTCTGCGGAACGGGGGAGGCGCCAGATCGCGATGTGATCGATTCTAAGAGTTTAGAGCGGGATTGACGCGAAAAGCCGGTATCCGCTTTTTCGCATCCCGCTCTGGACCTCAGGCCGCCTTGGCGAACTCGGGACGGGGCAGGCGGAACAGGCGCGCAGCGTTGCCGCCTATGATGTCGGCCTTTTCCCGTTCGGTGATGTCGATGCCGTCGAACAGCTTGGCGAGCACGTCCCGCGACTTCGGGAAGGTGCCCTCGTGGTGCGGATAGTCCGAACCCCACATGATCGCCTGGGTCCCGGTGACCGAACGCGACATGATGCAGGCCCGGTCGTACTGGAACGAGGCCGAGACCTGGCGCTGGATGATCTCCCGCGGGGTCAGGGACAGCTTCGGCCTTACGAATATGTGGTGGGCTTCGTTGACCTCATCCATCCGCTCGGCGAGGGCGGCCAGCCAGCTCGCGCCGGACTCGATCACCGCCACCTTGGCCTTCGGGAAGCGGTCGAGCACGCCGCCGGCGAC